>Ga0207849_100004_pt1 | contig 1041767 bp, 1033 predicted proteins | sample TtaePargueraPR_12_FD_187277 | JGI IMG/M metagenome (GOLD analysis project Ga0207849, IMG submission 187277) | Aerobic enrichment media microbial communities from Bioluminiscent Bay, La Parguera, Puerto Rico - Tt and P2 (4) (SPAdes) | ecosystem: Environmental > Aquatic > Marine > Unclassified ... | reverse complement strand
GGCAAGGCCCCCTCCCCCGCCGCTTTGCGTCGACCTCTCCCCCAAGGGAGAGGTGAAGCGGCTGCTGCCGTTTCCATCAAAACTTGAAAAGGTCTAGAAAGGCAGCGGTTCGTCCGGCTTCGGCGATTTTGTCGCTTTCTTTTTCTTCGGCTTGAAGGGCGCCATGCCCTCGTTGGCAAGAGCATCGGCGCGTTCGTTCATCTCGTCACCGGCGTGGCCCTTCACCCAGTGCCAGTTGATCGTGTGCCGCTGCACAGCGTCATCCAGAGCCTGCCAGAGATCGGCATTCTTGACCGGCTTTTTCTGCGCCGTCTTCCAGCCGTTGCGTTTCCAGCCGTGGATCCACTTGGTCAGACCGTCCTTGACGTACGTACTGTCCGTGTGCAGCTCAACGGTGCAGGCGCGGTTGAGCGCCGTCAGCGCCTCGATGGTGGCCGTGAGTTCCATGCGGTTGTTGGTGGTCTCGGGCGCGCCGCCCTTAAGCTCTTTCACGTGGCCGTTGAACTGCAGTACCGCACCCCAACCGCCAGGGCCAGGATTGCCCGAACAGGCGCCATCGGTGTGCACGATGACCGGATCAGCCATTCCAGTCACTCTTGTTGAAGATGAAGAACTGCGCGCTCAAACCGCTCGGTTCGATATCGACATGGGTCTCTTTCATTCCGATCCGGCGGAGGACTTTGAGCGAGGACTCGTTGCGTGTATCGGCTAGCCCGATGAAGTGATCCCAGTTCGTTTCGCGGAAAATCCAGTCGCGCAAACCGGACGCGGCTTCGGTTGCATATCCGTTGCCCCAGTGCTCGGGAAAAAGCGAGTAGCCGATCTCCGGCTCACCCGTTGGCTCATAGATTCCGAACCCCGCCCGACCGACCAGTATGCCATCCGATTTACGGATGGCGCGCAGCTTGCCCATCCGGTGTTCGGCAAAGTTTTTTGCCCAGGTCGCCAGCCGGTCTTCAGCTTTCTCACGCGGCCAGGGCACGCCGTCATTATCAAGGTAGCGTGCTACTTCGGGGTAGCCGTGCAATTTAACCAGATCATCAAGATGTTCCGGCAACCAATTGGTCAGCCGTAATCTTTCCGTCTCCAGAACAGTCTCTATCTGCATCAGGCAGATACCGCCCTAAGCTCGCGGGGCAGGTTGAAGGCGATGTCTTCGCGGGCTGTGACCCGGCTGGAAACCGAGATGTCGAAGCGCTCGCCAAAAGCGTCGATGATCTCGTCAACCAGCGTCTCAGGCGCAGAAGCACCAGCGGTTATACCGAGCTTCGAAATGCCTTCAAAAAGCGTCCAGTCAATTTCGCTGGCACGCTGCACCAGCGCCGAGCGGGGACAGCCGGAACGTTCGGCGACTTCCACCAGCCGCATGGAATTTGACGAGTTCGGCGCCCCGACCACAATCATCGCATCGACTTCCGGTGAGACCTGTTTGACGGCTTCCTGCCGGTTGGTCGTCGCGTAACAAATATCTTCTTTGTGCGGGCCCTTCACTTCCGGGAACCGGCGCTGCAGCACTGCGACAATATCCGCCGTGTCATCGACAGACAGGGTGGTCTGCGTCACGAAGGAGAGCTTGGCCGGATCCTTCGGCTCGAACACTTCGGCGTCCGCCACGGTTTCCACAAGACTAATCGCGCCCTTGGGTAGCTGTCCCATGGTGCCCACCACCTCAGGGTGGCCCTTATGGCCGATCAGGACAATCTCATGCCCATCGGCATGATGACGCTGGGCCTCCACATGCACCTTGGAGACAAGGGGGCAGGTGGCATCAAGAAAGAACATTTTGCGCGACGCCGCTTCCGCCGGCACCGCCTTCGGCACACCATGGGCGGAGAATACGACCGGGGCATCGGTGTCGGGAATTTCGTCGAGTTCCTCGACAAACACAGCGCCCTTGGCCTTCAGTCCATCGACCACATACTTATTGTGCACGATTTCATGGCGCACATAGACGGGCGCACCATATTTCTCCAGAGCGATCTCAACGATCTGAATGGCGCGGTCGACGCCGGCGCAAAATCCGCGCGGGGCGCAAAGAACAATATCGAGGTGCGGCAAATCGGTCATAACCCCTCAGATGCTTTCCGGTTGAACGCAAGTCAAGTGTTGTTGGTGTGTAAACCTTCGATGAGGCATGATAGTGGTGAATGTCAGGCTGGGGATAATACGTGGTAACCTTCGCCCAACAAATTTTCGCCATCGCACCTGCGACGGGGCGGGCTGTGCTCACCGGCGAGCAAAAGCAATTGCTTCAGGGCAAGGCGCGCTGGATTGCAGCTGCAGCCGAGGCCGGGCAACCGGTTGCCCCCACGATCTGCCTTACACGTGCCGCCTGGACGGCGCTTCAAGCCGAGCGCGAATCCGATGCGCACCGGCTGCGCACCGTGTGGGTTGCAACCCTTTTCAAGCTTGTCGCCAAGGACGAAGAGCCGCCGGTACTTGTGGTACGTACATCAGCGACACGGCATAGTCCGGGTTTGATGCGGGCACGCACTGGCATTCCCGCACCGTCCAGCATTGTCGAATCCGTTGACCCGCGCCGACCACTGGCGCGTGCCATCACCGAAGCGTTCGATTCATACGCGACGTTCAGTCCGGTGTGGGGCAGTGCCCGCGAGCAAGCGGCGCATGAGCAACAGATCGTGATTGTTCAAGCCGAACTGGAAGGGACCTTTGAGCAGTTCGCCACCCGCAACATGCAGACCGGCACCATCGGTCCCGCGCCGGTGGATAGGCAAGGTTTACCGCGTTTGCCGGACAATGCGCAGGACATCGCCCTGGCGATTGATCGCGCAGCCGGACAGCACATGAACTGTCTTGTGAATATCGACGGCGACCAGGCGCGACTCGTGTCCGCCCGCCCGCTTGTGCCGAGTGCTGCTGCCGAATTGGAAGCCGCAATCGACCGGGTCGATCGTGGGTTTTGGTCACCGCGTGAAGCCGTGTCGCGTATCGATGCCCGCCGGATACCGCAACTCCTGCACCCAAGACTTGCGGCGGCTGCCGACAAGGAGCCTGTGGCTTTTGGCGTAGGCGTGTCTCCAGGTGCGGCGAGCGGCGAGATCGTTTTCACCTCCGAGGATGCGGCGCGCATCAAGGCGCGCGGCAAGCATTGTATTCTTGTGGCAACTGAAACCGGTCCTGGCGATATCGACGGAATGCAGGCCGCGACGGGCATTCTGACGGCCCGGGGCGGGCAGAATTCGCACGCAGCGATTATTGCTCGCGTATCCGGCAAGCCCTGTGTGGCCGGGGTACGGACATTACATATCGACCCTATCGAGGAGACGTGCCGGTTTGGCGACGTAACGCTCAAAGCCGGCGACAAGGTAACGATCGATGGAACCGATGGCACCGTCTATGCCGATGCCCTGCCATTGTCGCAGCCCAATATTGGCGGACCGATCGCCAAGTTACTCGACTGGTCAGACGGCAGCCGGACAGTCGCGGTGCGCACCAATGTGGAGACGGTCGATTCCGCCCACACGGCGCTGAGTTTTGGCGCCGAGGGGATCGGTCTGGCGCGGTCCGAACACATGTTTTTCACACCGGAGCGCATGGTAGCGCTTCGACGTTTGATTCTGTCCGAGAGCGAGGCTGATCGAGTCAGTGCACTCAAGGGGTTGGTCGAGTATCAGACTGGTGACTATGCCGATTTGTTCAAGACCATGCCGGGCAAGCCGGTGACTGTGAGATTGTTCGATCCGCCGCTGCACGAGTTTTTGCCGCGGACGGATGAGGATATTGAAGAAACGGCCGCTTCGCTCGGCATCGACGTGCGCAATTTGCGCGGGCGACTGGAACGGCTCGAGGAAGTTAATCCGATGCTTGGGCATCGCGGTTGCCGGCTCGCCATCACTTATCCCGAAATTCTCGAGATGCAGGTCAACGCGCTTTTTTCGGGTGCCCGGGCGGTGATGAAGGAGACCGGTGAGCCGGTGGATCTTGAAATCATGGTGCCGTTTGTCACCTCGCCACGCGAGGTGAGTTGGCTCAAGGGCGAGATCGCCGCCGCTGCCGAGCGCGAGCATGCCACGGCTGGACAAGAACTGACTTATCGCCTGGGCACCATGATTGAGTTGCCCCGTGCCGCGTTGCGGGCGGGTGAAATTGCACCCATGGTCGACTTCTTTTCTTTCGGCACCAACGATCTGACGCAAACCACCTTCGGCATTTCACGTGACGATGCGCCGGCTTTCCTCGCGACATACAAGCGCAAAGGGGTTTACGACGACGATCCGTTTGCAACCATAGATCAGCGTGGCGTTGGCGAACTGATCCGTTGGGCTATCGACCGGGGGCGGGCGGCCAACCCGGATCTGGTGATCGGTATCTGCGGTGAGCATGCCGGTGATCCGGAATCGATCCGGTTCTTTGCCAGCCTTGGCATCGATTATGTGAGCTGCTCACCCTATCAGGTGCCTGTCGCGCGGCTTGCTTTGGCGCAGGCTGCGCAGCGAATCTGACCACCAAGCCGGATTCTTGCCTTGTATGTGCCGGATTCTGTCCCCGCTCCTGTCCAATTCTCCCTGTTTACCGGGTGTCAACGTTAATGATCCATCTTGAGTAATGCCCGCATTTGAGTGATGCGCGCGACGCGTAACGGTCGATAGTAAGATGCGTAAAATAATGGCCCAGAAGACAAGGCCGTCAACCGCCAGAAGGGCGCGCGGCACCGGATTTATAAAAGGCGTGTTCGCCTTTGTTTTTGCCGCAGCCGGTTATACGTCGACGATTGTTGACGCGCGGAGCCCTGAGCCTGAGCTCGCCTATTCCATTCTTTCAGAAAATATTCCCGCGACGCTGAATTACTCCGGGCGCGATGTGACGATTACCGGATCCGTCGGCAATCTGTTTACCGGCCCGACATTCTCCGGCCCCAACCGTCTCGACAAGCGCAGCCGCCATCGTCCGGAAGAGGATGGGATCAAGGTGGCGCAGAGCTTTGATCACATGCGCTCGCAGCTTGCGGAATTGCGGGATAATCCGAAATTGCTGGTGGAGAAGGGTGCGACCTATCCGGTTGCCGGTGACGGAGCGGACGGGCCGCGGATCAAGATTGCCGCGATTGACCCCGCTCTTATGTCAGCGGCTCTTGATGCCATCGATAATCTCGATAATTCAACCGACCCGGCACCGTTGTTGCTGCCGCAACGCCTTGCCTATGCCCGCGCCAACACCCCGGCGACGATTTTCGAGACACCGATCAGCCGCAAGGTCTCGGAGCGCGACCTGTGGTGCCTGGCGTCGGCGGTTTACTTTGAGGCGCGCGGGGAATCCTATCGCGGACAGGTTGCGGTGGCGCAGGTCGTGATGAACCGGGTCAACCACAAGCTATATCCCAACAATATTTGCGGGGTGGTGTTCCAGAACCAGACCCGGCGAAATGCCTGCCAGTTCTCATTTGCGTGCGATGGCAAGCCAGAGCATGTCAACGACAGGATATCCTGGGCCCAGGCGCATGATATTGCGAAGAAGGTGACCAACGGCACGCTGTATCTCACCGAAGTGGCGAACGCGACCCACTACCATGCGACCTATGTCTGGCCGCATTGGGCGCCGCGCATGCGCAAGGTCACCAAGATCGGGCTGCACGTCTTCTATCGCTTCCGGCACGGATAAAAAAAGCCCCGCACAAGGCGGGGCTTGAGTTTGGTGATAAAACTCATTGCGATTAGGTGCAGGTTATGAAACCGGAACCGCGGAAGCAGCTATTGCCACCGCTGGAAATGTATTGATTGGCACCGCGCCCACCGAAAAAGACGGTGGATTGCGCATCGGCGAGACCTTTAAGTTCGATCCAGCCAAGGCCGGGAATAAGGGAAAAAATACCAGTCATTGGTGCCGGAGCCGGTGTCACCTTGATTCCGGGATACAGCACGTTGGGCGAAAACAGCCCGTCAGTTGAGTAAACATTGGTTGGGGTGCGGAACACACGCACTTCGGTGGATTTGCCGTAACCCAGTTTCGTAATCTTGTGCGTGGCCAGAACTTCGGTGGACATGGTGCCGTCATGTTCGATGACGTAGTCCTTGTCCTGATACTTGACCAGCTTGTCGAAATCGATCGCCGATGTGGACGCTTCATCTGCCATTGCATCCATGGACAGCAGGTTGCCTGCAGCTTCCAGGCCATCCTCGGCCATGGTGTTGATGGCACGCGAAGACCGCCAGTCAAGCAAGCCGCCATTGGTCTGCGCCAACACAACAGGTGTGGCCAGAAGTACGGCAGCTGAGATGCCCGCTATGGTCTTGTTAATCCGCATCAATCTTCGCTCCACCCGAAATGGGACAGTTCGTTAAGGAACCATCAACCATTTCGCGGGCAGCGATGCAAAGCATCTCGGGTGTTAAACTTAACCGGTATGCTGAACGAAAATGGTGAACGCCGGAGGGGGCGATCAGCTACCGGATTCGGTGCTGACGCTCTCGTAGGCGGCAATAAAGCGGTCGTGCGCTTCCTGCGTCGGCCAGGGGCGGATCAGCCGTTCGAAATCCTCGATATCGAAGCCGGGCAGCAGGGGTTCGCCAAAGAGCTGGCGGGCCTCGGCAGGGTCGAAGCCGGCGAGATAGGTTGCCTCAAAAAAGGCGGCCTGCTGATCGGCTTGTTTGATAGCTTTGACAGTAGATGCTGCCGGAGATGCGGGCAGGGAGAACCGCATATGGATGGCGCCGAGCAGACGCTTTTCGACATCCTTGTAATTGCCACCCATGGCTGCCTTGAACGGGGAAATAATGTCGCCCATCACATATTCCGGCGCGTCGTGCAAAAGCGCGTACAGGCGGGCCTGATCGTCGGCTTTGGTGTTGAGCGTTGAGAAAATGCCCATGACCAGCAGGGAGTGTTGCGCCACCGAAAAGGTGTAATCGCCCTTGGTTTGCCCATTCCAGCGCGCGACGCGGGCAAGACCGTGGGCGATGTCGCTCAATTCCACGTCAAGCGGCGAAGGGTCAAGCAGATCAAGCCGCCGCCCCGAAAGCATACGTTGCCAAGCCCGCTGCTGCCTCCGCGTCATGAGTGCTCCGGTGAAAAGATCAATGGTTTTCGGAAGAACCCGAGTCGCCAAAAGCGTAGCTGGCCCAGGAGGGCAAGGCAAGCTGCACGGGCTGCCCATCGACGGTTGCATCGGCTGGATCGGTGACGCGGCTGAGCCGCAGGATAGCGAGGGCTTTGCCTTCAGCCTCCGCGCCTATGGTGCCAGCCTCCTTGCCGCCGCAGATAACGGCGGTGCCCGGTGCGCTCGTGACGCCGGACACGATGACGGGGCGCCGCCGTGCCGTGCCGCGGTGCTGCATGCGCGAGACAACCTCCTGGCCGATGAAACAGCCCTTTTTGAAATCGACGGCCTTCAGCAAATCCATGCCGATATCGTGGGGGAAGACGGAATCGGCATCAAAATCCGCGCCCTGTTCGCAGAGACCGGCGGCGATGCGCCGCTCTGCAAAATCGATGTCGCTCTCGTACCAGTCGGCAGTCGCGTCGTGCGGAGCAATGATGCGATAACCCATGCCCGGCTGGCGCGGATCTTCATCACAAAGCGCATCGGTGACCGGCTCTGCCGACCAGCCGACATAATGGCCGTGCTGCATATCCTCGATCTCGACATTGGCGCGCAGCTTGTACATGCGCATACGCTTGAGAAACGCCTCGGCGGCAGCGCGGTCAACATCAAGCCAGAACCCGTCCTCATGTGGTGCGATCAGGCCTTCCGCCTGCACCTTGCCCTGCGGGGACAGAAGCGCCCACCAGCGGACGGCTCCCGGCTCGGACGAGACATCTGCAGTGAGGACATCGTCGAGCAGTTTTTGCGCATCCGGACCAGAGATTTTCACCGGCAGACGATTTTTGCGGAGCGATACAGCCATAACAGTCCTCTATCCTTGCAGGGAGCCACCGAGCGTGTTCAGCAAAAGTGGACACCACTTTTGCGGTTCGAACGCGCGACCACTAAAAATCAGATCGGACGCATGTAATCCAATCAAAAGGTGACATGACCTGATCGCTTGGTTACACCCGTTTGAAACCAAACGAACCGGCGAGACCTTCACATGGCCCGATACGACCAGATTTTCAAGAATGGCACACTTGTCAATCACGATGGGATCGGGCTGGCCGATGTCGCGGTGAGCAATGGCCGGATCGCGGCTTTGGGCAACCTTTCGGGCGCCGACGCTGCCGAGACGGTGGATTGCACCGGCTTGCATATTCTGCCCGGCGTTATCGATAGCCAGGTGCATTTTCGCGAGCCGGGGTTGACGCACAAGGAAGACCTGGAGACGGGATCGCGATCGGCTGTGATGGGCGGGGTGACGGGTGTGTTCGAGATGCCGAACACCAACCCGCTGACCACCACCCGCGAGGCCTTCGACGCCAAGATTGCCGCCGCGACGAGGCGCATGCATTGCGACTTCGCGTTTTACTTCGGCGGCACGCACGACAATGTTGCGCTGTTACCGGAGATGGAGAAGCAGCCGGGCTGCGCGGGCATCAAGGTGTTCATGGGCTCATCCACCGGCTCGCTGCTGGTCGCCGACGATGACGGGGTGGAGGCGATCCTGACCGCCATCAACCGCCGCGCCGCGTTTCACTCCGAGGATGAATACCGGCTGGAGGAGCGCAAGCCGCTGCGCGTCGAGGGTGACCCGTCGTCCCACCCGGTCTGGCGCGATGTGGAGGCGGCGCTTAAATGCACAAAACGGCTGGTGGCGCTGGCGCACAAGACGGGCAAGCGCATTCACGTGCTGCACATCTCCACCGCCGAGGAAATGGTGTTCCTCGCCGAACACAAGGATGTGGCGAGCGTTGAAGTCACCCCGCATCATCTGACGCTGGATGAAACCGGCTACACCCGTCTCGGCACGCTGGTGCAGATGAACCCGCCGGTGCGCGACAAGGTGCATCGCGAAGGGATTTGGGCCGGGGTGCAGAACGGCGTTGTCGATGTGCTGGGGTCCGACCACGCGCCGCATACGCTTGAGGAAAAGCAGCAGGCCTACCCGGCATCGCCTTCGGGCATGACCGGCGTGCAAACGCTGGTGCCTATCATGCTCGACCATGTCAACGCCGGCCGCCTCAGCCTTGAGCGCTTCGTCGATCTGACAAGCCACGGCCCTAACCGTTTGTTTGGCATTGCGAAAAAGGGCCGGGTTGCAGTGGGATATGATGCCGACCTGACCATCGTCGACCTCAAGCGCAAAGAGACGATCACCAATGATTGGGTGGCCGCCAAGGCGGGCTGGACGCCTTATGACGGTGTTGAAGTGACCGGCTGGCCGGTTGGCACCATCGTGCGCGGCAACACGGTGATGTGGCAGGGCGAACTGGTGACGCCGTCCGTAGGCCAGCCGATCCGGTTTCTGGAGGCGCTGGGCGCAGATTGAGCGAGAGCGCCAAACACTTTATCCGCACCCATTTGCACCTGAAGCCGGTTCCCGGCCTTCCCGATATCAGCCTTTACACCGCCCATTCCGGCAGCGGCCTCTCCCAACTCGACAGCGATGCCGCGCCCTATTGGGCCTGGCCCTGGGCCGGCGGCTTGGCGCTGGCGCACTATCTGCGCGATCACCCGGAGGCGGTTGCAGGCAAGCGCGTTCTCGACCTTGGGGCAGGGGGTGGCATTGTCTGCATCGCGGCGATGCGGGCTGGTGCCAAATCTGTTCTTGCCGTCGAACCCGATCCTTATGGTCGTGCCGCGCTTACTCTGAATGCGGAGGCGAATGGGGTGGCGATTGCGGTTGTGCGGGAGATGCCGTCATCGCTGGCGGAGATCGACCTGGTGGTCGCCGGGGACGTTTTTTACGACGCGGATGTTGCGGCGGTGATGACCGGGATTTTCGACGAGTGCGCGGCGGCGGGTGTGCCGGTGCTTATCGGCGATCCGGGGCGGAAGGATTTGCCAGTGGGGCGGTTGGTGGTGTTGGATAGGTATGAGATTCAGGATTTTGGGGTGGGGCTACTAGAGGTTGAAGGCTCTTCTTCGGTTTATGAATGGCTTTGGCCAACCCATTGAGGGATTAGAGGAGCAGCCGATACGTATGCGGAAGATCGCTAAGCTCTTGAGAAAGCGACGTTCTGCGAAAATCCTGTGAATATGGGGAAATCTCTTCTTTGGGTCTTTTTGATTCGATGGAATCGCGCCCAAAGTAAAAGGCGACGGTCTTGCACACCGTCGCCTTAAATCGTGAAAACCAACCGGATGGGGTTGGCTACCTCCACAAGGTCATTTTGCGCTGATCGCGCAGAACGTCAAGCCCACCGGTTCCAACAAAGGAGCCGAATTGTGGCTTTCAACCTTTTTATAGCCTACGACTTGTTGTCACCAGGTCAGAACTACGACGCCATACGAGATAGAATAAAAGAGCTCGGGCAATGGCACCAGTTCCAGTACTCTTTGTTCTACATTCACAGCAATTATACACCTCAAGAAGCGTACGCTCATGTCTCGCAAGCATTGGACGGGAATGATAGGCTTGCCGTTATCAATTGTGCCGACATGTTTGGTGCCTTTGTAAGCAACTGGGACAACCCGCCGATCGATGCAATAAATACTATTTGGCGAGTTGGGTAAGGCATTTCCATGGATGATAAAGACGAAACGTCGCTCTACCCACCCGAGGCCGATCTGAATATTTATTACTTATGTGTAGGCCGTGTGGCCATGGGATGGGCTGCATTCGAAACCCGATTAAACCACACAATCTGGCGCTTAGCTGGTGTGGAGCAATACGCGGGTGCGTGCTTAACCGCTCAAATAATGGCCCCCATCGCCCGCTTCAGAGCGTTGGTGGCACTCGCGCAATTTAGAGGCGCAACAAAAGAAAGGTGTAAGGCGCTAAATGCTTTGAGTTCCAAAGCGGATGCGGTTGCACGCCAGAGAAACCGCATGGTTCATGATCCAGCCTATATCAAGGATGATGAAATGTTCCGGCTTCAGGTTACTGCAGATCGAGTGATTGATTTTGAAATGAAGTCTGTAGACCTCAAAGATTTCGCCAAGCTTGAAGTCGACATCTCCAAACTCACCCAAGAATTTATCAAGCAGGCGAGTGAGATGTTCGCTGAACTCCCACAATACGACGACACATCCTTTCAGCAGAGCGAGGGTATTGAGATAGGGCCTCTTCCAACACCAGACACTGCTCAACTATAATTGGAACAGTAGACTCGACCACTTCAACGATTTCGACGCAACTCGAAAACTTGGTTCCATTGTTTCCAGACGTAATGTGTCCAGAATTTATAACCTTGTGTAAAACATTATTGACATACAGACACACGCGTCTTACCTAATGTCAAAATTATTTTACACAAGGTACAAAAAACATGACCCATGAAGAGCGCAACAATCTCATCGCGATTGTCACCAGCCTGCTGATCAATGGCTGGCTCGGGTGGCGGGTTTGGACCCTGTATCAGGCCGGAGAATTTGCCGGGCCGGATGCGCTGATGCTCTGGGCGCGGACGGTGCTTTGGGTCATTCCGGCATCTGTGGTGCTCACCATCATCCTGACCATCGTTTTCACCATCCTGTTTGCCATTGCCACGCGGGACGAGAACCCGGATTTCACCGTCGACGAGCGCGACAAGAATTTCGGGCGGCGCGGGATGATTGCGGCGATGGTGGTTGCCAGCGGCGGGTTTTTGCTCGCGGTTGGCCTTCTGGCGCTGGGCTGGACGGCGTTTGCCGCATTCAACATCCTCTATGCCGGTTTTGCGCTCGCTTCGCTTGCGGGCAATGTTGTGACCCTCGGTTCTTACCGGCGGGGCTATTGAGATGGCCAAATCCCGCATTGCCAATAATATCCGCCGCCTGCGCTTCGATAATGACGAGATGACGCAAAAGGAGCTTGCCGAGAAGGTTGGCGTCACCCGCCAGACCATAATCGCCATTGAGCAGGCCAAATATTCGCCCTCGCTGGAACTGGCCTTTCAGATTGCGGCTGTGTTCGGCGTGCCGCTTGGCGAGGTCTTCACCTACACGCCGAAAGAATAGCCTCGGCGCAATCCATACGAAAACGCATGTAACAGTTGCGAAAACGGGCAATTCCTTTGTCATGAGTGCATGGATATGACCAGTCATCGCAATGCAATTCAGGAAACAGCACAATGACTACAGCAGCATACGCGCCCACCGGAACGGATGGGACTTCACTCAAAACAACAGCCCGTTTGACGGGCCTGTTTTATCTCGGTCTCGGTATAACCGGGATGCTGGGATTTTTGCTGGTCCGTCCATCGATTTACGATGCGGCCGATCCGGCGGCCACCGCGGCAAATCTTGTCAGCCAGGAAGGGCTGGCCCGCATCGGCATCGCGCTGGAACTGGGCATCGTGCTCACCCAGGCGCTGGCCGCCGTATGGTTTTTCCGCCTGTTCCGCGCGGCTGACGATTTTGCCGCCGGTCTGATTGCCGTGTTCGGCATGGTCAATGCCATTGCCATCCTCATGAGCGGGGCGGCGATGTGGACGGCGCTTTCTGTGGCGCTCGACCCGACGATGGCACCGGGGGGTGATGCGGGGGCAATCGCGCAATTGATGTATGAACTCAGCTCCAACTTCTGGGGCGTCGGCAATTTGTTTTTCGGCCTCTGGCTCATCCCCATGGGGTATGTGGTGATCGTGTCGAACTGGATGCCGCGCGTGATGGGCTGGATCCTCATTGGCGGCGGGGTCGGCTACGTTCTCAGCGGCTTCGCGGCCGCCCTGTTGCCGGATGCGCCGGGTTGGATCGTTGACGTTTTGACGGTCCCGGCGACCGTCGGCGAATTCTGGATGATCGGCTATCTGCTGATTTTCGGTGTCCGCTCTAAAGCCGCAGCCTAGCTACGCCGAGCCAGTTCCTCGGCCAGCATATCGAACACCAGCCGCACCCGGCGGCTGGTGTGGACCTCCCGGTGGGCGGTGAGCCAGATGGGCACCATGATCGGCTCCATGTCCGGGATCGCCTGCATGACCTTCGGTTCGGCTTCGGCGATGCGATGGGTCATCACCCCAATGCCCAGACCCTGCTTCACACACGCCCATTGAACCGTGTGATTGGCGCTTGAAATGACGAAGTTTTCAAGCGTCACCTTCAAACCCATCCCCGTCAAATATTTGACCATCTGGTCTGTTGGCTCGAAGCCGATGAAGTCGACACCCGCCAAATCATCGGCGATTTTCGGGTGCCCGACCTTGTCGAGATAGGCCGGTGTTGCCCAAAGCCCGCCGGGTTCGTCCAGCAACTTCCTGGCGATCAGATCCGGCTGCTCGGGGCGGAAATTGCGCACCGCGATATCGGCTTCCCGCCGTTGCAGGTCCGCAGCCTCGTTGGTGCCGATGATCCGGACCGAGATGCCCGGTTGTTCACGGCGTAACCGCTCCAGAAAGGGCGGCAGCAGGTAGGTGGAATAGGCCTCACTGGCCGAGATGGAGATTGTGCCCTCGATCTCCTGCGACTGGCCCGATGCCGCCAGGGAAATCTTGTTGGCGGCGGTGCCCATCTCACGCACATGGTCGAGCAGCTCCAGCCCGCTCGGTGTGAGCACAAGGCCGCGTCCCGCACGTTCGAACAGGGCGACGCCCAACTCTTCCTCAAGCGCATCCACCTGCCGCCCAAGGGTCGGCTGGGTCATGCCCAACGCCCGCGCAGCAGCCGACAGAGAGCCTTCTTCCGCCGTGACGAGAAAGGCGCGCGCCCTGTTCCAATCAAATCTGACTGACCGCCAATCCATACGCTAATGCATACCTCAACTACGAATTCAGGCAATTTTATTTGCAAATGTGCATGGATATCTTTGCTGCATCGCAACACAAAACACATGAGCAGAACAATGAAAGCAGCAGTTTACGAAAAATACGGTTCACCGGACGTTGTCCATATCGCCGACATCGAACGCCCGGAAATCACACCGGATCAGATCCTGGTTCAGGTCTACACAAGCTCGGTCACCTCGCCTGACTGGCGCTTCAGAGCCTCGGCCTTTCCCGGTGGATTGATGTGGCTTGTCGGCCGGTTGATGTTCGGCGTTTTCGCACCGCGCAACCGCGTTCTTGGCAATGAGTTTGCCGGGCGGGTTGTCTCCGTGGGGTCCAATGTCACGAAATTTCGCATGGGCGACCCGGTCTTTGGCTTCAACATGGGCGGAGGCCACGCAGAATACCTTGCCATCGATGCCAACAAGGCTGTCGTGAAGAAACCCGAGGGGTTGAGCTATGAACAGGCAACGGGCCTGCCGTTCGGTGGTGGCACCGCGTTGGTGTTCCTGCGTGATTTCGCCAAGCTCCAGCCGGGTCAGAAGGTTTTGATCGGCGGCGCATCGGGTGGGGTGGGGACGTTTGCCGTCCAACTCGCCAAGCATTTTGGTGCAGACGTCACGGCGATCACCAGCACCAAAAATGTCGATCTGGTGAAATCGCTGGGTGCCGATCACGTCATTGACTACAAGCGCGAGGATTTCACTGACCTGGGTGAGCAGTTCGATCTTGTCTTCGATACTGCGGCAACCATGACGGTCAAACAGGCGAAATCGGTTCTGAAGCCGGGCGGTAACTTCATGCCGTTGGAAGGAAATGGTGCGCTTGCACTGCAATCGCTGATCACCAATCCATTCAGCAACAAGAAAATCCTGTTCCGGGTTTCGGGTGATAGTGCTGAAGACCTGAAAACACTCGGAGACCTTGCTGCAAGTGACAAAATAAAAGTCGTCATCGACACGGTTTATCCGCTCGACAAGATTGTCGAAGCACATCGCAAGGTCGAGACGCGGCATAAGACCGGCAGTGTCATCATCGCTGTAGCAGAACAGGAAAAGAAGCTGGCGGCGGCCTAGAGCCATTCTGCCGGAAGTGAAAAAGCCCGCGGCGATCGCCGCGGGCTTTAATTTTCCCCCAGTGCTATTGCCCCAACGGGCAAAACCTATTGAATCGACCGATCGATGCTGTACTCGCCATGCCGGATGCGCTCCGGCAGTTTGGCAATAAGATCGGCAGTCGTATCCTCACCAAATGTTTTGACGAGTGTGGCAAACGCCGCAAAAATTGCGGCATGCGCAAGTGCTTCGGTTTCGACACCGTCGCGCTCGGCGCTGTTCCAGGCATCGGCAAGATATTCAAGGGCGATCTGACGCTCCTCATTGTCCCGCTCGATCTGGCTAACTTGCTGGCTGAAAAGTAACATTACCCAGTTTCTCTTTTGTTTTTCTTGTCTTTAGCACGCATGCGTGCGCAATGGGCCAATTCGTGACCCAAAGGTTAATGTATGGTCCGTTGTCGTACAGATGGCTATTCGGCAAAACGCGCATGTATGTCGCGCGCCGCGGATTCGGCTTCCGTCATCAGGCGCAACATCGCAGCGCGCGCAGACTCGGTGCAACTGCGATAGACCCGGGCATAATTTTCGTATCCGGTATTGAACGCGCCTATGAGCCGTTGCCGCCGATCATCGTCCGGTTCGTCGAGCGCGATGAGGCTGGCTGCCTCCGCCCGCCAATCCGTGGTGCTGGCCGCGCATAACGGGTCGAGGAAATAAAGGCTGCCGAGCACCTCCGATAATCGTTCCATGTCCGGTTGGTAGGGCGGGTCGACGGCAAAAGCCGCGCCCGGGCTGAGGCAAAGCGCCAAAGCCAGGCACATAGCACGGTAGAATCGCTTGGCTTGGCCCCGATACGTCATGACCATTTTCCTGCCAGAGCGGCGGGCGGGGCGCAAGCTGTGAGTGCCAACCACTCAGATATCTTCTGCTGCGCCGAACTGACCTCTCTCACACCACATTGAGGCGGTCGCGGGCTGTGATCAGTATTTCACCAAGGTTTGGCGTGGTTTTGAGGTGAGCGATATCATCAGGGGTGATCCAGGCCCAATCCGCAATTTCATCGGATGGCCGGGGAGTATCTGAAGGCGCAGACGCGGCGAAGACCTCAAGCCGCCAGGTACCGGCGATCTGCGTTGTGACAGGCGTCAATCCGGCGACGGAGAGACCGAGTTCCTCACGGACTTCGCGGATGGCGCAATCGGCAGCAGCTTCCCCCGGCTCCAACCTGCCACCCGGCAAGGTCCAGCAATGCTGGTACGGGGGCAAGGCGCGCTTGATGAGCAGTACTTTCCCCGAATGAAATAGCGCGACGCTGGCAGCATTGGGTGGTTCGGACATGTGCCAGTGATCGCCGGGAATTCGGGTTTAGTCAAACAGCGCGTCGATCTCGGCCTGCTTGTGTTCGCTGTCAATATCCGCACCGGCTTCTGGCCCGGTAATCAGCGCAGCTACGATATCGCGTTGTTCGCGGATGGGATGCAGGTCAGTGGGGGCATTCAAAATCTCAGCCTGATGATCAAGGATGAGATCGATCAGTTTTCCGGTGGCGTTGTCGAACGCGTGATGGGCATCATCAGGCAGGCACCGATATGCAGCGAGAACCGTTTTAACCCCGGAAAAATTGGTCTGGACGAAATGGCCTTCATAGTCGCGCGGCTGCCAGTCTTGCAAAATGTCCGGAGGCATTGATCCTTCCTCGACGAGTTCGGCCAGCATAATGTATTCATTGAACAGGTTGAGATAGTCGGTGGCGAGACCGGTTGCAGGGTTCACATTCGCCGCGCGCATCTCATCCGGGCTGGGCGCATGAAACGTGTTGTCGGCGGCATGGAAATTGTCGCTGTTCATGGGCACGGATTGTGGCGCAGCGTGTTTTTTGTGATGTGAACGCGGTCATGCGTAATTGTCCGGATCAGCCAATCCGGCGGAATGTGTCGAGGACGGGTCCATGTGCGGGCGTTTTGTCTTACCTTACACCTGGCGCGAAATTTATGAGCACTATCAGGGCTTTGTTGATGCGCTCGACAGGGAAGCCGGACTTGAAGTCGCCAATGCTCCGCCCCGCTACAACATTGCGCCGACACAGCCTGTTCTGGTGATTCACGAGCCGATTGATGGTCCGCCAAAGCGCCGGGCCGGTTTGATGCGCTGGGGCCTGATGCCGGTTTGGGTGAAGGACCCCAAGGACTTTCCGCTGATCATCAATGCCCGGTCGGAAACGATCAATGAGAAGGCGTCGTTTCGCGGCGGCTTGCGGCATCACCGCTGCATTGTGCCTGCTGGCGGCTATTACGAATGGCGCACCGGTCCGGACGGTAAGAAACAACCGTTCTATATCACGCTGGCGGACGGCGGCCCGATGGCCCTGGCGGGCATCTATTCGACTTGGCTCGGAGCGGACGGCAGTGAAATCGATACAGTCGCAGTGGCAACGCTGCCGGCGACGGGTGAGATGAAAGCGCTGCACGATCGGGTGCCGGCTATCATCCCGGATGCCGACCTCAATGATTGGCTCGATATCAAAAAAGTCGACGAGAAACAGGCGTATGAAATGCTCAGGCCGCTGCCGGAGGGCATGTTGCGCTTTCATCCTGTGAGCCGCCGGGTGAATGCGGTCCGCAATGATGATGAAGGACTGATTGAGCCTGTCTCGGAGGATAAGCCGTTGCCGCCGAAACAGGGGGAGCTGTTTTGAGCCGGTTCTAGACTGTCAGCACGAACACCAGTTCTTCAGACCGGTCCGGGTCGAACGGGTTACGTTGCCAATCCCCATAGAATTCGGCGACCTTCAAACCGGCCTGCGTGGCGAGCGTGCGTATCTCGCCCTCAGTCCAAAATCTCAATTCACTCGAGGACACGAAGCTGCCGTCTGGGAATGTGAAGTGTGTTTCGAACCAGATTCGTTCTTCGGTGTGGCGGGTGACGATGCGTTGGATACCCAGAACACCGTAAGGCGTTTCCAGCTGCTTTTCGTGCGTCCAACGGGCGACCCAGTCAATCGCGCGATTGCGGGTTTCGAATACAAACCGACCCCCCGGTTTCAGAAGCGACGCGACATTTGCAAACGCAGTCGCGACATCCAGCGGTTCGGTTAGAACCTGAAATGCGTGACCGGTCATGATGATGAGGTCGAACTGCTTCTCAGAGCGGAAATTCTGTGCGGTTGCCTCAATCCATTCGATCACGTCGCCATGAGGCGATCTTCGTGCGACGTCCAACATGGCGAGCGCCGGATCAGCGCCTGTGACGCGGTGGCCTTTGGCGGCATAGGCATTGGCGATGAGGCCGGTTCCGCAGCCAAAATCGAGAATGTCGATGGGGGTATCACCGGCAAGGTCGAGATAGAATTGACGGTCTTCCGACCAACCGCTTTCGATATCATAAACCGCTGCAAGTCGTGGGTTTATATAATGCTCGTCAATCACTTAACCGAGAACCTTGCCGGGATTCATGATACCGTTGGGGTCGAGCGCCTGCTTGATCGCCTGCATCATTTCCATAGCAACGGGGTCTTTGACTCGCTTCAGCAAATCGGTTTTGAGTTGCCCGATCCCGTGCTCGGCTGAGACCGATCCACCAAGCTTCAGCACGACTTCATAGACCGCGTCATGGATTTGCGGCGACATGGCCATGAAGGCGTCTTTTTCCATGCCGCGTGGTTGCGAGAAATTGAAGTGCAGATTGCCGTCACCCATATGCCCGAACGGCACCGGCCGGATGTCGGGATCGATGGCATGGACCGCAGCAACGCCCTGTTCAACGAGATCGGGCACTGCCGCGACCGGCACCGAAACATCGTGCTTGATAGAGGCGCCTTCGCGGCTCTGGCATTCGCTCATCTGCTCGCGCATCTGCCACATCAGCACCCGGGCGCTTTCGCTTTCGGCGATAGTTGTCCCGTCGCCGATCAACCCGGCCTCGTAGGCCGCTTCAAGACCAGCGGTGAGAAGACCTTCCTGGCCACCCTTGGGGCGGGAAATTTCGATGAGCGCATACCAGGGTGAGACATCAGCAGCCGGATCGCGGGAGATCATGCCGTGATGCAGCTGAATGTCGATCCCGATGCGGGGCATCAGTTCGAAGGCGGTCAGCGAGTTCCCGGCCCGCTCGCGCATTTGCGCGAACAGGGTCAGCGCCTGCTTGGGAGATTCAATTGCGACGAGTGCTGTCTCATAGGCTTCGGGGCGCGGGTAGAGTTTGAGTGTCGCGGCGGTGATTAATCCCAGCGTGCCTTCAGCACCGACGAGCAGATCTTTGAGATCATAGCCGGTGTTGTTTTTTCGAAGGGCATTGAGCCCCTGATAAAGCCGACCATCCGCCAGAACCGCCTCAACCCCGAGGCAAAGTTCGCGGGCATTGCCATAGGCAAGCACCTGCACACCGCCAGCGTTTGAGGAGAGAACGCCACCGATGCGCGCCGAACCTTGAGAAGCGATGGTGAGTGGCAACAGCATGCCGGCCTGCTCGGCGGCTTCCTGTGCATCCTGCAGGGTCACCCCTGCTTCGACCGTCATCGTCCCGGCACTGGCATCAACATTCCGCACTTTGTTGAGCTTTGTGAGGCTGACGATAACCTCGTCACCCTTGAGAGGGACCTGACCGCCAACAAGCCCGGTGTTTCCGCCCTGCGGGATCAGCGGCACCCGGTTTTCGTCGGCCCAGCGCGCGACAGCCTGTACCTGCTCCACGGAGCGTGGCAGCGCTACAGCCAAAGCCTTTTGGTGGAACCTTTTGCGCGGTTCATCGAGAAAGGCGGCCATGTGCACCGGGTCGGCGACGACCGAATCCGGTTGCAGGATTTCGAGAAGATCGGCGGCGATTTGTTCAGGTGAGCGGCTCATGGCTGGCAGCATATTGTGCCTGTCAAAAGGAGGGAAGGGAGAACTTGCCCCGTTTCCGGGTCTGTGACACAACCAATTCGAAACGACAAATTAGGGAGAACGGTCAATGGCTGAAGGTTTGATGGCGGGTAAGCGCGGGCTCATCATGGGGCTGGCGAACAATCGGTCAATCGCCTGGGGCATTGCCAAAGCGCTGGCCGACCAGGGTGCGGAGCTGGCCTTTGCTTATCAGGGTGAAGGCCTGGCGCGCCGCGTGGAACCTCTGGCCAAGGATGTCGGGTCCGACTTTCTCGTCGAATGTGATGTGTCCAACGAAGAGGCCATCGATGGCGCATTCGCCGAGATCGAAAAGCGTTGGGGCAAGCTGGATTTTGTTGTCCATGCCATAGGGTTTTCCAACAAGGACGAACTCGAAGGGCGCTACATCGAAACCTCACGCGACAATTTTGCCCTGACGATGGATATCTCGGTCTATTCGTTTACAGCCGTTGCCAAGCGCGCCGAAAAACTGATGAGCGAAGGCAGTTCACTGCTGACACTGACCTATTACGGCGCGGCGAAATATGTTCCCAACTACAATGTCATGGGCGTGGCCAAGGCCGCGCTGGAAGCCTCGGTGCGTTATCTGGCGGTTGATCTGGGCAAATCCGGTATCCGCGTCAACGCGATTTCGGCAGGTGCGATCAAGACGCTTGCCGCGTCCGGTATCTCGGGTTTGCGTGACATGCTGCATTGGCAGGAAGCCAATTCGGCGCTGCGCAAGAATGTGACGATTGACGAGGTGGGTGGCGCTGCCCTCTACCTGCTGTCTGATCTTGCAGGCGGCGTGACGGGCGAAATTCACTATGTCGATGCCGGGTTTAACATTGTTGGCATGAAATTGATGGATAATCCGGCCGACGAAGGCTGAGACTCCCCTCAGTCCCAAACTAAAAGAAGTGACGAGTATGACCAATTGGCCCGAATTCTATTTCGCGCGTCATGGCCAGACAGAGTGGAATCGCGAACGGCGCTATCAGGGCACCCGGGATATCCCGCTGAACGACACGGGACGGCGCCAGGCTGATGCCATAGGCCCGTTGCTACGCGAGCTCTTGGAGCGGGACGGCCGTAGTCCACACGATTTCGGCTGGTATGCTTCGCCCTTAAGCCGCGCCGCCGAAACCATGGATCGCATGCGGGCCGCCTTTGACACCGACTTACCAGCAGTCCGGTACGATGACCGGCTCAAGGAGATTTCCTTCGGTCAGCTCGAGGGGTTCCTGCACAATGAATTGCCGCCGGAACTGGCGACAGCGCCGGGTGGACGGCCGCCGGAATACTGGTATCACCGCCCACCCGAAGGCGAGAATTATGAAGATGTCGGTGAGCGATTGACTGCGTTTGCCGAGGATCTCGATGGTCCCGCCATCATTGTCGCCCATGGCGGTATTTTGCGCGTGCTGCGCCACCTGGTGGAAAGCGTTCCGCATGCGGATGTGGTCAATTGGCCGCCTCCACAGGGTACGATTGCGCATTTCAAGGGTGGTCTGATGACCATGTATGAGTCCGAAGAAGCCAGCCTGCAGCAGGCGTGACCGCCAGCGCGGATAACCAACATCGCGCTGAACGATTGACGCACGGTCCCGCCAAACCTAGAAGAAATGCATCTTTTTTGATGGGTCACGCACATGTCCGACAACACATTCGGCAAGCTATTCCGCTTCACCACCTGGGGTGAAAGCCACGGACCTGCCATCGGCGTTGTTGTCGATGGCTGCCCGCCGATGCTCGATATCTCGGCGCATGCCATTCAGCGCGACCTCAACCGGCGGAAGCCCGGCCAATCGAAATTCACCACCCAGCGCAAAGAACCGGATGAGGTGAAGATCCTCTCCGGCGTGTTTGAGGATGAGCGTACGGGTGGCCTCAAAACAACCGGCACGCCGATTTCACTCGAAATCGAGAATGTCGATCAGCGCTCCAAGGACTATTCCGATATTCGCGACAAATATCGTCCGGGACATGCCGACTACACCTATCATCAGAAGTATGGCATCCGCGATTATCGCGGTGGTGGCCGGTCTTCGGCGCGCGAGACAGCAGCACGCGTTGCCGCTGGCGCGGTGGCGCGGCTGGTGATTCCTGATGTCCGGATTCGCGCCTCATTGGTGCAAATCGGTCCGCATCATATCGATTACGACAATTTCGATTGGGCCGAAGTCGACAACAATCCGTTCTTTTGCGCTGACAAGGCGGCGGCAGAGCACTGGGCCGATTATCTCGATGGGATCCGGAAGGCCGGCTCGTCAGTTGGTGCGGTAATTGAAGTGGTCGCCGAAGGCGTGCCGGCAGGCTGGGGCGCGCCGATTTATGGCAAACTCAGTGCAGACCTCGCATCGGCGATGATGAGCATCAATGCCGTCAAAGCGGTGGAAATCGGCGCCGGGTTCGAAGCGGCTGAACTGACGGGAACCGAAAACGCCGATGAAATGCGGGCTGGTGAAAAGGCACCCTATTTCAAATCGAACCATGCCGGTGGCATTCTTGGTGGGATTTCCAATGGCGATCCGGTTGTTGTGCGTTTTGCAGTGAAACCGACTTCATCGATCCTTTCGACCCGCGAGACCGTGACAACAGCCAATGAGGACACGGACATCGTGACCAAGGGCCGTCATGACCCTTGCGTCGGTATTCGCGCTGTGCCGGTTGGCGAAGCCATGATGGCGTGTGTGCTGGCGGATCACTTCCTCCGCCATCGCGGCCAGACCGGGCGTGATGGTGGTGTTGGGTTCGAGTCCTGACGAGACACACCTTTCCGTAATCGTGCAGACGTAACGGTATACCGTCACTCTTGAAGTCGCTGTAAATGCCTCTAGCTTAAGAGAAATAGATCGCTCTTAAGGAATCGCATTAATGGCGCACAGCCACAAGCACCATCACCATCACATTGATCCGAAGGCGGGTGACGGTCGTGTGTTTCTGGCGGTAGTTGTCAATCTCGGGCTGACCCTCGCGCAGATTGTCGGAGGCATTCTTTCGGGCAGCCTCGCCCTCATCGCCGATGCCTTGCACAATTTTTCCGATGCCATCGCGCTGATCATCGCTTTTGCGGCCCGCAAAATCGCGCGGCGTCCGTCTGACGCGAGCATGACATTCGGCTATGGCCGGATCGAGGTGGTTGCGGCGCTGATCAATTACACGACCCTGATCGTTCTGGGATTGTATCTCGTCTACGAGGCCGTGTTGCGGTTCATCGATCCGCAGGGCGTTGATGGTTGGCTGGTGATTATTATTGCCGGGATCGCCTTGCTTGTGGACGTGGTTACGGCGCTCCTGACCTACAGTCTATCAAAGGAAAGCATAAATATCCGGGCAGCGTTCCTGCATAATGTTGCGGATGCATTGGGATCGATTGCGGTGATTGTCGCCGGGACGCTGATCCTTTTGTATGACTGGCGCCTTGTTGACCCGCTGGTGACGCTCATGATTGCCGGGTACATTTTGTGGCAGGCATTTCTCGAGGTTGGCGGGGTAATCCGTATCCTTGCGATGGGAACATCCCCGAATCTCGATACGGACGACGTTATTACCCGGATGAAATCGGTCGACGGTGTGAAGGATGTGCATCATGCGCATCTTTGGCAGATGAATGAGCATGACGATGCGCTCGAAGCTCATGTCGTGATCGACGAGGGTGCCTGGTCGTCAGCGGACAAAATCAAGTCTCAGGTGAAAGAGTTGCTGAATGCCGAGTTTGGTATCGGCCATTCGACGCTCGAGCTTGAATGCGCCCATCACGCCTGTGTCGATGCGCAGGAGATCGGCTAGATTCCGACAAGCCGACGAATTTCGGCCAAAGCAACCTCCTTTTTAACACCGTAGGAGAGGCGGCCCTCATAGGTGCCCTCCGCACTGATCATGAAAACACCAGCCGTGTGGTTGACCAGATATTCGGTGCTGTCCGGATCTTCGACTTTTTCAGAGAAAACACCGAATGCTGTCTTGATCGCTTCGGTCTGTTCCTTTGTGCGACCTCTGAGGCCGATCACATGACCGCCGAACGCCTCCAGATAGATACGCAGGTTTGGGATCGTATCGCGGTCCGGATCCACCGTGACAAAGATGATGCGCAGTCTATCGGGCGAGATGCGCAGGGCCGCGCGCCAGGCCACAGCCTCGGCAAGTGTCGTGGGACACACATCGGGGCAATAGGTGTAGCCGAAGAAAACGAGACTTGGTGTACCAACAAAATCTTCGTCGCGGAACAGGGTGTTTTCGGTGGAGATCAGACGAAAATCTGCCGAGGCCAGACCCAGGGGCCGTTGCGGTGGAAAGAATACGAACATCAGCGTGGCTGCGACGCCGGAAACGAACACCAGCCCCCACATAATCATTCGAAATCGCGAAAGCGCCGAATGATGTTGTGAAGGGGTGTCGTTCATCGGCTACCCGTCCAGCGGTTCCGTGCCCGCTGGCGCGCCGTCACGCGTCAGGGTGATCTTCTCGATCCGGGCTTCTGCTGTTTTCAACAACGTCTCGCAATGCGCCTTAAGGGCCTCGCCGCGTTCGTAGATCGCAATGGATTCCTGCAAGGGCGCCTGGCCGCTCTCGAGCTTGCCGACAATCTTTTCGAGTTCGTCGAGTGCCTGCTCGAAGCTCATATCCTTGATGTCGCTATGATTTTTATCAGCCATAAAACTATCCGTTCAGTTCGAACCCAGAGCGCCGTTCATCAAAACCGCAACATGCGCAGTGACGCCGTCCTTGAGCCCGCCAAGATCATACCCGCCTTCCAGTAGCGAGACGATGCGGTTGTCGCAATGCTCTTGCGCAATATCCATAAGCTTTCCAGTGACCCAGGCGAAATCGTCGCGCTCCCAATTCAGTTGCGCCAGCGGGTCCCGGCGTTCGGCATCGAAACCTGCTGAAATCAGGATGATATCCGGCGAAAAATCATGCAATGCCGGGAAAATCCGGTCGGTATAGGCCTCACGCATACTGTCGCGACCCGTATTAGCGGAAAGGGGCGCGTTGAAAATGTTGCCGATACCGGTCTCGCTGAGCGCGCCGGTGCCGGGGAACAGCGGCATCTGGTGACTTGAGGCGTAAAAGACAGTTGGATCGTTTTCGAAAATGTCCTGTGTGCCGTTGCCGTGATGGACATCGAAATCGATGATTGCGATACGTTCGGCCCCGTGCTTGCGCTGGGCCTCGCGTGCGGCTACGGCGACTGTGTTCACAAGGCAAAAGCCCATGGGGCGGTCGATTTCAGCGTGGTGCCCCGGCGGACGAATGGCGCAAAAGGCGTTGTCCACTTCGCCAAGCACAACCGCATCCAGCGCCTGCAGCGCCGCACCAACAGCAGCCGCTGACGCATCGAAGGAGCCTTTGGAGATGAACGTATCGGCATCAAGCATGCCGATCCCTTCCATCGGGCGCGCATCGCGCAATGCCTTGAGATAGCGTTTGCCGTGCACCAGCTCCGCGATGGCGAGGTCGACCGTCTCAGCCTTGGCACGCTTCAAATTCTTGAAAGCGGGTTGCGAAAGCGCGTCTTCGACAGCTTCCAACCGCTCGACCCGTTCGGGGTGCCCTGGCGGGGTCAAATGCTCGTGTCCCTGAGGGTGGGTGACTAAAAGTGTGGTCATTCCATCTCCGCCGCGTAACCTGAATTTCTTGACGTGCCGCGAAGCGCTTGTCAAACAGCGGCGATGAACACACCCGTAACCCATCCGAAAACGTCAGCGGACGCTGCCGAGATTCTCAAGGCAGGCGGGGTATGCGCATTTCCCACCGAAACCGTCTATGGGCTCGGCGCCGATGCCACCAATGCCGATGCGGTGTTGAAAATCTATCAGACCAAGGGCCGGCCGCGTTTCAATCCGCTGATCGTCCATTGCGCGGATATGGCTATGGCGGAGAATCTTGTCGTTTTCACGCCGTTGGCGCGCAAACTGGCGGACGCCTTCTGGCCAGGACCGTTGAGCATCGTTCTGCCTCTGAAGCAGGGCGCCGGCATTGCCGATATCGTGACGGCGGGACTGGATACGCTTGCCGTGCGTGTGCCGGCGCATGAACTGGCACAAACGGTTGTTGTTGAAACCGGTAAGCCGCTGGCGGCGCCTTCAGCAAATCCATCTGGCCGTTTGTCCGCGACAAGTGCGGATCAGGTTCTGAGCGGCTTTGGCGGGACCGTTCCGGTGCTTGATGGTGGTCCGTGTAAGGCGGGGCTTGAATCCACGATCATCGGGTTTGACGATGGAAAGCCCGTCCAATTGCGCGCCGGAGCAATTGCGCGCGGCGAGATTGAGGACGTACTCGGCATGCCGGTCGGCGTCGTCAACGAGGATGGCGCCGTGAAAGCCCCGGGCATGTTGTTGAACCATTATGCGCCGAATGCGCATTTGCGATTGAATGCTGACGCGCCAGAGCCCGACGAGGCCTATCTGGCGTTCGGTTCGGCACCGAATACAGATGGTCCGCTGGAAAATCTGTCACCCGAGAGTGATCTGGTGGAAGCGGCCCGCAATCTGTTTTCCATGCTGCATGCGCTGGACGCGACGGGTGCGGAGCGCATTGCGGTTGCGCCGATTCCGGACGAGGGGTTGGGTGAGGCGATCAACGACCGGCTGCAACGGGCGGCTGCACCAAGAGAGTAATCAGTCCCGAACCTGATAGGGCTTCTGGTCTTTCCAGAAGCGCATCAGGCTTTCTAGATCGGCATCGCCACCCTCGGGCAAAACGATCCGCAGGCTGACATAAATGTCGCCCTTGCCGAACAGGCCTTTGCCCTTCAGGCGCAGCGATTTTGTGGTGTCGACCTTGGCCGGAATATTGAGTTCCACCTTGCCACTCAGAGTGGGCACACGCACCTTGGCGCCAAGGATTGCCTCATAAAGCGTGATTGGTACATCGACCCGCAAGTCATTGCCATCACGGCGGAAATGCTTGTGCTTTTGAAACTTTACTGTCACCAGCGCATCGCCCGGTTCACCCCCAAGCGGTGAGGGTTGGCCCTGGCCCTTGAGCCGGATCTGCTGCCCGTCTTCGACATTGGCAGGCAGCTTAACGGAGAGTGTTTTCTTGTTCGGCAGCTGCACCTGAACCGAGGCGCCTTCGTTCACCTCTTCCAGGGTGGCACGGGCGGTGGCAGCGACATCGGCACCTTTGGTGCGTTGTGGTCCACGCGACGTCGCACCCGAGAAAGGATCCCAGCCCTGGCCGCCGGTTTGACGACCGGCACCCGCGCCGGCATTTGCCCGGCGCGCGCCACCAGTGCCACCAAATCCGCTCATGAATTCCTTGAGTACATCTTCGGCGCTGAAGCCGCCACCGAAGCCGCCGGCCTGTCCACGGCCACCCATGTTCGAATAATCGAACCCGGCGAATTTGGGATTGCCGTCAGCATCGATCTCGCCGCGGTCATATTGCCCGCGCTTTTGCGTGTCTGACAAAAAGTCATAGGCAGCCGTCACCTCGGCGAACTTCGCCTGGGCGTTCGGGTCAGACTTGTTCTGGTCGGGGTGATAAGTCTTGGCCAGCTTGCGATAAGCGGACTTGATGTCCTTCTCGCTCGCCGTCTTGCCTATCCCCAAAACCGCATATGGATCACGCATTGTCGTTTCTAAATCTCCGACGGCTGTTGCCAGCCACCTTTCTCAACGGCATATATGGCGAGCGCCTGTCACAATGTCCAGTTTGACAGTAAGACCGGCAATGAAGAGTTAAGGCCCAATATGTCCGATAATCAGGCGCAATTGACCGAAAATCTGTTCGATGATGGCTTTAAGGGGCCGCTCGATCCGTTCGCAATCTTCGCGGCGTGGTTTGCCGAAGCTCAGGAATCTGAACTCAATGATCCCAATGCCATGTCGTTGGCGACCGTTGATGAAAACGGTTTGCCCGATGTACGCGCCGTGTTGATGAACGGGCGCGACGACAATGCGATCCATTTTTTCACCAATCTTGAAAGCGCAAAAGGGCGGCAACTGCTGGCAAGCGGTAAGGCCGCGACGCTGTTTCACTGGAAGTCCCTGAGACGGCAGGTGCGGTTTCGCGGCCCAGTGACACAGGTCACTGACGCCGAAGCCGACACCTATTTCGCCTCCCGGCCGCGCCGTTCACAGATCGGTGCCCATGCGTCGGCGCAGTCGCGGCGGCTGGACAGCCGTGCCGATCTTGTTGCGCGCGTCGAAGCGCTGGAAGCGCAGTTTGGCGATGCCGATGTGCCACGGCCTGCCTATTGGTCCGGATTTCGTCTCACGCCACTTGAGATTGAGTTTTGGAAGGATGGTGCTTTTCGCTTGCATGACAGGGTTGTTTTTAAGCGAAGTGCGCCAGATGGGTCCTGGTCACGCGAAAGGCTCAATCCTTGACGAGAGAGGGGAAGACCTGAGCGCCTGACAGGCTGGGCTCAGAACGGAAAATGCGGATTCCGGTCAAGACTTCACGATGGGCGCTTTGGGCGCGGCGGCTGGGCGGCTTTGCCATTCCGCTGGCGATCATCCCCGTGTTCATGCACCGGGCCGCCGCCATTCCTTCCGATACGTTTTTGTTGCTCATTGCTGTCGCCGCCGCGTTCGCGGGGCTGGCGGTTTTCGGTGCGTTGATAGCGATATTCCGGTTATGGCGCACCGGGGACGAGGGGTGGGGGCATGCAATTACCGGCTGTGCCCTTGGCTTGCTCTGCCTCGCACCGATAGCGTATTTCGCCATCGACTATCAGCGTTATCCGCCGATTATTGATATCTCTACCAATCCGGTGCGGCCGCTTTCGCTTGTTGAAGCGCCGGATCGCGATGACGCCGCACGCGCCGAGGTACTAGCCGCATTTCCAAACACCGTGTCGCGCGATTACCGCCTCACAGCGAATGAAACGTTCCGGCTTGTCGAGGACCTTGTTGCGGATAAGGGCTGGGCCGTTGTCCGCCGCCAACCACCACAATTGGAAATTGCGGAAGGCCAGATTAATGCGATCGATGTCAGTCTGTTGGGCTGGCGCGATGAGGTTGCAATCCGCATCAGTGGCGATTTTCTGGATGCAGAAGTGGAAATGCGGTCTGCTGCGCTTGCCGATATGCCGGATTTTGGCCGCAACGGCAAAAGAGTCGAGGACTTTCTCCTGGAGCTTGATGCGATCGTCATCGAGGCCGAACGCAACCGACCGGCACCAGATGCGCCGCCAGTACCGTTGGATAGGGACTGATGTCGGTTAGATTGCAGTGTAACGACGGCCTAACAGGCCTGTCGCGCTTATGGTGCCGGTCTCAATCAGATACTCCAGATGTGCACCGAGGGTCATGCGCGCTGCGAAACGCACGCGCGGCGGCAGATCCGGATAGATCAGATCGAGCAGAGCTCTGGTACTCTTGGGCCCGGATTGAAGCGCCGCGATGATTTGATCGTTCCGGTGCAGCCGATGCGCCTTTAGTGCTTCGGCGTAGCGCTTACCCCTGACAATCGACCCGCCATGGGCGGGCAGATAGAAAGTCCAGCTGCTCGCTTCCAGTTTCTCAAGTGATTCAAGATAGTCGCGCATCGATCCGTCCGGTACGGCGACCAGCGTTGAGTTCCAGCCCATGACGTGATCTCCGGTCAGGATAAACGGTGTGCCGTTGATGCCGAAAGCGAGGTGGTTGGCGCAATGGCCGGGCGTTGCGATGACCGTGAGGCTCATGCCTTTCAAATCTATTGTGTCGCCATCGCTTAGGGTGCGATCCGGCACCAGTGACCAATCAGATGACCGCGCAATAGGGTTGATTTCAAAGAGTTTTTTTTGCCGCGACAGCCGGTGCCGCCCACCGAACCAGAGTGGCGCGCCGGTGGCCTGATGTAAGCGCTTGGCGAGGGCGCAATGATCGTTATGCGTGTGCGTGAGCAGGATCGCTTCAAGCTTTCGTTTTCCGATGGCTGCCAGTAGAGCCTCCAGATGAGGATCGCTGTCGGGCCCAGGGTCGACGACCACAGGAGAATCATTGCCGATGAGGTAGCTATTGGTACCTTTGAAGGTGAAGGGCGAGGCGTTGGGCGCGGTGATGCGCACGATGCCGGGCGCTACCGGTACGGCTGTGCCCCATTGCGGATCGAATTCGGTGTCGAAGTTGAGGGCAGGGGCGGGTCCGGGCATTGCGTTCGGTCAGGCTCGCGGCTAGAAGGGATTAACGCTACAGGTTACGAGGACCATAATATCATGGCTATGACGTTGACGACCCCAAACACGATCCTTGGTGCATTTCAGCCCAAAGGCGAAGCGGCCAAGCTTGCGGCCAATTTGGCGATTGTTGTTCTGGGTACGCTGCTACTCACCATCGCTGCCAAGATTTCGGTTCCGGTCTGGCCCGTGCCGGTGACTTTGCAGTCCATGGCAGTTGCCGGACTGGCAGCGGCATTTGGCGCCCGGATCGGTGTGGCGACCGTGGCCCTCTACATTCTCGAAGGATTCTCTGGTCTGCCCGTTTTCGCATCGGGTGGCGGTGCGGCCTATATCCTTGGTCCAACGGGCGGCTTCATCCTCGGTTGGATTCCGATGGCCTGGGTGATCGGCCGCGCGGCTGATCGCGGTGCGTCGGGCAGCTTCCCGCGGCTGTTCGGCTGGATGGTTGTTGGCGACGCCATTTCGTTTGCACTTGGTTTCGCCTGGCTGATCGCACTCTCAGGCAGCGCTGGCTGGATCGACCAGTCAAACGTAATTGGCGACGCATTCGCAAAAGCAGTGCAGCCGTTCATCGTCTGGGATTTGCTGAAGCTGGCTTTTGCCGCACTGACCGTTGTCGGCGGCTGGCAGTTGATCAAGTCACGCAAAGACTGATTACATACTATTTTCGAACAGCGTTAGCCGGCCCTTCGGGGCCGGCTTTTTTATTTCCACGGGATTAGATAAATCGAGCCCGGATTTTTCAAGTAAATCAATTGTCTGCAATATTGTCGACAAGTGTTGCGCCGCGCAACTGGACTCTTGCTGATGAATCGTTAGGTTAATAAGTTCTTAATTTCCATATTATGAGTGGCGGGGCGGCAAACCATGACTTTGGAAACGAGACTTTTTCTTTCAATTGCAAGCGCGACAACACTCGCGGCTATGACGACGCCAGCGCAAGCGCAGTTGGAAGTGTCAGTCGGTGTTGATTTATACTGGGAGGCCGGCTTTGATGAACCCAGTGACAATTTGAGCACCTTCGATGAGGATTTTGATGTCACAATCGGATCAGGCAACACGCTGGACAATGGGCTGACATTTGACTCGCGTATCAGTCTTGATGATGCGGACGATTCATTCGGATCAGACATAGACGAGACGACAATATTTCTTAGCGGTTCATTTGGCAGTGTACTCATCGGCGACGATGATCCGGCAGCATACGGGGCCGGTACACGTCTCGGCTGTGATGGAAGTTTTAGTAGCAGTGCCGGTCAGAATAGATATTTCACGCCAAGCTTCAGCGGTTTTCAGTTTGGTGCCGGGTATATCACCGACGTTGAGAACGAACGTGGCGCAATGGCGACGGAGAATCCTCCGGGTACAGTCCAAAATCCTGCGTTCAGCCTGGACGGGGCACTTTCCGGTTATGAAATATCTGGCCAGGCGACAGCATGCGCAGAGATATTTAACTTGCCGACATATTTCTCATTCGGTGCTGACTATCATGACCTATCCGGCAGCGGATATGTCATGAACCAGAACTTTGCAAACGGGCTTGGGTTCACAGGTATCGGCGTCACACCAGGGACATTTATTAATTCAGCAACAGATGTAACCCGTGCCGATTATTGGTCGGATCGCTGGGGGTCCTCGGCAACCTTCCAGTTCGATGAACCATTGTTTGTCAATTTCGCCGGACTGCGGGATGGGGATGATATTTTTCCATCAACGACTTCACTCAGTCTTGCCAAGGGTATTCGCGGTGGTGTGCTGAACCAGCAGGATCGGGTGGATATCGCGACTGATTCTCCGGCATTCGGTGCCAACAGCGCCTCGACTTTCCGTTATGACACCACGTTTGATGGCTCGTTCGTCGGTGTGTATGGCGGGCTTTCTCTAGATTTCTCCAAAGTTCTTTCAAAGGGTCATGTGTTCACCACGTCGTTGAGTGCGACGGGCGGATATGACTGGTACAATTTCAATGTCCATGACTCTGTTGATGCGCAAGGTCTTGGCGGCGCCATCAATGTTATGCAGCAAAATGATCTCAACTATCACCTCGGAACACCGACGGCCTCGGTCAGCGCATCGATTGGGCTCGATACCGGTAAAGTCGCTTATTCCGGCTATGGTGGAGTAACTTGGGGACAAAATCCAAGTTTGGATTATGATCGGCCAGATTCTCTGCCCGGTCCGGTTACGTTGGATCCGACGCTGGGTTTGAAGCTTGATATGTCGTACAAGTTTGGCGCGGCTGTGAACGTCAAGTTTGACTAAGTTGATGGTGCGCGCAGGCTGGATGCTTTGAGCGCGCCAATGTCGGTCAAGAATGCGAGATCCTCACGCGCATCGCTGTTCAGTTCCTTAAGGCCGGACTGCATCAATGCCTCACCGAGAGTTGTGTTTCCATCGCAAATAGCAATGAGAGAACCGATTTCGCGAGCGAGGGTTCGCGCATATTTGTTGTCGTCGAGCGTTATGCTGACCGCCTTGCCATTCGTGATGTGATCGCCGATTTTGGCTGCCGGTACACCGGATAAATGCAAAATTGCGTTGCTGTTGTTCCACGGGTCTTCGGGAGGTTTACCCTTTACGGCGTAGAAAATGTGGTTCTTCATCGATCCACAAAGCTCTTCTGCAACCCGGGCACGCGCGGGATATTTCAATGCGTCACTGCGTGTACGATGGTCCTTGCTGGCAGGTAGATAGTACGCTGGATCGTATTTAATCGCGTGCACAAAGCCAGCGAAATCCAATCCTGACCTAGTGACAAGGGAGATGACTTCATCGCTCCAGAACGGTTGATCTTGATCGTGGAGAAGAAGGTCGAACAATCCGGCATCGCCGATCTTGTGATCCTGAACGAAAGGATTGCGTCGTAGCCAGTTTGACTTGGGCAAAAACGCCAAAATCTGACGCGCCTCGGCGACTTGATCCGGATAGGGTAGGTCGGCCAGCATGGCGCCGAATGCTGACTGCAGCGGATACACACCCGTTCGCCCGAGTGGCGCGTAGACCATGCCGCCAACCCCGCCGCCCTCTGTCAGCGCGCTGGCCAATTTTTGCAGTCCGGAAAGTGGAGAGGGAAGGTGATGCAGCACACCGCAGCAATCGATGTAGTCGAATGCGCCGTCAGGCATTTCCTGCGTAAAATCACCGGTCAGGAAAGTAATGTTTTCAAGGCTGCGTATCTCCGCGCGGTCGCGGGCGGTTTGCATGCTTTTTCGAGACGCGTCGATATAGGTAATCTCGTGAGGGACAGCGTGATCCGTGAGTTGCTGTGCCAGCATGATCAACCCGTCGCCCGTACCGCCGCCAGCAACCAGAACTTGAAAGGGCTGGGACCAGTCGCGCCGGGCACCAAAAACGAAATGATCGATTTCATATAGACTTGACGGGGAACCGGTCAGTAGACGTTGTGTCTCTTCCCGAGGATCACGCTCGGGATAGGGATATGCATCGTACCTAGTCTTGCTCATAGCCGCAGTCCACTTTGGTCGGGTGCATTTTGCGCCAAGAAGCTAACACGAGCTGTCGGTTATGCGTATGCGCTGATCTTATCCCGGAAAAATCGCATCCGTCCGCCCGGTCAGATTATACGCAACCAGGCCGATCCACTCCTTCATTGCCATGCCGAGTTTTTCCAGATTGCCGGTTTGCGTTTCCAGTGAAAGGAAAAATCCGGGGCCGCCGACGCGGTAATCGACCGGCCAGGGGATGATGTCATAGCCTGCCTGCCGGAAGACGCCGACTGAACGCGGCATGTGGAAGGCGGAGGTGACAAGGAGCCAGGGGCGGCCCGGCGCAGTGTCGATGAGTTGGCTGGTGAGCAATGCATTTTCATGCGTGGTGCGTGAATCCGCCTCAATAATCAGGCGCTCTTGGGCGATGCCGAATTTTTCGAAGAAGCGTTCTGCGATGAATGCTTCCTTCTCGCCGGTGTTGGAAAGAGAGCCGGTGCCGCCTGTGAAAACTATCGGCACGTCGGGATAGTGACGTGCCAAAATCAAGGCTTCCGTGTAGCGGTCGCTTGAACTGACAAGCTCAGTATTGCCACGCCTGAGGCTGACATTGAGATCGAAGGCACCGCCAAGCACTATGATGCCGGCAATGTCTTGCGGCGGTTCTGAAGGCTGGCTGAAGCGCTGCTCGAGGGGTTCGAGCATGAGCATGCCGATATTGGTCCAGCCCCCTACCACCAGAATCGCGATGGAGACACCCATGGTGAGGCTGGCAAGGCGTCTGCGTTGGAACAGGAACAAAAGGCTGCCAATGAGCGCCAATAGAATAGCCAGGTTGAGCGGGCTAACGACCAGCCAGAACAGCTTTGAAAGATAATAGAACATGCCGCCGTCTCCCTGCAGACAATAAAAAAGGCCGGCCCCATATCGCGGGCCGGCCTTTTATTGGTCGGAGTAGCAAGATTCGAACTTGCGACCCCCTCGTCCCGAACGAGGTGCGCTACCAGGCTGCGCTATACTCCGTCAGTCGACAGAGGCGCGTTATATAGCTGCTTGTTCCAAGGTTCAAGCGTTGAAACAGCATCGATGCAGTGTTGCGCGGTTCACGCAAAGCGTGTAGGAACCGCCACGCTTTGGGGCGTCGCCAAGTGGTAAGGCACCGGTTTTTGGTATCGGCATTCGCAGGTTCGAATCCTGCCGCCCCAGCCATCCTTCGCCGATGGGTTTCGGGTGGCACGCAACCCAGGCAATTCCTATGCATTTTGATGAACCGAAGCTGAACGGCGGTCTCAGTAAGGGTTCAAGGCCGTTTTGGCACTCTCCTCCCACAGTCAAGAACACGACCTCAGGGAGAGGACGCCATGAACAGAACACACGAAAGCCTTTTAGTCGCCACGCTTGCTGGGTTGATCCTTGTCAGCGCTGCAGCCTTCGCCGTCACACCCGCGAACGCCGCCGGGTACCAGGTTGATCAAAAAGCACAGGTCACCGGCGTGGCCTGGTGGGATCACCTCAATGTCCGCAAATGGCCGGCACACTACTCGATGAAGATCGGCGAAGCTGAACCGAACAGCTGGGTCTGGGTCGAGCGCTGCATCGAAGTCGAAAACGCATCAGACTGGTGCAAGGTTGAAAACGGCCATTTCTACGGCTGGGTCAACTCCGCCTATCTGTCGCTTTATGACCCCATGACCGACGATGAATTCAATTACCCCCAGGGTTATCAGCAGACTATCAACTACTGAGCTTCCTGACCGACGACCTCCGTTGACTCTGCCCCGTTCTTGCCGTTTGTGTTGCGGCAGAACGGGGATATTTTTATGACAAATGCCAATCCGGTTCTTGCCGAGGTCATCCGTGGAAACTGGGTCGAAAATATTCATCGCGGGGCGATTTGCGTCAGCGATGGACGCGGCCGTGCGATGTCTGCTGGTGATGTGTCCCGCCCAATCTTCCCGCGCTCCGCGATCAAATCGATGCAGGCACTGGCGATGTTTCGCTCTGGTGCTGTGCAGAAATTCGGCCTCACCGACACGGATCTGGCTCTGGCCTGCGCATCGCATAATGGCGAGCCGGCCCATGTGGCGGGCGTGCAGGCGTTTCTCGACAGGATTGGCTGTTCTGTTGATGATCTTGAGTGTGGTGCGCACCCGCCGACCGACCGGAAAGCCCGCAAGCAGCTGACCGAGCCTCCAAGCGCGATCCACAACAATTGCTCGGGCAAGCATGCCGGTATGCTGGCGGTGGCAAAAGCACTCGGCGTTGATACCCAGGGCTATTCAACTCGCGATTTCGCCGTGCAACAGCTCGTGCGTAGCATGGTGGAGGAGGTGATTGGCACCGAGCTGACTACCGACAAATGCGGCACCGACGGGTGTTCAATCCCGACCTGGGCTGCACCGCTGTCAGTATTTGCCGAAGGCTTTGCGCGCATGACATCGGGCCACGATTTGTCGCCTGATATAGCGGAAGGTGCTGCGCGTTTATTTGATGCGGCAACGGGTAATCCGTTTCTCGTGCGCGGGACTGAGACGCTCGACACAGAGCTGATGGCGGCCTTCAATGGACAGTTGATGCTCAAGATCGGTGCGGAAGGCGTGTTCTGCGGTGCGTTGCGCGACCGGAAGATCGGCTTTGCTCTCAAGATCGATGACGGCAACATGAAAGCCGCTGAAGTCGTTGTCAGCACATTGCTTTTGGCTCTGGTTGATGCGGCGGACGAAGCTCGTCCGGCCCTCGAGAAATGGGCCACGCATACAATGAGCAACTGGCGCAAAATAGAGGTGGGGCAGGTGCGTGGAACCGATGCGGCGCGCCTCAGCCTTTAAAGGAGATGGACGATGGATAGTTTTCGCGGTCTGCTGGTGGAAAAGGATGATGACGGCTATCGCGCCAGCCTGAAAACGCTTGATGCATCTAATCTCGGCGAAGGTGATGTGATGGTTGCGGTCGATTATTCGACCCTCAACTACAAGGATGCACTCGCGCTCACCGGCACCTCGCCGGTTGTGCGCAGTTTCCCGCTGATCCCGGGGATCGACTTTGCCGGGACGGTGGTGGAGAGCGAAGCGCCGGACTGGGAAGCGGGCGACAAGGTTGTGCTCAATGGCTGGGGGCTGGGTGAGACCGCGCCGGGCGGACTTGCTGAAGTTACGCGGGTGCCGGGTAGCTATCTGGTGCGCTTGCCGGACAGCCTATCCACGCGGGATGCGATGGCATTCGGGACCGCAGGTTACACGGCAATGCTGTGCCTGATGGCGCTTGAGGCGCATGATGTGACACCTGAGAAGGGCGAGGTGCTTGTAACCGGCGCTAGTGGCGGGGTCGGATCGGTCGCGGTGGCGCTGCTGGCGGCCAAGGAATATCGGGTGGTGGCATCCACCGGCAAGGTTGATGAGGCGGATTATCTTAAAACGCTCGGCGCCAGTGAGATCATTGATCGTAAGGAGCTGTCCGAACCGGGCAAGCCGCTGCAAAAAGAGCGTTGGGCTGGCGTGGTCGATAGCGTGGGATCGCACACACTGGCCAATGCCTGCGCCCAGACGAAAGCCGATGGTGCTGTAGCTGCATGTGGGCTGGCGCAGGGGATGGATTTTCCGGCAACCGTTGCGCCGTTCATTCTGCGCGGTGTAACCCTGTGCGGGATCAACAGTGTGCACATGCCGGTTGAAAAGCGCGCCGAAGCCTGGAAGCGATTGGCAGCAGATGTGGATCCGGCGATTTTAGCGTCGATAACCAGCGATCCGATTGGATTGGAAGACGCGCTGCGCGTTGCGCCTGAATTTCTCGAAGGCAAAGTGCGTGGCCGGGTCGTGGTGGACGTACGGCTCTAAGCGTTTTTGCCGTTCAGGTTTTTCTGAGTTTCACTGCCGTACCTGAAGCGGTGACCATGATCATGGCGCCGCGGCTGCCGATGGTTTCATAATCAAGGGATATGCCAACGACGCCGTCCGCGCCGCGTCGACGGGCCCGGTCTGTCAGTTCTTCCAACGCGCTTTCTCGTGCCCTTCCGACCACTTCTTCGTATGTGCCGGAGCGGCCGCCGACATAGTCGGTAACCGTGGCCATGACATCGCGGACGAAGTTGGCGCCTGAAACCGTCTCGCCGGTGACCACGCCGAGATACTCGGTTATTTCGAATCCCATCAGCGTGTCTGTTGTACTGATCAGCATAATGCGCCCCAATTGCTCGCCCGCTATGACGCCACACATAGGCATTGCCGGTGAAAACGCCAAGTGCTGCTTGTGCGTTGCCGCGCGCGCTCTTGTGCGTGGCATTATGCAAACGCTATAAGTTTTGCTCGTTAGGTAAGAGGCGTGACACAAGCATGCTTGTTGATGACAAGGTCTATCTCGGGACCAGCACCCGGGCCGAATATCTCCCGCTTAAATATGCCAACCGGCATGGACTGATCACCGGCGCCACAGGCACCGGCAAGACGGTCAGTCTGCAGATCATGGCAGAGGGGTTTTCCCGCGCCGGTGTGCCGGTCTTTTGTGCCGATGTGAAAGGCGATCTTTCTGGCATAGCCGTTGCCGGGACGCCAAAGGATTTTTTGAGCGAGCGCGCCGAAAATATCGGTTTTGACGACTATGCATTCGATGCGTTCCCAACGATCTTTTGGGACCTGTTTGGGCGGCAAGGGCACCCGATCCGGACGACGATTTCGGAGATGGGCCCCCTGCTGATTTCGCGGCTTTTGGATCTCAACGCGACGCAGGAAGGTGTGCTGAACATCGCCTTCAAACTGGCTGATGACGAAGGCTTCTTGCTGCTTGATCTCAAGGATTTGCGGGCGCTTCTTATCAACATGGATGAGCGTGCTAAAGAGCTGTCAGCAACATACGGCAACGTCTCTACGGCTTCCATCGGCGCGATCCAGCGGGCGCTGCTTGTGCTCGAACAACAGGGTGGCGAAAACTTCTTTGGCGAGCGGGCGCTCAACATTGCCGATCTGATGCGGACCCATACGGATGGGCGCGGGATCATATCGGTTCTGGCCGCCGACGAACTGATGCATTCACCGCGGCTCTATGCAACGTTTTTGCTCTGGCTTTTATCGGAACTGTTCGAGGAATTGCCAGAGGTCGGAAACCCGGACAAGCCACGGTTGGTGTTCTTTTTCGACGAGGCGCATCTGCTGTTTGACGAGGCACCGAAGGTGCTGCTGCAAAAGGTCGAGCAGGTGGTCAAGCTGGTGCGCTCCAAGGGCGTCGGCGTTTACTTCGTAACGCAGAACCCTGTTGACGTGCCTGACGAGGTTCTGGCGCAATTGGGCAACCGCGTGCAGCATGCACTCCGTGCCTATACGCCACGCGAACAAAAGGCCGTGCGCGTTGCCGCCGAAACATTCCGGCCCAATCCCGATTTCGATACGGCGGACGTGATTACGCAACTGGGTGTTGGCGAAGCGCTGGTCTCGACGCTGGAGGCCAAGGGTGTGCCTTCGGTCGTTGGACGCACAATGATGCGGCCACCCTCATCGCGGCTGGGACCGATCCTGCCGGACGAGCGCCGGGACATCATCGCCGCCAGTCCGATTGCCGGACTTTATGATGAGGTGGTCGATCGGGAATCGGCGTTTGAGGTGCTGCAGGAAAAACTGGAAGAAAAGCAGCGAGAGGAAGAACGCCAGCGACAGCGCGAAGAACGCGAACGCGAGGAACAGGGGCGCATGCGCCGGTCGCGGACCGGCTATCGCGACGACTATCGCGATGACCGGCCCACCCGGCGCGCGACATCCCGCCGGCGGTCCAATCGCCAGACCGTGACTGAAGCTGCGGTCAAATCGCTGGCGCGCTCGGTGGCGCGGCAGCTTGGAAACTCGCTGGTGCGCGGTATCCTTGGAAGCCTGAAGAAGGGATTTTGATGGCGGAGACTGCAAAATCGCCAGTACCTGCACGCAATCTGACCGTTGCCGTTTACACCTCTGATCGCGGCGCCGGTGATGCCGAACGCGCCAGCATCATGTCGCAGGCAGGCGCGTTTCTGGCCCGTCGCGGTGTCAAGATTGTCTGTCCGATTGAAAATCAGGATGTTTGCGTGCCGCTGATCAAAAGCGCACTCAGTGCCGGAGGCGACGTGCGGATTGTTGCCGATAGCAAGCTCTCCCTGCCGTCCGCGCTTTCAACGGTTGCAGTTGAGCAGATAGTGGCTATCGAGAAACGACGCGCCTTTGTCGGCAAGTCCTGCAATGCCATGATCGGCTTGCCCGGATCCCTGGCTTCGGTGACCAACCTCTATGAAACCTGGGTTGAGACAGGCGGTACGCTCCCGGTTGCACTGCTCAACCGCAATCGGGCCTATGAAGTCATGCGCGGTATTGCGATGGACATTTTCCAGCACACGGTGCCGGCATGGGAAAAGAAGCTGATTATTTCGGAATCATTCGACGATCTTTGGAACCGGTTGGCAAAAGTTCTGCCGAATTAGGCGTGCGGCTGCCAATCTGGCGCGGGGCGAACGCCGAAGAGCGGCACGACGTTTGCGGGCCTTCGGGACGGATTGCGATCCGCGTTCCGGGAAGTCGGCTTTTGCCCCTGTGATTGCAAATAGATATCGGCGACCCGGTGCTGGGTGACTTCGTTGAGCCGCGCCAGCACACGATCTTCCAGATAGCGGGGCGACACCGGCTTCATCATTACCTCATCGATTCCCGCACCCGCGCAGCGCGCGCGCAATGAGGGGACAGCCGTACGGCTGAGAATAACGGCCTGAAAGCCGGGGCTGGCAAGTTCTGGTGTCGCACGAAGCCGCGAGACGACGCCAATGGGGTCGATGGCATCGCTATTGTCACAGACAAGCAGTTCGACCGGGGCGATCAGCATGTAAAGGCGCAGCGTGGCCTCGTCCTTGAAGGTGCGCACCCGCAATGAACGGTGGCTGGACAGCACCATTTCGACGATTGCCGACAACGCTTCATTGTCACAAAGAACGGCAACTGTTTTCAACTCGGTACGCATCGGCCTTACCCACTCAGGACGTTAACAAACTGTTAACACGCCGAATGTGGCGAGACCTAGTACGATCACGCAACAGGTATCAAAAAACCCGCCCGGCGGTGCCGGACGGGTTTCATTCTTTGTGGAGAAATTTCGTGCCGTAGATTAGCTGGCTTTTTCAAGCAGCTCCGTCACATATTCCCAGTTCACGAGATTGTCGAAGAACGCTTCGAGGTATTTCGGGCGCGCGTTGCGGTAGTCGATATAGTAGGAGTGCTCCCACACATCGACACCCAGCAGCGGCGTAGCGCCGTGCACCAGCGGGTTCTCGCCGTTCGGTGTCTTCATCACTTCGAGCTTACCATTCTTGAGCGCCAACCAGGCCCAACCGGACCCGAACTGGGTCGCACCTGCGTTCAGGAAGTCCTCACGGAACTTGTCGACGCCACCAAGATCTTCTTTCACCTTGGATTCGAGATTGCCGGGCATGGCACCGCCGCCATTCGGCTTCATCCAGTTCCAGAAATGGATATGGTTGTAATGCTGGCCGGCATTGTTGAAGAGACCGGCATTCTTGCCGTAGCTGTCTTTCACCACGTCTTCGAGGCTCTTGCCCTCAAGGCCGGAGCCCTCAAGCAATTTGGAGCCATTGGTCACGTAAGCCTGATGGTGCTTGTCGTGGTGAAATTCCAGTGTCTCTGCGGACATGTAGGGCCCAAGTGCGTCATAAGCATAGGGTAGGTCGGGCAGTTCAAAAGCCATTTAAGCCTCCTGATGTTTTTGGAAATGACCGCTTTGAAGCGGTGGGCCGTAATCCTGTTATAATCATTCACCGTGACGGTCTCAATGGGTGTCGCCCATTGTTGGCGAAATTCAGTTCGCACCAGCGATATCGATAGCAAACGCATATGTCAGTGCTGTTTCCTTCAACCTGTCGAAACGTCCGGACGCACCGCCATGACCGGCGCCCATATTCGTCTTCAGGTATAACGGCGCATCACCGGTTTTGGTTGCACGCAATTTCGCCACCCATTTCGCCGGTTCCCAGTAGGTCACGCGGGGATCGGTCAGTCCGGCAAGAGCGAAAATGGCGGGATAGTCCTGTGCCATCACATTGTCGTAGGGCGAGTAGGACGCGATGAGATTGTAGTCGTCGTTACTGGCGAGCGGGTTGCCCCATTCGGGCCATTCGGGCGGGGTGAGCGGCAGGGTATCGTCAAGCATGGTGTTGAGCACATCAACAAACGGGACCTGCGCGATAATCCCGGCAAATAGGTCGGGACGCATGTTGGCAATGGCGCCCATTAGCATGCCGCCCGCTGAGCCGCCGAGCGCTATGACCTTGTCTGGCGCCGCATAACCCTGATCGATCAGCATTTCAGCCGAGGCGATGAAGTCTTTGAATGTATTGAGTTTATCCTTGTGCCGGCCTTGCTTGTACCAGCGATAGCCTTTTTCCATGCCGCCGCGGATATGCGCTGTCGCATAGACGAAACCGCGGTCGACAAGCGATAGCGCCGAGATGGAAAAGCCCGCCGGCATCGACATGCCATAGGCACCATATCCGTAGAGTAGGCAGGGCGCGGTGCCGTCTATTTTGGTGCCTTTGCGATAGAGCAGGGTGACCGGCACCGTCTCGCCGTCTGGCGCTGTTGCAAAGACACGGTCGGTCTCGTAGTCGGCCGGGTTGTGACCCGAAGGCACTTCCTGCTCCTTGCGCAGCACACGTTCTCCCGTGGGGATATCGAGGTCGTACACACGCGCTGGTGTCGTGGGCGAGGAATAGGTGAAGCGCAAGGTCTGCGTATCGAACTCATAGCCGCCGGCGATGCCAAGCGCATAGGCGCTTTCGGCAAACTGCACCGGTTCCTCTTTGCCGGTATCGAGATGCCGGATGATGATGCGCGGCAGACCATCGGCACGCTCAAGCCGGACCATTTGGTTCCTGGTGACCGAAACGTCGAGGATCAGTACGCCTTCATTGTAGGGCACAAGATCAGTCCAGTTGCCCGTGTCCGGATTGTCCACCGGCGCTGTGACGATCTTGAAGTCCTCGGCGCCATCGATGTTGGTGCGGATATAGAGTTCGTCGTGACGCTCATCGACATCGTACTCGTGTCCCGCCTGGCGTGGTGCAACAACACGCGGGGTATCGTCCTTTGCCGGATCGATCAGCCAAACCTCGGAGGTCTGATGGTCGTGGGCATTGATGGTGATGAACTTGCGCGACAGCGTCTCATCAACGCCAACGAAAAAGCCCGGGTCCTTTTCCTCATAGATCAGCGTGTCATCGGACTGTTTTGTGCCCAGCACATGCTTGAGCACCCGGTAGGGCCGGTGGTTATCGTCGAGCTCGGTGTAATAGAAGCTCCTGGAATCCGGTGCCCACACTGCGCCGCCGCTCGATTTCTCGATTGTGTCGGGCAACTCCTTGCCTGTTGCCAGATCACGCACATAGATCGTGTAATATTCCGAGCCGTTGCGGTCGCAAGACCACATCAGCAATTTGTGCGCGGGATCGTGGGATCCCATGCCGAAGCCGAAATATTCGCTGTCGCCCGCTTCCACATTGCAGTCGAGCAAAACCTCTTCGGTACCGCCATCGCGTGGTGTGCGCACCAGTTGCGGATATTGCTGGCCGTCGAGCATCTTGGAGAAATAGGCGTATGGGCCGTCCGGTGACGGTACGCCGCTATCGTCTTCTTTGATGCGTCCGCGAATTTCCTTGTAGATTTTGTCCTGCAAGGCTTCATGCGGTTTGCCGAAGGCAGCTTCGAAGTAGCTGTTTTCCGCCTCGAGATAAGCCCGGATATCCGTATCGAGCACGGAGGGATCACGCATCACCTCCTGCCAGTTCTCTGCCCGCAGCCAGTGATAGGGATCGTCGCGCGTGATCCCGTGATGGGTCGCCGCATGCGGTTTTTGCGCCGCAACGGGCATATCCGGTTTACTCATGGTGGGTTCGCTATTCTTCCTGCGGTTCGAAATCGAGCGCCACGCCGTTCATGCAGTAGCGTTGACCGGTCGGGGCCGGACCATCGGGAAATACATGGCCGAGATGGGCATCGCAACTGGCGCAGCGCACTTCGACCCGGCGCATGAATAGCGAGCGGTCTTCATGCTCGGAAACGGCATCCGGTTTCACGGGCTGAAAGAAGCTTGGCCAGCCGGTGCCGGAGTCATACTTCGCATCGCTTTTGAACAAGGGTGCGCCGCAACACACGCAGTGGAACAGGCCGTCGCGCTTTTCGACATTGAGCGGACTGGTGAAGGCGCGCTCCGTGCCGTGCTCGCGCGTTACGCGGAATTGCTCAGGTGTCAGCTGCTCACGCCATTCGTCCTTGGACTTTTCAATTTTTTGGGACATTGGATTTGATCCTTTCCTTCCACACACGATGTAGGTGCCGAAGCGGTGAACTTCCATTCAAATCTGTGTGTCATCGCCCGTTCAGTGGCACGTGGGAAGGTTATCGTCTTGTCCTGAAAAGGTGAACGGTTAAAGCTCTTTGAAACGATTCGGTAGCCTCGGCGCTGCCGATGTCTTATCACGACCATAGAGTGAGGAGCCGAATTGGCGCTCAGCCTGGATTCTACCATAGCACTTGTTCCCATCCTGCCATTTCTGGCGGCGCTTTTGGCGCCGTGGATTCACCGGTTGATGGGGCATTATGCCGGCTGGGTGCTGGCCATCGTGCCGGCGGCGATTTGCTATTTCTTTATCACGCTGCACCCCATCGTGCTCGAGCAGGGCGCAGTGTTTGCCACGCTTGAGTGGGTCCCGGCATACAATCTGTTTCTGACCTATTATGTCGACGGGCTCAGCTTGCTGTTCGGCTTGCTCATTTCCGGCATCGGCACGATTATCGTTTTATATTCAGGCTATTATCTCAAAGGTCACCACCATCAGGGCAGGTTCTTTTCCTTCATCCTGATGTTTATGGGATCGATGTTGGGGCTGGTCCTGGCCGACAACATGATCGTGTTGTTTATCTTCTGGGAGCTGACCTCGATCACGTCGTTCCTGCTGATTGGGTTCGATCACACGCGGCAGGCCTCGCGCCGTGCTGCTATCCAGGCGCTGGTGGTGACCAATGCTGGCGGCCTGGCGTTGCTCGCTGGTATTTTGCTGCTGCACATTGTGACGATTGAGATCGATCTTTCAGGCACGGGCACCTGGTCGCTGTTCAACATCATGCAGGTGGAAGGCCTTCTGGCTGGGCATCCGCTGCTGTTGCCGATCCTCTTATTGTTCCTCGCCGGGGCGTTCACGAAATCGGCGCAGTTTCCGTTCCATTTCTGGTTGCCGAACGCGATGGAGGCGCCGACGCCGGTTTCCGCGTTTCTGCACTCCGCCACCATGGTCAAAGCCGGTGTTTATCTGTTGGCGCGCATGGCGCCGACTTTTGCCAATGAAACCATGATGGCCGACTTGCCGATTCTCGGTGAGACGGAGGTTTACCTCTGGAACATTTTGCTCGTCAGTTTTGGTGGCGTCACGCTGCTCTACGGCGCGACACTGGCGCTGCGACAGACCGACATGAAACAAATGCTGGCGCAAACCACCGTGGCTTCGCTAGGGCTTCTGGTTCTGCTCATTGGCATCAACAACGAGTTGGCAGCCGCCGGTGTCATTCTCTACCTGACGGCGCACGCGTTCTACAAAGCGGCGCTATTTCTGGTTGCCGGTATTATCGATCATGAGGCGGGCACCCGGGAGATTACCGATCTTGGCGGCATGCGGGGGCTGATGCCGGTGACATTCGTGGCCGCCATTCTCGCGGCCCTGTCCATGGCTGGCCTGCCGCCGATGATCGGGTTTTTCGCCAAGGAAGAAATGTATGCCGCGCTGGCCGCGTGGGACTGGTTGAGCATCGTTGTGCTTGTGGTGCTAATCCTTGGCAATGCCTTCATGCTGGTCGTTGGCGCAGCAATCGCCATCAAACCGTTCATGGGTGGACTAAAGCCCACCCCATTGAAACCACACGAAGCGCCATTCGGCATGTATGTGGGGCCGGTTCTGTTCGGGCTATTGGCGCTGGTTGCTGGTCTGATGCCCGACCAGTTCGGATATCTGATCCTCGAGCGGGCCGCGTCAGCGATCTATTTCGAAGGTGTGCACAATCACCTCAAACTTGAGTTGAGCATCTTCTTTAAGCCGATCATTTTACTGTCCATTTTGACCTGGGCGATTGGCGCAGCGCTTTACTGGAAGCTGGATGATGTGCGGCGGATACTGAAAACTGCCGAGGAACGCATCAACTGGAACTTCGACCTGTTGTTCGATCAGCTCATGTTCGGGCTCATTCGCCTGTCGGATGCGATCACGCGGGTCTGGCATCATGGCCGTCTGGAGCTCTATCTCATCGTGGTCTTTATCGGCTTTGCTGTGGCCCTTCTGGCGCCGCTGCTGATTTTGGATGTGCCGGTCACCATGCCTGCGATCCCGGATATGACCTTTTACGAGTGGGGCGTGATGGCGATTGCCGTGCTCGGCCTCATCGCTGTGACGATCGCACGGACGCGGCTGGTAGCCATCGTATCGTTGGGTATTCAGGGTTTTGCGGTGGCATTGATTTTCATGCTCTTCGGCGCGCCGGACCTCAGTTTCACCCAGTTCATGGTCGAAACGCTATCGGTCGTCATTCTGGCCCTTGTGATGACGCGACTGCATCTGGAACAGCGCGATTTCCGCGTGCTGGAAGAATTGTTGCGCGACGGCACGCTGGCGCTTCTGTGCGGCGTCGGGGTCACCGGACTGCTCTGGGCCGTGCTGGACCACCCGCTCGATACCCGCCTGACCGATTTCTTTGCCGCGACCAGTGTGGCGATCGCGCACGGCCACAACATCGTCAATGTGATTTTGGTCGACTATCGTGGTCTTGATACGCTCGGTGAAATCTCAGTGGTGATGACGGCGGGGATCGCCATTCTCGCACTGATCCGCATCAGGGCGGGCGGTCCACAGACCGGCATTGGTGCGCTGAAAAAAGACGATAAGCCAAAGTCTTCGCGCAAACCGGCAGCCAAGCGCACAAGCGCGAAATCGGCCGCATCCAGGGCGACTTCAACGAAGTCCACGGCACGCAAGCCGCGTACGCGAAAATCGGCGACAAACAAGCCCTCGAACGGGGAGGCGCCAGCATGAGCACAGTTATCTTCCGCACCATTGGCCCGATTCTGGCCGCGATTATGGTGGTCTTCTCGGTCTTTGTGCTGTTGCGTGGTCACAATGAGCCAGGAGGCGGATTCATTGGAGGCCTGATCGCTGCGTCCGCAGTTGCCATTTACGGTATCGCGACCAGCGTCAAGGATGTCCGCAAGGCCATAATTGTTGATCCGATCACCTTAGCAGGTTTTGGTGTGTTTATCGGAGCGCTCGCCGGGTTGGTGTCGCTGGGTTACGAAGTGCCGTATCTCACGGGTATCTGGACATTCTTCACCGTCAACGACACGGAGATCGCCATTTCCACACCGCTTGTGTTCGACATCGGCGTTTATTTCGCGGTTGTTGGCACGATTTCGTGCGTGGCGCTGGCGCTGGAAGAAGACGAGGAGGGAAAATAATGGAACAGGCACTGGCTGTCCTGATCGGTATGTTTTTCGCCGTCGCCGTCTACCTCATCCTGTCCAAGGCGATCATCAGGATGCTGCTGGGGATCGTCATATTGGGCAATGCTGTCAATCTGCTGATTTTCACCGCTGGACGCCTGACCCGCGAGGTGCCGCCGATTGTGCCCAACGGCGTGAGTCAGATTGAAGGCGACTTTGCCAATCCATTGCCGCAGGCCCTGATTTTGACGGCGATCGTGATCGGCTTCGCGTTGTTTTCATTTCTTCTTGTGCTTGGCTATCGCGCCTACCAGGAACTCGATGCTGACGACACAGACACAATGCGGCTGGCCGAGCCCGAGCGCGCGCCCCGGCCGCCACTGAGTTACTAGAGGGCCATTGAATGGCAACGTCTACTGAAACAAGTGCATATGGCGACCTGCCGCCCGCGATGATCGAGGGTGCAACACCGGCTGCTGACTGGATTGTTATCCTGCCTGTCGTTCTGGCGTTGATGGGCGGTGCGCTGCTTTTGATGCTCAAGAACACCCGCAACGGACAAGCGCCGTTTGCAGTGTTGATTGCGGCGGCGGTGGCGATGCTCGATGCCATGTTGTTGTGGCGGATTCTCGATACCGGGCCCTTGACCATGACCATGGGCAAATGGCTGCCGCCCTTCGGCATCAGCTTTACTGCAGATGCCATGGGGGCAGGATTTGCACTGGCATCGGCGGTAGTGACCGTCATCGTATTGTTGTACGTCCAGTTCGATATCGCGGCGCGCGAGATCAAATACGGGTTTTACTCGCTTGTGCTGTTGTTGCTGGCGGGCGTGAGCGGCGCGTTTCTCACTGGCGATCTGTTCAATCTTTACGTCTGGTTCGAAGTGATGCTGATCGCCTCATTCGGCCTTATCATCATGGGTGGCCGCAAGATCCAGCTCGACGGGGCGATTAAATACGGCTTCCTTAACTTCCTTGCGACGACTTTCTTCCTCACAGCGCTGGGCTATCTCTACGGACTTGTCGGCACGCTGAATATGGCCGATATCGCAACGGTTTCCGGTGATGCGCCTGTGGGGCCGATGACGGCTGTGGCAGCACTGCTTTTGCTTGCCTTCGGCATGAAAGCGGCAGCGTTCCCGGTCAACGCCTGGCTGCCCGCGTCCTATCACACACCAAGCCCCGCTGTGTCCGCGCTGTTCGGAGGGCTTTTGACCAAGGTGGGCGCTTATGCGCTGCTGCGCTGCCTTGTGGTTTTATTGCCCGCAAGCCGCGACATTATGGAGCCGGTCATTACCGTGCTGGCAGTGGCAACGCTGATCCTGTCGCCAATGGGCGCAATAGCGCAAACCAATCTGCGGCGCATGATCGGGTTCATTCTGATCGGTGGTATCGGTTCGGTGCTTGCGGGACTGGCGCTAGCCTCTGAGCAGGGGATCGGCGGTGCGACGATCTATGCCTTCAATTCCATTCTGGTGATTTCAGCGCTCTATCTGGTTGCCGGTTTGATTGAACGCGTGACCGGCGAAACCGATACACGGGCAATGGGCGGGCTTTACGCGGCAAATTCCGGCTTGTCGATCGCCTTCCTGGTGCTTGTTTTCGCGGTATCGGGCATGCCGCCATTTCTTGGCTTCTGGCCCAAACTGATGCTCATGGAAGCTGCGCTGAGTGCGGGTGGGGTCAGCCTGACGGTTGCGATTATTCTCAATGCGGTTCTGACCGCGATAGCCGGAACCCGCGCCTGGGCGCACATTTTCTGGCGCGCCGGACGTGAAGGCGAGGGATCCGAACAACCCAATGACCGGTTGCGCCCAATGAGCGGGCCAGAGTTCCGGTGGGGCCTGCTCCCCGCAGCCGTGTTGACGGCGCTGATATTCTGGTTCGGGGTTCAACCAAACCTGGTGATTGTCGGCGGCCGGACCGCAGCTGTGGATATGCTTGATCCCGCTCGCTATGTCGCGTCGACAGGTCTGGAGGTGAAGGAATGAATTTCGCCCTCGTAGTCATTGTTCTGGCGCTCGTCTGGGTGACGATCACCGGGAATTTTAATGAGCTCAATCTGCTGCTTGGTGCGGCGATCGGTGCTTCGGCTCTCTGGTTCGTGCGCGAGCAGATCGCCCGGCCCGACCTGTTGCGGCGCATACGGCGGGTGCTGGCGCTGGTGCTGCTGTTTTTTTACGAGCTGGCGCTCTCCGCGGTGCGCGTCGCGATCCTGGTGCTGTCGCCTGATCTGAAGTCGAAGTTGAAACCGGGCATCATTGCGTTCCCGCTGACGGCCAAGACCGATCATGAGATCACGCTACTTGCCAACCTCATCACACTGACGCCCGGCACGCTGAGTGTCGATGTGTCCGAGGACCGCAAGTTCATCTACGTTCATGCCATTTCGGTGCCCGACAAGGAGGCGCTCATCAAGGATATTGCGACCGGGTTCGAGGCGAAAATCATCGAGGTGTACAAATGAGCGGCGCAGAGTTTTTGTCCCTTGCGGTCACGATATCTTTGGCCATCCTGACGCTGTCATTTGTGCTGACGATTGTGCGGATCGTGATTGGACCCACATTGCCCGATCGCATTCTGGCGCTCGACATGCTGGTCACCATCGGCATCGGATATATCGCCATTATTGCGATCAAAACCGGCTATTCGCTTTATCTCGATATTGCGATTGCCCTGGGATTGGTCGGGTTTCTGGCCACGGTGGCTTTCGCGCGGTTCGTGTTGCAGCGCGGCAAACATGATGAGGCGCGGCAAATCCATAAGAGGGGGGCGAGCTGATGCTAGTTCAGATCATGCAATATGCCGCCGGACTATTTATTATTGTTGGTTCGCTTTTCGGCTTGCTGGCGGCCATCGGCGTTCTGCGCTTGCCGGACCTTTACACCCGCATGCATGCCGCATCGAAGACCGGCACCATGGGCGCGGGGCTGATGCTGGCCGGTATCGCCGTTGTCGCTTTCGATAGCGGCGTTATTCTGCGCGCGATTGCCGGTTTCGTGTTCTTGTTGCTGACGGCGCCTGTGTCGGCACATTTACTTGCGCGTGCTGCATATCTTTCTGGATACAAGACGTCAGAGTTGACTCAACTTGACGAAATGCAATCTGTATCAAAAAAGAAATGATAATATATTTTCGTATTCAACAGTTGGTTCTATTCATGTTGGCGCGCCGTTGTTGCAATTTCACAATTTAAAGGATAGATACCAAGAACCGGCGTCTTGTGTACAAGGCAATCGGAAACAAAAAAAGAAAAGGATACGATATGAACGACTTATCTGGTGCTCCTGCACCGGCTGACGTCGATCTCGTCGAACTAAGCACGGAGATCGTGTGCGCCTATGTAAGCCACAATGCCTTGAGCCCGTCGGACCTTCCCAAAGTTATTGCGGAAGTTCATACGGCGCTGAAGAGTCTCAATACTAATGAGGCACCGGAGCAGGTTGAAGAACGGAAGCCGGCTGTGCCGATCCGTAAATCGATCGCGCCCGATTACCTTATTTGTCTTGAAGACGGGAAGAAGTTCAAATCCCTCAAAAGACATTTGAGAACGCACTACAACCTTTCACCCGAGGAATACCGGGAGAAATGGAATTTGCCGGCTGACTATCCAATGGTTGCGCCGAGCTACTCCGAGACGCGGTCACGTTTGGCCAAGGTCAACGGATTGGGCCGCAAATCAGGCTCCTGATTGACGTTGTCCTATTGTTAAAAGCGGCTGCTCCGGAAAAGCGGCCGCTTTTTTTGTTTCATTGTATCAAGCCGGCATGTCATCAACTCACTGAGTAAGCGTGACAGTCACGCTCAAGCAAACTTGAACTGAGTGCCGGCTTTATACGCCCCACAATTGCGGCTCATCTTATCCACGCGGCTCCCAACTACGTTATAGGAAAATATTCCTGTAATCATTGGAGCGGCTATGATGGATCTTATTCGCAACACGAACCTTCGCGAGTCTCGTCTTAATCCTGTACTGCTTTGCCCGTGCTGCAGAAGTGGAAGCAGGCGCATTGAAATTTCCATTCTGCGTTTGGTGGCGCGGCACGCAAAGGTACCGGTTGAGCTGCTTCTCCATCCAACACGGGGAAGCCATCATGTCTCGCAAGCACGGCAGCTGGCGATGTATCTGATGCATGTGGTGGCGCGGCGGACAATGTCTGAAATTGGTGAATTTCTGGGGCGCGACCGTTCAACAGTCTCTCACGCCTGCGGGCGGGTCGAGGATATGCGCGATAGTGCGGAATTCGATCGTATCGTTCACGGCCTCGAGCAAATAATAGCGCGCATTCTGTCGCCCGTGGATCAGCAATTTGGTGACGCCTATGGCCACGCCTGAGCGCAGAACCGTTCGGTTTGTCACTGCACTTGTGCGTGGCGCAGTTGCCATTGATGACCTGGGCGGTGGCTACAGAGTAAAGACAGACGGCGCATCGGTGCGCTTGGACGGAGGTACGGTGACTGCGTTAATAGGTCAGGGAATTCTTGGCCGCCGCGGAAAGCAGCTTGTTTGCCGCCCGGAAGCCAGGACCTGGCTTCGCCGCATGCGTGCAACCACGGACAATGCCTATGCGGATCAGCATCGAGTCTTGTCGGCAAGCACCAACGCACCGACGATCAATCTGAACGAAAGCCCTGTCGCCCGTCTTGCGACGGGATCGGGCCGGTCCAGGGACCCATTTCTTGCACCACACCACACCGAGGCGGCCAGACGTTTGCATAACTTGTTCGAGAAAGCCCAACTCAGGCGGGCGGTGACATTGTCCTATGATGAGAACCGAACCGGGAGTGGCGGCAGTCGTGCGCCAGCAACCACGGACATATCCGACATGGCGGTGGATGCCCGCCGTCAACTTGATCGTGTCAGGCAGGTGCTGCCGCGTGATTGTGCGATCGCGGTCTATGACGTCTGTTGCCTGGAAAAAGGCCTGCAACAGGTCGAGTCGGAGCAGGGTTGGCCGCGGCGCAGCGCCAAATTGGTGCTGCGCATTGGTCTGGAACAGGTTGCGGCCCATTTCGGGCTATCGCATGCTGCAAGAGGACCGGCGACGGCAGGCAAGCGCGCGCGTCAATGGCGGGATCATGATGCCCGGCCAACAGTAGTGGGATAGCGTTTTGCGTCAGATACGAGCGCCTGCTTCGTCGCGCATGCGCTTGACCATGGCAACGAGACCATTAGAGCGCTGTGCTGTCAAATGCTCGCGCAGGCCCATTTCATCGAAGATGGCGATGGCATCGGTCGTGGCAATTTCGTTGGCAGGACGGCCGCTATATAGGGCGATCAGAATGGCAACCAGCCCCTTGACGATCATCGCATCGGAATCGCCGCGAAAGGTGATGATTTTTGCACCGTCGCCGCCATCGGTTTCGGTGACCAGCCACACCTGCGAAACGCATCCATTGACCTTGTTCGCCGCCGTTTTTTCATCGTCTGCCAATTCCGGCAGCATCTGACCCAATTCGATCAGATAGCGGTACCGGTCCTCCCAATCATCGAGGAAGCCCAGATTGTCCGAGATTTCTGAAAAGTCAGGTAGTGCGGTCATGGCGCTTGTCTAGCTCAACCCGAACGCGGTGCCAACGGGCATGCGCAAAAAAGCGAACCGCAAGCACGGGGCAGCGTGCTTGCGGTTCTGATCAGGGACCGCTGGTTGGAGTAGCGTCGGGGGAAGTGACGCAGTCCCTGTTTTTAACCCGCTCTGTCCAGCCGCGGCCGGGGGACCGGGGCGAGGATCAGGCTTGGCGAATCCTGCATGGTGGAAGCCTGAGACGGGTTAAACTCCACACTGGTGGCGGTCAGGACCAACTTGCCTCCAGCGCATTGAATTGATTCACATGGGGTATTCATCAGGTGGCGGGTCACCGCGCGATGTCCGGCATCCAGCGCAACAGCAGGTTTAACTGAACGCGCCTGTGCGGTCAGGTTGATGCCATAAGGCTGGATCACAGCGATGGCCAGACCGAGCCAGAATGCGGAACGGATAATTTTCATGCCACCTCACCCCTCTCTGCGGGGCACATGCCGCCGCGTTTGCCTGACACTAGGCCGCGGGTCTTAAGGTGCGATGCGCGAATTAGATAAGGTTTTATGTAATTCCAATCGAACGGCAGCCCGTTCCATTCCTCCCGTTGGCAATGTCTTGTTTACGCTAACCCAAAAAACAGAGGCTGGATTGATGGAAAACGGCCCGCTTTTTTGCGTGAGGGAGAAGGGCTTAAGGGTGTTTTAGGGCTTCAATGAAAACGTCCCTGTCAACAGGCGTCACCCGCCGAATATGAGTAGAGTAAATGAGTAGTCTGAACCCGGCAGACGCGTCTCCGGTCACTGAAAAGCCAGGAAAATCGGCCAGCATTCAAGGTGCGGACAGGATTCGTGCGCTCATCGGCGGCAACAAGATTGCGCTGGTTGCAGGACTGCTTGCGCTACCGGTCTCTCTTTTCAGCTACGCGAACGGCAACCAGCTTCCATTTGTCATGGCACTTTTTGTCGTTATTGCGGCATGGGCGGCCACATGGTTTGCGCGGAAGCGCAATTTCAGCGTCGTGCTGGCCATTCAGGTTGCGACCTTTGCCGGTGTCGGTACGGCACTCAGCCTCATTAACAGGGAACTGGTGGATTTTGGCATGGCGCTGACGCTGCTGGCCCCGATCCATGCCTCAATCCTTGGCCGGGGACCTGATATTAAACTATCCTGGGGATTGGTCACCGCTTCGCTATTTGTGTCGGCACTTGCCAGCATACAGCCAGATCTGTTCACGCGCATGCCCGGGGCAGGTGATGCCTTTTCACAGGCAATCGCCTATGCCGTCGCCGCGCTGATTGTCACCAAATCCGCCATTATCGTAAGCCGGCATCAGAGGTCGCGTGCGCGAGCGGAAACCGAAGCGGTCAATCATTTGATTGAGCATGTCCGCGACGCGGTGGTGCGGTTCAATGCCGATGGCGATCTTGTTTTCCTGTCGCAATCTTCGGAAAAACTGTTCGGTTGCCGTAAATTCGAACTGGCGGGTGCCGGGCTGGCCGAACGCACGCATGTGCTGGACCGGCCCTTGCTGATGACGGCATTCTCAGATGCGCGCAACAAAGGCACCGACCGGCTGATCGATGTGCGCATGCGCAAGGACGATGACAGCGTCGGCAAGGCCGTGCCGGATTTTATCTGGGTGGAGGTGAGCCTTTCGCCCGTGCCGAGCACGAAATCCGATAAAGGGCCTTATGAGGTGATCGCTATTCTGCACGACATCACGCGCAGAAAGCGTGATGAGCAGGATATGAAGGAAGCCCAAAGGAACGCCGAGGGTGCTTCGGAAGCGAAATCACAGTTTCTGGCGACAATTGGTCATGAACTGCGCACGCCGCTTAACGCGATTGTGGGCTTCTCCGACATGATGGCCAACGATATTGGTGGCGAGTTGCCGCCGACGTTCCGTGAGTATTCGTCGCTGATTTCAAGGAGCGGATATCATTTGCTCGAAATCGTGAACATGCTTTTGGACATGTCCAAGATTGAAGCTGGCCGATTCGAGTTGCAGACAAGCAAATTTGATCCAAAAGCACTTGTGGCGCCGTGCATTCAGATTGTGAGCAAGGCGGCCCAGGAAAAGAATATCGAAATCGAAGTCAAGATGGAGCAGGCGCTCCCAATGATCATCGGCGATGAACGCGCCTGCCGGCAGATCGTGATCAATCTGTTGTCCAACGCGATCAAGTTTTCAGCCGAGGGCGGCAAGGTTCTCTGGACGCTCAAACCGCAGGGTGCACATCTGTTGATGTCGGTGTCCGACACCGGCCTTGGCATGGATAAGGATGCGATCGACCGGCTGGGCGAACCGTTTTTCCAGGCGGATGGCGGGCTGGACCGCAATCACGAAGGTACCGGACTGGGGGTCTCTATCGTCAAGGGTCTGGTGCAGTTGCACGATGGCAGCCTGAAAGTCAGCTCTGAACGGGGCCAGGGTACGACGATGACAGTTTTACTTCCTGTCAACGGTCCTGAAACCAAAATGCCGGATACTGCTGAGGTAACCCAACTTCGCAGCGAATCGGACAGGGCAGTTTCCGAAGAATGGCCAGAGCAAAAAAGCGTAGCACTGTAACATCATTTCCGCTTTCAAGCGTGCCGGCACTTGTTGGTAGCGCATTGCTGGGATTTACGGGCCGCGGGCTCAAATGGGGCATTACCCATGTCTGGCGCAAACCCGGCGGCACAGCGGTGACCCTGGTCATGACAATTGGTACCGGATTGGCTGCGGCCAACGCCATGTATATGCAGTCGAGCCGCCATCCCGCGCCTATGCTGATCGATCATTCGGCAGTGACGGCATCGGTCACACCGGCCGATCCGCCGCATCGCGAACCTGTGGTAACCCGGAAGATTGAAGTCGCTGCGCTTCCCAAGAAAACGGTATTGCCGCCCATCGAGGTGGAAAAAAGCGTCCCGGAACCTGTGGTTGAAACTGCACCAGAGCCAGTTTCGAGTCCCGAGCCCTTGGAGGGGAACGTCGGAGATGGCCCGATCACGCATAGTGATGTACTGACGCTGCAGAAAAAACTTCAGGACCTTGGATATTTCAATGGCGATGTTGACGGGTTCTATGGTCCGCAGACGGCCGATGCCATCCGGGAATTTGAAAAAGCGTACGGTTTGGAAGCCGTTGGCGCTCTGACGCCCGAAACGCTTGCGCGCGTTGCCGCAGCCGATGGCACACCTAAGCCTGTTGCAGAACCTGCACCGGCACCTGAGCCGACACCAATGCCGCTTGAGGTCGTTGAGACGCCAGTTGAGGACACAGCCTCGGTTGAGCAGCCGGTCGTGGACCTTGAACCTGCCGAGACTCCCAGCCAGAACCTGCCAAAACGACTGCAGGGTGATCCGTTGACCGTGATCGCAAACAAGGTCGCGACAACTGCACGCAAGGCCATTCTGGAATCCCAGCCGACGGAAGATCAGGAACTGGTTGAAAACGTGCAGCGCGGATTGGCTAGCCTTGGCTTCCTGCAAGGGCGTATAGATGGTGTCGCCGGAGAGGCCACAGCCAAGGCAATCCGCAATTTCGAGGTCTACTACAATTACGATGTCACCGGTTCAGCAACACCGGAATTGCTTGACCTATTGAAAAAAGCGGGTGCTGAATAGGTCAGCTATCCTCTGGGCTGCTTTGACGCTGCCCACAATCCGATTTGGTCATGAAGCAGCTTCGCGCAGATATCTGGTGCGCCGCCTTTGTCAGACGGCACAATGATCTCGGTCGTATGTGCGTAATTGCGCGCAAGGGCGATCCGGTTGCGGGACAGGTGTGGATCGAGGTCGATCACCTCAATGGCACGCACTCTCTGTATGTACCTGCGCCGAGCCTTCTTAAAGCTGACAACGCAGACCATCGGCTGTTTCAATGTCGTTATGAGCGCGTCGAGGCACAAAAAATCCGGGAACGGATTACGCAGGAAGCCGAGTTCGACCCTGATCTCTGGGTAGTTGCGCTGGAAATGCGTGACGGTGACCCCGGTATCGAGATCGCCGCCACAAATGACTGATGTCGCCTAGCTTGCCTGCCGGACGCTGAGTTCTTCGAGGGTGCGGGCGACTCGATCGCTGGCGGGTGCCACCTCGGCCACGGCACGGCGGCGCTGGTCGCCGCTGAGTTGCCGGTACTCGGGCTTGACCAGATCCAGCAGGTTCACATCACCCCGCCAGGCGCTCATCAGGAACGTCATGGCTTCGATGCTGACTTCCTGGAAGAGTTTGGCAAAGTCGCTGAGCGCTTTGGACCGGTCTTCATCATGGCTGGTGGCATGGATCAGCACCTTGAGGCCGTCATAGGCGGTACAGCCAAAGGCCCGCAGCACCACAAACAGCGCCGCGCCACTGATGTCGTGGGCAATCTGGCCGCAGCGAACCTCATCAAGCCCGGTGACCTGATTGAGCAGGCGCGTCACTTCGGGTCGCCGGTTGTTGGTGAAGAGTTTCATAAGCGCGCGCGTGAGTTCGCTGTTGGCAACCGAAAGCTGCTCCAGCGTCTTGCGGATCGGTGCATCCGGTGTCTTACGGACGGCAAAGGCCTGAATGACTTTGATGCGATCTTCTTCACGCAAATCGAAAAAGGCGGGCGCCAGAAGCGCGGCATCGAAATCCGACCGCGCGGCGAGCGACCAGGCAACCTGATGATCCATCTGTGCGGAGCGGGCCAGGGCACTGAGATAAGGACCGCGTGGCACGATCGACGTGTTGGCTGCCAATGCGCGATAGACCTTGCGACTGTTCATCTGGAACAGTTTTGCAACGACGTTCGGCTCGAGATTTTCGCGCCGCGCGACTGCCGAACACACCTGAACGTCACCCCGTTCAATCACCGACATAAGGGCCTGTTCGGTAATGTCGGATGCCTCAAGCAGATACTCGTTCAGATCGTCACCTAGATTTTCGATAACCAGTTGCTCGAGGGTAGGTGAGAGATATTCAGCACGCCCCAGCGTTGCGGCCGCTTTAGCGCGTGCTGCGGGTGCCGCCGTTGGGAACAGGCGGCGGGCCAGCGCTTCGAATTGCTCAACCTCCGACTGCGGCGGTTTGAGCCGGCGCGCATAAGCATCACACGCTGCGACGAGCAATGTGTTGGCGCGGTCTACGCCGCCGGTCTCAATAAGGAGCTGAAATGTCTCGTAGGGCTGGAAGCCGATCATGGGCGACTCACGTAAATCTTAAGGAACGTTAACCTATGTGCACTATTTCCTCCAATTCGTTAGCAGACTGTTAACCTTGCCGAATTCTTAATGAAAATAACGCGGCAATTCACAGTGATTTGGCGTGTGGAAAAATAACGGCGCAAACGCCCGGAGAGCGGGCGTTTGAGCGCGGAGAAGACAATGGGGCAGCTTGTTCGATTCGCTAAACGCAACCGTACCAATCCGGAACACTCGACTGAGAACCGGGGTGGACAAGTCCTGATGTTCACAGGTGTTCGCTATGAACGCGGGGCCGCAAAGCCGGAAACACCACAAACCGGACCCAAGGACGCGTCCGCTGATTCTGAACGAAAGCGTGGTTGAGACCGTCTGTGCGCACATTTGTTATTCTAATACTCATAGCCGCGCTGGCCGGTTGCGCGCGGCCGGAAGGTGATCTGGGCCGGGCGCGGGAAACCTATACCCACGACACATTGATGCCGGCCATCGGCACAGTGCGCACACGCGCGGCGGGTGAGCCGGAATCGAATTTCGTGCGCACCGATGAAGAGCGCGAGATGCACGATCGCGTGTGGCGATTCCTGACGGCGCCGCATGCGCGTGACTGGTTCCAGAACATCATCGTGGAATGGCAACGCACCCGGATCATGACGCCGGGCGGTAAAACATTCAAGGATACGCGCTATTATGACTATCTGCGCCGCGAACCGTTCCGGTCGTCACGCGCCCGCTATACGCGGTTGATGCGCGATATTGATGCCGACATCAGCACGATGCCAAAAACTTTCGCCGCAATTTGTGCGGTTATCGAAATCGATCGCCGCCGCATCACCGCGGCAAATGAGCTGGCATATGATGATGCAGAGCTGATGGAAGAAACCATGATGCGGCGCGCCGAAAACGAGGTTAGCATCAACTGGTTCGTGAGCGCAGCCCGGTTCCGCTACGATTCCTATACGCTGGCGCTCAAGCGGTTGCTGATTGAAACGCCCCATGAGGAAGCCCGTTCGGTCGACCAAAGGTTGAGCGAGCTGGCCATTCTGGTTGAGCGCGCGGAGCGGCGCGAGTTTTGCGGGACGATGGATCTGTACGGTGCCGACAAGAGTAGTGGCGTCATCCCGTCCAGAATGCTGTCGCAGCCGTTTACGAAGGATCCGGACTTTCGGAAATAGCATCGGGAATATCGATGTGGCCGCAGCCGATACTCTCCAGCCCGGTTTTATAACGCGCGTGCATGGCTGGGTGCGGGGGCGCGAGACGGACCACAGCAAACACGAGATTAGCTGGTGACTCGACAATAAGCATACCTTGCTCAATCTCAAACTGCTGTTCTGCAAGCAGGCGTGTCTGGTTGATGTTGAACAGGCCCAGTTGCAAGGTGCGGCCGACACCAGCGCGATTTGTGGTGCTGTATACCGCAACGCCATTGCTATCGAAGATACCCAGTGACCAGAAATCGAGAGGCAATTCGCCTTCCATGACGCCCGGACCCTGAGATAGGTCGAAGCGGCAAAGCGCATAAACCAGCTCGGGATCGAGTTGCAGGAGGTTGCGTTCGCCCGGATCGGCGGCATCAAGCAACATGACTTCACCGGGTTCGGTCATTTCGCTGATCCGGTCCCACAGGTCATTTGTCGCAACGGTTGGCAATGTCAGGATCACTGCAAGGTGAATGATGCCACCCAGAACAAGTCCGCCCGTGATCCACAGCAGTACCCGGCTCATGAACAGCGCTCCCGGGTAATCACGGGCAATGCTTCAACAGTGGTGCCAAGTCCCGCAAAGACTGATGCATCATAGAGCGTGAGCACCAGCTCAAACTGACCGTCACCCTCGAGCTCGAGCCAATTGCCGGGGGCAACGGCGGTGCCGATTTGGATGGTTGCTATCCCGTCATTATCACGCACCAGCCGGTCGCTGCGCATTGTTTGCTGCGCGTTCGCCGGTGCGGCATTGGAGGTGTCAGGGTGTACAGCCCGCAGGGTCCAGAATGCAGCGATGGGTGTTGGACCAGACAGGGTATACTGACAGGCCAGATCAAGCGTCTCTCCCGCTTCATCGGTGCGGGCAGTAAAGACAACCCCTTCACCCCGCCCCAACGGCAAGGCAGCGTTCCGGGCGATCATGGCGCGAGTATAGGGATCCGGATCCGGTGCGCCCGCGTTGGGCCAAGTGGTCCAGGGACCCCATGTATAAGCGCCAAAAAACCGCCCGTCAGTCAGCGCGAAGTAGCTCAGACCGAAACCGGTTCCAAGCGCGATGACCGCCATCATCACGAAAAGTGCAAGGAACCGCAAACGTTAGAGCCTCTCATTTTCGGTTGAAACATCGAGCGCGGCCTGAGCGCCGATAGGCTTCATAGTCTTCAAGGCTTCGCCGAGTTGATCAGCGACATCGAGCAGTTTACGCGCCGCCGCCGGTTGCAGGGTGGGTGGACGCGCTTCCTCGGCCTCTTCTTCGCCATCGGCAGCCTGGACGATTTCGGCCTGTGGTGGCACGAAGTCCACCCCGTAGGCTGGCATTACCTCGACATTGGTGTGGGCGTATTCCATGAATTTCTGCCAAATGGTCGCCGGCAGCGACCCGCCAGTCAGGCGACGAGTTGGCCGATAATCGTCATTGCCCATCCAGACGGTAGCGACATAGTTGCCGGTAAACCCGCAGAACCAGGCATCGCGATACGACGAGGTGGTGCCGGTTTTGCCCGAAGCCGGGACGCCTTCGACCTGCGCGCGGCGACCCGTGCCGGAGGTGACCACATTGCGCATCATGGAGTTCATATTGCGAACGGTCTCATCGCTCAAAAGTCGCTCACGCGGCGCGGTGGGATCGGCCTCGTACACCACTTCTCCACGCAAGGTTGTGATCCGTGAAATGCCGTTAGCCGGGGTCTTAAATCCACCGCTCGCGAACACGGCGTAAGACGATGCCATGTCGAGCACGCTCACAGACGCAACGCCGAGCGCGAGTGAGCGCGTCACGGGAAAGTCGGTGGTGATCCCCATCTTGTGCGCCATATCCGCGATTGGTTGCCGACCGGTTTCGATAGACAGACGCACGGGGACGGTGTTGATCGAACGGGTGAAAGCATTGAGCAAAGTGACCTGTCCGGAATAGGATCGGCCATAATTTTGTGGACACCAGTTGCCGATGCACACGGGGCGGTCGCTGACCACATCGCGGGGGCTACGCCCGGCTAGTTCGAACGCTGTTGCATAAACGAACGGTTTGAACGATGAGCCAGGCTGGCGGGTACCGGCGGTAGCGCGATTGTACTGGCTCTTGCCGTAGTCGAGGCCGCCGACCATGGCGCGGACCGCGCCGTTGGTGTCGGTGACAACCATTGCCGCCTGCGTCACGCCATAGGCTTCGCCGCTTTCGCGGATAACCGAGGTCGCCGCTTCTTCGGCATAGGATTGCAGCGCCGGGTCGATTGTCGTGCGAACGACAAATCCGATTTCGTTGCGTCCGGCGACACGTTCCTTGGTTTGCTCAAAAGCCCAGTCGAGGAAGTAGTTCGGAGAATCTGCTTCATAGGATCTGTCGACCGGCGCAGCTGGGTTGCGGCGTGCGGCTGTGACCTGTCCCTCAGTCATGTAACCGGCATCGACCATACGGCTCAAAACAACATTGGCACGGCCACGGGCAGCAGCCAGATCGATATGCGGTGCATAGCGCGTTGGTGCCTTGAACAGACCGGCCAGCATGGCGGCTTCGGCGAGATTTACATCCTGCACGTTCTTGCCGAAATAATAGTCGGCGGCGGCGGTGACACCGAAATTGCCGCCACCCATATAGGCGCGGTCAAAATAGAGCTTGAGGATTTCGTCCTTGGTGTAGTGGGTCTCCAGCCAGAAGGAGAGGAAGGCTTCCTTGATCTTGCGCTCGTAAGTGCGCTCGGACGACAGGAAGAGGTTCTTCGCCAATTGCTGGGTGATGGACGAGCCACCCTGCAGGCTTGCGTCCCCTTGGGCATTTGAGACGACGGCGCGCAGTGTGCCGAATACATCAATGCCAAAATGCTTGTAAAAATGCTGGTCTTCCGTCGCCAGCGTCGCCTTGATGAGATTGTCCGGCAGCTTGTTCAATTCGACAGAATCGTCGGACCGGATTCCGCGACGCCCGATCTCCTTGCCATAGCGGTCGAGAAAGACGACGGCGTAATCTTCCGCCTTGTTGAACTCGCCGGATGCCGTGACATCGAAAGCAGGCCGCGCAAGAGCGGTCATCAGAACGGCGCCGATGATCGTGAAACTCAGGGCATCCGAAGTCAGCTCAACGACGACGCGGCGGAAGCCGGTGACGTTGAACAGGGACATGAAATCCTGAAAACGCGTATAGCCGCGCCCCATGGACTGAAAAAAGTCATAGAGCGACGAATCGAGCCAGGCATCCGCCGCCAGAAGCGGTGACTTCCTGATCTTCTTTTTCTGTTTTTTGGCCGGCTCGTCCAACACTAACCTCTTGCCGCTTGGCCGTATAAATGACTTTTTCCAAGTGGCGGTCTAAAAGCAAGATGCAATAGGCCGCAGCTCCGCCGAATGACATGACGAAACCTGCGCATCAAGGACATACAGTATATGCCGTTCTGGGAAGAAAAAACACTCGCTGAAATGAGCGCCGAGGAATGGGAAGCCCTGTGTGACGGGTGCGGACGGTGCTGTTTGATGAAGCTCGAGGACGAGGACAGCGGAGAGATTCTCAATTCGGATGTGCATTGCCGCCTGTTAGATCCTGACAGTTGCCGGTGCACCGATTATCCGAACCGGCAGGCCAAGGTGCCCGACTGCATCAAGCTGACACCTCAGAATGTGACGACGATCAGCTGGATTCCAAAAAGTTGTGCATACCGTCGCCTGGCGGAGGGTCGTGGACTGGCCTGGTGGCATCCGCTCATCTCGGGCGATCCTGAAACCGTGGTCGCAGTCGGCGTCTCGGTGCGGGGGCGTACGATGAATGAAACCGACGTTAAAGATGGCGAGTGGGAAAGTCATGTCGCCGAATGGCCGGAATGGGAGCCGCCTGAGAGTTAGGCGCGTTGATCAAACATCATATCAAACTGATGACCGCGCGTGTGGCAAAGGCCGCGGTCAATGCCCAGATGAAACTGGCAAGGGTGCCGACAATCACATACTCACCGGTTTTCCGATCCTGGCTGGCGCCGAAGCGGAGTATCGACTTTGCGGCAACGAGGAATCCGATGCCTGCAACCTGGTCGACCATGACCAGAAGGAAGATCATCGCACGTTCCAGCAAACCGATATAAAGGCCACCATTTTCGAGGCCGGCATCGTCTTCATCCGGTTGGTAGTTGAAGCGGTCAATGAAGAGACCGATTGCGAATCCACCCATGCGCAGGGTGACAATGAGGCCGGAGAAGATTGCCAGTATCGTCGGATACTGCGCCAGCATGCCATCGAATCCTTCGATCTGCATTGACACATTTTCCCAAAGTCCATCGGTGAAGATGCCGGGAAACACCATGGCGACAATGACCACGGAAAGCAGATGTGCGCATTGGTCGATTATGAAGCCTGCGAGTTTTTGACCACCAAAGATTTGCTTCCACACATCGATGATCAGATGCACGGCACCGATGATGAGCAGCGGCAGCCAGGCGATCGTTCCCGCAACAATTATCGTCGTGGCGATCACTATGATGATGTGCAGTGCCATGATGGCGGGTCGTTTTTTCTGCGCCACCATCCAGCCGGGCTGCAGAATGAAATCTGCGATCAGATGGGCGGTGTAGAGCGCTATGGCTGTTTCGAGCATCTGGTTGTCCGGTTGTTCGGGCTTTGATCGATAATCTATAATATCGACTAATTAGCCTATAAATCATTTTATAGGTTATATGACCTATTTCATTTCGACTGCTTCGATTGCGTCGAGTAATGCGGGGCCGTTTCCGACCAAATAGTGTTCAGCAACGGTTGGCTGGGAAACGGGTGGGCGCATCGCAGCACCGATCTCCGCCTGGTTCGGACTGTCCGGTGCAAGGATGAAGCTGAACACTTCGGCCTGTCGTGCCGTCCAGCCGCGCGACAGGGCATCGGCCATAACAAAGACACTGTGAAATAGAGTGCTGTCCGCCCCGCCATTTCCGACATCTATGCCGAACATGAAATGCTTGGGCAGCGTATCGAGACTGTGTCCTGACCGTTCAAAGACCGGTCCGCTGGACGCGCCGATGTCGGAGGGGTCAAGGGTGCCGCCGCCGATGCCGACACCGATGCGGGTTTCGAAAGCCGCGTCTTCCATTCGGATTGATGCCCGGATGAACAGCGCGGCGCGCAAAGCCCATTCGGGCTTGCCCAGGACCAGTTGCCAGCCGTCTCCTCGATAGCGCGACCCGACCAGAAGATCAGGTGCCCCAGGCCAGCTCTGCATCTTCGCAATCGCTCGCTCATGGGCGGAAAACAGCTGACGCAACTTCGCCGCAGAGAGCGCCGATGACGCCACGATATCACCTGTGAGAACGGCTAATGTCTGTACCACGCTGTCTCCGTCAGTTCATGAATCGTGTGCGCGCGATGCTAGCGGCGGTGTGTGGCAAAACCAATAGCGTATCTACTTGTCCATGCGGTTCTGAACCCGCATCACGAACCCGATGACTTCGGCGACAGCCTGATAGAGTTCGATAGGAATCGTGTCGTCGAGTTCGACGCCGCTCAAGGCTTCGGCGAGTTGGGCGTTGGATTCGATGACAACACCATGTTCGCGGGCAACCTCGACGATCCGGCGCGCGAGCTCACCATGGCCCTTGGCAATGACACGCGGTGCCTCGTCACTGGTCTTGTCGTAATCGAGCGCGACGGCGACATCTTTGTTCGGATCATCGTTCATGACACAGCATCCACAAATCCACCCGACACGGACGGCCGGTTGTCCGGCGTGCCGATACGCACGCGGATCGCGCCGGGTTCAAGTCCGTGCGCTTCCAGTCCGGAGACCAGCTCCGGCAACATTTCTTCGAGCGTTTCGGCGGTTTCCTCCTCGGCGGCCCAGAGCATGACGGACGTTTTCTTTGCGCGCAGGGAAACCTTGGCGCCGATCTCGCCGGTGACCTTGAAGTTCACCGAGAAGGCCATGTGCCATCCACGTTCAGCAGGATTATCGCCCTGGGTGCCGTCGCGGCTGATCTGAAACTGGGCTATTGCGCTTTCCTGCCCGAGCGTGACCGGCAACTCCATATTCCACTCCGCGGCGCTGGCCGGATTGCCGCGTGCGTGTGCCTCCGGCAAGGAGGCGAGCTGGAAAAGACGGATCCGGGAGAGGGCGGAGTCGGTTTGACTTAAGAGCTGACGACCGGCTTCGCGTGCCGAACCGGGATCGGGTGGCAATTGCGGTTCGCCGCCTTGCGCGCGTGGATGACCGCCGCGCACCGGCGGTGGCGGACGATTTCCGTGTTGCGGCAAAGGTGCACCATCTTCGCCCAGCCAATTGGTGAGGGTACCGCGCAAGAGCAAAAGCAGCGATTTGAGATCGCCTTGTGCATTCGCGGTGCGCCCGGTGGCCAAGAGATTTTCTGAGAAGATGCCTGACTGGACGATGGCCTGTTGCAGGATGCGTGGATCGGGTGAAGTTGTGTCCAACCGCAAAGGCGATGCGGCAAGGCGGCGGACAGCATTTGCGACCGGTGCCGGAAACTCGGCCTGCCGGGTTTGCGAGAAGCCGGTGATGCTCGCGAGTAAGGTGCCAACCGAATCCTGCCGTGCAATGGCGGCATTTGGTAATGCCTGAGCAACGAGTTGTTGCGGTGCGACTGATGGAGCTGGTGACGCGTATGGAAGCGGAGTCGCCCGCGATGCCGTCGGCTGCGCTGGTGGAGCGGAATGGGTTTGTGAGCCCTGCGGTTGAGGAGTGGGTTGTCCCGGCGTTGGTGTTGGACGTGGTAACACCAGTTGCAAGCCATCGGCTGTGGCCTGAACCTGGGCGGTGACTGGAACGCTAGTCGGCAAGCCCGATGGCAAAGCTGCGGCGATGGTTTGACCCGCGACTGTGATGGTCGACGGTATGCCTGAAGCTGGTGGCGGGGTGATCTGAACGGTCACGGATTGCCCCGGCTGCAATGCGATAGCGTTGCGCACGGCGGCGGGTATGGGAATCTGGATGTTTTGCGGTTGTGCTTGTGGTGTTGGTGCCGGGGTGCCCGAAGACACTGGTGAGCCAGCAGGCGCAGGCGAATTCGGCTGTGCTTGTGGTGCCGGATTGGCGGTCGCGACCTGAGGTGTTGATGCAGGTGCGGATGGCTGCTGCGTAAATATTTGCGCCTCAATGGTGACCGGTGTTTGCGGCAGCGGATTTGCTGACTGAGGAGCCGGGATCGGCGTCGTCGGACGTGCGGCGACCGGGGCGATCTGCGCGGTTTGCACCTGCTGGGCTTGCGGTGGCGGTTTGCCACCCTGCTGCTGCCCGTCTGTCAGCAGGGCGAGTTGCGGGCGCTGGCCGCCACTTTGAAATTCGAACCGCAAAAGTTGTCCCAATTGCGGCTCGAGTGGCAGATTGAGGTTGATCGTCTGGCCGTTGATCTGGACCTGGACACCCTGACCCGGTGTCTGCCCGACGACCCGGGCGGTGAACACCTCGCCAACGCGAAGGCCAAGCGCCTCCAGCACCCCGGAGCGGGGTGGGGTGACAGGCACCTGAATATCGCTCGGAATGCGCATCCAAAATCGCTCCCGATTCGGTTGCACGCCAGTCTAGGGTAATCCGCGACCCCCCGGCTAGCGCCGATTTTTGCCATCCTGAACCAAAACTTATCCCTCAAAATCCATGCGGCACGCTGCCGGGTTATGTTTATGCCATGGTCGCAAAAGTGCGGCCGGCGGCGGTTGACCGGCTTGCCCCTCCCCGGGCCGGTACCGCGCCCCCGCGCTTTTGCGGCCACCCTCATCTCAAGGACGATATGACTGACGGACCAGACTGGGCGGCGATCCGGACCGCATATGAAACGACACCTGAACGGCTGACGCAGCTGGCGGCACGGTTTAGCGTGCACTGGCAGGCGATTAATGCCCGGGTTCTGAAGGAGGGCTGGAAACAGCATGACGCCGGCAGAAGCGGCGACAGGCAATCCCTGATCGACCGGCTCATCACCATGCTCGAACGGCAGATCGGCTATCTGGAGGCAGCAATGAAAACAAGCGACGAAAAAGAAGTGACCCTTTTGGGGAACATGGCGAGGACCCTGGAAAAACTCATCGACCTGGACGCCAAGGTGGCCGGCAAAAAGCCGGACAAAAAGCGGGACCGCGAACTTGAAGACATCAAACGCAAACTCGCCGACCGTATCGACCAGTTGCGGCAAAAATGACCTGCCGGCCGGCGAGGCTCTGGTTGATCAGCTGAGCGAAGAAACGGTTCTCTCGCTTTATCATGACTGGCCTTTGTGGGCCCGGCCCGAGCAATTGCCGCCATCGGGCGACTGGACAACATGGTTGTTGCTGGGCGGGCGCGGCGCGGGCAAAACCCGGGCCGGGGCCGAATGGGTGCGGCAACTGGCGCAAGAGGGTGTGAGCCCGATTGCGTTGGTAGGCGAAACCATCAGTCAGGCACGCGCCGTGATGGTGGAGGGCGAAAGCGGGATATTGAATATCGGCACGCCCGACGAGCAGCCGAATTTCGACCGCAGCCGCAATACGCTGTTTTGGCCCAACGGGGTTGAAGCACAGCTGATGTCCGGCTCGGAACCGCAGCGGTTTCGCGGGCCGCAATTTGCGGCCGGATGGGCGGACGAAACGGCGAAATGGCCCAATGCGGAAGCGGCGTGGGACATGTTTCAGTTCGCCATGCGGCTGGGCGACAGGCCCCGGCAACTGGTGACGACGACGCCCCGGCCCACCAAGCTGATCAAGCGGTTGATGGCGGAGCCGGACACGGTGGTGGTGCGCATGACCACCGACGATAACCGGGACAATCTGGCTCCGGCGTTTCTGGAACGGATCGTGGCGCGTTATCGCGGCACTGTGCTCGGGCGGCAGGAGCTTGATGGCGAGCTGATCGAGGATTTGCCGGATGCGCTGTGGCCGCGCTCGCTGCTGGAAAGCGTGCGGGTGACGAAACCACCGCTGTTGCGCCGGATTGTGGTCGCCGTCGATCCGCCGGTGACGGGGCATGCAAAATCCGATGCCTGCGGCATTGTTGTCGCGGCGGCAACCGACGAGGGCGCGGTGGTGGTGGCCGACCGGTCACTGAAACCAACGCCGCCCCTCACATGGGCGGAACGGGTGGTGTCCACCTACCGGCAGTTTTCCGCCGATGCGGTGGTGGCCGAGGTCAACCAGGGCGGGGAGCTTGTGAGCGAGATCATCGGGCAGGTGGACCGCAATGTGCCGGTGCGCACCGTGCGGGCGACGCGCGGCAAATGGCTGCGCGCCGAGCCGGTGGCGGCGCTTTATGCGCGTGGGCTGGTGAAGCATTTCGGCGATTTGCGCGAACTAGAAGATGAAATGGCGAACTTCGGACCCGACGGCCTGAGCGGCGGACATTCGCCCGACCGGGTGGATGCGCTTGTGTGGGCGTTGACGGAGCTGATGCTGACGGGCGGGGAGCCGCGGGTGCGCACGGGATAGCTGGTTACTCTACGTCATTCCCGCGAAAGCGGGAATCCAGTTCACGCAAGTCCTTGCGTGAGAAAGATTCCGACGCTCGGCGGACGCCTCGCACTGGATCCCCGATCCGGTCGGGGATGACGCGGTGGGTTTGGCGAGTTTTACCAGAAGGGAACGAATTCATGTCCGGCTTTGACACCCTTCACCTCGCAGCACTGCGGATCAAATCCGCAACTGCGCTGATGCGCATGGACCTGGTTCTGCGGTCTTTCGCTGAGGTGTTCGAGGATAAATATAGCCCAAATCAACCTCGTGCACCGAAAGGCACGCCGGAGGGTGGGCAATGGATTGTCGATCCGGGCAGTGCGCGGCAGCGGCAGCTGGCAGGGGAGCGGGTAAGGGTTGCTTGGTCTCCGATGGGGTTTACCAAACACGGTATAAACCAGAGTATCAATCGAGGTGTCAGTGCCAGTGCAATATTGGACGCGCTTAATAATCCAAGCAAAATAAGTCCAGGAAGTTCTCCTCACTCGTGGAAGTATTATGGCTCTTCTGCAGTTGTGGTGTTAAATCCATTTGGGGAAGTGATTACGCTATGGCCTCGGTAGATGTTGAGAGGTGGTGAGCATGAAATACCAGGGCAACACTGAATTGGTGCGCCGTGTCCTGATAGATTATTGGGATCCCATAGGTGTGAAGGACGTTCCGCAAGCGCAGGACGAGTACGACACTTATGTTCCGGGCGTTTTGCGACTTCTGCAGCAAGGCGCGTCCGCGGACGAACTTGCACAATACCTCAGTGACATTGCTTCAATTGAAATGGGGCTAATGCCGGTCGAAAACAGGAATCGGGTTGCTGCGGAAAAGCTAGCGCGGTTAGCTGGTTGAGGCGATCGAATATGACAATGATAGAGCCGAAAGCATTTCGAGAGTTCGCGCTTTATTGTCTCGATCTCGAAGGCGAAAACAACGATTTGGACGCGATATTCGCTGTTGTGCGGAGAGCTTATCAGCGTTTGCCGCGACATGATCAGGAAGACCTGCTGGACTTTTTGAACGGTTTGCTCGTCGAAGGCGCTCATACAGATGAAGAATTACGAGATATCTGGTGGGGAAGCGGCGCACGCTTTATTTTCTTTTCTGGAGTTCGGGGCTTTCTCAAACACGTGCGTGATATGCTAGCGCAGGAAATTACGTAACGCAGTATTGCCGCATGTACGGAAGTTCAGAACTGAGGCGAGAGGATTAAAATAGTGACCCCTCCAGCCGCGTTTCGCACTTTTTGCCAACGATTGTTTCAAGATGTTCATTTCATCACGAAGGGTGAAATTGACATGATCGAATTTGCTGCGGAGCATCACTCGCAAGATGATAGGGCCGTTGTTCGCGAATTCATCGCCACGCTTGAACAGAAAGACCTTCCAATCGAGGATCTTCAGGATATGTGGTTCAAGAGCGGCTCAGATATCTTCTTCGAGGGTGAGGACCTTCGCAAGTTTCTGCACTTGGTGCGGGAAAACATTTGAGCTGAATGTGTAAATGGATCGAATACGAGCAGAGAAATTCAAAGCTGTACGCGGCATCCTGATAGACCATTGGGATCCAATTGGCGTGAAGGATGTTCAGCAGGCGCAAGACGAATACGATTCCTATGTGCCAGGTATTTTGCGCCTTTTGGAGCAAGGCGCGTCGGTTGATGTTCTGACCGAACACCTCAGCGATATTGTTTCGCTTCAAATGGGACTCACGCCGGTTGAGAGCAAAAACAAGATGGCTGCCGATAAGCTTCGCCAGATTAGTCTGACCTAAGTTGAATCATGGACCCTCGGGTCAAGCCCGAGGGTGACGATGGGGGGGGCGGAGAGCCACGGGTGCGGCGGCGGATGATTGGCCCTCAAACGCCATGGGTATCTGCAAACGCCTGAGCGACAATCTGAAAATCGTCTTCATAAATGAGATAGTCGGGGCGTTGGGTTTTGATTTCCTCAGTCAGATAGCCGGCGTCGTTCAGGATTAATGCCAACTCTCGCATTCGTTCGATGTGTTGATGCGCATTTGATTTGAACCAGGAAATACCGGGGCCGCCACGTCGCCAGGCACCTTTTGACGTTGAGCGATTGAACTTTTCCGGAATTTTCAGGTTGTTGCGAAACCAGGTGAGAAGTTCGTCCAACTGCTCGACCTGATATTTCGGCAGGTTGCCATTATAGTGCACGTCATACGCGGCCGTGAATAACCCCGCCTGTTCGCCCGTGTCGGGGTGAGAGGCCAGAACGACAAAGCGCAGGTAGGTTTCCGGTTTAGCAGACATGCCCAACCATAGTCTGTGAGCCTATCAAAACCGTTAGCGCAATCGCTCAGAAATGATGGACCCTCGGGTCGATCCCCGGATCAAGTCCGGGGACGAGGGTGACGGTCGGACTGGCTGTCTACCCCATGTCATTCCCGCGAAAGCGGGAATCCAGCCCACGCAAGTCGTTGCGTGGGAGAGATTCTGATGCTCGGCGGACGCCTCGCACTGGATCCCCGATCAGGTCGGGGATGACGCGGTGGTCGGGGTGGAAGAGCTGCCCCTTTAAACACTCCAAGAGGAAAACTTCATGCCCTCCATCTGGAACCGCCTGACCGGCGGGCGCACGAACGCGCCTGCTGAACAGAAGGCGACGACTTATTTTACTGTGACCGATCTTGCCAATGCGCAGTGGAGCAAACGCGGGTTTGCATCGCTGGCGAGTGCGGGGTTTGCGAGAAATCCGGTGGTTTATCGCTGTGTGCGGATGATTGCGGAGGCGGGTGCGCGGGTGCCGCTTTCGGTGCTTGAAGACGGCACGGCGATGGACCGGCATCCGGTGCTGGATTTGCTAAAGCGGCCCAATCCGCATCAGTCGGGAACCGAGCTGATCGAGAGCCTTTATGCCTATCTGCAGACGGCGGGGAACGCCTATCTGGAAGCGGCGCTCGCTGATGGCGAGGTGAAGGGGCTGTTTGGTTTGCGGCCCGACCGGGTGCGGGCGATTGCGGGCAAGGATGGCTGGCCGGTGGGGTATTCCTATACGGCAGGGGGCAAGACGATCCGGCTGGATCAGGACACGGTGCCGGTGCCGCAGGTGTTGCATCTGACGCTGTTCCATCCGCTCGATGATTATTACGGGCTGGCACCGCTGGAGGCGGCGCAGACGAGCCTTGATATTCATAATGCGGCGGCGGAATGGAACAAGTCGCTGCTCGACAATGCGGCGCGGCCTTCGGGGGCGCTGGTTTATTCCGCCGGGTCGGGGAACTTGACCGCCGATCAGTTTGAGCGGCTGAAGTCGGAGTTGGCGGAAGGGTTCCAGGGGGCGACGAATGCTGGGCGGCCGCTGGTGCTTGAAGGCGGGCTCGACTGGAAGACGATTGCGCTGACGCCCAAGGACATGGATTTCATTGAGGCGAAGAATATCGCGGCGCGGGAGATTGCGCTGGCGTTCGGCGTGCCGCCGCAAATGCTCGGGATTCCCGGTGATAACACCTATGCGAACTATGCCGAGGCCAACAAAGCGTTCTGGCGGCAGACCATCGTGCCGATGGTGCGGCGGGTTGCGGCGAACCTTAGTCACTGGCTGGATCCGGCGTTTGCCGGGGATTTTGAAATCGTGGCGGACCTGAGTGCCATCGAAGCGCTGAGTGAGGACCGGGCGGCGCTCTGGAAGCGGGTGAGCGAGGCGGAATTTCTGACGGACGATGAGAAGCGGGCGGCTGTTGGTTTGCGTTAAGTAGATGCACTTAATCAAATATAATGGAGATTTTTACTCAGATTAACGGCGCCCGGCACGATGTCTGGCGTGGCGCCGATAACGCGGCGCCTGGTGCAACCAGCATTTTGTTTGGAATCTATCATGGATGAATTGACCAAAACCATCGCCACGCGCGGCGACCTGGCGCATCTGGCACTTTTTCTTTGGGCGAGTGGCGCGAGTGCGTTGCTGATCTGGACGCTTAAGGAGTTGAGCGCGGCAAATCGCCGGTTCAACGACTTTGTATCTGAGATCGCCAACCTCAACCGACTGTTCCGCAAGGGGGACTGACGCATGTCTGGGAAAAACAAGACCGTCGATCGCGAGACGGCGCAGCAGGTGTTTCGTCAGTTTGCCTGGACTCTCGCCGGCACGCTGGCGGCGCAGCGCAAGGTGGGAACAACGAAAAATACAGGGCGCCGGGTAACGGGCGGAAGGACGGTGCGCAAATGAGTGCGGGTTCCATGCCGGTCGGCCCGGATGGCCGGTTTTCCGGGTATGCGAGCGTATTCGGCAAGCTCGACCAGGGTGGCGATATCGTCATGCCTGGCGCGTTTGGCAAATCGCTTGCGGACAAAGGCCGTGCGGGTGTTCGCCTGCTTTTTCAGCACGATCCCAAGGAGCCAATTGGCATCTGGGAGCGGGTGGTTGAAGACGGCGTCGGGCTCTGGGTAGAGGGGCGTCTCAATGCCGGGGTGCTGCGAGCGCGGGAACTGTCCAGTCTCATCGCGGGCGGCGCTATCGACGGGTTGAGCATCGGTTTTCGAACCGTCCGCGCGACCAAGGACCGGGCCACCGGCCACAGACGCTTGTGGCAGGTCGATTTATGGGAAATCTCCATCGTCACCTTTCCGATGATGGATGGGGCGCGCATTACTGCGCGTGCCGATGAGGTGGACACTGTCCGGCTCAAAAGGTCGCTCGACGCGGCCGTCTCGCTGTTCCGGGCCTGACCTGAACCCGACCCGGGCTGAATGCGAATGCCCGAAGCCCGGGTCACACCGGCGCGGGCCCGAAACCTTCACAAAGGATAAAATCTAAAATGGAAAAAGCGACCGAACGCCTTGAGATCAAGGCGGCGGCCGGCGCGCGTGCCGGCGATGTTGATGGCATGTTCTCCGAGTTCATGTCCGCCTTCGAAGAGTTCAAGCAGACAAACGATGCGCGGATTGAGAAGATCGAAAAGCGCGGTGCTGTTGATGGTCTGATTGAGGACAAACTCGACCGGCTGAACGCTGTGCTTGATGGTCATAAGTCGGCACTAGACCAAATGGCCGTCAAGGCTGCCCGCCCGACACTTGAAGGCTCGGCATATGGTTTGACCGGTGAGGACGAGTACAAGGACGCCTTTTCGGCCTACGTAAAACGCGGCGAAGAAAAGGCGCTGTCTGTAGGGTCGAATCCGGATGGCGGCTATCTGGTGCCGGACGAAACGGAGACCGAAATTTCCCGCCTACTCAAAGACATCTCGCCGATCCGTTCGATTGCGGGCATCCGAGTTGTCTCGTCCAATGTCTATAAAAGGCCGGTGACGATTGCCGGGCCGACGGTTGGCTGGGTCGGTGAAACGGCGGCGCGGCCGGAGACCAATTCGCAGACCCTGGTGGAAATCTCGTACCCGACGACCGAACTTTACGCGATGCCGGCGGCGACTTCGGCCTTTCTTGACGATGTCGCGGTTGATGTCGGGCAATGGATTGCCGACGAGGTGAATGCCGCTTTCGCCGAGCAGGAAAGTGCGGCTTTCGTCAATGGCAATGGGACCAACAAGCCAACCGGCTTTTTGCAGGAGACGACTGTCGCGGAATTGAGCTGGAGCTGGGGCAATCTTGGTTATGTCGCGACCGGTGTGGATGGCGACTGGCCAGCGAGTGCCGAGAGCGATGTGCTGATTGATCTGATCTACACACTGAAGTCGGGTTACCGCCAAAACGCCAGCTGGGTGATGAACCGGACGGCGCAGGCCGCGATCCGTAAATTCAAGGACGGCGATGGCAACTATATCTGGCAACCGGCGGCAACGCCTGGCGGCCGCGCAAGCCTGATGGGCTTTGAACTGGTGGAAGCCGAGGATATGCCGGATATCGGTTCAGACACGATGTCTGTGGCTTTTGGTGATTTCCGGCGTGGATATCTGATTGTCGACCGCCAGGGTGTGAACGTGCTGCGCGATCCGTTCTCTTCCAAGCCCTATGTGCTGTTCTATACGACCAAGCGCGTTGGTGGTGGTGTTTCGGATTATGATGCGATCAAATTGTTGAAGTTTGGCACGTCTTAAGCCTACGGGGTTATCTGGCACTTGAAGTCCGAATTGCAGAACGGCCCGCTGGGCGGGCCGTTCAAAATCGAAAACATGCTGGTTAGGCGACTGCTTTTTTTCTGCGTTTTTGAACGAGTGCCAGTATTCCCAAACCGCCAGCCAACAGTGGTAAACCCGCCGGGATCGGAACAACTGAAGTTCTGATGTTCATGGAAATAAAATCTGCATTGTCGCCAGTGCCCCAAGACATCACGTTTGCATAGCTGCCAGCGATCAATCCAAGCGAGGCCAGCGTTTCGCCCGCCCACGACATGGAGCCGCTTAGCAAGGCGCCAGAAATGTAATCATCGGCGAAATAGACCGTTTTATAATTAGTGAGAGTGCTATGAAACCCGAAGGTGTCACCAGAAAAAGCGCTCGCCAAGTGATCTCCGGTAAGACCAGTTGTCCATGTTTCGTCGCTGGCACTTGCAATGAATCCGTCGAAGCCGCTGCTCATGCGGTAATAGGCCGAATCTGCGGGCCTTAGCTCATTGAAGGAAGAGTAGAAAGTACCCGCGGTCGATACACCGGCAAGGTTTAACGTGCCAGAATAAGTTGAGAATACACCGCCGGCATCTTCCCAGATATTAACGGTCACCACCGCTTGGGCGGCACTGGATAGGACGGCGCTTATACCAGCGGCCAATAGCACCTGTTTAAACATTTGTACGTCCTTAAGTATTGATTAATAGCTGAATTCCAACACGATTTAGCCAGGCAGTCAAACGAGCCCCCGTTTCGACGGGACAACGTTCATAGCCAAATACCCAACCAAACGAGACATTCATGACCTCATATCTCCTCGCAGGACCTGCGGCGGAGCCGGTTGCGCTTGGAGAGGCGAAGGCCTTTTTGCGCGTGGACGGCACCGACGAGGATGCGTTCATCTCGACATTGATCACGGCGGCGCGGCTGCATGTTGAAGGTACAACGGCCCGGGCGCTGATTGCCCAGACCTGGCGGCTGGTGTGCGATGACTGGCCGGTGAGCCGGATCATCGATCTACCTGTGGCGCCCGTGATCTCGCTGACAACCATCACGGCGTATGATGCCGACGGCATGGGAACGAGTATTGCGCTGTCGCAGTTTCAGCCCGAAACAAATGTCGCGCCGGCGCGGCTGTTTTTGCCCTCCGGCATTGCCGGGGCACCGGCGCTTCGTGAGCGCAACGGGATCGAGATCGATTATGTCGCCGGCTATGGCACTGAAGCCGATGATGTGCCCGACGATCTGAAGCAGGCTGTTCTTTCACTGGTCGGCTATTGGTTCGAACATCGTGATGCGGTGGTGATCGCGGGAAGTGGTGCTGTTGTGCCACCGGGGTTCGACCGGCTGATCGCGAACTATCGGGTGCACCGGCTATGAGACGGGATATGCCGCAGATCGGGACATTGCGCGACCGGGTGCAATTGCTGCGCAAGGACATGGCCGCCGAGGCGGAGGGTGGTCATGCAGTGAGTTATGTCTCACTGGCGACCGTTTGGGCGCGGGTGACATCGCTTAAGGGCCGTGTCGGCAGTGAAGCCGATGCGCGGGCGGCGCAGATCTCGCACACCGTGGTGATGCGCTTTCGGGCCGATATTGGGGCGGGGGATCGGATCGTCTATCGCGGGCGAAATCTCGAAATTCAGTCTGCCGACGATCTCAACGGTCGCCGGGCGTTTCTTAATTGCGCGTGCCGAGAGACAGAAGTGGCGGGCTAGCGATGACACACCCGATAGTTGAATTACAGGCAAGTCTGGTTGCGGCGTTGCTGGCAGACGGCCAACTGACTGCTGCGCTGGGTGGTGATGCCGTTTATGACACGCCGCCAAAGAATGCGCAGGCGCCGTATGTCGCGATAGTCCGGCACGACGTGTTGCCGCGTGATGGTGACGATACACCGGGCAACGACCACCGGCTTTTGCTCCAGTGCTGGCATAGCCAGGCGAGCCGTAAGGCAGTGCTGGGGATTGCGGACAGGGTGATTGCCGTTGCACTGACAGCGGATATTTCGAGTGCCGGGTTGCTGGTGACGCATGTGCAGCACGACCGGACGGACACCGCTATCGATGTGCAAACCGGCTGGGCGCGGGCGGCGGTGACGCTGCGGTTTTTGAGTGAAGGTGGTAGCTAGCGCGGCACCCCCCTTTTGTCATCCCGGGCTTGACCCGGGATCCATTATGCCGGGCCGGTTTCATCTGCGAGCGGCAGTGTGAATTTACTGCCGCCACAGGTGCCAATGGACCCCGGCTCAATGGCCGGGGTGACACCCGAGGTCTCGCGAAAATTATCTATCAAGGAGAATCCCATGAGTGCCCAGAGTGGCAAGGACATGCTGTTGAAGCTCGACCAGACAGGGGCGGGCAGTTTCATTACCGTTGCGGGATTGCGGTCTAAATCGCTCGCGTTCAATGCGGCCAGCATTGACATCACGGATGCCGAAAGTGCCGGGCGCTGGCGCGAGCTGCTGAGTGGTGGCGGGATCAAGCGTGCGGCGGTGACCGGGTCGGGTATTTTCAAGGATCAGGCCTCTGATGCGGAAGTGCGGACCCTGTTTTTCGGTGGGACCATCCGGGACTGGCAATTGGTCATTCCCGATTTCGGCACGGTCGAGGGGCCGTTTCAGATCGTGGCGCTGGAATTTTCAGCCGATCACGCTGGCGAGGTGACGTTTGATATCGCGCTGGAAAGCGCTGGTGCTTTAAGCTTTACGGCGGCCTGACCATGGCAAACCTGCAACGTGGTGAAATCGACGCCTTTATTGGCGGCGAAACGCGGACGCTTTGCCTGACACTCGGGGCGCTGGCCGAGCTTGAAGCGCGATTGGCTTCAGACGATCTCAATGGGTTAGCGGACCGGTTTTCCGAGGGGCGGATATCGGCGCGTGATCTGCTGGCCATACTTGGTGCGGGCTTGCGCGGTGGTGGCAACGCGATCGCCGACGACGATCTGGCGCGGATGACGATCGAGGGCGGGCTGAAAGGCGCGGCAGAGATTGCCGCGGCGTTGCTCAAAGCAACGTTTGGAGAGGCGGAGTGACGCCTTTTCCCTGGAAGGATGCGATGCGGTTCGGGTTTGGCGTGTTGCGGCTCAGCCCGTCCGCGTTCTGGGCCATGACACCGCGCGAACTTGGTGCGGCCTATGAGGCTGTGCGGGGCACTGTGCAGCCGTTCACGCGGACACGGCTCGACGATTTAATGCGGCAACACCCGGATATGGAGACAGACAATGGCCGGTGATAACGGCATTTTTTCTGATGAATTGAGGCAGGAGCTCACAGATGTGGAGATCGACCTGGCGCGGATCGATGATCTTGCGGACAGCGTTTCGCGCACTCTCAGTCGTGCTTTTCGCGGGGCCCTGCTGGATGGCAAGGACCTCAAATCGCTGATGTCTGATATCGGGCGCAGCGTGGCGGACATAACCTTGAAGGCGGCGTTCAAACCCGTTGGCATTCTCGCATCCGACCTGATCAGCAACATTTTCAAAGCCACAAATCCGGCGGTGCAGGCCTTTGCGAAAGGCGGAGTCGTTTCCTCGCCGAGTTATTTCTCCATGGGCAATGGTCTTGGGCTCGCCGGGGAGGCGGGGCCGGAGGCCATTTTGCCGCTGCAGCGCGGCGCGGACGGGCGCCTCGGTGTCGCGAGCGCGAGCGGCGCACCTATCTCGATTTCAATGAACATCCGCACCGACAATGCGCAGAGCTTTGTTGGCGCTGAGGCTGAGGTTTCGGCGATGTTATTGCGGGCGGTGAAGCGGGGGCAGAGAGGTTCCTGATGGCGTTTCATAAAGTCCGGTTTCCGCTCGATGTGGCGCTTGGCGCGCGGGGCGGGCCGGAGCGGCTGACGGATGTTGTGTCGTTGGCTTCGGGCGCCGAAGAACGCAATCAGCGCTGGGCGCATGCGCGGCGGCGCTACAATGCCGGTTATGGCGTTAAATCGCGGGCCGACATGCAGGCGGTGCTGAGCTTTTTCGAAGAGCGGCGCGGGCGGTTTCATGCTTTCCTGTGGCGCGATGCGCTGGATCATTCTTCCAACGGTGGGACGGGTGTGCCGACGCCTTTGGATCAGGCACTTGGCACCGGGGACGGTGTTGAGACGGCGTTTCAGCTGGTCAAGCGCTATGGGGCGAGTTTTGATCCCTATGACCGGCCGATCACCAAACCGGTTGGCGCGAGCGTACGTGTGGCCGTTGATGGCGGTGAGCTGAGCGGAGGGCAGTTCGCCGTCGACGAATTGACTGGGATTGTCACGCTTTCAACGCCGCCGGGTGGCGGGTTGGCGGTGACAGCCGGGTTCTTATTCGATGTGCCGGTGCGGTTCGATACGGACCGGCTGGATATCGAATTGTCGAGTTTCGATGCGGCGGAAGTGCCAAACATTCCGGTGATCGAGGTGCGCGCATGAGGGATCTTGATCCGGGATTTGCGGCGCATATTGAGAGCGGTGCGACGACGCTTGCCAATTGCTGGCGCATCGTGCGGACCGATGCGGTGACCTATGGGTTCACCGATCACGATACGGCTTTGAGTTTCGATGGGACGACTTTCGACCCTGCCCATGGGCTGGATGGAGGAGAGACGGCGGCAAAGCTTGGGGCGCAGGTGGATACCAGCGAGATCGTCGCCGTGGTGCATGCCAGTGCGATCAGTGATGACGATGTCATGCTGGGACGGCTGGATGGTGCGACTGTGGAGACCTGGCGGGTGAACTGGAGCGACCCGGAGATGCGGCATCTGCTGCGCCGCGACACGATTGGCGAGATTGTGCGCGAGGATGGTGTATTCCGGGTGGAACTGCGCTCGGCGCAGCATGCGCTGAATGTCGTGAAGGGGCGTGTTTATCAAAGCGCGTGTGATGCGGAGCTCGGGGATACGCGGTGCGGGATCGATCTCGATCAAGCTGCGTTCAAGACGACCGCGAGCGTTGTGGCTGTTTCAGGGCGGCAGAACGTGCATGTGACGCTGGCGGACAGCTTTGCCGATGGGTGGTTTGACTTCGGGCGGGCGGAATGGAGCTCCGGCAAAATGGCCGGTCTGCGGCACCGGATTGTGCGGCAGAAGATTGATGGCAGCGCGACGGCACTGCTTTTGAATACGCCTATCGAGGACTGGGCCGCGCCGGGGGACACGTTGACATTATATGCGGGGTGCGACCGGCGCTTTGCCACCTGCAAGGCGAAATTTGCCAATGGCGCAAATTTTCGCGGGTTTCCGCATTTTCCCGGGTCCGATTTTGTGCTGCGCTATCCGAAGGCGGGTGGTGACTATAACGGGCAGCCGCTGTTTCGATGAGCGTGCATGCAGACGCCGTTGCCGCCCTCGCTGAGGGCTGGATCGGCACACCTTATCGTCATCGCGCGAGCGTTGCGGGCGTGGGGTGCGATTGCCTTGGGCTGGTGCGGGGTGTGTGGCGCGGACTTTTTGGAGCGGAGCCGCAGATCGTGCCGCCCTATGCCGCAAATGGGCGTGATCGTGCAGGCGCGGATGCGCTTTTGCGGGCCGCAGAGACCTATCTCATCCAGCGATCCGGCGCGCCTTCAATCGGCGACGTTGTGCTTTTCCGGTTGAGCCGGAACCGGCCGCCGCGGCATTGCGGGATTATGCTCGATGACGAGACGTTTGTGCATGCGCAGGAGCATATCGGTGTCGTCGTAGCGCCGCTGAGCGCGGCCTGGCGGCGGCGGATTGCCGGTGTTTATCAGTTTCCACAAAAGGACGGGCTTTAATGGCCACACTTGCTTTTTCGGTCGCCGGGCAGTTTGCCGGCGGGCTGATCGGAGGGCCAATCGGGGCGACGATCGGGCGGGCGCTGGGTGCGCTGGCTGGGAGTGCCGTGGACAATGCGCTCTTTGGTGGCCGGGAACGGGCCGAGCCGGTGGGCCGCGATATCCGGTTGCAAGGGTCAACCGAGGGTATTGCCATTCCGCGTGTCTATGGCTGGAACCGGGTGGCTGGAAACATCATCTGGGCGACTGAACTGGAGCGGATCAGCGCACAGTCCAGCGGGTCGAAGGGTTTTGGCGGCAGTTCATCTAATGACGATGCCGAGGATCAGATTGTTGCCAGTTTTGCAGTGGCGTTGTGCGAAGGCGAGGTGACGCATCTTGGGCGCATCTGGGCCGATGGCGAAGTGTTGGAGACGGAAGGTCTAACTATCCGGTTCTACGCCGGGGCGGAGGATCAGGCGGCGGATAGTCTGATTGTCGCGAAACAGGGTGCTGCGAGTGCGCCAGCTTATCGCGGTATAAGCTATCTGGTGTTCGAGCGGTTGCCGCTCGGACCGTTCGGGAACCGCATTCCCAATATCTCTGCCGAGGTCTGCCGGTCGGCGGGGGATCTGGAGCCGGTGATACGGGCGATCAATGTGATCCCCGGGGCGACAGAGTTTGGCTATGACCCAGTGCCGCGCGTGCGGGTGATCGGACCGGGGTCTGTTGTCAGCGAGAATGCGCACTTGACCGGGCGGGATTCGGATTGGTCGCTTTCAATCGATCAACTACATGCGCTTTGTCCAAATCTCGAGCATGTGGCGCTGATTGTTGCCTGGTTCGGGGATGATTTGCGGTGTGGCGAGTGCACCATCCAGCCGCGCACCGAAGGTGCAGATCGACAGATCAAGGATGCGACCTGGACAGTCAATGGGCTGGGGCGTGGCGATGTTCCGGTGGTGTCGTTCCATGAGGGTGGGCCGGCCTATGGTGGTACGCCATCGGATGCTGCGGTTTTAGCAGCGATTGCCGACCTCAAGGCGCGTGGGCTGAAAGTTACGCTGTCGCCGTTCCTGTTGATGGATGTGCCTGATGGGAATGGGTTGCTAGATCCTTATACGCAGGTTGCGGGACAGCCGGCCTATCCGTGGCGGGGGCGGATTACGTGTGATCCGGCGCCGGGTGTTGTCGGCACACCTAATCTGTCGGTTGGAATCGATGCGCAGATCGATGCGCTTGTCGGTACGGCGGCGGCCGGTGATTTTTCTGTTGGCGGCAATACGATCAATTATGCGGGTCCATCCGAATGGAGCTATCGGCGCTTCGTGCTGCATCATGCGCATCTGGCGCAACTGGCAGGCGGTGTGGATGCGTTTTTGATTGGATCAGAGCTGCGCGGACTGACAACGCTCCGGCGCTCGGATGATGTATTTCCTTTCGTTGATGCGCTTGGGGCGCTGGCAACTGATGTGCGCAGTATCGTTGGTGGCGGCACCAAGATCACTTACGCCGCCGATTGGTCGGAGTATTCCGGCTACCAGCCGCCATCTGCCCCGGCAGACAAGCTGTTTCATCTCGATCCGCTGTGGGCGCATGCGGATATCGATGCGGTAGCGATCGACAATTATATGCCGTTGGCTGATTGGCGCGATGGGACCAGCCATCTCGACACAGCCGATGCGACCGGTCCGCATGATCTTGATTATCTCAAGGGCAATATCGCTTCTGGTGAGGGCTTTGACTGGTACTATGCGTCCGATGCTGATCGGGAGGATCAGACACGGACACCGATTACCGATGGAGCTTATGGCGAGCCCTGGGTGTGGCGCTACAAGGACATTTATAGCTGGTGGGCTAACGCGCATCACAACCGTGTTGGCGGTGTGCGGCAGGCCAGCCCGACCGCATGGGTCGCCCAGAGTCGGCCGATATGGCTGATGGAGCTTGGTTGTCCCGCAGTCGACAAGGGCGCCAATCAGCCCAACGTGTTTCCCGATGCGAAGAGCGCCGAGAATGCACTGCCCTGGGTTTCCAACGGCAAGCCGGATCCGCTTATTCAGCGGCAGTTTTTGCGGGCGCATTTGCAATGGTGGCGGCCGGACGCTGAGGGTTTTGTCGATACACAAAATCCGGTCTCTTCAGTCTATGCGCAACGCATGCTCGATCCGGACCGGATTTATCTCTGGACGTGGGATGCGCGGCCACACCCGGCCTTTCCCAATTTGCAGTCGGTTTGGGCGGATGCCGCCAATCATGAAACCGGTCACTGGCTGACCGGCAGGCTGGGCGCGGCGGGTGTTGCCGAACTTGTGACCAGGATCGGCGAGGATTATGGCGTGGCCATCACCCCGCGCCAGTTTGGCGATATCCAGGTGGCGGGTATGCAGATCGACCGGCTGCAAAGCCTGCGTGATGCGACGGACGTGTTGTTGTCGGCAGCTGGATTGAAATTTGCAGACCGGCCCGAGGGGTTGGTGCTGATCGCGGCAGATGGCACATCAGTGCGGGATCTGTCTCAAGATGACGTCGCGGTGGTTGGGCCCACTTTGGTCACGCGACGGCGCGGGGATGCAACGGCGCGGTTGCGGCGGTTCAATTTCAGCCATTTTGACCGGGCGCATGCGTATCTCAGTACCACAGCGGCGGCGCAGGCGCTTGATGGTGATGGACAGGCGGCGGCGAGTGCAAACCTTTCCATGGATAGCGCCGCTGCGCGAACGGCAGCTGAGCGGTTGCTCGCGGTTGCGCGCACGGGGGATGACGCGGTTGACTTCGCTTTGCCGCCATCAGCTTTGGCGCTGGAGACTGGTGATGTGGTGACGCTGGAGGGCGAAACGGCAGGACCGTTTTCCATCAGTGAAGTGCGCGACGGCTTGGCGCGGCGGCTGGTGGTCGGAGCGGTGCCGGTGGACACCGAGTTTGCTTCCTCGAGCAACAGCCGCGGTTTCGAGACGATGCCCTCGCCTTCAACCGGGACTCCTCTGGTTTATGCGGCGCATCTGCCAGCAGCAGAAGGTGCAATGGGGCCATCGCGATTGGCGCTTGGCGCGCTGGCTTTACCCTGGCCGGGTGAGGTTGTGATCACTGACAGTGCTTCGGGTGAGGAAATTGCGGCGTCGCGTGCGGCGGCAACTTTGGGTGTGCTGACGACCGATTTTGCGGCGGGCACATCGGCCATTTGGGACCGGACGAACCTGCTTGAGGTTCAGCTTTTTGGCGGCATTCTCGCCGCTGCGGATGAGGTAGCGGTACTCTCCGGAGTCAACCGGTCGCTGGTCGAATGTGACGATGGTGGTTGGGAGATGATTGGTTTTGCCGAGGCTGAACTGGTTGGGGCTGAGACCTGGCGATTGTCCGGACTTTTGCGTGGCTTGCGGGGCACGGGCGGAGGCAGCATAGCGTCTGCCGGTTCGCGGTTCATGCTGTTGAACACGCGGGTGGCGATGATCGACGTCGCCGCAGACCGGCTTGGGGGAGAGGTGACGGGCGTGGCCTATGCGGGTCGCGCGGACGCAACCGGCGAGGTGTTTTCGACCACTCTTGATATTGATCCCCTGCTGCCGCTTGCGCCCGCGCATCTGCGCTCTGAACGGGTGGCGGGGAGCGGTGACATCAACATGAGCTGGGTCCGGCGGAACCGGCGCGATGGCAATAGCTGGGCGCTGAACGATGTGCCGTTGGATCACATGCCAGAAGCGTATCGGGTGACGATCTTCGACGGGCCATCTGTAGTCCGTACAATTGAAAGTGGAACGCCGACCGCGGTGTATGCCGCTGCTGATCAAACGACAGATTTCGGCAGTCTGCCGGCGACATTCAATTTCTCCATCGCCCAACTGAGCGCCGCCTATGGCGCCGGGCACGCTGCAACAGGAGTCTTCAATGGCTGACACGGCCCGCCTTGCCCTGCCGCTAATCGCGGGAGAGCAGGCGCTTAAACATGTGACGCACAACGAGGCGTTGGTGACACTCGACGCGCTGGTGCAGCCCGTCGTTGAAGAATTGGGTGTTGTTGCGCCGCCAGGTGTGCCGGTCGAGGGCGAAACCTATGGCATCGGGCCAAGCGCAACAGGCGATTGGGCCGGCAAAGACGGACAGTTGGCGGTCTGGACGAATGCGGGGTGGCGCTATGCCAGCCCGGCAGAAGGGTGGCTCGTTTGGGACAAGTCCACTGAAGCGCTTTACGTGCATGATGGTGCGGATTGGGTTGCGATGCTGGCCGAGCTGCAAAATCTCAGCCTGCTTGGCGTCAATACGACCGCAAATGCCACCAACAAACTCGCGGTACGGTCCAACGCAGCCCTGTTCACAGCGCTGGAAGCCGGTAGTGGCGGCACCGGCGACATGCGCTTGACGCTCAACCGGGAGACGGGGAGCGATACGGCGAGTTTCGTTTTCCAGTCCGGCTTTTCGGGGCGGGCGGAAATCGGACTCGCGGGCACGGATGATTTCGCGTTCAAGGTCAGCCCGGATGGGTCGGTTTTTCACACCGGCATGACCATCGACAAGGATAATGGCTTTATCACTTTCAACCAGATGTTCGGGTCCGATCCATCATTTCCGACGGTTTCCGGTGGCGTGCTCAGCGTCGACACAAGCTACGTCGTGCCTGCACCTGAAACCGGGGTTACGGATACGATTGATACGATTTCCGGCGGGTTCGATGGGGCGATGCTCGTGATCACCGGTTCGGCGGGTATAACGCTGACATTTTCCGATGGGGCCGGAAATCTGAAACTCGGTGGGTCGCGGGTGCTCGACAATTTCGAAGACAGCCTTTTGCTGGTCAAGCGCGGCAGCGACTGGATTGAACTCAGCTATTCGGACAACGGATAGTCCACATGGCAACAGCGAATCTGACGAGGTGCCTCGAAGAAATTCTGAGGCGCGAGGGTGGTTACGTCGATCATCCGGCGGATCCCGGCGGGGCGACGAATATGGGCATCACCCGCAAGACGCTGGCGCGCTGGCGGCAGGTGAGCCCCTGGTGGGCGCTGCCCAAGTCCGAGGTGAAGGCACTTCGGCAATCGGAAGCGAAATCCATTTACAAGGCAAGCTATTGGGATCGAATTCATGCCAATCAACTGCCATCCGGTTTCGATCTGGCGCTGTTCGACTATGCGGTCAACTCAGGACCGTCCCGCGCCGTCAAGGCGCTGCAAGGCGAGCTTAAAGTCCTGCGCGACGGCATTATTGGGCCGATTACGTTGAGAGCGCTCAAACTCCGTATAGCTTCTGAAAGCGTGGACGCACTGATCCGCACGATCTGCGGTCAGCGGTTGACGTTTCTGCAGCGGCTCGCGGCATTCACAGTTTTTGGGCGCGGCTGGACACGCCGGGTCCGGGAAATAGAGAAGGCGGCGCTGGCGATGGCTGGCGCTGATCCTGACACCCCATCCAACCCCTCAAGGAGACCTCCTATGGACCTGTTTTCAGGCTACAAGACTTACATAATGGCGCTGTTGATGCTTTTAACCGGCGTCGCACAGGCAATGGGGCTTGATGTGCCCGGTTTTGATGGCCATTCGGCCGGTCAGCTGATCATGGAAGCGCTGGCTGTGATCTTCCTCAGAAAGGGCCTGAAGTCGGATATTTCGAACGCCTGAAAACGTTCATCCCGCATTCAGATTGCGGCGGATAATGTCGCCGCATGATGAAGACACTCAAATACACCACCGCGCTCGCGACCACGCTCCTGATCCTGCTGGGCGGCTCCTCCGCCGCTCTAGCAGCATGCCTGAGCAATGGCGAGATCCAGCAGGCTGTCGGTAGCGGGCAGATATTGCCGCTCAACCAGATCGTGGCGATGTCGGGCCTTGATGCGAAGGTATTACAGCCTGTTATGGTCTGCGAGCATGGTGGCGATCTCTACTATGAACTCTCTGTGCTCGACAAAAGCGGCAATGCCGGCAAAGTCCGGTTGCATGCACTGACCGGCGCCTCGTAAGGTCTGATCCGGGATTCGAGGGGGCGAGCATGCGCATTCTTGTTGTCGAAGACGATGAAAACCTAAATCGCCAGATCAAGGACGCACTGACAGAGGCCGGTTACGCGGTGGATGTGGCGTTTGATGGCGAGGAGGGGCATTTTCTCGGGGATACCGAACCTTATGATGCCGTGGTGCTCGATATCGGCCTGCCGCAGATGGACGGTTTGAGTGTTCTGGAAGAATGGCGCCGTGCGGGTCGGACGACGCCGGTTCTGCTTTTAACGGCGCGCGACCGCTGGAGTGATAAAGTCCAGGGCATTGATGCGGGCGCTGATGACTATGTTGCCAAGCCGTTTCACATGGAAGAAATCCTGGCGCGCTTGCGGGCGCTTGTGCGCCGTGCGGCGGGACATGCGTCCAATGAAATCACCGCCGGTCCGGTACGGCTTGATGCCAAGGCCGGGAAGGTGACGGTGGATGGCAAATCCATCAAACTGACGTCGCATGAGTTCCGGCTGTTGTCGTATCTTATGCATCACAAGGGCAAGGTCATCTCGCGGACCGAATTGACCGAGCATCTCTACGATCAGGATTTTGACCGCGATTCCAATACCATCGAGGTCTTTGTGGGCCGGTTGCGCAAGAAACTCCCCGACGAGTGCATTCAAACGGTGCGCGGCCTCGGCTACCAGATCGCCGAGGATTGATGCAGCGCGGCTCGATTGCGCTCCGCTTGTTCTGGTATTCGCTGGTCTGGCTGGTGCTGGCACTGGCGGTGACCGCCTATCTTCTCACGGACCTTTATCGCAACGCGCTCGATAACTCATTAGGTGACACGCTGGAGTTTCATCTTGAAACGCTGGTGGGTGTCACGCTCTCCGGGACAGAAGGTGACGTGCCGGCGTCCGGTCTTGCCGATCCGCGCTTTTCCCGGCCTGCCTCGGGCTGGTATTGGGAAATCCGCGATGCGGATGGCAATGTGTCCAGCTTTTCCCCCTCCCTTATCGGTACTGTTCTCCCAGAACTGCAGCTTCCCTTTGATGCCGATAATGTCCGCACCGGTGTTTTGACCGACGGCTACGGCACGCAAATACGTGTGATCGAGCGGCGGATATCTATCGAGGGTGAACCCATCGAGATTACTGTGACCGGAAATCTCGATGAAATTCTTGAACTGGTTGAGGATTTTCGCGGGCAAACGTTCGTTGTGCTTGGAGCGGTCGGCATCATGCTGGCGGTGATGAGTGGTCTGGTGGCGCGCTTTGCGTTGCGCCCGATTGGGCGCTTGCGCCGGGCTGTTGAATCCGTGCGTGAAGGCGAAGCGGAGCGGGTCGAAGGCGAATATCCCCGAGAAATAGAGCCATTGGCCGAAGAGGTGAATGAGCTCCTGCGCTCAAATAGCGAGATTATTGAGCGGGCCCGCAGTCAGGTGGGTAATCTCGCGCATGGCCTCAAAACGCCATTGGCCGTTTTGCGCAATGAAGCGGCGGGCAGCCGTACCGGCCTGTCCAAGATTGTGCTTTCCGAAACCGATAAAATGGCCGGCCTTGTGGCCTCTTACCTGGATCGGGCGCGCCTCGCGGCGCGCACGGCGATTGTTGGGCGCAAAAGCAATGTTGGCGAGGGACTTGAACGGCTGGTACGTGTCATGCGCAAGCTGCATGGCGATCGGGAGGTGCAGTTTTCCTTGCCTGTGCCAGCCTTGTGGTTTCGCGGTGAAGAGAGTGACTTTGAGGAGATGGCCGGCAATCTGATCGACAATGCCTGTAAATGGGCGGATTCAACTATAAGAATTTCTGCAGCGCCGGTTCCCGGTCAGGAGCGTCAGTTGCAGGTCACTGTCGAGGATGACGGGAAGGGATTGTCGCCCGAAGAAGCTGAAAAGGTGCTGCGCCGCGGTGTGCGTCTTGACGAAAAAACGCCGGGTAGCGGACTGGGGTTGGATATCGTCAAAGAACTGGTAGATGTATATGGCGGCGCGCTGTCCCTTGACCGGTCGGAGCTTGGCGGATTGAAAGTCTGCCTGAGACTGCCGTCCGTACGTGGGACTGGCCGCTGATCTCAATTTGGCCGCATTGGCTACGCAACAACACGGCGACGGCGGAAGATTGGTTATGTTTGGGCAGAAATACTTCGCAATTGCATTGGTAGCGGTAACGGCTTTGAGCGGCTGTGCACGACTGGAGTCTGATTCTGGTCCGGCTGTTGCGCGCGTTGCGGACGCACCTCCGGCTGCATCGAATCAGAGAATAAGCGCGACCGAGCTCGCGAAATTTGTCGGTGCGGATATTGTCGCGGACATGAGCGACAAGGACCGTGCCGAAGCGATCAGCGCCCAGTTTTATGCCCTTCAGTATGGCCGTCCGGGCGCTCCCCGGTCCTGGCAGGGTGATTCAGGTGCGAGCGGCCGTGTTGCCGTTGGCCCATTTGTGCGGGTCAACGCATTGTATTGCCGGGACTTTTCGCATCTTGTGACCATTGACGGCGAAGCACGCCAAAACGATGGCACAGCCTGCCGGGAAGCCGATGGCAGCTGGAAAGTTGAAAACAGTTAGCAGTTTTTGGCGAAATCACCGCGATTCAGGCGGTTGCGAAAGCGCTTTGTTTACGTTCGGGCGTTAGATTTCACTACGCTTCCGCATTTTGCGGCGCGTAGTTTCCATATTGAAGAAGTGTTGTCGTGGCTGATCTAGCGCAACAAAAATCAGAAAATAGCCGCCGGAGCGGTGATGTCCGGCCGGGTGCCGGGAATAAAAACAACAGTCATGAAAGTGCCGAGACGGCGTTCATGGAGGTGTTCGAGCGCGTCATTGTCGACGAGCCGGTTTTGTATAATTTTGATGGTTCGATCAACCGGGCGCATATGCAGGCGATCTGGACCTGGATCGCACGCGATCTTGCACCGGATCTCGTTGAGAGTATCGAACAGGCACTGTCGGCGAACAAAGACGCAAATGCGTTTGTGAAGCAGTTGCTTCCCGACTTGTTGTCGCGGATACGTGCCGAGATGACTGCCGCATCGAGCGACCCGGACCGCGAACGCCGGATGACAACGCAGCTTGGTGGCGACGAGGTGCGGGTCAGGTTGCCGGTGGTCCTCAATGCAATGCGCTGCCAGCCACTCTTCGACAAGGCAGATGCCTTTGGCAAAGCCACAAATACGATTACAGACGAGGCGGCGCTGGCCACGGCATTGCAATCAATGCCGCTCAAGGAGCCCAAGGTTGCTGCACTGTTGCTGCATGCGGTTGTCGGGCAATCAGCTAGTCCGGTCCGGCTCATGGCCGCGGTTGTGCATGCTGCCGGGAGCCCGAAAGAGGTTGTTATCAGGCAATCGGGCCTAGGCCCGGTTGTGGATGCCTGCCTGGCACATGCCCAAAACCAGCTGTCGGCGTTTGGCGGACAAAGCGGCGTCTTTGTCGACGTTGATCTCATGTGTAAGGCGGTTGCACGTTTCCATCGCCTCATTCGGGCGATCAACGGCAATGTCGATTTGAATCAGGATTCGCCGTGGCTCAAGGTGATCGGTGGGATCACCAAGCAGATGGCCCGTTACCTGGAACCCAAGCTGCGTGAAGTCAGCGCCGATGTCTCGCAGTCCCTGCGCCGCTCGCGTGAGGGACCGGACAAGCTGGACAATGACCGGTTGCTGGCTGCGCTGAACGGTGTCTACCTGCTGGCAACCGTGAGAGATGCGCGCGAGTCTTTGGCGCTTAACACGCTGTTTGAAACACTGTGGGCCGAAACCGGGCGTAATCTTGAGACCCTGATCGAACGGAACATGGATCTGTTCAAGCGTGATCCCAGCGACGGAAACACCGCCAAGCGGCTCGATATGGCGATCAAAATGGCTGAAGTCCGATTCAACCCCGAATATGCCGAGATTCTACGCCGGGCACGGGATAGCGCCGGAAAACGCGGCGAGGCCGGCTAGTCCGACATCAGGATTTTTTCACGGAGGACTGCAGCGATCTGCGCACCGGATGTTTTGACCGCAACGTGGCGATCCGGTTCGTAAGCGTTTGCTCGCAGGAGAGCTATAAAACCGGAGTCGTCCATGGGTTTGAGGACAACGCCGATGGCAGCGTCCGGCTCTGCCACATCGGATGAGTGGTAGATCAGATTTCCGGTTTCGAATCTGCCGCCCTCAGCTGGGATGATTTGGCAACAAACCGCGCCCTTGCCGAAACGGCCGGCGAGGTAAGTTGGGATGAGTTGCTCAGTGTCTGGTTCCGGTGTTTCCACTGTCTTGGCTAGGTCAGCGTGCTCTGCGGTGTAGCTGCGTGACACGATAGCCCGCTCACGGACCAGCGCATCAAAATCGTCTGCTGCTGTTTCGCCGCTCAGTTGCAACGCAATCAGATCGCCAAGAGCCAACGCCCGTTCCGCCGCGCCCATTGTATCGGTCCGAGCGCGCAAGAGCGCCGCGAAACCGGCTTTTGCCGGTTTGAGATCGCGCGCGACAAGAGAGGGGCCGTTGCTCAAGAAAGCAGGTGTTTCAACATCAGCCTCGGTGATGGTGAGCTTGTCATCAGGCGTCTCGAACGCGACATCGATCGGGCGTTCCGTCACGCGCTTGAGATTACCCTCCAAAATGGCTCCGGCTGCGGCTTTGCCACTTCGGATGGTGGCGGATAGGCTTTGCATGCCAGCACAACTCCCCGCCAGATAGATGTGATCAAGCGTACCCGTTGCCGTGATCTTGCCGCGCTCCATGTACAGCGCCACATTCCCCTCTGCCTGCTGCCATAGCCCCAGACGCGGTTGCCAGCCGCCGCTGACGATAATGCTGCCCGCCACAAGTGGTTGCGTGTTGGAGATGCTTTCTTCTTCCCACGAGGAATCGAGCTCCAGCTCAACATTCTTGCTGCGAGGTGAGCAGCGGACGGCGTGCGGGCGCAGGGCGGACTCGAATTTGATGCCATAGGCTTTGGAGAATTCAATGAAACGCGATTGCGGCGAGAGGCGTGAGTCCGCGATTTTGGTAACTTCGATCCCGGCATCTTTCAACAGCAATGCCAATCTGTAGCCGACATTGGTTGCGGTCGCGATGGCGGTTGTCGGAGCCGGTAGTGCCCCGTAGGCGCTGGCCGAATGGTAGGTCGCGGCGAGGCCGCTAATGCCCGGCTGCCGGTTGCCGGGAAGGACCGGCAAGGTTTCGGTACACCCCGTGGCAATGACGATATTCTCCGCCTGGATATCCAGAAGTTTCGCTTTCGCCTGCCCATCTAACAGGTAAACCTTGTGCGCCTGTACGGTCTTGCCATCCAGCATCAGCGCTTCGGTCAGGCAATGGACCTGACAGGTCTCCAGTCCGTCCAATGTTTCCAGCAAGCTGGCGATCACCTCTTCAGGTGCATCCTCACCCTCGGCCCTGCCAAAGAGCGGCGCATCACCCCCGCAATAGCCCCGCCGTTCGAGCAATATGACGTCGCGCCCTGCCTGTCCCAGTTCAATTGCTGTTGCGAGACCGGCGACCCCGCCACCGATAATGACGCAACTGGCTTTGAGCGTTTCAATGTCAGGCGTTTCAATCCAGGGGCCTGGAATGTTGAGCGGTATTGAGAAGTCCGCATTCAAATTGCGGGGGCGAAAGGCATCGAGCCAATCGGGCAGCCGTGGCCATTTGAATGTGCGCCGGCTCGGCTCGGTGACATAGTTCACCCCGTTCAATGCCGGTGTGCGCGAAATCGGCAGGGGTGCCGGATTGGATTGCCCAACCGGATAGATCGGTAGATCAAGATTTTCGTTCAATCCCAAGCGTGCGCCGCAAAAGGTGCCGGCAGTCAGAACGCCATCGGCAATGAGGGCCGATAAAACCGTATCGCCTGCATATCCTTGTACCGGAATGCCGTTCAGTGTGAACGTTAGCGGCTCGTCGCGATCGATTTGATGACCTGTGAACAAATGGTCTGTCAGTGGTGGCAGTCTCATGCGGCACCTGAACGACGCTTGAGCAAGTCCTGACTGATCGGCAAAAACTCTGCGACCGAAGGGCGTTTGCCGCGACCGGATGGTTTGCGGGCGGCAAAATAGTCGGATTCTGCGTCACTGCTTTCACTGGCGAGATAGCGGGCGAGAGCGGGAACCTGAAACAGGGTTGTCGGCCCCAGACCGCCGATCATATGTGCGGCGCCGGCGCGCATAATGCCACAGACGGGTGCGCCATCTCGCGGGATCAACTGAGTATATCGCGCATGACCTGCAAGGCGAACAGGCTTGCCACCGGCGGCATAAGTGCTGGCGAAGCGGGCAATGTCGGCAATCGATCCCGGACCAACACAGTCGAGGGCGCCGCTTGCACGCTGGTGGAGAGTTGTGCCGCGGTCAACGTCCGTGACGATGGACTTAGCGCCTCCGGCTATTGGTTCCAGCATCACGGCAGCGTGCGGGATGGTGTGAAAAACGGCCGACACATCGCGGACCTTAACACGCGATAGCAGCGCTTCATCATCCATGTAGACGAGCGCGGCGGCGCTGAGACGTTCACTGCCATATCTTAGTGCGAAGTTTTGGCCCTTTTTCGCCAGCAAAGTCAGCTTGTCTTCCTGATAGGTTTCCACACCGATTTTTGAGAGCCATGTTGGCAAAGCCTGAGCAAGCGGTCGGCGCAAGACGCGCAGCGCGCCGGGAAACCTGTAGCCGGCAAGATAATGTTCCGATATCGGCTCTGGCGCGACATCGACACCAAACCCGGCGGCGATATTGCGCATGTGCGCCAGTCCCTCGGCCCCGATCTCTGTTTGTGTGACAAATCTCGGAGAGACCCGTTCGGTTATGCCGTCAGGCCGAATGTCATGAAGAAGCTCCTGGGTTTGCGGTATGGTTTTACGTAGCACCCGCCAGGTCTCCGGGCGGGTTATCGGCGCCACCGACAGATCGAAACCGCGCAAGGGGCGCATCGGATGGGGCAGGGTTCCGCACAAACCGACAGAAGCGCGATGCGTTTTTGCCAGCGTTCCTGCAAGAAGCGCCGCTGCGGGGGTTGAGCCGAAGATCAGAAAATCGAACCGGGCGCTCATGGTCTGTCTTCTTCCCACAGGACAAATACAGGTGCGGCAATGCGCCCGGTCACACACGCGTGTGTCCGCTGCCCTTTTTGCCCGATTCCCGTTATACAGACACCATCAATCGCAACGCATGCACCAAAAGCCCGCGTCAACATGATGTTCTGGATACTTGCCGCAACACTCACTCTTGGCTCCCTCGCCGCGCTGTATTATGCGGCGAGTTTCTCCAGGGTCAACGCAGCCGGCGGAAATGATGAGGCTGCAGTCACAGCCCATTTCAGATCCCGGCTTGCAGAGATTGATGAGGCAGTCGCCGCCGAGCGTCTGACGGACACCGAGGCTGAGGCCGCGCGCGCTGAACTGGCACGCGAACTGGTGCGTCAGAAAAAGGACGCACCCAAGATAACGGATGATCAAGATGGTTCGGTCCGCAATCTGCGGATCGCTGCGGTCGTTTTTGTCGCGGTTTTCAGCTTTGCGCTTTACTATTCGATCGGCCGGCCGGATCTTCCCGCACTGCCACTTGCTAGCCGTGAGCAACCACAACTGGCTGACCTTGATATGGATGAAGCCGTGCGCCGGGTCGAGGCGGCTCTGCGTGAAAATCCTGAGGATGCGCGGGGTTGGGCAGCGATTGGGCCGGTTTATATGCAGCTCGGCCGCTACGAAGATGCGGCAAATGCGTTCCGGCAGTTGATGGACTTGTCGCCGGTCACCCCCGATATGGAAACCGATCTGGCTGAGGCGCTGATGATGACGCAGGGCGGATCGGCGGAGGGTGAGCCGCTTGAACTGCTTGAGAGCGCCGCTGCGCGCGATCCGGACCATATCCGTTCGCGCTTTTATCTTGCGGGAGAGGCGACGCGGGCCGGCGACTATGAAGTTGCCATTACCCGCTGGCAAAGCCTTCTTGCGCTCGGCAATGGTGATGAACCATGGGCCGATGTGGCGCGTAGCGGACTTGCGGCAGCTGAGGCCGGTCTGCGCGGTGAGCCGTTGCCCGCTGCGCCGAATGCTGCGCAACCTGATCCTGATCAGGAAGAGATGATCCGCGGCATGGTAGAAGGTTTGTCAGAACGACTGTTTGCCGAGGGCGGCAGTGTGGAGGAATGGACGCGGTTGGTTCGGTCGCGCCTTGTTCTCGGGGAAACGGAATTGGCGCAGCAAGCCTATGATACTGCTAAAGAAGCTTACCCTGAAGCCGTCGACCGCGCGGACCTCGATACTTTGGCGCTGAGTGCTGGACTGGAGTAAAATAATGGCCATGACGCGAAAGCAGAAACGCCTCTCGATTATCGCCGGACTTGGGCTGGTTCTGGCGATTGCAGCCGGGCTGATTTTCACCGCGCTGCGCGATCAGATCGTGTTTTTCTACTCCCCTTCCGAACTTGAAGAGAAACAGGTCGCCGTTGGTCAGGCGATCCGGGTTGGCGGACTTGTGGAAGATGGCAGCTGGGTCAAGAACGGTGAAATCAACAGGTTCGTTGTCACCGATGGGGCAACAACGACGACCGTTGAATATACCGGTATTCTTCCTGACCTGTTCCGGGAAGGGCAGGGCGTGATTGCGGAGGGCAGCCTGTCCGCGCCCGGCATGTTTGTGGCAACGACCGTGCTCGCCAAGCATGATGAGAACTATATCCCGAAGGAAATTGTCGATACGCTCAAGGATCAGGGCGAATGGCGGCCTGAGGCAGGTGCAGGCGACTGATGCTGATTGAACTTGGACATTTTGCCCTGATCCTCGCCTATGGCATCGCCATAGCCCAGGCCGGTCTAGGGTTGTTTTTCTGGCGTCAAGGCGCGGTAGTGACCAGCCTTGTACGACAGGCGGCGTTGCTGCAATTCATTCTGGTCGGCTTGTCGTTTGCGGTTTTAATCCAGGCCCTTGTGCTGTCCGATTTCTCATTGGCGCTCGCCTTCGAGCATTCGCACTCGCGCCAGCCACTGATCTACAAAATCACTTCGGTTTGGGGGAACCATGAAGGGTCCATTCTCCTCTGGGTTCTTATCCTCACCCTTTTTGGTGCGGCAGTAGCGGCCTTTGGGCGTAATCTGCCAAATGATCTCATGACACTTGTGTTGGCGGTGCAGGGATTACTGGGCGCGGCCTTTATCGGGTTTGCCGTGCATACCTCCAATCCGTTTGAGCGGCTCAGTCCGGCGCCGTTCGAGGGACGCGATCTCAATCCGATCCTGCAGGATATCGGCCTCGCGATTCACCCGCCGCTGCTCTACACCGGCTATGTTGGTTTCTCGATTTGCTTCTCTTTTGCAGTCGCGGCGCTGATCTCGGGCCGGATCGATGCGGCGTGGGCGCGTTGGGTGCGACCCTGGACCTTGCTGTCCTGGACGTTTCTGACCCTTGGCATCGCGATGGGTTCGTACTGGGCCTATTACGAGCTCGGCTGGGGTGGGTGGTGGTTCTGGGACCCGGTCGAAAACGCCAGCTTCATGCCGTGGCTCGCAGGTACGGCGCTGTTGCATTCAGCGCTGGTGATGGAAAAGCGCAATGCGCTGAAAATCTGGACGATTTTCCTGTCGATCATCACCTTTTCACTGAGTCTTCTTGGCACATTCCTTGTGCGCTCGGGTATTTTGACGTCGGTGCACACCTTTGCCTCAGATCCAACGCGTGGCGTTGTGATTTTGTCGTTGCTGGCAGCCTTTATCGGTGGGGCATTCGCGCTGTTCGCGTTCCGGGCCAATGCGCTCAAGGCGGGCGGACTGTTCGCGCCGATCAGCCGCGAGGCGGCACTCATCCTCAATAATCTGTTCCTCGCGACAGCTACGGCTGCAGTGCTGGTCGGCACGCTTTATCCGCTGATCCTCGACGCGGCGATTGGCGCCCGGATTTCCGTCGGCGCACCGTTCTTCGATCTGACGTTTGGTGCGCTCATGGTGCCGCTCTTGCTGGTGCTGCCGTTGGGGCCATTTCTCGCATGGAAGCGTGGCGATCTCATTGCCGTTGTGCAACGGCTGACAGGTGCTATCGTTCTCACGCTCCTTGCGACTCTGGTCGTGTTCGCGCTGAGCGGGTTCTCCATGTCGCTGGCACCGCTTGGGTTGCTCCTCGGCTTCTGGGTGGCCTTTGGGGCGATTGCCGAGCTTGTTGACCGGGCGAAACTGGGCCGTATTGCGCCAAACGAAAGCTGGCGCCGGCTAATCGGTCTGCCGCGCTCGGCATGGTCAACAACGCTGGCGCACTTGGGATTGGGCATCACTGTTATCGGCATCGTCACAGTAAGCGCATGGGAGACGGAAACCGTTACAACGCTCGAGGTCGGTGAAAGCACGGAACTGGCAGGTTATGCCGTGACACTCGAGGGCTATGAGGAAATTGCCGGACCAAACTTTGATGCCGAGCAATTGCTGTTTGCGATCACCGGACCGGACGACAGCAGCAAGCTCACGACTTCTGAGCGGCGCGTTTACACGGCCTCGCGCATGCCAACAACAGAGGCGGCAATCCTGACCTATGGATTTTCCCAGCTCTATATCGCTGTTGGGGATGCGGTGGGTGATGACGCCCACGTCGTGCGCGTTTGGCATAAGCCGTGGATCACACTGATCTGGTGGGGTGCAGTAGTAATGGCTCTCGCCGGATTTGTATCACTCAGTGACCGGCGTTTGCGCATTGGTGTGCCACACAAGCGGGCACAAGCCGAGGCAGCGACATGATCCGGCTATTGCCCATCCTGCTGGTTTTTATTTTCTCGTTCGGACCCGCGCTGGCGGTCGAACCCGACGAGATTCTGGATGACCCTGCACTTGAGCAGCGGGCGCGCGATATTTCCGCCAATCTGCGCTGTCTGGTGTGTCAGAACCAGTCCATCGACGATAGCGATGCCGACCTCGCCAAGGATCTGCGCGTGCTGGTGCGTGAGCGTCTGGTTGCCGGGGACACCAACGAAGAAGCGATGCAGTATATCGTCGACCGATACGGCGAATTCGTTCTGCTCAATCCGGTGATCGCGCCACATACAATCGTGCTTTGGGCGCTTGCTCCAGTCATTTTCGTTGCTGGCCTTGTCGCCTTGGTAATCGTTGGGCGTCGCCGCAAGACTATCGCTAATCCAACGAAAATGAGCGCCGAGGAAAAGGCCGCTCTTGCGGAACTGACGAAAACCGACGATTAGCAGGGCATGCTTGCCGATTTTCTGTCTGCAGTCCTGCCAACTAGCGTATCACCCCTCATTGCCTTGCTTCTGATGGCGGCAAGCCTGACGGGGTCAATGATTACAGCTGCGTTCGGGCTGGGTGGCGGCATATTCATGCTGTCGGTCATGACGCTGATTTTCCCGGCGGCTGCGGTTGTTCCAGTGCACGGCGCCATTCAACTGGGGTCCAATTCGGGCCGTGCTCTGGTTCAGCGTAAGCATATCCAGTGGCAGATGGTTCTGTGGATTTCCCTTGGCGCGATTCTCGGTTCCCTTGTGGGTGGACGCTTTGCGGCAACGATGCCTGAGGATTTGTTCAAGATACTCGTCGGCGCCTTCATCCTGTTTATCATCTGGGTGCCGCGCCCCGACGTACAGACCCGTGGGCCGGTATCAAGCTTGATAGGCGGCGTTGTCACGGCTTTCGTGGGGATGATTGTCGGGGTTGCTGGTCCGCTGGTGCTGACCTTTGTTCGCGTCATCAGTGATCGGCGCGAACTTATTGCGACACATGCCGCTCTGATGACGTTTCAGAACACAGCCAAGATACTGACTTTCATGTTCTACGGCTTTGCCTTTGCCGCTTACCTGCCTCTGATTCTTGCTCTCGTTGCTGCCGGGTTTGTCGGCACACTCATCGGCAGTCACATCCTGAACAAACTCCCCGAAGCCGCCTTCAGAACAGCATTCAAAGCACTTATCACCCTGATGGCGCTCGACCTTTTACGCCGCGGACTTACTTAACCGTACAAGTTGTGCCCCATTTCCGCCCAGAGCATTACAAACTTGTAATGTTGGTGTCACGGCGCGGAAAGGTGCGCTCCTTCATAAAAACGGCAACTGTTGAGGCAGTTATTTGAAGGAGAAGAATACTCATGGGCACCAAATTGCTCTCAGGATCGCGCCGCTGGCTCGGCGCATCATCCCTCGCACTTATCATTGCGCTAGGTGGTGGCGCCGGTGTGGCGCTGACCGCGCATCAGGCAGCGGCGCAAGTCGCTGTCCAACCAGGCGCCCCATCCAGCTTTGCTGATCTCGTCGAAGCGGTGAAACCGGCTGTTGTATCCGTGCTCGTTGAGGGCGCCGACGACACCCGCCGTATCACTCGCCGTGACGGGTTCAACTTCGATTTCCCAGATCTGCCGGAGGATCACCCCTTCCGCCGCTTCTTTGACGAATTCGGCGACCAGTTCGGACCGAATGACGGCGACCGCCCCCGCGCTCCGCGCCGGTTTGAGGCTGCCGGTTCGGGCTTCGTGATTTCTGAAGACGGCTATGTCGTCACCAACAATCACGTTGTGGAGCGCGCCGAGCATGTCACGATCCTGCTCGATGACGACACTGAATATGAAGCCCGTATTATCGGGACCGACGTCCGCACCGATCTGGCTCTGCTCAAGATCGAGGATGTCTCGGGTCTGAGCTATGTTGAGTTTTCGGAAGATGAAGCGCGTGTGGGCGACTGGGTTGTTGCGGTCGGTAATCCCTTCGGCCTCGGCGGCACCGTGACAGCCGGTATCATCTCCGCACGTGGCCGCGATATTGGTGGCAACAATTACGGCGATTTCCTGCAGATCGATGCTGCGGTGAACCGGGGCAACTCCGGTGGCCCGGCCTTCAATCTTGAAGGTGAGGTTGTGGGCGTAAACACAGCGATCTTCTCACCGAATGGTGGCAATGTCGGTATCGCATTCGCCATCCCGGCATCCACTGTCGAGGCGATTATTGAAGACCTCAAGGATGATGGTGCTGTGACCCGCGGTTTCCTGGGCGTCAGCATTCAGGATGTGAGCAAGGATATCGCCGATAGTGTCGGGTTGCCGACAGCTCGCGGTGCCCTTGTCACACAGCCCTCCGAGGATGGTCCCGCAGGCAAGGCGGGCATTCAGTCCGGCGATGTGATTGTCGAGGTCGATGGTGTGCCCATCGACAATGCCCTCGACCTGTCGCGCACGATTGCCCGCAAGTCACCGGGTGAAACGGTCGCCGTAACGGTCTGGCGTGATGGCCGCAGCCAGCAGATCGATGTGGTTCTTGCCACGTTGAACGAAGAAGCTGTTCAGCCGACACCGCCTGCACCCATCGAGGAAGACGAGATGACACCGTCAGAGACGAGTGTTGGGTTGATGCTGGTTCCGAATGCGGATGGTGAAGGTGTTCTTATTCAGGATGTTGATCCTGAAAGCGTCGCTGCAACCAAGGGCTTTGCTGTTGGCGATACCATTCTTGAGGTCGACAACAAGCCGGTCAATTCGGTCGCAGAGTTCGAGGATGCGATTGACGGCGTTGCTGCCAGTGGCCGCCAGACGGCGCTGATCAAGACCAGCCGTAACGGCAACATCAGGTTCATCGGCTTGCCCCTCAGCGAATAGGCACCGATGCCTGAAGCCGGCCCCGGACAAATGTCCCCCGCATCCGGGGCCGGCTCTTCTCTCCCATTGTGCGCAAGGGGGCTCGCGCATAAGGTATTTCCAACATGAAGATTCTGCTCGTTGAGGATGATCGTGAGGCCGCCAGCTACCTGATACAGGCGCTGGATGAGGCCGGGCACGTCACCCACCATGCCGCTGACGGTGAAACGGGTTTCGCCATGGCGTCGGGCATGGATTACGACGTTCTGATTATCGACCGCATGCTGCCCCGCCGCGATGGCCTGTCCATTGTGGAATCCTTGCGGGCGGAGAACGACAAAACGCCTGTTCTCATCCTCTCGGCGCTCGGCGAAGTGGATGACCGGGTGACCGGTCTACGCGCCGGTGGCGACGACTACTTGACCAAACCCTATGCTTTCACCGAATTGCTGGCCCGTATCGAGGTTCTCGCGCGCCGCAACAGCCCGTCCGAAGCGGAGACGAGCTTTCAGGTTGGCGATCTGTCCCTCGACCGGCTGTCGCGCAAGGTTGTGCGCAGTGGCGAAGACATTTTGCTGCAGCCGCGTGAATTCCGCCTGCTCGAATATCTCATGAAGCATGCCGGGCAGGTCGTTACCCGGACGATGCTTTTGGAGAACGTCTGGGACTATCATTTCGATCCGCAGACCAATGTCATCGACGTGCACATGTCGCGCCTGCGTTCGAAAATTGACAAGGGTCACACCAAATCGCTGCTGCACACCATCCGCGGCGCGGGGTACATGATACGTGAATAATTTTCTGCGGCTCTGGCAAACGACCACCGTCCGGCTGACGGCGCTTTTTATCGTCATTTTCGTCGTTGCGTCGGTCGGGTTGCTGGCCTTCATGGCCTATCAGTCGACTATTGTCATTCAGCGCAACCAGACCCGGGATATTGAACGCGAAATCCGGCAGATCATGCGGATCGAGCATGAGCGCGGCGTTCGCGCGACAGCCGTCGCCGTACAGGCCCTCTCCAATCGACCAGGACAGGGCATCTATTATCTCGGTGATGATGCCGGGCGCATGCTGGTCGGCAATTTGTCGGACTTTCCCTCAAGTGTCCTGGCCATCGAGGGCGTGCACACGTTCGACTATGACCGTGGCCGCGCTTTTTCAGAAGAAGGTGAAGACGAAGCGGAGCACTTTGAAGGCTATGCCCTCGTCCAGTCCGTGCTGCTCGATAGCGGCTTGCGGTTGATTGTCGGACGCGACATTCGGGAACGGCGCGGCTTTGCGGCCATTATCTTCCAGGGGTTCTTTTTCGGGGTGATCGGCATTGTCGTTTTCTCGGCAGTGGCGGGTGGCCTGACGGCACGCCGCGTCCTCAGGCGCATCGATTCCATCACCGATACCTCGACCAAGATCATGTCCGGCAATTTGTCGGAGCGGGTGCCGGTAACCAAGCGCAACGATGAGTTCGACCGGTTGGCCAACAGCCTCAACGACATGCTCGACAGGATCGAGCAGCTCATGCAGGGCCTCAAGGATGTGACCGACAATGTCGCGCATGACCTCAAGACACCGCTGACCCGGTTGCGCAACAAATCGGAAGCGGCGCTCCGGCCGGGCGTGAGCGCCAAGGAGCGGCAAAAGGCGTTGGAAACCACCATCGAGGAAAGCGATCAGCTTATTCGCACATTCAATGCGCTGTTGATGATTGCGCGCGCGGAAGCAGGGGCACCCTCAGGCGCGTTTGCGGACGTCGATATCAGCGAGGTCGCAACCGACATGGCTGAGCTCTATCAGCCCGTAGTCGAGGATGCTGGCATGACGCTCGAGACGAATATTGCGGCAGACATTCATCTGCGGGCAAACCGGGAACTGATCGGTCAGGCGCTTGTGAACCTGGTGGAGAACGCCGTAAAATACGCCCGGACCGGCAAGGTGACTGTCGGGGTGAGGGAAAGCAATGACCGCGTACTTATTGAGGTTACGGACGAAGGCCCCGGCATACCGGAAGCGGATCGCGGCGAGGTCACCAAACGGTTCGTGCGGCTGGAGAAAAGCCGCACCGAAACCGGATCCGGACTCGGCCTTTCGCTGGTCTCAGCCGTTGCGCAGCTGCATCGCGGTACCTTGCGCCTTGAGGATGCGGAACCCGGTCTACGCGCAATTATCGATCTGCCGAAATCTGCCAAAAACTGAATTCGTGCAGGAGGGATCATGACCCTCGGCGCATCCTTGTCGGCATTGCCGGGTGCCACCGGTTCAGAGGTGCAAGTCTGGATTGACGCCTTGCCTGAACCCGCGCGGGACGCAGTTGTTCAAGCAAAATCCAGTTTAGGACCGTTGTTCACGCTCTCGCCATATCTTTTTGATTTGGCAGAGAAAAATAGCGATTGGCTCATCTCTACTTTAGGTGCGAATGCCGATGCGACGCTGACCGAATTGTTTGCGGAACTCGCCGATGCCGGGCTTGCGCTTTCGGATGAAGAGGCCTTGTCGCGCGCCTTGCGGAAAGCGAAAGGCCGGCTGGCGCTGCTATCAGCGATTGCGGAAACCGGCGGTGTGTGGACACCGGCGCAAACCACATCATCCCTCGCTGATCTGGCCGATCATGCGCTTGAGGCATGTCTCGATTTTTCCATGAAGCGCGCAGCCGCGAAGGGTCAGCTTACACTGTCTGTCGATGACGCGCGGGCGGCCAATTCCGGCCTGGCGATATTTGCACTGGGCAAGCAGGGCGGACGCGAACTCAACTACTCCTCGGATATCGATATCGTCGCATTCTACGATGCGGAAGCGGGGGTGCTGTCCGACCCGTTGGAAGCTAACAAGTTTTACACCCGCATGATCCGGCAGATGGTGTCGCTGATGGAAGACCGGGTCCATGGCGGCTATGTGTTTCGCACTGATTTGCGGTTGCGGCCCGATCCTGGATCGACACCAGTCGCCATATCCGTCGACGCGGCACTGGCCTATTACGAGGCGCGCGGGCAGAACTGGGAGCGGGCAGCCTGGATCAAGGCGCGCGCCTGCGCTGGAGACAAAACGGTCGCGTCAGCATTCCTGCGCGACATGGCCCCCTTCGTCTGGCGCCGTCATCTCGATTTTGCGGCGATCAGCGACATTCAAGCCATGAAGCGCCAGATCAATATTGCTCGCAAGGTCGGCAAGGCGCGGGTGGAGGGGCACAATGTCAAGCTTGGACGTGGAGGCATTCGCGAAATCGAGTTTTTCACCCAGACGCAGCAACTGATCGCCGGTGGGCGTGATCCGGAATTGCGCGTGCGACCCACCTGCGATTCTCTCGCAGCCTTGGCACATGCGGGGTGGATCACGCCGGAAGCTGCCAAAGAGCTCACCGAAACCTACTGGTATCTCCGGGCGGTCGAAAACAGGCTGCAAATGGTGCGTGACGAGCAGACGCATACCATGCCGGACACGCCCGAAGGTGTTGCGGACATCGCTTTGCTTATGGGCGAAGCTGATGTTGCCGTATTCGAGGAGAAATATCGCGCGGCGCTGTCCACGGTCATGCGCTATTACGCTGAATTGTTCATCGAAGGGGAGACCCTTGCCAGCGATATCGGTGATTTGGTGTTCACCGGCACAGACGATGATCCGGCGACCTTGGAAACACTGCAGAACCTGGGCTTTTCCGACCCGGTCAAGGCATCGACCATAATACGGAAATGGCACTATGGTAGCTATCCGGCCACCCGTGCGTCCGCCGCACGTGGTCATTTGACCGAGCTGACGCCGTCGCTACTGACAACAATATCCGCGACCGGCAATGCCGATGAGGCGTTGGCGCGGTTCGATCATTTCCTGTCGCGCTTTCCCGCAGGTGTGCAACTGTTCTCCTTGCTGCGCAACAACACCCAGCTCTCCCGATTGCTGGTTGCATTTATGGCTTCGGCGCCCCGGCTTGCCGAAGCGGTCATCAGTCGCGCACACGTCATGGACGGGCTGATCGATCCGGCGTTTGCGGATGGTGTGACCAACACCGATACGCTGGTTGGCAAGGTCGATGACTTTCTGGGGCAGGCGCGGTCGTTCGAAGATCTTATAGATCGGGCGCGTATTATCGGGCAGGAACAGAAATTTCTGATTTCGGCAGGTTTTGTGTCCGGTACGGTGGATGCCGCACGCGCCGGTGTGCAGTTCAGCGCTTTGGCGCAAACGCTGCTTCAGCGCCTGTTTGTCGCCACGCAGGAAGAATTTGCGCATCGCCACGGTCATGTGCCCGGTGCGAGCGCGGCGTTGCTCGGGTTTGGCAAACTTGCCAGCCGGGAAATGACATTCACCTCCGATCTCGACTTCATACTGCTCTACGATGTGCCTGAGGGCGTGGATGAATCGGATGGCGAAAAACCTTTGGCGCCAACGCATTACTTCTCCCGTCTCACGCAACGGTTAGTCGCCGCGCTGTCTGCGCCAACTGCTGAGGGCGTGCTTTACGAGGCTGATATGCGTCTGCGCCCTTCGGGCAATGCCGGGCCGCTGGCCACCAGCCTTAACGGCTTCACGATTTATCAAATGGATAGCGCCTGGACCTGGGAGCATATGGCACTCAGCCGTGCTCGTGTTATTGCCGGTGGGGATGAGATTGCGGGCCGTATAGACGCCGCCATCAGGCGGGCCCTGGCGCAGCCACGTCATCGCGCCAAGGTCGTAAGCGATGTGATCTCCATGCGTGAACGCATCGCACGTGAGCGCAAGCCGCGACACCCTTTCGACCTCAAACTTCTGTCCGGCGGACTGGTCGATATCGAGTTTGTCGCCCAGTCGGCGCAGTTGATGTTCGGAGAGAAAATCGATGCGCCACGAGCGCCGGTTGCGCAGATCCTCGAACGATTGGGCGAAACCGGACTTCTAACGGATGCTCCCGTGCTTCTTGATGCCTTCACGCTCTATTCCACGGTTCTGCAGGCGATGAGTATTGGGCTGACCGATCCTTTCAAGGAAACGTCGTGGACCCCGGCATTCAAGGAATTGCTGGCGGAGTTGACCCATTTGCCGGATTTCGCAAGGCTCGAAAGCGCCGTGCAATCGGCGACCGAAGACGTGCAGCGCATATCAGCCGACTGGTATGCGTTTGCCGAAAAGGATTGACAGCAAGGGCGCCCTGACTAGGCAGCGTTGGAGAGGCGAGCACTCAGTTTTGCGCGGTCCGGCAGCGATATTGCAACCGTAGTCCCAACGGCAGGGCTGCTGTCGATTTCGAGTTCGCCACCACTCAACTCGGCAATGGCGCGGGAAATGGAGATACCAAGGCCGACGCCACCCTCGCGCGAGAAGGCGGCATCACCCAACACGAAGGGTTGCGACAGATCATCGATGCGGTCCGGCGAAATGCCAATCCCGGTATCAGAGATTTCAAAAACTGTCCCATCCTGCGCTGACCAGGCGGCAAGGCGCACGCGCCCACCTGATGGCGTATAGCGGATAGCGTTCTCGACGATGTTGCCCAGCATGCGTTCGACGCAGATGCGATCTGCATAAAGGTTGGTGTTTGACGGCAGCGATATATCGAAGGTCACGCCTGCGCGTTGTGCCGGTTCCTTGAACCGGTTGGATATTGTGGTGACCAGTTCGGCAACGTCAAAATTCTCGCGCCGCAGAATGAGGTGGCCGCCCTCGAGTTGCGACAGTTCCAGAATTTCCGCGAAGCTCTCAAGCAGCTTCTCGCCGGAACTCTTTATGTCGTTGACATAATTGACATATCTCTTGTCCCCCACCGGACCGTAGGTCTGATGCACAATCAGATCGGCAAAGCCGATAATGTGGTTGAGGGGCGTGCGGATATCGTGGCTGAGATGGGCGAGGAAACTTGTTTTGGCGCGGCTGGCCGCTTCCGCTTTCAGCTTTTCCTCGTGCAGTTGCTGGGTCAGCATGCGTTGCTGTTCGCGGATGACGTCGAGCTGTTTCTCGACTTCTTTCTGTTCACTGACATCTGTAACGAGAGTGACAAAGCCGCCTTCGCGTAACGGGCGTTCATCTATCAGCACACAGCTGCCATCTTCGCGCTGAATCTCGGTCAGGCGGCCTGTTTCGCTTTCGCTGACTGAACGGCAGCTATTGCCGTCGGTCACGCGCGCCATGGTGACCACATAGTCGCGGCCGGATTTCGTATCACCTTTGTTGAGGCGCAGACGGTTGCGGTAGTGATCATTGCAGCTAACCAGTTGACCGTCTTCCGACCAGTGCGCGATACCGAAGGGAAGGGTATCAATCAGTTCCCGCAAGCCACGACCTTCAATGGACGACATTGTGGTCTGACCGGGTATGATCCATCGCATGATCGCGGCCCACAACAATGATGCGATTATAGCTGCGAGAGCAGTACGTTGAAGGGTTGGAACAATCGACGCGATGAGGGGGGAAGCGACATAGATGGCGCCAAGGTCCCCGGTCACATCAGCCTCCGCCAGAATGGCGTTGTCATTGACCGCGGCGCGGGAAAAGCTCTGGTCCGTAAAATCAGCCTGCCCGGTCGCCGCGAGCAGTTGCCCTTTATTGTCAGTCAAATAAACCGAGGCGCTCTGGGGAACCTTGCCGACGAGAAATCCCAGAACGGTAGCGGCATCGGAGATGCCGGCCTGATTGAGTTCCGATGCCAATAGCTGCGCGCTAATATCCAGCCGTGCGCTGAGATCATCATAGCCGCGCAATCCATCGTAGGCGCCGAACATCAGGACGAGAACGGCAAATGCAACCGCAAGCAAACGGCCGGACCCGGCAAAGGATAGCGGCTGTGCGCCGCGCATCTCCCGCATTGCCGTATCCCCCGCCATCGCGTTTTTGAATCCCGTTGCCCCGGCATCTGATGCGAATGCCGCAGCGTCTGTTGATTCCGGTTTATGCACCCTGTTGTGCCGCCTGTTTGATTTGCCCCGTCGCAAATTGAATCAGTTAACAGAGTCTTGTCCATACTGGTTTTTCATCAGGAAATTGCTCAACGGAAAATCGTGAATCGCAAGAGTCACTTAGCGCTTGTGAAAAATCTTTTTCCACAAGCTGCAATTCTGTGAAGTCTCTGATTCGTTAGCAAAAATCACTTCATTGAATCGCAGCTGGCACCTGATTCTACTTGTCTGAGGCTTCCAAAGTGCGGGTGAGGATCTCCGTGACATTGCGCGAAAGGCTGTCCGTCGACGCCAGGATGTCGAGTGCCGCCTTTGCGGCCTTGCGGCGTTCCGGTTCATAATCGGCCCAGGAGCGGAATGCGGTCAGCACCCGCGCGGAGACCTGCGGATTGATTGGATCCACCTCCCGGCAGAATTCGACAATAAAGCGGAACCCGGCCCCATCCGGCCGTCCGAACTGCACCGGATTGCTCATGGCAAATGTGCCCGCCAGCGAGCGCAGCCGGTTGGGATTGGTCTTGGGGAAGGCGGGATCGGTGAAGATCGCGCGTACCCGTTCCAGGCAGCCATCATCTGGCGCGCTTGCACTCAGGCTCAACCATTTGTCGTAAACCAGCATGTTGTCGGCATAGCGTGCATGGAATTCGTCAAGCAGCTTTTGCGCATGCGCTGATGCGTTCGCCACAAGCACGCCGAGCGCCGCCGACCGGTCAGTCATGTTATCCGTGGTCTCATACTGGCTGACAGCAAGGCTTTCAGCATCTTGTGTGCCACTGGCAACGAGAAGCGAAAGGCATTGATTGCGCAGTGCCCGCGCCCGCGTGGGCTCGGCGTCGATTGAGTAGGGGCTGCACACCTCACCCAGCCGGGTATAGGCCGATTTGAGTTTGTCGTAGAGGTGTTGGCTCACCGTTTTCAGCAGAGTACGGCGTACCGTGTGGATCAGCGCGGGATTGATGTTTCTGCCGAGCGTTTGCGCAATATTGGATTCCCCTGGGATCGCGAGGGCATGCGCCTTGAACGCAGAATCGAGCTGATCACTTTCCAATGTCTCGCCAAGGGCCTCGGCAAACCGGGTGACAGCCTCGGGATCGGCAAAATTGCCATTGTTGCGTACGGCGGCAGTCATAAGAGCCATGGCCGCATCCTGCAGCGCCTGCCAGCGATTGAACGGATCACTGTCATGCCGTGCGAGGAACAACTTGTCGTCCTCGGTTGCATCGGAGGAGATCCTGACCGGTGCGGAGAATCCGCGGAAAAGCGATGGTGTCGGTTTGTTGGCCAAACCCTCAAACACCAGCTCCATACGGGGGCGGTCGAGAACAATCAAATCGTCTTCCACGGTGCCGCCTGTGACCCGGCTCCATGTCATGTCGTTGCCATTGGGGCCGACCAGTCCGAACTTGATTGGCACCAGCAAGGCATCCTTGTTCGGTTGTCCGGGGGTGGGGCGCGTTTTTTGCGTCAGGATCAGCCGATATGTCTTTTTCTCAGCATTCCATTCCCCCTCGGCGCTGATTTCGGGCGTGCCGGCCTGGGTGTACCATTTGCCGAACTGCGAAAGGTCGCGACCGCTCGAGTCTTCAAACACCTTGAGCCAGGCCTCGATTGTCGTTGCCTCGCCATCATGCCGCTCGAAGTAAAGATCGGTGCCCTTTCGGAACCCGTCATCGCCGAGCAGGGTTGCCAGCATGCGGACAATTTCAGCGCCTTTGTCGTAGACAGTCGACGTATAGAAATTGTTGATCTCACTGTAGTGATCCGGCCGGGCGGGGTGGGCCAGCGGGCCACCATCTTCGGGGAACTGCGCCATGCGCAGGCCGCGCACATCCTCGATACGTTTGACGGCGCGCGAGCGCTCGTCGGAGGTAAACTCCTGATCGCGATAGACTGTAAGCCCTTCTTTCAGGCAGAGCTGAAACCAGTCGCGGCACGTGATGCGATTGCCCGTCCAGTTATGAAAATATTCGTGCGCGATGACGCTTTCGATGCGCTCATAGTTGGCATCGGTTGCGATATCCGGGCTGGCGAGTACAAGCCGGTCGTTGAAGATGTTGAGCCCCTTGTTCTCCATCGCGCCGAAATTGAAATCGGAAACGGCAACGACATTGAAGACGTCGAGATCATATTCCCGCCCGAACCGTTTTTCGTCCCACGCCATGGAACGCTTGAGCGAATCCATCGCATAGGTGCACTGGTCTTCCTTGCCGTGCTCGCAGTAGATGGCCAGCGCAACCTCGCGGCCTGAAGCGGTGGTGAAGCTGTCAGTGATACTGCCAAGATCGCCCGCGACCAGCGCGAAGAGATAGGACGGCTTGGGGTGGGGATCTTCCCAGACAGCGAAGTACCTGCCTTCCGGCAAATCACCCGTTTCGACACAATTACCGTTGGCGAGAAGAACCGGCGCCAACTCCTTAGGTGCATTTACGTGAACCGTGTAGCGCGACAAGATATCAGGCCGGTCGAGAAACCAGGTGATCCGGCGAAAGCCTTCGGGTTCGCACTGTGTGCACCAAACGCCGCTCGAGCGGTAAAGACCCATCAGTTCGCTGTTTTTGTCCGGAAAAATCGTCACTTCCGTTTCCAGCACGAACTGCTGATGTGGCGGCGTGACTATGGTGAGCGTGGTTTCGTCTGCTGCGAACTGATCCTCGGTCAACGGCGCGCCATCGATCGCGATACTGTCCAGGCCGAGCGTGTCGCCATCAAGCACCAGCGGTGTGTCCGGCGCCGTGCCGTCCGCCGGTACGACGGTTAGCTGCGCGACGACGCGGGTCTGCGCCGCGCCGATATCAAACCGCAGTGTCACCTCTGGTATCAGATAGGGGCTCGAGGCGTAGTCCTTGAGATAGATGACCTGATCGTTGTCGGTCCGCATGCAGTGTCTCCGATTAAACGGCGAGATGAAAATGAGAAGGTGTGGCCGAACTGTGACAGCCGAATCCTAGAGTTGGTGTATTCTGACCGGCTGGCAACACCCCGGTCCAGTCTTATCCGCATATTCTTTTCGCGGCATGGATCGGGTGCCGCCGGCACGCAGCTCCTCTGTGTCGTGGAACGCATCGAGCGCGTCATTCAACAAAATGAAACGCGATCAGGTGCCCCATGCTGAGCTGGTTTGAAAGCCGTCTCGACCCATACCCCTCCGCTGACCCTTCGGAACCGCCGAAGGGGCTGTTTGCCTTTTGCCTGCACTACACGAAGGGCGCCAAGCGCTGGCTCGCCCTGATGTCGGTGACGGCGATCATCATTGCAATCATCGAATTGTCACTGTTCGGTTTCCTCGGCAGCATTGTAGATTGGCTGGCAACCGTCGACCGGGCGACCTTCTTTCAGGATGAGTGGCCGACACTTGTCTGGATGAGCGCGGTTCTGCTCATTCTGTTTCCCATTGTCGCCCTCATTAACACGCTGGTTATGCACCAGACTCTGCTCGGCAACCTGCCGCAGCGCATTCGTTGGATGGCGCACCGCTATCTGCTCAATCAGTCGATGTCGTACTTTCAGGACGAGTTCGCCGGGCGCATTGCCACCAAACTGATGCAGACATCGCTCGCGGTGCGTGAAGTAGTGATGAAGATGCTCGACGTGGCGGTTTACGTCATCACCTACTTCATCGGTGCCATGGTGTTCGCCTTTTTGAGCGACTGGCGCTTTGCGGTGCCGTTCGCGATCTGGCTCGCCTGCTATGCAGCGATCATGTACGTCTTCGTGCCCCGTCTCGCCGAAGTGGCACGCAGTCAGGCGGATGCGCGGTCCATGATGACCGGCCGCGTGGTGGACAGCTACACCAACATTTCAACGGTCAAACTGTTCTCACATGCGCGTCGCGAGGAAAGCTACGCCCACGAGGCGATGGATGGATTTCTGCACACCGTCTATCGGCAGATGCGGTTGGGATCGTGGCTGGAAATTGCCCTCGATACGCTGAACTTTCTGGCAATTTTCGTCATTGCCGGTGTCGGGTTGTGGCTGTGGAGCCTTGGCGAGGTCAGTGCCGGTGCGGTTGCGGCAGCGATCGCCATTATCATGCGCATGAACAACATGTCCCACTGGATCATGTGGGAAATGTCGGCCCTGTTCGAGAATATCGGCACGGTGCGCGATGGCATCAGCTCGATTTCATTGCCGCGCCTGGTGCACGACAAGCCGAAGGCGACAGTTATGGGGCGTGCGAACGGCGAAATTCACTTCGACAATATTCGCTTCCACTATCAGCGCCACAGCGCGGAAGAACAGTCGGCACGCGGTGCGGCAGTCATCGATGATCTCGATCTCAAAATCGCACCGGGCGAAAAGATCGGTCTCGTCGGACGTTCGGGTGCGGGCAAGTCGACATTGGTCAATCTGCTCTTGCGTTTTTATGACCTGGGCGGCGGCAAAATTACCATTGATGGCATCGACATCGCATCGGTTACGCAGGAGTCCCTGCGCGCCAATATCGGCGTTGTGACCCAGGATACGTCGCTTCTGCATCGCTCGGTCAGGGACAATATCGTCTATGGCCGCCCCGATGCTTCAGAAGAAGAAATGATCGCAGCGGCGCAACAGGCCGAAGCGCATCACTTTATTCTGACTCTCGAGGACGCGCAGGGCCGCAAGGGCTATGACGCCCATGTCGGTGAGCGCGGTGTGAAACTGTCTGGTGGACAACGCCAGCGGATCGCGATTGCGCGCGTGTTGCTCAAAGACGCGCCTATCCTTGTGCTTGATGAAGCCACCTCGGCGTTGGACAGCGAGGTTGAGGCTGCCATTCAGGGGCAGTTTGAACTCCTGATGCGCAACAAAACCGTCATCGCCATTGCCCATCGTCTATCGACCATTGCGGCAATGGACCGGCTGATCGTGCTAGATGCCGGCAAGATCGTCGAGCAAGGCAGCCACGCAGAATTGCTGAACGAGAACGGGCATTATGCCCGGCTCTGGCAGCGTCAATCCGGCGGTTTTTTACAATTGGACACTGAATCAGACGCGGCGGAATAACCCGCCGTCCAATCAACCCATCGCACAAAGGAGACTTCCGATGGAACATCACAACGGCCCAATTTTCACCCTCGCGGATCGACCGAAAACCGATGAACGCATGGTCAAACGAAAACAATTCATTCGAGCCCGCCTCAAACATTAGAAAGCTTTTGCGGGCTCTCAGACGATGAGAGCTGAACGATGTTAAATCATCTATTCGACTGGTTCGAAGCGCGTTACCGCGCCACCGAACTGGCCACTAACCCACACCCGCCGCAGGGGGTGTTGCGGTTTTATACCTACTTCCTTCAACAGTTCCGGGGCGGCATTGCCGCCAAGATGACCACGACCGCAATCGGTTCGGGGCTTGATTCCCTGTTGCCGATCTTTCTGGGGCTTGTGGTCGATCTTGTTTCCTCAACCCAGCGCGGAGAGATGTTCTCTCAGAATGCCGGGCTTCTGCTTGCCATGGCGGCACTGATCCTCATCAGGCCGGCTGTATGGTTGCTCGATATATTGAGCCACTTCCATGCGGTCACACCCAGTCTTGTGGACAGGGTACGTTGGCAGTCGCACTGGCATGTGATGCGGCAAAGCTGGACGTTCTTTCAGAACGATTTTGCCGGGCGGGTTGCCAACAAGGTGGTGCAGTCGGGCGAAGCGCTTGAAACCAGCTTCATGCAGATCGTCGATGCGGTCTGGTATGCACTGGTTTTCGTGATCATCGCATTCTTTGTACTGGGCGGTCAGAGCTGGGTATTTGTTTTGCCGCTTATTGCATGGCTCGGCATCTACGCGGTGCTCATGGCGCATTTCATGCCGAAGATCGCCAATCAATCGGCTGTGCTATCGGAAGAAAAATCGGTTGTCACAGGACGGATTGTCGATTGCTACACCAACGTGCAGACCCTGAAAACCTTCTCGACTGGTGGCCGCGAGGACGATTATGTCGCCTCTGCAATGGAGAGCCATGCCACCCAGTTCCGTGGGTTGATGCGGATATTCTCGCGGATGTGGCTCAGCCTGTTTGTGATCAATGCGTTACTTCTGGTCGCGACCGGCTGGCTTGTGCTTGATGGCTGGAACCGGGGTTTGCTGACTAATGGTCAGGTGATCACGATCATCCCGTTTGTTTGGCAGATCATCAACATTTCGGGCTGGATTCTCGATGTAGCATCGGGGATTTTCCGCAATATCGGTACTGTGCAAGACAGCATGGAAACCATCGCCAAGCCTTTGACGATGCTGGATAAACCGAACGCGCCTGATCTGAAGGTCCAGGACGGCGGCATTGTCTACCGCAATGTCTCGTTCAACTACTGGAAAGGGGGAGAGGGTCAGGTCATCGACGCGTTCAACCTCGCGATCCGGCCCGGTGAGAAGGTTGGTTTGGTTGGCCGCTCCGGCGCTGGCAAATCGACGCTGGTCAATTTGTTGTTGCGCCTGTTCGATGTCGAGAAAGGCAAAGTGCTGATTGATGGCCAGGACATTTCCGAGGTCAATCAGGAGTCGCTGCGCCATGCCATCGGCCTTGTCAGCCAGGACACGTCACTTCTGCATCGTTCAATCCGTGAGAACATCAAATACGGGCGTCCTGACGCGTCCGAGGATGAAATGATCGCGGCAGCGGAGCAGGCACGGATCCATGACGTGATCGCGGGACTGAGCGACGGACAGGGGCGCACCGGCTATGATGCCCATGTCGGTGAGCGTGGCGTCAAGCTTTCGGGTGGGCAAAGGCAGCGTATCGCCATTGCCCGGGTTTTGCTGAAGGATGCCCCGATCCTGCTGCTGGACGAGGCGACGTCTGCGCTCGACAGCGAGGTCGAGGCGGCCATTCAGGAGCAATTGCAACTCCTGATGCGCAACAAGACCGTGATCGCCATTGCCCACCGTCTCTCAACCGTCGCCGCCATGGACCGGTTGATCGTGATGGACAAGGGCAAGGTCGTCGAAGAAGGCACCCATGCTGAATTGCTGCAAAAAAAGGACGGCCACTATGCCAGCCTTTGGAAGCGGCAATCCGGCGGGTTCCTTGAAATGGCCGATCACTAGTGTCGTTCAGCGTTTCCCGGAATCGCTGAACGACACTAAGTGTTTGGTTTGTCGCGCTTCCGAACCGGAAAACCGTTTGCACTTTTCCTGGAAGCGCTCAAAATGATCTGTGGCCCCGGTTTCGCGTGACAGAAATCGGGGCTGCAGGCACAATAAGCCGATGCAATTTATTCGTCCCTTTGCCCAACTGTTTGAAAACTGGATCGACCCACTGCAAAAGGTCGCCATGAACCGGCCGCCGAAAACGGTCAGCGGGTTCATGTGGTATTATATCAGCCAGGCCAAGGCGCCGTTCCTGGCATTCATCATCATCAGCGGTTTGACCGGCGGTCTTGAAGCGGTGATGTACTATTTCCTCGGGCGCATCATCGACATTCTCGATGCCTCCAATGCCGCAGAGGGCTGGGCGGGTATATTCGGCAATTACGGGCAGGAACTGCTCGTGCTTCTGGTGTTCATGCTGTTTGTGCGCTGGCTCGTGACATTTCTGGCCGGTCTCATCGACAATCAGGTGATCGACCGGACATTTTTCAATCTGGTCTCATGGCAGACAACAACCCATGTGATGCGCCAAAGCGTCGGGTTTTTCGCCAGCCGCCATTCCGGCAGCGTTCTGACCAAGGTCGGGCAGGTCTCGAGTTCAATCATCAACCTAATCACCGGTGCCGTTGGTGCCTTATGGACCATTCTCGTTTTCACAACGACCACGATGGTGCTGCTCGCCCAGCTCGACATCATGCTGATGGTCATCGTGATGGTGTGGATAGCGCTGGTGCTATTACTCGCACGCTATTTCTTGCCGCGCATGCGCAAACAGGCCGCCAAGGTTGCCGAAGCGGGGGCGGCACTGAACGGGCGGGCGGTCGATATCTATTCCAACATTCAGACGGTCAAACTGTTCGGCACGGACGCCGATGCCGATGGATATCTGCGTGAGGCCTATGAACGCCAGCTTGGCGTTTCGCTGACACTGGGCCGCTTTTCCATCGGGCTGCAAACATCGCTGGTGATCGTCTCGAGCATTGCGTTCGTTTCCGTTGCCGCAATGTGTGTCGACCTTTGGACGCGCGGCGCCATCACGGTGGGTGAGATTGCGTTTGCACTCGGGCTGGTCTTTCGGCTTGCCAATTGGCTCGGGCGCTTGCTGGGCAGCTTCAACCATTTGATGCGTAACTTCGGCATCTTGCAAAATGCCATGGAGACAGTGACGTATCCCGTTGAAATTGCAGATAAACCGGACTCGATTGACTGGGCACCGGAAAAAGGCGCGATTACGTTTGAGGATGTCGATTTTGCCTATCTGCCCCGTAAGGAAGTGGTTGAAAATTTCTCATTGGAGATCAAGCCAGGCGAGAAGATCGGTCTGGTCGGGCAGTCGGGTGCCGGCAAAACGACCATCGTCAACCTATTGCTCAGGTTCTACGACCGGGACAGTGGATCAATCCGCATCGACGGACAGGACATTGCCGATGTGAAGCAGGAATCTCTCAGGGCCGCGATAGGCGTTGTCACCCAGGACACGGCGCTGCTGCATCGTTCCGTCCGGGACAATATTTTATATGGCCGCCCGGGTGCCACCGATGAAGAAGTCATCGCCGCGGCAAAGCGGGCCGAAGCGCATGACTTCATTCTCGATCTGAAAGACAGCGAGGGCCGGACCGGCTATGATGCCGAAGTCGGCGAGCGCGGGGTCAAACTGTCCGGCGGGCAGCGGCAGCGCATTGCCATCGCCCGTGTCATTTTGAAAAACGCGCCAATCCTTGTGCTGGATGAGGCGACGTCGGCGCTTGATAGCGAAATCGAAGCGGCCATTCAGGAACAACTGGCGGGGCTGATGCGCGGCAAAACGGTTGTCGCCATCGCCCACCGGCTCTCGACAATCGCGGCCATGGATCGCTTGGTGGTGCTTGATGGCGGCAAGATTGTCGAAAAGGGCACGCATGCCGAATTGTTGCGCAAGAACGGGCATTATGCCCGTCTCTGGGCGCGTCAGTCGGGTGGCTTTATTGGCGACATTGAAGAAGAAAGCGACGCCGCAGCGACCTGACGATGCGCTGGGCTGCAATCGTTTGCAGATAGCGTTGCGCCGTCTCTTATTCTATGCTGTTTGAGAGTAATCACTCAGCGCAGCATTTGCGCGTAAAAAATCATTCTTCGGGAGAGATGATCATGCCAACTGGCATCGCCACGGCCAACACCTATGCCGAGCTTGATCTGGGTGGAGCTTATCGGCTTTCGAGCCCCGCTAGAAAAGACGTCGATCATCCCATCACGCTGCCCGGCGACGTACACACGGCGCTGCTTTCGGCGGATGTTATTCCCGATCCCTATTTTGGTGCCAACGAGCAAAAGGTCATGTGGGTCAACCACACGCCTTGGTCTGTTGAGGGCACATTCGACGTGCCGGCCGATATGGTAGAGGGCAATCTCACACTGACACTGTCCGAGGTGGATTGTGTGGCAACCATCACGCTGAACGGCAAGACCCTGGCGAAGGTCGATAATCAGTTCATCCGTCACGATTTCGATGTCAGCGGCAAAATCAAGCCGGGCGAAAACCAGATACGGTTCGACTTTGCCGTGGCTCGCGACGTTGCCAAAGCACGTGCGGAGGCGCATCCCTTTCCGCTGCCGTTCACCAAGAACTACCAGACGAACGGCCTTGAAGGTGTGCACCTTAATTTCCTGCGCAAGACAGCCTGCCATGCGGGCTGGGACTGGGGCATTTGCCTCATGCCGACGGGCGTATACGGGCAAATGCGATTGCGGCGCTCGGCGCTGGCGCGGCTCGACAGCGTTCAGGTTTTTCAAAGGTACAAGAAGAACAAGTGCACGTTGAACATTGTCACACGCGTACATGCATTCGCCGAAGGTCAGATTCAGCTGACACACAAGATCGATGGGCAAACCATTGGCGGCAAAAAGAAAGTCGACCCGGGTGAGAATGTGTTTGAGCACAAGATCACCATCGACAATCCCGACCTGTGGTGGCCTGCCGGGCAAGGCGCGCAGCCGCTATATGAACTGACAACCGACCTGGACGGGGAGGCAGAAACCCGCAAAATCGGTCTGCGCGATCTGGAGTGGGTGATCGAGAAGGACGAGATCGATCACAATTTCAAATGCCGGGTGAATGGCCGGGACATCACCATGATGGGCGCGAACTGGATCCCCGCCGATGCCATCCCCTCACGTATCACGCCTGAGGTTGTGCGCGACCTGCTCGAAAGCGCCGTTGCCGCCAATATGAACATGATCCGCATCTGGGGCGGAGGACAGTATGAGCCGGACTATTTCTATGAGATCTGCGACGAGCTGGGGATTCTGATCTGGCAGGATTTCATGTTCTCCTGCATGCCCTATCCCAGCGATCCGGATTTTCTGGCGTCGGTCGAAACCGAAATCACCCAGCAGGTGCGGCGACTATCGCACCATGCCTGTATTGCGCTCTGGTGCGGCGACAACGAGGTTATCGGCTCGCTGACCTGGTATCCGGAAACCATTGCCAACCCGGAACGCTACATCGCCAACTATGATCGTGTTTCCCACCTCTTGCAGAAGATCGTAGCGGCTGAAGATCCTGACCAGCGGTTCTGGCCTTCGTCACCATCGCTCGGTTACCTCGATTTCTCCGACGGTTGGCACAGCGACACCCGCGGCGATATGCACTATTGGGATGTCTGGCATTCGGCCAAACCTTTCGAGGCGTATCGCACCGTCAATCCGCGTTTCGCGTCCGAATTCGGTTTTCAGTCGTTCACTTCGACAAATATCATTGAGAGGTTCACTGAGCCGCAGGATCGCAATCCCTCATCACCCGTCATGGAGGTGCATCAACGCAATGATGGCGGCAATGCCCGCATTCTCGAGACCATGTGCCGCTATTTCCGCTTCCCAAGAGGGTTCGAGGAGATGGTCTTTCTCTCGCAGGTCCAGCAGGGTCTGGCGATAAAGACGGCGATTGAATACTGGCGATCAACCAAACCGCGTTGCATGGGTACGCTCTATTGGCAGATCAATGACACATGGCCGGTGCACTCTTGGGCATCACTCGACTATGGCGGGCAGTGGAAACTGCTGCATTATATGGCGAAGCGGTTTTTCAACCGCGTCAGTGTTGTCGCGGTTCCGGTGCACTCCGAGCAAAAAACCAACTCACGGGGCAAGGCAGTGGAGGGCGCGTTGCCGTCCGAATTGCATTTCCGGGCTGTGAATGACACCGGATCAGCCACTGAAATCGGCTTCGAGGTCCTCGCGGTGAGCATGCAGGGCAAAAGCCGCTCAGTCCTCAAAGGTAAAACAAAAGTCTCCCCGTCTGCAGCAAAGACTGTTGGCAAGATCAAGCTCACCGCGCTGGCTGATGATGAGTTTCTGTTCTTTTCCTGGAAGGATTCACAGGGCCGGGTTCTTGGCGAGAATGACTTCTTCCCGCGCGCTTACAAGTATTACGATATCGAAGATGCCAAAATAAAATCTGCCTGGAGTACAGACAATGGCAGCGCAGTGTTGACCCTGACCACCGACAAGCCTGCCTTTTTCGTCACCGCCTCAACGGATGTTCCGGGCTATTTCTCTGACAACGCGGTGACCCTGTTGCCCGGCCGTGAAACCCGGCTGACATTCTCGCCGCGGAACGGCGCCAAGGTGACAGAAAAAGAGCTTGCGAAGAGTTTGAAGGTTCAACACCTCGGGCAGACCTATTGATTTTGGTGCCATCGCGCCAGCCAACACATGGAAACCAAGATGAACAAACCATCGCTAAAGCGTTCCCGCGTCAACGAAATCATGCGCGAGGCGGATGCGTTTATCCGCTCATTCGGTTATGTCCTACCGCCCTTTGCCTATTGGTCGGCTGGTGATTTCAAGGCCAATGCCAGCATCGCCGGCAACATCATCAATGCCGGTCTGGGATGGGACATCACGGATTACGGCCTTGGGGATTTCGAGGATACGGGTCTGTTCCTGTTCACGGTGCGCAATGGCAATGTCGGCGATCTGAGCAAGGGCCGGGGTATGCTCTATGCGGAGAAGGCCATGATCTCACGGCAGGATCAGTATTCGCCCATGCATCGGCATAATCTGAAAGCCGAAGACATCATCAATCGCGGCGGTGGCACGCTGGTAATTGAGTTGTTTGGCGATACCAACGGCGAATGCGACCGTGAAAAGGGCACTGTCGTTTATACCGACGGTATCCGCCGTGAGTTGGAACCGGGGCACAAGCTGCAACTCAAGCCCGGTGAAAGCGTTACCCTCATGCCGAACGAGCATTGGCACGCCTTCTGGGGTGAGGGTGGTGATGTGTTTGTCGGCGAGGTCTCAACAGTCAATGATGACGCGACCGACAATGTCTTCGAGGACAAGCGCATCACCCGTTTCTCAGGCATCGAAGAAGACGAGGAACCGTTGCACTTGCTCGTCAGCGACTACAATCGGCTTCTCTCGTGAGAGCTGGCCCTCAGGCCTTGTGGATGGAAACGCGATTGCGTCCCTGTTCCTTGGCGACATAACAGGCGTCGTCGGCCCGCTTGTAATGCGCGTCGGAGCCAAGCGCTGCGTTCTCTGACGTGATTTCAGTGATGCCGATGCTGGCGCCAATCCGGTACACCTCATCGTTCCATGCGAAACGGATCGAAGAGACGGACTCGATGAATTTGTTGGCGATCTCGACGGCGTTTTCCGCCTTGCAGTTTTCGAGAATGAGCACGAACTCGTCGCCACCCATGCGGGCCGCGAAGTCATTGTGCCGGCAGCATGATTTTAGCTTGTTGGCCACATCCTTCAGCAGGGCGTCGCCGGCCAGATGACCACCATTGTCATTGACCTGTTTGAAGTGGTCGAGGTCGATCAGGCAAAGAGACGTGACCGCGGCGCTCCGCATTTGGGATGCGCTCTCCAGAACTTCAGCCAACCGGGTTTCAAAAGCCATTCTGTTGGGCAGGCGGGTCAGACTGTCGTGGGTCGCGGTATAGGCGAGTTCCTGTTGCATTTTGCGGCGCAACGTTGCGTCCTGAATCACCATTACAGCGCCGATGATCGCGCCGTCACTGTCGCGCACAGGCGCAGCCGTTTCGCGGACGTACCGGGTGACGCCCGCCCGGTTTGTTGTCCGGGAGTGAAATTCGGGGCGGTAGATCTCTCCACTGGCAAGGCAGGTGTCAACAGCGCGAACTTCTTCAGTTTCGTCTGTGTCATCTTCCTGGAAGCTATGGAAAACCTCGCTCACGGGACGGCCTATTGCATTATCATGCGTCCAGCCGGTCATGTCTTCCGCGATGCGGTTGATGAAGTTGATGCGGGCGTGAGCGTCGGTTGAAATCACGCCCTCGCCAATGGATTGAAGCGTCACGCGCAAACGCTCTTTTTCTTCAGCCAGTTGCGCTTCAATCTGTTTGCGTTCGGTGATGTCCGTGTCGGTGCCAACGGTACGGATCGGTTCACCGTCCTCCGACCATTCAATCGGGCGGCCACGGCTGAAAATCCACGCGTAGCTGCCATCCTGGCGGCGTTCTCGATACTCGAGCGTATCGAATCCGTCCTCACCACGTTCCTGTTTGACACGCCGGTTCTGGATGCGGTCGCGATCATCCGGATGTATCCGCGCCATCCATTCTTCCGGACCATGAACGGTTCCCTCGCCCGGCGCATAGCCGCGTATGGTATGCCAGGTGACGTTGTGAAAAGTCGTGTCATTGCGCCGGTCGTGATCCCAGACACCCTGGCCACTGGCCATCAAGGCGTTGCTCCAGCGCTGTTCCCGATAAACCAGGTCCTCTTCGGCACGTTTCAGCGCGTCGATCTCGGTGAGTTGCAGCACGAACCCTTTTGGTCCTTCGGGCACGTCTTGCTGAACAGTTGCCTGCGCGACGACCCAGATGAGAGAGCCGTCTTCCCGGGCACACTGATAAGTCTGGTTGAAAGATTGCGTCTTGCCGGCCATCAGCCTTTGGAATTCGACAAAGGCGGCAGATGTCTCGTTCGCCGGTGCAATGCGCATTACCGACAGCCCGGTCAGATCCTTTGTGCTGTAACCAAGCAGGTTTGCAAAGGCCGGGTTGGAATAGGATAGCGTGTTGTCGGGGCCTATGACAGCCAAAGCAACCGCCGACCTGTCGAGCACGTCACGAAACGGATCGACGGCAGCAGACTCTTCAGGCTTGGTTGCAGTCGAGTGTCTGGTCTTTGTCATAGTGTGACAATTGTGACGGCCAAAACCTAATAAAGGCTACGCAATTCAACGACTTTGGAACTAGTTTTGACTATGCTTTCCCGATTGCTAAAACGCCGGGTGTGCGTTTACGCCCAGGTCGCATTCCCGTGACATTTGCCTATGGTCTCCGCGTGGTCGTAGAGCACCGGTCAGCACCCGACAATGGCACACCCGCGACCGTTGCGTTTGGCTTCGTAGCAGGCGGCATCGGCAAGTTTGAACAATTCAACCGGATCGTTTGTGTCGCGTGTGATCGAGGCTACGCCGACACTGGTGCCAACCTTGAAGACCTGCCCGTGCCATTCGAATTCCAGTGCAGCGATGGCATCCACAATCCGGTTTGCAACGATGCGCGCTTCTTTAATTGACCGGTCAGCGAGAACGATGACAAATTCATCGCCACCAATACGTGCGACACAATCATCTTCTTTGCACAGACCGGTGACAATATCGCTGATGGTCTGCAAAAGCGCATCACCCGCCGCGTGTCCCGCGCCGTCGTTCACTGCCTTGAAATGATCAAGATCCATGAGCAACAGGGCATGCTCCTGGTTCTCTTCGCGCGCTGTACTGATGGCATCATCAAGGTAGGTTTCAAGGGCATTCCGGTTCAAAAGACCCGTCAACTGATCGTGGGTGGCCGAATATTCTAGGTCCAGTTGCTGCTGGCGGCTTCGGGTCGCGTCCTGGAACACCACAACGGCACCGCTATTCGCGCCGGTCATGCCGTGGAGAGGAGACGCCGACTGACGGATATACCGCTCGCGTCCATCGCGGCAGATCAGTTTTGAGTAATTCTTATAGTGCTGAACGGACCCGTCGCGCAGACAGATTCCGGCCAAATCGATCGGCTTTTCATCCGCACTGTCCTCGACGCTTTTGAAGACGTCGCTCAGTTTGCACCCTATCGCTTCTCCCGCTGGCCAGTCCGTCATCTGTTCGGCTGACTTGTTCATGAAGGTGATTGTTCCGTTCGCGTCACAGGAAATAACACCGTCCGCAATGGATTCGAGTGTGACCCGCAGACGCTCTTTCTGAGCGGCGAGTTCAGCCTCGATGGTTTTGAGTTTGGTAATGTCCGTATCGGTGCCGATAACCTTTAATGGCTTGTCAGTGTCATCGAAATCATAGGGACGGCCGCGGCTGTAAATCCAGATATAGTGGCCATCGCGGTGGCGCTCGCGGTACTCCAGCGTGTCAAAGCCATCATGGCCCTGACCCTGCTGATCCGATGTTTGATTAATGCGTTCGATATCGTCCGGATGGACGCGGGAGAGCCATGAGTCCCTGTCCATTTTCACGTCTTCGTCGACAGGCACGCCGCGCAACTTCTTCCAGCCGGGGGACAAGGTCAGCGTATCTGTCCGCCGGTCGAACTCCCACATCCCGTGTCCTGCCGCTTCCAGAGCGGCTTCAAGTCGCTCTTGATTGTCGGCGATCTCGGCCAGGGCCTTCGTCTCGCGATCGATATCGATAAGGCTTACCAAGGTCAGCGGCAGTCCGTCCGTGACACCCGGCACTTCAAGCCTGGTGAGGCTAAGATCGACCCAATGCGGTTCGCCGTCAGCGCGGTTCACCTGGCACTTTTCGCTAAATCGCTTCAGCTTACCCGCACGAAACCGTTCGAACTGAATGAAGGCTTTGCCGGTTTCGTCAACAGGTACAAACCGCTCAAGAGTGCAGGCGTGTTGTTCCTGGCTGAGCCCCAGAATGTCCAAAAGACGAGCGTTGCACCTGGACACGCCCGGTGTCTGGCTCAAAATGGCCGCACCCGCATTACTGGCGTCGATAAGGGCCGTAGCCAATTCGACAGCAGGGTGCTGTTGTTCGTCGCTGGCAATGTTGGACTTCATTACGGACGCCTCTCCCTGAACCGCACCGGATTAGCCATCGCAAAACGGCAGAAGTCCGGTACGGAGGGCATATTCCCCGGCAAAGGCTAAGAAAACCTGTCGTATGCACGGCGGGCGTTGCGGATTTTCACTTATGCTTGCCTTTTGGTTAAACCTGCCACCGTCGGCGTTGCGTGGTATCTGGCCAAATGTATACAACGGGATTGTCAATACCGCTTTCAGCAAGCTAGAAAGCCACAGCCCAAGCTAGGCAATAATGAGAGGAGAAATCATGCCCAACGGAAAGCCCCCATTTCGCGCTGATCATGTTGGCAGCTTCTTGCGTCCAAGCCGCCTGACCGAGGCGCGCGAGAAAAAAGCGAACAACCAGATTTCAGCCGAGGAATTGCGGGCTGTTGAAGACGAATGCATCGCTGAAGTTGTTAAAAAGCAGGAAGAAGTGGGCCTCAAAGGCATCACCGACGGCGAATTCCGCCGCACTTTCTTTCACGTCGACTTTCTCGAACATCTCGATGGTGTCGATGTAACCTATGGCGCATTCCAGTCGCATTTCCGCAAGGATGACGGCACCGAAGTCGGATTTGCGCCGCCGACCATGAACGTGAATGGCAAGATCGGTCACGCCCACTCCATCCAGGGCGACGACTTCGATTTCTTGAAGTCCAAGGTCAGTCAGACGCCGAAGGTTTGTATACCTGCACCGTCCATGCTGCACTTCAGGAGCGGACGTGAAGGTATTTCGAGCGAAGTCTACCCCGATCTCGACCAGTTCTACGCAGACCTGTCCGCAGCTTTTAACGAGGAAATTCAGGACCTCGCCAAACGCGGCTGCCGGTACCTGCAGATGGACGATACCAACCTTGCCTATCTGTGCGATCCGGAAATTCGCGCCCGCACCGAAGCGCGCGGCGACGATCCCGATGCGCTCGCGCACCTTTATTGCCGTCTGGTCAATGACGCCATCAAGGGCGCGCCGGACGACATGGTGTTCTCCATCCACCTCTGCCGTGGCAACTTCAAGAGTGCCTGGGTTGCGCAGGGCGGTTACGAACCGGTCGCCGAAGTTCTATTCAACGAGATGAACATCGACGGCTTCTTCCTCGAGTATGACGATGAGCGTTCCGGTGACTTTGCGCCGTTGCGCCACATGCCCAAGGGCAAGACGGTTGTTCTCGGCCTGATGAGCTCCAAAAAGGGTGAAGTTGAAAGCGCCGATGCGATCAAGACCCGCATCGATGAAGCAGCGAAATATGTGCCGCTCGATCAGTGCGCGCTGTCGCACCAGTGCGGATTCTCGTCCACCGCGCACGGTAATGATCTGACGGACGCCGATCAGTGGACCAAACTTGCGCGCTGCGTTGAGGTTGCCGAGGACGTTTGGGGCGAAGTCTAAGCTTTCAGAACGTCCCATAAACATTTGAAAACCCGCCGGTTCTTCCGGCGGGTTTTATTTTGACTCGTTGCCAGCGCCGTCACGTGTCGCCGCTTCACGGATTGTGCGCATAAGCATGGAAAGCGGCGCGGAGATGGGCGCATCAGCGCGCAATGTCAGTCCCACGGAACCGCTGGTGCCGACCTTGCTAAGGGGCAGGGCCACAAGTGTCCCGTCATTGAGATCGTTGGCGATCACGCCGGTCGATATGAACCACAAGGCATCGGTTTTGCGGACAAAAGCGCGCCCGAAACTGTCGGACACGGTTTCGATCTGATGCGGCAGATCGGTGATGCCGTACGCAATCAGCAACCGTTCGACAAACGGGCGGATGATTGAACCGGGTGGCGGCATCAGCACGGGAAACTCCCCGATACGCCGAAAGTCGAGTTGTTTTGACTTCAGCAGCGGGTGCCCGCTCCGGACGGTGAGTGTGATCTCCTCGGAATAAAGATGCTCAAACACAAGTCCGCTCATATGTTCCGGCGCCGCCAAACGGCCCACAACGATGTCCAGATCGCCTGTTTTGAGCTGATTGAACAGAACGCGGTTCTCACCCGTGATGACCCGAATTCCCGCGCCGTCAGCCTCCTTTAAAAACAGTTCGATGGCCTCGGGCATGATCCGCGCGGACACGGTCGGCAATGCGCCCACGCGCAGGGTCGGTCCGCGCATGCTACCTTCTCGTTTGATCGAGTCGACACCTTGCCGGACCGCATCGATACTGGCAGAAGCGTGCCGGAGAAACACTTCGCCCGCACGGGTTATTCGGATTCCGCGCCCTTCCTTCTCAACGAGGCGGGTGTCAAGAATGCTTTCAAGTTCCCGGATAGTTTTGGTCACCGCTGGCTGACTCACATGCAGCATCTCGGCGGCGATGCTGACACTTTTCTGGCGCGCGACCTCCAAAAATGTCTGCAAATGACGGATTCGTATGCGCAGCGGGGACATATGCGCCTCCAATTGATAACCTCTATGTTATACGAAGGGCTAAAAACCTCAATTTATTTAACCAATCAAGCGTTGAATAATAAAACTTGAACCAAGAGCAATCGGGGGGAATGTGCTAAAGAGCATGGAATCCCGTACCAGGGACGCCAGATAGATCGGGGAGAGCGAATGCTAAAGCAATCCGAGCGCTGGATCGAAAGGCTCGCCTATTGGGTTGCGATCACCGGCGGTGTCGTCCTTTCCGCTATCGCGGTCATGACCTGCATCAGTATTTTCGGGCGGGCCTTTCTCGCCTTTGGACTGAAACCAATCCGTGGGGACTTCGAACTGGTTGAGGCAGGGACTGCGTTCGTAGTCTGTGCCTTTATGCCGTGGGCCCAGCTCAAAAGGGGTCACGCCAGCGTTGCGATCCTGACTGATCTGTTCAGCAGACGTGCCAACAAATTCATTGATCTATTGTCGGACGCCATTCTGCTTGCAGCATCCACCATCATGACCTGGCGACATATCGCCGGTCTTGAAGACAAGCAGGCTTATGGTGAAACAACCTTCATCATCCAGTTTCCGCTTTGGTGGGCCTATGCGGGCTGCCTGTTTGGTTTGATCGCATGGATCATTGTCGGGGTATGGCTGGTGATTGCAGATATAAGTGCTTTGCGCGACGAATCCCTTGCGGGTGAGGGGGCAGCGCAATGAGCGATCTTCAGATCGGCATCCTGTCGTTTCCCGTTCTGCTGGTTCTGATCTTCCTGCGCATTCCCATCGGATTATCGATGCTGGTTGTGGGTGTTCTTGGCAATATCCTGATCCGCGGATCGGCGACGCCTATCTTGGCGCAGTTCAAGGACCTGACCTACTCGACCTTTTCCAACTATTCGCTATCGATTATTCCACTGTTCCTGTTGATGGGACAGTTTGCTGCCCTCGGCGGCATGTCGGCGGCCTTGTTCAAGGCGGCTGAGACATGGCTCGGTCATCGGCGCGGCGGCGTCGCGATGGCGGCGGTGGGTGCCTGTGCGGGGTTCGGCGCTATTTGCGGCTCGTCACTCGCAACCGCGGCAACCATGGGGCAGGTGGCTCTGCCCGAACTCAAGCGCTACGGCTATTCCGGCGCACTTGCCACTGGCACCCTCGCGGCAGGCGGTACTCTTGGCATCCTGATCCCACCGTCGGTGGTTCTGGTCATCTATGCGATCCTGACGGAGCAGAATATCGCCAAGCTCTTCGTTGCGGCTTTCGTGCCCGGCCTTCTCGCGGCCCTTGGCTATATGATCGCCATCTCCATTTATGTACGTGTTTGGCCCAATTCCGCAGGCAAAAGAGAACCGGCGCCCTATAGAGAACGTTTGTTAGCGCTGGTGTCTGTGTGGCCGGTGTTGCTGGTCTTCTTCCTTGTTGTCGGTGGTATTTATTTCGGCTGGTTCACGCCAACCGAAGCGGCGGCCATCGGCGCTGCGGGCACTGGCCTGATCGCAATCCTCAACCGGGGCATGAACCTCAAAGGCTTCGGCCAGGCCATCTTCTCGACGGCTTCGGCGACCGGCATGATCTTCCTGATCGTGTTGGGCGCAAGCGTCTTCAACTCGTTTCTGGCACTGTCGCAACTCCCACAGGAGGCGGCGAGCTTCGTCACCAGCCAGGGCTTTAATCCATGGCTCGTGATGGCGGTGATCCTGCTGCTTTACCTGGTGTTCGGGTGCGTCATGGACTCGCTTTCGATGATCCTTTTGACGATTCCGATCTTCTTTCCCATCGTCTCGGTGCTCGACTTCGGCGTATCGCCCGCCGAGTTTGGCATCTGGTTCGGTATTCTCGTTCTGATCGCCACCGAGGTTGGCCTGATCACACCACCGGTGGGACTTAATCTGTTCATCATCAACAATATGGCCAAGGACACGCCGATGGTTGAAACCTACAAGGGTGTGCTGCCGTTCGTGATCACCGACGTGCTGCGGGTGATCATACTCGCCGCATTTCCGATTTTGACCCTGTTCGTTGTGCGCTGGCTTTACTGAAGGGAGGCTGCACTCGACTGCCAATCCGATACAATTCGCTGCTAATGCCCCATAAATCATAATGATTTTTGGCCATTGAAGCGATTTCGGGTTACCATAAGATACAAACCTAGAACAAACTGCTCATCATGGGAGGACAATACATGAAGCATTTTGCAACATTCATCGGCGCCACAGCCGCTGCTCTGGTCATGACGGGAGCCGCTTTCGCACAGGAAGCAACTCTCCGCCTGCACCAGATGCTGCCGCCGCAGGCAACGATTCCGGCCAAGGCAATCGAGCCCTGGGCCCAACGCATTGAGGAAGCCTCTGAAGGCCGCCTCAAGATCGAGCTTTATCCGGCGATGCAGCTGGGTGGCGCTCCCCCACAGCTTTACGATCAGGCCAAAGACGGCGTCGTTGACATCATCTGGACGGTTCTCGGTTACACGCCGGGCCGTTTCCCCAAGTCGGAAGTTTTCGAAACGCCGTTCATGGTGACCACGGGTGAAGCGACTTCACGTGCGTTCCAGGAGTTTGTGGAAGAGTACGCAATGGACGAATTCGAGGGCGTCAAGCTCATCGCTGTCCATACGCACGGCCCCGGCCTGTTCCACATGAAGGATCCGGTTAATTCACTTGAAGACCTCAATGGCAAGAAGGTCCGTGGCGGTTCGCGCATCGTCAACGAGATGCTTGTGAGCCTCGGCGCAGAGCCGATCGGCATGCCGGTTCCGGCAGTGCCTGAAGCCCTGTCCAAAGGCGTCATCGATGGAACCACCATTCCGTGGGAAGTGACAACTGCTCTGCGGACAAGCGAACTGGTGACCAATCACACCGGCTTCTCAGGTGATCATGGTCTTTACACCCAGACATTCGGTCTGGTGATGAACCTCGATGCCTACAACAATCTGCCCGATGATCTTAAAGCGATCATCGATGCGGAGTCCGGCGTTGAAGTTGCTGCCGAGTTCGGTCGTGCGATGGATGCAGGCGATGTTGGTGGCCTGAAGGTTGCTGAAGATCTCGGCAACAACATCATCACGCTCGATCCCGGCCCGTGGCAGGACGCGGCACAGCCGATCATCGATAACTGGATTGAATCGACACCCGATGGCCAGATGCTTTTCGATGCCGCGAAAGCGCTCGTCGACAAGCATTCGATGTAATCGATCAGACATCCAAACCCGTTTCGGCGGGTGGATAGATGTTCTTGTGGAGCGCCGTTGAGAGACGGCGCTCCTTTTAGTTCTGAAGGCGGACAGAAAAATGGCACAAGGCACTATCGGCGGTTCGAACCCGGCATTCCGGCAAATCTCACTTGGGACGTTCAAGATCACGACCATTCTCGACGGGGTCGTACGGCGCGACAGGCCGGAAAGTATTTTCGGCACTGATCAATCGGCAGATGACGTTGCGGCTCTGCTGAAAGCGAACCACCTGCCCACGGACTGGTTCGTGCACAACTTTGTGCCGACTCTCGTTGAAACACCCAACGAACGCGTCCTGTTCGACACAGGTTTCGGACCCATGGGGCGGAATGCGGGTAACGGGCAACTGACAGCCCGCATGCAACAGGCCGGCTATGCACCTGAAGATGTTAGTATTGTTGTACTGACTCATATGCATGTCGATCATATCGGCGGGCTCATGGATGTGGATGGTCCGGCTTTTCCGAATGCGCGCTATGTCAGTTCCAAAACCGAATTCGATTTCTGGACATCCGATGAACGCATCGGAACGCCGCAAGAGGATGGTGGAAAGCTTGCGCAGAGAAACGTGTTGCCGCTCAAGGACAGGTTTAGCTTCGTTGATGACGGCGACACGGTGGTTGAAGGTATCACCGCAATGGCGGCACATGGTCATTCACCCGGGCATATGGTCTTCGTTCTTGAAAGCGAAGGGCAAAAGCTGATGCTGACGGCAGACACCGCCAATCACTACGTCCTTTCGCTGCAAAAGCCGGACTGGCATGTGGTGTTTGATTTCGACAAGGACGCGGCCGCTAAGAGCCGCAAGAAAGTGTTCGGCATGATTGCCGACGAGGGCATCCCTTTCATTGGACATCACATGCCGTTTCCGTCGGTCGGCTATATAGAAAGACTGGGCGAGGGCTTCAGGTTCGTGTCGGCAAGCTATCAGTTCGAGGTGTAGCGTCCGCTATTTCGCGCCTTGCCGCATACGGGCCAGTTGGCCGACATGCCGCCAGAAAGCCAGGTCCGCCGGCCGTTCCTGCGGGCGCCATTCCGGGTGCCATTGCACGGCAAAAATGGACGGGCCTGAACGCGAGGCAATAGCCTCGACAACGCCATCAGCCGAAGTCGCCTCGACGCGCAGATCATCGCCCAGCCGCTCGACCCGCTGATAGTGCACGGAGTTGACCAGCATCTTGTCGGTGCCGACGACCTTTTGCAGGTTTGATCCCGGCGCGATGTCTATCGGGTGATAGTGGGAGAACATTTCCTCCAGCGTCGCATCGTCGGAACTGTGGTGTGCAATCTTACCTGCCGGGTTCTCCCGTTGATCAGCCAGGGTGCCGCCAAGCGCGACATTGATTTCCTGCATGCCGCGGCAAATGCCGATAATGGGCATATTGAGCGCGTGGGCCGCCTTGATAAGCGATAGCGATGTCATATCCCGGTTCGGATCCTTGGGGTCGGCTTCGCCATCGGCGCCGTAATGCCTGGGCTCGACGTTCGAGGTGGCCCCGGTCAGCATTAGGGCATGCACGCGGGCGATCATCGGCCCGGCATCATCCGGGCGGCCGAAACTGGGAAAGATCAGCGGGATAGCGTCGGCATAATTGATGACCGCTTCGATATAGCGGTTCTTCACCGCCTGAGCGGTTTCACCTTCCAGCGGCTTGTTGCAGGCGATGACGCCAATGACCGGTTTTTCGTTCATCTCAGATCCTGTCGCGCAAAGCAAAATAGAGCATGGCCAGCACCAAAAGCGGCTGGCGCAAAAGTGTGCCGCCGGGAAACCGGGGTATCGGCAATCCGGCCATTACCTCGAAGCGTTCTGCTAGTCCGGCAACAGCCTCGGCCATCAGTTGCCCGCATAGTGTCGACATGCCCAACCCGTGTCCGGAATACCCTGAAGCCGACAAGATGTTCGGCGACAGCCGGGCGACATGCGGCATGCGGTTCATTGTGATGCCCAGCGTCCCGCCCCAATAGTAATCGATTTTCGCATCGGCAAGCTGCGGATAAATCCCTGTCATCCGGCGTTTGACGGACTCTGCGATATCGTTCGGCGTTGTGTAGCCATAGCTCTCGCGTCCACCAAACAGCATGCGCCGGTCTGCCGATAACCGGTAGTAGTTGACCACGAAACGGCTGTCGGCCACCGCCACATCATTGCGGATCACATCGCGCGCCAGTTCCTCCGACAAAGGTTCTGTCGCAACAATGTAGGAATTGATCGGCATGACCTTGGCGGCCACATCCGGCGCCAATCCACCAAGATAGCCATTACAGGCCAGAAGCACATGCTCAGCCCGCACAGTACCTGTCGCCGTCTTCACCTGCGCCCGCGCGCCGGGTTCAATCCGCAAGACCCGGGTCTGCTCGAATATCTGCGCGCCCGCACCTTCCGCAGCGTCCGCCAGTCCCAGTGCAAAATTGAGCGGGTGCAGGTGTGCTGCACCCATATCGATTGAGCCACCGAAATAGGCAACCGTGCCGATCTCTTCGCGCAGCGCAGCGCGGTCGAGAAAACGGATGTCTGCATAGTCATACGTCTCGTTCAGGTGTCGGACATAGTCTTCCGTGCCGGACGCAAAGCGCTGCTTGTGATCAGCGTAGATAATGCCCGGCTTCAGGTCGCAGTCGATTTTGTATTTTGCAATCAGGTCTTTGACGAGATTTTTTGAGTCTTCCGCCAACTGCCAAAGTTGCTTGGCGCGTTCCAACCCGACCATCTTTTCCAGCGTTTCCTGGTCAACGCGCTGGCCGGTGCCGAGTTGCCCGCCATTGCGCCCGGACGCACCCCAGCCAACGCGTTGCGCGTCGAGCACTACGACTGCGTATCCGCGCTCAGCCAGATGCAGGGCGGCGCTGAGGCCGGTATAGCCTGCACCGACAATACAAACATCGGCGACCAGATCGCCGTCGAGCGCTGAAAAGTTCAGCTCACGATTGGCCGTCGCCTTATAGTATGAGGCCGGGTAGGTGCCTTTTTCCTCTTGTCCGTAAATGAGGTCCATTAGCGGGCAACCATTAGACCCTGCTTCTTGGCTTCGTCGTACGTTTCATCAAGGCTTTGCCAGGCCAGCTCCACGAGTTTGTCGATCTCGGCATGGGAGATGACAAGGGGTGGGGAGATGATCATCTTGTCGCCCACATGGCGCATCACCAGACCGTTCTTGAAACAGGTCTCTCGCCCGATAAAACCAACCGTGCCCTCATCGGCAGCGAATTTCGCCCGGGCGGATTTGTCCGGCGTCAATTCGATGGCGCCCATGAGTCCTTCCATGCGCGCTTCGCCGACCAATGGATGCTCTGCAAGACTCGCCCAGCGCGACTGCAAATAGGGGGCAACATCTCTGCCGGCTTTGGCAACGATGCTTTCCTCTTCCATGATTCTGAGATTTTCCAGCGCTACCGCGCACGAAACCGGATGCCCGGAGAAGGTGTAGCCGTGATTGAACTCACCCCCGGCTTCCAGACCAGCCACAACCTTGTCGCTGACCAGGGAGCCGCCGATGGGAATGTAACCGGAGCTCAATCCCTTGGCGATGGTCATGATGTCGGGGCGAAGATCATAGTGTTGCGAGCCGAACCAGTTGCCGAGGCGTCCAAATCCGGTGATGACCTCATCGACGATGAGGAGAATGTCACGTTCGTCGCAAATGCGCTGGATTTCGGGCCAGTAGGTTTCGGGAGGGATGATGACGCCGCCCGCACCCTGAACGGGCTCGGCGATAAAGGCTGCAACCCGGTCTTCACCTAGTTCGTCAATTTGCGTTTCAAGCAACCGGGCGCGGGCCAGCCCGAATTCCTCCGGGCTCATATCGCCGCCTTCACCCCACCAATAGGGTTGGTCGATGTGCACAATCCCGGGGATCGGCAAACCGCCTTGGGCATGCATACCGCCCATGCCGCCAAGACTGCCGCCACCCATGGTTGAGCCGTGATAGGCGTTCTTGCGGGCGATCACGATCTGCTTGTCCGGCTTGCCCATTGCGGCCCAGTAGTGGCGCACCATGCGTAAATTGGTGTCGTTCGCCTCTGAGCCGGACCCGGCGTAGAACACGTGATTGATATGTGGTGGCGCCAGTTCCGCCAGTTTAGCCGCAAGGGCGATCGCCGGTGGGTGCGAGGTCTGAAAGAAGGTGTTGTAGAATGGCAGCTGCTTCATCTGGCGCGCTGCAGCATCCGCCAGTTCCTCACGTCCATAACCGATATTGACGCACCAAAGGCCAGCCATCCCATCGAGCAGGCGCTGGCCTTCGCTGTCTGTCAGCCAAACGCCTTCGGCGCGGGTGATGACCCGCGCACCCTTTTTTTTCAGTCCCGCCGTATCGGTAAAAGGGTGCAGGTGATGCGCCGCGTCGAGCGCCTGCAACGCTTCGGTCGACTGGTGATTGTCTATGCCATTCATGTGTTTAGCCTTAAACGTTGAGCATCAGGTGCTCACGCTCCCAGGGGCTGATCACCCCGAGATAGTCGTTATATTCTGATCGCTTGATCGCCAGATACAGGCTGGAGAATTCTTCGCCCAACAACTGCTGCACGTTCACTGCTTCTTCAAACAGATTGAGCGCTTCGGTGACATCATGCGGCAGTTCGTGGGGCAACTCACCCGCATCACTTCGCACAGGCGCGCGCGGCTTCAAGCCCTCTTTCATACCGAGATAACCGCACGCCAGACAGGCTGCGATGGCAAGGTAAGGGTTCGCGTCCATGCCGGTGACACGGCATTCGACCCGCCGGGCGTTAGGCGCGGAAATGGGAACGCGCAGACCGGTCGAGCGGTTGTCCACACCCCATTCAAGATTGATGGGTGCTGCCGCACCCGGCACCAGCCGCCGATAGGAATTCACATAGGGCGCGAGCATGCACACAACCGAATTCAGATAGGCCTGCTGCCCCGCCAAAAAGCCCTCGAACAACGCTGTCTGCTTGTCGTCCGGACCGTTGAATACTGGTTTGCCAGTGGCGAGTTCCACAACACTTTGATGCATGTGCATGGCACTGCCGGGCTCGTCCTGCATCGGCTTGGCCATGAAAGTGGCATAACAATCATGCCGAAGAGCCGCCTCGCGAATTGTCCGCTTGAACAGGAATATCTGGTCGGCCAGATCGACGGGATCGCCATGATTGAGGTTGATCTCGAGCTGACCCGCGCCACCTTCCTGCATCACGGTATCGATTTCGAGTCCCTGCGCCTCGGCAAAATCATAGATGTCGTCGACCACAGCGGCATATTCATCCACACCGCTGATCGAATAGGCCTGCCGCCCAACGCCTTGCCGCCCGGTGCGGCCTACCGGCGGTTTGATCGGCAGGTCAGGATCGATATTCGGCTTGGTGATGTAAAATTCCATCTCCGGCGCGACGACAGGTTTCCAGCCTTCGCGCTCGTAAAGCCCGACAATCCGTTTCAACACGTTGCGCGGTGCCAACTGATGCGGCGTGCCGTCCTGATTGTTGACATCGCTGATCACCTGAAAGGTAACATCAGATGTCCAGGGCACAGCGCGCGCGGTTGAGAGATCCGGCACGATCAGCAGATCAGATTCTGCCCAGGCATTGGGAATATCGACCTCCGCATAGCCGCCAGTGATAGTCTGAAAAAAGATCGAGGTGGGCAGGAACATGCGCGCCTGAGTGGCGAATTTTCGCCCCGGCATGGCCTTGCCACGCCCGATCCCGACCATATCCGGCACAACGCACTCCACCTCCTCGGGGATGCGTCCGCCCAGCCAGTCCTTTAGCTGATCAGGCAGTTGTGCGATCAATTCCTGCATTGCTTCGCTGCTCATTTGAGCCCCTAACGGGTTGTCTATTATCTTTATATTATAGACACTTACCAAAATATGCGCGTGTCCCGGTCCAGAGCGTCGAGCCGCCCCGAACCATGCCGCAGAATATGCCGAATGGCTATTCTGGCAAGCCCCTGCAAATTGCCGCATGGACGCACCCGTACGATTAGCCACAAAGGTGGCTGGCGTCCGGGCAATAGCTGGCTATAGTCGGCACTGAACCAGATACGAGAACCGCATGACGCGGCAAGATAGTATGAAGATCGACCAAATCGGGCATGATGACGTCCAGACAACTCTCAGGCGTTTCATCGCCGAGAACGGCGACATCGAACGCGTCGAGTTGCTGTTCCCCGACATGAACGGCGTGTTTCGCGGCAAATGGGTGCCGCTTGAAGGGCTTGAGAAGGTCGCGGATGGCGGTGTTCGGCTGCCGATTTCTTCATATGGCCTGGATATCTGGGGCCGGGATGTCGATGAAACCCGGCTGGCGCTCGAAAGCGGCGATCCTGACGGGGTTGGCGTGCCGGTGGCTGATAGCCTGCGGCGCACGCCATGGTCGGAATATCCCACCGCGCAGGTGCTGATGACGCTGGAGACAGCCGATGGTGAGCCGGTGATGTATGATCCCCGCCAACAACTCGTGGCGATGGTCAATCGTTTTGCGGAGCTGGGGTTGACCCCGGTGATCGCGGCCGAACTGGAATTCTACCTGTTCAAGTCACGCACTGAACCCGATGCTTCACCGGAACCGCCCAACGGTTTCAGTGATGGCACCCAGCTTTACGATCTTGATGTCATGAGTGAGTTGGAAGAGGTTCTGCGCGAAATTCGCATCGGATGCGAGGAACTGGGCATCCCTGCCGACACGGTCACCGCCGAAATCGGCCCGGGGCAGTTTGAAATCAACTTCCATCACCAGCCCGATGCCTTGCGTGCCGCTGATCATGCCATGCTGTTCCGGCGCGTGGTCTGGGGGTGTGCAGTCAAACATGGTCTGGAATCCACATTCATGGCCAAGCCTTATGGCCGCGAGGCGGGGAGCGGCATGCATGTACATATCAGCCTGCTCGATGCTGACGGCACGAACGTGTTTTCAAATGAAGGTGTGCCGGGCGAGATCCTGTTAAACGCCATTGGCGGCACGCTGGAGACGATGCGTGATTTTCAGGCGATCTTTGCGCCGAACTACAATTCCTACCGCCGGTTTCAACCGGGATCCTATGCGCCTCTGACGGCAAGCTGGGGTGTCGATAATCGCGGTGCTGCGGTGCGGGTGCCTGAATTCGAGGGGAAGGGTGCCCGGCTCGAACACAGGATTTCCGGATCGGACGTCAATCCCTATCTTGCCATCACTGCTATTCTCGGTGGCATTTTGCATGGGCTTGAAAACAAGATTGATCCCGGACCACCTATCGAAGACGGTGCCGCCAATCCGCATCGGCTCTATCGTAACTGGAGCCGGGCTGTGGAGGGGTTCTATCGCTCTGCCGCCGCTGCCAAAGTCTTTGGTAAAGACTATCGCCGCGTTTACACAGTTTGCCGCCGCGCCGAAATCGAGGAACTGGCAAACATGGTCACCGACGTGGAACACAAGACCTACCTGTCACGTATCTGAACCGGATCTCCAATGCCCATTTCGAACCCCAAAGCCTTTCTGACCGGCTTGTTTGAAACTGCTGTCGCCGCTGCCGACCCGCACAAGTTGATGGCGGCCTATCTGCCGAAACCGGTGAAAGGGCGGACCATTGTCATTGGTGCAGGCAAAGCCTCGGCGGCGATGGCGGCGGCGTTTAACACATCATGGCAGGCCGCAGGTCATGGACCGCTCGAAGGTCTTGTGGTGACAGCGCACGGGTCCGGGGAAGATGCCGGGCCGATCGAGATCATCGGCGCTGCCCATCCCGTACCCGATGCCGGCAGTCATCAGGCGGCGAAGCGGTTGCTTGAAACTGTGTCCGGTCTGACGGCGGATGATCTGGTTGTAGCGCTGATTTCCGGTGGTGGCTCATCGCTTTTGTCGTTGCCGGCCGATCCGTTGACTGCTGAAGACAAGCAAGCCGTGAACGCGTCATTGCTGGCCGGCGGTGTGCCGATCTCGGAGATGAACTGCATTCGCAAACACCTGAGCGCCATCAAGGGTGGCCGGCTTGCTGCAGCGGCGCACCCCGCGAAAGTTGTTTCACTGGTGATCTCCGACATCCCGGGTGATGATCCGGCACTTGTTGCCTCCGGTCCGACCATTCCCGATGCCACCTCGCGCGAGGACGCGCTCAAGATTGTCGAACGATACAATCTGAACCTGCCGCAAGCCGCGATGGACTGGCTCAATGATCCGAAAAGTGCCGCGCCCGATCCGTCAGACCCGGTGTTTGCGAACAACGAGGTCCATCTCATTGCCGCTGCGCAGATGTCACTTGAAGCAGCGGCAAAAGAGGCACGAACGCAGGGGATTGAAACCCATATTCTGTCCGATGCCTTTGAAGGCGAAGCGCGGGTCGCAGGCCGGTTTCACGCCGCACTGGCGCGTCAGATTGTGGATCACGGGCAACCGTTCAGCAAACCGTGCCTGGTTCTGTCTGGGGGCGAAACGACCGTTACTCTTAAACATAAGGGCAAAGGCGGGCGGAACAGCGAGTTCCTGCTGGCTTTCGCGCAAGGCATTGCGGGCTACCCTGTCGCCGCAATTGCCGCCGACACAGATGGGCGCGATGGAAGCGAGAACAATGCCGGCGCTTTTGCAGACGGAACCAGCGTCGACCGTATGCGCGCAGCCGGTGCCGATCCTCTATTGCTGCTGGACCGCAATGATGCCTATTCCGCGTTCGAGGCAGCGAACGATTTGATTGTCACCGGGCCAACGGCAACCAACGTCAACGATTTCCGGGCAATCCTGATCGGCTGACCGTCTCAATAACGCTTCACTCCGCTACGGGTGAGCCGAGAAGCGACTTGCCCTGTTTCACTGCAGTGATTTCGGCGCGTTCGAGTGTGACGCGGAAACAGGCACCACCCGAGCGACTGGGCACCAATTCGAGTTTGCCGCGCATGCGGGTAATGAGCTGGTGGCTGATCGCCAGCCCTAGCCCGGCGCCGGTTTCGTCGCTGTCGCCATGCCGGCGTCCGCGCGCGAATTTTTCGAAGATCAAGTGCTTTTCCTCCGGCGGAATTCCGGGGCCGTTGTCGAGAAATTCGTAGACGACCCGCCGCCGATTGGCGATGGAACTGATGTGCACAAACGGGTCATCCGCATCGTTATATTTGGCGGCGTTGGTGATCAGATTGATGAACACCTGCGCCAGCCGGTCCGGATCAGCATTGACCTGTAGCCCGGCGGTTTTGTCCGTGTGCCGTTCGATTTCCAGGCCGCGCTGGCGGAGCATTGGGTCGCAGATTTCAATCGCGCGACTGAGCACGGCTTCTGCATCGGTGGGATGATTGTTCCATTCGCGTTCACCGCGCTCAAGGGCATTGAGATCGAGGATTTCATCAAGAAGTTTGGTGAGCCGCAGGCTCTCGCGGTGAATCGTCTCCACAAATTTGGCCTTCTGGTCCGGCGTCAGGCCATCCGGGTCGAGCAGGATTTCAGAAAAGGAGCGGATCGAGGTCATTGGCGTGCGCACTTCATGGCTGACCTGGCTCAAAAATTCGTCCTTCTGCCGGTCCAGCGCATGCATTTGCTCGTTGGCAGTTTGCAGTTGCGCTGCGGTTTTGCGGAGCTCCTTGGAGGTTTGCTCGAGCTTTTGCGAGTACTCGATCACCTGCTGTGTTTCATCGGCGATGCGCATCACTTCTTCCAGCGACACTTCATCGCCCGATACCACCTTTGACAGCATGACGTGCGCCGAGGCCGCGCCGATGGAGCCGGCCAGTTCACGCTCCAGTCGGCCGATCAGCTCCGGTGTGGGTTCCAGCCGCTCCAGAGATACGCCACTTTCCAGCGCGTAGGTTTCGAATAGCGTCAGTGCGCGGTCGCCCAAAACCCGCTGTGCGACAAAGTAGAGGTCGTTTGTGGTTGCCGATCCGCGAATGATGTTGGCGCTTTCACTGCCCTGGCGGCGGAAAACATCGACAAAGAGCGTTGCCTGTATACGCTCGAGCGCCGACTGCGAGGATCCCAATGATACAAGGATCAGGGTCGCAGAATTGAGGAACAGGCTCCAGAACACCGAGTGGACAAGCGGGTCCATCTCCGAAAGTCCAAACAGCGCCTGCGGTTTGAGCAATGTTATGCCGAATGGACCGTTGGCAATGAGATCGGCCACCCAGGGACTGGTTGTGCCAAACGATGGCAGGAACATTGTCCATGCCCAAATGAGGAAACCCACGCATGTCGCGGCAATGGCGCCTTTCATCGTCGCCTCGCGCCAATAGAGGGCGGCAATCATCGGCGGCAGGAATTGCGCCACACCGGCAAATGAGATCAAGCCGATCGCTGCAAGCGCATCGGAATTACCGGTCAGCCAATAATAGAGAAACCCGAGAAACAATATCACACCAATGGAGGCGCGGCGGCTGTTGAGCAGGAGCCGTGTGACACCTCTCTCATCACCAGCGCCCAGCGTTTCGAACGTCCGCAAGGCGATGGGCATGACGATGTGGTTGGACACCATGATCGACAGGGCAATGGTGGCCACGATGATCATGGATGTCGCGGACGAAAATCCGCCGATAAAGGCAAACAATGCCAACCAGCTATTTCCCGAGGCAAGGGGCAGGGTGAGGACGAACATGTCCGGATTGGAACCCTCGGGCAGGGTCGTCAATCCGAACAATGCGATCGGCATGGTGAACAGGCTCATCAGCAGCAGATACGTGGGAAACGCCCAACCCGCGGTGCGCAGATGGTTTTCATCCGAGTTTTCGACAACGGTGATCTGAAACTGGCGCGGCAGACATAAAACCGCGGTTGCAGACAGGACCAGGATCGCCACCCAGCGCGGCCCGAATGTATCTTCTCCGAAGGGGTCGATACCGGCCTCGCGGGCGTTGAGATAGATGGATTCAAAGCCACCGCCAACGCCGAACACCACGAATACGCCAACGGCCAGCAGCGCCAGCAGTTTCACAACGGCCTCGAAGGCGATAGCCGCCACAACACCATGATGCTGTTCCTTGGCATCGACATTGCGGGTGCCGAACAGGATGGTGAACAGCGCCATGCCTGTCGCCACGGCAATAGCCAGCGTGACATCATCAAATCCTGAAAGGCCGCTTTCGCCTTCCGCTGCACTAATGACGCGGATCGATGAGGTGATGGCCTTAAGCTGCAGTGCAATGTAAGGCGTCGTGCCAATGACGGCGATAAGCGTCGCGATAACAGCAAGCTGGTTTGATTTCCCGAAGCGGGATGACAGTAAGTCAGCAATCGACGTAATGCGCTGGGTCCGGCCGATGCGCACGAGTTTGCGCAGCACAAACCACCAGCCTACAAAGACCAGAGTCGGCCCCAGATAGATGGTGAGAAATTCCAACCCGTTCCGTGCTGCAGAGCCCACCGCTCCGTAGAACGTCCAACTGGTACAATAAACCGAGATGGATAGGGTGTAGATGAAAGGTGATGCAAGGAAGCGCGAATTGCCGCGCTGGGCCTGCTTGTCGCTGAACCAGGCCAGCACGAACAACAGGCAGATATAGGCGAATCCCGTGAGTATGACGAAATTGGCCGAGAGCATCACGCGTCATCCTTATCAGAACGCGGGATCAGGTCGTTGGTGCCTTTATCGGATCTGCCAAGTTTGCGTGACAATATCGCCGTGATGACAATCAGGCCTGTCCACACCGTAAACAGGTAGGCGACTTCCAACGGCGTACCCAGTATCAGGATCGGCACGTCGAAGACGTTGATCAATGGCGGCATGGTCAGGGCGGCGCCGAACACCGGCAGCGCCAGTGCGGCTGCTGCGAGTTTGCGCCCGTCAGACATCAGTCCGGCATCTCGCCGAGCAAGCGGCGGACCTCTTGTATCACATCGGCGTTGGCATAGGGTTTGGTCACAAACCCGTCGGCGCCGAGTTCTTCGGCAACGCGGCGATCCTGCTGTTGGCCCTTTGCAGTCAGGATCAGTATCGGTAATGCCGACGTGCCGGTACCGCTCTTCATCTGTTTGAGGACCTCAAACCCTGAGCGTTTGGGCAGCATGACATCAAGGATCAGCATGCGCGGTGTGAGCGTGCGCACCGCTTCAGCGACCGCTTCCCCATCGGTCACCGCACTTATCGACCAGCCGGCCCGCTTGAGAATGAAATCGAGGGATTCCAGAATCCCCGGTTCATCCTCTGCAATCAAAACGTCTATCGTCATTTCTCCCCCCGTCCGGGTTGATACCGGATCGCGCTGAGTAAACAGCAATCAGTCCTCGCCGCCAAGATCAAACCCTGCAGGCACCAGCGGAGCCCGCACGGTCTGGTCACTTGTGTCCGGATCCAGAGCCTCCTCCTGGCGGTGAATGCATGAGCGCCGTACGCACATGCGGCAGGATGGCCCCACCGGCGTGTCAGAGGCCTGGTTGTCGAGGTCCAGCCCCTGTCCATAAACGGTCCGGTCGGCATGCAGAATGTCACAGATCAGCATGATGGACGAATAGAAGGGCTGATCCTTGTAGGTGGACAATCGCTTGGCAACGGCCTGTGCGATGAACAGGAAACGCGATCCATCCGAAAATCGCACGGTCTGGCGCATGACCTGGCCGGGTGCGCGAAATGCGGAATAGATCACCCAGAGCGGACAGGCATGCCCGGCATTTGGCAAAAGCAGTCCGGAAAGCGGGAACTGTTTTGTCAGCCGGCCAGCAGGGTCTGAGCGTAGAAATCCGAAAGGAATGCCTTCCTCGCCCTCCCGGCGCAACGTCACGAGACGATGCGCGACCTGTTCAAAGCTGGCCGTATAGGCCTGCGCCAGGAAATCGATGTCATAGGCATTTGCCTCAGCATCTTCGAGAAATTGCGTGTAGGGAAAGATCAACGCACCTGCCATATACGAACCCATCGCCCGACGGGCTAGGCGGCGGGCTGCAGGTGTCGTCAGAAAGTCGTGCTGTGTATGTTGTGTGATGACGTCCGGCGCCGCCAACTCACAAAAAAGCCGGGCCAGTTGGAACTGGCGGGTCGCCGCTGTGCTTGATCCCTCGAACCAGATTTCCCGCGCATTCGGATCGAACTGATATTTGCTTGGAAAGCCGCTGGGATTGCTGGCTGGTGGTCCGCCGCGCCGCACGGTCACATGAAACGCCGTTGCGAGCTTTTCGGTCAGGGCTGCCTCGCCGAATGTCTGATCACCGGCCAACTCCGCACGTAACGCGGCCGCGGTTTCCTCAAGCTGAGGGAAATAATTCTTCTCCTGGATGATCAGATCGTCCAATTCGCGTGACGGCAGGATGGAACGACGCACATCCGAGGTCTGATCGAAATGCCGGATAAGCGTCTGTGCGACGTCTGACATTGAACGTGCGCCGCGTGAGATCGATGTGAGAAATCGGCGGCGCTCCTCGTCGGACAAATCCTCGACCTCTTCCAAAATCTCGGCGCCGGACCGGACTGTTGTTATCTGGGTCAGGACCTGGTGCAGCAGTTGTGAAAACAGCGGGTCGGATTGCAACCTGTTCGCCTGTGCGTCGAGACTGGCATTGACGTCCGAGTAGGCGCGGTAGAGACGGGTGAGAATATCGGCCGCGCGCGGGAACTGAGCGACAAGCTCACGTGCATCCTGAAGCGTCAAACCATCGCCGCTGAACACCGGATCGGTGGCGGCTTCTTCAAGCTCCTGAATCAGCCGTTGCTCGTTCTCGCCGGTAAGTTCGTCGAGGTCGACATTCAGAACAGAGGCAATTTTTTGTAAAAGTTTCCCGCCAACATCGCGCTTGTTGCGCTCGATCAGGTTCAGATAGCTGGGGGAAATACCTATGTCGCGGGCCAATCCGGATTGGGAAATCCCGATTGTTTTCCTGAGGTTGCGAATTTTCAGGCCAATAGGTGCGCGCATTGATCAGGTTTCTTGTGTAAACAATTTGACAACATTTTCTCGCCAACTGTCTACAAATTTACAGAAATGTTGAAGAATAACAATGTGGTATTGCTTTCTTTTTCAAATCATCACTACTGTTTGCGCTGGTGAACAAGGCTGGCGCTGACCAGTGTCACCGATAAAAGGAGGAGAATATGACCGAACGTAAAACGGGTGTGACCCGGCGCAAGGTGCTAAAAGGTACCGCAGCTGGCGTGATTGGCGCGGGTATTGCCCCGACGATCATCACCAAAGGTTATGCCTATACGAACGAGCCCACTGGGAGCACTGTCACTTTTGGCTTCAACGTGCCGCAGACAGGTCCGTACGCCGCTGAAGGTATGGACGAACTGCGTGCGCAGGAGCTGGCTGTCGAGCACCTGAACGGTATTGGTGACGGCGGCATGCTGAACACCTTCAGTTCAAAGGCACTGTCCGGCAACGGCGTTCTCGGCAAGAAAGTCGAGTTTGTCACCGGCGACACACAAACCAACTCTGACGCTGCCCGCGCATCGGCCCGGTCGATGATCGAAAAAGACGGCGTTGTGATGGTGAACGGTGGTTCGTCCTCGGGTGTTGCCATTGCTGTGCAGGGTCTCTGCCAGGAAGCCGGCATCATCTTTATGGCGGGCCTGACCCACTCGAATGACACAACCGGTAAAGACCGCAAGGCCAACGGTTTCCGTCACTTCTTTAACGGCTATATGTCCGGCGCCGCACTTGGCCCCGTGCTCAACAACGCCTATGGCGGCGATCGCCGCGCCTACCATCTGACCGCTGACTACACCTGGGGTTGGACGCAGCAGGAATCCATGGTTGCTTCGACAGAAGCGATCGGTTGGGAAACTGCGGAGACAGTGCTGACACCGGTTGGTGCGGGTGACTTCTCGTCCTACATCACCCCGGTTCTGAACTCCGGCGCTGACGTTCTGGTCCTGAACCACTACGGCGGCGACATGGTCAACTCGCTGACCCAGGCTGTTCAGTTCGGTCTGCGCGACAAGCAGGTCAACGGCAAGCAGTTCGAAATCGTCGTACCGCTCTATTCAGAGCTGATGGCTGAGGGTGCTGGTGAGAACATCAAAGGCGTGTTCGGTTCCATGAACTGGAACTGGCAGCTGACCGATGAGGGCACCAAGGCATTCGTCAAGTCGTTCGGTGAGAAGTTTGGCCGTCCGCCTTCGAACTCGGCACACACCTGCTATGTGCAGACACTGCTCTATGCTGATGCTGTTGAGCGTGCCGGCACCTTTGATCCGTGTGGTGTTGCAGAAGCTCTTGAAGGCTTCGAGTTCGACGGTATGGGCAATGGTCCGACCACTTATCGTGCTGAAGACCACCAGTGCTTCAAAGACGTGCTGGTCATGAAGGGCAAAGAAAACCCGTCCAACCAGTTCGACACGCTTGAACTCGTTGAGGTCACGCCGCGTTCGCAGGTCGAGTATGCGCCTAATCACCCGATGTTCGGTGGTGATGAAGCAACGCTCGGCGAGTGTAACTCCGGCGCGTAAATACCACACTCATATATGTGGAACCGGCCAATCGCGCGTTTGCGCGATTGGCTCTTAGCCTGCACGATGGCGCATCTCAAATATAAGGGGCAGGGGATATGGACGCCATAATTCTGCAAGTCCTGAATGGTCTGGATAAGGGCTCGGCGTACGCTCTTATCGCACTAGGTCTAACTCTGATTTTTGGCACGCTGGGCGTAGTAAACTTCGCGCACGGTGCCCTGTTTATGATTGGTGCTTTCTGCGCGGTGACGCTGCAGAGGCTACTTAATCTCTCCTATGAAATCGTCGATGACACACAAACCGACTTTCTTGGCAATCCGCTGAAGGTCGAAGTTCCCTATGTGGAAAGCTGGTTCGGTGCAGATGTCGGACATGCGATCATCGATTGGTCCGTACCCCTTTCGATTTTGCTGGCGATCCCGGTGATGCTGCTGGTTGGCATCGTCATGGAGCGCGGGCTGATCAAACACTTCTACAAGCGGCCGCATGCAGACCAGATCCTGGTGACGTTTGGCCTGGCAATTGTTTTGCAGGAAATCGTCAAGCACTTCTTTGGCGCAAATCCCATCCCGACCGGCGCGCCTGACGCGTTTGCCGGGTCGTTTGATTTCGGCGCTTTGATCGGCATAGATTCCGGCGCGATCATCTATCCCTACTGGCGCATGGTCTACTTCTTGTTCGCCGGTGTCGTGATCAGTGCGGTGTTCGCGTTCCTGCGCTACACAACTTTTGGCATGGTCGTGCGCGCCGGCATGAACGACCGCGAAACGGTCAGCCTGCTGGGAATCAATATCGACCGGCGCTTTACGATCATGTTCGGTGTTGCAGCCGTAGTCGCCGGCATGGCCGGTGTCATGTACACCCCAATTCTCTCACCAAACTTCCACATGGGCATGGACTTCCTGGTTCTCAGCTTCGTCGTGGTTGTTGTGGGCGGCATGGGGTCGCTTCCCGGAGCGGTTCTGGCCGGGTTCCTTTTGGGAATTCTCCAGTCATTCGCATCGATGAACGAGGTCAAATCCATCCTTCCGGGTATTGACCAGGTCATCATCTATCTTGTGGCAATCATCATTTTGCTGACGCGTCCGCGCGGTCTTCTGGGCCGCCAGGGCGTTATGGAGGAATAGCAATGTTGGGTTTGAGCAAAAAAGACTTCGGCTTTCTCCTGCTTGTCATATTCCTGACGCTGGCCACGCCATTCCTGCTGCAGCCATTTCCGGAGAGTTCCAGCCTGGCGCAGTTTAACGCAGGTTATCCGGACCTGATGCAGCGCTTTGCGATCTACGGAATCTTCGCGATCGGATTCAACATCCTGTTTGGTCTGACGGGCTATCTCAGCTTCGGCCATGCCGCATTCCTCGGCGTTGGATCCTATTCCGTCGTCTGGATGTACAAACTGCTGAATTACAACGTCATACCGGGACTTGTGCTGGCGATTGTCGTCTCAGGCATCTTTGCCCTGTTCATTGGCTTTGTGTCGCTCAGGCGCTCAGGCATCTACTTTTCGATCCTGACGCTGGCATTCGCGCAGATGAGCTACAATCTGGCTTATTCAGTGCTGACGCCGCTGACCAACGGTGAAACAGGTTTGCAGGTTTACCTCAATGATCCGCAGGTTTTGCTCGGCGCAAACGAACCCAACGTGCCGCATCTTTTCGGACTGGCGATGAACACCAGCATGCGCGTCAATGTCGGCGACTGGTTGTTCACTTTGAACGCGGGTTACTACTTCTGTGCTGTGATCGCGATCCTGGCCTTCTACCTGTCGATGCGGATATTCCGCTCACCTTTCGGCATGATTTTGCGGGCGATCAAAACCAACCGCACACGCCTCAATTATGCTGGGCTCAACACCAAGCCCTACATGCTGACGGCCTTCGTGATCTCGGGCATGTATGCCGGTCTTGCCGGTGGCCTGCTCGCTGCAATGGACCCGTTGACGGGTGCGCAGCGCATGCAGTGGACAGCATCGGGTGAGGTCGTTCTGATGACCATTCTCGGCGGTGCCGGCACGCTGATGGGACCGGTGCTGGGCGCTGGGTTCATCAAGTACTTTGAGAACATCTTCTCCAAGATCAACGAAAGCGTGCTGCATGGCTGGTTCGGCTGGTTGCCCGAAGGTCTGGAAGACTTTGTGATCGAGCTCGTCGCACCGTTTGTCGGTGAAGGCTGGCACCTGACACTTGGCCTTCTGTTCATGCTGGTCGTGATCTTCCTGCCGGGTGGCATCATGGAAGGCGCACAGCGCATCGGCAATCTGTTCCGTCGCGGAGATTCCGGCGGCAATGAAGACAAAGCGGCTGCGCCGCAACCGGCGGAGTAGGAGACGGTCATGACCACCGGGAAAAACAATGTTGTTCTGCATGTCGACGACGTCAAAAAGACGTTTGGTGGTTTGCATGCTCTGGCAGATATCGATCTGGAGATTGAAGAGGGCAAAACCCACGCGATTATCGGTCCGAATGGTGCCGGCAAGTCGACACTGCTCAACGTGATTGTGGGGCGTCTTGCCCCCACAAGCGGCGCTGTTGTGTTCGATGGGACGGTGCTGACAGGCAAGGAACCGCACCAGATCAATCAGCTTGGCGTGGCGCGTGTGTTCCAGACGCCGGAAATCTTTCCCGATCTTCCGGTGCTGCAGAATGTGATGACGCCGGCACTCGCCAAGCGGGACGGCTCATTCAAGCTCAACTTCCTGCCGACACTCGACAGCCAGCATGATATCCGCGAGGAAGCCGAGGATATTTTGAGCGAGGTCGGGCTGTATGAACGGCGGTTCGATCATGCCGGAGCGCTCAGCCGCGGCGACAAGCGCCGAATGGAGTTGGCCATGTGCCTGATCCAGCATCCGCGTCTGTTGCTGCTTGATGAACCCACAGCCGGCATGTCGCGTCACGATACCAACACCACCATCGATCTTTTGAAAAAGATCAAGGAGCGTGGCATGACCAAGGTCATCATCGAGCACGACATGCACGTGGTGTTCTCGCTGGCTGACAAGATCTCTGTACTTGCAGGTGGCCGCATCATCGCGGAAGGTGAGCCGGATGCCGTGCGGAAAGATCCCAAGGTGCAGGAAGCCTATCTGGGTGGAGCACACTGATGAATAAGCTGGATCTGCCAGGTACGATTACGGAAGGGGCCAGTACCGTGGACACACAACCGTTTTTCTCCGTCAAGGACATACACGCCTATTACGGTGAGAGTTACATCGTTCAAGGTGTGAGCTTCGACATAAACGAGGGCGAAATCCTGGCGCTGCTTGGGCGAAACGGCGCTGGTAAAACATCAACTTTGCGCACAATTGCACGTGCCGGAAACCCGGTTCTGCAGGGTGGCGAAATCTACCTGGAAGGCAAGGTGCTGCACACCGTCGCCGGCCATGAGGCCGCGCGCGCCGGTGTTCAGCTGGTGCCTGAAGATCGCCGCATCATTCAGGGTCTGACCGTCGAGGAAAACCTGCAACTGGCGCAGGTTGCGCCGGGGCACGGCTGGTCTGTCGAAGAAGTTTATGAACACTTTCCGCGTCTGGGCGAACGCCGCAAGCAGGAAGGCACGACACTTTCTGGTGGTGAACAGCAGATGCTGGCCATTGCGCGGGCACTTTCCCGTGACGTGAAACTGCTGCTGCTCGATGAACCGTTCGAAGGGCTGGCGCCGGTGATTGTGCAGGAAATCGAACGCATTCTTGAGGGCATCAAGAAGCTGGGCATCACGACGATCATCGTTGAACAGAATGCCGTGGCCGCGTTGCGCCTCAGTGACAGGGCCGTCATTCTCGACACTGGCCTTGTAGCCTTTGACGGAACCGCAAAAGAGGTTCTGGACAGCGAAGAATTACGGCAGGAATATCTCGCCATCTGATTTCAATCAATCGGAACGCTATTTAGGCGCGGTAGCTTAGGGGCGAAGTTTCGGGAAAAGCCGTTTAAGGTGTGCCTGGGACGGCAAGCCGAGGGAGAGCAATTATGGAAGAACAAGTCTTTAACCCCCCCGCGAACATTGTAAAAAATACGCACGTCACTGCCGAGCAGTACGAGGAAATGTATGCGGCGTCAGTGAACGATCCGGATGCATTCTGGGCCGACCAGGCCAAGCGGATCGACTGGATCAAGCCATTTACCAAGGTCAAGAACACGACATTTGCCTACCCGGATGTCTCGATCAAATGGTACGAGGATGGCGAACTGAACGTTTCCGCCAACTGTATCGACCGGCACCTGCCCGAACGCGCCAACGATGTTGCCATCATCTGGGAGCCGGATGATCCGAATGGCGAAGTGCGCAAGATCACCTACGCTGAACTGCATCGTGAAGTTTGCAAACTCGCCAATGTCTACAAGACAATGGGTATCAAGAAGGGCGACCGCATCTGCATCTATATGCCGATGATCCCCGAAACGGCATACGCCATGTTGGCGGCGGCGCGCATTGGCGCTGTGCACTCGGTGGTGTTCGGCGGATTCTCGCCTGACGCGCTCAAGGGCCGTATCCAGGACAGCAGCACCACGCTGGTCGTCACGGCCGATGAGGGATTGCGCGGTGGCCGCAAAATTCCACTCAAGGCCAATGTTGATAAGGCGCTCAACGGGCTCTCGGACATTGATGTGCTTATGGTCAAGCATACAGGCGGTGACGTGAATTACGTCCCGGGTCGCGATCACTGGTATCAGGACCTGATGGAAGCGGCTTCGGAAGATTGCGCGCCAGTGGCGGTCAATGCCGAAGATCCGCTGTTTATCCTTTATACGTCCGGTTCGACCGGAAAGCCGAAAGGCGTGTTGCACACGAGTGGCGGCTATATCGTCTATGCCTCACTGGCACACCAGGTGAATTTTGATTATCATCCGGGTGAAATCTATTGGTGCACCGCCGATGTGGGCTGGGTGACCGGGCACTCCTATGTGGTTTACGGCCCGCTCGCCAATGGCGCGACGACGCTGATGTTCGAAGGTGTGCCCAACTATCCGGACGCCTCGCGTTTCTGGCAGGTCGTCGACAAGCACAAAGTCAACATTTTTCACTCGGCCCCGACCGCCATTCGTGCGCTGATGGGCGCTGGCGATGAGTTTGTCGAGAAAGCCGATCTGTCCTCGCTCAAGATTCTCGGAACGGTCGGTGAGCCGATCAATCCGCAGGCCTGGATGTGGTATTACGAAAAAGTCGGGCGCGGGCGCTGCGTCATCGTTGACAGCTGGTGGCAGACGGAAACCGGTGGCTCAATGATCACCGTGTTCCCCGGCGCTATTCCGACAAAACCCGGTTCGGCAACCAAGCCGTTCTTTGGTGTGCAACCGGTTATTCTCGATCCGGCAACCGGCAAGGAAATTGACGAGACCGAAGCCACCGGTGTGCTGGCGATCAAGGACAGCTGGCCGGGCCAGATGCGCACCGTTTACGGAGATCACGACCGGTTCGTCTCAACCTATTTCGAGCAGTACAAAGGCTACTACTTCACAGGCGACGGCTGCCGCCGCGACAAGGATGGCTATTACTGGATCACAGGCCGTGTCGATGACGTGCTCAATGTTTCGGGTCACCGCCTTGGAACGGCGGAAATCGAGAGCGCTCTTGTCGCACACCCCAAGGTTTCTGAAGCCGCCGTAGTTGGCTATCCGCACGATATCAAGGGGCAGGGCATCTATTGCTATGTCACGCTGATGTCAGGCGAGAGGGCCGACGACGATTTCAAGAAGGAACTCGTCAAATGGGTGCGGCAGGAAATCGGCCCGATCGCGACACCGGATTTGATCCAGTTCGCACCGGGTCTGCCCAAAACCCGTTCCGGCAAGATCATGCGACGTATCCTGCGCAAGGTTGCCGAGAATGACTACGGGGCGCTGGGCGACACATCGACCCTGGCCGATCCGGCGGTTGTCGACGACCTCATAGAAAACCGGCAGAACCGCTAAGGTCCTGCCGGTCCATTCTGCCGAGTTGGGCCAGACTTACTTGCTTTTTGATTGACGCTGGGCGTTCCGCTCCCTCTCTCTTTGGGGGAGAGGGTTGGGGTGAGGGGGCCTTGGCGGCAATCTCCGGTGCGGGTGGCAAGGCCCCCTCACCCGGACCTGCGGCCCGACCTCTCCCCCAAGGGAGAGGTGAAGTGGCAGCAGATTTCATCAGGTCAAGAAATGCTCTGACTAACCCTCGCCTCTCGCGGGTTACTCGACCACGGGGTCGGGTTCACCCGTGTCAGTGTCAGCGACGTCTCCAACCGGCTCCTCCTCCGGGGCGTCGCGGTTGAGCTGCTCGCGGGCCCATTCCAACATGTCGTCGGTGATATCCTCAGGACCGGTCAGGCGCGGATCGTTTGCGGCGGCGAACAGGGCCTCGCGCAGCGCATCGTCACTGACGGCGTCACCGGCTTCCTCAAGCGTGCTGAGGGCATCGGAGAGGTTTGTCTCCGCTGTCTGCAGTTCGGTCAGCGCATCGCTTTCGGTTAGTGTGTCGGAGAGAGTGTTGAGGGTCTCAAGTTCTGCCAGAAGCTCCTCATTCTCAGGATCCTCTTCAAGCAGGGTTTCGATTTCACCGATACGTTCGTTCAACGCGTTCAGCGTTTCGTTCGCATAGTCGGGCGTATCGTTTTCAAGGGGTGGCGTGATGCCGCTCTCGTCAAATAGCGCATTGAATGCGTCGATTGCTGCCGTCAGTTCAGACTGCGCATCCTCAACCGCCGTACCAGCTGCCTCCGCACCATCGCGTGCATTGAGGTAATCGCGAATTCCCTCGAAGTGCGGACTTGAGCTGTTCATCAGACCGTTGATATTGCGCTGAAGAGAGTTCAGGCGTCCAAGGCGCGCATGAAGGTTGCGTGCCGGCGGCGGGGGTGCGACTTCCGGGGAAATGTCAGACGCAATAGCGAATTTGTTCACCCGCGCCGGTGCCTTGGATTTCGTTCGCGTGGTTTTACTTGAGCCGCTGGTGTTTTGGTCCGTTCCCAGAAGCGCATCGAAAAAGCTGGCGCGCTTGCCTTTGTTTGCACCGGAATTTCCATTGCTTTTCGATTTGTCGGTGGATTTGCCTTTGCCGCGGGACTTGTCCCTATCATCCGACTTGTTGCTGTTGCCCTTGCTTTTGTCGCTGCCGCTACTTTGGGACTTGCTACTGTTCCCGCCGCCATTTCCACCACCGTTGCCGTTACCGCCACCGTTTCCATTGCCGCCCTTGGCGGCATAGGCGGCGGTGTCCAAACCCGGCAGAAGGTCGATTGTCGGGACAGCGATGGGGGCCGCGATAAGCGCAACGGTGCCCGTCGCGAGAATGGCGAGTTTACGAATGCGTTTGGTCAATTTTTGCTCCACTTAAGCTCAGGTTAGACATCGTCAGGATGTAGAAGACCCCGATCCCGTTAAAACGACGACGCCGGAATAGCTGCAATTTGAGTAGAGTCCCCAATGTAGGTGGCACATGATTGAGATGTTGGTCCGGGTTTCGCATGCAACCAAGATTTCGTGTATACATTGATCCGCAGGAATGGCCGGTCGATCACGCGGCCGCCTTAATGTTTGTCGATGCAATGAGGACGAGGGAAGCGATGAACGACAATACCGGTTCAAGCCACACCATGCGGGCACTCACAGAATTGCGGCAGCGCATTCTCAGCGGAGAGTTGCCCGGCGGGGAGCGTTTGCTGGAAGTGCCGCTGGCGGCAATGCTGCAGATATCGCGCACACCCGTGCGCGAAGCCATGTCGCGTCTTGCAGAAGAAGGGCTGCTCGAGCGGGGCAAAGGCGGCGGGTTCCTTGTTCGGGCTTTCGGACTGGACGATGTGATCGACGCCATTGAATTGCGTGGTGTGCTTGAAGGCACAGCTGCCCGGCTGGCAGCAGAACGCGGTGTCGAACCGGAAAAACTTGCGAGTATTGAAGAGGTTGTGGCGCAGCTTGACACCTGTTTCGGTGAAAATGCCGGCGAGATCGACTTTGACAGCTATTCGGCGCTGAACGCCAAGTTTCACCAGCTCTTATCCGGTCTTTCGGGTAGCAAAATCGTGACACGGGAGCTGGAGCGCGTGACACGTCTGCCTTTTGCGTCGCCATCGGCGTTCCTGCCCGACAAGGTCGATATGGAAAGCCGCCGGGGCACGCTTGACCTGGCGCAGGCACAGCACCGCGAGATTGTCGCGGCGATTGCCGCCCGCGAGGGTGCCCGTGCTGAAGCGCTGGCGCGGGAGCATGCCCGGACAGCCCGGCGTGATCTGGAATTCGCGATGGAGAAAAAGCGGCTGATGAGCGGCGAATCCGGGAGCCTTGCCCTCATCGTCAACTAAGTCTCGCGCTTGAGATTGTCGATAATGTCGACATTATGTCGCGCAAATCCAAGTTTTGGCTGGATTTGTCCAGAAAATTGCGCGAGAATGTATACATCGAAAATCTCTTCGGGAGGAAATCATGGCTACGAGCCTTGCAGGTAAGATCCAGGAGCATGGCGGCGATGTCGTCAACATGCTGCGCAATTCCAAAATCGGTATGTATGTTTATCCGGTCGTCGCACCGGAGTTTTCGAACTGGCGTGATGAGCAGCGCGCCTGGCGCGATGGCGCTGTGCTGTTCGACCAGTCGCACCATATGGATGAAGTGATTGTTGAAGGCCCTGATGCGGAGAAGTTCCTGGCGCACCACGGCATCAACTCATTTTCCAATTTCACTCTGAACCGCGCCAAGCACTTCGTGCCGGTGACGCCGAATGGTCACGTGATTGGTGACCACATCATTTTCCGTGAGCGCGAAGACAAGTTCATTCTGGTTGGCCGTGCGCCGACATCGAACTGGCTGCTGTTCGCCGCCTCTTATGGCGAATGGAATGTGCGCATCAAACATGACCCGCGTTCGAATTCACGTCCCGAGGGTGAGCGTATCCTGCGCACCCACTATCGCTACCAGATCCAGGGCCCGCAGGCGCCGGCAATATTCGAGAAGATGAATGGCGGACCGGTTCCCGACATCAAATTCTTCCACGTTGACTGGATCAATGTCGGCTCCAAGAAGGTGCAGGCCCTGCGCCACGGCATGTCCGGTGCGCCCGGTCTCGAAATCTGGGGTCCTTATGAGGATAAGCACTACATCCTCAGCACGATCCTCGAAGCGGCAGAAGCTGCCGGTGTTGATCTGGTACGCTGCGGCAGCCGTGCCTACTCCACCAACACACTTGAATCGGGCTGGATTCCCTCGCCGCTGCCGGGCATCTACACCGGTGATGGCATGCTTGCCGCGTACCGCGAATGGCTTGGCACCGACAGCTATGAAGCCATGGGCGCGATCGGTGGGTCCTATGTCTCCGACAATATCGAAGACTATTATGTGAACCCGTTCGAGCTCGGTTACGACTTCTATATCGGCTGGAAGAAGGACGACTTTATCGGCAAGTCTGCACTTGAAAAGATGAAGGGCCAGACAAACCGCAAGAAGGTGACCTTCGAGTGGAATGCGGATGACGTGGTCAACGTTATCGCCTCTGCCTTCAAGCCGGGCGAAGATCACTATAAGTGGATCGACTTCCCGCAGCCGAATTATGCGTCTTCGAGTGCCGACATGGTTGTCAACGATTCCGGCAAGATGGTCGGCATGTCGATGTTCAACGGCTACTCCTATAATGAGCGCACGTTGCTCTCTCTGGGCGTGGTCGATGCCGATGTTCAGGTCAACGACATTTTGACCCTCAAATGGGGTGAACCTGAAACGACCGGTAAGACCTCGACAGAAAAGCACAAGCAGGCCGAAATCCGCGTGCGTGTGGCTGAGACGCCTTATGCGGCAGAAGCCCGCGAAAACTACGCCGATAGCTGGCGGACCAAGTCCAAGGTCTGACCGAAGACAATCCGGGTGGCGCGTGCGCGTCACCCGGAATCTTCTGGAATTATGAAGTCGTGTTTAGTGCGCGGCTTCAGGCACTAATGACAAGTAACGGATAATAATAATAAAAATAACCGGAATGACTTTCATTTGACGCGAGTAAGGCGCGTCATTGGAATTGCATTAATAACCGGAACTTATGAGGCGAGAGGAGATTCAATTCGTCTCAGTGGTCGCAATTGCGTATGTTTGGAACGAGTTGCGCGACGGCTTCGCCGTTGTGCGCGATCTCTAATACGGGAGGAAAACCAATGTTGAACAATCCAATTATCCGGAACGCCGTACGTACGGTTGCTGTTTGCGGTGTCGCCGCGATGGTTGCAGCAACGCCAGCGCTTGCAGAAGCGCTGAAATTTGCACACTGGGTGCCGCCGCAGCACACGCTCACCGCATCGACCATTGAGCCGCTGAAAGCGGGTGTCGAAGCCGACACCAATGGCGAGCTGACAATCGATGTCTACCCTGGTGGTGAACTTGGCGCTGGGCCGCTCGAGCAATATGTGCGTGCCGTGCAGGGCGTTGCTGATATGACCTGGGGCCTGCAGGGCTACACGTCCTCGCAATTCCCCAAGACCATGATCTCCGAGCTGCCCGGTGTGCTGCCGGAAGGCAAGACCGGTTACGACATCCTCTGGGATGCCTATGATGCAGGCCTTCTGTCGGGCGAGTTCCCGGGCACGGTGCCGCTGGCACTGTGGCTGTCCGAGCCTAACGTCTTCATCATGAAAGACCATGATGTGCGTTCACCTGAGGATCTGGCGGGCCTGAAAATCCGCGTTTCCGGTTCGGCTGCTGCAGCCGCAATCGAAGCGCTGGGCGCAACACCCGTGCAGATGCCGGCAGGTGAAATCTACAATTCGCTGCAGACCGGTCTGATTGACGGTGTTGTGACAGGCGCAAGCGCCATCGGCGATTTCCGTCTTGACGAAGTCGCAAACAGCTACACCTTCGGCGCGCCGCTTGGACATATCTCGTTCTACGTCGTCTTGAACAAGGCGAAATATGACAGCCTGCCGGAAGATCAGCGTAAGGCGATTGACGACAATTCCGGTCGTGTCCTGTCGCAGAGTGCGGAAGAGGGCTGGTATGCCCGGGCCGCTCAGGTCACCGAGCAGATCAGCTCGTCAGGTGACAACACCATCATCAACCTGACGGATGAAGAAGCTGCCGCATTCGGTGAGTTCACACTTCCTGTTGCCGCAAATGTCGTTGGCGGCATCGATGGTGGACAAGAGGTCTACGACATCATGCACGGCAGCATGTAAGGCGCATTCACCATGCTCGCCAAACTCTGGCAAATTGCGGACAGGCTGATCAGCCTGTCCGCACTTTTTGGCACAATCTGCCTGATCCTCGAAGTTGCCGTTATCCTTGTGGATGTGGTCGGACGTTATTTCGGCTCACCACTCGATGGCGCGCGGGATATCAGCCAGATGGGCATGGTGATTGTTGTGTTCGGCGGCATGGCGCTGTGCGACCGTGTTGGCGGGCACATTAATGTCGATATCTTTGAAAGTGTCATGCCGCGTTGGCTCAACCGGCTAAGTGACGTTGTGGCGCCGCTCATTGGCGCGATCATGTTCCTCATTATCGCCTGGACGGTCTGGGAGTCCGCGAAACTCTCCATAATGCTCAATCTCGCAACGAATATTATCTACCTGCCAAAAGCGTGGTTTCAGTATGTGGTGGTGGTCATGTCGGTCATCACCGCCATTGGCATGTTCTTACGCGCGCTGCAGGCGGCGCTGACGGACACCGGTTCCGCGCCAAAGACGGAAGTGGTGGCATGAGTTCCTTCGCCATTGGCATTGTAGGGATGATTGTCCTTCTGGTGATGCTGGCACTGCGCATTCCGGTCGCCTTCGCTATGTTCGCCGTTGGATTTGTCGGGATTGCGGTGCTCAATGGCTTGCCGTCGGCGTTGAGCCTTGCCGCGTCCGAAAGCTTCACACTGGCATCGTCTGCCGAGTTGGTTGTGGTGCCGCTATTCATCCTGATGGGGAACGTTGCGACGGAAACCAGGATGAGCCGCTCGCTCTACGATGCCGCTTATGCGGTGATCGGATCCATTCGGGGTGGGCTGGCCTCCGCGACTGTCATCGGCTGTGGCGGTTTCGCCGCGCTGTCGGGGTCGTCCGTCGCCTCTGCCCTCACCATGGGCAAAGTGTCCCTCGCCGAAATGAATCGCTTCAACTACGACCCGAAGCTGTCGACAGGCGTTGTTGCGGCAGGTGGCACGCTTGGCATTCTCATTCCGCCCTCAACGGGGTTCGTGATCTACGCAATCCTCGCGCAGGAATCGATCGGGCGTCTGTTTCTGGCAGGTGTGTTGCCCGGCCTGTTGCTGCTGGCAATGTTCGTTGGCACGGTAACGCTGCTCACCTTCATCAACCCGGCATTGGGGCCAGCTGGACCAAAGACCTCACTGAACCAGAAAATGCGCGCCATCGCCGGGGCGGGGCCGATCCTTCTGGTCGTGCTGCTTACAATCGGCGGTATTTACGGGGGCATTTTCTCACCCGTGGAAGCCGCAGCCGTCGGCGCCGGTCTGGTGATTATCTTCGGCGCATTGATGCGGCAGCTGACATGGCGCGGGCTTTGGAAGGCCACCAAGGACTCCGTTGTCACAACAGCCGCCGTCATGTTGATCCTGATCGCAGCGCATATGCTCAACCCGTTTCTGGCGTTGAGCCATATTCCGCAAACCTTCGGCGCCTTCCTCGGCGGTCTCGATTTGCCGCCTTTGGCCATCCTTGGGTTGATCCTTTTGTCCTATCTGGTGCTGGGCTGCTTTCTGGAAGGCTTCGCCATGCTGGTGCTGTCGATGCCGATCTTTTTCCCGGTCATCACTGCACTTGGTCTCGACCCGATATGGTTCGGCGTCCTCGTTGTGCTGACCCTTGAGATGGGCCTCATTTCACCGCCTGTCGGACTAAACGTATTCATTGTGAAATCGGTGGCGCAGGACGTTCCGCTCGGACAGATCTTCCGTGGCGTTATGCCATTCTGGATTGCCATGATCATTACATTGATCATTCTGGTGCTGTTTCCGCAGATTTCGCTGATGCTACCGAACACGATGATCAACTGATCTGCCGGCCCTCGCGCCGGCCCGCCGCATATTACGGAGGACCGAATGACCGCTAATAGCTTCGATCTCGCACACCTCGGCCATGTCGAGGTCTTTACCGACAAGTTCGACGAGAGCCTCGACTTTTTCACTCGTGTTTACGGCCTGAAACTGTCCGCACGGGAAGGCGATAGTGCCTATTTGCGTGCCTGGGATGATTATGAGTTTCACTCGATGAAACTGACCAAAGCCGATACCACCGGTATCGGTCACGTGGCATACCGCGTGTCATCACCCGAGGCGCTGGAGCGGCGGGTGAAAGCCATCGAGGCGTCCGAATACAAAGTGCATGGCTGGAACGACGGCGACCTCGGTCATGGACGCGCGTTCCGTTTCGAGGATCCGTTCGGCCATGTGTTCGAGCTTTACTGGGACACGGTGAAATATAATGCGCCACCCGAGGATGCTTCGGCGCTCAAGAACCTCTCGAGTCGTTTTCATGCGCAGGGCATCAGCCCGCGCCGTATCGACCATGTGAACCTGCTCGGCGAAGATGTGAAGGAATTCAAACGGTTCGTCGACACCTGTCTCGGCATTCGCGTCACCGAATATATCCAGCTCGATAATGGGCGCATGGGTGGGTGCTGGTTCTCGTGCAACAACAAGACCTATGATCTTGTCTGCTCAGAAGAGCGGGGCGGCGGCATGGGGCGTTTGCACCATGTCACCTACGCCACCGACCAGCGCGAAGACATTTTGCGTGCCGCTGATATCTATCTTGAGAATGGCGTCCATATCGAAACCGGTCCGCACAAGCACGCCATCCAGGGTTCGTTTTTTCTTTATGCTTGGGAGCCGGCGGGCAACCGTATTGAACTCGCAAATGCAGGCGCGCGGCTGATGCTCGACCCGGATTGGGAGCCGGTTGCGTGGACCGAAGCTGACCGCAAAAAAGGTCAGGCCTGGGGGTTGAAGACCATCGAGACCTTCCACACCCACGGCACGCCGCCGGTGCAAAAGTAATCGCGTAATCGGGAGGTCTTGAAGATGTCCAACAAAACAGCATTGGTTGTCAGCGCCCACTCTGCCGACTTTGTCTGGCGCTGCGGCGGCGCAATCGCCCTGCATCAGGAAAAGGGATATGACGTCACCATCGTCTGCCTGAGCTATGGTGAGCGTGGCGAAAGTGCAAAGCTCTGGAAACAGGACGGCATGACGCTGGAAACGGTCAAAGCCGAACGCCGCAAAGAAGCAGAAAATGCGTCCAAGGCGCTGGATGCGCACGACATTCGCTTCTTTGATCTCGGCGACTATCCGCTTGATCTTGGACCAGAGGCACAAGAGCGGATGGTTGATGTCATCCGTGAGGTGCAGCCAAACTTCATGTTCAGCCATTCCATGTGGGACCCGTACAACACCGATCATATGAACACGACAAAGTTCGTGCTCGAATGCCGGATGATTGCGCAGGCCTGGGGGCATAATCCGGGCCAAAAAGTCCTCGGCGCGCCGCAGCTATATCTCTTTGAGCCGCACCAGACCGAACAAATGCAATGGAAGCCGGACGTCTTTTTGGATATCACCCCGGTCTGGGAGAAGAAGAAGGCCGCGATTGAGTGCATGCAGGGTCAGGAACATTTGTGGCACTTCTACACGAATGTCGCAGAAAACCGGGGTAATCATTTCCGCCGCAATTCCGGCGGGCAAGCAGGTGGCCGCGCAGCACAATATGCTGAAGGGTTCCAGTCAATGTTCCCACGCACGGTTGATGAGCTTTAAGGGTTAAACCTATGGCAGGCATTGTAAAAACCGCTATTTCACGCCCCGAACGCGTCATCGTTGACGAGCTTGGCGAGATGGGTACGGCGACCGTTCACGAAGCGATTGGCCGGACGGGACTGATGCAGAGCTTCATGCGCCCGATATGGCCCGGTGCGCGCGTTGCCGGAACGGCTGTCACGGTATCGATCCCGCCGGCGGACAACTGGATGATCCATGTTGCGGTTGAACAGTGCGAAGAGGGTGACATTCTGGTTGTTGCCCCCACATCCCCATGCGATGCGGGTTATTTCGGTGATCTGCTTGCAACCTCACTCAAGGCGCGTGGCGTGCGAGGTCTCGTAATCGAGGCCGGTGTGCGCGATGTCCGCGAGTTGCAGGACCTCGGTTTCCCGGTTTGGTCGCGTTACGTGTCGGCGCAAGGCACGGTCAAGGAAACGCTGGGCGACGTGAACGTGCCGATTGTTTGCGCCGGTGCACATGTGGAGCCGGGCGATGTCATCGTCGCCGATGATGATGGCGTTTGCGTTGTCCCGTCCTCAAAAGCCTGGGGCGCGTTGGAAGCCTCGAAAGCGCGTGTCGAAAAAGAAGCGAAAACCCGCGAACGGCTGAAGGCCGGGGAGCTTGGACTCGACATTTATGGCATGCGCGAAAAACTCGCCGCCAGGGGTTTGAAGTATGAGGAATAGTGACGCCGGTGTCCGTTGCATGTGGATGCGTGGCGGCACCTCGAAGGGCGGGTACTTTCTTAAAAGCGATCTGCCTGAAGATGTCGCGGCGCGCGATGCGCTATTGCTGCGCATCATGGGATCGCCGGATGAGCGGCAGATTGACGGCATGGGAGGCGCAAACCCGCTCACATCGAAGGTTGCAGTTGTCTCAAAGTCGGAGCGCAACGATGCCGATGTCGACTATCTCTTCCTGCAGGTCTTTGTCGATAAACCTGTCGTAACCGACTCACAGAACTGCGGAAATATCCTTGCCGGGGTCGGGCCATTCGCCATCGAACGGGGTCTCGTGGATGCGCGTGACGGCACGACGCCGGTCCGCATTTACATGGAGAATACCGGCCAACTTGCCATCGCAGACATCGCGACACCAGGCGGGCAAGTGTCATACGATGGCGAGGCGCATATCGATGGTGTGCCGGGCAGCGCTGCGGCAGTTCCCATCGTCTTTAGGGACACGGCAGGGTCGTCCTGCGGCGCACTGCTGCCGACCGGAAATGAAGCCGACATGATCGATGATGTCGAGGTAACGCTCATCGACAACGGCATGCCATGTGTCATTCTTGATGCGGCAAATTTTGGCCTGAGTGGACAGGAAAGCGTGGCTTCCCTTGAAGAGAACTTGGCGCTGAAAGAACGGCTGGAAAGCATCCGCCTGAAAGCCGGGCCGATGATGAATCTCGGCGATGTCTCAGATAAGTCAGTCCCCAAAATGGTGCTGGTCAGTCCGCCCATGAACGGCGGCGTCATTTCGACCCGCAGTTTCATTCCGCATCGCGTGCATGACGCGATTGGTGTATTGGGCGCAGTCAGCGTGGCAACAGCATGTTTACTCGGGCGAGGTCCTGCGGCGCGGACCGCGCGCACCCCCGACGGGGAAGAAAAATCAATGCCGGTGGAACACCCGACCGGTGAATTCACCGTAATCGCAACTTGTGATGCCAACGGGCAGGTTGAAAAGGCGGCGGTCTTGAGAACCGCGCGGAAACTGTTCGACGGCGTTGTATACTAAATCTGAAAGACCAAGAATGACCTGGATACTCAACGTAAAGTGCAAAAATCGCGGCGGGATCGTCGCAGCCGTGGCAACTGAGCTTGCCCGGCATGGTGGCGATATCACCGACGCGCAGCAGTTCGATGATCAGCAAACCGGCATGTTCTTCATGCGGATCGAGTTTGCTATTGAAGGCGAAATCAGCGCCTTTGAGACAGGCTTTGCCAAGCTGGTGGACCAGTTCGGTTTCGAATGGTCGCTGCGCCCGGCAGACACGAAGCGGAAAGTCCTGCTTATGGTGTCGAAGTTCGATCACTGCCTGGGCGATCTGCTCTATCGGATGCGCATTGGCGAACTGAACATGGAATGTGTCGGGATTGTCTCGAACCATCCAAGCGATGCTCTGCATCTCACCCTGCACAAGGGTTTGCCGTACCACCACCTGCCGATCACCAAGGACACCAAGCCGCAACAGGAAGCGCAGATCAAAAAGATTGTTGACGAGTCTGGCGCCGAACTGGTCGTTCTCGCCCGCTACATGCAAATCCTCAGTGACGATTTGTCCGCGTTCCTGTCGGGCCGCTGCATCAACATCCACCACTCGTTCCTGCCGGGGTTTAAGGGTGCCAAACCCTATCATCAGGCGCATGAGCGGGGTGTGAAGATGATCGGCGCCACGGCGCACTATGTGACCGCCGACCTCGATGAAGGGCCGATTATTGCGCAGGATGTCGAGCATGTGACCCATCGCGACACGCCTGAGGACATGGTGCGCAAGGGCCGCGATATTGAGCGGCGTGTGCTAGCCCGTGCCGTCACGCTGCACCTGCAGGACCGCGTGATGCTCAACGGCAGCAAAACCGTGGTGTTCGCCTAAAATGAAGATCGGGTTCCTCGGCTTTGGCGAGGCGGCGCAGGCCTTCCAGGAAAGCCTTTCCGCCGAGGATCCCGATCTGACTTTTTGTGCCTGGGACATAAAACTGTCCGTTCCAGAGACCGCTGAAGCCATGCGGGGCGCGATAGCGGCGCACAATGTCGCTGAGGCGACAGCGGAAGGATTGGCGGAAGCCGACTGGGTCGTCAGCGCGGTGACGGCGGATCAGAGCCTCATCGCACTGCAGTCGATCGCGCCCACTCTGCGGCAGGGACAGTTGATCGCCGACATCAATTCTGTCTCCCCCGAGCGCAAACGGCAAAGCGCGGCGCTGGTTGAAAACAGCCAATGCCATTATCTCGATATGGCAGTGATGGCGCCCGTGCATCCTAAAAAGCACCGCACGCCGGTCATCATTGCTGGTCGCTGCCTTGACCAGGCACGACCGACACTCGAACGCTATGGCTTTGCTTTCTCCGAAGCCGGAGACGAGCCGGGGCGGGCGACGGCGATCAAGATGGTGCGCTCACTGTTCGTCAAAGGACTTGAAGCGATCACTGTGGAGACGCTCTTGGCCGCCAAGGCTTCAGGCTGTTTCGACGAGATTGCCGCGTCACTTACCAAAAGTTACCCCGGCCTTGGTTGGCCCGATTTTGCCAATTACGAGTTCGAGCGCACCTTGCATCACGGCACCCGCCGCGCGGCCGAAATGCTCGAAAGCGCAGCCACGATTTCCGCACTCGGGCTCAACGGCAATCTGGCGAACGAAATCGCCAATGTGCAGGCTGAGATGGGAGCGGCGGGACGGGGCAACATGCCCGACAGCACTCTTGAGGATTTGATCGCAGAAGTTCTCAAGCGTAGAGCCGCGGCTGATTCCAGATAAAAGTCCTGAAACGCCTGCGTCAGTTTTGGCCGCTGGAATAGCCTAAAACCGGCATAAAATGACGACAATGTATTCATCAGTGACCGAATCTGGCAAAAAATATCGGAATCATCGGCAAAATTAGCTATTTTTCAGCGTCCGGCCTTCCCAATAGCACATCCAATGTATACATTGTGGGTGCGTTGTTCACGGGAGGACACGATGGAAGACGTAAAAGAACGTAGCCAGCTTCATTCGGCAGTTGTGCCAAGCCGCACAACCGTGGCGGATATGATCAATGGCTATTCCATCGAAGTCATGCCCCGTACGGCTGCCAAGATTGAAAGTTTCCGCGACCTCCTCCCCGTTGGTACGCGCGTTTACATCGCCAATGTCGATGTCGATTTCAAAGATATGCTGGCAGCCGCAAAGCGCATCAGCGATGAGGGTTTTTCGGTTATGCCGCATTTCCCTGCGCGGCAAATTCCCAACCGCGAAACACTCGAGACCTGGGTCCGCAGCATGCGCGAAGAGGCCGGGGTAACGCAGGCGCTGCTGCTGGGCGGCAACATGTCAAAGCCCTCCGGTGACTATCACAGTGCCATTCAACTGCTCGAAAGCGGCATGTTCGACCGGTATGGCTTTGAACGCCTGCATGTTGCCGGTCATCCAGAAGGCAACAAGGACATTGATCGCGACGGATCGCAACGGCTTGTTGATGAAGCGCTGATGTGGAAACAGGGCTTCTCCGAGCAGACCGACGCGGAGATGGCGATCACCACCCAGTTCTTTTTCGACACCACGCCGGTAACGGCCTGGGCGGAGAAGCTGGAGAACATGGGCGTGACTATGCCGATCCATATCGGTGTGTCCGGGCCGGCCAAATTGCAAACGCTCATCAAGTTTGCGCTTGCCTGCGGTGTCGGACCTTCGGTTAAAGTGCTCAAAAAGCGCGCGATGGATGTCACCAAGCTGCTGTTGCCTTATGAGCCGACCGATGTTTTGTCCCAACTTGCCGCCTACAAGGGTGAGCACCCTGAAAGCCGGATTGCACAAATCCATTTCTTCCCGTTGGGCGGTATCAAAACCTGTGTCGACTGGGCCAGCCTGCAAACAGCCGGCAAGTAATTCCGGTTCAACATCCTCCCTGCCGAAGGAAATGCCCGCATGCCGGTTCAGATGAACCTGCGGCATGCGCGCCTGTTCTGCGCCAGTCTCTCGTGTGACTCGATCACACAGGCCGCCGAAGCGGTCGGCATAACACAACCAGCCGCATCACAGGCGCTGGCGCGGCTTGATGCTGTCTTTGGCGCGACACTTCTGGATTTGACAGGTGGGCGTCCGGTTGCCACCGCCGCAGGACGCCTGGTTCAAAACCGGCTCAACCGCGCGTCCGATCTTATCCGATCGGGGTGCGCACGCCTGCGGCCTGCAGCAGTGCGCGCCGAGACGATCATAAGCACCTCGCAACTTAACGCCATATCAGCATTTGCCGAGGCGTCCGGCTTCAGCGCGGCAGCGCGGTTGTTGGGTCAGTCCCAACCGGCGGTCTACAAAATGGCGCGCAGCCTCGAAGACGTGCTGGGAACACGTCTCTTTGATGGCGCAGGCAAATCCGTCCGCCTGACAGACGCAGGTATGTCCGTCGCCCGCTGGGCGCGCCTCGCACTCAACGAGATTGAGAGCGCACTCAGTGAAGTCCGTGAGCTGCAAGGTGATCCAGCGGGCCGCATCACGCTTGGCACATTGCCGCTTCCCCGCACCAGCCTGGTACCTGAGGTGGTGGCGCGGGTGGTGGCGAAACGACCATCAGCCCGGATCAGTATTGTTGAAGGCCGCTATGGCGACCTGCTGAGTGATCTTGAGATGGGCCGCATCGACATGCTCATTGGCGCTTTGCGGCCTGATTTCGCATCCGCGACATTGCAGCAGCAGCCGCTCTTTTCCTATGCGCTGTCCGTTGTGGCTCGCGCGGGCCATCCGCTCTCCGGGACAAAAAACCTCTCCATCGCACAACTTGCCGACTTCCCCTGGATTGTCGCGCGCCCGGGCACGCCATCTCTTGCGAATTTCGAGCGGCTTGTGGTCCAGTTCCCGAAAGATCGTCCGGCCCAGCGCAGTGTCGAGGTCGGGTCGCTGGTGGCGATACGTGGTATTCTGATGAAGACAGACCACCTGGCCTTGTTGTCAGATCATCAGGTATCGCTCGAGTTGCAGACCGGCTTGCTGACCGAACTCGATTTCGATTTCGATGGGCAGACGCATATGGTTGGTGTGACAACGCGTAAGCACTGGCTGCCGACACGGCTCGATGCCGAGTTTCTCAACGTCCTGCAGGACTGCGCGGCCAACATAGAGGATGGTTAGTATGGATTTCAGCGAACAGGCCGCTTTCAGCCTCAACGTTTTACGCGAAAGCCAATTCTGGCAACGGATCAAAGAGTTGCGGGAAGATGTGGACGATGATCTTGCAGAAATGGTCATCAATACCGCCGCTGATTTTGCGTCCGATGTTCTGGCACCGCTGAACACCATCGGTGATCGCGAGGGGTGCAGGTTGGACAACGGACAGGTGCGTGTTCCCTCTGCTTATCATCCAGCTTGGGCTGAATTGGGCGCCAATGGCTGGATCGGGATCGATGTTCCCGAGACTATTGGTGGGCAGGGATTGCCGCTGGCGGTACAGGCGGCATGCGAGACATTGTTTGACCGGGCGGCGATGGCGTTCTGCATGCTCGCCGGGTCTACCCGCAGCGCCACATTCGTGCTCGATGCCTATGCCGAGCCGGCGGTCAAAGACCTTTGGGGTCCGAAACTCTCCAGTGGAGAGTGGGCCGCAACAATCTGCATTTCCGAGGCCGATGCCGGGTCTGATGTTGGCCGTATCCGTACGCAGGCGGTTGAAGCTGATGGTATTTGGCGCATATCCGGCCAGAAGAGCTGGATATCGTTCGGTGGCCACGATTTGACGCCTCGGACTGGCCACATGCTTCTGGCGCGCACCGGACCGGCGGAAACAGGCACGCGTGGCCTCAGCCTGTTTCTGGTGCCGGATACGAAAGATGACGGGAGCGCCAATGGCGTGTCCGTGGAACGGATCGAGGAAAAGCTCGGCCTGCATGGCTCCCCGACCTGCGTTTTGCGTTTCGATGACGCAGAAGCGACTCTGATCGGAGAGCTCAATCGCGGATTGCCGCAACTGTTCGTCATGATCGAGCGCATGCGTTTGTTGACGGCAGGCCAGGGTGCTGGGCAGGCCATGGCGGCATACGACATTGCCAGTCGCTATGCCGCCGAGCGTCGTCAGGGTGGACGCCCTGATGCGGCGCCCGTTTTTCTGACAGAACATGCAGATGTGCAGCGTCAGTTGGCGGAAATCGCCAGCCGGGCTTTGAGCGTTCAGGCGTTCGTCTTGGAACTGGCTGCCATTCTCGACTTGTCCGAAATAGAACCGGACGCGTCTTCGCGCGCGGATTACGCGGCCATGGCGGCATTTTTGTTGCCGCTGGCCAAGAATTTCGGTGGTGAGGCCGGTTTTGATGTCGCCAGTCGTGCGATCCAGGTGCTCGGCGGCGCAGGCTACACGCAGGAGTGGCCGGTGGAGCAGATGCTGCGGGATGCGCGTATCCTGACCATTTTCGAGGGCACGACGGGCATGCAGGCACTCGACCTGCTGCATCGGCGCGTGTGGAAAGACGAGGCGCGCGGCATTGCGGTATTTCTTGGCTACCTGCGCCAAGAGATTGAAAACACTAAGGAAAAGCACCCAGCGCTTTGCGATGTTGCATTGGATATAATTGGCCGGTTTGAAGTTCTGACCGGCCGGTTTTCGGCCCTGAGTACAGACAAGCAAACGGCTGAATATGGCGCCGACGCGTTCCTGAACGCGTCTTGGGCCGTCGTCTCGGCCTGGGTGGGCCTGAAACTCGCGCAATCAGGTGAGCCTCGGCAAAGTGCTGCCGGTGCGCTTCGCGTTCACGAAGCCAATGCTGCACTCACACAGTCGGAAGCTCGTGCCGAATGGCAGAGCGCGTTGTTCAAACCGTTCGGCGTGACAGAATGAGTGCTATTTCGGTGCCATCCGGATAGCACCATCGATGCGGATCGTCTCGCCATTGAGGAACTGGTTTTCAACGATATGACACGCTAGCGCCGCATATTCCTTGGGATCACCAAGGCGCGGCGGGAAGGGCATCTGCGCGCCCAGCGACGCCTGCGCTTCTTCGGAGAGTTCCGACAACATGGGCGTGTAGAAAATCCCCGGCGCAATCGTCATAACACGAATGCCTGCGCGGGAGAGATCGCGGGCCAGGGGCAGTGTCATTGAGGTGATGCCACCTTTCGACGCGGCATAAGCAGTCTGCCCGATCTGCCCCTCGAAGGCGGCAACTGACGCCGTGCTGATGATCACGCCACGCTCGCCGCCTTCCAACGGTTCGAGATCCTGTGCCTGTGCCGCGAACAGGCGGATCATGTTGAACGTGCCGATCAGATTGACCTCGATGGTTTTGCGGAAACTGTCGAGCGGGTGGGGGCCATTTTTGCCGACGACGCGTTGAGCACCGCCAATGCCGGCGCAATTAACGAGGATGCGTGCCGGACCCAGTTCGCGGCCAATCGCCGTTAGCGCGTCCGTAACCTGGCTCTCATTGGAGACATCGGCGGCATAGGCAGCCCCACCAAGTTCCGACGCCAGTTTCTGGGCTGCCGTGATATTGAGATCGATCAGTGCAACATGCGCACCCTTTGCAGCCAATGCGCGGGCGGTCGCCTCTCCGAGCCCGGAGCCGCCGCCTGTGACGATCGCCACTGCTTCGTTTATCTGCATTTCTCTGCCTCCCAGCTCTCCGTTTTGTACCTTATCAGAAAGGGTTGCGTCGAGCTTTCAACCTACCTGTTCAATTTTTTCGAGACGGAAAAGTCCCATCAAGTGACCTGTTCAAACTAAGCATCAACGCATTTCACGTCTCGCTGGTACCCGGGTTTTATCCTTGACGTTTCTGCGTCAAACCTGTTCAATATGCAATAGTTCAAAAATAAACAGTTTAGCCCAGACGACGAGGCAAACTGCCACGATCAGGAGGATTACACCGCATGGCGTTGGTGACTTATGAGCTTCGCGATGACATTGCGCTTCTCCATCTGAACAGGCCGGATAAACGCAATGCCTTGAACGACGCCATGCTCGATGAGTTGGCCGGGCTTGTGAGCAAAGCCGCCGATGAGGCCAAGGTTGCGGTGATCGCCGGGAATGGCAACCACTTCAGCGCCGGCCTCGATCTTGCCGAGCATTCCGAGAAATCTGTGATGGAAGGCGTGGCGGGGTCGCGCCACTGGCACGAAGTGTTCCAGCGCATTTTGCGTGGCAAAATTCCCTATATTTCCGCCCTGCACGGCGCGGTTGTCGGCGGTGGTTTCGAACTGGCAGCGAACACACATATTCGCGTTGCAGAAGACGACACGCATTTTGCCTTGCCGGAAGGGCGTCGTGGCATTTTTGTTGGCGGCAGCGGTTCGGTGAACATCACCCGCCTGCTGGGTGTGCCGCGCATGCTTGATATGATGCTGACCGGGCGCATCGTCAAAGTCGATGAAGCCGAGCGTTGGGGCGTGGTCAATTACCTGACCCCCAAAGGGGGTGCCGTGGACAAGGCACTTGAGATTGCAAAGATAATCACAGCAAACGCGCCACTCTCCAACTATGCCGCGATTAATGGTCTGCAGCGCATTCACGATAGTGGCTATGACGAGGGCCTGTTCTTTGAATCGATGATCGCGGCACTCACGCAGGGGACCCCCGAGGCGATCGCGCGTATGCGGGCGTTCGTCGAAAAGCGCGACGGCAAGCTCAACATCCCCTCGCGCGGGGACAGTGAATGAACATCAACGCTGCCAGCAGAGTTGATCCGGTGGTGAACGACGGAGCGGATACCCGCGCCGGCCTGCAGTTCGGCCCGCTGGAAAATTCTGCCGGTTTCGTGTTGCGTATTGCGCAGTTGACCGCCTTCGAGCGCATTTTCAGCATCATGCCGCCCGAAACGATCAAAATGAGTGAATTCACGATCCTGCTGGCAGTAGCCGAGAATCCGGGCGTTCGTCAGGGCGTGCTTGCCGATGTCCTCAAGATAAAATGGCCGAATATGACCAAGCTGGTGCGTGAACTTGAAGAACGCGGCTTGCTCACGCGTCGCGTGCCGCCCAATGACCGGCGATCTGTGGAATTGCATATTACGAAACCGGGACAGGCCGAAGTCGACAAGGCTTCAGCGCTCTTTTCCCGTCTCGATCGCACGACATTCGATGTCCTCGACGATGATGAACATGCGCAGTTCTTGTATCTGTTGCGCAAGATGCTGGGTTGGGCACCACCCGAGAACGGCAGAAGGGAGGCAAATGATGGACGTTGATAAACTCGACGCGATAGACATCCACACCCATGCGGAAGAGCCTTGCGGCACCCACGCAGACGATGGCTATGACGATTTCCAGCAATGGATGAAGAAATACTTCAAGATGCCGCACGATCCGCAGCCGACCGTCGATACGACCGCAGCCTATTATCGTGAGCGCAATATCGGCGCGGTCATCTTTCCCGTCGATGCAGAGCGTGAAACCGGGTTCCGCCGCTACAACAATGAGGAAATGGCGGAAGAAGCGGCCAAGCATACCGACATCCTCATCCCGTTCGCCTCGATCGATCCGGCCAAGGGCAAAGCCGGTGCGCGCGAAGCGCGGCGGCTTGTTGAGCATTACGGAATCAAGGGCTTCAAGTTCCACCCCACTATGCAGGGGTTTTACCCCAACGACCGCTCGGCCTATGTGCTTTATGAAGCGATTGTCGAGGCTGGGGTGCCGGCACTGTTCCACACCGGCCAAACCGGCGTTGGCGCCGGGATGCCGGGCGGCAACGGCATGAAGCAGAAATACTCCAATCCGATGTATCTCGATGATGTTTCGGCAGATTTTCCGGATATGAAAATCATTCTGGCGCACCCCTCTTTCCCCTGGCAGGAAGAAGCGCTGGCCGTCGCGACGCACAAGCCGAACGTCTATATCGACCTGTCGGGCTGGTCGCCGAAATATTTCCCGGACATCCTGATCCGGTACTGCAACAGTATTCTCAAAGACCGCATGCTGTTCGGGTCGGACTGGCCTGCGATCACGCCGGATCGCTGGCTCAATGACTTCGAGAAAATCGCTATCAAACCGGAGGTGCGTCCGAAAATATTGAAGGACAATGCCCGCTGGCTTTTGGGAATTTAATCAAGAAGACCGCGACAAGCGGCGTTGAAATTTAGCTCAAACAGATCAGCCGATGTCCGGCTGTGGGAGGATAGTATGAAAACAATGATCAAGGCTCTTGCCGTCGCATCGGCATTGGCAATTACCGCAGCAGGCGCGGCAGATGCCCGTGACCTGCGTCTGGCACCCGGCGCACCTCCGGTTCACCCGGCGGTCGACCCGCTCTACAACACCATGGTTGAAGAGCTGCCCAAGGAAACTGATGGCGCTCTGACCGGCACCATCATCGGCCCGGAAGTTGTGGGCATCACCAAGGTCAAGGAAGCGCTCCAGTCCAACCTGGCTGAAGTTGGCAACCTGTTGCCGCTCTTCGTTCCGGCCGATCTGCCTGACCTTGTGCTGGCAGCGGACCTCGCGTTCCTCGCCCCGAACCCGCATGCCATGGGTGCGGCGATGACCGAGTATGTCGCCACCTGTGCCGACTGTCAGGAACAGTTCAAGGCCATGGGCGCGGTTTATACCGGTTCCGGTTCGTCCGATGTCTATGTGCTGTTGACCACCAAGCCGGTTAATTCGCTCGACGATCTCAAGGGTCTGCGCCTGCGTTCAGGCGGTGCACCTTATGCGCGTTGGGCTGAAGCCCTGGGTGCAGCACCGGCACAGGTTGGTGTTGGCGATCAGTTCGAACAGATTTCGCAGGGCGTGCTTGACGGCACCATGGGTTCCGTCGGTGACCTTCTGTCCTATCGTCTGGTCGATGTGGTCAAATACATCATCGATCTGCCGCTCGGCACCTATCACACCACGTCCAACTTCACCGTTGCGTCGAGCGTGTGGGCCGAACTCTCAGCGGAAGAGCGTGCGGGCTTCGTACGTGCCGCGAACACGGCTGGCGTCGCCTTCACGCAGAACTGGGGCTATGAGCGCGCCGAAGGTGCGCGTCAGGCTGCTGTTGATGCAGGTATCGAAATCATCCCGGCATCCCAGGATCTGCTTGATGCAACAAATGAGTTCCGCGCAAACGATCTGGATACCGCCGTCGATATCGCGACGAACAATCTCGGTGTTGAGAACGCAGCGGAAAAGATTGCGCACTTCCAGGAGTTGGTGAGCAAGTGGGAAGCAATCGTTGATGAGCTTGGTGGCGACGAAGACGCAATCGCCGCACGGCTTCAGGAAGAAGTCTGGGACAAGATGGACTATTCGTCCTACGGCCTCTGATCGGCTGATATAAACAAGATCGCCGGGCGGTGCCATTTGCATCGCCCGGCTTGATACTCTGGGCAGAGATCAACGGCGCGGTAGGGGGAACCGATGGCAGACGTTCTCGATGCGATAACCAGGCGCACATCCGCCTTCTTCGCGCTCCTTGGCGCCATCGGCGTTTTTGCAATGCTTGTGCATATTTGCGCCTATGTGATTGGGCGGCACGTTGCATCGGCACCCGTTCCGGCAACGGTTGAGATTGTCTCCAACTACTACATGATCCTGATCGCTTTTTTGCCTTTGGCCTGGGCCGAGCGGCGGGGCGATATGGTATCGGTCGAAATCCTCGGCCAGATACTCAAAGGCCGTTTCAAAACCATCAATGCGGTGTTTGTGACGCTGGTCACCGCCGGTGCCTATGCGATCTTGACCTATACGACATGGATTGTGGCGATGAAGCAGTTTGCCACCAAGACCTATGTCATCTCGCTTTCCATGACGATTCCCATCTGGCCGGCCTATTTCGTTTTGCCGTTGTCCTTCGGCCTGGCAACGCTGGTGTGCCTGCTCAGATTACCGTCCATCCTGTCGGGCAAGGAGCATGATGGCGGTCACGCCCCCGAAGAGGAGTATCGGGAATGAACCTGACCGCCGGCCTGATGGGTCTCGTTGTCGTTCTGATATTGCTCGCGCTTCAGGTTCCGGTGGCGATATCGATGATTATCGTCGCCTTTGGTGGCATCTGGATTATGCTGGGACTGAACCCGGCCGTCGGCGTGCTCGCCACGACGCCATATGAATTCATCGCCAGTTGGACATTGTCCGCTGTACCCATGTTCCTGCTTATGGGGTTTGTTGCCTATTACTCAGGCCTGACATCGGGCCTGTTCGACGCCGCAAAGGTTGGGCTGCGAAAGGTGCCGGGCGGGCTTGGCATCGCGGCTATTCTCGCCTGTTCCGGCTTTGCGGCGGTGTGCGGTTCGAGCCTTGCAACCGCCGCCTCCATGGGCCGGATCGCCATTCCCGAGATGGTGCGGGCCGGATACAAACCAAGCTTTTCCACCGGTGCTTTGGCGGCCGGTGGTACGATCGGCGCGCTCATTCCGCCCTCCATCCTGATGATCATCTATGGCGTTTTTTCCGAGACCTCGATCACGAAGGTCTTCGTGGGCGGCATATCCATCGGGATTTTGACGGCGATCAGTTACATACTCGTCATTTTGTTCTTCGCCTGGTTCCGCAAGGACGTTGTGCCCGAACAGGCCGCCGGTGTCGAAGAGCTCAACGCCCGCAAGGTATTTTCGGCAGTCTGGCCGCTACTGGCATTGATTGCATTGGTGTTTGGCGGCCTGTTCTCAGGCAGCTTCACCGCGACGGAAGCTGGCGCGGCGGGTGCTGCCGGCGCCATTGTGCTTGCAATCGTAACCAAACGCATGTCGTGGGACATTATGCGCAAATCTCTGCTCGATACGCTGGGCACGTGTGCGTCCCTCTTCATCGTCGGTATCGGCGCGGTGATGTTCACCAAGTTTCTCGGATTGAGCGGCGTCGCGAATTTCGTCTCCAGCACGGTTCAGAACTCGGATCTTGGCTATTTCCAGCTGATCCTGATCGTTGTCATCGTTTATCTCATACTCGGCATGTTCATGGAGCCGTTTGGCGCCATGCTGGTAACACTGCCCGTCTTTCTGCCGGTATTTGCCGTGCAGAGTGTCGATCTGCCCTGGTTTAGTTCGCCAGAAATCAATCTGATCTGGTTCGGCGTGCTTTTGGTGAAATTGCTTGAGATCGGCATGATAACGCCACCACTGGGGATGAATGTCTTTGTCATCCGAAATGTGGCGTCTGAATATGTGTCGCTTACCGACGTTTTCAAAGGGATTGTCCCCTTCTTCATTGCCGATCTAATCCTGATCGGTATTCTTATCGTTTTCCCGCAAATCGTATTGTTCCTGCCGTCCTTCATGTGATCATCCGCCACAAACGCGTGGTAAGGTAAACGGCTTATTGCAGTGGTATCCGTTGGCATTGGCCATCGGTCAGGCGTCGGGAAACCTGACCGGAAACACCCGGAAATCGGTTGGTTTCAAAAGGCCGACCGTTGGCAGTGAGCAATCTTTGTTCCGTCTATTGGGTGATGACCCGATTTATTTGCAAGATCTGCAAACAAAGTACCGCCCGTATTTTTACTGAAACCTAATACACCTGCAGGAAGATTTACCTCTACTTTGAGGGACGCAGCAGGATCATCGAATTGTTCAATTCAATTTTGCCAAAAGTGCTGGGCTTTTTTTCCGTGCCGCGCGCCGATGAAAACCCCGACCTGCTGAAGGCGCAGTGCGAAGTATTTTCGCGCCAGATCCCTGTTATGTACTCGATATTGCTCATCAGTGCCTGGGCGGTCAGTTTCACCTATGTGCAGGTAGCGCCGACCTGGTTGTCGGTTTATGTCCCGATTGCGTTTTCAGCCGTCAGTATTCTGCGCGTCTTAAACTGGTGGCGTGCACGCGGCAGGGAAATGAACGCCGTCACTGCACGCGCCGCGCTTATCCGCACCAACTGGGTGGCTGCCATTATGGCGATCGGCATCTCTACATGGTCGGTAACACTGTCGCCTTATGGCGACACGGAAATGCAAGCGAGTGTTGCCTTCTTCATGGCAATTACGGGTGTATGCGTTGTCGTTTGCCTGCTGCATCTGCGGTCAGCCGCCACCATGGTGGCCTTGTCGATCCTGACTGCGTTCACATATCATTTCGGTCTGTCCGGCGTGCCATCGTTTGTCGCCATGTCGACGAACTTGTTCTTTGCGTTTACGGCGCTGCTGATGGTGGTTTTTGTTCAGTCTCGATACTTCGAGACATCCGTCGAGGCGCACACGTCGCTGGAGGCGGCAAGCGCGGAAAACTATCGCCTTGCGAACATGGACAGTCTCACCGGTCTGGCCAACCGGCGCCAATTCTTCAAATCGCTTAGAAAACAGCTCGATAGTGCGCGCGCTGAAGGCAAGCAGTTGGCCGTCGGTGTTCTCGATCTCGACGGGTTCAAGCCGGTCAACGATCTTTATGGCCACGCCGTCGGCGACCAGCTTCTCGTGGAAGTCGGCAAACGGCTGCAGGAGCTGAATAATGAGAATGTTCTCGTCTCACGGCTGGGCGGCGACGAGTTTGCGATCATTGTGTACGACTATATCTCCAACGAGAACCTGATCGCGGCAGGAGAAGATTTGTGCGTGTCGATGCGCGAACCGTTTGTTCTCGACGGCGCCACTGTTCAGATTTCGGTTTCAATCGGCGTGTGCGTGTTCCCTGAACTCGCAGCCGATCCGCGTGCGCTCTATGAGCGGGCAGACTATGCGCTCTACAAGGCAAAACAGGTAAACCGGGGACACACGGTTCTGTTCTCTGATATCCAGATTGCCGAGATCGAACGGAATGCCCGCCTGGAGCAGGTGTTGCGGACGGCTGATCTCGACAATGAACTTTCAGTTTCTTTTCAGCCTATTGTCGAAGCCTCTTCAGGCAACACGGTGGCATTTGAAGCCCTGGCTCGTTGGCACAGCGCCGAACTCGGCACGGTCTCGCCCGCTGCATTCATTCCTGTCATGGAGCGGGCAGGGATGATCGGCAGGGTCACTCGTATTCTGCTGGAGAAGGCTCTGGCCGAAGCGGCGAACTGGCCAAACGAAGTGCGACTTTCGTTCAATCTATCGACGCATGATGTCTGTTCATCCGAGGGTATTAATCGCATCGTGGGCATTGTTCATGCCAGCGGCATGGATCCTGCGCGGATCGATTTCGAGATCACTGAAACCGCGATGATGTATGACTTCATCGAGGCGTGTGCCGCCATTGAAACGCTTAAACGTCTGGGTTGCGGCATCGCGCTTGACGATTTCGGCACAGGCTACTCAAGCCTCAGTCAATTGCATTCTCTGCCGTTGACCAAAATCAAGATCGATAGAAGCTTTGTGTCCAACATCGATTCAAACCCGGCAAGCTACAAGATCGTCAAATCGCTGATTGCCCTCAGCCGCGATATGGAATTGAGTTGTGTTATCGAAGGTGTCGAAACTCAGGCAGAGTTGTCGACGGTCTCAAAGCTCGGCGGCGATTTGATTCAAGGGTATCTCTATTCAAAGCCCATGGATGCAGGCAGTGTGGCTGCATTTCTCAACGGCCGGAAAAAGGCCAAATCAGCCTGAATTTTCAATCGGGTGAACAGTCGTGTAGCCACGCTGATGCCAGATCAGCGGGCGCAGACGGGTGTTCGTGGCGACATCTGCGACGCCGCCGGCAAACAGTATATTGCTGTGCGTGTGCATCTCGCCGACGACAACGCAATCCATGACAACCGATGCGCCCTCAAGCCGCGGCTGGCCTGAAGGCCATGTGGACCACTTGCCGATGTCGAAGCGCTGAGAGGGATCTATTGTACCGGCGAATGCATCGGCAACTTTGCTCTGTGTCTCGGACAGGATCGCGAACGAAAAGCGGTTGGCTTGGCCGATCATTTTCGCGAGTTCGCTCTTGCTATCGATGGATACCAGAATTGATGGCGGATCGAGAGACAGCGAAAGCAGAGACGTTACCGTACGGCCAAGACGTAAACCGTTATGCTGCGCAGTTACGACACACGCGCTGACGCCGAACCCGGCGATGGTGTCCCTGTAGACCTGCGGGTCGATGAGCGGCCTGCCGGGATTTTCGAGGCGCAAAGTTCCGGGTGCCGCCAGCTTGTTGTCCATATCAATCATTCGCCTATTCGGGGCTTACGGGAAGTTGCGGCGCGCGTCGGCTAATCAGGTGGCGCTTGCACATTTGTGCCGATTTGGCTATTTTCCAACTAATCGCTTTGAAAACTAGTCGCCCTACTATGTCAAGTGACAGCTTGGAAAATGCCAGTTGGTCGCCGCGCAATCCTGCGGAGCGTACACTCATGGCGCTGAAAATGCATGGGCCGCTCACAGCAACCGCAATCGGCGAAAAACTTGGTATATCAGGCGAAGCCGCGCGCCAGCAGCTCATCCGGCTGGCGAAAGAAGATATGGTAGCATCAAGCAGTTCACCATCGGGCGTTGGGCGTCCCTCACTAAATTGGGAGCTGACGGTAGCCGGTCATGCACGCTTTCCGGATACCCATGCCATGCTGACGGTGCAAATTCTAGAATCGGTACGCACATTGCTTGGCGAGGCGGCGCTGGACACGATTATCGCCAATCGGGAACACGAAACGTGTACCCAGTACAAAGCGAAGGTGTCACAGCAAAAAGGATTGCGCGAACGTGTCGCGACACTCGCGGATTTGCGAACGGCTGAAGGCTATATGTCGGAAGTGCAGGAGACGGCTGACGGGAGCTTTCTGCTTGTTGAAAATCATTGTCCCATCTGCGCCGCTGCAACTGAGTGCCAGGGTTTTTGCCGCTCTGAGCTGAATATTTTCAAAGACGTGCTCGGAGCCGACGCGGACGTGGAGCGGTTGGAACATGTCGTCAATGGCGGCCAACGCTGTTCCTATCGCATCCGGAGTAATTCAAGATGAACAGCTCACGTTCGGCCCCGGTAGGGATCAATCGGGTATTACTTGAAGACCTTGATGAGGCACTTATCCGCCGGGTTGTGGACCATTTTTACGCCAAGTCCCGCGAGGATGATCTGATCGGTCCCATTTTCAAGCGTGTCGTCCCGGATGAAAAATGGCAGGCACACCTCGATAAAATCTCCGATTTCTGGACCGCCATGCTGCTTGGCACAAAACGTTATGACGGCAGGCCCATGCCCAAGCATATCGCCATCCCCGAACTGGAGGACCCGCATTTCAAGCGCTGGCTGGCGCTGTTTCGCGGTACTGTGGAGGAGGTCTGTCCACCAGCGGTCGCCGAGCTTTTTATCGACCGGTCGGAACGGATTGCCAATTCATTCCGCATCAACATCAAGATGCATCGTGGCGAAGACATAATTCATCTCAAACCGCTGGAGCGCGAAACGCTTCCGGAGTGACGCCGGACTTGCCATTCCGGTGCAGGGACGCGTACAGCAGACCCGCACACTATCATTGTGAAGCAGCACTAGGTCAGGCATCCGGGCATGCAGCTCATTGAGAATATGGATTTGTCGTCAAACAACACGCTCGGCTTGCCGGCGTTCGCACGATTTGGCGCCACCATTGCCCATGCCGATGACATTCCCGCACTCATCACCATCACCAAGGATAAAGACCTGAAAGTCCGCATTCTGGGGCGGGGGAGTAATTGCCTGATTCAGCCCGAAGTCGATGCGGTTGTCGGCGTTATGGCGATCAAAGGACGCGATGTGCAAGCGGACGGTCCATCCACCAGATTGGTTACTGCACAGGCAGGCGAAGACTGGCCAGAACTGGTCGAATGGACGGTTGCGGAGGGCCTGACAGGACTTGAAAACCTGGCTGGCATCCCCGGCACAGTCGGTGCTGCGCCGGTTCAGAATATCGGGGCCTACGGTCTGGAACTGGCGGACCGGCTGCATGCGCTCACGGCCTACGATACCATTGAGGGGCAGTTCAGAACCTTCACGCCTGAAGAATGTGATTTTGCCTACCGGACAAGCCTGTTCAAGCAGAATCCTGGCCGGTTTATCATTGCCGAGGTGACGCTGGCGTTATCGACAGACTGGCAGCCGGTGCTGGATTATCCCGGCCTGGCAGATGACGCCAGTCTTGATACGGCGGCGGCAGTCATGAACCGGGTCCTGGCTGTGCGTCAGTCCAAACTGCCTGATTGGCGGACCCTTGGAAACGCCGGTTCGTTCTTTCACAACCCCATTGTTTCCATTGATATTGCCAATCGGATTGAGGGCGCACCTGTGCATCCACTCGGAGACAATCAGGCCAAGCTGTCAGCTGCCTGGCTGATCGAACAATGCGGCTTCAAAGGCTGCCGGCGCGGCGCGGCAGGCGTCTACGACAAGCACGCCCTGATTATCGTCAATCATGGCGGTGCGACGTATGACGATATTGCCGGGCTTGCCGCCGAAATCTCAGCGGCTGTCAAAGATCGCTTCGGCATCACATTGGCGCAGGAACCGATCGGCATTTGATGCTGGAGGTAGAACCATGCCCGGGGAAAAACGCCGGGCGTGCTCCGATCTCGCGCGCTTGCCGCTAGAGCGCCTTTTCCAGTTCGTCCAGAACCTCGAACAGGTCGGCGACAAGACCATAGTCGGCAACCTGGAAAATCGGTGCTTCGGCATCCTTGTTGATCGCAACGATCACCCTGGAATCCATCATGCCGGCGAGATGCTGGATTGCACCCGAAATGCCCACGGCGATGTAAAGGTCGGGCGCAACGATCTTTCCAGTCTGGCCAACCTGCCAGTCATTCGGCGCATAGCCCGCGTCCACGGCAGCACGTGAGGCACCAACGGCCGCGCCCAGCTTGTCGGCGATCGGCAGAAGGAGTTCCTTGAACTTCTCCTCAGATCCCAATGCGCGACCACCTGAAATCACGATTTTAGCTGATGTCAGATCGGGCCGGTCGCCACCTGACAATTCACTCGAGACGTAGGAAGACAGGCCGGGATCGGCGGGGACATCGATTGTCTCAACGCTCGCAGCACCACCGCCGCCAGTAGCATCAAACGAGGACGTGCGCACAGTAATGACCCGTTTCGGATCGTTGGATTTCACGGTTTGAACGGCATTGCCGGCATAGATAGGGCGCTTGAATGTTGTCGCGTCGATCACTTCCATGATCTCGGAAATCTGCATGACATCCAGCAGTGCGGCGACACGCGGCAAGGTATTTTTGCCGTTGGCGGTCGCAGGGGCGACAATCGTATCGTAGCCATCCGCCAGCGAGACAATCAAAGCCGCCATTGGCTCTGCGAGTTGATGCTCCAGCGAAGCATCTTCGGCGAGAAGCACTTTTGCTACGCCATCAAGTGTAGCGGCCCCATCGGCCACGCTTTTTGCGCCGCTTCCGGCAACAAGAACATGCACATCGCTACCGATCTGCTTTGCAGCCGTCAGCGCTTTCGCGGTCTGATCGGACAGGGTGGCATTGTCGTGTTCAGCAACAAGAAGAATAGTCATGACATTTGCCTCCTCAGAGCACGCCGGCTTCGTTTTTCAGTTTGTCGACAAGCTCGGCGACCGAGCCGACAACCACACCGGCCTTGCGGCCTTCAGGTGCTTCGGTTTTGAGCACGTCGAGCCGGGGTGTCATGTCGACGCCATAGTCCGCCGGTGTTTTCTCATCGACAGGCTTTTTCTTCGCCTTCATGATGTTCGGCAAGGAGGCATAGCGCGGTTCGTTGAGGCGCAAATCCGTGGTGACGATGGCAGGCATCGACAATTCAACAGTCTGCAGACCCCCATCAATTTCCCGGGTCACTTTGGCCTTGCCGCAATCGATCTCGACTTTCGAGGCAAACGTACCCTGGCTCCAACCCAGAAGTGCGGCCAGCATTTGTCCGGTCTGGTTGGAATCATCGTCAATCGCCTGCTTGCCAAGAATGACAAGGTCGGGGCTTTCCTCGGCGATTACACCCTTTAGAATTTTCGCTACCGCCAGCGGCTCCACGGTCTCGTCATGTTTGACGAGAATGCCGCGATCCGCGCCCATGGCGAGCCCGGTGCGCAGCGTGTCTTGCGCCTGTGCCGGGCCGATGGAGACAACAACGACTTCTTCAGCCGTGCCCGCTTCCTTTAGGCGCAGGGCCTCTTCGACTGCAATCTCGTCGAACGGGTTCATCGACATTTTGACATTGTTCAGTTCGACGCCACTGCCATCCGATTTGACGCGGATTTTAACGTTGAAGTCGACTACCCGCTTCACGGGGACGAGAATTTTCATTTTGAGTCTCCAAAATGCTTTTCGCGTGGAACACTTTGCGGGCCGATAACTAATTCGGGCTGTGTCTTAACTCACAAGAAACGGCGGGTCCAGCGTGCGGTAACCCTATCAGAACCTGTATTTGTTTTGTATGCGTGGTTGATGCAATAGAGCCCGGTTCAATACTTGGCGTGCGTCGTGCGATTGTGAAATAGTCCCGGTAAAAGTGATACAACTCTCCCGAAACGGAGGAACTGCAGAGTGACAGATCCGATTGTTTCTTCAGTTTGGCTTGCGCAGAATCTTGCGGACGTTGTGGTGCTCGATGCCACCTATTTTCTACCACCAGATCCCGAGCGTACTCGATACGAGTTTGAGACGTCCCGCGTGCCCGGTGCGCGCCTGTTCGAGATTGACGAGGTCGCCGACCAAACGACTGATCTGCCGCATATGATGCCGGACGTGGGCACATTTTCAACCGCCATGGCGGCGTTGGGTATTGATGGCACGCGCCCGGTTGTCGTTTATGATCGCAGTTCCAATCACTTCAGCGCACCACGCGTCTGGTTCACGTTGCGCGTATTCGGCGTGCCTGAGGTTTACGTGCTCGACGGCGGGCTGGCGGCGTGGCGTGTTGCTGGCAATTCTGTTGAATCTGGGCCTGAGACAGCATCGCCGGTTGCGAGACGGGACTGGACCTATGACGCGCGGCAGGTTGTATCCGCGAACGACGTGCTGAGCATCTTGAATGCCAAATCCGCACCGGTGATCGATGTTCGGTCCGCGGGCCGTTTCACCGGCCATGCGGCGGAGCCGCGGCCTGGCTTGCGCCCAGGGCGAATGCCCGGCGCGCTCAACCTGCCATTTGACCGGCTTACTGAGGTCGATGGCCACTTTGCCAGCGTCGAAAAGCTACGCGAGATCATTCCACTCGGCACAGGTGAAGGGCAACCGGTGGTTACCTGTGGGTCCGGCATGACAGCGGCAACACTGGCATTAGGAATGGCGCGCATCGGTGTGGACGCGCGGCTCTACGATGGGTCGTGGTCCGAGTGGGGCCGCGATACGGGGCTGCCTGTCGAATCGGATGCCAACTGACACCTTGGACATTGTGTGCGCTAAAATTTCGGGGCGGTTGAAATGCGCTGAGGGCAGCGTTCAGGCAATCTGTTCCGCTTTGGGTACGCGCGAGGAGTTGACACGTTCTGCACTGGGCGTGTGGCCGAACTGGGTGCGGTAGCATCTGGCAAAATGCGATGCGGAAGAGAATCCGCAGGCAACGGCAACTTGCAACACGGTCATTGAGGTCTGTGTCAGCAACAGCCGCGCACGTTGCAGTCGCAATTCGAGATAGTAGCGCGAGGGCGGCTTGCCGAGCTTGTCGTGGAACAGGCGTTCGAGCTGACGATTGGACAACGACACTGAACTGGCAATCTCGTTCAGCGGCACCGGGCTTTCCACATAGGCTTCCATATGCGCGATTGCGGCGAGAAGTTTCGGGTGTGAAATGCCGGTGCGGTGCTGAAGGGGCATGCGTTGCATATCGTGCGGGTGCCGCACGGAATTGTGCAGCAACAATTCAGCCACCTGCACCGCTAGATCATCGCCGTGATCGTAGGCAATGGCATTGATCATCATGTCGAGTGGGGCGGTGCCGCCAGAGCATGTAAACCGGTCGCGGTCGATCTCGAACAGTGCCGCGGTGATGTCGAGGTGCGGATAGACTTCCGCGAAACTCTCGACATTTTCCCAGTGAATCGTGCAGCGGTATTTGTCTAGCAACCCGGCCCGGGCCAACGCCCAGCTGCCTGTACAAACCCCGCCGAGCGCAATACCGGCCCGGGTGAAATCGCGCAGGCGGTTGGTGATGAGCGGTTCGTCAAATTTTTCGGCGCCAAGCCCGGCACACACAAAAATGACACTCATCTTGTCAGCTTCGCTTATTGGCGCTTCTACCGCCACTTCAACGCCGTTGCTCGCCATAACAGGGTGGCCGTCAACGCTGAATGTATGCCATGAATAAAGCTCTTTACCGGATAGCTGGTTGGCGCCTCTCAGCGGCTCGATCGATGATGTGAAGGCCATCATTGACAGGTTCGGGATCAGCAGGAACCCGATCTTCTCGGGAAGCTGGCCGCGTGTGGAGCCATACATTGCAGTCTCTCCCAAAACCGGCGGCAAACCTGCAGTTACGGGCGCCTCCAGAACAACGGGCACAGCTCATACTGTTCGGGGATACGACCACGCAATGACCAAATGCCGAGCTTTGGACGTCCTCCAAACCGGATCAGCTGCCAGCTGCAAATAAACAACCTTCACGCGCTCGCTGCAATAGGTTGAAGTGCTTGTGGATTATGCTTGGCAGGGGGCGCTCAGGCCAAGTGAACTACCGCTTCGATGCGATAGCGGGCGTACACCCGAACATGTCCCAGCGCGGCGGCTTTCCGCCACCATCCACATCGGGAGCGCCGCGTCCGGCGGCGATGTCCTCGTCCCACACACTGCGCGTGTCGAGGCTGAAACGGGTCCGGCCCGATGCGTCGGTGACGCTGGCATGCAGATGAGCGGCGGAGAAGGCGAGGATTTCGCCCGGTGCGATCAACACCGGCAGGGGATCGCCGGGCGGCAGCGCGGTTGCTTCGGGGAGAAGCGGGTAGTCCGGTACTGTCCCGGACAGCAACGTGTCGTAGTCCCAGTCGGCGGTTGTGTTGGGGATCGGGGTGTCGAACCCATCGGGCCAGATGTGCATCGTCCGCGTCTCGGTCAGCGGGAACAGGGGTGCCCACCAGTTGATCTGACACGAAATGCCTGACCCCCAGCTATCGCGATGCAGCGGCAACGGGCGTGCGAACCGGCTCTGTGCTGCCCGGCTTGAAGGGGCGATCCGCAGGCGCATGCGATCGCTGTGCACCGCGTCAACATGGTAGCCGATCTCGGCGAGCGTTTTGTGCCAGTGTGTGAGTGCATCGGCGCTGTTCGCCACCTGTTTGCGGGTCTGCGCTGACAGCTTGCGGAAGAGGTCCGGTGCAAGGCGCTGCTCGGCGCTATCCGGTTCTTCTCCGAACGTGTCGATGACGATGGATCGCACCGTATCGACCAACGCCGCCATTGCCGGCAGACCCCGGTATACGACCAATTCACCGGCGAACAGCGCTTCGCTTAAAGCTGCAGGTCCATCAAGTGAAGCACCGTCCCGAAACGGTTCAGCGGCCTGAGCCATCACGATAGGCCTTGAATCTCACCATTGGTATCAAGCCCGATCTCGTACGCGGCCGGTTTCTTCGGGAGGCCGGGCATTGTCATGATGTCTCCACACACGGCGACGACGAAACCCGCACCTGCTGATAGTTTTGCTTCACGCACCGGGAGCGTGTGGTCCTTGGCTGCGCCGAGAAGCTTGGGATCGGCGGAGAAGCTGTACTGGGTCTTGGCGATACAAACCGGCAGATGCCCATATCCCATGGCCTCGAATTGCTCCAACTGTTTGCGGGCGACGTCGCTGATCTGGACGTCTGCGGCGCGATAAATCTTTGTCGCAACGGCCCGGATTTTCTCGGCCAGTGACATATCGTCGGGATACAGAAGTGCGATATCCGGACTGCTCTCACCAAGCTGGTCAAGAACAGCCTGCGCAAGATCAGCAGCACCCGATCCGCCTTCGGCCCAGTGTCGGGAAATTCGTGACTGCACACCAAGCTCGTCACAAAGCGTTTTGACGGCGGTGACTTCTTCGTCGGTGTCCTTGGTGAAATGGTTGATCGCGACAACCGGCGTAATGCCGAACTGTTTGAGATTTTCAATATGCCGGCGCAGATTGGCGCCACCTTTCGTAACCGCATCCGGGTTCGGTTCGTTGAGATCGGTTTTGGCGACGCCGCCTTGCATCTTAAGTGCCCTTATGGTGGCAACCAGAACCACAGCATCCGGCCTCAGACCCGATTGCCGGCACTTGATATCGAGAAACTTCTCCGCACCGAGATCAGCACCAAATCCGGCTTCGGTCACAACGATATCGTTGAGCGCGAGCGCGGCTTTTGTTGCAATCACCGAGTTGCAGCCATGGGCGATGTTGCCAAACGGGCCGCCATGGATAAAGGCAGGGCTATGTTCGATGCTCTGCACGAAATTGGGTTGCAGCGCGTCCCGCAGCAAGACCGCCATTGCGCCATCAGCACCAATGTCGCGCGCGGTGACCGGTTCCTTGTCGGCGGTATAGCCGACAATCATGTTGCCGAGACGGCGTTGCAGGTCGGCGAGATCTTCAGCGAGGCAGAAGATTGCCATGATTTCCGAGGCGACGGTGATGTCGAACCCGGCTTCACGGGGCACGCCATGCGCAGGACCACCCAAGCCGATGACGATATTGCGCAGCGCACGGTCATTCATATCGAGGACGCGTTTCCAGACCACGCGTCTGGGATCGATCTTAGGTTCATGACCCCACTGAATGTGATTATCGAGGAGTGCCGCACACAGATTGTGCGCTGACGTGATGGCGTGGAAATCGCCATTGAAGTGCAGATTGATGTCTTCCATCGGCAGAACCTGCGCCCGGCCGCCACCGGCCGCGCCGCCTTTCATGCCGAAACAGGGACCCAAAGATGGTTCGCGCAGGCAAACGGAGGATTTGGCGCCAAGAAAGTTCAGTCCATCGTTGAGGCCGACGCTTGTCGTTGTCTTGCCTTCACCGGCTGGGGTGGGGGTGATTGCGGTCACGAGCACGAGCTTGCCACGCGGACGTTCCCGCAATTCGGCCAGATAGTCATGGCTGATCTTCGCCTTGAAGTGCCCGAATGGAACCATGGCGTCCGCAGGGACACCAAGCCGTTCTTCCGCCAATGGCAGGATAGACCGCATCGTGGCGGCGCGCGCAATGTCGATGTCCGGTGCGCCGGGCGGCGGCAGAGTGGCTGAAGGACCGGTTGATTCATTGGCTTGAAAATTCATGATAGCTCTCCCCCGATACATCAGGTATTGGCAAATGAAGTCGCGGTTTCGTCAAGACCCCGCGGATTGTCCGGTGGCTGCGGACTGTCCGGCGATCCAGTCGAGGGTGCTCCCCAACCCCCCGAACGGATAGAGGTGAATGCCCTCGATCAGGCTTTCCGGCGTCTGCGTGAGATGATCGACGATGCCGCTGAAAACAGGTTCCGGAGACCAACGGCCCAGCAACCGGGCGGCGCTTGGCCGCTTCGTCAACATTCGGGCTGAATTTCCAACGCCGCACTTAAGGGCAAAACCGATCAGCGTGCTGAGTTTGGCCGGACCGGCGAAACCGGCATAAACCGGCAGCGCGATTCCGTTGTCGCGAAGGTCCTGTTCCCAGGCCACAAGGCTCTCTGCATCGAACAGGAACTGGGTGACGATCCGCAATTGCGTGCCGGTTTCTTGCCCATAGGCGATCTTGGTTTTGATGGCAGCGATCAGGTCGGATTGGTCGGCAACCGGATGCCCATCCGGATGACCGGCGATTCCAAGGCGCTTCACGCCGTTGTCGGCCAGCCACCCGCTATCGATGACATCGAGCGTATTTTGAAAGGGTCCGGCAGGATCGGACTGATCACCGGCAATCAGCATGAAACCGGCAGCACCGGCCTCCATATAATGCGACAGACCCTCCGCCAGTTCCTTCTTGCTATTGAGCGCCCGGGCGGCGATGTGCGGCATGGGGTTCAAACCCATGCCGGCAAGGCGTCGGCAATCATCGAGATTGTCGATGAAACGCGCCCCCGGCAGGAATGGGAGGAATATGTCGGTCCCTGCCGGAACGCGCGCTATCGGATCACTGGCAGCGGCCAGTGATTGTTTGGCAACTTCGATGGAGGCGCTGGCCAGCAGCGCCTCCACGATTTCGTTCCGGTCGCGATCATTGCGATTTTCCTCTGTGAGCGTTTCCGTATTCGTCATCACAGCGCTCCCGGTTACCGGTTGCCATCAGTCGGCGTAGTCACGCCCTTTATATTTGGCCACTTCACGGGCATTCGGATTGACCGAGGGCCGGAAGGGCACGTCGACGACTTCGGCGCTTACCGTGTTGCCCGGGTGACCAACCGCATACTCGTCCGGCAGCCACACTTCGAGCTGCGTGCCGATTTCACTGTCCGCCACCGGCACCCATGCCAGGGCGATGTTGATCTGCAACTCCGGCGAATACCAGGGCGACGAAATGTACCCGACCGGATCGCTATCGCCGGTGTGGGCGATCAGCCAGAAGTCGGAGGCATAGTCCGTTACCGGCAGGCCCCCGAATGTGATGCCGACCATTTTCATCTTGAATGGCGGATTTCCGGCTTCAATCTGCGCCCGGACTTCTTCGAGCTTTTTCTTGCCGATATAGTCTGCTTCCTTCTTGCGCGGCACCTGATAGGCCAGGTTGCACTGGAAGGGCAGGGTTTCCTGGTCGATGTCCTGACCCCATGACAGAATACCTGCAGCGATGCGGCGGTGGTGTGCGGGTGCGATCACCATCAACTCATGCTTCACACCGGCTTTGAGCACGGCGTTCCACATGTCGTCGGCATAAAGTGTCGCGTCGTAGAGGTAGATTTCATATCCCTTCTCGCCGGTGAATCCGGTTTGAGATATGATGACGTCCCGTCCGGCGACTTTTCCGGCCATCAGCCCGTAATAGGGAATGTCGCGCACGGCTTCGCCAAACAGGTCAACCATGAGCGCTTCGGACTTTGGGCCTTGAATCTGGACAGGTGCAACGTCGATTTCACCAATGGTGACATCGAAGCCTTTGCCGATGTTCACGCCGCGCAGCCAGAACTCGAGATCGCTGTCGGAAATGGAGAACCAGAACTCATCCTCGGAAATGCGCAGGAGGACCGGGTCATTGAGAATGCCGCCAGCCTCGTTACACAAAATCACATACTTCCCGTGCATCGGTTTGATGCGGGTCGCATCGCGGGTGATGACATAGTCCACGAACGCTTCTGCGTCTGGACCCTTGACGCAAATCTGACGCTCCACCGCCACGTTCCACATGGTGACATGATTGATCAGCGCATCATACTCGACCATGGCCCCGCCATCTTCGGGACGGACATAGCCACGCGGGTGGTACATGCGATTGTAAACGGTTGCACGCCAGCAACCGGCCTTGTGCGCCAGGTGCCAATAAGGCGATTTGCGTACGCGGGTCGAAATCAGCATCTCGACGGGCGTGCGGCCCGACTGACGGAGATTGATCGGCACACGGCGATCGGACTGATCGACGGTGGTTGCCTGTCCGGGATTTTCCCGGGCCAGCTCTGCGGTTGACGCCACCGGGTCGGAGGGCGGTACGGCATGTGCGGCGAAGCCGCTGGTATCCTGATCGTTCATCTCAATCACCCCTGGTCTGAGTATGTGCCACGATGAACCCAGCCTGTTCCCGGAATTTGAATCGCGTTGTACTGTTGCCGACGCGGACTGTTCTGATTTCGTCGCATCAATACTTTCTACAGGCGCTGCGATACATCGAACGGCCAAGACTGGCGCGTGAGGATGCTGTTAGGACCTCAAGAATAGCGGCAGTTAAGCCAAAACAGCTTCCGAGGAGAGGTCCGGTGTCCAAATCGCCGGGTTGAGGTGCATACGCCCGCAGAACAACACTGGAGAGTGCTGAGGCTTTGCTTGATTAAATCAGAAAGGCTGATATACAGCCCGGGTCTTGATGATGCGGGCATTGGGGAGTGTCTTGGCGCGTAATTTTCTTGTTGTAGATCCGGAAGATGGTCAGCATGTGCTCAAGGGCCTGGCCTCCCGCATCAGAGTCCGGATATTGAAGCTGCTGCACGAGCACGGCGCGATGAACATAAATGAGATCGCGGAGCGGCTCGGCCTGCCGCAATCTACAGTCTCGTCAAATACTGCCATCCTTGAAGAAGCGGAACTTATCCGCACCGAGACGCAAAAGGCCCGCAAGGGTAATCAGAAGATCTGTCATTCGACTTTCGATGAGGTTCTGGTCGCCTTCAAGGAAGACTTGCAACCACTTGCCGCTGAGGCCATCGAGGTTGCAATGCCCATCGGGCTCTACACCAGCTTCGAGGTGACGGCGCCGTGTGGCCTGTGCTCACCCGAGGGGATTGTGGGTCTGCTGGATGTGCCCGATGCCTTTCTCGATCCGGATCGGATGAAGGCCGGTCTGTTGTGGTTCACACGCGGCTATGTGGAATATCAGTTTCCCAACAATGCCAAGCTGACCAATACCGAGTTGGAAGCCATCGAGTTCGTCATGGAGCTGAGCTCCGAGGTTCCGGGCACCAGCGCCGACTGGCCGTCCGATATTACGCTTTCAGTAAATGGCAAGGATGTGGGCACCTGGACGTCCCCCGGCGATTTCGGAGACAAGCGCGGCGTCTTCACGCCCGATTGGTGGAAGCTCAAAGGCTCGCAATATGGCAAGCTGAAAAACTGGCGCATCGGGCAAAACGGCACATATGTCGATGGTATGAAGATTGCCGAGACATCGCTGCACGATCTCGACATTGCCGGGCACCACTCCATTCGCATGCGCGTTGGTGTGCACGGTGACGCCAAGCATCCCGGCGGTATCAATATATTCGGTCGTGGTTTTGGAAATTACGACCAGGATATCGTACTCAGGTTGCATACGCGGCGCTAAACGCAGCACCAGAAATTTTTCCTCCCAACCCGCTTGACGAAACCAGTCCGCTGGTTTCTATATATCCAAGCATACGATATAAATCAGAAATACTGATCCAAACGGGAGGGCATCATGAAGGCGACCGTAACGGCGCATAAGGATTATCGTATCTCCAAGATCGATGATCGTGTCTATGGCGCGTTTCTTGAGCATCTGGGCCGGGCGATCTATAGCGGCATCTATGAGCCGGACCACCCGACTGCCGACGCGAACGGCATGCGCAAGGACGTTATCGATCTGGTAAGTGATCTCGATATCCCGATGATCCGGTATCCGGGCGGCAACTTCGTTTCGGCTTACAACTGGGAAGATGGGATCGGACCAAAAGAGGATCGGCCTGTTCGGCTTGACCTCGCCTGGCACACCTCGGAATCCAACGAGGTTGGCATCCACGAATTTGCCGATTGGTGCGATTCTGTCGGCACCGAGATGATGCTTGCGGTCAATCTGGGGTCGCGCGGCCTCGATGATGCCCGTAATTTCGTTGAGTACGTCAATCATCCCGGCGGCAGCTACTGGTCAGACCTGCGTAAGAAGAACGGCCGGGCCGAACCCTGGAACGTCAAGCTGTGGTGCCTGGGCAATGAAATGGACGGCCCCTGGCAGGTTGGTCATAAGTCGGCCGAGGAATACGGGCATCTCGCCAATGAAACCGCAAAAGCCATCCGGGCTTTCGACAAGAACCTTGAGCTTGTTGTGTGCGGGTCCTCGCACGCGGACATGCCGACCTATCCCGATTGGGAAGCAACCGTTCTTGAGCATACATACGAGAATGTCGACTACATCTCGCTGCACATGTATTTCCGCAACCCGGAAAAGAACACGGCCAATTACCTCGCTCTCAACGAGAAGCTGGACAATTATATTGGCACGGTCGCGGGTGTTATCGACTATGTGAAAGCCAAAAAGCGCTCGAAGAAAAACGTCTACATTTCCTTTGATGAGTGGAACGTCTGGTATCACTCTAACCAGCAGGATCGCAAGATTCTGGAGGGGAATGAAGGTTGGCCGCATGCGCCGGCGCTGCTTGAGGACATCTACAACTTCGAGGATGTGCTGCAGGTCGGCTGTGTGCTGAATACGTTCATTCGCCGTTCCGATGTGGTCAAGATCGCGGCCATCGCGCAGCTCGTGAACGTGATCGCGCCGATCATGACCGAAAAGGGTGGTGGGGCCTGGAAGCAGACTACTTATTACCCCTACTACTATGCTTCGCGTTATGGCCGCGGTACGGCATTGCGGCTCAATGTCAATTCACCGGGTTACGACTGTATCCATGGTGACAATGTGCCATATGCCGATATTTCGGCTGTGCATGATGAGGATGCTGGTACGGTCACCTTCTTCGCCGTCAATCGCCACGAATCAGAAACCATCGATACTGAGGTTTCTCTGGCCGGATTCGGTGCCGCTGAGGTCATCGAGCACAAGCTGATGACACATCCAGATCTGGAAGCGGTCAACACGGCTGAAAACCCGAATGAAGTAGCGCCAGTCGAAGGCTCTGGCGCCAAGGTGGATGGCAGCACGCTCTCCCTCGCGCTGCCGCCATACTCATACCAGATGATCCGCCTTAAAGTGTAGCAGGATCACGCAAAATCCTCCTGACAGGCGCGGCTTCGGCTGCGCCTTTTTTTATATCTGAATTTATGATTTATATCATATAAGCCGTTGACAACGAACTGCCTTGCTGTAGCCTGTAGGGGTACTGGTGGCGACAATATGGAAGCCGCCGAAGGGAGGAAATTATGAGGACTTGGATTACGCTGGCGGTCTCTGCCGTCATGGCGGTCTCCGGTTTCACTTCTGCCACTGTTGCTCAGGAAGAAGCCGTAGCTCCGCCGATCACCGACTTTCCGCGTGAAGAAACGCTGATTGTCCACAACCCTGAAAACCCATCATCCAACCCACCCAATTTCAATATCTGGGTGGCCGGAAATGGTGCGGCCTGGTCAAACGGCCTGCACCAGTTGGCCTTGGACACTTTGTGGTTCATTGATCCTGATGCGGGTATCGATGGCGCGCTTTACAACCAGCTTGCCGCCGATGTTTGGGAATATAACGACGACTTCTCCGAAATGACTGTGCGTCTGCGCGAAGGTATTTACTGGAGCGATGGCGAGGAATTTACCGCCGATGACGTGGTGTTCACCGTCGAAACCCAGATGGAGACACCCGGTCTCGTGTGGAGCGCGGCTTTCTCTGAAAGCGTAGCTTCTGTTGAGGCTGTGGATGACTACACAGTTAAGTTCAATTTGAGCAAGCCGAACTCGCGTTTCCACGCGCTGTTCTCGGTGCGCTGGAATGCTGCCTGGATTATGCCTGAGCATATCTTCTCCGAAGTTGAAGATGTCACGGCATTCCAGTTCAACCCGCCTGTTGGCCTTGGCCCTTACACGCTGAATTCGTTCGATCCGAACGGCTATTGGTATGTTTGGGAAAAGCGTGACGATTGGGACCGTACGGCTCTGGCCGAATGGGGCGAGCCCGCTCCGAAATATATTATCTACCGGAGCATTCCCTCGACCGACAATCGTCTGATCGAAATGGTCAATGGCGATCTGGATATGATCCACGATCTGACGCCGGAAGGCATGTTCTCGATCGTTGAGCAGAAGGACACCGCTCGTGGCTGGTTCCCGGGCTTCCCCTATGCGCACCCCGATCCGACCCTGCCGATGGTGATCTTCAACACCCAGAACGAGATGTTCCAGGACAAGCGTGTCCGTTGGGCTCTTGCTCTGATGCTTGATGCACGTGCCATCTCGATGGCATCTTACCGTGGCGCTGCAACGCTTTCAGCGATCGCAATTCCGCCGACCGGTACGCATCCGGATGACTACCACATTCCGATGCAGGACTGGCTGCAGGGTTACGAACTCGATCTGGGCAATGGCGAGACCATCAAGCCATACGATCCCACGATCGGCACGCAGGTTGCAGACATGGTTCGTCCGCAGTTCGGCGATGAGGTTCCCACCGATGAAGCCCTGACCAAGCGTGCGTTTGGCTATGGCTGGTGGAAACAGGATCTCGATGCCGCCGCTGCACTGCTTGAATCCGCCGGGTTCACCAAGCAGGGCAACCAGTGGATGATGCCCAACGGCGAACCGTTTGAGTTCACGCTCAACACGTTCTCCGAAGGTGTGATCAACCGCATGGGCACCATGATTGCCCAGCAGTGGAGCCAGGCCGGTGTGCAAGTCACCGCTCAGGCTGATCCGCAGATCTTCTCGGACTCACTGCCGCTCGGTCAGTTTGAAGCCGCAACGGCTTGGTCGATTGAAACCTGGGGTGGTAATCCTGACCTCAGCTTCTTCCTCGACAGCTGGCATTCGGACTTTGTGGCCGAACCGGGTGAACGTCAGCCTGCACGTAACTGGCAGCGCTGGACTAACCCAGAGCTCGACGAGATCATCGAGGAAGTGCGTGTGACCGAATTCACCGATCCGCGTAACCTCGAGTTGGGCCAGGAGTTCGTCAAACTCATGGTCGAAGAGATGCCGGTCATTCCGGTCATGTCGTACAACGTGTTCTCGGTATATGACACGACTTACTGGACTGGTTTCCCGGCAGCGGAATCCAATCCGTACGCCAACATCGTTACCAACTGGTCCAATTCGAAGTATATCTTCACCCAGTTGAAGCCGACTGGCGGCATGTAAGATTACTCCCACGAACAACACAGACGCCCGGCTTAAGCTGGGCGTCTGCTCCGGCTGACAGGATTCCCTAATGAAAGCCTATCTGTTATTCGCACTCAAACGGCTGCTCCAACTGATAGCCGTTGTATATGCTGGGTGCTCCGCCGCTTTCTTTATTGCAAAGCTGTCACCAATCTCTGCCGTAGAATCGATCATCGGGCGCATCTCAGGCCGGTCGACCTTCAGCCCTGAGGCAGTCGAATCCCTACGTGCGACCTTGACGGAACTTTTTGGCCTCGATGTGCCGCTACATGAACAGTATTTCCTGTTTATCGGACGGCTTATCACTCTCGATTTTGGCCCATCTCTTCTCGCCTTTCCAACACCGGCTATGACCCTCATCGGGTGGGCGTTGCCGTGGACGGTCGGGCTCTTGACTGTCGCCATCGTGATGACCTGGATCTTGGGCAACATCCTTGGCGGTCTTGCTGGCTACTATCAAAATTCCCGCATTCTCAAGGCTATCGGCGTCGTGGCCATCGGCGTGCAGCCGATCCCATATTATATTGTCGCCTTTCTGATGGTGATCATCTTCGGCTTTCTGTGGCCGGTACTGCCGATCAGTGGCGGCTTTGCAATGAATGTCCGCCCGGGCCTGACCTGGGAATTCATCGGGTCCATTCTGGTGCACTCAATTCTGCCGGCGACATCGCTGGTGCTGGTGGGCATGGGAACATGGTTCCTCGGCATGCGCGCTCTGGTCTCGAACATCATTTCCGAGGACTATGTCACCTATGCTGAACTGGCCGGTGTGCAACGCCGCACCATCGTTTTCGGTTACGTCATTCGCAACGCCATCGTGCCGCAGCTGACAGCGCTCGCCATGGCGCTTGGCGGCATATTCTCGGGCACGATCATCACCGAGCAGGTGTTCTCCTATCCGGGACTTGGCACCTTGCTGATCCGCGCGGTCAATGCCGGCGACTCGACGACTGTGCTAGCCGTGTCATGTATCGCGGTCATGGCCGTTGCGACCGCCATTTTTATCATCGATCTGCTGCATCCGCTGCTCGATCCGCGCGTAAGGGTGGGCTAACCGATGTTTACCGTCTTCAAGGACCTGATCCGTTACAACATCGAGTTCACCATTGGCTGTGTGCTTTTGGCGACCGTCATCATCTTTGCGATGTTGAGTTTTATCTCACCATACGAACCGGAATTGATTTACACGGTCATTCCGGACCGGCCACCGAGCTGGGAGTTCCCCTTCGGGACCAACTCACGTGGCCAGGACCTCTTCTGGAACCTCACCTTCGCGTTCCGCAACACATTGACCTTCGGAATCATTGTTGCGGTTCTGAGCCGCATTATTTCGATCACCATCGGACTGACCGCCGGCTATATGGGTGGGTGGGTCGACCGTGTCCTGATGTTCGTCAACGATATCTTCGTGGCCATTCCGATCTTCCCGATCCTGATCCTGTTCTATTTCGTGCTGCGCAACGATCTGAACACCTACACGCTGGCCTTGATCATGGCGTGTCTGGGCTGGCCGTTCGACGCGCGCCTGATCCGCTCCATCGCGATCGGGCTCAGGCATCGTGAATTTACCCGTCAGGCGGTATTCGCCGGGATGTCTCCCGCAAAGATCATGTTTCAGGAGCATCTGCCTTACGTCATGCCGGTGGTTTTCTCGACAGCCATGGCCAACATGATCTGGTCAATCGGTTTCGAGGTGACGCTCGGCGTACTCGGATTCACCAACGTCAATGTGCCCACAGTCGGGACCACGATTTATTGGGCCAACAACCACTCCGCCATGGTGGTGGGCACCTGGTGGTGGATTATCATCCCGGTTGTGTTGATCGTCATGCTGTTCCTCGGCCTGTTCCTGCTTGCCGTTTCCATGAACGAATATATCGACCCGCGTAGCCGGCTTAGACGGATGGGGGCCTGACCAATGTCCAACATTTTGAACGTTGAAGGTCTCAAGGCCTACTATCTGATGAACTATTACGGCATCCGGCGCGAAGTGCGGGCTGTCGACGACATCACTATGTCGGTCAAGCGCAACGAGATTTACGGCATTGCCGGCGAAAGCTCGAGCGGCAAGACCTCGTTCATCAAGGTACTGGCGGCAGCAGTGCGGCCGCCGCTCGAGATTGTTGCCGGTAAGGCGGAGTTCAATTTCGGTGGCCGCACATACAATCCGGCCGAGATGAGCGAGCAGGACATGAAGGCGATCCGCTGGAAGCACCTCAGCTACATCATGCAGGGCTCGATGAGCGTGCTCAATCCGGTGCGCCGTATCCAGGAGAGTTTTGTTGATTTCGCCCAGGCGCCACTCGGGTTAACCGGCGATGCCTTCAACAAGCGCATTAAGGAACATCTGGAGAGCCTGAAACTCAACCCGGATATTTTGCGCGCTTACCCGCACGAATTGTCCGGTGGTATGCGGCAACGCGTGACCATCGGTCTGGCGACAGTCTGTCGTCCCGATTTCATGATCGCGGATGAGCCGACAACGGCACTGGACGTGGTGGTACAAAAGGATGTGCTGTCGCTTTTACGCAATGTGCAGCAGCAAATGGGGTCTTCGGTCGTGTTCGTGACCCACGACATGTCCGTCCACGCCAATATCGCCGACAGGATCGGCATTATCTATGCCGGGCGGCTGGTGGAAGAGGGGCGGACCCGTGACCTGTTCACAACGCCCAAACATCCTTACACCGCGCATCTGGTCGGCAGTTTGCCGCGCATTGGCGATACAACGCAGCGCCCGGGACTTGAAGGGCGACCGCCCAATCTCGCTGATCCGCCCAGTGGATGCCGGTTTCATCCGCGCTGTCCGCTTGCAATCGACAAATGCCGTCAGGAAGTGCCACCGCTCGAAAAGGTTGGAGAGGAGCATCGCTCTGCCTGCTGGCGCGCAAGCGAGGTCAAACCCGTGGTTGATACCGAAGCAATAATGGGTAAGAGCGAGGTTCCTGCATGACCACGCTATTGAACGTTGATCGCGTCTCCAAACGCTTTGCCATGGGGGGCATTCTGTCCCGCGACCATGTGGATGCGGTTGTGGACGCAAACTTCGCCCTGGAAAAAGGCACGCCCGAGATTTTCACAATTATCGGCGAGTCCGGCTCCGGAAAAACCACACTCGCCCGTATGATCCTGGGATTGGAGCAGCCGAGCGAAGGGTCCATTGAATTCGAAGGCCAACCGGTTCCTGCTGGCGGCAACAGCCGGGCACGCCAGGCATTCATGGCCAAGGTTCAACCGGTATTTCAAAATCCGTTTGAAGCCTTCAATCCTCTGAAGCGGGTGGATCGCTATCTGGAAGCGACTGCACGGGCGTTTCGCAAGCTCAGCAGTAGGGCTGAACTCGATAAAGCAATGGACGAGGCGCTGGTGAAAGTCGGCTTGAGCCTCGCCGAAATCAAGGGCCGGTATCCGCACGAACTGTCCGGCGGACAGTTGCAACGTTGCGCGATTGCGCGGGCACTTGTCTGCGAACCCGAAGTCCTGATCGCTGACGAGCCGGTCTCGATGGTTGATGCCTCATTGCGCATGGCGATCGTTAACCTGCTGAAATCCCTCCGCGATGATTTCGGCGTGCATGTCATCTACATCACGCATGATCTTGCGACCGCGTATTACATTTCCGACCGGATCATCATCATGCAAAAAGGGCGGGTTGTTGAAATGGGGCCTGCGCGTCCTGTGCTGGACGATCCGCAGCATGCCTATTCACAACTGCTCAAAGCCTCTGTCCTCTCGGCTGCCGATGCCGGGAAAGGCAAGCTGGAGCCGGCGACGGATCTGCTGGAGGCCAGCGATAAGAAACTGGCGCAAGCTGCGACCAGTCATCTGGTTGAGAAGCCGGATGGACGGTTCGTGCGCGAATAGGATGGACCGCAGACGCTGTTCGCCCGAAACCCGGCAGGCAGCGGTATTGCGTCCAAATTACTGACGTCGCGTAATGGCGGATAATTCGCTACCAGTTGGCGATGGTGCCGTCGGCTAAAACCGCTTCAGTTGCCGGAATCTGCTCAGGCGCAAACGGGTATTTGGCCGCGGCCTTCTCGTTTATTTCGAGGCCGAAACCCGGCGCCTCGGGGACCTGCCAATAGCCATCTTTTCTGACGATAGGTGAATCCACGACTTCGTCGAACCACGGCACGATCCCGGTTGCCTCCTCCTGGATGACAAAATTCGGCGTTGCCACGTCAAAGTGTAAGGCGACCGCGCCAGCCACAGGTCCCATCGGATTGTGTGGCGCGACACCCATGTGGCTGGCCTCCGCAATGGCGGCGATCTTCTGGCCACCCGTCAAGCCACCGCAGTGACACAGGTCAGGTTGAACATAAGCCACGGCGCGGGTCTCTGCGATGTCCGCAAATTCACGTGGCATGAACAGGCGTTCACCGGTTGCAAGCGGACAGTCGACGCGCCGGGCAAGATCGGCCATGGCGTGCGCATCGCCGGGCTGAATCGGCTCTTCCACAAACAGCGGTTTTATTGGAGCGATGACATCAATATAGGCCTTTGCGGCGTCGATGGTGTCGGGTCGACCGTGAAAGTCCGTCATGATGTCGACACTCGTGCCAACCCGTTCACGTACGGCGGCAGCCAGCTTCTCGGTATGCAGCACCTCTTCCAGTGGAGCGTCATATCCCGTGTAGGGTACGAAACCGAGTTTGATGGCATTGTAGCCGAGCGCGATGGTTTCCTCGACCATGTCGCAGAACGCCGGAATATCGCGGTTGGAGGCCGGTTTCTTCCGCTTGCCCATATGCGGGTGCGTGTAGACGCGCACCTTGTCGCGGACCTTGCCGCCGAGCAATTGCCAGACGGGGACGCCAAGGTCTTTTGCCTTGATGTCCCATAATGCTTGCTCAATCGCGGACGCAGCCGTCATGCCAATCGATCCGAGAGGCCAGAAGCTGAAGCGGCTCATACGTGCCAGAATATGGGATATGTTCCGGGGATCCTCGCCAACCACAAATGGTGACAGATCTTCGATCGTGCCCAGCACCGCCCTGGTCTTCCATTCCAGCGTTGCCTCACCCCAACCGTAAAGTCCCGGCTGATCGGTCAGAACCTTGACGAATATCCAGTTGCGATGGATGGCGTTGACCAGAACTGTTTCAATTGCGGTGATTTTCAAGGCGTTTGAACTCTCGGTAATTGGCAAATTGGCACCTGACTTTCAGAGCAGGCAGCCAGTTTACGAAGGTGAGACATTGAGTGCAGCGCAAGTGCGCATGCACTGCGATTCAGTAGACACCAATGCGGCTGGCATCGGCAACTCTTTGATTTTGCCTACGCGCATTTAAAAGCATGCGCTGCGCCCACAGGCACATTTCACGAGCCATCCAGTGATAGTGAAATAAATTTCACGATACGATTTTTCTGTCATTTTTGTTGACAGTGGTGAAATCATTCTTTAGCTCATGCTGTTGCGCAAAAAATTCTGTGCAGTGAAATATCTTGCATACTTGGTCGTGTCCTTTATCAATCGACCGGGAGGCAAGGCCCACCAGGAGGAGAACAATGAATAAGTTTGGATTAAAGGGTCTGATGGCCACTGTTGCGTTTGCGGCTATTGCCGGAACCGTCAACACCGCCGCAGCTGAGAGCAAGTTCCAGTGCGAGCCGGGCGAAACCTACATCATGAACGTGATGGTTTCGGCGCACCCCTATTGGGTGCCCGTCTATCAGGGTTTCAAGCAGGCAGCCGAGGCTATGGGCTGTGAAACCGTCTTTTCGGGAACGCCCGATTACGACATCACCAAGCAGATCGCTTCATTCGAGCAGGATCTTGTGAAACAGCCTGCCGGCATTCTGCTGCACCCGATGCAGGCTGATCCGTTTATCGAGCCGATCGACCGCGCCATTGATGGCGGCGTCGCAGTCACCACTTTTGCTGCGGATTCGCCAAAGTCAAAGCGCACCGCCTATGTCACATCCGACAATCTTGCCGAAGCCAAATTCGCAGCTGAGGAAATTGTCAGCCAGATTGGCGACAGCGCTGAATATGCCGTTCTGGAAAATCCGGGTCAGAGCAACCACGATCTACGCGTGACAGCGTTGATTGACTACATGGAAGCCAACTACCCGAACATGAAGCTGGTCGGTCGTCAGGCAACCAACCAGGATTCAAATGCCGCATACCGTGCAACCGCATCGATGCTGCAGGCGAACCCGAACCTCGGTGCCTTGTGGATTCCGGAAGCCGGTTCGGCTGAAGGCGCTGTTGCCGCCGTGTTGGAAGCAAATGCTGATGTTTTGATCATGCATGCCGACATTACGCCGACGACGCTTGAGCACATCAAGGAAGGCAACATCCACATGTCGCTCAACCCCAACCAGGGTGTTCAGGGCTTCATGGGCTTCATCAATACGTTCCTTGCAGCACATCCTGACATGTTCGATCCGTTCAACGACTACAAGGTCTCGGGCTACAATCCGATGCAGATCCCGTTCGTTGACAATGGTTTCGCCGTTATCACCAAAGAGAACGCCGATTCCTTCGATCTGAATACATATATGGAAGGACGGGACCCGAACTAGGCTCCCTGCTTCAAACACATCCGAGAACACCCGCACCGACCCGCAAGGGCCGGTGCGGGGTAACGGAAACGAATTGTAACGTCCAAGCGTGCGATGGTGCCCATGTCTTCCGAGACGATCCTTAAAATCTCCGATCTGAGCAAATCATTCGGCCCGATTAAGGCGCTGCGCAATGTTGATTTCGAACTGCGCCGTGGCGAAATCCATGCCATCGCTGGTGAGAATGGTGCGGGCAAATCCACGCTGATGAATGTCATTGATGGCATTCTCCAACCCGACAGCGGCGAAATTGTCTTTGATGGCAAGCCGGTTAAAATCGCATCACCGACGGAAGCCCAGAAGCTGGGCATCGGTTTCGTGCATCAGGAAATCGCACTTTGCCCGGATGTCACCGTGGCCGAAAACATCTTCATGGCAACGACGAATGTCAGCCGTTCGCCTTTGATGAACTATTCGAGCCTTGAAAAAAAAGCTCAGGACGTTTTGTCCAAACTCGCAAATATTGATGCCACCGCGCTGGTGCGCTCTCTGTCTATCTCCCAGCAGCAGCTGGTCGAGATCGCCAAAGCGCTAACGCTTGACTGCCGCATTCTCATTCTCGATGAGCCAACGGCGGCGCTCACGGACAAGGAAGCGCAAATCCTGTTCGAGATCATGCACAAGCTCGCCGAGCAGGGCATTTCGATCATCTACATCTCGCATCGCATGGCCGAGATTTTCGAGAACTGCGACCGGGTCACCGTATTCCGCGATGGTCAGTACATCGTCACCCACAATGTGGCTGAAACGAACCCGTCCGAGATCGTCAATGCGATGGTGGGGCGTGTCATCGACAATCTTTACCCCGACAAACAAAGCGCTGACGAAAAATCCGACACCGCAATTCTTCAGGTTGAGAACCTGACCGATAACAACCGGTTCTTCGATGTCTCCTTCGAACTGAAGAAAGGCGAAATTCTCGGTATTGGCGGACTAATCGGTGCAGGGCGCAGCGAGATCGTGCGCGGCATTTGCGGCCTGGAAGGCGACGTATCCGGAACGGTCAGCCTGAATGGCGAACCACTCGCTATCAAGCACTATCAGGACAGCATTGCGCAGGGCATCGTTTATCTCTCTGAGGACCGCAAGGGTGATGGCCTTTTCCTTGAAATGCCGATTGCGGCCAACGTTTCCGCGCTAGCGGTAGAGCAGGTTGCCTCACGCAGCGGGCTCATAGATAGCCGCCGCGAAGGTCAGCAGGCTGAAACGGTCGGCCGCCGGCTCAATCTTAAATGCGGGCATATCTGGCAGCCGGTCTCCGCTTTGTCCGGAGGTAATCAGCAGAAGGTGGCGATTGCCAAGATGCTGTCGGTCAACCCGCGCGTCATTTTTCTCGATGAACCGACACGCGGTGTTGATGTCGGTGCCAAAGCCGAAATCCATCGCATATTGCGCGATCTGGCCCGCAACGGTGTCGGGATCGTGGTGATCTCATCCGAATTGCCGGAACTGATCGGCGTGTGTGACCGCGTTCTGGTTATTCGCGAGGGCCGGATCAGCGGTGAGGTGTCGGGAGACGACATGACTGAGCGGAAAATTATGTATCTGGCATCGGTCGCTGCATGACGACTATCGGCCGAGCACGGGGGAGAAGATGACGAACGAACTATCGCAAACCGGACCGGACATGCCCGACGCGGCAGGCCCAATGGATGCCCTGAAACGCCTGTTGCGCATGCGCGAAACCGGGCTGGTGTTGATCATCCTCACCCTGTTCATCGTCATGTCCTTTGCGTCCCCATACTTCCTGACGTGGGAGAATATGCGCGCCATGGCCATGGCGTTCGCTCTTGAAGGCATCGTTGTGGTCGGCATGACGATCCTGCTGATTTCCGGCGGTATCGACCTTTCCGTTGGCTCGGTAACCGCATTGGCTATGGTGATCGCCGGATTATTGTTTCTCAACGGTGTCGATCCGTGGACGGCTTCGCTGATCTCTATCGCCTGCTGCACAGCTATTGGTGCGGTGATGGGCTTTTTCACCACTAAAGTGGGCCTGCATCACTTCATCGTTTCACTTGCGATCATGGTGATAGCGCGTGGTGCCTGTCTGCTCGGCACCGGTGGCCGTCCCCTTGGTCTCTTCACGCTACCGCCGGAGTTCAAATTCATCGGGCAGGGCTCAGTGGGTGTCATCCCGGTGGTGATCATCGTTTTTGTCGTAGTCGTCGTCGCCTTCGATTTCATGCTGCGGCGCACCACCATGTTCCGGAAGGTTTTCTACACCGGCAGCAACGAGAAGGCCGCCGCATACTCGGGCATCCGCACCAAGAAAGTAATCTTCCTGACGACGACGCTGTGCTCTGCGCTGTGCGGTGTGGCGGGCATCATCTACATGGCGCGCTTCGGCTCTGCCCAGCCGACCTTCGGCATCGGCATGGAACTGAATGTGATCGCAGCTGCCGTCATCGGCGGCGCCAGCCTCAACGGCGGAACGGGCACGATTTTCGGCGCCATTCTTGGCACGATCCTGCTCTCCGTGGTGTCGTCTTCACTCGCCCTGCTCGATGTATCTGTTTATTGGCAGGACATAATCCGTGGCTCAATCCTGCTCGCGGCGGTATCAATCGACCATTACATCAATAAGCGGCGCGCATAGGCTGCTTCTGGAAACGGCAAAACCGGACAAAAAAGATGGCGATTAGAAAAGACGATTTCGAGGCGATACGGCAGATCCACACGGTGCTGATCCTGCACTTTGTGGAGGGCATGAAGCAGTCCGATATCGCCGAGACGCTCAATCTGTCGACATCCAAGGTCAACCGCCTCATCACCCAGGGCCGGAGCCTGGGGATGATCAAGATCGCGATTGAAAGCCCGTTTCAAAGCCTGGTCGATCTTGAGAGCGGGTTGGTCAAATCAACCGCGCTCGATAATGCGGTGGTTACACCGACTATATCAGGCAATCCCGACACCACGTTGCAACAGGTAGGCAGGGCGGCGGCCAATCACCTGCTCGAGACGATCCGCGATGGCGACGTGATCGCGATTACTGGCGGTAAGGCCGTCAGCGCAGTTGCCGAGCATATTCAGCCTGAGCGTAAGTTTGACGTCACAGTCGTGCCGCTGACCGGCGGTGTGCAAGGCAAATTCTATACGGACGTCAATCACCTCGCGACGCGCATTGCCGAACGGCTTGGCGGCAAGGCGATGCTTGTGCACGCGCCGCTCTTTGCGGAAAGCCGCGAGCAGCGCGACATGCTTTTGCAAATGAACTCTATCCGCGAAGTCTTCGATCTGGCGCGCAGTGCTGCAGTTGCGCTGGTGGGTGTCGGATCGATCACGGTGCCGGGCTCCAGCTACTATGATCTGCATCCCATGCCCAATCCGGACAGGGAACTGCTGGTCAAGTCGGGTGTCATCGGCGAGTTTCTTGCCCATCTCATCGGGCGTGATGGATCGCTTGCAGACTATCCACTCAATTCGCGCCTTGTGGCGCTTAATCCGGCTGATCTCGATCGTTGCCCGCGCACAATCGGTGTGGCGGCAGGTTTGGAGAAGGTCGATCCCATTCAGGCCGTCCTCAATGGCGGCCTGCTCAATTCTCTTATTGTCGATGAGGAAACCGCAAATGCGGTGCTTCAGTCGATGGGAAAGGTTATCAATGTCGCATGAAATGCTCACCCGCCCGATAGGCACCACAAACATCACCGCATCAGCGGTGGGCCTGGGCACCTGGGCGATCGGCGGCTGGATGTGGGGCGGAACGGATGAGAGACAGTCCATAGAGGCCATCCACACTGCGATTGATGAAGGCATCACACTCATCGACACTGCTCCGGCATACGGTCAGGGCGTATCAGAAACAATCGTCGGCAAGGCCATCAAAGGCCGCCGTGACAAGATTGTGCTGGCCACCAAATGCGGGCTCGTGTGGCACACTCAGAAGGGCAATCACTTCTTCGATGTCGATGGCAAACCGGTACATCGCTATCTGGGCAAGGACTCTATTATCCACGAGGTGGAACAGAGCCTGAAGCGGCTGGGGACCGACTATATCGATCATTACATCACCCACTGGCAGGACCCAACGACACCCATCGCAGAGACGATGGAAACGTTGGAGCGCCTCAAGGCCGATGGCAAAATTCGCTCGATTGGTGCCAGTAATACCTCGCGCGAAGACCTTGATGCCTACCTTGCAGCCGGGCAGTTGGACGCCATTCAGGAAGAATACTCAATGGTTGTGCGCGACCTTGAAAAGTCGCTTCTTCCGACCTGTATCGAGAACAATGTTTCGGTACTGAGTTACTCCTCGCTAGCGCTGGGCTTGCTGTCGGGCAAGATTGGCCCGGACAGACAATTCAGCGGTGATGATTTGCGTAAGGATAATCCGCGCTTCTCGCAGTCAAATCGGGAAAAGGTCGAGCAGCTGATGCAACAGATCGATCCGATTGCTGACGCGCATGGGGCAACCCGCGCGCAGATCGTGATTGCCTGGACGCTACAACAGCCTGGCATCACCTTTTCACTTTGCGGCGCGCGCAATGCGGCGCAGGCCAGGGAAAATGCCAAGGCAGGGCGAATACGTCTTAGCGGCAGTGAAATCGTATTGATAGGGAAGGCGGCGCAGACGCATTTAAGCCAGCTCGACGCCTGAACCTGACAGACTTGTAAACATTCACCCAATGCCGCACCCGGGTGCGGCAAACGAGAAAGCCATGCCTGAACCACAGGACGACAGATTTGAAAGGATACGCCGGAACGGCGAATTCGATGCCGTCGTCATAGGTGGCGGGATCAACGGGATTGGCGTATTCCGCGATCTAGCCCTGCAGGGCTTGCGGGTTTTGCTGGTGGAGCGGAATGACTTCTGCTCAGGGTGCAGTTCCGCGCCCTCGCGCATGATTCACGGTGGCCTGCGATATCTCGAGAATGGCGAGTTTCATCTCGTGCGGGAGTCGTTGAACGAGCGGGATACGCTTTTGGCGGATGCGCCGCACATGGTGCGGCCACTGCCGACCACCATACCCATCACTCGAACGGTTTCGGGGATCGGCAATGCCGCGATGAGCTTTTTCGGTCTGCCCGGTCGGCCCCGGCCGCGCGGCGCGCTTCCGATCAAGATCGGGCTTTGGCTCTATGACCGGTTCAGCGGACGCAACCGGAAACTGCCCGCACACAGTTTTCATTCCGCCGGCGAAACTCGGCGGCGCTGGCCGGAACTACGGCAGGACCTTAGATACTCCGCCACATATCATGACGCCTGGATCAGCCATCCCGAACGGCTGTGCATCGAACTTATTGCCGACGCAACAGCGCACAATCCCGAAGCCATAGCGCTCAACTACGCGGAGCTTTCTATAGATGGTGAGGATTTCACACTCACCGATCAGGAAACCGGAGACAAGTTTTCCGTTGACGCCAAAGTGCTGGTCAACGCCACTGGTGCCTGGGTCGATGAAACCGAAGCGGAACTCGGGACCAGCTCAGAACGTATGGTCGAGGGGACCAAGGGGTCGCATTTGATCCTCGATAATGCGGACCTGCTTTCGGCGCTCGATGGGCACATGATCTATTTCGAGAATGGAGACGGCCGGGTCTGCATCGTTTTTCCCTATCTGGGGCGGGTGCTTGCAGGGGCAACGGACATACGCGTCAAGGAGGCGGGCCGGACAGCCTGCACCGAAGAGGAGCGCGACTACATTCTCAGTTCACTGAAATCGCTTTTCCCCAAACTGCCCATCGACCAGTCGCAGATCGTATACACCTACTCCGGCATCCGTCCCTTGCCGGTGAGCAAGGCCGACTTCACTGGACGAATATCGCGCGGCCACTTTGTGCGCCGGATTGATGGACGCATCCCGCATTTTTGTATGGTCGGCGGCAAGTGGACGACATTCCGGGCGTTCGCGGAGCAAACAACCGACATGGTGCTCAATGAGATTGGACGTGCACGGCAAAAATCGACCGCCGGTCAGGCTATTGGCGGGGCGAACGGATATTCAGGCAGGCTCGAAGACGATCTTGTCGCAAAACATGCCGTATCCCCAGCGCGCGCCCAGCATTTAGTCGACCTCTATGGCGGCAACGCAGGCCGGGTTCTTGCGTTTTGCGCAACTGTTCCGGACGCACAGCTTCCCGGGCTCGAAATGACCGAGGGCGAAGTTGCATATGCCGTGCGTTTCGAGTGGGCACTGCACATCGCCGATGTGCTGCAAAGGCGCAGTCCGGTCTCGATACGCGGCGATGTCAGCCGGGCCGTCATTGAAGCGGTGGCGGCTGTGATGGCGCGTGAACTGGGCTGGGACAGCGCCCGGACAGATCAGGAAATCGAACAGTTTACGAATGAGTTGGCGGCCTATCACGATGTGACGCCGGCCCGCCTTGAAAGGAGTACGACATGACCAAGATCAGCACCAAAGCCCGGATGAACCGGCTGTTCAAAAATGGAGGCTGCCTCGACGTAGCCATAGATCATGGCGTGTGCAACGAGCCGAGCTTCCTGTCCGGTCTCGAGGATATGGCAGGTGTGGTCGACACTCTGGTCAATGCCGGGCCTGATGCCATCCAAATGACCTATGGTCAGGCTGATCTTCTGCAATCGCGACCCGAGCGCGACAAGCCGGCCCTCGTGATGCGCATCGATATGGGCAATCCGTACAATGACCAGCGCCACAGGGTCATGTGGTCTCAGCTTCAGAACGCGGATGAGCCGATTGTCGGGGCTCTGGAGATGGATGCCGCTGCTGTGGTTGTGAACCTCTTCATGCTGCCCGACGAACCGGAATTGTTCCGTCAGTGTGTTGAGAATATCTCCCGCGTCAGAGCTGCTTGTCACACTTATGGTATGCCGCTGATGATCGAGCCGCTGGTGATGCTGCCCAACGATGTGCGCGGTGGTTATCAGGTTGATGGCAATGCCGAGAAAATCGTCACGCTCGTCCGGCTCGCAGCGGAAATGGGTGCGGACATTATCAAGGCGGACCCGACTGAAAACCCCGAAGATTTCCATCGGGTGATTGAGGCGGCACGCGTCCCTGTGCTGGTGCGCGGAGGCGGTAAGGAGGACCTCAAGAACGTTCTGATGAAGTCCGCCGCCCTGATGGGGCAGGGCGCCAAGGGCATGGTTTATGGCCGCAATATCTATCAGCACGATAACCCGCGTGCCGTCGTTGCTGCGCTGATGGCGCTTATCCACGATGGTGCCGATGGCGAGAAGGCCTGGGACGTCTACAACAATGGCTGATGGTCCGGGCTATCTACTGGGACTCGACGCCGGCAACACGGTCATCAAGGCGGTGTTGTTCGATACGGCCGGGCGTCAGGTTGCGGCGCATGGGATCGATGGTGCGACACACAAACCGGCCCCCGGCATGGTGGAGCGGTCGCTGCCCGAACTGTGGGAAAACGCCAAAACAGCAATATCCAAATGCCTCGCTGCGGCAAAGGTTGATGCCAATCAGATTCTGGCCATCGGCACAGCCGGTCACGGCAATGGGCTTTACCTGCTGGACAAAGAGGGGGAGTCGCTTCTCGGAATCCAGTCGCTCGACACACGAGGTGCGGCACTCGCCGAAGAGTTGGACGCGGTGTCCGGCGCTGAGATGCATGCGATCTGTCTGCAGCGGCCCTGGCCGTCACAGACGCCGGTTCTACTCGCCTGGCTGAAGCGTAACCAGCCGGACGTCTATGCACGTACCGGCACGGTTCTTTTCGCAAAGGATGTGATTACCTATCACCTGACCGGTGAGCGCGTCAGCGAGATTTCGGACATGTCCGGTGCCGGATTGTTGCGCCTGCCGGATGCCAAATATGACACCGACCTGCTGCGTCTCTACGATCTGGAAGACGCGGAACTGATGATGCCCGATTTGCGGGAGCCGACCGATGTCGTCGGACACGTCACCAAAGCCGCCGCTGAAGCGACGGGCCTTGCAGAGGGTACGCCGGTTGTTGGTGGCCTGTTCGACGTAGTGGCATCGGCGCTTGGATCGGGCGCTGCCGGGCCCGGTGCGGCGTCCATTGTCGCCGGAAGCTGGTCGATCAATCAGGTCTTTTCTGAAGCACCGGTTGTTGACGAAAGTGTTTTCATGATTTCGGCCTATGGGCCGGACCGTTACGTCAACATGGAAAACAGCGCGACCTCGGCCGCCAACCTCGAATGGTATGTGCGTACATTTGTCGAGCGCGGCGGGCATCACGATGATCCCTTCGGGTTCGTCAATCAGGAAGTGGGCAAAACTGCACCCGCTCACGATGATCCGTTGTTCCATCCCTTTCTTTACGGCGGACGGCTCGGCGCACATCAGCGCGGCGGCTTTTACGGCCTTGCCGGGTGGCACACTGAAGGGCATCTGCTCCGCGCCCTCTATGAGGGTGTAATGTTCGAGCACCGGCGGCACATCGATGTGCTGCGAAAGGCCGGGGTGCATTTTGAGACGGCAGCTTTATCGGGTGGTGGCGCGCGGTCGCCTCACTGGCCACAAATGTTTGCCGACGGTCTAGGCGTTGAGGTCACCGTCGCGGAGGCAGAGGAAACCGGAGCGTTGGGTGCCGCCATTGCTGCTGCGGTTGGCGCGGGTTTATATGCCGATGAAGTCTCGGCTGTTAGAGCGATGACGCGGGCGCGGCAAAAATATACGCCTAACCCGGACATGCGTGACCATTACACCCGGCGGTACGATCTGTTTCTCGAACTGGTGCAGGCGATGGACCCGGTCTGGCGGAAGCTGCAAGCAGGAAATGATTGATGCGGGACTTAGGGCAGGTCAAAAAGCTCGACGGCACATATGACTACATTATCGTCGGTGCAGGCACTGCCGGTTGTGTGCTGGCCAACCGTCTGACCGAGAACCCCAAAACCCGTGTCCTCCTGCTCGAAGCCGGGGGCAGTGACAATTATCACTGGGTGCATATTCCGGTGGGCTATCTTTATTGCATCGGCAACCCGCGCACCGACTGGATGATGAAAACGGCTGAGGAAGCCGGGCTCAATGGCCGGTCGCTCGTCTACCCGCGCGGCAAGGTTCTGGGTGGCTGCACCTCGGTCAACGGCATGATCTATATGCGCGGGCAGGCGGCCGACTATGATTTGTGGCGCCAGATGGGCAATGTCGGCTGGGGCTGGGACGATGTGCTGCCTTATTTCCTCAAATCCGAGGATCATCACGCCGGCCGAACCGACCTGCACGGCGCCGGCGGCGAATGGAAGGTGCAAAAGCAGCGCCTGAAGTGGAAAATTCTGGAGGCTTTCCAGCAGGCGGCAGCCGAGTTCGGGATCATGCCGCGCGACGATTTCAACGATGGCAATAACGAAGGCTCCGGCTTTTTCGAGGTTAATCAGAATGGCGGCGTGCGCTGGAACACGGCCAAGGGCTTTTTGCGTCCGGCAATGAACCGGCCAAATTTGCGGGTGATGACGCACGCGCATACAGACCGGCTGCTGATGGACGGAAAAAAAGTCACCGGGATCCGGTTCAGATCGAAAGGTGCAGTATACGAGGTGCAGGCGCAGGCGGAAGTGATCCTCTCTGCCGGTGCAATCAACTCACCCAAGATTCTGGAGTTTTCCGGCATTGGCCGTCCGGAGGTGCTGGGTGACCTCGGCGTTGAAGTCGCCCACGAGAGTTTGGGCGTCGGCGAGAACCTGCAGGATCACCTGCAAATCCGCACCGTTTACAAGGTGCACGGCGCAAAAACCCTCAACACGGCAGCAAACTCGCTTTTCGGCAAAGCCGGTATGGCGCTGCAATACGGCCTGTTCCAAAACGGCCCCATGTCGATGGCGCCAAGCCAGTTCGGCATGTTCACTAAGTCCGATCCGTCGCTGGAAACGCCCGATATCGAATATCACGTGCAGCCGCTCTCGACCGACCGGCTCGGCGATCCTTTGCATCGGTTCCCGGCGATCACCGTTTCGGTGTGCAATCTGAGGCCGCAAAGTCTGGGCAGCACACACGCGGTTGATGCTGATATCGACAAGCAGCCGAATATTCAGCTGAACTATCTTTCAGCCGACAATGACCGTCAGGTCGCGCTCAAAGCCGTCCGGCAGGCCCGCCAGATCATGACCGCCAAAACGCTGCAAAAATATGCGCCAGAGGAAATTTTGCCCGGCCCGGCAGTCGATACGGATGACGAGCTGTTGCGCGAGATCGGCAATATCGCAACCACCATTTTTCATCCGGTCGGCACCTGCAAAATGGGGCAGGACAAAGATGCTGTCGTCGGGACGGACCTCAAAGTGCATGGTGTCGACGGATTGCGGATTGTGGATGCGTCGATTATGCCGCGCATCGTTTCCGGCAATACGGCGTCGCCCGTCGTCATGATTGCAGAAAAGGCCGCCGATATGATCCGGTCGGCCTCGTAAAAATATAGAAACGCCGCTCAGTGCTGAGCGGCGTTCCCAATCTGTATTATCCTAAAGTCGGCATCGTGAACTGCGGGTCGGTGCGCTGTCCGTTGGGCCACCGGGTCGTTGTGGTTTTGATCCGCGTGTAGAAGCGCACGCCTTCCATGCCATGCATGGCGTGATCGCCGAACAATGAGTCCTTCCAGCCACCAAACGAATGGAACGCCATCGGGACGGGGATCGGCACGTTGACGCCCACCATCCCGACCTCGATATCCTGCGAGAAGGCCCGGGCCGTGTCGCCGTCACGTGTAAAGATCGCGGTGCCATTGGCGTAATTGTGGCCGTGAATGAGGTCGACTGCATCCTGATAGGAGTTGCGTCGCACCACTGAAAGCACCGGTCCGAAAATCTCGTCGCGATAGATCGACATGTCCGGTGAGACATGATCGAACAGCGTGCCACCGACATAATAGCCGTTTTCGAAGCCCTGCATTTTCTGTTCGAACGAGCGTCCGTCAACGACGAGTTTGGCGCCCTCTTTCTCGCCTGCATCGATATAGGCCTTGACCTTTTCCTGATGCTGCGCGGTCACGACCGGACCCATTTCCGAGGACCGGTCAGATGCCGGGCCGATCTTGAGGGCCTCGATTTTCGGCACCAGCTTGTCGATCAGTGCATCGGCGACTGCATCTGTTACCGGTACGGCGACGGATATGGCCATGCAGCGTTCACCGGCTGAGCCGTATGCTGCGCCCATCAGGGCATTGGCCGCCATATCGAGATCAGCGTCAGGCATGATGATCATGTGGTTCTTGGCGCCGCCAAGGGCCTGCACGCGTTTGCCGTTTGCCGTGCCGGTTTTGTGGATGTATTGCGCGATAGGTGTCGAGCCGACAAAACTGACGGCCTTCACGTCCGGGTGTTCCAGCAGCGCATCGACGGCTGGTTTGCCGCCCTGCACAACATTGAAAACACCGTCCGGCAGTCCGGCTTCGGTGAGCCATGCAGCGAGCAGGAGTGACGCGGAGGGGTCGCGCTCTGATGGCTTGAGAATGAAGCAGTTGCCTGTAGCAAGTGCCACAGGGAACATCCACATCGGCACCATAGCGGGAAAATTGAAGGGGGTGATGCCCGCAACGACACCCAGCGGTTGGCGTATCATGTGACTGTCGACACCCGTGCCAACATTTTGCGAGAATTCGCCTTTGAGGAGCGTTGGTGCGGCAATCGCAAATTCAACAACCTCAAGTCCGCGCGTTACTTCGCCAAGGGCATCATCGTGGGTCTTGCCGTGCTCAGATGAAATGGCTTTCGCAAGCTGGTCGGCACGCTCCCATAGGATCGTCTTGAACCTGTCAAGAATACGGGCGCGCTTGAGCGGGGCGCTCGCCGCCCAGTCCGGCCATGTGGCCTTGGCCGCCACCACCGCTTCAGCAACCTCGGATTCAGCGCCGAGAGCCACCTGTCCGCTGATCTCACCCGTTGCCGGGTTGAAGACCGGTTGTGTTTCGCCACCCTCGTGGGTTGTCTGCTGTCCGTTTATGAAGTGGCTGATCACGCCCATTTCATCCTCCGCTAATTGTGTAGCGGCTTTATTTCATATGCAAATTCGCATAACAATGGACGCCAAAGAATATTGGATATGCGAAAATGCAAAATAAAACGGCAATGAACTGGGACGATGGTCGGCTGTTTCTTGCTGTCGCGCGTACGGGTCAGCTTCTCGCCGCGGCAAAATCTCTGGGACTTAATCAGGCAACCCTCAGCCGGCGTATGACGGCGTTTGAAAAGCAGTTGGGCACGCGGCTCCTGATCCGGCGCACAACCGGATGTGAGCTCACCGATGCCGGGCGTGAGATGGCCGACGCTCTCGAACAAATGGAAACGGCATTTTTGAGCAGTCAGGCCAATATTGGTGATGAAAATGCCAGCCTGTCCGGAACTATCCGCATCGGTGCACCTGACGGATTTGGCGTGTCGTTCCTCGCCCCGCGTCTGAAGGATCTGGTAGAAGCGCATCCGGCCCTCAAGGTCGAATTGGTGCCGGTTCCGCGCACGTTCTCCTTGTCGCAGCGCGAAGCGGATATTGCCGTCATGATAGGGCGCCCGCAGCAGGGGCGGGTAGTTGCCCGGAAGCTGACCGATTATTCACTCAGCCTCTATGCCGCAGAGGCGTATCTGGAGCGTCACGGCGTGCCCGACACACCCGCATCACTCGCCGGTCATCGGCTGATCGGATATGTCGAGGATCAGCTTTATTCGCCTGATCTCAATTATACCGGCGAGTTCTGGCGCAACTGGCAAAGCCAGGTCGAAATCGCCAGCGCTACCGGCCAGCTCGAAGCGGCACGGGCCGGTTGCGGCATTGCCATCCTGCACGATTATCTCGCGGCTGACGTTCCGGAATTGCAACGTGTATTGCCGCACCAACAGGTTTCGCGCACCTATTGGATGGTTTATCACGAAAGCCTGCGTGACAATGCGCGCGTGCGGGCCTGTGCTGATTTTCTGTCGGGAGCGGTGACCGCGGCCAAAGATCAATTTTCGCGAGGCGACTAAGGAGAATTCAATGCTATTCGAAGCGCCGGTGCTCAAGCATGCGTTTGACCTGACGATCAAACTTGCACCGATCATGGATATGGGGCCGGGGCGTAGTGGCGCCCGCCGTATTATCCCCATCATCGGCGGCACGGCACGTGGTGAAAAGATCAACGGCGAAATCCTGAATCTGGGTGCGGATTGGCAGACAATTTTCGACGATGGATTGGCCGAGCTCGATGCGCGCCACGCCATAAAAACGGATGATGGCGCCATTATCGAAATCCTGAACTTCGGCTTCCGCCATGGTCCGGCGGAGGTAATGAAGCGCGTAGCGGCTGGGGAAGATGTCGATCCCTCCGAATACTATATGCGTACGCACTGCCGGCTGGAGACGGGCGATCCCCGGTACAATTGGGTCAATCGTAGCTTGTTTCTGGGCACGGGTGGCCGCCGGGCGGCAGGCGTCGAGATTGCGTTCTTCGAAGTAACCTAAAACAGATTTTCATGAACCCGCGGTTGGACTTAGCTTTCCCATTCCGTTAAGAAAACTTGAACTATCCCGAACAGGGCGAGGGGATCGCGTGACACAAAATCAGGTTTTGATTGCCGGCGGCGGCATTGGCGGGCTGGCATTGGCTCTAACGCTGCACCAGGTTGGTGTGCCGTTTGTCGTATTCGAGAGCGTGCGCCAGCTGGCACCGCTTGGTGTTGGCATCAACATTCAGCCGAATGCGGTTCGCGAGCTCTATGACCTCGATATCTCATCTGATGATCTTGATACGGTCGGTGTGCCCTCGAAAGAATGGGCGCTGGTGGGCCTCAACGGCAACGACGTCTATTCAGAACCGCGCGGCCTTCTGGCTGGTTACAACTGGCCGCAATATTCCGTGCATCGCGGCGAATTGCACATGATGCTCTACCGCAAACTGGTCGAGCGCGCCGGAGAAGACTGCATCCATTTCGGCCACAAGGTTGTTGGCTATCAGCATGATGGGGAAGGTGTCGAAGCGATTGTTCAACGCTCTGACGGTAGCACCACCCGGTTCACCGGTTCTGTACTCGTCGGTGCTGACGGCATCCATTCCGCTGTGCGCGCTGCCATGCATCCAGAACAGCCACCCATTCACTGGGGCGGCGCGATCATGTGGCGCGGGACCACCCAAGCCAAACCGATCCGCACGGGCTCTTCATTTGTGGGACTTGGAACGCATCGCCACCGGATCGTGTTCTATCCTATTTCTCCAACCGATCCGGAGACGGGCCTGGCGACGATCAACTGGATTGCCGAGCTGACCCTGGACGACAAGGACGCCCGGCAAAACACGGGCTGGTTCCGCAAAGTCGAAACGAGCGACTTCATCGATCACTTCATGGATTGGCGCTATGACTGGCTCGATGTGCCTGATCTGCTGCAAAATGCCGAAGTGGTCTACGAGAACCCGATGATCGACCGGGATCCGGTCTCGACCTGGCAGGATGGCCCGGTTGTCCTGTTGGGTGATGCGGCGCATGCGATGTATCCAACCGGCTCAAATGGCGCCAGTCAGGCCATTATCGATGCCCGCGTGATGGGCAAGCATTTTCTAACGCACGGGGTCGGGCAGGCAGCGCTCAAGGCCTATGATGATCAGCTGTGCGGGCCAACGTCCGAACTGATCCTGCGCAATCGCGGTGCTGGCCCGTTCGGACTGCTCAATATGCTTGATGAGCGCTGTGGCGGCGTCTTTGATGATATCGACGCGGTTATTCCCGCTGAAGAGCGCTCGGAGTTCATGGCGCGCTATAAGGCAGCGGCCGGCTTTGCTATCGAACAGTTGAACAATGCTGCGCCGACGATCGAGCCGGGTCAGCGCGTCGCCGGCACGGCTCCCGACGCGCCGCGCGCCAAGATGCCAGCGGAATGACGGCGGGCGACAACGCGAAGAACTTGCGATTGGGTCTGGTCGGTCGCGGCATCGGCTTATCGCGTACACCGCGCATGCATGAGGCCGAGGCTGCCGCTCAGGGTATGCACTGCTCTTATGAGCTGCTTGACACCGATGCCGGGATTGAAAGCGAACTTCCCGACATACTCCAATGGTGCGAAGCCGAGGGGTTTGCGGGGCTGAATGTCACCTACCCCTACAAGCAGGACGTCATCCCCTATCTGCACCAATTGTCGGACGATGCTGCGCGTGTCGGGGCAGTCAACACGGTTGTGTTCCGCGACGGCAAGCGGTCCGGACACAATACCGACTACTGGGGATTTCGTGAAAGCGCCCGACAAGGTTTGTCCGGCGTTGCGCTGGACAAGGTGCTGTTGATTGGCGCCGGCGGTGCCGGAGCTGCCGTGGCCCATGCGCTGGCGGACCTGAAGGTTGGACATATCTATATCGCCGATGCGCGTGAAGAGGCCGCCGCTACGCTAGCCGCCGCCGTTGGGCCAAGCGCCAGCACTGTAGCAGATACCGATGCCACTGCGGCGATAGTCGACGGTATTATCAACGCAACGCCGGTTGGCATGGCAAAACTGCCGGGCATGCCGATCAAAGCCGCATCCATAACGGCGCGCCACTGGGTCGCCGACGTGATCTATTTCCCGCTTGAAACCGAACTTCTAAAAACGGCGCGTGCGCGCGGATGCGTCACTCTGAGCGGAGAGAATATGGCTGTGTTTCAAGCCGTGCGCGCGTTCGAACTCTTCACCGGCAGACCGGCTGATGCGACGCGCATGCAGCAGACGTTTCGCAGCTTCGAGTCCGTTTAGCCGACATACCCGATTAGGTTTTCGTCCGGTTGGAGTGACTATCAACAGCACAGAACAATCGGTGTTTCTCCACGGGAGCTTCAGCCCCATCTGCATTTCGCACTACGGAACGGATGTGTTCGACCTTTCCCGGATTTCGCGAATGGATGTTTGATCAGGTGTCACTTGGTCACAATTAGAACAACAACAACCGGGTGAAAATCAGGATTATGCGCGCAATGCGCGGGAGGAATTTCATGAAAAAAGCACTGGCGGTCTTCGCCGCAGCTTCACTTCTGGCCGGTTCGGCGTTCGCTGAGAACGTGAACCTGCCCGATACAATTACATGGACCAGCTTCGATGTGGGCGGCACGGGCTATAATCAGTCCATCGCGGTGGGCAAGGCTTTGCAGGATGCCTATGGCACGGCGCTTCGCGTTATCGCGGTCAGTAACGATCAAGCCCGTCTGGCGCCTGTCCGTGAAGGACGTATCCCGTTCTCGCTGGCGGGAAGTGACGTCTTCTTCGCCTTCGAAGGTGTCCAGGCATACGCTTCACCTGAGTGGGGGCCGCAAGACCTGCGGGCGCTCAATCTGGCCGGTGCCGACAACTGCGTCAGTCTCGGCGTTGCAGCAGATGCCGGGATTGACACACCGGCTGATGTCAAAGGCAAACGCGTCGGCTGGGTCGTGAGCTCCGGTTCGCTGCAAGCCAATGTCCGCGCCTTCCTCGCATTTGCCGATCTGACGGTAGACGATGTCGAACTGGTTGAATTGCCCGGCTATGCCGAAGCCTGGACCGCAATGATCAACGATCAGATTGATGCCATGACTGGTGTCACCACATCCGGTGTGGTCGAACAGGCAGCAGCCAGTGCCCGCGGGCTCAAATGGCTGGCTTTCCCGTTCGACGACAAAGAGGGTTGGGAGCGCCTACGTGGGGTCAACCCGCACTTCTCCCAGCGGGTTGGCACCGTAGGCGCTGCCTTCACCGGACCGCTTGAGTGTGCCGGCGTGCCTTATCCCGATCTGATCACCTATAGTGCTGAGGAAGACTTGGTCTATAATCTCACCAAAGCGCTCGACGAGCAGGTCGGCGTCTATTCGCAGGCTGATGCCGGTACGGCAGGCTATGCCGCCGACAAGCAGATGTTCGGTTGGGTCGTGCCCTACCATGAAGGTGCTATCCGGTACTTTAAGGAAGCCGGTGTATGGACCGACGAAAACACGGCCCATACCGAGGCCCTGATCGAGCGCTCCAAAGTGCTGGCCGACGCCTGGAAGCAGATGGAAGGTAAGAGTGGTGACGGGTTCCAGGAGGAGTGGATGCAAGTTCGCGCCGAAGCTCTCGAAGCCGCTGGAATGCCGGTCTACTTTCGCTAGGATAAAATGAGCGGACAACACACACCCATTCCTGACGGGGAGACCGTCCCCGTCAGGGATATTGGCGCCGCAGCCCGCTGGGTTACACGGGTCGCCACAATCGCCTTGATCGTTCTGGGCACCAACCAGACCTTCAATCTCAGCTCCTATTTAAACTTCACAATGATCGGTAACCAGTATCTCTATGGGATATTGGGACTGGCCATTCCCATGGTGTTTTTGCTGTTTCCGCTCAACAGCAAAATGATTGGAGCAAAACCCACAATTCTGGATTGGGCGCTGTCAGCGACGGCCCTCATCTGCCTTGGCTATTTCGTTTACAACGCCTATCCGATCATCCTGTTGGGTTGGGAAATGTTGCCGCCGACCGAAGCGGTGATCATGGGCGCAATCCTCTGGGGCCTCATTCTCGAGGCTGGCCGTCGCACCGGTGGCATCATCCTCGCTTCAATCGTGGCTTTCTTCTCTTTCTATCCGCTGTTCGCGGACAAGATGCCGGGTCCGATATCGGCGTTTTCCTCATCCTTCGAATATGCCGCTGCCTATCACGCGATGAGCCTTGAAAGCATTCTCGGCATCCCGCTCAAAGCGTTCGCCAATCTGGTTTTCGGCTTTATTATTTTCGGCGCCGCCCTCGAACACACCGGTGCTGGACGGTTCTTTATCAATCTGGCTTTCGCGTTATTGGGGAAGGTTCGGGGCGGACCGGCAAAGGTCGCCATTCTCTCCAGTGGCCTGATGGGCTCGCTCAGCGGGTCAGTAGTCACCAATGTGATGACCACGGGTGTCATGACCATTCCCGCCATGCGCCGTAGTGGCATGAAGGGTGTCACCGCTGCCGGAATCGAAACCTGCGCCTCGACCGGTGGCGTGCTCATGCCCCCTGTCATGGGTGCCGCTGCTTTCGTTATGGCGCACTTTCTGCAGGTGCCTTACGCCACCATAGCTCTGGCTGCAGCGGTTCCGGCATTCCTCTATTTCTTCGGCCTGTTTATCCAGATCGACTCCCGCGCCGCCCGGGAGGGATTGAAGGGTCTACCCGAGGACGAACTGCCGGATTTGATGCAGACGCTCAAGGAAGGCTGGCACCATATCTTCGCAATCATCCTTTTGGTGTTCATGCTGTTGGTGCTGCGCCGGGAATCCCTTGCGCCATTCTATGCGACCGTCGTGCTGCTCGGCATCAATCAGGTACTTTCAAAAACCCACCGCTGGGGCAAGACGGAGCTATTGGCCTTCGTTGATAGTCTCGGGCGTCTGTTCGCGACTCTGGCGGCAACACTCGGTGCCGTGGGCATGATCGTTGGTGGCATGTCGATGACCGGATTGGCCGGCACACTGGTCAATGATTTGCTGTTCATCGCCGGCGGATCGCCTTACCTGCTGCTGATCATGGGCGCACTGACAAGCCTCATTCTCGGCGTCGGTATGACAGCGACTGCCTGCTACATATTCCTTGCCATTATGCTTGCCCCGGCGCTCATTCAGGTCGGTCTCAACCCGCTGGCCGTGCACCTGTTCATCTTCTACTGGGGAATGCTGAGCTTCATCACCCCACCGGTTGCACTTGGTGCTTTTGCGGCGGCTTCGGTTGCCAACACACCCCCCATGCGCACAGGCCTGGAATCCATGCGCATCGGTTCGGTGATCTATTTCATCCCGTTCTTCTTCGTGCTCGACCCGGGGCTGATACTAGTCGGTGAATGGCAGAACATCCTGTTCTCCATCGCGCTAGCGCTTTTCGGTGTGTTCGTATTCGCCAGTGCCATTCAGGGGTACATGGCAGGGATCGGCCCACTGTTCTCGCAGAACCGGCTTGGAACCCTTCTGCGCCTGCCCATTCTCGTGGGTGCAGTGCTTATTGCGCTACCAGGCGAGGCCATACCGCACTGGAGTGATGTACAGTTGCTGTTGCTGGGGCTAGCGCTGATTGTGCCGGTCATGGCGGCTGCCTATATCGCAAATCAACGGGCTGGCAGGCTGACCGCCGCCTGAGCGTCAGTCAGACGGCGTCAAACCCGTAGAGCCGGGCCGGGTTATCGACCAGTACCTTCTGCTGCACAGCCGGGTCGGGCACAAGCTCTGAAAGCAGGTCCACCAGATGTCCGTCATCGGGCATAGGCTGCCGCAAGACCGGGTGCGGCCAGTCGGTGCCCCAGAGGATCCGGTCCGGCGCAATGTCGACCAGTGCCCGCGCGATAGGGACCATGTCCGGCCACGGATCACCCTGTTCTGAACCGCGCTCAGCGCCGGAGATTTTCATCCAGCCGTTTTCGGGGCGCAGGATGTCGCACAGCCCCTCAAAGAAAGCATTCCCGTAATCGCTGCCGTTCAGCCGGCCCATATGGTCGATGACATAAGGCAGCTTCAACCCGGTAATCCAGTCCTTGAGTTCAGGTATCTGTTCGGGGTCGAAATGCAAAACAGTGTGCCAGCCGAAACCGGCGATTTTGTCCAGAACCTTGTCGATGGCTTCAAGCGGTGGCGCCTTGAGAATCCGGCTCATGAAGTTGAAGCGCGCGCCACGCACGCCAACCGCATCCAGCGCCGCGATCTGTTCTTCCGTGCAGTCGAGCGGCAGGTTGGCGACACCGCGCAAAGTGTCTGGCCACTTTTTCAGCGCATCGACCATTGCCCGGTTGTCGAGGCCGTGACAACTCGCCTGAACCACGACTGCGCGGGAAATGCCCAAATGAGCGTGCAGCGCGAACAGTGCCTCTTTTGGCGCGTCCGGCGGATCATAGGCTCGCGTCTCGGCGTATGGAAAAACCTCAGCCGGGCCGAGAATATGGCAGTGGCTGTCACATGCACCTTCGGGCAGCGCCAGTTTCGGTTTGTTCGGATTTGCCAATGGTGGCGGGCAGGGGATTTTGGACATAAGCGTGTTCCGTTTTTTGACCTAGATGCCGCATCCCGGCCCCTTGGCGTTAGGGTGCAGTGAAGGCGTTTTGACAGGCGAAATGTCGGCGTGGGCGGATTGATCCGATCTGCGGTAAGGTCTTTTGTGCTGTCGTCCCGGGAGGAACAGTTATGACACCAAAACAGGAAGATCGCCTGCTGGCCATGCTGGAACGTGAAGAGCTGTTTGATCTCGTTCGGCGGGAGCGTTTCGCGCGCGACCAGGAACATTGGGACATCATGGCGGACTGCTTCCATCCCGATGCGCATATCCGCACCAGCTGGTACGATGGCAACGGTGTCGACTATATTCCAGCAACCAAAAAGCTGATGGAGAAATCGCCCGGCGGCAAACACTGGATTTTCCCCGGTCTTGCCCGGATCAATAGCAGCCGCGCACTCGTCGAAAGCCCCGGCGTGATCATGAACCGCGTCACCATCGGTGGCGTCGAACTCGAATATCAGGCCTTCTGCCGCTATCAGAACCGGGCCGAGCGTCGTGACGATGTATGGCGGCTCTTGACCTTCGAAGTCATTTTCGAGCGTGACACTGTGCGGCCATGCGATCCGGGAAAAAGGCTCCCCTTTGCTTGGGAAGAATTGGAACGCTTCCGCCCCAGTTACCGGTTCCTCGCCTATCTACAGGAGAGCCGCGGGTTCACACCCAGCCATGAACTATTAGGCGACGACCGGCCGAACGAATTGAGAGCCTTTCACGAGACCGAACTGCGCTGGCTGCGCGAAGCGGCCTAGTACGCTAGAAAATATCCGGTTCGGGAAGCTTCGGGCCGAAATCGGTGCGCAGAAAATCAAAATCGCAGCCCTTGTCAGCCTGTTCGACGTGCTTGGCAAACATGTGCACATAACCGCGCTGGTATTTATCTTCGGGCGCTGCCCATTCGGCCTTACGCTGTGCCAGCTCAGCCTCGGACAGGCGCACGTTGAGTGTGCGCTCCGGCACGTTGAGTTCGACAATATCACCCGTACGGATCAGCCCTAGCGGGCCACCGATATGTGACTCCGGCGAAACGTGCAGAATGCAGGCGCCATAAGAAGTGCCCGACATCCGCGCATCGCTGATCCGCACCATGTCGCGCATCCCCAGTTTGAGCAGCGCTTTCGGCATCGGGATCATGCCCCATTCCGGCATGCCCGGTGCGCCTTGCGGCCCGGCATTGCGCAGCACCAGAACTGTGTCCGGCGTCATCGGGTAATCCGGATCGTCGATGATTTTTTTCATCTCCGGATAGGAATCCGCCACCAGGGCAGGTCCGGTGTGAACGTGAAATTTCGGGTCGCAGGCCGCCGGTTTGATCACCGCACCGTCCGGTGCAAGATTGCCCTTCAACACGGCCAGCGAACCTTCCTTGTAGACCGGGTTGCTCAAAGGCCGGATCACATCGTCATTATAGACCTCAGCGCCTGCAATGCCGTCTCCGAGGCTCTTTCCTGTCACTGTCAGCGCGTCGAGATCAAGCTTGTCGCCCAGCTGTGACATCAGAGCGCGCAGGCCGCCGGCATAGTAGAAATCCTCCATCAGATAGTCTTTGCCCGACGGTCTTATGTTGGCGATCACCGGCGTTGTGCGGCCAATGGCGTCTATCTCATCGAGCGTCAGCTCTACGCCTGCGCGCCGCGCCATGGCGATCAGATGAATAAGAGCGTTGGTCGACCCACCCGTTGCCATCGCAACGATCACTGCGTTGCGCACCGACTCGTCGGTGATGATCTTGGTTGGGGTCAGGTTCTCCCAAACCATATCAACGATGCGCCGCCCGCAGTCGGCGCTCATGCGCTGGTGGCTTGAATCCGGCGCCGGTATCGATGATGCCCCGGGCAGGCAGAGCCCCATCCCTTCCGCGACAGCCGTCATTGTGCTTGCCGTGCCGAGCGTCATGCAGTGGCCGCTTGAGCGCGCGATGCCTGTCTGGATGCCGAGCAGCATCTTGTCACTGACATTACCGGCGCGCCGCTCGTCCCAGTATTTGAACCCGTCCGTGCCCGAACCCAGTGTCTTTCCGGCATAGTTGCCGCGCAGCATTGGTCCGGCGGGCAGGAAGATGAACGGCAGGCCGGCCGAAATTGCACCCATGGTCAGTGCAGGGGTGGTTTTGTCACACCCGCCCATCAACACAGCGCCGTCGAAGGGCTGCGAGCGGAGGCTTTCCTCCACCTCCATGGCCGCGAGGTTGCGGTAGAGCATCGGCGACGGCTTTATAAAGACTTCAGATAGCGCCATCACCGGAATTTCGAGCGGCAATCCGCCCGCTTGAAGCACCCCGCGCTTCACCCATTCGACACGATCCTTGAAGTGCTGGTGGCACTGCTGCATGTCGGACCAGGTATTGAGGATGGCGATGATCGGCTTCCCCTCCCAGTCCTCCGGGCCATAGCCCATCTGCATCACGCGGGACCGGTGCATGAACGAACGGAACTCATCCCGGCCCAGCCAGCGGGCAGATCGCAGCTCGTCGTATGTCAATCGGTCGGTCATGGTCAGGCTTTCAAAATTTGAGGAATAGGGACATTCAGTATTTCGGCACGTGTCCTCAGCGCGAGAGCCGTCGCGGGCATCACCCGGATTGTGCCATTATTGCCAGCAAGCGCCTCTGCACTGCGCTCACCGGGTGTATATAGCCGCAGGACGCCCTCGGCTTTTTTCGAATTGCGGATGCGCTCCACGCCCTGGCGCGCTTCAAACATGAAGGCGTCGAGCGCGCGGAAGCTCTTGATGTCGAGCGTGATGAAAAGGCTGGACCCGTTGTAAGGTTTGTCGCTGCGCAATTCACCCATGGTTGGACCCCAACCCCCTCCTGATAATGCACCGGACAACATGTCGATCACAAACGCAAGCCCGAAGCCTTTCGCTCCGGCAGCTGGCAAAAGAAGTCCGGCCAAAGCCTCGGCAGGGTCGGTCGTTGCCTTGCCGTTATCGTCAGTTGCCCAGTTCTCCGGGATGGCCTCGCCAGCCGCAAGATATTGCCGGATTGTGCCCATCGCACCCGCTGTTGTTGCCATGTCGAAGACGACCGGTGTCTCACCTTCAACCGGAAAGGCGACTGCCAGGGGATTGGTGCCCAGCAACCGCTCCGCGCCACCGGGGGCTGCCATCAGTGGTTTGGTGTTGCACATGGCGATGGCTGCGCAGCCCTGTTCGGCTGCAATCCGCACATAACGACCCAGCACACCAAAATGAAACCCGCCCCGCATCGCTACCGCTGCGACGCCAAAATCCCGTGCCTTTGCAACCGCGATTTCAATCGCGCGCTGAGCCGAGAGGTGCCCTTCCATCTCGGCGGCATCCAACACGACACTGCCGCCGTTCTCACTGATGATCTGGGGGTTGGAGGCCGTAGACATTGTGCCGTTGCACAGGCGCTCGAGATAGAGATCAGCCAGTTGTACACCATGTGACCCGCGACCCGACAGGTCGGCCTCAAGGATCGCGTCGGCAACAGTTTCCGCATCTGTGGGTGCCAGCCCGGCGGCCGCAAATAGCGCAGCCAGAAATTCGCGCATTTCGCGCGCATCGGCAATCAGCGGCTCCGTCATTTCGTCCTCCCAGAGCAAAGCAGAGACCGGCAAGAGTATGGCTTCAACTTTGCCGGATGGCCATTCCGGCCAGCGAAACATAGGTGGGGCTGGTTTGCAGTGGCTCGGTGCGGCGCGTACTGCGATGATGAAGATCAGGGAGCAAGAAGTTCAGTGGCGATAACCTATGATGTCATTCGGCAGGCTGCGCGCGATCTTTATGGCTGGTCGCTGAAAAAGGTGCCGGATGATACGCTGGAAGCGCTTGTTGAGGCTCAGAACAATGAATCCAAACCGGCCTCGCGCCGAACGCTGGAGTTCATGATCGCCGCTGCCCACGCTGCTGAAAATGAAGACCGGCACGCCTGCTCGGATGCCGGGTTTCCAACCTATTTCGTCAAGATCGGCACCAACCTCACACTCGACGGCGATATCCGCCGCGCCTTTGTCGATGGCTTCGCCGATCTGGTTGAAACCATCGAACCGCCCATTCTGAAATTCATCACTCATCCGTTGACCCTTGAGCGCAGCTATACCGGCAAGGATATGCCGACAGTCTCCTTCGATGTGCTCGACGGTGCCGACTACATTGAGATCACCTGCTCGCCTAAAGCGCTGGGGTCCGGGCGCTGGGCTGATCTGAAGATCTTCAGTTACCCGAAGATGGCGGAGATTGAAGAATACTTCATGGAGTGCGTCCTGGCCGCCGGTTCGCAGCATTGTCCGCCTGTTATCATCGGTCTGGGGATTGGAGGGTCGTTCGACCATGCCGCCAAGATGGCCAAAATGGCGACGCTGCGAAAAATCGGCTCGAAGCATCCCGATCCCATGGTTGCCGACCTTGAGGAGCGTTTGCTCAAGGCCGTCAACAGAACCGGCTTTGGCCCGATGGGCACAGGCGGTGACACAACGGCGCTCGCCGTTCACGCGGACTACGCTCACGGCCACGGGTTTGTGCCGGTCGCTGTCTGTTTCAACTGTTGGATCAATCGCCGGACGGCGGTCCGCATCACCAATGACGGAACGGTGACCCGCCTTGAGTAGTTCTGACACCAGCGACATCATTCGCGTAAAACTGCCGCTCTCACCCGAAGACGCGCGCAACCTCAGGCTCGGCGATCTCGTCATGGCGGACGGCGAGGCCATCGTCTCCGCCGGGTTCATCACCCACGAGCGTATTATCGACGCGTTGAAAACCGGCGCCGAACTGCCGCTCGATATGCATGGCAAGGCCTTCTTTCACATGGGCGGCAGTTGCAGCGAGAAAGACGGAAAGTCGCTACCCAATTATGTGAACCCAACAACCTCTACCCGTTTCGACGCCTTCATGCCCACCATCATCCGTGAACTGGGCCTGACAACCGTTGGCGGGAAGGGCGGCATGGGTGCTGAATGTGTGGCGGCGCTGAAGGATGTGGGTGGGGTCTATTTCTCCATGCCCGGCGGCGCGTCACCGCTTTTGTCCCGCGGTGTTGTTGAACGGCTTGAAACCCAGTGGGATGATCTTATCGAGCAGTTCCGCTTGGCCCGCTATCTGCTAGACGGATTTGGGCCGGTCACTGTGGCTATCGATGCGCACGGTAACAGCATGTATGAAGACCTTCAGCGTCAGGCCGCCGAGCGCTTGCCCGGCATCCTGCAAGACTTGCAGAACAGCAGGTAGCGACGAAGTTGGAACAGAGGAGCATAATGTGCCGCGGTATCTAGAGGATTTCGAAATCGGTGAAACCTGGGTCTCCAAAACCGTTGAAATCACCGAGGACGAAATCATTGCCTATGCCAAGCAAAACGATCCCCAGCCCATGCACACCGACCCCGAAGCGGCGGCCAAGGACCGCTTCGGCACGGTCATTGCCAGCGGCTATCAAATAGCGGCCCTCTCCATGCGTCTATTTATTGAAAGCGGTGGCTATGGTGACACGCCGGTCATCGGCATGGGCGTGGATGAATTGCGCTGGCGTAAACCGGTTCGCCCCGGTGACAAATTGACGGTCACACGCGAGGTCATTTCAACCGAACGCTCAAAAAGCCGACCGGAGTTCGGTATGATCCGTACAAAGGTCACGGTCTCTAACCAGAATGACGAAGTGGTGATGACATCGATCGCGCTGGGGCAGGTGCCAGCACGGCCCGAAGACCAACAGTTATAGGTGCCGGCCCTCATCGACCGTGATGATCATGCCGGTGCTGCTGGTCAGGTCGACAATGGCAGCAACAATCGCTTTAGCCACATCATCGGGTGACGTGACCTTTTTCAATGGCATCGACTCTGCCATCGCCTCCAACCGCTCACGCGTGTTGGTTTTGACAAAGCCTGTATCGACACCGGCCGGTGATACCGAAATGACCCGGATATCCGGCGCTAACACTCGCGCCAGCCCAAATGTGAGCGTGTCGAGGCCGCCCTTAGCCGCGCAATAGGCGTGACTGCTACCGACACCACGCTGCGCCGCCAGCGAGGAGACATTGATGATCGCAGCGTTCGAGCCTTTGTCCAAGAGATGGCGCATGCCGCGGATCACCGCGAAGGGGCCACGCAGGTTGACGCTCAACACACGGTCAAAGATCTCGTCCGTCATCCTGTCGAGATCGTCCAACGGCACCGGATCGGTGCTGCCGCCATTGTTCACCAGTGCGTCAAGCTTGCCGTAGCGCATAGCAATTTCCTCTGCCGCCATGGTGATGCTGGCCGTGTCGTCGATGGCTATGCGCAGCGCCACATGCCCGTCACCATCCAACTCATCAATGAGTTGCTCCGCAGCACCACGATTGCTGTGATAGCCGACAACAACCACACTGCCGCCCGCCGCCAGTCGCAGTGCGGTTGCCCGGCCGATGCCGCTTGTTGCGCCCGTTACCAGGGCCACACCGGGAAAGCGGCGCGCGTTATCCTGCAGCATTGGCTGTCTCCCAATAGGGTTTGCGGAGTTCGGGTTTCAACACCTTGCCGAGGGCAGAGCGGGGCAGATTTGTCCGGATTTCAACCGCCGACACACGCTGGGTCTTGCCTAGCCGCTCGTTTACCCACCCCTTGATCGCTTCGGCATCGAGTTCCGCACCGGGCTTGGCGACGACGAATGCCAGCGGGGTCTCACCCCACCGGTCGCTTGGAATGCCGATTACAGCGGCCTCGGCGATCCCGTCATGGGCGCGTAGCAGGTCCTCAATGTCGGACGCGTAAATGTTGAAGCCGCCTGAAATAATGATGTCCTTTTTGCGGTCGACCAGTATCAGAAACCCATCTTCATCGAACATGCCGATATCACCCGTCCGGTGATAAAGAGTGCCGTCCCGATCACGCCAGTAAAACTCCGCATCGGCTTGCGGATTGCGGAAATAGCCAGTCATCATCATGGCCGATCGGCCAATCACTTCGCCGCGCGTACCTGTCGGCATGTCATTGCCGTTTTCATCGATGACTCTTATCTCGTTGCCCGGGGCCGGCTTGCCCACGGTGTGCGCTTTGTCCGGGTAAGCGCCTACATCCAGCATGCATGTGCAACCGCCCTCGGTCAGCCCGTAGACTTCAACAAAGCGGCCCGGCCATTCCGTTGCGATCCGGCGCTTGTCGTCCCGAGGGATCGGCGCGCCTGTGCTCTGTTTTACTTTGAAGCTGCCAAGATTGCGCCGCGAAAAACTCCCGGCATCGAGTATCCTTTGATACTGCACTGGTACCAGCATTGTGTGCGTGGCTTGATACTCCTCCGCAAGATCGAGATATTGCTCAGCATTGAACTTGCGCATCATCACGAGCTTCGCACCGTGATAAAGCGCCATCAATGTCGGCATCAGGGTAGTGTTGGAATAGAGCGGGGTCGCCAGCAGCATGGTGCTCTGCGGCCCGATCTCGAAAACGCTGCGTTCGGTCTGCCGCTGCCGCATGCCGTGGGAATGCACAATACCCTTGGCTTTGCCCGTCGTGCCGGAACTGTAGATGATGTTGAACGGCGTTTCGGGTGGCACATCCATTGCCGCGTTTAACGGCGCAGATCCGGCAATAAAACCTTCCAAAGAACTGGGGTCATCGAGTCTCACCAAAGAAACGCCGTCGGCGATGCGGGATGTGAGCGGGTCGAGATACTGGCGATCACCGAGGACGATCAGCGGTTCTGCATTTGCGATCATGCCAACCAGACTATCGGGATGAGCCGAGGTCTGCAGCGGCACCGCACACCGACCAGCAGCGATGACAGCGAGATAGGAAACAATCAGCTGTTCACTGACATCGCCAAGAAGAACCACGCGGTCGCCGGTTTCACCGAAGGGGGTAATCGCGCCTGCCATGGACAGCACAGCGTCTTGCAGCTGCCGCCATGTCAGCGCTTTCTCTTCACAGATGATCGCAATTTCGTCGGGCCTGGTATCGGCGTGCCTGAGCATCGACCCAATCAGCGGCGGATCGGATGGGACGTGTTCTGCGTTAGCGATCGTCATTGGTTTTCAATCAGGATGATGTTGCTCGCCACCATCGCTGGCTTGTCCTGACCTTCGACTTCGAAGATCACTTCGATTTCGAGGCGTGTGCCGATCTTGTGCGGCGATGCATCGATCAACTTCTGTCTCAGACGCACCCGGCTGCCTGTTTGAACCGGTGATACGAACCGTACCCGGTCGAAGCCGTAATTAAGACCGCGCCCGCGCTTCTCAATGCGATAGATTTGCCGCTGCAATACAGGAATGAGCGATAAGACGTATAGTCCATGCGCAATCGTCCGCCCGTCCGGCATCTCCTTTTCGGCGCGCGCCACATCGACGTGAATCCAGTGGTCGTCACCAGTCAGCGCGGCAAATCGGTTCACACCATCCTGGGTGATTTCGATCCACTCCGAAGCGCCCAGCTCCTCGCCCTTATAGGCATCGAGTTCCTGCGCATGTCCAACAATGATCATCTCAAGCCTGTCCCGGGCCGGCATCTGCCAGTTTTTCATCGACCACCATCACCACCTTGCCGATCTGCTCATTGCGGTCGAGAATTTCGTGGGCGTCCCGCACCTGCGCGAATGGCAGCACGGCGTGGATGCGATTGACGATTTTGCCAGCTTCGATCAGCGGCCAGACTTCAGCTTCGAGTGCGCGCGCGATCTTGCCCTTATACTCCGGTGGTTGCGGGCGGATGGTCGACCCCGAAAGGCTTAACCGCCGCCGCACGATATTGCGGATATTGATCTCCGCCGTCTCTCCAAGATGGCTGGCGATAAACACCAGCCGCCCATCAAATTTCAAAAGATCGAGTTGGCGCTGTGTGTAGGGACCGGCCTGCGCGTCGACGATAAGGTCCACACCCTCGCCACCCGTGGCTGCAAGGGTCTGCTTGTCCCAGTCACCGCGATAGTCGAACGCATCTGCCGCACCGATATCCCGGCAGATCTGGCGTTTTTCTTCGCTACCGGCGGTCGCGTATACTGTCGCATTGCGCAAAAGTCGGGCGATCTGAATGGCAGCCAGGCCCACGCCGCTGGTGCCGCCCTGTATGAGCAGGGTCTCACCTTCAGCCAGCCGTCCACCCCACATCACATTGTTCCATGCGGTGAAGAAGACCTCCGGAAGCGCCGCGGCTTCAACGAAACTGCACCCTTTGGGCACCGGCATGCACTGCACAGCGGGCACGGCGCAGTATTCCGCATAACCGCCGCCATTCACCAGCGCGCATACGGCGTCACCAACTTTCACCGAAGTCACATTGTCACCAACGGCATCGATGGCGCCTGACACATCCAATCCGGGGATGGGGGAGGCGTTCGGCGGGGGCGGATATAACCCCCGGCGCTGCTGGACGTCGGGCCGGTTCACGCTCGCCGCCACCACCCGTATGATCACCTCATCGGGCCCGGGTGCCGGTTTGGGATGCTCTGCAATATGCAGAACCTCCGGTCCACCGGCACCGCGAATTTCGACCAGTTGCATTGTGTTGCCGCTCATATGCGCGCTACCCGGTTCAATCTTTCCAAGCGTGGACAACGGGGTTGGACAGGCGCCCGAGGCCTTCCACCTCTATGTCCAGCGTGCCGCTCATCTCGTAGAGATTGACAGAGCGGTGTCCGTTTGGAAAGCGACCGACGCCCTTTGCCGAGGTGCCGAAGCAGAACACATCGCCTTCTTCAAGCGTGAAGTAACGGCTCGCCTCCGCAATCACTTCCTCGACCTTGAAGCGGTAACTTGCGGTGCTATCGACGGCAAAGGGCTCGCCGTCAAACCAACCCTTTACCTCAAGGTTGTTGGGGTCCGGCACTTCATCGGCGGTGGTGACCCATGGCCCCATCGGGCCGAACGTGTCGGTGGCCTTTGAACGGGTGTGATAGACGAAGTAGACATCGCGATCATCTTCCCCGTGCGGGCGGCGCCACGCCAGGTGATGTGGGCGCATAAGGTTCGGTTCGCGCGTCGTGGCAATGGAATCCATGCCGAACTTCATGCCGTGTGAGGTGATGTCGTTGATAATCGCATAGCCAAAAATCGCATCGCGCGCTTCGGCGACACTGATGTTCTTGCATCGCTTGCCGATCACCGCGGACAATTCGAGTTCGGGTATGGTCTCGCCATACTGCTCTTCCATGATGATCGGCTTGTGATGTCCGGTCAGGCACGAGGGCGCCTTGAGGAAAAAGTTGGGTACACCGGGATCGACATGCGCTGATTTGCGGATGCCCATATTGTTGAAGGCGACGCCAAGGATTTTCGATGGTTTCGGTTGTGGCGGCAGCCAGTCCAGTGACTCAGGGTCCATTGCCGTGCCGGTGCCCTCGGCCAATGCTTTTTCGGCCTTGGCGCGCTCCGCCGGGCCAGCCTCAATCAGGTCCTGCATGCTGCGTGGCGCTTCGCCAAGTCCCGCGCTCTCATAGAGATCGGACAGCAATACCGCATCGTCGTCTTTTTTTGCGACCAGCGTCGCCTGTCCATTCTGGCTGATTGTACCGAGTTTCATTTTTATTCCTTAAGTTGAAGTCCGGTGCAGCTCAGCGCCGGGTAAGTCTGCCGGGCGGGTTCAGTTGAGCCCGACCAGCCGTGCAGGATTGTCGCGCACCATCAGGCGCACATCGTCTTCAGAAAATCCGAGGGCCAGGCAAAGTTTGATGGCCTGCCGCAATCCTTCGACCGGGGAGGGGTTGTCGACCTGGCCGAGATCGGAGCCGATTGAGGAATTTGCCACACCTGCCGCCTCGATATGTTCCTTGAGCTCGGTCGGCGTGAAAACATTGAAACGGCAGTCGACATAGAGGCAGGCCGACTGTTCGACCACCGCACCCATTTCCGCCAACTCCCGGATGTCCTTGTATGTGAAATGCAGGCCGTACATGGGATGATTGATCAGCAACCGCTTCACACCGCGCTTTTTGGCTTCGGTAAACAGGGTCCAGATTTCCGAGATGTGCAGATGGCCGGACGACAGGATTGCATCGAACTCGGCGATGGAATCGAGGATTTCCTTCACCTCGTCCAGCAGATCGCCATAGGCGTCCACGACCGTGATGCCGGGTGGTCTTTTGAGCTGAACGTTCGAAGCAAGGCGCGTCTTGCCGTGCGAACTGCGAATATGATTTGCCGACTGTGCAGTTGGCATCCAGATCAGTTTTGCGCCCATCTTGAGTTGTGCGTCGACCACGAACGGGTTGAGGCCACCTGTCGTGTTGTTGAGCACCAGTCCGCCAAACATTTCCACGTTAAGATGTCCGAGTGTCCGGTCCATGATCGGAATGAACGGGGCGACGGAGTAGTGGTGATCCTTGAAGAGAATGCCACGCATGCCGGCCGCTGCAGCTTGTTCAACAGCCTCAAAATGATCGAGTTGCCGCGCCATGGTCGATGGGCCCGAATGCACATGCAGATCGACGGCTCCTATGAGAAGGTTGTCGACCTTCGCGTCATCAATATCAGCAATGAGCCTGCGAACTTCCGCCCGGTTTTCGTCGGACATGTGAATATCTCCCTCCTGGTTTGGAGCGAATTTAGGTCTTGACACTTGAGGGTCACAACGCCACTAGAACCGCATTTCGTCTGACGGAATAGCGATGTGAGGAGAGCATGGGCGTTAGAGCGGTTGAAAGAGCACTGACCATTCTGCAGGAGCTTAATCTGCAGCCATACACATCGATCGCGCGCCTGCATGCGCGCACCGGTCTGCCGAAGCCAACCCTTGTGCGATTGCTGCAAACGCTTGAAGAAGCGGGTTTCGTAGAGAACGATAAACGGCTCGGCGGTTACCAGGTCAGCGCGCTCGTCGGCTCGTTGAGTTCCGGCTTTCACAAAGAGCCAATGGTGGTCGAGGCGGGGCGTGCCTGGGCGATCGCACTGACCCGCAAACACCAATGGCCAACCTCGATATCGCTGCTGGATCGCGACGCGGTGGTTGTCCGATTCAGCACGGTGCCGGATAGCGCCATCTCGCCGTTTCACGCCACCGTCAATATGCGCCTGCCGCTGATCACGCGCGGTATGGGTCTCGCCTATCTGGCGTTTACGTCGGAGGAAGAATTCAAGATCATCGTTGATATGCTGCGGGCAACCAACGATCCGGAGAACGCCATGGCGCACCATCCCAAGGAGCTTATGCGCCTTGTCAATCACGTGCGCAACGTTGGCTATGCCACGCGCGCGGCCCATGTCGAACCAAAAAACTCCAACACCATTGCGGTGCCGATTTTTGGTGGAGATGGCCGGGTGAAAGCCAGCCTCGGGCTGACCTATTTTACCTCTGCATTCCAGACACGCGAAGAAGCCTATGAGCGCTATGCGCCCGAACTTAAAACCGCCTCGCGGGAAATTACGGAAGACCTTGCGCGTCTGACAAAGGCGTCCTGACTTTCAGCCCACACCCCGTACGATGGGACAACGAGATATGTATTCCGTCTAGCGAAACGTTTTTTGAGAACGGGTTCGGATCGTGCGGAGGATGCTGTTTGTTCAGGCGCGAAAGCTCAGACTGCCAGATGATCGACAAGCGGTCCTGAAGTATTGGGTTGATTACAGGGAGGAAAACTAATGAAAACCACCAGAACGATAATTGCATCCAGCCTCGCAGCCGCCGCACTTTCCGTGTCATCCGTTGCTGTGTTTGCCGCCGATTGCCCCGACGGCTATCCGAGCGGTCCGGTGACCATAAATGTCGGTTACGGCGCCGGCGGCGGCACGGATACCGCCACACGTACACTAGCTGCTGAAATCGAAAAATCCACCGGCTGGACGATTGTCGTCGACAACAAGCCCGGTGCCGGCGGCGGTGTCATGAGTGCCGCGCTGATGAATGCAGAGCCTGATGGCATGACTATCGGTGCCGCAGTTACAGGGTCCGTCGCACTTAATCCCTATACCTCGGATGACACACCTTACACATGGCAGGATTTCGACTATCTCGCGTCATCCCAGGATATCGGCTATGGCCTCTCGGCATTGTCGGACAAGCCCTATAGCACGCTTGAGGAGTTCGTTGCCTGGGCGAAAGAGAATGGTGGCGCGACGGTATCGATCACCGGCCTCAGCCAGGAAATCGCGGTCAAGCAAATCTCTGATCATTTCGATGTTGAACTAATCCCTGTCCCTGGAAAGGGCGCTGCCGACGCGATGCAAAAGGCGCTGGGCGGGCATGTCGATGCCACTACGCAGGGCACGCTGCAGGTTCAGCAGATCAAAGCCGGTGACATGAAGCTTTTGGCAGCTTTAACTGCCGAACGCGCACCCTATGCCCCCGACACCAAGACGCTGATCGAGAGTGGTCTTGAGGCGCAGATCGACGGACAGGTTATCTTCTTTGTGCCCAAGGGTGTCGACCCGGAAATCCGTTCCTGTTTGTCTGAGGTGCTGGACGATGCTGTTGCAACCCCCGCTTTTGCAGAACTGATGACAAAGGTCGAAAGCGAGCCTAAGAACTACGGACCTGAAGGCATCACTGCGATCATCGAAAAGGCAGCGACCTTCTACGCAGATTATCTCGGCAAGAACTGAGGTTAAGGCAAATGCGAACATCCTGGATGCATAGCGATCGCATCTTTGGCCTGTGCGTCATGGGCTTCGGGGTGTTCCTGCTTTTGTTTTTTATCCCGGCTGAAATCGCAGAGGGGCGGGGTCCGATCGATCCCGCCCGCTTCCCAAGTTTTGCAGCCTGGCTGTTTATCATTCTGGGCGGTTTGCACACCATTCTGTCGGCGCCCGGTATCTCCTGGCCTGCACCACGCGAAGCTGCGCGGGTTCTGGCGGTGTTTGCGATTACCGTTGCGGCTTGCCTGCTAATGCCGAAGCTTGGTTACATTGTCACCGCGATCGCAACGATGATCGCGCTGACGATTTTGATGTTCGAACGCCGCCCGCACTGGGTAGCTCTGACTGTTGCCGCCGTTCCACTGGGGCTTTACGCCTTCTTCGTGCTCCTGCTGCATCGGCCGTTGCCGAACGCTGCATGGTTTTGATGGATTTATCCTATGCCTGACCTTTCGACCATTCTCGCCGGTTTCGGCGATGTGTGGACGCTGTCCAATTTTATCTACATCATTGCCGGCGTTGCCATCGGACAGATCGTTGGCGCAACTCCCGGACTGTCGACTTCGATGGCCTTGGCTATTGCTGTGCCGCTCACCTATGGCATGGACACGCTGACAGCGATTGCCTTCCTGATTTCGGTGAACAAGGGCGGCACTGTGGGCGGTGCCGTACCGGCGATCCTGATCAACACACCGGGTACGCCTGAAGCCGCAGCCACTGCCCTCGATGGGCATCCAATGGCCAAGTCAGGCCGGCCATTGAAGGCAATGCGCTATTCGCTCTACTACTCGGTTTTTGGCGACATCTCCTCGGATATCGTCCTGATCACTGTGGCCGCGCCACTGGCACTCGTTGCCCTGAAAATGGGCCCGGTTGAGATCACTGCGCTGATGATCCTTGCCTTCACCGTCATTACAGCCCTTGTGGGCCAGTCGATGACCAAGGGGCTGATCGCCGCGGCGCTGGGCTTTTTGCTGGCATCCGTCGGGCTTGATCCCGGCCAGGGTACGCCGCGCTTCACCTTTGGTATGCTTGAGCTTTATGACGGCATACCGCTATCGGTAGTGTCTATCGGCATTCTCGCTGTCGGCGAGATCATCAACCAGATCGGGGCAACACGCGGTGGCGCGCCGTCTGAAGCGACGATCTCGATGAAGAATACAGGCGGCGCGGAAAACCGGGTGACCCTGTCCGATCTCTTGGCCAACAAGATTGTCGCCCTGCGCGCATTCGTCATCGGCACGATTGTCGGCGCCATCCCCGGCATCGGGTCCGCCACTGCCGGCATGCTGTCCTATTCGCTCAACAAGCGTGCGGCCAAGGATCCAGAAGCCTTCGGCACTGGCGATCCGCGCGGGATTGCTGCGTCGGAAGCGGCGAATTCTGCGGTGGTAGGCGCCAACCTGATCCCACTGCTGACCTTGGGTATACCCGGCAACATCGCAGCGGCGCTGCTGGTCTCCGCTTTCATTATCCATGGCGTTCAACCTGGTCCGTTATTGTTTGAGGAGCAGGGCCGGCTGATCTACGGCCTGTTCGGCGCCATGCTGGTTGCCAACGTTTGCAATCTCGGTGTCGGCCAGTTCGGTATGCGGCTGTGGGCTTTTGCTATCTCGGCACCACGCAGCGTCATTTTCCCGGCAGCGCTGCTGCTGTGCATCACCGGCACCTATGTCGCCACCGGTGGATTCTTTGGCGTGTTCCTGATGCTGATCTTTGCTGCGCTGGGCATCGTGATGCGGGCGCTCGGGTTATCGCTGATCGCATTCCTCATCGCCTTCGTGCTGACACCGACGCTGGAGAGTTCGCTCACGTCCGCGATGCTGATTACACGCGGTGACTTCACTCGTATTATCGAGCATCCGGTTGCGATCCTGCTGCTGATCATGACGGTGTTGGCGATTGTCTTTCTCAATCGCGGACCGCGCAAAGCACCCGCCGAACCTGACTCTCAGATTGAGTAGGTATGGATTAAGGGTGCGACAGTCTCAGACTGTCCGCATTCCCGTATCGAGGAACGTCGCCATTCTCGCCAGCAGGTCGTTGCGGCCCCGTTCGGGCCGGTCGAGCAGGATATATTGCGTGGTGTTCGGCGGTGCGTAGTGCACAATTTCCTTGGCGTGCACCAGATCGTCGATAAACACCTTCATGTCCGACTCTTGGCACAGATTATCGAACTCGGGCCGCACGATCTTCACCCGCGCATAGATCTGGCTGGCGTGCACCAGTTTTTGGGCCGTTGCCCCCATGGTGAACAGGTCTTCCAGCATGCCGTTGGGGCTGCGGTAGCTCGGTGGATCACGATCCATCGAAGTTGGGTCGCCGTCGAGCAGAGCTTGCCGGAATGCCGCCAACATTGCCGGATCGCGCCATGCATCCTTGTCCGCGATGGGGATCACATTGTCCCAGTGGGAATCCAGCACTTCAAGCGTATTGTAGCTGTAATTGCCGAATACCTTGCGGTTGAAATGGCCCGGATTGTCCGGATCATCGAACTTTGAACCGATGGAGAAGTTGGGTATCTCCGCCGTGCCGCCATAGACCATGCAATAGAGCACCAGATGGCTGATTTTCTCCGGCCAAAGCGCAGCCGACATGGCGCAACATGTGGCGCCCACGCCCCAGCCGAACAGGCCGACCTTGTCCCAGCCGGTTGCGTCTCGGAGATGATCGACTGCCGCCTCAACGTCGCGTGTCAATTCGATGGTTCGGCACAGCGCATCCGCACCAGGCACGGGTGGTTTGTCCATGGCTTTGGGGCGTTCTGACCGCCCATAGCCGCGTGCATCGACGATATAAACAACATGGCCTTCCGTCGCCAGATCGGCCGCCAGTGAGCCATTTGGCACATCAAGATCATACTCGCTGAGGCCCGGGATCCGCGTGCCATGCAGGAGTACCATCGGCACCCGCGTATTGCCGTCTTTGGTCCGCACTTCACGGATGGCAATCGAATAGCCATCCCGTGTCGTTATCAAAAAGTCGGTGCGGGTAACGTCTGGCATAAGTGAGATCCGTTCGAGGGTAGAAGGGCTGAGTAAAGGATGGCTCGCCAACCATTTCAACTGTGATGCACCATTCAAAGGCAACAGTCATACGAAAACTGCCCGATTCAACCGGGATCATACCACCAAGAAGAATTCTCCTAAATTACAATGTGTTGGCCGTTTCACCTTGTGAAATTTCTCCGGACTGGATGGCAAATTCCAAAAATTCTCCCGGGAAAACGGCGCTGAAAACTGATCGAGTTGCGTGATCCGGAATTGACTATTTCAACTTAGTTGATAACGTTATCAACTAGGCGGTCAGCAAATGGCCTGCCTCAATGAGGGAGGGAAACCTATGATCAATGGAATTAATCACGCTTGGCGTCGGCGTTCAGTACTCGCCGGCCTTGCGCTTGGACTAAGCATGTCGGTTGCGCCTGCTGCGTTCGCGCAGAGCGGCGAACTCGTCATTCTGCAGTGGCAGGGTGGTGTTGAAGCCGACTTGTGGGCTGATCTCGAAAACGCGTTCATGGAGAACTATCCTGACGTGACCGTTCGCGAGCTCGTTGTGACGGGTCAGGGCGATATGCGCGGCCCCATGCGGACGGCACTTCTTGGGGGTGAAACTGTCGACATCATCATCAATACCTGGCCGGCCTTCCGCGCTGAATTGAACAGCGCCGGACTGCTGCGCCCGATCGATGCTGAATGGGACGAAAACGGCTGGAGCGATCAGCTGTCCGACAGCTGGCGCAACCTTGGCGCGATCGGCGATGAAACCTACGGCCTGACCTATACTTATGGTGATCGTTCAGCGATCTGGTATGTCACCGAGACACTGGAGAACGCCGGTGTAACGCCGCCGGAGACTTGGGACGAATATCTCGCCAGTTTCGACAAGCTCAAGGCGTCTGGCGTTGAAGCGCCAGTTGCGATTCCCGGTAAGTATTGGGCCCATGCCGAGACATTTGAGACATTGCTGATCCGCACGTCCGGTGTGGAGACGGCCAGTGCGCTTGCTCAGCATGAAATCCCCTGGACCGATGACCGGGTCAAAGCCGCATTGATGAAATACGCCGAAATGCTCAATGCCGGCTGTTGCGGCGATACAGCTTCAATGCTCGCCAACGACTGGGACGGTGAAGCCGACCTGGTGTTCCAGGCAGGCACCAAGGCATATCTGCAAATGGGCATGTGGGTGAATGCCCGCGCCCGTTCTGACTATGGCATGGAAGAGGGTGTCGATTATTCGATCTTCCAGTTCCCTGCGCTCGGCATGGGGTATGACGACACGTCGATGGTCGACAGCAAGGAAGTCAATGCCACCACAAATGGTGCAAATCCTGAAGCGGCAAACGCTTTCATGGACTTCCTGACCACAAAGCAAGCTGCTGACATCATCCAGAGCTATGGCTTTGCTGCGCCGCACAAGGATGCCGATTCATCGTTGCTCGGTCCGGTGCAGCAGGTTGCAACCTCCATGGTCTCCAACTCCAAGGTACAGTTCGTGCTGGGTGATCTTCTGCCGGGCGACCTTGGTGACGAATACCGGGTCCAGTTGCAGAAGTTCCTGCAGGATCCGACTGAGTCCACGATAGACGCCGTCCTCGCGGCAATCGAAGCTAAAGCATCGAGCGGCGTCTACGAATGATCCGACCTGCCGCAACTTCTGCGGCAGGCTCCGGTGCCTCCCAAGGCAACGTGGCTGGCGAACAGGATTTCCTGCTCGCCAGTCGCGGGTGGCGACTGAGGGACACACCGGCGGCCTGGCTGCTCATTCTGCCGGTGATGGTTCTGTTTGCCGTTGCGGTTGTCTATCCGCTGGTCGAAACCATTCGTCTCAGTTTCTTTGACATCAGAGGATTGGCGCCACCGAAATATGTCGGCTTTGGCAACTATATTCAGTTGCTGTCCGACCCGGCATTTCGCAACACCATCTGGACCACCATTATCTTCACGCTCGGCGTGACGGCGGTATCGGTATCGATTGGCTGGCTGTTGGCGATGCTATGTGCGTTTGCCCCACGCCAGACGCTAGTGTTCCGGATGATGGTCTTTTCGGCTTTCGGCGTGTCCGAGGCGGTAAGCGGCTATATCTGGATTACAATTTTGCGGCCAGATCAGGCTGGACTGCTCAATTCTATTATCGGCAATTTTTCGCCCGGCTTCTCCTACGCCTGGTTGGGTGACGCGAACACTGCGCTGTGGGCGCTGATCATCGCCGCCAGCTGGAGTGCCGTGGGGCTGCCATTGCTCCTGTGCTTTGCCGCGGTGCAAACCATCCCGAAGAGCGTGCTCGAGGCGGCCTATATGGATGGCGCGAAGCCGTTCAAGATGATGCGGCACATCATGATGCCATTGTCATTGCCGGGCGTTCGTGTGGCCATTTTTATCAATCTTCTCAATGCACTGCGCGCGTTTGACATCATATTCATTCTGACCGGTGGCGGCCCTGTGCGGGCAACGGAAACGGTCGGCTACTTCATGTACCGTGAGTCCATGACCCAGTTTAAACTTGGCTATGGTGCAGCGGCGACAGTTGTGTTGCTCATCGCAGTGCTGATCATCTCAACCCCGGCGATTATCCAGCGCACGGCAGGTGCGAAATGATTGGGCGCGTACCACGTTGGACCATTTTCCTCATGGGCATCATCGCCACGATCTGGGTGATCCCGATCCTTGGCATTGTTCTCATGTCTATTCGTCCACTCAACCAGATCACGCTTGGCTGGTGGCGTATTGATGAAGTCAGCTTCACCCTCAGCGCCTGGCAACGGGTCTGGGACGAATACCCACTGGCCGATGCATTCTGGACAACGGCCTTTCTCGCGGGCGCTGCAACGTTCCTGACCATGGCGCTGACGCCGGCAGCAGCATACGCATTCCACTTCCTGAAATTCAGGTTCCGGCGCATGTTGCTGATCATCATCATTAACGCGTTCGTGCTGCCGCAGCAGGTTGTCATCATCCCGCTGTTCCGCCTGTGGCGTGACCTTGGACTGATCGACAGCTTTGCGTCGGTGATCATCCCCTATGTGGGCCTCAGTTTTGCGTGGTCGATTTTCCTCGTCAAAAACTTCCTTGAGGACTTCCCCAAAGAGTTGATCGAAGCGGCTCGGATCGATGGATGTGGCCCCATAGCAACGTTCCGGCATGTCGTTCTACCCAACAGCATGAGCCCGATATTCGCGGTCGGTATTTTGCAGTTCCTCTGGACCTGGAATGCCCTGCTGCTGCCCATGCTCTATCTCAGAAGTCATGTACCGCTACCCGTCGTTCTGGCGCGCGTTGCGGGCACTTACGATCTCAACTGGGATCTGCGCGCCGTTGCAGCGCTCATCACCACCAGCGTTCCGCTAATTATCTTCCTGGTTTTCCAGCGCCAATTCGCAACCGGTTCGCAAGCGACAACCGGCGGCAAGGAGTAAATATGACTACCCGTTCGAACAAGCCTCTCCGTTTCCGGCAAATACATCTCGACTTCCATACGTCCGAACATATTCCCGGCATCGGCTCGGCGTTCGACGCTGAAGATTTCGCGAACACTTTCAGCGAAGCGAACGTTGACTCCGTCACCTTGTTCGCCAAGTGCCACCATGGGTGGTCCTACTACCCGACCAAGGCAGGTGCGCCGCATCCGGAATTGTCTCGTCCCGATTTGCTCGGCGATATGATTACGGCACTCAAAGCGAAAGACATTGAGGCGCCGGTCTACATCTCCGTTCAATGGGATGAGCGCAACGCGCGCCTGCATCCTGAGTGGCGCGTGATGAGTGCAACCAACTATTTCCAGCACGCAAAACCGAACGACCCTTCCTCTGGCAAACAACTCAGCCCCGGCTGGCACACGCTGTGTCTCAACCACAAAGCCTACCGCGATGAACTGCTGGCACAGGCACGCGAAGTCGCAGCGAACTACGATACGCCCGGCATCTTCTTTGACATCATCCTGACCCCGGATTGTGTTTGTCCCAAATGCCAGGAACGCATGCTGGAGATGGGCCGCGATCCGGAGAATCCGGCCGACCGTCTGGACAATGATGAAGAGGTCAACGAGATTTTCCGCAGTGAGATGAGTGCGGCGCTGGAAGCCGAGTTTCCCGGCCTGCGCGTGTTTTACAATTGCGGCCACATTCACAAGCAGGGCGCAAAACGCTTTGCGCCTTACTCCCACCTCGAACTGGAAAGCCTGCCGACAGGTGGGTGGGGATATGACCATTTCCCCTCAAGCGCACGTTATGCCGCAACGCTGGGCCTCGATTTCGTCGCCCATACCGGCAAATTCCACACCTCGTGGGGCGAGTTTGGTGGTTTCAAACACCCGCACGCGCTTGAGTATGAATGCGCGCAAATGGTTGCGCTGGGGTCCAAATGCCTTGTGGGCGATCAGTTGCATCCCAACGGGGCGATCAACAAGGATACTTATCGGTCTATCGCGCCAGCCTACGCGCGGGTCGACAAGCTAGAGCCCTATCTCAAGAATGCCCGGCAGGTTTCTGAAATTGCTATCCTTTCCGCCGAGCATTTCCATCCTGAAACGGCGCGCAATCATCCCAGCGATGATGGTGCAGCGCAGATGCTTCAGGAGCTCAAATATCCTTTCGATGTGATCGATTCCGGGTCGCCAATTGACCGGTACAGGCTGATCATCGTTCCGGACGATATCGTCCTCACACCTGAAATGACTGAAAAGCTGAAAGCCTTTCACGCCGGGGGCGGCAAACTGATCCTGTCCGACAAATCCGGACTCGATGCCGGCGGTTCGCCGCTGCTGCCGATGGGTATCTCGGCTAAAGCGGAACGGCATGACTGCGACCCGTCCTATATTGTGGCGGACGCAGAGAAGCTGCCGGGTCTGCCCGAGGGCCCGTTTGTGATGTATGGCAGCCCGCGCAAGATTGCAGCGACAGATGCCGATGTGCTTGCCCAGGCGATCCCATCTTACTTCAACCGCTCTTTCCGGGCCTGGTGTTCGCATCAGCACACACCGGATAATCCCGATGCAGCGCCGCTTGGACCGGCTGTGACTGAGCACAACGGCATTGCCTACGTCGCCTATCCGATCTTCGACATCTATCACCGCATGGGCCAGCCGCTTTACAAGTACATTGTTCGCGACCTCATTCAGCGCCTGATGCCTGAAGCTGCGCTGGAAACGGACCTCCCATCCTCGGGGCGCGCCTCAGTGGCAGTGCAGGAAGAGCAGGGCCGGCACATTCTGCATTTGCTTTATGGTCCGCCGCAGGTGCGCGGGCAGGCGGTACCCACCGATACCGGCACCCGCATCATGGAAATGATTGAAGACATTCCGCCGATTGGCCCGGTCACCGCCGCAGTGCGCCTGAGACAGGTGCCGTCCCGGGTTTTCGATGCGCTGACGGGTGAGGAGGTGCCGTTCACCATGCGATCGGATGGCATGGCTGAAGTGACAGTCCCGCGGCTGCATATCCATTCAGCGATTGTCTTTGAGGGAAGTGTCTAGGGAGTGATGGATCGTGGATCACCAGAACAACAGCATCGTGTCTTGTTGCCCGTTTTCGGTGATCGTCGTACTGCATGTTCTGAAGCCTACAGCCGCGCCGCGGCTGTGCATTGCAGACAGCGGAAAGACCTTATGAACCAAACACAAACAGTGCGGGCGCGGACCGGTGCGCCAGTCCAGAGGAAAAAGAAACACGCGACAGTAGTCGACGTGGCGGCGGAGGCTGGCGTAGCGGTGGGCACAGTCTCGCGCTTTCTCAATGGGCAACCGATCCGCAAGGGCAATCGCGCCCAGATCGAAAAAGCAATCGATACGCTCGGCTACACGCGCAACGCGGTTGCAGCGTCCATGAAAACGGAAGCCAGGCATATTGTTGGCATTCTGGTGCCCAATATTTCCGAGTTTCATGCCGGGCTGCTCGAACAATTCAGCCGCAAAATACGTCGCACCGGCCGCGCCGTGATGGCTTACACGCACGACCTCGATAGTCGTTCGATTATGGATGGCATCAACTTTTTCCAGATGCACCGCGTCGATGCTGTTGTGTTGGATGGTGTGTTGAGTGTCGCAGACCAGCTTCAACAAGCCGTCGATGACGGTCTGGAAGTGGTGCTTTACGACAATGATATACCCGGGCTCGAAGCCGACAGGGTGTTTGTCAACCATCGTCAGGCGAGCCGGCGCGGCGTAGAACATCTGCTGGAGCTTGGCCACAAGCGCATCGGGATTATTTCCGGATCGGAGCGCGATAGCGCGGGCCGCCTCCGGTTGGCCGGTTACGCTGATGCCATAAACGATCATGGCATTGATCGTGACGACGAGTTGATCAAGTTCGGCGACTGGCAGGAATCGGGCGGACGCGACGCCATGCGTCGTCTCATGGCGCTACCCGATCGACCGACGGCGATTTTTTCGGCGAACTACAACATGACTATCGGCGCATTGATCTGGTGCCATGAACATGGCGTGCGCATACCTGACGATCTGTCCATTGTCAGTTTCGATGATGTGCCCGCGTTCCGCCTGCATCAACCCGGCATCACCTCCATCGGCCAACCCGCCGATGAACTGGCTGAAGCCATGACAACGCTTTTAATGGCACGCTTTGAAAAGCGCGATGTGCATCTGCATCGTGAGTTGACGGTTCACTGCAAGCTGACTTTGCGCGGCTCGACAGGTCCATATCGACCGCAAATCTAACGAGGGGAGTTCACACCGTGGCGACAGTAGAGATGAAGGGCGTAAACAAGGCCTATGGTGCGGTGGAGGTGATCGAAAACCTCAACCTGCTCATCGATGATGGCGCCTTCACGGTATTTGTTGGCCCCTCCGGCTGCGGAAAGTCGACACTGCTGCGGATGATTGCCGGACTTGAGCCGATCACCGGCGGCGAAGTGCAAATCTCGGGCCAGCGGGTCAATGACAAGGATCCCATTGAGCGCGGCGTGGCGATGGTGTTTCAAAATTATGCGCTTTATCCGCACATGACCGTTGAACAGAATATCGGATTCTCGCTGAAGATGGCGAAGGTCAAAAATTCCGAGATTTCCCAGCGTGTGCTGTCGGCCGCGCGGACACTGCAAATTGAAGAGCTGCTGGATCGCAAGCCAAGCCAGCTCTCCGGTGGTCAGCGGCAGCGTGTCGCCATTGGCCGCGCTATTGTGCGCAACCCCGAAGTTTTCCTGTTCGACGAACCATTGTCCAACCTTGATGCCGAGCTGCGCGTGTCGATGCGGGTCGAAATCGCCAAACTCCACAACACGCTCGGCTCAACCATGATCTATGTGACCCACGATCAGACCGAAGCCATGACCCTCGCCGACAAAATTGTCGTCATGCGCGGTGGTGAAATCGAACAGGCCGGTTCACCGGAAGAGCTTTACGATAATCCCGACAATCTGTTCGTGGCCGGTTTTATCGGGTCGCCACGCATGAACCTTGTTGATGCGGACGCCTATGCGGGCAACATCAGCTTGCCTGGTGGCACCCAAATCACCATGCCGGGCGCTAATGGCACGGTTAAAGTCGGTGTTCGCCCTGAGCATCTGCACCCCGGCGAGGGGCGGGATGGCAAGCTTGATCTCAATGTCGATGTCGTCGAAAACCTGGGGGGTGTGCATTATGTCTACGGCACGCTGTCATCCGGTGAGACGGTGATCGTTGAAGACCGCGAAAAACGCGGTGCCAAACCGGGTGAAACCGTCACAGTGAGCTTCAACACATCCGACGCCAGAATCTTTTCTGAAGATGGCAAGCGCTTGCGCCAGTCTCACTGAATCAAAGGGCGCTCCCATGAACAAAAACCTGTTGTGGTACGACCGCGCTGCGGTCGAGTGGACCGGGGCGTTGCCGTTGGGGAACGGCCGCCTCGGCGCCATGCAGTTCGGCGGTGCCGGGCTGGAAGAGTTTCAACTGAATGAGGATACGCTCTGGTCAGGCGGCCCCTATAATCCGGCTAACGACAAAGCGCGGGATGCCTGGCCTAAGGTTCAAGACCTCGTTTTTCAGGGCCGTTACAAAGATGCCGATAAGCTGATCAACGAAACCATGATGGCGCGTCCGATCAAGCAGATGAGCTATCAGCCTGCCGGCAACCTGTTCATCGCCACGGGTCACGATGGTGAAATTGCCGACTATCGGCGGGAGCTGGATATCAACCGGGCAGTTTCCAAGGTCTCCTACACGCACGATGGGGTGACCTATCAGCGCGAGAGCTTCATCTCGGCTGTTGATCAGGTGCTGGCCGTCAAATTCACCGCCGGTGATGATGTAAAGCTCGACCTTCGCCTTCGGCTTGAGAGCGAGCAGCCGGGTGAGGCCAGGTCTGATGCGAATGGTATCACGTTCACCGGCCGCAATCGGGACGCTGAAGGTATCGAAGCCAAACTCCGTTTCGCGATGCACGCCGATGTGCTCGGTGGCGACATCAGCCCGGACTCTGATGGTTCACTTCGCGTCTCAGGAACCGGTGAATTCATCATCCTGCTCGACATGGCCACGAGCTTTGTGCGGTTTGATGATGTTTCGGGAGACCCGGAAGCACTCCTTTCTGCGCGCCGGAAGAAGCGGCAAGGCAAAAGCTGGGATCAGCTGCGCGCCGATCATATCCAGGAATATCAATCCTGGTTCGACCGCCTCGATATTGATCTCGGCACCACCGAACAGGCGCAAAAGCCCACGGCGCAGCGTATCGCTGAATTCGCCCAGTCGGATGATCCGGCGCTGGCTGCGCTCTATCTTCAGTATGGCCGTTACCTGATGATTTCCAGTTCCCGGCCGGGAACCCAGCCCGCCAATCTTCAGGGTATCTGGAACAAGGAAACCAATCCGCCCTGGGGCAGCAAATATACGGTCAATATCAATCTGGAGATGAATTACTGGCTGCCGGATCCGGCCAATTTGGCTGAGTGTTTTTCGCCGCTTATCACGCTGTTGGAGGAAGTTGCCGAAACCGGGGCCGAATGGGCCAAAGCACATTATGGCGCGCGGGGATGGGTGCTGCATCACAATACCGATATCTGGCGTGCGGCAGGGCCGGTCGATGGCGCGGAATGGGGCATGTGGCCAATGGGCGGCGCATGGCTATGCGCCCAGCTCTGGGACCATGCGGCTTACGCTGGTTTCGAACCCGATCTGGTTCAGCGCATCTATCCGCTGATCAAGGGTTCGGCGCAGTTTCTGCTCGACTACATGACGATTGATCCAAACACAGGCGAGTTGGTGACCAACCCCTCCAATTCACCTGAAAACATTCACCCCTTCGGCACAACCATTGTCGCCGGTCCGGCGATGGATAACCAGATCACTCGCGACCTGTTTGCCGCTGTCATTGAGGCTTCTGAAATTCTGGGCAGCGACGCTGCGTTTGCAGAAGAGGTCAGGGTTGCGCGCGAAAAACTCGCCCCTGATCGGATCGGTGAAGAAGGTCAGCTGCAGGAATGGCGTGAAGATTGGGACATGGGTGCGCCTGAACGCGATCATCGCCATGTCTCGCATCTTTACGGGCTTTATCCCGGGTTCCAGATCAATCCCGATGAAACACCTGAACTCACAGCTGCCGCGCGCCGCTCGCTCGAAATCCGGGGCGACAACGCAACGGGTTGGGGTATTGGCTGGCGGATCAATCTTTGGGCCCGGCTCCGTGACGGAAACCATGCCCATGACGTGTTGACACTCCTGCTGTCACCGGAGCGCAGTTATGACAATTTGTTCGACGCGCATCCGCCCTTCCAGATCGACGGCAATTTTGGTGGCGCGGTCGGCATCATCGAAATGCTCGTGCAATCACGGCCAGGAGAAATCCGCTTGCTGCCGGCGTTGCCCGCCAATTGGCCGGATGGGCGACTGAAGGGTGTGCGAACCCGCTGCGGCGTAGAGCTCGATTTCAGCTGGCAAAATGGCCAGGTTGTCGATTGCAGGATGCGTGGCAGGAACGGTGAAATCCGGCTGCACGCCAATGGTTTGGAGCATCAGGTTACCGTTTCAGGCGGATCTGCGCAGATCAGCGCCAATCAACTCCATTGAGATGTGGAGCGGATAAGCGTTTCCCTTGCAGATGCCAAATGGGCGCGACAGGCCAGCTCAATCAGCGAGATGTTCCGGCTCTCCAGTGCATCGATATAGGTAAGGTGCTCACGTAGTGCGACTTCGTTGCGCTGGCGTTCGTCCTGCTTGTTCCACTGATAGTGGTAGTGAAAAATCAGATTTATGATGTCGTAAAAATCGTCGACGAACCGGTTTGGCGCTGCGGAATTGATGAACCGGTGGAACCGGTTGTCGAGGTCCGAAAAATCGTGAAAGCGCTTGTCGATGTCCTTGAGCAGAGCCTCATGCTCCTGACGCAAGGCCGTAAGTATTTTCCATTCCGGTGCGGATTCCGGAAGTTCGCCAAGCGCGCGTGCAGAGCGCAGCTCAAACATCTCGCGTATTTCGAACAGCTCCAGAGCAAAATCGGTGGTAAAGCCTTTGAACAGCCAGCCGGCATTGGGGCGCTTTTCAATCAGTCCATAGTGCTGGAAGCGGTTGAGAAATTCGCGAATAGCGCCGGTCGCGACGCCGAAATCGCGCGCCAGCTCGCGTTCGCTGATCAGGGTGCCCGGCTGGGCATCGTCGCGCAGCATCCACTCCATGAACTGGGTTTCAACCTGCTCTGACTGCGGGATCGTCTCCACCTCGGGATAGGGCGGTGCCGTTTTTCCGGTAGCGCTGAATGTCCGGCCGGTTTTGGCCGCTGCGACAACGTCTTGCTCCGCAAGTTCGGTCAGCACTTTACGGACGGTCGTCCGGCTCACACCCAGTTTCGTTGCGAGTGCGTTTTCCGAAGGCAATCCGTCGTCAGGATCGAGGCTGGCAACCATGTCCAGCATCTCGTTGAAAGCGCGTTTGAAGACGGCATCAGTTTTCATAGCTCGGCCACACCTGTACCTGCTCCATAAAGAGCAGATTGACTGGTTAATCGGAATTGTGTTTTATATATAAAAGACAACTAACAGGATTGATACTAGATTATGGGTGAAAGTACCCCGGACAGGGCCGATTTCCCAGTGGGGGGTGGCGCATCGGAAGCTCCGATGCTGCGCATTGGTCTACGACTACTCAGCATCGGACCGGTGCTTATTCTTGTCGCTCTGATCATTGTCATCAGTCTGCTGACTCCAAACTTTTTAAAACCGATCAATATCAGTAACATACTGGCGCAAACAGCCGTGATCGCCATTGTCGCGGTCGGGCAGCATCTGGTGATCCTGACGCGTGGCATCGATTTGTCGGTTGGTGCAAACCTCGCATTGGCGACTGTGATTGGCGGCCTTTTGTACAGGGTCGTTGATTCCGCAACGCTCGTCATTCTCGCGATGGTGCTCACAGGTGCGGCGGTGGGTGCCGTAAACGGACTTGTTTATGTCTTCGGCCGCCTGCCGCATGCGTTTATCATCACGCTGGCGACGCTCAGTATTTGCCGTGGTCTCGCGCTGGAGTTGTCCATCGGGCACACGACCATGCGCGGCATGCCGGAATTTATCGCCACAATCGGCGGCAGTTCGACATTCGGCATCCCCAATTCCTTCTTCGTCGTTTTTGGCGTGGTGGCGCTCGTCGTTATCATGGCCCGGTACTTGGTCTGGGGGCGCTGGCTCTATGCGGTCGGCGGCAAGCCGGAAGCGTCGGTGCAGATGGGTATCCCGGTCAATTGGGTGCTGGTCTCCGCTTACATCATTTCAGGTGCCTGTGCTGGCATCGGCGCCGTGGTGCTGGCCGGGCGTACCGAGGCAGCCTCACCCCTTTATGGCAACCTGCTCGAACTCGACACCATTGCTGCAGTGATCATTGGCGGCGCGAGTTTTCTCGGTGGTCGCGGTCATGTTGGCCATGCGCTCGTTGGCGCACTGATGATCGGTGTTATCCGCAACGCGCTTAACCTCAACAACGTCAACGTCTTTTTTCAAATGATCGCCATCGGGCTCATCATCGTTCTGGCTGTCGAGGCTGACGTGTTGCGCAACCATCTCGAAGGACGGGTGCGCACGCAACAGGCGGCGAGGGCGCAATGACCAGCGGAACCGACACACCGACACTGGCCGTCGTTGGCGCACACAAACGCTTCGGTGCCGTGCATGCACTGCAAAATGTGAGCCTCGAGGCCTATAGCGGAGAAGTGCTGGCGCTTCTTGGAGACAACGGCGCGGGCAAATCGACACTGGTCAAGTGCATCAGCGGCATTCACACCCTCGATGAGGGCGAGATCCGCATCGATGGGCAGCACGTCACGCTGAATTCCGCCGCAACAGCGCGTCAGGCGGGGATCGAGACCGTCTATCAGGACCTGGCGCTCTTCGACAATCTGACCCCGGCGGAAAACTTCTATTGCGGCCGGGAAATCTCCTTCCCCTCGTGGCTGCCGCGCGGCATGCGGATCATCAATTCACGTGCGATGGAGCGGGAGGCGGAGGAGGTCATCGACCGGCTGCGCGTTCGCATTCCGCACAAGAATGCGCCGGTTGCATTGATGTCTGGCGGCCAGCGACAGGCTATTGCCGTGGCGCGGGCAACGGTGTTCGCCCACAAGGTTGTCATCCTGGATGAGCCGACGGCCGCCCTTGGTCTGAGAGAATCCCGCAAGGTTCTCGATCTCATCCAGCAGCTTAAATCCGAAGGCAATGCGGTGATCCTGATCACCCACAATATGGAACATGTCATCGAACTTGCCGACCGGGCCGTTGTGCTCCGGCAGGGGCGCAAGGTTGGTGAACTCAAGCCCAACCGCGACAATCAGCACCACATGGTGGCGATGATCGTTGGCGCGGAAGGCTGAACGGAATCGCCCGGTCCGTTGGGAGCGGGTGATAGGAAGCCGCCTCGAAAGCGGGGCGGCAAATTGGGAGGTTGCTATGAAACTCAAACTGCTGCTGGCAGGTCTGGCGCTCGCTGCCACGACAACATTGCCGGCTATGGCACAGGATGCGGTGACGATCGGATTCATCACCAAATTTCCGGTGCCTTTCTTTGCCACTATGGAAGATGGTGCCCGGGCTGCGGCTGAAGAAGACGGCAATATTGAGCTGGTCTTTGGCGTTGGCGAATCCGCTACCGATATCGAAGGTCAGATCCGTTTGATCGAGTCGATGGTTGTGCAGGGCGTCGATGGTATCGCCATCACCCCGGTCGATCCGACTGTTGCTTCAACGCTTGACCGCGCGATCGAAGCAGGCGTGAAAGTTGTTCTGATGGACAACAACATTCCTGACTGGGATGGCCGCACGGCGCTTGCCACCACTGACAACTATGCTGCTGGCGTTATCGCAGGCGAATATCTGGCAAGTGTTCTTGGCTCGGGCGATACGCTGGGCATTCTCGAAGGCGTTCCCGGTGTTCCGGCACTCGATGACCGTGTGAACGGCATGCTTGAAGGCCTTGGTGACATTGGTGTCGAAATCGTCGGCCGTGGTGCGACCAACTGTACTGAAGAACTCGGTATCAGCGTCGCCGAAGATCTGCTGACAGCCAATCCTGAGCTAAAGGCTATCTATGCAGCATGTGGTCCTCCGGCCGCTGGTGCTGCCAAGGCGATTGAGAATGCCGGCATTTCCGGTGACGATATCGTTCTGGTTGGCTTCGACTTCTGCTGTGGTGAAGCCGAAGCACTGACCGCGGGTCTGGAAGACGCCACGGTTGCACAGTTCCCGTTCAATATGGCCAAGTATGGTGTTGAAGCACTTGCGACAGCCGTTCGCGGTGGTGAAGTAGAGTCCCTGATCGATTCGGGTGCGGCTCTTGTCACCCCGGAGAATATGGACGAGTTCTAAACCCTGTCCGGGGCCGGGATTCTCCCGGCTCCGGTTTTCTAACCATTTGTGGAGCGAATACTGTGGCGACTGCTGGCCAAATCGACGCGCTTGTGTGCGTCAATCCCGGTGAACTCAGAGTGGAATCCCGGCCCAGTCCCCAGCGCAAAGAGGGCGAGGTGCTCGTCCGTCCACGCCGTGTCGGCATCTGCGGCACGGATTTTCACATTTACGAAGGCAAACATCCCTTTCTCGAATATCCCCGCGTGATGGGGCACGAGCTCGCTGTCGAAGTGGTTGAAGCTCCCGAAGGGTCGCGCGCGCGCGTCGGCGAGGTTTATGTCGTCAATCCCTATCTTTCATGCGGGACATGTATTGCCTGCCGTTCCGGCAAGCCGAATTGTTGCGCAGCCATTTCCGTGCTTGGTGTGCATCAGGATGGCGGCATGACATCGCTGTTCACGATGCCGGAGAAAAATCTGGTGTCGGCCGAAGGCCTGAGCCCGGAGGAATGTGCAACAGTTGAATTTCTGGCCATTGGTGCCCACGCCGTGCGCCGTGGCGCCGTCTCTGAAGGGGAGCGGGTACTGGTTATCGGTGCTGGCCCGATTGGATTAGGCGCGGCGTTGTTTGCTGGACTGTCGGGTGGCGATGTCACCATGATGGATCTGGATGCAGACCGTCTCGAGACCGCGCAATCCATTCTGGGCGTAAAGACTGTCAAAGGCGGTGAGGGCGCGTTGGCCCGCGTTCAGGAACGCACGCAAGCTGAAGGCTACACCGTGGTGTTCGATGCAACGGGCAATGCCAGGTCGATTGAGGCCGGTTTCGACTTTGTGGCACCCGGTGGCCGCTATGTGCTGGTGAGCGTCGTCAAGGAAACCATCACCTTCAAAGACCCGCTCTTCCACGGGCGGGAGATGACCTTGTATGGGAGCCGTAATGCGACTTCCGAAGATTTTGAGCGTGTTATTGCAGCCATCCGGGAAGGCCGGGTGCCCGTTGAGAGCCTGGTTACACACCGTACAACTCTGGCGGGTGCCGCGACCGACATTCCCTTGTGGACAATACAGAAGGATGGACTAATCAAGGCGATGCTCGCGATCGACTAGTCACTGCCGAAAAATCGTTCGGGTGTAAGCCACGGCGTCGCACTTGAGGCCATCGCGGCGTGGGGCAGGCCTAAATTTATTGCGGGGATTATCGGGCTAAACCAGCGTCGTCACCGAACCGGGCTAGACATATGAATTCAGCGTGGCACGACATCCGTGTGTCCAAAGGCTTTCAAGCCAATGGTGAAACGCTTCTGTGAAAGTGTGATTCTCAGCCAGAGCATCATAAATGCGGACTTGGGCCAGCCATTGGGCGGGGTCGGAACGGGCGTGTAATGCGGCGGTCTGCAACACTGGCCAGTCAGGGTCGTTGGGTTCGATCTGCGAGCCGTCTTCACGCTCACCCGCGCACATACGCGCCCAAAGCGCTTCAGCCAACGCGAGGCCCTCGATCGGCCCGTCAGCCGCCAGGGCGGCGTTTAAACTGGGATGCAAGAATCCGGGATGACGTGAAGACCCGTCAAAGGCCACGCGACGGGTGGTATCCTTGATGCGCGGATTGGTGAACCGCCGTTCGATAAGCGCCAGATAGGCATTCGGCGATATCTCGGGGACCGGTTGTACATGGGGCAGCACTTCTTCGCGCTCGACCTTGCGAAAGAAAGCGGAAATGTCGGCATCTGCCATGCAGTCGGCAATGGTTGCCACTGATAGGATATCGCCTGCATTGGCCAGCAGTTGGTGGCCTCCGTTCAGAATCCGGATTTTCATCGTTTCGTAGGCGTGCACATCGTCGGTAAGTGTCGCGCCTACTTTTTCCCACGCCGGGCGGCCAGCACAGAATTTATCCTCGATCACCCACTGGCGGAACGGTTCGTGGCTGACAGGTGCTGCATCCTCGATACCCGCTTCGGCGGCAAGGGCAATGGTCGCCGCGTCGGTAGCAGGTACGATGCAATCGACCATGGAATTTGGGAAGGTCACGTTTTCACTGATCCAGCCGGCCAGCTCCGGATCGAAGAGTTTCGCGAGACCGACAAGGGATTGGCGGAGAATTTTGCCGTTGCCCTGCAGATTGTCGCAACTCATGGCGGTGAAGGGCGGGGCGCCTGCATCGCGGCGCTGTTTCAGAGCAGCAACCATGGCACCGAACGCGGTGCGCGGCCGGGTGGGGTTTTCGGCGTCGTGCCGGATGTCGGCGTGGCTCTCATCAAAACCACCCGCCGCATCGAGATAGTAACCGCCTTCGGTGACCGTGAGTGAAACAATACGGATTGCCGGGTCGGCCATCTTCTCGATCAATGGGCCATTGCCGTCTGCGATCGGCAAATAGTCGATCATCGACCCCGAAACCTCGAATGCGGTTTTTGCAGGGTCGAGCTCGATTAACGTCGTGAGACAATCCTGCGCCAGCAACTTCTCGCGCATCGCGGCATCATACGGGCGCACACCGGCGCCAATGATTGCCCAGTCATGGGCTTCATCCATTTGCATCAGGCGGTGCACATACCAGGCTTGATGGGCGCGGTGAAAGTTGCCCAATCCAATATGCACGATACCGGGGCGCAACGCTGTGCGATCATATTGTGGGCGTTTGACGTGGTCGGGAAGCGCGCCAAGAGTCGCGTTGTGCAGTTTCATTGAAACGCTTTCTTGCTAGTCTATTCTCAGTCCGTCAGCGCTAAATTTGTGAACGACATCCGAACGCGGTGTCAGGTGAATCCTGTCACCGCTTTTGAAACTCACTTCCCCATCGGCACGTACGGTGATCGTCTCGGCCAAGCCGGTGTTGTGAATATGGAAGAAGGTGTCTGATCCCAGATGTTCGGATACGCCGACCGTCCCGGACCATTCACCCGAGGTGTCCGATACAGCAATGTGTTCGGGGCGGATGCCAATCGTGTGAGCACCGTGTTTTGCGGCTTCATCGCCCTCGATGAAATTCATTTTTGGGGAGCCGATGAAGCCGGCGACGAATAGGTTGCGCGGTGTCCGATAAAGCTCCAGCGGGCTGCCGACCTGTTCGATATTGCCGGCCCGCAGCACCACGATCTTGTCGGCCATAGTCATGGCCTCCACCTGATCGTGGGTCACATAGATCATCGTGGTTTTGAGCCGTTCATGCAGCTCGCTGATTTCAAGGCGCATGCCCACGCGGAGGGCGGCATCGAGGTTGGAAAGCGGTTCATCGAACAGGAAGGCCGAAGGCTCGCGCACAATCGCCCGTCCGATGGCGACGCGTTGGCGTTGGCCACCCGACAACTGGCCGGGGCGGCGGTCGATATAGTCTTTGAGGTTCAGAACGTCCGCTGCCGCGTTGACGCGTTTGTCGATTTCCACCTGGTCCATCTTGGCCATGCGCAACGGGAACGCGATGTTCTTGCGCACGCTCATATGCGGGTAGAGCGCATAGGACTGGAAGACCATGGCAAGGCCACGTTTGGCGGGCGGAGTGGCTGTGGCATCCGCACCGTCAATGTTAATCATGCCGCTGGAGACATCCTCCAGTCCGGCAATCAGCCGCAGGAGCGTTGATTTTCCGCAGCCCGACGGACCGACAAAGACGGTGAACTCGCCATCCTCGATGGTAAGGTCCAGTGGCGGAATGACCTCCACATCGCCGAAACGCTTGGTGACTTTATCAAGCACAATACGTCCCATGATGGTTCTCCTTATTTCACAGCGCCGAAGGTCAGGCCGCGTACAAGTTGTTTCTGGCTGAACCAGCCCAGGATGAGGACTGGCGCAATGGCCATCGTCGAAGCCGCGCTCAGCTTGGCGTAAAACAGACCTTCCGGGCTGGAATAGCTGGCGATGAAGGCGGTCAACGGCGCGGCGTTGGCGGCGGTCAGGTTGAGCGTCCAGAAGGCTTCGTTCCAGGCCAGAATGATGTTGAGCAGGATGGTGGAGGCGATGCCGGGCACCGCCATCGGCGTCAGCACATAGAGGATTTCCTCTCTGAGCCCGGCGCCGTCCATCCGCGCCGCCTCAAGGATTTCACCCGGGATTTCCTTGAAATAGGTGTAGAGCATCCACACGATGATCGGCAGGTTGATCAGCATCAGCACGATCACCAGTCCGGTACGGGTGTCGAGCCAGCCCAGTTGAATGAACAGCAGGTAGATCGGGTAGAGGACGCCGACTGCCGGCAGCATTTTGGTGGAGAGCATCCACATCAAAATGTCCTTGGTCCTCTTGGACGGCACAAAGGCCATGGACCATGCGGCGGGAACGGCGACAATGATACCGAGCAGCGTCGAGCCACCGGCGATGATCACCGAGTTCCACAAAAAGCGCATATAATCGGAGCGCTCCTGCACGATGGCATAATTTTCCAGCGTCCAGTCGAAGTTGAAAAACAGCGGTGGGCTGGCAATGGCCTGCGCTTCGGTTTTGAAGCTGGTGAGGATGGTCCACAGGATCGGGAAGAAGATCAAAAGACCGACGGCCCAGGCGAGGAGTGTGTTGATCGCTCTGCGTTGCGTTGTCACTGCACGTGCCATGATCGTTCTCCCCTCACGCGTCCAGATTCTTGCCAACGATGCGCATCAGGAAGATCGCAACGATATTGGCGAGAATGATTGCGTAGATGCCACCGGCGGACCCAAGCCCCACATTCTGACTTTCCAGCACGCGCTGGAAAATCAGGTAGGTGAGGGTACGGGTGCCGAAGGAGCCCTGGGTGGTGACGAATATTTCCGCGAACACCGAAAGCAGGAAAATCGTCTGGATGAGCAGAACGACCGTTATCGCGCGGCTGAGATGCGGCAGGATGATGAACCAGAACCGTTTCAGTGTCGGCGCGCCATCCATCTCGGCGGCCTCAAGCTGTTCGCTGTCGAGCGACTGGATCGCGGTTAAAAGGATCAGCGTCGCAAAGGGCAACCACTGCCAGCTGACGATCATGATGATGGACGGCAATGAGGCTTGTGAGAGCCACTCGACCGGCGCCGCGCCGAAGAATTTCCAAAGATGGGCAAACAGGCCGTTGACCGGATCCATGAACATGTTCTTCCACACCAGCGCCGATACGGTCGGCATAACGAAGAACGGGGCAATGACCAGAATGCGCACAATGCCCTGGCCCCACATGGGCTGGTCGAGCAAAAGCGCCAGCAAAACGCCTAGGACGATGGTGATGACGAGCACACCGCCGACGATAATCAGCGTCGCCTGAACGGCGGGCCAGAAAGAGCTGGAGGATATGAAGCGGACATAGTTGTCGAAGCCGGCCCAGCCAAGGTCACCACCGCGCAGAGGCAGATATTGCCGGAAAGAAAACCACAATGTCATGGTCAGCGGGACCAGCATCCAGCCCAGAAGCAGTATGACTGCGGGTGCCATCATCAGCCGTGCGGCAGAGCGCGAGTGCTGCGTAGCCATCATCCACCTCCCTCAAGAAGACGGTGTCGCACCGTCCAGTTCCAACCCGTGTTCGACTATTATTGGTCTAAGCAAGTGTCCGGAGGGAGACCTGATATTCCCCCTCCGGCTTGGGAGGTTGTTTAGTAGCCTGCGGCTTCCATGGCGTCGGTCGTGAGCGCCTGAGCCTTGGACAGGGCTTCGTCAACGCTTTGCTGACCGGCAAGAGCGGCGGAGAATTCCTGCCCGACTTCGGTTGCAAAGCCTGCGAACTCGGGGATCGCAACGAACTGCACGCCGACATAAGGCACTTCATCCACGCTCGGATTGAGCGGGTCAGCTGACAGGATCGACTTCAGGGTCATCTGAGCGAACGGAATATCCTTGTAGTTCGGATTTTCGTAAAGCGAGGTGCGCGCGCCCGGAGGTACGTTGGCCCAGCCTTCGTTCTCGGCGACTAGCTCAATATATTCCTTCGAAGTTGCCCACTGGATGAACTCTTTGGCGGCGGCCTCATTGTCTGTACCGGCGGGGATGGCCAGAGCCCAGGCCCACAGCCAGTTGCCGCGTTTGCCAAGACCGGTGTCCGGCGCAAGCGCAAAGCCCACCTTGTCGGCAACCGTTGAGTCCTCAGGATTGGTCACGAAAGACGCTGCAACGGTGGCATCGATCCACATGCCGCATTTGCCCTGCTGGAACAGCGACAGGTTTTCGTTAAAGCCATTGCCCGATGCGCCTGGAGGGCCTGCGTCGTTCATCAGGTCGAGATAGAAGGAGAGTGTGTTCTTCCATGGCTCACTGTCGAACTGGGGACGCCAATCCATATCGAACCATTTGGCACCGAAGGAATTGGACATGGCGGTGAGGAACGCCATGTTCTCACCCCAGCCAGCCTTGCCACGCAGGCAGATGCCGTAAAGTTCATTGTCCTTGTCGGTGATCTTACGCGCGGCATCCGCAATGAAGTCCCAGGTGGGCGCTTCGGGCATTTCGATGCCGGCGTCAGCAAACAGATCGGTGCGGTACATGATCATCGAGCTCTCGCCATAGAAGGGGGCAGCATAAAGCGTGCCGTCATGGCTCAAGCCGCCGCGCATGGCCGGCAGGATGTCACCGACATCGTAGGAATCCGGCAGGTCGTCAAGCGGGACCAGCCAGCCGTTTGCACCCCAGATCGGTGTTTCGTACATGCCGATCGTCATGATGTCGAACTGGCCACCCTTGGTGGTGATGTCGGTCGTGACGCGTTGGCGCAGCACGTTTTCCTCGAGGGTAACCCACTCGACTTCATGGCCGGTTTTGGCCGTGAAATCATCGGTCAGACCCTGCATGCGGATCATGTCGCCATTGTTCACAGTTGCGATGGTGATGGTTTCAGCATGGGCGCTCGCTGTTGAAATCAGCGTAAGCGCAGTCGCCGCACAAAGTGCGTATCTCGTGTGCATCCTGCTCCTCCCTGGTTTGGATGTAACAGGGCGGACGCTAAACCTTAAGTAGTCGCGCAGTCAATAAAATATTTACGCGCGATAAATTTTCAATTGGCTCACGCTGACTCTCGCATCACCAATTTGCCTTCAAACAGAATGGTTTTATCGGGTTTAGACCCTTGCTCGATGGCGGTGAATAAAGTTTCCGCCGCGCGGTGCGAAATGGCTTCATAGTCCTGGGAGATGGTTGTGAGGGGTGGGCAGGTGAAACGTGAAAATGGATGATTGTCCATCCCGGCAATGCGAATCTGGCAATCCGGGCTGCGTCCGACCTTTATACCTTGCTCATAGCAAGCTGTTAGAAGGCCGATGGCCAGTCGGTCGTTGCTGCACAGCACTGTGTTTGTTGTAAAACGGCCCGCTTGAAGCGCTTCAACGCCACCGCGCCTGCCGATATCTTCGAAGTCCCACCCCGTGCCTTTGACCTTCACTACGCAAGCTTCAAGACCTTGGAGTTTCATAGCATCCAGATAGGCTTTTTGCCGTTTGCGGGCATTGGGGTTGGATGGTGTTTCCATTTCGAAGAAGCAGGGGGGCTCACCCGTGCGGCACAGATAGTCCACCATCAGGTGGACGAATTGCGGATTGTCCGACCCAACGTATGACAAATTCAGCGTTGGTATTTCGGCGTCAAATAGGACTGTTGGCACGTCTGCGCAGAAATCCTGAATAGCGCTTGCTTTCGAGTTACGTCCAATCGGCCCTAGCAGGACACCGGCTGGTTTGATTAGGCGCAAATCGTCCAGAATTTCGACCTCCATCGCCGGATCACCATAGGGGCTGTAAAGGGTAGGGCGATAACCTGCATCGACGCAGCGGCGTTCCAGATTGCGTGCAACCTCGGCGAAGAAAGGGTCACTCAAATTAGGGACCACAATGCCGACATTCTTGGTCAATTTGCGGTTCTGGTTGATGGCAAAAATGTTCGGCCGGTAATTGTGCGTCTTCAACGCGGCCTCAATTCGCTCCCGCGTGGAAGCGCGCACGCTGTTCGGGTCATGAAAGTATTTGGAGATCGTCGGGCGCGATACACCGCTGACAGCCGCAAACTCGTCCATATTGCGTATTTTTTGATCGTCCATATCGCGCGCTCACTAACTTTCTTTTCTTACATAAGGAAAGTTCTCTGTTTACCATTTCTTTCCGCGCGGTAAAAATCAATAAAAAACTCGAAACGAGCTGATTTCAAACCCTGAGTGCAAACAGGGCAAGCGAAGCTGCAGCGAGAAAGTGAAGCGTTGCGTCACTCCTTTGTTATATTGATCTGATCGTGGCGCGTACGGACCTCCTCGGGCCATTGCGCCTTGATGTAGGAAAGAACGGCGATGATTTGCTCATCGCTCAGAACTCCTTCATAAGCCGGCATTCTTGTTTTGTAGTCGGCGCCTGCGAATTTCTGAACACCATATTTGGTGAGGTCAAACAGGAGTTCGTCCTTGTGGTGCCAGGTGTGACCGGTTTCATCATGAGGTGGTGCCGGCAGATAACCTTCGGCGTCGCGGGTTTGCCAGTTCTGCTCTCCCTCCAGGCTTTCGCCATGACAGGATACGCAGGTTTCCAGGTAGACCCTTTGTCCAGTGGCAACGACGCTGGCATCGTTTGCCCTCAATAATCCCGTGGTCTGCGGATCGTCGGACGAACCTGAAAAGTACCAGGCCGCAACTGCAACAAAGAAGACCACGGCGGCAGCCGCCGTGGCTCTTTTCCAGTGAACAGGGCGCTCCATCAGAGCACCACGATCGGGGTGTTGTCGGGTACGCGGTTGTAAAGGTCGATTACATCCTGATGCAGCAGGCGGACGCAACCACTTGAAACGGCTTTGCCGATCGTCTCCGGCTGTCCGGTGCCGTGTAGCCGGTAGAGCGTGTCGCGCCCATCCTGGAAGATATACAAAGCCCGCGCCCCGAGCGGATTTTCAAGGCTTGGCGGCATACCGTTACGCCATTCCTCCAGCTCGGGCTCACGCTCAATCATCTCGGCAGGCGGTGTCCAGGTGGGCCAGGCCTTCTTGTGATGAATGATTGCGCGGCCGGACCAGGAAAATCCGTCCCGTCCAATGCCGACGCCGTAGCGAATGGCCTTGCCTTCGGGCAAAGTCAGAAAGAGAACGCGGTTAGCAGTGTTGACAATGACGGTGCCGGGCAGTTCATCGGTTTCATAATCACCGAATTTCCGCAGGAAAACCGGGTCGATCTTGCTCAGGTCAACCGCTGGTATCGGGAATTGCTCATTGGGCAGCGACCCATACATTTCGGCATAGGTTTCGAGTTCGGCAAGCCGCTCTTCGTGCGATTTTGCGAACGCGGTTGTGGTCGACATACCCAATAGGGCAGCACCTGCACCAAGGCAAAAGGCCCTTCTTGAGGGCAGAAAAGTTGAGTTCATCTTTTGATGTCCAAGTCGTTGCGAACCGGGCAAAGCCGGATCGGGTGTTCAGAAAGTTGCTGACTTATAAGACTTGGAGGATGCGTGGCGGATCGACAGGTGGCCCGCGCTCGACGCTCAGTATGGCATGACAATCCATCATCAGATTGTCACTTGTGACAGTGGGGGCAGCAATCTCCAACGCGGAGACAAGCGGCGCGATGTCGACTTGGCAGCGTTGTCCGCCGGGTTTCGTGTTTGCCATGTGGATGCAACGCATCTTATCGGCGGATACAGAGAAGGCAGCCTCTTTCCAGCACTTCATATGCATGTCCGACTGTTCAGTCGGAACAGATTGCATCTGCTGGTTTGCGCGCATAGCAGCGTGCGCATGAGAGCTGGCAATCATGCTGAAGCAAAAAACGAGACTGACGATCAATCGCAACATCGCGTGAATCTACCAAATAAGCCGAAGAAGTGTTCGTCTTTTTTCCTCACAATTGCGTTAAACCACATCAAACCAGGTCGTCATGCCCGCAGCGGCATGTTCAAGCATGTGGCAGTGAAACAGCCACTTGCCCGGATTATCAGCGACAAATGCGATCTGGGTCGTGCCGTTGGGTCCAACGAGAAATGTATCCCGCCAGGCTTGTTCGGAATCGGTCTCGCCGTTGCGCTTGAGTATTTTGAAGTGATGACCGTGGGTGTGCATCGCGTGCATAAAACTGGTGCGATTGATTACGTTGACGATGACGCTTTGGCCGCGCGAGACCTTGAAAAACGGATCATCTGCCAGATTGGCGACACCGTTAAAGCCCCAGACCTGCTTGTTGGACATGAAATCCATGCGTGACTGAACGCGGCCATTGTAGATGAGTTGCCCCATCTGGCCCATCGCACCGCCTTCCATAAGCAGTTCAAACTCTGCGGCAGCGTTCAGATCGGGTTCAGGCAGGGCGCTCGCCGGCAGAGCCGGTTCCCTGGAGGTGTTGCCGGTTGCGCTGTCAGTCACATTCAGGGTGGCGAATTCATACGGCGCTGATTGCGACATTTCCTCAAGCGCTATGGGGCCGGCAGTGTCGAACTGCACCAGCAGATCCGCGCGTTGCGCCGGACCGAGCAGGAGCGGTGCATAGCCAAGTTTGCGCGGTGCGCCAATAGATTGTCCGTCATAGGCCATCACGCGAGCGCCGATGCGGTTCGGATCGATCTCGAGTATTCGCGAATTGCAGGCATTGATGAGGCGGAGTCGCAACCAGGTATTGGAGGGGACTTCTATGATGGGGCGATTGTCGCCATTCACTGTCAGAAAATTACCCAACCGGCCGTTGTGGCTCCAATCCATCATATTGCCGAGCGAGGCGTCATCGAACCGCCCCGCTTGGTCAAGGCGCCAATCGTCGAGCATCAGAAGAATATCAGCTGTATCAGCAAAGGATGGATTGTCTTCGGTAACGATCAGCGGTCCGTAGAGACCGCGTTCGACCTCCAGCCAGCTTCGATTGTGAGCGTGATACCAGTAAGTGCCGGAATCGGGTGGGATGAAGCGGTAGGTGAAGTTTTCGCCCGGCTCCACAGCCTTCTGCGTCAGACCGGAGACGCCGTCCATTTCGTTGGCGATACGCAAGCCGTGCCAGTGGATCGAGGTTGGCGTGTCGAGTTCATTGCGGAAATTTACTTCGATTTCCTCACCAACACGGGCATTGAGCAATGGACCCGGCGTCTGCCCGTTGTAGCCCCAAAGCTCACTGTTGTTACCACCCGGTCCGGTGAGTGATTTCGCGTACTTGCGTGCGACCAGCTCATACTGGCGTGGACCGTTCGCGGCGATTGCCAATTCCGGACGCGCCGCCGTCAAGGCGGCAAACCCAAGAAGCCCCTGATGAAAGCGCCGTCGTGAGATCAAGTCGCTCATTGCTCATCTCCGAGAAGATAGGTAGCTATCGCATTTAGATGGTCCGTGAGATAGAGCGATGTATTGCCGCGGACGACCTCGGCCATCTCCCCACCAAAGACATCACCATCAGGCAACACACCCGTCCTTAGAGCGCTGACGAGATTTTTCCGGGTCCAGCCCTGTTCGAGCAAATAATCAGCCGTCAGCGGCGGTACGGAACCGGCTCCGGGCATATCCGGATTGCCGGCAAGGCTCTGAGAAGCCGCCAGGCCACCGGCAATATTCCGGGGCGTATGACAGGCGCCACAATGGGTTGGGCCCTCGACAAGATAGCGCCCCAAATTCCAGCTCGCTGACTTGTCGGCCTCCGGTTCGTACGCAACGGGTTGTTCAAATACCGGACGCCAGAGTTTCAGCCCGGCGCGAAAATTGAACGGAAAACCCACCTCGTGCTCAGGGGCCGGTTCGGCCACGTCCGGCACGGTCTGCAACGCGGCCCAGATGTCTGCGATATCCCTGTCGCTCAAGCTGGCGAAAAACTCATAAGGGAAGGCTGGATAATAGGGTTGTCCTTCGGGCGAGATACCCTTTCGGACGGCGATGGCGAATTCTTCCAGGGTCCAATCACCAATGCCTTCCGAATCATGAGGCGTAATATTGGGGGTGATGAAGTCGCCGAACGGCGATTGCAACGCGACCCCGCCAGCCAAAGGCGCGCCATCCTCCGCGGTGTGACATGAAACGCACCCAGACAGGCGCGCGAGATAGGCACCCCGTTTAATGTTCGTGTCTTGCTTTTCGATATCAGTCGCCGCCGACAAAGGGACAAAAAACAGCCATCCGGCACCGATCGCTGCAGCAAGGCCCACTATCGCAACAGAAAGAAATCCCCACCTCATTCGGACCTCCTGTAGCGCTCATGGCAGGCTGCGCATGTGGCCGCGATATCTCGTACGACCGCCGCGACAGGGCGCACTACCGGTTCGGTTCCATGCTCTTGTTCAACGGCGGGTTCGACTTCCGGTGTGGATCTGTCAGCAAGGCCAAGAAGTACGGCAGTCTCAAGCATTTCCCATTCAGAGCGTTCTTCAGGCGGGTCCGTTGGTGCGCTGGTCTCAACCGGTTCAGGTTGTGAAGCGAGAGCGCCAAGTTCTTGTGCAAGCACTTTCAGGTCGTTCGCATAGGACGAGAATCGATCCCAGTCTGTCCAGATGCGCGCGCGGGCTTCAGAGGCTGGCGGCAGGCTGTCCTCGGGGAAGAGATTGGTCATTGCGGCGCCGGACGAACCGGCGATGATTTCGGCGGCATCCGTCAGTTCCCTTGCAGTCAGCTCATCGCTGTTGTCCAGCATCGGTGCCAGCTTTCGCATCTGCTCCCTGAGGGTGACCATGCCATCCATACGCTCCTTAACGATGCCGGTTGCGCCGCCATGCGCAAGGACACCAACAGTACCGGCAAGAGTAACAATGCCGGCCAGCAGCCAGCCAGACTTAGTGTTGTTCATGTATAGGTTTCCAATTCCAAGATTCAGTAGGCCCGTAGGCACGTGTTGATCCGGAATCAGGCGCGAGGTGGTGGCGTATCGAACCCCAGACTGTCCGCAAGGGTTATTGGCAGGGGCAGCTGAGCATAAATGGGCAATTGCGCGACTTCAGAAATTGGGCACTCGCTGACAAGAGGCAGGAGGTGCGCTCCGCAATGCAGGCCACCCGCTTCCGCATGGACAGCATCAATGTCCTGATCATGCGTATCAACGCTATGAACATGAGCCCGGGACGGCTCCAAATTGAATTCATGTGCATGTGAGAATTGTGCGCCAGCAAGAACAAATGCCAGCGCAGCGATCCATTGTATCAGATATTTTGCCGACAACTGAAACGACATGTTCTGTCTTGTTACCCGCAATTGAGGCAGAAATTTCACCCGGAAAAGTCTAGTTGATTCCATTGGCCCTTTGTAGAGCCCGAATATATTCAACGATGTTTGCCACATCATCCTGATGAACGTTTTCAACCGGCGGCATGTCGCCAAATGGCCAGTGATGCGCGCGCACGCCGTTCTGGGCAGCGACAAAAAAAGCACCGTCGCCGTGATGGTTGGGCTCATAGATACGGTGCACGAATGGAGGCGCCACGCCTTCCTGTCCGGCTCCGTTGTCGCCGTGACAGGCAGCGCAATATTGATTGTAAGCGATTTCACCCTGTTTTTGGGCGGCGGTGAGTTCCGGCACCGTCACGTTGACGATGGGTGGACCGGACCCTTCTGTTGCAGGATCAGGCTGAGATAAATAGGCATAGCCTCCGAGGGCGACAAGCACGATCACAATGCCTGCCAGTAAAATATTCCGGTTCATTACGAAATACCCCCTTCTGCGAGGCTCTCGAGGATCGGGCAGTCCGGACGATTGTCGCCGTGGCAGTGCTCGACCAGATGGCCGAGGGTCTTTTTCAGCTCCCTCAATTCGCGCATCTTGCGGTCGATCTCGACAAGTTTCTGTTCCGCCAGTTCCTTGACGTCACCGCTGGCGCGGGATTTGTCTTCGTATAGTGCGAGGAGCTGCCGGCATTCCTCGATTGAAAAGCCGAGGCCGCGGGCGCGATGCAGGAAGGCGAGTTTGTGCAGATGGTTTTCGGAGTAGTCGCGATAACCGTTCGGCGCCCGGTCGGCTTTGATCAAGCCGATCTCTTCATAATAGCGGATGGTTTTCGGCGGCAATCCCGAATGGTCAGCAGCTGTTCCGATATTCATTGTTCTGTCTCCGCGTCACCGGTGCCGGTCGTATCAGGCTGTGAAAGGCCAATTTCAAGGGCCAGCGCCGGACCATAAATCAAATGCAAGTCCGCTATCTCGTCGGCGTTCCAACCAAGTTTGCGCGCCTTTTCGACAATCTCACTATCCGAGTTGGACCGGCACTTTGCGGGTTTCTGAGGAATTCTCGATAGATCATTCATAAGCCGCCTCATTCCGAGGTGATGAATCAGAATACTAAACCTTCCAGTTGGTGGAAGCTCAAGCGCTATTTCGTTTTTGTGAACTGAGGAACCAGTGCTCACCGCCGACGACAATCAGTAAGGTCACAGCCGCCAATGCCACTATCACGATATCTGTCGTCGCCTTAACCCAAAGGAATGCGCCAAGAACGAGTGCATCGAGGATGATGGCAAAGACCAGCACCCACGCTTTGGCCGATATTTCTTTGCGCAGGTATCGCAAAACGCCCCAGTGAACTGCAATGTCCATGATCAGATAGAGGATGGCCCCAAGCGATGCGATGCGCGAAAGGTCAAGAAAGACAGTCAGCACCGCGGCGATAACGACCGTATAGACCAGAAGATGAAAGCGCAGTGGACCGGTCATGCCAAAATGGCTGTGGGGGATCAGTTTCATTTCGGTGACCATGGTCAGCATGCGCGATACGGCAAAAATGCTGGCGACTAGTCCGGAGGCCGTGGCGATCATGGCAAGAATGACAGTCAGTAGAAGCCCGGTATCGCCGAGCGCGGGCCGCGCGGCTTCGGCGAGTGCAAAATCACGGGCGGCAATAATCTGGGACAGATCAAGATTGGCACTTACCCCCAGGGTGACAAGGAAATAGATCACCACTGAAATCGCAATTGAAATGATAATCGCCCGGGCAACATTGCGGTGCGGATCGACAATCTCGCCGCCGCTATTGGTGATGGTCGTAAACCCCTTATAGGCGAGGATGGCCGGTGCCAGCGCCGCAAGAAACCCGATGGCAGAATAGTTCTGCGGCACGGCAAGCCGTTGCGCAGCATCGCCAAACGAGTTCGCCACCCAAAGGCTGACAAGCGCGAACAGGGATATTCCTATGATCTTTGCTGTCGAAAGCGTGAGAGAAAACAGGCTGACAGTTTTATTGCCGGCAACGTTGATGAAAAAGGCCAATACGATCAGCCCAACGCCGAGGATGGGTGTCCACAATGCGCGATCCGCCTCACCGAAAAGCTGTAAGGTGTAGGTGGCAAATGTACGTGCTACGAGACTTTCGTTTATGACCATGGAGAGGGCCATCAGCACAGCGCACACCGCCGTGATCAGTCCGCGTCCATAGGCTTTCTCCAAAAACATGGCGATGCCGCCAGCTGATGGGTAGGCCTTGGACATTTGCACATAGGAATAGGCGCTAAAGCCGGTAATGATGGCAGCAACCACAAACACATAAGGAAACAAGCCGCCGGAAAGTTCGGCGACCTGTCCCGTGAGTGCAAATATTCCCGCACCGATCATGACGCCGAGGCCCATGGCCACGGCGCCCCAGAGTTTCAACGAGCCTTCGGACGACCCTGCATGCTCGTGCGATTTGGTCATAACTTCAGCGTTCGCAACCTTAGCGCATTACCAATCACCGAGACCGACGACAGGCTCATCGCCGCTGCGGCAATCATGGGCGAGAGCAACAACCCGAAAAACGGGAACAGAATTCCAGCGGCAACCGGCACACCTAGCGTGTTGTAGATGAACGCAAAGAACAGGTTCTGTTTGATGTTGCGCATGGTGGCCCGGGCAAGCTTGCGGGCGCGAACTATGCCGTTGAGGTCGCCCTTGACGAGGGTAATGCCTGCGCTTTCAACCGCCACGTCGGCACCAGTACCCATGGCGATGCCGACATCTGCAGCAGCGAGGGCAGGGGCGTCGTTCACCCCATCGCCGGCCATGGCAACACCGCCGCCTTTTGCCCGGATTTCCTCAACGAGCTTCTGCTTGTCTTCAGGCAGCACCTCGGCGCGCACCTCATCGATGCCGAGTTTTGTGGCGACTGCCCTGGCAGTACGTTCATTGTCGCCGGTGGCCATGATGATTTTCATGCCGCTTTGATGCAGGCGTTTGATGGCATCAGCTGTGGTCTGCTTGATCGGATCGGCGACAGCGACAAGCCCTGCTGCCTTTCCTTCAATGGCGATGAACATTGCCGTCTTGCCTTCCGACCGCAATTCGTCCGCACGTGACTTGAGCGCGTCGATATCGGCGGAGAGGTCGTTCATCATCGCGGTATTGCCAAGTGCAACCGATTTGCCGTTGACCGTTCCCTTAACGCCTTTGCCGGTAACGGCATCGAAATCCTTGGCATCCGAGAGTTTGATACCACGTTCATTCGCCCCCTCGACAATGGCTTCGGCAAGCGGATGTTCCGAACCGCGTTCGAGGCCTGCTGCAAGTGTGAGAATGTCATCTTCGGAGTGACCTTCGCCTGCTACAACATCCGTCAGCTTGGGTTTGCCTTCGGTGAGCGTGCCTGTCTTGTCGACGATCAACGTGTCGATCTTGGCAAAACGTTCCAGCGCCTCGGCGTCCTTGATCAGAACGCCCGCCTGCGCGCCACGACCGGTCGCGGTCATGATCGACATGGGTGTGGCAAGGCCAAGCGCACACGGACAGGCAATAATCAGCACGGATACTGCTGAGACGATGGCATAGGCCATAGCCGGATCAGGTCCCCAGATCGCCCAGATGACAAAGGATACAATGGCGGTGAGCACGACTGCGGGTACGAAATAGCTCGCAACAACATCAGCAAGGCCCTGGATCGGTGCGCGGGAGCGCTGCGCCTTGGCAACCATTTCCACGATCTGACTGAGGACCGTGTCGGCACCGACCTTTTCGGCTCGCATGATCATGCTGCCGTTCTTGTTGAGTGTGCCACCGGTCAGCGTGTCGTTTTCGGATTTCTCGACCGGAACGGGTTCGCCGGTGATCATCGATTCATCGACTGACGAGCGACCTTCGACGACGACGCCATCAACTGGCACGCTGTCACCGGGCCGCACGCGCAGACGATCACCCGATTGGACGTCGTCCAGAGGCACATCGGTTTCCGAGCCGTCATCATTGATCCGGCGCGCGGTCTTGGGTGCCAGATCCAGCAGCGCACGGATGGCGGAACCTGTGCGTTCACGCGCCCGCAGTTCCAGAACCTGACCAAGGAATACCAGGGTGACAATAACCGCTGCCGCTTCAAAATAGACAGCAACTGTCCCTTCATGTCCGCGAAATGCATCGGGGAAGATGCCGGGGAAAATCGTGGCGACGACACTATAGCCATAGGCGGCGCCAACACCGATCCCGATCAGTGTCCACATATTCGGGCTTCGGTTGAGAACAGAGCTCCACGCGCGTTTGAAAAACGGGGCCGCGGCCCAAAGGATAACCGGTGTTGCCAATGCCAGCTCCAGCCAAACCGAGACCGTTTCGCCAAGCCAGCTCCGCAACGGCAGTCCGACCACCATTCCCATGGTCAAGACCAGCAACGGAATCGAAAGGACGGCACTTACCCAGAACCGCCGCGTGAAATCGACAAGCTCCGGATTGGGGCCTTCATCCCCTGTTGGTACGCCCATGGGTTCCAGCGCCATACCGCATTTCGGGCAATCGCCCGGTTTGTCGCTGATGACTTCTGGGTGCATGGGGCAAGTATATTTGGTGCCCGCCGGCATTGCCTTCGGCTTGGGTCTGTCACCAAGATAGTCGTCTGGCGCGGCGACGAATTTATCGTGACAGCCTTTGGAGCAGAAATAGAACCGCTCACCTTCATGCTTGTGAAGGTGCTTTGCCGTCGAACGGTCAACATTCATGCCGCAGACCGGATCCTTGGCCGTCAGATAGGTTTCGGGATCGGCCTGAAATTTGGTGCGGCAACTTTCACTGCAAAAGTGATAGGTATGGCCACCAAATGTGGCCGTGGGTTTGCCGGCCTCGGGATCGACTGTCATACCGCAAACCGGATCGCGAACAATGTCGCCCGATTTTGGTGCGGCATGCGCATGGCCGCCATGCCCGTGATCGCTCGGAGCATGGACAAGCTGGTGATGCAAGTTGCAGGAATGCGTTTTCATTTCGGGCTCCAAATCGCTCGGAATCTTCATCTGAAACGATTCTTGCACCTTCCAGCAACTGGAAGGTCAAGCGGTAAATTTTGATGCCGGATCCAGGCACGAATTTGCCTTCGCACAACAAATCCCACCTACAACGGCACAAACGCCCATTGTAGCAGTGGACTCAAGCCGGTTCCAAATGGTGGCACCTTTGGCGTGAGGCCCGAATAAGCCCAGCGGTGCGTGGCCTCAGTGTAGATAAACTCCAGAGCCACGGTAATCACGAGGCTGGTCTGGCAATACACACCAAGTGTCGAAGGCCTTAGTAACCACATTCAATGTCGCGACTTTACCAAAAGGGTTGCCGTCCGGAGTGCTCGCCAGGTTCCAGATTGAAGCTTTTGAAACGCTGCCATTGTTGCTATCCAGCGTCTACCCTAGGTGTACACTGAGAGATCAAGAGGGGTCCAAACGTGTACAATTTCGTCCAACTTGGTACATGAACGTTCGCTTTAGTTCCCTGAATCAACAGAAAAAACATTGAAATATCAAGCACATAAGTTTTCCATCGCGCCCATGATGGATTGGACTGACCGGCATTGCCGGTATCTGCATCGTCTTTTGACGAGGCGGGCATTGCTGTTCACCGAGATGGTGACGAGCCCGGCGGTGGTGCATGGGGATCGGGAGCGGCTTTTGGGCTTCGATGTGGTTGAACATCCGGTTGCGGTGCAGCTTGGCGGCTCCGATCCCGAAGAGTTGGCTAAAGCTACGCAAATTTGTGACGACTACGGCTACAATGAAATCAATCTCAATGTCGGCTGCCCGTCGGATCGTGTGCAGTCGGGCCGGTTCGGCGCTTGCCTGATGGCGGAACCAGCGTTGGTCGCTGACTGCGTGCGGGCAATGAAGGATGCAACGGACAAACCTGTGACGGTTAAATGCCGTCTCGGCATTGATGACCAGAGCATTGAGGAACCGCTCGACCAGTTCGCCGATGCCATGGTCAGTGCAGGGGTGGATGCGCTTTACGTGCATGCGCGCAAAGCCTGGCTGCAGGGGCTGTCGCCGAAAGAGAATCGGGATATTCCGCCGCTCGACTATGATCGCGTTTACCGGTTGGCCCAGCGGCTCGCTCCTTTGCCGGTGATGATCAATGGCGGGATCGGATCACTTGATGAGGCCGAAGCACACCTGGCGCATGTCGATGGCGTGATGCTGGGCCGCGCCGCTTATCACACGCCGATGATTCTTGCGGATGTGGACCGGCGCTTTTTCGGCGCATCCGAACCAGCGATTGCTATTGAAGCCTTGTGCGATGGGATGATGCGTTATGCGGATGCGGAGATGAGCAAGGGTGCGCGCGTCAACCAGATCACCCGGCATATGTTGGGCCTCGCCAATGGTTTGCCGGGCGCGCGCAGGTTTCGACAAATTCTCAGCGTAGACGCCGTCAAAGAGGGCGCGGGTCCTGAGGTGATCGCCGCGGCATTCGACGCTGTCGACTTTTCAGAAGTCTCCAGCGCCGCCTGACCGTGCGTTTGAGCCGCTAAAGGCCTTCCACCACATGCATCAGCTTGCTGCGCACATCGTGTGCGATTTCGCCCAATGCCGGGTTGTTCACCGCCTGCATGGACGCCATCGGGTCAATGGCTGAAACCTCAACTTTGCCCGGTGCGATTTCCTGCACGATGACGTTGCACGGCAGCATGGTGCCGATTTTGTCTTCGGCTTCCAGCGCCTTGTGGGCGAAACCGGGGTTGCAGGCGCCCAAAATGCGATAGGGCCGAAAGTCGACATCAATCTTCTTTTTCAGGGTGGCCTTCACGTCTATTTCGGTCAGCACGCCGAAGCCCTCGGCTGCAAGAGCCGCTGTGACTTTCTCGATGGCGCTGTCCATATCCGTGTCGAGAACCTTGGAGAAATGATAGCTCATCATCTGCCTCTCTTTTAATATTAGGAATAACTAATATAAGAAGATTTTTGCGATTGCAACATCAGTCGCGAAATTCAAGCGAATCCTGGTTCACCGAATAACCGGACAGCGTTTCCAGAAATGTCATGCCAAGCAGGCTCATTTCCAGCGCGCCATCCTCGGCAACAAAGGCGCGAATGTTGCGGCGTTCGATATCGCCAACAACGATGCGGTCGAGCAAAACGCCGGCAGCGCGGCCAACGCCATTGGCGGTTTGCACGCGCACAGCATACCGCAAGCGGCTGGTGTCAAATCCGGCAGCTTCCGCATCTTCGGTTGTCAGCACCACTGCCGTTGCGCCGGTATCGAAGATCATCGGGATGCTACTACCGTTCACATCGGCATTGATGCGGAACGATCCGCCGAAGGAGCGCCGGAACGAGGCGCTGCCACCGTCCGGGGAGACGATTGCCGTTCCTGGCGCCAGTTCACCGGTGACGCGGCCAACAATAGTCGAGACTTCATCGCGATAGGTGTACCCAACGACGACGACGGCAAAGATGCCCACCCAGAGTCCGAGATTGGACAGAAGTTCGCCAAATCGCCGCCGTCGGCTGAACATGCCGCCGGCAATGATCACCAGAATGAGCAGAAGGGGGATGAGCTGCGCCGTCTGGTCCTGCGACATGCCGACAAGGCTTCCCGCATCGGAGGCGATAACCAGCGCAAGGCCTGCGGCAATGAGGAGGGCAATACCGATGAAGAACATAAAGGGCTTCCTCGTCTAAAACACTGCCCCCGCTCTCAACATAAGGGTACTCAATGCGGCAATTTCAAGTAGAGCCTGCAATGCGCCGATAAGATCGCCTGTTTGTCCCCCGACAAGCTGTTTGCAAAGGCGTGTCCAGCCATAGGTGATTGCTGCGAGCACGCACAGGGTAATGAGATAGGTCAAAAAGCTGGTGAACGGGCCGATAAGCAGCAGGCCGATCAACACGGCGAAACCCGCTCCCGCAGATAAATTCACCAGATTGATTTGACCCGCCGCTGCCGCCGCACCATCGGTGCGGGCCGGGCCAAGCCGGTACGGGAGCCACAAAGCACCGGAACGCGCCAGAAGGGTGATGCCCAGCCAAAACGCTCCAGCGGCATAGGCATTGCTTTCAGCAATCGCTCCGAACCCCGCCACCCTTAGAAGAATGAACAACACCAGTGCGGTTACGCCAAAAGTGCCGTGGCGGCTGTCTTTTAGAATCTCCAGTCGCCGCTCCGGTGTTCTTCCGCCAAAAAGCCCGTCCGCCGCATCGGCAATGGCGTCCTCCGCCATGGCGCCGGTCACAAGCGCAGAGGCCGCGATTGCGAGACCGGCGGCGAACAGGGGCGGCGCTCCAGCCAACGTGCATATGGAAAGAATGAGCGCCGGGACGAGTCCAATGATGACGCTGACAAAGGGCAGGGCGGGAGCCATGCGGTTGAGCGTGGGTGATTCATGCGGGCTGGACCCGGTTGGCAACCGCGAATAGAACCGTAATCCCATTAAAAGATCGGCCAAAAGGGTTCGACTGGGCGGCGGTGGCGCATTATCGTTGCGCGCCTTCCTGGAAGTCGACTGTTTCTCACCGGTCAATTCTGTGCGCCTCCGGAACGCTTATGCGGTCCAAGTCTATAACAGTAAAAAGAGAGCGGCCATGCCTCAGACGGATACGTCTCAAATCGCCGAAGTTTATGCCGATATCAACGAACTTATTGCCATCGTGCCGAAGGGTGACGAGGATGCTGTCACCGCTATTCGCACCCGCGACGCGGAACTGACCAAGCCCGCAGGGTCATTGGGCGAGCTGGAAAAGCTGGTGGAACATCTGGGCCGCTGGCAGCGCAAAGCGTCCCCCACACTCGACAATCCGATGGTGGCGATTTTTGCCGGCAACCATGGTGTGGTCAATCAGGGCGTGTCCGCTTTTCCTTCCGAAGTCACCCAGCAGATGGTGGCCAACTTCACCAATGGCGGCGCTGCCATTTCGCAAATCTGCGCGCTCCACGAACTGAATCTGCGCGTGTTTGAGCTGGCGCTGGAATTACCCACGGCGGATTTCACACAGGAACCCGCGATGGACGACCGCACCTGCGCGGCAACCATCGCCTATGGCATGGAAGCGATCGCTGGTACGCCGGACCTGTTGTGTGTCGGCGAGATGGGAATCGGCAACACCACAGTAGCCGCTGCGATTTACGCGGCCTTGTTCGGTGGAACAGGTGCTGATTGGGTCGGGCGCGGTGCCGGTGTCGATGATGCCGGTCTGGCGCGCAAGGCCGAAGCCGTGGACAAGGGCTTGGCCCTGCATATGAGCGAAGACCGGCATCCGCTGGAAGTACTCGCACGGCTCGGCGGTCGGGAAATCGCGGCGATGCTTGGAGCTATCATGGCGGCACGCCACCGCAACATTCCGGTTATTGTCGATGGCTTTGTAGCAACGTCCGCCGCAGCGATTGTGCATATGATCAATCCCGCCGCACTTGATCATTGCGTCTTTGCGCATACTTCGGCGGAATCGGCCCACAAGAACGCGCTCGACAATATGGGTAAAACCGGCTTGCTCAATCTTGGCATGCGGCTCGGCGAAGGCTCAGGCGCAGCGCTCGGTGCCGTGATGGCGAAAACGGCGCTGCACTTGCACAAGAACATGGCCACCTTTGCCGAAGCGGCGGTATCCAACAAGCCGAACTAAGTTCTAGGCGGGCTTTTGCAGGTCCTGGTGAATCGCCGCCATGGAGTCCATGACGCGCGCACGCGGGAATGTGGCGATCACTTCGGTGCCAAACCGTAGCTTTGAGAACAGGTCGAAACGGCCCTGATGCAAATCCATGATGTTCTGGACGATTGGCAGGCCAAGTCCTGCGCCCTGTTCGGCAGTCTTTTGCGCCAGTGATCCCTGGCCGAACGAGGACAGGACTGTGTCGATCTCGCTTTGCGGAATTCCGGGTCCGTTGTCCTTCACCGCGATCATCTGACCACCGTCCGGGCTGCGTCGGACAGTCAGTTCGATCCGCCCTGATTGCGGCGTGAATTTAATGGCATTCGACAGCAGGTTCAGCACGACCTGGCGCACGGCGCGTTCGTCGCCCCAGAGCTTGGCGATGGGTTCTTCATAGTGTGTGTCGAGAACGATGTTCTTGGCCTTGGCACGGATCTCGAGCATCCGGCGGCAATCCTCAGCTATATCCACCAGGGATATGGCTTCCTCGGTCAGCTCATATTTACCGGCCTCGATGCGGCTGAGGTCAAGCAGTTCGTTGATCAGGTTCAACAGATGCTGGCCGCTGGCGTGGATGTCGTTGGCGTATTCCTTGTACTGCGGCACCTGGTGTGGGCCCAACAGTTCGGATTTCAGCACCTCGGAGAATCCGATGATGGCATTGAGCGGCGTTCTAAGCTCATGGCTCATGGTCGCGAGGAAACGTGACTTGGCGATATTGGCCTGCTCGGCATGCCGGCGCGCTTCGTCCGACATGTTCTGCGCGGTCTTCAACTCAAAAATAAGCGCGTCCTTTTCCGCCCGGTGCTGCAGTGCATAAAGTTGCGATGCGTGCAGCTGGCGGGCGATATACAAAAAGAACACCTCACCCCCGAGCACGACGGCAGCAAGCGTGAAATTCAGCATGCCGCCGAGATAAACCAGGGTCGTTGCAACGGTTATCGTGGCGGGGAGCGTACTGGCGACGGTGGCGAGCGGGAGCGCACGGGTTGAGAAGGCGTTGGTTGCGATACCGATCAGCAGCAGGGCAAACACGACCACGGCAACGTTCTGGTTGGGGTCGAGCAGGCTGAACAAGGCGATCAGCGAGCAGGTGATGCCATACACCCCTTCCGCTGATACGAATATCGTTGTCCACCGGCGCACGGAATCCTTTGGATTGTCGCGCCGTTTAAAGTTCCGGCACAGCAACAGTACCACAAGATTGGTAATCAGAGCAGCCGAAGCCCAGCCCATGGCGAGCCACACCGGGACCCATAGCGTGGCGAACAGCGCCAGGATCAATTGGATCAGAGGGAGCGCCAACAAACCGGCGAGGCGGAAATCGGCGTATTCTATGAGAAGCTCGTAGTCGTAGGAGACTTTGGTTCCGGATGTGGAGGTCAATCTCTGACGGGCATCGAAAACCGCACGCTGTGCAGCCCTGCGTGGCGAACGCCGATCGCGAAAGGGGAGAGGATTTCCGGAAGAATCCGTGTGAGCCGGCATCTAGGGAACTCTGATACTCTAAAACAAGCGGCAGCATGCGCCGCCACAAAACGCGTTACCGGATCATGACCCGCCATGGTTAACATCATGTTGAAATGCCGGTTCCTGGCATAGAAACGCCGGTGAAAATCGGCGAAATATCTACGTTGATATATTAGAATGATATTGCGCAAAAATAGAATTGGTGCCAGTTTAACGCGATAGAAGCGGCATATTTTTGGTATTATTCGAAATCACATTTCAGGAGTGGTCATGGCGCTCGACAAGATAGACCGGAAAATACTTGCGCTTTTGCAGCGGGATGCAACCATGCCGGTTGCCGAAATCGGCCGGAAGGTCGGCCTTTCGACCACTCCATGCTGGCGCCGCATTCAAAAGATGGAAGAAGACGGCGTCATTCAACGCCGGGTTGCCATTCTCGATCCGCAAAAGGTCAACGCCGGGGTCACCGTATTCGTCGCCATCCGCACCAATGAACACACCGATGCGTGGATGCATAAATTCTCTGCGGTGGTTGAAGACTTCTCTGAGGTTGTCGAGTTTTACCGGATGAGTGGAGAGGTGGATTATCTGCTGCGTGTGGTCGTACCCGACATCGGTGCGTTCGATGCGTTCTATAAGCGGCTGATTTCGAAGATATCACTGTCGGACGTCAGTTCGTCATTTGCCATGGGGCAAATCAAATACACCACAGCGCTGCCATTGGATTATGTCCCGGTGGACGACGGCTAGCTTTAGCCCCCGGTCATCGACATATGGCGAGCAACTGCGGGTTCGGTCCGGGTGCGGCCAATCACAAAATCATGGCCTTCCGGTTTGAGGATCATCGCCTCGTCCATGGCAGCCTCCAGCCCGGGCAGGCCCTTGTCCCGCAACGCTGTACGCAGGTCGACCTTGTCTTCTTGGCCAAGGCACATGAACAACTCGCCTGTGCATGTCAGGCGAACCCGGTTGCAGCTTTCGCAGAAATTGTGGCTCATTGGCGTGATAAATCCGATCTCGCCCCCTGTTTCGGCCACCGAGAAGTAACGTGACGGTCCGCCGGTCGTCTTGTTGAGCCGCTCGAGTGTGAACGTCTCAGCCAGCTGGTCGCGCACCTCGCGGAGCGAGAGGTAGGTGTCCGTGCGGTCGAGCTCCACCTCGCCAAGCGGCATGGATTCAATCAGCGTCAAGCCGCAGCCGCGTTGGTGTGCCCAGCGCAACATGGATTCGATTTCAGTGTCGTTGACGCCACGCAGCGCCACCATGTTGATCTTGACCTTGAGCCCGGCTTCCTGTGCTGCGGCAATACCATCGAGCACGGTTTCCAACCGGCCGCGGCGCGTGATCGCGGCAAAGCGGGCCGCGTCGAGCGTATCGAGGGAAACATTCACACGTTTGACCCCATAGGAGACAAGGGTCTTTGCGTGTTGCGCAAGCTGGCTGCCATTGGTCGTCAGGGTCAACTCATCCAGCGCACCGGTTTTGAGATGGCGAGACAATGATTCAATGAGTTGCATGATGTCTCGCCTGACAAGCGGCTCACCACCTGTGAGGCGAATCTTGCGCACTCCACGCTCAACAAACGCGTTGGCGATAGTCTCGATTTCCTCGAAGCTGAGGACCTCGGATTTCGGCAGGAATTGCATGCGTTCCGACATGCAATAGGTGCAGCGGAAATCGCATCGGTCGGTCACCGATATCCTCAGATAGGTGACCTGACGGCCATAGCGGTCGATTAGAGGTGAAGTGTTTGCAGACATGCGGCCAGAATAATCAATGCAGAGGCGACTGCAAACAAATTAAATGAGAGAAGTAAGTGAGCGGCAATAAAAAAAGGCCGGTGTAAGCACCGGCCTTTTTGCAATTATTGTCAGCGTGTTAGTGCTTGACGACAACCAACGCACCAACCTTCACGCGATCGTAAAGATCGATCACATCATCGTTGGTCAACCGGATGCAGCCCGAAGAAACAGCCTGACCGATCGTCCAGGGCTCTGATGTGCCGTGGAGGCGATAAAGCGTCGAGCCGATATACATTGCGCGGGCGCCAAGCGGATTTTCCGGACCACCCGGCATATAAGCCGGCAGACCGGGAACGCGCTTGCGCATTGCCGGTGGCGGTGTCCAGCCCGGCCATTCTGCCTTGCGGCTGATGCGGTGCGTACCTGACCAGCGGAAGCCGTCGCGGCCAACGCCGATGCCGTATTTCACGGCCTTGCCGTCTTCAAGTACCAGATACAACCGGCGTTCGGACGTCTCTACGACAACCGTGCCCACTTTGTACTTGGTATCGTAATCAACAATCTGACGACGAATGCTGCTGGTGCTGCGGCCGCTTTTGCGAACGCTGTCGGCATCAACCCATCTGTTTTTGTCGAAGTCATAAACCCGTGCAGCCGTTACCGGCGACAAAGTTGTAAGCGAAACTAGAGCGGAAATCAGAACCGCTACTGCAAATCTAACCGTCTTCATGAGTCAAACTGTCCCCTGCCAATGGACCCTAATCTGAGCCACTAACCACCTCTTTAGTGATTCCAGTCTTTAGCGTGATTAACCATAACTGGAAAGAGGCGGATAGTGAATGATGGGGGCATAATGGGCCGTAATTCCTAATATGTTGCCAACACGCAATATTTAGTGTTCACCAGCGCGTGAACAGTTAATGTCCGGTGAAAATTGAGTGAGATCAGACGTGAGTGACACCCTCAAGAGACAGGCAGCCCAGGCCGCATTGGACGAAGTCGAATCGGGAATGCGTCTCGGCCTCGGCACGGGGTCCACGGCATGGCATTTTGTCGATCTGCTCGGCGAGAAGGTTGCCGACGGGTTTGAGTGCCTGTGTGTACCGACATCGGAACAGACGGCCCGTCAGGCTAAGAGCCTCAATATTCCACTCACAACCCTCGATGACACACCCAAACTCGACATCACTGTCGATGGGGCCGATGAAATCGATCCCGAACTCAGTCTTATCAAAGGCGCCGGTGGCGCGTTACTACGCGAGAAGATCGTTGCCGCAGCATCCAGCCGCATGATCGTGATCGCCGACGACTCCAAGCGGGTTGATGTGTTGGGCAAATGCCCGCTGCCCATTGAAATCAATCGCTTCGGTGCAAGAGTGACTTCAAATGCAATAGAGGCGCTGATGGCTGATGCCGGTGCAACTGGGCCAGCTACGCTTCGCCAAACGAATGATGGCACACCTTTTGTCACAGATGGCGGCCATTTGATTGTGGACGCTTGTTTTGGCCGCATTTCAGATGCAAAAGCGCTCTCGGGCGCACTACTCGCAATACCGGGAGTAGTGCAACACGGGCTCTTTATTGATATGTGTGACACGGTTTACCTTGCCACGGGGCAGGGCATTGAGCGGATCACCCGCCAAAACCGGTAGAACACTGTCAATCGACCAATTGAATCAATGAGTAAAAATATGACCAAGACCAAGACAATTCTCGGCAAACTGGCGGTGTTTGTGCTGACGGCGATCATGTCTGTCGCGCCGGTCGCCGCGCAGGAAATTGCACCGGAACACCTCGCGATGGCACGGCGCTATGTCGACCTTACGGACACAGCCAAAGTCTTCGAAGTCGCGCTGATCGAAGCAGGCGTGCGTACGAGCAATCTGTTGATTGTGCAGAATCCGGAAGTCGAAGAGGAACTGAACAAAGCGATCGCGGAGGCCATTGAATCCTATCTGCCGCGCAAGGATGAATTGCTCGACCAATTCGCGCGTGTTTACGCCATTCGGTTTTCGATGGAGGAGCTGCAACAGATCGTTGATTTCTATGAATCCGATGTCGGCAAGAAGTTGTCGCAAGCCAATCTCGAAGCCAATCGCGATCTGCAGGCCGTTATGGGCGTGTTTAACAACAACCTCAGGACGGAATTTCTGACTCGCGTACGCGCCGAGCTTAGGGAAATGGGTATCGAACTCTGAACACCTATGTTTCAGCAAAGCGTGAACGGAACCCCGCCTTGTGCGGGGTTTCTTTTTGTGCGAAGCCCTCCGCGCAACACGCGTGAAGGAGGCTCTTGTGTCGGACGAATACGATCTTGTTGTCATTGGAGCCGGTTCGGGCGGGGTACGCGCGGCACGCATGGCGTCTTCTCACGGCGCCCGCGTAGCCATCGTTGAGGAATACCGCGTCGGCGGTACCTGCGTCATCCGTGGATGCGTTCCCAAGAAACTCCTGGTGTATGCCAGCCGCTTCTCCGATATGTTCGAAATCGCCGGGAGTTTCGGCTGGCAGGTTGATGCCAGTTTCGACTGGGCGAAATTGATCGCCAATAAGGACAAGGAAATCGACCGGCTGGAAAACGCCTATGTCTCGACCCTTGAGAACTGGAACGTGGATATTATCCGCGACCGGGCAATCATTGCGGGCACCAATTCCGTGAAGCTGGTGAATTCAGGCCGCTCACTAGAGGCCAAGTACATACTCATCGCGACCGGCGGACACCCCTTTGTGCCCGAGATACCGGGTGCCGAGCTCGGGATCACATCGAATGAAGCCTTCCATCTGGAAACGCTTCCAAAGTCGATCCTGATTGAAGGTGGCGGCTATATCGCCATCGAATTTGCCGGAATATTTGCCGGCCTTGGCGTCGAGACGACACTCGTCTACCGGCGCGGCCGGATTCTGCGCGGGTTTGACGATGATGTCCGGCAGGGGCTTGAAGATGCCATGACGGCGCGCGGTGTCACGTTCAAGTACGAAACATTCGTCGACCGGTTGGAGAAAACGGATTCAGGTGTGCGCGCACAGTTCGCCGATGGTTCTCACGGCGAGTTTGGTACAGTCATGTTCGGCACTGGACGCAAACCCAATATTGATGGACTTGGACTTGAGATCGCCGGTGTTGAACTGGATGCGCATGGTGCAATCAAAGTTGATGCCTATTCGCAAACATCGGTGCCCAATATCTATGCGGTTGGCGATGTAAACGGCAGGGCAGCTCTGACGCCGATTGCCATTCGCGAAGGCGCGGCGTTTGCCGAAACCGTGTTCAACAACAATCCCACAGCGGTCGATCATTCGCTCATCCCCACTGCCGTGTTCTCGGAACCGGAAGTCGGCACCATAGGCCTCACTGAAGCGGACGCTGCCCGTGAAACCGATATAGATGTCTATGTCGCGCGTTTCCGACCGATGATGAACACCCTCAGCGACAAAACCGAGCGCATGATGCTTAAGCTCATCACTGAGAAGGGCGGGGGCAAGGTGCTCGGCTGCCACATCCTCGGGCCGGGCGCCGGGGAAATGATCCAGTTGGTGGCGATCCCGATGGCGATGGGCGCAACGAAAGCGGATTTTGACCGCGCAATTGCTGTGCATCCCACAGCTGCAGAAGAACTCGTTACCTTCAAGGCACCGAGCTACAGCTACGAAAACGGCGAAAAGCTGTCCTGAGAAGTCACCCGACTACACACCGGCAAGAGATCTGAGGCCGACGCCGACGGCGTAAGCAATGCCGGCTGCTGTCATGCCAATTGCAAACGTCTCCAGTGCGCTGACCCACCATTTCTGCGGCGACCAGCGCGATTTGGCTGCGCCGATTCCAAGAAAAACGATACCCGTCATGACGCTGGCAGTTGTCGCGCTCGCGGTGCTGCCGAGCACAAAGGGGATGAGTGGCACTGCACCGCAGATGATAAAGGCGGCAAAGGTCGCCAGGGCGGCTAGCATAGGTGAGCGTTGCACCTGCGTGATGCCGTATTCCTCGGACAACATGATCTCAAGCCAGATTTCCTCATTCTCGGTCACCAGTTTGACCATGTTCTCTAGCTCTTCACCCTGAAAGCCTTTGCGGGCATAAATCTGGCGCACCTCTTCGCGCTCACCCTCAGGATGGGCGTGAATGTGCCGCAATTCAATGTCGCGCATGCGTTTGTAATCGTCGCGCTCGGCCTTGGTGCCCGAATAGTTGGACGCTGCCATCGAAAAGCCGTCTGCAAAGAGGTTGGCCAGCCCCAGTACCAGCACAACTCCGGTCGACAGGTTCGCGCCGACGACGCCCGCGACAATTGCAAATGTCGTCACAGCGCCATCTATGCCGCCATAAATCCAGTCGCGCAGATAGTTGATCTGCGGGCCTTTATCGAGCCGTTCCGAGATGTCTTCAGGGGCGTGGGAATGATCCATGGAGATGCCGCCAAGATGAGTTGAGAGGTTGAGCTATTTGTAGTTACGGGAGCTAAACGTCCTATGAACGGAACCGGTGTGTGAACGCAAGTGCTCGCTGGTGTCACCTCTATTGTGTCTTGGCAAGCGTCCCACCGCTTGATAGACCGCCCGCAAACGCCCATTTGATGGGCAATGTGACAAGCGAGTGCCATAATGAGTAACTGGACACCCCAAAGCTGGCGGCAAAAACCCATTGCACAGGTTCCGGCCTATCCGAACCCCGATGCCCTTGCGGTTGCGGAACAGAGACTGGCAAGTTTTCCGCCACTTGTTTTCGCCGGTGAAGCGCGCGATCTGAAGGATTCATTGGCCGATGTTGCCGAGGGGCGGGCGTTCCTGTTGCAGGGTGGAGACTGCGCTGAAAGCTTTGCCGAGCATGGCGCTGATCACATTCGCGACTTCTTCCGTGTATTCCTGCAGATGGCGGTTGTTCTGACGCATGGTGCTGGCAAGCCGATCGTCAAGGTCGGGCGCGTTGCCGGTCAGTTCGCGAAGCCGCGCTCATCAGACAATGAGACGATTGGCGATGTGACGCTGCCAAGCTATCGCGGCGACATCATCAACGGCATCGAATTCGATCCCGCAGCGCGGCAACCGGACCCTGAGCGCCTGATCATGGCCTATCGTCAGTCGGCAGCGACCCTCAACCTTCTCCGTGCATTTGCGTCGGGTGGCTTCGCAAATCTTGAACGTGTTCACGAGTGGACCGTTGGCTTCCTCAGGGATTCCAATTGGTTTCCGGCTTACGAGGACGTGGCAGAAAAAATCGACGACGCAATCAGGTTCATGCGGGCGCTCGGTCTGACAGCTGACAACACGCCTGCATTGCGCGAGACAAAATTCTTCACCAGCCATGAGGCCCTGCTTCTTGGTTATGAAGAGGCTTTGACGCGGCGCGATTCCATTACCGGCGATTATTATGCGACTTCGGGGCATATGCTCTGGATCGGTGATCGAACCCGCCAACCCGATGGCGCACACGTTGAGTATTTCACCGGCATCAAGAACCCCGTTGGTATCAAATGTGGCCCGAGCCTGAGTACGGATGATCTCAAGAAGTTGCTAGACACGTTGAACCCGAGCAACGAGGCTGGTCGGATCACGCTGATCGGCCGGTTCGGAGCTGACAAGGTTGAAGAGCATTTGCCGCGCCTCATTGAGGCGGTCAAGGAAACGGGGCAGAAAGTTGTCTGGTGCACCGATCCGATGCATGGCAACACCATCAAGGCATCCAACGGGTACAAGACCCGTCCGTTCGATCAGGTTCTTTCCGAGGTGAAGTCTTTCTTCGCGGTTCATCGCGAAATGGGAACATACGCTGGTGGCGTGCATGTCGAGATGACCGGCAAGGATGTAACAGAATGTGTCGGCGGCGTGTCGGCTGTGACCGAGGCTGATCTGTCCAACCGCTATCACACCCACTGCGATCCGCGCCTCAACGCCAGCCAGGCTTTGGAACTGGCCTTCCTGGTCGCGCATGAAATCGCCCAGCAGCGGCCACCGAAACAGGGGCGTGCTGTCGCACAGTAACACCAAACGGGCGTTTCGGCGTGCGGATAAGGCCTTAGCGGAACATTAACCCTAATCGATCATAAACGATCCGGGATAGTCCAGTGATCCAACTGCTCCGGAGGTTCTATGTTTCGCTTGGTTCCGGCTCTTGCCACCGCTCTTGCAGCGCTTTGCACCACATCGGCAGCACTTGGCGCCGATTATGGCGACGGCGGCCTTCGCGGGTCATTGCCCTCAAATTGGGGGGATTTGAGCGACGCGGGTGATCCGCTCGAGTTCGAATTTGGTGTGCGTTACAATTATTCCATGGGCAACCGCTCCATGGTCGAAAATGGCAATTCCTATCAGATCAACGATAGCACCCACACGATTGAAGCCTATGGTCGCATCGATGATTTCTCGACCGGATCATACCTGAAGGGGCATGCCGGATATTCGGCCATCTATGAAGGCGATAACACCACACCGCTGACAGTCATCAGCCGTCCGGTCGATAGCGGCCGTCTCGTCTATGCCACGGCGGATTTTGGTTACCTTGCCTTCGGCGATGGCGATTTCAATTGGGGTCCGTTCATCGGCTATCATTATTCCGGCACGCAGTCGTCGGTCGGCATCGTAAATGAATCCGTCAATGTCGATATGCATGTGGCGCGTCTTGGCGTGGCCGCAAAAGGCGAGGTGGGCGACGGGGTCAACCTGGCAGCAGAGGTGGCGCTGGTGCCCTACAGCCTGCAGTCAGGCAGCGCCCAGAACGGTGACAACTTCAATGCCAATCTGTTCGGCGCACAGGGTGAGGTTTCATTGGATTTCCAGCCGTATGACAGCTTCGTCGTCAGCCTAGGTGCACGCGCCTCATATCTCACGGATGATTTCGGCGCAGCAGGTACCGACCATTCGACGGATTTCCGCGCCGGTGGCTTCCTCGGCGTCGGGTACAGATACTAAGCCCATCCCTGCGGACTGGTTTCAGCCATTGTAAGCTTGCCCATAAAAGGCAAGCGCGATAAGTCTTGCGCCGTTTTCAAGGCAGGAACTCCCCGGTGACCGATAAACTGACCATCGCACTGGCCCAGCTTAATCCCACGGTTGGTGCCATAGAGGGCAATCTCGCATTGGCGAAAGACGCGGTCGACAAGGCCGTGAACGCCAATGCCGATATCCTGATGTTCACCGAACTGTTTCTCACTGGCTATTTCCCGGATGACTTGTTCTTCAAACCACAGTTCGTAACCGATGCAATTGCAGCGCTCGATGCCCTGGTTGCTTATGGCCGGGAAACTGACGTTAGCCTGCTGATCCCGACGGTCTGGCGGGATGGTGAAATCCTCTACAACGCTGTCGTGCAGGCCGAGGGCGGCGAGATCAAGGGCGTGGGTTACAAGTACGAATTGCCCAACACTGATGTGTTTTACGAAAAGCGCTATTTCCAACCCGGGCCATTGCCCGAGCCCTTCACGATCAAGGGCGTCAAAATCGGGGTGCCGATTTGCGAGGATATCTGGTGGCAGCCGGTCTGCACCGAACTGAAAGCCAGGGGCGCGGAACTGCTGCTCTGCCCGAACGGTTCGCCCTATTGGCGCAACAAGCATCACATCCGTCGCGAACTTATTCGCGACCGGATCAAGGAAACCGGATTGCCGATCCTCTATCTCAATCAGGTTGGCGGGCAGGACGAGTTGGTGTTCGACGGTGCCTCGTTCGGCATGGATGCGTCAGGCAATCTGGCCTTCGAAGGTGAATCCTTTAAGGAAGACTTTGTCGTAAGTACTTGGACAAAAAAGGATAATACCTGGACCTGTGCAGACGGTCCGATGGTCAACCTTGTCTCGGTCGATGAAGCGCCCTGGCGTGCCTGTGTTCTTGGGCTGCGTGATTATCTCAAAAAGAACGGATTCAAACAGGTTGTGCTCGGGCTGTCCGGCGGCATCGATTCCGCCGTGGTGGCGGCAATCGCGGTGGATGCGATTGGGGCTGACAATGTGCATTGTGTCATGATGCCGTACCGCTACACGTCAAAGGACAGCCTCCAGGATGCCGAGGATTGCGCCAATAATCTCGGCGTGCGCTACGATGTGGTCGCGATTGGCGAACCTGTCGACAAGGCGCTGGAGGAGTTGCAACCCGTCTTCGGCAACCGGGCCGAAGACGTCACCGAAGAAAACATCCAGTCACGCATGCGTGGCACGATCTTGATGGCTATTTCCAACAAGCTCGGTTCAATGCTGCTGACAACCGGCAACAAGTCGGAGATGGCCGTTGGCTATGCCACAATCTATGGCGACATGAATGGCGGCTTCAACCCGATCAAGGATTTGCTGAAAATGCAGGTCTATCATCTGGCCGACTGGCGCAATGCGCATATGCCGGATGACTGTCTCGGGCCGGATGGTGTGGTGATTCCACCGTCGATCATATCCAAAGCCCCGAGCGCCGAATTGCGCCCCGACCAGACCGATCAGGACAGCTTGCCGCCTTATCCGGTGCTCGACGCCATTCTTGATGCGATGGTTGAGCAGGAGAAGTCGGTCGCAGAGATCGTCGACCTCGGTTTCGATTACGATCTCGTCAAGCGCATCGAAAAGCTGCTCAACATTGCCGAATACAAGCGCCGGCAGGCCGCGCCGGGCGTCAAGCTGACCCAAAAAGCCTTCGGGCAGGGCCGCAAGTACCCGATCACCAACGGCTATCGCGACAGGAGCGGCGCATGACTGTCGTACGCTTCGCACCGTCGCCCACCGGCCATATCCATATCGGCAACGCCCGTCCGGCGCTGTTCAACTGGCTTTATGCCAAACAGACAAACGGCACCTTCATCCTGCGGTTCGATGATACGGACGTTGAGCGGTCGAAACAGGAATATGCCGACGCCATCGAAGCGGATTTGCGCTGGCTGGGCATCGAGCCGGATCGCATCGAGCGGCAGTCGAGCCGGTTTGATCGCTACAATGCCGTGCGGGATCAGCTTATTGCCAGCGGACGGCTTTATCCCTGTTACGAAACCCCCGATGAACTCGACCGCCGCCGCAAACGCGCCCGGGCAATTGGGCGGCCACCGATCTATGATCGGGCAGCACTCGAGTTAACCGACGAAGATCGTGCAAAACTGGAAGCGGAGGGCCGCAAACCCCATTGGCGCTTCAAACTCGACGGTCGACCGGTGACCTTTTCGGACCTCGTGCGGGGCGAGCAAACCGTCAATACCTCATCCATGTCAGATCCTGTCCTGATCCGCGCAGATGGTTCGTATCTTTATACTTTGCCGTCGGTTGTGGATGACATCGATATGGGTGTCACCCACATCATCCGTGGCGAAGACCATATTTCCAATACCGGCGTGCAAATCGAGGTGTTCGAAGCCCTCGGGGCGACACCGCCAGCATTTGCACACCACAATCTTTTGACGGACGAAACCGGCAAGGGGCTTTCCAAGCGGTTGGGTTCTCTATCGATTTCCGATCTCAGAGCCAAGGGCTATGAACCGCTGGCGGTCGCGGTGATGGCCAGCCTCACCGGAACGAGTGCGGCAATCGAACCGGTAGCCTCGATTGATGAACTGGCCAGCCGCTTTGATATGACATCCAGCTCACACGGCGCGGCCCGCTATGATCCGGTGGAACTGGATAGTCTCAATGCCCGCATGCTGCACACCATGCCCTACGCGGAGGCCGCAGAGCGCCTCGCGGAGTATGGGCTGGACGATGAAGCGCTTTGGCTGGCGCTGCGCGAAAACCTGGTGCGGTTTCCCGACATTGTTGAATGGGCGAAGCTCATTTCAGGGCCGGTTACGCCTGTGATTGCCGATGAAGACAGGGCTTTCATCACCGAAGCAGCAACGCTGCTGCCTGAGGAGCCGTGGGACGAGATGACCTGGAGTGTCTGGACAAATGCCCTCAAGGAATCGTCCGGACGTAAGGGCAAGAGTCTCTTCCTGCCGCTACGGCTGGCGCTCACAGGACGCAGCGACGGGCCGGAGCTTAAGACCCTTCTGCCGCTGATTGGACGTAAGGCGTGTCTGGCCCGACTAGCCTGACTTTTTTGCCGCCGACATCAAATGTCTTGAGATCCGCTGATGCAATGGGTGCGCGGAAAGGCGCTACGGGCGCAGCTTCGCCGGGACGCACCGGACGCCGGCGGGGCAGGGGCACATGGATCACTTCAGCCACAACACGTTCGACCGGACGGCGCGGATCGCGTTGCGGCAAGGGGAAGTTGAGATCGTTGAATTCGATCATTGCCCGTGATTGTTCATCGGATGTTGAAGCTGAAATAACGACCGCGCCATAATCGATCTGCTGCTTGCAGGTGCAGGCCTGATCATACTCGGACCGATAGCGGAAGGCATTTTCCAGCGCGCGATAGGGCTCACCATTGAGGTTGACCATATCATCCGCGTCCTCGCCGGGATTGCGGTAGTAATAAAGTTCGACCTCAGACCCGGGACATTGCGAGACGCACTGGCTGGCATCCTGCTGCAAATATTCCCCCACAGTGGAAAAGCTCACCGGCCAGTAATAGCCATCACATTTGCGCACGCAGACGGTTCTGAGCGTCGACATGTTGCCGAATCCGTAGTCATAAAACGGGTCCTCGACGAAATCGTTGCCATTGCCAAACAAACGGTCGAACAGATTGCCAAATGAGCGCTGGTTGGGGTCCGTCTCGATCACGCGACCGCTCGATCCTATACCGCAGCCAAAACGGGCGATCTGTTGCAGCGTCAGTTCGCGCTGTTGCGCGACCGCCTGTCCGGTTTCGACCCGGGCGGCGAGATTGTTGTAGTCGTTGCGACCGCGATTGATGCCGCGCGCCAGGTTGCGGCATTCGCGTGACAGGCGCTGCTGAGCGCGAAGCGCCTCGGCGCACCCGCCGCGCACGAACCGGCTTTCAACATCCTGAAGCGCGGCTGCAACCTCGCGTAACTGTTGCGTGTTGCGCTGTAGGGAGCGGAAATCGCGGTTGCGGTTGAGCGAGTTGAGAGATGAGGCAAGCGTTGAGCAGTTCTGGGACTGCGCAAAGGCAATCCGGGTGTCAACAAGTCCGACCAGCAGAGCGAGCGCGACCAGTAACAAGCGAACCATATATGTTGCGCGTGCGTTCATGCCGCGGGCATTTCCCCCAATGGAATCGGGATTGAGAATACAGACCAGCCCGGATTATGAATAAACTTATGATAAACATTCGCTTAAATCGCGTCCGCCCGCGGCGTTCGACCGCAGCTAACAGCCAGGAACTGAGATTGATATGAAACTCGCAACCCTGAGAAACGGCAAGCCGGACGGTCAGCTCGTCGTTGTGACGCGGGATTTGACGCGCTTCGTGTCCGCCGGACGGTTTGCGCCAACGCTACAGGCCGCCCTGGATGATTGGGATGCGGTGGCGCCTAAACTGCAGGCACTCAGCGATGAATTGAATGCAGGCGGTGTCGCCAGCCAGCCGTTTGAACCGGCAAATGCGCTGGCACCGCTGCCGCGCGCATATCAGTGGATCGATGGCGCCGGATTTCTGGGGCATCTGGAGCGTGTGCGTTCGCTCAAGGGGTCGAAAGACGAAGAATTGCAGGACGATAGGCCGCTTCTCTATCAGGGTGGTTCTGACACTCTGAGCGCGCCGACTGACCCCATCCGCATCCCCGAGGAAAATCTTGCAACCGATTTTGAGGCCGAGGTTGCTGTCATCACCGGTCCGGTGCCGATGCGGGCTACGCGGGAGGAGGCGAGGGCCGCGATCCGGCTTGTGACCATATGCAACGATGTGTCCCTTCGCCGCCTGGTTCTGGACGATCTCAAGAACGGGTTCGGCTTTTTTCATGCCAAACCCTCCACATCCTTTGCCCCGATCGTCGCGACACCTGATGAGTTGGGGGACATATGGCGCAACAACCGTCTTCACGCCCGCGTTCGGGTGATGGTGAACGACACGCTCTATGGCCAGCCGAATGCCGGCATCGACATGCATTTCGATTTTGCCGACCTCATAGTCGCAGCGACCAACACGCGAGCACTGGGTGCGGGGACGATTGTCGGTTCGGGCACCATTGCCAACCGGCATGAGGAAGTGCTGCCCATCAAACGCGACGGTATCGGCTTTGCGTGTATCGCCGAAGCCAGAACGGTGGAGAAACTGCAATTCGGTGAAGTGCGGACAGGGTTCTTGAACCCCGGCGATTCAATCAACATTGCCGCTTTCGACAGCGAAGGCCGCACTTTGTTTGGCGAGATCCAGCAAAAGGTGGAACTGGCGACTGGCGCGGTGTCACCTTAAGCCACCCTCACGCATCTGTGATCATTTCCGTTCAAATTGTGTCCGGTCGTTTCAATATATAAGACAATTTGATCACTACTTATGGCCTTGCTCGTAAGCCGGGGACGCGGTTGCATGTGGCCTTCGGCGTATATTCTTTGGTGCACAGACCTCACCGGCTCGGTGGTGATTGGAGAGGAACAGGAATGAATTTGAAACGTATGACTACTTTCGCGGTTCTCGGTGTGGTGGCAGCTGGCCTGACCGCGCCTGTCATCGCGCAGGATATGCTGATGGGCGCAGACGCCATCGAACGGCGTCAGGAACTTATGAAGTCCAACGGCATGACGCTACGCGGCGCGCGCGGGGCCAGTGGAGACGAAGCCATTGCTGCGGCTGAGACCCTTGTCAGCAATTTCGCAGAGCTTGGCGATCTCTGGCCGGCGGATTCGATGGAAGGCGACACAAAGGCCCGCCCTGAAATCTGGAACGAAGACGGTTCGCTGAGTGAAGGTTTCCTGACGGCATACAACAATGCCTCGTCTGCTGCCGATGCTTTGCTTGCTGCCGCGCAAAGTGGCGACGCCGAAGCCTTTGGCGCGGCGTTTGGCGCGATGGGTGGTTCTTGCGGTGCCTGCCACCAGAGCTATCAGTTCGACTAACCCGATCTCTGTCCCTAACCTGAAGGCGGTCTCGGCGAGACCGCCTTTTTTTAATCCAATCGCACTAGGCTGCCGTACCATAAGCAACCAAACGCAAAATAGTGGGAAGCAGCAATGGATCGCACCGTCGTAGTCACTGGAGTTTCAACCGGCATCGGTTGGGGCATTACAAAGGTTTTGACGGAGAACGGCTTTCACGTTTTCGGCTCCGTGCGCAAAAAGGCGGATGCGGACCGGTTGTCCAAGGAATTCGGCGATGCCTACACGCCGTTGATCTTCGATGTCACCGACGCCGCAGCTGTCGGGAAAGCCGCCAAGCTTGTTGCGGACAAGCTGGATGGCCGCACCCTGACAGGTCTTGTGAACAATGCCGGTGTCAGTTTTGGCGGACCGTTGCAGCATCTGCCGCTTGAAAGTTTCGAAAAGCAGCTTGAGGTCAACCTGACAGGCGTTCTGACCACTACCCAGGCCTTCGCGCCGCTGCTTGGCACTGATCTTAAACGCAAAGGTGAGCCGGGACGCCTGTTCAATATCGGGTCCATTGGCGGCCGCAATGCGTTCCCCTTCACCGGGCCTTATCACACCACAAAATTCGGCCTCGAGGGCTTTACCGAATCCCTTCGGCGCGAACTGATGCTCTATCGTATCGATGTCGTGCTGATTGCCCCGGGGAGCATCGCAACACCAATATGGGACAAGGCTGAAAAGCAGGACACCTCGAAGTACAAGAAAACCGGCTATGCCGCTGCCATTGAAAGTGTATTCGCCGAGCGTGCGAAACTCGCGGACGCCGGTTTGCCGCCTGAAAGCGTCGGCGAGGTTATCCTGAAAGCGATGAATGCGCACAAGCCCAAGGTGCGTTATGTTGTTGCCAGAAACCCGTTCGAGATTTTTCTCGGCGAGCGGCTGCCGCGCCGCTGGGTGGACGCCATCATCGCCAAGCGGCTGGACATGAAACCTTTACGCTGACTCTCGCAGCGCGGAGAAAATGCTTGATTTTGGTGGATATCGCCGTCATTGTCCGCGCCCATGAGAACCGTTAACCCGATCTGCATTATCGGCTGCATCATTATCCGCTAACCTTTTCGGTGGCGGCACGGTTTTCTGTATTCTCTTTCAGAACGTAATCCGAGCCTGCCACCGGCAGACGATTTGCCATGGCTTGAGACAAGAAGATGACCTCGGACGCAGAAGTGACATTGAAGTTCTACGACACGCTATCGCGCGAAAAGCGGGTGTTTGAGCCGCTCGATCCCGACAATGTGCGCATGTATGTGTGCGGACCGACGGTCTATGACTATGCCCATATCGGCAATGCGCGCCCGGCCATCGTGTTCGATGTTCTGTTCCGGCTGCTGCGCCATGTCTATGGCGAAGACAAAGTCACCTATGTGCGCAACATCACCGATGTCGATGACAAGATCATCGACCGCGCGCGTCGCGATAATCCGGATATGGAGCTTAATGAAGCCATCCGCGCCGTCACCGAGCGGACCGCGGACCAGTATCAAAAGGATGTAACGGCCCTCGGGTGCCTTGAGCCCACCGTTCAGCCGCGCGCGACCGAAAATATTGCGGAGATGCAAGTGCTGATCGGGTCACTGATCCAGCGTGGCAATGCTTATGTGGCTAATGGCGAGGTGCTTTTCGATACCAAATCGATGCCGGACTATGGCGGCCTGTCGAAGCGTAATCTCGACGAGCAGCAGGCCGGTGCACGCATCGCCGTTGAGGCGCACAAGAAAAATCCGGCCGATTTCGTGCTCTGGAAGCAATCCGCCGACGATGAGCCGGGCTGGGATAGCCCGTGGGGCCGGGGACGGCCGGGCTGGCATATCGAGTGCTCCGCCATGAGCGAACGCTATCTCGGCCAGGAGTTTGACATACATGGCGGCGGCCTCGACCTCATCTTCCCGCACCACGAGAACGAGCTCGCCCAGTCGCGTTGCGCCCATGGCTCAGAAAAAATGGCCAACTTCTGGATGCACAACGGCTTTTTGCAGGTCGAAGGCAAGAAGATGTCCAAGTCCGAGGGTAACTTCATCACCATCAACGAGCTGCTGGAGACGGAGAAATTCGGCGGCCGTAAATGGCCGGGTGAAGTGCTGCGACTGGCGATGCTGATGACGCATTATCGGGAGCCGATTGATTTCAGTGTGCGTAAGCTCGAGGAAGCCTTGGCAGTTCTCGACCGCTGGGAACGTCAGGCGGGCGATGCCAAAGTAGACAAGCCCGATATAGAAAGTCTGATGCTGCTCAGCGATGATCTCAGCACACCGCAGACAATCATGCGTGTCCACGAGTTGATGGGCAATCCGGAGACAGTGCCAACCGGTTTGGCTGTGTTGTCGGTGCTTGGCGTAAACGCAGTTCGCACGCAAGCTCAGGGTGATACCGCCGTTGCCGAAGCCGTCGATGCTCGCCTAGAAGCTCTCAATGCAAAAGACTTCGCCAAAGCCGATGAAATCCGAGCCGAACTCTTGGAGCAGGGCATCCAACTTATGGATTACAAAGACCCTGATACCGGCGATCGCAAGACAAAGTGGGAGATCAAGCGATGAGTGAAACCCTCACCGGTGGCTGCCAGTGTGGCGCCGTGCGGTTTGCCACCAAGCTGATAGGCCGCCCCTCCATCTGCCATTGCCGCATGTGCCAGAAAGCGTTTGGCAGCTTCTTCGGCCCGTTGGTCACCAGCCATGACGGGCACTGGACGCGTGGCGAGCCGAAATGGTTCCAGAGCTCGGATCGCGCCCGCCGCGCCTTTTGCGGTGAGTGCGGCACGCCGCTCGCCTATGAGACGAAATACGGCCTCGAACTCGCAATCGGCGCGTTCGATCAGCCGACAAAGGTTGCGCCGGCGATCCAGGTCAACATGACCGACAAGCAGCCCTTCTTCGACACGCTGGCGAGCCTCCCCGTCAAGGATGATCCCAGTGACGAGTGGCTCGATTTCATGGCGGGCATACACTCCAATCAGCACCCGGATCATGACACCGAGGACTGGCCGTTGCAGGGAGGGGAAAATGGTTGAGACCTACTCCGGTGGCTGCCAGTGTGGCGCGGTGCGCTATCGCTTCACTGAAATGCCCGGCGGTGCCCATATCTGCCATTGCCGCATGTGCCAAAAGGCTTTCGGCGGATTCTATGCACCGCTTGCTGGCGGGCCGGGCAATACTTTTGAGGTGACACGCGGCGAGATCACAAAGTTCCGCTCATCTGATCACACGGACAGGGGCTTTTGCGCCAAATGCGGCACGCCGCTGACCTTCTCCGATGCGGATGGCGACTATGTCACGGTTTCGATCGGTTCCCTTGATCACCCCGAACTGTTTCCGCCCATAGATCAGCATGGCGTTGAAGGGCGCTACGCGTTCGTCAACGGTCTGGGTCAATTACCCGATCGGCCAACGACCGAAGAAGAACAACCGGAACTTGCGGCCTTTATTAAGTCGACAAATCATCAACACCCTGACCACGACACCCAAACCTGGCCGCCAAACGAGTAACGATCATGGCAAAAGACCGCTTATATCTATTCGACACTACCCTCCGAGACGGCGCACAAACCGCCGGGATCGAGTTCTCGCTGGAGGACAAGATTTCGATCGCGCGGCTGCTTGAGAAGCTGGGTGTCGACTATGTCGAAGGCGGCTATCCAGGCGCCAATGTGGTCGATACCGAGTTCTTCTCCAAAAAACGCACCGACAAGGCCGTTTTCACCGCGTTTGGTATGACCAAGCGTGCCGGTCGCTCGGTTGAGAACGATCCGGGTGTTCAGGATTTGCTGAATAGCTCTGCTGATGCTGTGTGCTATGTCGCCAAGGCCTGGGATCATCAGGTCAAGCTGGCGCTGGGCATCTCGCTCAAGGAGAACCTCAAATCCATCGCGGATTCTGTTGCGGCTTCGGTGAAGCGCGGCAAGGAGACTATGCTCGATTGCGAGCATTTCTTCGACGGCTACAAAGCCAACCCCGAATATGCGCTAGATGTTGTACGTACGGCCATGGAGGCTGGTGCGCGCTGGATTGTTCTTTGTGACACCAATGGCGGCACAATGCCGTATGAAGTTGAAGAGATTGTCGATGCGGTGATGCAGGTGTGCCCGGGCGACAAGCTCGGCATTCATGCCCATGATGATACCGGGCAGGCGGTCGCCAATTCACTGGCCGCTGTGCGCACTGGCGTGCGGCAGGTGCAAGGGACGCTCAACGGCATCGGCGAGCGTTGCGGCAATGCCAATTTGGTTACGCTGATCCCGACACTGATGCTGAAATCGGGTTTTGCGGACAAGTTCACCGTCGGCATTACCAAAAAGCAGTTGAGCGGCATCACCCAGGTTTCGCGGGCTTTTGACGATATCCTCAACCGCGCACCAGAGCGGCAAAGCCCTTATGTCGGCGCGTCGGCCTTTGCGACCAAAGCCGGCATTCACGCTTCCGCACTCGCCAAGGACCCGGCAAGCTATGAGCATGTCGCGCCGGACCTGGTGGGCAATGAGCGCGCGGTCATGGTCTCGCAGCAGGCAGGCAAGTCCAACCTGTTGACGGCGCTTGAGCGCCACAACATCAAGGTGGAAAAGGATGATCCTCGCCTGACGCAATTACTGCGTGAGGTGAAGGAGCGCGAGGCGCGTGGCTATTCCTATGATGGGGCCGACGCATCGTTCTTTGTGCTCGCGCACCGGATATTTGGTACGCTGCCGGACTTCTTTGAGGTCGAAAGCTACAAGACTTCAATCGAACGCCGTCACAACGCCAGAGGCGATCTGGTGACCGTCAGCGAAGCGGTTGTCAAAATCCGTATCGAAGGCGAATTGCTGATGTCCGTGGCCGAAGGCAACGGCCCGGTCAACGCGCTTGATCTTGCCATGCGCAAGGACCTCGGCAAATATTCTGCCCGAATCAGTGACCTCGAACTGGTCGATTTCAAGGTGAGAATCCTCAACGGCGGCACGGGCGCGGTCACCCGTGTACTGGTGGAAAGCCGTGATGGCACTGGAGAACGTTGGTATACTATTGGCGTTTCGCCAAACATCATTGATGCTAGTTTCGAGGCGCTATATGAGTCGCTGACCTACAAGCTGATGAAAAAAGGCGGCAAATCTGTAGGTCGGCGGTAAGTTTGGGGACAAGCGGGCAGTCACCGGTCCGGCACGGAGGCCACATTTGGCGGATACTGAAACTGCGTCCAAGCGACCCTTCTGGGTTACTTTGGTTGCGGCTATTGCAACAGTCATAGTTGTTCTGGCTCTGGCGGCCGGTCCGACCCTTTCAGGGTGCGCGACCAGTGCTGAAGGTTTTAACTCTTGCGTACGCAGCAAGCTGGCCGATATCGGTCTATTGCCTCGCGCACCGCTCCCTGTCGATGCGCCGGCAACGCAATCCGATGATACGGAGATGACGGTCGCCGATACCGATGCAGGCGCGCCACAGGCGCAATCGGTTATGGAAACTCCGGACGCACCGGAGAGTGAAGTATCCGAGCCAGAGGACGTTGACACTGCATCATCTGCAGAAGCAGCAACCCCTGAGGCAGAAGCCGGAACCGATATGCAGGTTGCCAATGTCGAGGAGACACCGGCCACCGACACGCCCGCAGTCGTGGCAGAAGAGGAAACGCCGCAGCCAGTGGAAACACCGGCTGTCGATACGCCTCTCCCTCCGCTTCTGGGGCTGGTACGCGTTGAACCTGATGGTTCGCTCGTTGTCGCGGGAAGTGCGGAACCGAATGCGGAAATCGAGATTTACGCCAATGGTGAACTGTTGGGCCGTACAACGGCGGAATCCAGTGGCGACTGGGTGTTTGTACCCGATACGCCATTGCCGCCAGGTGCAGCGGAAATCACTGTTGTAGCACCGGCACTTGGCCTCACGGCTGACCGGTCTGTCGTTGTGGTTGTGCAGGAAGACCGTACCACGGAACCGCTTGTTGTAGCGTCGCAACCGGGTGAGGCGAGCGAGGTTCTTCAGGGCATATCCGAGCCTGAGACAGTACCCGAGTCTGAAGCCGAGACGCCGATGGTTGTCGCCGAATCGACAACCGAAGAAGTCGCCGAGCATATGGATGAGCCTGCACAGGCACCCGCAAGCGAAGATGAGCCTGCACCTGAGGCGGAATCCGAGATGACGGCAGCACCGGCGTCCGAGTCGACAGAGGATGCCGCTGACGACACGATGGTGACTGAAGAAATGGATGTAGCCGCTGCTGGTCCGCAGGATGAACCAGCCGCACCGTCCGAGCCGGTTGTGGCCATCATCCCGCCGAGCATCGATGCCATTGAAATTGACGGCGACAAGAACTTCTTTGCCGGGAGCGGCGAAGAGGGGGCAACCATTCGCCTTTACATCAATGACGGGTTCATCGCCGACACGGTTGTGTCGGATGGCCGCTGGTTGATTGAGACGGCGCGCAATGTGCTCAACGATGTCAGCCAGCGCGTGCGCGTCGATATGCTTCAGCCCGGATCGGCTGACGTGATCGGGCGTGCGGAAGTCAATTTCGAGATCGTTCTGCCTGAGGCTCCGGCACAGGATACGCCCGAAGCGCCGACAGTTGTCGCCGACAACGCCGGTCAAGAAGCACCCGAACCGGAAACGACAACCGCTGCAGACGCAGTTTCAGATCCGGCGTCGGCCACAGAATCCGAGCCTGTCGATGCACCTGAATCCGCGCCCGCAGATGAAACAGAACCTGCGTCTGAGGCAGAAGAGCAACCTTTGGTTGTTGCTGACACATCGAGCGCGTCCGAACCGGCAGCGGATATGCAGTCCGAAGCGGATAGTGCGCCGATGGCTGAACCTGAAGCCGAAGCAATGCCGGCAACCGAAACCGAATCCGAGCAGCCTGCTGATACCTCTGCTCCAGCATCCGAACCACCAGCTACCGAGGCAGACGCCGAAGAGGTGCCAACGATCACGGCTGTGCAGATTGGTGAGGACGATCAGCGGTTTGCTGCGGGACGGGCGATTATTCGCCGGGGCGATAATCTCTGGACGATCGCGCGCCGGGTCTATGGCGAGGGTGTGCGCTACACAACGATCTATCAGGCCAACCGTGAGCAGATCCGCAATCCGGACCTGATCTATCCGGGGCAGGTGTTCGCGCTTCCCGGCGATGCCGAATAGCAAGGCGTGCGACAACGCTTGCAAGTCGCGTGGAAAACTTTTATCGTAAAACTACGATGAAAGAACCTGAAACCATGCACGACGATGATCTGGCTGTTGCGCTGCGCGCGCTGGGGCATCCCGTGCGGCTCAACATACTGCGCATTCTGGCTGAGAAATGTGACAGCAATTGCTGTTGTGCCGATGTGACAGACTGCCTGCCGTTGGCCCAATCAACCGTTTCGCAGCACATCAAGGTCTTGCTGGAGGCGGGTTTGATCAGCCGGCAATCCAACGGCACCCGTAATCGCTACACACTGAACGCGCCGCGTATTCAGGCGCTCCGGGCCGCCCATATGACATACCTGTCCAGCCTGGCGACGCCGAGTGGCGTGGGTGTATTGACTGAAAGCAACTAGACTACGTGACAGATACGACAAGTGAAAAACCGAGAGTGAGCGCCGACGAAGGCTCGATGCTCTCGACGATCAGGCATTTGTGGACCTATATGTGGCCCGCCAACCGGCCGGATTTGCGCCTGCGCGTGATCCTTGCGGTGGTTGCGCTTGTTCTGGCCAAGGTCGCAACAACAGCCGTTCCGTTTGCTTATAAGGCTATTGTTGATTCACTCAGCCAAACCGGCCCGGAAAGCGGCATGGTTCTCGGCATCGCGTTACCGATCATATTCGTGCTGGCCTATGGCCTCTCGAATATTCTCGATTCCGGCTTTCAGCAATTGCGCGATGTGCTGTTCGCCAGCGTGGGGCAACACGCGGTCCGGCGGTTAGCCAATGAAACGTTCACCCACCTGCATAACTTGTCGTTGCGCTATCATTTGCAGCGCCGCACCGGTGGTTTGAGCCGCATCATCGAGCGCGGTGTCAAAGGCATTGAAACCATTGTGCGTTTCACCATGCTCAACACAGCCCCTGTCATCCTCGAATTTATCGTGGTGGCGGCGGTGTTCATCTACATGTTCGGTATCTCGCTTCTGAGCATCTTGCTGGGCATGATCGCGCTCTATGTCTGGTTTACCGTGCGGGTCAGCAACTGGCGCATCAGCGTGCGGCGCGACATGAACGAGAGCGATACCGACGCCAATTCCAAGGCGGTTGATAGTCTCCTCAACTTCGAAACCGTCAAATATTTCGGCAACGAGCGGCTGGAGAGCCGTCGCTTCGACGAGTCCATGGCGCGCTATGAGAACTCGGCTGTGCGCATCTGGTCATCTCTTGGCCTGCTGAATTTCGGCCAGGGCGTGATCTTCTGGACCGGCGTCAGCATTATGGGTGTCATGGCCGCGCTCCGGGTCATGTCCGGCGAAATGACGGTCGGTGACTTTGTGCTCATTTTCACCTTCCTGATGCAGATCTACCGGCCTTTGAACATGATCGGCTTCGTCTATCGCGAAGTGCGTCAGGGGTTGGCCGACATCGAGGAAATGTTCCTGCTACTCGACCAGCCGCCTGAAATTCAGGATGCGCCGGATGCGCGGCCGCTGGCGGTCAAAGGACCGGTGTTGCAGTTCGACGATGTAAAATTCCACTACGATCCGGACAGGCCCATCCTCAAAGGGATCAGTTTTGAAGTGCCGGCTGGCAAAACTATCGCTGTGGTCGGGCCGTCAGGCGCCGGAAAGTCGACGATTTCGCGTCTGATCTACCGGTTTTATGATGTCATAGAGGGCCGCATTCTGATTGATGGTCAGGACGTGCGTGATGTGACGCAACCGTCCCTGCGCGGTGCGATCGGCATGGTGCCGCAGGACACGGTGCTGTTTAACGATACGATTGCCTACAACATTCGTTATGGTCGGCCGGATGCCACCGATGAGGAAGTGCGTCAGGCTGCCGAAATGGCGCAAATTGGCGAGTTCATCGCCGGGCTGCCACAAGGCTATAATACACCGGTCGGCGAACGCGGTTTGAAGCTCTCCGGCGGTGAAAAACAGCGTGTCGCTATTGCGCGGACCATTCTCAAGGCGCCACCGATCCTGATCCTTGATGAAGCGACCTCGGCACTCGATACGCAAACCGAGCGCGATATTCAGGCGGCGCTGGACACGGTCTCCAAAGGGCGCACGACCCTCGTCATCGCGCACCGGCTTTCGACTGTGGTCAATGCTGACGAGATTATTGTGCTGCGCGATGGCGAGATTGCGGAACGTGGTACGCACCCCGAACTATTGGCAATGGAAGGGCTTTACGCCCAGATGTGGAACCGCCAGCGCGAAGCAACCGAAGCCGAAGAGCTGCTCCGCAAGGCAACAGCAGACGATCAGGGCTATATCGGCCGCGGTGTACCAGCGGCGGAGTAGGACGCTAACCGAGCGGCGTCACGCGTTTGCGCAACCAGGCATCGAGAACATCTTTATTGAACGTGCCGGCTTCCAAGTTGGAGTAGATGAACGCAATCACGTTATCCTGCGTCTCAGCCAGTCGGTGTCCATTGAGCTCCAAAAAGATCAGCGTTGAAGCGAATGCGATACGTTTGTTGCCATCAACATACCCATGATTCATGGCGAGACTTTCCCAAAGCGCCGCCGCTTCTTCAATAAGGTCTGCGTAATATCCTGTTTGCGGTCGCAGGATAGCCGCTAAAATTAATCCCTCGTCGCGCACGCCGTCTCCACCGCCAAAAAGGCGTAGTTGTTCATCGTGTATGAAGTGCACGTCGTCGAGTGAAAGGTAGATTCTTTCAGACATGGCTATTTGGCCAGCGCTTTATAGACCTTACCCCAACGTTCAACACTCTCGGCGTGCAGTTTGCGGACCGCCGGGTTGACCTTATCCTCGTATTTGCCTTGGATGAGTGTTCGATATTCCTCCGGCGACAGCACTACGCCCACATCGCGCCCATTCTTCTGAATGCGCACTGGTTCGGTCCGCGCCATTTCCAGCATCTGTCCAAACTTGTTTTTGGCGTCCGTCGCGGTCATTGTCGCCATAATGGCCTCCTTGGCTAATTTAGCTAAAATAGCTGAAAAACATTCTCGAGACAAGTCCAACAAAAAAGGCCCGCATCTCTGCGGGCCTTTTTGATTTCTTGTGTGTCGTACCTATTCGGCCGCTTGCCGGGAGACGACGGTCACCCCGTTGCGTTCCGTTTCGACGAGCCCGGTACCATCAGCATTGATGTACTTCTTGGCACTATCAATATCGGCAGGAATTTCAACTTCCACACCCTCAGGTGTGACAGCCTTTCTGCGGCCGAACAGCCCGAACACGGCACGGAAGGGCAGGGCGATCATGTGACCGATCCAGCGCAGGACATTCCCAACCCAACTGTTCCAGATGACGGATGGTGCTGTCACCATCACCGGCACCATAACCAGCGTCAGGGCGGTGGAGAGGAACAGGCCGGAAACGAGTGCTGCAGACAGATTGATAAACCAGGCACCCGCGATACCACCGACGACGATCTCACGGCGGATGAAGTCGAATTCGACATTCAGCGCCATCGGGATCACGCCCAGGGCGGTCACGGTTGCTGTCAGCAGCACAGGGCGGATACGCTGAGATACGGTCAGCAGCATTGCCTTGATCGGCTCCACGCCATCATCGCGGTTGTAGTGGTTATAGGTGTCGATCAGAACGATACCGTTCTTCACCACGATACCCACGAGCGCCACGATGCCCAGACCCGTCATAATGGCGGAGAAGGGCATGCCGGTGACCAGCATGCCAAGCAGCACACCGGCGGTAGACATGATCACCGTCGAGAGCGTCACCGCCACCTGCCAGAAGCTGTTGTACTCCATCAGCAGGATCAGGAAGATCAGGAACATAGCCCCAGCAAACGCCTGGCCGATGAACGCATTGGTTTCGTTCGACTGCTCCTCGGCACCGCCATAGACGAGACTGACGGATTCCGGCCAATTCTGCTCAGCCTGCCAGGCTTTGATCTCGTCGACCTTGTCGGAAGCGAGGGTGCCTGGTTCCAGATTTGCCGCCACACCCATCACGTAAACGCCGTTGCGACGTGTGATGTTTGCGACTTTAGGTGCAGCCTCACGTGTGATGAAGTTGGAGACCGGCACGAGACCCTGGGAAGTGGCGATACGGATCGTATCAAGAGCAGACAGGCTGCGTTCTTCCTCGGGCAGACGCACACGGATATCGAGTTCATCGTTGGCGTCGTCAGGACGATAGCTGCCCACTTTCACGCCGGTGGTGACCAGCTGAATGTATGGGCTCAACTCGCGTACGCCGATGCCATAGGTAGACGCCTCCACACGATCGACCGAGATCTTCCAGTCGATACCCGGTGCCGGGCGGCCATCTTCAACGTCCAGGGTGTCGCCGAGGTCGTTTTCAACAAAGTTGCGCAAATCGGCAACGATCGGCAGAAGGTCATCATAATTGGTTGCCTCCACCCGAAGATTGATGGCCTTGCCCGAGGGCGGGCCTTCTTCCTGCGCGGCGATCTGCACCTCAAGTCCCGGAATATCGGCTGTTCGTTCGCGGATTTCCTGGAAAATCTCAGCAGCCGGCACACGATCCTTCCATGGCATAAGCTGCAGACGGATGGTGCCGATCGTGTCAGGCGGTGTTGAGCCGGTGTCAAAACCGTTGCCACCACCAAAGGTCAGAATGCTTTCCTCGATGCCCTGGACCTGCAACACCTCAGCTTCAATCTCGCGCAGATAGTCGCGAATCTCGGCTGGTGAATAATTGCCGCGGGCCACCACAGACACAGTGCCATATTCAGGCTCCGAAGGCGGGAAAAGCACTGAACCCGTCGGGTTGCTGCCGTAAGCCACAAAGATAATTCCAACTATGGCGAATCCAGCCGTCAGCGTCAGGATAGGGTGGCGAAGCAGGCGTGACATCATGCGGACATAACCACCGGTAATGCCCTTCACCTTGTTCTCATCGAACTTGTCGGCATACATGACGATTTCAGCGGCCTCGATTTCTTCCTGAGGCACGTTACGGCGCGCAATGATCGCACCGATAATCGGCATGAAAACCAGCGCTGAAAGCAACGAAGCTGACATCACCGCAATAACGGAGATGGGCAGCTGCGACATGAACTTGCCGATGATGCCCGGCCAGAACAGCAGCACAACGAATGCTGCAAGCGTGGTCGCTGTTGCGCCAACAACCGGCACAAACATCTTCTTGGCTGCATGGATAAACGCTTCGCGCCGCGACATGCCTTCCGCGAGTTTTCGCTCGGCATATTCCACGACCACAATCGGGTCATCGACCAGCACACCGACCGCGATAACAAGGCCGAACATCACCATCATGTTGATGGTCATGCCCAGCGCCTGGATCACGAGGAAGCAGATCATGAACGAGATCGGGATTGAGGTGCCGATCATCAGGGCAGGGCGTACACCCAGCGTGGCCACACACATGATCATCACAAGCGCCACCGCCGTCAGCACAGCGGCTTCGAGCGACCGGAACAGGTGGATTGTGTTCTCGGACTGATCAAGCAGGAATGAGTGTTCAATTCCCTCGGGCCATTCCGCGGTGACTTCTTCCGTTACCGCGCGGACCTGTTCGGCCACCTCAATAATATTGGTGCCGATCTTTTTGACAACACCGAGTGTAATAGCCGGAGATCCGTTTACATAAGCGTACTCGGTCGCGTCCTTGAACGTTCTGGTGATCGTGGCAACGTCACCGAAGGAAACGACCGTGTCGCCCTGGGTTTTCAACGGAAGGTTGTAAACATCCTGAGCCGTTGTAATGAGCCCCGGAACTTCAACGTTGAAGGACCCTTGTCCGGTATCGAGCGTGCCGCCGGCGACAACAAGGTTGTTACGCGCCAAAGCATCAAACAGCTGCGCTGCCGTCAGGCCGTAGGCATCGAGCCGATCAAGATCGATCCGGACTTCGAGAACCTCATCGCGCGTACCTGATGTGTTGACGCTCTGAACGTCAGCAATATCGGCAAGTGCGTCTTCAAGCTCCTTGGCATGCTTGACCATAGCCCGTTCCGGCACCGAGCCGTAAAGGGCGACCGAGATGATCGGGATGTCAGAGAAACTGATTTCGTTGATTGTCGGTTCGTTCGCGTCCGCAGGCAGTTCCGAACTGACGCCGTCGAGCTTGGCACGGATATCGTCGAGCGCCTTGTCCTTGTCGGCGTTAACGTCGAATTCAAGGAAGACCGAAACGTGGCCGGTTGTAGATGTCGAGTTTATCGAAACGAGATCCGTCAGGTCTTCAAGACGGTCTTCAATCGGCCTTGCCAGTAGCCGGTCGGCATCGCGTGGCGAGACGCCGGTCTGGCTGACAGACACGTAGAAGTAGGGAATATCAATTGCCGGAAAACTCTCTTTCGGCAGGTTCTGATATGCAAAAAAACCGGCGCCCAACAGCAGGAGCATGACGGTCATCACGACCCGCGGCATGCGCAGGACACGTTCGAGAAGATTGATCATCAGACGGCTCCCTCATCGGCCTTCTTGGCGTCCACTGTCTGCCCAGCGGCGACATATTCCTGACCGAGCGTGATAATATCGACGCTTGGCGGCAGACCGCCGAGCCAGACACCATCACGCGTATCGCGCAGAATTGTTGCGGCGTGGAAGACCACGACATTATCTTCAACGGCGCGGACACCCAGCGTACCTTCGCTGTTCAACGTCAGCGCCGATTGCGGAATAAGATGCGCCGGCACCGTGCCCATTTTAACAGTGGCGCTGGCCGTCAGACCGTCGCGCACTTCATTGTTCGGGTTCGGGATTTCGGCTTCAACGCGGAACGTGCGCGTGCTCGCATCGGCAACAGCCGAAATGAACGACACCTTGCCTTCAGCCTTATTGCCGGAGACGGTTTCGATTGCGACCGGCAACCCAAGTGATGCCAATCCAATCCGGGCTTCAGGAATATTGCCCACAAAGATGATCGGATCGAGTTCGACGACCGTTGCACAAGGCTGACCAGGATTGAGCAAGGTGCCGATATCGGCAACCGGGTCCTGAACAATGCCTGCAACCTTTGCGACGACCGTCGTGCGCTCCAGTTCCGCCTTGGCGTTGTCGAGGCGGGTGTTCGCGCTTTCGAGACCTGCAATCGCGGCTTCAAGGGCAGCTGCGGCCGGTTCAGCAGAATTTGGGCTAGCAACACCGCGTTCTCTGAGCGCGGCATTGGTCTCATAGGCCGTGCGGGCCTGCTTCAATCCGGCTTCAGCTTGCGTGACCGCGGCTTCCGCTTCGGCAACACTTGCGGCGCGAGTGCCTTGATCGAGGCGGCACATTGCGTCGCCAACGGCAACGCGATCACCTTTTTCGACCAGAACTTCCTCAACAATACCGCTTGTCTCAGCAGGAACCGCGACTTTTGCGCTGGCCTCAGTTTGACCGCGCAGTGGCACTTCGAGCGCCATCGGTTGCACGGTGAAGGTCTTGATGCGGACCGAACGAATATCAGTGCCGCCATTCGACTCGGCATTGCGCTCCGCAATCGTCAGGTGCGGATCGACTTCACCTTCTTCGACCTGATGTTCGGCTGTGTCGGATTCATCGGCCGGGATAATAGCGGTTTCACCATTACCCGGGCCTTTGCCGCCCTGAACGATGACACCCGTGGACATCCAAAAGCCCACGACCACGATAATGGCCAATGCGATGCCATAAGAAGCAATCTGTCTCATTAAAATTTTTCCCGCTTATTCCGCAGCTTTGGCGGATGGTTCATCAGGCTGTGCCAGTGCAATTAATTCGTGCATATGGGCTTCGATATGCGATCTCGCAACCTCCAGGCAATTGATCCCATAGCTGATCACCCATGCGTCTCCTGCATGGCAGCGCTTGCCATCCAGGTTTTTGAGGTTTTCAATCTCTTCGTTCAGAGCCGAGAGGCGTTCGTTTAGCCGAGCTTCGACAAGGCTTGCGGGCAGGATCCCGGCAAATCGCGCGAACAATAAAAATTCGCTGCGGAAGGTGTCCTTGTCCAAAGGATCGAATAGGGAACTCTGGAAAGCCGTCCGGCCCTCATCAGTGATTGAGTATATCTTTTTTGCAGGGCGACCGTCCTGGGCTTCCACCCGGCTGGTTACGAGCCCTTCGTCTTCGAGCTTGGCGAGCGCCGGATAGATCGAGCCGAAACTGGCCTCGAGAAAATATGCATATTCTCCCTCGGTCGACAGTTTGCGGATCTCGTAACCGGTCGCATCTTTCTCATGCAGGATGGCGAGGCACAGTGTCTTAACGTTCATTGATCAAACCCAATATATGTCGGTCGTGCATATATCGAATATACATATGCACGGCAAGGATATATAGGACCTATACGTTAATGCGGCTCTATCGGATCAGTTCTGCCATCAGATTTGCCGCTTTGGTGGCAATCTTCGGATCGTCGGATGCTACAAAATACTGATTTAAGAACTGTTTGTCGGTTTTACCGTAATTGAGCGGTTTGCCATCCAGTGTCAGTACAGTGCCGCCAGCGGCTTCGAGTACGGCTTGTCCCGCCGCGGTGTCCCACTCACATGTTGGTGTGAAACGCGGATAGAGCCGGGCTTTACCTTCGGCGAGCAGACAAAATTTCAGTGAAGAGCCGACTGACACGTTCTCGGAAATCTCAAGCGTGTCACACAGGCTTTCGAGCGCTTCGTGTCCGTGCGATCGGCTGGCGACAATTCGCAAGGGGCTGTTTCTGTCGACCGATATTCCGGTTTTCTGCCCGGCTTGTCCGTCAGAGATATCAAATTTGACAGCGCCCTCCGGACCTCCGGCATAGCCAAAGCCGAGCGCAGGTGCGGTTACCACACCCTGCACCGGGCGCCCATTTTCCACCAAAGCGATATTGACCGTGAACTCTCCATTGCGCTTGATGAATTCCTTGGTGCCGTCCAGCGGATCGACAACGAAGTAGCGCTCCCCAAGCGCAGGAACGCGCCCGGCTGCAACGCTCTCCTCGGCGAGGATCGGAAGACCAATTGGAGTCAGCATTTCAAGAATGATCGCCTCAGCCTGCTGGTCGGCAAATGTGACAGGCGAACCGTCCGCCTTCTCCGTCGCTTCGAAAGGTGCCTCATAGATGTCCATGATGGTTTCGCCTGCCGCGAGGGCGGCTGCAATCATCTGATCGAGCAGGGTGTCTGACACGAGGTCACTCCGGTTGGGTCAATCGATCTGAACGTCAAGTCCAAGGTCGAGCGGCACGGCGGCCATCGTGATGCGGCTTGTGGAAATGTAGTCGACGCCGGTTTCGGCGATCGACCGGACACGATCCAGTGTCACGCCGCCTGAGGCTTCAAGCCGGGCACGGCCCTTGTTCAGGTCGACGGCGCGCCTGAGTGTCTTGTTGTCCATGTTGTCGAGCAATACAGCATTGGCACCGGCCTCAAGAGCTTCAGCCAACTGATCGAGCGTATCCACTTCAACTTCAATCGCCACCAGATGCCCGGCAAAGTTCTGCGCTGCCTTCACCGCAGCCGAGACACCGCCAGCAACAGCGATGTGGTTGTCCTTGATCAGGATCGCATCATCGAGGCCGAAGCGGTGGTTTGCTCCACCGCCGCACCGCACGGCATATTTTTCAAAGGCTCTGAGGCCCGGTGTTGTTTTGCGCGTATCGCAGATTTGCGCGCTGGTACCCGAAACCTCCGCGACAAAGCGGGCCGTTAGCGTTGCGATGCCGCTAAGGTGGTTGAGAAAGTTGAGGGCGGTCCGCTCCGCCGACATGATCGCGCGGGCGTTGCCGGAAATGCGCGCCACATCCGTGGCCGCAGAAACAGTGTCACCATCCGAAACCAGTGCTTCGAAGGTCAGTTCCGGATCAATTTGGCGGAACGCTTCCTGCGCCAACGCCATGCCCGCAATCGTTCCGGCTTCACGCGCGTCGATCACGGCAGTGGCGGTTGCATCTGGCGCGAGCGTCGATTGTGTCGTCAGGTCACCAGCCAACCCGAGATCCTCCGCCAACGCCGCATAAACTGCGCGTTCGATCAGCGGGCGGGGTAGGCTAGGTGGATAAACGCCGTTTGCTTCAGACATGGCGACCTCGATTGAAAACCGCGGGTCTTTTAGGCGCGAAGCCGTGCGCTGGCAACAGTCAAGCGTGGAAGGATGGCTGGGGAACCTGGATTCGAACCAGGACTAACGGAGTCAGAGTCCGTGGGTCTACCGTTAACCTATTCCCCAATCCTGTGCGGCAACTGAGTTCACAAGCGTGACGCGCAAAGTTGTTACCGCCTCGGAGGCCCTTCCATACCCATACAGACACAGGAATGCAAGAGATCAGAAGAAGCTGAAATGCATTGCCGTTAACAGCCGCTGGCCCGGATGTGGGCGTTGCTGGATTGCACAATCCACAACTTTACACTACCTTTGTCGTGACACTGTAACAAACCATCCGGGCGCCCGCACATTGCGCTGCTTGAGCGACCGGCTGGAACGGAGAACTAGAACGTGACCGATCCCGATCGGTCCGCTGCCGTGCCCCCGGTTTCCGGTGATGCACGGCCCGAAGGGCAGACTGTGCCAGCCTCGTTTGGGGGAGGCGGCAGCGTATCGGGGGGCGCCACGGCACCACTCCCGATCCCGGAAAGGCGGACAAATAACGCCCGAGGTGGGTCTGCCGGCAAGTGGCGTGGGCCGCTTTACGCCGCACTTGACCTTGGTACCAACAATTGCCGATTGCTCATCGCGCGTCCGTTCGACAAGTCGTTCCGGGTGCTTGATGGCTATACGCGCATTGTGCGCTTGGGCGAGGGTGTGTCGCAAACCGGCGAACTTTCCGAAGCCGCCATGGAGCGCACGTTCGAGGCGCTCAAGCAGTGCCGCAACAAGCTCGATCATCATCAGCCCCGGCGCATGCGACTGATTGCAACAGAAGCCTGCCGCGCCGCGCGCAATTCGGGTGAGTTTCTCGACCGCGTCAAAAGCGAGCTCGGGCTCGATCTCGAAATTGTCGACCGGCGCACCGAGGCTGAACTTGCGGTGACCGGCTGCGGCAATCTGATTGAAAAAGAGACAGAGGGCGCGCTGATGTTTGACATCGGCGGCGGCTCCTCCGAGTTGGCGTGGCTCGATTTCCGGGGCGGGCGTCCGAGATCACAAAGCCGCATGCCCGCGTCCATCCGCTCATGGCAATCTTTGCCGGTCGGTGTGGTGTCCATTGCCGAGAAGTTTGGCGGTGTCGATGTCACCCCGGAGATTTTCGAGAACATGGTCCATCATGTCCGGGGCCATCTTGAGCAGTTCCGTGGACGGCACAAACTGCGCGAGATGATCAAGAATCACGATGTGCACCTGATCGGTACGTCAGGCACGGTGACGACGCTTGCCGGATTGCATCTTGGTCTGGAGCGTTATGAACGCTCCAAGGTCGATGGTTTGTGGATGCGCAATGAGGAACTGGTCGATACCATGCGCGTGCTGTTGTCCATGTCTTATGAAAAGCGCCGCAATCACCCTTGCATCGGCAAGGATCGTGCTGACTTGGTGATTCCGGGGTGCGCGATATTCGAGGCAATCCGCCGTGAATGGCAGACAGACCGCCTGCGGGTGGCAGACCGCGGTTTGCGTGAAGGCATTCTGATATCGCTGATGGAAGCGGACAATGCCTGGACGCGCCGCCGCCCGCGCCGGTTCAAACCGAAAGCCAAAGTCAATGGCGAAGCGAAATAAAGGCGGGGCGAGTAAGCCGGGCACCAACGCCCGCGCCGAAAAAGGCCTGAAAACCCGGGTGAAAACGGCCAAGGGCCGCAAACTCTCGTCGACGCTGTGGTTGCAACGGCAGTTGAATGACCCCTATGTCGCGCGTGCAAAGTCCGAGGGCTACCGTTCGCGGGCGGCGTACAAACTCATTGAGATCAACGAAAAGCACAGGCTACTTAAGCGCGGCATGCGGGTGGTTGACCTCGGGTGCGCTCCGGGTGGCTGGTTGCAGGTGGCGGTGAAGGAGGTCGGTTCGACAACCGATAATCCGCTGGTCATCGGCATCGATTATCTGGAAATGGATGCGGTGCCTGGCGCCATTATCCTGCAAAAGGATTTTACCGAGGATGATGCGCCGCAAATGCTCATCGATGCGCTTGGTGGGCACAAAGCGGATATCGTTCTCTCCGACATGGCGGCGCCGACAACCGGTCACAAAGCAACGGACCATCTGCGCATTATAGGGCTCGTCGAGATGGCGGCGGATTTCGCGACTGACATTCTCGCCCCCGGCGGCAGTTTCGTCGCCAAGGTGTTCCAGGGTGGCACCGAGCATCAGCTGCTCGCTGATCTCAAACGCAGCTTCGCCTCGACATTTCATGCCAAACCACCGGCAAGCCGCTCAGATTCGGCGGAGGCCTATCTGGTCGCCAAAGGCTTCAAAGACAAAGACTGAGCGCGATCCTAAATCGATGTATCGTGGGTGTGCCCGGTGATGTTGGCACCGGCGGATTTGGGCAGCGACAGGAACGGCACAAAGCCAAGCATTGATACTGCTGCCACGGCGTAGAAGGCCAACTGATAGTCGATGGCCGAGAGTTCACCTGTGCCGATAAAGGATAGAAATTCCAGCACACCGCCGGCCAAAGCGACCGCGGTCGCGAGCGAGAGGTGCTGCGCCACGGAGTTCAGGGCTGTGCCGTGCGCCATAAACTCGTCACTGATTTCCGAAAACGAGATCGCCTGAGCGCCCGTGAAGAATGTCGAGCGGAACACGCCCGTGATCAACAGTGTGGCCATCATGATCCAGGCGGCCGTATCGCTTTGAAACAGGGCGCACGCACCCAGCCCCACCGATGAAGCGATCGCCGCATAAATCATCACCTGCCGGAACCCGAACCGCGCATAGACCTGCTGGGCGAACAGTTTTACCGACATGGCGCCAATCGCTCCAAACAGCATAATCTGTCCGGTCTCGAAGGGCGTTTTGCCAAAGCCGAGCTGCAACATGAGCGGCAGCAAAAAGGGCGATGCCCCTACGCCAAGACGCAAAAATATGCTGCCGGCAATTGAAGCGCGGAATATGTGATTTTCGAACAGGCTCAGACTGAGGACGGGCGTGGGGTGGTGCCGCGCATGCCGGATATAGGCGATCAGCGCCGCCACGCCGACCAAAAAGGTCATAATGCCGAACAGTGGCGGCAGCGCCGGCAGGCTCACCACCGATATACCGAAGATAATTCCGGCAAAGGCTGTGCCGGTGAGCAGAAAACCCTTGAGATCAAGCGGGTATTTGATTGGCTGTCGCACGCGTGGGAGGTAAATCGCCGACATCACGATACCCAGCGCGCCGATGGGGAGGTTGATCAAAAAGATCCAGTGCCACGACCAGAACGTGGTCAGAAAGCCGCCAATCGGCGGTCCGAGGAGGGGCCCCGCCAGCGCCGGCACTGTCAACCAGGCCATGGCATTGACCAGTTCTGTTTTCGGCGTCGCGCGCAATAGTACCAGCCGGGCGAGCGGTGTCATCATCGCTCCACCCATACCCTGGAAAAACCGTGCTCCGACAAATGTGGGCAGAGAATACGCCATCGCACAGGCTACGGAGCCGAGCATGAACACAAAAATCGACAGCTGGAACACGTTGCGCACCCCGAACCGGTCACCCAGCCAGCCACTGATCGGGATAAATATCGCCAACGCAACGAGATAGCTCGTCATGGCCAGCTTGAGAGCAATCGGGTCTGTGCCGATGTCCGCGGCAATTGCGGGTAGCGAAGTGGCGATGACGGTCGCGTCCATCATCTCCATAAAGAGCGCGACCGCCAAAATCAGCGGTGTGATACGGTTCACGGGAAAAATCCGGTGGGAGCTATGACTAGATTCGAATGAAAACTAGCATGATCGTTTTCGCTTGTCTTGTGAATGGCTTTACTTGATGCGTTTCAGCACCCGGAATGGCAGTTTTGGACGATTACAGATCGGCGACGTGAAGCTCTAGCCAAATCCACACCCGGGTGATATTGACCCTCGCCAACCCGAAACCGGCGCGATTCTGTGGTGCGCGGTTCGATTCCGATATTTTGATGTCTTTTATGACGGGCAGGAGGGTCTGGCCTTGGCGAAGATTATTTCATCCATTACCGGCGATGCGGCGCTTACATTCGATGACGTGCTGCTGCAACCGGCGCGATCAGAGGTCCTGCCTGCGGATACCGACATCCGTACGCGGGTGACCAAGGACATCGCACTGAATTTACCGATCCTGTCATCGGCAATGGATACGGTGACGGAAAGCGCCATGGCGATTGCGCTAGCGCAGGCCGGTGGCATGGGCGTTATTCACCGAAACATGACGCCGGAAGAACAAGCCGATCAGGTTTTACGCGTCAAACATTTCGAAAGCGGTATGGTGGTCAACCCGATCACGATCGGTCCGGATGCATCGCTTGCCGATGCACTGGCGCTTATGGACAAGCACAAGATTTCCGGCATTCCGGTTGTAACGAATGGCGGGTCCGGCGGCCGGATTACCGGCAAACTCGTTGGTATTCTGACCAACCGTGACGTGCGCTTCGCCTCAGACCCGGCGCAAAAGATTTCTGAATTGATGACGCACGAAAACCTCATCACTGTTGGTGAGGGCGTCAGTCAGGATGATGCGAAGAGGCTGCTGCACTCCAACCGCATCGAAAAACTGCTGGTCGTGGATGCGGAGCGCAATTGCATCGGGCTGATCACCGTGAAGGATATCGAAAAGGCTGTCGCCAATCCCAATGCGATCAAGGATGCGAAGGGGCATTTGCGCGTCGCCGCGGCGACCACTGTCGGCGACAAGGGTCTGGATCGGTCACTGCAGCTTATCGATGCCGGGGTCGACCTGCTGGTTATCGATACGGCGCATGGGCATTCCGTGCATGTGGCATCGGCGGTGTCCGAGGTGAAAAAGCGCTCCAATGCTACGCGGATTGTTGCGGGCAACGTCGCCACAGCGGAAGCAACGCGGGCGTTGATCGATGCGGGTGCGGATGCAGTGAAGATCGGCATCGGACCGGGTTCTATCTGCACCACACGCATGGTGGCCGGTGTTGGCGTGCCACAGCTGGCCGCGATCATGGCGTCAGCGGAAGAGGCCGACAAGTCGGACGTTCCGGTGATTGCCGATGGTGGGATCAAATTTTCCGGCGATCTGGCCAAGGCGCTTGCCAGCGGTGCATCAGTCGCCATGATCGGCTCGCTGTTGGCCGGTACCGAAGAAAGCCCGGGCGAGGTGTATCTCTATCAGGGCCGCTCCTATAAATCCTATCGCGGCATGGGGTCTGTCGGCGCCATGGCGCGCGGGTCGGCGGATCGGTACTTCCAGCAGGAAGTCAACGACACGATGAAGCTGGTGCCCGAAGGCATCGAAGGACAGGTTCCATACAAAGGCATGGCATCCAACGTGCTGCATCAGCTGGCCGGAGGGCTGCGGGCCGCAATGGGGTACACCGGCGCGAGAACGCTCAAAGACTTCCGCGAAAATGCAACGTTTGTGCGCATTTCCGGTGCGGGTCTTAGTGAAAGCCACGTGCACGATGTCACCATTACCCGCGAGCCGCCTAACTACAATGTCGGCCGGTAACCAGGGATAAATCGTGCGGCTACCGGGACGCATTGCAGCGGCTATTGAGGTGCTGGAGGCGATGGCACAGACCCATCGCCCAGCCTCCGAGGCGCTGCGCGACTGGGGGCAGACACACCGTTTTGCCGGCTCGGGCGACCGGGCGGCCATCGGCAATCTGGTTTATGATGCTCTGCGCAAAAAAGCGTCTCATGCTTACGCCATGGGCGGGGATAGCCCCAGGGACCTCGTCCTTTCTGTTGCCGTGCGCGACTGGGGCGAGAACGCCGAAGCCTTGTCCACCGGTTTTGCGGACGACCGGCATGGTCCCGAGCCACTCACTTCAGATGAACTGACCCGATTGACAGCACCAAGCCCGCTGGCTGATGTGCCGGATTATGTACGCGCCGACGTGTCGGAATGGATCGCCCCGTCTCTAACCCGCGCCTTCGGAGGTCGCATGGTCGAAGAAGGGCAGGCGATGACAGGCCGTCCGCCACTGGATTTGCGGGTCAACACCCTCAAGTCCGATCGCGACAAAATTCTGAGGGCCCTCAAACGCGTGAACCCTCAACGCGCACCCATTGCGCCGCATGGTTTGCGGATTCCCGCTGGACCACGCGAAGCGCGGACACCGAACGTCCAGGCAGATGAAGCCTATCTCAAAGGCCGCTTTGAAGTGCAGGACGCGGGCAGTCAGATTGTTGCAATATTGGGCGGCGTGCAGCCAGGTGAGCAGGTGCTCGATCTTTGCGCTGGTGCCGGTGGTAAAACGCTCGCGATGGCAGCGGCGATGGAGAACAAAGGGCAGATATTCGCCTATGACGCTGACCGGTCGCGTCTCGCGCCAATCTATGATCGTTTGAAGCGCAATGGCGCCCGTAATGTTCAGGTTCGTGCGCCGGAAGAAGGAGCACTCGACGATCTCATTGGTAAAATGGACGCTGTCATCGTCGATGCGCCGTGCACCGGTACCGGCACCTGGCGGCGGCGCCCGGACACAAAGTGGAAACTGACGCCGGACCAACTTGCCTTGCGCACCGGCGAACAGGATGCGGTGCTTGATCAGGCCGCTAAATTTGTCCGGCCCGGTGGCCGGTTGGTCTACATCACGTGCTCAGTGCTGCCCGAGGAGAACGATGACAGGGTGTCGGCATTTCTTCAGAAATACCCCGCCTATTCTTGCCGGCCATCGCAGCAGGTTTGGGGTGATGTGTTTCCGGACAGTCAGGCCAAGCCAATCTTTACGCAGCATGGCGTGCTGTTGACACCGGCATCGACTGACACAGATGGTTTTTTCTCCGCGGTGTTAGCTCACGCCTAGACGCACGCGGATTTCTTGGTTTGCAGTGAACCAATCGCGGCCTCGCGCGTAATAGGATCATGACACACGTTCAAACGACATTGCATAAATCGCCGCAAAACTGGTTTGTACTCGCCGGTTTCCTCGTCCTCGTCATTGGCGCGGGTTCCCTGATCGGCATCGCGACGGCACCCGCCGAATGGTATGCAGGCCTCGCCAAGCCGCCATTCAATCCGCCCAACTGGATATTCGCGCCGGTATGGACGTTTTTGTATATCTGTATCGCTATCGCGGGCTGGCGGATCTGGAACAGATCCCCGGACAGCCGGGCGATGAAAATATGGATCGGCCAACTTGTCCTGAATTGGCTCTGGTCGCCTGTGTTCTTCACTTTACATCTACTCTGGCCAGCGGCAGTCGTCATCCTCACCATCGCGGCGCTCATTGTCTGGTTCATTGTTGAGGCGGGCAAAAAGGACCGCATAGCGGCAGTTTTGTTCGTGCCCTATCTGGCCTGGGTCAGCTTCGCATCGTTGCTGAATATTTCCATCGCCATTCTCAATTAGCCCGATTTGCCACGGAACTGCCGGTAAAACCGGCAGGGGACTTGCGGAATCTCGCGGCCCTCGCTAAAGCCCGTTCATGACGCAGCCCACCCATGAAACCATTCTCATTGTCGACTTCGGATCGCAGGTCACGCAGCTGATCGCGCGGCGTTTGCGCGAACTGAATGTCTATTGCGAAATCCACCCGTTTTCAGAAGCTGCGGCGCGGCTCGACATGATCAACCCCAAGGGCATCATTCTGTCCGGTGGTCCTGCGAGCGTGCTTGATGAAGGTGCGCCGCATCTTGATCAGGCGCTTGTCGACGTCGGTGTGCCGATCCTCGGCATCTGCTACGGGCAGCAGGCGCTGGTGCAGGCTCTGGGCGGCAAAGTGGAAGCGGGCCATCACCGCGAGTTCGGGCGGGCGATGGTCACGCCGCAGACCAATTGCAAGCTCTATGATGGCGTTTGGGCCCTCAGCACCCAGCATCAGGTATGGATGAGCCACGGCGACCGCGTGACAGCACTGCCTGATGGTTTTGAAGTTGTGGCGACGTCGCCGGGTGCGCCGTTCGCCGTCATCGCGAATGAAAAGCGCAAAATGTGGGCGGTGCAGTTCCACCCCGAAGTGCACCACACGCCTGACGGCAAGAAGCTCTACGAAAATTTCGTCAAGAAGATTTGCGGCTGTGTCGGCGACTGGACCATGGCCGCCTATCGCGATCAGGCCATTGCCGATATCCGCGAGAAGGTTGGCGACGGCAAGGTCATTTGTGCCCTGTCCGGCGGCGTTGATTCCTCGGTGGCCGCGTTATTGATCCACGAAGCAGTGGGCGATCAGCTCACCTGCATTCTCGTCGATCACGGGTTGATGCGCATGAACGAGGCCGAGCAGGTCGTCGCCATGTTCCGCGAGCACTACAATCTGCACCTGTTGCATGTGGATGCTGTGGACACGTTTGTCGGTGCGCTGGAAGGGGAGGCCGATCCCGAGACCAAGCGCAAGACGATTGGCCGTCTGTTCATCGAACTGTTCGAGGAAGAAGCCAAAAAGCTCGGCGGCGCAGATTTCCTGGCGCAGGGCACGCTCTATCCCGATGTGATTGAAAGCGTCTCGTTCAGCGGTGGTCCTTCGGTGACCATAAAGAGCCATCATAATGTCGGCGGCTTGCCGGAGCGCATGAATATGCAGCTCGTCGAGCCGCTGCGGGAACTGTTCAAGGACGAGGTCCGTGAACTTGGCCGCGAACTTGGCCTGCCCGAAACATTCATCGGGCGGCACCCGTTCCCGGGGCCGGGTCTGGCAATCCGTTGTCCGGGCGGCGTCACGCGCGAAAAGCTCGACATCCTGCGTCAGGCAGACGAAATCTATCTCGATGAAATTCGCAAGGCCGGCCTATACGATGAGATTTGGCAGGCCTTCGCCGTTTTGCTCCCGGTGCAAACGGTCGGCGTCATGGGTGATGGCCGCACTTATGAATTCGTTTGTGCGCTGCGCGCCGTCACCTCAGTCGATGGCATGACGGCGGACTTTTACCCCTACGAAATGGATTTCCTCGGCCGCGCCGCAACGCGCATCATCAACGAGGTCCGCGGCATCAACCGCGTTGTCTACGACGTGACCTCAAAGCCTCCCGGCACCATCGAGTGGGAATAGCGACTTTCCAACTGGGGCTGGCGCGAAGAAATTTCCGCCAGCCCTAATTTGTTGAAATCAATAAACTTTCCAGCCTGATCCAATTTTGGGCAGCTTTCGCCAATTTGGGCATGAAAAGCACTTTGACGGTATATCTGACGGGACGACGAGGGCTTGAACTTGGTCGCCCTGCCGCATACCGTCAGCGTGTTCGGTGGTTGTGACGGTATTTTTTCGCACCGAACCCACTGATTTCATTGAGAAAAGTCGTTCAAAACAGCCCGTTTTCGGGCTGACGGTATTTTGTTGCCGAACGGAGGGTCCGAATGCTGACGGATGCGGGACTTAAGCACCTGAAACCAAAAGGAAAACCGTTTAAGGTCTCGGATCGTGACGGCATGTATGCGCATGTCAGCGCGAGCGGTACCGTCACCTTCAGATACGACTACCGGTTGAACGGCCGGCGCGAGACAGTTGTACTGGGTCGCTTTGGGCCCAAAGGCATCACTTTGGCCATCGCTCGGGAGAAGTGCCTGGACGCCCGTAAAGCGGTATCGGAAGGCAACTCACCTGCTCTGGAAAAGCAAAGGTCAAAAAGACGACTGCAGGAGGCCCGCAGTTTTGGCGAATTTGGCAAGCGATGGTTAGGCGAGGCGCGCATGGCAGACAGCACAAGGGCCATGCGAAAAACGATCTTTGATCGTGACATTCTGCCAGTGTTCAAGAACCGCATAATGGGCGAGGTGAGGGCGGAGGACGTCAGGCAACTTTGCGGCAAAGTGAAAGATCGTGGTGCGCCGGCAACGGCAATCCATGTCCGCGACATCATCAAACAGATTTTCGCCTTCGCCATTCTCCACGGCGAGAAGGTTAAGAACCCGGCTGACGAAGTGGGGCCAGCTTCCATTGCGACATTCGAACCTAGGGACCGGGCGCTAACTCCAGCTGAGATCCGTATCATGCTGCTTCTTCTTGAGCAGGTGCCGACACTCCCAACCATTCGTCTTGGATTGCGGCTAATCCTTCTGACGATGGTGCGAAAGAGCGAATTGCAGGACGCCGTTTGGGCCGAGGTGGACTTCGAAAATGCAGTCTGGAGCATTCCCAAAGAGCGCATGAAGCGCTCCAAACCGCACAATGTTTATTTATCTCAGCAGGCGCTCGACATCATGATCGCTCTCAAGACATGTTCGGGAAATTCGCGTTATCTGCTTCCATCGCGCTATGACGCGGACGCGCCAATGTCACGTGCGACGTTCAATCGGATTACGAGCTCAATCATCAAGCGTGCGAGTGAGCAGGGGCTCCAGTTGGGCCATTTCACTGTCCACGATTTGCGCAGAACCGGTGCAACACTCCTCAACGAACTCGGCTTCAATCGAGACTGGATTGAGAAATCCCTCGCGCACGAGGAAGGCCGGTCTTCACGTGGCGTCTACAACAAAGCTGAATACGAAAAGCAGCGTCGCCACATGCTTCAGGAATGGGCTGATTTGATCGATGCCTGGGCGAAGGGGGAGACACGTATCCCAACCATCTTCCCGGCCGAAATGAAGCTGTTTGCAGCGGATCTTGTCTTGTAAGGTAGTTCGGAGACCCACTGTTTTGGTGGGGCTAACTAGTCCACAAAATTTAGAACCTGCAGGTTCAGATTCCCGCCCCGGCCCGTTTCGTATGTTAGTGCTGGATCCAAATTGGACTGTCGGGCCTTCAGCTCAATTCATCGCGAAATCAATATTTTTGCTAGAATGCACGAGTGCAACTCTGATTTGGCTGACCTCATAAATTGCTATATATTGGCGTCATATCTACAACCTGCGGGTTGCAGTAAGCGGAACCTGACCTTCGGGGTGCCGGCGGCAGGCACGATACGATTTTTGCTTGGAGCACTGAATTAGGGAAATGACCTCAGGGCCTTTTAGCGCTAATAGCTTCAGCGGCGATGTGCTTGCAACGCAACGCCGCCTGCGGTCCGCACTGCTTGACGGTCCTACCATTCGGCATGCACCTGCCCGCGATCTTGCCGCGCACATGCTGCTCTCGATTGATGACCTGACGGCCTGTTGGTCGATCGCCACGTCTTGGCTCCAGTCAGAACTCAAATGCCATCGGGTCGATGCCGGCTTTGGCGCAGCGCGTGAAAGGGACTATTTTCCCGGTCTTGCCGAGGCTAGGAACAGCGACTACGACGTGCCTTCATTCGGCGGCGGATCGGTCTTCAATCGTGACCCCGTCATGCAAGCCATGTGGTTCGGCTCCCGTCCCATCATTCTAGCTGATATCAAACAAGATCGCCGCGTTTCTCCATATCTTCGGCGGCGGATTTCCGGCGCTCGCACGAAATCAAAGTTCGGCTGGGCGCTTCGCAGCAGCGCAGGCAGCTACGGCTTGATATGCGCCGATTGGACCGAGCACTTTGCCCCGGAAGAATCCGGTCTTTATGATTGCTTCGAGCACACGGTCGCCGATGTATTAGGCCCGATCATTGCTGCTGCAAAACAGATTGATGGTCAGGACGCAGGCGTTAACTCGGCAGAGCCAGCCAGCCGTCAATCCGCCCCCGCAGTAGAAGAAGCGTCAACCACTTTAGATGGATTGACAGCGTCGGAACTGGATATTGCCAAACTCGTCGCGCAAGGCCTCAGTTACAAGGAAATTGCCAGAATACGCGACCGGTCATTCTCTACGATCGACCACCAGTTGCGCAGTATTCGTCAAAAAACCGGTGTTTCCAGCACAGCGGCGCTAATTAGTTTCCTGGCAAAAATAGAGTCACTGGCCGAATAACAGGCACGTTTTCAGTCCTATGGATTGAGCGCATTTGGAGCAGCGAAGCGCTCGCGTGTCCCTGATTTGACCCTTACTTTTGATCGTGGATCTCCCCGTTCTCAAGCCCTCCCGCCCCATCGCGAATGTTCGCGATGTTCGTGAAGCGATAGGGCTTGATACGTTCCTCTCGCAACTAAACCACGTCGCATAAGCGCACAAAGCGCGTTGCGAATAGCGGTCTAGAAATTATTCGGCGTCCGGGGGAGGTCGCCGGTATCGGGAGGAGAGATACATGATCAATAAATCACTTGCACTTGCATGTGTTGTAGCATTTGCGCCAACGCTTGCCTGGGCCGACAGCTTCCAAGGCAAGCCGGTGCTTTCGCACGAAGTGGCCCAAACGATGGTTGAGGCCTGCTTTGCAGACCAGAAAGCCAACGGGTATTCCAATGTTAACGTCTTTGTTGTCGATGATGGCGGGCATTTGCTTGCGGCCGCAAGGCAGGATGGAGCGTGCAAGGCTTGTGCGGACATCGCTCAGAACAAGGCAATCACGGCTGCGCTTTATGCAGCGCCAACCCGGGCATTTGCGGATCTATCCTTTGGAGAAAAACGCGACGGCGTGAATGCCGGCTTGCCAGGTGCGGCTTTTGTCCCCGGCCTTGTGGCCTTTGCCGGCGGTTTGCCGATCGTCACGTCAGCCGGTGACGTCATTGGTGGAATTGGTGTCAGCGGCGCCAGTGAGGATCAGGACGAAAGCTGCGCGCAAGCAGGCGTCGACGCAATTTCATCCAGCCTGAACTAGGGGCTGGGGATGATTGAGAATTCTTTCTACACCTCCGAAACGCAAGGTGAGTTCAAGCTCTTTGATCTAGGCGACTTTGTCCTTGAAAATGGAGAGACCTTGCGCGGAGCTCAGCTCGCTTACCGGACTTTCGGCGCGCTAAACTCGGACAAGTCAAACGCAGTTCTTGTCACGACCTGGTTTTCAGGAACCGGCAAGGTGATGGAAGACGTATATGTGGGGCGGGGCCATGCTTTGGACCCAGATAAGTATTTCATTGTGATCGCCGATCAGCTCGGCGGTGGGGTCTCCTCCTCCCCACAAAATTCTCCAGCGCCCCAAACCATGGGTAAATTTCCCAAGCTAAGCATCGGCGACGATGTGCGGGCGCAACACCAGCTGCTGACTGAGCTTTTTAGCATCGAAAAGTTGGCGCTGGTGGTTGGCGGCTCGATGGGCGGGCAGCAGGTCTATGAGTGGGCCGTTACTCGGTCAGAGATGATTGACCGGGCCGCGCCCATCGCAGCCACTGCTCAGATTTCGCTACATCAGAGGGTATTTATCGATACGCTCGTCGAGGCCATAACGTCCGATCCGGCGTGGAAGAATGGCTGGTACACCTCCGGCCTGGACGTACGCGATGGCATGGACCGGATGGCCAAGATTGTCGCTACGCTTGGATGGTCGCCGCAGTTTTATCAGCAAGAACGCTGGCGCAGCGTATTGGGCATGTCCTCGCTAGAGGATTTCATCAATGGCGTGATGAAAGCGTATTTCGAGCCGATGGATCCCAATGTTCTGCTTTGCGAAATGTACAAGTGGCAGCGTGGCGATGTCACGCGGCACACCAATAGCGATCTGGCCAGTGCTTTGGGCGGCATAAAGGCGCGCACATTCGTCATGCCAATCAGCCACGACCTCTTCTTTCCGCCACATGAGTGCGAGGCAGATTGTCAAATGATCCCCGGCGCAGAACTGCGCGTGATTGAATCACTTGAGGGTCATATGGGGCTCAACGGATTTGAGCCCGACTACATGGAACAGGTCGACCGATATTTGGGCGAGTTGCTCGCCACCTGAGACTTTGTGCATCGCAGTCAGCGTTCTCGTTCGGGTTGCCGGGCGGGTCGATGAAACTGTGCCCGCGCAACAAAAGAGATGAGGGAAATGAAAATGGGCATGACGCAACGCACGTCGCTGAAAATTCACTGGCGGAGCCGCAACAGCCGCTTCCAATCCGCCGCGAAATCAAACGGTTCACGCCGCGAAGGGGGTTCGCATGGCCGCCGCTAAGCTTGCCATCAAAAACGCGACGAAAGTCTATGGTGCTCAACCTGGCGGATTGCTCGCGCTCGACAAAATCAACCTCAATGTCGAGGACGGAGAGTTCATCTCTCTGGTTGGACCATCTGGTTGCGGCAAAACCACCCTACTGTGGTCGATTGCTGGATTGCACCACCTGACCGACGGAGCGATTGAGCTTGACGGCCGCCCGATCAGCGGACCGAGCCCTCAAATCGGCATGATGTTTCAGGAAGCCAATTTGCTGCCCTGGCGCACGGTGCAAAAAAACATCGAGTTTCCATTTGAAATCCGCGGCGTGCAGCCCAATCGCCAGAAAATCGGTGAATTGCTGGAGCGCGTGGGTCTGAGCGGGTTCGGCCAAAGAATGCCTCGTGAACTTTCTGGCGGCATGCAACAGCGCGCGTCCATTGTGCGGGCTCTGTCAACAGACCCTGATGTTCTTTTGATGGACGAGCCCTTTGGCGCTCTCGATGCCTTCACTCGCGATGAGATGAACCTGTTGATGGAAGAAATCTGGCTTGAGACGGGCAAGACCATTGTCCTGATTACCCACTCCATTCAGGAAGCGGTCTTTCTCTCCAACAAAGTCCACGTGATGAGCGCGCGTCCAGGCCGCATGTCCAAGACCTTTGAGGTGCCGTTTGCACGCAAGCGCTCTCTCGAACTCATGGAGACGCGCGAATTCTTCGATCTCGTCAACGAGATCAAATCAGAAATTCAGCACCAGCCGGGCGCAGGTTCAGCGCTGGCGGCGGCGGAATAGACAAATGAATGATAGCACAATGAGCAAATCCGAAATCGATTTTGGCAGTGAAACCAATACTTCCGGGATGGCGATGTCCGGGCTGGGCGGTGGACTGGGCATCAAAAGCTTCTCCGAGGTCGTCGCGATCATCGCCGTTGCCGTGGTCATCATTGGTGGTTCGGAATTCCTGCTGCGCTTTTTCGAGGTGCCTGAATATGTGATGCCAACCCCATCGGCGATCGTAAGTGCGCTTTTCACATATATGCCGGAGATTGCACCCCATCTTGGCTATACCCTGGTTGAACTGGGGGTGGGATACGCCATCGGGGCAACCATCGGGATGCTCCTTGCAGCCTTGATCACGCAGTTTCCCTTCGCCGAAAAAATCATCACGCCGTACATATTGCTACTGGTGACGACGCCCATGCTGGCGCTTGTGCCGCTGTTGATCCTGAATTTCGGGTTCGGCTACACACCGCGCATCATCGCGGTAGCACTGGCTTCCGGGCCAATGGTGATGATCAATTCGGCCACCGGCTTCAGGCGCGTCGATAGTGCCAAGATCGCACTGGCAAAGGTCTATGGCGCCTCAACGCTGCAAATTTTCACAAAGATACGCATTCCCATGGCAATGCCGATGATCATCGTCGGGCTGATGATGGGTGCCATTTTCGGGGTGATCACCGCGATCGGCGCGGAGATGTCCGGCGGCGGCTTTGGGCTGGGTAGCAAGCTGACGACGTTTTCATCGACTTTGCGCACTGCGGAGTTTTTCGCGGTCATCCTGATCCTCGCGATCATGGGCATCATGATTTACGTCTTCTTTTCCTGGCTTGGAAAGAAACTGGCCGGCTGGGAAAGCTGACGAAGCGAGTGGTCTGCAGAACCGCTCGGCAGGCCTCTTTGCATTCTTCGAGCGGAGTTTATTTGGAGGAGATGGAGATGAAGGATCTCTTGAATATGGGAGGCTTGTCGCGCCGGCGCTTTCTGCAAATCAGCGGCACCGGTCTGGTGACGGCAACGGCGCTTGGAAGTGGCATTCTTCCCGCCAGCGCCAAGCCTTATGACGGTAAATTCACTTGGATATCACCTCGCGGCACCATCGAAGTGATGGACGACTATGCCATCTGGGTCGCCAAGGCGATGGGATATTACGATGATCTGGAAGTTGAGGTTGAGTTGCAGCCGGGTCCGCCGGGTGGCACCGCTGTGGTTCAGTTCACTTCGGTGGGTCAGGCCGACATGGGCTTTCCAGCTCCCGGTATTCTGGGGAATTCAATCGAGTCCGACATGGGACTTGTCTCGGTGTTCGGCACCGGCGCGCTCGATCTGTTCAACATTGCTTTCCGCAAGGGCGAAGGCATGACAGATCTGCGTGGTCTTGAAGGCAAAACTGTTCTACTTGGCTCTGCGGCCTGGCAGTCAATTGCAGATCCAATGCTTGCGGCTGTCGGTGTTGACACTAGCAAGGTGAACTATGTTGAGGCGGGATTCCCGAACTGGACCAATGCACTTGCCGCGGGTCAGGGTGATGCCTGTCTTGCCTGGGAAGGTCTTCGCGCTGCACTTGAGGCCAACAATCTGAAGTTTGACTATTGGTTGGGTATGCGCGGTTCACCGTTGCCTTCCAACACGCAGGTCGTCCGCCGCTCCGACGTGGAAGATCCGGATCGCAAGGAATTTCTGGCTAAATTCCTCAAGGGCATGGCCATGGGCCATGAGTTTGCCGACCATAATCCGCGCGCAGCTACGGACATCGTGTTTAAAGCACTGCCCGCCACCAAAGAAGCCTTCGGTCCGCGTTACGGCACCGAGAGCCTGATGCAGATCCATCGCACCTTCAAGGGCAATATGGATGAGCGCTTCGGTTGGGGTTATCACGACGTTGGCGACTTTGACTTGTTCTTCCGCATTCAGAAGGATCTGGGTCTACTGTCGATCGACATCAACGCCGCCGAGTATGTCCTGAATGACTTCATCCCAGGGGCGAATGATTTCGACAAAGAGAAGGTTAAAGCTGACGCTGAAGGCTATCAGCTTCCGGATGATCTCGCGGCTGTGGACATGGCCGATGTGGAAGCGAACTTCTACAACGCTGCAATCAACTAAAAGAGCAGATGATGCGGGGTGGTGATTGCAATCGCTCCGCATCACAGCGGCTACAAGACTTCCGATAGATTAAGAGCTTGCCCTCTGCCCTGCGGTGCAACATCGGTTTGCTACTGCGCGATTTATTTTAACAACAGGGGCGGGCCGAGAAAGAGAAAGACCTTGTTCTATGGCTCATTTTTTCAACGCGAAAGAAGACATTGTTCAGGACGCGGTTGATGGACTGGTTGCTGCTTCTGGCGGGAGCTTGGTGCGCCTTGATGGCTTTCCTTTCATTCGTGTCGTCATGCGAGCTGACTGGGAAAAGTCAAAAGTCGCCATCATTTCGGGCGGAGGTTCGGGGCACGAGCCCGCGCATGCAGGTTTTGTGGGTGAGGGCATGCTGACCGCAGCAGTGTGCGGAGATGTTTTTGCCTCCCCGTCGGTGGACGCCGTGCTTGCGGCAATTCTCGCCGTGACGGGGCAGGCAGGTTGCTTGCTCATCGTGAAAAACTACACCGGCGACCGGTTGAACTTTGGCCTGGCTGCGGAACGTGCGCGCTCTTTAGGTTTGAAAGTGAACATGGTCATCGTTGAAGACGATATCGCCATTCCTGACTTGCCCAAGCCGCGCGGGGTTGCCGGCACACTTTATGTTCACAAGATCGCTGGAGCGGTTTCAGAAGCTGGCGGTTCATTTGACGATGTCACCAATGCAGCGCTTCGCGTGAAATCCAGTGTTGTCTCTATAGGTATGTCCCTGGACACATGCACTATCCCCGGAACGGAGAAAGAAAGTCGAATTGCGCCAGGAAAAATTGAACTGGGGCTGGGCATTCACGGAGAAGCCGGTGCCGAGAATATCGACTATGAGGGTGCCGTTCAGGCTGTTTCGGGTGCTGTGGCAAAACTCAAGCCGCATTTGAACGATGGCAAATACGCCATGCTGCTCAACAATCTGGGCGGGTCAACCGAAATCGAAATGTCGGTGCTGACGAAATGCATTCTCGAGTCGGAGATTGGCGATAAGCTTTCTCACATCATCGGCCCGGCACCGATGATGACGGCGCTCGATATGCATGGATTTTCAATTTCGCTCTATCCGCTCAATCTGGAGGACGAAATGCTTTTGGCTGAACCCGTAGCTGTGCGGTCGTGGCCGGAGATGAGGACATTATCCAAACCTGTCGTCATGGCATTGCCTGAGGGACTACAGTCGCCTCGCCCTGAGCCTTCGGCAAATGAACAATCTGCGGCATTGTTGAAGAAGAGTTGTGAAGCCCTGATCGCAGCTGAAGCCGACCTGAACACACTTGATGCGAAGGTCGGCGATGGCGATACCGGCACCACGTTGGCAACGGCGGCGCGGGCGCTCCTTGCTGGAGTTGATCGAATGCCGCTTGCCGATCATGCGCTTCTTTTTAAGGCTCTCGGGCAGGAACTCGGCCAGACCATAGGTGGTTCATCAGGAATTCTGCTGGGTATCTTTTTCTCCGCCGCCGGCACTGCTGCGGAGAATGGCCAAGACTTGAGTGGCGCCTTGTCATTGGGATTGTTGCGCATGCAAGAGGTTGGCGGCGCTCATCCCGGTGACCGGACTATGGTGGATGCTTTGGCACCTGCGGTTTCGGCCCTGCCGAACGGCTTAAGTGAAGCCGCTGAGGCGGCACGCGAAGGCGCTAACCAAACTTCCAAGATGCTCAAGGCTCATGCTGGCCGTGCTTCTTACGTCAACGCGGAGCAGCTCGAAGGGGTTGTTGACCCCGGCGCAGAAGCGGTAGCGCGGCTATTCGAAGCGCTTGCCACTTAAATCAAGGTAACGTCCTCTGCTCCTCCCTAGCAGGCGTGGGGACCGGTCATATAAAGGGCCGGTCCTCGCGTTGCTTTTTGTTTTAAAGTGAAAGTCCATGCCTACATTGCTGGCTGGACACTTAAGGATCGAGTTTTGAGTTTTGTAGAGTTCATTGATTGGCGGACGAAGGTGGCATGCAGCGGATCTATGAAGAATTCATAGAGTGTCTGTCTACGAGCGTTGACGAGACCGACCTTGAGCGGGCAATGACAACCCTGCTCGGAACCTTTGAGGTTAACCGGTTCGCTTATTTTCAACTACCGGTCAAAGTGTCGGCGAACACACGATTTATCTCGAACTATCCAGCGGCTTGGGCGACCCACTACTTGCAGGAAAAATATCAATCGATTGATCCCGTCATTGCATGTGCTGGGCGCAGTGATGAGCCGTTTACGTGGGGCAAACGGTTCCACCTCAGTGCTACCACAGCAGAGGAATCTAGGTTTTTCGACGAGGCAGCAGCATTCGGGATTTGTAGCGGCCTAACTATTCCAATTCACGACAAGCACGGAACAACTGCTGCACTTACGTTTGCAGCGAATGAAAAATGTCCGGCCTTAATCAAATTTGCTGACCGCTACACGCGTGCCTTTCAACTCGTTGCTACCAATTATCATATTCAAGTACGACGCATTTGCTCCGAGAAGGGCATCGTCGACGGCGTCAAACTAACCCGCCGCGAATGCGAGTGTCTGCAATGGGCGGCGAAGGGCAAGTCAGCCTGGGAAACCGGACAGATCCTCGGCATTACGCGCCGCACTGTTGCCTTTCATCTCGATAACACAAGAGCCAAGCTCGGGGTGCGCACTGTGGCGCAGGCTATTTCACGATTGGGTTCCGCGAACGGATTTCCTGGCTAGCAGGGTTGGAAACCTGTGCACCTGCACAGGCTGATTAGTGGCCGATCGTCACCTCCAATAGCCGCATTGATGCTGCAAGGAGGTTGCCGTGATCCAGTTGATTGCCCCTGAATTTCATAAGGTATTTTCTAGAGATATCGAGGCGATGCAACGTCTCAGATATCGCGTATTCAATGACCGCCTCGGCTGGGAGGTAACGACTGATCATGGTCGCGAAATCGACGTGTTCGATGATCTAAAGCCACATTATCTTCTGTTGCGCGGCGAGTACGGTAGCGTGGATGGTTGTGTCCGCCTGCTGCCGTCGACTGGTCCGAACATGCTGCGCGATGTGTTTCCCGGTTTACTCGATGGCAAGGTTGCGCCGAGCCAGCCGGATATCTGGGAAAGTAGCCGCTTTGCCCTGGATATTCGCGAGGGTTCGGCAGGCGGGCCAGGAGGGCTCGCCGAGGGTACCTATGAGCTCTTCGCCGGAGTGCTTGAATTTGGCCTGGCAAAGAACTTAAAGCGCATCGTGACTGTCACCGACGTGCGCTTGGAGCGCATTTTGCGCCGTGCCGGATGGCGTTTGGAGCGTCTGGGCGAACCCAAAGAGATCGGCTCGACACGCGCTGTCGCCGGTTATCTGGAAGTGTCGCAGGCAATGCTCGAAAGCGTTCGTAGCGCCGGTGGGCTGGGTGCGCCCGTACTGTGGGCGCCCCTAATGCCCACTGCGGCGTGACCCTGGCGACATCTGTTCTGAACGGCGTTGCGTTAGTTCCATGAACGTTCCTGATTTCATTGCTGATCGCCCGGATTGGCGGGATGAAAACGCGTATACCTACACCGCCCGGTTGACCCGCCGTGAATGGGCCTGGGAGTTTCTCAGGCGCAACAGTGATTTCCAGCGCGATCTCAAGGTCGCGCTGGAGCATGCTGATATTCAAAAGGAGGGGGCAGCCATCACTATCGTCAATTCACCGTTTGATCTGGCGAAGTGGGGTGTCATGTTTCGTGACATCGTTGAACGCTGACGCGGCCGTCTTTTGGTGCCCGTGGCATTGTTCGTCCGTGCTTCCGGTGAGGGCGGATAACGCATCTAGCGAAACCGCTCCGGGTTTCGACCTTGCCAGTCTGAAATGCGGTGTAGCGGTGTTGCAGCTCGAGGACGGCCAGCCGCAAGTTTTGCTGCAGGGCAGGGGTGGAAGTCTTCAACTCGCGGTCTCGAGCGGAGATATCCTGTCGCCATCTCTACTGTGCGTGAATGCGATTTCGTCTGCACAGAACCTGAAACATCGTTTGTGGGCGCTGGAATGCCTCAACAGGATTTGGGCGAATGAGAGTTTGCCCAAAAAATTGTTCCCGCCCGAATCCCGTGGGGACCGTTTGCGCTTTGTTCTCAGGGCGCTGGATGGCGCACTTGATCGAGCGTCTCATCAGGATATCGCATCGGCGTTGCTGGGTGAGCATCGGGTGAGTCTGGATTGGGGCGATCCCGGCAATCATTTGCGGGACCGTGTTCGCCGCGCCATCAAGCGCGGTTGCGCCCTGATGGGTGGTGATTATCTGGGACTTCTCGAATGAATTGTTCGTGCTCGGATCAGAACTAGTCTAGCCGGCGAACAGTTCCTTATAGCCAGTTTTCGCGATCCAGTTCGCCCGTTCAAGATGACTTTGAACGGACTTTCTGGCGCGATCCGGATCGCTCTGTGGGTCGATGCCAAGAATCACTGACGCCATTTCGTCCTCGCTGGCGGCATCGGCAGCAGCGTCCAGCAATCTCATATAGATCGTGAAATGTGCGTCGTCATAGTCGGTGAGTGTGTCCGACCACGGCACTTCCTCCGCAATGTGCGGATTTGTTTCGGCTAGTTGCATATGCCCCCACGGTGTTTCATGCTCTCGCATGTTCCATTGCTATTAAAACAAAACACACTGGTCTCAAAGCTTCTCGGATTCATTTGCCCGACTATAACGAATAGGAACGATCATTCCTAGAACGATCGTTCCGAAATCTGTCCTTCTTTCGTCATGGATCTCAAAGAGGTCATGGCGGTCAACATGCGTCGTTTGCGCCACGATCAAAACCTGACGCAGGAAGAGCTGGCAGCCCGGGCAGGTCTCAGCATGCGCTATCTGGGGTCGATTGAACGAGCTCGCGTTTCCGCAAGTGTCACGGTTCTGGGGCAGCTGGCGAAGGCTCTGAATGTCGAGCCTTGCGAACTGATCAAACAATCGAAGCGCTAGAATACGGCTTCTACACCCTTCAAAATTCGAGTTATTCGGCTTTACGGGGCGCCTGCCCGGCTTCGGCTGGGCACCGGGTGCTCGTGAACCGAGCCCGTTTGCTGCGCTGAACCGGTCTCGGCCATCCGGCTTCGCCCCCTGGCGCTAGCCCGAAGCTTTGGCTTCGGGAGAAGGCCGCCGGCTGATGCCGGCGCGGTTTGTTTTGTTGGCTTTCCCCTGGCCGGTGGGGGGCGGTCGGCCCTTATAGCCCCGAGCGGTCACGCCGCAACCGCTTCGGCCTACTGTCCGTTTAGCTCGCCTTAGTTCTCCTACCAAAGCCATTGCGCCGCGCCTTTAGGGCTCGGGGCTGCCGGGCCTCTTTCGCCGCCCCCCACCTCGGGGGAAAGCGGCGGAGGAACGGAGAGCGTGGCCATGACAGAGACCAATCAGCAGACCTTAAAGCAGGTGGCGGGCACCGGGCCACGCATCTATGTGGCGTGTCTGGCGGCCTACAATAACGGCTATCTGCACGGGCGCTGGATCGATGCCGACCAAGACGCCGACGGCATGCGCGCCGAGATTGCTGACATGCTCAAGGCCTCGCCCGTGCCCGGTGCCGAGGAATGGGCCATCCATGATTATGAAGGTTTCGAGGGCGCGGAACTCTCTGAATATACCGGTATCGATCGGGTGGCCGAACTGGCCGGGTTCGTTGCCGAGCATGGCGAATTGGGCGGCAAGCTGCTCAATCATTTCAGCGGCGATATCGATCAGGCCAGATCGGCTTTTGATGATTATGCGGGCCGTTTCGCATCGCTTGCCGACTACGCTCAGACCCTGACCGAAGACATCACCGACATTCCGCCGACGCTGGTTCATTACATCGATTACGAGGCGATGGCGCGTGACATGGAGATAGGTGGAGACGTCTTCACCATCGAACTCGGCTTTGAAGATGTGCATGTCTTCTGGTCGCGGTGAGAGCAGGGCGATGACCAAAACCCCGCCCACCGAACCCACCCCTTTGGGCGAACAGATGCTGATTGCCGGTGTCGCGCCGATCACTGCGCATGACCGGCTGATGCTGCGCGCCGCGTCTCCCATCCTGCCGAAACGCAATCCCGAAGCCGCGCAAAAGCCTTGCGGCTTCGGCCTGTTCGATCTCGACGCCCGCGACCAGTGCGACCTGATCGACTTTCTCCGCGCCGCAGAAACCGGCGCACCCACACCCGACCCTCAACAGGAGGACTAACCATGGAACTTGCTCATATCCCCTTTGATCAATTGAAGGTCTCACCCCTAAATATGCGCCATGCCCGCAAGGCCCCCGATATCTCCGATATCCTGCCATCCATCCGCGCCAAGGGTGTGCAACAGCCGCTCTTGGTCCGCAAGAACGGGAGCGGCTATGAGATCGTTGCCGGTCGGCGGCGGTTCTTCTCGCTTAAAACTATCGCCAAGGAAGGCGCACCAATCGAGCCGGTGCCCTGCGCTGTCATGGCCGAGGGCGATGACGCGGCGGCGCTGGAAGCCTCATTGATCGAGAATGTCGCCCGGCTCGATCCCGACGACATGGCCCGATACGAAACCTTTGCCCGGCTGGTGAAGGAGGGCCGCAGCGTCGAGAATATCGCCAACACATTCGGTGTCACCGAGATCATGGTCAAACGCGCTTTGGCCCTCGGCAATCTCCTGCCCGATATCCGTGAGGCCTATCGGAATGAAGACATTGACGACCAGACCATTCGGCAATTGACCCTCGCCAGCGAAGCGCAGCAGGCGGAATGGTGGGAATTGTTCACTGACCCGGAGCAGCGCGCGCCGCGTGGCTGGCAGCTGAAACAATGGCTGTTTGGCGGTGAGATCAAATCCGATGTCGCCTTGTTCCCGCTTGAGACCTATACAGGCGAGATCGTCACCGATCTGTTCGGGGAGGGCGGGTTATTTGCCGATACCGAGCAGTTTTGGGCATTGCAGAATGCCGCTATCGCAGAGAAGCGCGAAGTGCTGATCAAAGCCGCTTGGGATGATGTCATCGTTCTTGATGCCGGTGACATGTTCCACACTTGGGATCACGTCAAAACACCGAAGAAAGAGTGTGGGCGTGTCTATGTCGAAATCCGCACCAATGGTGAAGTCACCTTCCATGAAGGGTTCATCACCCGCAAGGAACATGACAAGCGCCTGCGCAAGCTGGCGGCGGGCGACAAGGCGGACGATGCCGAGCAGACTACCCGCCCAGAGCTAACTACCGCCGCACAGAACTACATCGAACTGCACCGCCACGCCGCCGTGCGCCATGCCCTGCTCAGTCAACCAAAACTGGCCTTGCGCCTCACCGTGGCGCATATGATTGGCGGGTCGGCCCTGTGGCGGACGCAGGCCGAACCGCAAAAGACCGACAAGGAGGCGACCGCCGAAAGCCTCGCCAAGTCGAAAGCGCAAGCTGCATTCGAGGCCGAACGCACTGAAATCCTCAAGCTGCTCGGCTTGGCGGAGCACGGCCATTCGGTCGTCCGGTCCAATGGTGATGACTATCGTGTCGGCACGCTTCTGGTGACCTTGCTCAAGCGCTCAGATGACGAGGTCATGCGCATCCTGACCTTCGTCATGGCCGAAATCCTGCAATCCGGCACCTGTGTGATCGAGCAGCTTGGCAGTCACCTCAATGTCGATATGGGTGAACTCTTGGAGCCGGATGACGCCTTCTTCGACCTTATCCGTGACAAGGCTGCGATCAATGCCATGCTCAAACATATCGGCGGCAAGGCCGTAGCCGATGGCAATGTCAGTGCCACGGCCAAACTGCAAAAGAAGATCATCAAGGACTTCCTGACCGGCGAAGGCCGCGAGAAGAAGGAGGGCTGGTTACCCAAATATATGACCTTCCCCTTCGCCGCCTACACCAAGGGGGGAGCTGGAAAGCTGACCGAGAACGCCCGCACCGCCAAACAAATCACCGGCTGACCGGGGAAGGCGGGGCGCGGACCTCTCACCCATGCGGGAGGTTTCGCGCCCCGTCGAGCGCTTCTGCTCCTATCCTATGTCAGTGTTCTGCGATTCCAAGGGTACTGGTTTGGCGTGTAGGCATTACGAATATACATCGTTACAGCGTTGTCGGTCTCTGCGGCGGTCCTGCATATCTGCGGCTTGTAGGTATCACGAAGTCTATTCATGTGAATGTTACCAGCGTCGCTGCCTCGGTGTGCCACGTCCCCTCGAGCTTCGACAAAGTCGTTTACAGCATTTGCGCCAAGCGACCAATTTGCTGAAATGTCCTCGATCCCGACCAATGCCCGATACATCTGATCGATGTTATGACGCTTCGGAGTGTTTAGCGCGACCACGGCTTCTCTGGCGATTTCGAGATATATGGTTTTCCACCCGTCGCCCGCCATATGCAGCGGCTTTAGCTGATGCTTGGAGCTTCGAACATAGTCTGCAATCGTCTTTTGTACGCTGTCAGGAAGGTCGTCTGGAGTGGCGCATCTTTCGGTGCTCTTCTCAACCGCTTCAATCACAAGCTCTTCGATATAAAGTTCCCAAGCAGCACATAGCAGCAATACACCGGCTCTGGTCAGGTGTCCCAGACCCATATTGCCCGGAACGCCGTTTTGAATGTCTGCATGGGTCTCAATAATGCGATTGACGTCTCGCATCATTGCTCCTTCAAATTTTCTAAGTGCAGCAGACGGCATAAAGTCCTCCCTACAAAGTCACTTCAGGGAACCTTTCAACAAAGTTCAACAGATGTCCAAGCATAACCTTCTTGCTGAACGGTAGGAGCAACTTTGGAGCCGGTGATCGATGCTTTGCCCACCTAAATTTCACGTTGCGGGAGGGCCTTTCCTGAGCCCCAAAGCGTCCCTTCGATTACGAAAAGTGGCCTATGAAACTAAAATTTTGCCACCCACGCGATCCTGTTGCACACCCGTTGTCGATTGATACAGCTGATCCTAGTTGGCTTCCTAGCTCCAGTATCTGAGCTCTTCTCTTGGCAATTTGGGGGGTGATCCTCCGATCAGGGGGCATCAGAAATTTGCCGTCGAAAGCCCGTCTTGTCCACATCACGCCGCGCACCTGAACCATTCCATCTCCTTGAAACCCGTAGCGCCTGGCACCCATCCCCAATGGCTTTGCTTGTCGGACCTATGGCGAACGGCGGTCAGCTAAAACTGCCGCCAACGCGGTTTTTTCCCCGTCCGCTCTAAAGAGCGGACTTCCTCGCGGACGCTGCGCTTTCAAAAAACCGCTTCGCGGCAGTCCTCCGCTCCGCTGCGGCCCTATCGGGTTCACCCGCCCGGCGCCCGCCATTGCCGGTCCCGCGTCAGCCAAAGGGGATGGTCCCCAAGGCCACAAACGACAAGGAGATAGTAAAATGGCACAGGCACTTGGATATGTGACGAAGAACCAGAACGGCGCTTTCGAAGGCACACTTTCGATGATGAGCCTTAGGAAAAAGATCAGCATCCAGCCCAACCGGGCCAAGGAAAGCGACGCCCAGCCCGACTTTCGGGTCTATACCGAGGACCGCGTGGAAATCGGTGGTGGCTGGAACCGGACCGGCAAAGTCAGCGGCAACGCATATGTCTCACTGACCTTCGCCGCCCCCGAATTCGGGCCACACAAGATCTACGCCAATCTCGGCCGCGCGGCCGGACAGGACGATGAAGACGTCATGGCGATCCTCTGGAACCCGAACTAAGGCCTCCAAAACAAGCCCTCGCGCCGGAAGGCGCGGGGGTTTTTGTTTCGTCTTCAGTTCTTCTGGCTTCAAGTCTGGCGAAAACTCAACCTTGAGTTTTCGCCAGTCCTTTTCTTGCTCCTGTTCTCCGATGCTGGCCGACATCGGAGCAGCTTTCCTTTGTCATCTCGAAAGAGTTGAGACCGTGGCGCGCTCCTGAAAACCCACAACAGGAGCGAACATGACCGAACTTGACCTACCCTGGGAGGACGATGCCCCGTTTCTAACTACCAAGGAAGCGGCCCGCTATCTGCGCCTCAAGCCCAACACTTTGGAGAAGCTCCGCGTCTATGGCGGCGGGCCGATCTATCGCAAACATGGCCGTCATGTGCGGTATCACATCGATGATCTGAATGACTGGTCGAACCTTAGAAAGAAGGATTCGACCGCAGATGACCGGTAACAGTTTTACGCGGGTCGAGCTCGCATTTTATCCCGAACACCTCAATTACTGGCTGCGCTTTGGCAAACCCGTTGACCGGATTGAACTCGACAACAGGCGCTCATTGGCCGTGTTCGAACCGGCCCAGGTCTTCGGTTATGTGCGCTGGTCGGCCAATGAATATGGTACGCAGGACTGGCGGCTAACCGTTCTTGAAGCCCAGGAGCCTCATATCATGCTGAGCCGCGTTCCCGGTGTTTCACCCGGCGTTGATGTGTTGCTTTTGGTGAAGGGAAAGGGACCGGTCAGACGCTGTCTAGAGGTGTTGGACAAACTGCAAGCCGAGGGTTTTGCGCTCAAAGATGTGTCTCCCTCATACTACCGGCATGTGCATGTCCGGTTGTCAGCTAACCGCAAAATTCGTTCCTATTCGCACGACCAGCACAGAGCGCATCTGGCGGCCAAACAGGTGCGGCCATGAGGACCGCAACGCTTGCTATCGCCGCGATTTCGGCAACAATTCTTGTGTCCGCGATACTGATCGAGCTGCCGAAAAAGCTCGTCTACAACGGGTCATCCAGCTCGCGCATCGGCTTCTATTGGATCGATGATGGGCCAATTGAATTGGGTGATTTCGTGCTGATGGATGCGCCGGAAAATGTGCATGATCTGATCGCAACGCGTCAATATCTGCCGTCAAATGTGCCCTTGATCAAACGTGTTGTCGGCGTTGGAGGAGACGAAATCTGTCGCAACGGACGCAATGTTTCGGTCAACGGGATCGGCATGGGCGTCGCCAAATCTGAAGACTTTTTCGGACGTCCATTGCCTGTTTGGCAGGGCTGCGAAACCGTCGCGGATGACCAGATTTTCGTCGTCAATTTCCATCCGGATTCCCTCGACAGCCGGTATTTTGGGTCGGTGGATAGGTCACTAATCATCGGCCGAGCAACCTGGCTTGTTCAAGCATGGCCATTGTGAATTCCAGCATGATCCAGCGAACAGAGCGGTTTGAAGCGGGGATGGGGGCTGAGGCGGCGGAGGGCAAGATAAAAGGGGATGGTGCAAACCATCCCGAAAGCCCTGTCTGCACATCGGGTTTCACCTGCACATGGGCCAAGACCCCATGTGCAGGTGAAAGAGGTCAAGTCTCTAATTTTGTTTGTGAAAACATGGTGCAAGCCAAACGACGGCTTGGAATTGCTCAGAATGTACCCATGTGCTGAGCCGCCATGACCAGAAACGATGATGATATCTTCAAGCCCAAGCTCGGACGCATGCGCAGCCGGGGCAACGCGAAAGCCAAGAGCTATCTTAACCGCGTTCTGCATCAGGTGTCTTCGGCAAGCGCCAGCGGCTTCGGACTGGCGCGATCAAACCACTTCACCGGAACTCGGATCGGACGCGGCAATGACATGCTGCGCCGTCGCCGCGCCGGTTTTCGCTTTGGCCCGGCATCCCGGCGTGTCGTTATCAAGTCGCGGATCGTCAAACTTGCGGGCAGGGGCGCGAGCACGGGACTTAGCGCAGCCCGCGCGCACCTTCGATACATTCAGCGTGATGGCGTCTCGAAAGAGCAGGAGCCTGGCCAGCTCTACGATGCCAGTGGAGATAACGCCGATGGCGGCGCGTTCCTGGATCGAAGCGATGGCGACCGGCATCAATTCCGTTTTATCGTTTCGCCCGAGGATGCAGTCGAGCTTGAGGATATTAAACCCTTCGTTCGCGATCTGATGAAGACGATGGAAAATGATCTCGGCACCAAACTCGATTGGGTCGCCGTCGATCATTTCAACACCGGCCATCCCCACACCCATATCGTGCTGCGCGGGCGGGACGATCAGGGCAAGGATCTGATCATTGCTCGCGATTACATCAGCCATGGCATGCGGCGGCGCGCCAGCGAGTTACTGACCCTGGAACTTGGGCCGCAGACCGAACAGGAAATTCGCCTCAAACTTGAGCGTCAAATTGATCAGGATCGCTTCACCGATCTGGACCGGCAATTGGTCCGGCAAGCTGAGGCCGGCGCGCTCGACATGCGCGACGGGCGGGGGGCAGGTGAGGGCCGGTTCCGACAGTCGATGCAATTGGGGCGGCTGCAGGTTTTGGAGCAGCGCGGCCTTGCGGATGAAATTGCGCCGGGCCGTTGGCGGTTGTCAGTTGACCTTGAGCGAACACTGCGCCGCGCAGGTGAGCGCGGCGACATCATCAAGACCATGCACCGAGGTTTGAAATCTGCGGGACTGGATGTCGGCTCTGCGGACTATGCGATTTTCGATCCAGCCGATCCACGAACTAAGCCAGTAATCGGAAAGGTCATCGATCGCGGACTACATGATGAACTCAGTGATGGCCATTACGTTATCGTCGATGCCGCCGACGGCCGTGCGCATTACGTCGCCCTCAACCCCCAACAAGATATGGAAGACCTGCCGCTCGGCGCGATCGTCGAGGTGCCGCCGGCTGAGAGAGGGCCGGGAAAGGCCGATCGCACGATTGGCGAGATTGCGCGGCAAAACGGTGGAATCTATTCGCCGGAATTGCATCAGGCGCAAGATGGCAAAGCATCCAACGAATACATCAAATCTCATGTGCGCCGGCTGGAAGCGTTGCGGCGGCAGAATGTGGCGCAGCGCTTTGCTGACGGTTCCTGGGAAATCCCGCACGACTTTGAAGATCGCTTAGCTGAGTTCTCAAGGAAGCAGGCGCGATATCCTGGGCGCGTGATGACTTTGTCATATTTTTCGCTCGACAATCAGGTGACGGCTGATGGCGCGACTTGGTTGGATCGTCAACTGGTTGGGCGCGATCCGGTTGAACTTCGAGGTGGGCGGTTTGGTGCGGAGGTTGGTGGGGCGCTGCACCGGCGTCAGGCGCATCTCGTTGAACAGGGTCTGGCAGAACAGAAGGATGACAGCGTCCGATACCGGCGCAATCTGCTCCAGTGTCTGCGGCAGCGCGAAATGTCGGCTGCTGGCGAGAGATTGGCCAAAGAGTCGGGGATGGCTTTCATGGAAACGCCAGACGGGACACCCGCAGAGGGCGTTTATCGCCGGTCAGTTCGGCTCGCGAGCGGCAAGTTCGCAGTTTTGGAGAAGTCTAAGGAATTCACGCTCGTACCCTGGCGGCCGATTTTGGAACGGCAACGCGGGAAGATGGTCAGCGGCGTGGTGCGGGGATCGTCGGTGACGTTTGATTTCTCACAAAAGCGGGGGCCGGGAATAAGCTAAACTCAACCATTCGAAATCGTTGGAGTTTCGATTGCTATAGATGCGCTAAAACGGCCATTTCAACTACATCGGCTTCATCAGGCATCATTTCACAGAAGCTACTCCAAGCAGAAGCGCCAAGTCTCCGAAATCGGAGACCCAGCGCTCACAAGGGCCTACTACTTAGTGTTTTGTTTAGAGCCTTGCCGGGCGTATGCATCTAGCATCATCTGCGTATATTCCAGAGTGCTGGATGTGTATTCCCCCAAACCGGGCCAAGCAAAAGGAACCGGCCTCCACATCATAGCTTGGTGTAGTTCAACGCCTAACAATTCCGCCACTGCGAGTGCCTGAACCGGTTCTTTGTCTGCAGGCCAAAGGTCTTCGTCAAAAGCGACTTCGGCGTCGTTGCCGTCATCGACGGTGATCTCCGCTAGTATTGCACCTAGACGCTCGCTGGCATTCGTCGCATCCTCGATCAAGGCACTGCGGATCAGCAACGATATATTGGCTTCGTTCAATTCCAGCTTGAGCGAGGTATCGACGGTTTTGACTTCTGGCTCCTTGATTTGGTCGATCTTGGAAACCGTAACCGGTCTTGGTCGCTCGTCATTCTCACCAAGCCAGAAAGCTGTATCAAAGATGTCTAGCGGTGAAGCTCCACATCCTGGGCAGTGCCAGAGGTTCTCGGCTATTTGCGGACCAGTGATTGCCCCATTGCAGTGCAAGCAGAACCATTGATTTGATAGCTCGTCACGCAAGGGGTGCCGAACGTTACCCTCTGCGTCGGGCTTTGTTGAGCGTCGAGGCCAATCGGTAGCGATCCGCGCCCGAATTTGCTGTGCTCGTTTGTTGGCAATGCGAAGCGCCTCCTGCAAGAACTTGGTGTTGTGTATTGGATTTGAGTCCGAGCTATTTTCCGCAATTTCGACAACGGGGACAGCATTTGGAGCTTCAGGAACGTGGATGTTCCATCCTTCGCCTGACATATAAACATCGTCGAGTGCTTCCATTAGCCGAAACGTGTGCCCTCCGATCTTCCCTTCCTCGTACTCCATATCTTCGAAGGGCAGGTTCATAGCATTGGGGTCAACTTCCCGAATTTGGTAGGTCGGAAACGAATTTCCAACGAGGCTTTCAATCTTGGCCAACTCCTCAGAGCTTGGTAGCCAGTTGGATTTGCTCGCACCCTTCAATGCCACCCAATGGGAAAAGCCCAATTGTTTGGCGACCAAGTCGAGTGCTTGATGTTGCGTAAGTCTGTTTGCCCTCGCATAGCGTTTTGCGAGTGTTTTCAATGTGTGGATTTGGTTTGAATTTGTCATGATCCATGTCCAGCCGGATCCGACTAGGTGCCCGCTGCTAATCAGACCCTGCCAATGGCATGGAGTTCTGTTTGCTCGATGAAAACGCTGCATAGCTTCGCGTGGCGGGCACACCGGCCTGCGTATAAGGCCGAATTCAATATCTGAGATTCACTGGCGGCCGTCAAGCACGGTCCAGAGTTGCCATCAAGTTCCCGACGCGGATGACAGTTGTGCTCAATTTCGCCCCAGCTATTCGCGCATTATTTTTTCAGCCATGTGTGTACAATACCCGCAGAGGCCGCTGCCTTCACCGTAGATAAGTTCGTCCATAGTGAGCGAATTCCCGCAACGAGCGCAATCTTCTGCCTCTACGTGGTGACCGCAGTTGGCGCATTGCTCTTCAAAATCCACATACGCCTCTTCTCCACACTCGGGGCACATAAAGATCGGGCCGTCCTCTCCCGCGTCCTTGGCGCGGAGAAATGCTTCGCCGGCGAGTTGTTCTTCGAGCACCTTTACTATCAACGCACTCGGGTCTGGGGTTGTGCGACACCCGAGACAGCGAAGCTCGATAGCGTCCTGGCTATCATTTTCAGGATCGGTCTGCTCTACGAGGTTTGATCCGCAGTCGGGACATCTGAGGTTGGCTTTAGAGATTGTCTCTGATCGCCAATCAACTTTTTCAAGAGTTGCTTTGCACCTTTTCAGCTCCGCTTCATAAAGGTGTCGCGTTTCGACCATCGCGTCCCAAATGTCACCCAACTCTGTGCTGGGGTCTTCGTCCGCTAGCCGGAAAAGTTCTGCGGCGACAGGGAAAGCCTTGGCTATTGCCTCACGGACGGACTCGTCGGTCTGTTCGGTGAACTTATGTTCAATATCGTTGCGGATCCGATTGAGATCGCGCAGCGGCACATCATCTATCTTCAACCCGAAATCACTGAACCGCTTGGATATGGTGTTAAAGTCAATCGTCTGATTGCCTTCCATTTCATAGACCACACCGCCATCACCATTGGGTACGGGTTTGTATTTCGCGCCAATGATCTCATCCATATCAGCTTCAGGTGCTTGTCGTGTCAGCACTTCTTTGGCCAGTAAAAGCAGCCCAGCGTAGAAGTTGCGTACTGCGGACATCGCCCTGTCCGGATCATTTCGCTGATAGTCTTCAACGCCCATTCGGATCGATGAGACAGCATTTTCGAAAAGTTCGCTCATAATAAAAAATTACTGGCTCATTTCTCTAATTGAGGATGGAGGATGCCTTTTTCCTTTTCGCTCCAAACACCAAGTGTAAAGCGCGGCTACAAGCGAATTCGCCTGTGTGACGCTGAATACTTCTGGCTCCCAGGTGGGTGCCCACGCTTTGGCATCATTGTGTGCTGGATGCTGTGGCCGTGTGATGTGCTGAACAAAATCGCTATACCGATAGATGCCGCCGCAGTCTTCAGGTGGGCATGCCCGAGCGCCAGCAATACAGCTCGGAAATGGGTCCGTGCGCGCTAAAGTGACCGACTTCGCTTCGATATTGTGATGCCATCTGTCACCAAAATCATATAGATAAATAAACTCGCCGCCCTCTCCAATCAGGTCTCCAAGTGTGTGTTGGCGTTCGTCAAGACAGTCAGCTTCCAAGCCTATCTCGTCACTTTCGGGGATTTCATATTGCTGGCCTGCAATCTCGAAAGAATGAAGATGTCGGTCCTCCCAACCCATCGCTCCTTGGATTACTGAGTGGAGTTCGTCGAGAGTTATTGAAGAGTCGACAACGACCCTGCGCCAAATGGTCGGTTCAATTCCAATTATTTGAATCTCTAGCTCAAACGTCATATCTGAATTTTTCTGCGAATCTGAATTAGTTTGTTTCTCCATTATAGCTGCCGTTTCCACAATTTGTGTCTTCTTGGCTCACTTGGATCATATTGGACGCTATCTCATTGAATAATCGATAGAATCCCGACGATCTTCTCGCCGACTTCAACGAGCCTTTTGGCTCACAAGCGGCGAGTGATCGATGACCCCCACCAAGCTTTTGATCGGCCAGATTGTGATCGTGTTCGCGATCGTGATCGGTGCGGTGTGGGGCGCGACCCAGTGGGCGGCAAGCGCTCTGCACTTCCAGCTGCGTCTCGGACCTGCCTGGTTCGACGTTCTTGGCTATCCGGTCTATCTGCCCTGGCGCCTGTTCGAATGGTGGTACGCCTATGAGGCCTATGCGCCAGAGGTGTTCAACCGGGCCGGCATCATCGCGGCGTCCGGAGGCGTTGTTGGTGTGGCGGTGGCGATTGCCGGTTCGCTGTGGCGGGCCCGGCAGAACCAGCTGGTCACGACCTATGGGTCATCGCGCTGGGCCAGTAAATCCGAGATCGCCAAGTCCGGCTTGCATGATGATCGGGGTGTTTTCCTCGGCAAGCTGAAAGACCGCTATCTGCGTCACGACGGCCCGGAGCATGTGATGTGCTTTGCGCCGACCCGCTCGGGCAAGGGCGTTGGCTTGGTTATTCCAACTTTGCTCAGCTGGCCGCATTCCGCCGTTATTCACGACATCAAGGGTGAGAACTGGCAGCTGACAGCTGGATGGCGCTCGCGGTTCTCGCATTGCCTTCTGTTCAATCCGACCGATCCGGCAAGCGCCAAATACAATCCGCTTCTGGAAGTCAGGAAAGGTCCGTTCGAGGTCCGCGACGTCCAGAATATCGCCGACATTCTGGTCGATCCCGAAGGGGCGCTGGAACGCCGCAATCACTGGGAAAAGACCAGCCATTCCCTGTTGGTCGGCGTGATCCTGCATGTCCTTTATGCCGAGCAGGAAAAGACCCTTTCTCGTGTCGCGACATTCCTGTCCGATCCGTCACGGTCGTTCGAGCGTTCCCTGCGCCTCATGATGAGCACCAATCATTTGGGCAGTGCGGACGCGCCGAAGGTTCATCCCGTTGTCGCCCAGGCCGCCCGTGAGCTTCTCAACAAGTCCGAGAATGAGCGATCTGGCGTTTTGTCGACGGCCATGTCGTTCCTCGGGCTCTATCGTGATCCGACCGTCGCTGAGACCACAAGCAAATGCGAGTGGCGGATCGCCGATCTGATGGATGCCGAACCCCCGGTCTCTCTGTACCTGGTCATTCCGCCTTCTGACATCTCGCGCACCAAACCGCTGGTGCGCCTGATCCTCAATCAGATCGGCCGCCGTCTGACTGAGCGGCTCGATGGCGAGCAGGGCAAGTCGCGCCGGCATCAGTTGATGATGATGCTCGATGAGTTTCCTGCTCTGGGTCGTCTGGATTTCTTCGAAAGCGCACTCGCCTTCATGGCCGGCTATGGCGTGCGCAGTTTTTTGATCGCGCAGTCCCTCAACCAGATCACCAAAGCCTATGGCGAGAACAACGCCATCCTCGACAATTGCCATGTGCGGATTGCATTCGCCACCAATGACGAGCGCACGGCCAAGCGTATCTCGGATTCCCTCGGCACCGCCACGGAACTGCGCGCCCAGCGCAACTATGCCGGGCACCGGCTCGCACCCTGGCTGGCTCATGTCATGGTTTCACGTCAGGAGACGGCGCGGCCGCTTTTGACACCCGGTGAGGTGATGCAGCTGCCGGCCGACGAGGAGATCGTCATGATCTCTGGCCAACCGCCGATCCGGGCCAAAAAACTGAGGTATTTCGAGGATGACAACTTTTCAGGCCGGGTCAGCTCCCCGCCCGGACTGAAGGCGGGCGGTCCCTACACTGACCGCCCGCCACACCGGCCTGACGATTGGTCATGGCAGGTGAGGGGCACCCATGCCGATCTCAACAGGTCCTGGTCGGATCTCGTGACCGGCGAGATTGAGGACGAGGGCGGTTTGCAGCGCCACCCGGCGTTGCCCGAAGCAGAAAGCCCCCAGCCTGCCACCGATCCATCTCCCGATGCCGGTCTGCTCGATGACGAGTTCGATCCCAATGAGGCCAAGCGCCTCGAACAGCTGAACCGCACCAACGCCACTGTCCGCCGCGCCCACGCGATGGACCAGTCCGACGATGACCTGCTGCCGAGCTTCTAAGGAACTTTTTTTTTACGATGAAACCCCGCCTCAACGTCCATATCACCCACGAGCTTGCCGAGCGGATCGAGATCGCGGCGAAGCGTCCTGGCGTGACCAAGGCTGCTGTGGTTGAGGCTGCGCTATTGGGATTCTTTTCCAAGGAATTTGACGATCAGCGTGATGGTGCGCTCATTCGCAGGCTCGATCGGTTGACCCGTCAATACGACCGGCTGGAACGCAATCTCTCGATCACCAGCGAGACCCTTGCGCTTTACATCCGCTTTTTCCTCACCGTGACACCGCCGCTGCCGAATGCCGATCAGGACGCAGCACGGGCGCTTGGCAAGGAACGGTTTGAGTATTTCATCACCCAGCTCGCCCGGCGTCTGGCGGGCGGCAAGAACATGATCCGCGATGTGCTTGAACAGGTGAGCGCGGACGAGAACGAGTTCTTCACCGAAGCCGAGATCGAGGCCCTGCGCGCCGTGCGCGAGGGCCAGACCGCTGACGATGTGACCGATGAAGATGCGGAGGCGGGCGATGAGTGACCGCCTTCAACCGACAACCCGCAATCGCCGCCGCACCATGCTCACGACGGCCATGGGTCCCGTCATCGCTGCAGCTTTGATCGACGAAGCCACGACGGAGGTGATGGTCAATCCCGATGGCAAGTTATGGCTCGACCGGCATGGCGAAGGACGGATTTCGACCGGCCAGGAGATCGGTGCCGCAGAAGCCGAACGCATCATCCGCCTGGTCGCGAGCCATATCGGGCAGGAATGTCATGCCGGTCAGCCTATCGTGTCAGCGGAACTGCCGGAAACCGGCGAGCGGTTCGAAGGCCTGTTGCCGCCTGTCGCGCCGGCGCCCTGCTTTTCGATCCGCAAACCGGCCAGGGTTCTCTACCGGCTTTCTGACTATATCGCTGCGCAAATCCTGACCGCCCCGCAGGCGGACGCACTGCGCGACGCGGTAGCAACGCGCCAGAATATCGTCGTGGTTGGCGGCACCAGCTCCGGCAAGACCACTTTGGTCAACGCGTTGTTGGCCGAAGTCGCGACCGGTGGCGACCGGGTCATCATCATTGAAGACACACGCGAGCTCCACTGCGCGGCCGAGGATAGCGTGACCTTGCGCACCAAGCCGGGCGTTGCGTCGCTGGCCGATCTGGTGCGGTCAACGCTGCGCCTCAGACCCGACCGCATCATTGTAGGTGAAGTGCGCGGGGCTGAGGCTCTCGACATGCTGAAAGCCTGGAACACAGGGCATCCGGGCGGCATCACCACCCTTCATGCCAATTCCGCCCATGCCGGTCTCTACCGGATTGAGCAGCTCACTCAGGAAGCCGTCATCACCGTGCCCCGGCGTCTGATCGCCGAGGCGATCGACGTTGTCGTTTTCATCAAGGGCAGGGGCGAGGGCCGCCGCGTCGAAACCGTCTCCGCCCTCGAAGGCCTCGATGCCAATCGCGACTACCGGCTCAAGCCGCTCGCGCCCGCACTTCCCGAACAATCCAGCTGATCAAAGGAGATATTTTATGCAGCTCATCAAACTCACCCGTTCCATGCGTGCGGCGTTCGCCGTTGCGGCCATCACCGCGATGACGGCTCCGGCCTATGCGGCAGGGTCCGGCATGCCCTGGGAAGCGCCGCTCACCCAGATTCTGGAATCCATTGAAGGACCGGTGGCGCGGATCGTCGCGGTCATCATCATCGTCATCACCGGCCTGTCTCTTGCCTTTGGCGAAACCTCCGGCGGGTTCCGGCGGCTGATCCAGATCGTCTTCGGCCTCTCCATCGCCTTTGCCGCGACCAGCTTCTTTCTGTCCTTCTTTTCCTTTGGCGGCGGAGCGCTCGCCTGATGGCCATAGAGGGGTTTGAGGTGCCGCTGCACCGCTCGCTGACCGAGCCGATCCTGATGGGCGGTGCCCCACGCACCGTTGCCATCGTCAACGGCACGCTTGCCGCCGCACTGGGGCTTGGGCTGCAGCTTTGGATCGCCGGTGTGGTCGTTTGGCTGATCGGGCATGCAGCGGCGGTGATCGCCGCCCGCAAGGATCCCGCCTTTATGGACGTCCTGGTCCGTCACGTCCGCCACAAGGGGTATTTGTCATGCTGAATCTCGCGGAATACCGCAAGCGCCCGGCACTGCTGGCCGACTATCTGCCCTGGGCATGCCTCATTGCGCCCGGCGTTGTGCTCAACAAGGATGGGTCGTTTCAGCGGTCGGCAAGGTTTCGTGGTCCAGACTTGGAAAGCGCCACCGCAGCCGAACTGGGTGCTACCTGTGCCCGGATCAACAATGTATTGCGCCGTTTCGGCTCCGGCTGGGCATTGTTCTTCGAAGCGGACCGGCATGCGGCGCGGGGCTATCCGCGCTCTGATTTCCCAGATCCAGTTTCGGCTCTGATCGATGAAGAACGGCGGGCGGGTTTTGAGAACTCGCAATCGCTTTTCGAGAGCAGCTATGTCCTAACCTTTTGCTGGCTGCCGCCGGCCGAAAATCTCAACCGAGCTTCTGGTCTTCTGGTCGAGAACCCGGACAAGCGTGAGCGGGTCGACTACCGGGAGCATCTCGACAGTTTTGTCCGCCGCACCGACCGCGCCCTCGATCTCCTGGGCCAGATCATGCCGGAGGTTGCGCTGCTCTCGGATATCGAGACCCTGACTTATCTGCATGACTGCATTTCGACGCGACGGCACAAGATCGCCGTCCCGGAAATCCCCGCCTATCTGGATGCGGTGTTGGTCGACACGCCCTTGACCGGCGGTCTGGCGCCCATGCTCGGCAACGAGCATCTGCGGGCATTGAGCATTCTCGGTTTCCCCGGCGCCACCACGCCCGGCATTCTCGATGATCTCAATCATCTCGGCTTTGCCTATCGCTGGGTGACGCGCTTCGTGCCGCTCGACAAAGCAATGGCCGAAAAGGTGATCCGCCGCACCCGGCGCCAATGGTTCGCCAAGCGAAAGTCCATCGCCGCCATCATCAAGGAGGTGATGACCAACGAACAATCGGTGCTGGTCGACACTGACGCCGACAACAAGGCCGTCGATGCCGATTTGGCATTGCAGGAACTCGGCGCCGATCTTGTCTCCTATGGCTACGTCACGGCGACATTCATCGTCACGGATAGCGATGCGGCGCGCGCCGACGAAATGCTCCGCGCGGCGCAGCGGGTCATGGATGGTCGCGGCTTCGCGACTATCGAGGAAAGCGCCAATGCGGTCGAGGCCTGGCTCTCCTCCTTGCCCGGGCACGTCTATGCCAATGTCCGCGCAGCGGCGGTCAACACGCTGAACCTCGCGCATATGATGCCGCTCTCCGCCAGCTGGGCCGGGCCGGAGTGCAATGAACACTTGGCCGGTCCGCCACTCCTGACTGTGCGGACCAATGGGACCACGCCGTTTCGGCTGGTCACTCATATCGGCGATGTCGGGCATACGATTGTCGTGGGTCCGACCGGCGCGGGCAAATCGGTGCTGCTATCCCTGATCGCACTGCAGTTCCGGCGTTATCATAATGCGCAGGTCACAATCTTTGATAAAGGCGGGTCGGCTCGCGCCGCGGTCCTTGGCATGGGCGGGGACTATTTCGATCTCGGTGCGGAGGGTGATCTGGCGTTTCAACCCCTCGCCAGCATCGATCTGACAGCAGAGCGGACCTTCGCGCAGGACTGGGTACTCGGACTACTCGTCCACGAAGGCGTTGCCGTCACCCCAGAGATCAAGGATGCGGTCTGGTCGGCCTTATCGAACCTTGCCGTCGCGCCACAACCGGAACGTACGCTCACTGGTCTCGCGACACTTCTCCAGCGCAACGATCTGCGCCAGGCCCTGCAACCCTACACGCTTGAAGGTCCGCATGGCCGCTTGCTCGATGCCGATGAGGACCGGCTGACGCTTGGGGCGGTGCAGTGTTTCGAGATGGAAGAGCTGATGCACAGCCAAGGCGCCGTGCTGCCAGTGCTGACTTATCTCTTTCATCGGCTGGACCAAAAATTCGACGGCAGGCCGGCGATTCTTATCCTCGATGAGGCCTGGCTCTTTCTCGACAATCCGGCCTTTGCCGCCCGTATTCGGGAGTGGCTAAAGACGCTTCGCAAGAAGAACGTCTCGGTGATTTTCGCGACCCAAGGCTTGTCGGATATTGCCAACTCGACAATCGCGCCGGCAATCATCGAAAGCTGCCCAAGCCGGATATTCCTGCCCAATGACCGGGCCATCGAGCCACAAGCCAAAGCGATCTATGAGGCCTTCGGTCTCAATGACCGGCAGATCGAAATCATCGCAAGGGCGGTCCCGAAGCGCGACTATTACTTCCAGTCGCGTCAGGGCAATCGCCTCTTCGAGCTCGATCTCGGCCCAGCCACGCTCGCTTTCGTCGCCGCCTCCACTCAGCAGAACCACGCCCAGATGGACGAGCTTCTCGCCGCCCATGGCGCGGAGGAATTTGCGGAATCCTGGCTGCGCGCGCGTGACCTCGACTGGGCCGCAGAGCTTGTCGGCCCAACCTCTTCCCTACCCCAATCAATGGAGATGTCTGATGAAGACTAGACTTTTGGCTGCCGCAACGGCGGTCGCCCTGATCCTAGCCCCGGTACAAAGCGCGCATGCGCTCTTTGGGTTCGGCGACACGGTCTATGACCCGCTCAACCATGCGGAGAACATCCTGACCGCGGCGCGGTCGCTGGAACAGATCAACAATCAGGTCGAGCAACTCGCCAATCAGGCGCAGATGCTGATCAATCAGGCCAAGAACCTCGCCAATCTGCCCACTTCAATTTCGAGCCAGCTGCAGGGGTCGCTGCATCGTGTCGATGGGCTGATCCGTGAGGCGCAGGGGCTGGCCTATAGCCTCGAAGAGATCGATGCCGCCTATCGCGATCTTTATCCCCACGAATACGACGCGGGCATTTCGACCTCTGACCTTTTGCAAAATGCGCGTGAGAGCTGGAACCTGGCGCGGGAAGGGTTTCGGCACGCCCTCGAAGTGCAGGCTGAAGTCGTCAGCGAAATCCGCATCGATGCCGGAACGCTCGATAGTCTGGTCAGTGAGAGCCAGGGTGCCGTCGGCAATCTGCAGGCTATTCAGGCCGGCAATCAGCTGACAGCGCTGGCCGCCAAACAATCCATGCAGTTGCAAAGCCTGCTGGCGGCTTCCGCCCGCGCCGAAGCCCTGGAACGCGCTGATGCGCTGCAAGCCCATGAACGCGGGCAGGAGCGCTTCGAGCAGTTCTTTGGCAGCGGTTCTGCCTATTCCGGTTACTGATCGAGGTCAGAGGCGATGGACGATCTCAACGTCATCGACAGGTTCACCGAGACCTTTGTCACCTATATCGATTCCGGCTTTGGCTTGCTGGCGCCGGACATCGCCTTCCTGACCACGATCCTGATCGGGATAGATATTACCCTTGCCGGTCTCTTTTGGGCCTTTTCCGAAGATCGCGCCTTACTGCCCTCACTGATCAAGAAGGTGCTCTATGTCGGTGCCTTCGCCTTCATCCTGAATAACTTCGCGTCCCTGGCGACGACCATCTTTGACAGCTTTGCAGGCCTTGGCTTGCGCGCCACCGGATCGCCGATCAGTGCTGCTGATCTCATGCGGCCTGGCTTTGTGGCAGCTGCGGGCTATGACGCCGCCGCGCCTTTGCTCGAAGAAGCCTCGCATCTGATGGGCCCAATCGCCTTCTTTGAGAACTTCGTCACCATCATCATTCTGCTCTTTGCCTGGGTGGTGGTGCTTGTTGCCTTCTTCATTCTGGCCATCCTGCTTTTCATCACCATCCTGGAATTCAAGCTAACGACCTTGGCCGGATTCGTCCTCGTGCCCTTCGCGCTTTGGAACAAGTCGTCCTTTCTGGCCGAGCGTGTCCTCGGCAATGTCATTGCGGCCGGCATCAAGCTGATGGTGCTGGCCGTTATCGTCGGCATCGGCTCAACCCTATTCGGTGAATTCGCCTCTTCGTTTGCGGGCGGCGACATCACCCTGGCCGAAGCCGCAGCGACGGTTCTCGGTGCCCTCAGCATCTTCATGCTTGGTATTTTCGGACCCGGCATTGCCTCGGGCCTTGTCTCCGGTGCGCCGCAATTGGGAGCGGGGGCCGTTGCCGGATCTGTCGCCGGACTTGCCCTCGGCACTGCCGCAGCCGGAGGCGCAGTGATGGGCGCCGGTCGCGTTCTTGGCGCAGGGGCAGGCGGCGCGACCAAGGCCGCAGCCTCAATGGCTGGTGGGGCCTCGGCGTCCTATCAGATGGCCCGCTCTACATCTGGAGCCTCGGGCCCGGCGGGCGTTGCGACCGGTGTTGCCGGTATCGCTCAAGCCGGGGCCGGTGCGGTCGGGCAGGGCGTGCGCAATGCCGCGTCCCGCGCCACGTCTGGGGTCCGGGAAGCCTTTTCTGAAGGTCAGCAATCTGCCTTCACCGCGACCGGCGGTTCAACCTCTGGCAGTGATCCGGTCCCATCTGCCTCCGCCTCCCAATCTGAAGTGCCTGACTGGGCCCATCGCATGCGCCGCGAACAGCGTCTGCGCGAAGGCGTGACCATTGCCGCCCACACCATTCGCGACGGCGACCGTCCGGCCTCCGGCGAAAACCCCAAACTCAACCCTGACAATTGAGAGATCACCTGATGTTTTTCAAACGCGCATCGACGGCCTATGGCCAGACACCCCACCCCGAGACCCCCTATCAAAAGGCCGCCCAGGCCTGGGACGAACGGATCGGTTCCGCCCGTGTGCAGGCCAACAATTGGCGATTGATGGCCTTTGGTTGTCTGCTCATGGCAACAGGCCTCTCCATCGGCGTGGTCTGGCAGGCCGGGCGCTCCACGATCACGCCTTATGTGGTCGAAGTCGATAGTTTCGGGGAGGCGCGCCGCGTCGGCCCGGCGACTGAAGCCTATTCCCCAACCGATGCGCAGATCGCCTGGCATCTGGCGCGCTTTGTCGAAAATGTCCGCTCCTTGTCGATCGATCCGATCGTCGTGCGCCAGAACTGGCTTGCCGCCTATGATTACGCGACCTCGGAAGCGGCCAACACGCTCAATGAATATGCCCGCGACACCGATCCCTTCGCATCGGTTGGCGAGCGCAGCATCACCGTTGAGATTACCAGCGTCATCCGCTCCTCGCCGGACAGTTTCGATGTCCGCTGGCGCGAGGAAGAGTTTGTCAACGGCACGCTGGTGGCGACCAGCCGCCATCGCGCAGTGCTAACCGTCATCATCAAACAACCAAGAACCGACGAGGAGCTGCGCAAGAACCCGCTCGGCATTTTCGTTCACGCCCTCAACTGGAGCCGCGAGCTCTCTCCGGGAGACAACCAATGAAACATCTACTTCTTATCTGTTCCTGCCTCAGCCTCGCGGCCTGCGCCCATCGGCCTTTGCCGCCTCAGATCGATTATGATGAAGCGAGCTTTCAGCCGGCCTCACTGATGGTCGAACCGCCCGCCCCGGTCGAGATCGTCGAACTGCCTGAAGTTCTGCCCATGCCGGGACAATTAAAGCCCGCGCCCGGCACCAACGAGAGTGTTCAGGATGATCGGCCACCTGAGGAGCGCATCGCATCCGCCAATGAAGCCGCCAAGATAGAGCCAACCGAAGGCGGCTATATCAATGCCATCCAGATCTATCCCTTTGTCGAAGGCGCGCTTTATCAGCTCTATACGGCCCCGGCCCAGGTCAGCGACATTGCTTTGCAGGCTGGCGAGCACATCACCGCCGTCTCAGCCGGCGACACCGTCCGTTGGATCATTGGCGACACGGTCAGCGGGTCGGGCGACGGCGCCCAGGCCCATGTTTTGGTCAAACCCATCGCCGAGGGGCTCAAAACCAATCTCGTCATCATCACCGACCGGCGCACCTACCATCTGGAACTGACCAGCGACACAGAAACCTATATGGCGTCTGTCTCCTGGACCTATCCCCGCGACGAATTGCTGGCCCTGCAACGCCGCAACTCTGAGGCCCAATCGGCGGCGGAGCAGGTGATCGACACTGGCTTGCGGCTCGATCAGCTGCAGTTCCGTTACGCCATCAGCGGCGACAATCCGCCTTGGCGCCCGGTCCGGGTCTTTGACGACACGCACAAGGTCTATATCCAGTTTCCCGTCCGTCTCGATCAGGGCGAAGCGCCGCCGCTTTTCGTCGTCGGCCCCAATGGTGAAAACCAGTTGGTCAATTACCGGGTCAACGGCACCTATTATATCGTCGACCGGCTGTTTGCCGCCGCCGAACTTCGCCTTGGTTCCGAGCCGCAGCAAATAGTGCGCATCACCCGCACCGATGGCCGTCCCGCCGAACGCCGCACCCTGATGGACCTGGTGTCCGCCAATCGTGGAGGGCAGTGATGAGCGAAGAACCCATCAGTCCTGCGCCAAAGCTTGATCCTGAAGACCTGGCCCTGCGCGCCAAACCCAAACCAGTGCGGCGGATCAATCGCCGGGTGCTGTTTGCGATTTCCGGAACAGGTCTGTTGCTGTTGTCCGGCGCGGTGATCGTCGCGCTCGATCCGCCCAATCTCTTCGATCGGGGAGAAACGGGCAGGGAGCTTTATCGCACCGACAACAACCCAACGCCGGAAGGGTTGGAGCAATTGCCAAGGCGTTATAGCGATATCAAACCGGGGATTGAGCTTGGCCCGCCACTGCCTGGCGATCTTGGTCCCGGCATTGTTAGCGCCGAACGTGATCTTGGGATCTCACCCTCAAACGAATTGCCGTTCCGCCCCGATCCCGAAGCCGATGCTCTGCGGGCAGCACGCATCCGGCAGGCACGGCTGGCGCAGCAGGGGCGGGAGGCAGGGGTGTTCTTCCAACTGACCTCCGGTCCGTCTGGCACGGTTGGTTTAGCCGATCTGCTCGGGCAGCAAGCCTCAATTCCCGACACGAACCCGGAATCTCAATCGCAGCCGTCGTCACCTCAGAACAGCCTTATCGCGTCAGGCGCTGATCTGTTGGGGCTTGGATTGAACGCGCCGCAAAGTGAGCAAGACCGTAAGCTCGCCTTTCTCAATGCCGAGGTCGATGATGACATCTACAGCAGCCACACATTGCAGGATCCTGTCTCACCCTATCAGCTCATGGCCGGCACCATCATCCCAGCCAGTCTGATCACCGGGTTAAACTCCGATCTGCCGGGGCAGGTCATCGCCCAGGTCACCGAGCATGTTTATGACACCGAGACCGGCCACTTCCTGTTGGTGCCGCAGGGTACCCGCGTGATCGGCACCTATGACAGCCAGGTGGATTTCGGGCAGGGGCGGGCGCTTGTCGTCTGGCAACGCCTCATCATGCCGGATGGTTCCTCCATCGTGATCGACAATCTGCCGGCGACTGATACGGCAGGCTATGCGGGTCTGACCGATCAGGTTGACTTCCATACCTGGCGGCTGTTGTCCGGTATTGCTCTATCCACCTTGCTGGGTGTCGGCACCGAATTGACCTTTGGCGATGATGAAAGCGATCTCATCAAAGCGCTCAGAAGCTCGTTGCAGGACAACGCCAATCAGGCCGGTCAGCAGCTCACCGAGCGCAATCTCAATATCCAGCCCACTCTGGCCATCCGGCCCGGCTGGCCGCTCCGTATCATCGTCAACAAGGATATTGTGCTGCGGCCCTATGGGCAGCGGGAGGCAGTGCAATGAATCTCAAGCTCGACAAGCTGCCAGACCGGGAAGCGGTCAAGATCAGTTTCACCGCCGATGCGGAACTCAAATCTGCCCTCAACGACTATGCCGAAATCTATCGGCGCTCCTACGGCCAAAAGGAAAGCGTCGCCGACCTCATCCCGTTCATACTGACCGCCTTCATGGAAGCCGATCCCGGCTTCAAACGGGCGCGTAAACAGCTGGCAGACAACCGCCCGCAATCCCCTTCCCCTCAAACCAAGGAGACTTGAACATGGCAACCATTGGCAGCTTCACCGCCGGCAAGGACGGCTACACCGGCACCATCCGAACGCTTACCGTCAACGTGAAGGCGAATATTGTTGCCAACGACAGGAAATCTTCAGAGGGCGCCCCAGACTTCCGGGTCTATGCCGGTCGGGCCGAACTCGGTGCCGCATGGAAAGCGAAAACCAGTGGCGGCGAACCCCGCGACTACCTCAGCGTCCTGCTCGACGATCCGAGTTTTCCTGAGCCGATCCGTGCTGCGCTGTTTGAGGAAGAAGGGGCAGCGTTCCTAGTGTGGAACAGGAGAGAGGGGTAGCTTCTTTGCACCACATGGAGGCATCTTTACTGGGATTGGATCTGGCCCAGCTGGAACGCGTACTCCTAGCGAAGTAGTTGATCATGGCGCGCTAAGCCCATCCTCCAAGCTCGGCAGCCACCCTGACGAAATAGCTCGGAATATGCGCGAGTACGGCGCGCACAACCTCCTCTTGCTGGCAAGCAGCACGGACGCCGTCCCGGTCTATGACATTTCCCCAGACGAGGCCGAGAAGACTCGCCACATGACGATCCGCGAACCCGGCCTCGTGAAACGCAATCGCTGCACGGTCGGTTAAGCCATATTTGATCTGCTTTTGCAGCAGGCTAGCGCCCGCGTGCAATGCTTCGTCCAGCTCCTCCGTTAGATCCGCTATCGACGCAACGATCATCGCCACATCGTAGCCAAAGCCGCTCTCACATAGCGCAACAGCATCTTCGACGGTGACATGGCCTCGCCCAACTCGAATTTTTGCTTCAGCCAAGGTATCGAAGATCACAGCATAGGACCTACCTGACACCCACTCCTCAAGAGCGCGCGGAACTACGTCCTGATCGCTGATTGCTTGAATCACCCGGGATGTGGTGAATCCGAGGGCAGAAGGAGAGATTACGGCAAATAGTCGGTTCTCTTGCACGGCGGCCTGCAGTGTATCAAGGTTCTCGATTAGCCAGGTTTTGAGTTCTGCAATTGCTGCCGGTGGCAGGGGAGACCGTCGAATGAGCGCACGCTGGTCGCCATCGGTGTTGGCTGCTATCGACTCTCTGATCGACCGAAACACTTCGACCAGACGAGCCTGAGTCTCCTCGTCAGCGAGGTGATAGGCCAAGGTATTAGCCGCAAGTTCAGTGATACGCGCTGCAGCGTCCTCCCCCTCAGCAAAGGTCATGTTGGCGACGAGGAAGGCGGCGATACTCTGGACAGCACGGGCGCGGCCTTCGATGAATCGGCGGAACTCCCGTTCGCTGATATTAGGTTGTGCTGCGAGCGCTGCGGCCACGATATCATCTATCCGGGCAGCATCGGCGAAAGCCAGATCGAGCCACTCGGGCGGAATCTCTTGGACGATCGGCGGTTGGCGCTGCTGATATGCATCGAACAAATCAAGGATCGAACTGCGAGAGGGTTCGGAGTTTCGAGCATCGAGCAGCTCGGTTGCGCGGTCCCACGTCCATCGGCCGCGAAATTGCTGCCGCTGATCGAAGATGGACGGGGTCGAGAAGATGACACTGCCTTCGGTGTGCATTCCTGCGCGACCGGCACGACCCATCAGATTATGGAAGTCGCGCACCAGGATCTGTTCGCCACCTTGGCGCGTCGATGTGACTATCAGATATTTGAGTGGAAAATTCACGCCTTGGGCTAGCGTCGAGGTACAAATAACGAACTTTGCCAGCCCCTCTTTCATAGCATGTTCGATCGCGAGCCGGATGCCGTGCGGCGTGTCGGCATGATGGGCAAATATCCCCAGTCCCGCTGAGCGGGTGGCCGACGCGCCAGCTCCGAGCTCAAGTTCGCAAAGCGCACGAATCTTTTCTACCTCTGCGGCGTCCGAGGTCTCGATCGGCCATTCAAGGGCGACCCCGCGATCGACGATCTCGACAGCACGCGAACAGATCTTCGTCACGCTGTCTTTTCGGCCGCAGAAGATCGCAACACTGCCGTTGCGCACGACGTGCAGCCCCAGGAACAGACCGACATCACCGCCGGTTTTTTCAGGAAATCTACGTTGGGCAGTTTCCCTGCCGCGGAGCGGTAGAGCGATGTCGCTGATAATGCGAGGCACGAAATATTCTCGCTCGGCTGGATCTTCTGGCTTCACGTATTCGAGTCGTCCGCGTTGGTCCTGCCAGCTCGCAAAGGCTATGCTTTTCGTCGTCGGCAGCAGGCCCTCGGCGCCGACAACCGCATCGGCATCGCCGATCAGCCATGTCGCGACATCAGATGCGTTGCCGATCACGGCAGAGATGAGAATGATCTGGGTTTCAGCAGGGAGCGACATGCGCAGCGAAGTGAGGAGGAGTTCATAGGTCGGCCCCCGGGTCATTCCGTCGAATTGATGTCCTTCGTCATAGATCACCAATCCAATCCTCTGGGCGAGGTCTGGAGCCCGGCGCAGCATATAGAGGAGCTTTTCGGGCGTCACGATGAGCACCGCGTCTTCGGCAAACAGCGCATCGAGTGCGAGGTCGAATTGATAGGCATCCGATGCTTCGTCCAGGCGCACATTCTCACCGGCAAAGGCAGTTACCAGGTCGCCTCGAATATCGTGGCAGAGCGAACGATAAGGGGCGACGATGACGGCAAGATGCGCTCGACCCGATAGAAAAGCCGATCGAATGATGATTTCGGTGGCACGGGTCTTGCCCGCGCTTGTTGGCATCTGGACGACCACGGAACGACCCGCGAACACGCCTGCATCAGCGATCCGTTGCTGGGCGGGCCAAAGCTCGATCGGAAAATGCGGCTTGGCGAGCGCCGGCCGCCAGACGTCCGGCTCCAAGCCTGATGCATCCGGCAGGATGGTCCGCGCAGAATTTCTGAGCTTGAGCGCACACAAGGCACCGGTTATGTCGGCGTAGAGCAATTCGCGCGGTGAGCCAGATCGGTGGAAATACTCACGGAGTCCGCGGCAAACCTCGGCAACGCCACCTGCTTCTGCCTCAAAGCTGAAATAGCCGCCTAACGCCAGCAGGAGCTCATTCGTCACCGCTTGATGAGCGTGAGGCGCGTCAATGGGGAGGAAGCTGTTCTGGAGGATGCGGTAGACGAGATGGCCGAGGCCGCCGGCGAGGTCGAGATCCGGCGCTGCCATTTGTCGTATGATCACGGTCGCGCTGCCGACATTCCCGCCGATGTAGTAAGCCGAGGCGCACAGCAGGGAAAACTCGGTGTCCAAGTCAGCGTCGAGCTTCGCGTTAAGGTAGGCATCGAAGTAAATAGAGGCGAAGCGCAGCACGTCATGTGGATCTTCGTCCAGCTCCCCCCAGCCGAGCGGCTGAGGAAGCGCGGCCGGTGCGAAAGCCGCACCTTCGAGTGTGTCGGCGACGGCGGCCGCAACATCTCCCAGAATGCCGATCGCCAACGAAAAGAGCATCGACGGGTCGCGCGGCAGGGCATTGAAGTCCGCCTGCGCGACGCGAAATTCGTGCATCTTTGCCCGTGCTCGCGCGGTGGACAAGATGGTGCGCGCGGTTGCCTCAGGCCTCATCGGCTGCCCTCTCGTAAAGCGCGTGCACGAGCTTCATCAGCGACGGTCCGCGGATCACTAGAAGGCGCAGATTTTCGTGGTTAAAATGAGCCGCACCGTCGGTTGCCGCGAGATCGGACGCGGCAAAGACGGCCTCATCGAGAATGGCGGCTGCGCCGTTGATCCGGCGGAAGGGTCGGTCGGCCTGGTTCTGAAAGCGCTCGACCTTGCGGGCATTACCCATTTCGCCCCGATCGAAGAAGCGCCGTTTGATGGCATTGAGGCTCATACCCTCGCGAAGTCTGTCTTTGATGCTGTCGTCGATCGCATCTTGGATCCGATTTGCGTCGGTCGCCGACATGCCGGACTTGGACTCGAAGATAAACAGCTCGTCGGCAGGGCCGGGATTGTTCTCATTAGCGAATTTGAACCCGATGATATCGCACCCCTTTGTCGAGTCATTTCGGTTCCAGCGATCCTGGTAGCGCAGCTCGCGGGGGCACCAATATCCCAGGAAGTATTCGATGAAGTCGGCGACTATGATCTCTCCAAAGTCTCCTGATCTGAGGCTCGGTCCGGGTGCAACTTTCGCATCAGGAAAGAGGATGGTCCTCAGGTAATCGGGATGGCCGAGTCCCGTTCCGCCAGCCATGAACGGTAAATCGGCATCGGCGATGTAATGGTTGCGGAAATGCCGAGCCCAGTCTGAAAGGACTTCAGCGTCATCTTGCGGATTTAGTTCCCATATTTCGATTTCACGGTCGCACGCCGTTGCCTGTCGCTCTCCGGTATCGACCAGCCAGCTCAGATAGCTCGGTGCCTTCACAAACGAAATCCCCTCAAAGCCAATGTACTTAAATGCCCCTAGTGCGATACTCATCTTTGCAGAATCTTACGGCCTCGATGCAATTTTAGGCAAACAACTTGCTCCCGAAAGCGAGTATATATTTTCATCCGACGTCAAGCGAACTTTCTACCAGTGTAGATATGATCGAATTGAGCATTTGACTTTCGATTTTTGGCAACGCATTCCAAATTCCACTTCTCTCCAAGTTCATGAGGGTCTGATTTCGCATCCTGTGTGAGGCAAGCTGCCAATCGGTAGATGGCGCCAAATCCCAGAGCTTTCACACTTTTCTTGAAGCAACTCTGCCTTAGTGCCGCCAGTTCCCTGCTGCACGGTAGTCGTTGCTCAATGCGGACCGTATTGTGGCTGCGAAGATCAGATCGAAAGTTGGATCATCTCGTTTGCCGCTGGTTGCCCTAAAATGCCGCCGGGGTTTGTTGCGGTTGCTGCATAGTTGAGACATTTGCAGCGCAGTTGAACGATTCGACCATCGCAGCAGCATGCGCTAGGTTGCGGATGTCACCAGGTGAAAGATTATGGCCTTCCTCCTTGAGTCGTTCACTCCAGGAAATGGCCTTCATCTCACCGACAGGCATTTGGTCAACGATTGGCCCAACCGCACCAACTTCCTCCAGCCGACACAGAATGACGCAATCCCAAGAGATTGAATTGGGTCGCTTGTGAAGCCCACCGCTACTGTCGCCATACATCGGCCAAATCCGGACTGGGCGGATTCTTGATGCGGCAAGTGCAGACGCAAGTGATTGCCAGCCTCGCCCATCAAGGTTTTGGTAAGTGAAAACGATCCTCGCGCTGGGCTTGCACGTTCGCCGAACCTCGAAAAGTGCCTCCGCTAGGCTGTCACCAAAAGTCTTGGCAGCGTCAAGCCCGGTGCCAGGTTTGGCGAGTTGCCCCGCAGGAAAGCCACCGAGGTACTCTGGGCCGATAATTCCGAATTTTACCATCCACGGCACAAAGAAATGGCCTAGTTCCGAGTATGCGATGTAGTTGAAGTAGGGAGGGTCGGTCAGAACAAGGTCGATTGACTCGTCGGCAATATGGGAAAGGTCGCGCGCGTCCTGACAACGAACGTCCCAGCTTTGGGGCTCAAACCATCTCACTTCCCGTGATCCGTTGACGATCGTGGGCTCTACTGCTTCGCGGATTGCCTTCGCGGCCCGCTGTACGGCTCTTACGGCATTGGGGAAGGTGCCTCTGCCGTTTTTCTCGAGCCAAGGATTTAGTTCTACCGGCCTTGCAATGTGACGGTATGCGCGGATCGAGAAGAGGCCCGTCAGTCGGCGCCAGCCGCCAGCATAGGCGCACAACATATTATTAGTTTTGAGGTGATCTGAAAACGCGACCTTCATGGCCTCACCGACAGCACCGTTGAGTTCGCCAATCGCTCGCGCTAGCAAACCTAAGTGCAACTTCTGTCTTGCACCGAATAGGTCACCGTAGTCCGAATAGCCGTACTGAACGAGGCGATTGTCGCTTCTCCCATCCTTCGGAATCGGGCCTGGTGCCAAGAAACCGGGGTCGTGCCGCAGTTCCTCCTGCAACCTGATCTTTGCCGCCTCGTGGACGGCAACATCCTTCGCGTTAGCTGCCCGAATTTGCCGATGGGTATTAGGGTACTTTTTCTCAACACCAGCGGGAATGGTCTCTACGGCAAAAAGACGGAACCGGGGAGACCCGCCGGTGAACTTGGCCGTATCTATTAGCCGATCCCGTTGGCCGCAACACGGGCAGATGGCGGTGCCGCGATCTAGCCGACCCGAGGTCGGCTCAGTCTTTTTCCCACAGGCACAAACAAACCCCTTTTGGATCATTGCGCGCTCTACAATCTCCCCGCAATCGTTGCAGATGATCCATTCGCGCTGGGTGTCATCATTCCAGGCAAGGCGAAAGCTTGGATGGGCATCAAAAGTGTAATTGCAACTAGAGCAGGTGTGTTGCTGGACCCAGAAGGCGTGCAAAAGCGTCTCTTCTTTTCCCTCTGCATTGGTCGCCGTGTAGTAAGGGGCGAGCTCTGATCCGACCTTTTCTTTAAGTGACTCAAGCGTCGAAGTGAGGTCTGGAAGCTTGCTGAGCTGTCCCTGAAAGTTCGATACTGCCGCCGCCACGGGCTCGATATCGGTGCCATATATATCAGCGCCCAATCGTGATGCTTCGAGAAGCATCACGCCGCCGCCCATGAACGGATCAAGGACTGAAAGTCCCTCGCAACTCCCCTCGTCGTAGTATGCTGACCAGAAGTTGCGATCTGAAGGTGTGGCCGCCGCAATAGCGAGTGACCTAGCCGTGGCTGCGAGTCGACGGGCAAACCACTTGTGAGACTGGTATGCCGGCCGCGGGCGGACGCCCTCCCGTTTCGCAATATGTGCGATCTCTCCCACCGGGAGGATACCGGCATCCAGCAACGACTGTTTTGGTAGCCTAGCCGTCATCGCACCCTCAACTCGCACTCACCGAGTTCCTCGAGTCCGGGCATCGTAAATGTCGATCCAGTACACAAGAAACCATATACTAGGTGCTTGAGGAGCCGCGAATCCCGTAGCGCGTTGATGTCCTTGGGAAGATAGTCCGCAAGGCGGCGACTAAGAACTACGACCATCTTGGTTTTGGCGCGGGAAACGATGACGTTGAAGCGGTTGATATTGTAGAGGAAGTCTTCCTCGCTAGCGATCTGATCGCTGTCGCCGAGACCAAAGGATGCGAACATCGCCACTTTTTCCTGCCCCTGAAAGCGCTCGACGGTGTCCACAGAGCGGAAAAGCTCCTCGGCCGTGTCGGCGTCAGGTTGCAGCGCCAACATAAGTGACTCTATGACCGCCGACTGCTGCGCTCGGTGAGGGGTGACGATGCCAACGCCCCTCTTGAAAAAAGCCGATCCCACAAAGGGTTGGCCCGTTTCGGGATCAATCAGTCGTCCATACAACCCGGCGACCAGGGAGGCCACTATTTTGGCTTCTCCGTCATTGCGCTGACTGCTGTATATGTCCGAGTGGATCACGGCTGCAAGCGGGTGGTTTGGATCGAGTATCGCGCGAATCTGATCCGACCAAGGAAGCTCCGCAGGAACTGAGGCCGGGCGTGCAATAGGGACAGGAGTTGACAGCAGCATCAGTTGATCGGGGAACTTCGATGTTAGGCCAGGATATCCGGTTATTGAGACGAACTCGATGATCTCCCTGTTTGACCGGTAGCTGACATCAAGCATTGTGGGCTCGATGAAGCGCGGGCTGCCGTCCGGAGTAGTCTGACCGTGCCGGTATTTGCGGAAGAAATCATAGATCGAGCCGACAACATGCTCAGCACCGGTTGGTGGATCAATCGGATGGATGGGCGCCATCTGTAAGTCGTCGCCAACCACAGTCATTTTAGCGCCATCGGCTAGGACACTGAACGCCACGCAAGCATGAGCGACGTCCATCTGTGACGCCTCGTCGATCAGTAAGTAATCAATGAAAGACTGAGGATTATCCTTGTCGCGCAGCCTGCTCAACCTGCTCAGCTGCTGCGCCGTCGCGCCGATTATAGTTGTTGCGCCATTTTCGAGCCTGGACAGGAGCTCCTGCGCGCTGATATCCTCGATCTTGGTCGCGACGACAAACTCGCGTAGAGCTGGATCGATGCCAGCCTCGGACGTGTCCGCTGACTTGAGTCGGGCAAACAGCACGTCCTGTCCTTTGAGACGCTTGGGCAACTTTCGCATCACGTTGTCGATGGCGACCCATGTTGGGCCGGTGATCGCAATTCGGATACTTCGCCCTTCGCTGTGGGCTTGAGCGATCAGCGCAACAAGCAATGCGGCCGAAGTCTCGCTTTTTCCAGTGCCAGGAGGACCCCAAAGCAAGCTTAGCCGTCGTTTCAGGCCATTTTTGATCGCAGTTACTTGAGCATCATTCTCTCTGACTTGTGCCGGGAGTGTGTCGAGACCAGCGCCTACGTCCTTGATGACGGGTCGCGCAAGAATATCCGCCTCCCAAATGAATGGCACCGCAGCACTGCCGGTTTCCTTGGTACGAGGCGTCGCGCCGCCAGATCGAATGACCCGCGGTGCATCGACGAGGGGGTCGTCAACGGAAATTTGGGGCACGCCGATCGAACTAAGAGCCGACCTCAATCGCGGCCCAACGAAATAATCGATGTGAAGCGGATCGATGATACCATATCGTGCCTTCTCTGCGCTCACCTCGAACGTCAGGTCGAAAATTCCGTATTGGACTAAGCGGTTCAGGATGTCATCGGCAGCGACAACTACAATTCGGCGAACGCGGTCGAACCTGACTAGCGAGACCTTGCAGGCTTTCCGTAACTTATGGCGGAGACGCCAGTCAGCGATATGCTGACCCATGCTCGGAAAATTGCTTGCCAGCTTGGCAAGCGTCCAATGCTGCATATGAAGGCAGTCCTCGGGCATTAGGGACAAGTTGAACTCATTCTCCTTGACCTTGGCCTCCGTGGACCGTTCCGACATCTCAAAAACCCACATGGCGTCATCCGGCACCAAGCTATCGAGGCCTTGTCGCTCCAACTCCTGTTTTCTGGCGTCATCCTTTAAGAGTTGAACAAGCCGGACGCTCTGGAAACGTGCTTCTCGCTCAAAAGGCGGCGTAGCCATCTGCAGGTCGACCTCTAGTGTCTGAGCCGCGTCCATCAACCGAGCGTGCTGGTAAATGACCTGTAGGTCTTGGGCGACTGCTGACAGCCTGTCACCGCCTCCAAAAACGCGGTCTATCGAAGGGGCTTCGGCGGTTAGTTTTGTATCGTCGGTCTTTTCGAGGTCGTATCGGAGCCGGTTCACCACCGACAAGGTCGCGCCGAGGCGCTGGCGCACAACACGACGGAGCTCTTCCTGGAAGTCGTCCGGCGTCTGGTCCCTGAATGGGCTCTTGTTCCCGGCCCATACCTCGTGACCGCGCTCAGAGGGAATTTGATCTGAAAGGGGATCGGCGAAGAAAGGATGCTGCCGGTAGTCGAAGACCTTTCGGTCAGCTGCAACGGGGATGCGGTAGGCGTTGGCGATGAAGCCTTGGCCGTAGTGGTATGGAATATCGGCGGCCAGCAACCGCACCATTTCGCTGACAATGGTAATTGGCGAGTTCCGCTCGACGTTCTCGGCCTCCTGCACCACCTCGTCGGGCGGAAATATCCACGCCATCGGTGAGAGGTCAGACCCCCGCTTCTTCTTGTCCACGGGAGCACTTCGGATCAACTCGAGATGGCGGCCCATCATCCGGCAGAACTGCTCGAAATTGAGCATGTCCCATATGTAAAATTGGATTGAGGGCTTGTAATTAGATTCGCCGGCGATCTCGTCCCGGGCCTTGGCTATCTGGTCGCGGAAGTCGAGTACCTTGTCGCGAAGGCGAGTGAGGAAATCGAGGAAGACCTCGCCTTCGGCGCGGAGGGTCTTGTCAGAAACCAGTCGCGCCTGGTCCCAGCGTTCAAACTGGCCATCTACCAGTACCTTGCCCCATGCCGTCCGCACAATTTCCCCGGTTTTCGGATCGCGCCTAACCGACTTCGGGATAAAAGCTTCGATCTGGCAACCCAATGCGAAGGTGATGCCCGTTGAGACATCAAAGTCTGCCGAAAGAGCAACGCGAAGATCGCTGAAGCGTGGCATGATCGCCGAGGTGCCTGTACGGTCCGGCAGCCGAGCTTCCCCACGATTTTGAAGAGTGCTAGCTCTCGCTTGAACGATATGCCGCGTCGCTCTTAGATTTTGGTGGGTTTCGAACACGCGGCTACCAGGCGATAGGTTTGCCAAGTCATCGATCTTCTTGACGTTGACGGATGTCAGTTTTCCGCTCGCGCCTTCTGAGAGGCCCGCAATACGGCTCAAGTGCTTCTCCCGCTCCGCCGTCGGCGAACAATACCTTTGATCGATGCTATCGAGCTCTTTGCCCGACCGAGTCCAGGGCAACCCGAGATAGTCGCAGCCAATGCAACGGCTGCTGATATGCAGCGGCAGATCTCGCCAGTCCTTCACGGAGATCACCTCGCGAAGGTCATGGGCCAAGAAGCGAACAACACGCCCCAGCACAACCTCAGCTGGCATTTCTTCGAGATCAATCTTGAATTGCTCATAGTATGCTGCCCTGTCCCGAACCAGTGAGCCGCGCCTAAGCTCTTCTGCTTCGAGTTGGCGAATGGCCGAACCCTCATGCGAGCCAGGCCAAATAGCAGCGTCGGCTAGCACCACAAAATGGTCTGTGCGCTTATTATCCACCAGCCATCCGGCAAGGGTCATGCCATAGTAGGCCAGCTCAGCGAAATGGGCAGGAGATGGCTGTTCGGAAAGCTTGATGTCGATGATCCGCAAACCAATCCGAAGGTCTTCTGGTCCTATTTCAACAACTCTGCCACCAGCATCGACAATTCGCCTGGAACTTCCTGTCGGCGCCATCGACAAAAGAATGTCGGGTCGGTTTGAGCCGAAACTCAGCGATACTTCCCGACCACCTGAAACTAGGTCCGTCAAGGTGTGCTCCCCAACGAAGCTATTCGTTACTTGATACAAGACTTCGAAGGCAAAATGTCCAGGCGTCCGAAGATGCTCCAGCGCTGCTTCCAGCGGAAGGTCCTCAAACGCTTGCTCCTCCTCTCGTACATAGGGTTTTGCAGCACCATGTCGGACAGCGTTAGTCCCAAAAATGTCGGTGATGGTGAAGTAGCACTCGCGCTCATAGGTTCGCCCCTGATCAGCAATGAGTTGCAAACCTGGACGACCCGTGTCCTTTTCTGGTGCATCCACCCGTCGGCGCGCATCGGCACTGGCATATAGATCGAGGCGAAGGCGGCGTCGACATTCTCCACGAATATACTTGGAGATTGCTCCCTTGGATAAGCGATACACTGGCAAAACTCCGTCAAACCACAATGCTAAAAAACCAAAAGTCGCTGCTAGTAGCTGGTAAGGCAACCCCAAGAAACAAAGAGCACCTATTTCTTCTTGTTTCCAACCCGAGCGCTGGTCAAGTGGGTCCAAGATTTGTGGGGTCTTTGTCCGCGAACGACACTAATGTTGGCGGCCGATGTGCGGCGATTCATCAATGATAAGAACATCGTGCTACGGCCTCAGGGCCGTGTAAATTGGCTGGATACTTAAGGGCTATCGATTCTAACTCTGCCTATTAGGTGCAGTTCCACGAATTCCGGCAAGGTTACCCGCAGTCAGGTCGGTGAGCAGCTCGGATTCTGAAAGCTAAGCCACCGATTAAACGTGTAAAACTCCCAACAGCGCTTCCTATACGAGACCGAACAGGAGATGAACTCGCGGCAATTAAGTCACGAGTTTTATTATGTATTCTGCCCATCCAAAGCTCTCTCCGCGTATGGTTCAGGACTATTGCCGCGTGCGTTTGGCTATGGCTTTCCCACCATTGGAGCTGGAAGCTCTTAGAACCTATTTCCTAGCGGCTTTAGCAGAGGAAAGCGTACCGCAGGCCAAAAACGGAAAGCACGATCTTTCCTTTCTGGCAGCGGCTACCGGAATCGAAATTGAGACCCTCGAAGAACGCCGTAAAGCCATCTCATCACTTCTTGACGCCTTGGTTCGTGGTCAGCGCCGCCGAGCTCCGCAGCCAACGAACATTAACCGATCCAAGCCGGCGAAAACAAAGCCGAAAGCCCGAACTCGGAAAGCACCTGAGCCAAGACCCGTCAAGAGAAAGAAATCTGGCTATGCCGCGAAGCCGGTTGTCGAACATCCGGATCCGCTATTCACCGAGTACGATGACCCCGATAAGTTTCGGGATGCCCTTAAGCTTCAGATGAAGCGCCATGGCGATACCACTTGGCATCTTTGCCGCGCCATGGATGTAGCCGGTCATATGCTCGATCGGCACGCACTGCGTAAATGGTGCCATGGTGAATCTGCGCCAACAACCGTTGACAGTTTCGCCATTCTCGCGGCCATCGAGCGCCGCTACTTGCTCCCTCGCGGATACTTCAAAACAAAGCTTCCGCACAAAAGTAGGGCGGCCCAGGGTAACGTGGTTAGCGGTGTTTCAGCATCAGAACGCCGTCGCCTTGCTTGGCATCTTCCCGATGACTTTTCTGACCGGTCACTTGAGGAACAGGAAAAGATCCTACAGTGGGTGCGGTCTGTCGTCATCAGCGGATCGACTGACTACAGGCGGTACCAAGCAGCAGCGGCCAAGCAGCGGTATGCGGTGCGATTCAGGTCGGCGCAGTTCCCACGGACTACCTCGGAGCAAAGCCGCAAAATCGTCGAGGATGACGAGGGCGATCCCGGCGCCGACGTCGATGTGGAACTGGTCTCAGCCGTGTTGGTCGCTCCACCTCATTTGGAGCGGGAAATGGCAGAGCTGCTGAGCTTCAAGACATCTACGCTTGCCGCTTTTGGTCTGCAACGGAACGGGGTTTGGGGCGCGCAAACTGCGTCACAAAAGGTGGAGCATTTGGGCTTGATGTTCGGTGCCTTAGCGGCTTCCCCAAGAAGCGGCGCCAGAGGCTTTGGCGCAAAATTGCAGCACCTTTGTTTCGCTCTTTTGGTTTTTCCGGCTGTCTGGGACTGGTATTTGCAGTGGCGCGAGCGTCGGCGCGGTTTTTACACGAAATGGGAAGTTGACATGCTCAGCGTCGTTTCGGCTCTTGTGCGTAAGGAGACGGGCTGGATGCGACAGTCTCCGCATTTGGCATCAGCGCTGAAACCAATCCCCGGGCTCGTTAGCGAACAAGATATCGTTCAGGCGAACCAAGATTGGGACGCAGCTTGTGACGAACTGCATAAACACGCCAGAAATCGTATCAAGGAAATTCAAAGGGTAGCTCGCGTTCACCGCGATCCGTTTGAGACTATATTGCCTGTTCTTGAGGCTTCGAGCCCGGTTGGTGAGTATCGAAAGATAACGGAGGAGATCGTACGTTTGATGCCGGAAGCGGATCGATATCCTCTCTCGGCGGCGGAAGCGGTGCGGTCATTCCTCATGCTACGCCTTGGCCTGCATCTTGGCCTGCGGCAGCGGAATCTGCGAGAGCTCCTGGTGTGTCCTCGCGGCCAATCGCCGCGCACGGAAAGGCAACTTGAAGAACTTCGGCGAGGTGAACTCAGGTGGAGTGATCGAGATCGTGGTTGGGAGGTCCTAATTCCGTCAGTTGCATTCAAGAATGCGAGCTCCTCGTTTTTCGGTTCGAAGCCATTTCGACTTGTTTTGCCCGATCTCGGCGGGCTCTATGAAATGATCCAAACTTACATCGAGCGGCATAGATCAAGGCTTTTGGGCGACGCTACGGATCCTGAGACGTTTTTCGTCAAAACCGTGAAGATTACCAGCGCCGACGCGGCCTACAACCAGACCACCTTCTACGAAGCGTGGCGCCTCACGATTCAACGCTATGGGATTCACAATCCCTATACAGGTCGCGGAGCTGTCGAGGGTTTGCTGCCGCATGGGCCGCACAACGTGCGCGATGTACTCGCAACCCACATCCTCAAGAAAACAGGCTCTTATGAACAGGCTTCATATGCCATCCAGGATACACCGGATATGGTGGCCAAGCACTACGGACGTTTCCTACCCCAGGACAAATCGGCCATAGCAGCCAATATCCTAAATCAGGTATGGGCGGAGTGAAGCCGTGCCATCAGTCTTCCCGGAGAGCGAAGTTGGATCAACTTCGATTATCATGCTGTTGTCTGGAAAAGCTCGTGCTGATATCGACGGTTGCGGGCCCTCGCAACCAACAAGCAATATGGTAGTGTAAGCAACGGTGGGTGCGCGGCCGAAAACTCTTCGCTGATCACGGAAACGTGAACGCTGAAAAATGATTTAAAATCAATGGCTTAAGTTTTGACGGTATTTCTGACGGTACGCAAATTTGCCTACCCAAAAACCACTTATGAAATCAAGTAGTTACGACTTCAGGATATGATGGAGTGGGAATAGGTCCCACAGTCAACGCGCTGCTTTACCAAGCGGGACCGTAAAACCGCTACATGCATCATTCGCCAGATTGCTCTTGCCGACAGGTGCAGGGTCGTTTTGTCATGCGCATCACCGCAGATATTGTATCCCAAAAGCAAAAATAAGGCTGACAGACCCCAATAAACAGGATTATGGTATCCCAAAAAGCAATGATAAGGAGGATATCAGATGGCGTCGTTCGAAGATGAAGTGCAATCGCATCCCAATTTGGTGGCATGGCTGCGCAACCAGAAGACGGGGCGGTATCAGTTTCCAGTGCCGCCGGAATTCACCAACTGGATGGAGGAGCAGCGGGCCTGGCGCGAGAGCGCGGCGTTGATGGATCAGTCCTTTCATATGACCGATCTCTATGTGAAGGGCCCCGACGTCATGCGGCTCCTGTCCGATATCGGGGTCAACAGTTTTGCCAATTTCGGACGCAACAAGGCCAAGCAGCTCGTGTGTTGCAATTATGATGGCTATGTCATCGGCGATGCGATCCTGTTCGGTCTGGAAGATGACGAAGTGAACGTGGTGGGGCGTCCGGTGGTGCCGAACTGGGTGCAGTTTCATGCCGAGACCGGGGGATATGACGTCACAGTCGAGCGCGATGAACGCAAACTCGACAATCCGGATGCGCCGCGGAAAACCTACCGCTACGAAGTGCAGGGGCCGAAGGCGCTAGAGATCCTGGAAAAGGTCAATGAAGGCGGGCCGTTGACCACCAAGTTCTTCAACATGGGTGAAATCACCATTGCCGGATGCAAGGCACGCACGCTGACCCATGGTATGGGTGGTGAAAAGGGGCTCGAATTGTTCGGCCCGGTTGAGGATGGTCCCAAGGTCAAGGCGGCTTTGATCGAAGCAGGAGCAGCGTTTGGGATGCGGCAGGTGGGTGCGCGGGCCTATTCCACGGCAGCACCGGAATCCGGTTGGGTGCCATCGCCGCTACCTGCCATTTACTCCGGCGAGAAAATGAAGCCCTATCGCGAGTGGCTGGCAGCCAATTGTTTTGAGGCCGTGTCGTCAATCGGCGGCAGTTTTGTCTCCGACAACATTGAGGACTATTACCTGACCCCGTGGGATCTCGATTATGGCCGGGTCATCAAGTTCGACCATGACTTCATCGGACGCGCGGCGCTTGAGAAGATGGCTGATGGGCCACACCGGCAGAAGGTCACGCTTGTCTGGGACAAGGAGGACGTTCTCAAGGTCTTTGGCGGCATGATGGATGATGAATTGCCCACCAAGTATCTGGAGATGCCCGCCGCACACTATGCAACGCATCCCTACGACCGGGTGCTGGTGAACGGCAAGGATGTTGGCTTCTCGATTTCGCCGGTGTTCTCGGCCAATGAGCGGGCCTGGATATCGCTTGCGATCCTGGAAGCGCCGCATGCCGAAACGGGAAGCGAAGTCACAGTCATCTGGGGTGAACCGGATGGCGGTTCGGAAAAACCAAATGTGGAGCGGCATCGCCAAGCCGAGGTCAAGGCCGTTGTGCATCCATGGCCGATCCATGAGGCATCGCGTTTGAGTTACCGCAAACAAAGCTGAGGACTGGAAACGCATGGCCGAACCAACTTCCACACTCGATCAAAACGATGGTGCGACCCGGCAAAGCCGAGTCGTCGACACGCTGCGTGATTGGGCGGCCAATGGTGAGCTGGCGCGGAATGAAAAACACTCCGAGGCGGCACTTGCCGCACGCCTCGGTGTTTCGCGCACACCTGTCCGACATGCACTGGCGATATTGGTCGAGGAGGGAGTACTGCAACGCGCGGGCGGGCGCGGCTATATCGTGCGCACCTATGATGCGTCAGACATTGTCGCCGCTATCGAAATGCGGGCGGCCATAGAAGGTCTGGCGGCACGCAAAGCCGCGATGGAGGGGGTGTCGGCGGAAACAGAGCGCCATTTGAGAGACTGCCTTGCAGAAGGCGACACCATCTTTACGGCGTCGGGCGAGCCGGTGGATGAACAGCGCTATGCCCGCATGAATGCGCGATTCCATGAACTGGTTATCGGCGCTGCCGAGACATCGCTGATGCAGGAAGTGCGGTCCATTCTCGACCGCGTGCCCTATGGCGAACCGGATGCAATCCGGTTCAGCAAAATGAATGCGAGAGATCGCGCCGCGCATCTTCATCAGGCACATCTGCAGCACCACTACATGGTGGCCGCCTTGCTGGCGCGGGATGGGGCGCGGGTGGAAAACCTGTTCCGTGAACACGGTGAGATGGTGAAGGTCAGCCTTGGACTCGCGCCGGGACCCTGGCAGCGCGGCAGCGGACCTGATCTGCCGATTGGCGATGACAGGCGCGAGAAACGCGATTTGTGAGTTTGAGGTTGGAAAGTGGTGCTTGTGGAACGTCAGCTGTCGTTCTTTGAGTCGGATTCTTTCGGCTCCGGTTCACGCGGATCGAATTTGATGAAGAGGCCATAAAAGCCCCACACGGCCAGTCCGATAAACATCATGCCCCAATAATTCTCACCATTGTAGAATTCGAAAAGTCCCCAGAGCGCTGGTCCGCATACGACCGCAATCCGAATCCAGAGCGGTTTAAAGAACGGGTCATTGAAATCTACAAATTTCATTGGGGTGCGTGCTCGCGGTTGGTTGGTATCGGGCCGGGAAGATATACATACATACCGGTTCAGGGTGAAGTCATCGACTGTCGCGCGGATAGATTTGACGTGACATTGTCAAATTGCGTCACGTTGCACTGTTTCAGCGCCCTGACGGGTTTCGGCGATGAGTTGATCGACAACGGCCTGAAACGCCGCTGTTTCGTTAGCGCCGGAACTGCGCGCGGTGGCGAATGTCGCGCGCTGCCGGTGTGCACTGGTGCCAGTTTCCAGAATGTGCCGCGCCGCTTCGACTTCCTTGACGCAACCGAAATGTTCGGCGTCCTCGCGGATGAGTTCGATCATCTCCGACAACAGATCGGCATAGGGCACGATTTCGCCGGTACCGAAATCCACCAGACCCTGATCAATGCCATATCGCTGCGCCCGCCAGCGGTTCTCTCCGATCAGGAAGCGTGAATAGGCGCGCCAGTTCTTGTTCTCCTTGCGCAGGCGCCACAACATGCGCAGCCAGCACCGAAACAGCGCGGCAATGGTCAGCCCGTCCTCAAGATGTGGGCAGACATCGGTGATCCGCATTTCGATGGTGGGGAAACGCCAGCTGGGCCGGCAATCCCACCAGATCATGCTGCCATCCTCGATGAGGCCGGCCTTGACCAGAACATCAACGGTGCGCCGGAACTCGGCAAAGCTGGTGAAACGCTCCGGCAATCCGGTGCGCGGCAGATCGTCAAACACGCTGAGGCGATAGGAGCAAAGGCCGGTATCCTGGCCGCGCCAATAGGGTGACGAGGTGCTAAGCGCTAGAAGATGCGGCAGAATGTAAGCGGCCTGACCAAGCAGGTCAGTGCGCAAATCCTCATCTTCAATGCCGATATGCACGTGCATGCCGCATGTCAGCAGGCGGCGGGCAACAGCCTGCATTTCTTCCGCGAGGTTGTTATAGCGATCCTTGTCTGTGTGCACCTGGCCTTCCCAGGCGGCAAATGGATGCGTTGAAGCGGCAATGGGCGCACATCCGTGCTTGTCGGCAACCGTAACAACTGCACCACGCAACCGGCGCAGCTCTTTGCGTGCCGTATCGATGCAATCACACACTGTGGTGCCGACTTCGATCTGCGACTGCATGAATTCCGACGTTGCCTGACCACCAAGACGATCCGTACACTCTTCAAGCAATTCATGCGGTGGTGTCGAGACAAGGTCGCGGGTCTCGCGATCGACCAGAAGATACTCTTCCTCGATGCCGATGGTGAAGGAGGGCTCTTTCATGCTCATTGCGCCCGCCGCGCATAGAGGCTGGAGTTTGCAAGAATGGGCGCCAGCGCATCGGCCAGCAGATCACCCATGGCAAAAGCATCTTCGGAAGAACTGATCAGGTCTTCACGCACCTCGATAAGCACACCGGGGCGTCCCGCAGCTTCGGCATGTTCCTCAATGGTGTAACCGAAGCGCGCCTTGCCCGAATAGGGCTCGTTCTCGCCGATTTCGAAGTCACCACGCTGTTTGAGCGTTTCAATGAGCGGCCGGGCGATGCGATCGTCCTCGTCCCACAATATGCCGATATGCCAGGGTCGGTTCTGCCCGGCGAGGTAGGGGGTGAAGGCGTGCATGGAGATGATCGCCGGCACCACGCCGCGCTGATCAAAGTTTTGCAAGTAGGCTTCGATTTGCCGGTGATACGGCCAGAAGCACGCTTCCTGCCGTTGTTGGATGTCATCTGGATCGAGCTGAGCGTTTGCAGGGATGATGGTTTCATCGCTGATTGTCGAAATGGAGCTTGGGTGATCAAGCTGCCGGTTGCAGTCGATCACCAGTCGCGAATAACCGGCGAGAACTGCCGGTGCATCGAACCGGTCCGCAAGCCGCTCACTCATTTGCGCTGCGCCAATGTCGAATGCGATGTGACGATGCAGGTCACGTTCCAGAAGACCAAGACCGTGCAATCGGGCGGGTACCGCATTGCTGGCGTGATCGCACATGACCAGAATGGGTGCCTGCCCATTAACATTGTAAACCCGAAACGGTGCCGGATCGTCAGGTGTCAGCAGGTCGGACGTGTTTGCGACTAGATCGTGCATGTGACGACTATACCCGGCTTGGCTGGCAAGTCATCAGGGCAATGCACAAGCCGGGTACGGTGAAAGGCTAGTTCAACACGCGTCGCAAACCTGCCTGCACGCGCAGCAGCTCCGGCAAGTAGCGCGCGATGACATCTTCTATTGGTTCTTGTGTGGCGGCCAAACCGATATTGAGCGCAGCAACTGTCTCGCCGCGCGTGTTGAACAATGGCACCGCCAGCGAACGTAACCCGGTTTCCACTTCCTGATCGATGGCTGCGAACCCGGTTTCACGCGCCTTGGCGATGCGCGCCATGATGGCATCAGGCTCCGTCAGGCTCGCCGGAGTGCGTGGCGTGAGATCGGACACCTCGATCCGCCGCCGCGCTTCAGCCTCGGGCAGGGCGGCAAGCAAAACCCGGCCCATAGATGTGCAATGCGCCGGCAATCGCGAACCGGGCATCAGCCCGATCGACATCACCCGCTTTTGCGCCGCGCGGGCGAGATAAACGATTTCCGTCTCATCCAGTATTGATACCGAACAGGACTGCCCGACCTGTTCGGTGAGCTGATCGAGCCAGGGTTGGACGATTTGGGGCAGGGGGAGCGCGGCGAGTGCACTCATCCCCAGGCGCAGAATCTGCGGCGTTAGCGTGAAATACTTGCCGTCATAATCGGCATATCCTTCAGCATTGAGCGTCAGCAGGCAGCGTCGCGCTGAAGCGCGGTCCAGCCCGGTCTGCGTCGCGACGTCCGAGATCGAAAGCCGCGGCGTGTCTGCGCCGAAGCAGGCGATAACCCGCAGGCCCTTGGCGAAGGAGGCCACATAATCTGTCTGTTTGTTCAACATGTGAACACAATGATGCATAAATTGAACAAATGTCAAACTATGCACAAACCGGCTGGCCTCAGAGTGAAGCGGGATGTATCCAGAAGGCACAGTTTCGAATGTCGATAGTCCAGAGGAGACAGCTGGATGGATAAAACCATAGCAACACGTGCCGATGCCGTGTCGCAGATCACTGACGGATGCGTGCTGATGATCGGCGGGTTTGGCGGGTCAGGGGCACCGATCGAACTGATTCACGCCCTGATCGACCGCTACAAAGCGACTGGCAGCCCCGGCAACCTGACGGTCATCAACAACAATGCCGGCAATGGCAGTATCGGCATCGCCGCGATGATTGATGCCGGCATGGTCAAGAAGATGATTTGCTCGTTCCCGCGCTCGTCCGATCCGCGCGCCTTCACCGAAAAATATATGGCTGGTGAAATCGAACTCGAACTTGTGCCACAAGGCACTCTGGCCGAACGCATCCGCGCGGCGGGGGCGGGCATCCCGGCATTTTACACGCCGACGAGCTATGGCACGGAACTGGCTGAAGGCAAGCCGGTCGAAGAGTTCGATGGCAAACACTATGTTCGAGAGCGCTGGCTCAAGGCGGATTTCGCCATCGTGAAAGCAGAGTTGGGTGACATTTACGGCAATCTCACCTACCGGTTGGCCGGACGCAACTTCAACCCGCTGATGTGTATGGCAGCGGACCACACTGTGGCTCAGGTGCATAAACTGGTGCAGCCGGGCGAAATCGATCCCGAGCAGGTGATCACGCCGGGCATTTTCGTGGATGGCGTGGTGGAAGTCGCAGACCCGCAACAGGAAGAAGCCCTGATCCGCGCCGGGGAGGTTTACGCATGACCATCGAAAAGCTCAGCAACGCCCAGATCGCCTGGCGTGCAGCGCAGGACATTGAAGATGGTGCTTACGTCAATCTCGGTATCGGCTTTCCCGAAATGGTTGCACGGTTCCAGCCTGAAGGCCGCGAGGCGGTGTTTCATACTGAAAACGGTGTGCTTGGCTTCGGCCCGGCCCCGGAGCCGGGCGAAGAGGATTGGGATCTCATCAATGCGGGTAAGAAGGCGATCACGCTCAAACCTGGCGCCAGCTTCTTCCACCATGCCGACAGCTTTTCCATGGTGCGCGGTGGCCACCTCGATGTGGCTATCCTCGGCGCCTATCAAATCGCGGAAAATGGCGATCTCGCCAACTGGCGTGTCGGCTCCAAGGGTATTCCGGCAGTCGGAGGCGCCATGGACCTGGTACACGGGGCCAAGCGCATCGCAGTGGTCACTGATCACGTCACCAAGGACGGGCAGCCAAAACTGGTTGAAAAATGCACCTTCCCGCTCACCGGGGTCGGGTGTGTGACGCGGGTCTACACATCCCTTGCGGTGGTGGATATTGAAGATGGACATTTCGTGTTGCGCGAAAAGTTGCCCACCATCTCACTTGAAGACCTGCAAGCGCTGACCGGTGCCAAACTGCATGTTGAAGGCGAGGTCGGCGATCTGAAGGTTCCGGAGGTGTCCTGATGCACGAAGCTTACATCTGCGCCTATGTGCGTACTCCCATCGGCCGCTTTGGCGGTGCGTTGAGTTCTGTTCGTGCCGATGATCTGGGCGCGGTCCCGATCATGGCGCTGATGGACCGGTATTCGGACATCGATTGGGCGGCGGTCGACGAAGTCATTTTCGGCTGCGCCAACCAGGCCGGCGAAGACAACCGCAATGTCGCGCGCATGAGCGCATTGCTGGCAGGGCTGCCAGACACTGTGCCGGGGACCACGGTCAACCGCCTCTGCGGTTCGGGCATGGATGCGATCATCACGGCCGCGCGCGCCATCAAAGCCGGTGAAGTTGACCTGGTGATTGCCGGTGGCGTGGAGAGCATGAGTCGGGCACCATTTGTAATGCCCAAAGCAGAAACGGCGTTTTCCCGCAAAGCAGAGATTTACGACACGACAATCGGCTGGCGGTTCATCAATCCGCTGATGAAAGAACAGTATGGCGTCGATTCCATGCCGGAGACCGGCGAAAACGTCGCGGACGATTTCAAGGTCAGCCGCGAGGATCAGGACAGGTTCGCGCTCGCCAGCCAGCAGAAGGCCGCTGCAGCGCAAAAGAATGGCCGCCTGGCGAAAGAGATCGTGCCTGTAACCATCCCGCAGCGCAAAGGTGACCCGATCATCGTCGACGCGGATGAGCACCCGCGCGAAACTTCATTGGACAAACTTGCCAAACTACCGACCCCGTTCCGCGATAGCGGCTCCGTGACGGCGGGCAACGCATCGGGCGTGAATGACGGCGCTGCCGCTCTACTCATCGCGTCGGAAGCTGCGGTTGAAAAACATGGGCTGACACCCATCGCCCGCATTCGTGGTGGTGCAACCGCCGGCGTGCCGCCGCGCATCATGGGTTACGGCCCGGCACCCGCAACCCGGAAACTGCTGGCGCGGCTTGGCCTGCAAATGGCGGAATTCGATGTCATCGAACTCAACGAAGCCTTTGCCAGCCAGGGCCTGGCCGTTTTGCGTGATCTTGGCGTTGACGATGCCGATGAACGTGTCAATCGCAATGGCGGGGCGATCGCGCTTGGTCATCCGCTTGGCATGTCTGGTGCACGCATCACGGGTACGGCAGCGCTTGAGCTGAAAGAGACCGGCGGAAAACTGGCACTCGCGACTATGTGCATTGGCGTTGGGCAGGGCATCTCCGTCGCGCTCGAGGCGGTGTAGCGGCGCTGTCATCACAATGAATTTTGTCCAGAGGACAAAATCTGTCGTGTGCAGGCTTGTCGGCGACCTTGGAGAGATAGTACCAGACCCAACAAAGCACTTATCTTTTCTTCGGAAACTGAGGTGGGGACGGTTCCATGGCTGAACGCGAGTCGATGCCGGTCGATGTTGTTATTGTCGGAGGCGGTCCGTCCGGGCTTTCTGCTGCCATTCGGCTAAAACAGCTCGCAGACGAAGCGGGCGCTGACTTGTCCATCGTGGTATTGGAAAAAGCATCCGAAATCGGCGCGCAGGTGCTGGCGGGTGCTGTTTTCGACCCCGTGGCGCTCAATGCCTTGATTCCTGACTGGAAGGACAAGGGCGCCCCGCTCGAAACTGAGGTTTCGTCGGATCAATTCTGGCTGCTTTCGGAAGGTGGCGGGTTTTCCATCCCGAACTTCCTGTTGCCGCCGCTGTTCAGCAATCACGGCAATTATGTCGCCAGTCTTGGCAATCTCAGCAAATGGCTGGGTGAGCAGGCCGAAGCGATGGGGATTGATATCTTTCCCGGATTTGCGGCAACGGAGCTGCTTTACGACGAAGCCGGCAAGGTGGCCGGTGTCGCCACTGGGGACATGGGTGTCGCCAGGGACGGGTCGGAAAAAGGCACTTACACGCCCGGCATGGAGCTGCATGCCCGCTACACGCTGATCGGCGAAGGTGCGCGTGGATCGTTGGCCAAACAGTTGATCACCAAATTCGGTCTCGATCGCGACAGTGGTCCGCAACATTACGGCATCGGCATCAAGGAGATCTGGGAGGTCGATCCGTCAAAGCACAAGCCGGGCCATGTGGAACATCATCTTGGCTGGCCGCTCTCCAACGATACGGGCGGCGGCGGGTTCGTTTACCATGCCGAGAACAACCTCGTTTATGCCGGGTTTGTCGTTCACCTGAATTACACCAACCCGCATCTGTCGCCTTTCGACGAGATGCAGCGCTGGAAAACCCACCCACGCATGAAAACCCTGCTTGAGGGTGGGAAACGCATTGGATACGGCGCACGCGCAATGACATCCGGTGGCTGGCAATCAATACCCGAGCTGGCTTTCCCGGGCGGCGCTTTGATCGGGTGTTCAGCGGGCTTCATGAACCTGCCGCGCATCAAGGGTGCGCACAACGCCATGTGGTCCGGCATGAAAACGGCGGAAGCCGCGTTCGCCGCGCTGCAAGCCGACCGCGGCAACGACACGCTTGAAGGCCTCAAGCAAACCGTTGTTGCCGGTCCGATCGAGAAGGATCTGAAGCCGGTACGCAACGCCAAGCCAATGCTGCCGACCTACGGCACCATGATGGGCACATTCTTTTCCGGTATCGATTTGTGGTGCAACACGCTTTTCAAGGCATCGCCGTTTGGCACCATGCGCCATGCCAAACCGGATCATGCCTATATGAAACCGGCCGCCGATTGTCCCAGGATCGATTATCCGAAACCGGATGGCGTGTTGACGTTTGATCGCAGCTCGTCGGTGTTCCTTGCCAATCTCGCGCATGACGAAGACCAGCCAGTCCATTTGCAATTGATCGACCCGTCCGTGCCGATTGAAAAGAATCTGCCGCTCTATGATGAGCCGGCACAGCGCTATTGTCCGGCTGGCGTGTACGAAGTTGTCAGGGAAGGCGATGGGGCTCCGCAGTTCCGCATCAACGCCGCAAACTGCGTGCACTGCAAAACCTGCGACATCAAGGACCCGGCACAAAACATCAATTGGGTGCCACCTGAAGGTGGCTCCGGTCCCAACTATCAGGGCATGTGAGTTCCCTTAGAGTCTTGCCTGTTGGCAATGATGAGCGATTGAGGCAAAAATACTCTCGCGGTTTCGGGAGGTCTCAATGCTTGTTCTCATACTCGGTCTTGTCCTTTTCCTCGGCATCCACTCGGTGCGCATGATTGCACCCGGCTTTCGCGATCAGCGCATGGAGGCCATGGGTGAAAATGGCTGGAAAGGTGTCTTTGCAGTCATATCACTTGTGGGATTGGCTCTCATTATCTGGGGCTGGTCGAAGTACCGGCTCGAGGCGCCCGAGATTTATCAACCGCCCGAATGGGGTCGTCACGCCAATTATCTGCTGACATTGCTGGCCTTCATTCTCATTGCGTCCGCGAATGTGAAAGCGGGCCGCATAAAAGCAGCTGTCGGCCACCCGATGCTGCTGGGAACCATTTTCTGGTCTTTAGGACACCTTCTCGCCAACGGCGACCTGGCCTCCATCCTGCTGTTCGGCGCATTTCTTGTCTACGCGATTGCAGACCGGATCGCAGTGGTTGGACGTGCGGACTCGCCACCGGTTTTCGTGAGCTATCGCGGTGACGTTATCGCGATTGTTGGTGGCGGTGTAGTTTATGCAGCGTTTCTGTTCTGGCTGCATGGTGCGTTAATCGGCATGCCGCTTTTCTAGCGCCCCGCGCACTTCACGCAGGTTGGTGTCGACGGATCGATCTCCAGCCGTCCCGGTGCGATTTCTTCGCCGCACTCGGTGCACCAGCCGAATTCGTCGTCCTCAATCCGCGTCAGAGCCTGTCCGATGCGGATTAGTTCGTGGCTGCGCTGGCGCTCCTGCGCCTGTGCCATTTGCTGCTGTTGCAACGCATCAATACGTGAAACACGCCCGACAGATTGCTGGTCGAGCGCAACCGCCTGGCGGCTATCGGCACTGCCGGCCCTCTGCGCCAACAGTTCCGCTTGCCGCTCCTCCAGTCTCTGGCGGTATTTCTCAAGCGTTTTGGTGTCCATGATCGGCAGAGTTTCTGCTTCACCAAGGCTTGTCAAACACGCGCACATCGTTCAATTGCAAAACCGCAAGCAGATCACTATTGTGCGCCGAAATTCAAAGGACCGGACGGGACATGTCGGAAGAAAATATTTTCAGCGAAGTCGATGAGGAACTGCGCAACGAACGGATGCGCAATCTCTGGCGTCAGTACGGGCCATATGTGATTGGCGCCGCGTTTGCGATTGTCCTTCTCGTTGCCGGAACCGAGGGCTGGAAGTGGTGGCAGCAGAGCAATGCAGCTCGCTCGTCCGATGCGTTCTATGCAGCCTCCGACCTTGCCGCGGAAGGAGACGTAGCCGGTGCGCAGGCCGCGTTGGAGCAGCTCGCCGCGGATGGCAGCGGTCAGTACCCGGTTCTGGCGCGATTCCGTCAGGCCGCATTGCTGGCGGAAGACGGCAAATCTACTGAGGCGGTTGCCGCCTATGATGCGCTTTCGACCTCGCTGTCGAACCAGCATTTGCGGGATCTTGCTCTGGTCATGGCGGCCTATGTGCTTGTCGATGACGGCGATCCCGAAGCCGTGCGCGCCCGTGTCGGCAGTCTCGTGGCACCAGATGATCCGATGCGTAACACGGCGCGTGAAGCGCTGGGTCTGGCCTATTATGCCGCTGGAGATGCGCAGACCGCCAAGTCCGTGTTCGAGGAGATTGCTGCCGATCCGGACGCCAGCCAGCAGGCGCAGGGCCGGGTGCAGCTTTACATCGGGCAGCTTATCGCCGAAGGCGCGGTTGAACCGGAGCCTGCGCAGGTTGACGATGCTGCGGCGGAAGAGGCAGCTGCTGAATAGCGCACAAGCCGTTCTTTGAAGGAGATGGGGCGCCGATGAGCGTGACCGTAGCCATTGTCGGCCGTCCCAATGTCGGCAAGTCGACGCTATTCAACCGCCTTGTAGGCCGCAAGATCGCGCTGGTGGACGACACACCCGGCGTGACCCGTGATCGCCGTGAGGCCGAGGGCCGTATCGCAGAATTGCGGTTCAAACTGCTCGACACCGCCGGGTTCGAAGATGCGACCGACGACAGTCTTGAAGCGCGCATGCGCAAGCAGACGGAAGCCGCAATTGCCGAGGCCGATATCATCTTGTTCATTGTCGATGCCCGTGCCGGTGTGACCCCTCTTGATGAGCGCTTCGCCCAGCTTCTGCGCAAGGCCAATAAGAAGGTCCATCTGATTGCTAACAAGGCCGAAGGCCGCGCGGCAGAACCCGGCATTGCCGAATGCTACAGCCTCGGATTTGGTGATCCCATTCCGCTGTCAGCTGAACACGGTGAGGGTATTGGCGATCTTTATGCCATCGTCGCCGATGAGATCGAGAAGAGCGATGCAGGCGAGAGCGATCCATTTGCCGCTTATCTCCCTGAAGTCGATGTTGATGTTTCTGAGGAAGTCGAGGGCGATCAGGAAAGCCTGCGCTGGAACCCGTCGCGCTATCTCAATGTCGCGATTGTGGGGCGGCCCAACGCGGGTAAATCGACCCTCATCAACCGGCTTGTCGGTGAGGAGCGGCTGCTGACAGGTCCGGAAGCCGGCATTACGCGCGATTCCATTATGGTGCCATGGGAGTGGAACGGCCGGGTGATCAATCTGGTTGATACCGCCGGCATCCGTCGCCGCGCCCGTGTGCAGCAGAAGCTCGAAAAGCTCGCCGTCTCCGATGCGTTGCGCACGATCCAGTATGCAGAAGTCGTCATATTGATGCTTGATGCAACCAAGCCGTTCGAAAAGCAGGATTTGCATTTGGCCGACCTTGTGCAGCGCGAGGGGCGGGCGCTGGTGATCGCAGTCAACAAGTGGGACCTTGTTGAGGATAAAAACAAGGTTTTGGCCGATCTGCGCGAGGCCTGTGAGCGCCTGTTGCCACAGTTGCGCGGCATCCCGCTCGTCACGCTGTCCGGCCTCAAAGGCACCAACATTCCGCGCTTGATGGACGCTGTCTTCAAGATCGAGGAAATGTGGAACGCCCGCATTTCAACATCGCGGCTCAACCGCTGGCTGACCGGTATGGTCGAATCGCACCCGCCACCCGCAGTTTCCGGCCGTCGTCTCAAACTGCGTTACATGACTCAGGCCAAGTCCCGTCCACCGAGTTTCGTACTGTTCTGTTCGCGACCGGATGCGCTGCCTATGGCCTATCAGCGCTACATCATCAACGGTATCCGTGAAACGTTTGGTATTCAGGGCACGCCGATCCGATTATGGGTGCGCGGTGGGGAAAATCCCTTTGCTGGTAAGGCGCGCAAACGCTAACCTCCGACCCGGAGGCGCGGCGTGCATAAGACCAAAGAACTGCTCAAATCCGTATTCGGCTATGAGACTTTCCGGCCGGGGCAGGAGGACATTGTGTCCGCCATCCTCGGCGGCGAGGATGTGCTGGCCATCCTGCCGACCGGAAGCGGCAAATCGCTTTGCTACCAGCTCCCCGCGCTGAGACGTGAGGGGCTGACGCTGGTCATCTCGCCTTTGATCGCACTCATGCGCGACCAAGTGGCCTACCTCAAGCAGAATGGCATCCAGGCCGGAGCGCTGACGTCCAACAGTTCGCCGGAAGAACGCGAAGAGATTTTCGATGCTATCGACGCGGGTACCCTCAAGCTGCTCTACCTCGCCCCGGAACGCCTTGAGGGCGCGCAGCCATTACTCGCCCGCGCCGGAGTGACAATGCTGGCGGTGGACGAGGCACACTGCGTCAGCCAGTGGGGGCACGACTTCCGGCCAGACTATCTGCGCATCGGCGACCTGCGCGATATGCTTGGCAATCCCCAGATCGCCGCCTTCACGGCGACCGCCGATACCGAGACGCGCAAGGATATCGTTGCGCGGCTGTTTGGCGCGCCACCCCGTACCTTCCTGCACGGGTTCGACCGGCCCAACCTTTTCCTTGCGTTTGCCCCCAAGGCCAATGCTCGTACGCAACTCGCCGATGCGCTTGAAAGCCATAAAGGGGAAGCAGGCATAATCTATTGTTCGTCGCGCAAGCGAACAGAAGAGTTTGCGGCGTTTCTTTCTGGCAAGGGCCATGCCGCTTTGCCCTATCACGCCGGTCTCGATGCTGAAACACGCCAGCGTAACCAGGAGCGGTTCACCCGCGAGGATGGGGTGGTGATGGTCGCGACGGTTGCGTTCGGCATGGGGATCGATAAACCGGACGTGCGGTTTGTGTTTCATGCCGATCTGCCAGCATCCGTCGAAAGCTATTATCAGGAAATCGGACGTGCGGGGCGCGACGGCCTGCCGGCAGACACGCTGACCCTGTTCGGCCTTGACGATATCCGGCTCAGGCGCCGCCAGATCGATGACAGTGATTCACCAGATGCCCGCAAGCGCGCCGATCATTTGCGGCTCAATGCGCTACTGGCCATAGCAGAAGCGCCGCAATGCCGCCGCCAAACGCTGCTGGCCTATTTCGGGGAAGAGGCTGCACCGTGCGGGCATTGCGATTTGTGCAAGAACCCGCCCGACGTCATCGACGGCACCATCGTCGCGCAAAAGGCACTCTCCGCCATTGTGCGCACGGGTGAACGTTTTGGCGTTGAGCATTTGATCGCTGTGCTTTTGGGCGAAGAAACAGACAGGGTTATTGAGTGTGGTCACAACGCCCTGCCGACTTACGGTGTCGGCACCGAATTCGGGCGCGGAGAGTGGCGGGGAGTGTACCGGCAGTTGCAGGTGACGGGACACGCGACAGTCGACACGGCATTCGGCGGCTGGAAGATGACCGAGACGGGTTGGCAGGTGCTACGTGGCAAGGCAGAATTCCGCCTTCGGCGCGACACACTGAAACCGGCCCGGCGCCGCCGGGAGAAAACGCCGGCTATCAGTCAGGTCGATGCAGCCGATGCGCCTCTGCTTGAGGCGCTTAAGGCGAAGCGGCGCGAGCTTGCCGGCGAGGCCAATGTGCCAGCCTATGTGATTTTCGCGGATCGCTCGCTCATCGATATGGCGAGCAAGCGCCCGCAATCGCTTGACGCCATGGCTGACGTTCATGGCGTCGGTTCGGCCAAGCTCAAAAAATTCGGATCTGTGTTTCTCGATGTGATCGCGGAGGCCAGTTGACGTTTCGCGTCAGCGCACGATGACCGGCGTGCCAACAGGCACGCGCCGGTAGAGATCGATAACATCCTGCTGCAACAGCCGCACGCAACCGCTTGAGACGGCGCGCCCGATTGAACTTTCATCGGGGTTGCCGTGGAGGCGATATAGCGTGTCGCGCCCGTTACGGTAGATGTACAGCGCCCGGGCGCCGAGTGGATTATTCGGACCCGGCGGCATGCCATTGGCCCATTTCGCCAGTTCCGGTTCGCGGGCGATCATTGGTTCGGGTGGTGTCCATGTCGGCCACGTGGCTTTGCGTCCGATGACGCCGCGCCCCGACCAGGCAAAACCATCACGTCCGATGCCGATGCCATAGCGCATGGCGGTGCCGTCCTCGCCAACCAGATAAAGATAGCGCGCACCCGTATCCACAACCAGTGTGCCGGGGCGTTCTCCGGTCGGGTCGCGAACTTCCGCGCGATAATAGGCAGGGTCCAGCCGCCGCAGGTTCACCGCAGGCACCGGATAGGGCTCATCCGGAATGGCGGCATACATCCGCACAACGCTGTCGTCGATGCGTACCGGACCGCTACCCGGACGCAGGGATGAGACGCGCGAAACACGGGACTGGCCGCAAGCCGATAACGCGGTTGCGCAACACAACCCGGCGCCGAGGCCAAGCACATTGCGACGGGTCAATGTGGACATTAAACGCACCATAGAACAATCGAACTTCAGACAGAGAGTGCCCAAAGACTTCTGAAATATGGTTAATGAATTGGAAGTTAGTGAGGCGTGCACCTATAGCGGTGTCAGCGAAGAATCCTTGGCATCAAACAGCATGCCGTTCTCGTTGAAGTCCGGACTGATCATGTCGATCAGCATGGGCGCCACCTCGGCGGGTGCCGGCAAGGTCATCGGATCTTCACCCGGCACGGCCTTGGCCCGCATCGCTGTGCGCACCTGACCGGGATAGAAAATGTTGGCATTGACAGATGTCACATTCATCTCACCGGCATAGGCTTTGACCATGGCATCAAGCGCGGCCTTGCTTGCAGCATAAAGCCCCCAATAGGGTTTGACACTTCTTGCTGCGCCCGAGGATACGAACACAGCGCGCCCGGCATCCGATTTGCGCAATGGCAGATCGAATGAACGCAACAGGCGATAGTTTGCCGTCACGTTGATGGCCATGGTTTTTTCGAATTCCTTGACGTCGATATGCGGCACAGGGCTGATGACGCCGAGCGCACCCGCATTGCCAACCAACCCGTCCAGCCGGCCCCAGCGTTCGAAAATGGCGGCCCCCATGCGGTCGATACCATCGAAGTCGGTGAGGTCGAGCGGCACGAGCGTTGCCGATCCGCCGAGTTTTTGAATTTCGTCGTCAAGCTCTTCCAGCGCACCCACGGTGCGGGCAACGGCGACGACATGGGCGCCGCGCTTGGCAGCCTCCACCGATGCGGCGTAGCCAATGCCCCGCGATGCCCCGGTGATCAGGACCACCCGGTCAGCCAGATCAGATTTTTTGGTCATTTATCCGGCCTCTTTGAGCAGCGATATTTTCTTGCGTTCCGGTCTGTCCGTGCCGGTCAGGTCGGTCAGTGGTGTTGGATAGTCGCCGGTAAAGCAATGGTCGGTGAATTGCGGTTGGCTATTATTGCGCGGCGTGCCGCCCACAGCATCATATAGCCCGTCAATGGACAGGAACTGGAGCGAATCCACGCCGATATACTGCCGCATGGCATCGAGATCGCGATACTGATTGGCGAGCAGTTTTTCAGGGTCCGGCGTGTCGATGCCGTAATAGTCGGAGTGGGTGATCATCGGGCTGGCAACCCGCATATGCACCTCTTTTGCACCGGCTTCGCGGATCATCTGCACGATCTTGAGCGAAGTAGTGCCGCGCACGATGGAATCATCCACCAGCACAACGCGTTTGCCGTTGATCTGTTCGCGGTTGGCCGAATGCTTCAGCCGTACGCCCAGGGCGCGGATGCTCTGGGTCGGTTCGATGAACGTCCGGCCCACATAATGGTTGCGGATAATGCCGTATTCAAATGGGATGCCGCTTTGTTGCGAGAAGCCAAGCGCTGCAGGCGTGCCGCCATCGGGAACCGGTACGATGACATCTGCCTCGATCGGTGATTCACTTGCGAGGTTGATGCCCATACGCTTGCGGGCTGTATAGACGCTGCGGCCGCCGACGATGGAATCCGGCCGGGCAAAATAGACATATTCGAACAGGCAAATCCGTTCCGGTTTCGCATCGAACGGTTTGACGGAATCAATGCTGATCGAGCCGTCCGGCTGGATTTCGCAGATCATCACTTCGCCATTCTCAACATCACGGATGAACTTCGCACCGATAATATCGAGGGCGCAGGTTTCCGAGGCGAAGATCGGCTTGCCGTCCAACTCACCATAAACGAGGGGGCGGATGCCGTTGGGATCGCGGGCGCCAATCAACTTGGTGCGGGTGACAGCGACCATAGAATAAGCACCCTCGAGCTGGGTGATCGCATCGACGAACCGGTCTGCTGAGTTTTTCTTTTTCGAACGGGCAATAAGGTGCAGCACGACTTCGGTATCGGATGTCGATTGGCAAATGGCCCCGTTCGCGATCAATTCGCGGCGCAGGTGCAGCCCGTTGGTGATATTGCCATTGTGGGCAATAGCAATGCCGCCGACTTCAAGTTCGGCAAACAGCGGCTGCACATTGCGGAGAATGGTCTCGCCGGTCGTTGAATATCGGACGTGACCCATCGCAGCTTTACCGGGCAATTTGTCGATAATGGCGCTATCGGTGAAGTGGTCACCCACCAGCCCGAGCTGGCGCTCTGAGTAGAACTGCTGGCCATCGAATGACACGATACCGGCGCTTTCCTGCCCGCGATGCTGCAGGGCGTGCAGCCCCAGCGCGGTCAGTGTCGCGGCGTCTTCATGGTCAAGAATGCCGAACACGCCGCACTCTTCGCGCAGCGTATCGCCATCCATGTCCAGCCACATCTGATTATCTTCGCGTTGCGCGGAAGGCGGCAGTTTATCGTTCACTTGGTCGTTTACCTCGCGATGCCGGATGCCAAGCCTCGTGGATCCGGGTAAAGTAAGCCGCAGATAAATTGACCGGACAAAGGCGCTTGGCCGCCGTCAGGTCTGTGTACTGTCCGTTTCGTCGGTCGCCGGTAATGTTTCCAGATCGTCATCAAGGAAACCGGTCACCGCTTCTTCCAGATCGTCCGGAAGCATCCGTACCAGCCCGTCACCCAGTGAAGCAAGAGGCGGCACAGTACGTGACCCATCAACGAACTGTCCGAAACCGCCCCAGTTCAACCACTGACCAAAGATCACGACAACAACGGCGATAAGAATGCCGCGCAGTCCGCCGAACACGAACCCGAGCGTTCTGTCGAGCGGACCGATGCGCGAATCAACGACGAAATCTGCAATGCGCATTGTGATCAGGTGCAGGACTATCAGGGACAAAATGAATGTCACGATGACCGTCGCGACGTCTGCGACAATCTCTTCGCGGATGTAACCGCGGGCGATTTCGGGGTGATATTCCCACATCCAGATGGCAATAGCCGCCGAACCGGCCCATGTGGCAAGGGAGAGGACTTCGCGGGTCAGGCCGCGCGAGGTCGCGAGAATGGCCGAAATCAGCACTAATATTCCGACCGCGACATCAAAAGCTGTAAGCATGAACCGATTGGTCCCCGACATGGCTCTTCAGCAATTCCGGAAAAGTGGTAACCGGTTTTCCGATTGGAATTGCGCGAAACAATCTAGACGCCCCGTTTAGCCCTTTCGCGCCGCGAATCCAAGAACCCGTCAAAGCTTTTGGTTAGTCTTCAACTACTGGCTGCTCTCCACCCGCCGCAATGCCGCTGACAAGGTCCGCCAGTGCGCTGAATTCGTTCAACGTGAGGTCCTGCTTCCGGTCGGTATCGGCAATCCGGCCCGTATAGGCGGTGGCAAAGCCTAGTTTTGCGGCTTCGCGCAGACGCAGGGACGCATGCACAACCGGGCGCACGCCACCCGACAGGCTGATTTCACCGAAATAAACCGCATCCGGGGGCAGGGGCGCATTGGTGAGTGAAGAAATCAATGCCGCTGCGACCGCAAGGTCTGCCGCCGGTTCATTGATTTTCAAACCACCCGCGACGTTGAGATAAATATCGTTCGCACCGATTCTCACCCCGCAGCGGGTCTCCAATACGGCCAGAATCATCGATAGGCGCGCCGAATCCCAGCCAACCACCGCTCGTCGCGGCGTACCAAGCGGTGAGGGGGCTACAAGAGCCTGAATTTCAATGAGGACCGGACGCGTGCCTTCAATGCCAGCAAACACAGCTGAACCGGTCGCGCCTTTGTCGCGCTGATCGAGAAACAGTGCCGATGGATTGGCGACTTCACCCAGACCGTTCTGGGTCATCTCAAAGACGCCGATCTCGTCGGTTGCGCCGTAGCGGTTTTTCACACCGCGCAGAATGCGGAAGGTATGGCTGGCATCGCCCTCGAAATACAAAACCGCATCCACCATGTGCTCTACCACGCGCGGCCCGGCGATCTGCCCGTCCTTGGTGACGTGTCCCACCAGCACAACGGCGGCGCCGGTCTTCTTTGCAAAACGCGTCAGGGCCTGGGCGCTTGTGCGCACCTGTGTGACGGTTCCCGGCGCGCTTTCCACCCTGTCTGTCCACAAGGTTTGGATAGAATCGATGATGACGAGGTGCGGAGTGTCAGCATTTTGTAGCGTTGCGAGAATAGTTTCGACATTTGTCTCACTCGCAAGCATCACCGGTGATTCCGCAAGGCCCAACCGCTGTGCTCTCAGCCGCACCTGCGCGATGGCTTCTTCGCCGGAGATATAGATCACGCGCTTGCCTTGGGTGGCTAGCGCTGCCGCGGCCTGCAGCAATAAGGTCGACTTGCCGATGCCGGGATCGCCGCCGACCAGCAGGGCTGACCCCATGACGAAGCCGCCGCCGGTCACCCGGTCCAGCTCGTTGATGCCGGTTGCAACGCGGGATGCGTCCTCGGTTTCACCCTTGAGATTGCTGAGCGCCACCGGCCGTCCGGAGGCAGTGGCAGCCTTCGGCCCACCGCCAACCCCGCCATCGACGACTTCCTCGACAATCGAGTTCCACTCGCCGCAGCTTTCGCAACGTCCAGCCCAACGCGGCGTGACCGCGCCACAGGACTGGCAGACATACTGGTTTTTGACACGTGCCATGAAGAATTTCCCGCAACCCGGCAACGGTAACCTTGCGGGGCAAGAATATCAAGAACAAAATAGGAACAAATAGAGCTTATTCAGCGGATTTGTTTTCAAGCTGCTGCACGGGATGCAGGTATTCACGATCGTAGCGGCCCTTGAGGCTGGTCAGGATTTCATAGCCAATGGTTCCTGCAAACTCGGCCTGATGATCGACGGTGATCGTTTTGCCGAGAACTTCGACCATATCGCCGGGATTAGGCATCGGGCCAGTCAGATCGCTAAGATCGACTGTGACGAGGTCCATTGAGACACGACCGATAACGGGCAAAATACAGTCATTGATCATCACGCGGCCGCCGGGACGGGTGTTGGTGCCTGAAAATGCACGGAAGAACCCATCTGCGTAACCAATGCCGATCACGGCGATCTTTGAATCCTTGTCGAGTGAGAAGGTAGCTCCATAGCCAACGCTTTCCGCCGTCCGGCCCTCACGGATCTGTAGGATGGGGACTTCCAGCTTGACCACCGGCGACATGGGATTGGGCCGTCCCGCCACCGCACGGCCGCCGAAGAGGGCGATACCAGGGCGGACCATCTGGAAATGATTGTCGCGGCTGATCATCATCCCGGCAGAATTGGCCATGGAGGCGGGCACGCCGGGGAACATGGAGAGAATGGATTGAAACAGCGCCAGTTGCGTGCGGTTTTTCTCATGAGCCGGCTGATCGGCGCAGGCAAAATGGCTCATGATCATTTGCGGCAGGTAGCCGAATTCGGCCATACGCTCGCGCACCGCATCGGCTTCCTGAATGCGCAGGCCAAGCCGGTTCATGCCGGTGTCGAAATGCAAGCCCGCCGGGAGTGCTTCGTTTTCACGCACGCATACGGTCAGCCACTCCTCAAGCATCTCCATGGAGCTGAGGATCGGCATCAACCGGTGTTCACGGTAATAGTCGGACGCACCGGGATAGAGCCCGTTGAGAATGAAAATATGTGCGTCACGCAGTTCCGCCCGCAGCGCAATGCCCTCGTCGATTGTGGCAACATAAAAGAACCGGGCGCCGGCATTATGCAGGGCAAGCCCGGACGGCAGCAGGCCGGTGCCATAGGCATCGGCTTTCAGCACCGCGCCAGTCAAAGCGCGCGGACTGATGGCATCGAGCGCCTGCCAGTTTTTGACAATTGCCCCCAGATCAATCGTAAGCCGGCCATTCAGGCCCGTCGCAGACGCTACTGCCATACTCTACCTATAAGACGTCCACCCCACCGACCCATAGTCGAACTCTACTCCATACGTTCAGGCAGATAATCGGTTTTTGCAAGATTTGTAAAACGCGTGAACTGTGCTTCAAACCCGAGTTGCACAGTTCCCGTCGGACCGTGGCGCTGTTTGCCGATAATCACATCGGCGCGCCCATGCACCCGTTCCATCTCCTCCTGCCAAGACAGATGTTCGGGCGTACCTTCTTTGGGTTCCTTGTTTTTTAGATAGTATTCTTCGCGATAAATAAACAGAACAACGTCCGCATCCTGCTCAATGGAGCCGGATTCACGCAAGTCTGCCAGTTGCGGACGTTTATCGTCGCGATTTTCCACCTGGCGGCTCAACTGGCTGAGGGCGATGACGGGGACATCGAGTTCCTTAGCCAGCGCCTTCAATGAGGTGGTAATTTCTGTCAGTTCCTGCACGCGGTTGTCGCTGCGTCCCGAGCCCGACAAAAGCTGCAAATAGTCGATGATCAGCAGGTCGAGACCCTTTTGCCGCTTCAGGCGCCGTGCCCGCGCAACCAGCTGGGAAATGGAAAGGCCGCCTGTGTCGTCGATATAGAGCGGCACCTCGTTCATCAGCTTGGAAGCGTCGACGAGTTGCGCAAATTGGCTCTCATGAATGTTGCCGCGCCGAATATCGGAGGAGGGCACGCCGGATTCCGCTGCCAGAACACGTGTGGCCAGCTGCTCTGAGCTCATTTCCAGTGAGAAGAAGCCAACTACGCCGCCATTGGTGGTCTTCATATTCCCGTCCGGCAGGGGTTCCTGCTGGAAATTGCGGGCGACATGAAACGCGATGTTCGTTGCCAGTGACGTCTTGGCCATGCCGGGTCGTCCAGCGATGATGATGAGGTCGGATTTCTGCAATCCGCCAGAGCGGAAATCGAGGTCCGTAAGCCCTGTCGCGATGCCCGACAGTGAACCGTCGCGGTGATAGGCTTCGCCCGCCATCTCAATGGCTTCACGTAATGCGAAATTGAAGCCTTGAAACCCGCCATCATAGCGGCCGCGTTCCGCCAGATCGAAAAGCTGCTTCTCAGCCGATTCGATCTGTTTTTCCGGCGTGTCCTCGACTTCCGCCGCGTAGGCGGTATCCACCATCGTTTCACCGACCTGTATCAGCGCCCGGCGGATCGCCAGATCATAGACAGCGCGGCCATAATCATAAGCATTGATGACCGTGGTCGCTTCCGCCGCGAGGCGCGCCAGATACTGTGCCATGGTGATATCGCCCACCGGATCGTCGGGCAGGTGGGTTTTGGCGGTGACCGGCGTCGCCGTCTTGCCGGCACGGATGATCTTCGCCGCGATCTCGAAGATCTCGCGATGAATGGGCTCGTAAAAGTGTTCGGGCTCCAGAAAATCCGAAACGCGATAGAAGGCCTCGTTGTTGACGAGGATTGCACCCAGCAGCGCTTGCTCCGCTTCGATATTCTGCGGTGCCAGCCGATATAGGTCTTCTTGCTGATCGTTTGGATGAAGCTGCCGTACTGCTTCGGCCATATGGTGCCCCTGTTAAACGCTCCGGGAGGTGAAACCTGCCCCGGGAACGCGGTTATTCTATGTAACGGGGACGTACCAGCGGTTTCTCGACACCGTTCGGCTTTGCCCCGTCAGCCGCCATTTGATTAATCACAAGCCGCGCAGGCGTGCGACTCATCAAAGATGAATCGGGCCCGAATCTTTATGCGTGTGAACAACTGCGGGGATAATCGCATACCGCTTTGGAATCAAAAAGGCCGGGATTGCTCCCGGCCTTGATTCTCATTCCGAATCGGGGGTCTGAAATCAAGCGTCTTCCTGCTTTTCAGCCTCTTCGGCATCCGCCACCGGCTCTTCAGCTTCAGCGGTTGCTTCAACTTCGTCGCCGTCAGTCGATTCTTCCTCGAAAGCAGCGGCAGCGGCTTCATCTTCGAAAACTTCGCTGGCTTCCGGTGCGGCGTCCTCATCTTCATAGGACACAACGGTAAGGTCTTCACCCTTGGCCTGACGTTCGCCTTCATCCTCGGAGCGCGCCACGTTGATATTGACCGAGACCTCGACTTCGGCGTGCAGGTTCAAGGCCACCGCGTGCAGACCGACTGTTTTGATCGGCGAGGCGAGGTCGACCTGGCTGCGCTGGACGTTGAAACCGTCTGCAGCCAGCGATTCTGCGATATCACGCGAAGAGACCGAGCCGTAAAGCTGGCCGGTTTCACCTGCCTGACGGATCATGAGGACGGTGTGTCCATTAAGACCGCTGGCGATACCGGCGGCCTGTTCACGACGTTCTTCATTGCGCTTTTCGATGGCTGCACGCTCGGCTTCGAATTTGGCGCGGTTGGCTTCGGTAGCGCGAAGGGCTTTGCCCTGCGGCAACAGGAAGTTGCGGGCGAAACCGTCTTTTACGTTGGCTTCGTCGCCGATGGTGCCGTAGCGCCCGACGCGTTCAAGAAGGATAACTTTCATTTGTTTTCTCCAATGCTGTCCCGGAAATCCCAAAAAAGCGGAATTTCGGTTAGAGAGGCCGGCCCATCCGGCCTCCCAACGTCCCGTTTGAGCGGGACTTAGCTGACGGCGTAGGCCAGCAGACCGAGGAAGCGGGCGCGCTTGATGGCACGAGCCAGTTCACGCTGCTTCTTGGCGGAAACCGCAGTGATGCGGCTCGGCACGATCTTGCCGCGCTCGGAAACGTAGCGCTGCAAAAGGCGCACGTCCTTGTAATCGATGGTCGGCGCGTCGGCACCCGAGAACGGGCAGGTCTTCCGGCGGCGCTGGAAGGGACGGCGGGTTTGAGCCGTTGTCAGATTCTTGATTGCCATTTTCTCAATTCCTCCGGTTTAACGGCGCGGGCCGCGGGGACCGCGATCACCGAACCGGCCACGGTCGGGACGGTCGTCGCGCTTCTGCATCATCACGGACGGACCCTCTTCAAGGGCATCGACGCGGATGGTCATGAAACGCAGAATGTCTTCGTTGATGCGCATGTGGCGCTCCATCTCGGCAACTGCTGCATGCGGTGCATCGATGTTGAGGAGCGTGTAGTGCGCCTTGCGGTTCTTCTTGATGCGGTAGGACAGGGACTTCAGGCCCCAATATTCCGTGTTGGCGACAGAACCGCCATTGCTGCTCAGAAGATCGGTATAGGTTTTGGTCAGTTCTTCCACTTGCGCCGTGGACACGTCCTGGCGCGCAAGAAAAATATGCTCATAGAGGGCCATTAAGACGCCTTTCTGATGTTCGAGTTCATTCCATATATCCACCGGCGCAAAGCCTCTTTGAAGCCTTCGAAAGGCGTCAAAGAATTCTTCGAAAGAGCGGGAACACGGGAGGCGGCACCGATATCCTGTTGCCAGATAGGCCATAAACCCATCCCTCCGTTCAGCCCCCGGCCGAGCGAATATGGGCGCGAGATACCGCCAAACGCGGCAAAGCGCAAGTAAAATCGGGCCTGAAAGGCCGAAAGCAGGGGCGATATTGTGGGCCGGCGTCCGCATTTGCATAAAAGCCGGTACGTTTACCATCAATCTTCATGGTGAACGCAGAATGAACGAGCGGTTCGGGGTCAATTCACGCTAGATGAACTAACCACTCCACGCGCCTTGCGCAAAAAACAAGACGTCGAAGGACCCTCTATCGTGAAAAAAGCCCTCCTTAGCATGACCGCAGCGATTGCGGTCGCAACCCTTTCCGTTTCCCCCGTCACTTCCGGTGAAGTGAGCCCGGTCGGCACCTGGCAGTCGTCAACAGGCGAGTCCCGTTATGAAGTGAGCCTTTGTGGCTCCGACAAGCTGTGTGCCCGCCTGACCTGGCTGCGCTCCGATGCCCGCACGGCAGAAAACATGGCCTATTTGAACAAGTATATCGTTCGTGGCGCCCGTCCGGTGTCCGAGAACAAATGGCGTGGCACGATTGACTATGCCGGTGAGAAAATTGGCGGCAGCGTGACACTGGTCAATGCAGATCGCATGCGCCTCAACGCCTGCATGCTGATTGCCTGCCAGTCGGTCGATTTCCACCGCATTTAACGCATCTCAAGCATGCCCCGATGGTGCAGATGCATCGTTGGGGCGCGCAGTCGCTATTTAACGACAGTTATGCGCTCTGCCGCCCGGGTGATACCCGTATAAAGCCAGCGCCGCGCTTCCTCCCGGAACACATAGCTTTCGTCAAACAGGTAGACGTGATCCCATTGGCTGCCCTGTGCCTTGTGCACTGTGAGGCAATAGCCGAAGGTAAACTCATCATATTGTCGGCGGATCGGCCAGGCCATCTGCTCTTCCGTGCCGGTAAAAAAGTCGCGATGGGTCGTGACTTTGGTCTCGGCGAGTTTGCCATCTGCGTCTTCTGCGGCGAGCATCAGCTGCATCCGGCCTGAATTTTTCCGCGTCACTTCCGTGACAATCCATATTTGCCCGTTCAGCAACCTCTTGCGCGGATTGTTTCTCAGGCACACAACCCGATCGCCAACGACAGGCTGGTTTGGCGTCAGGTTGAGCAATTCACGCATACGGTTGTTGTAGTGAAGTCGGGTTTTGTTACGCCCCACCAACACCTGATCTGCGGCCAAGACCTCGGATTGATCGACTTCCGACTTCGCGACGACCTTGGAATCGCCATAACGGCCATAGTCGAGCGTACGCCCTTCGCGAATATCCAAGGACAGTCGCACGATGGGGTTGTCTTCAGCCTGGCGGTGGATCTCGGTCAGCATGATGTCGGGTTTCGCATCGGTGAAGAAACCGGCACCCTGTACCGGTGGCAACTGAAACGGATCGCCAAGCACCAGCACCTTGGTTCCGAACGATAACAGATCCCGCCCCAGCGCTTCATCCACCATTGAGACTTCATCGATGACAATCAGGTCTGCGTCGACGGCGGGAGATTCCGGATCGAGCCGAAACTGCGGCTCGCCCTCCTTGTCGCTGACCATTGAATAGATGAGGCTGTGGATCGTCGTAGCGCCCTTGCAGCCGCGCCGGCGCATCACCAGTGCTGCCTTGCCGGTGAATGCGGCGTAGCGGACAGATTTGAGATCGCCAGCGAGGTGGCGCGCCAAAGTCGACTTGCCGGTGCCCGCCCAGCCGAACAGCCGGAACACCTGCGGTCCGTCCGGATCGGCCAGCCAATCAGCCACGACTGTGAGCGCTTCATCCTGTTGCGGCGACCATTTGACCATTCGCGGCGTGTTCCGGTTGCTTTTATGTTCCGTTGCTGCAATGACAGTGTTCGCCGCCGGGAACAAGGTTTCAAGGCGGATTGTGCGAACTTCCAACAAACTTGGCGTCAGACCAAGGGGGGCAGATGCAACCGTTCCTTCGAACAGGTGCAGTTTTGTTTTTTGCAGCGTCTGTGACGACCATCCCGGTTGCTGCGTTTGCGCAGTGCGCCGTCGATCCATACCTAGCCGCGCAACTCACCGAAGACGGTGAAAATGATATGGCCTTCGACGTCGATGGCGATGTGGCCTATCTCAACGGTACGATAACCGATGCGATCCTCTGCAAGCTAAAGCAGCTTCATAAGGAGCATCCGGAAGTCGAAGTTCTCGTTTTTGAAGATGTTGCTGGCTCAGTCGATGATGAAACCAACCTCAAGGCCGGGTTGCTTCTGCACAAGCTTGGCTACATCACCGAATTGGAGCCGGGGAGTGTCATTGCCTCTGGCGGTGTTGATCTGTTTCTGGCTGGCGTTGAACGCTATGGCGTCCCGCAGGTTGAGGTTGGCGTGCATTCCTGGTCGGACAGTGAAGGCAACAGCGCCCTGGATTTTCCCCGCGACCATGCCGAGCACAAGCCATATCTCGATTATTTCGAGGCGATTGGCATCGATCCGGAATTTTACTGGTTCACGCTCGAAGCTGCCGCGCCTGAGGATATCCATATCATGACGCTTGAGGAAATGGCCCGTTTCGGGGTTTTTACCGAAACCGTCGAATAAGCGCATCGGGATAACGCCGCATCAATCACGCAGCGTGCTTGCCTCGCTCGCACACCACATCGTATCGTTGACAGAACAAACAGGCCGTGACGAAGCGGCGCAATGAAGGGAGCGGCCACAACACATGGTCAAACGCGCATTCACATTTCCCGGTCAGGGCAGTCAGGCCGTGGGCATGGGCAAGGAACTCGCCGACACGTTTAAAGAGGCGAAGGCTGTTTTTGCCGAGGTTGATGACGCACTGGGGCAGGATCTCTCCAAAATCATGTTTGAAGGTCCCGAGGATACGTTGCGGCTAACCGAGAACGCCCAACCGGCGCTTATGGCCGTCTCAATGGCGGTTATCCGGGTGCTCGAAGCCAAGGGCGTTTCAGTCGCAGCGCATGCCGCTTATGTGGCGGGGCATTCTTTGGGTGAGTATTCCGCGCTCTGTGCCGCCGGAACCTTTTCGATCGCCGATGCGGCGCGGTTGCTCAAAACGCGCGGACGGGCCATGCAACAGGCCGTGCCTGTGGGCGAAGGTGCAATGGCCGCACTGCTCGGGCTCGATCTTGAAACTGCGGCAGAAGTGGCGGCTCAGGCGGGACAGGGAGCCGTATGCGATATCGCCAACGACAATGCCCCCGGACAGGTGGTCGTGTCGGGTCACGTTTCAGCTATCGAGCGTGCGGTGGAACTGGCAAAAGCGAAAGGTGCCAAGCGCGCCATGCTGTTGCCGGTCAGCGCGCCGTTTCATTGTTCATTGATGGGGCCGGCAGCGGAGAAAATGGAAGAGGCACTGGCCGTGGTTCATATGCGGGCCCCAAGTGTGCCGGTTGTAGCGAACGTTCTGGCCGAGCCGATCACCGATGTCGCTGAAATCCGCCGCCGTCTCGTCGAGCAGGTTACCGGCAAGGTGCGCTGGACGGAGACTGTCACATGGCTCACAACGACCGGCGGCGTGACCAATCTTTATGAACTCGGTACGGGAAAAGTGCTGACCGGCCTTGCCAAGCGCATTGCCTCTGACGCATCTGCAAGCGCCATCGGCGCGCCTGCGGATATCGACACGCTCGCAGCCGAAATCACTGGCTAAAAGGAATACAATGTTTGAACTGACCGGAAAAAGAGCTCTCGTCACCGGCGCCAGCGCCGGGATTGGCCGTGCCATCGCAACCGCGCTTGCTAATGCCGGTGCTGAGGTGGCTCTGAGCGGCACCCGCGTTGCAGCGCTTGAGGAAACGCAATCCGCGATATCCGGTACGACGCACCTTTTGCCGTGTAACCTGTCCGATATGGCGGCCGTCGATCAGCTCGTGCCGCAGGCAGAAGAAGCCATGGGTGGTCTCGATATTCTGGTCAACAATGCCGGGATTACCCGCGACAGTGTGTTCATGCGCATGAAGGATGAGGATTGGGATGCGGTTCTGGCGGTCAATCTGACCGCAGCGTTCCATCTCAGCCGGTCTGCCATCAAGGGCATGATGAAGCAGCGCTATGGCCGTATTATCGGCATCACATCAGTCGTCGGTGTTACTGGCAACCAGGGACAGGTGAATTACGCCGCGTCAAAAGCCGGGCTTATCGGCATGACCAAATCCCTGGCGCAGGAAGTCGCCTCGCGCAATATTACTGCAAATACAATTGCACCCGGATTTATTGCGTCGGCGATGACGGATGAACTTAACGACAAGCAACGCGATGCGATTATGGGGAAAATTCCGACCGGCAGGCTCGGCACCGCAGAAGAAGTTGCTGCTGGCGCAGTATTTCTCGCCAGCGATGCTGCGGCCTATATTACCGGTCAAACACTGCACGTGAATGGCGGAATGGCCATGATATAAGGATGAAGAACTAGGGAATCCCGGTTGAGAACCGTTAAAAACCGGGCTTTGCGAATATGGTCAATGCCGAAAAAGTATGATAGTGGCGCGCTCACAATGTGCGAAGCCGCATGATTGAAACCGCGCCGGATCTCCCGACATACGGTGAATATCCGGAGCCGCGGCATTGACATATCAGTAGGCCTCACGGCTAAACGAAGACCAAGCAACTGGTTTGTTAAAAAGGAAGTAGAATATGAGCGACATCGCAGATCGCGTCCGTAAGATCGTTGTCGAGCATCTCAATGTAGAAGCCGACAAAGTCACCGAAAAAGCTAGCTTCATCGACGATCTCGGCGCCGATTCGCTCGATCAGGTCGAGCTGGTGATGGCTTTCGAGGAAGAATTCTCGGTGGAGATTCCCGATGACGCGGCTGAAGGCATTCAGACCTTCGGCGACGCGGTGGCCTTCCTCACCAAAGCCACTTCCTAAGCCCATAAGCTGCTGAACCGATGCAACTAAGGCGGGTTGTCGTCACCGGTATTGGCATCGTCAGCCCATTGGGCTGCGGTATCGATGCTGTGTGGTCGGGGCTGCTTGCATCGAAGAGCGGCGCTGAAAAAATCGAAGATTTTGAAGTAGGCGATCTGGCTTGCCAGGTTGCCTGCCGCATACCCCTCGGATCAAAATCCGAGGGCAAGTTCGATCCCGATGAGTGGATGGAACCCAAAGAACAGCGCAAGGTTGACCCGTTCATCGTCTTTGCAATGGCAGCCGCCGATCAGGCAATCGCCGATAGCGGCATAGAACTCGAAAAAACTGAAGACCAGGAGCGATCCGGTGTCCTTATTGGTTCCGGTATCGGTGGGATTGGTGGCATCTATGATGCATCGGTCACTCTTTACGAAAAGGGTCCGCGCCGCGTCAGCCCGTTCTTCATTCCGGGCCGCCTGATCAACCTGGCATCCGGCCACGTCTCCATCCGGCATCAGCTCAAGGGGCCGAACCATTCGGTTGTAACCGCCTGTTCAACCGGGGCGCATGCCATTGGTGATGCGGCACGGCTGATCGCCCTTGGTGATGCTGACGTGATGGTGGCTGGTGGTACGGAATCGCCGGTGAACCGGTTGTCTGTTGCCGGGTTCTCCGCCTGCCGCGCACTGTCCACCGGCTTCAATGATCGCCCAACCGAAGCGTCACGCCCCTATGACAAGGATCGTGATGGCTTTGTGATGGGGGAGGGTGCCGGTATCGTTGTGCTCGAGGATTACGAGAAGGCCAAGGCGCGCGGTGCGAAAATTTATGGTGAAGTCATCGGCTATGGATTGTCGGGCGATGCTTATCACATCACTGCGCCTGCGGAGGATGGTGATGGTGGCTATCGCTCCATGAAAGCTGCGTTGAACCGCGCCGGGATCACGCCCAACGATATCGATTATATCAACGCCCACGGCACATCGACGCCGCTTGGTGACGAGATTGAGCTTGGCGCTGTCACGCGTCTGCTTGGCGATGCCGCGCCGAATGTGGTGATGTCGTCGACCAAATCGGCCATCGGTCACCTTCTGGGCGCAGCCGGAGCTGTTGAATCGATCTTTTGCCTGATGGCCATGCGCGACAATATCGCGCCACCGACCATCAACCTGCAAAATCCATCGGTCGAAACTAAGATCAATCTGGCCGCCAATAAGCCAGTCGAAAAAGAGATCAACGTCGCGCTCAGCAATTCCTTCGGCTTCGGCGGTACCAACGCGTCGGTCGTTTTCCGCAAAGTTTCCTAACCGGCCAAAAGAACTGTGGCCTAGGGTCAGTTCGGCTTGTTTTTGCCCCATTCCATGAAACAATCCGGCGTTTGTTTTTACCGGAAATCCGTCACGCATGCGTAACAAGAGACGGCGCCGCGAGCGCAATGGCTTTATCGAGATTTTGAACGGCGTCCTGTCACTATTCGTGCTGGCGCTGTTGGCGGTTGGTGGTGTGCTGCTTTATGGCGCATGGTCGTTTTATGCCGACAGCAACATCCCCGAGGGCCAGACCTTTCAGGTGCCGCGGGGTGCCGGGTTGCAGACCATTGCCGAGCGTCTGGAAGAAGAGGGGCTGGTGTCCAACCGCTGGATTTTTCAGCTCGGCACCCAGGCGCAGGAACGCCAGAGCGATATCAAGGCGGGTGAATTCAACATTCCTGCCGGTTCATCGATGGCCGATATCCTCAAAGAGCTGACAGAGGGCACCCCGATCACCTATTCGGTGACCATTCCCGAAGGCTTCACCTCCTGGCAGGTGGTTGAGCGGGTTCTGGCCAATGAGAGCCTGACCGGTGATATCACTGGCGTGCCGGCGGAAGGCACGCTGTTGCCGCAAACCTATGTGTTTGAGCGCGGCGATGCCCGTGAGGACATCATCGAGCAGATGAAAACGGCGCAGACCAATGCGTTGGCTGAAGTTTGGGAAAACCGCGATCCCGACATCCCTGTGGAGACGCCAGAGGAACTGGTGACGCTCGCCTCGATCGTTGAGAAAGAAACCGGTCTCGCATCCGAGCGTCCGGAAGTAGCCGGTGTGTTCGTCAATCGGCTCAATCGCGGCATGCGGCTGCAATCCGACCCAACGATTATTTATGGCATCACCCGCGGCGAGGGGCCGCTTGGCCGTAGCCTGACGCGCGCCGATATCGAAGCGGAAACGCCATACAACACCTACGTCATTGATCGCCTGCCGCCGGGGCCCATTGCCAACCCGGGTATTGAGGCCATGCGGGCCGTCGCCAACCCCGCCGAAACCGATGCGCTTTATTTCGTGGCGGCAGGGGCAAATCCGCGCGAAGGTCATCTTTTCGCCGCCACTTATGCCGAACATCGCCAGAATGTCGCCCTCTACAGGCAGGCCCTGCGCGATGCGGCGGCGCTGGAGGAGGCCGAGGCACAGGCCGCGCGCGAAGCGCTGCAGGAAGAGCAGGCCGAAGCTGCGGGTGACGAAACAGCTGCCGAGTAGCCGCCATCAGTCCGGCGCCGGGCAAAAGCAGGATTGACGGGGATGAGATCAATGAACAAACCGCTGGCGTCCATGACCGGCTATGCACGGGCCAGTGGCAACGCACAGGGCTGCAGCTTCCAGATTGAGTTGAAAACGGTCAATGCCCGCGGCCTCGACATCCGCATGCGGCTTGCACCGGGTCTTGATGCGCTGGAGCCGGAACTGCGCCGCCGCATCACCGACGCACTTGCCCGCGGCTCGGTTGCGCTGTCCATAACATTGCAGCGGGAGAGTTCGGGCACCGAAGTTGTCATCAACCAGCAGGCGCTGGGTGCCGTGCTCGATGCGCTCGACGCGCTGGCGGGTCGCATTGAAGCGGATCGGCCGCGTCTCGATGGCGTGCTGGCGCTCAAAGGCGTACTGGAAACCCGCGAAACGCCGCTCTCCGCCGGAGCGGAGGACGCGCTTGGCGATGCCATTCTTGAGAGTCTCGATACGTGCATCGATGATCTTGTGAACTCCCGGCGCACCGAGGGTGACCGGCTGACATCCGTTCTCATCGGCCATATCGAGCAGATCGAGGAGCTGACGCAAAAAGCTGAGGACCATCCCTCCCGCACCCGCGATGCCATTCTGGAGCGCCTGAAACAGCAGATCGACGATCTCAAGGAGGCCGGCAACGGCCTCTCCGAGGAACGGCTGCATCAGGAAGCCATGCTGCTGGCCACAAAGGCCGATATTCGCGAGGAACTCGACCGGCTGAAAGCCCACGTCACCACGGCGCGACAACTTGTCGGCAATGGCGGGCCTGTAGGCCGCAAGCTCGACTTTCTTTCACAAGAGTTTAACCGGGAAGCGAATACCCTGTGCTCCAAGTCGAACGCCGTCGATCTGACCACTATCGGTCTCGATCTCAAGGCGGTGATCGATCAGCTGCGCGAGCAGGTGCAAAACATCGAATAAACCTCGAGTCCGGCTCACCCGTCGGACATCGACGGAGGAATGGACATGGATTTCAAACGCCGCGGGATCATGCTGGTGGTTGCCTCGCCCTCGGGCGCGGGCAAGACCTCGATCACGCGCAATATCCTGGCCGCCGATAAAAACGTCTCGCTGTCCGTCTCCGTCACCACGCGCCCGCCGCGCAAGGGCGAAGTAGACGGCAAGGACTATTATTTCCGCTCAATCGATGAATTCAAAGCCATGCGTGAAGATGGCGAACTGCTCGAATGGGCCGAGGTGCACGGCAACTTCTACGCAACACCGCGCGCCACCGTCGACGACATGATCGGCAAGGGCCGCGATATCGTTTTCGATATTGATTATCAGGGCACCCAGCAGCTCTACGAAAAATGCCGCCCCGACATGGTGTCGGTCTTCATCCTGCCACCCTCGATAAAAGAGCTCCACGCACGTCTGAAATCCCGCGCCCTCGACAGCGACGAAACCATAGCCCGCCGCCTCCGCAACGCCCGCATCGAAATGGAACACTGGGCGGAATATGACTATGTGCTGGTCAACGAAGACCTGGATGTCTCAACGGCGCAGGTGACGAATATTCTGGAGACGGCGCGGATAGCGCGGATACGCCAGCGCGAACTCAGCGGCTTCGTGAAGGGGCTGCAGAAAGAGATCGACGGGCTTTAGGTCTCACCACAAGCCCAGTCGGCATCCCCGCGAACGCGGGGATCCAGTAACCACCGAATACTGCTATTTGCCGACGCAACCCCGCCCCGCACACCGCGTCATTCCCGCGAAAGCGGGAATCCAGCGCGAGGCGTCCGCCGAGCAATAGAGTCTGACGCGCGATAGACATCGCGCACTGGATTCCCGATCAGGTCGGGAATGACGATGCGCGAGCGGCAAGGATCATTGAACCTCGCCGCACTTCGGCGCCCCCGTGCTGTCATCCCGGCCGCAGCGCAGCGGAGAGCCGGGATCCATTGGAACCTGTAGCGGTCGTGGGTGCGCACCAACTCCTGCCGGACAAGCGGCCCGGCGTAATGGACCCCGGCTCAAGGCCGGGGTGACACAGAAAACTTATGCGAGAACCGGCCGCACCCTCCGCCGCCCCAGAGCCGCGACAACGCCGAGTCCGGACAGGATCAACACACCTCCCGCCGGGAGTGGCACCACGCTGAGGCCAGAAATCTCGTAGGTCCACAGGTTCCTGTTGAGACCGCCGGGGAGGTCTGCCGGGTCCGCCTGGCCAAAGATGAAGTAGACTGGCGCCGGCGGACTGAACGCCGCCAATCCGTCCTCGGCAGCGATGCCTGGAATGTCCGGGTTCGCCAGAAGCACCACAAAATCGGGGTAGCTGGTTAACCCGGAAAAAGAGGTCATTTCCGACTTAGAGAACAAACCGTCGGCATTCCCGTCCGTGAACTCAGCAAACCAGTCCGTGGAGCCATCGGCAACAAGTGTGGCCGTGAGCGTGGCGGCATTAGCCGTTGCGCAGGACAAAACAAAGGCGCAAACCGCCAGTGTGCGTTTCAACATTACAAAATCCCCTAGCAATCTTTCTAATATCAATAAGTAATTGTTAAGGGTGCTGTTCCTTCGTGTCAAATGAGGCCGGTGAGTTGATTTTGGGTCTTTCCGACATTATGCGCGTGGGCTTGGAAAAATTACTGTCAGTATTGCCGGAGGCCTTGGTTTTTTTGAGAATTTCCTGCTACTGCTAGCTATTTATATTAGAAGCACTGGATATATAGCATGTCCTTCCCTCGTCATCCTCGGGCTTGACCTGAGGATCCATGCAATGGTGAGGCGAAAAGGGCGGACGCGAAGTGGTCAGGACGTGCGGTTTACATTACGCCCTCTGTTCTCTATTGCGGGTCCCTCATGGACCCTTTCAAGCCCGAGGGTGACGATGGGGGGTGGGCTAGATCAAATCACAAAGCAATCTGAGATTGTCACCCTGAAGATTTGCCTAGAGACTAACAATCTGAAATTTAGCGTCTCCTGGTTTATGAACAGCTCTTTCAAAAAGTAGTCTACCCGCAAAACGACGAGTGATATCGTCAACGAGTTCCCGTCTTGTTTGAGGGCCGAAGATTACCTTTTTTAGTTTGAGTTTTGGCCACTGCGCATATCCCGAGGTGTCTCCAAAATCGACTACTCGAAACTCCTCTTGCCAACTCCAGCCAGCAGATTTGGTGAGAAAAAGTTTGCGCGCGGCGAAAACTCTAGGGTCACTATTGGACGAAATCGAGAAAATACCGGGCTCAATACTTTTAGCATATGCGAGATAAGCCAAAGTTTCCCAAATATCGTATCTATCCAGCGCTCGTTCATCAGCAGAATACTCAACTGGGTTCATCCCTGGCAGTTTAAATATGAACCTTCGGTCATGCACATACTCGTATTCGAGGCAAATACCTGTATTGCTGGAAGCATGATATGACCACATAGATTGTGACAGTGGATCAGTTGCAAAGCATGCAGATCGGAGCTTCGATCGAGCCTCCTCGATCAATTTCGGCAGCTCGGATTCGGGAGCAGAGAGCAATCTAATGCAAATGTCAGATCCGAATGACCGTTGAGCTTCGGCATTCATCCACTTCGTAATTTCCTCTTCTCCGACTTCTTGTCGTCTCTTAGCAACTGAGACCGAATTGCTAAAAAATTTCATAAATCGAATGCCTGCCTCGTAGGTCCTCTCCTCTTCTTTGGATTGTTCAACCGATCTGACTGCTACTGATGCTTCCGTAAGATCATTTTGGGTGGAAAGAGGTGTCATCCAAAGCGCTCGATCCCCAATCGCCTTATCAATGGTATCAAGCAAAAACTCGTCATCTGGCCGAAAACGATAGAAGAATTTGTGCAACGGGTTTGAGAAAGATATTGATTCGTTTGGGTCCATTAAATGCACCCCGTTGCGACGGAAATCCACAAAATTGGCTATTGTCAGAAAGGTATCAACCGACAGTTCTTCGGCCCGCTCTGTACCTTTTAAACGTGTAGTGTTTAGGAGGTTTTGAGTATGTCCGCCAATCCCTTTGAGGCTTTGTCGAACCATCTTTCGCCTTTGCCCAAAGGCAGCCTTTGTCACTTCTTCAAGAACCGGGACCGGCACGATTGCCGCATTCGCCTTCGGTTCCAGATGAACGATGGATGAGGTCACTTTCGGTGGTGGTGTAAACGCGCTTTTATCGACATTGAAGGCGATGTGGGCGTGGGTGCGCCAGCCGGCAAGGACGCCGAGGCGGCCATAGGCTTTGCTGCCGGGACCGGCGCAGATGCGCTCCGCCACTTCCTTTTGAAACATCAATGTCAGGCTGTCCCAGAAGGGTGGCCAGGGGTCGGCGGTGAGCCAGCCGGTCAGAAGCGGTGTCGCGATGTTGTAGGGTAGATTGGCGACGATCTTGGTTGGCCCGTCCGTCAGCGCCGCATAGTCGACCTCCAGAGCATCGGCAGAGATCACCTCCAGCTTGCCGGGATAGGCCGCCGCGATTTCCGCAAGGGCGGGCAGGGCGCGCTCGTCACGCTCGATGGCAATGACTTTCGACGCGCCTTCGGCCAGCAGCGCCCGGGTCAGTCCGCCGGGGCCGGGGCCAACCTCGATGATTGTATAGCCTTCCAACCGCCCGGCGGCACGGGCGATGCGCGATGTGAGGTTGAGGTCGAGCAGGAAATTTTGCCCCAGTTCCTTTTTTGCACGTAGGCCGTGAGCGGCGATCACCTCGCGCAGCGGGGGCAGGCTGTCGATGCTCATCCGCTCATCTCGTCCGCCATGCGGATCGCCGCCAGCATGCTGTTCGCCGAGGCCTTGCCGGTCCCCGCCAGACCGAAGGCGGTGCCATGGTCGGGCGAAGTGCGGACGATTGGCAGCCCCAGCGTGATGTTCACGCCCTTGTCGAAGGCTAGCGTCTTGATCGGGATCAGCGCCTGATCGTGATACATGGCGATCACGGCGTCATACTGTGCCCAGTGAGGCGGGTGGAAGATCGTGTCGCCGGGGTGGGGCCCATCGGCATTGATGCCTTCGGCTTTCAGTGCTGCAATCGCCGGTACAATCACATCGCGGTCCTCAATGCCGATGCTGCCATCCTCGCCCGCATGCGGGTTCAGTCCGGCAATTGCGATGCGTGGTTGCGCGATGCCAAACCGTGTACCAAGGTCATGAGCCACAATTCTGGTTGTATTGATGATCAGATTTTCGGTGACAAGGTTAGGCACGTCTTTCAACGGCACATGCACGGTCAGCGGCACGGCACGATATTTCTCGTGCGCCAGCATCATCACCGGTTGCGGTGCAGGGGCGCCGCTGGCGCATAAAGCCGCCAGATACTCGGTATGTCCCGGGTAGGTGAAGTCGGCCTTGTAGAGAGCTGCCTTGTGGATGGGCGCCGTCACGAGTGCGCGGCATTTTTCCGCCAACACGTCGTCTGCCGCAAGGGCGATGGCTTCAGTTACAGTTGTCGCTGACGCGGCGTCTCCGATTGTACCTGGTGTGTCGGCAATCGGCTCACCAATATCGACGACAGGAAGCGCACCAGTGAAAAGGCCGGTCGCTGCATGGGGTGTTGCGGGTGTAATCGGGATGTCCAGCCCGAGCCGCTTGGCGCGGTTATCTAGAAGGTCTGCGTTTCCATAAACGATGAACGGCGGCAGCTTTAGCACCCGCCGCTCAGCATAAAGCGCCAGAATGAGGTCCGGACCGATCCCGGCGGGTTCGCCCATGCTCAGGGCAAGGGGTGTATCGGTCCGGTTGCTCATCCTATTTGGTCGAAATAGCCGCGCGTTCCCTCAAGCGCTGAAGATAGGCCTCCGCCTCGTCCTGCAGCTTTTCGGTGCCCTGTTCCTGGCGCAGTTCGCTCTTGATGAAAGTCAGGTCGCGGGCCGAGGATTTGGCGCAAACTGCCAGCATGGAGACGCCATTATCGACCACGCGCGGCTTGGTGATCCCGCCGACTTCAAGGTCTGCGAGCTCGTTTGCCATGGCTTCGGGCAACTGGGTCGCATGGCGGCGCCCAACATCGATAACTGCGGCATCAGTGTAAGACAAAGACAGATCCACCGCGCTATCGCAGCCCTGGAAGCTCTTGCGATACTGGTTGGCTTCCGCCGTCCGGCGCGATGCAGAGACCTTCGATCCTTGCGGAATAATGAAGCGCACTTCCTTCAGAATGAAATCGTAGGACAGCGATTCCTCAACCTGATTGGCTGCCTGTTGATCGAGTTCCAGTTCGGAGAACTGCACGCGCGGCATAACGGCAGTCTGGGTCACAGCCTGCCAGGCCAATCCGGACCGCAGCCGCTGTTTCAACGTGTCTTTGTTGACGCCATTCTGTGCCAGAACCTGATCGAGCTTGTCAGAACTCAGTTTGAGGTTGCGTGCTACGTTCAAATAGGCGTCATCAACCTGCTGGTTGGAGATATTGATCCCAAGTCGTTGCGCTTCCTGCAGCATCAGGGCTTCATTGACGAGCTCCTGAAGCGCCATGTCGAGACGCTGGCTATTGGAGTTGCCCCGCCGCTCAAGACGCAAAAGCGATGCGCGCAACGAAATTTGCGTATCCGTGATCGGTGTGCTGTTCACCGTTACCCGAACCGATGCGGCCTGGGCCGGTAGGCCGCCAGCAATGGCTGCCATCAGAATGGTGGTCAGAAACAAAATGCGCGCGAAATTCATAGTCGGTCTCTAACTGTTGCTCATCGGGCGGTGTCTTGCACCCTGAATGCGGCCAAAATCTGCAATTTTGACTGTATCACGCTGGTTGTGATGTCAGGCGCGGGCTCTTGGCGGCGGCCCGTTGCTAATTCGTACCATAGCTGGAACCATCTGCGCCTTTCAAACTGAAAGAGAGCTTTGTCGTCCAGTTGTTCTTCTGAAACGGCAATCCCGTTCCCTTATAGCTGCCGGTAACTTCGAGATATCCATCGTCATAGGTCAATGATGCAGAATGATCGATCATGCGATTGGCATCGATGTCCCAGCCGGCGGCGAGGTTGGCGTACCAGTAGTCATCGATCGGAACCCGTACCGATCCGCCGGCATCGTGCGCGTCTGCGATGGAACCAAGTGCCGGATCGGCCGCGAGATAGGAATAATCCAGTGCCAAAGACCAGCCGCTCTTGCTGAAAGAGCCAGCCGCTGCCGCACGAGTAACTTTACCGGCCGCCGGATCGATTTGAACCTTGCCGCCAATCGCTGCCAGGTCGGCAACGCCTGCGCGTGCACCGATCACGACATGAGATTTTGTTGCCCCCAGCCCGGTGCTTGCGCCAACTTGCGCCGCATCGTTGACGCCGTAAGCGTTCCGGCCCGCGATCTGGAATGACTGTCCGGCAACGATATCGAAGTAAGACCCGTCACCAAACTCTGCCGTGTATTGCGCACCGACATTGGCCCGCAACCCGGTCTCCTGGCGGTCGGTGCCGGAGAAACGATTGTAGCTGAACAGATTGCTGTCATCGAAGACAAAGCTCTGGGCATTGTCATTGGTTATGCCAGTCTTAGTGGCGCCTGTGCCACGGTAGGCAAGCTGCGCAATTGGCTCAACCACATGGGTAGAGTCCCCATCCACCGCCATCAGCGGGTAACGCGCATCAATCGCGGCTATCGGTGTGAGGGCGAGCAGGCGCTGTTCGCCCGGCGTCATGGCGCTTGCGCCATTATAATAGGCAGCGTCCGCCCGCAAACCCAGATAAGGTGTCAGCAACACACCTTGTGGCGACGCCCATTGCTTTTCCCAGCCGGCTTCCACATTGCCATGTACTTTGGTTTCGGCATAGCCCAGAACATAAGGGACACCATTGGCCGTCGTCGTACTGTCGGCGGCACGATGAACACCAAGCAAGTCGCCGGACGCTTTGATGCGGCCATTACCTGCGCCGAGTTCCTGAACATGCACGAACCGCTTGCTCGGTATTGCGCTTGCCTGCTTGTTCTGGTCGGCCTGCCTGTAATTGCCAAGCTTTTCATAGTCCTGAACACGCACATCGACGAAGGTCTCAGGTGTCAGATAGGTCGCATAGACCTGGTTCGTTGTAGAGCTTGCCGTATTGATCTCATAATTTTTCAGATATGCGGCGTCGGTAAATGCCGTGTACGACCAACCAGCACGCCAGTTTTCAGCTGGTGTGAAGGCGCCGGTCGTCTGAATCGCGCCGCGCCAACGCCGATCACCAACCTGCCCCGAAAAAGCCCCTGGGTCGAGCTGATAAATGCCTGAGGCATATAAATCAGCTTTACCGGTTTCAAAATGCTGCGTGACCTCACCACCAAGAAGGACACCTTGGCGCGCGACGAGAGTCGGTGTGAGCAGAACATCGGTATTCTCGGCAGCGGCGTAGAAATAGGGGAATGTCAGCCACACACCGGTCTGGTCGGTATAGCCATAGCTCGGCAGCCGGAACCCGTTGGCGCGTGGGTTGGACGGGTCGGGCAACCGCATCCACGGCAACCACGCAACCGGGTAACCAAGGACCTCCACTACCGGCTGCTCTAGATCGACGAGATCATTCTCTTCATCGCGGATTATGCGCTGTGTGCGAACGCGCCAGCCGATCTTGCGCCCTTTTTCATCGATACATTCACCACAAGGCGAATAGGTGCCTTTTTCCAGGATGGTCAGAGCGTCGTCGTCATAGTCGGTGCGTTCAGAGGTGATCATCGCGCCGTCGGTGGTCACCAGCACCATCGAGTTGAGAACGGCTTTTTTGAACCCGCCCGTCACCTCGACACGATCAGCAGCATATTCGGTGCCATCCGGATCGCGCATCACGACATTGCCGACAAGTAGAATATCTTTGGTGCGCTGATTGAAGATGAGCTTATCGGCCATCGCGTAGTAGCCGAGGTAGGTCATATCCACCTGGCCACGGGCTGTGACAATCCCGTTGCCGTCCTGGCTAAGATAGTCGGCGGCAATAGCGGCCTGGCTGTTGCCGGGATTGGGGACGCGATCGAAAAAGCCGTCGGGTAGGAGAGACGCGGCGAAGGCAGGGCCGGTGCAGACTGCAATAGCCAAAGCACTCGCACAGGCCAGAGCCAGGCGAATTCCCCGCAGATTACTCTTCAAGCGGCGCCGACGCATTACGCTCGCCCATCCTCCTTATGCAGCAGCACCGTCAAACCGGTGACGATGGCCACTGTTGCAGGGCCCCAGGCTGCGAATGTGGGATCGAGTATGCCGGCGGCACCTGCCCGGTCCGCCATCTCGGTAATCACAAACACAACAAACCCCAGCACGATACCATAAATTACCGTGCCGCCATATGATTCTGCCCTTCGATAACCGGCGGTAAACGCAAATGCAATTAACAAAGAACCAACAAGCAGCGCAGGTAATGCCAATAATTTCGCATATCGCATCGCCGCCGCGTCCCGGGCCAGCGGATCAGTGAGTTCCGAGGCGAGGGCATCGCGCAACTCAAACAGAGTAAAATCCTGTGTGTCAGCCAATCGCAACTCCAGTTCCGCGCGGGTGCTGACCGTTTCAAGCCGGTAGTTCGCAACGCGTTGCGGTTCGCGATTCGATCCGAACAAAATCGCGTTCTCAAGTTGCCACTCCCCGGGATTTAACGTGCCGCGCTCGGCTTTGATGCGGCTGACACCTTCGGTAGCTGGCAGATAGAATGTAAGGTTGCTCAGAACATGGTTTTCCTGGCCTGCTCGCGTGCCATGAATGACATACCGGTATTCCCCGGCGTTCTGCCGCAGCCAGACCTGGCTCGAATCTCCGATAGCAGTGATGTTCGTGCGCGGAATAGGGATAATAATTCGGTTCAGCTCGGCCACTTTGGATTCCACAAAAAAGGAAATGACCAAAGCCAGTGCGATAATGAAAAAAAACGGGCCTCTGAGGAGGCGCCAGATTGATAATCCGCTGGCCTTGGCGATAACGAGTTCTCGATTGGCTGCAAGGTTGAGGAGGGCCAGAATTGCACCGAGAAGAACCGTGACAGGGAGCACGCGCATACTCCAGCGCGCCGCATTCACAACAATCGCCATGAACCCGAACAGCTGCCCCTGATTGTCGCTGAGATAGTTGAACCGGTAGCCGTCGAGTGATTCAACCAGCGCGATCAAACCAAAAAAGATCGCGATGACGATCGCGATATGACTGGCAATGCGTAAAGTAACGAGCCGATCAATGCGTGTCATGCCGGCCTCCGCACTTGAAGCACGTACAAGGCGAACCTGTACTGCCAGGCGATCAGCGTCAGACCAGCCATGCCATAAATGATTGCCACTGCATATGGGCCGAAGGGTAACCCTGCTGAAAAGCTGGTGCTGATCACACGGTCGGCAAGACACAGAATGACAGCTGCCAGCTCCAGTGGGAAATAAGTCCGGCCGCGCCGGGCGTTGGGAAAGCTGGCCAGCGCAGCAATCAATATGCAGACCCCGATCAGACGGCTGAGTTCAGAGAACCTGTCATCAAGAAATTTCTTGATCCTGGGCGTCATCCCGGAGGTCTCCGCCAACCGTAACAAGCTTGGCGTGTCCATAGCATTCAAACCACCCTCGCTGCTTTCTGCTGTCAGGCGCTGCAGACCGAGTTCGTAGCGGTTAAAGGCAATCTCAGTATATCCGCCCTCGACATCGAGATATTGGATCGACCCGTCGCGAAGGCTGAGTTCGTAACCTTCCTCTGTGAACAGTATCAATGCCGTGTCGGCTTGATACGTGCGAAGAGTGGTTGCCTTGCGCTGGTCGTGCGCAAAGAATTCCGTCACCGTGCCATCGGGACGGCGCCCGCCGATCGAGACAATCATGCCCGGCACCGCTTCAGTGAAACGGTTGGGGACAAGCGCGCGGCCGACGAGATCTGCGGCAACCTCCTCCGACCAGCGGTTATATGTCCGTTGCGCCGCCGGTTCGAGAAAATGCGCCAAAACGGAAACCATGATGCTGCCGCCGATGATGAATATGACCAGCGCCGCCCACAACGCACCTACACGCCGTCCCGCGTGAATGATGTGTAGTTCACGTGATGCCTGCAGCGCTTTGAGGGCGCGCGCCAATCCAACGGCGAAACAGAAAAACAGGATCGCCCGAGCGAGTGGTGGTGTGGTGAGAACAGACTGACCCAGCAGCGTAATCAGGTCTTGCCCCTTGGCGGTGACAAGATCGAACAGGCGCAACGTTTGGGTCACCCATACCAGAACAACGGCAACCGCCAGGAAGGACAGGGCCTGACCGTAAAACTGGACTGTAAGATAGCGCGTGAGCCGAAGCATGCACAAAGGTGTAAGCTATTAGCGCCACCGGTCAACGGCGCAAATTTGCCTATCTGCGTGTTCTCACCGGCCTGCGGGATTGACGTCACACCCAAACAGCCTATCTGATGAGACACTTATTCCCGCCACCCAGGAATTTCTTATCATGTCCAGCGACTTCAGTCTCAAAACCGCCACGCTTGCCGCCAAGCCGAGCAGCGCAATAATTGTGTATGCCGCGCAAGGGCCTGTGCTCGGAGGCGAGGCCGAGCGAATCTGGAATGAGACCGGCCTGGACTTTGCGGCGGTGAGCAAAGCAGCCGATTTTACCGGCAAGCAGGGGCAGGTGCTTGATGTAATCGCGCCGCCCAATCTTGGTGTGCCCAGACTGATGGTTGCCGGTGCGGGCAAAGCCGATGACGACGCTGCGGCGAGTCCAGCCGGTCTGCGTGATCGTGGCGGGTCGCTGATCGGCAAACTCAAGGCCGCGCGCATTGCAAAGGCGGACATTTATCTCGATCAGCTCGATGCCGATGCGATTGGTGAGGTCGCCGCGGGCATGCGCCTTCGTCACTATGTTTTTGACAAGTACAAGACGCGGACAAGCGAGGATGAACCGGCGGACAAAAACAAACTGGCGCTGGTGCTGCACGTCGACAACAAACCGTCTGTGGACAAAGCCATCGATAGCCGCTTCGCAACCGTAGCGGGCACGCTCCTGGCGCGTGATCTCGTGCATGAGCCACCCAACGCCTTAGGCCCTGAGGAGTTTGCCGAGGTCGCCCGATCGCTATCCAGCCTTGGTATCGACGTTGATATCTTGACGCCAACCGAGATGAAAAAGCTCGGCATGGGGGCGTTGCTGGGTGTGGGGCAGGGTTCAGCGCGTGAGCCACGACTGGTGGTCATGCAGTGGCATGGCGGCAAGAAAAAAGACGCTCCGCTGGCCTTTGTCGGCAAAGGTGTGGTGTTTGACACGGGCGGCATTTCTCTGAAGCCCGGTGCGGGCATGGAGGACATGAAGGGTGACATGGGCGGTGCCGCCGCTGTCACCGGCCTCATGAAGTCGCTTGCCACGCGCAAGGCCAAGATCAACGCCGTAGGTGTGATCGGCGTGGTGGAGAACATGCCGGATGGCAACGCCTACCGGCCGGGCGATATTCTCACCTCCATGTCAGGCCAGACCATTGAGGTCATCAACACCGATGCCGAAGGCCGCCTGGTGCTCGCCGATGCACTTTGGTACACGCGCGACCGGTTCAAACCTGCCTTCATGATCAATCTTGCCACGCTGACCGGCGCGATCATCGTCAGCCTTGGACAGGATCATGCCGGCTTGTTCTCCAACGATGATAATCTGGCTGAAAATCTGACAGCCGCCGGTCTGGCCTCGGGTGAAAAAGTCTGGCGGATGCCGATGGGTGATTATTACGACAAGCTCATCAATAGCCGTTTCGCCGACATGAAGAACACCGGCGGGCGTTATGGGGGCGCGATCACAGCCGCGCAGTTTCTCAAACGCTTCGTCAAGGATACGCCCTGGGCGCATCTCGATATTGCGAGCACCGCATTTGGAAGTCCCGGCACTGAAACCAACGCGGCATGGGCATCAGGTTATGGTGTCGCGCTGCTCGACCAGCTGGTCAGGGACAGCTACGAAAAATAGATGGAAATCTTCTTCTACCATCTCGAACAGGCACCGTTGGAACGGGTGTTGCCGCAGCTTTTGGAAAAAACCCTCGAGCGCGGCTGGCGCGCCGTTGTCGAGGTTGGCGATACGGAGCGCGCCGACGCACTCGACACCAGCCTTTGGACCTGGCGCGATGACAGTTTTCTGCCGCATGGGCGCGATGGCGGGACCCATGATGCGGATCAGCCGGTTCTGATCACCACGGGAGAGCATAACCCCAACGGGTCTGCAATCCGGTTCTTTGTCGGCGGTGCGGTTCCTCGGGCAGAAGGCGACTATCAACGCTTGATCTATCTGTTCGATGGTCACGATCCGGATGTGGTCGAAACCGCCCGCGCGGCGTGGAAGGCGTTGTCCAGTGGCAATGCGTGTACCTACTGGCAACAGGAACCGAACGGCCGCTGGGTCAAGAAGGGATAGTTATGGATTATCTTTGGTTTAAAGCGGTGCATGTATTCGCAGTTCTCCTCTGGGTCGGTGGCGTCATCGCGAATGGCGTTCTTCTCGCGGTTGTGGCGCGCACGCCTCAAGGGGTGCAGGACGAAGTTCTGACGCGGTTCCGGAAGTGGGATGTGCGGGTGAGCAATCCGGTTCAGGGGCTGGCCTGGATCGCCGGTATAACGCTCATCGTCATGGGCGGTTGGATCAGCGACGGGTGGCTGCACGTCAAATTAGCTGCGGTGATCGCCATTGCCGCCGTGCACGGCGTGCAATCCGCCACGCTGCGTAAGCTCGTCGATAGAAAGGATGTTTCGCGCCGTCTGGAAATCGCCCGTCACACGGCTTTGGTCACGATGATTGCGGTGGGCCTGATCGCCATCATGGTCATCGTCAAACCCTTCTGAGACCAAAATCAATCGCTAGCCTGGCGACCATTCTGGTGGAGCCATCTCAAACCCTTCAAACTGAAAACCAGGGGCAACCGTGCAGCCCACAAGCGTCCAGTCTCCGGTGCTTTCGGCGGCTTGCCAGCAATCCTTAGGCACAACAATTTGCGGCATTTCGCCGCCTATGACGTCGGGCCCAAGAATCAGCGTTTCGGTCCACTTCCCATCGGGTGACATGGAGAGTTCCAGTGGTGCACCGGCATAGTAGTGCCAGACCTCGACGGCATCGACCCTGTGCCAATGCGATTTGTCGCCAGCTTCGAGCAGGTAGTAGATGGCTGTAGAGACTGCACGTCCGTTCACCTCGGCGCTATCGCGAAACGTCTCGGCATACCACCCGCCTTCGGGGTGCTTTTGCATGTTGAGTTTGGCGATGATTTGCTCAGCGGTCATCGACGTCCGCCATCTGCATGGCCTCAGCCTCTTCGAGCGCGGCACTCTTTTCCAGCCAAAACTCTTCGATTTCTGCGATTTCATCCTCGAACCGCGCCTTGTCCTTGCCGAGCCGGATCGCTTGATCTGGTTCGCCAGAGTAGAGGTCCGGATCTGCAAGTTTCATCTCAACCTTCTCAAGCTCGGCCTTCAGGCGCTCGATTTTCTTTTCCGCCGACTGTATTTCCTTGCGCAGCGGCGCCAGTTCGGCACGGCGGGCGGCGGCTTCCTGCCGCTCTTTCTTGCGGTTGCCCGATCCTGCCGAAGCCTCAGCATTCGCGCGGCCTTGCGAGGCTTGTGCGCCGCCAACCAGCATTTTCTGATAGTCCTCAATGCTGCCGTCGAATTCCTTGATCGTGCCGTCCTCGGCAATCCAGATCTGATCGACGGTCGCTTCGATCAAGTGCCGGTCGTGCGAGATGATTAGCACCGCACCCTCATATTCGTTGAGGGCGGCGACAAGCGCATCACGGCTATCGATATCGAGATGGTTGGTCGGCTCATCGAGAATGAGCATGCCGGGCCCGTTGAAGGTGATCAGGCCGAGTAGCAGACGCGCCCGTTCGCCACCGGAGAGGTTCTCCGCCGGTGTGTCCATTTTCACGGTCGACAGACCCATTTGAGCCACCCGTGAGCGTCGCTGTGCATCTGTGGAGTCCCACATTAGTTCATCGACATGCTCGACAGCGGTTTTCCCAGGCTTGAGATGATCGAGCTGGTGCTGCGCGAAATAGGCGACCTCAAGCCCACGTCCGCGCCGCAACTGACCGCCCATAGATTTCAACTCACCGGCAATCAGCTTGGCGAACGTCGATTTGCCGTTGCCATTGACGCCGACAAGGGCGATCCGGTCATCCGGATCGATGCGCTGGGTGATTTTCGTGAGCACCGGCGTTTCATCATACCCAACTGACACATCCTCGAAATCAAGCATGGGCCGGGCCATGGCTTTTTTCGGGTTGGTGAAGGTGAAGGGCAGTGCCTCCTCATCGAAAAGGGCTTCGGGTGGCCGCAGCTTTTCAATCATCTTCACGCGGGCCTGCGCCTGCTTGGCCTTTGAGGCTTTATAGCGGAAACGATCGACGAACTTTTGCATATGCGCGACCTTGTCGAGCGCCTTTTCACGACTCTTGTTCTGCAGATCCATCTGCATGCGCCGTGTCGTCTCGAAGGTGTCGTAGTTGCCGCGATAGAAGTTGAGCTTTTTGTGCTCCAGGTGGATGATTGACCGCGCTACCTTGTTCAAAAGGTCGCGGTCATGGCTGATCATCAAAACGGTGTGGGGGTAGGTGGCCAGATAGCTTTCCAACCACAGCGTGCCTTCAAGATCGAGATAGTTCGTCGGCTCGTCGAGCAGCAACAGGTCCGGTTGTGAAAACAGCACACCCGCCAGCGCCACGCGCATGCGCCAGCCGCCTGACAGTTCCTTGCAGGCGACTGACTGTTGCTCGTGCGGAAACCCTAGTCCGCGCAGAATGCTGCTGGCCCGCGCTTCTGCCGCGTGCGCGTCAATGTCGGCGAGCCGGGTATGGATTTCCGCGATCCGGTGCCCGTCCGTCGCCGTCTCTGCTTCGCGCATCAGTGCAGCGCGCTCCTTGTCGGCGGAAAGGACCATGTCGAGTACGCTGTCGTCGGTCGCAGGCGCTTCCTGCGCCACCGTGCCGATTTTGGCTTTCGGGTGCACGTGGATGTCCCCATCATCAGGCATTAGCCGCCCGAGGATCAGGTTGAACAGCGTTGTCTTGCCGGTGCCGTTTTTGCCCACAAATCCGGCTTTAGATCCGGCAGGCAACACCACGCTTGCCTTGTCGAACAAGGCACGGTCGCCGATCTTGAATGTGAGGTCGGAGATGGTGAGCATAATCAGGTTCTCGGTAATTTTGCCCCTGATACGCCAAAGCGCCGATGCGCTGCAACCTCACAAGGTGAAAGACGCATGCGCTACCGCGTGAAAGCCAACTCTTGTCAGCGTCACCGGCTGAGGCTAAAAGGCGCGCCAACATCAACTTAGCAAAGCTAGTAGGAAATCAAATGGCTCTCGAGCGGACCTTCTCCATCATCAAACCCGACGCCACCAAACGGAACCTGACCGGCAAGATCATTGCCAAGTTCGAAGATGCCGGTTTGCGCATTGTCGCCTCCAAGCGCATCCACATGACGCGCGAACAGGCTGAGGGCTTCTATGCCGTGCACAAGGATCGTCCGTTCTTTGGCGAGCTTGTCGATTTCATGATTTCCGAACCGGTCGTGGTTCAGGTACTTGAAGGCGAGAATGCAATCGCCAAGAACCGTGAAGTGATGGGTGCCACCAACCCGGCGGAAGCTGCCGAAGGCACAATTCGCAAAGAATTTGCTCTCTCGATCGGTGAAAACTCGGTTCACGGTTCCGATGCACCGGAAACCGCAGCTGAAGAAATTAAGTATTTCTTCACCGAAGACGAGATTGTCGGCTAGTTTAAAAGAAATATCCGAACGGTTGATCTGCATCAATACTGTGTAGGTCAAGCTGATGCATGGTTAGAGTGCATGAACACTTAGTTCCAATCGTGCGTCCTCGGAACGTTCTTGCAGAAAAGGCCACCGCGAGGTGGCCTTTTTATTTTTGGCTGAATGCTGAACATCCGCCGGTTTCAACGACTTCACTTTTCTCCAGAATTGGGGCAGCTTGCGCCAAACACACGATGGGAGAGTCGAATGCCGTACGTAAATGTGCGTATTACCGATGATGGGGTTACTGCCGAGCAGAAACGCGCAGTTATCAAGGGGATTACCGATGTTCTGGTAAAAGAACTCGGCAAAAAACCCGAAACGACATTCGTCGTGATCGACGAAGTGAACACTGACAATTGGGGCCACAAGGGCACGTCTATTACTGAGCTGCGGAAAGGCTAGCTTTCTTACGCAGGTGATAGGTTAGCGCCATTGCAATCAGATGACGCGTCGCGTCCGGCAATGGCTGATCTGCGCGGAAGTGCACGCTGCGGTTTCCACCGTAGACAAGTTCCGGATACCGGTTCCGCCAGTCGTCTACCAGGGTCGTCTGGCAGTTCACATAAAGCGCGAAATCACCACCAAAGCTGTCATCAGAATCGATGCGGATCGTTGTGCCGGACTTTGTGTCCGGGGTCAGATAGCTTGGCTGTCCCCATTTCAGGGTTTCCTCGATCCGGCCCACGCCGTTCGTATTTTTCGCGACGTCAAGAACAAGTGCACGCAGATCAAGAAGGCGCCTGCGCAATGATGCAGGATAAGCCGCGAACTTGTAGGCTACGGCGGCACTTTCAAAATTCTCTTGGTCCATCCTGCCGGCCTGTCGCTTTGTTGATTGGCGCGTGCGCAACCTAAAGACTATCAACGAGGCTACTTACAGCAAAGGCAAGGCAGCATTGTTACTGTCAGAATCCGTCAGGGGAGGTCATATTGTGTTGAGTTGGCTGCGCAATAGCCCGTTACCCGTCTGGTTGGTTCTGGCGCTTCCGGCAATCACGCTTTTGACGCCGATTGTCGTCCAAGGGCAAATTCCTCGGAATTTTCTGGTTGAAACAGGCGAGTGGTCTGTTCGGCTAATGATCCTGACCCTGGCGATCACGCCGCTCTCGCTGATGTTCAAAGGGCAGGGGTGGGTGCTCTGGCTCCTGCGCCGCCGCCGCTGGTTCGGCGTTGCCAGCTTTGCCTATGCCGCATTGCATGTTGGATTTTACGTTTGGGACATCCGCTCCCTTGGGCGGATCCTGTTTGTTGCCGAACGGCTTTATGCATGGCCCGGCTGGGTAGCAATTGGCCTGATGATCCCCTTGGCGCTCACATCCAACAGCTGGAGCCAGCGCGCGCTTGCGGTGAACTGGAAGCGGCTGCAACGCCTCACATATATCGCCGCGCTTCTGACGGCTTTGCACTGGCTACTCTTGACCCGCGGTCCTTCCGCCTGGGTGCAAATTGGTTTGATCGCGGGACTTGAGATTATCCGGATCGGTTATCGGGTGGGGCAATGGCGAAGGCTAAGCCAGCAGGCCGCGCGCTGATTGTTGGAACGCCGCCTAGATAACCTTGCGCACCTCCACAAGGAAATTCTGAACCGCGCCGCGCATGCTCTCGCCGTTTTGCGTCAGGTTTTCTGATGCTGTCAGCACCTGCGCAGCAACGGTGTCGGTCTGTCCCACCGCCTGCGATATAAGCTGAATGTTCGAGCTGACCTCTGCCGTGCCGGCGGACGCCTGATCGATGTTGCCGGCGATCTCCTGTGTCGCAGCGCTTTGCTGTTCGACAGCGGCGGCGATGGTGGTGGAAACCTCATCCACCCGCGTCATGGTGTCTCCAATGCGGGCTATTGCTTCCACCGCGCGGTTGCTGGCGTCCTGAATATCGCCGATTTGGCGGCCGATATCCTCTGTGGCGGTTGCCGTCTGCGTAGCGAGTGATTTGACTTCGGAAGCGACGACGGCAAAGCCCTTACCAGCTTCACCGGCACGCGCCGCTTCGATGGAAGTGTTGAGCGCCAGAAGGTTTGTCTGATCGGCAATGTCGGCGATCAGTGCCACTACTTCACCGATCTTCTTTGAAGCGTCCGAGAGGCTTTGTACGTCCTGATTGGCCTGACGCACCTCTTCCACCGCGGCGCGCGTGATTTCGCTGGAGCGGTTCACCTGCGAAGAGATTTCGGAAACCGAGTTGGTCATTTGCTCAGTAGCAGCAGCGACCGACCCCACATTGGTGGAGGCCTGTTCGGCAGCGGCCGCCACGGACGTCGATTGCTCCGATGCGGAGGAGGTTGTTTCACCCATGGATTGCGCGGACTGTTGCAGTTCACCGGCAGCCGACGAAACGGATTCGACCGCGTTCCCCATTTCGGTTTCAAACACTTTCACCACGTCGGAAAACGCCGCAACCCGGCTTTCCATGGACTGCATGGCATTGTTGATTGTGCCCGCTGCCTCACCGAACGTGCCAGTCATGCCGCTTATGTTGATTTTTCGGAAGTATTTGTTCGCCGCAACATATTCTAGGCTGGCCCGGGTTTCACGCACATAGGCATCCGAGCGGTCGATCATCCGGTTGATCGCGTGCAAAAGCTCGGCGGCTTGGCCCGTTTCCGTGATGTTGATGACGCGGGCTTCGAAATCGCCATCGGCGACCGCGTTGCACACATCAAGCGCCTTCTTGATCGCCGAACTATTTCCCAGTGAAAACATGTCTTCTACCCCCGGTTACGCTGCCAGTTTCGCGATAAATTCGTCGTATTCCATTTCTTGCTCCGCTAGGAACGATTTGATCCGCTCAATAGAGTTCGCCAACCCTTCCTTGCGATTGCCTGCTGACAGCTCGATCCGCTGCAGCTCTTTGTAGAGCGGCATAATCTGTTGCTCGAGGATTGCGCGGTCGGGGACCCGCCGGTTGGAGTGATATCCAACGATCGCGCCCGAAGCATCGCGGCTTGGCGTTACGTGCGCCTGGACCCAGTAGTGATCGCCGTTCTTGCAGCGATTGACCACGTAGGCGAAGATTTCCCGCCCGTCCTGAATGGTCTCCCACAACAGGGCAAAGATCGCGCGCGGCATGTCCGGGTGCCGGATCATCGAATGCGGTTGCCCAAGGCACTCTTTCTCGGTGTATCCCGCGATGCGCAGGAACACGTCGTTGCAATAGGTCAGGTGACCCTGCAGGTTGGTTTTTGAAACAATGAGTTCGTTTTCGTCGAAATACTGTTCGACACCTGTCACAGTCAGATCGCGGGCCATGCATCCCTCCGCCGTTCAATCCATGCTGCCTTGTTTGGCGGGTAGAGCCGGTGAGCACCGGTTTGCCAGCCAGATGGCGCCTGACGACTCTAGAAGTGCGTTGCCTAACGAGTGGTGGCGGGCGGGATAGGGAAGTCTACACACTCAATTATCCGCATTGGTCTGTAGGTATCGTTTGTGCGTGGTAGTGCCTGCGTAACTAAACGCGTAGTGTGATGGACGTCAGCTGACGCGGATAGTTTGAGGAATAGGTGGGGCGACATGACCGGATTTCTTCTTCTTGCAAGCATTTTTCTCGTTGCCGGGGTCATTGCCGTTCCAATTGCATCGCGCCTTGGCCTTGGGTCTGTGCTTGGCTATCTCATCGCCGGTATCGCGATTGGCCCGCTACTTGCGTTGATTGGTGTCGACGTTATTGAAATTCAGCATTTCGCGGAATTCGGCGTCGTCATGATGCTGTTCCTCGTCGGTCTGGAACTGGAACCGCAACGCCTTTGGCAAATGCGCAACCGTCTCGTCGGTCTCGGTGGACTGCAGGTAGGGCTGACCGCCGCCGCCGTCACCGCCGTTGCAATGCTTTTTGGTCAGCCGCTCAGTGTCTCAATCGCCATCGGCCTTGTCCTCTCGCTTTCGTCGACGGCCATCGTTTTGCAGACGCTGGGCGAGAAGGGCCTGATGAAAAGCGACGGCGGGCAGGCGAGCTTTTCCGTGCTGCTGTTTCAGGACATTGCCGTCATCCCCATGCTGGCGCTCATCCCGCTTCTCGCGATGCCTGAACTGGTTGAGGCGATGAGCCATACTGCAGCCGATGCGGCGCATGGGGCTGAGGAGGCCGGACACGGAGCAGAAAGCTTCAGTCTTGTTGCCGGCATGGAAGGCTGGCAGGTCGCACTGGTCAATCTTGGAGCAATCGGCGCGGTTATTCTCGGCGGAAGTTTTCTCACACGCCCGATATTCCAGTTTGTCTCCCGTGCGCGCCTGCGGGAACTCTTCACTGCCACCGCGCTGATGATCGTCATCGTCATCGCGCTGTTAATGTCGCTCGTCGGCCTGTCACCGGCACTCGGCACCTTCCTTGCCGGTGTTGTCCTTGCCAATTCCGAATACCGGCATGAGCTGGAATCCGATATCGATCCATTCCGTGGCCTCTTGCTCGGTCTCTTCTTCATGACCGTTGGCGCGGGCATCGATTTCACTCTGCTGGCCGAAAATCTTCTGGCCATTCTCGGCATGACACTGGGGCTGATGCTGCTGAAAGCGGCGATTCTGATGATCCTCGCCTACGCCTTCAAGGTTAAGGGTGCCGACAAATATCTCTTCGCCCTTGGTCTTGCACAGGCCGGTGAATTCGGCTTTGTGCTCCTGAGTTTCACGGTCGCCAACGCCGTCATTCCGCAGGAGGTTGCCTCGCAACTCTTGTTGGTGGTTGCCACCTCGATGCTGCTGACGCCGGTGCTGTTTATCGTTTACGACCGGCTGATTGCGCCGCGCTTTTCCGCAGCTGTGGAACGCGAAGCCGATGAAATCGACAATGATAGCGAAATCATTATCGCCGGGGCCGGGCGCGTTGGCGGGATCGTCAACCGCATCCTGCGTGGCGCCGGCTACAATCCGACGGTTATCGACTACAATTCCGATCATCTCGATGCCATGCGCCGTTTTGGCTTCCGGCATTTTTACGGCGACGCGACGCGGCCCGATTTGCTGCATGCTGCCGGTATCGGCCGCGCGAAGCTGTTTGTGATCGCCATCGACAACCGCGATCAGATTACCGAACTGGTGCGCTACACTGCCGCCAACTATCCGGAGTTGCATGTGATCGCGCGGGCCGTCACACGCGACCATGTTTACGAACTGTGGGGTGCGGGCTGTCGCGATATTATCCGCGACACCTATGACGGGTCGTTGCGCGTGGGTCGCTCGGCTTTCGAGGCACTGGGCATCAGCCACGACAAGGCGGAACGCATGGTTGCCGAATTCGACAAGATGGACCGTCGCGCCATGCTCGAGGTTGCCAATCTGTATGACCCGAACATCCGCTCATCGCTCAACGAACCCTATGTCGCCAAGGTCAAGGAAATCACCAGCACCTGGGTCGTCGAGTTGCAGAAGACGATGGAAAAGATCAGGAGTGAGGGCGAAAAGCCGAAGGACTAGTTCCGATTCTTGAGATCGCGCGCCCCCGCGCCGATGAACGCCATCTGCATCAGAACCAGCACCGCAAGCAGCATAGTCCAGACCAGATAGAGCGTATTCTGGTCGCCGATTGTGGGTGCGGTGATGCCGAGGATCGATTCAGCCAGCGCCAGAACCCATAGAATTGCACCGGTTATGGCCAGGGGTTTCCAGATGACAGCAAGGCCGCCGCGCAGCCCGGCAGGCAGACGTGCCAGGCCGGAAAGGGGTTTGTCCATCCGCGTCGCCCATGCACACAGGATCAGGTAGAAGGGGATGTAACCCACACCACCACCTGCGAGTGTCTGCAGTACGAACAGTGCCAATAGAACGGGTACGGCGCGGTTTGTATCAAGGAATTTGATCGCCCAGACGATGATCACCAATCCCAGCAAGAAGGCGATTGCGCCAGTGATCAGATAGTTGGGGATGAGAGTGAAGGCAGGATCCTCACCCCAGAGGCCCAGTTCCGGCCCCACGGAATCGATGCCTATGGACGGTGTCGGTTTGAAACCCTGAAGCATTTCGAAAAAACCATGGCTGCACCCGGCGATTGCCAGTGCAACCGCGAATATCGTCACCGTGGATTCAATGGCCTTGTTGCGGAAGTTGGTCATGCTTTGCACCTCCCCAATGCATCAATAAAATCTAGATCACCGGATAGAAACGGCAATTGACCTAAGTCATGAACGGCTTTGACTGCATCCATCAGCAAAATCAATCAGCCCCCCGCTGACATGATCGGCGTTCATCGATAGTCTTGTGAAACCCTTTGAGTCCCGGAGCCATCCGATGAACAAGCCCGCCGATATCCGCATTGCTCGCTCGGTCTGTCCGCACGACTGCCCGTCCACTTGCGCGCTGGACGTGGAAATTATCGACGGTAAAACGGTTGGCCGGGTGCGCGGAGCGAAGGACGATCCCTATACGGCAGGGGTCATCTGCGAGAAGGTGGCGCGCTATGCGGAACGCATTCATCACCCGGACCGCCTGCAATATCCAATGCGGCGCGCGGGTGCTAAAGGTGCGGGGCAGTGGCAGCGCATTTCGTGGGATGAAGCGCTGGATGAAATTGCAGAGAAGTTTCAGGCCGCGGAAGACGCATTCGGAGCCGAAAGCATCTGGCCGTATTTTTATGCCGGCACTATGGGGCATGTGCAGCGCGACGGCATACATCGGCTGCGCCATGCCAAAGGCTATTCGCGCCAGTTGGAGACGATCTGCTCCTCGATTTCATGGGCCGGCTACGTCGCCGGTACGGGGTTCCTGGCCGGGGTGAATCCCGAGCAGATGGCAGAATCCGATTGCGTTGTCATTTGGGGCACAAATCCGGTGCACACCCAGGTCAATGTGATGACCCACGCCATCCGCGGCCGCAAGGAACGCGGCACCAAAATTATCGTTGTCGATATCTATCGCACCGCGACCATGGAACAGGCCGACCTTGGCCTTGTCATTCGCCCTGGAACTGATGGTGCGCTCGCTTGCGGTGTTATGCACCTGCTGTTGAAAAACGGTTGGGCCGACCGGCCCTATATGGAGAAGTACACTGACTTCTCCGAGGATTTCGAACGTCATCTTGAAAAATTCACACCGGAATGGGTCCGCGCGAAGACCGGTCTCGCAGAAGATGAGTTGCTGCAATTTGCAGAGCTGGTGGGCACCACGCCGCGCAGCTTCTTCCGGCTAGGCTATGGGTTCACCCGCCAGCGCAATGGCGCGACAAACATGCATGCGGCGCTCTGCATTCCCGTTATGACAGGCGCCTGGCAGCATCGTGGCGGCGGCGCTTTTCACTCCAATTCGGGGACGTGGGCGCTCGACAAGTCGCTCATCACTGGTGTGGGGCTGTCGCGCACGCAAACGCGCATTCTCGACATGTCGGAAATTGGGCCTGTGCTCACTGGAGATGAGGAAGCGCTGCGGCATGGGCCGCCGGTCAAGGCTATGTTGATCCAGAACACCAATCCGGTAAATGTTGCGCCGGATCAAGCGCTGGTGCGGAAAGGCTTTCAAAGAGACGATCTGTTTGTTGCCGTGCACGAACAGTTCATGACGGAAACGGCTGAATGGGCCGACATCGTGTTGCCCGCGACCATGTTCCTGGAACATGACGACTATTACACCAGAGGCGGGCACAACCGTATCCTTTATGGCCCAAAAACCATCGATGGCCCGGAAGAAGCACGATCCAACGCTTTTGTTATCAAGGCCTTAGCTGAACGGTTTGGCGTGGCGGATGCAGAGCATTTCGGCCTCACCGATAAAGAGATGGTGTTCCACACACTTAAGCGGTCCGGCATAGAAGACATTGATGCAATAGAGGAAAACGGCTTTGTCGAACGGTCTTTGCCGGAGGAAAAAACCCGTTTTGCCGATGGATTTGGTTGGCCAGATGGCAGATTCAGGTTTTCGCCCAACTGGCTGGAAACCAAAGCAAAAGCTGGCAGCGAGGCGCCACTGAGCCTCGACGATATGCCGCAATTTGCCGACTATTGGGAAATCAACGAAGCGACTGATGCCGTGCATCCCTTCAAGCTCGCCACCAGTCCGGCACGGGCCTATTTGAATTCCAGTTTCACAGAAACTCCCGGGAGCCAGAAACGCGAGAAACTCCCGTCACTCATGGTGCATCCAGATGACGCCGCAGCGCTTGGTTTACAGGATGGCGATGATGTTCTGGCGGGCAATTGGCGCGGAGAGGTGGTGCTTTCACTGCGTGTATTCGATGGCGTGCAGCGTGGCGTTGTCATCGCCGAAAGCATCCATCCCAACAAAACCCACAAGAACGGGAACGGCATCAACACACTGATTGGATCAGAGCCGGTGCGGCCGAACGGCGGCGCGGCGTTTCACGATGCCGCTGTTTGGTTGAAGCCTGCGGCTCAGGCGTAGGCCTGCCAGAAGAAGATCAAGGTCAGGATCAGGGCATAGATGATGATGCCGGTGCGTATGGCTTGCGCTGGTATCCGGTCGGCCATCCGCGCAGCAATGTAGCCGCCAATCAGCGTGCCGAGGAACGCAGCACCGCCTTCCAGCCATGCGATGGACCCTGACAGGCCAAATCGGGCGACGGCGATTGACGCGACGAAAACGGATAAAAGCAGCTTCAAGCCGTTCATGGCATGAATATCGGTCATCCCAGCCACGGCAAGCGCCGCGAGCAGCAAAATGCCATGACCGCCATTGAAGAAGCCGCCATAGAAATTGACGGCGATCAGCATGATGCCGATTGCCGCCATACCGGCGAATTGAGCACCCCTAAGATTCTGGCTTCGAGATGCAGCCCATTTGTTGAACCGGTTGCCAAAAGCAAATGCGATGACCGCAAGCCCCATCAGCCAGGGCACGATGAGCGCGAACTGCGCATCGCTGACCCGCAACAGCGTTTCGGCGCCCAGATATCCGCCAACGGCAGCCGTCACAGTATAGGGTATCAGTTTTCCGCGATGATCTTTGAGATGCCGCCAGTATCCGATGGCACCGCTGAGATAGCCGGGCAGCGCGGCAAACGTGTTGGTGGCGTTGGCTACGACGATCGGCACACCCGCCAGAATGAGCGCTGGAAAAACAATGAAGGAACCGCCGCCAGCCAATGCATTGACGCCACCAGCCAACAGACCGGCCAAAAACAACAGTATGAGTGAAAGCAGGGTCACGCGATAATTTTCCCGAAGATTTCGTCAGCGTTGCCAATATCCGCGCAAGCCGGCCGGTGCAAGCGGGCACAAAAAAGGCCGCAGGTGGGTGCGGCCTTTTTCAAAATCTGTTTTGAAAACTGTTAGCGCGGTGCGCGCGACCAGCTTTCAGTCCGGCAAACCAGGTCGAAGAAACCGCAGCCGGTCAGGCGAATCGTATCCTGATCGACGAGTTCCACGTATCCTGTATAGGTATTGCCGTCTTCCGGATTATAGACCTCACCGCGATAGCGGAAGTCGCTTTCCTGCTCCAAAAGCGTCAGAATCTGCAATCCCTTGATCGGGCGCTTCCTGAGGTCCGGGTCTTTGTTGTTCAAATCGTTGAGGTTGGCAGCGCCGACCCGATCGATTTCTTCTTTGTTTTTCCGGTAGATTTCGGGTGGCACCACAAACTTGCTGATATAGCCGCAGTGGCCTGAGGCGCAAGGTTTGATGGTGATAACGGATTGTAGCTCGGTGAGCCAGACACCTGAGATCGGTGCTGTGTCACCTTCAGCAATGGTCGTGGTGGCGAGAATAGGCAACGCAACAGCTGCCGCAACCGCATATGACAATAACTTGCTCATAAAGCAAAGCCCCCTTCCAACTAGCGTCATTTGCGCATTGGAAATGCTAGACCTTAGGTCGGCCAGTGTCTGTTGGAATGTCATGTTGTGGTTTCCGATAGCTTTAAACCCTCCAATCCTGGCAAGGATTTTTAAACAATCTCAAACGGTGCTTGATTTGAACTCCCATCTGAGGTTTAAGCGGCCCCGGAGAGGTGGCCGAGTGGTCGAAGGCGCGCCCCTGCTAAGGGCGTAGGCGGGGAACCGTCTCGAGGGTTCGAATCCCTTCCTCTCCGCCACACCACTTGATGGGCGTTGATATTTAGTCGGTTAGTCCTCCATCTACGCGTACACAACACGCATCAACTCGCAAATCATTCACGTAGCTTCGACTCAAATAGTACCGCGAAAATCAGATTTCAGAAAGACGACCCAACTGAACCGGGGCGGTATATTGTCCTGCCGTCCATGTTGATTGACCACCGGCGTCGTTGTGTTCTTCCTGCGGACTACTTCCTGCTCAGGATCGAAAAAGCCGGATAATCATCTGATCGAAGGCGTGTTTCAAACAGCGTGCAAAACCCGAGAATCGGCTATATTGCCAAGGACCCTTGTTGGATCGGAACGGCATGATGGCTTTAACAGTTGGTTAGCTGGCGCCGTCTAAAGTCGAGTCAGAAAGAGCGGTTTTCGAGGGAAATATGCCCACCTTCGCCGAATTGGAAGAATTGGCAAAGGCACCGTCGGAAGAAAACCGGCGCATGCTTTTGAATCATCTGACAGACATGTTTCTCGACGGCGATGAGCCGCAGAGTTCAGGCAATGCTGCGATGTATTCCGATATTGTCCTGCACGTGCTCGATAGCGTCGCTGAAGAGGCGCGCCGTGCGTATGCCGACCGGATTGCCGCGGTTGAGACTATGCCGAGAGACGTTATTACCAAGCTGAGTTGGGATTCCATCGAAGTCGCGGCTCCGGTGCTTGAGCAATCTCCGGTTTTGACGGATGACGATTTGCGCGCGCTTGCTGCAGAGCGCGCCGATCCGTTTCTTTTAGCAATTTCCCGCCGCGCGAGCGTGAGCGAGCGTGTAACCGATATCTTGCTGGATCGGGGCAGTGATGCGGTTGTGACCTCAGTTGCCGGCAATCTCGGTGCCAGCATTTCCACATCAGGTTATGAAACGCTTGCCAGCAAGGCTGAAAGCGACACGGCGCTGCAGGCCGCAATCGTCGACAGGGATGATCTCACCATCGAATTCGGTTCAAAAATCGAGCCGTTCCTCAGCGCCCAGCTCAAAAAGCGGCTCTCCAAAAAACTCAAACTCGATGAAAACGAAGTGTCCGGGCTTGTCGAGAAGGCCAAGAGCAAGATGGAAGAAATGCTTGCTGGCCGGAAAAACGATCAGGCGGATGCCAAGAAACTGATCAAGAAAGTGCGTGACGGCAAGGTGACGCTGAACAAAGCTGCCGAACAACTGGCAACGGAAACTCGCCCGAAGCCTTTGGCGTCGCTGATTTCGGCCATGTCGGATGTGCCTGAATCAATGGTGTCCAACGTGCTGCTGAAGGTGAACGGCATGCCGCTAGCAATCACCTGCAAGGCGCTTGATCTGTCCGAGGACGCATTCGCCACTATCGCGAAAATGCGCTGTGAAGTGCTGCGTATCCCCGCAAGCAGCGGCGACAGGCTGGTTATCCAGTATCGCGATCTTGATATTGCCGATGCCGGGCGCACGATGGATTTTCTCAAGTCCCGGTCGGAGGACGAAGCGGAATCAGCAGCCTGACGGTTCTATAAAAAGTGCCGATTTTTAGCTTAACTATATGTTATGTAAGAATTTATCTGCATTAAGTCCAAATATCAGAATCTTTCGCACGTACAATTCCTTATTAACCAGTCACTCATATCCTGCGAGGTGCTTTAAGGCCCGTTGGCAGGAGTTGAACGACTTTGGAAGACCAAAAGAATTCCAAAATGTTGACGTTGGAAGAGCTTGAGGATCTCGCGCGCAATCAATCGAGCGAGAGCCGCAGGGTGCTTTTGCACGGCCTCACGGACCACTTCCTCGCAAAAGCGGACGAATATACTGAGAAGTATGGAGACGTCTTTTCCGACATAATCCTGCATCTGCTCAAAGAGGTGACCGTGGATGCGCGACAGGAGCTGTCGAAAAAGGTTGCGCCACTCGAAGAGTTTCCGGCGCAAATCGTACATAAGCTCGCGCACGACGAATTCGAGGTGGCGTCACCGGTTCTTGAGCTGTCACCCAAGCTCAGTGACGATGACCTGATTTCAATCGCAAGCATCATGATGCACGAGCATCGGTTGGCGATAAGCCGACGCAAGCAGCTTGGCGCCAAGGTGACCGATACGCTTGCCCGCAGCAACGAAGCCGATGTGATGCGCGAAATGGCGGGCAATCCCGGCGCGACATTCTCTGATGCCACTTATCGCCTTGTCGCGGAACGGGCAAAAAAGGACACCGAACTTCAAGAGAAGCTGGTGGAACGCACGGACTTGCTTCCGACAATTGCTGTGCAACTGACACCGTTCCTGTCCGATGAGCTGAAAGAAAAGCTCAATCTGGGCAAAAAGGACGATGATGACGGCTCTTTCGCTGGTTTGCTGGACAGCCTTTCCGAATTCGAAGTCGACAAAAGCAAAAAGAAGCCGGTCGCGCCCAAGCAGTCCCAAGGCACGACACCGGAGATTGCTCAGGAGATCAAACGGATAAAGGCTGGCAAGGCTGACTTGAACGAGGTTGTCGCTCGCCTGGCGAAAGCTGATCGCTTTTCCGGTGTCTGCATGTTGCTGGCGGCTATTGCCGATTTGCCGGAAAAGGGCGTTTCGAGCACCATGCTCAATCAGAATGGTCAACCTGTGGCGATTGCGTGCAAAGCTATCGGGCTCAATGACGAGGCCTTTAAGGCAGTTGCACGTATGCGCGGCAAGCGATTGAAACTGCCTGACGACGAAGTCACCAGGCTTATTGCCAAGTACAGCAGTCTGAAGGATTTTGATTCCAAAAAGACGCTGATGGCCATGCGCGACCGGTTCAAAGGCTCGGCCGCCGCCTGACAGGTTTTTCTAGCCGCGCCCTATGTAGGGCATGTTTGTCGCCATCACTGTAATTGTCTGCACATTTGCCTCGAGCGGCAGGCCGGCCATATAAAGAATGGCATCCACCACATGTTTGACGTCAAAGGTTGGCTCGGGTTTCACAGAGCCATCGCCCTGCAGCATGCCGGCCCCCATCTTTTCAGTCATGGCGGATGCGGTGTTGCCGATATCAATCTGTCCGCAGGCTATATTATAGGGCCGTCCATCCAGTGACACCGATTTGGTCAATCCGGATATTGCGTGCTTTGTCGCGTTGTAGGCCACTGCGTGCGGGCGCGGTACATGGGCTGAAATGGATCCGTTATTGATAATGCGGCCGCCTTGCGGGTTTTGATCGCGCATGGCGCGGAACGCGGCACGGGCGACATAGAACGCGCCATCGAGATTGGTCGCAACAACATCACGCCACAGTTCAGGGTCCGTATCGCCAATTGTCGCTGCAGGGGCCGAACGGCCGGCATTGTTGAACACCAGATCGATGCGGCCGAGCCTGGCAACAGTGTCGGCAAACATCGCATCCACAGCACTGACATCAGACACGTCGCAGGCATGTGTGATGAGGTTTGCGCCGCCAGCGTCCGCAATGTCGTCCAACCGCTCTTTACGCCGGCCACACACGGCGACTTTATATCCGGCACCTGCAAGACCCAGTGCAACGGCTTTTCCAATTCCTGATGTAGCACCGGTTACGAGCGCGACCTTGTTGTCAGTCATGAACATCCTCCTGATTGTGCCGGCACTATTGATGAGGACGATTTCCGTATCAAGCTGGTCGATATCTGAATCACGATATGAAGCGTGTTCGCTGCACGATTGTCTGTCACATTATTGGATATAATGTGTTCCATAATGGGTTGGACCGTCGATGCAGGCATCTGAAAGCGAGTCGGGAACCGTTCAGCGAGTGGCCGGAAATGGTTAAAAAACGTAGAAAATCCAACACTTGTTTAGCTCATATTCAGAAACCTTAACAGTCTGTGACTATTTGTGTGCTGAATCTGCAACAATCGATCCACAACCAAACGCGAAGTCGGTGGATTCCCGCTTGTGCCAGTTGCGCCGGGGGCGGGGATGAATAGAGTGACATTTGCGAATCCATGCATGGGATCGTTTGTCGGTCGCGGCGCGACGGCAAAACACGACACTAACAAGTGTGGTCGCGCTTCGACAAACCGCTGGTTAGCGCCAGCATTCAAATGACTGACTTTGGAGGTCAACAATGAAAATCAAGAGCCTATTTCTTGGTTCTATCGCAGCGGCAGGTCTCTCGACCGGCGCGTATGCTGCGGACCTGAGCGTCCTTACGTCGCTCGACACATGTGACACGCTGGGCATTTCGGGCCTGAAGATCTCGTCCGAAACCAACTGTCTGACAATCTCGGGTGAAATCGAGTACGAATTCTCCTGGGGTGACTACAACGGTACAGCAATGTCCATCGGTACTGCCGCTGGTGCAACGACTGTCTCAAACAATGACCAGTACACCAACACATTCGGTTCGCTGGCCGTTACGCCGACAGGTGTTGGTACTTCGGTTGCTGTTGGTGCTGCTGCTGGTGCTGGTACGATTGAAATCGACGCTGCTGGCGCATTTACCGATAACGATGGTGACGGTATCCGCGACGCCAACGAAGGTGGCTTCAACGATCTCGACAACGACGGTGTTCAGGATGCAGGTGAAGCAACTCTTGCTTGGCTCGGTATCACTGAGGCTGCCGGTACAACCGATGCAACGGATACATACGATTGGGATTCCAAGGTTGATGCGTTCATCAAGTTTGTTGCAACGTCTGACTCCGACTTCGGCGACGCAAAAGCTGTCCTGAAAATCGGTTATGATGACGATCTGGACGTCAACAACGAACGCACAACAGCGCAGACCAGCAATGTGCTGACCATCGACGAAGCTTATGTTTCGGTTGGTGACAGCACGATCATTATGGCTGGTAAGAAGGGTTCGGTTTTTAACAAAGATCACGATGAATCCTACGGTTGGCTCGGCCTGTTCAACGAAAAGAAAGTTGACAACGGCGTAGACACTCCGGTTACCCGCGCTCTTGATGATGGCGGTCACGTCATTCAGGTCACTTCTGATCTTGGCAACGGTGTTACCATTTCCGGTGGTCTTGAAGAACTGAACCAGCTCGGTGCTGGGCCGAATGTTCTGGCTGGCAATCCGGTAATTGGTGCTCCCGGCTACAGCACTGCACCTTCCGGTGTCTTTGTTGGCGTCCTTGAGTATGCAGGCGACACCTTCTCCGGTCACGTCAGTGTCATCGGTGGTGGTTTCCTCGATGGTACTGTTGAGAATTGGGCAGTTCATGCCGGTCTCGAAGCAACAGTTGATATGTTCAAGTTCACCGGCGCTGTCGCCGCTGACAATGCGAACTACATCAATGTTCTTGCTGCAGTTGCTGCAACGTTCGACATGTTCACCCTCACAGGTGCTGTCGAATACGTTGATCCAAACACCACCGCTGCTGGTGGCGAGGACCTCGGCTTCGCAGCAACGGCTGAAGCTGCTGTAACTGACACCGTGTCGGTTAACGCTGGCTTCCGTTACTACGACTCCAACACGGCTGCTGCTGCAACCGAAACCTGGCAGGCTGCTTTGCAGTTGGTCGCCGAGGTTACCGAAAACGTTACTCTGACGGGTGAAGTTGGTGCTTATGTCACCTCTATGCCGGTTGCAGACGTGACTTACGGTTCGGTTGAAGTGGCTTGGGATCCGAGCGATGAGTTCTCGACCTCTGTTAAGGGTGAAATGAACTCTGCTGGTGCCTACAAGGTCACCTACAAAGCTAAGAAGACCTTCGAATAAGCTTCATAGCTTTCGAAATTTGGGAAGGCCCGGCATTCGCCGGGCCTTTTCTTTTGGCTGAGGGATTTTCGCGGAAAGCGCTCAAAATCCTCTGGAACTCAAGACGGCTATCGGACACCTTTCTGTTGGAAGATTCTGTGCGATCCACTGTCCGTTCGGGCAGGTCCGGATGTTCTGAATGGGATTGGTTGGTTTGTTGGCAGCAGACCAGAACCAATCGCCCCATTGGGTGTGCATTCAACTACTTATTGAGAGGTCTAAATGAAGTTCGGCGACACAAAGTTCCCCGGTATCTTGGGACAAACGGCAACTGCGTTGCTCCTTTATCTGGGAATGTCGTCTGCAGGACACGCTGATAGGGCGTTTCCTATCAACGATGATCCACGCTCTGTTGTATCATTCAAATTCGAGGAAGACGCTCGCGCGAATAACGGTCTTCAGGAAAATCATCGCTTTCATTCCGACACACTGCGGTCCGGGATTTTTGAGCTAGCGCAGGCGGAAGCGCCACTGATTTCGCCGTACACCTGGTCAGCGGTGCGCAACGAAAATGGGACCATTGTACTCAATGGTTACGTTCCGGACGCTGAGACACAGTCTTCCCTTCATGCACAGGCCGGGCGCCATGCGCTGGACTCGACATCGTTGGCGCGCGGAGCACCGGATTCGTTCAGCGACAATGCATCCAACGGATTAAGTGCGTTACTTAAGCTCACGCAGGGAAGTATAAAATTACATTCGGCAGGCTGGTCGCTCAGTGGGGTTGCGGCGTCGACGGAGGTGCGCGACGACGTTACCTCTGGGATCAACAGTAGAGGACAGTCCTGGGAAGTTACGATTTCCGTGTCTGATATTGAAGTTGTTGCTGAATCTGGATCCGATTCAGACGGGCAGGTATCCGCACCCGAATTGCCAGTCGCTGATCCCTATCTGTGGGCTGCTGAACGCGGCAAAGCGGGTGACTATGTGCTTTCAGGCAATGTGCCAACGCCACAGTTGCAGCGCTACCTGGCGGTTAGAGCGGGTGATGTCGTCAGCGACACAATGACGGTAGCGGATGGCGCGCCGAACGATTTTATCCAAACACTGTTGGCCGGTTTTACGGCGCTTTCTTCACTGGAAGAGGGTCGATTGGCTTATACGGGCTCAGGGTGGACTCTGATCGGCCGTTTATCCGGCGCTGGTTCAAAGGACGCGATAGTCGCCAGCCTCGGTGCAGCCATTGATATTTCGGATTGGCAGATTGTCATTGAAACGCCTCCGCCGCCGGTTGACCCGTATGTTTGGCAGGCAACCAAGAGTAGTGATGGACAGATTGCCATCACAGGACATGTTCCCACTCCGCAATTGCAGCGTTATCTGGCTGTTCGCGCCGGGGAAGGGGCAGATACCGATGTCCAGGTAAGCCCGGGTGCGCCGGATGGATTTGTTTCTGACGCCCTTGCCGCGTTGACTGCAGTGCAAACTCTTACCACTGGCAAGGCAGAATTTGACGGTCACACCTGGTCGATTACGGGCGAGGTTCCGACAAAACAGACCGCCGATAGTGTAGTCGGTTCCTTGGAGACCGCTGAAACGGATGTTGAGTTCTGGAAGACGTCCATTGAAGTGCCGGTGATCCCGGAGAAAACACCCGTTGAGGAAGCGGTAGAACCAACACCCAAATCAGTTGCCGAGGTGGAAGAGCCCAAGCCGCTTTATCCATTTGCGGCGCGCCTTACGGAGGATGGAATTGTTATGTCGGGTCAGGTGCCCGCTGCAGCAACACGCAGCTATCTCAGTGTTATTGCGGGTGGCGCGTCACCGAACGGTCTGCGTATTGCAGAAAACCCGCCGGAAAATTTCATTCTCGATGCTGTCGCAGGCTTGCGGGCGCTTCAAAACCTTGACGAAGGACGATTGCAGCATTCGGAGACAGGTTGGTCACTCGCCGGTTTGGCAAGGACTGAAGGAAATCGTTCCGGTGCGCTGGCTGCTATCGGATCAGATTGGGATACGGAAATCGCGCTGATGGCACCCGAAACTGTTTGCCAGGAAGATCTAGAAATCCTGTCGGAGGAAAACGGAATTCTGTTCGCACCGGCCAGTGCACGCATTACCGAGGATTCTCGTCAGACAATCGAACATGTCGTCGAAATTCTCTCTGATTGCCCGGAAACGGCCATCCATGTCGAAGGGCATACGGATTCGGATGGTGACGAACAGGCAAATCTCATCCTGTCGCTCGCGCGATCAGAGGCGGTTATTGCGGAACTCGTGAATCGGGGTATTTCCGACACGCGCCTTTATGCTGTGGCCTACGGCGAGTCGCTTCCCATCGCGCCGAACACGACAAGCGCAGGGAAAAGCCGCAACAGGCGAATTGTGTTCACCGTGGTTGCCGATGAAGAATAATTATTGAAAACAATCGCTTGTAACACCTAGTGCGGAATACGCTTCAATGCCTGTGAGATGGTGAGGCTCTCGTCGCCAAGGCGGGCGCGATAGACCATGTAATTGCCCATGACGCGTTGAACATATTTCCGGGTCTCGACGAAGGGAATGGCCTCGATCCAGTCGACCGGATCGATTGCACCGGTGCGCGGATCGCCAAACGCCTTGATCCACTTGTTGGCATTGCCTGCACCGGCATTATACCCGGCGGCCGCCAGTATAAGCGAGCCATCATAGCGGTCGAGTTGACCTTCAAGGTATGTCGAACCGATCAACGCATTGTAGGCGGGGTCACTCGTCAGCTTGCTGGGTGAATAGTTGAGCCCGATCTTCCGGGCTGTTTCCTTTGCGGTCGCCGGCATGAGCTGCATGAGGCCACGCGCACCGGCGTGCGATACTGCGTCGACATCAAAGCGGCTTTCCTGCCGCGCAATGGCATAAATGGCGGCTCTGTCGACGTTGGCGAGCTTTATGTTGTTGGGCAGGCCGTCTTTGGGGAAGCTGAACACATCAAGCGCCACACCGCGCTTGTCGGCAATATCGGCAATCAGTACAGCCAGATTGTGGGCGCCTATGGATTGACCCAATCGCGCCGAGAGCAACAGTTCTCCCGGGTCTTTCAGCGATTGCGCCAGCGTGCGCACCAGCGGTTCGGCCAGAGCGGCGCGATTGTTCTCCGCCAGCAACCGGACGGCGCGAACCAATTGACGCTGTTCAAATTGCGCCTCACTTTGCCGCCACTCGGGCAGGGCGCGCAACCCGATCCCCTTCATGCCCAACGCTTCGCGGGCCAATTGTCCATAATAAAGCGTGTGGTACTGCGCCGCAATTTGCAGCGCATCGTGCGCGGCGGCATCTTCACCAAGTGCCTTCAGGCTGCGGCCAAGCCAGTAATTGGACTGTGTGATCGATCCGGGCAGGGTCGATTGCGCACGCATGGCGGTGAAATGGGTCTTTGCAGTTGCCGGATCCTTGAGAAAGGACAGCGCGATCCAGCCGGCATGAAACCGCGCATCCACCACGCGGCCCTCGGGGCCATCCGTATACGCTGCTGCAGCCTTGTAGGCGAGGCGCGCGTTCCCGTCCGCCAGCGCACGCCGCGAGATCAACCGCAATTCATACCAGAATTCCGCTGAGTCAATCGCATTCCCACCTGCCTTGCCGAGATAGGAGATAGCCGTGTCGAGATCGCCGCGATGGCGCGCATCCTGCCCACGCGCAAACAGATAAAGCGAATGATCACGATAGGATGGGTCAACATTTTGAAGTAGCGTGAGAGCGCTTTTCTCATTGCGGGAAACCGCAGCGCGGGCCACTACCAGTGATTTTTGCGCAGGTGTGAAGAAGTCCATCAAACGCTCAGCACCACGAACCCGGTCGTGCATCAGCAGATGTATGGCGCGGTTCCAGTGATCATCGAGATCGAGCAGCTTGCCAAATTCACCACGGATCTTGGTTTCATATTCAGCATTGATGAAGTCATTGACCCAGATGCTTTTAATGATCCGTCCCGCGCGCTCAACCTGGCCATCAGCCACATAGGCGCGTGCCAGCATCAGCTGTGCATCGAGCGTCATCGGCATGCTGCCGCCCAGAAGCGCAATTGCATCGCTATGGGATGGGGTGGTTTTGGTGAGTGCTTGTTCCATCCGGCGCTTGTAGAGCGCAGCGCTGGCAAAATCCGGCGCATCCTCCTGGAAACGCAGCACACTATAGTGGTCAATGTCGCCACCACCATAATAGATCGCTGCCCACTGGATGACTCGTCGTTCGATAGGGTCAGAAAAACCACGCGCCATTTCGTAGACATCGGCATAGTTGCCGGAATCAATTTGATCGAGCGCAGCCTTGAACCCTTGTGTTGCAGGCGAAGGACGGTCGATCCGCGCGCGTGGCTGCACGGTCTGCGTGATGATGGCATCGATAGCGTCATTCGCGTGCGCAACAGGCGCGGTGAACAGCAGGGATGCAACGCAGGCGGCAGTGCCTGCGGCAACGGAAACCTGTCTGATGGGCAGTGATCGCGTTTTCATGGTCGATATCCGGAGATTCGGCACAAATTCAAAGTCACCAAATAGTAAGCGCGCAGCGTGAATATAGTGTTTCCAGGTGCCGGAAAGAACACTGGACACAGCACTTGTCGCGTCTCACAAGTGAAAGTATGGTGCGCAACTCTGTCCGGATCGTGGCGATATGTCTGTGCGATTCTTGCACACAGCCGGGCACGACAACAAAGAGCCGAAAAGGCGCAAAAGGAATTCAGTCATGTTCAAGGGATCGATCACCGCACTTATCACACCTTTCCGCGACGGCAAGGTGGACGAGAAAGCGTTCGCAGATTTCGTGGACTGGCAGATCAAACAGGGCTCGGATGGGCTGGTGCCTGTGGGCACCACAGGTGAATCGCCGACCCTGAGCCATGCCGAACATGAACGCGTTGTCGAGATCTGCGTCGAGGTGACCGCAGGCCGGGTGCCTGTTATCGCCGGTGCCGGATCGAACGCGACATCTGAAGCCGTTCGGCTGGCAAAGTTCGCCGAAAAGGTTGGTGCCGACGGCGTGCTCAGTGTCTCGCCTTACTACAACAAGCCCAATCAGGAAGGGCTGTTCCAGCATTTCGCGGCAATTGCCAACGCAATTTCGTTGCCGGTAATTCTGTACAATATTCCGGGCCGTTCCATTGTCGATATTTCGATTGATACCATGGCGCGGCTGCGCGAGGCCTGCAGCAACATTGCGGGCGTCAAGGATGCCACCGCAGATATGGCCAGGGTGTCGATGCAGCGCGACAAGCTGGGCACGGATTTTGTGCAGCTCTCCGGCGAAGACATCACAGCGCTTGGCTATAATGCCCATGGTGGGCATGGGTGCATCTCTGTCACTTCCAATGTCGCACCGGCATTATGCGCCGAATTCCAGGCGGCTAGCCTGGGTGGTGACTATGCCAAGGCACTGAATATTCAGGATAAGTTAGCGCCGCTGCATAAAGCGCTGTTTATCGAGCCCAATCCTGCCGGGGTGAAGCATGTTGCGCACCAATTGGGCCTGTGTTCCGGCGAATTGCGTTTGCCCATGGTCAATGTGAGCCCTGAAACAGCAGCGGTTATCGACGAGGCGGTTGCACACGCGGGACTGAGCTAAGGCCAAGCCAATGGCAGCCAAAAAGAAACAATCAAGCGTCGCCACAGGTCTCGTCGCGGATAATCGCCGTGCGCGTTATGACTATGAGATTCTCGATACGCTCGAAGCCGGCATTGTGCTGACGGGTACCGAGGTCAAGTCACTGCGCACCGGCAAGGCCCAGATTACCGAGTCCTATGCCAGTCCCGAGAACGGCGAGTTGTGGCTGATCAATGCACACATACCGGAGTATTTGCAGGCAAATCGGTTCAATCATTCAGAGAAGAGACCGCGCAAACTGCTTGTTTCAAAAAAACAACTGTCACAGCTGGCGCAGGCTGTGGAGCGGGCAGGGAACACCTTGGTACCGCTCAAGCTCTACTTTAACGAGCAGGGCCGCGCCAAGCTCCTGCTCGGCGTCGCGCGCGGCAAGAAGCAGCACGATAAGCGGGAAACAGAGCGCAAGCGTGACTGGAACCGCGAAAAATCGCGTTTGATGAAAACGCTATAATGGTACCGGGCGTCCTGTCGCTTCTGCGACGGCCTTGAACACCACATCCTCAAACATTTCTGTCGTCAGCCGGCCCGTGTTGGTGTTGTAGCGTGAGCAGTGGAAGCTGTCGTAGAGAACCTGTCCGTCAGGCAGATCATGGCGCGCGCCGTGTCCGAACGGAAACGCGCTGCGCTTGCATCCCAGTGTCGTGAGCAGGCTATCATGCGCTATGCGCCCGAGGGCGAGAAAGATTTTTGCACTCGAGTGCGCGGCAAGGTTGGCCAGCAAGAACGGCCGGCATGCCGCAATTTCCGCGCCAACCGGCTTGTTTTGAGGCGGAACGCACCGCACAGCGTTGACGATACTAACGTCGTGCAGTTGTAGCCCATCATCGGGTTTTGCGGCGTAAGTGCCGCTTGAACAGCCAGCCCGGGCAAGTGTCTGATAAAGCAGATCGCCCGCATAATCGCCCGTAAACGGGCGGCCTGTGCGATTCGCCCCTTTCAGCCCGGGCGCCAAGCCAACAATGATCAGTTTGGGATCTGCATCGCCCCACGCGGGTACGGCACCGTTATACCAGTCAGGGTAGGCCTGCCGGTTTTCGTCGCGAAATGCGCTCAAGCGCGGGCAAATCCGGCAGTCGGCCGGCGGATCGGCTGGAACAGCTTGCGAGTCAGCCGCCATCAGTCGTCGTCATCGTCCTCTTCGGCGATGTTTGACGGGCGTTCAGACTGTGGACGACCAACAATCTTGGCAAGTTCCGCGACATCGAGGAAATAATCCGCCTGCCGCCGGAGGTCATCAGCGATCATCGGCGTCTGGGTCACGAGGGTCGAGACGACCGTGACCTTCTTGCCGCGCCGCTGCAAGGCAGCCACAAGCGCCGTAAAATCACCATCGCCCGAGAACAGGAACAGGTGATCATAATGCGGCGACATTTCGAGCGCCTCGACGGTCAACTCAATGTCCATGTTGCCTTTCACCTTGCGCCGGCCATTTGAGTCCGTGAACTCTTTCGCCGGTTTGGTGACCACGCGATAGCCGTTGTAATCGAGCCAGTCGATTAACGGTCGGATTGAAGAATATTCCTGATCTTCAACCAGTGCAGTGTAGTAATAGGCGCGTATCAGATAGGCCTTGCTCTGAAATTCAGTGAGCAGGCGACGGTAGTCAATGTCCATGCCAATGGCTTTTGACGTCGCGTAGAGGTTTGCCCCGTCAATAAATATGGCAACCTTTTCACGCGGATCGAGCATCATCGATAAGAAACTCCAAACCCCAGTTTAGTTTCAAGCGTTAACCGCTTTTTATGTCGTAATCGCGCCCGACGCACTCATCGCACAGGCCAAACGCTGGGGCAATATTAGGTTCACCTTAAATAACACCAACGTAATCGAAAACCTTCTTAAGTTCACCGGTATTACCGATAACCACACAAAACCATAACGCAGATTATCCTAACAACATAATGTTAATTGCCCCTATCCAGTGATAGCCGCGTTTCGCAAAACACCTTGAAGAGGCGGCTGACAGGGTTTCAATACTCTTGTGTTCACCCAGTCGCTCGTGTATGAAGCGGGCAATTCCTGAAAGATTTGGAGCATAGCAAGTGGCACGCGTCACAGTTGAAGACTGCATTGAGAAGGTCGACAACCGGTTCGACCTCGTTCTGATGGCGGCCCATCGGGCCCGCATGATTTCGTCCGGCGCCCAGATCACGGTCAGCCGCGACAACGATAAAAATCCGGTCGTCTCCCTGCGCGAGATCGGTGATGGCACCATTTCGCCCGAGGATTTGCGCGAGGATTTGATCCATTCGCTGCAGAAATATGTTGAGGTTGACGAGCCCGAAGCCAGCGCCGCTCCGGTTATTGAAGGCAGCCATACTGGGGTCGATGATGATTCAGTCACATTCGACACTATGAGCGAAGATGAGTTGCTACGCGGCATTGAAAGCCTCGCGCCGCCTGAACGCCGGGACGATTGATCCCTTAAGGATTTGGGCTATATCATAATGGGCGCCGGTTTTCCGGCGCCCTTTTTGTTGCGGACCCTTTGGTTCGTTGAGTGTTTTCGGGAGTTCTCTTGCGGCAATTGATGCGTCAATTCGATCTGGTGGAGCGGGTTTTGTCCTACAACCCGAATGCCGACGAAGCTCTGCTCAACAAGGCCTATGTCTACGCCATGCAAAAGCATGGCTCGCAGGTGCGCGCATCCGGAGACCCGTTTTTCGCCCACCCGCTCGAAGTCGCCGCCATTCTGACGGATCTCAAGCTGGATGACGCAACAATCGCCGTAGCGCTGTTGCACGATACGATTGAGGATACGGACGCGACGCGGGCAGAAATAGACCAATTGTTCGGACCCGAAATCGGCACGATCGTTGAGGGACTCACCAAGATCGAACGCCTCAATCTTGTCACCCGGGAAGAGGCGCAAGCCGAGAACCTTAGAAAACTGCTGCTCGCAGTCTCCGAAGACGTGCGCGTCCTGTTGGTAAAGCTGGCGGACCGGCTGCACAATATGCGCACGCTCGAACATATGCCCGAAGCAAGCCGCCGGCGCATCGCGCAGGAAACCATGGATATCTATGCGCCGCTGGCCGGGCGCATGGGTATGCAGGATATGCGCTCCGAACTCGAGGATCTTTCGTTTCGTACACTGCAGCCCGACCACTACGCCGCCATCACCGATCGGCTGGCAGCGATGCAAAAGCGCAATCAGTCGATCATCGCCAAGGTTACTTCAGAGCTTGAACAGAAGTTCAAGGCTGAAAAAATCAAGGCATCGGTCAAAGGCCGGCTAAAATCGCCCTGGTCAATTTTCTCAAAGATTGAGCGCAAATCCATCGCACTGGAGCAGCTCTCCGACATCATCGGGTTCCGGGTCATCGTTGAGACGGAAGAAGATTGCTACCGTACGCTCGGCGTTGTTCACCGGACCTGGAAGGTCGTTCCGGGGCGGTTCAAGGATTATATTTCAGTCCCCAAATACAACGACTATCGCTCCATCCACACGACGGTGGTGGGGCCGGGACGGCAGCGTGTTGAGCTGCAAATCCGCACCAGGGAGATGCATCAGGTCGCCGAATACGGCATCGCGGCGCATGCGCTGTACAAAGATAATGTCGAAGATAATTTCCAGCGTCTGCAAAAGGAAAGCCGGGCCTATGCCTGGCTACGATCGACGATCAGCCATTTGACGACGTCAAATTCGACCGAGGAATTTCTCGAATATACCAAGCTGGAACTGTTTCAGGATCAGGTGTTCTGCTTCACGCCGCGCGGCCGCCTGATTGCGCTACCCCGTGGGGCGACACCCATTGATTTCGCCTATGCGGTGCATACCGAACTGGGCGACACCTGCGTCGGCGCCAAGGTCAACGGCACTGCGGTGCCCCTCGTGACCCAGCTCAGAAGCGGTGATGAGGTGGAAATTGTTGTTGATGCCGACCACTCGCCTCCGGCCAACTGGGAAAGCATCGCGGCAACCGGAAAAGCCCGCGCCGCCATTCGCCGCGCCGTCAGGGCATCGAGCCTGCAACGTGCCGCTGCACTGGGTGAACAGGTATTTTCAGCGCTTCTCAATCGCGAACAGGTTGAGCTCGACGACGCGCAGGTTGATCAATTGGTCACGAACCTTGGCTACGGCAACCGGCGTGAGTTGATACTGGAAATCGGAGAGGGCCGCGCGGATACGGATGCCATCGCCCGCGAAGCCGCCCGGGTCAAAGGGGTCAGGCGCCGCAGGCGGCGCAAGCTGGATTTGCTGGTCGCGGATCAGTCCGACGGCTGGTTTCCCTTGCGCGCCAGCGACATTTTCAGGTTTCGCATTCCCGGTGGGCAGAACCTTGGCCCGAAAGGGAAAAAGGCGCTGTCCGGAATCGATTTCAACACTGAAGTGCGGATTTCACCCGAGGGTGTCGTTCCGGGCGACCGTATGGTCGGTATTCTCATGCCCGATGGTGCGCTTGAAGTGTTCCCGATTCACTCCGGTGCGCTAGTCGAATTGCACGGACCGGATGTGGCGTGGCTCGATGTCCGCTGGGATATCACGGGCAAGGAGGACAGGACTTACCCGGTGGCGATCTCGGTACTGTCACAAAACAAGCCCGGCGCACTGGCGCAGATTTCTGCGTCTATCGCATCGTGTGAAACCAACATCCATGACCTGTTCATGCTGATGACCTCACCGGACTTTTACAAGATTCTCCTTCAGGTCGAGGTTCGGGACTTGCCCCAGCTCACAGAAGTGCTCAGAACACTGGTACACACTAGCGGCCTGTCACAGGTCCAGCGCGCGGACATAAACGATGCCCGCGCGATATCGAAATTCCAATGGGATCAACACTGACGGGAGAGACGGGCACATGAATCAGCAAGAGGTACTCGACATTTTTCGCGGATGCGATGCGATACTCGATGGTCACTTCATCCTCTCCTCAGGCATGCGATCTCCAGTATTTTTGCAAAAAGCACTGGTCTTCAGCCGGCCGGCCGAGGCGGAGAAATTGTGCAAGGCTCTGGCAGCAAAGATCAGGAATGCGGGTCTTGGTGACATCAGTCAGGTCGTCTCTCCGGCAGTGGGCGGTATCATTCCGGGATATGAGACGGCGCGCCATCTGGGGATACCGGCGATTTATACAGAGCGGGTTGATGGTGAGTTCGCACTGCGCCGCGGCTTTCATATCGCCCCGGGCGAAAAGGTGATTGTCGTCGAAGATATTGTTTCGACCGGACTTTCGATCCGCGAATGTATCGCTTGCCTGCAGGCGATGGGCGCGGATGTGGTCGCGGCGGCATGCCTGGTCGACCGGTCAGCGGGCGAGGCCGATGTCGGGGTGCCGTTGATCGCGCTGACAGAATATAAAGTGCCCGCCTTCGAACCCGACAATCTGCCGCCAGAACTGGCAGCGATCCCGGCCGTCAAGCCGGGTAGCCGGGGGCTACAATGACCGGAACCCCCGCGTGATTATCGGTCTGGGCAACGATTTGTGCGAGATTGCGCGTGTCGAGAATACACTGTCGCGATTTGGCGACCGGTTTACCTATCGCTGCTTTACCGAAATTGAACGCATAAAATCAGATCGCCGGGCGGCGCGTGCGGCGTCCTACGCCAAGCGGTTCGCCGCCAAGGAAGCCTGCGCCAAGGCACTGGGCACGGGAATGTCGCGTGGCGTGTTCTGGCGCGATATGGGCGTGGTCAATCTGCCGTCCGGCAAACCGACATTGCAGCTGACCAACGGCGCAGCGCGCATTCTGAAGGCCATTGTGCCCGAGGGCATGACGCCCCATATCCATCTGACCATCACGGATGACAACGGTATGGCGCAGGCCTTCGTAATCATCGAGGCGCTGCCACAGGCCTAGCGCCGCCTGACTTCAAGGAGTTTCCCGTTTGACCGATCAGCAGACCAAGAAGGATGCGGACACCCGCTCTCCGGTATCGGAGCTGTGGGAGACCGTTGTCATCATCGTGCAGGCGCTGGTGATTGCGCTCGTGATACGAACATTCCTGATCCAGAACGTTTTTATCCCCACTGCATCACTGCAACCGACTTTGCTGATCGGCGATTACGTTGCGGCTTCGAAATATAGCTGGGGTTACGGGCAACATTCTTTCCCGTTCGGACTGGTTCCGTTCGACGGACGGATATTTGGTCGTGAGCCCAACCGCGGCGATATCGCAGTCTTTTACAATGCACCTACGGGTGAGGACTATGTCAAACGGATCATCGGATTGCCGGGCGAGCGCATCCAGATGAAAGAGGGGCGGCTTTATATCAATGGTGAAATCGTGTCGCGCGAGGCACAGGGCATTGGCTTTGACTCCGATAGCCGCGGCAATTCGTCCGGCGTTGTCCTCTACACCGAAACGTTGCCCAATGGCGTCAGTCACACGATCCAGGAAGTCTCCGACAGTGGGTATCTGGACAATACCGAAGAGTATATGGTTCCCGAGGCACATTATTTCATGATGGGCGACAATCGCGATAATTCGTCTGACAGCCGGGTTTTGAGCCAGGTCGGATACGTGCCCGCGGATAATCTCATCGGCAAGGGTGAGTTCACTTTCTTTTCGCTAAAAGACAATGTCGCTCCGTGGAAGATCTGGCTCTGGCCAACGCATCTGCGCCTGGACCGGATGTTCACCTCGGTCTACGACCTGTGACAGGTCTTCGCTTGACCAACGGCGCTTGCTCTTCTAACCAGTCTCGACCCGCACCAGAAAAGCGATAGTCAACGCGATGTCCGATACGTCAAATAAAGCGCCCAAGGGCAAGTCCGGCAAATCGGAATTGCGCGAAACGATTGTTGTGATCATACAGGCGCTGCTTATCGCACTGGTTTTCCGTACGTTCCTTTATCAGCCCTTTTCCATTCCTACGGCGTCGATGCAATCGACCCTGCTGATCGGCGATTATGTGCTGGCTAACAAGTTTGCCTGGGGCTTTGGGCGCTATTCGTTCCCGCTTGGACTCATTCCATTCAATGGCCGCATTTTTGAGCGTGAGCCTAATCGCGGCGACATCGTTGTTTTCCGTCCTGTGCCGCAACGGGATCCTTACATCAAACGCCTGGTTGGCATGCCTGGCGACCGCATCCAGGTCACCGGCGGCGTGCTGCATATCAATGGCGAGCCGGTAAAGCGCGAGGAGATCGGCAAGGCAACCGACACCGATAGCTATGGCGTCTCGGTTCAGGTCACGGTCTACCGCGAAACCCTGCCGAACGGCGTCACCCACACCATCCAGGAAATTTCCGACGATATGCCGCTCGATAACACCTCTGAGTATGTGGTGCCGGCGGGGCACTATTTCATGATGGGAGATAATCGCGACCGCTCTGCCGACAGCCGGGTTTTGAGCCAGGTCGGCTATGTGCCGGCCGGTAATCTGATCGGCAAGGCCGAGGCGCGGTTCTTCTCCATCGCAGACAACATTCCGCCCTGGCAGCTCTGGCAGTGGCCGGCAAATGTGCGCTGGGACAGGATGTTCCAGTCCGTCTATCAATGAGCGCCAAGAGCCGGGATTTCAGCACGCTGGAAGACAAGCTCGGCTATCATTTTGCCGACCGCTCATTTTTGGAGCGTGCACTGACCCACTCGAGTGCAATCTCACCCGGCAAACGCATCGAACACTCCTATCAGCGCCTGGAATTTCTGGGTGATCGGGTTCTGGGTCTCGCGGTTGCCGACATGATCTATGCCCGTTTTCCGAAGGCGAACGAGGGCAAGCTGTCGCGTACGCTCAACACGCTTGTGCGCCGCGAAACCTGTGCCGAGGTTGCGCGGGCTTTACAGCTCGGCTCCTATTTGCGGCTCGGTGACAGCGAAGCCAAGTCCGGTGGCGCCGAGAAGGAAGCCATTCTCGCTGACGTGTGCGAGGCGGTCATCGGTGCGGTCTATTGCGATGGTGGTGGCGGCAAGGCCTATGATCTGGTTGAACGCCTGTTTGGTGACCGGATTGGCGAAGCCAATGCCGCAGGTGCGGACGCAAAGACCGCCTTGCAGGAATGGGCGCAGGGGCGCGGGCTTGAGCCACCGACCTATACCGAAATGGAGCGTTCGGGACCCGATCATGCACCGGTTTTTACAATATCCGTCGCCGTGAACGGCTTTGCCCCGGAAGTGGCTGAAGGGGCCTCGAAAAAAGTTGCGGAACATAAGGCAGCCGAAAAACTGCTGCGCCGCGAGATGGTTTGGACATCTGTCGATGAATGAAACTCAACCCGAAACGGTGTGCGGCTTTGTAGCGCTGGTTGGCGCGCCGAATGCGGGCAAGTCGACGCTTTTGAATGCGCTGGTGGGCACGAAGGTTTCCATTGTCACCCACAAGGCACAAACGACGCGGGCGCAAATCCGTGGCGTGGTCTCCGAAGACAACGCCCAGATCGTCTTCGTCGATACGCCGGGCATATTCGCACCCAAGCGCCGGCTGGATCGCGCCATGGTGCAATCCGCCTGGACAGGTGCCGGTGATGCTGATCTCGTGGCGTTGATTGTGGATTCCCAAAAGGGCCTGAACGCCGAAGTTGAAGCGCTCCTTGAAGGGTTGGAGGCTGTGCCGCATCGCAAGGTGCTGGTGCTCAACAAGATCGATACGGTGAAGCCCGAAAGCCTGCTCGAGCTGTCAGCCGCCATGAATGAGCGCGTCGAGTTCGAGAAGACATTCATGATCTCCGCACTCAATGGCAGCGGCGTCGGGGATTTCCTTGCATGGTGCAAGGCCAATGCGCCGCTGGGGCCGTGGCATTTCCCCGAGGATCAGCTAACCGACCTCACTCTGGCGCTCACCGCGGCCGAGGTCACGCGCGAAAAACTGTTCATGCGGATCCATGACGAAATCCCCTATAACGCTACGGTGGAAACCGAGAGCTTCAAGGTGCAGCCGGATGGCTCATACCGGATCGAGCAGGTGATCTATGTCACCCGCGACAGTCACAAGAAGATCGTGCTCGGCAAGGGTGGTCAGGCGATCAAGGCTGTTGGCGCGGAATCCCGCGCCGAACTGATGGACATTTTCGACACCAAGGTGCACCTGTTTCTGTTCGTCAAAGTCCGCCAGAACTGGGGCAACGACCCGGAGCGATATCGCGAGATGGGGCTTGAGTTTCCAAAGGAGTGAGGTCTGGCCCGCAGGGACAAATCGCTCCGGTGGAGCGATTTGAAGACCGAACGCCCGGAGCGCTATGCGCGAGGGCCCTGGCCGAAAGGTAGTTAGCCAATGCAATGGTCCGCACCCGGCCTGATCATCGGTGTCCGCAGACATGGCGAATCCAGCGTTATTGTCGAGGCCATGGTCAAGGGCAGGGGGCGCTGCCTTGGGCTGGTGCGTGGCGGACGTTCGTCACGCATGGCGGCCACGCTGCAGGCGGGCAATGATGTCGATCTGACATGGCGGGCGCGGCTGGAAGACCATCTCGGCACCTTCACGATTGAACTTTTACATGCCCGCGCCGCCGCACTGATTGCCGATCGCGGACGCCTCTATGCCAGCCAGCTCATCGCCGAGCACCTGCGCCTTCTACCGGAACGCGATCCGCACGACCTACTGTTAGGCCGAGCATTGGATATGCTCGATGGTGAGGCGGACTTTGTTCCGATGATGGCGGAGCTGGCGCGGTTCGAATTATTGTTGCTGGACGAGTTGGGGTTCGGCCTGGACTTGCATTCCTGCGCTGTCACCGGCGAGACGACGGGTCTGGACTATGTCTCTCCCAAAACAGGACGCGCCGTGACGGCCAAAGCTGCCGAGCCCTATATCGACAAGCTGTTAGCCCTTCCGGACTTCCTGAAAAATGGCGGTACACCGACCGCTGAGGAGGTCTTGGCCGGGTTTCGCCTGACTGGGCATTTCCTAGACCGGCACGTCTGGTCAGCTCGGCAGATTTCCCCGCCTGTTGCGCGCGATCAGTTGCTTTCAATGCTGGCAAAAACGGTATGATGCCGCAGTGATTCGAAGACTTTTCAGGACTATTTATGTCGGATTCTGACCTGTTGACCCCGGACGATGATGAACAGCGTATTGTTGATCTCAGGCGGGCGCTGGAAGAGCGTTATCTCTCCTATGCGCTGTCGACGATCACGCAGCGCGCGCTCCCCGACGCACGGGACGGGCTGAAGCCCGTTCATCGCCGCATTCTGCACGGGATGCGCTTGCTGCGGCTCGATCCGGACGGCGCCTATAAAAAATCGGCAAAGGTCGTCGGCGATGTGATGGGCTCTTTCCATCCGCATGGCGACCAATCGATCTATGATGCGCTGGTGCGCTTGGCGCAGGATTTCTCCCTACGTTACCCACTTGTCGACGGGCAGGGCAATTTCGGCAATATCGACGGCGATAGCCCCGCCGCGATGCGTTACACAGAAAGCCGGATGACTGACGTCGCCAAGCGGCTGATGGAAGGTATCGGCGAGAACGCGGTCGATTTTCGCGCCAACTATGACGGATCGGATGAAGAGCCGGTGGTATTACCGGCCAATTTCCCAAACCTGCTCGCCAATGGTGCCGCGGGGATCGCAGTCGGAATGGCGACCAATATTCCACCGCACAATGTTGCCGAGCTGTGCGATGCGGCTCTGCACCTCATCCATCACCCCAATGCACCCACTGCCGACCTGATGAAATTCGTGCCAGGGCCGGATTTTCCAACCGGCGGCATTATCGTCGAAGACGCGGACAGCATTCGACAGGCCTATGAAACCGGCAGGGGCGGGTTCCGCACCCGTTCGCGCTGGTCGACTGAGGATGGCGGGCGCGGCACATGGGTCGCGGTTGTGACCGAGATTCCCTACGGCGTGCAGAAATCCCGATTGATCGAAAAGATTGCCGAACTCCTGCTGGCGCGCAAACTGCCGCTGCTCAAAGACGTACGCGACGAAAGCGCCGAGGATGTCCGGATCGTTCTCGAACCGCGCAGCCGCACGGTGGACCCTGTTGTGCTGATGGAGAGCCTTTTCAAGCTGACGGAGCTTGAAAGCCGGTTCTCGCTCAATCTCAATGTGCTCGATAAGGGTACTGTACCCAAGGTGATGAGCCTGTCCGAGGCACTGGGCGCCTGGCTGCAGCATCGCAAGGTGGTGCTCGTGCGCCGCTCCAACTACCGGCTCGAACAGATTGCGCACCGGCTCGAGGTGCTTGGTGGCTACATCGTCGCTTACCTCAACCTCGATGAGGTGATCCGGATCATTCGCGAGGAAGATGATCCCAAAGCGGAGTTGATCAAGACATTCGAGCTGACCGATGTGCAGGCCGAAGCGATCCTCAACATGCGGTTGCGCTCTTTGCGCAAGCTTGAAGAGATGGAGCTGCGCCGCGAGCGGGATACCCTTTTGGAAGAACAAACCCATCTCAATGCATTGGTCGAGTCCGACAAGAAGCAATGGGGCGTCATTGCCACCGAAGTGACGGACCTCAAAAAGGCCTATGGCGCGGATCATCCACTCGGCCCGCGCCGGACGACTTTCGAAGGTGTGCCCGATGCGGCGGATGTCGATTTCGAAACCGCATTCATCGAGAAAGAGCCGATCACAGTCATCCTGTCGGAAAAGGGCTGGATCCGGGCCATGAAAGGGCACAATGCCGATGTTGAAGGACAAACGTTCAAAACCGGCGACAGTTTGAAACTGGCGCTCAAATGCGAGACCACCGACAAGCTGCTGATGCTCACCACTGGTGGCAAGGTCTATACGCTGGCAGCCGACAAGCTGCCCGGTGGGCGCGGGCATGGCGAGCCGGTGCGGATCATGGTCGATATCGAGGAAGGACACGATATCGTCGATCTGTTTGTCTTCAAGCCCGGCAGCAAACGGCTGCTCGCGTCCGATATCGGCAATGGCTTTGTCGTTGCTGAGGACGATCTTGTCGCCAACACACGCAAGGGCAAACAGGCGCTGAATGTGTCAGGCGCAACAGAGGCCAAACTCTGCGTACCTGTTACGGGTGATACTGTCGCTGTCGTCGGGCAGAACCGCAAACTGCTCATCTTCCCACTGGATCAGCTCCCCGAAATGGGACGCGGCAAGGGCGTGCGGCTGCAAAAATACAAAGATGGCGGCATATCAGATGCCAAGACCTTTACCGGCGCCGATGGCCTCAGTTGGACCGACAGTTCCGGCCGCACCTTTGTCAAACCGCTCGATGAAGTGGCTGATTGGGTCGGTGAACGCGCGCAGGCAGGCCGCCAGGCGCCAACAGGGTTCCCGCGCAACAACAGGTTCTCGGGTTAAAGCAAAATCCGATACGGCTTACCTGTATTCAGGGGTCTGTCTGTTCCGAAACCGAAAAGCGCCCGACCACGCCGAGATGGTCGCTACCGGCGGCTGGGGTGAGACCCACTTCGTGGAAGCTGACGCCACCGCGCGACAGGATTTGGTCAAGCGGCAGAAATGGAATAACCGGCCGCCAGCCACGGATATAGAGCAGCGTCGGGTAGGACAGCATACTGCGCGTATGCCGCGTCAATCCGCCGACGGCCTCCAGATCACTCAAAGCATACGACCATGACGTTGCGTTGAAGTCTCCTGCAACGACCAACGGGCCGGGTATTTTTGTCAGTGCCGCTTCAAGGTCGGCAAACTGGCCATGCTGGCGGGCAAAGGCTGCATCAATTCCCGCCGAGATTGACGGTGCTGTCCGCAATGGGCTGATCTGCACCGGCCAGTCCAGATGTGTGGTCAGCACGGAGAACTGATCGCCGGTTTCGCTTGTGAAGCGCGCGAGGATACGAGCGATCCGGCTATCATCGCCACGCGCGCATCCGAATTGCTCGGCTTCGAAAGGAATACGCGCATATATGGCAATGTTTTCGCGGCGTCCGCCAACGCAGATGGAGGCGAACGGGTAGGAGTCCCTGAGCAACGGATCGAGTGCAATCCGCATGTCGTAAAAATATTCCTGCAGGACAATGATGTCGGGCGCTTCCGCTTCGATCGCCGCGAAGACGCGGTCCGCATCGCGGTTTAGTCCAAACAGGTTATGGGTATAAAGCGTGTAGACGGCGCTCCCGTCAGATGGCTCCGGGGGCAGGGGATCGAATGCAGAAACCGCCTCCGGCACGATGGCCACAGCCGAAGCAGCCAGCCCGGTCGCTGCGACCGCCATATTGAAAGCGCGCCAACGTACCGACGCTAGAAACACCGGGGTCAATAAAAGCGCGGCCAATGTGCCGACAAGCAGAATGGGCTGCAAATGATTGAACAGGTCAAATGCGGGATGTACGGCGCCAAGAATGGCAGCAATCGCAAAACCCGCCAGGGCAAGCGTGCCGCATATGAATCCGAAGCGGACCGGCCACAAAAGGATATCGGTTAAGCGCCGCACGAAGTTCGCGCCTTTCAGGCGTTCGGGTCCAGCTTCTGCCAGCCCTCACCGCCGATTTGAACTTCAAGGGGTTGGAACTGTGCCTTGTAGGCCATCTTTGGAGACCCGGGCACCCAGTAGCCAAGATAGACATGGTGCATGCCATCGGACCGGGCGCGCTCAATATGGTCAAGGATCATGTAATTTCCGAGGCCACGGCTACCGAGGTCTGGATTGAAGAAGCTGTAGACCATGGACAAGCCATCGCTCAGAATATCGCTCAGCGCCACGCCGACCAGTTCGCCGGTGCTGCCATCGGGTTGAGTGAGCCGGTATTCAATAATGATCGAACTGACGGGCGTATCTTCGACCATATACTCGTAGTCGAGATAGCTCATCTGGGTCATGCCGCCACCTTCGTGCCGGGCTTCCAGATAGGTTTTGAACAGCTCATACTGCTCTTGCGTGGCGCGGGGCGGCAATTCAGTGCCGACCACATCGCTGTTCCGTTTCAGCGTACGGCGATGCCGGCTGGACGGTTTGAACTTGAGGGCCTGAATGCGGACGGACTGGCAGGCGTTACATCCCTCACACGCCGGTCGGTAAATAAGGTTCTGGCTGCGCCGGAACCCGTGGTCGGACAGCACATGATGCAACATGGATGCCCGCCGTCCGGTCAGGTGCGTGAACAGTTTCCGTTCCTGCTTGCCCTCGAGATAGGGGCAGGGCATGGCCGCAGTCAGAAAGAACTGCGTATTTTCCGGCGATTGATTTGTCATCTGCCCCCCGGCTGATGATTACGCGATACCTTGATGTCAGACCCCATAATACCACGGGCCAACGAAACAGAATACGATCCAGACCAGGATGACAAGGGGTGTCCCCACAACCACGAAATCCCTGAACCGGTAGTGACCCGCACCCATGACCAGCAGGTTGGTCTGATAGCCGATGGGCGAAGCGAACGAGGCATTGGCACCCAGAATAACGGCAACAATGAGGGGAAGCGGATCGATGCCGATGGATTCGGCCGTGGCAATGGCGATGGGTGTAAACAGCACCGCCGTGGCGTTGTTGGACAGGAAGCTGGTGAAAATCGCCACCAGCAGAAACAACCCGCCCATTAATGCGCCGGGTGAACTGTCGCCAATAAGGCTAATCGCATTGCTGGCAATGAACTGCGCGCCGCCCGTTGCATCCATCATAACCGCCATTGCGATTGACGAGCCGACCAACATGATGATCTTGCGGTCGATGGCGCGCGCCGCCTGTCGGATGTTGAGGCAGCCAAGGGCAATCATGCCAAATGCGCCGATGACGGCAGGCACAACCGTGGCCCAGAACCCGCTGGCGATGCTTGCCACGGTCAAAAGGAAAATCAATTGTGCCCGAAGCGCAAGTCCGTGTGGCCGGACTTCCGAGGCGCTCCACTCGTAAACGATCAGGTCGCGCAGGCCACGTAGTTGCTCAAGCGCGCGCGGTTGTGCAGCGATCAGCAGAACGTCGCCGGCTTCAAGGCGGATTTCACTCAACTGTTCCCGCGGCATACGGCTGCGCCGCTCGACCCCGAGTATGAGGACGTCGTGCTGGGCCATGAACCCGGCCTGGTCTACCCCATTGTTCACCAGGCGCGATCCCGGTGGCACCAGCGCCTCGCACAACACGATCCCCGAATCCTCTTCCTGATTGCCGCTGCTGATCGATCCGGCGTCATCGAACGCGCGCCAGCTCCGTAAGGCTTCGGTTAAAACCTCACGCGTTGCGGCAATGATCAATGTGTCACCGCTTTGCAGCGTGATGTCATCAAATGGGGGAAGGAAAGTGTGGCGGCCACGTTTGACGGCACGCACGGTCATGGTCGTGATCTTGGGGAACATCCCCGCGACTGTATGGTCACCGATCAACGGGTGTCCGTAGGTCAGCCGGATCTCGGTAATGAACTGCGTGTTGCGGTTCTTTGCACCGGTCAGTTCGGTGGCATTGTCGGGCACAATGCGCGGCATAACAAATAGCACATAAAGCGTACCAACCAGCGCCATCGCCAGCCCGGGAACGGCAAAGGAGAAGAACGTTACCGAAGTAATGCCATATTGCTCGGCAACCCCTGCAGCCAGCAGGTTGGTGGACGAACCCAGAACTGTCGTCATGCCGCCAAGGATGGTCACATAGCTCAACGACATCATGTAGCGGGAAGCGGGGAGTTTCCGGCGTGCAATCACGGTCGCGAGCACCGGCATGAATACCACAACAACAGGCGTATTGTTGACGACCGCGCTGGCAATGCCTGCGATCACAAGTGCCAAAAGCACCACGCGCGTCGGGCTTTTGGGCCACATATCGCCCAGCCGCTCCGCAAGCCCGGCCATGGCCTCAGTCTGGATCAGTCCCTGCCCAACCACGAGAAGGGCCAGAATGGTGATGAGTGCCGGGTTGGAAAAGCCGGACAGAAGGGCCTCATATGCAACGCCAACCTGCGGATTGGTGGCGCCGATGACCAGCAGGGCCGACAGGGCACCCAGCGACACCACTTCGATCGACGCCCATTCGGTTGCATAAAACAGCATCGAAAGGGCGATGACCCCAAAGGTCAGCCACATCGCAAGCATATCGTTTGAGAGCCCCAGCGCCTCCAGCATGGGCGCATCATGCTGTCTGACGCGCGGTGACCCAAGCGAAAATTATGCACCGGGCATAAATATTCCGCTTGCAATGCCGGTAATAGCATCGGCTACCGACGATCTGCGGAGACGTAAACGACTGTTTCTCAGTAACTTGCGCTGGCGCTGGACACGTCGGACCAATGCCGCTCCATCGGGGAGCGGCGTAGCATAAGCGTGCCCGAAATGATGTCGTGCAGCAATTGGCGGCGCGACGTGAACAGGCCGATGAACAGAAGCGGCCAGAAAATCCAGATCGATAGCCAGAACACAAACGGGTGGATCAGAACTTTCCAGCCGTCGAGCGGCGCAAAACGCGTCGGTGTCAACACGAGATCGAATATCCGCATACCCACGGTCGCCCGGAATGGCGAACCCAATGTCGCGGCATAGTAAAACAGAACCGCGAAAAACAGGAAAAACGGCATGAATATCCAAAGCAGGCCGAGCGTGAAAATTCCGACGATTGCCACCGCAATCGCCATCATCACGATAAGAACTGAAATGATGATCGTGTCGACAATCCACGCCATGACGCGGCGCGTCAGCACGCCTTCAAACAATTCCGGTGCAGAATGCGGATCAGGAAGTTCGCTCATCGCCCTCAATTCTCCCGAGGCCCCAACGCCTCGACAGAACTAGAGTGGGGACAGGCGCTGCAAAATTCAAGTTTGCCTGTCAGTTATTCAGCATGCGAGCGGCATCAAGGGCGAAATAGGTCAAAACGCCATCACAACCAGCGCGCTTGAATGCACAGAGGCTTTCCAGCATGGCAGCCTGTCCATCAAATGCCCCGGCATCGGCGGCGAACCGGATCATCGCATACTCACCGGACACCTGATAGGCGAACACAGGCACATTGAATGTGTCCTTCACCCGCTGGACGATATCGAGATAGGGCAGGCCGGGCTTGACCATAACCATGTCTGCGCCCTCATCAATATCTTCGGCGACTTCGCGCAACGACTCGTTGCTGTTGGCGAAATCGAGCTGATAGGTTTTCTTGTCCCCCAAAAGCCGGCTGCCGGACCCTACCGCTTCGCGGAACGGCCCGTAATAGCTCGAAGCGAATTTTGCCGAATAGGACATGATCGCCGTCTCATCGAAGCCTTCGGCATCGAGCGCGCGCCGGATAGCACCGACGCGGCCATCCATCATGTCTGACGGGGCGATTATGTCGGCGCCGGCTTTGGTTTGCACAAGTGCGGATTTGACCATCACCTCGATGGTTTCATCGTTTAGGATCTCGCCATCGCGCACAAGTCCGTCCTGGCCGTCACTCGAATACTCGTCCAGCGCAACATCCGCGATCAGTCCGATATCCGGAACAGCGGATTTGATTTCGCTAAGGGCACGGCACATGAGGTTATCCGGATTGTAGGCTTCGCGCCCATCCGCGGTGCGCAACGCGTCCGGTGTGTTCGGAAACAGGGCGAGCGCGGGGATTCCCTCGGACGCTGCCTGTTTGGCCGCAGCGACCGCGAGATCGATCGACAGACGTTCGACACCGGGCATTGTCTTGACTTCGGTGCGGGTATTGTTGCCCTCAATGACAAATAGCGGCCAGATCAGATCGGCAGGCGTCAGAACGGTTTCTTGCACGAGATCGCGCATCCAGCCCGTCCGGCGCAAACGTCGCGGCCGGCGGCCATTCAAAAAGTCCATATCGTGCTTGGGCCAATCGCCACTCATTGCAATCTCCAGCTGATCGCTTGTTTTTGCTGCGCTCATGTACCAGTTTGTGCGGCATCGTAAAAGCGTTGGTAGCACATGGTGGTGCGCACGCTCTATTGGGGAAGTGAATGGATATACCAAGCCTCGTCCGCGAAAATATTGTCCGCTTCTTGGCGCTGGTTTGTTTGGTGGTGGGCTTGGGTGACGCATCACGCTTGCTCGGCGTGCACACCGGCAATGCTAATCCCATTATTCTTATGGGCGGCGGCGTGTTCGTCAGCCTGGCCATATTTACCCTGGCGCGCCTGTTTGCTGCCGTTGGTTTGTGGATCAATGCGAGTTGGGGCGGTGCAATCCTGATCGGCGCGACGCTTGCGGAGCTTGTCCTTCTGGCATCGCCGGGCTTCGGTTACGTGATTCCGCTGTTTGATCTGCTGGTACGTCTGGCATTGCTGGTGAGCATCTCCGGGCTGCTCGCAAACCGCTTATACAAATATTACCGTCATATTCACGACTGATTCAGGTTACGGAATTCTTGCCTAAAGTAACGCTTTAGAAAGCCAAATTCTCGAAGTTTCTCAGTAACTTGGTATTAAGCGTTCTGATTAAGCCGATCTTATTGGCATCTGCATAGATTGTGATGCGAAGACGCATAAAAGTGCGCTTATTACAGAGAGGCAAAAATGAATTCGAAGACGAACACCGCTGAAGCGGTAGCGCCAGAAAAACAAGAAGGGCTCAAGACGTCCTATCTTGAAGCGGTGTCGCGCGTTGAACGCCTTCATCGCCGGCTGCTGGACCTGATCAAGGATGAATTCGACCGCATGGGGTGGGATGACATCAACCCGGTTCAGGCCCTGATGATGTTCAATATCGGTGATTCCGAGCTAACGGCAGGTGAACTGCGGTCGCGCGGCTATTACCTGGGCTCGAACGTCTCCTATAATCTCAAAAAGCTGGTCGATACCGGGTACATTTTCCAGGAACGCTCGCGTTCTGACCGCCGTTCGGTGCGGATCAAGCTGACGCCGAAAGGTGAAGAGGTAGCAGAGGTCATCGACGAGCTTTACGATCGCCATATGAAATCCATCGACAAGGTCGGCGGGCTTGGCGGCGACGAGTTTGAAGCGCTGAACCTGGCGCTGGGCCGCCTGGAGCGCTTCTGGGTCGATCAGATTCTCTACAAGCTCTGATCCGCAACGTTTGTTGCAAAACAGTCACTTACTTTCTGTGGAACACCGGCCGATTGGCCGGTGTTCTTATTTGTGCCGCAAATCGTCCTTAGCGCATCTTCAAAGACAAATGGAATCAGATCGAGAAAGCCGGTAATTCGCAGCCACCCGCCCAGTAACAGCTGGTTTACCGGCGTTGCTGACGTTTCGTGCTGGTGGTACATCGGCCAATGACCGATCTGATGGAATGTATGGAAGATTTTATGCGGCAGCTACCTAAGTCAAAACTTACGCGTCGCCAGGTGCTTGGCGGTATGGCAGCCATGGGTGCCGGTGCATTCGCACCGGCTGCTTTTGGGCAGGATTCAATCGCGGATACCTTCGCGCGCCGCAAGGTGCTGCGTAATACTGACCGCGAAGGCAACACAATTGCGGCTCTCGACGCAATTGATACCGTTGAACCCATCTTGTCGCTTGATACCGCATACAATCTCGAGCTGGCCATCCTTCAGCACGAGCGGATTGTAGCCAATGGTGGCTGGGGTGAACTGTCGAAATCGACCTACAATCTGGTTGCTGGCAACCAGCGGAGCGCAGTGCGTAGCTTGCGCGACCGGTTGAAGATGTCCGGTGATCTCACGCAGGACCGCGAACGCAATCGCGATATTTTTGACGAATATGTCGATGCTGCGGTGCGTCAGTTCCAGGCGCGCCATGGACTCGTCGTTTCGGGCAAAATCGACACTGTAACCTACTACACGCTCAACGTTCCGGCTGAGTTCCGCCTGGCGCAGTTGCGGTTGAACGCGATGCGCGTTGAGACGGTCGCCAAGGCGCTTACGGATCGATATGTCGTGGTGAATATCCCGGCTGCCGCCATCGAGGCAGTGCAATCAGCGCAGGTGGCCCGCCGCCACACTGCCGTTGTGGGCCGTATCGACCGGCAGACGCCGATCCTCGATTCCAAGATTCACCAGATCAACTTCAATCCGTACTGGCATGTGCCCAAGAGCATCATCCGCAAGGATTTGATCAAGTACATGAATGAAGACCCGAACTATCTGACCAATTACCGGATCAGGATCTACGACAGCGCGGGCAACGAACTGAACCCCACGGATATTGACTGGTCGACGGATGAGGCAGTGAACTACGCTTTCCGGCAGGATCCCGGCGCAGAAAACTCCATGGGTCACGTGAAGATCAACTTCCACAACCCGCACAACGTTTACCTCCACGACACGCCGACCAAGAGCCTGTTCGGTGAGAACCGGCGTTTCCATTCATCTGGCTGCGTCCGCGTTGAGGATGTTGATGCGATGGTGGCCTGGCTGTTGCAGGATGACGGATGGGATCGCAATGCGGTTCTGGCGACATTCAATTCGGGCGAACGCCTCGATGTCAGCATCAGCAACCCGGTCCCGATCCACACAACTTACATCACGGCCTGGGCCAACCGGCAGGGTGTTGTCAGTTTCCGTGATGACATTTACGAGTATGATGAGGCTGGACGAGTCGACTTCTCGTAAATGATCGGCAGGACAGGTTGAACCGGAACACTGAGCTTACAGGCGAAATTCTGTTCGAGTTCACACAGGTCGGCACGCAAATGCGTGTCGCCGCTATTCATGCCGCCTCTGGAACGGAAGTTGTGGTCGTCACTCCGCTCAACGCCACACGTCAGCAAATGCAGCAGCTTGCAACGGCGAAATTGAAGCGCCGGTTGCAGCAGCCTGAACAGCGCTGATAACCGCTTGGAGTCCGGACCTTTCCTGTGTTAAGCGGTGCGCCTGCAATCACGCCTCCGAATAACGATACAGGAACACCATGAGTGCCACCGCCCTTGAGGGTTTCTTTTCCGATTCCCTGTCAAAGACCGATCCCGAAATCGCCGATGCCATCTCCAAGGAACTTGGCCGGCAGCGCAACGAGATCGAGCTGATCGCCTCCGAGAACATCGTATCACGCGCCGTTTTGGAAGCGCAGGGTTCGGTGATGACCAACAAATATGCCGAGGGCTATCCGGGGCGGCGTTATTATGGCGGCTGCCAGTATGTCGATATCGCCGAAAGCCTTGCGATTGAACGTGCGACCAAGCTGTTCGGGTGCGCATTTGCCAATGTGCAGCCAAACTCCGGTTCGCAGGCGAACCAGGGCGTGTATCAGGCGCTCATCCAGCCCGGCGATACCATTCTCGGTATGAGCCTTGATGCGGGTGGGCACCTGACCCATGGTGCCAAGCCGAACCAGTCCGGCAAATGGTTCAATGCCATCCAATACGGCGTGCGCAAGCAGGATGGCCGTGTCGATATGGACGAGTTCCGGGCGCTGGCGCTGGAACACAAGCCCAAGCTCATCATTGCCGGTTTCTCCGCTTATTCGCGTGTGCTCGATTGGGCTGCGTTCCGCGCAGTCGCAGACGAGGTGGGCGCTTATCTGATGGCGGACATGGCGCATGTCGCTGGTCTGATTGCGGGTGGAGTCTACCCAAATCCGTTCCCGCACGTGCATGTCGCCACGACAACGACGCACAAGACTCTGCGCGGCCCGCGCGGTGGTATGATCCTGTCAAATGACGAGGCCATTGCCAAAAAAATCAATTCAGCCATCTTCCCAGGTATCCAGGGTGGGCCGTTGATGCATGTTATCGCCGCCAAGGCTGTGGCATTTGGCGAAGCACTAAGACCGGAATTCAGTGACTATGTCGCACAGGTCGTCGCCAATGCGCGCGTTTTGGCAGACACTTTGCTCAAGGGCGGTGTGGACATTGTGACCGGCGGCACGGACAATCATCTCATGCTTGTCGATTTGCGGCCAAAGGGCGTCACCGGCAAGGATGCGGAAACCGCGCTCGAGCGAGCTTACATCACCTGCAACAAGAACGCAGTGCCGTCTGACCCTGAAAAGCCAACCATCACATCAGGCGTGCGCATCGGCACCCCTGCAGCGACGTCGCGCGGCTTCAAGGAAGCGGAATTCCAGAAGGTTGGCGAATTGATGGTTGAGGTTCTCGATGGCCTCGCCAAAAACGGTATCGACAACAATGATGGCGTCGAAGCCGCGGTGCGCGAAAAAGTCATCGAACTGACCACCGCATTTCCGATCTACCGATAGGGGAAACCAAGGCCTATGCGCTGCCCGTACTGCGGAAACGACGACACACAGGTCAAGGATAGCCGGCCCACCGAGGATTCGGCGGCGATCCGGCGGCGGCGTGTGTGCAATGGCTGTGGTGGACGCTTCACCACCTTCGAGCGGGTGCAACTGCGCGACCTGATTGTGGTGAAGAAATCCGGCCGCAAAGTACCATTCGACCGCGAGAAGCTGGCGCGCTCGGTCCACACGGCCCTGCGCAAGCGCTCGGTGGATCCTGAACGCGCTGAACGTATGATCTCAGGCGTCGTGCGACAGCTTGAAAGCCTGGGTGACGTTGAAGTGACGTCCGACCAGATCGGTGAATTCGTCATGGAAGGTTTGCGCGGGCTCGATGATGTCGCGTTCGTCCGGTTTGCATCTGTGTACAAGAACTTTTCCGCTGCCGACGATTTCCGGTCGTTTCTCAGTCAATTGGGTGATGATGCAACACCCCCGGCGGACGAATAGCGATTATGGCTGACCCCAAAACACCCACCTCGAGCGAGATACGTACCGCAAACAAGCGCGGTGCGGCCCGGTTGTCTGCCGTGCAGGCGCTCTATCAGATGGATGTCGGTGAAATCTCGCTGGAAGACACCATGGCGCAATTCAATGCGCACCATGGCGGGCGGGAAGTTGAAGGCGATGAGTATCTGCCGGCTGATGCCGACTTTTTCCAGCAGATCCTCAAGGGCGTCGTCAAAGCGCAACGCGAGATTGATCCGCTCATTGATGGTGCACTCGTTGCGGGATGGCCTGTCACACGGATTGACCCAACGCTCCGTGCAATTTTGCGCGCTGCCGCATTCGAACTGTTGAAACGCACCGACATACCGGCCAAAGTCGTCATCAGCGAGTATGTCGACATTGCCAAAGCCTTTTTTGAAGGTGAAGAACCGGGCATGGTCAACGCGGTGCTCGACACGATTTCCAAAAAAGCAAGTTAGAGAGCCCTTTAACTGCTTTCGCTAAATTGTTGGATGAGGGCGTGTTATGGTGGAATCCGCCACAATCAGTGAGTCGCCGAACAAAACCATCGGGCTTTTGTCGGCCAGTCAGGCCATCGTGGGGTCACAGCAAGCGCTAATCATGTCGGTGAGTGCGCTTGTCGGCGTGACGATGGCGCCCGATCCCGCATTGGCAACTCTTCCGATTACCACGATGGTGTTCGGGCTGGCTTTGGCAGCTGGACCTGCGACCATGATTATACACCGTTTTGGACGCAAGCGCGCCTTCATCGGTGGCGCGATGCTGTCGATCCTGGGTGGGCTGCTTGCGGCGATGGCGATCATTTTTGGGGCGTTCGTCCTGTTTTGCATAGCGCTTTTCGTCGGCGGTTCTGCTGCGGCGTTTGGGCAGCAATACAGGTTCGCGGCTGCGGATTCTGTGCCAGCGGAAATGAAGGGTAAAGCTGTGTCATGGGTCATGGCTGGTGGCGTCGTGGCCGGATTTCTCGGGCCAGCTCTGTCCTATTGGGGGCGCCACTGGATCGAAGGTGCGGAATATGCCGGCTCGTTTATAGCGATGTCGGGTTTGGCATTGTTCGGCATCGTGCTCCTTACGCAGGCCAACCTTGCACGGGCAGAGAAACGGGACGATACCGAGGTCAAGCGCCCATTCCTGGAACTTCTGCGCGAACCCGATATTTTTGTTCCCATTGTTTCAGGAGTCGCAAGCTACGGCTTGATGACCCTGGTGATGGTGGCTGCACCTTTGGCAATGGTGGTCGTTTGCGGGCATCCCAATGAAGCCGCGACAACAGCCATCCAGTGGCACATTGTTTCAATGTTTGCACCGAGCTTTATCACCGGATCGATCATAACGCGCATAGGTGCCCGCGCCACAACGGGTATGGGTCTTGCACTCATTCTTGGCTGCGCACTCATTGCGTTGAACGGAATCGAAATCTGGCATTTCAACCTTGCGCTCATTTTACTCGGTGTTGGTTGGAATTTCGGCTTTATCGGCTCCACGACCTTATTGGCGCAGGGATACCGGCCGGAAGATGCGGCGCGTGTTCAGGCCATGAACGAACAGCTCGTGTTTGGCGTCATGGCCGTCGCGTCTGTCAGTTCCGGCGTCTTGCTGCAAACGATTGGCTGGCAATCGATCAACGTGCTGGCAATCCCCATCGCAACCGGCGCCATCGCATTGCTGGCATGGGGTGACTGGCGGGCCCGCAAACCGCAGGCCGCAACCTGACTAGAACGACGACAGGATCGAATCGATAAACGTCTTGTCTTCGCCAAAAGATGGCGTGCGCCGTGTGGCAAGCGTCACAACGCGCCCGTCTTCAAGACCATAGCGGGCCGTATCTTTCACCCGGCGATCTTCATCAAAATAGATGGCGAGAACAGTGCGCTCCTCAATGGAACGCAGGCCAAATGCGGTCTGATTCACTTTGGTCGAGATGTAATAGAATGCAGACTCATTTCCGAAATTGCCGCGCGTTTGCGGCGATCCCAGTACGGCGATCACCAAGTCTTCGCTTTGTCCCGGGCGGATTTGCTTAAGCGCGCTTTCCGACAGGACGTAGCCTTCGGTGCGTGTGGAGGAAAATCCGCCGACACATCCGGATACGGCAGCGCCCAAAGTGAGCGCGACGGCAAGCGGCAAAATACGTGCCCGGTTCATACGCGAAAACATTGAATTGACTTCTCCGCTGGGTCTCGACTATGGCTTTGCGCCGCTGGTGACCGACGATGTGTAGCCGCCAAAGAGGCTCTCTGGCAAGTTGGCATTCCGGTGCATTCACGATAGCTTGTAATCACGCAACCGTTTCCCGGCATTCATTCAGATGATCTGGCCTTTTCGCAAAAGCTCAAAACCCTCCGACGCAGTCTACGCCGCCTACAATGTCATTGTGGCGCAATCCCGGCAGCCTGTCTTTTATGCCGACTGGTCTATCGCAGACACTGTTACCGGACGCTTTAACATGATCTGTTTGCACATGAGCCTCGTTCTGAGGCGACTGCGCAAGCATGACGACAAGGCATTCGGGCAGGACCTGTTCGACCTGTTTTTCGCTGACATGGACCGCTCCATGCGCGAGATGGGGGTCGGGGATGTTTCGGTGCCAAAGCGCATTGAGAAGATGGGTGGCATTTTTTATGGCCTCCTCGAAAAACTGACTGAGGCGCTCGACAGTGGTGATCTCAAAGAGGTCGAAGCCGTCATTTCCCGCAATCTTTTGGATGAAGACAATCCGCAATTCGCAACTGCATTTGCAAACTATGCGATGGACTGCGCGGTCAGTCTGGAAAAACAGGATGCCGCGCGGATCCTGACTGGCGATTTCTCCTTCGTCGAGCCTGGACGCGTCAATGCCTGAGGATACGCCGTTACTGGACGCAGCCATCCGGCTGGACAATCTGCCGACTAACGGGCGTGTCCTTGAGGTGGCTGCGACACCTGAGCAGAGAGAACGCCTGGCCGAACGGCTGCATATTGAAGGCGTGGCGGCGCTGACCGCGAAGCTTGAAGCCCGGCCATTTCGCGATGGCATTCGCGTGCGCGGCAAATTGACGGCAACTGTTTCGCAGTCATGCGTCGTAACGTTCGAGCCGGTCACGGAAACGATCGATGAATCCATCGACCGGATATTCCTGCCCGGGCAGGAAGACCGTTACAGCGGACCTGCTGGTGCCGAAGTGTTTGTCGATCTGGAAGGCGACGATATGCCGGACTATTTCGAAGGTCCGGAGGTCGATTTCACCGAACTTTTGATCGAGACCCTGTCGCTGGCGCTAAATCCGTTTCCCCGGGCCGAGGGGGCCGAACCCGTCGAAATCGTCGAGGATTCAGGGGAAAACGATGCCTCGCCATTCGCACAGCTCAAGGATCTGAAAACCACAAGGGATTGAGACGAATCCGGTCCCGGTGTAGAGACAGCCGGGTGCCAATTGTGAGATGGGCAGTTGTGGGCCGGTTAAACGGTTCCGGAATTCTGGGCGGACATGAGTGAAACGATAAGAATTTCAGTCGACGCGATGGGAGGAGACAATGGCCCGCGTATTGTCTTCCACGGTGCCCAACTCGCCCTAAAGGAAAGACGAAACATTGCCTTTCTTTTCCATGGCCAAAAAGACGTTCTTGAACCATTGCTCGAAGAATTTCCGGACCTGAAGCCGGTATCTACCATCCATCATGCCGATGGCGTGATCAGCATGGACGACAAGCCCAGCCAGGCCTTGCGTAAGGGCAAAGGCACATCGTCCATGTGGATGGCGTTGCAGGCCGTCAAGGATGGTGAGGCGGATGTCGCTGTGTCGGGCGGCAATACCGGCGCGCTGATGGCGATGTCGACCTTTTGTCTGCGTCCGATGGAAGGTATATCGCGGCCAGCAATTGCTGCCATCTGGCCGACCTTGCGCACGGATATTATCGTCCTCGATGTCGGGGCGACAGTTGGCGGCGATGCGCAGCAGCTCGTAGATTTTTCGATTCTCGGTGCGGCTCTGGCCCGCGCACTTTTCGATCAGGACCGGCCGACAATCGGCCTGCTCAATGTCGGCGTTGAAGAGGTCAAAGGCCTGGAGCCGGTCAAGGACGCCGCAAAAATTCTCAGCGCCGCCAGTGGTAAAGGGTTCGATTACCATGGCTTCGTTGAAGGCGATGACATCGGCAAGGGGACCGTTGATGTCGTTGTGACCGAAGGGTTCACCGGCAATATAGCGCTCAAAACTGCCGAGGGCACCGCGCGGCAGGTGGGGACCTATCTGCGCAACGCGCTGAAGGCGAATTTCCTCTCAATGCTCGGCGCGTTGCTGGCATCGCAGGCGCTCAACGCCCTGCGGCGGAAAATGGATCCCAGAACCGTCAATGGTGGGGTTTTTCTGGGGTTGAACGGCATTGTTATTAAGAGTCATGGCGGTACAGATGAAATCGGCTTCAAGTCCGCCTTGGGGCTGGCCTACGAGATGGCGCGCAGCCGCCTGATCGACAAAATCAGCGAAGGTGTGCACAATTTCACGCCGGATCAAACACAGACCGCCGATACGGCCGAAGAAGCGGAGGTTAAACCCGCGTGACTGTTACCAGATCTCATGTGATTGGTGTTGGCAGCTACCTGCCGGCACGCGTTCTGACAAATAACGAACTTTCCGAAATGGTCGATACGTCGGACGAATGGATCGTGCAACGCACGGGCATTCGCGAGCGCCATATTGCGGCGGACGACGAGCTGACATCGGATCTCGCGGTGAAGGCGGCGCGCAATGCGCTTCATGCGGCGCACAAGAAGGCAGACGATATCGATCTGATTATCGTGGCCACGACAACGCCAGACATGACATTCCCCGCAACCGCCGTGTTCGTGCAGAACAAGCTCGGCATACATCACGGGCAGGCTTTCGATATTCAGGCAGTCTGCTCGGGCTTCGTCTACGCCGTCGCAACGGCGGACGCCTATATCAAGGCGGGTATGGCCAAGCGCGCCCTTGTGATCGGGGCTGAAACCTTTTCACGCATTCTCGACTGGACGGACCGGACGACATGCGTCCTTTTTGGTGATGGTGCCGGCGCCCTTATCATGGAGGCGGCGCCTGAAGGTGTCGAAGGGGTCCTTGCCTCGGTATTGCGGTCGGACGGCGAACATTGGGACAAGCTTTATGTCGATGGCGGCGTGTCAAAAACGCAATCAACCGGTTACGTCCGCATGGAAGGCCGGGAGGTTTTCAAGCACGCGGTTGGCATGGTGACGGATGTGGTCGAAGGCGTGTTGGCCCAATCGGGTCATGTTGCCAGTGACCTCGACTGGTTCGTGCCACACCAGGCGAACAAGCGCATTATCGACTCTGCCGGCAAAAAACTCGGTATTCCGCCCGAAAAGGTCATCGTTACAGTTGATCGGCATGCCAATACCTCAGCCGCCTCCATTCCGTTGGCTTTGAACGAGGCGATTGCCGATGGGCGTATCAAGAAGGGTGATCTGGTCATGCTTGAGGCAATGGGAGGCGGATTCACCTGGGGCGCGACGCTAATTCGCTGGTAACGCGTTGACCAGCAGCGATATACAGCGTTAATCTCATTCGGTGCTTTCAAAGCACTTCAGGGGAGCAGGGGGCCGGTTGGGCGCGCCGGTTAAATGTATGACACAAAAAACAATTACGCGTGCAGACTTGGCGGAAGCCGTTTATCAGGCTGTCGGGTTATCGCGCACGGAGTCGGCCGAACTAGTCGAACGGGTTCTCGACATAATCAGCGACTCTCTCGTCGCGGGCGAGAACGTCAAACTTTCGTCATTCGGATCATTTCAGGTGCGCTCGAAAAACGAGCGGATCGGACGCAACCCCAAGACGGGCGAGGAAGTACCTATTTTGCCGCGTCAGGTGCTTGTGTTTAAACCGAGCAATGTATTGAAATCCAAGATTAACAAATCTATGATTCGCCCTGTAAGTTAAGGGTTTCTTGGCCAAGGGGTACAGCGTGGAAAAGTCGCCGGACGCCTTCCGCACCATTTCAGAAGCTGCCGAAGAGCTAGACCTTCCACAGCATGTGTTGCGGTTCTGGGAAACGCGCTTTTCTGCGATCAAGCCGCTCAAGCGCGGCGGTGGCCGCCGGTATTACCGGCCGGACGATATTCTGCTCCTCAAAGGCATTCGCCATCTTCTTTATGATCGCGGGTTCACCATCAAGGGTGTGCAACGCATCCTGAAAGACCAGGGTGTGCGTCAGGTCGTGGCCATTGGTCAGACGGGCGCTATTGAACCGGTTTCCGTTGCCGATCCCGATTCGGAGCTGGCAGCACTGCCCTTCGGCGCCGGTGAGGGCACTGGATTGTCGCGCGAGGACTATGAAAGTCTCGCCGGCGTGATGCGCGAATTGCTGGAACTCAAGCGCCTGCTCGATCGCGCCCGCGAAGGCGGCTAGCTTCTTTTGCTTTTACCTGTTTGTCGAAAAAGGCTTGCGCAATTCGCAGGACTCGACAAGACTGGTCGTGTTTTCAACAAGCGAAAGGAGGTGATCCAATGTCTAATGAGATTTCCGTGAGGACCATAGGCCTTGGAGATTTGAGGGTTAAGGTGGAGCAGCCTTCGCGTTAAACCCACATCTCCTTCGGTCATCGCAGTGCTGATGTCCGGGTCTAGGGAGACTTCGCAATCTCATGGAGGGCTGCCGCAAGGCAGCCCTTTTTGATGTCCGGTTACAGGAGCGCTGCCGTTAGCTCTTTCGTGGGCCGAAATGGGTCGGGTCGGCTTTGCCGCCCAATCGTGTCGTCGCATATCGCGGCAGGTCGTCGTGCGTGTCGAACCAACCCAGTTTTTCACTTTCAAATACGTGACATGTCGGCGTTACCGTTTCGGGGTTTTCCAGACTTGCGGCGTAGATATGGATTTCGCCGGGCATCTTTTCGGTTTCAAAGCTCATTGGCGAACCGCAGTTGGGGCAGAATGTGCGCCTGACGCCCGGTGACGAGGCATATTCCGAGGGTGTACCGCTCACAAACCGGAAATTCTCATTCGGAACAGAAATCCAGGTCGTCATTGGCGACGACGTCGCGCGCCGGCAACTTTCGCAATGACAATTGAGCACCCAATTGGGTTCATCTTGATAGCTGAACTGAATCTCGCCACATAGGCAGTGACCATTGATGTCGCTCATGAAGAAAATCCATTTGGTATCGAATTGCTGAGGGGTGAACGCGCAATATGAATACTAGATGGTGGCATTCGGGTTGCACAAGCGCGGTGCAGGTGCAGCGACACCAAACAAACTCTAGTTTGAATATACCCTTGCCTTGCAAGCTCTGATTATGTACGGCTTTTCGCCAAGTCGGGGCGTAGCGCAGCCTGGTAGCGCATCTGTCTGGGGGACAGAGGGTCGTCGGTTCAAATCCGGCCGCTCCGACCAAATCCTTCCCGCTCGAAGATCATCGGAAAACTGCATGACACCCGATGCCGTGCAAGCCGCACTTCATCTTTGGCCTGGCCTTGAGGGCGGTTCAGCCACCCTGATCAATCTGTCCGAGAACCACACATTTCGTGTGGATACGCCCGACGGACACCATCACATTCTGCGCGTGCATCGGCCCGGTTACCATAACCGCGCAACAATTGAGAGTGAACTGGCCTGGCTTAAGGCGCTCGCCGAACAGACAGACCTGAAAACCGTGACACCGATCCCGGGCGTCGACGGGCAGCTTTTGCAACAGGTTATGGACCGGGAAAGTGGCGCGAGGCGCTTCGCCGTCCGTTTTGCATTCGAACCCGGTGTCGAGCCGAATGCGGACGAGCCGCTTGAGCCTTTGTTCGCTGAACTGGGACGGATGGCCGCAACTTGTCACACCCACGTGGAGACCTGGCAGCCGCCAGCCGGGTTCACACGGCCAAGCTGGACACCGGAAACCATGCTCTCGCCGGGTGGACTTTGGGGCGACTGGCGTGTTGCCCCGGGGGTAACGGCAGAAGTCGCTGCGTTACTAGAACGTGCATCCGCCAGGCTCCATGCGGATTTTGCAGCATATGGCGCAACGAGTGACAGGTTTGGCCTTATTCACGCCGACATGCGGCTGGCGAATGTGCTGGTGCATGACGGGCAGGCACGCCTGATCGATTTCGACGATTGCGGGTTCGGCTGGTTCATTTATGACTTCGGTGCCGCGGTATCATTTTTCGAAACCGATCCTCGGGTTGAAACACTCAAACAGGTTTGGGTGGACGCTTATCGGCGCATCCGGACCCTGACAGCAGCTGACGAGCAAATGCTTGATGCAGCGGTGCTGCTAAGGCGGATGGTGCTTCTTGCCTGGATCGGAAGCCATGCCGAGGTCGAACTCGCGCAATCCCTGGCGCCGCATTTCGCTACAGGTACTGTCGAACTTGCCGAGCGCTACTTGCGGAAATCTTCAACAGATTAGCTAGCGATTTGATTATCAGGCTGCCGGTGCAGCGGTTGTCCGCGCCATCTGCTGCGGAGAAGGGCGCGCGGGTTTTGCTGCTGACGCTTTGTTTGAGACAAAGTTCGACGCGTAAAATCCCCAGATAAGCCCGTAAAACAGCCAGGAGTGACGCCAGTGTTCACCCTCGTGCAGCGAAGAACACATGATGATTCCCAACAGAGAGATGAACAGAACGAGCGGTATTTCACTCTTCGTGCGCCGGTAGTTGAGGTACGTGGAAACGACGCTCCCGAAGGCAAGCGTAAGGTAGCTTAATCCACCTCCCCAACCATAGTTGACAAACGAACTCAGCCAGATGTTGTGGATGGGCTCGGGGAAGATTTTTTCGAGCTGAAGCACGCCGATGCCGATCGGGTTTTGCACGATCATCGGTAGCACCTTCAAATAGCGCTGGTATCGGCCTTCCTCACCGAGATCATAGGCCTTGGCAAAAGTGAGCCGGTCTAAAAGTTTCTCCGTGAACTCTGCCGAAGACAGGCTGGCGATCACGAAAAGAATGACGCCGATGAAGACAAGTCCGCCGGTGATCGCCAGTAGCCGGTTGGGGCTCCGGCGGTTCTGGATGAAGATGTAAACCAAGATACAAAACAACGCCGCCACCACCGCGATGCGCGAGAAGGACAGCAGGATTCCGAACAGGATGATCGCCATTGATCCAAGCAGCATCAGTTTGCCGCCCTTATGGCGGGTCAGGAAATAGACGCAAAAAACGACTGCGGGAATGAGAAACGACCCGTACATGTTGGGATCGTCGATTAGCCCTTTGGCGCGCCCATCCCAAGTCAGCAGCTCCATCTGGGTCAGGAACCCGATGGTGCCGAGGATCGATGCGATGGTGCACGAGACGATATAGACCTTCATGAAGGTCTCGAAATTGCGCTTCGTCCAGCTCATGGATACGAACGCGCCGATGATGCCGATTGAGATGGCAAAGGTTTTCGCCAATAGCTCGAAGGTCACATTGCTCTCGCCGACCTGCTCGCCAAGATTGTCCACCGAGGCGAGGAAATAGGACACTGCCCAGGTGCCCAAGATCAGCGAAAAGGCAACGAACTGCCGCGTCACAGCGAGCTTTTGCTGCGTGGTCATATAGACCAGGGTCAGCATGAAGGAGGTGATGTAGAGCAGATCAACAGGTGAGGGCCGCATCAGCGTATAATTCATGGCCAATACGGCCAAGAAGAAGATCAGATTCCGGGTTGAAAACGCGGCAAACTGCAATCCCTTGAGGCTGACACCTTTGGCCTGTGTCTGACCGTGAATGTTGCCCGAAACGCTCATGATGCCAGTCCGTATCCGAGCAGGGTTTCGACGTCGCCCAGGCCCTCGCAGTCCGGATCGTTCGAAGCGAAATGAGACTGCGATGCTGCGTTCAGGCAGTGGTAGACGGGCACGGAACCCGGCTGTTCAGTGGCGAACAGCCAGCCGGCAGTTCTCTCGCGTACAAATCCATCTTCGGGGCAACGCTCATCGACCATCAGCATGTGATCGAGCCGTCCGCCCGATACCCGGGCGCATTCGGCGTACTTGATGCTGTCCAACCCATCCGGTGCGCGCGTCAACATGTGTGCCACAACGGCATCTTGTTGAAACGAGTGCCGGTCGCCGGTCATCGGGCCGGTGCTGGTAACATAGGTGTCTTGTTTGGCATCGATCCAGCGCGTGAGCGCTATCCCGGCCTGTACCTGTTGCGGCGTCTCCTCGACCGATAGCGATACCTCATGGTGCACGAGATAGCGGCTCTTGAAACCCTTGTTGGGCGGAATGTAGATGTAGCTCAGCAAGAAGTCCTGCGCGATGGTGTTGCTGCCATCACTGGGGTTGAGTAGCGTTGCATAGGCGTGCAAGGCGGTGTCTGCCGGCCGCGCCCACTCAGAGCCATCGATTGCAATCAGTGGATCTCTCATATCGACGAACGAAATTTTGTCCGTAGACAGCGACATTCGCACACCTTCGAACCAGGGGTCTGGTGTCACGGTCGCGACCCAATCATGCACCGGGATGTAGGCGGCACCCGGCCCGAAAAAGCCGATGGCGGTGGCATTGCCACCCAAACCGGGTTCGCTCCACGCGCCTTGATAGTATTTTTGCCAGACTGTCGGCTCGGTCACTGATGCGCGGGCCGCAATCGTCTGCCAGTCAGAATTTCTCAGGCAATAGGCATAGAGATAACCATCTTGCCCGTTGATCATTGTGCAATCACCTTCGCCGGTGATCTGGCCTGGCTGCGGCGCATCCCGCCCTGTGATGACGGTATCAGGCGCGGACCAGGACAGGCCATCATCACTGGATGCGGCAATCGCCATCGACTTGTGCGTGCGCCCCTCACTGTAGTCGCAGTCACTTTCCTGATGCACGAACCCAAATATCTCATCGCCGGAACGCATCGCGGTATTGAGCCAATGCCCGCAATCGGCTGGCCCGCCAGTCTCGCCAACGCTTATCACCTCGCGGCGCGGTCCGTGCATGTCACTCAGGGATGTGCCATCAATAGCATATGTCGCCCCGTTCGCGCTGAAGCCGCGAAATGAGCCATCGGCAAGTTTTAAAGCGGTGAAGGTCGAATCCAGTTCATCCGGAAACGGTCCGCGCACCACAACTGGCGGCCCAACGCGTACACGCAAACAATCGATACACAGGTCGTTCTCTGCTTTTCCCGGGCCGGTTGTTGGAACCGTAACCAGAGTGGCCAGTATTAGAAGACCTGCGAATCTGAGCGCCCTGAGCATCATCATGCGCTCAGTACGCATTCTCGTTTTTGCTGAACAGCGACAGCGGCGTCATCAGAACGATGTAGACGTCGAGCAGGGGTGACCAATTCTCGATGTAGTAGAGATCGTGGTTCACGCGATGCATGATCTTGTCCACGGTGTCTGTTTCACCGCGCCAGCCGTGAATCTGTGCCCAGCCGGTCATGCCCGGTTTCACTTTGTGCCGGGCAAAATAACCATCAACGGCTTCGTTGTAGAGCTTGTTGGCCGCTTTCGCCTGAAGGGCGTGCGGGCGCGGACCAACGACTGAAATTTCGTTTTTGAGCACGTTGAACAGCTGCGGCAGTTCATCAATCGAGGTTTTGCGGATAAACCGGCCAACCCGGGTGACACGCGGATCGTCCTTGGTCACCAGCTTCGCCGCGGCCTCGTCCGACATGTCGGTGTACATGGACCGGAACTTGTAAATCTCGATCAGCTCGTTGTTGAAGCCGTGACGCTTCTGCCGGAAGAGGATCGGTCCCTTACTCTCGAGCTTGATGGCGATAGCGGTGACGATCATGATCGGCGACAACAGGATCAGCGCCGTCAGCGCAATCACCTTGTCGAACAGCCATTTGAACACAAGGTTCCAGTCGGAAATCGGCCGGTCTGCCATGTCGAGCACGGCAGCATCGCCGATATAGGAGTAAGCGCGCGACTTGAATTTGAGCTTGCTCATGTGCGCGCTGAGGCGAATATCGACCGGCAGCACCCAGAGCTTCTTGAGCATCTGCAGCACCCGCGCTTCAGCGGACAATGGCATCGAGACGATTACAAGATCGACGCGGGTTCGGCGCGCAAATTCCACCAGATCGTCGACATTGCCCAGCTTGGGGCAACCTGCGACCTGTTCCGGTGAGCGTTCGTCGATACGGTCATCAAACAGGCCGAAGAGCTCGATATCGCTGGAATCGTCATTCTGCAGCGCTTCGATCAATGCGGCAGCACTATCTCCGCCGCCAACGATAACAGTGCGCCTTTTAAGTCGGCCCTCTGCCGCCCATCGCAGCACCAGGGCGCGCAACCCGATACGGAACGCGATGAGCCACAAGGCACCGGAAAGGTACCAGCTCATAAGCCAGACGCGCGAAAGATCCTCGGATGCCTTGAGAAGAAACGCGCTGATGACAATCAGCACAAAAACGAATGACCAGGCCGCCAGCACACGCCCGGTTTGGTTGAGAAGCCGCCTGTAGGCGCCAATCCGGTGCGTTTGCGCGATGTTGAAAAAGACGTTTGCGACAATGGTCGCCGCGATCGTGACCAGCAGATAAAACCGTGTTTTCTCGTCGGCCACATAGAATGCGTAGATTGCCATGCCAATGACAGCGAGAACTGCCGCTTCGATCGCTTGCGCGACACCGGCCACAACTGTTCCAGACAATGTCTTTTCGACGGGCCGTGCGATAGCCGCCTCGGCCAGGTCCGACAGTTTGTTGTTACGACTTCTCCGCCGACGGGTTTTCAAATGATCCCGTACAGCTTCCTTTGGATCCACGCGAAGCATCTTTCGTACGCCCGGTTACTTCCCACACTTGCACTACTTGCCGCACAGTTTCGGCGGCAGGAATGAAAATGCAGTGAAATCGCAGGGTTAACGGTGTGCTAGCGCCGCGCGGTAGACCGATTCGATCTGATCGGTCATGTGGTCGAGCGAGAAGTGGCTGCGAATGTGCGACATGCGCTCCGCCACTTGTGCCTCGGCTGCTTTTTCGTCGGCCAGAAAGTCACGCAGAGCAGCCTGTAAAATATCCACATTGCCGCTTTCAATCAGTGCTGATTGGGTCGGGCCGAATATCTCTCCAATACCGCCAACAGCGGTCGCAATCACTGGGCGTCCAGCCGCCGCGGCCTCCAGAACCACATAGGGGAGCGATTCCGCCAATGAAGGCACGACAAGGCATCGGCCACGGGTTAGCGCCGTACGGGCAGGTTGCACGCCGAGGAAGGTGACGCGCTCCTGCAGGCCAAGTTTTGATACAATTCCATCGAGTTCATTGCGCATCGCACCGTCACCGGCAATTACCAGCGTTGCCGGGCGCCCTTTGAGCGTATGCACCTCCTTGAGTGCCGTAATCAGCAGGTCGATGCCTTTCAGCCCACGCAGTTCGCCGATGAACACGAAATCTGCCGCATCGTCAGCTACAGGTACGGGCAGAAATTCGGCCTCCGCGAGGCCGTTGTGTATGACGGGTGCGGGGCACGCGGGTTGGGCGATCTGCCGCACATAGGCATCGTGGGCAAACCGGCTTTCAAAAATAATCGTATCTGTGGCCCCGAGAAGGCGACGCTCCACCCAATGAAACAAACGGCCTTGCAGGGACTTAGCGTCGAAATGCAACACGCCGCCATGCGGTGTGTAGATTGCTGCAACGTCGCTTAGCCCCAGCCTTGCCAGACGCGCATGCATGCCGCCCTTGGCGCCATGCCCATGCAGTATGTCCACGTCTAGATCATGGACGAGTTTTCGGATTTTAAACGGTGTCGTTGCATCAGATGGTCCGGCCAGGCGCGGAATATCGAACCGGTGCAAACCCAGAGCGAGATGTTTCTCGAGCTTTTTGAGCCGCTGATCCGTCTGGACATCGCTGATAGTGCTGTCAATCACCAGTCCGACCTGATGACCGCGTTCGGCCAGAGTGCCGGTCAGATCGGCAACATGACGCCATAATCCGCCGACTGGAGCTCTTAAAATCTGCAGTATTTTCAGATTACTATCGGAACTGACTATAGCCATCTGTCAATGACTACGACCGTGTCACCGGGATAGATCGGGAAGTCCAGATCGACGGTGCCCTTGACCATCTGATTGTCCTGACGCCGGTATACGATAGCGCGGTTTCTGTCAGCAGTGTCTGTGAATCCGCCAGCGGTACTCACCGCAGCTCGTACTGTCATGCCGTAAACGTAGGGGAATTGTCCGGCATTCTCGACTTCACCCTGAATGAAGAAAGGCCGGTATTGATCCACCTCAACGGCGACATTCGGGTTGCGCATATAGCCGCGAGCGAGGGCTTCGGCGATATAGGCCGATAGTTCCTTGGTTGTGCGTCCACGTGCCGGAACAGGCCCGACCAGCGGCAAGGCGATCGCGCCGGAATCATCAACCTTGTAGGTCGTGCTCAATGTCGTGTCGCCATAAACGGCAACCCGCACGACGTCTCCTGTATCAAGCTGGTAGGGACCTTTGGTTTCAACCAGGTAAGTTGCGGGCCGCGTGTTGACGGCGCAGGCGGTCAACGGAACGAGTAATGCCAGCAATAGAAATACGCGCGAGAACAACATGACAGCCACACTTGATGAGTACGCGTTACTCCTCGCAGCCTATGGTTAACATTCCCCTTAAAATCGCATTCTGCGGCACCTTTTTGCCCCATCTTAACCGAATGTTGACCACGATCATCGGATAGCAGGGGCATGGGGATTCTCCCGTTCTGCACTGGCAGGGACTAATGGACGACATCAAAATGGACATGGGGGCAATGGTAGCCGCGGTTGCCTCGCGCTGGCTGCGTATATTGATTGTCGCGGCTGCGCTTTTGGCTGTGACTTTTGCTGTCCTGATGACGATCCCCAAAGTCTACGAATCGTCCGCATCCATTCTGGTTGAAGAGCGGCAGAATGCTTTCACGCGTGCGACGAATGAGACGGCTCAAAGCAGCATACCCGACGACACTGCCATCTCCAGTCAGATTGAGCTTGTCAAATCACGCGAAACGCTTCTTGAGCTCATCGAGTCGGTCGGGCTTCGCGACGTGGAAGAATTTTCCGGCCCGGACACCTCTATCGCAGCCCGTGTGATACGCCTCTTGGGGCGCGGAAGTGCAACGCCCATAAATGATGAAGTCATTCTGGAGCGTGTTGCCAAGCAACTCAAAGTCGGTCGCGCAAGCGACTCCCGCTTGATCTCAATTACCTTCCGCTCCACAGATCCGGACCTCGCTGCGCGCGTTGCGAACGCGATTGCTGCAATCCATGTGCGTCGGCAGGGTGAACTGGGCCTGTCCGACACCGCTGACGCGACGCGCTGGTTGGAAAACGAGATCGTGAAAATGCGCAGCCGGGTTGCCGAGGCTGAAACCAAGGTCGCAACCTACCGTATCGAAAACGATCTGTTCGTAGGTGACAACAATACCGGTCTGCTGGATCAGCAGCTTTCCGATCTGACCCAACAGATAGTATTTGCGCAGGAACGCAAGAACACGGCCCGATCTCGCGCCTCGGTGATCCGTGGCCTTCTGAAAGCCGGGCAGCCGATTGATGGTGCACCGGATGTGCGCGATTCAGTTATCGTTCAGCGCCTGTCAGAGTCCAAGGGAACATTGCAGGGCGAACGCGCGCAGAAACTGGCAACTTTGCTGCCAAACCATCCGGATATTCAGGCGCTAACGGCACAAATTCGGGAGATCGATAAGCAAATCGAAGCTGCCGGGCGACAGGTGGCCGATGCGCTTGAGGCCGAAGCAACCATTCAGGCCGAAACCGAAACAGCGTTGCGTGAAGAGCTGGCGCGCCTCAAAATTTCCGCGTCCGATGCGTCGCGCGATTCTGTTGAGCTTGCAGAACTTGAACGCGAGGCCAAGGCACAACGTGATCTTCTGGAGACCTATTTGTTGCGGTATCGCGACGCTGCGGCCCGTACTGACTCCAATGCAGCACTGCCTGATGTGCGCGTGGTCACCACTGCCGCAGCGGCCACTCAGGCGGCCTATCCCAGGACCGGCTTGACGCTGGCATCAGTCGGAATTGTTTCCGTGTTGTTGCAAGTGGGGCAGATATTGTTTGCGGAGTTGGTCTCCGGTCGTGCCCTTGTTGAGAGCAAGCGCGAAGAGCCGGTCTATGACGAGCACGTCGAGTACACTGAGACGTCCGATCCTGTTGAACCTTCAGCTTTAACTGCTCAGAACAAGCAACAAAGCAATGTCATGCAGCAGGACATGCTGGCAATGCTCAGGCAGGACGACGCTGACGAAAAGGCGGATGATCTGGACCTGGCTAGCGAACTGATCGCCATCAATGACGAGAAAACCGTACTTGTCGTGTCACTCAATGGCGCATCGGCGAGCGGCGTGGTGGAATCCATCTCCGCCGATCTGATCGCCAGAGGCCGTAGTGTCGTGGAAATTGATGCCGGCAGCCGGCAAACCACAGCTGAATTAGGGCTCTCGGATCTGTGTGCCGGCAAGGCCGATTTCGGTGACGTCGTGCATCGCGGACAGCGTTCGGATTTTGCGCTCGTTCCCTGGGGCCAGATGAGCAATATCGGATTTAACACAGAGCGTTGTGACACTTTAGTTAAAGCTCTGCTTGATGTATTCCAGACGGTCGTCGTCAACGCCGGAGGCGCCGGAATCGGCTCCAGCCTACCAGTGTTTGCCGGTTCAGATGCACTGATTGTTCTGGCAATACCTGGACAAACATCGATTGCAGAAACCGACCGAATCCGGCGAGATATAGAATCGTTGGGATTTGAAAAGTTTCATGTCGTAAAACAGCGCGACGGTGAACATATGGTCGCTTGACGGCAGCGCAGGTGAGATGAGTAAACGTAAGTATGCGATCATTCGAGCAGCGTTCGAAACGTTCTCCCTGCTAAAAATCCCCGGTATCATTCGGCGCTTTTCCGAGTGTCGCGGTGTGATTTTCACGTTGCATCGTGTTTTGCACGACCCGCCCGCCGAATTTTCACCCAACGCCATTCTGCAAATCACGCCCGAATTTCTCGAATCCGTCATCATCACGGCGCGCAAACGCGGTTTCGATATCGTGACGATGGATGAGGCGCTGATACGTATCAAATCGGACAATCCCGCGAAACCCTTCGTTGTCCTGACGTTCGATGATGCCTATCGCGACAATATTGAGCACGCTTTGCCGGTGCTTGAAGCGCATGACGCGCCATTTCTGCTCTATGTCCCGACAGCCTTTGTCGAGGGCAGGGGCGAGATATGGTGGCAGGCGCTTGAGGATATCATTCGCGACAATGATGTAGTGCACGTCGAAGACGATGAAATCGGCGGTGAGATGGCGGTCTCCGGACTTCCGGCGAAGCAAAGGGCCTATGACAAGCTCTATTGGCACATGCGACGGATACCCGAGCCAAAACGCGTTGACCTGATCCGCAAGCTCGCGCGCAAGCACGGATATGATCTGACGGCGCAATGTCACAAGCTGATCATGGATTGGGACGAGCTCTACCGCTTGTCATCCAATCCCTTGTGCTCGGTTGGCGCTCACACCCTTCACCACTACGAACTGGCGAAGCTACCAAAGGAGCAGGCACGGCGGGAGATAAAGGATTCTGCTGAGACGCTCAGGGATCGGCTCGGCATACTGCCACGCCATTTTTCCTATCCGATTGGTGGGCCTGAAAGCGCCGGAGAGCGAGAGTTTGATCTGGCCAAGGATTTGGGCTTTGCCTCCGCAGTGACAACGCGTCCGGGTGGGCTTTATGCCGAACATGCGCAGTCCCTCACGGCGTTACCACGCATTTCGCTCAACGGGCTTTATCAAAGCCCGCGTTTCGCCGATGTCTATCTGACTGGTGAGATTTTCACGCGATTGGGTGCGCGCGCCAAGTCGCTCTAAATGTGCAGGCAGGCTACTCAGCCGGGTCAGGACGCGACATCCATTTGATCACAATGCCGGCAGGCACCGCCCAGAGAAGCCCGGCAACAACGAAGTAAATCAGCAGAACCTGCCGTGGCAGACCCTGGATGAAGGTCTCATAAAGCGCCATTCCTGCCCACGGATAAGCGATGAGCAGAACCACAATCGCAATTGTGCCGAGCAATTTCCGCGTTCTAATGTTCAAAGCCAAAGTTCCATGGATGCGTCACTACAGCATGTTGCTTTTTGATGTTGGACCCGGTTACCACGCCGGACAGATTTGGCAAACAGGATAGCGCTTGAATGGTCGAGACAGCCAATAATGGCGTGACAGGCAAACCGGACGCGGCGGACAGATTACGTCCCGTGCGCATCTGGCTATATGTCATCGCCTTGCTTGTTTTGATTATGGTGGCTGTCGGTGGCGCAACGCGGCTGACCGATTCCGGCCTGTCGATCACATCGTGGAAGCCTATTTCAGGCATAATACCGCCATTGAGCGATGCGGATTGGGCCGCGGAATTCGAGGCTTACAAACAAATTCCTGAATATCAGGTCCAGAACCACTGGATGAGTGTCGAGGAGTTTCAGTTCATCTTCTGGTGGGAGTGGGGGCACCGTTTTCTCGGCCGTATCATCGGGCTGGCGTTCTTTGTCCCGTTCGTGGTTTTTCTTTTCCAGAAGCGTCTCGACCGCAAACTGGCGCCCGCGCTGGCAACGCTTTTCGTGCTTGGCGGCTTTCAAGGGTTTCTGGGCTGGTGGATGGTCTCGTCAGGGTTGAGTGCCCGTGTCGATGTCTCGCAATACCGGCTGGCAGCACATCTTGGCGCGGCCTGTATTCTGTTCGCTGCGCTGATCTGGGTGGCACGCTCGATTACGCCAACCACAGCGAACTTGGATATCAGCCGCCGCTGGTGGTGGGGCGTCGCAGGCCTTGGCATGCTTGTTTATCTACAGCTCATCGCTGGTGCGTTTGTTGCCGGTCTCGATGCCGGATACGCCTATAACACCTGGCCGCTGATGGACGGGGCGCTCGTGCCCAATGGACTTCTGGTGATCGATCCAGCCTGGCTGAATCTGTTCGAGAACGCTTTAACGGTTCAGTTTCAGCACCGCGTGCTGGCCTATCTCATTGCGATCTATGCCGTTATTTTGCTCTGGCGCGGATCAAAAACCGTTGGGTTTCAATCGGTTCACGGCTGGTTGCCGCGTATTACGCTGTTGATTGCACTGCAAATTGTTCTCGGCATTGTCACGCTTTTGCTCGTGGTACCCATTCATATTGCGCTTGGGCATCAAGTTCTGGCGTTCATGCTGGTTGGTGCCTTGGCGGCGTATTTAGTCGACATGCGCGGCGTCGCGGTAAAATAATACCACATTCGTAAGTTATTGAAAAATAACACAAAAAACTTTCCGCTTGACGGCTTGTGCGCGCCGCTATATCACCCGCCCGAAACCGGCCCCGGCCCGTCAATGGATCGGGGTCTGACTATTTGAATCTGGGATTTACGAACATGAAAACCTACTCGGCCAAACCGAGCGAGATCGAGAAAAAGTGGATCTTGATCGATGCGGACGGTCTGGTGGTTGGTCGCCTGGCGTCGATTATTGCGTCACGCCTGCGCGGCAAGCACCTACCGACTTTCACACCGCACATGGATACCGGCGACAATGTGATCGTGATCAACGCGGACAAGGTCAAGCTGACCGGCCGCAAGCTCGATCAGCGCCGCTTCTACTGGCACACCGGCTATCCCGGTGGCATCAAGGATCGCACCCAGCGCCAGATCATGGACGGTAGCCATCCCGAGCGCGTTCTGGAGAACGCCGTGCGCCGCATGATGCCGGGCGGACCTTTGTCCCGCCAGCAGCTCAAGAATTTGCGCGTTTATGCCGGGGCCGAGCATCCCCACGAGGCACAGCAGCCGGTGGCGCTGGACGTTGCATCCATGAACTCCAAGAATGTCCGGGTGAAGTAATATGGCTGAGACAATCAATTCACTTGAAGACCTCGGCGATGTTGCACCGGTCGAAACCGATGCCGCGCCGGTATATGAGCAAAAGCTCGACGAGCAGGGCCGTGCCTATGCCACCGGCAAGCGCAAGGACGCGGTTGCCCGCGTCTGGATCAAGCCGGGCAATGGCAAGGTCACTGTGAACGGCAAGGAATTCGAAAAGTATTTCGCCCGTCCGGTGCTCCAGCTCATCGTGCAGCAGCCGATCAATGCTGCCGAGCGCAAGGATCAGTACGACGTTGTCGCAACGGTTTCCGGCGGTGGTCTGTCCGGCCAGGCCGGTGCTGTACGTCACGGCATCTCCAAGGCGCTGACCCGCTATGAGCCGGAACTGCGCGGCGTTCTCAAGAAGGGTGGCTTCCTGACCCGCGATAGCCGTGTTGTTGAGCGTAAGAAGTACGGTAAGGCCAAGGCCCGCCGGTCCTTCCAGTTCTCCAAGCGCTAAACCACTTCGGTGCTTGTCTACGATTTGCGAAGGGCCGGGTAACCGGCCCTTTTTTTTGGAGGCCAGAGTGAGCAAAACAGCAAGTCTGTCGCAGTTCGCGTTTGTCGGCCACGCCATCGTTTCGTCAGACGGCAAGATCGCAGATGCCAACGGTGGAATGCCGCCGGAGATGTTTGTGGAGGCCGACTGGAAATCGTTTCAGGCGGCTTTGGACGACAGTGATCTTGTCGTTCTGGGGCGAAAAGGCCACGCGCGGCACCCAAACCCGGGGCGCAATCGGCTTGTCCTGACAAGTTCTGTTGACGGACTTGTTCCGGACACTGTCGACCAACTTGCACATTTGTGGAATCCCGCAACTCTGTCGCTCGAAACGATGCTGACGGACCTGTCGCTATCGTCCGGGAGCATAGCTATCACCGGTGGCCAAAGCGTCTTCGACTACTTCGCGCCATATCTGACGGCGTTCGATCTGGTGGAGTGTCCTGACGTTGAGCTACCCGGAGGGGTAGATTGTTTCTCGTCGGGAATGCCGAAGGCCGTCTTGTCTCGCTTGGGGCTAAAGCCGGAAATGTCGCGCACATACGATGCAGACCGCAATGTGACAGCTACACTTTGGCGGCGTCCCTGATCGGGATCGGTCGGGTTAAACCGTGCCCGCCCGCTTCTTGCCGATTGCAGGCACAAGTGTCGCGCCACTGACTTTTCGGTCGGGTACCGAAGACTTCCGCGCTTTGTAGTTCGCCAGAATACGCTCAATGTGTTTGATCGCACGGGCCGGGCCGTTTTCGGCCTTCAGGCTCTCTGCCATCACCCCGGCATTTTCAGTGAACTTCTGACGTGTCGACAGGTCGAACAGAGCCTCGGCCAGAATCTCCGGCGTCAGGTTGCGCAGGCGTACGGGGGAGGGGCCGCACCCCAACTCACGTATGCGGCGGCCCCAATAGGGCTGGTCGAATGTCTGCGGTACGATGAAAGTCGGCTTTCCGGCATAGAGGCCGGCTGCCGTGGTGCCCGCACCGCCATGATGCACAACACCGGCGACATGCTCAAAGAGCTTGTCATGCGGCGCCTTGGCAATGGCGTAGATAGTGTCGGGCAGGTGGTCCGGATTGATGCCACCCCAACCGCGCGCAACCACGGCGCGTCCACCCCATTTGGCAACGGCCTGCTTGAGGATTTCGGTATTGCGCTCGGCACCGAACGGCATGGAGCCGAACCCGATATAAATCGGTTTCGAGCCGGCGCTGAGGAAGTCCTTGAAGCGTTCCGAGGGTGTCCAACCGGAGTTGTCCTCAAGCTGCCAGTAGCCGGTGACCAGCGCCGTCTTGGGCCAGTCGCGCGGGCGTGGGGACACAAGTGTCGAGAATGCATACAGCGTCGGCAGGTTGTTACCGTTATTGTCCTTGAAAAACCCGCCCTTCTTGCGCGGTTTCAAACCCATCAGTTCCTTGCGCAGCCGGTTGCGCGGGAAATCGTAATAAGCCTGCTGGATGCTCATCGACAGATAGCTGAGCTGATTGAAGGCGGGTCCCAGATCCGGCCACTCATAGGCGCAGATGGGAAAATCGCGTGTCATATTGAGCGGCTGAAGCGCCGTCATGATTGCCGGAATATCGAGTGCCTCGGCAATATCGATGCCGAAACTGGTGTTCATGTTGAGAATGATCGCGTCGGCGCCTTGCGCCATTTTCCAGGCCTGCCGACCTGCTGTTTCCACGATTTTCTGGCCGTCGCGCAAAAGCGCGCCGACATTGGCGAGCATGTTCTGGCTCATCGCCTCTTCAAAACGCGATTGTTGAAGAAACGACTGGATATTGCTGCCCAGATTGAAAAAATCGATGCCGTAGCTGGTGATCAGGTCTTCAAAATCGGCGTTTGTGCCAAGTACAACGGAGTAGCCCGCCTCTTTAAGCGCAACAGCCAGGGCAAGGTAGGGTTGAACATCACCTTGCGTACCAACCGTGGCTATCGCAATGCGCTTTTGCATAAAACTCCCTCACCGACGCCGCTCGGCCCGGACACAGCAACACACATTCGCTCCACCCGACCTTGCGGTCTCAAGTGCACCTGGATGGAAGCCCCCGACGCTCCCACCTTTACATCTTCACTCATTGTTTGGGCAAGAGTGAGGTGGCGGACATCTGTGAATCTTCGGCGCCCTGGCGCATGCAACCGATGTCGTACTTTAAGGCATCGGGTTCAAGGGATCGAACATGTTCCGCGAGCGTTTTAATCGATTTCACACCACAATTTGGCGATAATCGGTGTAGTATAAATTTGTGTCTTAAGCGCAGATACCGTAAACCGCAGCGCTTCAGTCCAATTATCGCAACCCTCGAGGAAGAAATGAGCCAGGACTTTCACCGCATTAAGCGCCTTCCCCCTTACGTGTTTGAGCATATCAATCCGATCAAGGCAAAAGCGCGCGCGGCGGGCGTGGACATTATCGACCTCGGCATGGGCAATCCGGATTTGCCGACCCCGCAGCATATCGTCGAAAAGCTGCAGGAAACCGTCAAGGATCCGCGCACGCACCGCTATTCGGCCTCCAAGGGCATTCCCGGTCTGCGCAAGGCGCAGGCTTCCTATTATGGCCGCCGTTTCGGTGTGAAACTCAATCCGGACACACAGGTTGTCGCAACGCTCGGCTCCAAAGAGGGCTTCGCCAACATGGCGCAGGCCATCACGGCACCGGGTGATGTGGTTCTTGTGCCAAACCCGACCTATCCGATCCATTCGTTTGGTTTCATCATGTCTGGCGGCGTGGTGCGTTCCATGCCGGCGGAGCCGAATGAGGATTTCTTGCGGGCGCTGGATCGCGCCGTCCGGCATTCGATCCCGAAGCCAATCGCACTCATTCTCAACTATCCGTCCAATCCGACCGCCTATGTCGCGACCCTCGATTGGTACAAGGAAGTCGTCAAATACTGCAAAGACAATGAGATCTTCATTCTGTCCGATCTCGCCTATGCAGAGACCTATTTTGACATCGCGCCGCCGCCTTCTATTCTCGAGGTGCCTGACGCAATGGATATCGCCGTTGAGTTCACCTCTATGTCCAAAACTTACTCTATGCCTGGCTGGCGCATGGGCTTCGCGGTGGGCAATGAGCGGCTGATTTCCGCACTCGCCCGCGTCAAATCCTACCTCGATTATGGTGCCTTCACGCCGATCCAGGTCGCTGCGGCGGCCGCGCTCAACGGCTCGGACGATTGCATCGCCGAGGTGCGCGAAACTTACAAGAAACGCCGTGACGTGATGATCGAGAGTTTCGCACGTGCGGGCTGGAACCTGCCTGCACCGCAAGCCACCATGTTTGTCTGGGCCCCGATCCCCGATCAGTTCGCGCATCTGGGGTCGCTTGAGTTCGCCAAGCTGCTCATCGCCGAGACCGGCGTTGCCGTCGCACCCGGCGTCGGCTTTGGCGAATATGGCGACAATTATGTGCGTCTCGCTCTGGTCGAGAACGAACAGCGCATCCGTCAGGCGGCACGTGCCGTGAAAAAGTTCTTTGCCCGCGAAGCGAACGGGCAGGGCAATGTCGTCCCTCTGAAGGCCCGCTAAACACGAAAAGGCCGCACCTCACAAGGGCGCGGCCTTTTAGTTTAGGCTTCGGCGTATGCCGGACGGATCATCAGCAACCAATTGTCCCCGTCGCAAGACCAGCCCGGATACTCCACAATCGGGCGCGATGCGATTTGCTTGTAGCCGCACCGCTCGTAGAGCCGCCGTGCGCCCGTGTTTGCATCGGAAACGATAATGCTGGTTTGGCGACGTCCAGCGCGCTGGGCGGCCGCTTCCAAAAGTCTTGTGCCAAGCCCCAATCCGCGGAACGCCGGGTAGGCGGCCAGCACATTCACATAGTCGGTGCCGGGTGCCAGGTTCTCCAGTTCGATGAGCGGAACGAAGGCGGCCGGGATGTTGTCGTAATCGATGGGCTCGGGCGGATTTGCGATCGTGTAGCACACAATCGCAGCTGCGACCTCACCACCGGCTTCGTACACCAGCGCGTTCCGCCACGAAAACCCGCCTTCATCCCGCCTTGCACGCGCGATACCAACATCCCATGGATCCTGACCGGGTTCGGCCATGCCGCGCCAAAGGATCAACGGCAGGCCTTCGCCGGCATAGTTGATCAGTTTTGCAAGATGCGGCGCATCATCCTTATGGGCCTCGCGGACGGCGACGTCCGCAAAGCTGCTGGCTTCGAATTCAGGCTGCGTGTTCTTGATAGCATGCATGGCTGATTGCCTCGATATGTCTGTGGTCGGTGCCGCAGCAACCACCCATTACTGTGAGATTTGGGAGCAGGGCCATCAGTTCCTTGTACTGTGCGCCCAGTTCTGCAGGATTGCCGTCATCAAGCTCTTCGGCTTCATCGAGCTCGGCATGGCTCATGCGGGATGCGTTGGCGCGCAAGGCTCGGATCCGGTTGACCCATTCACCACCAGATGCAACAGCGTCGCGGAAATGATCCGGGTGCGCACAGTTGATCATGTAGTAGGCCGGAGCATTTCCGGTTTCGGCATCGACCTGATTAATCGCATCGCCAAGCGCCTGGCCGGTCGGCAGGTTGCCATCGGTCTCGGTTGTGAACGAGATCACCGAGGGAATGTCTGCCGCCTTGGCAGCCTTGGCGATCCCCAAACCCTCCTCAACGTAGTTGAGGGTCATCGCCGTTACGAGATCGGCTGCCGTGCCGGCAAAAAGCGCAATCTGGTCGGCATGATAGCGTTCAGCCTCAGCCGCCGACATCTTGTTCCCCGCCACATAACCATCGCCACGCGGACCGATGTTGCCACTAACGAGTATTGGCTGCGGCGAGGACGCGAATTCGTCCCGTATCTCAACCATCAGGTTGATGGCATCGATATTGAGGGCAGCAAGTTCATCCAGTGACAGGCCGAGCCTTTCTGCCCAGTCCGAGCTTGCGCGCCAGGTCGGCGATTCCAGAATGAAACCGTGCCCATGGTCGACACTCATCTGGGTATAGCGCCGGTAATAGGTCCGCAGGGTTTCGCGGCCTTCCGCGTTCCGCATCAGGTCGATTGCAGCGAAGTGCGGCAAGTCGATTCCTTCGTGGAAAACAAAGGTCGTCTCCATACCGCCGTCAGTGAGCATGGGTAAACCTGAGAGTTGCGGAAGTGATTTTCGATAGATCGAATTTGTCATGATAAATCTCCTTTGATGCCGTAAGGAGATGCCGGATGTCCGGTTTGAGTTCTAGTGAGATCGTGGTCCGGTTGAAGCTAAAAAAATATTGAAATATATCAGTGGCTTATGAGTAAGGGCTTTCTGGAGCGCCAGAACCGGCGTTAAAACTGTACTTGTGGTACACCTGAATCCGGAGAAACAGATGCGTAAGGGTGAGAATACGCGGAGCCGCATAATGGATATTGCGGAAGCATCCATTCTGGCGAAGGGCTTCACAGCAACGTCCATTGACGAATTGATTGCGGAAGCGGGCATCACCAAAAGCGGGTTTTTCTACCATTTTCCCGACAAGCGGGCGCTCGCGCTTGAGCTGCTCAAGCGCTACATCGCGCGCGAAGATGCACTGTTTGACGATCTTTTCGCGCGGGCACGCGAGCTCAATGACGACCCCCTGCACGGGTTCCTCATTGCGTTGAAGCTGTTGTCGGAACTTCTCGACGATTTGCCCAACGGCCATCCCGGTTGCCTGATCGCCACCTATTGCTACAACGACAATCTCTTTGACGGCGAGGTGCGCGCGCTGTCGGCGGAGGCCGCCGAAAACTGGCGCCGCCGCTTCCGGACTGCGCTCGATGAGATCGTCGCGGTTTATCCACCTCGCGACAATGTTGATCTCGACATGCTGGCCGACATGGTCAATTCAACGGTTGAGGGCGGTATCATCATGGCAAAAACCCTGGGCGAGCCACAGCTCGTTGCCCAACAGGTTCTGCTGTTCCGGTCTTACGTCAAACTGCTGTTTGAACCGGTCCGGCAGTAGGTGCCAAACTACTTCTCCGACAGCTCAATGATAATCCCGTCCGGATCGCGGCAGAATGCGACCTTGCGTAGAACCTCGGAATTGGCGGCAGGGCGGGGCGGTTCAATCATGTCCACACCAGCCGCTTCAAGTTTCGCGTAGGTATCGTCGACATTATCGAAGCGAAATGTCAGATGCCGCAGTCCCGAACGGCCGTTTGGCACATCAGCGGATCGGTTGGCGCCGCCTGCTGGCGCTGCCATCTCCAGCATGCCACCGCCCGCGTCAAGAAACGCAAGCTCGCCGCCGTCCTTGTTCTTTTTATGTAGAACCAGCTCCAATCCGAGCAGATCGACATAGAAGTCGAGGCTCCGGTCCATATCGCTGACCGTCATGCCCACATGTTCGAATGAAATCAGCAATTTATGGTCTCCGTTGCGTTTTGTGAGAGGTACTGCCCGATCATCCCGGCGTGCCATTGAGCGCTGCGGCGGCAAAAATTTTGAACCATATTCTTCAGTGCTGCGTCTGACGGGTAACAGCAAGGAGAACTACCATGAAAGCCCTTACCGCAGTTAGCCTTCTCATCGTTGCATTTACGTCCACAAGTGCTCTGGCTGAGAGCCGGAATGACAATCTCGGCAATTTCCGTATCCAGATCGCGACCAGCGATATACAGACTGCGCAAAATGTCGAAACCGGTGACCGGACAACCCGTCACTTTTTCACTGTCGAAATCATGAATGCCTATCTGGCGACGTCATCGGTGAAGCTCCAGAACATTGCATCCAATGGCGGCAACACCTCCCAGTATGACGAACCCGATTGCCCGCCCCTGCCGACCCAGACCTGTGCCGACAGCTGGAAAGTCAAAACAATCAACCCGTTCGTCCAGACCATCAATCCTTTCGAGTAACCCCAGCGTACCTTCGACCTCCCAACTTCGTACTATTTCCCCGGTCCCGCGCCGGGGAATTTTTTTGCGGACTGCACCGCCGACTGTTGATTTATAGGCAAAATCCTATAGATGCATAGGAATGAGCGACATCAAGACATTTCAGGCCGCTGTGGAGGCCTTCATCAACCAGCACGGATGGACCCCGACGCGCTTCGGACGCGAAATGGCGGGCGATCCGCTGTTCGTGTTCGATCTGCGCGAGGGTAGGGAACCGCGTTCGGATACGCGTGAGCGGATTCTCAAGTCTATGCGTGAATATACCGAGAGCGGCAGCTTGGCGCCACTGCGTATCGGCGTTGCCGGTCTGGGTACCGTAGGGGCGACGCTCGTCACCAATTTGCAGAAGCAGGCCCGCGATATCGGGCGCAAGCTTGGGCGTGATCTGACGGTGACTGCCGTTTCTGCGCGGTCGCGCGCCAAGGATCGCGGCATCGATATGACGGGGCTTGAATGGTTCGACGATCCGGTTGCGCTGGCAAAGTCGGATGGCATTGATCTGTTTGTCGAACTGATCGGTGGCGAAGATGGTCCGGCGCTGGCCGCAGTGCGCGCCGCGCTGGAAATGGGCCGTCCGGTTGTCACCGCAAACAAGGCGCTGTTGGCCCGTCATGGCATGGCGCTGGCCAAATATGCCGAGAATTCCGGTACGCAACTGGGCTTCGAAGCCGCTGTGGCTGGTGGCATTCCGGTCATCAAGACGCTGCGCGAAGGGCTGGGTGGCGCCAGCATCGAGCGCGTTTACGGCATTCTCAACGGCACCTGCAACTACATCCTGACCCGAATGGGTGAGGAGCTGATTTCATTCGAGGACTGCCTCGCCGATGCACAGGCGCTTGGTTATGCCGAGGCTGATCCAACTTTCGATATTGAAGGCTATGACTCTGCGCACAAGCTTGCGCTGATTTCGTCCTTGTGTTTCGAGTGCGAAATCGCCCCGGACGAAATTTTCGTTGAGGGCATCACCACCATCACCGAGGCGGATATCAAGGTTGCCGCCGATCTTGGCTACAAGATCAAACTGCTCGGCCTTGCCCGGCGTTCCGAAGGCGGGATCGAGCAGCGCGTGCACCCAACGCTGGTGCCGAAAAACAGCTCCATCGCCGGTGTCGATGGCGTGTTGAACGCCGTTGCGCTGGAAACCGATCATGTGGATGAACTGTTGCTCGCGGGACCGGGCGCCGGCGGGTCAGCAACGGCATCATCGGTGCTCTCCGACATTCTCGATATCGCCCGCGGCACCCATGTGCCACCGCTCGGCGTGCCGTCCAGTGAGTTGGAACCCTATAAGCGCGCCCCGATGCGCACGCATGAAGGGGGCTATTATGCCCGCTTCAACGCCAAGGACGTCCCCGGCGCACTGGCAACAATCGCCAGCCGCATGGCCGAGCAGGGCATCTCCATCGAAAGCATCATCCAGCGCCCCGACCTCAGCGTCGCCGACCCGGCTGCACAGGATGAAAAGACGCGCACCGTGGTTCTGGTTACTTATGAAACGCTGGAACAGAATGTGCGCGATGCGATGGCGAAGATTGCCGAGGATGGTATCGTAGTTGGCAAGCCGCAATTGATCCGGATTGAGAAGTTCTAGTTCAGGCTTAATATTCGCGCCAACCTCTGCCGCATGATCAGACTGACTATGCGGCACATGGGAAGTCGAGCGGGCACTATTTTATCCGGGGCACAAGCAGCCTCGCATTTTCTCTCTTCGTCATCCTCGGGCTTGAACCCGGGGATTCAGCGCGCGACGTCTGTCGCGCAGTAGAATCTTTCGCGGGCAGGACTGCCCGTACTGGATTCCCAATCGAGTTGGGAATGACGCAGTGCGTGTGGAAGGGAGTAGTATAGGCGGGTTCCCCTGACAGTTCACTACATGCACCAAACGTGCCCCACTCACCGGCGTCACCCTCGGGCTTGACCCGAGGGTCAATGAGGGGCAACCGCACAGAATAGACGGCGCTGAGCGTGCAATATCCCAACTGTCATCCCGGACTTGATCCGGGATCCATTGGTACCCGTGGCGAGCATAGGGTGATCACAACAGTCGGCAATGCGTGTAGTCCGGTATAATAGACCCCGGCTCGTTGCTTGAGTTCGCAACTCGGAGGCTTCATAATCTCGCAATGAGGTGGAGCAAGCTAAAGCAACGAATTGAAGAGTGTTTTGCGGACACCGCAAAAGGGCGCGTGGAAGTCTGGAGCACGCGATACCGGGGAAGTCGAGATCAACACGGCGAAGCTTGGATTACAATTGACAAGGTCCGTATTCACAGTATGGGGTCATTGACCCAATTGGTCGAACTCTTTGAAAGGAGCACCAGACTTCAGCAGGAGCGCGACTGTTTGGATTATAACGACAGTGAGAAGATAGAGGCTTACCGAAGCGCACAAGATGAGGTCTTACAAAGTCAAAGAAATGAAGGCATCATTCCTGTTTGGGAGTTTAACAACGCGCTTTTTGACTATTTGAACATGCCGTTCGATCAGATTCTGCGCTCCGACCATTCAATAGTGAGAGCCCTTGGCATGTTTGACAAGAGGCTCGGCAAAAGGCGTCTCAAAGAAATGGACGTATCTGCTGAACACGAGATTGTTCAGAAATTTTTCCGTATTCGTTGCGCATTTGAAGGCATTCATTTCGCTGCGCCCGAAAAGTAACCGCGATTACGCGATTTCGGTGACTGTATACTAAATGCACCAAACTCTCCCCACCCACCAGCGTCACCCTCGGGCTTGACCCGAGGGTCAATGAGGGGCAACCGCACAGAATAGACGGCACTGAGCGTGCAATATCCCAACTGTCATCCCGGACTTGATCCGGGATCCATTGGTACCCGTGGCGAGCATAGGGTGATCGCAACAGTCGGCGATGCGTGTAGCCCGGTATAATAGACCCCGGCTCGGAGGCCGGGGTGACACGGAGTGCTGGGATAAACTGTCCACCAAACTCCACATCCCGTCCGTTAGAACTACACTTCCTCATCGCCTGCACTGAGCGTGGTCGCGACGAACGGTCAGCAGGCGACAGACGGGTCCGCTTTGGGTCGCTGAAGCGGAGGCCGCCGAGACGTTTGACCTCGTGTCCTCGCCGGTAGCAACACCGGGTGTGCAGATTGGACCAGCTTCGACGCCCCGGCCAAAAACCTCGTCGCGTGAGACGAGATTGTCTCATACAAAAACAAAACGGATCGGGATGATCTTCGTCTCACGCCGCTCTCGCTTTTTGAAGTCACCCGAAGGCGTCAGCCAGAGGGCGCGTAGGCCTGCGCACTGGAAAGGGCCTCCAATTGTCTCGACCTGCGCACCGATTTACGATTATCTCATCCGCATGCACCCCGAACCGCACTATTTCCTCAACGTCGCCAGCTCCGTCAGCGGAAAGTCCTGGGTCGACAGGCTCGATCCGGCGGCTGTGCGCACGGCGGGGGCAATCAGCCAGCAGACCGGGCTGAGTGAAATTGTGGCGCGCATTCTCGCCGGGCGCGGGGTGGGTGTTGCGGACGCCGAGGTCTTTCTCAATCCGGCTATCCGCGACCTGATGCCCGATCCTTCGACTCTGATCGACATGGATGCCGCCGCTGGGCGGTTGGCCGATGCGATCATCAACAAGGAGCGAATTGCGCTTTTCGGTGACTATGATGTCGATGGCGCCTGTTCCTGCGCCCTGATGGTCCGGTTTCTGTCCGCGTTCGGTGTGCAGCCGGACGTGCATATTCCCGACCGCATTTTTGAAGGCTACGGGCCAAATGTGCAGGCCATGGATGCGCTGATCGACAATGGCGCATCACTCATTTTGACGCTTGATTGCGGCACAACCAGCAATGAGCCGATCGCGCATGCGGTGTCCCGCGGAGCCGATGTCCTCATCATCGATCACCATTTGTCGGATCATGATTTGCCACCGGCAAACGCCGTGGTGAACCCGAACCGCGCCGATGATGTGTCGGAGCTTGGTCATCTGGCGGCGGCCGGGGTGACATTCATGCTACTCGTGGCCACCAATCGCGAATTGCGCAATCGCGGCGTCACGGGGTTGCCCGATTTGATGGCGCTGGTGGACCTCGTGGCGCTGGCAACGATTTGTGATGTGGTGCCGCTCAAAGGTCTGAACCGGGCCTTTGTGCGGCGCGGGATCGAGATCATGCGCCAGGGCGCCAACCGGGGCATTTCGGCGCTGGGGCTGGCTGCACGTATCAATGGGCCGATCAGCACTTATCATCTGGGCTTTCTCATCGGGCCGCGGATCAATGCTGGCGGGCGCATTGGCGATGCGGCGCTCGGGACGCGTCTGTTGTCAACCAGTGACGAGCACGAGGCAATGACGATTGCCGGGCGGCTGGATGAGTTGAATGCGGAACGCCAGCGCATTGAAGTCGAGGCTGTTGAAGAAGCGGCGGCGACTGCGGAGGCAGAAATCGGGGCGGGCGAGGGGCCACCAGTTCTCGTTTTGGCCTCGGAGACTTGGCATCAGGGTGTGGTCGGCCTTGTCGCGGCGCGGTTGCGGGAGCGGTTCGATCGTCCGGCCTTTGCCATCGCGCTGGCGCGGAATGGCACGGGCACGGGATCAGGACGGTCGATGCCGGGGGTCAATCTCGGGCAATCTGTGATCAAGGCAGTGGATGCGGGCCTTTTGCAGAAAGGTGGTGGGCACGCCATGGCGGCGGGCATCACCCTTTCTTCCGATCAGATCGCAGCGTTCCGGGCTTTCATCGGCGAGGATCTTGCTGATGCGGTTGCTGAGGCGCGGGCGAAGACCGCGCTTTCGGTCGATGCGGCACTAACGGCGCGCGGTGCGACACCCGATTTCGTTCACCTTGTCGAACAGGCGGGGCCGTTCGGCATGGGCAGCCCGACACCGGTTTTCGCCTTCCCGGGTCACAAGATCAAATATGCCGATGTGGTGGGGAAGGGCGGGCACGTGCGGTTTACACTGATGTCCGGCGATGGTGCCCGGCTGAAGGCCATCGCATTTCGCGCGGCAGAGACCCCGGTGGGGCAACTGTTGCTCGAAAATCACGGTGAGCGGCCCGTTCATGTGTGCGGCACCCTGGGCATAAATCACTGGCAGGGCCGAGAACAGGTCCAGCTTCGCGTCATAGATGCTGCAGTTTCCGCTTAGTTTTCCTATATTTATCAAGGTCCAACATGCCGGGGCGGATGTGATGGGTCATCGTTCTGCCTGATTGCGCGGGTTTGACTGGTAATTACACAGCCTACTTGCATCTCGCGTCTTCGAGGCTAAATTAGCAGGGACGAGAATTTGGGAGGCCGTATTGCGTGCCTTTTAGGGGCGGGTTCTGGGTCAATCGCATCAGTGACCGATAGTGAACGCTCAGTGCCCAAGGCGCAGGCTTTGAAAGAGTATGAGTCAAACCGCGGTAGATAACAAAGTTCATCGTGCCACAGGGCCCGTTGCGCAAATCGGATCTGCGCTGATCGACTGGATCGGCCGGCGGCTGATTGGCGCACCGAAGCATGGCGCGCTAACGGTAACGTTTCCCAACGGCCGCAGCCGCACTGTCGGTGACGTCAAGACCGGCGAACATGCGACGCTGAAGCTCAACAACTTCAAGGTCATCATGGAGGCCATGCGCCGCGGCACGGTTGGCTTTGCCGCAGCCTATATTCGCGGCGATGTTGAAAGTGACGACCTGACGACGCTGTTCCGGTTCTTTTTGCAAAACCGCGACATGTTCGACGATGCCAATCCGGGCTTGTTCAAGCGTGCCGCGCACGACCTGGCCTGGCACCTGTCGCGCGCCAACACCAAGGAAGGTTCGAAAAAGAACATCTCCGATCACTATGATCTGGGCAATGACTTTTACGGCCAGTGGCTCGACCCGTCGATGACCTATTCATCGGCCGTATTCACGTCCGGCGACTTGTCGCTCGAACAGGCGCAGCATGAAAAATACAAGCATGTTGCCGACGCTGCAGGCGTAAAGAAGGGTGCATCCGTTCTCGAAATCGGTTGTGGCTGGGGCGGTTTTGCCGAAACGGTCACCAAGGATTACGGCGCCAAATTGCGTGGCATTACGCTGTCACGTGAACAATTGAAATACGCCACCGAGCGCATGAAAAAACAGGATCTGGACAAGCTGGCGACCCTTGTTTTTGAGGATTATCGCGATACCGAGGGCCAGTTCGATCATGTGTGTTCCATCGAGATGATCGAAGCGGTGGGTGAAGATCACTGGCCGACCTACTTTCAGACTGTGCATGACCGGCTGAAGTCAGGTGGCACCGCAGCGATTCAGGCCATCACTATCGATGAACGGGACTTTGACCACTATCGTTCAGGCCCGGATTTCATCCAACGCTACATCTTCCCCGGCGGCATGCTGCTGACAAAGCAGGTGATGAAGGAGCAGGGAGAACGGGTTGGTCTCGAACTCGAAAACACCGAACTGTTCGGTTTGTCCTATGCGCGCACGTTGAAGCTGTGGCGGGATCGTTTCCTGGAGCGCTGGCCGATGATCGCGCCACTCGGTTATGACGAGCAGTTCAAGCGCAAGTGGGTCTACTATCTGTGCTACTGCGAAGCCGGGTTCGCGGAAGGGCTGATTGACGTGGGGATTTATCAGTATCGGCGGGCGGATTAGGTCGGCTGGTTGAGCTACCAACTCAAGGGTCCTGCCATTCGAGAGCAGCTCTAATGGTCTTCTCACCTAAAATCGGTCTACTGGACTGATTTTACGGCTTTGCAGCCGGATCGAAGTGGTACGCCCAAGGGGAATCGAACCCCTGTTTGCGCCGTGAGAGGGCGCCGTCCTAACCGCTAGACGATGGGCGCTTGACCAGTTCGGGGGCACTATATCGCAATGCCACCCGCTGTCTATTGCCTTCGGTCTTGCCATTCAAGCATAGCTCTCATGGCCTTCTCACCTAAAATCTGTCCACCGGACTGATATTGCGGCATTGCCGCCGGCGAGAAGTGGTACACCCAACGGGACTCGAACCCGTGTTTCCGCCGTGAAAGGGCAGCGTCCTAGACCGCTAGACGATGGGTGCATAAGGCACGGGGGACCGTATAGGGTGCTTGTTCGTGAGTTTCAAGAGACTTTTGGGCAAACGCCGTCAAAAAGTTGCTTGGAATTGGCGGATGTCTCTAGCAGCCGCTGAATGTCACCGGGCCATTGTAACCGCGCGGACGGCTGCGCACATCGACATGGATGAATTTGCGGCCCGGATAACAGCCAAGACCACCCACACGGCCATTGCGCATCGCATAGGCGATGAGTTTTTGCTTGGACACGCCGGGTATGTGGAAATCGGCGGCCATGCACTTCATGTGATAGCTGTCGCGCGCGCCGTTGACGGCATCATTGTGCCAGGGCGTGCGATAGCCCGAGTTCATCACAACCTTTTTTCCAAAATAGCCCTCAAAATCCCAGATCAGCAGGCGCAGGCCCGGAGACAGGCATAGCGTGTTCACCTTGGAACTGGCGACATAGACACCGAGGTTGGATCGGTAGGGGTCGTATTCCGATCCCCAGCCATTGGCGAACAAGGCCATTGGCGCGCAAGCACTCAACAGCGCAACACAGATAAATATGGACAACAACGTGCGCATTGGCTTTGCCAAATCTGCAGGCGCTCTCCGGGCGCCTGAATGGACCAAGCCAATAAAATAGCGGGCAGCTTGCTAACTGCCCGCTAACCGAAACGGTGAATAAAAGTTTAACTAACCGGACTTGGCGAAGTTCTTACCAGGAACCGGTGTTTTCCATCGAAGCCCAGGGCTCCTGAGCTGGCAGGGCGTCGCCTTCCTGGAGCAGCTCAATGGAAATGCCGTCGGGAGAACGCACAAACGCCATGTGCCCATCACGCGGCGGCCGGTTGATTGTCACGCCCATATCCTGGAGATGCTGACACAGGGCATAAATGTCCTTCACGCGATAGGCGAGGTGGCCGAAATTGCGGCCGCCCGTATATTCCTCAGGATCCCAGTTGTAGGTGAGTTCCAGTTCGCCGCCTTCGTCGCCGGGCGCTTTCAGAAACGTGTTGGTGTAGCGGCCCTTTTCGTTCTCATGAACGGCGACTTTTTCAAGCCCCAGACCATCGCAGTAAAACTTCAAACTCTCTTCGACATTGGTGACGCGCACCATGGTGTGCAGGTATTTCACAGGGATCGTCCTTGCTATTGTGGATTTGTATGAACGTTAAAACTAACAGATGTGGCAATAAAACCGCAATGGCGCAGACAATTTGAAGTGGGGCGAGTTACCCACAAACATTTTTGAAACTACGCCTTAACTTTTTGTTTTGAATCGGCCAAAGTGCGTTAACTGTATGGCGTACCTCGCCCGCGGCGGGGCCGAGTACGAAGAGGCGTGGTGAATATGGGGGCCAAGTTTACACCTGAAGGCGAAGAGCCTGGAACGCGTGCTTCCGGTTCGGCTTCTGCGAAGTCGGAGACGAGTACGTCCAATGCGGATGCTGATCTCGATGTCATTGAGATCACCGGTTCCATCAAATGGTTCGATGCCGCCAAGGGGTTTGGGTTCATTGTCCCGGACAATGGCCTGCCCGACGTGTTGCTGCACGTCACCTGTTTGCGCCGCGATGGCCATCAGACAGCCTATGAAGGCGCACGCGTCGTATGCGAAGCGCTGTCCAGACCGGGTGGTCTACAAGCATTTCGCATCCTTTCCATGGACGAATCCACAGCGCGGCATCCCTCCCAGATGCCGGCGCCGCGAACGCATGTTGTCGTTGAGCCGACCAGCAAGCTGGAAACGCTCACCGTCAAATGGTTCAACCGCGTGCGCGGGTTCGGGTTCCTGTCCAAAGGGGAAGGGCACCCGGATATTTTTGTCCATATGGAAACTTTGCGGAGATTTGGGTTTACCGAATTGCGGCCGGGGCAGGTTGTTCTCGCCCGCTACGGCGAGGGTTCCAAAGGCTTGATGGTGGCTGAAATCCGCCCCGAAGGCTGGGGCGACGCACCGTCCTCTCACTAAATTCTCATTGAAACTGCTGTGTTCTTGACTGGCACATAGTGCGCTATTGCGCTATCGGTTTGCCGTTCGGGAGGAAGCTATGCCGCAGTTTTTGCGTTCATTTATTGTGGTGCTGTTTGTTGCTCTGCCGGTATCAGCTTGCAGCGATGAAAGCCGACTCGTCGTCCACACGCAAACGGGCGACTATCCTTTTACCGTTGAGATCGCGGACACCGATGAACTGAGAGCGCAGGGGCTGATGTATCGTCAGGAGTTGGCTGCTGATGCCGGGATGCTGTTTGATTTCCAGGAAGAACGGCACGTCTCGTTCTGGATGCGCAACACGTATATTCCGCTCGACATGATTTTCATCGCGGCGGATGGCACGGTACGGCGCGTACATGTAAACGCCAAACCGCACGACATTACATCCATTCCCTCGAATGCGCCGGTCCGTTTCGTGCTGGAAATCCCCGGCGGACGATCGGTCGAAATCGGCCTTGCAGAAGGCGATACGATTGATCATCCGCTTGTTGGGAACTGACCTTTCCACGCAAAACTTAGCGTGAAAGTTGTAACTAGATGCTGCCCCGCACGTGTGGCCGCACATCGTCCTGATAGAAGTCGGAAAGTTGCGCATGCAGTTCGGCGCTGAGCGGCGGCAGATCAGATGCTGCCGCGTTACCGGCCAACTGGTCTGGCCGGCTCACACCCGCAATGATGCTGGAAACGGCCTGCTGGTCCAGGATCCACCTTAGCGCCAGATCGACCATCGACATGCCCTCCGGCTTCATCGCTTCGAGTTGCTCCACCAGTTCGACACCTTTGTCGAAAGGCAGGCCGGAGAAGGTTTCGCCCACATTGAAGAATTCACCGTCACGGTTGAAGTTGCGATGGTCTTCCTTGGCAAATTGATGGCCCTTGCCGAACTTGCCCGACAGCAAACCGCTCGCCAGGGGCAGCCGGACGATGATGCCGACATCGGCAGCCTGCGCATCGGGGAAGAGCTTGGTGATCGCATCCTGCCGGAAGATATTGAAAATAATTTGCAGAGAGGCGCATCCGGGATGCCGGACACAAGCCAGGCCTTCATCGCTGTTTTCAACACTCGCACCCCAGTGCCGAATGAGACCGTCCCGCTTTAAATCCTCCATCCACTCGAAAACCTCTCCGTCTTCAAGCATTGCGGGAGGAATGCAGTGTAACTGCATCAAATCGATGATCTCCACGCCAAGCCGTTTGAGAGAGCCTTCGGTCTTTTCGCGCACACTGGTTTTGTTGATGCCGTCGGGATAAATACCGCCACCGCGCCCGAGTTTCGTGGCGACGAACGTGTTCGTGGCCTTGGGCAGATAGGCGCCAATACGGCTTTCGCTCATGCCGTCGCCATAGCCATCTGCGGTATCCCAAAAGTTCACACCCTGTTTCACGGCTTCATCGAGAATGGATGTTGCAGTTTCAACAGACATCCCGCCAAAGCCACCACCCATCTGCCAGCAGCCAAGACCGATCTCAGAAACCTCGTATCCGGTCTTACCCAATCGTCTGGTTTTCATCTCGTAACTCTCCTCATTATCTATCGCGCCGATTGATAATCACCGGCTGTTTCTGATTGATTTGAACTGATTTCAGGACGCGGCGGCCTGTTTGCCGGTGGCGTTGCCATAAGCCATTATCAGCGCTGCGAGGGCCGTTGCTTCATCCAGCGCATCAACTTTGGCGTTGGTCCATCCGCGTTTCCCCCAGCTCCCTTCAACAGGTGCGTAAATTTCGGGGTCACTCTTGAGCACCATGCCCTGTTGCTCGGGTGTCAGGTTTAAAACAAGTGTCTCGGGGGCGGAGAGGGTGGCAAAAATCCGGCTGCCGACGCGAAAATCCGGTGCGGACTCATGCGCAGACTGCTGCGCTTCCGGCAGCGAGAGGATCAATTTTATCAATGCCTCTTTCCGCATGCGTGTCCGAACCGTTCTGGTGACCCCGGCAGGATTCGAACCTGCGACCAATAGCTTAGAAGGCTACTGCTCTATCCAGCTGAGCTACGGGGCCTGAAGGCCTCAATCGAGAGGCTTGTTCATTGGTCGGCCCAGCCTGGCAGGACCGTTCGGGTTCACTTTTATCGCAAGAGTGACGACTTGTCAGGTCGCGCATTCCGCAAAATCAGGACTTATTTTACATCGATCTGGCGTGGTGACGCCGTACTGCCACGTATGATCAGTTCCGATTTCAGTACAACACGTTGCGGCCACTGTCCTGATGGATTGTGTTCGATGGTATCGAGCAGAATCTCGGCAGCGATGCGTCCCACATCGTAGTTGGGTTGCCGCAAAGTCGTCAGCGGCGGCGTCACGCGAGAGGCGACCGCAATATCGTCGAACCCGCACACCGACAGATCGGCGGGGCAGGCGACATCCATTTTATGCGCTTCGGATATGAGCCCGATGGCCATTTCGTCATTGTCGCAAAAAATTGCTGTCGGCGGCTCTGGCAGGCTGAGGAGTTTTTGCGCGCCTTGCGCCCCGGACTCCAGGCTGAAGCTGCCTTCAAACGTCAGTTCCGCTTGTATCGGAAGACCGGCGGCTTGCATGGCCTGTTCGTACCCGGCGCGCCGAAGTGAGAACAGCACATTGTTGCGTGGACTGCTGATATGCCCAATACGTCGATGTCCAAGGTCAATCAGGTGCTGCACGCCAAGCTGCGCCGCCCGTATGTTGTCGGTCACCACAGTCGGCGCCGGAAAACCCGGGTGTTCTTCACACGCAATGACCACAGGAATTTTGGTGGCACCGTCGTCCACCGCCGGAAAATCTGAAAGATCGAGTGAGCCGTCACAGACCAGCAATCCGTCGGCGCGGTTAGACAGAATGAATTCATGCACTTTACGTGAAGGGTCGCGACCTCCGATGCGATTGGTCACGAGCATGCCGTAACCGCGTGCGGCGGCCTCCCGCTCCACCGCGTTGACGATGTTGGAGAAAAAGGTGTTTCCGATGTCCGGCAGGATCACAAGAATGGTTTTGGAGGCACGTTTACGCAGTGTGCGTGCCGCCTGGTTGAGTGTGTATCCTGTCGAAAGAATGGCAGCGCTGACCTTGTCGCGCATCGCATCCGAGACGCGGTCAGGGGTGCTGAGTGCCCGGCTTACGGTTGCAGCCGAAACAGAGGCAACTCTCGCAACATCTTGAATCGTAGGTGCTTTTTTTTCATTTTTCATTGCCAGCCCCGCCTCCTCCCAGAGCGAGTTGTGTTTCTGTCTAAATCGATCTTGACACATCGGCAAGAAGTGTTCGAAAATTGTGAAATCGATTTCATCGATGCTGAAGGACATTCAGCTGTAATCGATTACACATCGCTGGTTCTGTCGGGTCCGAAAAAAAATATCCAATAGGACCGGTGATTCGCGGGAGCAATTGTTGCTCCAAGTGTAAGTTGGGAGGACTATTACTATGAAGAAGTCTCTTGTCGCCGCACTCGCGGTGACTTTCATGTCTGGCACCGCCGCGTCCGCCGTCGAACTCGAAGTTACCCATTGGTGGACTTCGGGTGGTGAAGCTGCCGCTGTGGCTGAATTCGCCAAGGCATTCAATGCGACCGGTAACACCTGGGTCGACGGCGCCATCGCCGGCGGCGGTGGCACCGCGCGTCCGATCATGATCTCGCGTATCACCGGTGGTGATCCGATGGCTGCAACCCAGTTCAACCACGGCCGTCAGGCTGAGGAGCTGGTTGAAGCCGGTCTTATGCGCGACCTCACCGAACTGGCTGAGGAAGAGAATTGGCGCGAAGTGATCGCTGATCCGAAGCTGCTCGATGCGTGTACCCTTGATGGCCGCGTCTACTGTGTGCCGGTCAACATCCACTCCTGGCAGTGGCTGTGGATCAACCGCCACGTTTATGAAGATAACGGCATGGAAGTCCCGACCACTTGGGACGAGTTCATCGCTGCCGCTCCTGCTCTGCAGGAAAAGGGCATCATCCCGCTCGCCATGGGTAACCAGCCCTGGCAGTCTTCGGGTGCCTTTGGTGTGATGGCTGCCGGTATCGCCGGTGTCGACAACTGGCTCGCTGTGAACCAGGACAAGAACGCTGAAGTTGCTGGTGGTCCTGAGTATGCAAAGGTCTTCGAGGCCGCTGCAAACGCTCGTGAGTACTCGCAGGGCTCCAACGTTCAGGACTGGAACCAGGCAACCAACCTCGTGATCACCGGTAAAGCTGCCGGCCAGATCATGGGCGACTGGGCGCAGGGTGAATTCCAGGTTGCCGAACAGGTTGCTGGTGAAGACTATGACTGTCTGCCGGGCCTCGGCATCAACCCGATCGTGTCCACCGATGGTGACGCATTCTACTTCCCGGTCCTCGACGACGAAGAAAAGTCTGCAGCGCAGCGTGAGCTCGCTTCGGTTCTCTTCAACGCCGAGACCCAGGTAGCATTCAACCTGAAGAAGGGTTCCATGCCGATCCGTCTGGACGTTGACCTGACCAAGGCAAACGCCTGCATGCAGAAGGGTCTCGCACTTCTCGAAGAAGGCAAGATTCTTCCGTCGGGTAACCAGCTCCTGAGCCCGGATACCCAGGGTCAGATCGAAGATCTGATGACTGAGTTCTGGTCCTCGACCGATCTTTCGGCTGAAGACGCTCAGGCACGCTACGCTGAAATCATCGCTAGCGCTGACTAAGCAATAAACGTGAACCGCCGGCCTCTTCAGGCCGGCGGTTTTCTGCATTACACTGCCAGCAAGTCTATAATTGCGGCAGGCTACTCGGCACGCGGGCAGCGCGCCGGTTCGGGGAGTTCAATTCATGGCAGAAACTGCTTCCACCAGCATCTCGCAAAGTGACGTGCCGGCGACGGGAGATCGCTCTGGCGCCGATGGCCTGATGCTCACTTCGCTGATGACCGCGATGGCCTTATGGCTGGCCTTGTCGCTTGGTCTTGGGGAACTGGTCGGCAGTTGGTTTGGTGACGCTGGCGATCTGATCGTGGCGCTCATTCCTTTTGTGCCTCTTGCCGTTGCGGCTTATGCACTGTGGCAAAGTATCTCCAGGTTGCAGAACGGGTTCCGGCTGTCCGGCAATCGCCTTTTGCCACACTTTGTAGGCTGGATGGTTGTTTCCGTGTTCTTTCTGGTCCTCGCTGTCGCGGGAGACATTGTTGGGCCGGCTTTCAACATCTTCGGAAAATCGGGAAAAATTCTGGTCAAATTCGGTTTGGCGCACGGGTACTTCTGGTCCGCGACAACCGCATTGATTGCTTTCGGGCTCGCTGCAATCGGCAGCGCCGGCATTTTGTTGACCGCACCCGGAAAGGTGGAAAAGACCTTCGTCATGAACCTGACCGCAAAGGTAGCGGCCATACCCATGGCGCTTGTTGCGATTGGCGTTTTCACCGGCGGTACGATCTGGACAGTTGTTTATTCGTTCACCGACTCCAAACTTCTGCCGCGCACACGATGGGTAGGGTTTGATCAATATGAACGCCTCTGGGGTGAAAGCCGGTGGTTGATCTCAATTCAGAACATTCTGATCTACGGAGTCTTGTCACTGATCTTCAGCCTCGTAATCGGCTTTATGCTGGCCGCATTGCTCGATCAGAAAATCCGTTTTGAGAATACGTTCCGCACGATCCTTTTGTATCCGTTTGCGCTGTCATTCATTGTGACCGGTCTTGTGTGGCAATGGATTCTCAATCCGGACTTCGGCATTCAAAGCGTCGTTCGGGCCATGGGATGGACCAACTTCACGTTCGATCCGCTCTACACACCTGAAATCGTGATCTTTGGTATCCTGATTGCCGGTGTCTGGCAGGGGACCGGGCTTATTATGTGTCTGATGCTGGCAGGCTTGCGCGGCATCGACGAAGACATCTGGAAAGCGGCGCGCGTTGACGGCATTCCGCCCTGGAAGACCTACGCCTTCATCGTGATCCCGATGATGCGTCCGGTTTTCATCACCACTCTGGTTCTGATCGCCTCCGGCATTGTGCGTCTCTATGACCTCGTCGTGGCGCAAACCAGCGGCGGGCCGGGCATCGCGTCCGAAGTTCCGGCCAAGTACGTCTATGACAAGATGTTCCTGGGCCAGAATCTGGGGCAGGGCTTCGCAGCATCGACCATGATGCTTCTCACAGTGCTTGTTGTGCTGATCCCATGGGCATATCTCGAATTTGGGGACAATAAAAAAGATGGCTAATACGGCTGTAGCAACCGAACCGACAGGCCCGAAGCCGCGGCCCCCGTTTTCGCGTCGCAACATTATGATTTACGGCACACTTATTATCGTGTCGCTGTACTATCTGTTGCCGCTCTATGTGATGATCGTCACGTCGCTCAAGGGCATGCCTGAAATCCGGTTGGGCAATATCTTTTCGCCCCCGCTGGAAATCACCTTCCAACCTTGGGTAAAGGCCTGGGCCGAGGCGTGTACGGGTCTGAACTGTGATGGCTTGAGCCGCGGGTTCTGGAACTCCGTCAAGATCACGATCCCATCGGTCATCGTCTCGATCGCCATCGCTTCGGTGAACGGCTACGCGTTGGCCAACTGGCGGTTCAAGGGCGCGAACATCTTCTTCACGATCCTGATTTTCGGCTCGTTCATTCCCTATCAGGTGATGCTCTATCCGATCGTGATCATGCTGCGTGACATCGGGCTTTATGGCTCACTCGGCGGGCTTGTGATTGTGCACTCCATCTTTGGCATGCCGATCCTGACCCTGTTGTTCCGCAACTACTTCACCTCCGTTCCCGAGGAACTGTTCAAGGCCGCGCGCGTCGATGGGGCAGGGTTCTGGGGCATCTATTTCAAGATCATGGTGCCGATGTCGTTGCCGATCTTCGTTGTGGCGCTGATCCTTCAGGTCACCGGTATCTGGAACGACTTCCTGTTCGGTGTCATCTACACCAAACCGGACACCTACCCGATGACCGTTCAGCTGAACAATATTGTGAACTCGGTCCAGGGCGTGAAGGAATATAACGTCAACATGGCAGCGACCATTTTGACCGGCCTCGTTCCTCTCGTGATCTACTTCATCTCCGGCAAACTTTTTGTCCGCGGTATTGCCGCCGGCGCAGTCAAGGGCTAACGACCATGAACACCAGCGTTTCCGTCAAAAATCTCGATCTGAACTTCGGATCCGTTGAGGTTCTCAAAAACCTCAATATCGATGTCCAGGAAGGCGAGTTTCTCGTTCTGCTCGGCCCCTCGGGTTGCGGTAAGTCGACCCTGTTGAACTGCATCGCCGGTTTGCTCGACGTGTCAGGCGGGCAGATTCATATCTCCGGCCAGAACGTCACTTGGAAAGAGCCGAAAGACCGGGCCATCGGAATGGTGTTCCAGTCCTACGCGCTTTACCCGCAAATGGACGTGACCGGGAACCTGTCCTTCGGTTTGAAGAACCAGCGGATGCCAAAGGACGAGATCGACAGCCGCGTGGCGCGCGCCGCCGAAATCTTGCAGATCGAACCTCTCCTGAAGCGTAAGCCCGGCCAGTTGTCGGGTGGTCAGCGTCAGCGTGTGGCGATCGGCCGGGCGCTGGTGCGCGATGTGGATGTGTTCCTGTTCGATGAACCGCTGTCCAACCTCGACGCCAAGCTGCGCTCCGATCTTCGCGTGGAGATCAAGCGGCTGCATCATCGCCTCAAGAACACAATGATCTATGTGACCCACGATCAGATCGAGGCGATGACACTGGCAGATCGGATCGCGATCATGAAGGGCGGTATCATTCAGCAGCTGGATACACCGCAGGTCATCTACAACAAGCCGGTCAACCTGTACGTGGCCGATTTCATCGGCTCTCCGTCCATGAACTTCTTTAATGGCACGCTTGAAGCGGGGTCTGCGCCGACCTTCGTCGTTAACAAGGAAAAAATCCCGGTCAAGACTTACGATTTCATCGAGAAGCCGACCGGATCCAGCAAGGTCATTCTGGGTGTGCGGCCCGAGCATATCGTCATCGGCGATGATGCCAAGAAGATGCCGTTCTCAACGACTGCCGAAATCGAGATTGTCGAGCCGACAGGCGCGGATACACTTGCATGGACAAAGATTGGCGATCAGCCCGTCACGTTCCGTTGCGACTCTGAAATCGACCTCAAGGTGGGGCAGAAACTGCCGGTCGGGTTTGATCCCGCACGCTCCTCGATGTTTGACGAGGCAAGCGGCGACCGCATCTAATTACCGGTCCGCACTTCGGTGCGCCTTGCATCACAGCAGCATTCCATCAAGCGGGACTCCGCTTGATTAACGTTAAACCTGCCGGAAACGGCTCAACAAACCATGGTTGGACACGATATGGACTTCTCCTTTCAGCTCTATTGCGCCCGCAATTTTCAGCCAATTCTCGACATCCTGCCGCGGCTCAAGGAGCTCGGTTACACGCAGGTTGAAGGGTTCGGCGGACTATATGCAAACGAGCCGGGCCTTGCCGACGCGGTGAAAGCCGCTGACCTCAGCATGCCGACCGGCCATTTCGGCCTCGATATGCTTGAGGACACCGAAAACACCATCAAGCTTTGCAAGGATTTGGGGACGGAGATCATTCTGTGTCCGGCGCCGCCGCCTGAACAGCGCGATATGGATGAAGACGGCTGGAGGGCACTGGCTGCAACTCTGGCGCGCCTTTGCGACATCTACACTGCAGCCGGTTTCCGCTTCGGTTGGCACAACCATCATTGGGAGTTCCAGCCCACTGCATCCGGTAAAGTGCCGATGGACATCCTTCTGGAGGGCGCTCCGAAGATGGTCTGGGAAGTCGATGTGGCCTGGGTCGTAAAAGGTAATGCCGATCCGCTCGAGTGGATCCGGCGCTATAAGGATCGCGTTGTTGCCATCCATGTGAAGGATATTGCACCCGAGGGTGAGTGCGTGGACGAAGACGGCTGGGCCGATGTCGGGCATGGCACCATGGACTGGCAGACCATTATGGATGCGGTGACCAGCGAGACCGATTGCGAATATTTCGTCATGGAGCATGACAACCCCAACGATGTTGACCGCTTTGCACGGCGGTCGATCGAATCCGCCCGCAAGCTCAGGAGCTGATAGGAAATGAGCAAAACCTATGGTGTAGGCATTCTCGGATGCGGCGTCATCTCGACGAGCTATTTGAAGTTCGCGCCGTTGTTCAAGGGTCTGGAAGTGCGGGCGGTGGCCGACATTGTGCCGGAAGCTGCGCAAGCGCGGGCTGAAGAGTTCAACACTGTCGCTCAGACACCTGATGAACTGCTCAAGAACAGTGAGATCGACATCATCGTCAATCTCACCATTCCCGAGGTTCACTATCAGATTTCCAAGGACATTGTGTCCGCCGGCAAGCATGCCTATTCCGAAAAGCCGCTGGTGCTTTCCGTGGAAGAGGGGCTGAACCTCAAGAAGACTGCTGATGCCAATGGCGTCATGGTTGGCTGTGCGCCCGACACCTTCCTGGGTGGCGCACATCAACAGGCGCGTTCGATTATCGACAGTGGCCAGATTGGCAAAATTACGTCCGGCACAAGCCACGTGATGAGCAAGGGCATGGAAGCCTGGCATCCGAACCCGGATTTCTTCTTCCGTCCCGGCGGCGGCCCGATCCTCGATCTTGGTCCGTACTATTTTGCCAACCTCATCAATCTCGTTGGCCCGGTCAAGCGCGTCACCGCATTTGCAAATGCGGCGAAATCCGAACGTATCATCGGCTCCGGTCCGCGTACGGGGGAGGCTGTGCCGGTCTCGACGCCCACGACCATTCATGCCGTGCTGGAATTCGCCAATGGTGCCGTCATCACCTTCGGCGGTTCGTGGGATGTTTATAGCCACAACCACAAGAATATGGAGCTTTACGGCACCGAAGGCGCGATTTTCGTACCCGATCCGAACTTCTTCGGCGGGGAAGTGACGGTCGCGGATACGGATGGCAATCGTGAGGTTGTTACACCGTGGGATCACCCACTCGGCATTCCGAACCAGGAACGTCCGAACGGCCAGCCACCTGTTGCAAACTACCGCACAGCCGGATTTGCCGACATGGTTCAGGCCATTGAAGCCGGCCGCCTGCCGCGTGCGTCCTTGGAGACGACACTGCACGGGGTCGATATCATGACTTCGATTTTGACATCGGCGGAAACCGGCAAAGTGATCGAACTTCAAACGACCTGCGAACGGCCATTGCCGCTGAACCCGGATGATGCCCGCGCCTTGTTGAAGTAGCTGTCATTGCAGTCGGATTTGTCTGATCCGCTGTTTCGGCATCTTGACTTCGAAAGGTGTTGATTGAAATATTTTGAAAACGTTTACGGCAAGTAGGCCGGGGTACACGTTGCCCCGGCTTGCTGTTAAGTTGATGAAGAGCAAGCCCGCAGTGTGACGGGTCAAGGGAGGTACGCATGAAGACCATCAAGGGTCCCGCCATTTTTCTGGCGCAGTTCGCCGGCGACGAAGCGCCGTTCAATTCATTCGATGCGATTTGTAAGTGGGCCGGTGGGCTCGGTTACAAAGGGGTGCAAATCCCAAGTTGGGATGGACGCCTGTTCGATCTGGAAAAGGCCGCATCGTCGAAAGACTATTGCGATGAGATCAAGGGTGTGGCGGCCAGCCACGGTCTTGAGGTGACAGAACTTTCAACTCATTTGCAGGGTCAGCTTGTAGCTGTGCATCCAGCCTACGATACCGCATTCGATGGCTTTGCCGCCGAAAGTGTCCGCGGCAACCCGAAGGCCCGTACCGAGTGGGCTATCGACCAGGTGCTGAAGGCCGGTCAGGCGTCAAAGCATATGGGTATCACCGAGCACGCAACTTTTTCGGGCGCACTTGCCTGGCCATATTTGTACCCGTGGCCGCAGCGTCCCGCCGGTCTGGTTGAGGAAGCCTTTGATGAGCTGGCGCGTCGCTGGACGCCGATCCTCAACAAGTTTGACGAATATGGCGTGGATGTCTGTTACGAAATCCACCCGGGTGAGGACCTTCATGACGGTGTTACTTACGAGATGTTCCTTGAGCGCGTGAACAATCACGCCCGCGCCAACCTTCTCTACGATCCGAGCCACTTCGTGCTGCAGTGCCTCGACTATCTTGATTACATCGACATCTACAAAGACCGGATCAAAATGTTCCACGTCAAGGATGCGGAGTTCAATCCGACCGGTCGTCAGGGCGTTTACAGCGGCTTCCAGTCATGGGTCGACCGGGCAGGGCGGTTCCGTTCTCTGGGCGACGGTCAGGTTGATTTTGCCAGCATCTTCTCGAAGATGGCTGCAAACGACTTCAACGGCTGGGCTGTGCTCGAATGGGAATGCTGCCTGAAGCACCCCGAAGACGGTGCGCGTGAAGGTGCCCAGTTCATTTCCGATCACATCATTCGCGTAACGGAAAAAGCGTTCGACGATTTCGCCGATGGCGGCACGGACAAGGAAGCCAATCGCAAGATGCTCGGCTTGTCCTAACAGCGACGCAAAAGGGAGATATATCATGGCAGAAGACGGTTCCCGGCGCATTCGCCTCGGCATGGTCGGTGGCGGCACCGGTAGTTTCATCGGTTATGTTCACCGGATCGCTTCGCGTATCGACGACGACTATGAACTGGTTGCCGGTGCGCTGTCGTCAAACCCTGAGACGGCGGCTGAGTCGGCCAAAAATCTCGGCATTGCCAACGACAGGTCCTACGCAAGCTTTGAGGAAATGGCGCAGGCGGAGGCCGCACGCGAGGATGGCATTGAAGCGGTTTCCATTGTGACGCCCAACCATGTGCACGTCGCACCGGCGAAGGCCTTTCTTGAAGCCGGCATTCATGTGATTTGCGACAAGCCGCTGTCGAACACGCTTGAAAGCGCACGTGAACTTGCATCGGTAAAGCCCAAGAATGGCGCCAAATTCCTGCTCACCCACAACTATACCGGCTATCCGCTGGTGCGGCAGGCGCGGCAGATGATTGCCGACGGCAAGCTGGGCAAGCTGCGGCTTGTGCAGGTTGAGTATCCGCAAGACTGGCTGACGGAAGAAGTGCACAACAAGCAGGCCGATTGGCGCACTGATCCGGCGCGTTCCGGCGTTGGCGGCTGTATTGGCGATATCGGCACCCATGCCTACAATCTGGCCCGGTTCATGACCGGTCTTGAGCTCGACAGCCTCAGCGCAGACCTCGATACATTCGTCCCGGGACGTCAGGTCGATGACAATGTGCATATCATGTTGCGGTTCAAGGGTGGCGCCAAGGGCATGCTCTGGGCGTCGCAGGTGGCTCCGGGCAACGAAAACGGTCCGTCTATCCGCATATATGGCGAAAAAGGCGGAATCGAATGGATGCAGATCGAGCCCAACAAGATGTGGTACTGCCCGTTTGGTGAACCGCGTCAGCTCATGACCCGCGGTGGCGCGACGCCAATTGGCGCTGATGCGCCTGTTGGCGCGGAAATCCGCGTGCCGCCCGGACATCCGGAAGGCTATCTCGAGGCATTTGCCAAGCTCTACACCGATTTCGCCGGTGTTATCCGGTCTGGCAACGACAATCCTCTGCTGCCAACTCTTGCGGACGGCGTCGAGGGAGTGCAGTTCATCGTGGCCGCTGTAACGTCGTCCAACAACAACAGTCTTTGGACGCGTTTGAGCGACGTATAGCGCTCCTCTCAACCACCATCCAAATTCAAAAACCGCAGTGCTCGCGCTGCGGTTTTTTTGGGGATCTATATACGTGTGTGCCCCACTCCATCTGTGGCCTGATTACCGACACGGATTGACCTGTGCGATAGGATGCGAAAAGGTTAATTTCGGTTAACGCTCAAAAATTCGAAACTAGATACAATATGTGTGATTCACACGCACTTCAGGGAGACTTATCATGAAAGAGCTGCGACCCGGAGCACTGATTGGAATACCATGCACTGTTACTGAAGGTGCATTCGACAACGAGCGGCTGGTAGACTTCGATACGATGGATGGCAAGGTCTCGGGGTTCACGTCACCCGAAAACGTGAAAGAAATAGACGGCCACATGTACATTCGTGCGGAGGTGCAGTCTGTAGAAAGAGATTGCCTTCTCGTCCGCGTTGAAGGCTCGTTCTTTTCGACAAATGGCTTGGCGCACGTGTCCTCTCATAACGCTTTACAAATGGCTGCTTGATCGATGGTTCTTTCCCAGCCGGACCTTCGAAAGGAAGTTGAGAACGGTGGGCTGGGATTCGATCCGCCTCTTGAAGATCGACAGTGGGGTGAAGCGTCTGTTGACCTCCGATTAGGTTTTGATTTTACAAAACTAAAAACAGCTGAGGGTGCTGCTTTTTCAGTTGCTTCAGGACTGGGGTTAATTGGCGCGTCGGGTCTTTATTCAAAGCGCAAACTCAAGCCTGACGACGGAATGGGGCACCCTGAGAAATTTGAACTCCACCCCGGCGAATTTGTTCTCGCACTCACGCACGAACGCATCACAATGCCAAACCATTTAATTGGGTTGGTTGAGGGTCGAAGTACCTATGCCCGCGTCGGTCTTTCAATGCACCAGACAGCGCCTTGGATTCAACCTGGTTGGAGCGGTCAAATCACACTAGAGATACGAAACAGCGGTCCGTTGACGATATCTCTTCAACCACTTCTGGATAAGCCTTGTCAGTTGACATTCTTCAAACTCTCCAGTGCGTTAGGTGTGGCACAAGCCTATGGTGCGCAGGACGGTGGAAAGTATCAAAATCAGACGGCTGTTTTGCCGGGGCAGGAGGCAAAATGACCTCTAGTCACCCTTCATCGACGCTTCATGGGCTATCGCTCGACGCTGCTCATTGAACAGTGCGTATTGTGCTTTCGCGTGCCTATCAGCGTCAACTTTTGAAACAGAACCTTTCCCCCTAAGGAGCGGGCGCTCATTGTTGCGGATAAAGGTATCTAGCTTTGTTTCAGCATCATTCATTGTCACAAGGCGACGTAGGTCGGTTTCCTGTTCGAAATAGTCGAGAAGCATTCCGGTAAATCGGTTGAGGTCTTGTATCTCTGTCTCGCCAAGGAAATTCTTGGCCGTAAGCACGTCCTTCTGAGTTGGGTGGTCACCAGACCAAGTTGTCAGGCCCATATTCGGTTCGGAAGCAATGGCCCGCTGCTTTCTAATTTCTGCGCCAGTCATAGTAGTGACAGCGTAGTGCAGTTTGTTCTGAATTGTAGCGAAGAAGGCATTTTTTTGCTGTTCTGTAAGGTCGTGATAATCGTTACAGAGTGAGCAAATGCGTCTGACTTCCTTATATACATTCGTCTCGGAAGCGCGAATATCACGGATAAGTTCGCGCAGTTCTTGGAAATGATCGAAGTTTTCTGGGTCTTTCAATCGGTCTGCGTCTACGACAAAGCCCTTGGTGGCAAACTGGACTAGTTTGTCAGTTGCCCATTTGCGGAACATGGTCGCCTGCTTGGATTCGACCCTATATCCGATAGAGATAATCATATCCAAACTGTACAGAGTGACGGGCTTTGTCGATGAAGCAATTTGCATTTTTTGCAAATTGCCCTTCTCATCGAGTTCGCCTTCGCCAAGAATGTTGGAAATATGGCGAGAAATGACAGACACGTCACGATAAAACAGCTCGGCAATTTGCGACTGTGTCATCCATAGGGTTTGGCCCTCGTAGTGAAGCTCGGCCTGAATACCATTCTCAGATGCGTAAATCAGAAAACGATCGCCGGTGGCCTCATCTTCTATTAGATGCACCGGGTCCGAAACATCGCCAGACATAGCAGCATCAAGTTCACCTTTGTCGGTCTGACCAAAGCGCCTCAATGCTTCGTTGAAATTCATATCGACTTTTAGTGGAGCATCGCGTTTCGTATCGTTCATGCGATCATTTCCTTGTAACGGAGACGGCCTTCAACGCTTGTGAAAAGGTTGTTCATGCGTTCGCCTTCAGCCATATCAGCCCGGTTCATACGCCGAGACATTTCGTCAACGTAGCGCGACAGGTGCTTAGGCGATACCCAGTGATGAATGCCTATGATCTGGCGTTTAAGCAAAGCCCACACGCTTTCAATGGAATTGGTGTGGATGGTGTAGTGCCGAACGTACTCGCCCTTGGAGTGATTGACCCGATGATGATTGTAGTCGCGCCATAGGCCGGTGAATGCCTTGTGTTCATCGGTCATGATGTTTGAACCCTTGGTGACGTTCTCATGGAAAATCGGCCGGATAACCCGCATGGTTTCGGAGTCGATCACCTGCATACGAAGCTCACCGTCACGGTTCTTGATACCGAGAACGACTTCCTTGTTTGCACCGCCTTGGGAACCGGGTTTGCGTTTGTCAGCGTGTTTGTTCTTTTCCTTGCCGCCAATAAATGTTGAGTCGATTTCGCTGGTGCCTTCCATCGGGGCATTGAAAGAACGAGTGCGGGCAGCGTGGCGAAGTCGATGCAGGACAAACCAAGCCGATTTCTGAGTGATCTTGATATCCTTGGCCAACTGAGTGCTGGCGATGCCCTTCTTGTGCGAAGTGATCATCCAGATCGCCATGAACCACTTACGAAGCGGGATTTTGCTATCTTCGAAGATCGTTCCAACCTTGATGCTGAAACGCTTCCGGCAATCGCCACACTTGTGATTTTTGCGGTCTTTGAAGTGGTTGACGCGGGTGGAGCCACAATGCGGGCAATAGGCGCGTTCATCGTTTTCGCCCCAGCGAATAGCGCGGAGATGGTCAATCGCGGACTGCTCGTCCGGGAAAGCTTCCATCAGGTCATAGAGGCTATCAAACTGCTGAGTCATGACTATCGCTCCGATTCGATAGCCTTAAGTTAGGTGTTTATGTGACCCATGTCAATGGGTCACATACGTATATAGGTCCCTTTTTTGTTCCGCGTGTCAGGCCTGTGTCTCAAAGTAGAATTGTGTAATCAAGTAATACTGATAGACAAAATAGATTTATTGTTTACCCAAAATCGCGAAGACCTGAGGTCATCTTGGTTGGTTACCCTTTGTTCAGTGCTTTTACATAGGGTGTGACCAGTAGAAATAGGCTGCGATTGCCAGGCGGATGGAAAATTCAGCGTTCGCACCGCTGAACAAGGGACGAACCGCCATTATAGGCAACGCGTGGCGAAACCAGAGTCAGCCCAAACCAAGTGGCTGAAAACGCTTCTCACTGATGGTCCGTGCTGTCGTGGGGAAAGACTGGAGTGAATTCTAATGGAAGCACAATTGGAAACAGTACTCGATCAGGATGCTGCGCAGGTTGTGGAAGGTCCCGTCGCCGGCCAGTACGTAAACTTCGTCTGCGATGGCCGTAGTTATGCAGTGGATATCATGCAGGTGCGCGAAATTCGCTCCTGGTCACCCGTAACCGCGCTGCCGGACCAGCCGCACGGTGCATGCGGTGTGCTCGATATCCGTGGCGAGGTTGTTCAGGTCTATGATCTCAGTCAGCTTATGGGCGGACCGGCGATCGAAATGAGCGATGGGCATGTGGTTCTGGTATTGGCTTTGCCGAACCAGACGATTGGTATTCTCGTCGATGGTGTTTCCGACATTATCGAGGTTGGCGAATCCGACATCCGCAAACCGCCTCCGGGTCGCACAAACGGCACGGGTATGGTCCAGGGCGTTGTCAAACGCGAAGAAGAACTCGTTGCAATTTTGGAGTTGCAACCGGTGTTTGACCGCATGGCTGCTTAATCACTGGCACACAAAAACAAACGGCGCTCCGGCGCCGTTTTTTTATGCCTGTTTTTCTGACTTGATTCAGTGTGTCCAGGGCGTCTTCCGGTCGTGCCGGAAGTTATCGGGGTAGGAGACCTTTTTCACACTCGGCTGATGATCCGACTGCACGGTGTAGGCGAGACCGGCTTTGCGGGCATAGGCCTCAGCTTCTTCGCGTGTCTCGAAACTCAGCTTGATCTGCGAATTCATATCCGTTGAGGATGTATAGCCCATCAGCGGCTCGACTTCCCGCGGCGCGGCGGGCTCATGAACGAGAATCCAGCTTTTCGTCTTGCCTTTGCCCGACTGCATTGCGTTGCGGGCCGGGCGGTAGATGCGAGCGGTCATCGATCATCCCTTGTTCGTCATATATGCGTGCAGTTTAGCAATGCTTCCGCATGAAGGAAACGCCGCAAAACGCAATTCACACCGCTGGTCGGGGCAGCAAGATTCGAACTTGCGACCCCTGGTTCCCAAAACCAGTGCTCTACCAGGCTGAGCTATACCCCGAACGGTAGCGGTCGTGAGCCGTCCGAATACACATTGTCCGGGCCAAGAGCAAGCGTCGCATGACACAAATGCGAACGGATATTGACCCTACGGTGTGAATACGCCAAGCATCGACCATGTCGATGTTTCAACGTAAATGGCCTGTCACACTCACACCTGCGACCGAACCCCTGTTTATCCGGGTGGTTCTAGGCATATTTCTGGTGCTCTTTATTCTGGATGCGCCGGTTACTGTCGCCGTAGATGGATTGCCTGATTGGGTGCGGGCGCCATTTTACTACATCACCCGCCTCGGCAAATCCGACTGGATCCTGATCCCGAGCTTTCTTGTCGCGGTCGGCGGTTTCATTCTCGGACGATTCCTTTGGCGGGATGAACGCGCCAAGTTGGCTTTGAAGACCGCATCAATCTCCGCCTTTGTGTTTTGCGGCACCGCCATCCCGGGCATACTCGCCAACCTGCTCAAACGCACATTCGGGCGGGCGCGGCCGGTCAGATTTGAAGAACTGGGCATCTGGCACTTCGAGCCGATCAACTTTCACTGGACGATGCAGTCTTTTCCATCTGGCGATGCGACGACGATATTCGCGTTTGCGGCGACGATCGCGTTCTTCTTCCCCCGATGGGCCGCTCTTGCAGTTTTAGGTGCGGCTCTGGTGGCGCTGTCACGCATCATGATCGGCGTGCATTATCCCACAGATGTGTTTGGCGGCATTCTGCTCGGTACCTATGGCGCTTATGCAGTGCGCAATTTCTGTTTGCAGCGCGGCTGGCTGTTTGCCGAGCGTGACAATGGGCAGATCGTTGCGAACTAGTTTGCAGCCACCGTATAGCGCTCCAGACCTGCCGCCAATTCAGCCTTGAGATCATCCAGGTCTTCGAGCCCGACGTGCACACGGAGCAGGTTGCCCTTTTCTGTCCAGGGTACTGCGGTGCGAATACGCGCAGGCCAAGTGGGTATCATCAGGCTTTCATAGCCACCCCAGGAATAACCCATCCCGAACAGCTCGAAATTGTCGAGCATCGCCGCAAGCGCCGAGTCGGGTGCCTCAGGCAAAAGGAACGCAAACAGGCTGCCCGAACCACTGAAGTCTCGTTTAAAGAGTTCATGGTCGGGATGCATGGGCAGGGCGGGGTGCAACACGCTCAGAACTTCGTCACGCTCTTCAAGCCAACTGGCCAGTTCCAGCGCCCGCGCCTGATGTTCCTTCATCCGCACCGACAATGTGCGCAAACCGCGCGCAGCCAGGAACGCATCGTCGGGCGATGCGCAGGTGCCCGAGAGCCGATGGGTTTCCTTGATTGATGGCAAGTGTTTCTCTTTTGCCGAAATCGTGCCGAACATGGCATCGGAATGTCCAATGAACATCTTGGTTCCGGCGTGAATGACGATATCGGCGCCTAGCTCCAGTGGTTGATAGAAGAGCGGCGTTGCCCAGCTATTGTCCGTCAGCACGGTAATGTCGCGCGCATGTGCGGCTTCGGCAATTGCCGGCAAATCCTGAACTTCAAAGGTCAGTGAGCCAGGGCTCTCTGTGAACACAGCCCGCGTTTTCTCACTGAAAAGCGCTGAGATACCGCCACCGATGCGCGGATCGTAATAGCGTATGGTGATGCCCATGCGCGCGAGTATGCCGTTGCAGAACTTGCGCGTCGGCTCATAAGCACTGTCGGTCATCAACAGTTCATCGCCAGAATTCAAACAGCTCATGAGCGCGGTCGCGATGGCGTTCAGGCCTGAGGGTGTCAGAACCGTGCCCGCCGCACCTTCGAGCTCGGTTACAACTTCTTCGACGGCACGCGTGCTGGGATTCCCGGTCCGGCCGTACCGGTAGCGTACACTGGGATCCCGCATCGCCTCCAAGGTTGGGAACAGCACGGTAGACCCGCGTGTGACCGGCGTGTTGACGAATCCGTGTTGTTCGGAGAGGTGCCTGCCACCATGCGTGAGGATTGTCTCCGCCTTCTTCTGCCCTTTTTTCATTAACGGGTTCCTTTGAACAACTCGAATTCTGCTCTTGGTCGCATGCTTTCACCAGCGCGACGCGCCAGGGTCTTTCACGCACTGTTACGGATGGCGTTAAAACAGATGTTTGCGTTCTCTTCAAAGGATTTGGAGGCGCTGGTGATGACAACGGTTCACAAATGCAAATGAACGCCTGATGCGACTGTTTTCCGCTGGAACGCGAAAAATTCATACAGAATAGGAGCAGCTTTGGACTGTCCACTTGACCTTTTGGTCAAATCTGTTTTCGATACCATCCAGCGTCATCGTCTAAAATCAAGACGATACAGCGAGATGGGCCAGCGCTTGCGCGGTCTGTCGTGAGTTAAAACAGGGTTAGGAAACAAATTATGCAGAAAAAGCTCGTAACGATTGCCCTTGCTGCTTCCATGGGCTTCGTGGCGTCGGCATCCTATGCCGACACGCTCGAAGACGTGAAGGCCAAAGGCTACGTTCAGTGCGGCGTGACCGGTGGTGTGCCGGGTTTCTCCGCGCCGGATGCCAATAATAACTGGTCGGGTCTGGAAGTTGATTATTGCCGCGCAATGGCCGCCGCAATCTTCAATGATCCCGACGCCGTACGTTACACTCCGCTGACATCGACCGAGCGCTTTGCTGCTCTGTCGTCCGGCGAAATCGACGTTCTGAGCCGTACCACCACCTGGACGATGACCCGCGACACCACGCTGGGTATCAACTTCTCCGGTACGATGTTCTATGACGGCCAGGGCTTCATGGTCCGCAAGGAAGACGGCATCTCTTCCGCACTTGAGCTGTCCGGCGCTGCGGTATGTATCGAATCCGGTACCACCACCGAGTTGAACGCCGCCGACTACTTCGCGGCTCAGGGTCTTGAATACAACCCGATCGTGTTTGTGGATCAGGACGAAGTTGTGAAGGCTTTCGAAGATGGCCGTTGCGACGTTTACACCACGGACTCCTCAGCTCTTGCCGCTGAACGTACCAAGCTGGCTGACCCGGATGCCTACGCGATTCTTCCGGAAATCATTTCGAAAGAGCCGCTTGGCCCGTCCGTCCGTCAGGGTGACGATACCTGGTTCAACATTTCGCGTTGGGTATACTTCGCGATCCTCAATGCTGAAGAACTTGGCGTGACCCAGGCGAATGTCGACGAAATGCTCGGTTCGGACAATCCCTCGATCAAGCGTCTGCTTGGTGTTGAAGGCGACTTCGGTACGCCGCTCGGCCTCGACAAGGATTGGGCCTATAACATCATCAAGTCGCTGGGCAACTATGGCGAAATGTATGCACGCCATGTCGGTCCGGAAACGCCGATTGGCCTTGAGCGCGGCGTGAACGCGCTTTGGACGCAGGGCGGCATTCAGTACGCTCCGCCGATCCGCTAAAATCTAAAAACCCCGGCGCTTGCTCGTAACAGGCGCCGGGGTTTTCCTTCGGTGCGAGGGTGGGGATCGCGCCAGGTGCTGAATTTCTTGCCACTGGACAATCGGGGGTTCCATGGCCACTCAGGATGTGCCGCGTTCGGCACCACAAACATCATTCTTCAACGATCCGGTTATCCGGGGCCGCATTTATCAGCTACTCGTTGCGGTTGGGCTCATCGGCTTTTTCATCTGGATCGGGCTGAACACAGCCGAAAATCTGCAACAGCAGAACAAATCAACGGGCTTCGACTTTTTCTGGTCGACATCCGGCTTCGATATCTTCTTCACACTCATTCCTTATAGCCGCGCGTCCTTTTACTGGGAGGCGTTTCTCGTTGGCCTTCTCAACACGTTCCTGGTCGCCGCTTTAGGCATCTTTTTTGCGACACTGCTCGGTTTCGTTATCGGCATCGCACGGCTATCACCGAACTGGATCATTGCGCGCCTCGCCACGATCTATATCGAGACGCTGCGCAATATTCCGCTGCTGCTGCAATTGTTCTTTTGGTACTTCTCGGTACTCAAGGCGATGCCGAATGTACGCAACAGCTTTGAGTGGGCCGGCGGGTTCGTTCTCAATCAGCGCGGTTTTTACACACCGGCCCCAATATTCGATGATCGCTTCCTGATTGTCGCTATCGCCATTCTGATAGCGATTGTAGGCGTGTTTTTCCTCAGGCGCTGGGCGATTGCACGGCTTGAGGCAACCGGTAACCGGTTTCCCACATTCTGGGCCGGACTCGGTGTGCTCATTGTCATACCCGCTATCGCCTGGTTTTTATCCGGCACCAATCTGACCTTCGACCTGCCATCGCGGCAGGGATTCAACTACAAGGGTGGCTGGGAACTGCCGCCTGAGCTGTTGGCGTTGTTGTTCGGATTGAGCCTCTACACAGCGGCGTTTATCGCCGAAATCGTGCGGGCCGGCATTCTGGCCGTCAACAAGGGGCAAACCGAAGCAGCGCAGTCACTCGGTCTCAAGGATGGCGACCGGCTGCGGCTGGTGATCATCCCGCAGTCCATGCGCGTGATCATTCCGCCCCTGACCAGCCAGTACCTCAACCTGACCAAGAACTCGTCACTCGCGGCGGCCATCGGCTACCCCGAACTGGTGTCGGTGTTCATGGGGACAACGCTCAATCAGACGGGGCGGGCCATCGAGGTGGTGTTCATTACCATGCTCGTCTACCTGACGCTGTCGCTGGCCACATCGGCCTTCATGAACTGGTATAACGCCCGTGTGGCGCTGGTGGAACGGTAGGAGCGCGCCATGACTGATATTAGTTACGTCCGCACCGAAATGGCGGAATCCCAACCGGCGCCAATCACCAGCGTAGGTGTTGTTGGGTGGATGCGGGAGAACCTGTTCTCCAGCGTCGGCAATACCATCATGACCATCATTGGTGTGCTGTTCCTGATCTGGGCAGTTCCGCCTTTGCTCAATTTCATGATTTTCGACGCCGTGTGGGTGGCTGAAAATGGTGAGCTTTGCCGTCTCGAAGAAGCAGGGGCCTGCTGGGCTTTCATCTGGGATCGCCTGGACTTCTTTATCTATGGCTTCTTTCCGGCTGATGGCCATTGGCGCATCAATACGTGCTTCGTCGTCGGGGCTGTGCTTCTTGTGCCGCTGCTCTGGCCGGACCTGCCATTCAAGATGTTGAATGCGATCCTCTTTTTCGTTGCGTTCCCTATCATGGTTTACATCCTGCTTAACGGTGGCATGTTTGGCCTTGAGGCGGTGCCGACTGAAAAGTGGGGCGGGTTGACTGTTACACTGATCATCGGCCTCGTCGGTATCGTGACATCGCTGCCGATCGGGATCGTGCTAGCACTCGGGCGGCAGTCAAAGCTGCCTGTGGTGAAAGCAGTATGTATCGCCTTTATCGAATTGTGGCGTGCTGTACCGCTGATTACCGTGCTGTTCATGGCTTCGGTCATGCTACCGCTGTTCGTGCCGTCCGGCGTGAGCGTCGACAAATTGCTCCGGGCTCTTGTAGGCGTGGCGCTGTTCTCGTCCGCCTATATGGCGGAGGTCGTACGCGGTGGACTTCAGGCGTTACCGCGCGGACAGTATGAAGCGGCTGATGCTCTGGGGCTGAGCTACTGGAAATCCATGTCGCTGATCATTCTGCCCCAGGCGCTCAAGCACGTTATTCCGGGCATCGTGAACAGCTTCATCGCTCTGTTCAAGGACACCTCGCTGGTGGCCATTGTGGGCATTTTCGACTTGCTGCACACGGTCAAGACCACGGCAGGATCCGATTTGAACTGGGCGTCGGACAAGACATCAACGACCGGCTACATCTTCGCGGCGATCGTGTTTTGGATATTCTGCTTCGGCATGTCCCGCTATTCTATATTCATGGAACGTCGGCTTGATACCGGCCACAAGTCCTAGAGGAGATTTCTCATGGCAACAGAAACCAAAACGGCGCCAAAAAAGAGCGCCAAGAAAATGGAAATCTCCGAAACCGAAGTGGCTGTCGATATTGTCGGCATGCACAAATGGTATGGTGATTTCCACGTTCTACGTGACATCAACCTCAGGGTGATGAAGGGCGAGCGTATCGTTATCGCTGGCCCGTCGGGTTCAGGTAAATCGACGCTCATCCGCTGCATTAACCGGCTTGAGGAGCATCAGCAGGGCGATATCATTGTCGATGGCATCGAACTGACAAACGATCTCAAAAAAATCGATGAGGTGCGGCGCGAAGTGGGTATGGTGTTCCAGCACTTCAATCTGTTTCCGCACCTCACCATCATGGAAAACTGCACACTTGCCCCGATCTGGGTGCGCGGTATCCCGAAGGCCGAGGCAGAGGAAACCGCTATGCACTTCCTGGAGCGCGTGAAGATTCCAGAGCAGGCCCAGAAGTATCCCGGGCAGCTGTCAGGCGGGCAGCAGCAGCGTGTCGCAATTGCCCGTTCGCTCTGCATGAACCCGCATGTCATGCTGTTCGACGAGCCGACGTCGGCGCTCGATCCCGAAATGATCAAGGAAGTGCTCGACGTTATGGTCAGCCTCGCCGAGGAGGGCATGACCATGCTGTGTGTGACGCATGAAATGGGTTTCGCCCGGCAGGTTGCGAACCGGGTGATCTTCATGGATCAGGGGCAGATTATCGAGCAGAATGAGCCCGAGGCCTTCTTCTCCAACCCGCAGCATGAGCGGACCAAACTGTTCCTTAGCCAGATTCTGCACTAACCACTTTTCAAGTGTAGACCTCCAAATTCGGCGCCGGATGTGGGCATACATCCGGCGCCGAGTTCATTTTTCAGCATCATCGCGCTTGACCCTTTGCGCTGTGATGCGACAATGCAGGTCAGTTTGTGAGGAGCGGCCCGGAGGGGCCGATTTTGCGTTGGTTTTCAAGTTTCTTGCGCGCATTGCTATGAGCGCCGCCCTGATTCTGGCCGGTGCCGGAGGCGTGCTTGCGCAAGGGCAGGGGCGTACACTCGATACCGTACTGGAGCGCGGGCATTTGATTTGCGCCGCAAGTCAGCCGCTCCCCGGATTTGCCCAGCAGAACGCAGAGGGCTTGTGGTCGGGGTTCGATGTGGATTTTTGCCGTGCGGTTGCAGCAGCGATTTTTGGTGATCCCAACAAGGTACGCTTCCGTCCGTTGCCGGGTGAGAGCCGTTTTGCGCAATTGCAGGTCGGTGATGTCGATCTCATTGTCCGCAACGCGCCCTGGACGTTGCAACGCGATATTGCCTATGGCGCCGATTATGTCGCGACCTCGTTTTATGACGGGCAGGCATTTATGGTTCCGCAAAGCCTGGGTGTCGTCTCGGCTTACGAGCTGACCGATATTTCGGTCTGCGTTGTGTCGAGTGGTGAAAATTTGCGGACGCTCGACGAATTCTTCTTCGAGAACCAGGCCGACTTTACGGAAGTTCTTTATGAGGACCTGGCCGATCTGGCGGTGGCCTATACCGCCGGACGCTGCAATGCCATTTCCGCGCCGGCCAGCCGCTTGTTTGCCATCCGGCGCGGTTTGCCCGATCCCACACAGCACCGCATTCTGCCGGAGCGTATATCCAAGGAGCCGTTGGGTCCTGTGGTGCGCGAGGGTGACGATGAGTGGTTCAACATCGTCAAATGGACATTGTTTGCCATGATCAACGCCGAGGAGCTCGGTGTGACTCAGCTCAATCTGGAGTCTATGCAGTCCGTGCGCACGGCACCGATCCGTCGTTTGATCGGGTTGGAAAATGATTTTGGTGCCGGTTTGCGTTTATCACCGGACTGGATGGCGAATGTGATCGCGGCGGCAGGCAATTATGGCGAGCTCTATACGCGCAATTTCGGCCCGCAAACGGGTGCTGCGCTTTTGCGTGGTCCCAATTCGCTCTGGACGGAAGGCGGCTTGTTGTACGCACCGCCTATCCGCTGATTGGACCGAGGCTGCTTAGTTCTCTTCCGGTTCCATAACCGTGCTGATATCGACACTTGCCGGGCGTTCCAGCCAGGCCGGTACAGGCAGGTCCTTGGAGCGAAGGAAATCAGGGTTGAAAAGCTTCTCCTGATAGCGATTGCCGTAATCGCACAGCACCGTAACGATGGTGTGTCCGGGCCCCATTTCCTTCGCCATACGTACCGCCCCGGCAATATTAATGCCGGTGGAGCCGCCCATGCACAGACCTTCATGTTCAATGAGGTCGTAAATATAGGGCAGAGCCTCACTGTCCGGGATCTGGTACGGGAAATCGACTTTCAGATCTTCGATATTGGCGGTGATACGCCCCTGGCCGATACCTTCGGTGATGGATGAGCCTGCGGATTTCAGTTCGCCATTGGCATAGTAGTTATATAGCGCTGCCCCTTCAGGATCGGCGATGCCGATCTTGATGTCTTTGTTGCGCTCCTGCAGTGCCATGGCGACACCGCCGAGCGTGCCACCCGACCCGACGGCGCAAATGAACCCGTCTACCTTGCCGTCGGTTTGGGCGAATATTTCCGGTCCAGTGCTCTCATAGTGTGCTTGCCGATTGACGGGATTGTTGAACTGGTTGGCCCAGATCGCGCCCTCCGGCAATTCAGCCGCCAGTTTATCCGCGAGGCGCTGCGACACCTTCTGATAATTGTTCGGGTTTTTGTACGGTTTGGCTGGCACTTCGATAAGTTCGGCACCCAAAAGCCTGATCGCGTTTTTCTTTTCCGCGCTCTGGGTTTCGGGGATGACGATGACGGTTCGAAACCCCATCGCATCGCCGACAAGTGCCAAACCGATACCGGTATTGCCTGCCGTCCCCTCGACGATCGTTCCACCTGGCCTCAGTTCCCCCTTGGCGATTGCGTCCCGGACAATCCATAGCGCTGCGCGATCCTTGACCGACTGGCCGGGATTGAGGAACTCAGCCTTGCCCCAAATTTCGCAACCCGTCATCTCCGACACGCGGTTCAGGCGGATGAGCGGGGTGTTACCAATGGCGGAAATTACGTCTTTATGGCGGGTCATTTGCGGTCCGTTCATCGTTATGTGCGGCAAACGTAGTAACCGATCCAGAATCCCACAAGTCATAACCATGCCGCACAGGGCGGCTTTTTCCCTCCCGGTTTGCAGGATGGAATTGAAGTCTGCAATTTGACGAAACTGCGCAACCCGGTTCCGCCGGATAGGTGTCCACGCAGTCGTATTGCGGTGATTTTGAACGCACGGAAAAAGTTTTGCCCTGCAACCCGCCGAATCTGCTTCGGTATCCTGTGTGTTCATCACCCGGCGAAAATCTGAGCCACAAAGGACGCTGGTTGCGCAACACGCTCGATTTTCTAACGATTTCAGCGTTGTGGCCAACTTGCGCCAAGTGCCTGTGCGGCGTATCTGAAGGCGAGAAAAACAGGAAAAGAATATGGCCGTCAGCGCGCAAACTTTGACGCATCTGCAATCGCTCGAAGCTGAAAGCATTGAGATCTTCCGCGAAGTTGCGGCGACGTTCGAACGGCCGGTGATGATGTATTCTATCGGCAAGGACTCCAGCGTCCTGTTGCACCTGGCCCGCAAAGCGTTCTTCCCATCACGCATTCCGTTCCCGATCCTGCATATCGATACGACCTGGAAGTTCAGAGAGATGATTGCCTTCCGCGACCGGATGGCGAGTGAACTCAATCTCGACCTGATTGTGCACAGCAATCCCGATGGCATCCGCGACGGCATCAATCCGTTCGATCAAGGCTCGGCGCGCTACACCGACATCATGAAAACAGCTGCACTGCGTCAGGCGCTGGATGCCGGACAGTATGACGCGGCCATTGGTGGTGCACGGCGTGACGAGGAAAAGTCCCGCGCGAAAGAGCGCGTGTTCTCGCATCGCAATACGCAGCATGCCTGGGACCCTAAGAACCAGCGTCCGGAACTTTGGCGCGTGTTCAATACGCGTCTCAATCCCGGCGAGAGCATGCGCGTTTTCCCGCTCTCCAATTGGACCGAGCTGGATATCTGGACCTACATCTACGCCGAGAACATCCCTATCGTGCCGCTCTATTATGCGGCCAAACGCCCGGTCGTCGAAAGATCGGGCACACTGATCATGGTCGACGATGAGCGGTTCCGCCTTGAGAAGGGCGAAAAGCCGCGTGAGGAAATGGTTCGGTTCCGGACCCTTGGTTGCTATCCGCTTACGGGCGCTATCAAGTCACCTGCCAGCGATCTGCCCTCCATTATTATGGAAATGCAGGCCAGCCGCACCTCCGAGCGCGAAGGCCGCCTGATCGACAGCGATCAGGCCGGGTCGATGGAGAAGAAGAAGCAGGAAGGGTATTTCTGAGGCCGATCATGCTGAAAACAGATAACACCGGCCCCGAAAGCCACGCCGCCCTTGCCGAATGGCTCGAACAGCAAACGCATAAAAGCCTGCTGCGCTTCCTCACTTGCGGGAGCGTGGACGATGGCAAGTCGACGCTGATCGGGCGACTGCTCTATGACAGCCAGCTCATTCTCGATGATCAGCTGGCGAGCCTGGAAAAGGAAAGCCGCAACCGCACGACCGGCGATGAGGGCATCGATTTCTCGCTGCTTGTTGACGGGCTGACCGCAGAGCGTGAGCAGGGCATCACCATCGATGTGGCCTACCGGTTCTTTTCAACCGAAAAGCGCAAATTCATCGTCGCCGACACGCCGGGACACGAACAGTATACCCGTAACATGGCCACCGGCGCCTCCAATGCCGAGCTTGGCATTGTGCTGGTGGATGCGCGCAAGGGCGTACTGACGCAGACGAAACGGCACAGTTTCATCCTGTCGCTGCTTGGCGTCCGGCATGTCGTATTGGTCGTGAACAAGATCGACCTGGTCGACTACAGCGAAGACACGTTCCGCGAAATCGAAGCGGCGTATCGCGCCTTTGCCGAGCCACTTGGTTTTGACACGCTGCATGCCATTCCGGTTTCGGCGCTCAAGGGCGACAATATTCTTAAAAACAGCGCGAACACGCCCTGGTTTACGGACGCGCCGCTGCTGCCGTACCTGGAAGAGGTCGATGTCAGCGAGGATTTGACACACCAGCCGATGCGGTTCCCAGTGCAGTGGGTGAACCGGGCAAGCCTCGATTTCCGCGGGTTCTCCGGCACCCTGATCTCCGGCGAGATCAAACCGGGTGACGAAGTGCTGGTTGCCGCATCGCGCAAGCCTGCAATCGTCAAACGCATTGTGACCCTCGACGGCGATCTGCCAAAGGCGGTGGCCGGACAAGCCGTTACGCTGACGCTGGATCGCGAGATCGACATTTCACGTGGTGACGTACTGACCCTTCCGGGCGAGACGCCGGATTATTCCAATCAGTTCCAGGCCAGAGTTGTCTGGATGCATGAAGATTTCGCGCATCCCGGGCGTTCCTATCTCATCAAGATCGGTAACCAGCAGGTGCCGGCAACGATCACCGGCCTCAAGCACCGCACGAACATCAATACGCTTGAAAAAAGCGCGGCCAAGCATCTCGAACTGAACGAGGTTGGCACTGTTACCATCGCGACGGACAAGCCCATCGCTTTTGACGCCTATAGCGGCAATCGTCGCAATGGCGGCTTTATCCTGATCGACCGCATTTCCAACGCCACCCTTGGTGCGGGTGTCATAGATTTCGGTCTGCGCCGGGCGCAGAACCTCTCTTATCAGAGCTTCGATGTGAACCGCGACGTGCGGGCGCAGATGAAGGGGCAGGAGCCGACGATTGTATGGTTCACCGGGCTTTCCGGATCTGGCAAATCCACGGTTGCGAACCTGCTTGAAAAACGCCTCACGGCTGAAGGCAAGCACGCCTACATTCTCGATGGTGACAATGTCCGGCATGGGCTCAACAAGGATCTGGGCTTTACCGAGACAGACCGTGTCGAGAATATCCGTCGTGTCAGTGAAGTTGCAAAACTGATGGCTGATGCGGGGCTTATCGTCATCGTGTCGTTCATCTCGCCTTTCCGTAATGAACGGCGGCTGGCGCGTGAAATTGCCGGCGATGTCCGTTTCCTTGAAGCCTATGTCGATACGCCTCTCGAGGTGTGTGAACAGCGCGACCCCAAGGGCCTGTACGCCCGGGCACGGGCTGGTGAGATCAAGAATTTCACTGGCATCGACTCGCCGTTCGAGCCGCCGGAACGGGCCGATATCGTGCTGCCCGGTGCCGACAAGGACCCGCAGGAACTGATGGAAGAACTCCACGACCATCTGTTCGGCGGCTCGAACGGCTAGACACCGGCTTTATCCTACCAAATCCACGTTCTGCGCTTGGATGGCATGCTCTTTGGTGACCGAACTCACCAAGGAGCGCCAACTATGGCCGACAGATTTGAAGGTATGGCGATCGGCTACGATGCGCCGGCCTTCCATGGATTTACAATTACGCCGAATGACTCCATCGACCTGAGTGAAATCACCCGGGCGGTCTGGGTTGGTGGCGCTGGCGATATCACACTTGTAATGATGAGCGGAGCAACGCTCACCCTGCCGTCGATCCCGGCCGGTACGCTCATGCCGGTGCGGGCAGTACGCATTCAGGCAACGGGTACGGATGCGACCGGTCTCGTGGGGCTGGTCTGAGATGGCGGCAACCGGAATAGGGTTGCGGTTGGGTTTGAACGCCGCCGCAACTGGCGGAGCCGGGGCGGCCATCCCGAGCATCAGCCTTTCGAACAACAGCGTTGCGGAAACCGCGGCAGTTGGCGCGGCGATTGGTTCCCTGTCTGTCACCAACGGAAGCGGCAGCTATACATTCTCAATAGCAGCCGATCCTGACGGGAAGTTTCAGCTTGATGCGGGTGATGACTCGCAACTCGAAGTCGGGGCTGGGCTCGATTTCGAGTCCTCGACAGCGCATCTCGTCACGATTGAGGCCGATAACGGTGTGGATACACCGCTCTCGCGCCAATTCGCCATCAGCGTCACCAATGTCGCCGAAGCGACCCTTGAATACGCGATGACCGGGGCTCTCACCGGTGAGGGCGCGACGATTGCGGTTGCCTGTTCGGGCGCGACGAGCGTCCGCATTGCCTATTCAGAAGATAGCGACATCGCATCCCCGGCCTATTCGGCGATTGTGGCCACCGAAGCCAACAGCGACGTTGCCAAATTCGCACTGACCGGCCTCGATGCTGATACCACCTACTACTACCGCTGCGAGATTGATGGCTTTCTCGATGCATCGATCTACTCGTTTACGACACAGACAGTCGGGGCAGAGCATGATTTCAGTTTTGCCTTCTCCGGCGACAGTGAACTCAATTCTGATGCCGGAACGGTCTTTGCGCGGATCGCGGCGCGGGACCCGGATATTTTCTTTGGCCTGGGTGACACTCCATATACGGACATCGGCTCGAACGACCAGGCTGCCTACCGGTCGGATTGGCAGGACTTTTACAGCAACGCCAAGACCCAGCAATTGCTAGGCTCGGTGCCCTACGTGCACATCTGGGACGATCACGACTTTGCCACCAACAACGCGGAAGCCTCGGCAACCGGTGCACCGGCTGCAAAGGCAGTTTACCGACAGTTGAACCCGCACTATCCGCTGCCGGACGCTGATGCGATCTATCAGTCCTTCGTTCTCGGCCGGGTGAAGTTCATCATGCTCGATGTGCGTTCCGAACGCATATCAGGCAGCAACCAGATGATTTCGGCCACGCAGATGGCCTGGCTCAAATCCGAGCTGGATACAATCGGCACGGGCACTATCCGCGCCGCGGTGATCTCGGTCGGTGTGCCCTGGATATCGTCATCGGATACCGACACCTGGCATGGCTACCAGGCGCAACGTACTGAAATCGCCGATTACATCATCGCCAATGAACTCGATCAGCGTGTCGTGATGATCGCCGCCGACATGCACGCCGTTGCCGCTGATGACGGCACCAACAATGTGTTCGGCACAGGCAGCCTTGGCGGCTGGCCGGTCTGGCATGCGGCGCCGCTCAACCGGTCGAACTCGACCAAGGGCGGGCCGTACACCTCTGGGCCCTTTGCTTCGAGCAATGGGCAATACGCCGTTGTCGATGTCACCGACGATGGCAGCGAGGTGACACTGACCTTCCGCGCCTATGACGGCACTGACACGTTGCTGACCACCGAAGTCTTCACCTCCGCCGAATCCGCCTATGATGTGCCGGACGCCTTTACAGCGGGGCAATGGTCCCTTGCCGATGCGGCGAGCGGCGGCACACTGACCGTGACCGTTTCCGCACTGCCAGCCGCAAACGGTGCCCCGATCACCGATATCGAGTTCAGCGTTAACGATGGCGCATGGACAAGCTCGGGCACCAGCACAACCGGCACCTTCAACATCGGGTCACTGACCGACGATGTGTCGGCAAACATTGAGCTGCGCGCCATGAACGCCATCGGACCCGGTGCCGATAGTGACGTGAAATCGGCGACGCCAACTGCAGGCGGCGGTACGCCGTTTGGCACCATTGTGCAGTCCAAACAATTTGCGACTGGAGCCGGGTCTCACACCAGCATCACCATCACACCGGACAGCACGCCGGGCCTTGGAAACCTGCTCATCCTGGTTGGTGGTCCGGACAAGGCGGCGGGTAGTGCCATTACGGTACCCAGCGGCTTCACAACCGAGATGAATGTTAATGGTGCTGGCGGCAGCTCTATCAGCGGGGCGATGGCGTGGAAAATTGTTGATGGCACTGAGGCGTCATCGTTCACATTCTCATGGAGCACCGGTCGGCTTGCGAGTTTGGTACTGGTCGAGGTTCAGGGGCCGTTTAACGCCAGCCCTGTCGATGTGACTGACATTATAACGGACGGTGCCAGTGCGGCGACGCTTGCGCTTGACGGCGGCACGACCACCGTAGCGGACGAGGTCCTCGTGGCGTTCTTTATGAACGACTCGATGCTCAATGTGGCTTCGACCGCGAGCGTCGATAATGGGTTCTCCATTCTCGAACTTATCGACGCGTCTCTGGCCAGCACGGCGAACGGTGGCAACGACACATGGGAAGGCGGTGAGCCGGGCATGGTCGTTGCGGTCAAGGTTTTGACCGCAACTGGCTCGTCGGCGGTAACTATCGACACCAACAGCAGCGCCGACCAGAGGATCGGCGGCATTGTCGGGTTTAAAAGTGCCTGATGCCGGGGTACTTAGCCTTCCAGCGGCCGCCCGACGCTGTGATAGACAAACCCGTGTTTGCTGACTTCTTCGTGCCGATAGATATTGCGCAGATCGACCATGACAGGCGATTTCATGATTGATTTCATCCGGTCGAGGTCGAGGGCGCGGAAGGCATCCCATTCGGTGACAATCACCACCGCATCCGCTTGCTCGGCAGCGGCATAGGCATCGTCAGCAAACCGGACATCCTGCATCATGCCGCGTGCAGCCTCGATACCTTCCGGATCGTAAGCGCGCACCTTGGCGCCGAAATCCTGCAGGCTTTGAATGATCGACAGGGACGGGGCTTCGCGCATGTCGTCGGTGTTGGGCTTGAAGGTCAGGCCCAGAATGGCGATTTCCTTGTCGCGGACATTGCCGTCCAACGCCGAGAGGACCTTGCGGGCCATGGCGCGCTTGCGCGTGTCGTTGACACTCACGGTCGTTTCGATGAGGCGAACGGGGCTGTCATAATCCTGTGCTGTCTTGACCAGCGCCATGGTGTCCTTGGGAAAGCACGAACCGCCATAGCCAGGGCCGGCGTTGAGAAACTTGCTGCCAATCCGGTTGTCAAGGCCAATCCCCCGCGCAACTTCCTGAACGTTTGCACCAACTGCTTCGCACAAATCCGCAATTTCATTGATGAAGGTAATCTTCATCGCCAGGAAGGCATTGCCGGCATATTTGGTCAGTTCCGATGTGCGGCGGCTGGTGAAGAGAATTGGTGCCTGGTTGAGGAAGAGGGGACGGTAAACCTCCGTCATCACTTCGCGCGCCCGTTCATCTTCAATGCCGACAACAATACGGTCCGGACGTTTGAAATCGGTGATCGCCGCGCCTTCGCGCAGGAATTCGGGGTTTGAGACAACGGCCACATCCGCAGTGGGGTTTGTTTCGCGGATGATTCGTTCCACTTCATCGCCGGTTCCGACCGGCACGGTGGATTTGGTCACAACAACTGTAAAGCCATCCACGGCTTCCGCGATGGATTTAGCAGCAGCGTGCACATAGCTGAGGTCCGCATGTCCATCGCCACGCCGTGACGGCGTGCCAACTGCGATGAACACGACATCGGCACCCGTTACGGCTGTGGCAAGGTCGGTCGAGAAAAACAGGCGCTTGGCTTGAACATTGCTCTCAATGATCTGATCGAGGCCTGGCTCGAAAATCGGCACTTCGCCGCGTTCGAGCGCATCGATCTTCGCTTTATCAAGATCCACACAGGTTACCGTGTGTCCAAAATCCGCGAAGCAGGCGCCACTCACAAGGCCCACATAGCCCGATCCGATAACTGCTATATGCATGAATTCCTCGACTTAAAATAACGGGTCAGCCACCGGGCTGCTCTATAGACTAAATCCTTTGCATAAAACAGGTCCGGCACAGGTTTGACGTCAATGTGGTAAAGCAGACGGTAAATTGTCATAAGTTGCCGACATGATGACGCTTTCTGACACTTGCGCCCTTGTGGGAATTGCAATAACAACCGTGCGGATCAGGCCACGTGGCGGAGTGGTTACGCAGCGGATTGCAAATCCGTGTACTCCGGTTCGATTCCGGACGTGGCCTCCACTTCCTTCTGTTTCGGGTTGCCGATTATGCCGGACGTGACGGGGGTCATTCTTGCCGGTGGCCGCGGATCGCGGCTTGGCGGTGTAATCAAGGCCAATCTGGAAATTGGTGGCGAGACTCTAACGTCCGTATTGCAGCGGCGGCTGGACGGGCAGGCGCAACGCGTTGTTTTGTCCACTGGCCGGTTTGCAGCGGAAAATCTAAAAACAAACGGTTTGCCATGGGTTGCCGATCCAGACGGCGTTGAGATGGGGCCGGTTAGCGGGCTTTCGGCCGCTATACAATGGTGCGCAGCAAATGCACCGGAAACCGAGTTTTTGCTGACGGTTGCAGTGGATACGCCGTTCTTTCCGACCGATTTCGCACAACGGGCACTTTCAGTGCTGAACGATGATGTTGACGTGGTCATGGCGCACGCAAACGGACAGCGGTTCCCAACAAACGCCCTTTGGCGCCTGAGTGCTTTGCGTGACTTGCCGGAACGGATTGCCGCGCAAAAATTCAACGGCGGATTGCGTGATATAATGGCCTTTGAGCGGACACAGGTGCTCGACTACCCATTGTCCGATGGTCATCACCCCTTTGAAAATATCAACACCCCAGAGGACTATCAGCGCCTTTAGCAGGTTGCAGCCGGGCGGTCAGATTAACTTCACCCGATTTCGGGGCTTGGCAAAGCAGAACAAACCGGCTAAACGGTCCGGCGATCCGGTTGCCCGGATCAAATTTGGTGATCCCCGGTAGCTCAGTTGGTAGAGCAAGCGGCTGTTAACCGCTGGGTCGCTGGTTCGAGTCCGGCCCGGGGAGCCATTCTCCTGATCTCCAGATTTTTGTCCCGCATATTTCGGTTGTCACCGGAATGTGGCGGCTATTTGCGCCGGCTGATCGGCCATTTCTCATCATGAAAATTTTCTCGCCCTTCGCGTCACGCGTTGCTTGTGAAAACTGGTATTAAAAACAGCGGAAAATAGCCATATTGGCTCTGTAAAAGGCTCTTTGTCGTTGAGGCTTGTGATCCCCTGATGGTAAGGAGGGCGCGATGTTTCGTCGGTGCGTTGTTTCCGCCGACGATCAGGCCGGAGACCCACAAGATGGAAAACTTTGAAAGTGCCCGCAAAATCATGGTCGACAACCAGTTGCGACCTGAGGGCATAACCGATCTGGACCTGCTTGCAGCTATGGGCCGGGTTCCACGGGAAGAATTCGTCCCCGAGAGCCGTCGCGGCATCGCTTACATTGATGACGAACACAAGTTGAGTGCGACCAGAACCATGTCCGCCGCCGCGCCGATGGCGAAGATGGTGCAGTTGGCCGAAATCGATCCTGAAGATGTCGTGCTCGATGTGGGCTGCGGTACGGGTTACTCCACCGCCGTTATTGCTGAACTCGCAAGCGCTGTTGTCGGCATTGAGGAGGATCAGGATCTGGTTGAGCGCGCCAACGAAACCTTGGTCAAACTTGATATTGGCAATGCGGCCATTCTCTCAGGAAAATTTGCCGACGGTGTTCCCTCTGAAGCACCTTTCGATGTGATCATAATTGAAGGCACGGTTGAGGCGGTTCCGGAGACCCTGTTTCAGCAGTTGAGGGACGGTGGCCGGTTGGTCGCCGCAATTCGGCGTGGCGGCGCGGCGAGCGCATCCGTTTTTGTGAATGTCGGTGGTAGGGTAGCTGAACGTTCGTCGTTCAATGTTAACTTGCCCGCGATAGAATCACTGCTCCGAACACCTGAATTTGCGTTGTAATGCTGCAAGGTGGCCCCATATTGATGACCAAGGGCGAAACACTGTTGCACAAGCACAACTCACGCGATGCATTTACTGTGCATCTTAATGTTAAATCGACTCAAATGTTGTCGGAACCAGATTTGCCGATATAGCTTGGCGCCGGGAGATAAATCATAATGAAGCCCATGCGATTCTTGAGTCTAGTTCTGGTCACGGCGTTGTCGGTGACGTTATCGGGTGCGAGCGTGCGTGCGGAGAGCCTCAAGGAGGCCCTCGCAAGCGCCTATGCGAATAATCCGCAAATGGCGCAGGCGCTGTTGAGCGTCAAATCATCTGCAGAGGCAATTGTTCAGGCGAAAGCTGGCGGCCGCCCGTCGGTAAGCGCGAGTGCGGGGCTGAGTCAGAGCTGGAACCTGGCCGGCGGTGGTGTGAACAGCTCCACCGGTGGTTCGGTTGGCCTGAATTTCAACCAGCTGCTCTACGATAATCTGAGAACCGAATCCGGTATTGAGCAGGCGCGGGCCATGTATGAAGTGGCTTTGCAGTCTTTGCGCAATGCGGAACAAAACGTTCTGATGTCGGCAGCGACCGCCTATCTGAATGTTTATCGCGATACGAGATTGATCGAATCGCGCGCAGAGAATGTGACGTTCCTTCAAAAGCAGGTCGAATCCTCTAACGATCGCTTACAGATCGGCGAGGGTACACGTATCGACGTGTCTCAGTCGGAAGCGCGGTTGGCGCAGGCCGTTGCCGCTTACAAGGCTGCGGTCAATACATTGCGGACCAGCCAGGCGAATTACGAGCTTGCGATCGGCCACAAGCCGCAGAATCTCAGCCTGAGCTTCGGGTTCGAAAACAAGTTGCCGAGTTCAATTGATGAGGCAATTGCGATTGCAGACCGAGATCACCCTGCTATCCAGACCGCAAAGGCGCAGTTGCGCGCTGCACAATCGGCATCTGATGCAGCCAAAGCGGCATTTGGGCCGACATTGTCGCTGATTGGCGGCATTAGTGGGACACAATCATTTAACACAGGTTCCACCGGCGTTTCCGGTTCCATTTCGCTGTCTTTGTCCATTCCGATTTACAGCGGTGGTTCGATGGGCGCATCTGTGCGTCAGGCCAATCTGAGCGAAATTCAGAGTGAAGTCGGGCTGCGCAGCACGCGCGATCAGATCAAGACATCTGTGATTTCAGCCTGGAGCGGCTTGCAAAACTCAATCGCCCAGATCGAGGCCGCACAGTCGGCGCTCAAGGCGAGCGAACTCGTTGTGGAAGGCCGGATCGAAGAACAGCGCGTCGGTCAGGCAACGACACTGGAAGTATTGAATGCGCAAACCGAACTTTCAGCGGTTGAAGAATCGCTGATTGGTGCGGAATCCAACCGGTATCTGGCTGCATTTTCGCTTCTGGCGTCAACAGGCCGCCTTTCAGCCAAGGATTTGAGCCTGCCGGTTCAGATCACCGATGGCAAGGATTACGCGCGCAGGGTTGAGGACGTCTGGGCAGAATTGCGCAGCCTCCCCGAGTAGCAGGCGGATCAATCAGCACCAGTTTTCCACAAGCGGGGGATGCAAATCTCCCGTTTTGCTGTTTTGCAGTCACAAGACGTGGAAGATAGTGATCAAGGTCTCCCTTTCGTCACGCGTATGTGCTTCTGATAGCTAAACTGACGCGTGACGAATCAAAGCTGACGAGCGGTGGTAACGTTGGGGACGTTGCGTTGGGGCATGTAGAGTGAGGCAGCAATGAACAAGCCGGCGGCAAAAGAGCCATCAATGGACGAAATTCTTTCGTCCATTCGGCAGATTATCGCCGATGATGACACGAGCAGCAGCGCGGAGAAGCCCAAGGCTGCCGAGCCGGGGGCAACGGCGCCTGAGGCCGATATTGCTGCGCTGGATGAAATGTCCTTCGACCTGCCGGAAGAGGCGGAGAGCGAGGACGATGGTGACGCAATGCCGCTATCATCGGAGCAGATTGTCGCTGACGAGGATGACAACGAAGACATCGCTGCCGAATTTGATATTCCGGATATTTCTGACCTGGAGGAAGCTGCCGCAACAGGAAGCGACGATGATGAGGACATAGCGCCGGTCGTCGCCGATGACATCACCTTCGATGAAGTCGCGGAGCTGGAAGCTGAGCCCGTCGCCGATCCTGATCCGGTCAACGTTTCCGATGCGGCGCCGATGCCGGACGCCGATCTATCGTCCGATATTGCCGACGAGTTGCTGCAGCCCGCGACGGAAGCCGCGGTTAAATCCGCATTCTCCAAGCTGGGGACGATGCCGGTTGGTGCGGATGGCCTGACGATCGAGGCCATGCTGCGCGAAATGCTCAAGCCGATGCTCAAGGAATGGCTTGACGAGAACTTGCCAGCAACTGTCGAGCGGCTGGTTGAAAAAGAAATCGAGCGTCTTTCAAGAGGGCGTTGATTTCGGCCTGAAAAGCGCCTTTCGGTTGACTCCTGCGCCATGCTTGGCTTTACAACCGCAATCGGAATAATTTCATCCGCCGCCCGGATCGTACGAACGGTTTGGGCGCGGCGTTTTTATGAGCAATGGAATGATTGACAAGACCTATGAGCCGCGGACCGTTGAGGACCGCATTTATCAGGATTGGCTGAAGGCTGATGCTTTCGCCGCCGGTGCCGGTGCGAAACCCGGTGCGGAAACCTTTTCCATTGTCATTCCGCCGCCAAATGTGACCGGCTCACTACATCTCGGACACGCACTAAACAACACCATTCAAGACATATTGGTCCGCTTCGAGCGCCTGCGCGGCAAGGACGTGTTGTGGCAACCGGGGACCGACCATGCCGGCATTGCAACGCAAATGGTTGTTGAACGTCAGCTGATGGAGACCCAGCAGCCATCACGCCGCGATTTGGGGCGCGAGGAGTTTGTGAAACGAGTCTGGGCCTGGAAAGAGGAAAGTGGCGGCACGATTCTCAATCAGCTCAAGCGCCTTGGCTCATCATGCGACTGGTCACGCGAACGCTTCACTATGGATGAAGGGTTGAGCCGGGCGGTCCTGAAGGTCTTCGTCGAGCTCTACAACAAGAAGCTGATTTATCGCGCCAAACGGCTGGTCAACTGGGACCCACAATTTGAAACCGCCATCTCCGACCTCGAAGTGGAAAACACCGAGGTGGACGGTCATATGTGGCACTTCAAATATCCGCTGGCCGGTGGTGAAACCTACACCTATGTCGAAAAGGACTCAGACGGTAATATCGTGCTCGAGGAAGAGCGCGACTACATCTCCATCGCCACAACGCGTCCCGAAACCATGCTTGGCGATGGTGCGGTTGCGGTGCACCCGGATGACGAGCGTTATGCGCCCATCGTCGGCAAACTGTGCGAGATTCCTGTCGGTCCGAAAGAGCATCGACGCCTGATCCCGATCATCACCGACGAATACCCGGATCCCGCATTCGGTTCGGGTGCAGTGAAAATCACCGGTGCACACGATTTCAACGACTATGAGGTCGCGCGCCGCGGCAATATTCCCATGTATTCCCTGATGGATACCAAGGGGTATATGCGTGCTGACGGCGCGCCCTACACTGAGCAGGCCGAGATCGCCCAGCGCATTGCCACCGGGCAGGAAGAGTTTGACGACGTCAAAACCTCAGCCATCAACATCGTTCCGGATGAGTATCGCGGGCTGGATCGCTTTGTCGCCCGCAAGCGCATTGTTGAAGACATAAACGCCGAGGGTCTCGCGGTGATGACCCGCGCTGACGACCCCCGCCTTGGTAAAGGTGCGCTGAAACCCGACGCAGAAGGCGCAGATCAGCTTGTGCCGCTCGTTGAAAGCCGCAAGATCATGCAGCCGTTCGGCGACCGGTCGAAGGTTGTCATCGAACCCTTCCTCACGGACCAGTGGTTCGTTCGCGCGGATATTCTGGCCAAGCCAGCCATTGCCTCGATTCGCGAGGGGCGCACAAACTTTGTACCCAAAAGCTGGGAGAACACATATTTCGCCTGGATGGAAAACATCCAGCCCTGGTGTATCTCACGCCAGCTGTGGTGGGGGCACCAGATTCCGGCCTGGTACGGGCCGGATGGTGAAGTGTTTGTGGCACTTTCTGAAGAGGACGCTGTCGCCAATGCTGAAAAGCATTACGGCAAGACGGTTGAACTTACGCGCGATGAGGATGTGCTCGACACCTGGTTCTCCTCCGCCTTGTGGCCATTTTCGACCCTCGGTTGGCCGGAGAAGACACCGGAACTTGAGAAGTACTACCCGACATCTGTTCTGGTGACCGGGTTTGACATCATCTTCTTCTGGGTCGCCCGGATGATGATGGCGGCACTTGAGTTCACTGAGGAAGAACCCTTCCATACGGTCTATGTGCACGCACTGGTACGCGACGCCAAGGGTCAGAAAATGTCGAAATCCAAGGGCAACGTCATGGACCCCCTTGAGTTGATCGACTCATACGGCGCTGACGCAACGCGCTTCACGCTGGCGGCCATGGCGGCGCAAGGACGCGACATCAAGCTGGCCACCCCGCGTCTTGAAGGCTATCGCAACTTCGTCACCAAGCTTTGGAACGCCGCGCGCTTTCTCGAGATGAACGAATGCGCCCGAGTTGAGGGTTTTGATCCGAAATCGGTGACCCAACCGCTGAACCAGTGGATCATTGGCGCTACCGCCCGCGCCGTTGCCGCTACAACGCGCGGCATCGAGGACATGAAATTCAACGAGGCCGCGAACAGTGCCTATGATTTCGTCTGGGGCACCTTCTGCGATTGGTACGTCGAGCTCGCAAAGCCGGTCATGACCGGTGAGGACGCGGACCTCAAGGCTGAGACGCGCGCTACGGCGGCATTTGTGCTCGACCAGATCCTGAAGCTGTTGCATCCCTTCATGCCCTTCGTCACCGAAGAGCTCTGGGCCGAAACCGGCAAAACCGGACCTGCACGCGAGACCCAATTGATTTTGTCCAGTTGGCCAGAGCTGGACGGGCTTGAGAATGAGACCGCCGATAGTGAGCTCAATTGGCTCGTTGATCTCATTTCCGGCATCCGCTCCGTACGCGCCGAAATGAACGTCCCGGCGGGAGCACGCGTGCGACTGGAGATCGTTGGGGCAGGGGATGTGTCCAAGACTCGTGTTGAAACCCATCGCGCGGCAATCGAACGGCTGGCGCGCATTGAAGAGCTGGGTTTCGCCGATATCGTACCCGGCTCTTCAGCGCAGCTGGTGCTGGGTGAGGCAACTTATGCGATGCCGTTGGGCGACGTTATCGACATCGATGCGGAAAAAGGCCGTCTCACCAAAGAGATCGCCAAGCTCGACGACGAAATCGGCAAGATCGCCAAGAAGCTCGGCAACGAGCAGTTCCTTTCAAAAGCACCAGATGATGTGGTTGCGGAGCAGCGCGCGCGTCAGGCTGAAGCCGAGGATCGCAAGGGGCGCATTGCCGAGGCACTCAGCCGACTGAGTTGACGGCGCATAAAAGCCGGTGAAGTTTCGGCATGTGTGCTGAAGCAGGAGGCGAGACATGGCGGGGGAAGGACAATCGTTTTCGTTCGATGGAAAAGGTGGGGTCCGGCAACTCGGCACTGCCGATGATTTCGGTCCACCGGCCAAGGGATTTGTACTGCATTTGCTACCCTCAGGGAGCCAGGTCGATTATGCCGGTTTGGAACAGACCGGACTGAACAGCTTTGCCGCTCTGACCGCTGGAGATGATAGGCCCCGGTGTGAACCTTATGATGATGGCGTGATGCTCGTTTTGCATACGCTAATCCCGGACGACCCGCCCACGTACAAATCCGCGATTTTGCGGTTGTGGCTTGAGAAATCGCAGATCATCGTAATTGCAGATATGACGCTGGATATTTTGCGTCCACTTCTGTCAACAAACGTCCGCCGGGCGCCTGCAACGCCGGGAGAGTTTGCTGCGCGACTTGCGTTGCGCGCCGCAAATCAAATCGAACCGTTGGTTGACCATCTCGATGAGCGCCTTGATGGCATCGAGAGTACGCTATCTGGCACGGACCGTGGCACGCCGCGCATCCGTCTCAGTGGCTTACGGCGCAGTGCCATATCCATCCGTCGACACGTTCTGCCGCAGCGCGACGCCCTCAACACCTTGTCGGTGGAGGATCAATCCTGGCTTCATGAGCGCGACCGGGTCCGGTTGCGGGAAGCAGTGTCCTGGATGTCGCGCATCCATGCAGAACTCGAGGCGATTTCAGAGCGGGCGAATCTGGTGCGCGAGCAACTCGTGGACCGGCGCGCCGAACAGATGAACCGCGCCATGCTTGTCCTCGCCGCAGTCGCAACGATCTTTATGCCGCTCACACTGGTCACCGGTATTCTCGGGATGAATGTCGAGGGAATACCCTTTGCAGATCGTCCTTGGGCATTTGTTGCGGTCGTGGCTGGATTGATAGTGATAGCGGTCCTTCTTCTGGCCTGGCTGCGCTCCAAGCGATGGCTTTGAATGATGCGTGGCATTTTCGCAACATTTGATTGAAAACCTGTACCGGTTGCTTGCCATTAAGGGCATGGCAGCCGGTCCTCGCCACAATCTTACCCAAAACCGAGCCGACTGATGGTCTGGGCGGGCATGAAGTGTTCGCGGGGTGCGAAAGTGCTCTGCGTACTGGACGGATTTGCCAGCAAAGACCTTGCACCCGGTTCGGGGATCGATACAACCGTTGCAAAATCAACGGACCCGTCGGTCTTCGAATTAGGGGGAAATGGAATATGACGAGCAACTACGTGGACAAATCGCGGCTGCCGAGCCGGCATGTGACTGAAGGACCGGAGCGCGCACCGCACCGTTCCTATCTCTATGCCATGGGCCTGACCAGCGAGCAGATCCACCAGCCACTGGTCGGCGTGGCAACGGCATGGAATGAAGCTGCGCCTTGCAACATTTCGCTGTCGCGCCAGGCGCAGGCGGTCAAGAAGGGCGTCGCGGCCAATCACGGCACGCCGCGCGAATTCACGACCATCACCGTGACCGATGGCATCGCCATGGGCCATGACGGCATGAAGTCGTCGCTGGCGTCGCGCGATATCATCGCCGACTCGGTCGAATTGACCATGCGCGGCCATTGCTATGACGCGATGGTGACCCTTGCGGGCTGCGACAAGTCGCTGCCGGGTATGATGATGTCGATGATCCGGCTGAACGTGCCGTCGATCTTCATCTATGGTGGCTCCATTCTTCCGGGCCGGTTCCGCGGCAAGGATGTTGTTGTGCAGGATCTGTTTGAGGCTGTCGGCCTGCACTCGGTTGGCAAGATGGACGATCTGACCCTCGACGAACTTGAGCGGGTTGCCTGTCCGTCTGCCGGATCGTGCGGCGGTCAGTTTACGGCCAATACCATGGCGATGGTTGGCGAGGCGATCGGCCTTGCGCTGCCTTATTCGTGTGGTGCTCCGGCACCGTATGAAATCCGTGATGCGCTGTGCGCCGCTGCCGGTGAGCAGGTGATGGAGCTTTTGAAGATCCAACTCCGCCCGCGTGACATCGTCACCCGTAAGGCATTTGAAAACGCTGCAATGGTTGTTGCTGCAACCGGTGGATCAACCAATGCCGCGCTGCACCTGCCGGCCATGGCGAACGAAGCGGGCATCGAATTCGATCTGTTCGATGTTGGCGAGATCTTCAAGAAGACCCCCTACATCGGCGACCTCAAGCCGGGCGGCAAATATGTCGCCAAGGATATGTTCGAAGCAGGCGGTATTCCGCAGGTGATGAAAGCACTGCTCGATGGCGGTTATCTGCACGGCGACTGCATGACAGTGACCGGCAAGACAATTGCCGAGAATCTCGAGGCGGTGAAGTTCAACGAGCATCAGGATGTCATCCGTCCGACCTCGAACCCGATCTCGCCGACCGGCGGTGTGGTATCGCTCAAGGGCAATCTGGCCCCAGATGGCGCAATCGTGAAAGTTGCAGGCCTCAAGAACCTGCGTTTCGTCGGCCCGGCCCGCGTGTTCGACAACGAAGAAGATTGCTTCAAGTGTGTCGACAAGCGTGAGTACAAGGAAGGCGAGGTTCTCGTCATCCGTTACGAAGGTCCCAAGGGTGGTCCCGGCATGCGCGAAATGCTGTCGACAACTGCCGCACTTTACGGGCAGGGGATGGGCGACAAGGTTGCGCTCATCACCGATGGCCGCTTCTCGGGCGCAACGCGCGGGTTCTGCATCGGTCATGTCGGGCCGGAAGCTGCCGTTGGCGGTCCGATTGGCCTGATCCGCGACGGCGACATCATCACCCTCGATGCGACTACCGGTGAGATTTCGGTGGATGTCTCGGATGAGGAATTCGAAAAACGTCGTGCCGATTGGCAACCGCGGGAGGTGCCTTATGGCTCCGGCGCGATCTGGAAGTACGCTCAACTTGTCGGGGCAGCGCGTTATGGCGCGCTTACCAATCCCGGCGCGTCGGGCGAAAAGGAGAGCTATGCGGATATTTAGCACCAATGCGCGGTTCACCTGTTCAAGCCTGGTGGTGGCATTTGTTCTTGCCACCGCCGGAACTGCGCACGCGCAGGAGTCCGTTGATGCATTAGTGCCACCCGCAAATCAGACGAACGCGGCGCTCGATGCTGCGTTCGGTCTGGCCAATCTTCTCGATAGCGCCAGCAACGGTGTGTCGCACGAGGCCCATATTTCTGCATTGAAGGCGGGCGCTGAGGCTGGGCAGCCTTTGGCGCTATGGGAACTGGCCCGCATGTATGAAACGGGCGAAGGTGTCGAAATCGACCTCGGTCAGGCCTACAGCTACTATTCCCGTATCGCAGACCAGAATGCCACCATCTCACCGCGCTCATTTGAGGCCGATATTGTTGCACAGTCTTTCGTCAAGCTTGGTGAGTTTTATCGGGACGGGTTAAATGACATTGGCCTGCAGCCGGACCCGCGTGAAGCGCATGCATTGTATATGCATGCCGCCAGCTATTTCGGGAATGCCGAAGCGCAGTACCGGATCGGTATGCTCTATCTTGATGAAAACGAGTTGGGTGTGAACCCGCTGCAAAGCGCGCGTTGGCTGTCGCTGTCAGCCCGCAAAGGGCATGTGTCTGCCCAGGCGGCACTTGGCAATCTGCTTTACAATGGCGAAGGCCTTCCGCGGCAAAAGAGCGAAGGCCTGATCTGGCTTTCTATCGCGCAAGCCCGCGCTGCCGGGGCGCCAGAGCAGGTCTGGATCAATGAGATGGCCAATGACGCTCTCGCGTCAGCCACACCTGAGCAACGCCTTCAGGCGGAAGAAGCGATTGAGCTTTATTTGCAATCGGGTAACGGCAGCTAGACAGCGATTTTCAGCTTTTTAAAACCGGAACGCACCCTCGACCGGCACATGGTCTGACGGCTTGTCCCAACCGCGTGTGTCGCGGTGAACGGTGACACCATCCAGCCGGTCTGCGGCCTGTGATGACAGCATAAGATGGTCGATGCGTATGCCGTTGTCCTTGCGCCAGGCGCCGCTTTGGAAGTCCCAGAAGGTGTAAGCCGGCGCATCCGAAACCGCGCGCAGCGCATCCGTCATCCCAAGATTTTGCAGCGTGCGGAATTTTTCGAGGCTCTCTTCGCGAAACAGCGCATCGCCCCACCAGGCCTTTGGGTCATGGCAGTCGTAGCCTGTTGGAATGAGATTGAAGTCGCCAAGCAAAATGAACGGCTCCTCGAGCATCAAACGGCTCTCCACGAACGCATTCAGGCGTTCCATCCACCCGAGTTTGTAGGGAAATTTCTCCGAGTCGACCGGGTTGCCGTTGGGCAGGTAGATATTGCACACGCGCACAGCGCCGCTTTCAACCGAGAACACGCCTTCGATCAGCCGCGCCTGCTCGTCGGCATCGTCGCCGGGCAAGCCGCGATTGACCTCGTCGAACGGGAGGCGCGACAGGATTGCGACGCCGTTCCAGCTCTTCTGGCCGTGGGTTTCGACGTTGTAGCCCATCGCCTCAAATGTCTCGCGCGGGAAATTCTCATCAATGGATTTGATTTCCTGCAGGCAGGCAATGTCCGGTTTGGCGCTCTGCAGCCATTGTTCGACAACGGGTAAACGCGCCTTGATTCCGTTGATATTCCACGTCGCGATCTTGAGCATATCGATTCACTTATCCACAGCTGTGATTCTCAAAGCATACCAAAATGGATTGTTAGCATAACCTCAAATGGTTGCGGTCGCGATTCCTGCGTGCCGGAGGGGCGACTAACCTTTGGGGGTCAATCATGACAGATACAACCGCGGATCTCTCCGAACTGCTTAAAGATCCAGACTACAAGCCGCCTTTGGCGCAAGCGATCCCGCTGGGATTGCAGCACGTGTTGGCCATGTTCGTGTCCAACTTTACACCGGCCATCATCGTGGGGTTGGCGGCCGGTTTTTCATTCGGTTCGCCAGATTTGGTGTTTCTCATTCAAATGTCGATGCTGTTTGCCGGCATCGCGACACTGTTTCAAACCATTGGTGCGGGACCTGTCGGCGCGCGCCTGCCGGTGATGCAGGGCACCAGTTTTGCGTTCATTCCCGTCATGATACCGGTTGTGGCAACCGCCGGTTTGCCGGCACTGTTCGGCGGTATCGTGATCGGCGGGTTATTCCACACGTTCCTGGGTACGATCATCGGGCGGATACGAAATTTCCTGCCACCGCTTGTTACCGGGCTTGTGGTGCTCTCTATCGGGCTTGCACTCATACCGACCGGCATCAAATATGCAGCTGGCGGCGTGCCCGCCTTTGACAATGGCGCGCCGGAATTTGGCGGCTTGAACCACTGGTTCCTTGCACTTGTCGTGATCGTTGTGGCGCTCGGGGTGAAATTCTTCACCAAGGGCATCCTATCGTCAGCCGGTGTCCTTATCGGCCTGATCGCCGGTTATATCGTGGCTATTCCCATGGGCATGGTCAATTTTGGTGGCATCGCGAGTGCGGGATGGTTTGCTGTGCCAACACCGTTCAAATATGGCTTTGAATTCAACATCGCGGCCGTGGTCGGCATGTGTCTGATGGCCATTGTCTCCGCCATTGAAACCGTTGGCGACGTTTCCGGTGTTACCAAGGGTGGTGCCGGGCGCGAAGCCACGGACAAGGAGCTGTCAGGCGCAACGTATGCCGATGGTCTGGGTACGGCGGTGGCGGGCATCTTCGGCGGCCTTCCCAATACGTCCTTCTCACAGAATGTCGGTCTGATCTCGATGACGGGCATCATGAGCCGGATGGTGGTGACACTCGGAGCCGTGTTCCTGATTATTTGTGGCCTCATTCCGAAAATCGGCGCGATCGTCTCGTCCATGCCAATCGCGGTTTTGGGTGGCGGCGTTATTGTCATGTTCGGAATGGTAGCATCGGCGGGCATCAACATGCTGTCCGATGTGAAGTGGAATCGCCGTAACATGATTATTCTGGCCGTCTCATTGTCGGTTGGCCTCGGACTGCAATCGGTGCCGCAGGCACTTCAGCATCTGCCGCAAACCCTGCAGGTTCTGCTCGGCTCCGGACTGCTGCCGGTCGCATTCCTTGCGGTCGCACTCAATATTGCACTGCCCGAGGAAGAGTGATCTCTGTGTCGAAATTAAAGAAAAAGCCCGCTTCGGCGGGCTTTTTTGTTAGCCGTACACAGCGCGGGTAAGGTCGGCTGGGTAAGCGCCTGTGCATCCTTCAATGGCGGTGTTCGACATGAACACGGCAACAATGTCATTCTGTGGATCTATGAACCACGAGTGACCATAAACACCGCCCCAACTGACAGTTCCAGCCGAGCAAGGGCTGTTGGCAAGCACGGGGTCATCCAGTACCGCGCCAAAGAACCCAAAACTGCGCCCGGCATCCTGCGGACGGCGTTCGAGCGAACCGATCTGGTTGCGCATGGCTTTTGCGGTGATATCGGCACTCAGAATCGGAATGCCGTCGCTGGCGATGGCATTGAGAAAGGCCAGAATGTCGGGTGCGGTTCCGGCCATGCCGGCGCCGCCTGACTGGAAGGCTTTGGGATTGAATATCCGGCCAGGCGAGAAATAGAGCTTTTCGGCCCCGTTCTCCACCACATGCGGGTCTTTCATAGCTTCAGGCGCAGGCGAGGCATCCGCATAAGGAATGGACAAACGCTCAGGATCGGTCACGTGGAACCGGGTGTCCACCATACCAAGTGGACCGGCGACATATTCCAAAACAGCCTCTTCCAGGCTGCATCCTGATACTTCGGCGATGATTGCGCCCAAGACATCGATGGCCATTGAGTACGCCCATTTCGTACCCGGCTCATAATCGAGTGGCACGGCTGCCAGCCGGGTGAAGTTCTCCTCAAACCCAAGGTCGGTGTTCAACAATCCTGTGCTGACGCGAACATCATCGGAGAAGGAACCAGGTGGCGTTGGATTGTAGCCAAGGCCGGACGTGTGGGTGAGCAAATGCTTTATCGTAATGCGCGGCTCTTTGCCGTCGCCCGTTTTGGGTCGGAAGTAGGGAAGGTATTCGGCAGCGGCATCGTCGAGATCGAGTTGCCCCTTATCGACAAGGACCAACGCAGTTGAAGCAACAATCGGCTTGGTCACGGATGCCAGCCGATAAATGGTATCAAGCGCCACCGGTTTCCCGGCCTCGCGATCCGCATACCCGGCAGCCCGCGCATAAACGGTTTCGCCCTTGCTGGCGATCATAACTGTCGTGCCGACGATGCGCTGATCCGCGATCGCCTTATCAATCACCGCATCAAGCCGTGCGCGCATGTCCATGGGTTGGCCTCCTTGTCACCAAACCTAGAGAGCGTAAACTCAGCGAAGAGGCAAGGTCTCGATGACGAATATTCTGCGGATGAGGCCGGTATGTTTTGATCTCAATTGCGCGCCCATTTATCAAGGCGCTTTCTGGAATGGGATTGATGACCACTCTGTTGATAGTTGAAAATTGGCCACCTCGATGAGGTAAGCTTTCTAACCATGCACAAGACCGCATTTTTGATCATCACGCATTACATCACGCCGCGCATTGAGCGATTGATCAACAGGGCTGAAAGCGAATTATCAGCGGACATCTACGTCATCGGATATTTCGATGCCTTAAACCAGATACCTGGTGAGCTTCAGGAGCTCGACAACTTCATCGCGTACACGGCCAAGGACATCGTCAACGAACATTACCCAAACAAGGGACGCTTGGAACCGTTCAAATTAATTCCAGGAAACGCGGATCTTCTAGTCCTGCGCTTTGCGCGAGACCATCCTGACTATGAACTTTTCTGGGGTTGGGAAGGTGACGCGGACTACACTGGCAATCTAGATGAATTCTGCGGTCATTTCGACGTCATCAATAGCGACTTACTGGCCGCACACATTGATTGGAGGCGCAAGGACTGGCCCAACTTTAAAATGTGCCATGTTCCGGAGGGCTGGCCGAAAGATTGGACGTGGCCGTTTTCCGGATTGGTGCCGGTGTTTCGTGCGAACAGGCAACTCCTGAATAAAATAGAGGAATTTTACGAATCTGGAGGCGACGGACACCATGAATGGAGCTGGCTCTATGTGGCGCGCGCTTGTGGCTTCACCTTCGAAGACTTCGGTGGAAGTGGTCCGTTTGTGCGGCCGGGGCATAGAAATCGATTCTATACGCAACCGCGTTTCATCGGGATACTGCCCGGCACTTTTAAATACTATCCTGAATTTGAGCGCCCGGGCCGCCGACCGGACACACTTTTCCATCCAGTAAAGGACAAGTCCCTTTCACCGCTGAGGAGGCTATACCGTTATCTCTGGGAGATTAGAATTGAGATGAACCGCTGGCGATCCGGAAAGTACCGGAGAGATCGAAGAGCGTTCTCCAAATACATCAATTTCGACAAATAGTTGCGCAGAACGAAGTCGCAGCGGAACCCATGTCCGATAGGTCAGGAACACCTAAACCGAAAAACTCGTCCCACACCCGCAGGATGCGACGGCGTTGGGGTTTTTGATCTGGAAGCTTTGGCCGATGAGGTCGTCAACAAAGTCGATCTCAGAGCCACCCATGAATTCAAGAGACAGGGTGTCGATGAGGACGGTGGCATCGTTTTTCTTGAGTACGGTGTCGTCGTCGGCCGGTTGTTCCTGCACCAGATTGTATTCATACTGAAACCCGGAGCAGCCGCCGCCGGCGATTGAAATGCGCAGCACGGTGCCCTCAGGCTCGTTGGCCAGAATTTTGGAAATACGCTTGGCAGCGCGGTCTGTCAAAACCACTTCATTTGGTGCTATGGCTGCTTCAACCATCTCGAACCCTCGTGTTCACGCCGTAAGGCGATGCAATTCACCCTAAGATAAGAGCCTGAAGCAATGATGAAAAGGGGGACGCGCTACTAATGGGTGATTGGGCGAAATATGCATCCGATCCCGGTCAGTCTCGTGGACGCCTGTTTGACGCCGATACCAGCCCGACGCGGTCGGAATTTCAGCGGGATCGCGACAGGATCATTCACTCCACTGCTTTCCGCCGTTTGCAGCACAAAACTCAGGTTTTCCTGCACCATGAAGGCCAGCATTTCCGCACGCGGCTGACGCACACGCTTGAGGTGTCGCAGATTGCCCGCTCGATAGCGCGTGCGCTCAAGCTCAATGAGGATTTAGCTGAGGCTATCGCCCTGGCGCACGATTTGGGTCACACACCCTTCGGTCATGCTGGCGAACGCGTGTTGGATGCAAAAATGGCCGCATGGGGTGGCTTCGATCATAATTTGCAGGCCTTGCGCACGGTCACAAAGCTGGAGAACCGGTATGCCGCGCATGATGGGCTCAACCTCACCTGGGAGACGCTTGAGGGCATACTCAAACACAATGGTCCACTGCCGGATGATGAGGCTTTGCTGGTGGCCACCTATGCCGGTAATGCGCTTCCAACCGATATTGCGCTGGATACGCACGCCGGCCTGGAGGCGCAGATCGCAGCGATTGCGGATGATATCGCTTATAACTCTCATGACATTGATGATGCGGTGCGGGCAGGGTTGTTGAGCCTGTCCGATCTTGTCGATGTGCCGCTGGTTGGTCCCATCGCCAGCAATGTTCTCGCGCGCTGGCCTGATGTCGAGCCGGCGCGGCAAACCCATGAGCTCCAGCGACGCCTGATCACAACAATGATCGAAGACGTCATCAGCATGTCTGGCGAGGCTGTGGATACACTCAACCCGAAATCGGTAGATGATGTCCGCGATGCCGGCCGCACACTTATTACCTTTTCCGCGCCACTTCTCGTGGATGAGAAGGCACTTAAGTCCTTCCTCTTCGAGCATGTTTACAGAGCTGAGCCCGTCTTTACGCATGTGCAGCGTGGTGAGCAGGTGGTAGCTGCAATATTCGATCATCTCATGGACACCGCTGACATGCCCGGACACTGGGGCGAGGCGGCGCAAAATGCGGAAAGCGAAGCGGAGCGTGCCCGCATCGTCTGCGACTTTGTGGCCGGGATGACCGACCCATACGCACTCGATCTCTATCAGCGTGTGTTTGACGACCGCCCGGATTTCCGTTAACCGCAGGCCATACTTTCCAAACGGACGAAAAAATGGACGTTTTTGCCATCTTTCTGGGGCGCGTCACCGATGCGCTAGCGAACCTCTTTCCCGGCGATGAGAGACTGACGCCATTACTCGACAAGGTCGTGGTCGAACCGCCGCGCGATGCAGGACATGGCGATTTGTCGTCAAACGCAGCGATGGTCGTGGCAAAGCCGTTGGGCAAGACCCCCCGCGAGATCGCTTCCGCGCTGGCAGAAGCCTTTTCAAATGATCCGGACGTGGCGTCCGTTGAGGTCGCAGGACCCGGATTTCTGAATTTCCGCCTTCAACCTTCAGTTTGGCAGGATGTGCTGAAATCCATCATCACCGAAGGTGAAGCGTTCGGTCGTGCCAATATCGGCAATGGCGAGAAGGTCAATGTCGAGTATGTTTCGGCCAATCCCACCGGCCCTATGCATGTTGGGCACACGCGTGGTGCTGTGTTTGGCGATGCGCTCGCATCCTTGATGGCATACTGCGGCTACGACGTGACTCGCGAATATTACATCAACGATGCCGGAGCGCAGGTCGATGTTCTCGCCCGTTCGGCATATTTGCGGTATCGCGAGGCGCTGGGTGAGGACATTGGCGAGATCCCCGCAGGTCTTTATCCGGGCGACTATCTGGTGCCGGTCGGGCAGGCCCTTGCCAAAGAGTTCGGTGACAGCCTTCTTGAAAAAGATGAGGCCGAGTGGCTTTCGCTGGTCAAAGAGCGCACGCTTGCGGCGATGCTCGAATTGATCAAGTCCGATCTGGCGAAGCTCAACATCCGTCACGAAGTCTTCTTTTCGGAAAAAACCCTTCATGGTTCCGATGGGCATATCGCCAAAACGCTCGATTGGCTGCGTGATGAGGGGCTAGTGTATCAGGGCACTCTGGAGCCGCCGAAGGGCAAAGTGCCGGAAGACTGGGAAGATCGGGAGCAGACGCTTTTCCGGGCGACGGATTTTGGTGACGACACGGATCGTGCGCTGGTCAAGTCCGATGGATCTTACACCTATTTTGCCTCAGACATCGCTTACCACCGCGACAAATATCTGCGCGGCTTCAACCATCAGGTGATAGTGCTCGGCGCCGATCATTCGGGCTACATCAAGCGGCTCAAGGCGGCTGTGAAGGCGATTTCGGGAGGCGAGGCGGATATTGACGTACGCATCTGCCAGTTGGTGCGGCTGCTGCGCAATGGCGAGCAAGTCAAAATGTCAAAGCGCAGCGGCGAATTGGTGACGCTTGCTGACGTGGCCGAGGAAGTTGGCCCCGATGCGACCCGCTTCATGCTGCTTTTCCGCCGCAACGATGCCCAGCTGGATTTCGATTTTGCGCTGGTCAAAGAACAGACGCGCGACAATCCCGTATTCTATGTGCAGTATGCGCACGCGCGGGCATGCTCTATTTTCCGGACAGCGATGCGGGATGTTGCAGCATTCGATACAGGGCCGATTGCATTTGAAGATGCAGACCTCAGCCTGATTAATACCCCCGATGAGCTGGAGTTAGTCCGGCTTGCAGGGCAGTGGCCGCGAATCGTTGCCGCCGCCGCAAAAGCACATGAACCGCACAGAGTCGCGTTCTATTTGTACGATTTGGCCGCCGCATTCCACGGTTTTTGGGCCAAGGGAAAAGAAAACGTTGATTTACGGTTCGTTATCAATGAAAATTTACCTCTGACCTTGGCCAGGCTCGCCCTGGTTGACGCAGTCCGTCAGGTACTCAGAAGCGGCCTGGCGATATTGGGGGTAAAAGCGCCGGACGAACTTTCATAATTCGAGCACATTGCTGTGACTTATCGATGTGTAACCTGCAAGGATTGGCAGGGAGAGTTTTGAGTTCAAAGGCGCCAGTGTATGGGTACTGCGAGAATGTCGCAAACTTCTGACCAAGCGGAGTCGGACGATCTGATTGCTGAATTGGCCCGGCTTATGGCCGAAGACGCCAAAGGCAGTTCGAATGCAAAACAGGGTTCATCGGATCAGGCAAAGCACGAGCAAGGCGGTGTCGATACGATCACGCGTCCAACCGGCCGTTCCCCAAGCGACCGTTTAAGTGCGACGCGTAAGACCGGTAGCCTTTATAATGACGGCGAGCACCCAGCGGGTGATGCCAAGCCGGCGCCGCGCGACGAGATTTCCGACAGACTTGCCGGGCATCTGCAGGACCGCGACAAAGCCTTCGAAGCTGACACACTTGGCGAGATCCACTCGATAACGACCGGAAAGAGCCGGGCAATTGAGTCTGACACTCCGGCCACTGGTCGCGGAGATGTGCCGCGCGATCCCATTGCGGAGCTGATTGCCGCGCAACTGGAACATGCCGCGCCGCCAGCCGAAGACCCTGAGCCGGAAACATCATTCAAAACCTCTTCGCAGTCATCCGACCGGTTTGGTGGCGAACCGCCGCATCCGGCTGAAGATGACACGTTTAATGAACCACCCGTTTTCGGGGTCAATACCGCGGGTCGCGACGAGAGCCGCTCCACAGCGAAGCGCTCAAGTGATCCGCTCGAAGAGATCGAAAGCCTGATCGGTGATGCGGTACGGGTCGGCAATCTGCCCGAAGAGCTCGTAGAACCGGAGGAGTCTGTAAAGAAAAAGCCGCGCACCGGTGAGGACCTCAACGATGCAGCAGCAGCAGCTGAGGCGGCTATTCTTGCAGCAACGGCAGAATCCAGCCGTGGCGTGACAACTGAAGAAACCGGATCAGCAGTAGACGAGCTCCAGGAAGCGATTGCACGTCAGCATGCGGCTCCTGAACCCGAGCTTGATGCTGATGAGGTTGTCGAACACAAGCGCAGCCTCGGTCAGCGATTGGTCGGACCGCTGGTAGCCGCTGGTCTGCTTGTCGCGATTGGCGGCGGCTTGTACTGGATGTTTGGTAACGGCGTGATCGATGATGGCGAAGCCCCCGTGCTGACAGCTGATTCCGCGCCTGTGAAAGAAGACCCGGAACCCGAGGTCGGCAACACAGCCGAACCGGCGCGCTCGATCGTTTTCGATGAGCTTTCCGGCGAAAATACCGGCGATGAACCGGCGCAACTCGTCTCCCGTGATCAGACTGACGGTGTTGCAGGAAACGATGTTGCCCGGGTGATTACCCCTGAAAATGTCGCTGAGACGATCGAAAACGGCGTTGCCGCGGCGGAGAATGTCGCTTCGGATGCAATCGACGATGGCATTGAAACCATCGAAAGCGGTCTTGCTAATCGCAAGGTGCGTACGGTGACCGTTCTGCCGGATGGTACGATTGTCAGCGGAGATGACGCTGTTGCCGGGGGTGAAGTGTTGCCTGTGGATCGGCCTAATGTGCCTGATCTGCCAGCAGAAGCTGAAACCGTTGCTTCCGAGCTTGCCGACACGCCGATTGTCAGCGAAACACCGAGCAGCGAACTGACAGCATCGAATGGCAATCTGCAGGCACTTCAGCCCGTTGATGAGGCCTTGCCGGCAGAAACTGTTCTGGAAACGCCTGCCGTTGGCGCAATCGATAATACAATCGACGCGCCGATCCCACGTCCGCGCCCGCTCAATCGGGCGGCGCTGGTGGGCGTTGAGAACCTTGTCACCAACAGTGTCAGCGCATCGCCTCAGCCGACCTCTAATGAGCAGGCAGTCGATCTGATCGCCAATATTGCCAATCAGGCCGTGTCGCAACCCGCCCAGCAGGTGCAAACCCAGCCGATACAGCCGCAGCCGACGCAGGTTGCGTCTGCAGCGCCGCTTGTCGATACGTCGAGTGCACCGGCATATGTGCAGTTGTCATCGCGCCGCTCGGAGGAAACGGCGCAATCGTCACTGCAGGAAATCCAGAGCCGTCATGGCAGCATCTTGAGCGGCGGCCCGCTGGAGATTCAGCGCGTCGATCTGGGTGAGAAGGGTATCTACTTCCGCGTCCGCATGCCGGCGAGCACGATTGAGCAGGCCAACTCCGTCTGCTCCAACGTCAAGCTCAATGGTGGCGACTGCTTTGTGAGAACCAACTAAGACACGCCGAACCATCGGATAGAGCCATATGGGCTGATGGCCGTGGGAATGTTTGTGCAAATCGCCGCAACACCCTACGCGCCCTTGACGCTGACGGGCTCTGTGGCAATGGTGAATCGAATAATTTGCACCCAATCGAGCAACTATGGTCAACGCCGACTCAGACTGGTTTGAGGACGACCGGCCGGATTCCGGCAATGGTGACGTTCTGTATGTCGATGTCGACGGCTATGAAGGTCCGCTCGACCTTCTGCTCGAAATGGCTCGGCGGCAAAAGGTCGATCTTGCCAGTGTCTCGGTCCTCGCATTGGCGGAGCAATATCTGGCCTTCATCGAACAGGTGCGTGAAAAACGCATAGAGATCGCCGCCGATTATCTCGTCATGGCGGCTTGGCTTGCCTATCTCAAAAGCCGATTGATGGTGCCGCAAACGCCGACGGATGAAGAGCCAAGCGGCGAGATGATGGCCGCAATGCTGCAATTCCGCCTCAAGCGGCTGGAAGCGATGCGCGCCGCCGCTGAAAAGCTGGTCAATCGGCCGCGTCTTGGGCGGGAAATTTTTGGACGGGGCGATCCTGAACCTATCGTCGTCACACGCAATCAGCTCTGGGAAGCGGACCTTTATGGTTTGCTCAAAGCCTATGCTACCCAACGTGAGCGCGGCGTCCCCAACGATTATGTGCTCAAACAGCGCAAGGTCTGGGGTCTCAAGGAAGCGCACGAGATTTTGCAGCGTCTGATCGGAGATTCAATGGACTGGGTGCCCATGGACACCTATCTGGCACAGTATCTGGAAAGCCCCGAAGAGCGGGCCACAGCGCTGGCGTCGTCATTCAGTGCCAGCCTTGAGCTTGTGCGGCAGGGCGAAATGGAATTGCGGCAAACGGTGGCGTTCGGGCCGCTTCTGATGCGCCGGCGTAAGGAAGATCGAGGCGGGCGTAATGAGTGAAGCTGCTGAAAACCATATCGAAGAGGAAACAACCGATCTTGCAGCGCGCAATCTGCGGGTGCTGGAAGCGTTGTTGTTTGCGGCGACCGAACCGCTCGCACCAGCTGATGTCGCGCCATATCTGAGCGATGAGGCGGACCTCGACGCACTTTTTGCTGAATTGAAGCAGATGTATACGGGCAGGGGGGTAAACCTCGTGGCGCGTGGCGATAAATGGGCTTTCCGTACGGCTGAAGATTTATCGTTCCTGCTGCGCCGGGAAGAAACCAATACGCGGCCCATGACCCGTGCCACGCTCGAAACACTGGCTATCATTGCCTATCACCAACCCACAACCCGGGCAGAAATCGAGGAAATTCGCGGCGTCGCTTCTGGCAAAGGAACGCTGGATATTTTGATGGAAGCGGGCTGGATTCGCATGCGTGGCCGCCGTCGGACACCGGGCCGTCCGGTCACCTACGGAACGACAGAGGCTTTCCTCGATCATTTCGGGCTTGAAGGGCTGACGGATTTGCCGGGCCTTGATGAACTCAAAGGGGCCGGATTGCTGTCCAACCGCTTGCCGCCCGACATGCAAATCCCCATTCCGTTCGAAGGGCCGCTGCGCGACGATGAAGACCCGCTCGATCCCGATGACCTGGGTGATAGCGACGAATGAACGCGCGCGAGGCGAAGAAAACCACGAAACCGGCGACCGATCCCGGATCGGCCTGGGGTGTGCGTGGTAGCACGGCGGTCAGCTTTGCCGCTGCGCTGTCATTTGATGCTGTTGAGGTGAGTCTTGGCGGTAACAAGATACTCGATGCGCTCGATCTGACGCTGACACCTGGCGAAATTGTCTGCTTGCTTGGCGAGTCCGGATCGGGCAAATCCACCCTGTTGCGCGTTGCAGCCGGAATTCAGCCGATCGAAGGCGGGGCCGTCAAAATCAATGACGAGATCGTCTCCAGCGCACAAAGAACAGTCCCGCCCGGTCAGCGGGGCGTCGGGCTGATGTTCCAGGATTTTGCGCTGTTTCCGCACCTGACCCTCATGGGAAACACGCTTTTTGGTCTTACAGGCCTGACACGGCGGGAAGCGGAAGTGCGGGCCCGCGCCGCGCTGGCGCGGGTTGGGCTCGCGGGGCGGGAGGATGATTACCCACATATGCTGTCTGGTGGTCAGCAACAGCGCTTGGCGCTGGCACGGACCATTGCGCCGCGACCGGGTATTATCATGCTCGATGAGCCGTTTTCGGGGCTCGATACACGCATGCGCGAAAGCGTGCGCGCCGAAACGCTGGCGGTATTGCGCGAAACGCATGCGACCAGCCTGATCGTTACCCACGACCCTGAAGAAGCCATGCTGCTGGGCGACCGTGTGGCGCTGCTGCGCGATGGACGTGTGGCACAAGTCGGCACCGCCGCGTCGATCTATCACACACCTGTTGACCTGGCGGCAGCCAGATTTCTGTCACCTTTGAGTGAAATTGAAGCGGTGGTTAAGGGTGGGCAAGCCGAGACGCCGCTCGGCATCGTGCCGACGCCCGATCGTGCCGATGGCAGCCGTGTGATTGTGGGCATCAGGCCGGTTAGCTCATTGCAATTGCTGCAAAAAGGTCCCGGTATACCGGGACGTATTGTCTCCCGCCGTGGCACGCTGGGTGTCGATATATGCGAAGTTCTGGTGGAAGGCGTCGAGCATCCGGTGCGCTTGCGGCAGCCGACAATGGACGGTTTGACGGTCGGTCAGGACATTTTCCTTCGCCTCAATACCGATCATGTCCTTGTTTTCGACGCGGAATAACAATATTTGTTGTTGTAGGAACTGACAGCAGTCAGATGAGAATTGGAGATTACATATGAATCCGGGACCGTGGGGTATCCTCATCATCGTTGTTGCCGTCCTGCTTCTTTTTGGCCGCGGCAAGATTGCCGGCATGATGGGTGAAGTTGCGTCTGGCATCAAAGCCTTCCAGTCCGGCATGAAGGACGAGGAAAAGCAGGCCCAGATCGACGAGAACAAAACCGTCGAAGCCGAGCCAACCAAGAAAAACACCGACGCCTGAACGCAAAAGGCTGCGATCTGCTGATCGACTGTCTGGCCATTCGGCCTGAGGACTTTTATCCATGCTGAGCATTGGCTGGCCCGAAATGATGATCGTTGCGGCTGCGGCGCTGATTATCGTCGGGCCGCGTGATCTGCCGGCTATGCTGCGTACAGTTGGCAAGCTGGCCGGACAGGCACGCCGCATGGGCAACGAATTCCGCCGCGAACTGAACAAGGTTGCGGCGGTTGATGATGTGACCAACATCAAAAAATCGATCACCCAACCGCTGAAAGATGTCCGTTCGGATATCGATAGCGAGTTCAACAAGATCACAGACAAGGGTGTGGAGCCCTCGGGCGTGCTCAAGCCCAAGGATCCGAACGCAGAGAGCGTTTACGACGAGATCAAGTCTGCCTCCGAGAAGAAGGAAACGTCTCTCGAAGCGGGCAAAAAATCCATGTCGGCTGCTTTTGCCGCCGCAGAGGAGCGGCGCAAGGCGCTTGCCGAAACGCAGCAGATAAAGGTGCCGCCAGAGCAGGCAGACGCCGAGGTGAAACCCGCCGAAAAGCCTGCTGCCAAGAAACCTGCCACCAAGAAACCTGCTACGCGAAAAGCGGCGACCAAGAAGCCCGCGGCCAAAAAAACCGCGACGCGAAAGCCCGCTGCGAAAAAAAACGCGACAAAATCGGCGGCAGCGAAACCGGCAACACGCAAAACGACCGCCGCCAAGAAGCCGGCACAACGCAAAACGGCGGCAAAGTCCACGGCATCGAAGCCCAAACCGTCTGCTTCGAATTCGGAAAAGGCGTGACGCTGAATGACCACGCCTGAAAAGATCGAAGACAAAACGACTAAGGATGAGGACGAGCTTGCAGGCACGGAAGCGCCGCTGCTTGAGCATTTGATTGAGCTGCGCAAGCGGCTGATCGTATCGCTGGCGGTGGTCGCTGTTCTATTTGTTGGCTGTTTCTTTATAGCCGATCAGCTGTTCTTCTTCCTGCTCGGACCGTTTGAGCGCGCGGCGGGTGGCATCGAGGCTGTGCGATTGATCTTCACCGCACCGCAGGAATTCTTCTTCACCAAGCTGTCGGTGGCGCTGTTTGCAGCCATATTTCTTGGTTTCCCGATTATCGCCGCGCAGATCTACGCCTTTGTCGCGCCGGGGCTCTATAAGAAAGAGCGGCACGCCTTTTTGCCATATCTGGTGGCCACACCGTTCCTGTTCCTGATCGGCGCTGCCGTGATGTATTACGGTGTTTTGCCGCTGGCGCTCGGGTTCTTCCTGTCGCAGGAAGTGGGCGGCGAGGGCTTGGCAACCATCGAGATGTTGCCGCGCGTCTCCGAATATCTGGGCCTGATCATGACGCTGCTGCTGGCGTTTGGTATCTGCTTCCAGCTGCCGATCGTCCTCACGCTTCTCGCCAGCATCGATATCGTCGATACCGCCAAGCTCAAAAGCTGGCGCAAATATGCGCTCGTCGCCATTCTGGTTGTGGCCGCTTTCCTGACGCCGCCCGATCCGATTTCCCAGCTCGGTCTTGCCCTGCCGCTGCTGCTGCTCTACGAGGTGTCAATCATCTCGGTGCGCATGGTCGAGCGCCGCAAGGCCCGCGCAGAAAAAGCCGAGCAGTCTGTTTAACGCCAAGGGCTGAACAATGTTCGATATCAAGTGGATTCGCGCCAACGCCGATGCCTTCGACCGTGCTTTGAAGAGCAGGGGGGCGTCCGCATTGTCCGCCGAACTGATCGCGCTCGATGACCAGCGCCGCAAAACCGTTCTGGCGATGAACGAGTTGCAGGAAAAGCGCAATGCGTCGTCCAAGCAGATCGGGCAGGCCAAGGCGCAAAAGGATGAGGAAAAGGCGCAGGCCCTGATGGCCGAGGTCGCCAACCTCAAATCCGAATTGCAGGCGCTTGAAGATAAAGAACGTCAGGAAACCGAAGCGCTCAACGCTGCGCTGTCGGGCATTCCCAACCTGCCGCTCGAGGGTGTGCCGGTCGGTGAGGATGAGGAGGCGAACGCGCCTTATTTCCGCCCGAACGAGTCTGAGGCGACACGTCCGAAGAAACCGTCACTGAGCTTTGCACCCAAGGAGCATTACGAAATTGGCGAAGCGCTGGGCGGCATGGATTTCGACACTGCCGCGAAGCTTTCGGGCAGCCGGTTTGTTGTGCTCAGAAGCGAAGTCGCGCGGCTGGAGCGGGCCATTGGCCAGTTTATGCTTGATCTTCATACCGAGGAGCACGGCTATATCGAAGTCCAGCCGCCTTTAATGGTTGAACCTGATGCGATGTACGGCACGGGGCAACTTCCAAAATTTGAAGATGACCTATTCCGAACCCAACGGCTCACATCTTCAGCATTTAAAGAAGTGATTGATAAGCTCGCCAAGGATTTGAAGACCGACACCTTGGCAGGGAATCGCAAATTTATAGCTAGGAACTTACCGAAGCTATCGTTTGCGGAGCTTAGTGATTCCGACATGCTGCGAAAAAAAGCAAAGGAATTGGTTGATCGAAGGTCAAAATTCGTCACCAAAAAACTGAGCAAAAAAATTAACTATCAAGCTGAGAAATTGCTCAGAGAGAACAGGCTTTATCTCATCCCAACCGCCGAAGTCCCGCTGACCAATATGGTCCGCGAGTCCATACTCAGCGAGGAAGAGCTGCCGCTGCGTATGACAGCGCTGACCCCGTGCTTCCGTTCCGAAGCCGGATCGGCTGGCCGCGATACGCGTGGCATGCTGCGCCAGCATCAGTTCAACAAGGTAGAGCTGGTGTCGATCACCACGCCGGAGACCTCCGGTGACGAGCATGAGCGCATGCTCACCTGTGCCGAGGAAGTTCTGAAGCGCCTTGGCATCCATTATCGCGTGATGATGTTGTCGACCGGCGATATGGGCTTTGGTGCGCAACGGACCTACGACATCGAGGCCTGGCTGCCGGGGCAGGATACCTACCGCGAGATTTCGTCCTGTTCGGTCTGCGGTGATTTTCAGGCGCGACGGATGAATGCGCGCTATCGCGATAGCGATGGCAAGCCGCAGTTCGTGCACACGCTGAATGGTTCGGGCGTGGCCGTTGGTCGCGCTCTGATCGCCGTTATGGAAAACTACCAGCAGGAAAATGGCAGCATCGCCATTCCGTCCGCCTTGCAGCCCTATATGGGCGGTAAAACCGTTATCGGCGGCAAGTAATGGCAGAACCGCTGCGCATCCTCATCACCAATGATGACGGCATCGATGCGCCGGGTCTCAAGATCATGCAGCAGATCGCTGCTGAATTGACCGATGACTGGTGGGTTCTGGCGCCGAAGAAAAACCAGAGCGGAGCCGGGCACCGGTTTTCACTCAGCCAGGAGCTGAAACTCCAGAAGCGTGCGAGCAATATCTATTTCATGGACGGTACACCTGCCGACTGCACTGTTATCGGCTGCACCTATCTTCTCTCCGACCGCAAGCCGGACATTGTGCTTTCCGGCGTTAATCACGGACAGAACCTTGGCGACATGATTCACTGCTCGGGCACCATGGCCGGTGCGCGCGAGGGCGTGCTGCAAGGTGCGCTGGGCATCGCCATGAGCCAGGCTGTCGATATGCATTTCAAGCGCGCCAACGAGATCGAGTGGAGCACATCCGCCAATTATGGCGCAGAAATCGTACGCGGCCTGCTGGCCGAAAATGTCGGCACCGACACCGTCTACAATGTGAATTTTCCCATGGCGGAAGAAGGCAAGACACCAACGTTGCGCGTTGTGCCGCATCAGCGCTATTCAACATCGCCGTTCCATTACTATCCAAGCCGGCGCAATGGGAAATTTTTCGTGGCAATCCCCGAGACGCCGCAGCCGCTGCATCCGGATCATGATTTTCATGTTCTGCACCACGAACATGCGATTACGATTACGCCGATTACGCTGAAACAGACCGACGACGCCGTTGCAAAACGGCTTGGTGAGCGCCTGTCGCTCACCCCGCGCGCCGCCCAGTAACCCGCGCTAATCGTTAACAATATCCTGCCGGCGCTTTAAACCCGTCTTTACCTTAACAAGTCTATGCTCTGCTCAAGTTGAGTACCGAGTATGAGTAAACTGATGAGTAACCTCGGATCCCGGAGATCGTTGAAAGCCGTTCTGGCCATTGTGCCGCTGACGCTTGCCACGGTCACGCTAGCAGGATGCACAAGCATGGGGAGCCGCATGTTCACTGACCCTGTTGTGACAGGGTCGGCACGAACGGCGGATACCGGAACAAGCCAGAACATGCCGCCCGTCTTGATCGCCCAGGCCAACACTTCAGCCAAATACTTGCCGCCCGCCGACATCGGTGGCGTACCCAACGCGTCTCTGTCTGCCGCACCCGCGCGGACAGGTGCTGTTGTTTCCCAGGATTTGCCAGACCTGGGGTCTTCATCTTCTTTGGGGAGCTCAAATCCAATGCCCGCATTACCTGACGTGTCACCAGTTGAGGTAGCCAGCAGCTCGAACGCGCAGCCGGCCGTCAAAACGCCGCCCAAGCTCAGCATCGTTCCGCAGAGCGCTTACACGCATATTATTGAATCGGGCGAGTCGCTTTATACGATCGCCCGCAAATACGGCACCACGACCGACGCTATCGTTCGCGCCAACGGTCTAGCGTCTGCTGACCGCATCTATGTGGGGCAAAAGCTGGAAATTCCAGGTGCAAATGGCCAGGTGCAGCAACCGAAAACCGACACGACGAAGGTCGCCAGCATTGCACCGGCTGAAAAGTCCGCACCGGTGACTGCGCCGCGCCAGAGCCTGCCGGTCAAGCAAGCGCCGATGACCAACAATGAAACGGCCAGCATCTCACAGGAAAAGCCGGCTGAAGTGACGACACCGGCCAGCAACGAGAATGCAGACAAGTTCCGTTGGCCGCTGAGTGGCAAGGTTGTCGCCGACTTTGCGGCCTCCAAGGGCACGGGTATCAATATCGAAGCCCCCGAAGGCTCCGCCGTCCGCGCTGCTGAAACTGGCACCGTGATTTATACGGGTAGTGCTGTCGAAGGCTATGGCAACCTGATCCTCGTCAAGCACGAGAATGGATATGTTTCAGCCTATGCTCACCTGTCGCAGATCTCGGTCGCCAAGGGCGATACGGTGAAGCGCGGTGACGCCATCGGCCTGACGGGCCGGACCGGCTCCGTGGCTACCCCGCAGTTGCACTTCGAGCTACGCAAAGGCGCAACACCGATTGATCCGGTACCGTTGCTGGCAAGCTAATAGAACGCAATTAAGGCCGGACGCTTAAACGCTCCGGCCTTTTTCTCCCGCAATATGGCGCACAAACTGAATGGCAACGCGGCCCGAGCGGGCGCCGCGGGTGGCAGACCACTCAATCGCGCGCGCCTTCAGTTCCTCTTCCCCGATATCGATGTTGTAGTGCGCGACATAGCGGCGGATCATTTCGAGGAATGTGTCCTGATCGCAATTGTGGAACCCGAGCCACAACCCGAACCTGTCGGATAGCGATATCTTTTCTTCCACTGCTTCGCTGGGGTTGATCGCTGTCGAGCGTTCATTCTCGATCATGTCACGCGGCATCAGATGGCGGCGATTGGATGTCGCGTAAAACAGCACATTCTGAGGCCGTCCGGACAGACCGCCATCGAGAATGGTTTTGAGCGATTTGTAGCTGCTTTCGTCCTTGTCGAAGCTCAGATCATCGCAAAACACCAGGAACTGTGCCTTCAAACCTGAAATCGCGCCCATCAGGACGGGAAGAGAGGTCAGGTCCTCGCGATTGATTTCCACCAGCACGAGCCGCTTGCCTTCTGGCAGTGCTTTGGCGACCTCCGCGTGCGCCGCTTTGACCAGCGAGCTTTTGCCCATGCCGCGCGCACCCCAGAGCAGGGCATTGTTGGCCCCGTGCCCATTGGCGAACTGCCTGGTGTTTTGCAAAAGCGTGTCGGCGGCGTGATCGATCCCGCGCAATAACTCAAGCGGTACGCGCGCGACCTCTGGCACTGGCACCAGCCGGGAACGAGTGCTGTCCCAGTGATAGGAATCGGCACCACCCAGCTCAACCGTATCGGCGCTTTGCAAGCCGGAGAGGGCAGACACGCCCTCCGCAATGCGCTCAACGGCAGATGCGATGCGTTCGAGTTGATCTTTTTCGGCCATGATGCGGCTCCCGTTCAGCTTTTCCACCACAATGTTGCACACTGCAATTTGCCGCGCACACTACAGAAAAGCCGCCCGCATGCGATAGGTCACTATCGCGCAATTGCGTTCGCTGGCGAAAAGGCGCACATAGCTTGGCAAATCGATGTCGCGCACATATAGTCCGCGCGATTTTGGGGCAGGTGTGCCCCTCGCAAAATCGTCAGCGTTTCCTATATAAGGCGTTTGGCGAAAACCGACTGAAGAGCCACAAGGAGCCCATTAATGTTTGTAACGCCCGCATATGCGCAGGCCGCCGGGGGAGCTGGCGCAGGCGACATTCTAACCAGCCTTGCACCGATCATCATTTTGATCGTCATCTTCTGGTTCCTTATTTTCCGCCCGCAGCAAAAGCGCGCCAAGGAACACCAGGCAATGCTGGCGGCCATTCGCCGCGGCGATACGATTGTCACCAGTGGCGGCATCGTTGGTAAAGTGACGAAGGTCACCGAAGGCGATGATCTCGAAGTCGAGATCGCCCAGGGCACCAAGGTTAAAGTCGTGCGCACCATGGTGACGGATGTGCGCTCCAAACCGGAACCGGTCAACGACAACAAGTAAGCCGGCCACGGGCAGCCGACGATCAGGATATAATTATGCTGCAATTCTCCCCAATCCGCACAGCGGTCATTTTCATTGTCGCCGTGCTGGGAATCCTGTTCATGTTGCCGAACCTTCTGCCGAAGGACGTCGTCAACAGCCTGCCCGACCCACTCCCAAAGCAGCAGATTGTGCTCGGCCTTGATCTTCAGGGCGGGTCGCACCTGTTGCTTCAGGTCAACCGCGAAGACATTATTTCCGAGCGGATCAGGGATGTACGCCGCGAGGCCCGCTCGGTGCTGGCCAATGAAAACGGCATCGGCAACATCATCACGACCGAGGGGACAACACTCGCAATCGAGTTGACAGATCCTGCCCGCACTGAGGAAGCGCGGGCGGCGATTGAGGGCTTGCAAACCGCGGTATCAAACACTGTTTTCGGCAATGGAACCGGCGTCAATGAGCTTGCCTTCGGAGAAACCGAGGATGGCCGCCTGACGATTACCCTGACGGATGAGGGCATTGCCCAGCGCATGTCTTCTCTTGTGACCCAGTCAATCGAAGTGATCCGTCGCCGTATCGACGAACTGGGTACGACCGAGCCAACGATCCAGCGTCAGGGACAGGATCGCGTGCTGGTTCAGGTGCCCGGGTTCGATGATTCCGCCCGTTTGAAAGACCTTATTTCCCGCACAGCGCGCCTTACGTTCCATCTGGTTTATCCCAGCATGTCTGCCGCACAGGCGCAGGCGCAGGGATTGCCGAGTGGAACAATGATTTTGCCGTCCAATGATGGCACCGGCGACGAGCTAATTTACGAGGAAGTGGCACTTGGTGGTGAGTCTTTGGTGGACTCACAACCCAGTTTTGATCCGCAAACCTCGCAGCCGATTGTCACCTTCCGGTTCGACACGCGTGGCGCCATCACTTTTGGTGAAATCACTTCGGAGAATGTAGGACGCCGATTTGCGATCGTGCTCGACAATGAAGTGATCACGGCGCCGGTCATCAACTCTGCCATCACCGGTGGATCAGGACAGATTCAGGGCAGCTTTACCGCTGAGAGCGCCAACGATCTCGCCGTGTTGTTGCGCGCGGGTGCATTGCCGGCAACTCTCGACATTATAGAAGAACGGTCCGTTGGGCCGAGCCTCGGCGCGGACAGTGTGTCGGCGGGTCTGCTGGCGGGTATCGTTGGTGCAATTGCTGTTATCACTTTCATGATAATCGCCTATGGCACCTTCGGCGTTTTCGCGAATATCGCGCTCATTTTGAATGTCACAATCATCCTCGGCGCGTTGTCCATGCTTGGGGCGACGCTGACCTTGCCGGGTATCGCCGGTATTGTGCTGACGGTTGGCATGGCCGTGGACGCCAATGTGCTGATCTACGAGCGTATCCGGGAGGAAATGACGGAAGGCCGGTCTGTTTATCAGGCTATCGAGGCCGGTTTCCAGCGGGCCATGGGCACCATTCTGGATGCTAACATCACCACGCTGATCGCGGCCGTTATTCTGTTTTTCCTCGGTTCCGGTCCCATCCAGGGCTTCTCCGTCACATTGGCGCTTGGTATCCTGACAACCCTGTTCACTGCTTATCTCGTGACCCTGTTCATCATTGGCCGCTGGTATGCCTGGAAGCGTCCAAAAACGCTGAAGCTGCAACTGTTTCGCTTCGTACCCGACAACACCAATATTCCGTTCCTTAACTGGCGCAAAATCGCCATCACCGGCTCGGTTATTGCCGGCCTGGCTTCAATTGGTCTGTTCGGTGTGCAGGGGCTTAATCTTGGCATCGACTTCAAGGGTGGCTCCGCCATCGAGGTGCAGGCCAAACAGGGCGAAGCCGATATTGGCGATATTCGCAGCCGCCTCAGCGGTCTCGATCTGGGCGATGTACAGGTGCAGGGCTTCGGTGCGCCTGAAGACGTGTTGATACGCATCGAAACGCAGCCGGGTGGCGACACCGCGCAAGTCGAAGCAGTGAACAAGGTCAGCGCAGCGCTGGATGAAAGCGGTTATGAGATCCGCCGGACGGAGTCCGTAGGACCCACGGTATCGGGTGAACTGGCGACCGCAGGCACTATTGCCGTGTTGGCAGCGCTTGGCGCAGTTTTGATCTACATCTGGTTCCGGTTCGAATGGCAGTTCGCCGTTGGCGCAATCATCGCAACCTTCCACGATGTGGTGCTGACGATCGGCCTCTATGCGCTTGTTGGACTGGAGTTCAATCTTTCGTCGATCGCTGCGATCCTGACGATAGTGGGTTACTCGCTCAACGACACCGTTGTTGTGTATGACCGTGTGCGTGAAACTTTACGGAAATTCCGCAAGCTGGAAGTCGTCGAGATTCTCAATCTGGCGATCAACGCGACCTTGTCGCGGACGACGCTGACATCAGTCACAACCATTCTGGCGTTGCTGGCGCTTGTGATATTCGGCGGCGAAGTCATTCGCGGTTTCACCATCTCCATGACCTGGGGTGTGATTGTCGGCACCTATTCGTCGATCTTCATCGCTGCACCACTTCTGTTGTTGTTCGGTCTCAAGACCCGGGAAGAAGCAGCCAAGCAGGAAGAGGAAAAGCGGGCCGACGGCGCCGCTGTATAGAATGGTTGAAGGCCAGGGACATTATCCCTATCAGGCGCCCATAGATGCTTATGGGAGCAGCGGCTTCCGATTTGCCGATATGTCGCACAAAGGCTCTGTGCTTTGCCTGCCAACAGGTATGCATGCCTGGGCACCTGTGAATCCGGAAGAGATATCGCTGAAGACACTGGCGTCTGTGCTTGAACTGGCCGACGATCTCGACGTGTTGTTCATCGGTCTTGGCAATGATATTCGCCCCATAAAGTCTGAGATACGCGATGCGTTTCGCGAGAAGGGGGTGATTGTCGAGGCGGTTGCCACTGGCAGCGCCATCAGTACCTACAACATCCTTCTAGGCGAACAACGCGCCGTCGCCGCGGCGTTGATCGCCGTCGAAGACGTGCGCCGCAGATGAGTGACGGCGACTATATTTCCGGCTTTCTCAAGGAACATGATCGGGATCGCTATCTTTCGAGCCTGGTTTTGCCGCATGAGAAACGCACCGAGATACAGGTGCTTTATGCCTTCGCCGCCGATGTTGCCGCCGTGCCGGCACGCGTTTCGGAACCGGGGCCGGGGGAGATCAGGCTGCAATGGTGGCGCGACATGCTGGAGGGTACGGAGCACGGCGCCGTGAGCGGTAACCCGCTCGCCGCTGCGATACGCGACATACTCGCCAAATACGAGATCCCAGCAACGCCACTTGTGCGCCTGGTTGCAGCGCGACGCTTCGACCTCTATCAGGACCCCATGCCGGATGTGGCAACCTTCGAAGGATATGCGGGCGAAACCGTTTCGGTTCTCTACCACTACGCCGCGTTGATTCTAGCCGATGGGCAGGAGCCGGAGACCGGTGATGCTGCCGGTCATCTCGGCGTGGCGCATGCGCTCATCGGGCATATGCGGGCCTTCAGCTACAATGCAGCGCATGGCCGCATTTACTTGCCGACGGATCGGTTTTCTGCCGAAGGTGTGTCCGAACAGCAGATTTTTGTCGGAAAACCCAGTCCGGAACTCGCGCGGACCTTTGAGACGTTCAGGCACTTAGCCACGGATCATCTTGATAAGGCGAGGGCGGCAATCTCGGACCTTCCCAAAGCTGTACGGCCTGCATTTGCACAGATTGCCATTTTGCAGCCGCAACTGAAGCGCATCAAAGCGCCATTCACCGACGCAGGCATCCCGGCCGATATTGCCGATTGGCAAAAGATCGCCCGATTGACATGGTGGACGCTGCGAAACGGGTGAACGACAGGGCGAGGGGAGCGTCGTGGATTATCTGACACCGGACTTTTCACAGACACTGCGGCGCTTTCCGCTAGCCATATTACTGTCCGCGCTTGCCGCCGCGGTTTTCGTGGCATTCAACGATGACCTGCTGACTACAGACAATGAGGCATGGGAGCGCGCCACCATTGGCCTGATGACGGCGGGAGCCTTTGCCGTTGCCGGACGATTGTTTGCCGAGAGCCGCGATGATCATCCATGGCTGGCGATTTTCCTGTCCTATGTGCTTCCGGTCCTGGTCGTTTTGCTGTTTCAGGTGCGCGACAGCTTTTACGCGGCACCGTTTCTCCTCTTCCCGGTGAGCGGGCTGTGGATGTCTATTGCGGCGTTCACGCGCTGGGGCGGGCGGGATGAACGCGATGACATTCAAAACCGGTTCTGGTGGCTCAATCATCGCGCCGTCATCACCGGTATTATTGCGCTGGCGGGTTTTTTGCTCATCGCCGGGGGCATGCTTGTTATCGACCGTTCTCTGGCATTGCTGTTCAACATCGATACCAGCGCATTGCTGATCGATACCGTTCTGCCGGTTTTCGGCTTGTTTTTCGCACCCGTTTACTGGCTGTCGACGATTCCGGCGCTCGATGATTTCGAGCAGAAAGATATGACGGAGCCGGACTTTCTGTCCCGTGCGATAGGGTTTCTCGGACAATTTGTCCTGACGCCGCTCTTGCTGATCTATGCGGCCATTCTGTTTGCCTACACGGTGCAAATTCTCATCCAGCAGCAATTGCCCGAAGGCACGCTTGGCTGGATGGTGCTGTTCTTCGTGGTGGCTGGAGCGGCCAACTGGCTGGTGCTCCATCCGCCCTTTATGCGGGCGCATAAACTGGTCCAGTTGTTTCGTGCCTACTGGTTCTGGCTGACGCTGTTGCCAATTGGTCTATACGCGCTCGCCGTCTGGACGCGGATCGGTGCCTATGGCCTGACCGATGAGCGCATGCTGCTGATCGCGGGCGGTCTGTGGGCGGCACTGGTCACACTCGCGTTTCTGTTGCGGCGGTTCGCTGATATCCGCCTCATTCCCGGGATTGCGGCATTGGTATTGCTCATTCTGAGCGTGGGACCTTGGAATATGCAGCAGGCGGCCATTTGGGATCAGAGCAGGCGGTTGGAAGCGGCGCTTGATGCAGCAGGTTGGCGTCCCGATACTGACGGCACGGAATGGAGCGCAGAGCTCGCCGCTCAAGCCCGCGGTGCGTTTTACTATCTCTCGCGCAGCGAAGGCGAAGATGAACTGCGGTCAATCCTCTCGGCGCGTGGACTTGAATTAGCCTCAACCGCTGACGTTTCCGGCCAGTTGGAGCGCCTCGATCTGCCCCCTGAACCAGCACAGACACGCCGGCTTTGGGCCTACACTCAGGCAGCAAGTCTTGCTGAACCGATCGATCTATCGGACACGCCGGTCTTGCTGGGCCAGGTAAACATTGGCGTCGAACGTACCGGACAAATCGGAGCCTGGCAGTTGAGCCTATCAAATGGTCAACTCATAGCGACAGATGCGCAAGGGCAGTCCGGATCTGCTGATTTATCGGTCTGGAGGACGCGTCAGGATAGGCTCAATGGACTGGTGACTGATCCGGTATTGCGCATCGACACGCCCGACCGTGCACTTGTGCTGATCGTCAACTACGCAAGCATGGGCGATGGGCCGGAGTCGGCTTACACCGATATCTCGGCACAGGTTTTCACCGACCGTGCGGACTAGGTCCAACCCGCCAGAGTTTCCAACGCCCGGCCGGTAATCGCCATTTTCTTCGCGCGCGCCTTGTCCTTGCCGCGCCAGCGCTTCACGCCTTCCGGTTTGGTGAGTGTCACCGGCGGGAACAGACCAAAATTGACATTCATCGGCTGGAAGCTGCGTAGCTTTGCGCCTTCGTCACCAATGTGGCCACCCGTGATGTGGCCGAGCAGGGCGCCGAGTGCGGTTTCTACCGGTGGCAGGTCCTGCGTGGTGCCAAGCGCATCCGCAGCGGCAAGCCGTCCGGCGATGAGACCTATGGCCGTGCTTTCCACATAGCCTTCAACCCCGGTCATTTGTCCGGCGAATCTGAGTCGTGGATCGGCCTTGAGACGCAGATCTTGGGTCAGCACCTTGGGCGAATTCAAAAATGTGTTGTGATGCAGGCCGCCGAGCCGTGCGAACTCCGCATTCTGCAGGCCCGGGATCATACGGAAGATTTCCGCCTGTTTGCGGTATTTGAGCTTGGTCTGGAAACCCACCAGGTTCCACAGCGAGCCCAACGCATTGTCCTGCCGCAGCTGAACGACCGCATAGGGTGGCGTGTCCGGATCGTTGGGATTGGTCAAGCCCACCGGTTTCATAGGCCCGTAGCGCAACGTCTCGCGCCCGCGTTCGGCCATGACTTCGATAGGCAAGCAGCCATCGAAATAGGGCACGTTTTCCCATTCATGGAACTGGTGCTTTTCCGCTGTCAGCAGCGTGTCGACGAAGGCGTTGTACTCGTCCGCGTTCATCGGGCAATTGAGATAATCCGCACCTGTGCCCGCCGGTCCGGGTTTGTCATAGCGCGATTGCGCCCAGACGATGGAGCGGTCGATGCTGTCATAGTGCACAATCGGTGCAATCGCGTCGAAGAACGACAATGCGTCCTCACCCGTCAGTTCCTGTATGGCTTTGGCCAGTGGATCTGAGGTCAGCGGGCCGGTGGCGACGATGACATTGTCCCAGTCTGCCGGGGGAAGCCCGGTGATTTCCTCGCGTTGTAGCGTGATGTTGGGATGTTGGGTCACAGCGTCAGTAATGGTTTGTGAAAATCCATCACGATCGACAGCGAGAGCGCCACCCGCGGGCAAGGCATGCTTGTCTGCTGCCTGCATGATCAGGGAGCCGCAACGCCGCAATTCCTCATGCAACAACCCCACTGCGTTCATCTCATGATCGTCGGAGCGGAAACTGTTCGAACAGACGAGTTCTGCAAGTCCCTCTGTCAGATGCGCATCGCTTTTTTTGTGGGGCCGCATTTCGTGCAGGATGACATGAACACCACGCTCGGCAGCTTGCCACGCAGCTTCTGATCCGGCGAGGCCGCCACCGATCACATGCAATACATTGGGGGAAGAATTTGTCATGGCGCGCTGAGTATCAGGGCATTCGACCCTGCGCAACGCGATAGTGCCGATTTGGAAAACTGGAAGGGCAGCAGGGTGTCGATTGCCTGAATGAAGCGCCTGCAATCAGGATTGGTGACGATATTCAGGTCACCAGAAACAAAAACACTCGCTGTCGGTTTAAACAGCGAGTGCTCGGAATTTTATGCGCGGTGCGCGCGGTGTCAGGCCAGCCTTACAGAGCGCTGGCATGATCACGGGCGATACGCTGAATGTCGGAACGGTTGATGCCGAGATCGTCGAGTGAACGGCTATCGAGCGAATTCAGTTCCCGTACAGTCTGCTGGTATGCAGCCCATTTCTGCAAAGTCTTACGTACGTTCATGATTGGTCTCCTTTGTTGAACACCCCCTATTTAGGGGAGTGAAGTGTAAATGAGCAGGGGTCTTTTTTACATTCCACCCATGCAGTTAGTGCATGGCGCTTGCCTAAATAGTTAAGAAGTAACTAACGCGACGCACGGCAGCCATGCGTGTCTTAAGTCCAGGTCGCGCACACTTGGGTATTACTTGTCGAACAGACCGCGGGTCATGTTTGTGAAGTCCGGGCCGCTTATACCCAGAGCATCGTTTTCACGATTTGACGGCACCTGCATTTCCCGCAGCGCTTGCCGGACATTCATGAGGCGCTTGGCGCGCCAGACGGCTCGAACAAACATTGTGTCATCCTTGAAGGTTCATTTGGGCGGACGCTACCTGAATCGCAAGGTGCCGCCCACGCCTCTTTCGGCAAGCCGGTCATGCGCAAAACGCATGGCAACGCCATCAAGCTGACATAATAGGAGAAGGGCGCCGTTATTCAGCCGCAGTGCCGATCCGTGCGCCGCGTTGGACCATGATTTCTTTGAGGAACCGGCCCGTATGTGAGGCCGGCGTATCAATAACGTCCTCCGGTGTGCCGACTGCAACGATTTCGCCGCCGCCATCACCACCTTCAGGTCCGAGATCGATCACCCAGTCAGCCGTTTTGATGACTTCCAGATTGTGCTCAATAACGATCACGGTATTCCCGGTCTCCACCAGCTCGTGCAGGACTTCGAGAAGCTTGGCGACATCGTGGAAATGCAGGCCGGTTGTCGGCTCGTCGAGCATATAGAGAGTGCGGCCCGTGGCGCGTTTGGAAAGCTCGCGGCTGAGTTTCACCCGCTGCGCTTCGCCACCGGACAGGGTGGTCGCCGGTTGTCCGATCTTGATGTAGCCGAGTCCCACCCTTTGCAGTGTGAGCAGCTTGTCGCGAATGGACGGCACGGCAGAGAAATACTCCACGCCCTCGTCGACAGTCATGTCGAGCACATCGGATATCGACTTGCCCTTGAACATGACTTCAAGCGTTTCGCGATTGTAGCGTTTACCCGCACACACATCGCAAGTGACATAGACATCGGGCAGGAAGTGCATCTCGATTTTGAGAACGCCGTCACCCTGGCACTTCTCACAGCGCCCGCCCTTGACGTTGAATGAGAACCGGCCCGGGCCATAGCCGCGCGTTTTCGCCTCGGGTAAGCCTGCGAACCACTCGCGGATTGGCGTGAATGCACCTGTGTAGGTCGCCGGGTTGGAGCGGGGTGTCCGCCCGATAGGGGACTGATCGATATCGATGACCTTGTCGAGAAACTCCAGGCCAGTCAGGCTTTCGTGCGGTGCCGGATTGAGACGCGCGCCATTCAGGCGACGGGCGATGGCCTGATACATGGTATCGATCATCAGGGTCGATTTGCCGCCGCCGGACACGCCAGTGATCGCGACAAACATGCCGAGCGGCACATCGACATCGACATTTTTGAGATTGTTGCCAGTCGCGCCCTTGAGGCTGAGCTTGCGTGTGTCGGATGGTGTACGGCGCTCGGCGGGTACTGAGATGCTCTTGCGACCTGACAAATATTGCCCGGTCAGGCTATCCGGATGATTGAGGATGTCCTGCGGGGAACCCTCAGCAATAACTTTACCGCCATGTACACCGGCACCAGGCCCGATATCGACCACATGGTCGGCTGTCAGGATGGCATCCTCATCGTGTTCGACGACGATCACTGTATTGCCGAGGTCGCGCAACCGGCGCAGTGTTTCGAGAAGCCGCGCATTATCGCGCTGATGCAAACCGATCGAGGGTTCGTCGAGCACATAGAGCACACCTGTCAAACCCGATCCGATCTGGCTGGCCAGACGAATACGCTGGCTTTCCCCACCCGACAGCGATCCCGAGTTTCGCGACAGCGTCAAATAGTCGAGACCCACATCGTTGAGGAAGTTCAGCCGCTCGCGGATTTCCTTGAGAATGCGCTCGCCGATCTGTTTCTGGGTGTCTGTGAGCTTGTCGGAAAGCGATTCAAACCAGCCCAGAGCGGCCTTGATCGACATCTCGGTGACCTGGCCGATATGCAATCCGGCAATCTTGACCGCCAGGGCCTCCGGCTTCAGCCGATAGCCGCCACAGGCCACACAGGGCGCTTGCGACATATATTTCTCGATTTCTTCGCGCATGCCTGCGCTTTCGGTTTCCCGGTAACGCCGTTCGAGATTTCCGATAACACCTTCGAAGGGCTTCTTGGTGCGGTAGGTGCGCAGGCCGTCATCATAAAGGAATTCGATGGGCGTCTTGCCGCTGCCATAAAGAATTGTCTCCTGAACGCCTGCCGACAGATCGGCAAAAGGCATGCCGAGCTTGGCACCGAAATGGTCACAGACCGCCCGTAGCGTCTGGATGTAGTAGGGTGCCGAGGTTTTTGACCAGGGGAGAATGGCTCCATCTTCAAGGCTGAGGCTGGCATCGGGGACGACCATATTCGGATCGATTTTCATCTCGGAACCAATGCCGTCACAGGTCGGGCAGGCTCCGTGAGGATTATTGAATGAGAATAGGCGAGGCTCGATTTCAGCAATCGTAAACCCGGAAACCGGGCAGGCAAACTTCTCGGAAAAAGTCAGCCGCTCATTTTCGCCATTCGAATCTTGTTTGTCGGCGAATTCAGCAATTGCAATGCCATCAGCGAGTTTGAGTGCAGTTTCAAAACTGTCGGCAAGACGGCCGGCGATTTCCGGTCCGACAACCAGCCGGTCCACAACCACCTCGATGTCATGTTTGAGCTTCTTGTCGAGCGCCGGCGCGTCTTCAATTTCATAGAAGGTGCCGTCGATCTTGACCCGCTGAAAGCCCTTCTTCATCAGCTCGGCCAGTTCTTTGCGGTATTCGCCTTTGCGGCCGCGTACCATCGGCGCGAGGAGATAGAGGCGTGTACCTTCGTCCAGCGCCATGATCTTGTCGACCATTTGCGACACGGTCTGGCTCTCGATAGGCAATCCGGTCGCGGGCGAGTAGGGGGTGCCGACACGGGCAAAGAGCAGACGCAGATAGTCATAAATCTCGGTGACGGTGCCCACAGTGGAGCGCGGGTTGCGCGAGGTTGTTTTCTGCTCGATTGAAATTGCTGGTGAGAGCCCCTCGATGCTCTCCACATCCGGCTTTTGCATCATTTCAAGGAACTGGCGCGCATAGGCGCTCAACGATTCCACATAGCGCCGTTGCCCCTCGGCATAGATAGTATCAAATGCCAGCGATGACTTGCCCGAACCGGACAGTCCGGTCATCACAATCAGCGAATCCCGCGGCAGCGTCAGATCGACTGATTTGAGGTTGTGTTCCTTGGCACCACGGATCGTGATTTCGCGGTTCTGGTTTGCCGGCATGTGTATTCCCGTAGGGCTGCGCCAGCGGCAACATCACACCGTCGGCAAATCAATGAGAACATAAATGGAACAAAGTGGAGTCTGTCAAGGGGCGCATCCACTGTGTAGGCCTGAGTATAGGTAGCGGCGTAGCGACTTCCAATAGGCTGCGCCAAAAGCACCCTGACATCCACTGACAGAATTCGTCAGGATGGTTTGAGAATTGTCTTTATCCCTGCCAACATCGGGTCCAGCAACCAGGCGCTAGATTGACATCAGTGCCCGATCATGTGAACATAAAGAGAACAAATAGTATTTGGCGTCTGCCTGTGTGAATCTGTGAACACTGCCATTTTGACCACATGGCGTGGTGCTTTCGCGTTATGGTGCCGCCAAATTCGGCTCCGGTGAACAGGGGCACACAATAAGAGAAACAGGGAAGTAAAGATGGCTGGCAGTGTCAATAAAGTCATTCTGGTAGGTAACCTCGGTGCGGATCCGGATGTGCGCAGCACGTCGGATGGGCGGCCGGTGGTCAACCTCAGCGTGGCGACATCCGAGAGCTGGCGCGACCGCAATTCGGGTGAGCGCCGCGAGAAAACCGAGTGGCATCGCGTCGTGATTTTTTCCGAAGGATTGTGCCGCGTCGCCGAGCAATATCTGCGCAAGGGCTCCAAGGTCTATATCGAAGGCCAGTTGCAAACACGCAAATGGCAGGACCAGAACGGGCAGGACAGATATTCCACCGAGGTTGTGCTTCAGGGCTTCAATTCAACTCTCACCATGCTTGACGGACGTGGGGAAGGTGGCGACACCGGATTCTCCGGATCGCGCGAGAGTGGACAGAGCCAGCGGCCACAGGCCGGTGCACCGGCCTTCGAGACCGGCGGTGCGGATGATGATATCCCGTTCTAGGCTGAGAATTGCGGCTGTTGTTACGACCGGCTTGTTGTCGATCGAAGCGATGGCCGGTGAAGCTGATGTGCTTGACGTGCAGGTCGCGCGCCAAACCGACGGCACTTACCGCTTCGATGTGACCGTTGCCCATGTTGATACTGGCTGGGATCACTACGCTGATGCGTTTGAAGTGGTTGCGCCCGATGGCGAAGTGCTGGGCGTCCGTGAGTTGCTACATCCTCACGTTGATGAACAGCCGTTCACGCGATCACTTGGCGGTGTGGAGATACCGGAAGGCGTCACCAAAGTAACCGTCAGGGCGCACGATAGTGTGCACGCATATGGCGGCGCAGTGCTCGAAGTGAATGTGCCAACTGCATCACAATAAAAAAAGCGGCCCGCAGGCCGCTTTTGTTCGGGAAAGCTGAGCGAAACAGCTATTTGGCAAACGGTACGTTTGCCGTGATCTTGTTGCCCGTCGAAATTTCAGTGATGGCAAAATCGATCTCGATATCGCCGCTTCTCAGTGCGATACCTGCATCGACCTTATATTCCTCGCCGTCTTCCGCATTGCGATTACGCAGTTGGAAGGCAACAGACTGTCCGCGGCGGCGGCCGATGGCGACACCGGAGAACGAGGTGTTGGATGACATCACAGCTTCGAAGCGGTTGTTCTCAGCGATGTACGCCATTGTGCCTTTGATGGCGAGATTGCCACCGGCAAGCGTACAGCGACCGTCATAGTTGACCTTTGTCGTATCTGCGCTCTTGATGGCGAGCTTGCACACAACGGTCTCGGTGCCTGCGGAATTGGTCGTTGTGCCGCGGCCACGCCAATCGCCGATATAGGATTTCAGCAAGTCAATATCTGCCTGGGCAGCGCTGGCGGTGGTGACCGCTGCGTCGGCACTCAGGAGCAGCGAAGCCGCCATAAGAGCCTTAAGCAATCGATTCTGACGGTTCATTTCTTGTCTTCTCCGATCGGTTGAAAGAATCGCCGCCCCGCGAGCAGCAAGGAAGGCAGAACAATAAGATCGCCTATCAATGCCAAAATGAATGTTAACACCGTTAGTGTTCCAAATAGGGCAACAGGCGGCAGTGATGAAAATACAACAATAAAGGTGCCGGCACACAGAATAAGCGTGGTCGCAACGATGGCGGGTCCGATACGTTCAAGTGTCAGTGTAACCGATTCTTCATGCGAAAGTCCGCGTCGTCGCGCACGCTGGTAGGTGGCAAGGAAGTGAATCGTGTCGTCCACGGCAATGCCAAATGCGATGGTCAACGCGATCACTGTTGTGAGCTGCAGCCCCGCGCCAGACAGATACAAGTAAAGCTCAGTGCCTAATATCGGCAGGAAGTTCGGTATGATCGACACCAGGGCGATACGCCAGGATCGAAACGCGAAGCCAATGATGAAAATATTGACGACAATCGCGATCGTCAGACCGTTTCTCAAACTCCCGATAATCTCTGTGCTGGCAAATGCGGTGAGAACATTGAACCCGGCAACCTGAGCGCCTTCGATACCAGCCGCTTCCAGCGCCGCATCGGTTTCATTTACGATCTTGCGCAGTTCTTCCGATTTCACCACGGTCGGCAGGAAACCGGTCACCAGGGCCTGCATGTTGTCGTCGGTGACAAACCGCCGCTTCAGGAAAGGGCCGACAGCATTGAAAATCTGCTCGCGCGTAAAACCACTGTCTGAATAGTGTGTGAAGCTTGCCGCCGAGATGACTTTCCCCGGTCCAGTCTGCTCTTCCAGAATCTCGTGCACGCGCTGGATGAGGGCAAAGTCGCCATCAGTCACGTTGTCAACGCCGTCTTTTAGTGGCACGCGGATGTAGATCGGCGCAACACCGCCAACACCCTCGTCAATACCTTCTGCTGTTTCCAGCGCCTTCGAGTCTGAGGGCAGGAAGTCATCAAAATCAAAGCGCGGCTGCATTGCGAAATGCGGATAGAACAGCCCAAGCATCACGATGACCGCAACGATGGACAGGATAACGTGGTACCGTTCTGTTAGGAATCGCGCCACTGGTATCGGCGCTTCCACAGCAATGCTCATGCGTTCGGGTGGCTTGTAACCCAGTCGCACCGCCAGCTTCAGCATTAGTGGCAGGAAGGTCACCAGCGTGACAAAGGTGATGCCGATAGCAACGATGCCGGAATATCCAAATTCCTCGATGCCTTGACCTTGCGTGATCGTCAGGCTGGCAAAAGACACCATCGTCGTGATTGTGGTGAGTGCCGCGGCTGGCGTCACGCGCAACACGGCTTCCTTGATCGCGTCGTTGGGGTCCATGCCGTCCCGCCATAGCCGCAGCCAGGTGAAACAGAAATATATACTCTCCGCGAAGGCAATCACCAGTACCAGTGTTGTCACAATGTTGGTGAGGAAGGTGAATGAGCCGAACATCATCGTGACGACGCCGACGACCCACAACACGGACAGGAATGGTGTCAGTGTCGCCAAAACTGCGCCCCAGAAGCTTCGCAGCGCCACCAGGCACATGACAGCTCCAACAATGAACCCGACAATGGAGAAAATGATCTGATCATTGATGCTCGCGTCGAGGATTTCTGTTTTCCAGACCGGTGGCCCGGTGAGTTCAACCGTGATCTGATCGTCAGTATAATATTCGGCAAGCTCGCGCAGTTCGGCCAGCATTTCGGCTTCGCCAGGGCCATGCGTAAGCTCCTGATCCGGGAACATAATCATGACCACACCGTCGAGATCGCCAACGATGAGGTTGCGCATCATGGGGTCGTTTTGGCGCAGGTCTCCCAGCGCCGCCGCGACTTCCTCGCGGGTCTGCATATTCTCAGGCACCGCAGGCACCGTCTGGTTGTCGGGTGCAGGTTTGCGGAGCGAGAAGGGAGATAGGGTGCCGACCGCATAAGAACTCAGCTCAAGATCGAATGCCAGTTCGCGCAATCGCTCGAGGACTTCGGGATCTGTCAGGTTTGGAGAGGTCGCCAGCAGGTAGGCGTCATTCTCGAATGTGCCGAATGTCTCCGACAATGCCTGATAGCGATCATACATCTCACCGGAATTGCGATAGACGCGCAGAATATCGCCATCGACCGAGACTCTGGGAAACTGTGCAATGCACAAGGCGGTGAAGGCCAAAACGGCCACAGCAAGCGCAATTGGGTACCGCAATGTCAGCAGTCCGAGGCGCTCTAACCCAAATCCAATTGACAAGAAACAACTCCAGTTCCGGCAAAATTGCCGGAATTTGTAGGGGTTTGCGCTGATTCCGTCCAGCACACCGGTTGCAATTGGAAACGATCGCATACGGAGAAACCGGCAGGGCCAGCAATTTTATGAAAGATAAGTTCAAATTCGTGAACAAATTGAATATGTTATGTAAAGACTTTCCCAACCTTGCAATCAACTGTGGATGTGTTCCGCCAGAACCCGGAAAACACGTGAAAAATTGGTGTTTTGTGCCGGAATCGCCTAAACTGCAGAACGACTAAATCAAAGAAGAATCAGTGCTGTGACAGACACGCCAGAGAATGAAGACGGTTCGCCGTCCGCCTCCGATATCGCCCCGGTCTCCATAACCGACGAAATGCGCAAATCGTACCTCGATTACGCGATGAGCGTGATCGTGTCGCGGGCTTTGCCCGACGTGCGGGATGGGTTGAAGCCGGTGCATCGCCGTATCCTTTACGGCATGCACGAAATGGGCATCGACTGGAACAAGAAGTATGTGAAATGCGCCCGCGTCACCGGTGACGTCATGGGTCGTTACCACCCGCACGGCAATGCCGCGATCTACGATGCGCTGGCACGCATGGCGCAGGACTGGTCGCTGCGGCTGCCACTGATCGACGGGCAGGGCAATTTCGGCTCCATCGACGGTGATCCGCCGGCGGCGGAACGTTATACAGAGTGCCGGCTGGAGAAAGTCGCGCATTCACTGCTCGACGATCTCGATAAGGAAACTGTCGATTTCCGCGACAACTATGACGGCAATCTAACCGAACCAACTGTTGTTCCAGCCAAGTTTCCCAACCTTCTGGTCAACGGTGCTGGCGGTATTGCTGTCGGCATGGCGACCAATATTCCGCCGCACAACCTCTCCGAAGTCATCAATGGCTGCATCGCGCTGATCGACAATCCTAACATCTCGCTACTGGAGATGATGGAGCATATTCCGGGTCCGGATTTCCCAACGGCTGCGTTTATCCTCGGGCGTGCGGGTATCCGCTCGGCTTATGAGACAGGCCGCGGTTCGGTGATCATGCGGGCGCGCGCGACCATCGAAGAAATGCGCAATGATCGCGAGATGATTGTCGTCACCGAGGTGCCTTATCAGGTGAATAAGGCGTCGATGATCGAAAAGATTGCTGAGCTTGTGCGCGATAAGCGCATCGAGGGCATATCCGATATTCGCGACGAGTCCGACCGTCAGGGCTATCGCGTGGTCATCGAGTTGAAGCGCGATGCCAATGCCGAGGTGATCCTCAACCAGCTCTATCGTTTCACGCCGATGCAGACATCGTTCGGCTGCAACATGGTTGCGCTTAACGGCGGCAAGCCGGAAGTGATGAACTTGCTCGACATGTTGCGGGCGTTTGTCGCTTTCCGTGAAGAAGTTGTCAGCCGGCGGACCAAATTTTTGCTGCGCAAGGTGCGCGACCGGGCCCATGTGCTTGTCGGGCTTGCCATCGCGGTGGCCAATATCGATGAAGTGGTCAATCTCATCCGGCGCGCACCCGATCCGCAGACGGCGCGGGAACAGTTGATGGAGCGGCGCTGGCCCGCTGCTGATGTTGAAGCCCTGATCCGTCTCATCGACGATCCGCGGCATCGCATCAATGAGGACATGACCTACAATCTGTCCGAAGAGCAGGCGCGCGCGATCCTCGAATTGCGTCTGGCACGGTTGACAGCGCTTGGCCGTGACGAGATCGGCGATGAGTTGAACACAATCGGAGAGGAAATTGCCGATTATCTGGATATCCTGGCATCGCGCCAACGCGTGCTCGATATCGTCAAAGACGAGCTCGCTGCCGCCCGTGATGAATTCGGCACACCGCGTCGCACCGAGATCACCGAGGGTGGTCCGGATATGGAGGATGAAGACCTTATTGCCCGTGAGGACATGGTCGTCACTGTTACCCATGCCGGTTATATCAAGCGCGTGCCGCTCTCGACCTACCGGGCGCAGCGCCGGGGCGGCAAGGGCCGATCGGGCATGGCAACGCGTGACGAGGATTTTGTGGCGCGGCTGTTTGTGGCCAACACCCACACGCCGGTGCTGTTCTTCTCGTCACGCGGGATTGCCTACAAGCTCAAGGTCTGGCGTTTGCCGGTTGCAGCGCCGCAGGCGCGCGGCAAGGCGCTGATCAACATCCTGCCTCTGCAGGAGGGCGAGCGGATTACATCGATCATGCCATTGCCCGAGGACGAAGAAAGCTGGGGCGATCTCGACATCATGTTCGCGACGACGCGCGGCACCGTGCGCCGGAACTCACTGGCCGATTTCACCGACATTCGCGCCAATGGCAAGATTGCCATGAAGCTCGAGGACGATGATGGCATTCTGAGTGTCGAGACCTGCTCGTCCAGCGATGATGTTCTGCTGACAACAGCACAAGGGCAGGCGATCCGGTTCCGCGTCGACGATGTGCGCGTCTTTGCCGGGCGCAACTCAGTAGGTGTGCGCGGTATCAATCTGGCGGACGGCGATGCCATCATCTCTATGACGATCCTGAGGCACTTCGATGCCACTCCGGAAGAGCGTACGGCCTATCTCAAAATGAGCCGGGCCATGCGTGGTGAAACCGAGGAGAACGGTGATCTCGAGGCCGAGGCCGAGCCCGGATCCTTGAGCCAGGAACGCTACGCCGAAATGAGCGCAGCCGAACAATTCGTGCTGGCGATTTCCGAACGCGGCTACGGCAAGCGCACCTCGAGCTATGAGTATCGGGTCACCGGCCGTGGCGGCAAAGGCATCACCGGCATGGCGATAACCGCCAAGAATGGCCTCATCGTTGCATCCTTCCCGGTCGAGAATGACGACCAGATCATGCTTGTGACCAATGCTGGCAAGCTGATCCGGGTGCCGATCGAAGGCATTCGCGTCGCTGGTCGCGCCACACAGGGCGTGATTGTCTTCCACACGGCGGATGAGGAGAAGGTGGTTTCTGTCGAACGCATCTCCGAACCCGAAGATGAGGAAGAGATAGAAGCGCTGGACGCAGGTGACGGAGAACCCGGTCGCCCGGATGCACCGCCCGCTGCGGATGAACCGCCTGGCGACGAACCGCCGTCAGACGAATAGGATATTATTGGCGGCGGCAGCTATGCCGCCGCACTTTTTTCTGCGATCAGGATCACCGGCTCTGTCTGGTGCGCTTTGTAGGCCGCAACTACGTTCTCAAACTTTTCCTTTGTCATTGCGCCTGTTAGCAGGTGCAGACCGACCGGTGGCGGACCGCCAGCTTCCGCAGCCGCTGCAAAGGCCTTTTCGTAGTAATCGTTGGCATAATCTCGCAGGTTCCGTTCGGCGACGACGGTCATGCCTGCATCTTGAAGATATTGCGCCGTGTCATCGCGCGTCCGGACGAAACTTGCCGCCTCATTTTCCGCCCATGGCATGGGGAATGGAATGCCGTCCGCCGGTCCTTTCATCACATCGAAAACGCAAAACCGCCCACCAGGCTTCAAAGTGCGCGCGACTTCTTGGTAGAAAGCCGCGCGGTCAGGAACGTTCATGCCAACGTGGCAGGTAACAGCGGCGTCAAAAGTGCTATCAGCAAAGGGCAAGGCGAGAACCGAACCGGTGACAAAGCTGCACTTACCTTCTAGTCCGATACGGTGTGTCAGGTCCTTTGCAATCTCTACATATTCCGGTGTCAGGTCGATACCCGTCACCTGGCAACCATGTTCGGTTGCCAGCGCACGCGCCGTTCCGCCGAGGCCGCACCCAGCGTCCAACACATGCCAATGCGACTTCGGTGCCAGCATCTCGAATAATTGCAGGGTCGCATCTCGTCCCGCAGTATGAAATTCGTCTACCGGCGCCAGATCCGCGATCGTTGGCTTCTCCGGGTTGCCGCCAGCGGCTTTTACACCGCCGAGAATAGTCTCCAGCAATCCGGCGTGTCCGTAGTGCCGGGCGACATCCTGTTCCAGTCTGGTTTGCATGGCTTCTCTCCCTTTGGTTCCCTGGAGTGAAGCCTAGCCAGGTGCTCGGCGTCTTAAATAGTACAAAAAGTGTAGTTTTAATCGCGAGGCAGCGGCGTTAGGCTTTGACAAATGTGAGAGGTGGACAATGAAAAGCTACGGTCAGTTTTGCCCGGTAGCAAAGGCTGCCGAACTATTCTGCGAACGCTGGACGCCACTGATTTTGCGCGATCTCGCAGCTGGGTCGACGCGATTTTCGCACTTGCAAAAAGGTGTGCCGCTCATGTCGCCGACCTTGTTGTCGCGCCGGTTGAAACAGCTCGAAGCGGAAGGCGTTATTGAACGACGCAAACCGGAAACGGGTAGGGGGTGGACTTACCATCTCACCGAATCTGGTCGGGAGTTTGTGCCGCTGGTCGAGAGATTAGGCGTTTGGGGGCAACGTTGGACCCGCCGGGAACTGGCGGAAAACGAGGTTGATCTTGGTCTGTTGCTCTGGGCGATGGAGCGCAGCGTTAAAGCGGACGCGTTCGGGAAGTCACCGGCGGTGGTGCATGTGACCTTCACGGACCAGCCACCGAACAAGCAGACCTGGTGGTTTCTCAATGAGGGCGACACCTGCGAACTGTGTGTCGAAGACCCTGGGTTTGAGGTCGATCTTTATCTCACTTCCACGCTACCGGACATGATTTACATCGTGCGGGGTGATTTACCGGTGTCGCGCGCACTCGGCACCGAACGTCTTGAAGCTATGGGGCCGACTGCGCTCAGGCGCAAACTCAATGCCTGGTTCAACCTCCAGCCGCTCTATAAGGTGCAGCCCGCACGGCCCGAACTGGCCGCCACCTAGTTTCCGTCAAGACAGGCGACACCTTCAGGTGTACCCAGCCAATGCGGCCTGTCCGGCCACCAGTGAATGTGTTCGGGTGCCGGGAAATCCGGGTCCGCGAAGTGACCCACATTCATGCCAACGCAGTCCGGCAGATAGGCTCCGGTCAGAAAATATCCGCCCCCGCCGCAACGTGCACAACGGTAGACTTCGGTACCGGGGCCACCGGTCTGCCACATCATCGTTTCACCGCTCACGTGTTGCATTTGGCTTTTGGGAAACCAGGCTGTGAAGGTCATTACACTGCCCGATGCGCGCTGGCATTTGGTGCAGGTGCAGGCGTGCAAATGTTCAGGATCGCCTGTGAATTCGATCGTTAATTGCCCGCACTCGCATTCAGCTATTCGCTTTTTCATATGCATATGCCTTCATGTTATTCGTGCTGACCAGTTTATGACGGTGCAAAAAGCTTCTTGCAATTTAGGCCAATCTGGGGATGGCTTTAAAGCTGCAAACGGAGAATTTTCATGTTCGAGCCGAGCCTGTTGATCACCTATATCGCCGCCTGTTTTATCTTCTCAATGGTGCCGGGCCCGTCGGTCACCGCCGTTCTCGCAAATTCACTGTCACGCGGTACGCGCGCCGGTTTCCTTGTCATTCTCGGCACCGAAATATCGATGCTCTCGATGGTATTCATCGTTGCCCTCGGGCTGGAAGCGGTGGTGCAAATGGTTGGCGGCGCCTTTTTCTGGATCAAGCTGGCCGGTGCGGCTTACCTGATCTGGATCGGGTGGCAGATGTTCAACGCCAAAGGCGGATTGAACATCGAAAAGAAATCGACGGTTAAATCGGATTTTAGCCTGATCATACAGGGTTTCATGATCAACTGGAGCAACCCGAAAACGCTTCTGTTTCTTGGTGCCTTCCTGCCGCAGTTCGTCAATGTCGCCGAACCGGCTTTTGGGCAGATCATGGTGCTCGGCCTGATCGTCATGGCGGTCGCGACACTAACGGACGCTGTTTATGCCATTCTCGCCGGCCGCGCCCGGCATGTGCTTAATGCCGCACGCGTGCGCATGCTCAGCCGCATTTCAGGGGTTATCCTGATGGCGGGTGGCGTCTGGCTTGCCTTACAGCGCAAGGCATGACAAAAACCCCGCCATGAGCAAGCTTGTCGGGTTTTATCCCGGTTCGTTCGACCCGGTTACAAACGGTCATCTCGATGTTATCGAGCGGGCGTGTAAGCTTGTCGACACGCTTTATGTCGGCGTCGGCGTCCATCATGGCAAACAACCCATGTTGCCGGACGCAGAGCGCATGGAATTGCTTGCGCAAACCTGTGGCCCGATAGGGGCACGGTCGGACACTGAAATCCACATCGCCGACTTCGACGGTTTGATGGTGCATGCGGCCCGCAATCTGGGCGCAACGCTCATCATTCGCGGTCTCCGCGACACCACTGACTATAACTACGAAATGCAGATGGTCGGCATGAATTCCCAAATGGCGCCGGACCTGCAGACTGTATTTGTTCCCTCCAGCCCACATGTGCGGCACATTTCCGCCACGCTTGTGCGTCAGATCGCGGAAATGGGTGGCGACATCGCTGCCTTTGTCCCCGCAATCGTACTCAAGGCACTCAACAAATAATGTTTTATTCTGCCACGCGCGTCGGCCGCTTTGCCGGAATTGTTCTGTTGGCGCTTGCCGCTGTTTTCTTTGCTGCACCCAATGCTCTCGTCAGCCAGGTTCAGGCGCAGGAGCATGACACCGTAAATCTGACACTTGAGCTGAAAGATGGCCCGGTCGAGCTTGAGCTTTGGCGCGATGTTGCACCGCAGCATGTCGAGCGCATTGAAACGCTCGCCGCTGAGGGTTTTTACGATGGCATCGTCTTTCACCGCGTGATCGAAGGCTTCATGGCCCAGACCGGCGACCCCACCGGCACGGGCGCAGGCGGTTCCGATCTGCCGGACCTGCCGGCTGAATTCTCCAATGAGCCGTTTGAGCGTGGGTCGCTCGGCATGGCGCGCTCCCGGAACCCGAATTCCGCCAATTCGCAGTTTTTCATCATGTTTGCCCCGGCACCGCACCTCAATGGCCAGTACACCAATTTCGGGCGCGTTGTGTCCGGCATGGAGTATGTCGACGCCATCAAGATGGGCGATGCTGCAGCAAACGGTCTGGTTGAGAACCCCGATAGCATTGTATCGCTGAAACCAGCAGACTGATCCAAGCACCTAAAAGGAAGACCAATGTCCGACGATCCCGAAAACACGATCCTGATGGAAACCAGCAAGGGCGATGTCACCATTCGCCTGCGCCCCGACCTTGCGCCTAGCCATGTTGCGCGGATAAAGGAACTGGCGCGGGAAGGGTTTTATGACAACATCGTCTTCCATCGCGTGATCGACGGGTTCATGGCCCAGGTGGGTTGCCCGAAAGGCAACGGCACCGGCGGGTCGGACAAGCCGGACCTCAAGCAGGAATTCAATGCCGAGCCGCATGTGCGCGGCACCTGCTCGATGGCCCGCACGGCCAACCCCGACTCGGCCAACTCCCAGTTCTTTATCTGCTTCGGCGACGCACCGTTCCTCAACCGGCAGTACACGGTCTGGGGTGAGGTGGTCTCGGGCATGGAAGCGGTCGATCAGCTTGAGCGCGGCGAACCCGTCCGTAACCCGGACAAGATCGTCTCGATGAAGGTTGCGGCAGACGCCGCATAAACCGGATATTCGCGATGCGTGTTGATGCGTTCGATTTCGAACTGCCGCCAGAGCGTATCGCGCTACACCCAGCAGAGCCGCGCGATAGTGCGCGGCTTTTGTGTGTCCAGCCGGGGCAGCCGCTTGAGGATCGCGTGGTCACCGATCTGGTGGACCTGCTTAATCCCGGCGATGTGCTTGTCGTCAACGATACCCGCGTTATCCCCGCCGAATTAAAGGGCGAGCGCCATCGCGGCGAATATGTCGCTTCGGTCGCGTTCAATCTGCACAAGCGATTAGATGATGAGAGCTGGGCCGCCTTTGCGCGCCCGGCCAAGCGGCTGAAGGCCGGGGATCGTCTCATATTCGGTGAGGCAGAAGATCGCGCCTGCGCGCTGCAAAAGCTTGAAGCAACTGTGGTGTCGGTGGAAGACGGCGGGCAGGTGCTCCTCAAGTTTGACCTCTCAGGCCCGTTTCTTGACGAGGCGATTAAGTCACACGGCGCCATGCCGCTGCCGCCCTATATCGGCGCCAAGCGCGCTCTCGAGGAACGGGACAAGTCCGACTATCAGACTGTCTATGCCGAACATGACGGGGCTGTTGCCGCGCCGACTGCTGGTTTGCATTTCACAGATGAGTTGCTGCAGCGTCTTGAGGCCAAAGGCATTGCTATCGAGCATGTGACCTTGCACGTGGGTGCAGGTACGTTCCTGCCGGTCAAGACCGAGGATACTGACGACCACCAGATGCACGCCGAGTGGGGCGAGGTTTCGCCCGAAGTCGTTGCGCGATTGAAGGAAGCCAAAGAGCAAGGCGGCCGCATCGTCGCTGTCGGCACCACCAGCCTGCGCCTGCTCGAAAGCGCTTGCCGTGCCACGGGCGACCTGCAGCCCTTCACGGGAGACACAGACATCTTCATCACGCCGGGATATGCGTTCAAAGCCGTCGACGTGTTGATGACCAATTTTCATTTGCCACGCTCGACGCTCTTCATGCTGGTTTCGGCCTTCTCCGGACTTGAGACCATGCAGGCAGCTTACAAGCACGCCATCGAGAACAACTATCGTTTCTATTCCTATGGCGATGCCAGTCTGCTATTCCGCGCCTGAGTTTTCGCGGGAGCATGTATGACAGCGTTCAAATTCGATCTGTTGCAGACTGACGGCACAACCCGCCACGGCGTGATCACAACATCGCGCGGCGACATCCGCACGCCCGCCTTTATGCCCGTAGGCACCGCAGCGACTGTTAAGGCGATGTATCCTGAACAGGTGCGCGATACCGGTGCCGATATTCTCCTCGGCAACACCTATCACCTGATGCTGCGCCCCGGTGCGGAGCGGGTTGACCGGCTGGGTGGGTTGCACACTTTCATGGATTGGGAGCGTCCCATTCTGACAGATAGCGGCGGCTTTCAGGTGATGTCGCTGGCCAAGCTGCGCAAGCTGACCGAGCACGGCGTCACCTTCAAGTCGCACATCGATGGCTCGTCACATGAGCTGACGCCGGAACGCTCCATCGAAATCCAGATCCTGCTGGATAGCGACATTATCATGCAGCTCGACGAGTGCATTCATCTGCCGGCAGAAACCGCGGAAATCGAACGGGCGACGGAATTGTCGCTGCGGTGGGCTGAGAGGTCGAAACAGGCTTTCGGGACGCAGGATAAGCGGGCGCTGTTTGGCATTGTGCAGGGTGGGGACGACGCTGCGTTGCGCGCGCGCTCGGCTGCGGGGCTCAAATCCATTGGGTTTGATGGCTATGCGGTAGGTGGTCTCGCGGTTGGTGAGCCGCAGGATGTGATGTTCCGCGTGCTGAATGAGGTGACGCCGGAGCTGCCACAGGATAAGCCGCGTTACCTGATGGGCGTCGGCAAACCGGACGATATTCTCGGCGCCATTGAGCGCGGCATCGACATGTTCGATTGCGTCCATCCCACCCGTGCCGGCCGGCATGGCCATGCCTACACGCGCTATGGGGTCATCAATCTCAAAAACGCCCGCCACAAGGACGATCCGCGTCCGCTAGATGAGACATCTGACAACCCGAATTGCCGCCGTTTCTCTCGCGCCTATCTTCATCATCTGGTAAAGACAGAAGAAATATTGGGTGCGATGATCCTTTCGCAGGTCAATCTGTTCTATTATCAAGAGCTTACCGCTGGCGCCCGAAGCGCCATTGCAGACCAGAGGTTCACCGATTTCGCGGCTGAAACCCGCGCCGGCTGGGCTGCGGGCGACTTGCCACCCATTGGGTAGAAAGAGCAATAAATGTCTGATTCAAAAAATAAATCACCATTTGCAGGCTTGAACAAACACCGCAAACGCCTGAGCGATACGCCGATGCGGCAGATGTTCGCGGAGGATCCGGGCCGTTTCCGTGCTTTTTCGGCCAGTTGCGGCGATATTCTGCTCGATTACTCGAAAAACCGCGTCGACGCCGATGCGATGAAAGCCTTGTTCGATCTTGCCCGTTCGGCTGAGGTCGAGAAACGGCGCGATGCGATGTGGGCGGGTAAACCCATCAATATCACCGAAAACCGGGCCGTTTTGCATATGGCGCTGCGCTACGGCGGCGATAAGCCGGTCGAGGTGGACGGCGAGGATGTGATGCCCGGCGTGCGCGAAGTGCTCGCACACATCAAGCAGTTCTCAGACAAGGTCCGCGACGGCGTTATCCGCGGCAAAGAGGGTGACCAATTCACCGATGTTGTCAACATCGGCATTGGCGGTTCGGACCTCGGTCCCGCGATGGTCACGCTAGCGTTAGAGCCCTACACCCGCAAGAATTTGCGGGCGCATTATGTGTCCAATGTCGATGGCGCGCATATGCATGACACGCTCAAGCGTCTCGACCCCAAAACAACGCTGTTCATCGTCGCGTCAAAGACGTTCACCACCGATGAGACCATGACCAACGCCCACACCGCCCGCAAATGGGTGGCTGAGGCGCTTGGCGATGCGGCGGTGACGGATCATTTCGCTGCGGTTTCCACCAATCTCGAAGCCTGTGCCGCATTCGGTATTGCTGAAGACCAGATCTTCGGGTTCTGGGACTGGGTCGGCGGACGTTATTCAGTCTGGTCCGCGATCGGACTGCCAATTGCCATTGCCGTCGGGTACGAGAATTTTGCCCTGTTCCTCAAAGGCGCCGCGACAATGGACAGTCATTTCCGCACGGCACCTTTGGAAGAAAACCTGCCGGTTATCATGGGCTTGCTCGGCGTCTGGTATCGCAATGTCTGGGGCTTCGCCACGCACGCCGTGTTGCCGTATGACCAGCGCCTGTCCCGTTTCGCGGCCTATTTGCAGCAGCAGGATATGGAATCAAACGGCAAATCCGTGACACTTAACGGCAAGCCTGTCGAGTATGAAACCGGTCCCATTGTCTGGGGTGAGCCGGGCACAAACGGGCAGCATGCGTTCTACCAATTGATTCATCAGGGCACCTCCGTGATTCCGTGTGATTTTCTGGTGGCCGCCGAGCCTCAGGAAGATATGCCGCCGCATCACGCCAAACTGGTCGCAAATTGCTTTGCGCAATCCGAAGCGCTGATGCTGGGCAAGACCAAGGAAGAGGTTGTCGCCGAACTCAAGGCCTCAGGCCTCGGCAAGTCCGAAATCAAGGAACTGGCGCCGCATAAGGTCTTTCCCGGTAACCGTCCCTCCAACACATTGCTTTATCGCAAGCTCGATCCAGCCACGCTGGGCCAGCTGATTGCGCTTTACGAGCACAAGGTGTTTGTGCAGGGCACGATCTGGAACATCAACTCATTCGACCAGTGGGGTGTGGAGCTCGGCAAGCAATTGGCCAAAGCATTGCTGCCGAAAGTCGAGGGCGACGTCGACGGCAATGGGCATGACAGCTCCACGCAAGGGCTGCTCGCTTACTACCATCGTATGCGCGGTTAGAGCAGGTCACTATCGCGCGGAATCGGTTGGCCTGCTCGCATTTTTGAGTGGTCGTGTTTCCGAACCGAATAAGTGGGATCCACTTTTCTGGAAACACTCTAAAACCTTTTTAAGGCTCAATGTGCAATAGCTGGTTGACAGCGGAGCATCCGTCACTATGTTCCGCCGCATTCCTCGGGCGCCCGTAGCTCAGTGGTAGAGCATCCGACTTTTAATCGGATGGTCGAAGGTTCGAATCCTTCCGGGCGTACCATCTTTCCAAAACTCTCAGATAATCGGCTCTCGGCCTATTCCGGCAAGGCACGTCCCACATAGGGCACGGTCAGGCAGGAAATGCCGACACGCTCCATACGTTGGCAAAGCTCTTCGGCATGGGCCTGGTCAGTGATCGGGCCAGCCACGAGGCGCTGTTGCTCTGCACCGGCATTGCCCGATAGCAGCGGGCCCAGCCCCAAAAGCAACGGCCCCACCTTGTTGGTGATATCTTTCCAGGCCAGATAAGCGTCTTTGACGGTCACCTGCGGTCCGATAGCAATGCCGTAGGATGCCTCATGTTTCAGCGTCGGCGGTGAAACGTCTTTTCCGGGCACAACCGGTAGTGGCTGTGGCGGGACACCGGCTGAATAGCTGGCGGCTTCCGGCTCCATCGGTTGGTCCTGGTTGAGCGGGGTTTGTTCGACGAGAACGGTTCCGCCCTCGGCAGGTACTTCCTCGCCATCAGGATTATCGATTGACGATGTGATAGCCGACAGGTCGATGCCGGTACCATCGGGATTGGCACTGATAAGATTGGGCAGGGTGCTTTCCAGGGCACCAACCCTGCGCGTGACAGCCCCCTGGTCTTGTTCGGCCAATGTCAGCTTGGTCATCAGGCGGTCATTTTCGGTGCGCATACGCGCGGTCTCGGCCTGCAATTCTGCAACCTGTGAACGCAAATGATTGAGGCTGCCGCCATCAACGCGGGTGGAATGGAGACCTGCAGTCAAGTTTTCGGGGAAAATTGCAGAAAGGTTGGCGCCAAGCACAGCAATTGCGCCGAAAAACAGCGCAACCACACCCCAGAATGTTACGTCCGACTGGCGGACAGGATCTTGGTAATCCGTCAATTTGGCCCCGATCATCGACGAATCATTGCTTTATTCGAATACATTAGCACTGTTTGCTCAGGTTATGACCTTGGCAACCTCCGCATGCCATAAAAAGGCAACAAACAACGCCGAAATGATCGGTTTGGAAAGACGACATGACACAATTGACGATAATTGTACTGGCTGCGGGCGACGGCACGCGTATGAAGTCCAGCCGCCCCAAGCTCCTGCATCCGGTTGCCGGCCTGCCGATTATCGGTCATGTGCTGCGCGCGGCCATGGGCAGTGGAGCGAGCGACATCGGTGTGGTCACCGCGCCAGAGCATGAAGCAGTCCACAATGTCGTCACCGCGATTGCCCCAAAGGCTCGCACATTTGAGCAGTCCGAACGGCGTGGCACGGCCCACGCTGCCATGGTGGCGGAGCCGCTCTGGAAGAAGGCAAAAGGCTATGTCGCCATCGTCTATGGCGATCATCCGCTGCTGACACCGGACACGTTCAAGCTCATCACAAAGCGCCTCGATGCTGGCATGGATGCGGCGATTCTGGGATTCGAACCCGAGGACCCGACCGGTTATGGCCGGTTTATTACCGAAGGCGACAGGCTTCTGGCGATTCGCGAGCATAAGGATGCGAAAGCGGCTGAACGGCGCATCGGGTTGTGCAATGCCTGCATTCTGGGTTTCAAAGCTGACGTTTTCCGCGATGTGATTGCCAAGGTCGGCGACGACAATGCACAGAATGAATTCTATCTCACCGATACGGTGGAGATAGCCAATACTGAAGGTTATGCCGTCGGCTACGCAGTCGCACCTTGGCAGGATGTTCTCGGCGTCAACTCTCAGGCGCAGCGGGCAGATGCTGAAGCACTTTATCAGGCGCGTTTGCGGCAAAAGATGATGGCGGGCGGCGTTATGCTGGTTGACCCGGCGACTGTCTATTTCTCGTACGATACCGTGGTCGCGCGCGATGTGGTCATAGAGCCGCATTGTTTCTTCGGTCCCGCGGTCGAAGTGCTCAATGGTGCGCACATCAAGGCGTTTTCCCACCTCGAAGGCGCGGTGATCGGGCCCGGTGCTGAGATTGGACCTTACGCGCGGCTACGCCCCGGTGCAGATATTGGCGAGGGGGCCAAGGTCGGCAATTTCGTCGAGGTCAAGAATGCCAATGTTGGCCCGGGCGCAAAGTTGAACCATTTGAGCTATATCGGCGATGCTGACGTTGGCACGAAGTCTAATGTCGGTGCTGGCACGATCACCTGCAACTATGATGGCATCAACAAGCACCGCACGAATATCGGTGAAGGCGTGTTTGTGGGGTCCAATTCCTCACTTGTCGCGCCCGTGACGCTGGGCGATAACGCCTATATCGCCTCGGGCAGCGTGATCACCAGTGATGTACCTGCAGGCGCGGTCGGTTTTGGCCGTGCGCGTCAGGAAAACAAGGACGGTTATGCCGCCCAATTGCAGAAGCGTGCCGAAGATTTCAAAGCCGGCAAGACCAAAAGAAAAACAAAAAAAGGGTAAGAGCGCATGTGCGGGATCGTTGGCATAATCGGCACAAAACCGGTTGCGGATCGCATTCTGGAGTCGCTGAAACGGCTTGAATATCGCGGCTATGACAGCGCGGGTATCGCCACGGTCACTGATGGTGAAATTTTGCGCCGCCGGGCCGAGGGCAAGTTGCAAAACCTTGCGCAGAAGCTGAACGACGATCCGCTGGATGGGCTGATCGGGATCGGTCACACCCGCTGGGCGACTCATGGCGCGCCAACCGAAAACAATGCCCATCCCCATGTCACGGAAAAGGTGGCAGTGGTGCATAACGGCATTATCGAAAATTTCCGCGAGCTGCTCACCGATCTGAAGAAAGATGGCTACACGCCAAAGACCGATACCGACACGGAATCGGTCGCGCTTCTGGCGACGCGTGAGCTCGATCGCGGCGCCGATCCTGAAACCGCCGTCGCCAACATCGTTGGCAAGTTGCAGGGTGCGTTTGGCCTGGTCTTTCTATTCAAGGGAGATGATCGGATGCTCATCGCGGCCCGGCAGGGATCGCCTCTGGCAATCGGTGCAGGCGATGGTGAAATGTATTTCGGTTCCGATGCCTATGCACTGGCACCACTCACAAATCGCATCACATATCTCGAAGAGGGTGACTGGGCAGTCATCACACCAGATGGTGTGACGATTCGCGATTTTAACGGCAAATCGGTGAAGCGGGAGGAAAGCATTTCCGCCGCTTCGGCTGTGCAGGTCGACAAGGGCAATCACCGCCATTTCATGGCCAAGGAAATCTACGAACAGCCCGTCACGATTTCGCAGACTTTGGCGCACTACACTGACATGACGACCGGTGATGTCGCGATCCGTGAAAAACTGCCGTTTGATTTCAAGACGATGAGCCGTCTTAATATCGTTGCTTGTGGCACGACTTATCTCGCCGGATATGTCGCCAAATACTGGTTTGAGAAGTACGCGCAGCTGCCAGTCGATCTCGATGTCGCTTCGGAATTCCGCTACCGCGAACCGCCGTTGGATGACAATGGCATTTCACTGTTTATCTCCCAGTCGGGCGAAACAGCGGACACTCTGGCAGCGCTGCGCTTGTGTGCTGAACGCAAGCAGACCATCGCCTGCCTGGTCAACGTACCGGAATCGACCATCGCTCGTGAGTCCGACGTGGTCTTTCCAACCCATTGCGGGCCGGAAATTGGCGTTGCATCCACCAAAGCATTCACCGCGCAATTAACGGCGCTGGCGTGCCTGGCGATTGCGGCGGGTCGGGCGCGTGGCGTGCTTTCTGCCGATGAAGAAGGGGCCATGGTCAAGGCGCTCGAACACGTGCCAAGCGCCGTGTCTGATGTGCTTCAACGCGAGAACCAGATCGAGGAGCTGGGTAAAAACCTCTCCCGCGCCAAGGATGTGCTCTATTTGGGGCGCGGCGTGATGTATCCGATAGCGCTTGAAGGCGCGTTGAAGCTCAAGGAGCTGTCATACATCCACGCCGAGGGCTATGCGGGTGGCGAACTCAAGCATGGCCCCATCGCGCTTGTGGATGAGGACATGCCGGTGATTGTCGTCGCGCCTTCCGATGCGCTGATGGACAAAACCTTGTCCAATATGCACGAGGTGGCGGCGCGGGGTGGTCAGATCATCCTGATCACCGATGCGGCAGGCGCGGAAGCGGTTGTCGACGACAATATTGAAACGATTGTCATGCCGACGGCCGACAGTTTTGTCGCGCCCATTGTCTCCGCAGTAGCTGTTCAGTTGCTGGCCTATCACACGGCGGTCTTCATGGGTACGGACGTCGATCAGCCCCGTAATCTCGCCAAATCCGTGACGGTCGAATAGGCAATTGGAGTCTTTGCCAATAAAATCAGCGAGAAATCGCTGATCTGGCCCTCGATCCGTTTGCGATTGAAAACGAACGTCCTATATTAACTCCAGTAACGGCGCGGATCCACGAGAGGTTCCGGCCGCGGAGTTGGAGCCCGCCGACGTGAAGAATCCGGAAAACGAGCCAAACGAACCTGGTCAACCAACCGGCCATCCCTTCGTGCGACGGATTACGAACTATTTTCTGACCGGCCTGGTGATTGCGGGGCCCATCGGCATCACACTTTACATCGCCTGGTGGATCATTCGCGTTGTCGACGATTTCGTCAAACCGCTGATTCCGCCGCAATACAATCCCGATACATATCTCAGCGTGCATGTGCCCGGATTCGGGCTGCTGGTGGCGGTGATTTCCATCATGCTGCTGGGCTTTCTGACTGCCAATCTGGTTGGGCGCAGCGTTTTCCAGATGGGCGAGAAGCTGCTGTCGCGGCTGCCGATGATTTCGTCGCTTTACAGCGCGCTAAAGCAGATTTTTGAGACCGTGGTTACGCAAAGCAACCAGAGCTTCAAACTAGTGGGGCTCATTGAATATCCGCGCAAAGGCATCTACGCGCTGGTGCTTATTTCAACCGAGGCAAAAGGAGAGGTGGCAGGGCATGTCACCGACGATGAAGCGGTCATGAGCTGCTTTTTGCCAACAACGCCCAATCCCACCTCAGGCTATCTGCTATTCGTGCCGAAGAGTGACGTCATCATTCTGGACATGACGACCGAGGAAGCGGCCAAAATGATCATCTCCGCCGGATTGGTCACGCCCGAATACCAGAAGAAAACCGCCAAACTGGCGGCGCAGGCAAAGGCCAAGGCCAAAGCCGAAGAAGAGACACAAAAGGCAGATACGCCGAAAACGGACGCCTAGCCCGCCCGAATGAGCGGGATCGCAAGATCTTTCCGAAACACATAAAGTAGCGTCCGCGCTGCGTCGCCGCGCGGGCCACTGAGCGTTGGATTTTCATCGAGCAGCTGTTTGGCGTCGTCATGCGCCCAATCCAGCAAATGGCGGTGAATGTCGGGCTCGACCAGCCGATAGCCAGGCATGCCAGATTGCCGCGTGCCCATGATGTCGCCTTGGCCGCGCAGTTCGAGATCACGCTCCGCGATGACAAAGCCATCCTCGGTGCTCTTGATGGTTTCCAGCCGTGCCTGCGCCGTTTCACTGAGCGGTTCCTTGTAGAGCAACAGGCAGGCGGAGCGCTTGTCACCACGGCCGACGCGTCCACGCAACTGATGTAACTGCGCCAATCCGAACCGCTCGGCGTGTTCGATGATCATGATGGTGGCGTTGGGGACATCGACCCCAACCTCTATGACCGTCGTAGCGACAAGGATCTGCGCTTCGCCGGATTGGAACCGCGCCATCGCGGCATCTTTTTCAGAAGCGCTCATGCGGCCATGGACGAGCGCGACTTTGTCGCCAAAGACCTTCCGCAATTCGGCAGCGCGATCCTCTGCGGACATTGCGTCCAGGTTCTCGCTTTCCTCCACCAGCGGGCAAACCCAGAAGGCTTGGGCGCCTTCGGTGACGCGTGCCTGCAGGCGCGCAATGACGCGGTCATATCCTGAAATCGGCAAGACCGCCGTTTCGATGGGCTGCCGCCCGGCTGGTTTCTCGCGGAGAATGGACACAGCCATATCGCCAAAGTGCGTTAGCACCAGTGTGCGCGGGATCGGCGTCGCCGTCATGACCAGCAGGTCCGTATGCTTACCCTTGTCGGACAGTGCCAGACGCTGATGCACGCCGAACCTGTGCTGCTCATCGACGACTGTCAACGCAAGGTCGCTGAACGCGACTTCTGCCTGAAACAGCGCGTGGGTGCCGACAACGATATTTATCGATCCATCCGCAATTCCACTGAGAAGCGGTTTGCGTTCCGATGCCTTCATTTTGCCAGTGAGCATGACGCAGTTTAGCCTGGCGGCATCGCACAAGGGTTTGAGCGTTTTGAAGTGCTGGGCAGCCAACAGTTCTGTCGGCGCCATGAGGGCAGACTGCCCGCCGCTTTCCGCAACGGCGGCCATCGCCATCAGCGCAACAACGGTTTTGCCGGCACCGACATCGCCCTGCAGCAGGCGAGACATACGGTTTTCCGAACCGAGATCGGCCATAACATCTGTAATGGCTGTAGTTTGTCCCGCTGTCAGCGCAAAGGGCAGGGCAGAGCGCACCGCATCGGTGAGATTGCCTGTAAATGTACGCGCGACACCGCGCCGCGACACGAACTGCGCCCGCACCAGCTGCAGGGCGAGCTGCCCGGCAAAATACTCATCATAGGCCAGGCGCATGCGCGCAGGCCCGGCAATGTCTGCCTCCTGCGGCGTCTTCGGTGTGTGCACACTGCGCATGGCGGTGTCGAATGCCGGCCACTTGAAACCCGCTCGCCGGTCCTCGGCGATCCACTCCGGTAGAGCTGGCAACGTCTCAATGACCTGATGCACCGCCTTTTGCAGCGCCTTGGAACTCAAACCATGGGTGAGAGGATAGACTGGTTCCACGAGCGGCAATGTGTCGAGCTTGTCCGGGGCGACAACATAGTCTGGATGGGTGATCTGCTTTTCGCCGTTGAAAAACCCGATCTCACCCGAAACATAGCGAACCTCACCCTCTGGCAAGGTCTTTTCCACCCAGCCCCCCTGCGCGCGAAAAAAGACAAGTTGAATCTCGCCAGTGTCATCATGCGCAAAGACCCGATGCGGCACGCTGGGCCGGCCTTTTGGCGGCGGCTGGTGCCGGTCGATATGTAGCTTCAGCGTCACGACCGAGCCAAACCAGGCCTCGGCAATACCCACCTGCCGCCGTCGGTCGATGGTGTCCGATGGCATGTGCATCAACAGATCGAGTGCAATCGCATCCTGCCCATCAGCAGCGCCGAAAAACCGGTTCAGCAGCGTGCCAAGGCGTGGCCCAACGCCCTTGAGTGAGCGCAGGGAACGAAACAGCGGATTGAGCACGGCCGGACGTGACAAGGCGGGCCTCTTCCTCACATTGGAAAAACTGATCTTACGCGCCAAACCGGCGCGGCAAAAGGCTGACAAGCCCGGTTTGAACGCGTAAACAGTCCAGCGACAGAATTGAGAGGCGGCCATGAGCCCCAGTAATACGAACGACGAGAATCTCGCCGCGCGGCGCAAGCGCGTGCGCTACCGTGCCTGGCACCGTGGCATCCGTGAGATGGATCTGGTGCTTGGCCACTATGTGGACGCGCATCTTGAGTGGCTGGATGATGCGGCGCTCGATAGGCTGGAAACACTGATGAACGAGCAGGATGCCGATTTGCTGAAATGGGTGCTTGGGCAGGAGCCGGCGCCCGCCGACGTCGACGGTGCGCTTGTCGATGAACTCTCCCGTTTCCAGCAACAAAGAGGCGAGACCTGATGACCGCGCGAAAACCCGATCGGATCATCGCCAATGTGCCGGACGGCATGCAGCCGTTCCAACTGGCTGCCTTTGTCGAGGACCGGTTGAAAGCTGCACCTGATGCGAAAGTGGCAGCCGTGTTTGTGGCGCGGGACGGGCGGCGATTGCTGCGCATGCAGGAAGCATTGACGACGCTGATGCCGGGGCGCGACATCGTTACGCTTCCGGCCTGGGATTGTCTGCCCTATGACCGTGTGTCGCCAAACGCGATCACCATCGCGGCGCGCATGACGGCGCTCTCCGCCCTAACTGCACCGCAAACCAAAGGTGCAGTGGTGCTGACGGCGGTCAACGCATTGATCCAGAAACTACCGCCGCGCGCGGTCGTCGGCCCTATGGCTTTTTCCGCAAAAGCGGGTGGCATGGTGGACAGCGACGCACTGGTGAAATGGGCGGCTGACAATGGCTATCTCCGCGTCCCGACCGTGCGCGAAGCTGGCGAATATGCCGTGCGCGGCGGATTGATTGATCTGTTTCCCGCCAGTGAGGAGGCACCGCTGCGGTTCGACTTCTTCGGATCGGTATTGGAGACAATCCGCACCTTTGATCCTGACAGTCAGCGCACAACCGGCAATCTGAGCGAATTTGCGCTCGCACCGATGAGCGAGGTGGTTCTCAACGAAGACACGATCCGCCGATTCCGCCGTAACTACACGGCGACGTTTGGCGGCAACACCGCCGACGATCCTTTGTACGCCGCCATCAGTGCCGGGCAGCGTTACCCCGGCATGGAGCATTGGCTGCCGTTCTTTTATGAAGAGTTGGAGCCGCTCTCCGCTTACACGCAGGAAGCACCCTACGTGTTCGACGATCAGGTCGATCAGGCATTTGTCGAGCGGCAAAATCAGGTAGCCGATTACTACGAAGCCCGCGAAAAGGTGCTGTCTGCTGAGCAGCAGGCTGGGGCAGGTGCACCCTATAAGGCGATCAAGCCTGAACTGCTTTATGCTGTTTCGGGCAAGCCAGAGGATCTGGTGGATGAGGGCGCGATCGCTCAGTTCTCACCATTTCTTGGTGCAGACAGCACAGTACCGGTAGAGGATGCCGGCGGGCGTCTCGCCCCGAATTTTGCTGCGGAACGGCAGGCAGCAGAGACCAACCTGTTTGAAAGCGTCATTGCGCTTTTGAAACGCGAGGCAAAGTCCGGCCGCAGGACCATCATCAGTTGCTGGAGTACTGGCACCCGTGATCGCATGGCGCAGGTGCTTGACGATCATGGGTTGAAGCAGGTTTTGCTTGCCGAAAACTGGAATGAAGCGCGCACTGCGCCAGTCGGCACGACTGTCCTGTATGTGCTGGGACTGGAATCGGGTTTTGCGACCGACGACATGCTGCTGCTTTCCGAACAGGACATTCTCGGCGAGCGCATCATCCGCACCCAACGCCGTAAAAAAGCTAGTGACGCCCTCACTGAAGCAACAAGTCTCGCGGCGGGCGATCTGGTCGTGCATGTCGATCACGGCATTGGACGCTTCATTGGTCTTAAGGCCATCGAGGCCGCCGGCGCGCCGCACGATTGCGTCGAAATCGAATATGCCCGCGGCGACAAACTCTATCTGCCGGTCGAGAACATCGAGCTGTTGAGCCGTTACGGCTCGGAGGACATGACGACCGAGCTGGACCGCCTTGGTGGCGTTGCCTGGCAGGCGAAGAAATCCAAGCTCAAGAAACGCATTCGCGATATGGCGGAGCAACTGATCAAGGTTGCAGCGGCGCGGGCGCTCGCCACCGCTGATCCGGTGGATATGCCGACCGGTCCATATGACGAGTTCATTACCCGCTTTCCCTACGAGGAAACGGAGGACCAACTTGTCGCCATCGACACGGTTGTTGATGATCTGACTTCCGGCAAGGTTATGGACCGGCTCGTGTGTGGCGATGTCGGGTTCGGCAAGACCGAGGTGGCCCTCCGTGCCGCATTTGTCATGGCATTGGCGGGACGGCAGGTTGCGGTGGTCGTACCGACAACTTTGCTGGCACGGCAGCACTACAAGACGTTCAAGGAGCGTTTTGCCGGGCTGCCGGTGACCATTGGCCAGGCCTCGCGCCTGGTTTCGGCGGCGGAGGCTAAGGCGACAAAAGATGGTATTGCGGATGGCTCGGTGGACATCGCCATCGGCACGCATGCCTTGCTCGCCAAATCGGTGACCTTCAAGGATCTCGGCTTGCTGATCATCGACGAGGAACAGCATTTCGGCGTGGCGCATAAAGAGCGGCTGAAAGAACTCAAGGGCACTACGCATGTGCTGACGCTGACGGCGACACCGATTCCGCGTACGCTGCAATTGGCGCTGACCGGTGTGCGTGATCTTTCCCTGCTGGCTACGCCGCCGATCGACCGGCTGGCGGTGCGCACATTCATCTCGCCATTCGATCCGGTGACCGTGCGCGAAGCACTGTTGCGCGAGAAATACCGGGGCGGGCAGGCGTTTTATGTTGTGCCGCGGATCAAGGATCAGGCGGAAGTCGCCGAGTTCCTGCGTGAGCATGTGCCGGAAGTGAGTTTCGTGGTCGCCAACGGCCAAATGCCGCCGGGTGAACTCGATGACATCATGAATGCCTTTTATGACGGCAAGTTCGACGTGCTGGTATCGACGACCATAGTGGAATCCGGGCTCGATATCCCTAATGCCAATACGCTGATTGTCCACCGGGCAGAGATGTTTGGCTTGGCACAGCTCTACCAGATACGCGGGCGGATCGGGCGGTCAAAGACCCGTGCCTATGCGCTGTTCACTGTGCCCGCCGACCGGCGGCTGACCGATACGGCGCAGCGGCGGCTGGAAGTACTGCAATCACTCGATACGCTTGGTGCCGGATTCCAGCTCGCCAGTCACGATCTCGATATTCGAGGAGCGGGTAATCTGCTGGGCGAGGAGCAATCTGGTCACATCAGGGAGGTGGGTTACGAGCTTTACCAGTCGATGCTCGAAGAGGCCGTTGCCTCTTTGAAATCCGGCGATCTTGAACTTGAAACCGCCAATGAATGGTCGCCGCAGATTTCGCTCGGTATGCCTGTCATGATCCCGGACAATTATGTGCCTGATCTGCAGGTACGCATGCAGCTCTATCGCCGTCTCGGCGAGTTGAGCGACACGACTGAGATTGACGGCTTCGGAGCCGAACTGATCGATAGGTTCGGGCCGCTGCCGGACGAGGTGGAGGCTTTGCTGAAGATCGTGCTGGTGAAGTCTTTGTGCCGACAAGCCAATGTTGAGAAGGTCGATGCCGGTCCGAAAGGCGCTGTCATTTCTCTGCGCAACAACACGTTCGCCAATCCGGCTGGTCTGGTTCAGTTCGTGTCTGATCCGACTCAGCGCGTGAATCTGCGGCCGGATCAGAAGCTGGTGTTTTCGCGCGAGTGGCCGAAGCCGGATGATCGGCTGAAGGGGACGGCAGCCCTGTTGTCCCGGCTCGTAAAACTGGCGAGCACTGGGGAAACGGCAGTCACAGAAGCAGGATAATTGTTTTGAAAGCCGAATCGGTCATGTTATTGCCCGATTTCACGCCTTGAACGGCGTAACTAAACAGGCTGGCGCGCTCCAGCCCAATTCACTATGGGAAGCTCAATGTCCGTCAAAAATAATCTGATCACAATCGTTGCAGCACTGGCACTTCTGCTGAACACGGGAACCGCGTTTGCCCAGGACGGGGGCAATGCCGATGCCGAAGCAGCGCCGGCCGCTGCCGATCAGGCCGCGGCCCAGCGTAGTCCCGAAGACAATTGGCTCAAGGTTTGCGATCCGCTGGAGAGTGGCGAAAAGGCCTGCATCATGCGTCAGGTGGTTTTGGCCCAGGGCCAGTTCCTCGGCTCCTTCCTGCTGCGCGATGATCCGGGTCAGGAAAGCCGGTTGCTTGCCGTTGCCGCCGTGCCGCTCGGTGTTTTGTTGCCGTTCGGTGTGACCTGGCAGATCGATGGCGGCAAGCCGGTGCGCGTACCCTATATGCTGTGTGATCCGCAATCCTGTGCCAGTCAGCTCGTCATCAACGAGGCCTATGTGAATAGCCTCAAAAAGGGCGCAACGTTGAAGCTCACCGCGAAAAACCGCCGCAACGAAGATGTTGTTGTGGAGATCAATCTGGCCGGGTTCACCTCTGTTTATGATTCCGAGGACTCATTGACCTTCGACGAATTCCAGCAGGAATCCACCGGTTCGAACGCGCTTGAACAGGTCCTGCAGGATCGCGCCGAGCAGATCCGCCGCGAGAAGGAAGCTGAACAGGGTGGTGGGCAGTAGTCCATCCGACTGATATCGCTATGAATGTGAAACGCGCTTCGGAATAATCCGGAGCGCGTTTTAGTTGCGAGCACCCATGCCGGTTTCAAACGCTTTGGCGCGCAAGCCCGGCAATAGCCGTAACGCCCAAAGACCACCGGCGCGCAGTGCTTGTACGGGCAGCATGTCGCTCAGAAGAGAGCGAAACAACGTGTCGACCATTTGGGTGGTTTGCCTGAGATCACTCTCACGCCGTTCTGCATAGCCTGTGCTCACCGCCTGCGCCCAGTCTGACGTGCTTGTGTCGGCAGATTTGAGAGCGGTAATAAAATCGCTCACGTCTCTCAATCCGAGGTTTAGCCCTTGTGCGCCGATAGGCGGGAAGGCGTGGGCGGATTCGCCGACCAGAACAACGCCGTCTCGCCCGGCAGTTTCCGCAGTCAGGGTGGAAAGCGGGAAGACAACGGCTTTGCTCTTGAGAGCAATATGCCCGAACAGATCGGCGCTTCGTTCTTCGCAAGCTGTGCGTAGAGCTTCTTCACCACCAGCCGATGTATCCTGAAGCACCTCTGCCTTGTCGATCCAGACAAGGTTAGCGACGTTGCCGCCGGCGGGGACCAGTGTGAACGGTCCGTTGGGATAGTGAAACTCGACTGAGGTGTCCGCGACAGGCCGCTGAAGCTCCAGGTCGCAAACCAGTGCGGACTGCTCAAATGCGTGATTGCGCACGCCGATGCCTGCAACCTTGCGCACGGTTGATTGCTTGCCATCCGCGCCAACCAAAAGATGCGCGGTTACCTGACTGGTTTTGCCGCTCTTTCGGTCGGCGATCTGGATTTCAAAGCCATCATCAGTGCGGGCAAAGGATTGCAGCAAAGCATCCCTTTGCCTGTAGCTGCCGCCCTCGGGCACCTGTTTGCTGAAGGCTTCCAGCAATGCCGCATTGGGAAAATTCCAGGCAAAAGCTTGCAGTCCCGCTTCCGCGCTATCGAAAAGTGTCTCAGGTGCCCGGATCAGCCGCGAGGTGGAATCGATGATGCGGATTTTGGTGAGGCGCGTCCCCAGCGCATCAGCATCATCAATCAGGCCGGATTGCAGCAGAAACTCGGTACTGGGACCCATGAGCGCCGATGTGCGCGGATCTGCGGTGCCGGAAGGCGACAAGTGCAGGGTTTTGAACCCTAGCCGCGCAACACAAATCGCAGCGGCGAGCCCTGTGAGCCCGCCGCCGGCGACAACAATATCAAAATGATCAGTGCCAGAATTGCCCATCAGGCCGTTGCGGGTTTTGGCTTCATTCCTTTGAGAATGTAAGACCCCGCGAACGATCCTGCAAATGTTGCTGCCAAAAAGATCAGTAGATTTTCCGGCATGAAGGCCAACAGGCTGATGCCAGGCCCCGGGCAGATGCCGGACATGCCCCAACCGATGCCGAAGAACACAGCGCCGAGCACCAGCGGCTTGTCGATTTCGGTCAGGTCCGGTTTGTGGAACTTGCCATTGAAAATCGGGCGTTTCTGCCGGTCACCGATCCTGAGGCCGATAAACATCACCACCAAAGCGGACGCCATGACCAGCGCGAGGCTTGGGTCCCAGCTGCCATCGGCAATACCGCCGACATTGAGAAAGTTCAGTACTTTGTACGGGTCGACCATCTGGGAGACGTACAAGCCCGCACCAAACAGCGCGCCGCTTGCACCCGCCGTGACCAGATAACCCGGTTTCACAGTATCGCTCATTATGCCACTCCCGTAATCGCAACCGTCAGGGCTGCCGTTGCCATGAACACGCCGACCGCGACGAATGAGCGGGGCGAAAGACGCGCCAGTCCGCACACACCGTGGCCGGAGGTGCAGCCATTGCCGATCTTGGTGCCGACACCTACGAACAGGCCGGCAATCGCGATCCAGAGCGGTGAGCCTTTAAGGCTCAACGCCGCGCCACCAGCGCCTTCAGGCCCAAGCCCGGGCAACAACAATGCAGCCGCACCGGCGCCACCGACCATCATCACAAGGAATACGATCCGCCAGATGACGGTATTGGCCGGCGGCAACAGCTGGCCGAATATGCCCGATATGCCGGCGATGCGGCCGTTGCCAATCCACAAAAGCGCCGAAGCCAACCCGATGAGGGCGCCACCGGCGAGTGCTGAAACAGGCGAAAAAGCGTCCATGACGATCTCCTTCAAAATCTGTTTCTAATATAAGCGATCCATCATATTGCCCCTATGCGTGCAAGCGGATCGCTATTCGAAACGCGTGGCGCAACGCAGAAATTCTTTGCTGAATTCCAATTGTTTGGGAAATGGACGCGTCTGTAGCTTCATTTCCGGTCCCGTGTCGATTAGCCTGACTAGCCAACAGATTTAACGTGCGGAGCGCGCCGACCATGTTCGAAATTCTATCCGATCCCGCAGTGTGGGCGAGCCTGGCCACGCTGACGCTGATGGAGATTGTCCTTGGTATCGACAATATCGTCTTCATCTCGGTGTTGGTTGAAAAGCTTCCAGCAAAAGCCGCCCGGCAGGCGCGGCAGCTTGGGCTGGCACTTGCATTGGTATTCCGCATACTATTGCTGCTCGTGCTCACCTGGATTATCGGACTGTCTCAACCCCTGTTCGAGGCGTTCGGGCACGCGTTCTCCTGGCGGGACATCATCCTGATCGTCGGCGGTCTGTTCCTGATCTACAAGGCGACCTACGAGCTACATCACACGATTGAGGAACCGCACGAGGAAGCGCTGCACAACAAGACTGAAGCCGCTTTCGGCGCCATTATCATGCAGATCATCTTCATTGATGCGGTTTTTTCGGTCGATTCCATCGTCACCGCCATCGGCATGGCCAACCATGTTGAGGTGATGATAACGGCTGTGATTATCGCCATGATCGTTATGTACATCGCCTCCGGCACTATCGCCGATTTCATCGCCCGCCACCCAACCACAAAATTGCTGGCTTTGGCCTTTTTGCTCCTGATTGGGGTGACACTGGTTGCAGATGGGCTCGGCTTCCATATACCCAAGGGGTACATTTATTCTGCGATGGCGTTTGCGGTACTCGTTGAGGCCATCAACATTCTGGCGCAATCGCGCCGGAAAGCCAGGAGGGCAGGGGAGTGACCAAGGCAATTGTTATCCGCAAGTTCGGCGGGCCAAAGGTTTTAAAGCTTGAGGACGTTGAGGTGGGCGATCCCGGATCGGGCGAAATCCGGGTTCGGCACGAAGCGATCGGGCTGAATTTCATCGACGTTTATCATCGCACCGGACTCTATCCGAATGAATTGCCATTCACACCCGGTAGCGAAGCCGCGGGTGTTGTCACCGCGGTTGGCAAGGGCGTGTCCGATTTCAAGGAAGGCGACCGGATCGCCTATTTCAACCCTATCGGCTCCTATGCCGAAGAACGGCTGATGCCGGCATCCAAGGCGGTGCCCATTCCCGACGATATCGAGGCCGACGTCGCGGCGGCCATTATCCTCAAGGGGATGACGGTCAACTATCTGCTGACGATGACCTGGGTGCTGCAAGCACATGACACGGCGCTGATCCATGCCGCTGCCGGCGGCGTCGGGTTGATCGCGGTGCAGTGGGCGCGCTCCATCGGCGCGCGGGTTATCGGCACGGTCGGTTCGGACGAGAAGGCAGAGCTCGCCCGTCAAGCTGGTGCAGACGAAGTGATCAATATCCGGACAGAGAATTTCACTGATCGTGTTCGCGCGCTCACCGGCGGGCGCGGCGTGGACGTCGTCTACGATTCCATCGGCAAGGACACGTTTGAAGACTCGTTGGACTGCCTCCGACCGCGCGGCCTTCTGGTCAGCTTCGGTAATTCTTCGGGGCCTGTGTCCGTGCCAAACCTTGGCATTCTCGCGGCCAAGGGCTCGCAATATGTGACCCGGCCGACACTGGCGCACTATTATCTCGATCGCGAGACAGAGCTGCGGTCGGCGGAAACCTTGTTCAACAAAGTGCGTGAAGGCGCGCTGAACATCACAATCGGTCAGCGCTTCGCTCTCGCCGATGCGGCAAAGGCGCACAAAGCGCTTGAGGGACGCAAAACACACGGCTCCACCATTCTGACGCCTTAGCGCGTTTCAGGGATTGAATGAATCGGCAGCACCTTCACCACTCCTCCAAAGGGAGAGTGAGAAAAGCGCTTGCCTCAACCTAAAAGTGAAAGTGTCCAAGACGCTTGTCACGGCTGACCTGGCAGGCTACATGATGCGCGTCCGGAGGGGTGGCAGAGTGGTCGAATGCGGCGGTCTTGAAAACCGTTGGGCTTCACGGTCCCGGGGGTTCGAATCCCTCCCCCTCCGCCACCGCCTAAAATTGGCATTGATTTCATTGATAAAAATATGCGTTTTTGGCTCACTACTTCTCACGTGAGCCATTTTTTTGTTCTTGGTCCGGTCTCCCGATATGGAGAACGGCGCGATCGGCACGGCGGCGTTGGTCGGCGGCGGCGGTGTATCTTGCCACTTCCTTGTCGGTGCGGTGGCCGGTGATCGATTTGATATCCTGATTGGAACTGCCGCCCTCGGCCAGGCGGCGGGCGGCAGCCTTGCGCAGGCCATGGGCCGTGCAATTGGGCAGGCCCGCCTGATCGCACCATTTGCGCATTCTGTTGCCGATGCCGGCACCGGAATAGGGCTTGCCATAGTCGGTCAGCAAAAAGCTGATCTGGCCTTCTGGCGTCCTGTCCAGTTCCTCGGCAAGATCCGGGTGCAACGGGATCTCGAGCATGGTGCTGGTCTTTTGCTGCCACACCCGGACATAGCCATTGGTGATGTGTTGCCGCCCCAGATTGATCACGTCCGACCGGCGCTGCCCCAGATAGAGCATGAGATACATCGCCCGCCGCGCTGTAGAACCGGCGGGGTGCCGCGCTTCATATTGGGCGATATCGGATTCCGACCAGGTGTGAAAGCCGGGTGACTTGATCCGGTAGGCCTTCACGCGGGCGCACGGGTTATCGTTACGCCACCCTTCATCAATCGCCAATTCCATCAAAACGCGCAGCCTGTCCAGCAGATTGTTCGCCGCCGCCGGCGTTTCCTTCATGCGGGCGAGGATGGTGCGCACATGTTCGCCACGCATCGCCCGCACATTCTGATGGCCATAGCGTTCACGGAACCGCTCGAGGATGCCGCGATAGGTGACCTGCGTGCTTTTGGCCAGGCTGAGAAAATCGGTGGTCTCATAATAGATGGCGATCAGCGCCGAGACGGTGCCCGGCTTGATCCTGTGCCGGCTTTTTGCGGGCTGCGCCAGCTTGCCGCTGCGGCAGGCCGCCAGTTCTTCCCGGAATGCGTCTGTGCCCGGCGTGGATTTGAAGTAATAGGTTGGCCGCCCGGCTGCCCGGAACCGCACCCGCCAGCGACCAAGCCGCTTGTCATAAAACTCAGTGACGCCTTTCGGCAGATTGCTCTTCCTCGGCAAGCTGCTGATCCCATCCGTTTGCGTTTGCGGCACCATCATCGCTGTGAACCGCGCCTTTGGCAATAATCGTCATATCTGATCGAATTTCGATCTCGATTGCGTTGAAACCGGCATCGCGCAGGCCCTTGGCCAACTTCTTGATATCTGTCGCTTTGAAATGGGCCAGATCGCTCATTCGGGCGTATCCTCATCCGGATGCGACAGCCATTCATGCTCGAGGCGGATGGCGATGACTTCCGGGGTGACCGGTTCGGCGGGCATCTTGCGCAGCCAGGCGATAATGTCCTCGGTGGTCATCACCGCGGCCCGGACTTCGCGGGTGGCGATTTCGCGGGCGAGGGAAGTGTGGGGCATCAGGGCATTTCCCCAAACAAAAGCTCGTCTGCTGTCACGTCCAGTGCATCGCAAAGCGCCCGTACAGCACCCATTGAGGGTTCACCGCGGCCAAGTTCTATATTCGCAACCTGTGGGCGTGTGATTGGCAGCTTCTCAGCTAGTTGCGCCTGCGTAAGCCCTTTCGCTTCGCGAAACGCTTTGATGCGGTCACCGATATGAATGTCGATTTCACCACTGCCGCGGCATGTCGGGCATGGCTTGGTTTGTTTTTGGCGCATCACCGCGTCTCCCGTGCCATGCGCGCCCGGCCTTCAGCAGTGATCATCCGGCGGCGGTTTTTGCCTTTGCCGGTTTCGGCCAGCAGGCCTTTGGCGACGAGTTGGGTTGTGGTCTGGCCGGGGTGATAATCGTGCGGCCGGTCCGGATCGATCCAGCCGCCGACGGTGTAGTGCAGCCCGCCGCGCGGATCGGCCATGTTGGCGGCGCAGAGGGCGCGCAGCTGCAGCTGGGTAAGGCTCATTCGCTCATTCCCCTTCATGCTCGATGATCTGCTTCTGCGGGTCTGTTGCGTCGCCTTCCAAAAACATCCATGCGTGGAAACTGACCGCATGCCGGATCACATCCGGCGTGCAATTGAACGCAAGCGCAGCCGCGGCAACGGATGTCTCGCCGTCCTGACACATCGCCCAAATCTGCAATGCATTGGCGAATGCGGCTGTGGCAATGCTTGTGCCGGTCTCTGCATGATCATCCTCATCGAGACCAAACGGGTCCTGAAAGTGCCAATCGTCTTTGAGGGTAAGCGCCATCACGCACCTCCCTGTGTGTCGAGTGCGGTGCGGTAGTCGGCAATAGCCTTGCGACCCAATCGTGTCAGGTGAAATGTTCCGCCTTTAGGATGCGAAACCATCGCCAGATATCCGATATCGGACAGGCGAAAGCCGAGTATCCAGCGCTCTTGGTCATTCTCGACAACTTGGTTGACGCCCTTCGCCTCATCTTCTTCGAGTGAGAACAAAAGCTGCCAGTCGTAAGGGTCCAGCGCCTTCACCTTTGGCTTCCACCCTTCACCAGCCTCTAGGGCGTTGGCTGTTCGGGTGTGAAGACCGTTGGACCCTTCGAGGTCTTCGTGAGCAAAATGACGATGTGCCCGCGCCAGATTCTGCGCTTCCTCCGATTCAGGCCCACCGGACTCTAGGGTGGCGCAGAGGCGGCAGCACACGCGGCGCTTGTGGCCGTGAAAAGTGGATTGGCAATGGACGCAGCGGCATTCATACTTGTTTTCGCCGCCCGCATAATCTGCGGGCCAGTCCCGCCCGGCCTCATAAGTGGCGAGGGCTTCGCGGGCCAACGGCACAACGTCATCGATCTTTTCCCGCTGATGCTGCCAATTGCGGTCGTAGCAATCGACAATCTTTTTCAACGCCTCCACCAACCCCGCCGCACTGGCGCTTTGCTGGGGGCGGGTGTCGATGAAGTCACACATGGCCTGAATAAACGGGACTTCGCTTGTTCCGTTTGCATAGGCATCTGCTTCGGCGTCCGAACAGCCCATAGCCTTCTTTGCGTTCACGCGGATCGTGTCTCGAACGTATTCAAGCCGCTGGTGCTCTGTGCGTAGACTGCTGAGTGCTTTGTCCAGTTCGTGAACTGCCGCAGCAACTGCCTCGAACGGCTTCAACTCCACATCACTCATGATTCCACCTCCAGTTCGGTCATCACGTCGGCGAAAATCTGGTCGATGGTGGCGAGGTCCCAGCCGTTAAGGCGGAGGACGACGAGGGCATCGGCAGAGGCAATGCCGGGGCTGAGCTGGGCGGCAGCCCGCTGGACAAGGCTGCGGTGCGCCTCGGCGCGGTCAGCCGCCATTTGCAACGCCATGCCAGCATTGCCGGACCACATGGCCTGAAGCTCGGTTTGGGCTTTGAGGGTACTCACCATGTCAGCACCAGTGCCAGAAGGAACAACAGTGCCACGGTGAGAGCCGGAGATGTGGTTTCGATGGTGCGTAGCCAGCGGGGCATCAGGCAGCCTCCAGTTCATTGACAGCGGGTAGGCCGCGCGTAATGCTGCCCGCATGGGGCAGGGAGGCGCGCATGGCCTTGGGCAACGTTTTCGAGCAGGTGAAAGAGTGGTGGTTGGTCTCGGTGGCCTCGGGCAGCGCGATTTGCGTGTCTGCGCTGCCGGCGGACAATCCGGACGGGTTTCTGTGCGGATTGGGACTTGCTCTTTTTGGCCTCGGCCATGGCATTTGCCGCAAGAAAGAGGTCTGGTTCCAGAGTGCGCCGGGTGGCGGACACGTAAAGGTTGAAAATCCCGTGTTCCGCGCAACGCCTGTGGGCATATTATTCATCGCGGCCGGCCTCGCGCTTCTCGTGTTCGGCCTTTGGCGCGTTTCCGGCGTCTATTTCGGGGCCGTTTTCGGGGCGGTGTGGGGTGGCTTTACCGGCACGGTTTCCGCTTTGTGGGGCTTTCTGCTGTGGGCCGTGTCCACCGTTCTTAACTTCGTGAAATGGTTGATCGTCGCGGCCTGGTGCAACGCTAGCGCATGGGTCGGCGGCGGAACCTGCGCCTGAATTGGGCAGCGGCGTGATCTTCATATCAGTGCCGCGGATTGAAATCGTGCCGTTGGCAATATCGACGACGTGTTCGAAGGCGCGATTGATGGTGCGCTGCTGCACCAAAATCCAAATTATCAGGCAAATGCCAATGACCATGCCCAGCACGAGGGCCAGTGCCATTACGCTCATCAAAGCCTGCGCGTCAGGTGAGAATGTTGTCGGATCGGATGACATCTGTCCCTCCAAATCGGGTGTGATTTGGTGGGAGAGTAATTACAACTGAGTTGTAAAGTCAACCTTGAAAATACAAATGAGTTGTAACAAGGTGCACACACTCTAGCTGCAATGGGATCATTTCCCTATGCCTGCCACAATTCGAGATGCAGCTAATATCACTATTTTAGTCAAGAAGAGGCCAGGACGCATGCAAAGCAAAGTAGAGCAGAGTGAAGTTGTATTACATAGGTTAGCGGCGGTCATTTGCGGGCAGTTGCCGCTGGACGAATCGGAAGCGGACAGGGTGTTGGAATATGTCGCGGCGATCCGCGCAGCAGCTCCACCTGGGCGCAAGGATGTAAAGCCTGCAAGTCTGTCGACTCAGTCAGCTTTCGGCGGATAAAGCAAATCAAACATATTTTTGGGCAGCGTGGTGCCCATATCACGGAACAACCAGTCCAGTGTGACCCCTGTTCTGTTGCAAATATTAAGCCCGCCAGAGACATCTGGCCGGGCGTTTCCGCTTTCCCAGTTCCATAGTTTTTGCGGCGATACGCCAAGATAGGCGGCGAACGCAGTGGCGCTTTCGTACCCGAGCGCTTTTCTCAACAATATGATTCTGCGCCCAATTGCCTCGGGCTTTGCGGCCTGATTATCCATGGGCGCAGTGTGCAAACTTTCGTCCACATATAAATAAAAATAAAACAGGGTTGTAAAAACTACAACTGAGTTGTAAAAGCGAGGCATGAATCAGCCCGCGATCATATCGACAGTTGCCGAGTTGCAGACTGCCTTGGGCGGCGGCACGCCCATGGCACGACTGTTCAACACCAAGCCGCAGAACGTTTGGCATTGGGTGAATGTCGATAAGATTCCGGCGGACTGTTACCTTGAGCACAAGGCCATCCTTGATGCGCGTGGCATCGTTGCCGCGCCGCGGCTGTGGTTCGGCGACAGGGTGCCGGCCACCTCCGAAACAGTGGAGGCGGCCGAATGATGCGTGTTGCCCTAGATCTTCTGGATCACGAACGTGCAGTTCTTTTCGGCGGCCACCTGTTCGATGGCATTCATGCGCCCGCGCAGGTTGGCAATGGTGGCCTCGCCGGCGCTGTCGCGGCTGAGGAACAGAAGGGCCGGCCAGGCGACAATGATGCCGACGCCGGTCAGCGCCGCGTCGCGGTCCGCCGTTTCCTGTTGCTGGCCAACAGCGGCATAGGCCTGGTTGGACAACACAACCGCCTCGGATTCCAGTTCGTCGCAGGTGCGATCGCGATAATAGCGCGGATCGACATAGTTTGCCGCGATCTGGCTGGGTGGCTTGGCACATCCGGACAAAGCCAGCGCCACAACGCCGGCGCACAACACAGTCTTTTTCATGGACCCCTCCGTTTTCTGGTGCGGCGTATTCAACATTCAAATCTCTCTCATGTCCAGAACCGGGGGTGCTGCTGATGCCTGAGGCGCTGCGGATGCTGGGGTTGTGGCTGTGTTTTGGTCTGTTTCTGTCCGGGTTGGCGGCAGCGCTGTTCTGGCTTGTCGGCGGCACACTCGACACAGAGGCGCGCAATCTGTGCCTTGTTATTGGATTTACGGTTGCAGGGTTCATGCAGCTGTCCGAGGAGCCGTGAGCGATGAGGTCGTTTCTGCTCAAGGCTATGCGCGGCGCTTCGCACACCATCTGCATTCTGGTGCTGATCGTTGCGGTGGCGAACCCCGCTTTGTTGCCGTACGTGCTCAAGCTGTTCGTTATTGCCTTTGCACTCAACGTGATTTTTCTGGCCGCGCCTGTCCTGATGCGCGGCAGGGGTGGGCGCTCATGAGGTCCCAATCCGCAATTTACGAAATCGGCGCGCTTAGTCCGCAAGCAACCCGCGCCGCCAGAATTGGTTTGGTGGCGGGGCGCCGAACCGAAAAACCGGGTGCCACTTTTTCTGGCGCCCCGCACCCCGGACATCCATCGACATCGCACGCCAGTCCGGGCTGCCGCTTTGTTTTTTCGCCCCCCACCCCGGTGCTGCGCACCGACCTTCCCCACGATGGGGGAGGGAGGGGGTGTTTCCCACTCCGGTCTTTCGCCTTCACGGTCTCCTCCCAAGGAGCGGTCGGCGGGCCGGGCCGTCCTCTGTCCCGGCATGCAGCCGCGTCTTACCATTATCGCGGGGTCCATGATTTTGGGAACGCCGGGCGCTTGCGCCGGCGTGGGGCAGGGGGCGGCTTTTTCTCCAAGGTTGATCATTTGGTCACCTTCACTGGCGGGGTGGTGGCAGCCAGGCTGCGCCCCGCTTTTTCTGCACCGGTTGTGCTGGGCAACGGGCGCTGTGGCCCGCGTCTGATTGTTGTTCATGCCGGTGAACCTACCCCCGGCCGGTTTGCCGGCGGGCAAAAACAAGTTGCGGCGTTGCAAGCCAAGGAGTGCAACGCGATGAACACGCTACGCGAGGGCGAACTGACGCCCCTGGCGATGGATATGGCCCGGCAGATGACCGAGGCCAGCTATCGCTGTTTTCATGAAAATCTGGAGGCGGTGGACGCCCGGCTGGCCCGGCGCTACCGGGTGCCGCAAGGCTGGTTCTGGGGTGCGCGCTACCGTGCCCCCAAAATCCTCACCGCCACCGGCTTTTACAATCTCACACTGGGCTATGGCCACATATTCGGCCCGCACCGTCTGCCGCCGGCGGCGGCGCGCTTTGCCGAGGCTGTGGACCGGGCCCGTGACAGGATGGAGGCGGACTGATGGCAACAGCTGATGCCCTCAAACCCAAGCACGGGATGCCGAGTGAAATTGTCTCGGTGAGCCGGGTGCAGCGGCCAAAATTCTATTGGGCCTGCATCAAGGAACTGGAGCACCAGACCGGCGAGAGCCAGGCGCATCTGCGCACGCTGAACAGTTGGAATTTTCCGCGCGCCGTGGTGGACGCGGCCCCGCGCCACTTGCGGCCGACGAAGCGGGGCAAAGCCAATGGCTGACCGGCCCATTCTCTTTTCCGGCCCGATGGTGCGGGCGCTGCTGGATGGCCGCAAGACGCAGACGCGGCGGGTGTTGAAGCCTCAGCCTGTAGGCGGCCCGCTTCGCCGGACATATGTGCGTGAGTTTCATGGGCCGGTATACGCGCTGTTCGGGGAACATTCGTCTGAAACGATCAAATTGCCATACGCCCCCGGTGACCGGCTTTGGGTGCGCGAAAGCCTGAAATGCGGCAGCAATGATCAAGGGGCCGAATGGATCACCTATGCCGCTGATGGCGAGGTGCCGCCCGGCCTTGGACACTATAAGTGGTTTTGGGAGCGGAACTTGCTTCCCTCGATCCACATGCCCCGCTGGGTCTCGCGCCTGACGCTGACCGTCACCGATGTACGGGTGCAGCGGGTGCAGGACATCAGCGAGGCCGGTGCGATTGCCGAGGGTGTTGAACGCGATTTCGAAACCCGTAGTTTCTGGGGCGTTGAAGGCGCCGGGGTCGGTGGCGCGACGCCACGCTATACCGAGGCGCGTTTGGCCTTCCATCGACTGTGGGACAGCCTCAACGCCAAGCGCGACGGCGGCGCCTACAGCTGGGACGCCAACCCCTGGGTCGTCGCCGTCACCTTCACGGTGGCACAGCACAATATTGATGCGGGGGTGGCATGACCCTGCGCGATATCGACACCGATCAACTGGATCTGCGCTCTGATGCACGCAACATTGATGCGGCCAAGGTGGAGGCGTTGGCCGAAAGCATTGCCGACACCGGGCTGATCAACCCCATTCGCGTGCGCGCCGGGGCCGATGGCCGGTTTGAGGTGATCGCCGGGGCGCACCGGCTGGCGGCGCACAAGATCCTCGGACTGGCCGAAGTGCCGGCCATTCTCGTCAATGATGATGATCTGCACGCCGAACTGGCCATGATCGACGAAAACCTGATCCGCGCCGAACTGACGCCGGTGGACCGCGCCCGGCAGACCGCGCGGCGCAAGGCGATTTATGAGGAACTGTTTCCTGAAACGGTGGCCGGCGTGGCCGGCGGCAAGGCGCGCCAGGGCACAGCGGGCGACAAGTTGTCGTTTGCTGAGGACACAGCCGCCAAAACCGGGCGCGATGCCCGCTCCATTCAGCGCGATGCCAGCCGGGGTGCGCGGGTGAGCGATGATGTGCTGGACATGATCCGGTCGACGCCGCTCAACACCGGCCTTTTTCTCGACCGGCTGAAGAATTTGACACCCGCTGACCAGAAGCGCGTGGTCAAAGATGAGCTGGCGCGGCTGAGCGCCGAGGCGGTGGAAAAGCGCCGCGCCAAGGCAGAAGCGAAGAAAGAGCGCCGGGCCGAGCGTGAACAGACCCTCGCCGCCAAACAGACGTCGCTGCCCGACAAGCGCTATGGCGTGATCTATGCCGACCCGGAGTGGCGCTTTGAACCCTATAGCCGCGAGAGCGGTATGGACCGGGCGGCGGACAATCATTATCCAACCTCGGCCCTTGACGCGATCACGTCTCGGCCTGTTGGCGACATTGCCGCCGATGATTGTGTACTTTTCCTCTGGGCCACTGCGCCCATGCTGCCCCAGGCGCTCGAGGTGTTGGCGGCCTGGGGCTTCACCTATAAATCGCAGGTGATCTGGCGCAAGGCTGATATTGAAAGCCGCGGCGCGGACCCGGCAAAGGTGGATCGCGGGCGCTATTCGACCAGTCTTGTCCTTGGCACCGGCTACTGGTTCCGCAATGCGCATGAGATCCTGCTGGTCGGAACGCGCGGCAACGTGCCGGCGCCGGCCATGGGTGACCAGTTCCCCTCGATCATCGATGCGGCGCCGCTCAAGCATTCGGAAAAGCCCGAACGCTTTGCCGAACTGATCGAAGCCTATTTCCCGAACCTGCCGAAGATTGAACTGAATGCGCGCACGCGGCGCGACGGCTGGGATTGTTGGGGGCTTGAGGCGCCGGACCTTGACGCGCACCCCACCCCCGCCGTGTCGGCGGACCCTCCCCATCGAGGGGACGCCCACCACCCTTCGAGTCCCGCGCTGCGCGCGCCTCAGGATGAGGGCGGTACGGACGGCCTCTCCCCCAGCCATGCCGCCGCGGCAGCATGGGATTTGGCGCGTACTTTCATGGCGGCAAATCCCCCGAACATTAATGGGGCGATAGCAGCGCTTTATGCAGTGAATGCGCCGCTTGACGACATTTGCGCCTTCACCGGTTTGCCCAACCCTAACAGCGTCAAGCAACGCGCCAAGCGTATGAAACTGGGCGACCGCGACCGGCAACGCAGGGCCGTGGCGGCGGCAAACAGGCGGCGGAAAAAAGAGGCAAATTAGGAGGCCACAATGAATTTGGATTCAGCGATCAAGAAGTTGCGGGACGATGCGAATGCCAGTGCGGCGGGCGCGGTTGCGCCCGAACACATGGTTGCGGACCCGTCGCGGGATCATCTCGATGAGACGCTGGCGGCTTTGAGCCGGGCGGCGGACCCCTCACCCCAACCCTCTCCCCAGAGGGGCGAGGGAGATAAGGCGGTGCCCGGCGCGGACACAGGCGGCTTCAAGCCGCTGCGGCCGATCGAGCAGGTGGGCAGCGCTACCCGCGCCAAGCTGGATGCGCTGCGCCCGCGGTTGCGGCGGTTGGATTCGGCGCATGCGGATACAATGAAACTGTTTGAACAGCATTGCTTTGCTGAAACCCAAATGTTGCGGCGGCATAGGGAGGAAATTGCGGACGTTGCTGCTGAAGGCAAGCAGATTTCCGGGGACCTGCAGCGGTTGCAAAGAGAACGGCAAGCAGTGTTTGCCGAGATCCAGCAGCTTGAAGCGGACGAGAAGTTCGGGGGTTTGGGTGAATAAGGCCTTCTTCGATATTTCCCCGGCAGAGCGGAAACTGAATACGGCGGCCGCCAATGGCCGGCTGGCGCATATTGAAAGCCCCGAAGGGCGGCGCGGCCGGGCTGGGCTGGATAGCGTGACTGCGCGCAAGGCCAAGACCGCCCGCACCAAATCCCTGCAGGCGTTCAACCCCAGTTTCGGCCAGGCGGCCGGGGAACAGACGCCGGACAGTTCTGTGGCCGATGGCCCGGCCTTCACCCGCGACAGCGCCGAAGGGCTGGTGCCGCTTCTGGAGACCGAAAACGGCATGTGCAAATGGCCGTTCACTGTCGAGGGTGTGCAGCTCTTCTGCGCCGCCCCGCGCCTCAAGGGCAAGCGCTATTGCCAGGCCTGTTATGACCAGGATCGCGGCCGGGCGCGCGCGAAGGCGGATTTCTGATGGCGTATCGCGACGCGGCCCGCGCGAAATCGATGGAGCCGGTGACAGTGCGCGGCACCATCACCGCCACCCGTGGCAAATCGCACACGTTCATTCCCGATGCGCAGCCGGAGCGCACGGTTTACCTGCCGATCTCCGAGATCGCGGTGAACGTGACGGCAACAGTGCCGCAAGGCGAATGCGCCGACATCACCATGCCGCGCTGGCTGGCCGAGGACCGGGGGCTGGAAGGCGATGACGATCTGACCGGGGATTTGTTCACGTGAGGTTCGCCAGGAAAAGTGGGAACCGGTTTTCCGGTTCGGCGAACTGAACAACTGAAGACACCGAAAGGAGAGGCCCATGGCCAATTCAGGGATCGCCAAAGATCAGTTGCGCGCCTTTGTTGAGCGTATCGAGCGGATGGAAGAGGAAAAGAAGGCCATCGCCGATGACATCAAGGAGATTTATGCCGAGGCCAAGGGTAACGGCTTTGACACCAGGGTGTTGCGGCAGATCATCCGCATCCGCAAGCAAGACGCTGCCGAACGGGCCGAGCAGGAAGCCATTCTCGACCTTTACATGCATGCCCTGGGCATGATCCCGGAGGACGCGGTGGCGGCAAGGGATTCCGAAACCGTCACCAAGCACAAAGCGCAAATGGCCAAGCGGCAGAAACGCAAATCGGGCGGTGCAGCACCCGGCATGCCTTTTGAGGTCGTTGGGAACGTTTGATGCCCCGCGCCACGCAAAAACACCCTGCTTTCACCGATGGGCCGATGCCGGTTCATGCGCCGCTGGTGCGCTGGGCGCTTTCGGTCACCTCGCCGCTGCAGCTGGAGATTTCGCCAGCCGAGGATCCGCGCGGGCAGGGTGAGCGGGTGTTGGCGGTCAACCCGGAAAGCCGGGCTTTGCTGGTGGGCCTGGCGCGGGCGGCCGCGCCGGGGGCGGACAGCGTGGTGACGGCTTTTGAGCCCTTGTGCCTGGCGATCCGGCTTTCGCCACAGCGGGCGCGGTTCTGGCTCAAGGCGCTGGCGGCGGCGGGCCTGATCCGCGTCGATGGGTTGCAGCGCGGGCATGAGGGCATGGTGGCGGTGCGGTTTTTGGGGGTGACCGATGGATAAGGAGATCGCCAAAGCGGTTTTGGTGCTCTGGGAAAGCAAGCACTTCGACAGCGCAACAATTGCGCGCCTGCTGGGCGAAAAGGAACACGCGGTGGCGCGGATTATTCAGGCCAGCCGCGATGTGCGGCGGGAGTTTGAACAAGAGCATGGGGGGGGCTGATGAATTTTGCGGCCTTACCATCTGGATTAATCGTGCCTGGACGTGTCGCTGAACAGCACAGACGGAATGCTATACGGCCTCGCGGTATGGATTTTTTCAGCGGGGCTGGGGGATTTTCTCTGGGATTGATGCAGGCCGGCTTCGAAATAGTGGCGGCGTTCGAACACGATTCTGATGCGGTGATTACCTACATGGTCAATTTGTGCAGGTGGGGCGAAGTTGAGATGCATTTCGCCGATGCCGCCATTCGGGCCAAGACGGAGAAAAAGCTCGAACAGCTCTTTAGCACAGCCACCCAGCGCGGATTGGACCTGGAATGTGTACTGCCCGGTACCGGATGGATCGCTGGCCAACCGCGCTCAATGCGGGGCGTCTCCCACATTTTCATCGGCGATGTGCGTAAATTCGAAAGCGATTATGTGCTGGAGGTTTGCGGGCTTGAGCGGGGCGAGTTGGACGTGATCGCCGGTGGTCCGCCATGTCAGGGGTTTTCTACTGCGGGAAAGCGCAACGTTGCCGATCCGCGCAATAATCTTGTTTTTGAGTTCGCTCGGTTCATTTGTGATCTCAATCCCAAAGCCATGGTGATGGAAGAGGTGCCGAACATTCTCAACATGGTGACACCGGAGGGACACAACGTCATCGATAAATTCACCCGCATTCTAGAAGACGGCGGGTTTGGCGGGTTTGAAGCGTTCCAGAAATCGATCGATGCACAGGCTGGTGCAATGGGGCTGATGCGTGGCGGTGGCACGCGCAAGGACCGTGCGACAAAAGAGCGAGGCTTTGCGCCTGATCAAGCTGAGGCCGACGCACACGAGGTCTCTCAAACCGATTTGTTTGAGGCCGCCGAATGACCAAGCCGATGACATGCCCCTGTTGCGGGCAGCAGATGCCGGGGCCAACGCCCAGTGTGCGCGAAGCGCTGCGGCGCGAGGCCGTTTTGATTGTGTGCCGCCACTACAGAGTGGGGCCGGGCGTGATTTTCCGCCAGACACGCGGCCTGGAGACCCATGCGTGGGCCCGGCAGGTGGTTATGTATCTGCTTGCGGTGGAATTGCAGGATTCGGCCACCGACGCGGGACTGTTTCTCGGGCGGGACCGCACCAGCGTCACCCATGGCGCGGCCAAGGTGGGTGAGGCGCTTGATGCCGCCGATGTAGATCCACGCCTCACCGCCGCTTTGGCCGATATGCGGGCAGCCATCGGCGGATGGGCGCGCCCACGGCTGGAGGTGGCGGGATGAGCCAGCATACCCTCGCAGAAATTAAGCGCGCAATTCGGGATATCCGGCATGATGGTGATCTGAATATTCTCCGGCGGGAGATGGATCAGCGATATCCCGGCGTTACCTTTGGCGAGTTGCAGCGCGCCGTTGCTGCCATAATCGATGACGAGGAACAGGCCCGCATTGAAGAAATGCAGGTCGACAAGGTGCTTGCCTACATCTTCGAGACTTTGGCGGACGGTTTTCCCGGGACTGCGACCGTTGAGGACATTCTGCGGCATCATGCGGCGCGGGGGCACAAACTCGCGCGCAAATGGCTTGCGGAGTTGTGCGACCCTGAAGCCGTGGCACGTGTAGCTGTGGAGTTTGCGGCGGCGCGGGCACACCCTGACTATGCTGTTCTGGACAATGCCGATGGCTACGGGCGGATCGACGGCGGTGACGTGGATGCCAGCACCGGGCGGCGGCTAGTCGACTGGTATGAACGCACATTCCCAGCAGAATCCAAGGCTGTTTTCGACTCGGCGTTGAGGGCTGCCAAGTGACAGATGTGCCCGCAACTCAAAACGCCATTTTGTCGATTGAAATCAACAGCGTGCAGTGTCCGGTGTGCGATCATACGCTGCATGATGCGATTGGGCTTGTCGAGGATATAGACGCCAGCTTTTCTGTTGAGCTGGAAAACCGGTTCCAAAAGTGTGCCGCCTGCGGCGCGTTGCTTGAGCTGGGTGCGGTATTTCGCGTCGAATATCCGGGGGCTGCCGAATGACAGACGGCCCAATCACCATCCTCGTCAAACATTTGCGCGCCGCCGGGGCTGAACCGGCGGCGATTGAAGCGGCTGTGCGGGAACTGGAAGCCGAATTGTCTCGAGATGCGACGGTTGTGGAACATGCGACGGTCGCGAAATCCGAAAATGCGACGGTTGTGGAAAACTCTGCGCCGGATGCGACTGTTGGCAAGCCGGACGGGCGGATGCGCGACTGGGCTGATCCGCAGGCTCTTGCGGGCAAGCGCGACCCGATGTTGCTGCGTTTCGTTTTTGCGCGCGATACGCGCCTGAGCCGCAGCGCCCGCGCCGTTGGCCAAGCGATGAGCGAAGGCGCTTTTGACCCGGTTTCCGGGCGTTTTGCGGTGGCGGCGGCCACGTTGGCACGCAAGGCCGGGTGCAACCGCGCCACCGTGTTCCGCGCGCTCAATGCGCTTGAGAATGCCGGGTTGATCCGCCGCTTTTCCTATGCCGGTGTGCGCCATGCCAACGCCTATCAGCCCGTATGGGACATGTTCGCCAGTGTTGCAAAAGTGCTGCGCGACCCGGTTGCACCGTCGCAAAATGCGACTGTTAAGTCCGAACCGGCGCACCAACCGTCGCAAAATGCGACCCAGATTCAGAGAGATATATATACCCCTGCACCAAGGGGAGAGACTGTTGGGCGCAGAGCGCCACCGCAACAGATCTTCATGCTACTGCCCATGTCCGGCGGTTTGAACGGCAAAACCCATGGCGATATTGCCACCACCAAGGCCACAGAACGGCTGTGGGTGGCGTTCAACGACCTGCACAAGGGCAGGGGCGAAACCTTTCTTCGCTCAATGCCTCAGGCGGCGTGGAAGGCGGGTGTTGACGCCGAAGTGCGCAACAGGGGCAAAGGGCTGGCGGCGCTTCTTGCGGCTCTGGAAAGGGACGGATTGCGGCCAACGGGGACCGGGCCGCCATAGATGGCCGGGTTTTGAGCAAGCGGCATTTTTTCCAGATCATCGAAGAGGCACCACCTGTGAGCACCTACCGGGACCGGACATCACTCAAACATGCCCTTGCCGGGCTGACACCGAAACAGAAACGCGCGGCATTGCGGCGGGGTGAAACCGAGATGGCGCGGCTGGCGGCGCTTCGGCGGACAGAGCGCACCCGCAAGCGGGCTTTAGGCGAGGTGCCGTTTCCCGGTGATCCGCTGCGGTACAACTGGTTTGTTCTCGTCACGGCGGCCAACCAGGAGCGCAAGAGCGCCGCGCGGCTCTATCAGGCCGGGTTTGCGGCCTATGTGCCTTATGCACAGGTTGAGGCGCGCCAGAGCCGGACCATGCACGGCAAGCGGCACATGACCAGGCGGCCCTTGCTGACCTCGATGGTGGTGGCCGGGTTTGATGCCGCCAACACGCCGCCCTGGCTCTATGTGCTGGACCGCGAACAGTTTCCCGAACTTTACGGCGTCATCGCGTTTAATGGCCAGCCCGCGCGGCTGCCGTTCGATGGATTGTTCAAGCTGAAGGCGCTGGACGGCATGCAGGACCGGACGCGGCATTATACGCCGCTGGTGGGTGACACGGTGCGCATTCTCGATGATGTGTTCCTGAAGCGGTTTGGCGACAATTTCGAGGGCGTGGTGACCGCTGTGGATGACGGCTTTGCCTCGGTGGAGATCAAAGGGCTTGAAGGCCTGTTCGGCGGCACGGCCCGCGCTGAGACCGCGGTGATGACGTTTAGTGAACTCGATCTCGAACAGGCTTGATCAATTTGCGAATCGCGCTTACGTTGCCTGCCGACCCTTTCTGTTCGATTTCGGCGACATGAAGCCCTTGGCCGAGGCCCCCCACGCAAAGCGCCAGCTGATCACGGGGAACAGATTGCGGACCCGGCGCCTGCGATCCCATGCAGGACTAGAGAAGGGTGCCGGGTGGTTTGTGTCTTTTTCAGTTTCAGCGCCCGCTGCCTTACCCTCGACCCGAGCAGGTAGAGGTGGAGCCATTGGTGACATTGGCTTAGGCGGGCGCTGAATTCATTCGCAGTCCGGTTGCGCCGTAGGAGGCCAGAGCATCTGGTCAGGATAGGGGCGGTATATGCCCGCTCTCGACGGGAACGGTTCCCGAAATGAAGGTGAAAGCGTTCGGCTGCAAGCCAGTTCAGACCCCGGTTATCCGGATCGGTCCCTGTGCTGGCAGGTCAAGCGGCTTGCGATGCGTAGGCATGCGGCAAACGGGTTGCCGACCGCCGGTGCTTTGGCATCGTAATGTACGACACAATGTGAGGATCGCGCCTCACCACCGGATAGCATCAGCCCCGCCGCTCAGCCGAGTGTGCGGGGCTTTTAGTAGCTGGCCATGATGTACACATGGCAAGTTTGGATGACTGAGCCGCCGAGGCGGTTGTGATTGTCTCTTATGGAAGGATTGACCAATGAAGTTTCTGACACTGTTCCGGGGCTGGCTCGCCTCACTGTTCGCACCGGTGCTGACCTATGTGGAGTTTGCGTTTGCCAGCGTGGCGACGCCAACATCCGACGATGTACTGACCCGAACCGACATCGCCCATGTCGGCATGACCGAATGGTCACCCTTAAACGGCAGTGCATTTGTTGCCTTCGAAAAGCGGGCTGGTTTGCATGATCTGTTCGTAGGTGGCCGCTTCACCCAGGGCGAAAGCCCGGCGGCGCTGTAGCGCGCAAACAGATCGACAAATGACTGAGCCCCGGCAGACGCAAGTCTCCGGGGCTTTTTTGTGAGGGTTTGCATGATCCTCAGTTGAACCGGGCTTTTTCCCTGTTTGACGCCTCCCTTTGATGACTCGCAACCCCGGCGCTGCTGGCTTACGCAGTGACCTGGGCTTTTTGTTGAGATGGTCAGCACACCCGCAATAGTCCCGGCGCAAAGCAATGCCGGGTTGCAAATCAATTTCCGCTCCAACGTCGAAGATGTGGCACAGGGCTTTCGCGACACGGATCGCTGGGCTGTTCCCTACATAACTGCCGGTGCGCTCAATGACACAGTGTTCCATGCCCGCAAGGTCGAACAGCGTGCCATGCCGCATTATCTGGACCGCCCGGTGGCTTACACGCAGCGCGGTGTCCTATATGACAAGGCAACCGCGAAGCATCTTGTGGCGCGAGTATACATCAATGACGATCCCACAGGTGGCACGCCACAGGCCAAGTATCTGGAGCCGAACATCGTTGGCGGTTTTCGTGGGCCGAAACCCTATGAACGCCGGCTGCGTCGCGCGGGCATTCTGCGCGCTGACGAATTTACGGTGCCAGGCGCAGGCATGCGGCTCAATGTCCACGGCAATATTCCCGGCGGCCGTATCGAGCGCATGCTGTCGCAGTTGCAGGCGGCGGAACAGTTCGCTGGGTACCAGGCTAACGAAACGCGCCGCTCACGTCGGCGCAATGTGCGTACAGGCAAAGAGCGCTATTTTGTGGCACAAGGGGATACAGCCCTGCCGCGCGGAATATGGGAACGGCGGGGAAAGCGTATTCGCCCTATGCTTTTGTTTGTCTCAGGCGCGCCAGCATATTCGCCGATCTATCCGTTCGGCCGGGCTGCCATTGAGCATGCCGAATTCAACTTCGCCCGATATTGGGTGCGCCGCTTCGATCGCATGTTGAAGTCTGGCCGCATCTTCAAAGGCGCCGGGCAACTGAGCCGCGGCGGTTCGTAGGTACTTCCAGCCCGTTCGCCCGCCCGCGAGAAATTCGGGCCCCGGAAAATTTTCGTAATTTGGGACAGCACTAGGTGATTGATGCCGTTGCTGTTGTTGTTGTGATGAGAGAGGCTCTGAACGAAAAGCAGATCGCACAGCTCGTAAAACAGTATCCGTTGCCGGACGATGTGCCGGATGCGGTGCTCAATCGCGACCAGCTGGCGAAGGCTTTTTCGACCTCGGTCAACACGATCACGGCGTGGATCGACAAGGGCATGCCGATGCTTGCTGCTGGCAAGAACGGTCAGGGCTACGAATTCCAGCTCAGCCAGTGCTGGGCCTGGCGGCAGGCTGATCTTGCTGATCAGCAGCGCCGGTCGGACGAAGCGGACGAAGCCGTCAAAGCGATGCAGCTGGCACTGATTGGTGGTGAGACCGGCAACGGTATTGACTCTCTTGCGCCGCGAGATAAGCGCGAAATACTCATGGCGCAGCTGGCAATGGAAGACTTTCAGCGTCAGCGGAATGAGCTGATCCGCCGCGAAGATGTGGTCGCGTTGCTTGAAGATGTGTTCTCGCTTTTCCGTGATGGCGTGGGGGCATTTCCTGACCAGCTGGAGCGCAAGGCGGGCATCTCGGGTAAAGCGATTGAGCTGGCGTTTGATGCCGGTGACGAATTGCTGATCGAGCTGAAGCAAAAGATCGAAGCATTCTTTGCAGCGCGGCCGTTGCGGACCGGGTCGGACAAGGCCAAGCGCGACCTGTTCGATGCCTGATCCGGATCTGAACCGGTTCCTTCCAGACTGGGAACCGCCACAGTTTGCGAGCGCCGCCGGCATTGTTGCCGATGCGCTGCGTTCACTGGAACCGCCACAGCGGATCGATGTGCCGACCTGGGCGGAACGGGACCGGCGGCTGTCGACGCCGAACTATACTGGGCCGTGGCGGAACGACTTTGCGCCGTATATGACCGAACCGGCCCGCATGTTGACGTCGCGGAAATATGGTGCGGTGGTGTTTGTTGCTCCGGCGCGGACGGCGAAAACCGAAAGCCTGATCCAGAATGCAATCGGGCATCGGGTTGTGTGCAATCCCCGAAATGTCTTGGTCGTATGTGCGACCCGAGACGCGGCGCGTGAGTTTTCGATCCAGAAGATCGGCGGCCTGATCCGGCATTCGCCAAATGTGCGCGAACGGATTGCCGGCAAGGACAACACATTCGACAAATCGTTTCGCGGCAATATGCGGTTGCGCATCGGCTGGCCGGTGATCAGTCAGCTGTCCATGCTGGATATTCCGGATGTCTTCCTGACCGACTATGACCGCATGGTTGACGATGTGGACGGGGAAGGATCAGCCTTCGACCTTGGGCGGAAGCGCACACAGTCTTTCCATTCGCTTGGAATGACTGTTGCGGAATCTTCGCCCGGCCGACCGGTGACAGATCCCGATTGGACGCCGGAAACGCCGCATGAGGCACCGCCGACGACAGGGATCCTGGCGCTCTACAATCGCGGTACACGCGGCCAGTTCTACTGGGTGTGTCCGCATTGCCATGAACCGTTCCGGCCTGTGATGGATCGGTTGCAATGGGACCAGGACAAACCGATGGGCGCTGCGGCCAAATCGGCCGAAATGATTTGCCTGCATTGCGGCGGTTGTATCGGTCCGGACCGCAAAGATGAATTGAACACTGCCGGCATGTGGCTGCACGAAACCGACGATGGAACACTGGTGCGTGTCGATGATGCGGCCATTCGCGACACGGATATCGTTTCGTACTGGTGCGAAGGGCCGGTTGCGGCGATGCAAAGCTGGGAACAGCTTGTGTTGCGTGAATTGCAGGCCCGGCACGAGTTTGAGACGACCGGTGATGAGACGACGCTAAAATCGACGGTTACGCTCGATCAAGGCCGGCCGTTCGTTTCATCGGCGCTGGATCTCGGTGACGGGTTGAACGCTGACATGCTCAAGGGCATGGCCAAGCCGATGCCGCTGGGCGTTGCGCCGGCGGAAACGCGGTTTGTGACGATCCAGGTGGACGTGCAAGGCAACCGGTTTGTGGTGCAGTGGGAAGCGCGCGGTGTTGGCCTCGAGACATGGTTGATCGGGCGGACAGAACTCTCAACACCACCGGAAGGCGCACCGGATCAGCAAACGTCACGCGCCATTGATCCGGGCCGGTATTCAGAGGATTGGGCGGCATTGTTTCCGCTGCTGGAGCAACCGATCCCAGTCGCAGAAACAGGCATGTCGCTTGTGCCGCGGGCCTTGTGTATCGATATGCACGGCTCGCCGGGCGTGACCTCGAATGCGTATCGTTTTTATCGCGAGGTCAAGCGCCGCGGGCTGGGCGGCCGGGTGTTTCTCTCGCGCGGTGTGGGCGGACAGCAACGGCGCGACCGTGCGGCGCTGCGTGAGCCGGAAAAGGAAAATCAGAAGCGCGGTTACCGCAACCGCCGTTCTGACATCCGTTACATCGAACTAAGTACGGATGATCTCAAAGACGAGGTGGCCCTGGCGGTCACCCGCAAGGTGCCGGGGCCGGGCGCCTATCACATCAGCGACGGCATGCCGGACCGGGTTTTCGCCGAGCTGGCCGCCGAGGTGCGGACCGACAAGGGCTGGGAACGGCGCAAGCCGGGCCTGCCGAACGAAGCGTTTGACCTTGCGGTTATGGGCCGTGGCCTGGCCATCGTGTTGAAGGCCGAAAGAGTCGATTGGGATGCGCCACCACCCTGGGCCGCGCCCGTTGAGCAGAATTCATTCGCGGTGACAGTTGACGCCGCGCCGGAACGCAAACCAGCACCGGTCGCACCTGTGCGCCGCCGCCGTGGCATCAGAGGACAAAGGATATCCAAGCGTTGAGCATCGATTTAACGACAGCCCAGACCAATCTGAACGCATGGATCGCTGCTGACGCCGCCTTGGCCACGTCGCAGAGCTATCGCATCGAGGTCGACGGCAGCACGCGCATGCTGACCCGTGCGGATGGCAAGGTGATTGCCGAGCGGATTGCTTACTGGCGTCGTGAAGTTCAGCGGCTCAGCGCACCCACCCGCCGCCGCATGCGGACCATCGTCAACTGATGAAACCCGCAAAACGTTCGTCCTGGCGCGGCAGGCTGGCGCTCGGTATTAACGGGCTCGCCAAGGGCATCAATTCGATGGCGCTGGCAGTGAGTGGTAATTCCGGCGGTTACGAATCCACCCGTGCGCGCAATCGCCGTTTGCGCGGTTTTCGCACGCAACAAGGTGACGCGGCCAGCGATATCCACCCAAGTCTGCCGGAGCTGCGGACGCAATCGCGGGAGTTGTCGCGCAACTCGCCGATCATCGCCGGCGCGCGTCATACAAAGGTTAACGGCGCCATCGGCACCGGGCTGCAGTTCAAGTCCGAATTGGATGCGGAAGCGCTCGGTATCGAACCAGACGTCGCGCAGGCACTCGAGGATACGATCGAAGCTGAATTCGAACTGTTCAGCCGGGAATGCGATTTTAACCGCGAACAGCACTTTCGCCGCCTGCAGCGTGTGCTGGCCCGCTCGACGGGTGAGAATGGTGACGCAGGCATTGCGCGGCGCTTCAAGCGCTATCCGGGCCAGACCTATGGCACCAAGCTGGTGCTGATCGAGGCCGACCGGATCAGCAACCCGCACCGGCGGGCTGACACTGACAAGATCAAAGGTGGCGTTCAGATCAAAGACGGTGTGGTGCAGGGATATTGGGTTACCGACCGTCACCCTGGCGACAGGATGACCGCTGCGCTGAACTGGAAATATGTGCCACGCTTTGGGCGGAACAGCGGCCAAGTGCAAATGGTTTTGCCATTCGAGCATTTGCGCGTCGGGCAATTGCGTGGCGTGCCAGATCTGGCGCCGGTGATTACCACCATTAAGCTGTTGAGCGATTACACAGAAGCCGAGGTGTCTGCCGCGCTCAATGACGCGGTGCTGTTTGCATTCCAGAAACTGACGCCCGACGACGAGGCGGCGGGTGCCGGCCTTTCGGATGAAAAAACGGGGCAGCCAACCAGTGGCGGTTCCAACGAGAGCGAAGTCGAAGTCGATGGGCGGTCGCTCAAGGTTTTCGATCTGGATACCGCTAGCGATATTATCGTGAAAAAGCCCGAACGCCCGAATACCCAGTTTGAGGCTTTTGTCGATGCGGTGCTGAAATATATCGGCGCCACGCTACAGATCCCGTTCGAATTGCTGCTGATGCATTTTTCGGCCAGCTATTCAGCCAGCCGTGCCGCCATGGAACTGGCGTGGAAGGCATGGGCGGCCGAGCGCGAAATGCTCATTCTCGGCGCATTCGATGTGGTGGTCGAATGGTTCTTTTATGAAGCAGTCGCACTTGGCCGTATCGATCTGCCTGGCTTCTTTGACGATCCGAAAAAGCGGCTCGCCTATATGAGCCATATCTGGGTGCCGCCGACACGGATCCAGATCGACCCGGTCAAGGAAGCGACAGCCGACGAAACCGACATTCGCAATTATGTCAAAACCCGCGAACAGGTGATCACAGAGCGCACCCGTGGTGACTGGCCGCGTAAGTTCCGCCAGGCCCGACAGGAACACAACGATCTTGACGATGCAGGCATGCTGAATACCGGCGATCAAACCCCGCAGCGGTCCGAGGCTGCGCGACAGGCAACAAACGGGAACTGAAGATGACGACCAGCTGGATTGCCCGTTTCGCAGATGAACCGGCGCTCATCGCCCCACATATGGCCGGCCGGTTCCACCACTGTCTAGCCGCGCTGGAATCCGGATCGAATGCGGAGCTATTGGCAACGGTCAGGGCAGAAGCAGGCCAAGGTGATGAGTACTGGACAGAGCTAGGGCCAAACCGCAGCAAGATGTTGCGCCCGTATGTCGTTGAGAACGGGATCCTGATGATCCCGGTAAAGGGCGTGCTTCTGCATGATTTTCCTTACCAGTTCTTTGGCTATGCCACTGGTTATGAATATCTCGCCAAGGCGCGTGAACGCGGACTTGCCGATGAGAATGTTCGCGCGATTGCTTATATTCACGACTCGCCAGGCGGCATGGTGGCGGGGTGTTTCGATGAAGCAGACCGCATTTTTGCAGCCCGCAGTGTGAAGCCAATCCGGGCCTACGCGGCGGAAAATTCCTATTCGGCTTCCTATGCGCTGAGTTCGGCGGCAGAAACTATCACAGTGGCCCGCACAGGCGGTGTCGGCTCAGTTGGCGTGGTGACGGCGCATCTGGATGCGTCCAAGGCCATGGACGAGGTCGGCTTCAAGATCACGTTTATTCATTACGGCGCACACAAGGTTGACGGCCATCCTTACGGTCCGTTGCCCGAAGATGTGCGCAATCGCATCCAGGCCCGCATAGACGGGTTGGGTGAGTTGTTCGTCGCGACCGTGGCGCGCAACCGCAACCTCGACGCGGCGGCGGTCCGCGCAACCGAGGCCCTGACTTTCACCGCCGTTGAAGCGCTTGAAAACGGGCTCGCCGACATGATTGGCGCGCCCGAGGAAGCGTTGGCCGAATTCGCGGCCGAACTCACTGAAACAGACGCAGGAGACGAAACCATGTCTGAGAACAAACCGGCCGTGACCGTGGCTTCGGTGAAAACCGATCATCCGGACGTGGCCAACGCCCTGATCCAAGAGGGGCGCGATGCGGCTGGAGCCGATGCTGAAAAGGCAACGGCCGCAAAAGTCGAATCCGCCCTTTCTGCTGACCGTGAACGCATTGCGACGATCCAGTCGCTGGCCGAGCCTGGCGTGTCGGCGATCGACACGATCATTTCAGCGGGCATCAAGGATGGTTCTTCGGCCGGCGATGTGGCGCTGAAAATCGCCCAGTCGGCCGAGGTCAAGGAAGACCGCAAGAAAGCGGATGTTCTGGCCGGACTTTCCGCCGATGATGCCGATGCCCCGGATCCGGCGGCCGATGCCGATCCGGATGCCAGCTCCAAACCCGGACCTGGCGCCACCAAGGAAGAACTCGTTGCGCATTGGAATGCGAGCCCCAAAGGCTCCGATTTGCGCAAGAATTATGTCAGCGCCGAGAGCTACGCGTCATCGGTGCTGTTTGATCGCAAGAAAGGAGCGGCATAATGACCACGCTTTCCGCCGTCGCATATCGCGACCTCATGCTGGGCGATGATGGCGAATATCCTGTCATCGGTTCGGACAAAATCTGGCAGGGCGCAGCTGTCGGTCTCGTTGCCGGCACCGGTCTTGCGCGGCCACTCGTTGGTGGCGACAAGTTCGGTGGTTGGGCAATTGCTAATGCCGACAACGCCAGCGGCAGCGCTTCGGCCATCAATGTGCATACACGCCGCAAGGGCGTTGTGCGTGATCTGCCGGTCAGTGGCGCGGTTGCCACCGATGTTGGCCAGCCCATTTATGCCCAGGATGACAACGCGTTTTCGTTCAACCCTGTGGGTGGCTCGTTTATCGGCCGCGTAATCCGTTTCTCGGCGGCCGGTCTTGTCGATGTTGCTTTCGATATCGACAACATGGTCGATCCGTATGGCGAATGGGCTGTGCGCGAAACGCTGACCGGAACGAAGACATTCGATGCCCAGGATTGCGGTAAGGCGTTTTTTGTAACGGCTGCCGGTGATGGTGACGCGCTAACGTTGCCGGCGATCGCGGACGGTCTTGATGACATCCTGATCGTTGCGATCGACGCTTATGGCACCACACAGGTCGCAATCGACCCGAATTCAGGTGACGGCATCCGTGCTGCTGATCTAACCGCGGTTGACGACAAGGATCTGTTGTTGACCAAGGCCACTCAGCGCCGAGGTGATTGCGCCCGGATTTTCCTCGGCGATGCCGACGGATATTCGGCGTCGCTCGGCAATCTTGCCCTCAATTCTCCGTCCGTCTGGACGAAGGAAGCCTAACAACCGATTTGAGAGGATAAGGACATGCGTCCCGACCAATTTAACTATTTGACGGACAGTGCCGTTCGTGCCCTGATGATCGGGGCGCTTGAGAGCGGCGACAATGGCTGGGTGAATAACCTGGCAATGCGGATGGATTCGGCGGACAAAACCGAGGACATTGGCTGGGTAGGTACGCCCCCGGCGCTGAGTGAGTTTGTTGCCGGTCGCACCATGAGCGAGTTGGCAGAATATGCGTTTTCCATCACACAGAAGGATCACGGCGCAGGAATACGGTTGCCTAAACGGTCATGGGTACACGACAAAACAGGTCAGTTGCAGATCCGGTTCAGCCAGCTGGCCGACCGGGTAAATGACAAGCCCGCGTCTATGCTCAGCCAACTGATCATGGATGGAGAATCGACGCCCTGCTTCGATGGGCAGTACTTCTTTCACACAGCCCATAGTTCTAAAAAATCTGGCACGCAGGACAATGATCTCGGTGCAAGTGCCGCATCAGCCACAGCGCCGACCGCCGCTGAAATGTCGATTGCCATCATGGCCGCCGTGCAGCAAATGTACGGCTTCAAAGACGATGAGGGCGAGCCAACAAACCAGATGGCAAAGAGGTTTGGCATTATGGTGCCAACACCGTTTATGGGCGCGGCACTCGAAGCCACGACATCCTTGCTCGGTACGGCGGGTATTACAAACCTGTTGCCCAGTCTGCAGTCAAAGGGTGTGATGCAGTTTGAGGTCATCGTCAATCCGCGTCTTACCTGGACAACCAAGTTTGCCACCTTCCGACTTGATGGAACCGGCAAGCCGTTTGTGCTGATGACTGACGAAATGATGAACGACGTTTTTGCCCTTGGCCCGCAGAGCGAATACTGCCGTGAACATGGCCACTGCCTTGTCGGCGTCGATTACAGCGGCAATGTGCAGTACGGTCTTTGGGACCAGGCGGTTCTGACCACGTTCTCGTAACGGTTCTCAACTTCGCAACAAATTTAAGGTCCGCGCCAAGGTGCGGGCCTTCGATGTGTTGCGCCCAAACCAAAGGACAGACAGATGAAAATCTATACATTTGAAACGCAAGGAGCGGTGCCAAGCGGTGTCGTGATGCATCTCACCTGTGATCAGGCCGAGGCTCGCCGGCATTTCCTGACACCGGAAGGCGACTGGCACCAAAAAGGTACCAAACCCGAGACGCGCTTGCCATTCACTGCGAACAAGGTGTCCGTGTTTATCAAGGGCGAAGAAATCGGACTGGACGCCGAGCCGGACGCGGCTTTGCGCACTTCGCTTGGTGTGCCGCCCGCCGGTCCCAGCGCTCCATCGGAGGCGAAACAGAAGTCGCAGCGATTGACCAAGGCGGAAAAGAAAAAGGTTGCAGAAGCTGAGGCGGCAAAAGCCGATGCCGAGGGCAAGCTTGACGCTCAGAAAGCCGAATTGTCCAAACTGGCAGATGCCGTTGTTGCTGCCGAAACGACGTTTTCCGAGGCGGAAGCGGCCAAGGCTGCGCTAAAGGACGACGCCAGTGATGATGACAAGGCAAAAGTAGAAGCGGCCTTGGAAGCGGCGGACAAAGCGCTGAACGAGGCTGAAAATGCTGTTCTCGGTTTCGTGAAGGCGTTTGCGACGCCGGTTGAGGGTGCCTGATGCGCGTTAAAGTCATCAGAAAAGACGGGGTGCTGCTCAATTCGGTGCCGCACTCAGAAGGGTCTGAGCTTAGCGTCGACGATGAGATCGGCCAGATCTGGATCGCGCGCAAATGGGCGGTTGCCGTTGAGCCGAAGTCCGGCGCCACTGCGTCCAAAGGCTGATCGGTGCCTATTGAGAGTGCTGCCGATCGCCAGGCGTTCATGGCTGATGATTCTGTCGAGGTGACTTTTGTAGACCAATACGGGGCAGAGACGGTATTTTCGGCGCTTTTCGATAATCCGGACCAATTGAGGTATGGCGATTTTGATACGCCATCCCAAATCAAAATGGCGCAGTTGCATTGCCCGGCAGAAGACGTGCCGGAAAACGCGGCGGTAGGTGACGAAATCACCGTTGCCAGTGTTGACTATAAAATCAAATCCATCCTGTCCGACGGCCAGGGCTGGATGATAATTGGTCTTGAGCGAACTGGCTGATGGCTAATCATCACCGAAAAGCCGTTCGCGATGCATTGGCAACGGCTGTTACAGGTCTGACCACCACCGAAACGCGGGTCTACTCAGGGCGGGTGGCGCCGCTGACCGCTACGGAAAAACCGGGCCTTGTGGTGGTGCCGGCCGAGGAAAGCGCCCAGTCGGACGGACGGCAATCGCTGGGGCCAAGTACGATGCGGTTTGGTGACTTCGACCTATTTGCCGAGGTCGAAGGTACAACCGGGCTTTTCGACACGCTGGATCTGATCGCTGCGGAAATCGAGACGGCGGTTTTTGCAGATGACACGCTGGGCGGGGTCTGCATTGCGATCGAGCCACCCCAGACCAGTTTCCGCGTTCACGATGCACAGGGCGACAGCGACCGACGCCAGGGACAAATGCGCATGCGATTCCGGGTCACATACCGGACGCTACAGGCCGATCCAACCACACAGGTTTAACGGAGCAGAACAATGACAACCTATCACGGGAAAAACGGCGTCGTAAAAATCGGCGCAAACACGGTGGCGGAAGTGACCGGATTTTCGTTAACCACGGCGATCGCGCTTGCGGGAGATAATGTTCAGGGTGACGATTGGGATACTCATCTGAACGGTCGTAAAAGTTGGAATGGTACCATCGATGCGCGGTACTTTCCCGGCGATACAAACGGGCAAGCCGCTCTGGAGGAGGGTGACAGCGTATCGCTCGAGCTTCAACCGATTGGTGGCACTTCTGGTCTGCAAAACTTCACAGGAACTGCAACAGTTGCCGGACTGACCGTCACCAGTGAAAACGAAGACGTTGTGACCGTCCAGTTCCAGTTTACCGGAAACGGGGCGCTGACGCGGGGGACCATCGGCTCATGAGCAAGGCGCTTGACGATCTTATTGCCGAGAGCTTCGATCCATCGGCGCGGCTTTATCTCGATGTGCCGGAATGGGTTGTCGACGGCAAACCCTACCGGTTCAGTTACACACCTGTCACTGTCGCTGATATTGCCGCGATTACCGAATTGGCGCAGGGCAACCCGGCGATGATGCCTGCGGCGACCCTGGCAATCAAACTCTGCGAAGCGGATGGCAGCAAATATTTCGATCGCCGTATCGACGGAAAGGATCGCATTTCCAAGCGCTGGCCGCCGGAGATCGTCGGGCGCCTTTATCAAAAAATCATGCCCGACGTTGCGGATATGAGCGGGGCCGAACTGGAAAAAAACTAGAAGCCGATCCGCTGGTCTTCAATGTGATGGCCATTGCGGATCGGTTGCACAAAACGCCCGCTGAAATCCGGGCAATGGCGCTGAGCGATTTCGCGCAGTTGATGGCTTTTTACCGTATTCAGGACAGAAAACACAAAACCGCACCATGAATCCCAAGCTTGAAACGATTATCTCGGCGCAATATCGCGCTGGGCCTGCGATGAAGCAGGCGGCCGCCGATGTGGAACGCATCGGCGATGCCTCGGAAGCTGCGATGATGAAGCATTCACGCGCTACGCGGCACTCGCTTGCTATGAGCCGCAACCTTATGTTTCAGTGGGTTGATATTGGCCAGGCGCTGGTGACGGCGCCGCAAATGGGCATTTACGCCCTGCAAAATCTCGGGTTTCAGGTCGCGCAGATCGGGCAGCTTTATGCGGGCAATGGCGGTTTGAACGCCGCCGTGCGCGACAGTGCCAAACTGCTGACCGGATTTGCCACAAAATTTGCGCCAATCGCTTTGGGCGCCGCCGCAGTGTCCGCTGCCTTTTTAGGCATGCAGCATGAGATCAACAAAAGTTCCAATACAGTCGTCAGCTTTGGGGACGTGACAAAGGCCACGTTCAAAGTGATCGGGTCTGGGCTTTATGACGCTTACATTGCGCCGTTTGCTGCTCAGTTAAATGCAGCGTTCACCGCAATGTGGGAGGGTGTCGTCTGGACCACAAAAACCTTCGTCAATTCGTTTGTGGTGACAATCGGTTCGGCCGGCCTCGCGGTTGAATACTTGGTGTTGACAACTGGAGCCGTGCTTAAAGACGGTGTTGCGCACATCCAAAATTTCTTTGTGTCCGCGTTACAAGCGTTAAACGATCTCATCTATGGCGGTATCAACGCAATTACTGGCGGGCTTAACGAGTTGGTGAAATTTTTTGGAGCCGACAAGGCAGCAGACTTGTTCGGATTGCCATCTCAGATTCCCCAAATTACTTCGCCGGACCTTTCCTATATGAAGGCCGGATATGGTGGTACATTTTCCGAAGACCTCGCTGGCATAAATAAGACTTATGGTGATGCATTCAATAATTTGTTTACCGAGGATCATGCCGGTAATTTTTTCGGAGCGGTGAAAAAGTCGGCGATCGAGATCGCAACGGCAAACAAACAAATCGAAACGAGCGGTGCCGGTGCCGGCAAGGTAATCGACCAGTTATCCGACAAGACCAAAACGCTTGCTGACGTTGCGACGGATGCGTTTTCCGGGATCGGGTCGAGTATCGCCCATGCTTTCCGGAAAGGTGGCGATGTCGCCACCAATGTTCTTGATGCGGTGTTAAGCCGTGTGCTGCGATTGGCGGACAGCCTGCTGGACAATGCGATCAACAGCTTGTTTGGAAACATATTCGGATCGTTGTTTGGCGGCATCAGGATCCCCGGCTTTGCCAACGGCACCAATAACGCACCGGGCGGCCTGGCCGTTGTCGGTGAGCGGGGTCCGGAACTGGTAAACCTGCCACGGGGCAGCCAGGTCATACCCAACAATATGGCATTCGGCACTGATCGCATTGCTGTGGATGTGTCCATCGGCGTCGAGAACGGCAATCTGATTCCGGTGATGGTGCAGGTGGCCGGTGAGGTGGCAGGCCGGGCTATTCAACCGGTGACTAAGCAAATGCGTGCTTTGGCGACGCAAGGCACGCGCGGCTGACATAGAGTGATGACGGTGTTCGTTGACCTGGATACGGCCGCATTTGGCTTGCGTGTCCACGACTGGCAGATCGATATCAGGGGACGGTCGGCTGGGGAGTCTCTTGCCGGTGGCGCGCAGGTTGTTATTGGTGCTGCACCGCGCTGGCGCGCCCAACTCTCGTTTCGTACTTTTGAGCGCATGCGTGCGCGGCGCTGGCGGGCCTTCATGGCGCGTGTGCGCGGGCGCACCAACTTGGTGCGACTGGATTGCGCAGATCCCTACAGGCTAAGCCTGGTAGAAATCGGTCTCACAGGCGGACATATTTCGACGCTGGCCAGTGCGGGCGTGACCCACTCTAATGGGGCAACTTTTTCCAACGGCGCGGGTTATGCGCTGCGGCCGCGGCTGCCAATTCTCGACAATACGGGCGCAGGCGTCTACGCCGCGCTGGCCGGGGCATCCAAAATCAAGGTCAATGGCAATGCCTGTTCTGATGCGCTTTTGCCTGGGCAGATGGTTTCGATCCGCGATTTTGCTTATGCGGTTAAGTCGGTAACCGGCACCGGCACCAGCATGTTGATCGGCCTCGAGCCACCGCTTCGCCAGAACATTCCGGCAGGATCGGAACTGGACCTTAATGCCAGAACCATATGTTTTCTGGCTGGTGATCTGGAAGGCGCGATGGCTGTTGATGAACAAAGCTTTGTTCAGACGAAGCTCGAGCTCATTGAATGGGTGGATCGGCCATGGTGATGACGGCAGAGCGGGCGAACAAGCTGGCGCAGCGGGTTGTCGGGTCTCTGCGCCTGATCGAAATAGACTCCACTGTCGGGTTTTTACGCCTGGTTGAGGGCAATGACGGGGCATTTACTGATGTGAACGGCGTGGTCTGGCACGGGCTGAAACTGATATCGACCGGTGATGTGGCCACCTCTGTTGGCGGTAGCGCGCCAGCTATTGAGCTAAGCCTGAGCTATGAAAACAACCTGGCGCTTGACGAGATCGTCGGTGCTGTCCGATCACTGGGTGTTGCCGCGATCCGTGGCAGGACCTGCAAGCTCTATTTTCAGTATATTGGCAAGTACGAAGACCGGTTTGCGCCCGTCGATGAGCCGCAGCTTTTTACAACACGTGAGATGCTGAACCTGACCTATGACTTTCAGGGTGCACAACAGCGGCGGCTTACGCTTTTGACAGACGGGCCGTTCGCCTTGCGCTCGCGCCCGGTGAATGGGCTGTACACCGATGCCGATCAGCGCCGGCGAACAGGCACCGACGATCCAAGCCTTGAATTCATGCCGAACAATTCCAACGACGAACAGGCCCTGTTCGGCGCAGCATGAGCAACGAAAAAGTGTTGCGCGACGAACTGGCGCGCTGGCGGCGGACACCTTTTCGCTGGGGCCATGATGATTGCATGCTGGCGATCGCGACCTATGTGGCCGCGCTGCGCGGTATTGATGGCGGCGCGCGCTGGCGCGGCCGTTACAGCACGCGACTGGGTTGTCTGAGGGTAACGGGGTTCCATCTTGACCCGGTCGGTGTTGCTGACCAGTGTGCAGCAGCAGCCGGACTACGGCGGACCACCTGTCCTGATGACGGCGATATCGGCGTTATTCGCGCAGTAACGGATGGTCAGCCTGTGACGGTTGGCGGGATCCTGATCGGTGGACTCTGGGCGGTGCGTGGCGCGCGCGGTGTGCAGTTGGTCCGATCACCTGAGGTGCTGGCGGCATGGGCCGTTTAAAGCGCGCTGTTGCCGTTGGCTTAGCAGCCTGCGGATTTGTTCTCAGCTGGTCGATACCTGCGCAGGCAGATCCCGTCAGCGGTCTTCTGGCCGGGTTGGGATTGGTCCCGCTGAACCTGTTGGCCAGTAGTCCGCTTTATCTGTTTGGTGTGAGTATTGGTGGTGCGGTTGCAGCCGCGTTGCCGTCGCTTTTGTTCAACGTTGCCGTCACGGCAGGTGTTGCGGTGTTGAACAATGCCTTTGCGCAAAAAAGCAAGGCCCTGCGGCCAAATGCCGTTGAACAGGCCAATCCCGGTTCCCGGCTGGTCAATTTGCGGCAGCCAACGCAGCCGCGCACGAGGAGCTATGGACTGGTGCGCATAGGCGGGCCGGTGGCGTTCTGGCAGCTGGCGGATGGCGCGCGTTATGTGATCGTGCTGCTGATGACAGGGCGCATTGACTTGTTCGTTGCGCATTTTCTCGATGACCGGGAAGTCACACTCGGATCCGGCGGTCTGGTGCAGGACGCCGCGTTTCAGTCCGGCGGCAACAGCATGGTGACGATCGAGGCCTTTGACGGGGCGCCAGGGCAGGTGTCCCCACCACTTATCAATAATGCGTTCAGCGAATGGACCGACGATCACACGCTGACCGGGATTGCCGGGGCGGCACTGCGGTTTGAAAACCCTATTCCGGACGACTTTGCAACGGTTTATCCGTCAGGCCGCGAGCCAAATTATTCCGCTCTGGTGCGGGCTGGTCGGTGCTTTGATCCGCGCAATGGCAGCACAGCCTATACAACGAATGCGGCGCTGATCATTGCGGACTGGATCGTTTCGCCCGACGGGCTGGGGCAGGACGTCGACTGGGACATTGTTGCCGAGGAAGCGGATGTGGCCGAGCAGACAGTCATCGATCGCAACGGCAACAGTTTTCCGCGCTGGCAGCTTTGCGGCACCTATGGGTTCAACGAAACCCGTGAAAGTGTGCGCTCCGCGCTCGGGATCGCCTGTGATGCTTTTTTCTTTGAAACCGAAGTCGGCAAGGTCGGTTTTCGGCTCGGGCGCGAAGCATTGCCCAATCCGGCTTTTACTGTCACAGCAGAGCATGTACTTTCGGCCACGATCACAGAGGGTACGGACGGCACCAGCCAGGTCAATGCGATCGAGGTTGTCTATACGGAACCGGCTGCCGGCTATCGCGAACATGCCGCACCTGCATATCACGTAGATGATGGCGCACCGTTTCAGGCAGAAACCGTCGCCGCCTATTTCGTGCCGAACGGCAACCAGGCCGTGCGCGTGGCAAAAACGGTTATGCGCAGCATTGTGGCGCAGTACCACGTTCAGTTGAAGCTGACCCTTTTCGGCCTGGCGCTGCGGACGGAGCGGTTTTTTGCGCTCGATCTCAGCGTCTATGGCGTCAGCGGTGTTTTTGAGATTGAGGACTGGCGCTGGGTTGACGACGGGCTTGCGGTGCAAGTGACAGCCTATTCAGTTAACGCCAACGCGTTGACATTCGACGCGGCTACCGAAGAACCGGCCGCGTCCCAGATCACATCGATCGAAAGCAGCGCTTCGGTTCCAGATCCGACCAACGTCACTGCCAGTTCACCAGGCGCCGGGCAGTTGCTTGCGGACTGGGACGATCCACCGCGGATCAGTCTTTTGAGCCGGGTGCGCTATCGCGTGAACCCGTCGGGCGACTGGTTCGCCGTTTCGGTGCCGAGCGGGCAAAGCTACCAGTTGATCACAGGTCTGGCCGCAGACGATTACGACGTTGAAGTGCAACTGCGCACAGCAACCGGCCAGGCGGGCAACTGGGTTGCGGCGTCGACCAATCCGGTCACGGTTTCATAAGGACATTTTCATGAGCCAAACAACCATAGCCGATGTCTTCCGCGATTATGCAACAGCCGGAGATCCCGGGTCGGGCGCGCATCAGCCGATTCTCGCCGATATTCGCGATACGCTTGGTGCGCGCCAGAACCTGCGAGTTTTGACACGCACAGCGCTGAAGGCAGTGGACACAACGGCGGACCTGATTGTGATCCTGTGCGAGTCCGGGCGTGAATCGCAATGGGTGTTTCAGGCCGGCGACTATTCCACCGAAGTTGCCGCGGATGCGACGGAGCGCAGCTATATTGCAGCGGATGCCGTTTCATCGTCCTCAGGTGCCTGGGTGAACCTTGCGACGGCGTTGCAACTGGCGGCCAGCGCGGTTTCGTTTGACAATGCGACCGCCAGTCTACCCGGCGCGCCGACAACTGTTCAGGCGGCGCTGGAAGAGATTGCTGACCTTTCCGATGATCAGGCCATTTCATTCAAGGCGTATCTGGGCACCGCCATGACCGGGCTTGCGGTTTCGACTGAGCACGTGATCACATTCGATTCCGAACAATGGGATGTGGGCAGCTACTACGATCACACAAATGGCCGTTGGACCCCGCCATCGGGCCGCAAAATCCGCCTGTTTGCCCGCGCGCTTGAAACAGCAGGCACCGAAGATGGGGCAACGCGAGAGCTGCGCATCCGAAAGAATGGAAGCCTTCTGGCTTCTGATGCCAAGACAAATGCCGGTACGGGCAACCAATCCACCAATGTGACGGTCAGCGATATCCCCAACGGCACCGACTATTACGATGTGGCCTATTTCGCCAGCGGTTCCTCGAACCGCTCGCTCGCCGGTGGTGCCAGCAATGTCTATACGGTGTTTGAAGGCGAGGTATTCTGATGGGCTTTGTGCTGTCGGTCACCAATGACGCCACGCAGGTCAACGGCATGCCGGCCTCTTTTGTGCCGTCGTCCACCTATCCGGCTTCAGTGGTCAGCAAGTCTTTCGGCGCACTCGGCTATACGGTCCACGAGCTCAGGGTTATCTGCCCAAAGCGCACGAAGCGTTGCTTTCTGCTGGCCCCTGCCGACCTGACGCGCGCGCATCCCAAACTCGGCGTGGCCTTTCCAAGTTCATACGGGCCGAGTGCCGGCGGGACCGGTGCATCTGACCTGTTCAACGAAAATTTTATCGGTCAGGACTATTGGCCGGTGCGTTTCTGCCTTGATCACAACGTCTTCATGCTGGCCATAGACCTGCCGAGCTTCGGGCACAACAGCTATTTTCCCACAAGCGCCAGCGATCCGCTGATCGAGTCGCTATTCTGTGTCAGCGGTGCCCGGCAATATATCGAGCAAACACTGCTGCCCGGTTCGGGTGCGCGGTTTGCCGCACTCGATGACGGAATGTTCGCCGGCGGGCATAGCTGGGGCGCGTGGCAAGCTATGTTTTTTGGCGCTGCCTGCACGCAGGTCACTGATGTGTGGGCGTGTGGTGTTCAGCTTTCTAAACTGTATGATTTGCGGCCGCCTTTCAATCCGGCCGAGTGGTCCACTAGTTATGACGTGTCCGACATGGTCGCGGAGGCCGACTGGTGCAGCTTCAGGTTTTTCTTTGGCGGAGACGGGAACGACTATCTTTATGAACCCTACCGGACCGGTGACCCCGAAGACGAAACCCTGGTGTTTGACGCCATAAACAACCCGCCTGGCCGCACAATACCCAATCTCGATTTTGTACTGGCGGAGCTGGTGGCGCTCGACAGCAGCCGTTTCAGCTTTGGCACCAATGCCGATATCGGCCATTTGGCGGACGTGCAGGATGCAATGGCCTGGTACCGGCCTGTAGCACCGCATTTTTACAAACGCTGGGCGTTCTAGCTCCAGAGCGTTCAAGCACAAGAAACCACAACCGGAGACTGACTGATGCGAATCCCTTCGGGAACGACTGACCAGTATATCTATTTCGTTGCCTTGGATGCGACGGATGGTGTGACCCGCGAGACCGGGTTGTCTTCATTCACGGTTTACCGGTCGCGCAATGGCGGTGCGGCAGATGATTCACTACAGCAGGAGATTTGAGAAATGGCAGCCATTGCCTCTGTTACGCTTGTCACGGTGCACAACCGCTCGATCCCGGGGCTTGTGATGCCCGTGGCACAATCCGAACCAGTGGCAGCGCCGGAGCGTTTCAACGCATTGACCAGTAGTCAGGCCACAACGGCGGTTGCCGAGAACGCCACCCAGTTCTGGGAAATTGTTGTGACCGACACCGTGGCCATTGCCTTTGGCGCCAACCCAACCGCCAATGCCACAAATGATCGCCTGATCACTGCGGGCAAACATTACTTCTCAGCCAATAGTGGTGACAAGGTTGCCCTGATTGACGCGGCGGCGAGCTAGGGCTGCTCGGATGGACTTGAATCTCGGCCTTGGCAATCTCGGAAACTCTGGGGGTATTCCGGCGGCACCCTCACCCCAAATCCAGTTATCCGGCGGCACGGTTGCAGAGAGTGCCAGTGTTGGTGATCTGTGGGGTACGCTCTCGGTTTCCAACCTGCCGGACGGTGTGACGGTTACAGGGTATTCTATCACAGTTGATGATGACAGCGTTGCCCAGCTTGATGCGGGCGATGACACGCTTCTCGAAGTTGGTGGGGCGTTGGATTGGGATGCGCTCCCGGTAGGTCAGAAATATCACCTTGTCACTGTTCAGGCCACGCTTTCTGCTGGCGATCCGCTGACACGGGAACTGACGCTGAATGTGACGAATGTCCTTGAGGTAACGTTAGCGACGAAAACCCTATCTGCTGCAACCTTTACCGATGAAGACGCGCCTGGCACGATCATTGGCGCGATCCAGAACCTGACTGCTGGCTCGACTGTTTCAATCACACCGAACGATGGCCGTGTAGCGATTGACGGCAGCAACAATCTTATTGTGGGCATGTCTGCCGCAAGTGTTGGTGCATTCAATATCACGATACGCGAGACGCATCCGGACGCTAATAATACGCCCAAGGATGATGTGTTTGAGATCACGGTTACCGATGTTGTCGAAACGGTCGAAACAATTTCGCAGACCTCAATCACAAAAGATGGGTTCACCTACTCATTTTATGCCGATGAGGACATGACAACGCCGCTTGCGGTGGACACGTTTGTCGATGTGAACGGTAAAATGCATGCGTACTCAAATCAGGACATCTACGTTGCTGACGGTGTGCCTTCTTCGCAGATAAACGGCGCTTGGGCGAATGGCTTGATGGTTGATCCGTTCACCAAAGATGGGCAAGCGTTTGACGAATTTATCGGTACTGGCACTGGTTCGCCGTCCAGTGCGAACACGCCTTATGTGCATGCCAGCAATGTTTCGGTCGGCGCAACCGGCGTAGCTTATTATGTGCCGTCCGGTTCTGATATTTCGCTTGTGAAGGCGTTGCGGCGTAGCGGTGTCACTGATGAAAATCAATGGCAAACCATTGAAGCAGATGGCTATGTGCCTATTCACTTCCTAAGCGAACTTCCGCCTGCCGACTTTTATGCGCCGTCCCCTTCGGCTGTTGGCGCGAACAAGGTTATCAAAACGCGTAGTCAGCTTCGTAAAAATGTTCTTGGCGGATATACAATGCCGGGCGCGTTCACATATGCTTACTCTGATGTGGCTGAAACCGTTCCATCCGATCTCGGCATGTACGGATCTACCGGACATACGTTGCGGCGCTTCCGTCTTCAAAATGAACTGGCTCAGGGTGGCACCTCTTCCAACTATTCAGGACACTTTGCGTTTCTGCACGCGCGGGCACTTTACCTTTTACAAAGCGATGCGTTGTCTACTGTTGAGCAGGATGCACTAATTGATCTGATTGCGCCGTTTGGTATTCAGATACAAGGTCTTTCAACGCGCGGCTCGAGTGTTGGTGATGGTATTGGTGGTGCAGGTATAGGCGCGGGCGCCGGACAGCAAGGTGCTTTCCACACGTACATCTATTATGGAGCGTTTTTGTTTGGTGACACCGACATGCTTGCAACTGCGCAGGCGCTCAACTCAAACATGAATGCAAACTGCAAGTATGTTGATTTCGCAGATGTCGGAACAGCGGCACCCGGAAAGGCGGGAGTAAACGCACAGACCTTCTTTGATGAGCATGTCGGCACACCACACATAATCCCGGATGAATGGGCGTCGAACATGGACAGCCGCTATGGCGGCACGGCGGCGCGCACGAGCGTTTTTGAAACAATGGCCGTCAAGATGCTGCGAAATGGTCCGGGCGGCATCACCGGGGCGCAAGCATTGCTCAAAGGCGGCGCGTTCTCAGCGGCGAACGACAATTCCGCTCACATCGCCTTTATGGATCGATACCGGACGTGGGAAGCGTATCCGACCGCGTTATCCTATGCCCCGGAAGCCGACTGGAAAGCGATTTACGATCAGGAACGCACCAATCTTCTTGCATCTGTGTGGACTGGACGCCCGGATCAAGTGCCAAATGATCTGGTTGGTGAAGGATATATCACCGCGATAGATGGAGGGTTTGAGTGGGATTTCACCGGGCTTAATTACTCGACCGAACCTGTCGTTCAGATCAATGTTTTATATTCCTACGACAATATTCAGTGGTTTGAAATCACCGATGCAGGCACGACCGGAAGCAAAACGGGGCTGATTATTGGTCATCCGTATTACGTTGGCGTACAGTTAGTTGGTGAGACATCAGGTGCAGGCCCGCGATCGTGGAACTATCCCCGTAATTCACCGATCACTTCCGGCACTTTCCGCAATCTCGTTACACCGACAGGGACAGGTTCGGCAACTGCTCCGTCATGGCCGGTTGGCGGAGAACCGGCTCTTTGCCATAAACCTCACCCAGCATGGGGCGGCATTTACTATGTTGTTACACCAGCAACAGCGCCAGTTATCGCAACAGAGTTAGTTTGTGGTGCGGGTGATCCGCAAGGCTGGCCCGCACCTTCAATTGGCTCATTCCAGCATGACAGAGACGCATCACCGATTTCGGGTGCGACCAGTGCAGCTTATGAGCTTGTGGTGGCAGACCTTGAAACCGATCATACCTGCGATGTGACGGCTTCCAATGCGTCTGGCACGCCGAGCACAACCACGGCGGCAGTGACCGTTTTTGCCGCGCCTGCTATTCCATCTGACACGATTATCGATACTGATTGCGGCTATGGCTCAACGCTGTTCTGGCCGAATGTATTTGCGTCAATCTCACCTCAACGCTGCAATCTGGTGCATCAGCCGGGCGTTTCGTTTATTGCCGACGGTGAGGTTGAGGGTGATCCTGATATTATTCTGGGATCAATCGGCGCTTGGGTAGGCGACAAAACCTCCAATTATCCGTATCTCGATGAAATGGATTTGGCGGCAGAAAAACCACTGACGCCCGGTCAGTCATATGACGTTGAAGTTGATGTAATTATTGGGTTCGATAAGGACGGCAATGAAATTTCTTTCAACGGCTCATTGCGTTATTCAATCGGTAACAATACAGATCAGTATCTGTATTCAGGTGGCGGAGCAAATATTGATGTTCCAACCCCAAACCAGCCATTCCTATACACAATCTCACAAACAATTAACGTCGATATTTCGGAAACTGATCCTTCACTCAGGGTTGACCTCGGCAACCAGACCGCCACTGGCGGCACATCCGGAGGTGATATCCCTGTGGTCGGGATTAGGGTAAGGGACGCAGCATGAGCAAGGCGACAATTGATCAGTCACGGTTGGCAACGATTACTGAGATAGAATCTGGCACACATACACATGCAAGCGAAGGCATGTCGGTGCTTGATGCTGTGAGTTACATCACGGGCAGTCAGTTTTCCGATGAGCCGGTAAATGTGTGTCCTGTTGCTTTCAACTTTGTGCGAACGTTAGGCAATTTGTTGCCTGATGAGCGCCGTACAGTGGTGTTTTTGCCGTTGCTTGAAAAAATTGCAGGAGCGCTACCAGACCCTGAGATTTCTCAGCAACGCGCGGTCTTGTGCGCCAACAGCGTACTGCGTGAGCTTGTTCCAGCGGCCTTGCGCAACTATGGATGCGAAGATGAAGCAGCGCCACTTGAAGCGTTACCGATACTTAACGTTGGCATGAGCAAGGATGAGCTTACCGCGATCGCAGAGATTGTTGCAGATGCGCTTGATCCTGATGAGTGCCACGAGACACATTTGTCACCATCAAAGGCTGGCGCAAATAAAAAGCATATTATCGCATCAACAGCCGCCCGGAACGCGATTACGTCTGTGCGCAGAATGCTAAATCCGCATGCGCTAGCGTCCGCTCGGCATGCGAATATGGTGTTTACTGGTGGCTGCGCTGCGCGGGCGGCAATGGCTGCTGAAGAAGACGTTGATCCGGAAATGGATGACGCAACCAAGCAAGATATAGTGCGTGAACAGGACGCAACGCTTAGAAAGACCGTCGAGCGACTTGTCGCCTAATTGCTAATCCTACCAGTGCCGTTAAAAGCAGGATTGGCGATGCTGGAATGGGAACCGGAACAACTGACCATGATCCAGGGCCATCTGATAAATAGTAGATGTCGCCATACCATAAGGCGTACCCGTCTCTGTTGTGGGTTATCGTGGAGCTGTGCGGGTCTCCCAGCGAGAATAGATCCCATTCGATAATATTTCGGTTGGCGTCGGTTTTGAACTGCACGGTGTTGCTAATTTCGCCCAGATAAAAAACATCAAATTCCAGAAGCCATTCCGGTAATCCTGGCCAAGAGTACACGACAAACGTGATAGTGTTGCTGACCATGGATTTCCCAAACAGCTCTTCATCGATAACCATGCGACCTGAAAAGCCGGGCAGTGTGGTTGAGTAATCCGGTCCGCCCTGAATGCGGTGCAGCGGCTGCCCCTGGTATTCGTAGCTGACAATAGCTGCCTTTGCAGGCAACGCGAAAAACACCGCCAAAACGGCGGCACAAAGTAACCGATTAAACATCGCAAAAACTCCCCGTCCAATGCAGCAATAATGAATTGTTGAGCGCAGGAGTCAATTAGGACGGCGTTTTGGCTTGTTCGCGCCCCGCCACGGGCGCTTTTTTCATGGAGAATTGATGATGGCGCGCGCTAACTATCCGGCCGTCCTGGCCGACACGCTGAAGCATGAGGGCGGGTTTCAGCCTGACCGGCATGACAAGGGCAACTGGACCGGCGGCAAGGTTGGTGTGGGTGAGCTGAAGGGCACCAACAAGGGTATTTCGGCGGCGGCGTTTCCCGACCTCGATATCCGCAACCTCTCTGACGCCGAGATTGCCCGCATCTATGAGGCCAAATACTGGAACCCGGTGCGCGGCGATCTGCTGCCCTATGGCGTGGATCTGGCGACGTTTGACGCCGGGGTGATGTCCGGGCCGGGCCGCGCTGTCAAATGGCTGCAAAAGTCCATCGGCACCAAGGTGGACGGGGCATTCGGCCCGAAAACGGCCGAGGCCATGGGCCATGCCGAGCTGATCGGCGACAAGATTGTGCATCGTGTGTGTGATGCGCGGCTGGGTTTTGTCAAAGGCCTGACGATTTTCAGCCGCTATGGCAAGGGCTGGAGCCGCCGCATTGCCGGTGTGCGCGCCAAGGGCGTGGCCATGTGGATGGACAACCGCAACTGGACGGCCGCACTGAAGCACGACCAGCTGGAACGCACCGCCGAGGCGGCCCGCAAGCGCGCCAGAGCACAGGACACCGCCGCCAAGGGCACCGCGGCAACAGGCGGCACAGGCGTGGCTGTCGATCGCGGAACGGACTTTATCGACCTGTTGGGCAACGGCCTGGTGCTGGCGGCTGCAATCGGCCTGTTCATTTTCGTGGCCTATCTCATTGCCACCCGCGCCCGCATCAACCGCGACACCGCCCAGGCAATGGATGCTGAAGCTGCGGCATAGCCCGCCAACGCCAATCGAAAGGATTGACCTGATGACCTATCTGCTCTGGATCGCCATGCTGGCGGTCATTTTTGCCGTCGCCTATCGTTTTGCCCCGAAGGGCTGGCGCACCGTCGCCATAAATCGCGCCATGGCGCTGTTAAATGCCGGGCTTGGTCTACTTTACTTTCTACCGGATCTGCTGCTTGTGGCATTGCCGCACCTGCAGTTGGTCGATTTCTCTGCCTTCCTGCCAAACTGGCAGGCCACGCTGACGGTGACGGCGATCAATATTCTCAATGAATATATGCGCAAGCGCACCACCACGCCCGTGGGCGAAAAGTACTGATGGGTGAGCAGATTGCCGACTGGCTGACCGATGCCGCGCTGACACTTCTGGCGCGCGGCATCGACCAGTTGCCAGAAACCTGGATCGCGCTCGGCACCGGTCTATTCATCGGCTATCTCTGGGGCCGGTTCAAACTGTTTGGACTGGTGCTCGGCGGGCTGGTGGCGCTGTTCGTGCAAAGTGAGTGGCGCAAGCGGCTGGTCAAGGGTGATCGCGGCGCACCGCAGCCTGTGGCGTCACCAAGAGATGAGACGCGCAAAAAGACGTTACTGGATCTGTTCAAGCGCAAGGGATAACCAGACCAATGGGGGCAACCAACCATGATCGATATGCAACAGACGGTTGCCGACACTTATCCGCTGATGCCGTTCGTGACGCGGGCGGTCTGGGACCAGATGGTTCTGCTGGGCATTTCCGGCGCCGCGGGTGCGTTTGCGCGTGCTGCCTGGTCACCTGAAATCAATGCCCGCCGCCGCGTGGCCCAGGGGCTTTCTGGCGCGTTGTCCGCCGTTTTTCTCGGTGGGCTGCTGGCCTCGCTGATATCGCGCCACGTCACTGAACCGGAAGCGCAGGCGTTCGTTATCCTGGCATCGGGTTTTCTGCTCGGTGTTTCGGGCGAACTCGGCGTGAAAAAACTGCAAGACAAGCTATGGGGAAAAACCAATGGCTGACTTTCTGCTCGTTTTGAACAACATCACATCAGGGGTGCTGGCGGTAACCTGCTGGTGGCTGGCCCACAACTATGCGGCCGCCGGGCGTCCCTTGGGGCGATGGATCTCTATATTGCTCGGCATTTTCAGCCTGTCGGTGCTGGCGACGGCCTTTGCCCGCAATGTCCACCTCGATCCTTCACCCTGGCTGATCGTCTCAAAAGTTGTGCTGACGGCGCTATTCGCCGCTGTGGCACGCCGTGTTGCCCTCAGGCGTGAACACACCAGCTTGCACTGACCTGATCACCGTTACCTGCGCCAAATGCCGCCGTTCGGTCGAACAATGGGACGTGGTGAAGATCCCCGGCCGGGAACTGGGGCAGGGGTGGGTGAAGATTGTCGCCTGGTGCCATGGGGAACGGGAGACGATTGCGCTGCACGGCGTTGGTGAACTGAAGGCGTTCTCAAAAGAGCAAGATGACAGATCCGATCACGCGTGATGTGACGATTGGCGATTGATATCACCTCGTATCGTCTGTAGTTTGGGCGGGAATTCTTGTCAGCCAATGCGTTCAGCCAGTCAGCTAGTTTTCTGGCCTGTGCGGCTGTAAGCTCCAATTGGCATGTGTAGCCGAAACCGGTTTCGGTACTGCCTGCCCACGGGTTTTCAACCGAAACTAAGATTTTACCTCCGTAGAACCATCCTTCAAGAGCGTCATCAAGATTTGATTCCGCGTCACCAATTTCAATTCGATCTTCCATCTTCCAATTCCTCTTTTTGGGTAACCAGGCCCACTGCAATCGCGGCATCCGTCCGAATATTCTCCTGATGCATCTGCGCCCGGTTTTCCCGAACCGAATTGACCGCGGCGGCAATCACCGCCTCCTGCCAGCCCAGTTCGCGCAGCACCGCCACCAGATCTGACAGGTCGGCGCCGTCGGCCACAGCCAGGTCGATCATTTCCTCGAGTTCGAGCTGCTGATCTTCGGTCGGCACATGCGCGCGCGGCGGCTGTAATTCCCTCATATTTTCATTCCCGGCGCCAAGCCACATCGTTGGCTGGTTGTTGCTGCGCTGCCAGTCGCGGTGTAAAGCCCGACTATGCAAACGCTCCAGAGCCTAATCGATCAAGAGATTACTGTCACGGTGCATTGTATCGCGCATCGCCGGCGCACCTATTGTGCCCGGCTCGATCTTGAAGCGCTGCGCGCCAGGTTCGGGCCGCAAACTGATATCCATGCGCTCAAACCGAAATTCAGATGCAGCATCTGCGGCGCTCACCATGTGGAGTTGATATTTACGCCTTATGCGGTGTCACCATTCCCCGGATCGCATGGTCGGCGGGGTTGATGAGCGTTCGGGCTTGCGAGGGGTAGATTTCGCCGGTGAGCCAACATTCTGAAAAGAATAATGATTTCAACGCGGGATCTTGGAGTGGTGAGCCACGCTAAGTTGTTGACAATAAACGGTATCATAAGTGCCTCCCCCTCCGCCACTTCGAACTGTCCGGCCAGAGGCCGGCAAATCCTTCCGGTGGAAGGACTTGAGGAGAGAAGGCCATGAGACCTATGGTCGAATGGCAGGAACAAGCAATAACCACACCACCGGTCGACGAAACGATCTCCTCGACCGACGCGTCCTTGGCGCGGCTGACCATCGACCAGATTTGGTCGGCGCGGGTGGTGCCCTTGGGCAGCGGCTTCGTGGTTCGGTTTTTCTTTGCTTTCGTCTTCATCGCTTGGTTTCCATCTCTTGATTGCAATGAGAACAACACGCTTGGTTTGCGCTGGAAGTCGAATGGAATCGGCGATTAATGGTTAGCATACTGTGCCCAACGTGCTTTGCTGGGTGGTCATTCTACCGATCCTTTGTGCCAACCCTTGTCGGCTGGTATTGCGCCTCCAATTCAAATAAGAGTCTGAACTCTGTCTGAGGAACTGTCGTGCCAATCGCTACCATTTATATCACGGGATATATCTGTTTTGGTCTCGCCGTCACGATGCTGATTCCGGCGGCGCTAGACTTTTTACTCGGTAATCCAGATTGGAAAGTGTTTGCCTCTACCGCCTGCATTGTCGGCGTCGTTTCCATTCTTGCTGTTTTTGCTGCGCGGCGAACAATGCCACCGTTCTCGCTACGGTTCGGTTTCATTCTGGTGAATTCTATTTGGATCATGGCCTCCATAGTTGCGGCTTTGCCAATGGCATTTTCCGGGCAAGGTATGTCGCTTACAGATGCCATATTCGAGTCTGTGTCAGGCATAACGACAACGGGATCTACAGTGCTCGTTGGGCTTGATGATATGCCCCCCGGATTTTTGCTCTGGCGCTCAATGATTCAATGGTTTGGTGGTCTCGGGATAATCGCGATGGGGCTGTTGTTGCTGCCATTCCTCAAAGTTGGAGGCATGCAAATCTACCGAATGGAATCTTCTCTTGAGTCGGAGAATCCATATACCCGATTTACTGCATTTTCCCGGGCATTATTGGGTCTCTACCTCCTAATCAGCTTGTTGTGCGCATTGGCCTATGGGTTGGCAGGCATGAGTCCATTCGATGCAATAAACCACGCTATGACTACGGTCTCGACTGGTGGCTATTCTACCCATGACGCATCGATGGGAGCCTTCCGCCGAGAAATCCTGCTTGTGAGTGTCATCTTCATGGGGCTTGGTGCGATGCCTTTTGTTGCACTATTGCGCGCTGCTCAGGCCCGCACCGCTGCTCAAGTGGGGGACCCGCAAATATTTGTCCTGTTTGCGATCTTTCTTGCCTTGGCATTGCCGGTAGCGTTTTCACTTGTTCTCGCTGATGAAATGATTTTGAGCGATGCCATGGTGCATTCGATATTCAACATCGTCTCGGTCGTGACAACGACTGGCTATGCATCAATGGACTACACTCTTTGGGGTCCGTTTGCTGTTTCGGTATTTATGCTAGCCATGTTTCTCGGAGGCGCAGCTGGTTCAACAAGCGGGGGCATCAAGACATACCGTCTAATCATCATGTATCAGAGCTTGCGAACAGCTTTATCGGAATTGATCTATCCCAACGGTATATTCATGGTGCGATATGGCGGAGTGAAAATCAGCGGGAACATGGTGAAATCTGTTGCTCTGTTTGTCGTGGCATTTCTTGCACTGTTGTTGCTAATGACCCTTGCACTTGGATCGACAGGTCTTGATTTGCTGACGGCATACTCAGGCGCTTTGACAGCCTTGACCAACGTTGGACCCGGCCTAGGTGACACAATTGGACCGGCGGGCAATTTCTCAACGCTACCCGACACCGCTAAGTGGATTCTGGTTGTCGGAATGTTGCTCGGTAGACTTGAGATCATGACGATGCTCGTTCTCGTGTCGCCGACATTTTGGAATCGCTAACATATCCCCAAATTGCGTTGGTGGCGTGAACTCTTAAGACCTTTGGTGAAACGTGGTCGGCTGGTGTAATAGTGTTACTTTCTAGGAGCGGAGTTCCCAGCCCAATTGCGTGCATCTGGCTTGTCCGCATAGCTAAAGTTGGTTCCCGCTACATTGGGAGTCTAGTGTGCGGTAAACGTCTGTCACACTGCAGGTCGTCAACAAACCCACCCCGCAAAGCCCCGGAAGCAGCCACTACTGTCCTGACTCCCCCTCCGCCACTTCGAACCGCACAACACCTTTTCCCTCAATCCACCCCCGCCAACAACGAGGCATTGCCACCAGAGGCTGTCGTGTCGATGCAGGTGTGGCGCTCGATGATGCAGCGCGGGGCCATGTCGGCGTCCGGGATCAGCGGGATGATGGGGCCGTCGCGGTGGGCGAGGGCAGTTCGGGCGGCGCTCTGGTCGGCGGGGTCACTCCAGAGCGCGACGGCGCTGAAACCTTGAAGGTTGGTGAGGTCGTCGCGGTTGAGAAAACCATCAATTGCATTTGCGCCGGTTGCACCGGGGCAGACGGCGAGGGCGGGACAGCCTTGTGCGCGGGCGATTTTGACTTGTGTTGCAGCATCTTCCGGCGTTGGGCCAAGGCAAAGGATGATACCGCGTGGATAGGTTTGCAGGCGATTGGATTCGCCTGTGGGGCCGGGCAGGTCTATGACCTGTAGCGGCGCTTGTGCCATGGGTGGCAGGGACATTAGCGTTGTCTGAACGGTATCAGCATCAACTTGTTCACCGGTGTCTGGTGCTGTTGGTGCTGCTTGCGATTTGGCGCGGCAGAAGCGGGGTACATAGTTTGGGCCACCCGCCTTCGGCCCGGTGCCCGAAAGGCCTTCGCCGCCGAAGGGTTGCGAGCCGACGATGGCGCCGATCTGATTGCGGTTCACATAGATGTTGCCGACATTGAGATTGGTGGTGACATGTTCGACGCGGTCATCGATGCGGGTATGGAGGCCGAAGGTCAGGCCGTAGCCACTGGCATTGACGTCGGAGATGATGCGGTCGATCTGGTGCGATTTGAAGGTTGCGATGTGGAGCACCGGCCCGAATATTTCGCGGTGCATGTCCTGCATGCCGCGGACCTTGATCGCCGTTGGCGCGACGAAGGTGCCGTCCTTTGGGACATCGACTTGCTTCAGCACCCGGCCCTCCGACCGTGCGGTGTCGATGTGTTCCGTGATTCCAGCCCGTGCGGCATCGTTGATGACCGGACCGACATCAGTGGCGTGGTCCCACGGATTGCCGATTTGCAGTTCATCCATGGCGCCAAACAGCATATCGAGAAAGGCCAGTGCAATGTCCTCTTGCAGGTAAAGAATGCGCAGGGCGGAGCAGCGTTGACCAGCCGATCGGAACGCGGAATCCACAATGTCACGGACGGCCTGTTCGGGCAGGGCAGTTGAATCGACAATCATGGCGTTGATGCCGCCGGTCTCTGCAATGAGCGGTGCGTCGGGCGCAACGTTTTCGGCCATCGCTGTGTTGATCGCCTGCGCTGTTGCCGTCGATCCGGTGAAGCAGACGCCTGCGACGCGGGGGTCTTCTGTGAGCTTGGCACCGACATGCGACCCTTGGCCGGGCAGGAACTGCAAGACTTCGCCTGGCACCCCCGCCTCGTGGAGCAGTTTGACAGCAGTTGCAGCGACAAGAGGCGTCGGTTCCGCAGGTTTGGCGAGAACACCGTTCCCGGCCGCCAGTGCCGCGGCGATCTGGCCGGTGAAAATTGCGAGTGGAAAGTTCCATGGGGAGATGCACACGAACAGACCGCGTGCCTGCCGGTCCGAGATGGCTTCGATTTGTGTGGCGTAGTAGCGCAGGAAATCAACAGCCTCGCGTAATTCGGCTATCGCATCGCGCGGCGTTTTGCCCGCTTCGCGGGTCAGGACGGCGAAAAGCTCACCGAAATTCTGCTCGTACAGGTCGGCGGCGCGGTTGAGAATCTCAGCCCGGGTGCTGCCGTCGCAGTTGCTCCAGTCAGTTGCCGCGGCGAAGGCGGTTTCAACGTCCTCCGGTTCCGCATCGATGACAGTGCCCACCTCGTCGCGGTGATCTGCCGGGTTGAAGATCGTTTGGGGTTTGCTGCCCGTATACGGGACCGCCAGCATTGGTTCTGCCTGCCATTGCGATCTGGCGAACGGGTTGCGCGCGGTATCGATCTCCGCCAGATCCGCCTGATTGTGCAAATCCCAGCCACGGGAATTCCGGCGTTCCGGCGCATAAAGGTCCGCCGGTCGCTTGATGTGGGGCGTGGGCCGGTTGAGATCGGTTTTGAGGGTGTCGAACGGGTCGGCTGCCACCTCAGCGGGTGGCACGTTCTCATCGACGATCAGATTGACGAACGAGGAATTGGCCCCGTTCTCCAGTAGGCGGCGGACAAGGTAGGCCAGCAGGTCACGATGCGCGCCGACCGGGGCGTAGATGCGGCAGCGCGTGCCTTCGCGCTCAAGAACCTTGCGGTGCAAGGCTTCACCCATGCCATGCAGGCGCTGAAACTCGAAATCCGATGTGTCGTTGGCAAGCTCGAGCACGGCGGAAACAGTGTGGGCGTTATGGGTGGCGAATTGTGGGTAGATTCGGTCAGTCATCCCCTGCAGCTTTTTGGCGCAACAGATGTAGCTGGCGTCCGTTGCCGACTTGCGGGTAAACACCGGGAAGTCCTCAAGCCCCTCGACCTGCGCCCGCTTGATTTCGCTATCCCAGTAAGCACCCTTGACCAGCCGGACCATGATCTTGCGATCCAGTTTTTGTGCAAGGCCATAAAGCCAATCGATGATCGGCGCGGCGCGTTTGCCATAGGCCTGGATCACGACACCAAACCCGTCCCATCCGGCAAGGCGCTCATCGCTGAGGACGGCTTCGATGACATCGAGAGACAGGTCGAGCCGATCAGCTTCCTCCGCATCGATATTGAGACCAATATTGGCGTTCTTGGCCATTAGCGTCAGAGACAGGGTGCGCTCGACCAACTCCGACATGACCCGGTCTTTCTGGCTGACCTCGTAGCGCGGGTGCAGTGCGGAGAGTTTGATGGAAATGCCCGGATTGTCGCGGATGTCTTCCGCTTTTGCTTGCGCACTGAGTGCGTCAATGGCGCGCGCATAGGCATCATAAAAGGCCTTGGCATCGGCAGCTGTGAGCGCAGCTTCGCCCAGCATATCGTAGGAATAGGTGTAGCCTTTGGCTTGCATCGCTGCGCCGCGGCTGAGGGCGGCGTCGACGGTCTCGCCAAGTACGAACTGATTACCCAGTTCCCGCATCGCCGTTTTGACGGCCACACGGATGACGGGTTCGCCCAGCCGCTTGACAGCACCGTGCAGCACATGGGCCACACCGCGTGATGCGTCGTCGTCAAGCACGCGTCCGGTGAGGAGTAAGGCCCAGGTTGAGGCATTGACCAGCGGTGACGAGGATTTACCCAGATGCCGGCCCCAGCTAGAGGGGGCAATCTTGTCGTCAATCAGATCGTCGATGGTTTCCGCATCCGGCACGCGCAACAGGGCCTCTGCCAGGCACATCAGAGCGATACCTTCATCCGTCGACAGGCCATATTCGACCAGAAATGCTTCCATCGTGCCTGGACGGTCATCAGCGCGGATGCTTTCGACCAGTTTCTTCGCCCGATTATGGATGACTTTGCGCTCTTCGGCAGACGGGGCATAGTCGTCTTGAAGGTCGGCCAACACGACTTGCTCATCAGAGAGATGCAGCGCCCGGATGTGTTCGCGCACTTTCGTCAGGTAGGGCATGCGGGCCTCCTTTATGTCTCAAACATAGTATTGCATCTTTGAACTGGGCGTGTTTCCTTAAATTCGAAGATTTGTGGACAAAAAGACCGGGAAATTAGCGATATGACGGGTAATAATATTTTGTCTGGCCCAGAGATCAGGCAATTAGACCGGCATGATCGCCAAATACTTGAAATTCTTGCGTCAGAAGGGCGATTGCCCGTGACGGACCTGGCGGCGCGGATCGGCTTGTCTAAAAGTCCCTGTCAGGTCCGGCTCCGGCGGTTGCAGGAAGAGGGATACATTCTCGGGTTTCGCGCCGTGTTGGATCCGAAGAAGTTGGGCAAGGAGCATGTGGCCTTCACTGAAGTCAAATTGTCCGACACGCAGGAATCCGCCCTCCGAGCGTTTAATGACGCTGTGCGGGACATTCCGGAGATTGAACAGTGCCACATGATTGCCGGGCCGTTTGACTATCTGCTCAAGATCCGGACCGCAGATATACAGTCTTACCGCAAGATACTGGGCGAGACAGTCTCGTCGCTGCCTTACGTCTCCAACACGTCAACCTATGTGACGATGGAGTCGGTCAAGGACAATGCGTTCTGAAGGGAATCGAACGCTGCTCAGGCAAGCAGCGCCTCCTCAAACGGAAATTGTGAGAGCAGCTCGATGCCGGTCTCGGTAATGAGAACCTGTTCTTCCAGTTTCACGCCCTCAGAGCCACCTTCGGCACCGATATAGCTCTCAACACAAATCGTCATATTGGGCTTGATGACGCCGTCATAGCCCGCATCCGGAAAGTCGCCGTGATGGTAGAGGTAGGGATACTCACCCGACATGCCCACACCGTGCGCCGACAGATAGTAGCGGTTGGCGTGATACTTTTCGGGTATGTCCCATGCGGCTTCCGCATAATCGCGGAACGACATGCCGGGGCGCAGTATGCTCATATTGTGCTGCACCTGCTCATGGGCGACTTTATAAAGTTCGCGTTGCGCGGCAGTTGGCTTGTCCGGGCCGGCGTGGAACGTGCGCGAGAAATCGGCATAGTATCCGTGACACCCGACCACATCAGTGTCGAGCGCGATCAGTTCATTCGCGCCGATTCGCTTTGACCCGGCTTCCTGGAACCAGGGATTGGTCCGTGCACCGGAATTGAGCAGCCGGGTTTCGATATAGTCGCCATTCTGCGCAATGATAGATTGGAACATCACCGACCAGAGTTCGTTTTCTGTCATGCCGGGTTTAATTGCCGCGCGAAGTTTGTCGACACCGCGCTCAGTGGCCCGCAAGGAGCTCTTCACACACTTCAACTCTTCGGTGGACTTGATGGAGCGCGCCATTTCTACAGGTTCCTGGGCATCGACGAGGCGTAAACCGTTGGCGGCGAGAGCTAATGCAACGCCCGCGTTCATGCGTTCAAGGCCTACTGTCGCGCCGGAGCCACCGGTTACTTCAGCGATCAGGCTAGCCATCTCGGCGGCCCAGGCCCGTTCCCGTTCAGCGATTTCGGGGCCAGCTGCGACAAAACTGGCCGTTTTGGCTGGGCGCACTTCATCGACGGTTTCATAGCCCTGACCCAGATGCATGGCCCCCGTGAATTCGAAAAGGATAGAGCGATTTGCCGTCAACAAAAGGTAACGGGACGGGGCGTTGCGCTGGGTGAAAACCTGCATGTTCCGCGTACCGGTGGCGTAACGGATATTGATGGCGTCGCTGAGGATGAGAGCATCGATATTTCGAGCGGCCATTTCGCTGCGCACGCGTGCCTGCCGATAGAGCCGGACCGCGGCAAGTTCGATTCCTTCGCTTTCCGGTGCGCGATCGAGCAGGGCGAGGTCGGAAAGGTCGCTGCGCTCCGCATGCCAGTCGAACGTTGCCATTTGTTTGCTGCCTTCAGATCAAAATATGTGTTCTATACATCAAATATACTTATCGTTCTTGTGTCAACTTAAGTAATTGATAGTTTTAGACTTGCGCAAATTCCAAGACATCCAGTTCGCAAAGTATGAAAGCGGAAATTGTGAATGGTTACTTCGGTAATAAATGAGAGCATGAAGTCGAGAAAGAATTGGCGCAAATATATAGGGTGCATAAATTTAACTGCGTGAAAAGTAAAATATACTACACAAAATCATCCAGACATATTGAAATTGGCAATATCTGGTAAAATTGTAATATTTCATTTTTACTGTCTTGTAATTCGATATACTTGCTGCAGATTTGATCCGGCATCTCGCCCGGATGTATTCGGTTGGGGGTGGAACAGGCGCGCAGTTTGTGTTTTGTTTATGGCCGTCACCCCCAAGAACATTCTATGCTTTTTTGGTTGGGCGGCAACGATATTGCCGGAAGTCTCACCAGTATCGGTGCGGCTTACGAAACGAAAGCAGGGAGAACTCATGCCAAACAAAAATTCACACCTGATGGACCGTATTGCTGAAGAAGCTCGTATGGGGCGAATTTCGCGCCGCGACTTCATGCAGTACTCGATGGCTGCCGGTCTTACAGCGACTGCAGCCTCCGGTCTTTGGACGACCAACGCTTTTGCTCAGGAAGCAAAAAGAGGTGGCACGTTCCGGTGGGGTATTCACGACGGTAACACCGGCGACACCCATGATCCGGGCACCTACGTGACGCGGACGATGATTTTCCTCGCCCACACCCACCGTTCATACCTCACCATGATTAATGGCGACGGCTCGCTTGGGCCCGATCTCGCCACTGATTGGGAAGCCAACGATGCGGCTTCCGAATGGACCTTCTCGATCAACCCGAACGCCAGCTTCCACAGCGGCCGTGCGGTTACCGCCAATGATGTGGTTGCATCGCTTAACCACCACCGTGGCGATGCGTCGACGTCAGCTGCGAAGGCGCTTCTGTCGGATGTCGTTGACATCAAGGCAGATGGCGACAGCACAGTTGTTATCACCCTGAGCGGCGGTAACGCCGACCTTCCGTGGCTGATGACGGACTACCACTTCGCGATCTGCCCGGGTAACGACGACGGCAGCATCGATTGGCAGTCCGGCGACGGTTCCGGTCCGTACAAGATCGACAGCGGCGAATTCGGCGTTCAGTTCTCGCTGACCCGCCATGATGGCTGGCACGGCGAAGGCGCCTGGTTCGACGCCGTCGAGGTGATCACGCTGAACGATCCGAATGCCCGTCAGACCGCGCTTGTCACTGGTGACGTGGACGCAGTGTCCCAGGTCGACGTTAAGACCATGGCGCTGCTGGAGCGTGACCCGAACATCAAGGTGTTCAACATTCCGTCCGCCGGTGCGTTGACCATGCCGATGTTCTGCGACACCGCGCCGTTCGACAATGTCGACGTGCGCAACGCGCTCAAACTGGCCATGAACCGCGACGAAGTGATTGAGAAGATCATGTTCGGTGCGGCCACCAAGGGCAACGACTTCCACCATTCGCCGGCCCAGCCTTACTGGCCCGACGATATTCCGCAGCGTGACTATGACCCTGATGAGGCCAAGTCGCTGCTCAAGAAGGCCGGTGCTGAGAACCTCACCGTCAGCCTCTCGACTGCAGACAGCGTGAGCGCCGGTGCTGTGGATATGTGCGTGCTCTATGCCGAGCATGCCAAGGCCGCAGGCATCAACGTCAACGTCGTGCGTGAACCGAACGATGGTTACTATTCCGACGTTTGGCTGAAGAAGCCGTTCTGCCTCGTCTCCTGGGGTGCCCGTCCGACACCGGACGTGATGTACACTCTGGCGTACAAGGCTGACGCTGCCTGGAACGAAAGCCGCTGGCAGAATGAGCGCTTCAATGAGCTGCTTCTGCAGGCCAAAGCCGAGCTTAATGACGAGTTGCGTGCGGAACAGTATCGCGAAATGGCGCTGCTGGCACGGAACGATGGCGGTACCATCATTCCGCTGTTCAACAACTTCGTCTACGGCGCCCGTGGCAATGTCGGCACGCCCGAGAATATCGCGGCGAGCTGGGAAAGCGACGGCGCGCGTGCAGCCAGCCGCTGGTGGTTCACCGACTAAGAGCTGCTTTCCAATCTGGCCCGGCGCGTATTCGCGCCGGGCTGTTTCCTGTTTCGCGGCAAATTTTCGAAAATGTGGAACAGGGCAGGGATCCGCTGGGTTGGGCGGATTGCGGATGGCCGGTCGCGGCGGAATAAAATTCGGGGGTACACATGGGCGATTTGCTCAAGCTAATTTTCAAACGATTGGGATTAGGGCTGCTCACCTTGCTGGTGGTCTCAATCCTGATCTTCTTTGCGGTTGAGCTCCTGCCGGGGGACACCGCTGAGGCCATTCTTGGTCAGGGTGCAACGCCGGAGACGGTTGCTGCTTTGCGTACGCAACTTGGTCTCGATCAACCTCCACCGATCCGATATTTCAACTGGTTGCTTGGCGCGGTCGTCGGCGACTTTGGTGTTTCTGCTGTATCAGGTGAGCAGGTGACGACAGTTATAGGCGGACGGTTCGTCAATACGCTCTTCCTCGCATCCTACGCCGCTGTAATCGCGGTCCCGATCGCCATCACACTGGGTGTGATCGTCGCACTGCTGCGCAACTCGATCTTTGACCGTGTTGCCAACGTGCTGACGCTGACATCGATCTCAAGCCCCGAATTCTTTCTGGGGTATATCCTCATCCTGTTCCTGGCGGTCAAAATCCCGGCATTCCCCGCAATTGCGAGTTTGTCCGGCGATCTGACGTTCCCGGAGCTGTTGAACCGGACTTTCCTGCCGGCACTTACGCTGGTTCTTGTGGTGACCGCCCACATGATGCGCATGACGCGGGCTGCGATCATCAATCTGCTGGCCTCGCCCTATATCGAGATGGCGCGGCTGAAAGGCGTGCCACCCTGGAAGGTTATTGTCGCACACGCGCTGCCCAATGCCTGGGCACCGATCATCAACGTGGTCGCGCTCAATCTGGCCTATCTGATTACCGGTGTTGTGCTTGTTGAGGTTGTGTTCGTTTATCCGGGCATCGGCCAGGCGCTTGTCGACGCGGTGTCCAAACGTGACTTCCCGGTCGTGCAGGCTGCCAGTCTCATCTTCGCTGCAACCTTCATTTTGCTGAATCTGACAGCAGATGTTGGCTCAATTCTAACAAATCCGCGTTTGCGGCATCCGAAGTGAGGGCAGTGAAATGAATGAGTTTGTCATTGGCTACTACGCGGCCCTTATTTTCGCTTCGTGCCTCGCCGCATACTACAAATACAACAACGCGTTTATGCTGTTGTTCTCGCTTACGCTGGTCTCTTTTGTGGTCGGCATTATCGGCGGAACTGGTGCGCTCCAGGCGATAACCATTTTCGCCGGCCTGCTGGCACTGGCTGCCGGTATTTCCTACGCATTCCGGGAATTCCTGGTACAGATATCCAAGCCGGGTTTGGCAAAGGAATTGCGTACTGCACCACTGACGGCATCCTTCGGCATGTTTGTGATTTTCACCTATGCGATTGCCGGCATATTCGCGCCGTGGATCGCGCCGCATGGTGAAGCCGAGGTGATTTCGGGGGCTTTCGCGCCGGCAGACGAGACCATGTTGCTCGGTGCGGATCAGCTGGGACGCGATATATTCAGCCGCCTTGTGTATGGCGCGCGTAACTCGGTGGGTCTGGCTCTCGTAGCGACGCTCGGAGCGTTCACTATCGGTGCATTTGCAGGTCTGTTCGCGGCGGTCAGAGGTGGCTGGTTCGATCAGTTCATGGGCCGGGCGGCTGATATCATCATGTCGGTGCCTTCGCTGGTGTTCGCGTTGCTCATGCTGTCGATCTTCGGCACCAACTTGGTCGTAATCGTGGTCGTCGTTGCGGTGATTTACTCACCGCGTGTCTTCCGTCTCACTCGAGCGGTTGCCGGTAATATTGTGGTGATGGACTATATCGAGGCCGCCAAGCTGAGAGGTGAGAAAGACTGGTATTTGATCCGAAGGGAAATCCTGCCCAACTGTACTGCGCCGCTGATTGCGGAGTTCGGGCTGGAATTCTGCTTTGTGTTCCTGCTCATCGCCGGCCTCAGCTTCCTGGGTCTGGGTATCCAGCCGCCAACCGCCGACTGGGGGTCGATGGTGCGTGAGAACGCAACTCTGATTTCGTTCGGTGATATCACGCCGCTGATCCCGGCTGCTGCGATTGCTTTGCTAACCGTGGCGATCAACTTCGTAGTCGACTGGATGCTGTTCCGGTCCTCCGGTCTGAAGGAGAGATAAGATGACCAAATTTTCTGACAAGGATGTCTTGCTCAAGATCAGGGATCTGAAAATCCAAGGCTACACTGACGAGACCTGGATCGATATTATCAAAGGTGTCGATCTGACGTTGCATCGTGGTGAAGTACTCGGGCTTATTGGTGAATCCGGCGCCGGGAAATCAACCATTGGCGCTGCTGCCATGGGCTACGCCCGGGACGGCACCCGGATTTCCGATGGTTCCATCGAATTTGACGGGATCGAGCTGACAACGGCTACCAAAGCCGAAAAACGTGCGTTGCGGGGCTCCCGCATCGCTTACGTGGCGCAGTCAGCGGCGGCCAGCTTCAACCCGGCGCACAAGATCATCGATCAGCACACTGAAGCACCAGTTCAATACCGGATTCAGAAGCGTCTCGAAGCGCAGGAAGACGCGATGGAGCTCTATGAGCGTCTGCGTCTGCCTAATCCTGAGGAGATCGGATTCAGATATCCGCACCAGGTGTCGGGTGGTCAGTTGCAACGTGCAATGACAGCGATGGCCATGGCCTGCCGGCCTGATCTGATCATCTTCGATGAGCCGACAACAGCGCTCGATGTGACAACGCAGATCGAGGTTCTGGCCGCGATCCGTGACATTGTCGATCAGTTCAACACGGCTGCCATATACATCACACACGACCTCGCCGTCGTGGCGCAAATGGCAGATACCATCAAGGTGTTGCTCAAGGGCGAGGAAGTCGAGGAAGCCTCCACCAAGGAGATGCTGGACAATCCAAAGGAAGAGTACACAAAAAGTCTCTGGGCCGTGCGCAGCTTCCAGCGTCCGCAGAAATCGCGTCCGACGGACGGCACGCCGCCGATTATCTCGGTCAAGAATGTGGATGCTGCCTACACCGGTGGCGTTAAGGTACTCGATGATGTGTCGTTCGACATCTATCCCGGCATGACCGTTGCCGTGGTGGGTGAATCGGGTTCAGGCAAGTCGACCACGGCCCGCTGCATCACGGGGCTTCTGCCACCGATGAGCGGGGAAATCCTGTTCAAGGGCGACCCGATGCCGGCGCGTTACCAGGACCGCAATCTGGATCAATTGCGTCAGGCGCAGATGATCTACCAGATGGCGGATACCGCGCTTAATCCCAAGGTGAAGATCAGCGAGATAATCGGACGCCCGGCGCAGTTTTATTCGGGTTTGAAGGGAACTGCGCTCAAGCAGCGCGTCGACGAACTTCTCGATCTGATTGAGCTGGAGCCGTCCAAATATTATGACCGCTATCCACCCGAGCTATCAGGCGGGCAAAAACAGCGTATCGGTATTGCGCGTGCGTTGGCCGCGGAGCCTGAATTCATCATCTGCGACGAGGTGACGTCCGCCCTCGATCAACTTGTGGCTGAGGGCATTCTCAAACTGCTCGACCGGCTCCAAAAGGATCTGGGCCTGGCCTACATGTTCATCACGCATGATCTGGCGACGGTTCGTTCGATCGCGGACGAGGTCGTGGTGATGCAATATGGTAAGGTGGTGGAGCAGGGGCCAAAGGACGAAATGTTCACCCCACCGCACCATCCCTACACCGACTTGTTGCTGTCATCGGTCCCTGAAATGGATCCGGAATGGCTCACCACCGTGCTTGAAGAGCGCGGCGTCGACAATATCGGTGATGCTGCTGACGTCTAGAGCCATGCACGTTTCGACGAAATCAAAACGTTGGCTCTAAATCTTTGCGTGGTCGCGCTTTCGAACCGAAAAAGTGGTTTCCACTTTTTCTGAAAACGCTCCGGTTGCGGCGATCGAACACAAAGAGTACGGCAACTCTGATCACATGATCAGGAATGCCGTGCTCACCATCGTTCCGATGATCGCCAGGTAGACGATCACAAACGTAGACAGATTACCGCTGCGGCCGCGCATTTCGCGAATAAGGTCGTCACGTCTAAGCATGCTCGCCTCCTTGCAGACGGTATGAAATCTTATGCTCTGTTGCGGGCCGTATTCTATTTGCAGGGCCGATGCAACCATGTACTTCAAAAAAAGTTCGACGATCACTAACCGTTGATGAACCAAGCGCAAATCAGCCTGATTCATGTGCGCATTTTGTGACAGGCCGCATGGGCCTACCGTACGCTGCAGATGCAAGCCGCCCCGGCACAACTGCGGGGCGGCTTTTGTGCGTTAGTCAGGCGCGGTTTTCGCGGGTCGCGATGTAAAGTGATGCACCCAGAATGAGCGCCGCACCCGGCCAGAACCAGATGCCCGGTACCTGACTAAGCAGGAGCCAGCCCATCAAAACATTGAGCGGCACTTTGATGTCATCAAATGGCTGCAGATAGGTGGCATCTGCGAGATTGTAGGCGCTCCACAACAGATATTGGGTCATGGCTGTAATCAGCCCCAAAAACACCATCCAATAAACAGCATCGCCGGACGGCAGACCGAAATCGATGCCCGTCGACAGGCCGGCCGGGAGTACGCCGGGCAGCGCGAGAGCCAGAACGCCGAGAACGATCCCGATGGCCGCATGATTCACGACAATGAGCAGCAGCAAATAGAGGGTAAGCGATTCCGGCGTTTCATCACGTGACAGATATTTGCTGATCACAGTGGTTGCACTCCACAAAGCCGCAGCGGCTACGGGCAGTAGCGAGGCAAAGGTGAAACCGCCGCCGCCGATGCCGACAATCATGAAAGCGCCGATAAATGCCACCACTGAGGCGAGCAGGCGTGTCGTTGTCAGCTTTTCGCCGAGGAACAGCACAGACCCTGCAATCACGAAGAACGGTCCGGTTAGCAACAGACCCACCATCTGCCAGACAGGCACACCGGAGGCGAAGCCGAAGACGAAAACCTGCGCGCCAAGTGCCGAGGCTAGGGCCCGCAATTCGTGCAGCCAGGGGTGCGTTGTTTTGAGATGGTGGAGGCCGATCCGCATGATGAGCGGAATGGCGAAAAGCGTGGCAATCAGATATTGCCAGAACACCGCAGAGGACGACGACATTTTGGCGTCGGCGAGCATAGGGTTCCACGGGTTGGTCAGAACGTCATATGTGAAGTTGACGATCGCGTAGATGACTTGTGCACCGACCATGTAGAGAGTCGCGGTCATGATGCCGTTGGCGGCGGTATTGGTTTGAGAGGCTGACTGGTTCACGGTTCCGATCCTTTCTCGTAAATCCCAGGCGCCTCAGGGTTTACGGGGATCGGACGGATGGCCGCCTGCACACGCACCTGGTGCGTGAACAACGACCAAACCATACGCGTTCCCGTTCTCTTCCATCCGGACTATGACCGTCGGCTTCGGATTTACACCGAATCTGCTGACCCAAAACCGGTGACCGGTTTTGGCGCTCGCGGGCTTCAGAATTTGCGTTCTGTTACCGCCGGTGGGGAATTTCACCCCGCCCTGAGAACGTATGCGCCAGTTTGGCGCAACAGCGAGCATTTAGAACATTTGCGGCGGCAAATCAATGCAATTGCGGTTGGCTACGTAACCCTGCGTTTATCAAGTTGGGCAGTATCCGCTTCAATATGTCTTTGATTTGGAGCTATCCCGTCCCCGACCACATTCGTGCCTTGTTTGCTTCCTAACGCGACCTTCTGGCGTGGGGGAGGCGTTGGACTGTGCGGAAATCGGGATGTTGAGATGAAGAAGATAGCTATAGCGGCATTGGTACTTTTATTGGGTGTTGGATCGGGAACAGCCACCCAATTCTCTCCAGCGGGCAACTGGGAAACCACGGCCGGGGACTCCCGGTTCAGGGTCACTCTGTGTGGTGACGGCACGGAACTGTGCGCCAAGCTGACCTGGCTGCGGGATGATCTGCGGACCGAAGAAAACCTCGCCTATCTCAACAAATATGTTGTACACCGCGCCAAACCCTCCGGCCCGGACAGTTGGCAGGGCACTGTCGATGTTTATGGCGAAAAGGCCAGCGGCAATATCAAAGCCGTCAGTGACAACAAGATGCGCCTGACAGGCTGTCGCGCCGTTTTGTGCCAGACACTGGATTTTGTGCGGATATAGCGTCTCGACGCCCCAGCCGTGACCCGCTAAAACCCCACCAAGCGCGTATGGCGGGGACTCATGGCCGATTTTACACCGACATTGCTGCCAATTGGCGATCAGGCGCTGCTTGTGCGCTTCGCGACGCGCATGGATGCGGATGCCAATGCGGCTGCGATTGATTTTGCGCGCCGCTTGCGTGCGGCGCCGCCGCTCGGCGGGCTTGAAATCGTCTCCAATCTCGTCTCGGTGCTGATCAGTTATGATCCGGCGCAAACCCGGTTCGCCGATCTGGCCGGACAGGTGCGGCTGGCGCTCGGGCGGCCAGAACCTTCAGAAATGCCGGAACCAGCGCAGCATACCATCAAGGTGACATTCGACGGCGAGGATGGCCCCGACCTAGAAGAGGTGGCAGCGCAACTGAAGTTGTCGGCGGAAGCGTTTATCGCGGCGCACAATGCCAAGCCGCTCAGAGTACTTACAACGGGTTTTGCGCCCGGGTTTGTCTATTGCGGCATGCATGGTGATGAACTGAACCTGCCGCGGCGCACACAGGTACGGGCTAAAGTGCCGGCTGGAACCATCCTGTTCGCTGCCGGACAGACGGCTATCACGGCAACACCTATCCCCACCGGATGGCACGTGATCGGCCGCACCGAGTTCCGGAATTTTGATCCGGAGGCGCCGCAACCGACAAAGCTCGCTGCGGGTGATGAGATTGTCTTTGAGGCAGTGTCGTGAGCGCCAGCATAACCATCACCCGCGCGGGACCCTTGGCAACCGTGCAGGATTACGGACGCCCTGGAGCGCTTGTGCACGGCATTTCTGCCTCCGGGCCGATGGACCGGGCTGCGTTTGTGCGCGGCACCGCGCTGGCGGAGACCAGCGCCACGTCTGGTATCGAGATTACGCAGGCAGGCCTTGCTTTCACCTATGCTGGCCCTGATATGGCAGCCGCTTTCACAGGTGGTGTTTTTGCCTTGTCCATCGACGGCCAGAAAACGGACTGGGAGGCTGTTCATATCCTCCATGATGGCGCCGAAGTCGATATCAAACCCGGCGCCGCTGGCAACTATGGCTACGTCCGCTTTGCCGCCGAAATTGGCGTGCCATTGGTCATGGGTAGCCGGTCAACGAACCTGATCGTGGGCGTAGGTGGGTCTGCGGGCCGAGCGCTCGCGGCCGGTGATAGGCTCGATCTGGTTTCTGCCGAACCTTATAAGGCGCCGATGTTGGCGGCTATGCCCCACACAGCCAATCAGCCGATACGGTTTGTCTGGGGCATTCATGCCGATAATTTCGATCCGCTGATACGAAACGCATTTTTGGAGGCGACTTTCAAAATCAGCACACGCCTCGATCGCATGGGTGTGCGGCTGGACGATGTGACCGGCGTATTTTCCCGTACGCAGATTTTGTCTTTGGTATCCGATGCCATCGTTCCGGGGGATATCCAGATACTTGGCGATGGCACCCCGATTGTCCTGATGCGCGATCACCAGCCGACAGGTGGTTATCCGCGCATCGGCACTGTTGTTACAGCAGATATCGACCGGTTCTCACAGTTGCGGCCGGGTGCGGAGGTGCGGTTCGCGACGGTCACGGTTGCTCATGCAGATGCCTTGCGCAGCGGGAGGGCGTTTTGAGAGCGATCGATCTGAATGCCGATCTGGGTGAGGGCGCGGGTACCGATGCTGAATTGCTCAAAATTGTTTCCAGTGCCAATATTGCCTGCGGTGGTCACGCGGGTGATACCCAGTCCATGCGCACCGCGATACGTGATGCCACGGCAAACGGTGTCGCTGTGGGCGCGCATCCGGGTTTTAAGGACAAGGCGAATTTCGGGCGTGTCCGGCTGCAGATGGAGCCAGGTGAACTTGCCGCGCAAATCACCTCCCAGCTTGTCGCATTCAAGCGCATTGCAGACGCTCAAGACGCAACAATCGCGCATATGAAATTGCATGGTGCGCTGGCAAATATGGCTGCTGAGGATGCTGACATCGCTACGACATGCTTTATCGCAACGAAAGATGTGCTGGGGCCGGTATCGATCCTTGCGATTGACAATTCGGCGCAGGTCACGGCAGCCGAAGCTCTTGGCTTGCCTTTCATACGGGAAGCCTATGCGGATCGCGCCTATATGGCCGATGGCTTGTTGGCGCCCCGGACCGAACCGGGCGCAGTGTTGATGGATCCGGAAAAGGTCGTGGCGCAATGCGTGCGACTGGCGACACGTGGTGAGATTATTGCGTTGGACGGTACAGTGATTGCCACAAAAACGCAGTCCATATGTATACATGGCGATACGCCGGACGCGGTGATGCTTGCGCACAAAGTGGCAGAAGAGTTGAAAAAATCTGGTGTCGTCATCACGTCGCCAAGGTGATATGTATACATTGATTGCAATGCCAATAGGCGGCAGGAACGGGAGAGCGAGTATATGACTGCGCAGATTATCGATGGCAAAGCCTTTGCGGAAACTTTGCGCGGACGCATAGCCGGTCATGTGGCGCGTCTCAAGAACGACTATGATGTGACGCCGGGGCTGGCGGTCATCATTGTCGGTGAGGACCCGGCCAGCCAGGTCTATGTGCGCAACAAGGCGAAGCAGACCGAAGAAGTCGGCATGAATTCGTACAAGTATGAGTTGCCCGCCGATGCGCCGGAAGCGGATGTGCTGGCGCTAATCGCAGAGCTGAACGTCAATAAGGATGTGCACGGCATTTTGTGTCAGATGCCGGTGCCTGAGCATATTGACGCGACCAAGATCATCAACGCGCTCGACCCGGCCAAGGATGTGGACATGTTCCACCCGGCGAGCGCCGGGAAGCTGATGACGGGGCAGATCGGCCCGGTCTCCTGCACGCCGCTCGGTTGCCTCATGCTGCTGCGCGATTTGCACGGCAGCCTCGAAGGCAAGGAGGCTGTCGTCATCGGGCGCTCAAATCTCGTCGGCAAGCCGATGGCGCAATTGCTGCTCGGGGATAATTGTACCGTGACCATGGCGCACTCGCGCACCAAGGATCTGGCAGAAGTCACGCGCCGCGCTGACATCGTCGTTGCGGCGGTCGGGCGGCCTAAAATGGTTCAGGGCGACTGGATCAAGCCGGGGGCGACTGTCATTGATGTGGGCATCAACCGCGTCCCCGCACCGGAAAAAGGTGAGGGCAAGACGCGGCTGGTTGGCGATGTGGATTTCGATGCGGCGAAAGAGGTTGCTGGTGCCATTACGCCGGTCCCAGGCGGTGTCGGGCCAATGACAATTGCCTGCCTTCTGGCGAACACGGTCACCACAGCGTGCCTGATCAACGGATTGACGCCACCGAGCGATCTGACGGCGTAGTTACTCTGCAGCGTCGACTTTGTAATCCGCAGGATTGTAGTTGAGGATGGGTGCCAACCAGCGCTCGACTTCGGCCACTGTCATGCCTTTGCGCTTCGCATAGTCCTCAACCTGATCGCGCTCGATCTTGGCTACACCGAAATAATGGCTTTCGGGGTGGGCGAAGTAGAGGCCGGAGACGGATGAGCCCGGCCACATTGCAAAGCTCTCTGTCAACTTGACGCCGATTTCTTTCTCGGAATCGAGCAGTTTGAAGAGGGTTGCCTTTTCGGTGTGATCCGGTTGCGCGGGGTAGCCGGGGGCAGGACGGATGCCACGATAGCCTTCGTTCAAAAGCTCGTCGTCGGGAATGTTTTCGTCTGCGGCGTAGCCCCAGAATTCGGTGCGCACCTTCTGGTGCATGCGTTCTGCCAAGGCTTCGGCAAACCGGTCGGCCAGTGCTTTGACGATGATCGATTTGTAGTCGTCGTTCTCGTGCGCAAAGCGCTTGGAAATTTCTTCTTCCTCTGCACCTGCAGTGACAGCGAACCCGCCGATATAGTCGGTCTTACCGCTCTCAGCCGGGGCGATGAAATCTGAAACGCAGGTGTTGGAGCGACCACCACGTTTCACCAGTTGCTGCCGCAATCCGTGCAGGGTTGCCAGCCGGTCCTTGCTGCCCCCGTCCTTATAGAGCGCAATATCATCGCCGACCGCATTTGCAGGCCAAAAGCCGATGACGGCCTTGGGATGGAACCACTTCTCCGCGATTATCTGCTCAAGCAGTTTCTGTGTGTCTTCCCAAAGGCCACGTGCAGCTTCGCCCTGCTTGTCATCCTGCAAAATGGCGGGATATCGACCCTTGAACTCCCAGGTCTGGAAGTAGGGTGTCCAATCGATGCAGGCGGCGATATCGGCCAGGTCCCACTCGGAGAACACTTTTGTTCCGGTGAACTGCGGCACTGGTGGTGTATAGGCATCCCAATCGGGCTTGAAGGCATTGTCACGCGCCCGTGCCAGGTTCAACCGTTCCTTGTCGGCTTCTGCCTGCCGGTGTTTGGTTGCGATCTGCGCATATTCGTCATTGACCGCCTGAATGAACCCTTCGCGCTGTTCCGCCGACAGCAGGTTCGAAACCACGCCGACAGCTCGGCTGGCATCGTTGACGTGCACCGTCGATCCGCGATGATAGGCGGGATGGATTTTTACAGCGGTATGGACGCGGCTGGTCGTTGCGCCGCCAATAAGTACCGGAAGATCCAGCCCCTCGCGCTCAAACGTGTCGGCGACATTGACCATCTCATCGAGCGACGGTGTGATCAGGCCGGAAAGGCCGACGATATCGGCGTTGTGCTCTTTCACCGCCTCGAGAATTTTCTCGACCGGCACCATCACACCGAGGTCGACGACTTCATAGTTGTTGCACTGCAAAACCACGCCGACGATATTTTTGCCGATATCGTGCACGTCGCCTTTGACGGTCGCCATGACGATCTTGCCGGCTGCTGACTTCTCAGTGATGCCGAGTTCTTTTTTCTCCGCCTCCATGTAGGGGAGGAGATAGGCCACCGCCTGCTTCATGACGCGGGCCGACTTCACCACCTGCGGCAGGAACATCTTGCCATCACCGAACAGGTCACCAACCACGTTCATACCGGCCATCAGCGGGCCTTCGATGACGTGCAGCGGGCGGTCGAAATGCTGGCGGGCTTCTTCTGTGTCGGCTTCGATATATTCGTTGATGCCGTTGACCAGGGCATATTCAAGCCGTTCGTCGATCGGCAGCTCGCGCCACTCGGTATTCTTCTGGGATTCCGATGCGCCGCCATCTCCCTTGAATTTGGGTGCGGCTTCCAAAAGCCGTTCGGTGGCATCGTCACGGCGGTTGAGGACAACGTCCTCGCACAACTCACGCAGTTCAGCGTCGAGATTTTCGTAGACCTTGAGTTGCGCGGCGTTGACGATGGCCATGTCCATACCGGCCTGAATGGCGTGATAGAGAAACACGGAATGCATGGCCTCGCGCACCGGATTGTTGCCCCGGAACGAGAAGGAGAGGTTGGAGACACCGCCGGACACGTGTGCGTGCGGCAGGTTCTCGCGTATCCAGCGCGTGGCCTCGATGAAGTCCTTGCCGTAGTTGTTGTGCTCTTCAATACCCGTGGCAACCGCGAAAATGTTCGGGTCGAAGATGATGTCTTCGGGCGGGAACCCAACGGTTTCGGTGAGGATCTTGTAGGCGCGGGCACAGATTTGCGTCTTGCGCTCAAAGGTGTCGGCCTGACCTTCTTCATCAAAGGCCATGACAACGACCGCAGCGCCATAGCGCAGCACCATTTTGGCTTGTTTGATAAAGGCCTCTTCGCCTTCCTTCAGGGAGATAGAGTTGACTACCGATTTGCCCTGGGCGCATTTGAGGCCCGCTTCGATGACGTTCCATTTGGAACTGTCGATCATAAGCGGCACGCGGGCAATATCCGGTTCGGCAGCGATCAGATTGAGAAACTTGATCATCGCCGCTTCGGAATCGAGCAGGCCTTCGTCCATGTTGACGTCGATAATGTTGGCGCCGGATTCCACCTGCTGCCGCGCAACGTCGAGCGCTGTGGTGTAATCGTTCGCCTCGATGAGTTTACGAAACTTGGCCGAACCGGTGACGTTGGTCCGCTCGCCAACATTGACGAAACGCACCTCTGGCGTCAGCGTGAACGGCTCGAGACCTGACAGGCGCAAATAGCGTTCGGAACTCATATACTTGCCTCGTTAGTGCGTGTGCGCGTTCATAGGGCGGGGCGCCTTGCCGGAAACTTCAGCAGCGATGGCACGGATATGGTCCGGCGTCGTGCCGCAGCATCCGCCGACGATATTGATCTGTCCTTGCGCTGCGATCTCGCCGAGCAACGCACCCGTTTGCTCCGGTTTTTCATCATACTCGCCAAAGGCGTTGGGCAGTCCGGCATTGGGGTAAAAGCAAAGCGGAACGTCAATTGTGCGGGCGAGTTCAGCAACATACGGCTTTAATTCGGTTGCGCCCAACCCGCAGTTAAACCCAAACGAAAAGGGCCGTACGTGACGCAATGAATTCCAAAAGGCTTCAGGTGTCTGACCTGACAACACGCGGCCGGACTTGTCGCTGATTGTACCGGAAATCATCACCGGGATTTTGAGGCCGAGTTCCTCTCCGATTTCATCGACCGCAAATGCCGCAGCCTTTGCGTTGAGTGTGTCGAAAATGGTTTCGATCAGAATAGTATCGACGCCACCTGCAATCAGGCCGCGGACTTGCTCACCATAGGCTGTTTTTAGCTGGTCAAAGGTAATTGCGCGAAAGCCCGGATCGTTCACGTCAGGCGATATGGATGCGGTGCGGTTGGTCGGGCCCAATGCACCGGCGACAAACCTGGGTTTGCCGTCCTGCTTTTCGGCCAGCTCCGCAGCTTCTTTCGCCAGCCGCGCGCCGGATTCGTTGAGCTCATGGACGAAGTCCTCCATCCCATAATCGGCTTGGGCAATCGTCGTACTGCTGAAGGTGTTCGTCTCAACGATGTCGGACCCGGCAAGGAAATAGGCCAGGTGCACATCGCGGATTGCCTCAGGCTGCGTGATGTTCAGCGCATCGTTGTTGCCTTGAATTTGCTTTGGCCATCCTTTGAACCGGTCACCGCGAAAGTCATCCTCGGTGAATTTGTAGGCCTGAAGCATGGTGCCCATGGCACCGTCGAGCAATACGATCCGGTCACGCATAGTGGCTTCGAGCAGCTTGATTCTGTCCTTGCGCATGTCGTCTCCAGCGGGCGGTGGATGGTCCTTGTGCGGCTCCTGGCGCAAAAGGATATAAAGATATCTTTATATTATTCGTTGAATCGGTGCAAGCACCCGATCCACGGTTCCACCTCAGTGGGGGCAGGATGCATTAACCATGTTCGTAAACCTCGCTCGAAGACCGATGGGATTTGGTTCAAATTGTATCGATCGAGAACGAGGTCACATGCGGCAGGCACCAGGCAGAAATCGCTTGAGCGCGGCAATGCGAGTAATCGCATGTGCCGCTATTTTTGCGCCATTATTGGCCGGTTGCGGGTTTTGGGATGGTGATCACATCAATACCAAATCCAAATTCTCGTCGTCTGAATATGGCGTGAAAGCCTCGCCGCGAGTCTTTAAAGGCAAGAACGTGCCAAAGGGCGGCGGGCGTTTTCAGGTCGGTAAGCCCTACAAGGTAGCCGGGCGCTGGTACACGCCAGAGGATGATCCGCATTACGACAATACCGGGCTTGCGTCCTGGTATGGCCCGAATTTCCACGGACGACAGACAGCCAACGGCGAATATTTTGATCAGTATGCGCTCACCGCGGCACATCCGACGCTGCCGTTACCTTCCTATGTCCGTGTGACCAATCTTGAAAATGGCCGCTCAGTCATGGTGCGCGTCAATGATCGTGGTCCGTTTGCGCATGGTCGCGAAATTGATCTGTCAAAGCGTACGGCTGAGCTTCTCGATTTCATCAACAAGGGCACAACCCGTGTCCGTGTAAAATATGTAGGGCGCGCACCGCTGGAAGGTGATGACACAAAGATGTTGATGGCCAGCCTCAACACACCAACCCGCATGGAAACCAGCCGGACGGACAATATCCGTATCGCTTTCAACGAAACGCCGACACCTGTTGCTGCTGTGCCGCGTCCGAGCGCGCGCGGGCCGATTTCGGTGTCGCCTGAAGGTTTCAACATTGTGGTGTCTTCTTCAGATGGCCTTGGTCCAATTTTCTATGCCTCACCGGCTTTCGATGCGGATGCGGCGGATGAGCGCGTTGAATCTGCCATTACCGCCGCCAACGCCATGGCAACACGGCCGGGGGCACTGGAAGCGTGGCGTCAGTCAATCGATGAGGATGCGCGTTCCATTCGTCTTGAGCTTGGTGTGTTTTCGCAGTCTGAGCGGGTAAGTGCTGTACTCGATAGCTTCACGATTCTCGGTGCGGTTGACGTGGAAGACGTTACGCTGCAGGGCCAATCGGCCACGCGTCTGACGCTGACGCATCTCAAGCCCGGTGTCACCCGGCAAGATATTGTGGAGCGTGTGGAAGCCCTTGGTCTGAATCGCGCCATTGTGTACTAGTATAGGTCGGGTCGTCAGGGCAGGGGGCGTCACACTAATACTGAGGACGCTCGACCAATGAGAGTTTCGGCTAGCAGATTTCTACCAGTCATCATTGCGATTATTACTGCGTGTTTGATTCTTGCCAGCCCTGCCAGGGCGCAACTGGAATTCGATACCAAAGCGCCATTCGCGCTGCTCATGGATTATGAATCCGGCACGGTTCTTTATCAAAAACAGGCAGATGAGCGCATGGAACCGGCCAGCATGGCCAAGTTGATGACCATCGCCGTCATCTTCGACATGCTGCAAAACGGCCGTCTGTCTATGGACGATGAGTTCTTCATTTCCGAACATGCCTGGCGCGATGGCGGGGCTGCTTCTGGTGGCTCAACAATGTTCGCGGAGCTCAATTCCAAGGTGCGGGTCGAGGATTTGCTGAAATCCGTCATCATTCAGTCGGGCAATGACGCTTCAATCGCACTTGCCGAAGGTGTTGGCGGTACGGAAGACACTTTCGCGCGCATCATGAACGAGATGGCCGACGATATCGGATTGACCAACTCCCATTTCACCAATTCAACCGGCCTGCCGGATGACGACATGTATGTCACGGCCCGGGATCTGGCCAATCTCGCGCGCTACATCATTCGCGAGTATCCGGAGTATTACGGCATCTTCTCTGAGCCGGAATTTGAATGGAACGGCATCAACCAGCGCAATCGCAACACGTTGCTCGACATGGGGATCGGCGTGGACGGCTTGAAAACCGGCCACACGGAAAGTGCGGGATATGGCGAAGTCGTTTCGACAACAGAGGGTGGACGGCGCCTGATTGCGGTTGTGCATGGTCTCGATTCCATCAATGCCCGCAGCGAGGAAGCCCGCAAGCTGGTGACCTGGGGCACGCGCAGCTTTGACCAGATCGATGCCTTCGGTGATGGCGAAATTGTCGGCTACGCCAATGTCTATGGCGGTGCCGAACCTGCTGTAGGGTTGGTCGGCGAGGGTTCGATTGTCCTCTATGTACCCAAGGGGTCACGCAAATGTCTGTCGGCCAGCATTTCCTATCGCGCGCCGATTTTGCCGCCTGTGGATCGCGGCACCAGACTTGCCGAACTGCAGGTCATGTGCGATGGGCAATTGATCCAGTCTGCGCCTCTCTATGCCGCCGAGTCGGTTGATGAGGGCGATCTGGTGCGTCGGGCAACTGATGCGCTCAAGGAGCTGGCCATCGGCTGGCTGTAATTGCTGATCCACCGGGAACCGTTTCCATGGCCAAAAGCCCATCCCAACGCAAGGCGCGTTTCATCACCTTCGAGGGGGGAGAGGGCGTTGGCAAATCGACTCAAGTCAAACGGCTGATTACCAATCTGCATCGCGCCGGTATTTCGGGTGTGCGTACGCGTGAGCCAGGCGGTACGCCGAAGGCTGAGGCTGTGCGCTCTTTCATCCTGCAGGGCAAGTCCGAGGAGTGGGGGCCGGAAGCGGAAGCGATCCTGTTTGCCGCTGCGCGGCTCGACCACGTCAATCAGCTGATCGCGCCCAATCTGGAAAATGGCCGCTGGGTCGTGTCCGACCGGTTTCACGATTCAACGCGTGCCTATCAGGGCCTGACCGGTGGCGTGGATGAAACGCTGATCAATGCGCTTGGCGAGTTGGCGCTCAACAGCCACTCACCAGACCTCACCATTATTCTCGATATGGATCCCAAACGTGCTTTTGAACGCGTCGCCCAGCGCGCCGAGGAAGATGGCGTGCCAGGATATGCCGACCGGTTCGAGAAGGAAGATATCGAATGGCACACACGGCTGCGCCAGAATTTTCTCGATATCGCGGCAGCGGAACCGGAGCGCTGTGTCGTGATTTCCGCCGATCAATCGGAAGACGAGCTGTCCAACGCCATATGGCAGGCGGTAACTGCGAAGTTTCCAGACCTTCAGGCTGAGACCACAGCATGAGCGAAGCAGGGCAATTGATGTTGCCCGATGCGCTGGATGGCGTGTCGCCGCCTGAACGGGCGCCATCGCTCGTCGGGCATAGTGCCGTGCACGATAGCTTGAAGGCCCAACTTGCTGCGAAAAGATTGCCGGGAGCATTCCTGCTGCACGGACCGCAAGGTATAGGAAAAGCAACCCTTGCTTTCACCTTCGCCGCCGACGTGCTGACCGCAACTGGGGATGAGCCTGAGGATCGTGTGAAGGCGCAGATTGAAGCCGGTGCGCACCCGAACGTGCTGACACTGCGAATTGCGCTGAATGACAGCGGTAAATTCTATACGGTCATCCGCGTCGAGGATGTTCGGCATTTGCGCGACTGGTTGCACCAGACGCGGGGCCGCGCCGGATACCGCGTGTGTATCATTGACAGCATCGACGACTGCAATCCCAGCGCAGCCAATGCGCTTCTCAAAATTCTTGAGGAGCCGCCAGCGGAAACGGTTTTTATTCTGGTCTCCCATCGCCCGGGTGCCTTGCTGCCGACAATCCGCTCGCGCTGTCAGGCGCAGGCCTTGCGGCCCTTGTCGCGGGCAGAGGTGCACCAGATCGTCTCGGCACAGATGATTGATGCCGATCCCGCGCAAATCGACCGCGCCGTTGATCTGAGTGCCGGAAATCCGCGGCGGGCGTTCGAGGCACTGGTGCTCGATGAGCTAGAGGCGCTGGAGACGCTCGAGCGCTGGCTTGCCGATCCTTTGGGACATGCGACCGGTACGCACCTTGATCTTGCCGAAAGCCTTGCGAAAACCGGTGGGCCGGAGCTGCAATTCGCCCGCGATCTAATCGTTGCCTGGATGGCCGAAGAGGCGCGGACGGCTGCGGCAGGTGGCGCTGCGACCCGTAATCGTCTTGCCTCGGCCACCGAGCTGTGGGACAAGGCCCACGATTTGTTTGCCGATGCCGATATTTATAATCTCGACATGCGGCAGACCTTGGTTTCGATATTCGATACGCTAAAGCAGCATGTGGAACGCCATGCGGTGATCGCGTCAGCCGGTTAGTCATGAGCAAAGACAAGTACTATATCACCACCCCGATCTTTTACCCGAACGGCGTGCCGCATATCGGTCACGCCTATACCGCGATGGCGACGGACGTTCTCGCGCGGTTTTACCGGCTCGACGGCAAGGATGTGTTTTTCCTGACCGGCACTGACGAGCACGGTCAAAAGATGCAGCAGACGGCGGAAAAAGAGGGCATCACACCGCTGGAGCTGGCGACCAAAAATTCAGAGGTTTTCAAGAACCTTTGGGGCGCACTCAACATCTCGTTCGACGACTACATCCGCACAACCGAAGATCGGCACCATCGCGCGTCCCAGGATATCTGGAAGCGGATGGCAGCGAATGGGGATATCTATCTCGATAAATATTCCGGCTGGTACTCGGTGCGTCAGGAAGGGTTTTTCGACGAGAAAGAGACGTCAGTCGGCGAGGATGGCGTGCGCCGTGAGCCATTGGGATCGCCCGTCGAATGGGTCGAAGAGGAAAGCTATTTCTTCAAGCTCTCGGCCTATGGCGACAAGCTTCTCGACTATTATGAAAAGCATCCCGACTTCATTGCGCCTCCAGAGCGCAAGAACGAGGTCATCAGCTTCGTCAAGTCCGGTCTGAAAGACTTGTCAGTCTCCCGCACGACCTTTGATTGGGGTGTGCCGGTGCCCGATGACGAAAAGCACGTCATGTATGTCTGGGTGGATGCACTCACCAACTACATCACCGCTGCCGGTTATCCGGACGAAAGCGATCCGAAGTGGCGCTTCTGGCCGGCCGATGTGCATCTGATCGGCAAGGATATCATCCGCTTCCACGCTGTTTACTGGCCCGCATTCCTGATGTCGGCGGGTATCGAGCTGCCCAAGCGCGTTTTTGCGCATGGATTCCTGTTCAATCGCGGCGAGAAAATGTCAAAATCGGTCGGCAATGTCGTCGATCCGTTTGCGCTGGCTAAGGAGTATGGCGTGGACGCCATGCGTTACTATTTCCTGCGCGAAGTCTCGTTCGGTCAGGATGGGTCCTATAGCCACGAAGCCATCGTCAATCGCATCAATGCCGATCTGGCGAATGATCTCGGCAATCTGGCGCAGCGCTCCTTGTCCATGGTTGGCAAGCACTGCGAGGCAAAAGTACCGCAGCCTGGCACTCTGACCGCGGAAGACAAGGAAATTCTTGCTGCGGCTGATGCGCTGCTTGCCCAATCACAGGAAGCGATGGGCGAGCAGGCAATCCATCAAATGCTTGCAGCCGTATGGCAGGTGGTAGCTGATGCCAACCGTTACTTCGCCAGCCAGGAACCCTGGGCGCTGCGCAAGACAGACCCGGACCGCATGGCGACTGTGCTCTATGTCACGGCTGAGGTTGTCCGTCAGGTTGCCATTCTGGCGCAACCGGTGATGCCGGACTCCGCGGGCAAGCTACTTGATTTGCTCGGCGTCGATGCTGATGCGCGTTCGTTTGAAAATCTGGGCGAAACAGGGCGCTTGTCACCGGGGAGTGGTCTGCCCACGCCCGAAGGCGTGTTTCCGCGTTACGTCGAAAAAGAGACCGGGGAATAGGTGGAGCACGGCGGACCATGTCCAAACGCGCAAAACTGACCCAGGTCTCACCGGTGCTTCCGGTGCGTGATGTGACCAAGGCCTGTGATTATTACACGGGCAAGCTTGGATTTTCACTGGCGTTCGTTGATCCCTCAAATGATCCTGCGGATCCGCGCTATGTCGGCGTGTCACGCGATGGTGTGGAGTTGCACTTACAGTGGCATCAGGACATTGACCGCGATCCGGTTAATCCATTGCTTCTGCGTCTGCATGTCGACGATCCCGACGCCTTGTTTGCCGAGTATGCGTCTGAGGCCGTCTTTCACGACCGCACGAAGTTGCGCAACACTGTCTGGGGCACGCGCGAATTCGGGTTCTATGATCTCGATGGCAATGGGCTGATTTTCTTCCGCGACCTGAAATCCGGCGAGGTGCCCGATGCTGATTGATAGCCACTGCCATCTCGATTTCGATTCCCTGTCGTCCGATCTCGATGGCGTATTGACCCGGATGCACGAAGCCGGTGTCGAAGGGTGCGTGACCATCTCCACCCGTGTCGAAAAGTTCGACGCGATCAAATCTATCGCCGAAGCGCATGACAATGTCTGGTGCTCGGTCGGCACACATCCGCACAATGCGCATGAGGAACTACACATTCAAACCGAGGATCTCGTTCGGCTCGCCGAGCATCCCAAATGCGTGGCGATTGGCGAGGCGGGACTGGACTATTTTTACGATAACTCCCCACGCGATGCGCAGGCGACCGGTTTTCGTCGTCACATCGCCGCAGCGCGTGAAACCGGCTTGCCACTTGTAATTCACAGCCGCGACGCAGATGACGACATGATCGCCATTCTGGAAGAAGAAACCGGGCAGGGGGCTTTCCCCTTTATTCTGCACTGTTTCTCCTCTGGTGAAGAGCTGGCCCGGCGCGGTCTGGCGCTTGGTGGCTACGTGTCCTTTTCGGGCATCCTGACTTTCAACAGCGCCGAGGAAATTCGCAAGGTTGCTGCCTTCGTGCCAGATGATCGCATTCTGGTTGAAACCGATGCGCCGTATCTGGCGCCGGTTCCGCATCGCGGCAAATCCAATGAGCCTGCATTTGTGCGTCACACAGCTGAGCGACTGGCTGAAGTGCGCGGGGTTGCGTTTGAAAAGCTTGCTGAAACGACCACGGCGAATTTTGCGCGCCTGTTTTCAAAAACGGGTATTTTGTGAGTATGGCGCAAGCAGAACGGATCACAGCGACAATTCTGGGCTGCGGCTCCTCGGGCGGCGTGCCACGCGTTGGCAACAACTGGGGTGTTTGCGATCCTAAAAATCCCAAAAATCGCCGACGGCGGTGTTCGCTGCTGATCACCGGTACGCGTACGGATAGCGACGGAAAAACGCAAATTCTCATCGATACGGGATGCGATCTGCGTGAGCAGCTTCTTGATGCCAATGTCGATCATCTTGATGCCGTGCTCTATACGCACGCGCACGCGGATCACACCCACGGCATTGATGATCTACGCGTACTGGCACTTAATGCACGGAAGAGGGTGGACGTCTATATGTCCGAGGATGCAGGTGAGCGGATACGCTCGGCATTCGGGTACTGTTTCACAGCACCACCGAATAGCGGTTATCCGCCCATCCTCAATGCCCATAATGTCGAAGCTGGCGACGATTTGGTGATCGACGGGGAAGGGGGGTCCATACCGGTTTCCGCTTTTGCCCAGGAGCACGGTGACATTATTTCATTGGGGTTCAGGGTAGGCGGGTTTGCCTATTCTTGTGACCTGTCAGGTATTCCAGATAATGCATTGAATTTTATACAAAATCTCGATGTGTGGATTTTGGATGCCTTGCGGCCAACACCACATCCAAGTCATTTGAGCTTACCCGAAGCGCTTGACTGGGTTGAACGCGTGCAACCGCGTGCGGCCGTGCTGACCAACCTGCATGTCGACATGGACTATGACAGCGTCATGGCTTCAACACCGGATTATATTCAGCCGGCGTTTGACGGCATGGTCATCGACATCACTGAAGGGCGCGTGATCAAAGGTTAACGGTCAATCGTTAACGCAGTCAGGATTGACTACCGTGTAGAAGGTTAACGCCACTCCGGTAACGAAGGTTAACATGCCAGACTCCACCCCTCTCTTCTGATTTGATCGACAATTCAAAAAGTTCCATAATATATCTTATGCGAATCATTTAAATTGACGAGCTGCTGTGCGTTGAAAACTATCGCATTTTATCTAATTCACCCGTTTGGATGATTGTTCGCTGACCCTGCGCCCTCCAATATCGATGTGTCTGGTATGAGGAATATAGTCATATGGCGCAAATCGATTGGAATACCGGTCGTGGCAAACTTGGCGTCTTTGCGCCGCTTCTTGGCAGCTGGTCAGCCAGCGCTGATACGGACCTTGGCCCAGTGATTTGCCACAGACGCTTCTCGTTCATTCTTGATCGCAAGTTCGTACAGCTGGACGCCGAATGGACCATCGGTGCTGACAAGCAATACGACGAGCGCTGCGTTTTTGGACCCGGCCCCGACAAGCAGCTGTGCTTCTGGTCTTTCACGTCCGACGGAAAACGCTCCAACGGATGGTTGTCTCAGGCACCCGAAATTCATCCCAAGGCGCTGTGCTTTGAAGCGGATATGGATGCGGGGCGTGCGCGACAGGTTTACTGGCCGCATGAGAGGCCCGGCTTCAACTGGGCGGTTGAAAGCAAAACAAAAAAGGGTTGGAATCGCTTCGTAATGCATCACTATGAAGCCGAGTAGAAGCCCCCTGCCCGGCGCTACGCCCGGCATTAAGAACTCGGTAATTTTTTATGCAGCCCTCCAAAGACCTTTCCCGTCTTGTCGAAATCATGGCCCGTTTGCGCGACCCAGAAACCGGTTGTCCGTGGGACCTCGAGCAGGACTTCGCTTCCATACGCCATTACACGATCGAAGAAGCCTATGAGGTTGCGGATGCGATTGAGCGCAAGGACTATGACGATCTGTGCGAGGAACTCGGTGATCTCATCCTGCAGCCCGTCTACCATGCGCAGCTTGCTGCTGAACAAGACTTGTTTGATATCGGCGACGTCATTTTCGCGATCACGCAAAAGCTTGTGCGCCGGCATCCCCATGTCTTCGGCGATCAGGCGGCGCGGGATGCCGGTATGGCCAAGGGGCGCTGGGATGATGTGAAAGCCGAGGAGCGTGCTGCCAAGGCGGCGCGCAAAGGCAGGACGGAAACCGCGTCTGTTCTCGATGATGTGCCGCTGCCGCTGCCAGCGCTGGTACGTGCAGAAAAGCTCGATAAGCGGGCGGCGAAGGTTGGATTCGATTGGCCCGACGCCAAAGCGGTGTTGGAAAAATGCCGCGAAGAGCTCAATGAGGTTGAGGAAGCGCTTTCAGAATCGGAACCTGCAGGAGCCGTTGCCGAAGAAGTCGGTGATCTTCTGTTCGCCATTGCCAGCCTGTCGCGCCATATCGGCGTTGATCCTGAAGCGGCACTGCGTGATGCCAATATCAAATTCACGCGACGATTTCACTACGTTGAAAAGCGCTGCGCCGAGGACGGTGTTGATATCACCGATGCTGGCATGGAGCGGCTCGATGGTTACTGGAATGAAATCCGCGTCCGTGACAAGTCAGACGGGGTCGACGGCACTTAGCCTGTCGGCGAAGCGGCGCTGAAACGCGGCATTGTGCCGGGGTTGCACGCGCACAACATAGCCTGTGCCGGTTTCATCTGGTTCCTCATGGCGGATCACTTCGCCATGAGAGTAAATCCAGCCAATGTCATCGCCATTCTCATGCGGTACATGAATGCGGAATGTGCGTGCGTTTTTCGACAGGCATTTTTCGATTGCTGCGAGCAGCGCCTCAATACCTTGTCCCGTCATTGCGGAGACCGCGACGCGTGCTTCCGTTGGTCCAGCTGGCACAATGCGGTTTAGCGTGGTGGCCACATTCTCAGGGTCACCCAGCAGGTCGATCTTGTTCCATACCTCAATTATTGGCGTGGTTTCGCCCTTCACACCTAGGTCGGCCAACACGCCGAGTACGTCATCGGCCTGTGCCGCATGATCGGGGTTCGACACATCGCGCACATGCAAAACGACATCGGCATCCACCACCTCTTCCAGCGTGGCGCGAAAAGCTGCAACAAGATCGGTTGGGAGATCGGCGACAAAGCCGACCGTGTCGGACAGCATGATATCGCGTCCGTGCGGTAGGGTTGCCTTGCGTACGGTTGTGTCCAGCGTTGCGAAGAGAAGATCCTTCGCCATGACTGTGGCGCCGGTCAGCGCGTTAAAGAGGCTCGACTTGCCGGCGTTGGTGTAACCAACAAGCGCGACAATCGGAAACGGCACGGCATCACGTGTCTTGCGTTGCAGCGTGCGTGTGCGGGCGACCTTATCGATACGCTTTTCAAGAAGTGAGATGCGTTCCTGCAATTGCCGGCGGTCGCTTTCGATCTGGGTTTCACCCGGACCACCGAGGAACCCGCCACCGCCGCGTTGGCGCTCGAGGTGGGTCCATGACCGGACCAAGCGGCCCTTTTGGTACTTAAGATGCGCCAGTTCAACCTGAAGAACACCTTCCCGGGTGGCTGCGCGTTCACCGAAAATTTCGAGAATGAGCGCGGTGCGGTCCAGAACCTTGGCATCGAGCGCACGCTCAAGGTTGCGCTGCTGGGTCGGGCTGAGCTGGGTGTCGAAAAGAACGAGTTCGACTTCCAGTTCATCGGCACGTTCGGCCAGTTCTTCCAGGTACCCTGCCCCGACAAATGTTGCAGGACGGATATCGCGCAGTTTGACGATGTCGGAAATGACAATATCAAGTCCAATCGCGCCAGCGAGTCCTTCAAACTCAGCCTGACGTGATTCAGCCACGCGCGCCTGTGGTGCAGATACAATGTCCGGACATACCAAAGCCGTGCGCACCTTTCGGTTTGCGCGATCCGCACCGGCGCCCGTTTCACGTTGAAACGCGACGCCAGGTTGAGAGGAACTGCCGGGCTTACGACTTTGCGTCGTCGCCGCCTCCATTTTGCTCGGGGTCGAACAGCTGGATCGGTGCCCCGGGCATAATCGTCGAGATCGCATGCTTGTAGACCAGCTGTGACTGGGAGTCACGGCGGAGCAACAGGCAGAAATTGTCAAACCAGGTGATGACACCCTGCAGTTTGACCCCGTTCACAAGAAAGATTGTGAGCGGGACTTTTTGCTTTCTGACGTGATTGAGAAATGAGTCTTGCAGATTTTGTGCCTTCTCGCTGGGCATTTCTTTGGCCTCTCACAAGGCTGGCTTATTGTGACCAATTTGCTCCGGATAAGACGCTAAAGTCCTTCGGAACGCCGGTCAATTTCCAACCCCAAGTTCTTGTTATTACCTTCAACAATGCAGACTATGGCATAAATCGGCATATATGCCTACTTCACATAAATGTGAGCGGTTTATCGGGTCCGCACAATTGCTGCAAGCAGGACGACAATTTCGATACGTGACACCACGCCAAGTATTGCGATTGAGAGCATGACGATACGCGAAGGATCCTGCTGTCCCGATGCCGCAAGCGACTGGGAGACGAGATTGCCGGTCGAGGAAAACGTACCGACCGCGATGCCCAGTCCCGCAGCAAGATCAATACCTTGCAGTGACAGGATAATGGTGGCGAGGACGATGGTCACGAGTGAAACATAGAACGCACCCCACACCGCGCTGGAATTGCGTTTTTCGACCGGATCGAGATCAACAGAATGCGCCAGAACAATGTGGGGGAAAACCAACCGGCGAATCTCGTTGGCCGAGTGGTGCAGCATGGCAACAAGCCGGAACATCTTGATCCCGCCCGCAGTGGAATATGAGCACCCGCCGACGAGCGCCAGAACCAGTATCAGCTCGAAAGGCAGTCCGATTCCGAAGCGCGGATCATGGGTAATGCCGGTGGTTGTCATGACGGAAACAAGGTCAAAGGCCACGCCGAGTACAGACTCCGTGCCTGATAGGTCCTCCTGTGGTGCGATGAGAGACACAAAAATGCCGATCAGGACGATAGCGGCGACGAAGCCCAAATAGGCAGACATTTCGCTCTGCTCTGCGGCCTGCCGCCACCGGCGGTTGGAGAGTGTCCGGTGCCAAATGATACTTGTTGCCGCCAGCAGCATGAACACCATCAGCACGATTTCACCGGCGGCGTTGTTGAGAACCGAAGCGCCGGTGTTTAGCGGCAAAAAGCCATTTGTCGACGTGATGTTGAGTGCCACATTGAGCGCATCCGCCGGGTTGGTGCGCGCGATAACAAGGGCCGCGGCGCACATCAGCGTAAGGGCCAGATACGGCACAAACACCTCGAAAAAGGTCTGCACAACTCTTGGGTCACCGCTTTGGAAGCTGTGAAGGATGTAGCGCAGGTGCCTGTTCGGTGTGCCGCCAATCTCGTATCGGCCGAGAACATACACAGCCAGCAAGAGTGTGAGCAAGCCGCCCTGCCAGGCCACCAGCCCACGATAGAGGATCATGGTCGAACTCATCTCCGCCACCGGGCGCAAAGTGGTGCCAAGTGTTGTCGCTGCAGAAACGGCTTCGAATATTGCTTCCACCGGACCTGCGTTCTCGATCAACATGAAGGCCGGGATCGCTGCAAACACAAGGCTGAACCACATGGTAACCGTTGCCGTGAATACACCTGCACGGCTCAATCGCCGCAGGCGTGGCGCAAGTGTCATGATGATGATCGTGGAAAGAAAGCCGTAGGATACCGATATGGCCGCAAAGCCCTCCACTGCCCGCCACTCGCCATATATCGTTCCTGCCGCCAGCGGGATAAGCATCGCGGTGGCAAAGAAGGCGAATATCGCGGCGGCCAGGGCTATGATGGATGGCATGTGCGTATCCCGCGCGGTCGCAGATCAGAAGAAATCGAGGCTCACCCGGAACATTTGCTCGACCTGTCGCACCTGCGCGGCAAGCGCCAGCACAACGACGAAATCACCAGCTTCAACCCGCACATTGCCTGTTGGCATGATCACGTCTCCGCCACGGATAATGGCGCCGATGCGAACGCCGGGTCCTGTATCGAATTCGCGTAGTGGTTTGCCCACCAGAGTTGAGGTTTCCAGCGCTTCAGCTTCGATGAGTTCGGCCGCACCATCGAACAATGAATAGACACCGCGAATGCGTCCGCGGCGCACATGGCGCAGGATTTTCGACACTGTCACCGTGCGCGGGTTGATGAAGGCATCGACCCCAAGCCGTCGCGCAAAACGCGGATATTGCGGCTGGTTGACCAGTGCGAAGTTTGCCTTGCAGCCCAACTCACTGGCGAGGACGCTGGAGAGAATGTTGGTCTCGTCGTCGTTGGTAAGGCCAAGATACATCTGCGCATCGCGGACATCGACTTCACGCAGAATGTCTTCCTGCAGCGCATCGCCGAAAACGACGATGGATTTGTTCATCGTCTCCGCCGCGACCTGGGCGATGTTGCGGTTGTTCTCAACCAGCCGCACGGTGACATCATCGCCGCTTTCCTCAAGCTTGCGTGCAACGTAACGGCCAATATTGCCGGCGCCGCCAATCACCACGCGTGAGGGTGGCTGGTCGTCACAGCCAAAAAGCGCCAGAAGACGGGACACCTGATCCTTCGAGACGGCAACGAGGGCCTGGTCACCCACCAGCAGACTTTCGCGCGTGTGCATGATCTGCATGCGGCCGTTGCGGCGGACGCCCATAACGGTCGCTTGCAGGTTCGGGAATAGCTCCGTCAAATGCCGGATCGGTGTGTCGACCACAGCACAGTCTTCACGCACGTCGACGGCGATCACCATCACCTTCTCATCTTCAAAGGCAATGATCTCGGACGCGCCGGGATAGGCCATGCGCTGCAAAATGAGGTCACCGACTTCCACTTCCGGGGAGATGATGACATCGATCGGCAAGTGATCTCGGGCGAACAGGTTGCGCCACTCCGGGCTCAGATAAGTCTGCGACCGGATGCGGGCGATACGCGTGGGCACCTCGAAAATAGAATGCGCGACCTGGCAGGCCGTCATGTTGACTTCATCGACCTGCGTTACCGCAATGAGCATGTCGGCGTCTTTGGCGCCTGCCTGCGCCAGCACATCGGGGTGTGAGCCATGGCCGTGCACCCCGCGTGCGTCGAGGGTGTCACGCACCCGCTGCACCAGATCGGCATTGCTATCGATGACGGTGACTTCGATGCCTTCGACCGACAGCTTTTCGGCAATGCCGTAGCCCACCTGCCCGGCGCCGCTGATAATTACTCGCATATGATGCCCTGCCCCGCGCTAGCGAATTCGAGTCGGTCGTCCGATCATAAACCCAGTGACTTGATTTTGCGATGCAGTGCACTTCTCTCCATGCCGACAAATTCCGCCGTCTTGGAAATATTGCCGCCGAACCGCTCAATCTGCGCCATCAGATATTGGCGTTCAAACACTTCCCGGGCATCGCGTAAAGGCAAACTCATCAAATGCGCCGATGTATCGGTGTCGCCAATTGTGGGCAGAACTTCGCCAATGTCCGGTGGGAGCATGGCTGCTGTTATGACCGCATCGGGCGGGATCTGATCCTTGATCAGAATAAGAAGGCGCTCGATGGAGTTGCGCAACTGCCGTGCATTGCCGGGCCAGTCCTGCGCCTGCAGAACCGCAAGAGCATCGTCGCCAATCATCACGCGTGGAATGTTGTGCATGCGGCAAATCTGATCCACGAACACCAGCACCAGTGGCGGCACGTCCTCGCGCCGTTCTTTTAATGAGGTAAGTTGTAACGGCACGACCGAGAGCCTGTGAAACAGGTCGGAACGGAACTCACCGTGTTCGATTAGAGCGGCAAGGTTCTGTGAGCTCGACGAGATGATACGCACATCGACAGGCACCGGGGTTTGGCCACCAACACGCGTGAACTTGTTTTCAACGAGGGTGCGCAGGAGCATCGCCTGTGCAGGTGGCGGCAGGGTTGCCACCTCTGACAGGTAAAGCGTGCCGCCATGCGCTTTTTCCAGCGCGCCGACCTCGGTGCGGATTTGGCCGTTCTTGTCGCGCGATTCCTGACCGAACAGGGCCACGGGAACTTCGTCCGGGCCATAGAGCGATGTGTTGATTTCAACGAACGGCCCGTTGGCCCGTTGGCTATTGGTGTGCAAGAGCCGCGCACACAGCCCCTTCCCCGTGCCGGATGGTCCGGAAACAAAAACACGCGAATTGGTTGGGGCTGACTTTTCGATCAGGGAACGCGCAGCAGATATGCACGAGGACATGCCCACCAGCTCACTGCTGGAACTGGCCGAACGCACACGCAGTTCTTCGTTTTCGCTCTTGAGCCGGCTAGCTTCCATGGCGCGCTGTGTGATCAGTAGCAACCGGTCGATCTTGAATGGTTTCTCGATGTAGTCGTAGGCACCGCGTTTGATGGACGAGACGGCCGTTTCGAGATTGCCGTGCCCGGAGATCATGACAACGGGCATGTCCGGATGCTGGTTTTGAAACTCGTCAAGCAATTGCAGGCCATCGAGTCGCGATCCCTGCATCCAAATATCCAGGAAGACCAGGCTGGGCCGGCGATGCCGGATCTGTTCCAGACCGGAATCGGCGTCATGCGCCTGGCGGGTCTCATACCCTTCATCATCGAGAATACCCGCAATCAAATCGCGGATATCGTCCTCGTCGTCGATAATCAGGATGTCGAATGCCATTTACTCTTCCACCACTGCCGCGAGTTGCGGTTTTCCATCGTTTACATTTTCGGGTTTTTCGCCCGATACCATTGGCAGCCAGAACCTGAAGCAGGCACCCACACGCCCCTGCGCATCCGGTTCGGCATCCGCGAGTTCAACCTGTCCGCCATGTTGCTCGATGATCTTTGCGACAATAGCGAGGCCAAGACCAGTCCCTTTGTCGCGCGTCGTCATATAAGGCTCAAGAAGTCGTTGACGATTGTCCTTCGGCCAGCCCTTCGCATTGTCCGATATGTCGATGCGCACGGAGTCGCCCTCAATCTGCGCTGAAACCACAATGGTCGGATTTACTATTTCGTTCCTATCTGTGTTTTCAAAGGCTTCCACTGCATTTTTGACAAGATTAGTTAAGGCTTGCGACAGCAGGCGATCATCGAAATCGGCGATAATTGTGTCGTCCGGCAGATCGGCACGGATCTCGATTTCGGGCTGTCGCACGCTTTCAAGGAACACGGCCTGACGAATTGTGTCTGATAAATCTCCCCGCACCAGCGCCGCACTCGGCATGCGCGCGAATGAGGAGAATTCATCCACCATGCGCCCGATATCGCTGACTTGCCGGACGATGGTGGAGATACATTTATCAAATATATCAAAGTCATCCTGCAATTTATTCGCGTAACGCCTCCGCAAACGCTCGGCGGAAAGCTGGATGGGGGTCAGCGGGTTTTTAATCTCGTGGGCGATACGGCGCGCGACATCTGCCCAGGCGCTCGTGCGCTGGGCCGTCATGAGATCGGTCATGTCGTCGAGCGTAATCACAAAGCCCTTGGACTCGGTCATTGTACCCTCGCGGGTCAGGCGCACCTGATAGGTGCGCCCTTCGGCTTCATTGCCGATCTGAACCTGATCCTGCATCTGTCCACGCCGTGAATTACGGGCGTTTGTGATAATCGCGTCGAGCACGGGGACAACCTTGGCCAGGTCTTCCCCGAGCAGTTCGACCTCTTTCTTGCCGAACATCTCACAGGCGGTTGTGTTGACCAGTGTGACCACGCCATGCGGGTCGAGGCCGACAATGCCGGAGGAAACACCTTCAAGCACCGCCTCGGTGAACTGCCGTCTTTTCTCGTTGGTGTCGCTTGCCTGGATCAGCGCGTGTTGCTGACTCTTGATTTGCTGTGCCATGCGGTTGAAGCGGATCGATAGATCATGCAGGTCGCCCTGCCGCTCCGAAACCGGGACCTGTACATTCAAGTCCCCTTCCGACATGCGATTGGATGCCACCATGAGGTTACGGATCGGGGCCACGAAGCGGTTTGCAAATGCAATCCCGATCCACAGCGCGGCTAGCAGCAGCACAAGCGCCAGGCCGACATACATGATGGTGAAAGTGATCTGGAACACCAGCCTGTTTGAAGCGTATTGCCGGTATTCGGTGATGTTCTGGTCTGTGAGGCGCATATATTCGAGCACCTCGGGATCAACCGGGCGGGCGACGAACAGATAGGTGTCGTCGTAGCCACGCAGCTTGACGACGGCGCCAACCAGGTTGGTTTTCTGTCCCGGGGCAATCAGCGTTGGGACGCCCTCCCCGACATCGAGCATCACATCAGGGGGCATTTGCGGTGGTGCGCCCTGAACGTTGATCTGCGCGCGCATCAAAGTGTCGGTGTCGCTTGAGATCAGCGATGTAAACGGCAGTGATCGTGTTACTGCGAGCGATGTCAGGATGCGCTGGAAACGGTCGCGGTCGGTCTCAAAAGTCTGCCGTGCTGCCTCCAACTCGCTCGCCACCCAGATGATGTCGTCGCGAAGAACCTGCGCGTGCTCCTGCATGTAAGAGCGGGCCACGAGGCGAGAGCTTTCCACCATCGAACGTGTGCGTTCCGAGAACCACTGGTCCAGCCCCTGATTGAGCGCAATCGTGGCCACAACGGCCACGATGAATGCCGGTACGGCCGCCAGGAATGCAAACATCGCCACCATGCGGACTTGAAGGCGCGCGCCCGCCTGACGCCGCCAGCGGGCCTGCAACAGCAGATAGACCTCCGTCAGTACCAGTGCGACGACGATCAGCACCAGAGTGCCATTGAGGATCCACAGAACGGTCCAGAGCTCCGGCGCAGGTTCAATGTCCGTCGCACCTGTCAGGATCAGGAACGAGCCTGACGCAACAAACACGGAGGCCAGGACGACGATGAACCCAAGGATACGGACGAGCCGGCTACCGCGCGGAGTATACCGGTTGGGCAGTTCACCCTGCCCGGTCCCCTTGTTTGCGTCCGCGCGTTGGGTTTCGGCGCTTTCTGGCGATGTGCTGTCCATGTCACACTTTCTAGCACTGCAAGAGCGCGTTGCCGCCCGAGAATTGCCCAAACTGCCGCACTTGGGACACTACATCAACATGAATGTTGCCAAAATGTGACTCTTCGAGCCGGCTGCGGAGCGGCAAAATCAGTCCGGTGGACTGATTTTAGGCGAGAAGGCCATGAGACCTATGGTCGAATGGCGACGGCGGCAGATACCAATCCGCCCCTACGAACGTCGTGATTGCTTCACGATTTCAATGCCATGCGCGCGAATCTTCTTGCGCAGTGTATTGCGGTTGAGGCCAAGAAGATCGGCAGCCTTGATCTGGTTGCCACCGCACGCATTCAGGGACATGGCGATCAGCGGCGCTTCTACCTTGTCGAGCACGCGCTGATAAAGTCCTTCGGGCGGCAGACCCGGCTCATGTTGCGCCAGAAGTTGCGCCACATGCGCCTCGATTGCGGTGGAAACATCGGCAGGTGCATTGCCGTTGGGAACGGCGGGACGTTCGGTCAGATGCAGCTCATTCTGCACCACCTCTGCGGTGATGGTCTCGTCGGCATAAAGAGCCGAAAGCCGCATGACGAGATTTTCAAGTTCGCGCACATTGCCCGGCCATTGGTAATTCTGCATCACCGCCAGCGCTTCAGGCGCAATGGCTTTTGGCGGATCGCCTTCTGTTTGCTTGTCGCGCAGGAAGTGGCTGATCAGATCGGGAATATCGTCGCGGCGTTCGCGCAAAGGCGGCAGCGAAATAGGTACGACGTTCAACCGGTAATAGAGGTCTTCGCGGAAAAGGCCCTGGCGGATCATCTGGCTCAAATCGCGGTGCGTCGCGGCAACGATGCGGACATTTGTCTTGATCGGCGTGCGTCCGCCGACCATGGTGTATTCACCCTCCTGCAACACGCGCAAAAGCCGGGTTTGCGCATCCATCGGCATGTCGCCGATTTCGTCGAGAAACAGCGTGCCACCCTCGGCCTGCTCGAACCGGCCTGATGACCGTGCCGTGGCGCCGGTGAAAGCGCCCTTTTCGTGCCCGAACAGCTCCGCTTCGATCAGGTCGCGCGGAATTGCGGCCATGTTGATGGCGACAAAGGGTCCGTTACGCCGCTTGCCGAAATTGTGCAGCGCGCGCGCTACGAGTTCCTTACCTGTACCGCTCTCACCCGTGACCATAACTGTCAGGTCTGTCTGCATGAGCCGCGCCAGCGCACGGTAGATATCCTGCATGGCCGCGGAACGGCCAACCAACGGCATGTTCTCCGCGCCGTCATCTTCCTTCCGCACTGCGGGTTCCGCCTTTTTGGCGTCAGACAAAGCGCGGGACACGACTGACAGCACTTCGGAGATATCGAAGGGTTTCGGCAAATATTCGTAGGCGCCGACTTCCGAAGCGCGAATGGCTGTCATGAAGGTGTTTTGTGCACTCATGACGATAACCGGCAGATTTGGCCGCAATTTTTTGATTTTGGGAAGTGTCTCGAAGGCGTTGCCATCTGGCATCGCGACATCCGAGATCAACAGATCGCCCTCGCCGCGGGTGACCCAGTTCCACATGGTCGACAGATTGCCTGTTGGGCGCACCTCATAGCCGGCACGGGTCAGTGCCTGGTTCAGCACCATGCGGATTGCGGCATCGTCATCGGCGAGAAGGATGGTTTGTCCGCTCATTGTGCGGCCTCCCGTTTCTTTTTCTTGCGCGGTTCCGGAGTGCCGGCAACCGGAAGCAATATGCGGAACCGCGTTTTGCCCGGCTGGCTGTCGGCATCGATCACCCCGCCATGGTCGCCAACGATTTTGGCAACGAGCGCGAGGCCGAGACCCGAGCCGTTGGTTTTGGTGGTGACAAATGGATCGAAGAGGAACGGCAGAATGTCCTGCGGCACGCCTGGGCCGTTGTCCTCGATAATGATTTCAAGCGGCAGCGAGATGCGTTCCTTCACTCCGGCGATGGATATACGAATGCCGGGTCGGAACGCTGTATGAATGCGGATTTCCGGATTCTTGGTTTTGCTCAACGCTTCGGCGGCGTTCTTGATGAGATTGAGGAAAACCTGAATCAGCTGGTCGCGGTTGCCAAGAACTGGTGGCAGCGATGGGTCGTACTCTTCAGCGAGCTTGATGCCGGACGCGACACCGCTCTGTGCCAACAACTTCACCCGGTCCAGCACCACGTGAATGTTGATCGGCTCGCGCTCCAATGGCCGGTCATCGCCGAAGATTTCCACCCGGTCAACCAGCTTCACGATGCGATCAGTCTCATCGCGGATGAGGCGCGCCAGCGGTAGTTCTTCTCCGGACACGGATTGCTCAAGCAGCTGCGCAGCGCCGCGAATGCCCGAAAGCGGGTTTTTGATCTCATGCGCCAGCATCGCCGCCAAGCCGCTGACCGAGCGCGCAGCGCCGCGCGATACCAATTGCCGGTCGATCTGATCGGCCATGGTGCGTTCCTGAAACAGCAAAGCCACCTGCCCGTCATGCTCGAGCACCGGGCTGGCATAGACGTCGACGGTCCGGTCAGCGCCAAAACGCGACGAGCCAACGCGCATCCGGTATTCGGTCATCGGTGCCTTGCGGAACGTTACCTGATCGACGAGGCTGAGAATGGGTGACCCGAAGGCGATCAGATCATCCAGCCGCTGCCGCGTCAGAACAGATGATGAGGAGCCGAAGAAGGCTTCGGCGGCATAGTTTACCAGTTCAATCTGGTTGCCCGCAGAGCAAACAAGGACAGGCTGCGGCAGCGATTGCAGGATGGATTGCGTCATCTGCGCGTTGGACGTCGTCATGCCGCCGCCTCCAGATTGTTGGAGAAAGCGCTTCTGATCAGCGTCAGCACTTCCTTTGGATCAGTGGATGTCTGTATCTCGCGCTTGAGGCTCTGGTCTGCGGTCTCACCGGCGTGATCGAAATACCAGCCAATATGTTTGCGCGCGGCGCGAATGCCGACGCGTTCGCCATATTCTTCGAGCATCGCCTCGTAGTGCTCACATACAAGGTCGGTGAGTGTTGCGCCCGCGGGAGCGGCAAGTGGCTTGGCGCCAGCCAGCTCTGCGCCGATCTGCCCGACCAGCCATGGGCGGCCCTGCGCGCCGCGCCCGATCATCACAGCATCGGCGCCGGATTGGGCCAATGCCTCGCGGGCATCCGCAGCGCTTGTGATGTCTCCGTTGACGATGACCGGTACATCAACCGCCTCGACCACCGGGCGCACCAGGTTCCAGCGGGCTGTGCCCTTGTAGAATTGTTGCCGGGTGCGGCCATGCACGGTGATCATCTGCACGCCGGCATCCACGGCGCGCCGGGCAATGTCGGGCGCGTTGAGGCTGTCGTCATCCCAGCCAAGCCGCATTTTGACGGTCACCGGCAAATCGGTGGCTTGTACGACCGTTTCGATCAGATGCAATGCCTGATCGGGTACGCGCATAAGCGCGGAACCGGCGAAACCGTTGGTCACGCGTTTTGAGGGGCAACCGAGATTGATGTCGATAACATCCGCGCCTGCGTCGGCAGCCATCTTTGCTCCGATTTCGAGCCAGTGAGCCTCGCATCCGGCGAGTTGCACTACGTGCGGCAAATGATGGGATTTGCCCAAGCGCCGGATCATATCAGCCTGGCCTGTGCCAAGCGACGCGGACGCAATCATTTCGGATACAACAAGTCCGGCATTAAAGCGCGCGGCCAGTGCCCGGAAGGCGCTGTCGGTGATCCCGGCCATCGGCGCCAAGAACGCGCGGTTGGAAAGTTGCAGCCGGCCAATGCTTAATTCGCAGGCAGACGCAGTCACTAGCATGCCCCGGATTTAGTCAGTTTCTAAAAGTTGCCCACACAATAGTCATTTTGTTGCTCAATGCAACGGCATAATGCGCAGACCCGTTTTCGTTTCCTTAACCCTTGTCGCGGTGTGTACGGGCGGTTAAATCGAAGCAATACACACCAAACGCAGCGGAGTGCCCTTGTCCGATACCAAGACAGTTGCCGTTATCATAGTTGCCGCCGGTCGCGGCACACGCGCGACTGCTACCGGCGAGGGTGAAATACCTAAGCAATACAAACTGTTGCGTGGCGTACCTCTCATAAAACATACGATAAACCGGTTCCTGAAAGTCGATGCCGTTACCTGGGTTCTACCGGTTATCCATCGCGCAGACACACATTTGTTCGAAGGTCTTGGTATCGATCATGAGCGATTGATCGCCCCGGTATCTGGCGGGGAGACCCGGCAACTGTCCGTACTTGCAGGGCTTGAGACTTTGTCGGAGAAGGCGCCAGACTATGTGCTCATTCATGATGCGGCGCGCCCATTCGTTTCTCCCAAGGTGATTGAGGGTGTCGTTGCCGGCCTTGGCACAGCCGAAGCTGTTTTGCCAGTCACGCTCGTCACTGACACGATCAAGCGCTCCGTTGATGGCCGTACCGTTGGTGGTACGGAAGACCGCACACAGCTGTTTGCGGCTCAAACCCCGCAAGGGTTTCATTACGATGCCATACTCAAAGCACATCGCCGCGCTGCTGAGATCAGCGATGGGTTTACAGATGACGCCGCCATTGCGGAGTGGGCGCATATTCCTGTGGCGCTGTCCGACGGCGATCCCGATAATATCAAAATCACCACGCCGGCGGATTTCGTGCGGGCGGAGACCATTCTCGATGGAGTTGAGCCGATGGAAACGCGGGTGGGCAGTGGCGTCGATACACACCAGTTCGAGCCGGGTGATGCTGTAATTCTTGGTGGTATTACTATTCCGCACTCCGCCAAGCTTAAGGGACATTCCGATGCGGATACGGCCTTGCATGTGCTCACGGATGCGTTGCTTGGTGCGCTTGCTGAAGGCGACATCGGCACCCATTTCCCGCCCTCCGAGCCGAAGTGGAAGGGAGAGCCCTCCTCTACCTTTATCCGGTTCGCGGCAGACCGTGTTGCACAGCGCGGCGGCCGGATTGTGCATCTCGATCTCACCATCATGTGCGAGGCACCGAAAATCGGCCCCCATGTCGCAAAAATGCGCCAATCCGTTGCCAGCCTCTGTGGCATTGATGAGGGACGCGTATCGGTGAAGGCAACAACTTCGGAAAAGATGGGTTTTGTCGGGCGCGGTGAAGGCCTGATGACCATGGCCACGGCAACCATTGAGTTGCCGAGATGACATTCTCACCACGCATTCTGGGGTTGGCGAGACGGGTCATCGCCGCTCTCGTTCAGCGTGGATTGACCATCGCTACTGCCGAGAGTTGTACAGGCGGTCTGATCGCGGGCGCGATGACGGCTGTCCCCGGCTCATCCGACGCCGTTTATGGCGGGTTCGTCACCTATGCCAACGCAGCCAAGATGGCGATGATCGGTGTCCCCGAAAAAGTTCTTGATCGGTACGGCGCGGTTTCCGAGAAGACGGTCCGGGCCATGGCTGAGGGTGCATTGGCAAAGAGCGGCTGTAACATTGCTGTGGCGGTGACCGGCATTGCCGGACCGGGCGGTGGGTCAGAGCAAAAACCTGTCGGCCTGGTCTTCATCGGCTGTGCCACGCGCCACGACACTTTCTATCGCGAATTGCGGCTGGGCGATCTCGACCGCAACACGATCCGCATGGAAACGGTTGCCGCCGCTCTGGAAATGATCCTCGACGTTATCGCTGCCGATCAGCCGTAGCGCCGTGCGGCCTCGGCCATAAACGCATCCATGATCTCTTCCTGCTTGGCCATGAACACTGGCTCGGCAACGGTTGCGATCAGCGGGTTGGAGAACCCGAATTCGATATCGAAATAGACATTGGTCCCCTCCCCGTCCGGCACGAAGCGCCAGATACTGTCGAGGTGGGTGAACGGGCCGTCGATGGCATGGGCGGAGACTGTGCCGCGCGTTTTATCCATCGTCACCCGGCTGGTGTAGGCCTGATTGATCGGGCCGAATTGAATGCCCATGCGCGCCAGGCGCTGGTCGGATTCGAACCCCTGCTGCACCTCCATACCGGAACAGTTCGGCACGAAATCGGGATAGGATTCCAGATCACCCACCAGACGCATCATCTGGTCCGGGCTATAGGGCACGCGCCGTTCGAAATTTAACTTTTTCATCAGGCCCCAAGTTTGGCCAGCCGCGCAGCACGCAGTTTGGCAAAGTCTTCGCCCGCATGGTGGGACGACCGGGTCAACGGACTGGACGAGACCATCAGGAAGCCTTTGGCGTAGGCGGTTTTTTCAAACCCTTGAAACTCCTCCGGCGTCACGAACCGCTCAATCTTGGCGTGCTTGCGCGTCGGTTGCAGATACTGGCCGATGGTGATGAAATCGACGTCGGCAGAGCGCAAATCGTCCATCAGTTGCAGCACTTCATTCCGCTCTTCACTGAGCCCGACCATGATGCCGGATTTGGTGAACATGGTGGGGTCGAGTTCCTTGACCCGTTGTAGTAGCCGGATGGAGTGGAAGTAACGCGCACCGGGGCGGATCGTCAGATAGTTGGAGGGGACCGTTTCCAGATTGTGGTTGAACACGTCCGGCTTGGCCGCGACCACGATTTCAAGCGCACCTTCTTTGCGCAGAAAGTCCGGTGTCAGAATTTCGATTGTCGTTTCCGGGCACCGCGCGCGGATGGCATGGATTACGTCGGCAAAATGCTGTGCACCGCCATCATCAAGATCATCGCGGTCAACTGACGTGATGACGACATGGTTGAGCTCGAGCTTCTCAACGGCACTGGCGACGTTCTCAGGTTCGTCCTGGTCGAGTGGCAGAGGCAGGCCGGTGCGGACGTTGCAGAAGGCGCAGGCGCGCGTGCATATCTCGCCCATGATCATCATGGTCGCATGTTTTTTGGACCAGCATTCGCCAATATTCGGGCAACCGGCCTCCTCGCACACGGTCACCAGATTGTTGTCGCGCACAATCTTTTTGGTTTCCGAATAGACCTTGGAGCCAGGTGCTTTCACCCGGATCCAGTCGGGCTTGCGCAGCACTTCGGTGTCAGGCCGATGCGCCTTTTCCGGGTGCCGTGGCTTTTGGGTGCTGTCGATCAGGGTGACCAAAATAATGTCCTATCTCGCGACGAACCGCGCAACGACGATGACGATAGCGGCACCGACAGCTGCGACCAGAATGTCGCGTATCCAGCGATTGTCTATGGGTAGGTTGATGCCAAGCGCAGCAAAGAGATAACCGCCAACAATCGAGCCGATCATGCCGATCACGATGTAGCGGACAATCCCCTTCCCACCGAGGAACAGGCTGGCCAGCCAACCGGCGGCCAGTCCTACGAGTGCCCAGACGATGAGGGTTTCCAAAACCATAAGCGGTTAGCTGTTCCTCTGCTGATACCGGTCCCAACCCCAGATCAGTGCACAGGCGCCGATGATTCCGGCCAAAAGCTGCCAAAGGATATTGCCGCCTGAAATGCCGAACAGGACCCAGAGGATCAGGTTGAACACGAATGCGCCTGCTACGCCAAGCGCGATGTTCACGACCAGGCTATGGTCGCGTTTCATAATGCGTTCGGCGATGTAACCGGCCACGCCACCGATGATCAACGCAAATATCAATCCCCACATGTTTCAGCCTCCAATGCTGTTTGCTAGAGGTCAGATATTGAGTGCCTTGCCGTAAGCGTCAAGGACCGACTCCTTCATTGTCTCCGAAAGTGTCGGGTGCGGGAAGACGGTGTGCATGAGTTCTTCCTCGGTCGTCTCGAGGTTCATGGCCACCACAAACCCTTGAATTAACTCGGTAACTTCGGCGCCAATCATGTGCGCTCCGAGCAGTTCACCGGTCTTGGCATCGAAAATTGTTTTCACCAGACCGTCCGGTTCGCCGAGGGCCACGGCCTTGCCGTTTCCTACAAACGGGAAGCGCCCGACCTTTATTTCATGACCGGCCTCTTTGGCCTTGGCTTCAGTCAGGCCGACACTGGCGACTTGCGGATCGCAATAAGTGCAGCCGGGCACTTTGCCCTTGTCGATCCCATGCACCTTCTCACCGGCGATGGTTTCTACGCAGATGACGCCCTCATGCTCGGCCTTGTGCGCCAGCATAGGCGGGCCGGCGACATCGCCGATGGCCCAGATGCCATTGACATTGGTGCGGCCGTGGCCGTCAACCACAATGCAGCCGCGGTCGGTTTTCACGCCGAGTTTCTCGAGCCCGAGATCCTCGATATTGCCCTGTACGCCGACGGCGGAAATCAGCTTCTCGGCGGAGATTTTTTCCGCCTTACCGGTTTTCGGCTCGACATGGGCGACAATGCCGTCCTTGGTCTTTTCGACCTTGGAGACTTTTGTATCTGTCAGGATGCGAATGCCGCGTTTTTCGAAGCGCTTTCGCGCCATAGCGGATATCTCGGCATCTTCCACCGGCATGATCTGCGGCAAGAGTTCGACAACTGTCACCTCGGCACCCATGGAGCGGTAGAATGAGGCAAATTCGATGCCGATGGCGCCCGAACCCATCACCACGAGTGATTTGGGCATTTCCGAAGGCTTCATGGCGTCGAAATAGGTCCAGATCTTATCGTTGTCCGGCTCGATACCGGGCAGGACGCGCGGGCGCGCACCTGTTGCCACGATGATGTTTTTGGCCTTGTACGTTCCCGTCGGCAGCGTGCCTTTCGGCGGTGTGTTTTGCGGCTCGACGATCTTCTTCTTGGTTTCGCTTACCTTGACCTCACCAGCTTTGGTAATGGTCGCCTCACCCCAGATGACATCGACCTTGTTTTTCTTCATCAGAAAACCAACGCCTGTAGCCATCTGCGCGGTCACACCACGTGAGCGTTTTACGACGGCACCAATGTCCGCGCTGAACTTCTCCGCGGTCAGGCCATAGTCCTTGGCGTGGTTCATGTGATCGAAGACTTCGGCAGAGCGCAGCAACGCCTTGGTGGGGATGCAACCCCAGTTCAGGCAGATGCCGCCCATATGCTCACGTTCGACAATCGCCGTTTTCAGCCCCAGCTGCGCTGCGCGAATAGCGGCAATGTAACCGCCGGGGCCGGAGCCGATAACGATGAGATCGTATGTGTCTGCCATTTAAGCGTGCTCCTGGGGTATTCAGCGCCGGGTTATCCGACCCGGTACGTTATGCGGACAGTTTGTTTTCGCGCCAAGTGGCCTGCCGCTCAGGCAGACTTCAGCATGGCGTAGAGTTGATCCTTCAACATCATGCGCTGCTTGCGCATTTCTTCGAGATGCTCATCGCTGGTGGGTTCCACATCGGTCTCCGCGCGGTGCACTGTGCGGTTGATCTCGTGATACTCCTCGAACAGCTTGGCAAAATGCGCATCACTGGTCTTGAGCTTGTGAATCTGCTCCGCAAATTCAGGCAAATCGTCGATCAATTCGTGCGGTGTGTTTTTCATAATCAGTCCTTTGGTTTTGTTCTGCCGCATACCGGCAGATCAAACTTCCTCCGTCCCGGGTGGCCGTTCCTTGACCTGTGTCAGTCGGTGCTGCCTAAAGCGCCAGTTGTTTTGCTACGATCGGGGCAACGCCCTCACCGATGGCCACCGTATTTTCTTCATCAAGATGCACACCATCCAGCGGGCTTGCCGTTGCGACTGATGCTGCATCAAAAAAGCCGCAGCCCACATCCTGCGCGACCCGTTCATAATGTCCGGCCAGCAAATGACTTTCCTTCATGCCGTGGCGGAACATGGGGCTGAGATCGGGGTGGTCGGTGGGTATGCAGTGCGGTGGTGCCATTAGAACAATTTTTGGCACAGACACCCCTTCATCATAGGGGTGCGTGCGGATGATCTCGACGAGCCGCTTCATACCCATCGCCGCGCCAAGTGCGCTTCCGCACAGGTAATCTTTCATGTCGTTTGTACCGAGCATGATGACCACACAATCAAGCGGGCTATGGCTGGCCAGTAGCGTTGGCAGCACTTTTGCGCCGTTGCGGTCGGCTGGGCTTGAAAAATCGTCAAAAACAGTGGTGCGACCGCCGAGGCCTTCGGCAATGATGCGGACTTTGTCTTCGCCCAGAGCTCTACCGAGTGCGGTTGGCCAACGGCTTTCATAAGGGTGCCGCGCTACACCTGCCGGATCGGCGCCGAAGGTCAGGCTGTCGCCATAACAAAGGATGGTTTTCATAAACGTAGTCCCTACGCCAGCATCATTACGGGCTGTTCGATCAGCTTCTTGAACACGCCGAGAACTTCTGCACCCAACGCGCCATCGACGGAGCGGTGGTCGCAGGACAAGGTCACTGACATGAAATTGCCGATCTTGATCTCACCCTTGTCAGGATAAACGCGCTCCTCCCCCGCCCCGACGGCCAGGATCGTGCTGTGCGGAGGGTTGATGACAGCGGCAAAATCCTTGATGCCGTACATGCCGAGATTGGAGACCGCGGTTGCGCCGCCGACATACTCATGCGGGGCCAGCTTTTTCGATTTGGCCCGGACAGCAAAGTCACGCACCTCTTCCGAAATCTGGCGCAGCGATTTGGTGTCGGCGGATTTGACCACTGGGGTAAACAGACCACCTGGCACTGCTACGGCAACCGCAACATCCGAGCGCTTGTGATAAAGGATCGAGTCCCCTGCCCACGTTGCATTCGCCGTTGGCACCTGCTGCAGAGCGATGGCCCAGGCTTTGACGATGAAATCGTTGACCGAGAGCTTGTAGGCGGGCTTGCCCTCCTTATCCTTCGGTGCTGCGGCGTTGATATCGGCGCGCGCTGCAAGCAGCTTGTCGATCTGGCAATCGAGCGTCAGATAGAAATGCGGAACCGTCTGCTTGGCTTCGGTGAGGCGCGCAGCAACAGTCTTGCGCATGCCGTCATTAGGCACGACGTCGTAGCTCCCCTCTTCATAGAGGGCTTTGACCTCAGCTGCGCCCATACCCTTGGCCATCGCGGCGCCTGCTGATGGAGCCGCAGTAGGCACACCGTCTTTCTTGGCTTTCTCGACATCAGCCTTGATCACGCGGCCTTTCGGGCCGGATCCGGAAAGTGCAGAGAGATCGATTCCCGCGTCCTTGGCGAGGCGGCGGGCGAGCGGAGAGGCGAATGTCCGGCCTCCGGTATCCGCGCCATTGGCTTTTTGCGCCGCCGGTTCTGGTGCCGGTTTTTTTGCCGGCTCAGATTTTGCTTCCGCAGTCTCAGACTTCGACTCTTCCTTTGACTCGGGTTTCGGCGCGGGCGCAGCAGCGACATCACCGATGTCGTCGGCGCTTTCGCCTTCTTCAAGCAACACAGCGATCACCGCGTTGACCTTAACGCCTTCACTGCCCTCATCGACCATAATTTTGCCGACCTTGCCTTCATCGACGGCTTCCACTTCCATGGTGGCCTTGTCCGTCTCGATCTCGGCAATAACGTCGCCCGGGGCGACGCTGTCGCCCTCCTTGACGTGCCATTTGGCGAGAGTGCCCTCTTCCATCGTGGGGCTGAGAGCCGGCATTGTGATGTTGATGCTCATGACCGCGACCCCTAGCTTCTGTATGTGACTTTGTTCACCGCGGCGATCACCTCATCGACATTCGGCAATGCCAGCTTTTCAAGGTTCGCGGCATAAGGCATCGGCACATCCTTGCCGGTGATGTTGAGCACCGGTGCATCGAGATAGTCGAAGGCATCCGACATCAGCCGCGCGGCGATGTAGTTGCCGATTGAACCCTGCGGCCAGCCTTCCTCCACTGTGATGCAGCGATTGGTCTTTTTGACCGATTCAATCACCGTATCCATATCGAGCGGGCGAATGGTGCGGAGGTCGATCAGTTCCACGTCAACGCCGTCGGCCACGAGTTTTTCGGTTGCCTCGGTTGCGTAACGCATGCCGATGGAATGGGCGACGATGGTCACATCAGCGCCCTCACGTGCGATGCGCGCCTTGCCGATGGGCAACACGAAATCGTCCATCTTCGGGACTTCGCCGCTCGAGCCGTAGAGAATTTCGTTCTCAAGGAAGATGACCGGATTGGGTGAGCGGATAGCCGCTTTCAAAAGGCCTTTGGCATCCGCCGCACTGAAGGGCGCGATGACGGTGAGACCGGGCACGTGGCTGTACCAGGCCGTATAGTCCTGGCTGTGCTGGGCGCCAACACGGGCCGCCGGGCCGTTCGGGCCACGGAACACGATAGGCGCATGCACCTGCCCGCCGGACATATAGAGCTGCTTGGCGGCCGAGTTGATGATCTGGTCAATCGCCTGCATGGCGAAGTTGAATGTCATGAACTCGACAATTGGCTTCAGACCCGCAAATGCGGCGCCAACGCCAATGCCGGCAAAGCCATGCTCGGTGATCGGTGTGTCGATGACGCGCCGTTCGCCAAACTCGTCCAGCAGACCTTGGGTAATTTTGTACGCGCCCTGATATTGCGCCACTTCTTCGCCCATGATGAAAACATCGTCGTCGCGGCGCATTTCTTCAGCCATGGCTTCGTTGAGCGCCTGACGAACGGTCATCTCGACCATTTCGACATCTACGGGCAAATCCGGATCGGATGCTGGCTTGAATTCCGGTGCGGCCGGCGTTGTGTCCGCTTTTTCCGTCACCTCCGGTTGTGAGGTGCCTTCGGAAGCGGCATCAGGTCCAGGCTTTTCGCTTTCCTTAGGCGCTTCCTCAGCGGGTGCCGACGCTTTGACGTCATCGGCGCTCTCGCCTTCGGCCAGCAGCGCGGCAATCGGCGTGTTGACCTTCACGCCTTCAGTGCCCTCGGCGACGAAAATCTTGCCGATGGTGCCTTCATCAACGGCCTCGACTTCCATCGTCGCCTTGTCTGTTTCAATCTCGGCGATCACATCGCCGGGGCCGACGCTATCGCCTTCTTTCACCAGCCATTTGGCGAGGGTGCCCTCTTCCATGGTCGGGGACAGGGCGGGCATCAAAATATCCGTGGGCATTTAGTGCGCCTCCTGGAAGGTGATATCCGTCCACAATTCTGACGGATCGGGTTCGGCATCATTGGTGGCGAAGTCGGCCGCCTCGGTCACGATGGCGCGGACGTCTTTTTCGATCTCTTTCAGATCGTCTTCGGAGGCGAATTTCTGTTCGAGGATGCGGGCTTTGACCTGTTCTATCGGATCATGTTCGCCACGCATGGTGCTCACTTCATCTTTGGAGCGATACTTTGCCGGATCGGACATGGAGTGACCGCGGTAGCGATAGGTCAGCATTTCAAGGATATACGGCCCCTTGCCGGAACGGGCATGTTCGATGGCGCGGGCTGCCGCTTCGCGCACAAAACGCACATCCATGCCATCCACCTGCTCGCCCGGAATATCGAAGCTGCGCCCACGCTGGCTGAGGTCGGTTGTTGACGAGGCGCGCTCAACCGAAGTGCCCATGCCGTATTTATTGTTCTCGATGATGTAGACGACCGGCAGGTTCCACAGCTTCGCCATGTTGAAGCTTTCGTAGACCTGGCCCTGGTTGGCAGCACCGTCTCCGAAATATACAAGGCTGACATTGTCATCGCCCCGGTACTTGTCGGCGAAAGCGAGACCGGTGCCGAGCGAAACCTGTGCGCCGACAATGCCGTTACCACCGTAAAATTTCTTGTCGGTGGAGAACATGTGCATCGAACCGCCCTTGCCCTTGGAAAGGCCGCCCTGGCGTCCGGTCAACTCGGCCATGATGCCGTTCGGATCCATACCAACAGCGAGCATGTGACCATGATCGCGATAGCCGGTAATTGAGGAGTCGTCTTCTCCTGCCGCCATCTGGATGCCGGTCACGACAGCTTCCTGACCGATATAGAGGTGACAGAACCCGCCGATCAGTCCCATGCCGTACATCTGCCCCGCCTTCTCTTCGAAACGGCGGATCAACAGCATCTCGCGATAAGCGTGAAGTTCCTCTTCCTTGGTGAATTTTGGAGCGTTCGTCTTTGAGGGGACTTTTTTAGCCGCCGCTTTGCGCGCCATGAGCATGCCTCCGTAAACCGGGAAATCCGCCGCATTCACGTCACCTTAGAACAAAGATGTGACGCGAGTGTGAGGCGTAAAGTGTAGCGGAAAGCGGGAATTTCGCAAATGCTAATCGATGCGCTGCAAACCCGGTAAAATCTCAGGAAATCAGCCAGAAATTGCGCATTAACATGATTTGAGTTAATTGCATGAATTAACTGGATAACGGCTAATTATCGCTTGGGAACAAAACAATGCGATCTTTGGTATGGGCCATGGACAAGAGCGCCCTTGCCCGCTCGGTCAAAATGTCCGGATCGAGCTTCTTTACATCGAACAAAGCGATGCGATGTTTGTAAGAATCAATTTCCGCCTGCAGCCGTGCGCTCTCGACTTTCAAATCCGAGATTTCACCCTGCATGCGCCAGCGTCCCTCAACGCCATACTGGCCGGAAATCGCGCTATAGCCCAGATAGGCTTGAAACCCGACCAACACCACTGTCAGGCTGAGCTGCTTGAATAAAGATGGCCGTTTGAGACGAGTAAGCATTCACACGCAATACGCTTCGATACCGATTCCGTAAAAATAAAGTGAATCCGTTAAGGTCTGGTTTCCAAAAGCAGAATCCTGTCAGATGCGATAGAAATCGACTGAATGAATTGGTGGTTAGCCGAGGCGTTTTCTCAGCGCATCCATGTCATTCACAAACAGGATGCGGCCACCCTTGTTCGCCTCGTAGACATAGTCCCGCAGCGCGTTGCTGGCCGCCACCCTTTCGGAGATGTCGCCAATGACGGCAAGTCGGACACCATAGTTGGCAAACTTTTGCGTCACCGCACCAAGCAGCCCTGACTTCAGGTCAAAGAACGATGCGTCGACCCTCGCCAACGGGAGCGCGATCAGGTCGGCATCCGAGCCGTAGATTTCCCCCAGAAGATCCAACGCATCAGCTTCGGATCTCACAATCGGTCCATCCGCATCCAACTCGGCAATTTGAGTGTCGCCGACCTTGATCAGGTTCATGGGCGAACTCTAGCCCTTCAGAATGCTCGATCCGGCATATTTGGCGGCATTGCCGAGCTGCTCCTCGATGCGGATGAGCTGGTTGTATTTGGCCAGACGTTCAGACCGCGACAGCGACCCGGTTTTGATCTGCCCGCAGTTCAACGCCACCGCTAAATCGGCAATCGTGGAATCCTCAGTTTCGCCTGAGCGGTGCGACATGACCGAGGTATAGGCAGCCCGGTGGGCCGTATCGACGGCTTCCATGGTCTCGGAGAGCGAACCGATCTGATTGACCTTGATGAGGATGGAATTGGCAACACCCATCTTGATGCCGGAGACGAGCCGCTCGGTGTTGGTGACGAACAGATCGTCACCCACAAGCTGGCACTTGCCACCGATGGCTTCGGTCAGCGCCTTCCAGCCGTCCCAGTCGTCCTCGTGCATGCCGTCTTCGATGGAGATGATCGGGTAGCGCGAGACGAGATCTTCCAGATATTTCACATGCTCGTCGGAGGTAAGAGACTTGCCCTCCCCTTCCATCTCGTACTTGCCGGCCTTGTAATATTCCGAAGAGGCGCAATCGAGGGCGATGTAGATGTCCTCGCCAGGCTTGTAGCCGGCCTTTTCGATCGAGGTCATGATGAATCCAAGCGCGGCATCACCTGACGACAGGTTCGGCGCAAAGCCGCCTTCATCACCGACATTGGTGTTGTGGCCTTCGGCGCTCAATCCCTTTTTAAGCGTCTGGAACACCTCTGCACCCATGCGCACGGCATCGGCGATGGAGTTCGCCCCAACCGGCATGATCATGAATTCCTGAATATCAATGGGGTTATCGCCATGCGCGCCACCATTGATGATGTTCATCATCGGCACTGGCAGCACATGCGCATACGGCCCACCGAGATATTTGTAGAGCGGAAGTTCCGAGGATTCCGCAGCTGCTTTGGCCACTGCGAGGGAAACGCCGAGAATGGCGTTGGCGCCGAGCTTGCCCTTGTTTGGTGTGCCATCCAGCTCAATCATCGCTTCATCGATAGAGAGTTGGTCCAGCGCATCCATGCCCTGAATTTCATTAAAGATATGGGTGTTCACATTGTCTACGGCCTGGGTCACGCCCTTGCCCAAATAGGCCTTGCCGCCATCGCGTAGCTCAATCGCCTCATGTGCGCCGGTCGACGCACCCGAGGGCACCGCGGCACGTCCGAAGCTGCCATCGTCCAGCACCACATCGACCTCGACGGTAGGATTGCCGCGGCTGTCAAAAATCTGCCGGCCGGTGACATCGATAATGCTGGACATATTTGGGTTCCTTTGTGAAATGCGTCAAACAGAGACTGTGCGCGCTTCTTAGCGCGCACTTATGACGATTGGAAGTGTGTGGCCGCGGCAAAACCGCGATGCAATCACTCGGCAGACGCCTCAATCGTGATCATGTCGGCGATTTGCGACGGATCATCTTCCATCGCCGCGAATTCCGGCACGCTGATACCGTTTGGATTGACCGAAGTGAACTTGGCGTTGATCGACTTGCCACCATTGAGGAAAGTACCAATTGCCGTCGCCAGATCGGCACCGTTCGGATTGGAGCCGAGGAAGCCGAGCACCAGCCCTTGCGCCATGCCGGACATCATGATGGGCACGGACTCAACATCCATACCCCGCTCCGCAGCGAACTGACGGACAGCAAACTGCATGATGCCTTCATCGGTGAAACTGATACCGAGCGACTTGGCCGTCACGCCCATGCCGGCGATCATCGCGGTTTGAGGGTCGGTGGCGAACAGGTCCCTGCCCGCATTGCCGATCAGCAAAGACAGATCGATGCTGCCCAGTTTGGCTGCTGAAAGAGCCAGCCGGTCGATGGTAATATTTTCACTATCGGAGTCCCAGTTTGCGCGCAGGGTCGCATCCAGGTCGATGGCGTCGATTCCGGCATCAATCAAACGCATGATATCGCGGTCTGTCGGGTCGTTTGGCAACTGGACGTGAAGATCGTCGATGGTTGCTGAAACGATAGTGGGGATACCATTCAGATAATCGGAAAGTCCAAGGTCAAATCCACCGACTGATGCAATGATGCGCCGGTCGGAATTGCTCTCGTCCGCGATATCCATGGCGAAGTCCGAGAAGGACAGCCCCTCAATCTCCGGCACGAGTTCGCGTGCGTGGGCTTCGAACCAGGCGTCGTTCAACTCCTCGGTGGCCTCCGAAATTGTTTCGAAGAAATTCGAATAGTCGATGGGTTTGAGCGTAACGTTGCCGAGCGTCATCTCACCGCCCTGCGCCTTGATCAGCCAGTCGTTCATCGATATGCGCGGATAGATAAGGTCGGCATAAGCACCGATCTCGACCGGACCAACGGTGATTTCGATGGGCTGCCCGTCATCATCGAGGCCGGCGCAACTCAGTCCGTCGAAGCGGGCCGGCATCATTTCATAAGCTGCGGCAATTTCCGTCAGGTTGCCGAACATTTGCGCCAGCAACGCTGAATCCGGCGTGTCGCCTTGTGCTTCAAGCTGCGTGGCAATGCTGATCAAATCGACGATGGAGACACTCGTTTCGCGTGCTCGCAATTCACTGAAGTCGAAGCGCCCAATCGTACAATTGACGTCCGGGGCCACAAGCGTGCCGCCTTCGATAACCGCATCCTTGTAGATGATCCGGTAGAGTTCGGAGTTGGTATTGTCGACCAGACCATAGAAAGCCAGCATCGCGCCGAAGTTTACCGATTTGGCGGAGACGGACTGGATATTGATCGTTCCGGCGTCCGGGTCGCTGTTTTCGAGCACGGAATTGCCGATCGATACGGAACCGGCGACACCATCGACCACGTTTTCAACCCGGATATCGGTGTAGGTAACTGTGAGAGTGGTTTGCGCACCCCCGTTTTCCGCCGAAGTGATTGTAAGTTTGATTTCGGGGACGACAATGCTGTCCGCATTCAGGCTTTGAATTTCTGAAGCGTAGGGTTCGATTTGTCCGGAAAATATATCGACAAGCGCGCCGGTGCCGAGGCTGGAGTTTTCGGTCTCGATCTCGGATATCGCAATAGAAAAGCTGGCCTCCGTTGCAGCCATCGTTTCGGAGGATACTGTCTCTTGGGCCTCCTGCGCAGAGGCGCCTATCGGTGCTGCACTCAAAAGTAGCGCGCTCATGGAAGCGGCGATAACGCCCTTCAATCCGTACATAACTCGTCCTCCGTTCAAATCGCGTGCGCGGTTTTCAAAAAGCTAGTGCGCTTTTTTGGAATTGTCACGCGAGCGGTTCATCACAAGCCGCGTTGCAGCGCTACATTCCGGTCTTATGCGTCCAAAAGCGGGTTGGGCTGCATGTGCATGCGCAGTGCATGTTTGCGGTTTTCGAACTTCACTTTGCGATGGGTCATCGGTTCGCCATCAAGATTGAGCTGGATCGCGGTCGTGCATTCAAGTGAAAACGAGGTGCTTTTGGCCCGCACCAGGAAGCCGCCCTGTTTCTCTTCCGGATCGGGAGTAAGCAACTCCTCCAATGTGGGGAACTGAATGCCGTCCTGAAAGTCGGTGACGATCATCAGATCGAGTTTGCCATCATCAATGAGTGCGTCGGAACACAATGGCAAACCACCGCCCGCCTGACGGCCATTGCCGACAGCCAAGGCCAGGAACCGCCCCTCCCATTCAAAGTCGTCACCGACGATACGCCCTTCCGAGCTTTCCAGTTCGCCCAGACGGGAGAGGCCGGAGAGTGCATAGGCAAAGCCGCCAAGATAACGTTTCAGTTCGGGATCGGTCTCCACCGTCACCTGCGCGCCGAACCCGCCGGTCACCATGTTGATAAAAGGTTGGTTTTCGACAAGGCCGATATCCATCGGAAGCGCATCTGAATCGATGACCATCCGGAGGGCTGCCAGGGGGTCGTTTTGCGGCACCCCTATCGCGCGCGCCAGATCGTTTGCCGTGCCCATCGGCAAAATGCCGAAGCTGCAGCGTTCGTGCAGCCCGCGCGTATAGGCGCCGCCAATGACGGCGTTGACCGTGCCGTCCCCACCACCGGCAACGAGCGTCAGATTGGATTGATCATCCATATTGGATGAGATCTTATCGAGTGCATCGTCAACACCATTCGTCTTGGTACTGACTGAGACATCGATCCGGAACCCCTCATCGCGGAGTTGAGAAACGGCATCCTGAAGCGCGTCATCGTTGGCCGCTTTGCCGTTTAGAATAAGGGATAAGGTGTTCATCTCCGGGGTCACCGCCATAACGGATACGTTCAGGCCGGTGTTCCGGCTGCCGCCATCAAGAGGATGCGTTGAGCAATACATTCACGCTTTCTGTGACAGCTTCAAGGCTGGTGTAGCGTGGCTGGTAGCCAAGCAGCTTTTGACCCTTGGCGATAGAGTGACAAGGCGAGCGCGCAATGTGTTCCCAGGTTGCGCCGGCATCCTCGGGATCGAGCGTTTCTTTCCAATCTTCGAACGGCAAGAAGCTTAGTTTCGGGGCGTGACCGAAATAGGCGAACATCGCCTCGGCATATCCGCGTAAGGTTACGGCTGCCGGAGAGACTGCGTTAAACGCTTCGCCTACCGAGGCGTTCCAATTGTTGATGGCGCGCATGACCATCTGCGCAACGTCATCGGCGTGCACATGATGGACGGTTTCCAGTCCGAAGTTCGGCAAGCACAGCTCCCTGCCGTCACGGATATCGAAATAGGTTTGCGGATTGAAGTGACCGGCGGGGTTGAGTGGCGTCCACCCCGGACCAACAATGTGACCGGGACGCACGACAGTGGCGGGAAAACCTGACGTGTGCGCCAAACCGAGTAAATAATCTTCAATCTGCGATTTCTGTACGCCATAGTCACCAAAAGGCGCACGCGGATCGCTTTCTGACGTTGGCGTTGTCAGTGAGTGCCCATGCACCCAGATCGTGCCGATGTGGATGAAATGGCGTACCTGCCCCTTCAGGGCTTCTGCCAGCTGTTGGGCGCTGGGCAGAGTGAAGCAGATCATGTCGATGACGATGTCCGGCTCCAGTGCCGCAATTGCAGCGCCAAACGAGCCCGTTTCGTCCTTCTGCGCGCGGTCCATCGCAATATGCTGCACCTGGTCCCATGCGGCATTCGGGAGATAAGGCGCAGCTTCGCCACGGCTGACATTGATCACGTCATGTCCGGCGGCAACAAGGCGCGGCACCAGGTAGGTGCCGACATGTCCGGATCCGCCGATGATGACAACTTTGGACATTTTGAATTCCTCCCTTAGCGCATATCAGTCGCTGCGTTTGTGGTCGTCGAGCCGTTTTGCGTCCAGCTTCCTGGCTGCAGCGTTCTTTTTCTTGTCGGCTTTGGTCTGCCCGAATTTGGCGCGATTTTCCTCGGCTTGCTGTTCCTTGTCGGCACGGGCCTTGCGTTTGCGCGCCTGACGCAGGTTGACGATCTCGGCCATCTCTAGAGCAGTGAAGCGATATCGTCGGCGATATCAGCCGGTTCAGTATCGGGACTGATCCGCCGGACGGGTTGCCCATCCTTGCCGATCAGGAATTTAGCAAAATTCCACTCGATGTCGGCATTCCCGGAATCAGGTGTCGCTGATTTCAGCCATTGATACAACGGGTCCGACTTTGGGCCGTTTACCTCGATCTTGGAGAACATTGGGAACTTTACGCCAAAGTTGGTCGTGCAGAAGTCCGCGATTTCCGCGTCGCTGCCGGGTTCCTGTTCTCCGAACTGATTGCAGGGGAAGCCGAGTACAACAAAGTTGTCCGGTCCATATCGCTCGTAGAGCGCTTCTAGTCCTTCATATTGCGGAGTCTTGCCGCATTGGCTGGCGACATTGACCACCAGAGCCACCTTTCCGGCATAATCGGACAGGGACACCTCGCCACCGGCAAGCCGGTTTGCTTTGAAATCGGATAGAGTGGGCATGATTCACGTCTCTTCGTTGCGCGAACGAACTCGCTTTGGATAAAATCTAGTGCCGGTATGTGCCGTATGCAAATGCGCTGACGATAAGTTCAAACCAGCCGGCTTTGCTCGACAGCAGCATGAATGAAACTTGCGAACAGCGGGTGCGGCTCGAACGGCTTGGATTTCAGTTCAGGATGGAATTGCACGCCGATGAACCAGGGATGGTCGGTGCGCTCGACGATTTCGGGCAGCAGGCCGTCAGGCGAAACACCAGAGAACAGCAGGCCGTTCGCCTCCAGCACCTTGCGGTAAGCCATATTGACTTCGTAGCGGTGGCGATGGCGTTCTGAAATCTTGTTGCTACCATAGATGTCCGCCACCCGGCTGCCGCGCGCAAGTTGTGCGGGATAGGCGCCGAGACGCATAGTACCGCCGAGGTCACCGTCTTCGGAACGTTCTTGCTTTTCGTTGCCCTTTACCCATTCGGTCATCAGGCCGACAATCGGCTCTTTGGTCGAGCCGAATTCCGTGGAGCTGGCATTCTTGATCCCGGCCGTATTGCGGGCCGCCTCAATACAGGCCATTTGCATGCCGAAGCAGATACCAAAGTACGGCACGCTCTTTTGCCGCGCGAACTGGGCCGCGCTGATCTTGCCTGCCGATCCGCGTTCGCCGAATCCGCCGGGCACCAGGATGCCATGTACGCCCTCAAGCCAGGGTGCCGGGTCATCGCGCTCGAAAATCTCGCTGTCGATCCACTTTATATTGACCTTCACCTTGTTGGCGATACCGCCATGGGCCAGAGCTTCGGATAGCGACTTATAGGCGTCCTTCAGGCCGGTATATTTACCGACGATGGCGATATTGACCTCGCCATCGGGCTCATGCACCCGGTTCGACACCTCTTCCCATGCTTCAAGCGCCGGCTCGGGAGCGTTGTTGATCCCGAAGGCGGCCAGCACTTCGCGATCGAGACCCTCATGGTGGTAGGCTATGGGCACATCATAAATGGACGCCACGTCCAGCGCCTGAATGACCGCGCCTTCGCGCACGTTACAGAACAGGCTGAGCTTTTTCTTCTCGCCCGCGGGGATGGGTCGGTCGCACCGCACCAGCAGCACGTCCGGGGCAATACCGATTGAGCGCAGTTCCTTGACCGAGTGCTGGGTCGGTTTGGTTTTGAGTTCCCCGGCGCTGGGGATGTACGGCATCAGGGTCAGGTGCACGTAAACGCAGTCCCCGCGCGGCAATTCATTGCCCAACTGGCGGATAGCCTCGAAGAACGGAAGTGCCTCGATATCGCCTACCGTGCCGCCGATTTCGCACAGGACGAAGTCGAAATCGTCATTGCCATCGAGGACGAAATTCTTGATCTCGTCGGTGACGTGCGGGATCACCTGCACGGTGGCGCCGAGATAATCTCCTCGCCGTTCCTTGGCGATGATGTTGGAATAGATGCGCCCGGTGGTGATGTTGTCGCCCTTATTGGCGGCACGCCCAGTAAAGCGCTCATAATGCCCGAGATCGAGATCGGTCTCCGCACCGTCATCGGTCACGAACACCTCGCCGTGTTGCGTCGGCGACATCGTACCTGGGTCCACATTGAGATAGGGATCCAGCTTTCTCAAGCGGACCTTATACCCACGCGCCTGCAACACCGCGCCGAGCGCCGCCGATGCAAGACCTTTTCCCAATGAGGAGACCACGCCTCCGGTGATGAATATGTACCGAGCCATGGGCCTTCACCTTACACATCGTCATCAGTGATTCGAAGCTGAAAACGTCAACCGCGAACCAAAAAAAGAAGGGGATGTCACCATCCCCTTCCCTGTTTCAATTTTTACCCGGCCTCAGTTGCCGTTTCCATCTGTGTCGGTCGACGGCAGAGCCAGATCAGGCGCATCTGCGTCGCTGCCAGTCGTATCCGCTGGTGCTGCCGGAGCTTCATCACCCTGCAATGCATTCAGAGCATCAAGAACGGTGCCCGGTTCTTCGCCATCCTGTGCCTGAACGGCACGTTCAAGGATAGAGTCTGAACCCCGGTCAACCTCGTTCAGGATTGTCAGCCCGATAGCGGTTGCAAAAAACAGCACGCCGAGAATTGCCGTCGTGCGCGTCAAGAGATTTGCGGACGAGCGCACCTGCATCTGGCCGTTATTGCCGCCGCCCATCCCAAGCGCGCCACCTTCGGAGCGCTGCAGGAGAATAACAGCAATCATCGCCAGCACGATGAGCAGATAAACTACGATAAGGACGTTAGCCATAAGTTGGTCCTAGTTTCCAAGTTGCGGCCTTCTACACCCAACATGCGGCGATTTCCAGTCCACAAAAGCGCATTTTTGTCAGGCGTTGGCTGCATGGATAATGGTGATGAAGTCGTCAGCTTTCAAACTGGCGCCACCAACTAGCCCGCCATTCACTTCAGCAACCGACAAAATGTCTTCTGCATTGTCCGGTTTCATTGAGCCACCGTAGAGAATTGGCATCTTCGCGCCGCGCCCTTCAACTCTCTTGATCAGGAACGCCCGGATCGCCGCATGAACCTCGGCAATGTCGTCCAGAGTTGGTGTCAATCCGGTGCCAATGGCCCAGACCGGCTCATAGGCAACGATGATGGGTGCCAGGTTCGCTTCGAAGGGCAGCGAACCCGCCAATTGTTTCTCGACAACTGCAAGCGCCTCGCCCGCCTGCCGTTCCTCGCGGGTTTCACCGACGCAGACGATCGAGGTCAATCCAGCCCGCAACGCTGCTTCCGCCTTGCCGCTGACATTGCGATCGGTCTCGTTATGATCGGTTCGTCGTTCGGAATGGCCGACGATCACATGCGAGGCACCTGCATCTGCCAGCATTTCGGCGCTGATATCGCCGGTATGCGCTCCGCTTTCCCATATATGGCAATCCTGGCCGCCAATCTTCACGTTGCTGCCAGCGGTGATTTTTGCAGCTTCTGAAATCAGTGTCGCGGGCACACAGACCAGTATATCTGCATCCGGTGCGGCATCGCCATGAGTTGCTGCAACCAGCTTCTCGATTTCGCCGAGCGCACTACGCAACCCGTTCATTTTCCAGTTGCCGGCGATAACCGGGCGGACCTGTTGCGACATGTCGGTTTCTCCTGTGCCCTTGCACCATCAGGCGTATTGGCTTACCCACCTCGCGTGGGTATCTGACGCCTTGCCGGAAGGGCTTGTCCTTGTCTAATATCCGCGACCCTGAAAAAGCAATGGGCAGATGCCCGGCGCGTGACACTGGATCGACTGTAAATGCTGAATAGCCTGAGTAAATTCGCCCGGACCTGGTTTGGTAAAGTCTTCTTCGCATTCCTGCTGGTCGGGCTTGCCGGATTCGGTATTTCCGGTGTCATCACCAACTTCGGATCCAACACTGTCGCCAGTGTCGGTGGCGAAGATATTTCCGTGCGCGAATTCCAGCGCGCCTACAACAATCAGATGAACACATTCTCATCCCAGCTTGGCACAGTGCCGACGGCGGACCAGGCGCTGGCCTTCGGTATTCCGCAGCAGGTGATCGGACGTTTGTCGGCCGAGGCGGCACTGAACGTTCTGACGCGCGATTTCGGTCTTGGCGTTTCCGATGACAGGCTGGCCGAGTATCTCAGGCAGGACCCGGCATTCGGTGATGTGTTGGGATCGTTCGACACAGCCAACTTCCAGCGGATTTTGCAGCTGAATGGGTTCACCGAGAACGAGTTTTTCAATACGCAACGCGATGCAGCCCGGCGGCAGCAATTGCAGTTGGCAGTCTTCGGCGGTGCCCCAATGCCGGAAACGGCGCAACGGCTGGCTTATCGCTATGGCGCTGACCGGCGGACAATCGAGTATTTCACCATCAGCAGCAACGCCTTGCTGCCGGTCGCGGAACCAACAGAAGAAGAAATGGCGGCCTATCTGACGGAAAATCAGGCAGACTTCCGTACCCGTCCAACACGCAGCGTCAAGCTGATGGTTCTGTCACCTGAAGAGATTGCTGAAACCCTGGAAGTCAGCGATGCGGAGATCGCAGCGGACTATGAGCGGACAAAAGCAAGCTATTTGCGCCGCGAAACGCGTGACGTGCGTCAGGTTGTTTTGAGCGCCGATGGACTGGTCAGCGTATTTGAGGCCGGTATCGAAGACGGCAAGTCGTTCGACGAACTTGTGGCCGAGACTGGCCTTCCGGTTACTGATTTCGGTACGGTCGGAGAAGGTGAACTGACGGACCCCAATCTGGCGGAAGCCGCTTTTTCGCTGGAAGAAGGTGGTGTGACACTCATCCCTGCCCCGCTCGGCATGCGCGCGGTAACAGTCTCGAATATTCAGCCGGGTGGCCAGGCCTCTCTTGATGAGGTGCGCGACGAGATCGCTGAGAAGCTGCGTACACGGGAAGCGCGCGACAGTTTTGTCGATGTGCTCGATCAGATCGAAGAATTGCGGGCTGCGTTCCGCCCGATTGAAGAAATTGCCTCGCGCTACCAGCTGGATCTGCATGAGATTGATGTCACTGCGGATGGCACGGTCCTGGCCGGGATTGAAGGAATCCCGGCAGATGGCCGCACAAAGGTTGCTGACGCGATCTTTGATGCGGAGATGGGCAGCCTCGCTCCCACCGTATCACTGGGCGCCAATCGCAATGTCTGGTTCGATCTCGTTGAAGAAAATCCGGCTCGCGACCAGGCACTTGATGAGGTGCGAGAACAGGTGCGCACAGCCATCATGAATGAGCGCGAGGATGCCGCCTTGCAGGAACAGGTCGATGAGGTTCTAGCGGCCCTCGATGCCGGGACGCCTTTCGCGGATGTTGCTGTGGCCCGTACGCAGTTTCCGCAGCTTAGCCAGCCATTCACCCGAAATGGTGACGGTACGCCCGTGATCAACGCCAATGTTGCCACGGCTGCGTTCAATGGCGGTGTTGGCTTTACAGGCGCTGCGCAGAATGGCGATGGCGACTATGTGGTTTTTGAGGTTACCGACATCACGCCTGCTGAGGGTGAGATTCAGCCGCAGACACGCGATGTCGTCGATAACGCGATCTCAGAGTCGATTTATGCCGCCTTCCTGACAGCACTGAGGGACGATGCCGGTGTCCGGATCAATCAGAACGTAGTCAACCAGGTCATCGGCCTCGACGGAACGCAGTAATCATGGCCGATGGCGACTTTTCAGAATTCAGCGCCAAGTATGACAGCGGCATAGCCCAGATATTGTGGCGGCGCGTCGTGGCCGATCTCGATACGCCTATCGGTTGTTATCTGAAGCTCGCTGAAGGCCGCAAGCATACCTTTCTGCTGGAATCGGTTGAGGATGGCACCACGCGTGGCCGCTACTCCATGATCGGTCTGGAACCAGACCTCATCATCCGGGCCAAACGCGACAAGGCCGAGATCAACCGCAATGCCCAGACCAAGCCTGACGCGTTTGAGCCGGTGACTGAAAAACCGCTGGATGCGCTCAGGACGCTCGTTGCCGAAAGTCAGGCTGAGGTACCTGAAGGTCTGCCGTCTACTGCTGCAGGCATCTACGGCTATCTAGGCTACGACATGGTGCGGCACATGGAAGTGCTGCCCGATGAAAACCCCGATGATATGGGGCTGCCGGATGCTTTCCTGATGCGGCCATCGCTTCTGGCGGTGTTCGATACGCTCAAAGATGAGCTTTACATCACCGCACCGGTCTATGTCCGCGATGGGGTGAGCGCAAAGCAGGCATGGGAATCGGCCCAGAGCCGGATCGATGATGCTGTGTCGCGGCTGAGCCGTCCCCTGCTCTACAGCGACGATCCGTTTGAAGTCGATTCAATCGAAGTCAAAAGCAACACCGACCGCAGCGAGTATCTTGCGATGGTCGATGCCGCAAAAGAGTATATCCGGGCCGGCGATATCTTTCAGGTTGTGCTCAGCCAGCGGTTCGAGGCCGAGTTCGATTTGCCAGCTACGGCGCTTTATCGCGCGCTTCGCCGCACCAATCCTTCACCCTATATGTATTTCCTTGATTTCGGCGACTTTGCCGTCGCCGGGTCCAGCCCGGAAATCCTGGTGCGTGTCGACAAGAACCGCGATGTCACCATCCGCCCGATTGCCGGCACCCGCCGGCGCGGTGCGACGCCCGAGCAGGACAAGGCGATGGCGGATGAATTGTTGAGCGATCCCAAGGAGCTTGCCGAGCACCTGATGTTGCTCGACCTTGGCCGCAACGATGTTGGCCGTGTCGCCAAGATCGGTACAGTGAAAGTCACCGACAAGTTCTTCCTCGAATACTATTCCCACGTCATGCACATCGTCTCCAACGTGGTGGGTGAACTCGATCCGAAATACGATTTTGTTGATGCGCTGAGTGGTGGCTTTCCTGCCGGTACAGTGTCCGGTGCGCCCAAGGTGCGGGCGATGGAAATCATCGACGAGTTGGAAAAAGCACGCCGCGGCATCTATGGCGGCTGTGTTGGCTATTTCGGTGCCGACGGCACCATGGACACCTGTATCGTTCTGCGCACCGCCATCATCAAGGACGGCAAGCTCTATGTTCAGGCTGGCGCCGGTATTGTGGCCGATAGCCAACCGAAACTTGAGCAGCTCGAATGCGAAAACAAGGCCCGCGCCCTTTTCAGCGCCGCCGAAGAGGCGTTACGCTATGCGGGTGAGGCCGGGATCGGGCAATAATGAACGTACTCGTCATCGATAATTATGACAGCTTCACCTACAATCTCGTCCACTTTCTGGGCGAGTTGGGTGCGGAGCTGACGGTGCACCGCAACGACAAGATTACCCTTGATGAGATTGCGGCGCTGGCGCCGGAAGCCATTGTGCTTTCCCCCGGCCCCTGTACGCCGAATGAAGCGGGCATCTGCCTGTCGCTGGTCGACCGGTTCAAGGCGGAGATCCCGATATTCGGCGTCTGCCTCGGCATGCAATCCATGGGTCAGGCTTTTGGTGGCGACATCGTCCGCGCGCCGACCCTTATGCATGGCAAGGTCTCCAGAATTCATCACACAAGCCAGGGCGTATTTCGCGGCATCAACAATGATTTCGAGGCCACGCGCTATCACTCGCTTGTCATCAAGCCGGAAACCTGCCCCGCAGAGCTGGAAGTGACCGCAACCGCACCGGATGGCGAGATTATGGGCGTACAGCACAAGACTTTTCCGGTGCACGGTGTGCAGTTTCACCCCGAGAGCATCGCCTCGGAAAACGGCCATGCGATTTTGAAAAACTTCCTCGACATCGCGCGCGATTTCAATCTCAACCGCGCGGCCTGAAGCCAGGAGACGGACTATGGATATCAAGGGCGCACTGAACAAGATTGGCGATGGCCACGATCTGACCGGCGAAGAAATGCGCACCGTCATGAACACGATCATGAGTGGCGATGCGACACCGGCACAGATTGGTGCCTTCCTGATGGGCATGCGTGTCAAAGGTGAAACGGTGGGTGAAATTGCCGCCGCCGTCTCGATCCTTCGCGAGAAAATGGTGCCTGTGGACGCGCCTGCCGATGCGATGGATATCGTCGGCACAGGTGGCGATGGCGGGGGCACGTTGAACATATCCACTGCGACGGCGCTTGTCGTCGCCTCGTCAGGCATCCCGGTCGCCAAGCATGGCAACCGCGCCCTGTCGTCAAAGTCCGGTGCGTCGCAGGCGCTGGAGGAGCTTGGCGTTAAACTCGATCTGGAGCCCGCAGGCATCTCCCGCTGCATCAAGGAAGCCGGTATCGGCTTTATGTTTGCACCCAATCATCACCCGGCAATGAAATATGTCGGTCCTATCCGCGCTGAGATGGGCACCCGTACCCTGTTCAACCTGCTGGGACCGCAGTCGAACCCGGCAAGCGTCAGCCGCTATCTGCTCGGCGTTTATGACGAGGAATGGGTGGAGCCGGTGGCCGCCGCCCTGCTCGCCAATCGCGCCAAATCCGCCTGGGTGGTGCACGGCAGTGACGGGATTGACGAAATCACAACCACCGGTCCGACCTTTGTCGCCTCGATCATAGATGGCAATCTACGCAGTTTCGAAATCTCCCCGGATGATGCCGGGCTGCCGATTGCCAAGTCCGAGGATCTGCTTGGGGGTGACCCCGCCTATAATGCAGCCGCGATCCGGCGGTTGCTGGATGGCGAGACCGGTCCCTACCGGGATATCGTGATGCTCAACGCAGCCGCATCGTTCATTGTCGCTGGCAAGGCAGACGACTTGAAAGCAGGTGTCGCCATGGCCGGCGAGTTGATCGACAGCGGCAAGACGAAGGAAACACTTGAGAAATTGGTCGCTGTTTCAAACAGCTAACCCGGTTGCTTCAGGCAAAGGCAGAAGAAGATGAGCGATATACTGAGCCGCATTGCCGAGTATAAGCGCGAAGAGATCGCCGCAGCCAAGCACGCTAAGCCATGGGATGAGGTTGTTGCGCAGGCACACGATTCAACGCCCGTGCGCGGGTTCGTGAAAGCACTGCGGGCGAAGCGTGACGCTGGCGACTATGCGCTGATCGCTGAGGTCAAAAAGGCCAGCCCGTCCAAAGGGCTGATCCGCCCGGATTTCGATCCGCCCGCCATCGCGCGTGCCTATGAGGCTGGTGGTGCCGCTTGTCTTTCTGTGCTCACGGACACGCCCTCATTTCAGGGCTCCGCGACCTTTCTCATCGAAGCGCGGGCGGCAACGTCCCTGCCCGTTCTGCGCAAGGATTTCATGTTCGAGACCTATCAGGTGGTCGAAGCGCGGGCCTGGGGTGCCGATTGCATTCTGATCATTCTCGCGGCAGTGGACGACCATGTCGCCCGCTTCCTGCTTGACGCAGCTGCGGAATGGCACATGGATGCGCTTGTTGAAGTGCATGACCAGATTGAAATGGATCGGGCACTGGCGTTGGGCGCCAAGTTCATTGGCGTCAACAACCGCAACCTCAGAACGTTTGAAACCCGGTTGGAGACCACAATCGACCTGGCGACCGGTGTGCCGGACGATGTACTGCTGGTGTCTGAAAGCGGTATTTTCACCCATGACGACATCAAGATGCTCGAAGACGAAGCGGGAATCGGCACATTCCTGATCGGCGAAAGCCTGATGCGGCAGGACGATGTGACGGCGGCAACCCGGCAACTACTCACAGGCAAGGTCTGATGTCGTCTGGTAGCAAACTGACGCATCTGAATGCCGATGGCGAAGCGCATATGGTGGATGTCGGCGGCAAGGCCGAAACAGCGCGTCGTGCCATCGCCTCAGCCAGCCTTGAGGCGCAACCCGATACTGTGACGGCAATATTTGGCGGCACGCTTGGCAAGGGCGATGCGCTGGCGGTGGCCCGCGTGGCCGGGATCATGGCTGCCAAGAAAACGTCCGAGCTGATCCCTCTCTGCCATCCCATTGCCTTGACCAAGGTCGAAGTCGACATCACCAAGGCAGCACCAGGCCGCATCGCTATATTGGCAACGGCGCAAACGACCGGCAAAACAGGCGTCGAGATGGAAGCACTGACTGCGGCCTCTGTCACCGCGCTGACGCTCTACGACATGGCCAAGGCCATCGACCGAGGCATGACAATTTCTGCGGTCCGGCTTGAAGAAAAAACGGGTGGCAAGTCCGGCACCTATCGGCGGGAGGACACATGATCGATCTCGACGAAGCTTTGGAACGGGTTCTGGCGCTTATCGATGAGCCGGAAGTCGAACATGTCGCGATAGAAAACGCGGTGAATCGGGTGCTGGCGGCGCGCGTTGTTGCTCATCTCAGCCAGCCACCCTTTAACGCCAGCGCCATGGATGGCTATGCCATGCGCGGCGCCGATGTTGTAGCCGGTGGCACACTGCAGATGGTGGGCGAGTCTCAGGCCGGCGCCGGTTATGATGCACCTGTCGAACAGGGGCAGTGCATCCGCATATACACCGGCGCGCCCCTGCCCTCCGGTGCTGACACTGTAATAATGCAGGAAAAAACCAAGGCCAAAGGCAAAACCATTACCTTTGAAGACGCGCCGACACCGGGCCAGAATGTCCGGGCGCTCGGCCAGGATTTTCTTGAAGGCAGTGAACTGCTGCAGCCCGGTGCGGTTATGACGTCCGGCATGGTTGCCCTTGCTGCTACCGCGGGGAATGACGAGGTGTCCGTCTACCAGAAACCGGACATCGCGATCCTGGCGACCGGCAATGAGCTCGTGCCGCCCGGCACGCCCGTGGCACCGGGGCAAATCGTTGCCTCCAACACGGCGGCGCTTTCGGCCCTCTTCACCCCATTTGCGGGCGCGATTGAGGATCTCGGCATAGCGGGTGACACCAAGGCGGATCTACGCGACCGGCTCGAACCAGCACTCAACGGATCAGCAAAGGTTGTGGTCACCACCGGCGGGGCCAGCGTCGGAGATCATGATCTGGTACAGCCCGTTCTCAAGTCGCTGGGCGTCGAGATCGATTTCTGGAAGGTCGCCATGCGCCCCGGCAAGCCGATCATGGTCGGCAAAAAAGGCGACACGCTTGTGTTCGGCCTGCCCGGAAATCCGGTCTCGGCACTCGTCTCGGCAACTGTTCTGGTTCTGCCGGCGCTCCGTGCGCTCAACGGTATGGCCGACACCAAAGGCAAGTGCATGCGCCTGCCCCTCGCCGCCAAGCTCCCCCCCAACGGCCCGCGCCGCCATTTCATCCGCGCCACCATTGAGGCGCGGGACAACGGCATCTCCGCCGTTTATCCCATCGGCCAAACCGACAGCGCGCACCTCTCGTCGTTTGCCAAGGCGGATGCGCTGATTGTGCATTCGGAGAATGCGGAGGAGCAGGGTGTGGGCGAGATCGTGGATGTGATCCAAATCTAGAAAAACAATATCAGTATCCAGAGCCCCACGATCAATAGCGCCAGCAGTGCCAGTACATACTTCTGCCTGATTCCAATCCATAGTATCGCGCCAAGCAACGCGTACAGAGCGATATTGGCGGCTGTCATCACCCCTAAGATGGTCAATTCATTGCTCGGGTTTGCCGCCAAGAAGCCTATCGACGAAGGCCAAAGCATTAGCCTTAATTGCACGAGCCAATTGTGCGAAATGTACCAGCTCTGTGAAACTGGCCACAACCAGAGCAGGTGAAAGACTAACGGCGCCGCCAATCCCGCTGTCGCAGACCAGCTTACAAATTTGAGTAATCGCATTTTTGTTTTCAGCCCTTGTCGGGTCAGGTGAGCGACCAAGGCTAACGCGGCATCACTGAAAAAGTCCTTTAACAAACAGCCAGAATGGCTTCGTACTCGACACATCCAGACAAACTAACGGAATATTTACCCGCGTCTTGCAGAACATAACTGGAACATGTATCAATGTTCCGAATATGTTCTGATTCTCCGGAGGGGAAGCGATGCTGACGCGCAAGCAACATGAACTGCTGATGTTCATCCATGAGCGGATGAAAGAGAGCGGCATTCCGCCCTCCTTTGATGAAATGAAAGAGGCGCTGGACCTCAAGTCCAAATCCGGTATTCACCGGCTGATTACGGCGCTTGAGGAGCGCGGCTTTATCCGCCGCCTGCCAAACCGGGCGCGGGCGCTGGAAGTGGTCAAACTGCCGGATTCGATGAACCCTTCACTTGGTGGGCGCAAGTCACGGTTTGAACCCAGCGTCATTGAAGGCAATCTTGGCAAAGTGGCCGCGCCGCCGCAGCGCGCCGGTAATGACGACGATAATATTGCACCCGTCTCCATTCCGGTCATGGGGCGTATCGCTGCTGGTGTGCCGATCGAGGCGATTGAAACCCAGTCCCACACCATCACCGTTCCTCCTGAAATGCTGGGCGGAGGCGAACACTATGCACTTGAGGTGCGTGGTGATTCGATGGTCGATGCCGGTATTTTCGATGGCGACACCGTGCTCATTCACAAACAACCGACCGCCAACAATGGCGAGATCGTTGTAGCTCTGGTCGACGAGGAAGAGGCAACGCTCAAACGCCTCCGCCGCAAGGGTGATACTGTCGCGCTTGAGGCTGCCAATCCGGCCTATGAAACCCGGATATTCGGACCGGACCGTGTTAAGGTCCAGGGTCGCTTGATCGGATTGATCCGGAAGTATTGAGGACTCCCTCAATGAAAAAAGCCCGCCAGTTTGGCGGGCTTTTTTGTGTCTAGTGATTGTCGCGCGGGAGGCCTTTTGTGGCCGCGATGCGCTGATAGTTCACCGCAGGTTTGAGCACAGCGCCCTCGCCCATCTGATCAACGATGCCACGCTGGATTTCCTGCCACGGCGTCTGGTGGTCGGGATATTTGAACCCTCCCGCCTCTGCGAGAGCGATCTTGCGTGCGGCCAGTTCGTCATCGGAGATGAGGATGTTGGCTTCACCCTTGTTCAGGTCAATGCGCACCTGATCACCTGTCTTCAGGATTGCCAGGCCACCGCCAGCTGCTGCTTCCGGCGACGCATTCAGAATGGAGGGTGATCCGGATGTGCCCGATTGCCGGCCATCACCGATGCATGCCAGCGAGCTAATGCCTTTTTTGATCAGGTACGCAGGTGGCCGCATGTTCACCACTTCCGCGGCGCCCGGGTAGCCAATCGGTCCGGCGCCACGGATAAACAGCAGAGTGTGCTCGTCAATCTCAAGCGATGGATCGTCAATGCGATGGTGGTAATCCTCCGGACCATCGAACACCACGGCCTTGCCTTCAAAAGCCTCCGGATCGTCGGGATTGGACAGATAGCGCTTCCGGAATTCGTCGGAAATGACGCTAGTCTTCATGATCGCGCTATCGAACAGATTACCCCGGAGCACGAGGAAACCGGCGGCCGGCACAAGCGGATTGTCATAAGGCCGGATAACGTCCTCATTCTTGATCTTCACGCCACGGCAATTGTCACCAATCGACTTGCCGTTGACGGTCGGCGCATCCTCATAGATCAGTCCCTGTTCCATGAGCTGATTGACCACCGCAGGTACACCCCCTGCCCGGTAATAGTCCTCGCCAAGATACTCACCAGCCGGCTGCAAATTCACCAGTAGCGGAATATCGTGCCCATATTCCTGCCACTCGTCGATCTTGAGGTCGACACCAATGTGACGCGCAATGGCGTTGATGTGGATCGGCGCGTTGGTCGAGCCGCCGATGGCCGAATTGACGCGAATGGTGTTGATGAAGTTTTCCTTGGTCAGAATGTCCGAAGGCTTCAAATCCTCAGCGACCATTTCGACAATGCGCTTGCCGGTGAGATAGGCGACTTCCTGACGGTCGCGGTACGGTGCCGGAATAGCGGCCGATCCCGGCAGCTGCATGCCCAACGCTTCGGCCAGCGAATTCATCGTGGTCGCCGTGCCCATGGTGTTGCAGTAGCCAGTCGATGGCGCGGACGATGCTACGAGTTCGATGAACTCCTGCGCATTGATTTCGCCAGCCGCCAGCATCTGTCGCGCTTTCCATACGATGGTGCCAGAGCCCGTCCGCTCGCCATCGTGCCAGCCATTGAGCATTGGACCGACCGACAAAGCGATTGCCGGAATATCGACGGTTGCTGCACCCATCAGCATGGCCGGTGTGGTCTTGTCACACCCGATTGTCAGCACCACGCCATCGAGCGGATAGCCGTAAAGCACCTCAACCAGACCGAGATAGGCAAGGTTGCGATCAAGTCCCGCCGTGGGGCGCTTGCCGGTTTCCTGGATAGGATGCACCGGAAATTCGAGGACGACACCCCCTGCTTCGCGGACACCTTCGCGTACGCGTTCGGCCAGCACCATGTGATGCCGGTTACACGGCGACAGATCGGAGCCGGTCTGCGCAATGCCGATAATCGGCTTGCCCGACTGCAGCTCTTCCAGTGTCAGGCCAAAATTCAGGTAGCGCTCAAGATAGAGCGCCGTCATATCGATATTGTCAGGATTGTCGAACCACGCGCGTGACCGCAACTTACCATTCTTAGTCATTGTATTTCCTCCGGCCGTAACTAAAATGTTAGGGCTCTCTGCAGACTGTTCTAGAGCATTTTGCGGTGTCTTGGGAACAGGCTTTCATGCAAAAAATACCATCGTCACACTATCCAGCGCGGCTGGTCATTTACACCCCGTCCGGTGTAAGTAGCGCGGGAATTGCGTAAGGGGAAATTTTAATGCGCGGAGTGCGGAATGACTGAACGTCCGGCCTGGATCGCCGTCGACTGGGGAACGTCAAATTTGCGGGCCTGGGGCATGCGCAACAATGACGAAGTTCTGTTCGAGCGGCAAAGTGCCGAGGGCATGAACACGCTGGCCCCTGCCGACTATACTTCTGTGTTGAAACGCCTATTGGCTGATACTCCGGCCGCCGATATGCAGGATCTGGATGTCGTAATATGCGGCATGGCCGGTGCGCGGCAGGGATGGCGTGAGGCGCCCTATCTGGAAACGCCGGCTCCGCTTGAAATGTTGGCGCAAGGCGCTGTCGTCCCGCCCACAGATGATGCGAGGTTCAAACCGCGCATTCTGCCCGGCGTCTGCCAAAAGCAGGCAGGCGCGGAAGACGTTATGCGGGGCGAGGAAACGCAAATCCTTGGTCTCACGGCGCTCAAGCCTGGTTTCTCGGGAACGGTCTGCATGCCGGGCACACATGCAAAGTGGGTTGCAGTGGACTCAGGTCATATCGCACGTTTCGAAACGGTCATGACCGGCGAGCTGTTTGACGTGTTGCGCCATCACTCTGTGCTGCGGCATTCAATGCCGGAAGATGCCTCGGGCGGCGATGTGTCAGCTGGCACAGCTGATGGCCTGGCTCTTGGTCTTGCAGAACCGGAACGGCTGACGGGCTTGCTGTTTCGCACCCGCGCGGCGGCGATTTTGTCGGGCAAATCTGCGGATTGGTGTGCCGGTTTCATGTCCGGCCTGCTTGTCGGCGCTGAGATTGGTGGGCATAAGTCCTGGCTTGATGGCACTGGCACCATTCCACTAATCGGTTCAGCGCGCCTGTGCGGGCTTTACGCGGATGCGCTGGAACGGGTCGGCGTAAAAACGGAAATTATAGATGCAGGTTCCGCCGTGCGTGCGGGACTGAGCGCGGCACGAAAGCAATTGGCATGAGTTCACACAGGCACATAATCGCAATTCTTAGAGGCATCACACCTGCAGAGATTACAGGTGTTTGCGATGCGTTGATCGACGCCGGAATTACCCGGATCGAGGTGCCGCTCAACTCACCTGACGCCATGGTGAGCATTGCCGATGCGGCCTCACGCTACCAGGGTAAAGCCTCTATCGGCGCAGGCACCGTTTTGTCGCCCGAGGATGTGGATGCAGTCGCCGACGCGGGTGGTGAATTCATCGTATCGCCCGACTGCAATGCCACGGTCATTGCACACACGCTGGCCCGGGGCCTCACCTCCTACCCCGGCGTGTTTACGCCCAGCGAAGCCTTTACCGCCATCCGCGCCGGTGCAACGGGGCTAAAATTTTTTCCAGCCGAGTTGATCGGTCCGAAAGGGATCAAGGCAATGAAGGCGGTGTTGCCGCCAGACATACCTGTTTATGCCGTTGGTGGTGCCAACCCGGATAATTTCTCCGAGTTCTTCGCCGTCGGATGCACCGGGTTTGGGCTTGGCACCTATCTCTATGCGCCGGGACGTGATGCCGAAGATGTCGCCGAACGCGCGCGCGCCGCAGTTGCAGCTTACGATAAAGGAAAAGCGTAATATGTCTGAAGTCACCGCACAGGTCTTTATCGACTGCCGCAACATGCTTGGCGAAGGCCCGATCTGGCACTCCGACCGTCAGCAATTGTTCTGGTTTGATATCTCCAATCACAAGCTCTATTGCGCCAACGCTACGGGCGATATTCTTGATAGCTGGGAATTCGACGAATATGCCGCCGCTGCTGCGGTTGTCGACGCCAATACATTACTGATTTTCACGGCAACCAAACTGGTCAAACTCGATCTCGAAACGGGTGAGAGGGAAACGGTTCTGCCGGTTGAAGCTGACAATGCCGCCACGCGCTCGAACGATAGCCGCGTCAATTTTGCCGGCGGATTCTGGCTTGGCACAATGGGCGTCGATGCAGCAGAAGGTGCCGGGTCAGTCTATCAGTTCCGCGACGGCACGCTGACAACAATCATGACAGATATCAGCATCCCCAATGCCACCTGCTTCACGCCCGATGGCAAAAGAGCCTATTGGGGCGACACAAAAACAAACAAAATCATCACCTGCACACTTGATCCGGACACTGGTCTGCCAAACGGTCCGTGGGAAACGCACATCGACACGAGCGGCCACAGAGGCAGCCCGGATGGCGCTGTTCTCGATAGCGAGGGTTACCTATGGTCCGCACGGTGGGGCGGCGGATGCGTGGTGCGTCACGCACCGGATGGCTCGGTTGACCGGATCGTTGAGGTGCCGGGGGCGACAAACATCACCTGTCCCTGCTTTGGAGGACCTGAATTGAAAACCCTCTATATCACCACTGCGCGCGAAGGGCTTTCCGAGGCGCAACTGGAAGCACAGCCGCACGCAGGCAGTATTTTCAGCATCGAACTCGATGTGGCCGGTTTGCCAGAAAACAGAGTGCGTCTTTAGCGCCACGAGCCGGGGCGCCACGGACGGCCGGTGTCTGTAATGGCTGGGCGAATCTCGAATTCACCCGCCTCAACATCCCATGCCGCCCAGTGCACGCCGCCGGTTTGAAGATCATATTGGTCGATAACCTGGGTCATCGTCCGGCAGGATGCGGTTGCCGGAATCCGTGCAATGACCAGATCCGCGATGCGGCAGTCGTCGTCAAAACCGCCAATATCTTTCACCAGAGCAACTGAAAATCCGCCGGGTGCTGTCACAAAACAGCCAATACTGTCACACTGTGCAGTGCTGTTGGTCGACACAATGGGTGCCATGTAGGTTTCGGACCAGGCATCAACGGCAAAACTCCCAGTTTGCCCGGATATCAGCCCAAATCCATCCGTATCGCGTACGGCTACCGCCTGCGTCGTATCGGCGATGAGAATGTCGGGTGGTCGATCCAGCCCGAACAGGATGACGAATGGAATGGTTGCGAGTGGCCCGGCATAACGCTCACGACCCGTGAAAAATGCAAACCAGGCCAGTCCGGTCAGGCCGACAATCAGGGCAATTGGTGACAGCAGCGGACTGCCGGATATGCCACCACTTGCACCGGCGACGAACTCCGCAATGCCGAGAATGATCGAAATACCCCACCCCATCAGAGACAGAAACGGCCATTCCAACCCCAGAGGCATCAGCATCACTGACACGAAGGCGCTCGGCAAAACCACGAACCCCACCAGCGGTAGCGCCAGCATGTTGCCGACGATGCCCAGCGGTGCGGTTTGCTGGAAGTGGTAGGCGGCGAATAAAAGCGTTGCCAGACCGGCAATGAGGCTGGTGGCAGCCAGCCCGCCAAAAAATCGCAGGATCGAACCAAACACACTGCGTTGGTGATCGGAGCGGTCCCGGCTGACTTCATACACCCCCACGAGCCCGACAACAGCAGCAAACGAAAGCTGGAATCCGGGGCGAAAGATGCTCGATGGATCGATGGCGATCAACACGAGCGCCGCAAGGGCAACATTGCGCATCGTCAGCGCTTGCCGCTCCGCCAGCACCGCGCCGAACACCAGGATCAACATCAGCGTGGCCCGGATAGCCGAAACGCTGGCACCGGACAGTGCGAGGTAAAACAACGCCGCCGCAATGCCGGCAACGGCGCCGATTTTCTTGAGTGGCCAGCGCAATGACAGGCTGTAGGAAAGCCCCAGTCCACGCCGAATGGCCAGAAACACACCGCCAGCGACCAGCGTCAGGTGCAGGCCGGATATCGCCAATACATGCGCCAACCCGGCGGTCGCCATAGTGTCCCGCACATCATCGGATATGCCGCTTTGGTCACCGATTGTCAGCGCACGCGCAATTGCGGCCTCCGGAGGCTCCAGCACCTGGTCGATGCGTTGTCCAACGGCCCGGCGTATCGTGTCGATGAACCGCAGGACGTCGAACGCGTTTTCGGCTTTGATCACTGTCGGCGCGCCAAGCGTGTTGCCGAAGGCACCAACGCCGTCGAAATAGCCATGGAACTGTGAATCATATCCGCCCGGCACTACCGGACTCGGTACCGGCGCCAGGCGCATGCGGCCCTGCACGACGTCGCCATGTGAGATATCCGGCCCAGAGCGTACGAAAAGTCTGGCGCGGCGTACGATTGGATCGCGACTGCCCTCAAGCGCCTGAAGTTCAGACAAGATGACACGCTGCGCCCCGCCGGAGGAATTGAGAACACGGGTGACGGTACCCGAATAGGTGCCATATGCCGGTGCGTAAAGCATTTCGGTGCCGAACAGTGCGCCATGCAAAGGCAAAAGCGAAAACCCTGACCAGAGGCTGAGCGCGATCACGACCAGCCGCAACGCCACAAGGTGTGCGCGAACCACAATACACGCTGCCACAAGAAACGCCCCGGCAACGCCGAGTGCCCACAATTGCGGTTCGGATGGCAATAGCCGGTAAATGAGCAATCCGCAGATCGCTCCGAATGGTATCAAAACGATAAGGCGGCGCGCGCTGAGAGCGTTGTCGATTGCTCCAGCGAACATGGCAAATTGAGGAAACGCCGTTGGCCAGCGCCAGTATGAGCGTCCCGAAGCTGTCATGCTGTCTCGACTGTCGGTCAACGCGCACTCCCGCCCTTGCGCTCATCCCCGCCTATGGTACACACGTGGCGCCCACAACACCAAGAACTGCCGAACAAAATGAGCAAATCTGTCGTTACCCGCTTCGCCCCCTCGCCGACCGGCTATTTACATATCGGTGGCGCGCGCACCGCCCTGTTCAATTGGGCTTATGCCCAGGGACATGGCGGCAAGATGCTGCTGCGTATTGAGGATACTGATCGCGAGCGCTCCACAGAGGCAGCGACTGCGGCATTGCTTGATGGTTTGAGCTGGCTCGGCGTGACATGGGATGGTGAACCCTACTCCCAATATGCGCGGGCGGAGCGTCATGTCGAGGTTGCCAATATGCTGCTTGAGAGCGGTAACGCCTATAAATGCTATTGCTCGCCGGAAGAGCTGACCAAGATGCGTGAGGAAGCGCGCGCTGCGGGCAAGCCGCCTCGATATGATGGTCGCTGGCGCGATCGCGACCCCTCGGAGGCACCCGAAGGCGTCAAGCCAGTGGTGCGCATCAAGTCACCACTCAATGGCGAGATTGTCATCGAAGACCACGTGCAGGGCCGTGTGGTTTTCAAGACCGAACATCTGGATGACTTCATTATCCTGCGTTCCGATGGGTCACCGACCTACATGCATGCGGTGGTTGTCGACGATCACGACATGGGCGTCACCCACATCATCCGTGGCGTGGACCATCTGACAAACGCCGCCCGGCAGATCATTATCTACAATGCACTTGGCTGGGATGTGCCGGAAATGGCACATATTCCGCTCATCCACGGTCCTGACGGCGCCAAACTATCCAAGCGCCACGGTGCTCTCGGTGTCGATGCCTATCGCAAGATGGGGTATTTGCCCGAAGCCATGCGCAACTATCTCGCCCGCCTTGGTTGGTCGCATGGAGATGAAGAAATCTTCTCCACCGAGCAGCTTGTTGAATGGTTTGATTTCGATGCTTTGAACAAGGGCGCGGCACGGTTCGATTTTGCCAAGCTGGAAAACCTGAATGGGCACTACATTCGCGAGGCGGATGTGGGTCGACTTTACGAAGTCATGTGTGCGACAGCCGCTGAAATCGGGCGCGATGAAGATGCAAAAGGGCTTGCGGGGTATAAGGATACCGTCCTGAAAGCCATCCCCGAGCTCCAGCCGCGCGCAAAAACCGTTCTGGAACTTATCGATCTGGCGCAGTTCGTTTATGCCGCCCGGCCGCTTGTACCAAATGAAGCTGCCGCAAAAATCCTCGATTCAGATACGCGGGCCCTCATTTCCCGCGCCTGCGACGATTTGCGCGAATTGAACGAATGGACGGTTGAAGCGATTGGCGAACAGGTGCGTAATTTCGCTGAACGCGAAGGCATGAAGCTGGGCAAGGTCGCCCAGCCCCTCAGGGCGGCGCTCACGGGAAGAACGGTGTCTCCAGGCGTGTTCGAGGTCATGGTTCTGATCGGCCGTGACGAGGCTCTGGCGCGTCTTTCCGATGTCACGAATCCGGCCTAAACTCCCGTAGCGCAAGGCATTCATCATCATCGTAGAGTTGCGCTGAAGCGTGAAATCGGGTAGTCAGACGGCACCGGAAAGGGTGCCTATTCGTCCCATCCCGGCAGACTGGCCCACCGCATACGGCAGTTCACAACATGGAGGCGAATGATGTCAGACAAGATGGCGAAACTCATTATTGATGGTGAGACCCATGAGTTCCCGATCATGGATGGAGAGGTCGGGCCTTCTGTCATCGACATCCGCAGCCTTTACGCGAAAACCGGCATGTTCACCTTTGACCCCGGGTTTACCTCTACAGCCGCTTGTGAAAGCGACATTACCTATATTGATGGTGACATAGGTGAGCTGCTCTATCGCGGTTACCCTATCGATCAGCTGGCTGAAAAGAGCCATTATCTGGAAGTCTGCTACCTGCTGCTCTACGGCGAACTGCCAACCAAATTCCAGCTGCACGATTTTGAAGAGCGCGTAACCCGCCACACCATGGTGCATGAACAAATGCACATGTTCTTCCGCGGTTTCCGTCGCGATGCGCACCCGATGGCGGTGATGACGGGTGTCGTTGGCGCAATGGCGGCCTTCTATCACGACAGCACCGATATTTCGGACCCGATGCAGCGCGAGATCGCGTCCATCCGCATGATTGCCAAAATGCCGACCATTGCGGCGATGGCCTACAAATACTCGATCGGCCAACCCTTCGTGTATCCGCGCAATGATCTCGATTACGCTTCCAACTTCCTGCACATGTGCTTCTCGGTTCCAGCAGAACCCTATGACGTCAATCCCGTTCTGGCGCAGGCCATGGACCGGATTTTCACACTGCATGCCGATCATGAGCAGAATGCGTCGACCTCGACGGTCCGTTTGTCTGGCTCGTCTGATGCCAATCCGTTCGCCTGTATCGCTGCCGGCGTGGCCTGTCTCTGGGGGCCGGCGCATGGCGGTGCCAATGAGGCGGCGCTCAATATGCTCAAGCAGATCGGCTCGGTCGAAAATATTCCAGAATATGTCGCCAAGGCCAAAGACAAGAACGATCCGTTCCGTCTCATGGGCTTCGGTCACCGGGTCTACAAAAACTACGATCCGCGCGCCAAGGTGATGCAACAGACCGCCAAGGAAGTGCTGGATCTGCTGGGCGTTGAGAACAATCCGACGCTGCAGGTTGCGCGTGAGCTTGAGCGCATCGCGCTTGAGGACGAATATTTCGTTGATCGCAAGCTCTACCCGAACGTTGATTTCTATTCGGGCATCATCCTTGAAGCGATGGGCTTCCCGACCTCCATGTTCACCGCCATCTTCGCCCTGTCCCGCACAGTTGGCTGGATTGCGCAGTGGAAGGAAATGATCGGCGATCCGCAGAAAAAGATTGGCCGCCCGCGTCAGCTTTACACCGGTTCAAAGAGCCGCAACTACACATCGATCGCCAAGCGCTAATACGCCGTAAGGTTAGTCAAGAGAAGCGAGAACGCGATCCGTCGCGTTCTCTTTTGGCGCGTCAGGTGTGCCCTTATCCATCATTTCGCGCAGACTTAGGAATGCGTCACGCTGCGCTTTGCGCTGCTGCGGGTCATTCAGCAAATCCAGTGTGGCGTTGTACAGCCGATCGGCGTGATCTGGTCCCGGCACGATCTCCGGAACGATGCGGTTGTTCATCAAGACATTCGGCAGCGCCACAAGCGGACGCCCGGCTTTTTCGTAATGCTTGAGCAACCGTTTGTCCGGCACATAGGTGCCAATCATTGGTACACCGGCCAGTGCCAACTCCAACGTTATTGTACCGGCTGTCACGATGGCCAAGTGCATTTGCGCAATTGCGGCGTCACGCTCCTGCTTTGAAACCACTATTTTGACCTCAGCCGGCCAGTCGCGCGTTTCGTTGCGCAGCCGGACTTCAAGATGTGGCAATGTTGGCATCACGAAGCCTGAAACGCTGGGATGTTTCGCCAGTTTGTCGACGGTGCTCCGCAACAGCGGCAAGTGGCGGTTCAATTCGCCGTCCCGGCTACCAGGTAGCAAACCCACAAGGCCTGGCGCTTTCTGCTCCGGCAACCAGGGTGTCGCCGCAAGTGCCGGATGGCCGACATAGTGCGTTTCTGGCCCGCCAAGCTTCTTCATTACGGCTGGTTCTATCGGCAGAACGGCCAGTATTTCATCGTACAGAGCCTTGAACGCCGGTGCGCGTTCGGGCTTCCAGGCCCAAACCGCCGGTGCGACATACAAAAGGATTGGCTTTTGATACCCGGCCTTACGCAGCCGCTTTGCCAATACCGCGCAAAAGACCTGGGAGTCGATGAGAACAACCGCATCGGGTTGGGCTTTCAGGATAGCGCGAGCAGTTTGTCTCAAGCGCCACAGCAACAGCGGTAGACGGCGAAAAACATCGCTGAAACCCATGACGGACAAGTCCTGCATGGGATAGAGCGAATTCAGCCCCTCCTCTGCCATGAAATGCCCCCCAACACCAGACAGTGCCAGTTCTGTCCGGTCTTTGAGATCGTGCAACAGCGCAGCACCGATACGGTCGCCTGAAGGCTCGCCCGCGAGAATGAACAGATGCTTTGGATCAGAGCGCATCGGGTTCAATGCCATAAACGCTTATGGCTTTCTCCTTGGCGCGGGCCGCAAGCTCGGATCGACCGATGACAATGGAATGTCCAGCCTCTACAAAAACCGCTGAGATACCGGCCGCAGCAGCAGAAGTGATCGTGTCCGGACCGATCGCAGGGAGATCGGCAAAAGTGGGTTGGCCGGGTTTGCGTGCTTTTGCCAGCACAAGCGGGTTCCCGGCATCGCCAACCAGGCCGCGTTCAACAAACGATCCCACGCGTTCAAGTAGAAGATCCGTTCCGCCGATATCCTCAAGCGCAACGACGCGCGGACCGGAGCATACCAATGCCTGGCCAAGATCAAGTGCACCGGCAGAAATGGCGCGTTCGATGGCGTGGCGGCCGTCAGCAACAAGAGACTTATTCACCTTCGGACCGGCGATGTGCCCTGCTCCGGCCAGCAGGTCCGGGGCGATTTCGTGTGCGCCGGCCAATTTCGCTCCGGCCAGGAGTTCAGCCGCCTTGCTGAATTTGGCCAGTCCGGAGTCACCGGTTGGCGCCTTGCTCTTCTTCTTGCCGATCGATGGCACCAGACTGAGAAGATTGCGCCGGTTCTTGTCCGTGAGGTCGATGCCGCCTGCCATACAGATATGCGTGCTGCTGAATTTTCGAATATCGAACGCGATATCGAGCGGCTTACCTATGCTGATGGACTTCTGTTTGAAGTTGCCCGCAGGCAGATCATCGCGGCGTTCAAAGCTGAGATACTGAACCTCCCAGCCGCTCGCGAGGGCAGCGCCGAGAACTTCAATCGGGAGTGCGCCCCTTCCGCCCAGGATCGTCAGGCGACCAGGTTGCATATCAGCTGTCGCTGCTGCCATTGCGCGGCAGGCACAGGGCGCGATCAGTATTCGAAGTTACGAAATCGACCAGTTCCTGCACCATGGGATGGGATTTGAACATCTCCGACGCATCGTCAACGCGCTCGCGCAGAGTGCCTTCACTGGAAAAAATCATCCGGTAGGCTGTCCGTAGCGTGTGGATATCCTCACGGTCGAACTTCCGCCGTTTCAATCCTACCAGGTTCAGTCCGGCAAGACGCGCCCGGTTGCCAATCGCGATACCGAATGGAATGACGTCCGCATCAACTGCGCTCTGTGCGCCAATGAAGGCGTGCGAGCCGATCCGGACGAACTGATGCACGCCGACCATGCCGCCGATTGTGACAAAATCACCGGTGACGCAATGGCCCGCGAGAGCGCTGAAATTGGCCATGATGACGTTGTTGCCCAGCCGGCAGTCGTGCGCGACATGGGTGCTGGCCATCAACAGGCAGTTATCGCCAACCTTGGTCAGCATCCCTCCGCCTTCAGTGCCCGGATTGACCGTGACGTTCTCACGGATCGTGCAACCGGCACCGATCTTCAGCTCACTGCGTTCGCCATGATATTTGAGATCCTGCGGCGGATGGCCGAGTGAGGTAAACGGAAACACTTTGGTTCCCGCACCGATTTCCGTGATTCCCGATACGCAGACATGAGAAATCAGTTCGACATTGTCGTGAAGTACGACTTCAGGACCGATAATCGAATACGGGCCGACAACAACGCCAGCGCCAAGCTCGGCGCCACGTTCCACAATTGCTGTGGGGTGTATTTGGGCAGAAGACAAAGAAATCACTCCCCGCGGATCATCGCGCCGACTTCAGCTTCGGCAACCACGGTTCCATTTACAATGGCCTTGGCCTCGTAACGGCCGACTTTGCCGCGCAAATGGATCTTGCGGATATGATATTCAAGTGTGTCACCCGGACCGGCGGGTTTGCGAAACTTGGCTTTGTCGATTGTCAGCATGTACACCACAAAACGCTCATTCTGGCTTTGCAATTGTGCTGTGACAATCGCGCCCGCAGTTTGCGCCATACCCTCGATAATCAGCACACCCGGGAAAATTGGTGTTCCTGGAAAATGGCCCTGAAAGATCGGTTCGTTGAAGGTCACATTCTTGATGCCAATGGCCGACTCGTTCCCGTCGATTTCGATGATCTTGTCGATCATCAGAAAGGGATAGCGATGCGGCAGGCATTTCATGACAGCTTCAATATCGAGACTGGTCAGTGTCGTTTTGTCCGACTGTGCCGGAGTTTCTTCACTCTCCTGCTGATCAAGACTCACCTTTGCCTCCTTTCACCAACCGTCTGAGCGCGGCATGTGTTTTCCAGAAGTCTCTTATATCCTGTGCTGGCGCACCAGCAAGATTTGACCCTGCAGGCCAACTTTTAGTCACAGCTGTGCGGCCCTGCAGGCCGGAACCCGAGCCAATGGACAAATGACCAGATGTACCGACATTGCCGCCCATTAGGACGCTGTCGCCAACAATTGTTGACCCGGACAAGCCCGCCATGGCAGCGATCAGGCAGTTTCGGCCGATGATGCAGTTATGGCCGATCTGAGACAGATTATCGATTTTCGAGTTTTCACCGATGATCGTATCGCCCAACGCGCCCCGATCAATGGTCGCATTGGCGCCAATTTCAACCTTGTCCTGTAGAATGACACGGCCAAGCTGTGGAATTTTGCGATTTGTCCGCGCCAGGTCGAGCCAGCCAAAACCCTCGGTGCCGATACGCGCCCCGGCATTGATGGTGACATTGTTGCCAATCAGAGCATATTCGATAGTCGCCCCTGCGGAGACCACACAATTTCGGCCGATTGTCACGCCCGCGCCAATGACGGCATTGGGGCCGATCATGGTTCCGGCACCGATCTCGGTGTCCGGGCCGATTGTGGCAGTTGGTGCAATCAGTACACCTTCTTCCAGAACCGGGTCAGCGCCATCTCCGGTCAGAAGTCTTTGAAGGGCGCCGGAATTATTCGCCGGGTAAAGGACGTCGAGAATGTCCGCGAAAACGTGATGCGGGTCGTCGGCGACTACCGCAACTGCGCCAGTCGGCACCTGATCGCGCAGGGCCTGGCTTACAATAACGGCTCCCGCACGGGTTTCCGTGAGCTGATCTGCGTACTTTTTGTCGGCAGCAAGCGCGATGTCCGCTGCAGTTGCCGCGGTGAGTTCATCAGCACCGGCGATCTCGATTTCTGGATTGTCTGTATCGACTGCGCCATGTCCGGCTGCATCAAGAAGGTGCCGCAATGTTTGCGGACCGGAACATTTGTGAAAGCGCGTATCAACCATTGCCGTAACTCAAAAAGAAACCGCGGCGCGTTTACGCACCGCGGCTGAAAAAAAAGTCTGTCATGTTGGACGCGCTAGAGCAAGCTCTTCAACGTCAACTGGAAGACCTGTGTGCGGTCGGCTGCATCTTTTTGCAGCACGTGGGCAAAATCGCCACGCAGAGGACCGAAGGGCGACTCCCAGATGACCGATGCACCGACCGATGTACGCAGCGGTTGGGTGACACCACCAACGGCAGCCGGACTTGCAATAGACGGTGTGCCGACATACCCGGCATCCGCCCAAATAGCGCCCCTCAGGCCGTAGGATTCCGGCACAACCGGCACTGGGAATTCGAGCTCTGCAGAGACGCCTGCGTAGTAGGTTGCGCCCAGACCCTCGCCGGTTCCGGCACGCGGACCCATGCCAGCAGCTTCGAAGCCACGCACGAGACTCGGTCCAAGCTGATAGCTTTCGGTCGTGTGGTTCCCGGCCCCGCTCAGGTCGTTGATGATACCGGCCTGACCCTTGACGCTGGCGACAATACCACTGTCTTCCATAAGAGGTACGAAGTAACGGCCGCGAGCTTCGGTCTTGATGTAGTTGTTGTTCAGGCCGACATATTGCTGCGTGAAGGTTGCATAAAGTCCGGTTGTTGGCGACTGAATATCATCGACGCCATTATAAACCAGCGTGTAGCCAACGAATGCCTTGTTCCGGACCTGACCGTTGGTCACAACCGCAGAGGTCGGTGCATTCGCATCCATGAACCGCTTGGACTCATAGCCTGCGAACAGATTGACATTGACCATGTCGGTGACCGGGACGCCGAACCGGACCTGACCGCCTGTAGCGTCGGTGCCATAAAAGTTCGATGCGTTTTCTTCGACGATCTGCTTGTTGAGATCGATGCCGGCAGAAACCTTCAGGCCCATAAAACGCGGCTCGGTGAATGAGAAGTCATAAGTCTGACCACTCTGTGATGCGCCTATCGAAACCTTCAGATACTGGCCACGGCCAAGGAAGTTGCGCTCCGTCAGTGAAACTTCACCAAGCACACCCTCGGTCGACGAATAGCCGACAGTCGCGCCATAGTCGCCTGTTGAGGTCTCAACCACAGCGATATTGATCACCACCTTGTCGGCAGCGCTGCCACGGTCGGTCGTGACGTTGACGGTCGAGAAGAACCCGAGATCTTCAATTGCTGACTTACCCCGGCTGACCATGCTGCGGTTGAACGGATCGCCTTCAGCGAAGTTCAATTCGCGCCGGATCACAAAGTCGCGTGTCTTTTCATTGCCGGTGATGTTAATGCGCTCAACATAAACCCGCGCACCTTCATCAACCAGATAGGTGATGTTGAATGTGCGGTTGGCTATGTCGCGATCAAGGCGCGGACGCACATCAGCGAAGGCATAGCCCTGCCCTGTGGCCCGGAATGCAATTTCTTCAGCCGATTTCTGCAATGTGGCTGCTGAGTAGCGGTTCCCACGATAGGTGGTGATCGCAGGTTTCAGCGCCTCTGTATCGATACCGGCGATACTGGTTTCAATGGCGATGTCACCGAATGTGTAACGCTCACCTTCGGAAATTGTGAAGTTGATGAAATACGCATTACGGCTCGCATCGAATTCCGCCACGGCGGAAAGCACCTGCGCATCCGGGAATCCATGGTTAGCGTAGTAGATACGGATGCGCTCGGCATCGACCGCCAGCATATCCTCATCATATTTGTCGTCCGAGAACAGCCAGCTGAGGAGATGAGATTCCCTGGTCTGGATCACGCCCTTGAGCTGGTCGGCGCGGAAACTGTTATTGCCGGTGAAATTAATTGCAGCGATACCAGCCCGCTCACCTTCGTTGATAACGAAGACGATGCGAATGCGATCGTTCTCAAGCACTTCGGTGCGGGCATCAACACCAATATTGGTGTAACCAGCCTGATCGTAGGCAAGCTTGATGCTCTGCTCGTCGGTTGCAAGGCGTTCTTCGGTAAAGATACCGCGCGATGCCATGTCGACCATGGCAAGCAGTTCGTCGTCCGAGAAGCGCTGGTTCCCCTCGAACAGAACCGAGGCGACGATCGGGTTTTCGGAAACGGTGATAGTAAGCGTGCCGCTGCCGAAGCGCACGTTGACGGTGCTGAACAGGCCGCTGGCCAGAAGTGAATCCGTTGAAGAATTGATCCGCGCTGTCGTTGCAACTTCCCCGACCCGGACGGTCAGATAAGAAACAACCGTAGAATCATCGACGCGGGTATTGCCGCTGACGCTGATCCGCTGAACCGTCTGGGCTTGCGCCGCCTCAACGCCCGAGAACAGCCCTACACCTGCAAGAGGTGAGGTAACTATAATCGCCAACGCGAGGAACAGACTGCGGACTAACATCTTATACTGCATAATTCTTCCAGTTTTGCCTTGCCTGTAACGACGCGCACGAGAATCACGCAACACAGGTCGCCCAGCTGAATCCATTGAAAGGTTTTACTGTTTTTTTAACCAAGGGCAAGGGTTAACCACCCGTTCGGTTACCAAAAGCTTCTTATCTGTGCATTAACCGCAACACATTGTTAAATCGTCGCTATCGTCAATCAAAACACGTCGTTGATAACCGTGAAAACCATCAGTGACATAACGATTAGTAAACCGAATCGAAACCCGATTTCCTGCACGCGGGTGCTCAAAGGCTTCCCGCGCACCACCTCGGCAATGTAGTAGAGCAGATACCCCCCATCGAGCATGGGAATCGGTAACAGGTTGAAAATCCCGATATTTAGCGACAAAAGCGCGGTCAGGTTGATCAGCGCCAGGAACCCGAGTGTCGCCACCTCCCCCGAAACCTGCGCGACCTTAACCGGCCCTCCAAGCTGTTCAAAATCACCGCGTCCAATGAAGAAATCCGCGAGAAACGCAGCGGTTCGGTCGATAATGAAGGTGATTTCTTCAAACGTCATGCCCACCGCCTCAACCGGTCCTGGCCGATAAAGCGTGTAGTCTTCAGCACTTGAGGTGCGGCTGACGCCGATGCGGCCGATCCGGTGCACGTTGCCAAATCTATCAGTTGTTTCAGCGGCTTCCGGCGTAAGCGTAAGTGTGAACTCATTGTCGTTGCGATCGACAAGAATAGTCACGGGCCGCTCGGGACTTGTGGAAACAAGTTTTTGAAAGTCCGAGAACCCGCGCACTTTGTACCCATCGACTGACAGGATCCGGTCCCCCGGCTCGAGACCCGCAGATTCGGCAACAGTATCCGGTAAGACCTCGTCAATGACGGCCGGCACGGTGTAGCGACCATACCCGAGCAACAGTGCGTATAGGACAAGGAACGTGAACAGGATGTTCGCCGCCGGCCCTGCTACGACAACGGCAATCCGCTGCCAAACGTTCTTGTTGATGAACAGTTTTTGCGCTTCTTCCGGCGGTGTGGCGTCAATGGCAGCTTGGTCGGGCATACTGGCGGCATTCATGTCACCCACAAAGCGGACATAACCGCCCAGTGGGATGGCAGAAATGCGCCAGCGCGTGCCGTTTTTGTCGTTGAAACCGGCGAGTTCCTTGCCGAAACCGATTGAGAAAGTCTGCACCGCGATGCCGTTCCACCGCGCGACCAGGTAGTGACCCATTTCGTGTACGAACACGATTATGGTCAGAACCACCAGAAACGGCAGCACATAGGACAGCAGCCAGAACAGAAAATCCATATTGATCACCTAGAGTTTGCGGCGTGCGCAAACAAGACCCTGATTGTGTTGAATTTAGGCCGTCTTAGACTGTCTGCTACCAGTAAAGTATACCGGCGGCTATATCGTCGATGCCGCTGTGAAAAAAGCCGATGGCGAAGCACACAAGAGATGCCGAGGCCAGGCTGTCCAGACGGTCCATGAAGCCCCCATGCCCGGGGATCATGTCGCTGGAATCCTTGACGCGAAATTTCCGTTTGATGGCGCTTTCTGCCAGGTCGCCTATCTGGCCGGAGATGCTCAACGCAGTCGCGATAAGCAGTCCAATCCACCAGGGTGAGCTTGTTGCAATCAGCCAGACAACCAGGCCACCGGCTGCGCCGAATGCCAGCCCACCCAATGCGCCTGACCAGGTTTTTGATGGCGAGATATCTGGAGAGAGCTTTGCTCCGCCGACCTGCCGGCCAGTGAAAAATGCTGCCGAGTCGGTCATCCAGACTGACGTTGCCAAAAACAACCCGGCCATGATTCCAGTTGTACTACCGGCTCTTAAAGACAGAACCGCATAAATAACCGCACACAGGTAGACGATCCCCCCTGCCCGCCACCAGCGCGAATCTCCGGGTGTGGTCAAGGCGACAACGACAGCGATCCCTGCGATTGCAGCGCTGCCGAGCAGTCCATAAAAGACATAACCCACGGCCGATAGTGCAACGAGCGCGATTAGTGTCATGCCAATCACATCTGTTTTCCGCCCGGCGGTCATAATGTCCCACTCGCGGTAGGCCGTTGCGAAGACAGCGCCAACAACCAGCGCGAACCAGATGCCGCCGAAATAGAGCGCTGTTGCAGTGATGACCAGCAATATGCCAGCCGAAATCAGCCGCGGGCCGAGGTCAGACCAGCTTCGGGATGCCGTATTTGAATCGGGCTTGGCGTCGCTCACAAGTCGCGTGCCTCGACTGCACCAAATCGCCGCTCGCGCCGGGTAAAATCTTCAAGAACCCGCACAAATGCCGGTTCGTCGAAGTCGGGCCAGTAGTCATCGATAAACACGAGTTCGGAGTAAGCGGACTGCCACAGTAGGAAGTTTGAGAAACGATGTTCGCCACTGGTGCGCAACACCAGATCGGGATCCGGCACGTCAGGCGCATATAGCGCGGACTGGATCGTGCTTTCGTCAATATCCGCAGGTGACAATTCACCTGATGCAGCCTGCTCCGCTAATTTTTGGACGGCCTGCACGAGTTCGGGCTTGCCGCCATAGTTGAACGCAACCAGCAACGTCAGCCCCGTATTGGCCTGTGTGTCAGCCTCGGCCTTGTCGATCAGTTTGAGGATTTGCCTGTCGAGGCCAGAGCGCTCTCCGATAACCCGGATGCGGACATTGTTGGCGATCAGCCGTTCGAGGTCGGAGGCGATGAACCGCCGCATCAGCCCGAAAATGAAGTCTATTTCCTCGCGTGGACGCGTCCAGTTTTCCGAGCTGAAGCTGAAAACTGTCAGATAATCAATGCCGTAACTGATAGAAAGCTCAACCAGTTTGCGCAGTGCGCCAATGCCGGCGCGATGTCCTTCCGTGCGTGCCTTGCCCCGCGCTTTCGCCCAGCGGCCATTCCCGTCCATCGTCACCGCGAGGTGACGGGGAATTTTCAGGTCCGCGCGCTGCGGAGCCAGATTGCCGGTTGCGCTGTCATTGGGCATGGCATCTCCAGGTCCTAGACCTGCATGATTTCCTGTTCTTTGGTGGCCAGCATGGTGTCGACTTCGGCGACCGCATCATCAGTGGCCTTTTGCACCTGATCGGCACGTGCGCGGCTGTCATCCTGGCCAATATCGCCGTCTTTTTCCAACTTCTTGAGTTGGTCCATGCCATCACGGCGGACGTGACGGATCGCGACGCGGGCCTGCTCGGCATAATTGTGCGCAACCTTGGTCAGATCACGGCGGCGCTCTTCATTCAGTTCGGGAATCGGGACGCGGATCACCGCGCCTTCAACCGCGGGATTGAGGCCCAACCCGCTTTCGCGAATGGCTTTTTCAACGGCAGTCGCCAAGGACGCGTCCCAGACCTGCACGCTCAACAGGCGCGGTTCGGGCACGGAGACGGTTGCCAGCTGGTTGATCGGCATGTTGGAGCCATAAGCATCCACCATCACAGGCTCAAGAAGGCTGGGTGTCGCGCGCCCGGTGCGCAACCCGGCGAAATCTTCCTTGAGCGAAGCCACGGATTTGGTCATTCGCGACTTCAGATCGTTGAGTGAAAACGTGTCTGCCATTTTTGGCTCCTCACCTTGTTCTCAGTGGCGGATTTGGCCCGCTCTAGCTTACGATAGTCCGCTTTGCCTGACCTTCAAGCACGCCGACAAGTCCGCCGGCAACGTCCAGCGCATAAACGATTATCGGTAACCTGTTGTCCCGGGCAAGCGCAAATGCTGCCGTGTCCATGACGCGTAAATTGCGCGAGATGACTTCATTGTACGAAATTTCGGTAAAGTGCTCGGCATCCGGCACCTTTTCAGGGTCGGCGGAGTAAACGCCGTCTACCTTGGTGCCTTTCAGCAATACGTCGCAACGTAACTCAATCGCTTTGAGTGCAGACGCCGTGTCTGTTGTGAAAAACGGATTGCCAGTGCCGCCGGCACAAATGACGATGGAGCCGCTTTCAATCGCGGCAATGGCGCCACGCTGCGTGAATGTGTCGGCGATGGATGGCATCGACACAGAGGTGAACACATGGCTGCGTCCACCTTGACGGCGTATGGCATCACCAAGGGCCAGAGCGTTGATGACGGTGCCCAGCATGCCCATATGGTCGCCGATGACGCGGTCGCCGCCCTTGGCAGCTACCGCCATGCCGCGGAAGATATTGCCGCCGCCGATCACAATACCGATCTCGATGCCGCTTTGGCTCAGCTCGACAATCTGCTGCGCAACGCCATCGATGAATTTGGGCTCGATTCCATAAGATTGATCTCCGGCGAGAGCTTCGCCGGAGACCTTAAGAAGTATCCGCTTATAAGGAGATTTCGCCATCAGGCACCTTCACTTGACCGGTGATGGCGTCGATTCCCTCGGCGCCCGCGGCAAGTTAGCTGGCGCCAGCGGTTGCTGCAACCTCGGCTGCGAAATCTGACTCTTCTTTTTCAATGCCTTCGCCGATTGCAAAGCGCTCGAACGCCGTCAACTTGATCGGCGCGCCGACATCTTTCTCGGCAGCCTTGATCGCGTCGGCGATTTTAGTCTCGCCGTCGATCACGAAGGTCTGGGACAAAAGGCAGACTTCTTCATAAAGTTTGCGCATGCGACCTTCGACCATTTTCTCGGCAATCTCGGCCGGCTTGCCGGACTCGATAGCCTGCTCCTTGAACACTTCGCGTTCCTTGGCAACAAAGTCGGCGTCGAGCTCGTCGGGCGTAATGGCCAGCGGGCTCGGGCTCGCGGCAGCCACATGCATGGCGAGCTGCTTACCCAGCGCAGAAAGCGCTGCCTTGTCACCGGTTGATTCAAGACCAACCAGAACACCAATACGGCCCAGGCCTTCTGCTGCGGCGGAGTGGACATAAGAACCAACCACGCCGTCGCTGACGCTGATCGCAGCTGTGCGGCGCAGGGTCATGTTCTCACCGATCTTGCCGATGGCTTCGACCAGTTCCTCAGAAACCGTGCGTCCGGTGCCCGGGAAATCCAGGCCGCCAAGCTTTTCGACATTGCCGTCAGCATCAAGCGACAAAGTTGCAATGGTTGAAACCAGGTTCTGGAAATCTTCGTTGCGGGCAACGAAGTCGGTTTCCGAGTTGACTTCGACAACAGCGGCACGAGCGCCGTCCGATGCAACGCCAACGAGACCTTCGGCGGCCACACGGCCAGCCTTTTTGGCCGCTTTGGCAAGGCCACGTGTCCGCAGCCAGTCTACTGCCGCATCAATGTCGCCATTGTTTTCGGTCAGCGCCTTCTTGCAATCCATCATGCCGACGCCGGTCATTTCGCGCAGTTGTTTCACGTCTGCTGCACTGATAGCCATGGGATATCCTTTCCTGGGGCTTTGCTCGCGCCCCGATACATCTGTCTTTGTGACGCCGTGATGACGGCGTTCGGAGTGTTTTCAGGAAAAGTGGACACCACTTTTCCGGTTCGAAAACGCGACCACTCAAAAACGAGAGCAGGTCAACCGGTTCAACTCAAACGCTATCTGCTCAGCCCTTGGCCAGTTCTGCAGCCTGGCTCTTCCAGTCATCACGCTCGATGCGGCCCTTGAAGCTGAGTGCATCGTCAACCTTGGCGATGTCCTCATCGGTGAAGGCAGCAATCTGCTGATAGGTTGTGATGCCGAGATCGTTCAGCTTCTTTTCGAGAACCGGACCAACACCACCGATCTTCTTAAGGTCGTCAGCGTCACCTGCCGGCGCCGTAAACAGCGGGGCACCTTCGGCAGCTGCGTCTTCCTTGGGCGCGGCAGGCGCTTCTTCTGCCGGTGCTTCGGCAGCAGGTGCTTCTGCAACGGCTTCTTCAGCGGGCGCCTCTGCAGGGGTCTCAGCAACAGCCGGTTCAGCCGGTGCCTCAACGGATGCACCGAGATCGATCCCCTGCGACGAGGAAGAACGCGAGATACCGTCAATCGCTGCGCGCGAAACCAACGAGCAGTAAAGCTCAAGGGCGCGTGCGGCGTCGTCGTTGCCCGGAATGGCAAAATCGACAATGTCCGGATCGCAGTTAGTATCCACAATAGCCACAACGGGAATGCCGAGGCGGCGTGCTTCTCGGATCGCGATGGCTTCCTTATTGGTGTCGACTACGAACAGAAGGCTGGGCAGGTTACCCATGTCCTTGATGCCGCCAAGGTCGCGCTCAAGCCGCTCCATTTCGCGGCTGAGGTTCAGGCGTTCCTTTTTGGTCAAACCATGCATGCCCTCGGCTTCAAGAGCCTCAAGTTCACGCAGGCGCGAAATCGAATTGGAAATAGTCTGCCAGTTGGTCAGCATGCCGCCGAGCCAGCGGGAATTGACGAAATACTGGGCGCATTCACGCGCAGCTTCAGCAACAACCGGCGCCGCCTGGCGCTTGGTGCCAACAAACAGAACGCGGCCACCTTCGGCCACTGTGTCGGAGACGAGCTGCAGCGCCCGATAGAGCATCGGGACGGTCTGGCTCAGATCAATGATGTGAATGTCGTTGCGCACGCCAAAGATGAACTTTTCCATCTTCGGATTCCAACGGTGCTTCTGGTGACCAAAATGAACGCCTGCTTCGAGCAATTGGCGCATAGAAAAATCGGGCAGTGCCATGGGGCTGCTTTCCTTTACCGGTTATGCCTCCGCAGATGTTTGTGTTCGGGAAATCCCGCCACCGGTTGGTCATTGCACCCTTGCAATGGCCACATCTGCGTGTGTGATGGCGCGCGCTATACCCCAGTTTTCCGGGTTGCGCAACTGGCAAAGAGCTATGTGCGAATAGCTTGTCAGCTCAATCGGACATCGACGACACCTTCAAGCGATTTTATGCCGCCGGCCAGCTCCGGGCTGAGTTGGTAGGTGTTTTCCAGCTCTAACTCATACTCAATGGCGCCAAAGTCCTTGTTGATGACGAAATAGACCTTACCAGAACCACCGGTTTTCAACTGTGACTTTATGGGTGAGAGGCATTTTGCATCAGACGCAAACACGCGAAGTGTCTTCGCCCTGGATTCGATATTTTCGTTGATTGGTTTCGCACTGCTCAACCTCAGGCTTATACCATCTGGCCGCTCATCCGCCTCGACAATGAGGATAACCGACATGCCAGGTTCGAGAAGGTCGCCATACTTTGCTATCGACTCGGAAAACGCGATGCATTCGTAAGAGCCGGTGGGGTCGGAAAGACGTAGTATCGACATCGGATTGCCTTTGCGCGTCTTGCGGTCTTGCCGTGAAGACACCGTGCCAGCGAGCCGCCCTGCTCCGTGACCTTGTCTTACAGCGCGCTCAAAGTCTGTCCATTTCTGAACGCGCTGTTCTTCCAAGAGGCTGGCATACTCATCCAATGGATGCCCCGACAGATGGAATCCGATGGCGGCGTATTCCCTTTCCAGCTTTTCAGCGGGTTTCCAGCGCTCATAGGTAGTCGGCAAGCGGATCGGTTCAGGGGTTTCGGCGGCGAACATATCGGTGATGCCGTCCGAACGGTCGGAGGCCGTGCGCTGTGCCGTGCCGATGATGGCGTCGGCCACGGCAAAAGCCTGCTCACGCTGCGGCACAAGTTGATCGAAAGCCCCGGCATTGATCAGCGTTTCGAGTGTCCGCTTGTTGATGATCTTCGGGTCTATGCGCCCGGCGAAGTCCGCCAGGTCGGCAAATGGTGTGTCACCCCGAACCGTAACAATATGTTCGGCTACATTCTTTCCCACGCCTTTAACAGCGCACAGCGAATAGCAGATGCGCTTGTCTTTCACCGAAAACGCGACTTCCGAGCGGTTGATGCAGGGGGGCACAACCTCGATCTTCAGTCGGTCGGCCTCCCGCTTGAAATCATAGAGCTTGTCCGTGTTGCCCATATCGAGGGTCATCGACGCAGCGAGGAACTCGCGCGGGTAATGCGCTTTCAAATAAGCTGTCTGATAGGACACGAGCGCATAGGCGGCCGCGTGCGACTTGTTGAAGCCGTAATTGGCGAACTTTGCCAGCAAGTCAAAGATCTGGACCGCAAGGCCCTTGCTGATATTATTTTTGACGGCACCATCAACAAAGCGGGACTGCTGCTTGTCCATCTCCGCCTTGATCTTTTTACCCATGGCGCGGCGCAACACATCGGCTTCGCCCAGTGAGTAGCCAGACAGGGTCTGCGCGATCTGCATCACCTGTTCCTGATAGACTATGATGCCGTAAGTCTCGGACAGGATGGCATCCATGTCCTTGTGCAGGGTCGAGGCGTCTTCCTTGCCGTGCTTGCGGTTGCAGAAGCTGCCGATATTGTCCATCGGACCAGGGCGATAGAGCGCCACAATAGCGATGACGTCTTCAAACCGGTCGGGCTTGAGCTCCACCAGCGCGCGCCGCATGCCCGGACTTTCCACCTGGAACACGCCCACCGTGTCGGCCCGCTGATAGAGGGCATAGGTTTCTTCGTCATCAATCGGGATGGATTCGATGGAAAAGTCGCCTTTGGCGCCGCCATTGATCATGCGGACCGCATTATCGATGACGGTCAGGGTCTTGAGGCCGAGAAAGTCGAACTTCACCAGTCCCGCAGGCTCAACCCATTTCAGGTTGTACTGGGTGACGGGCATGTCGGACCGCGGGTCCTTGTAAAGCGGCACCAGCTCTTGCAATGGCCGGTCACCGATGACGATGCCCGCTGCGTGAGTCGATGCGTGGCGATAAAGTCCTTCGAGGTTCTGCCCGATTTCAAGCAACTCCGAGACGGTTTCGTCTTCGTCGCGCATCGCTTGCAGCTTCGGCTCACCTTCAATGGCCTGCGCAATTGTCACCGGGTTGGCGGGATTGGCAGGGACGAGTTTGCAAATTCGGTCCACCTGCCCATAAGGCATTTGCAACACACGCCCCACATCGCGCAGCGCCGCGCGCGCTTGCAGTGTTCCGAAGGTGATGATTTGCGCCACCTGCCCGCGCCCATATTTTTCCTGAACGTAAGCGATAACCTCTTCGCGCCGATCCTGACAGAAATCGATATCGAAGTCGGGCATTGAAACGCGGTCAGGGTTCAAAAAGCGCTCGAACAGCAGGTCGTAACGTAGCGGGTCGAGGTTGGTGATTGTCAGCGCATAGGCGACAAGCGACCCGGCGCCCGAACCACGCCCCGGCCCTACCGGAATGTCATGTGCCTTCGCCCATTTGATGAAGTCGGCCACGATGAGAAAGTAGCCGGGAAACTTCATGTCCCGGATCACCTTCAGCTCAAACTCAAGCCGCTCCTCATACTCTTCAAGCGTGTGCCCCTCCGCGACGGGCGTCTCTGCCAGCCGGGCCTTGAGGCCCTCACGCGCCTGCCGGGCAAGTTCCTCCGCCTCGGCGGCATTGGCATCGTTTTCGTTCACATCAGGTGCGGCAGCGAATTTGGGAAGGATCGGGCCACGTTCGTGCAACCGGAAGCCAACCCGCTGCGCGATCTCGACAGTATTATCAAGCGCCTCCGGCAGATCGGAAAAGAGCGCCAGCATTTCGTCGCGTGTCTTGAAATAGTGTTGGTCGGTCAGTTTGCGCCGTTCGGTTTGCGCCAACACTGTGCCACCGGCTATCGCCAGCAAGGCGTCATGCGCTTCGAAATCGCTTTGTGCGGTAAAAAACGGCTCGTTGGTCGCGACCAGCGGCAGGCCGTGCGCATAGGCGTAATCAATGAGCTGTGGTTCCACCAGCGCTTCGCGCTGCCGCCCATGCCGCTGCAGCTCGATATAGAACCGGTCACCAAACAGCGCGGAAAGCCGCGCAAGGCGCTCCATGGCGTGTCCTTCGAGACCGTTGGCGAAGAGCGGATCGATTGCCCCTTCCGGGCCGCCACTCAAGCAGATAACGCCGGATACATTGTCCGCATCAAACCAGGAAAAATCGAGAACGCCGCGCGGCCCGCTTTCATCAAGATAGGCGCGGCTGACAAGATGGGAGAGATTGCGGAACCCGGTCTCGTCGATTGCCATAAGCACAACCGCATCCTTGCCGAAGCTGCGGCCATTGCCCGAGCCGACTTCATCGCTCGAATCAAAGCCGATGGCCATTTCGCAACCGATCAGAGGCTGGATGCCCTTCCCGGCTGCCTTCTCCGAGAACTCAAGCGCCCCGAACAGATTACCTGTGTCTGCTATGCCGATGGCCGGCTGCTTGTCTGCAAGTGCCAGCTCCAACAGCTTTGCAAGCGGTAGCGCGCCTTCCAGTAGCGAATAGGCCGAGTGGGCATGCAGATGGATAAAGCCGGGTCCGGTCATTGCGGTGCTCCTTCAGCCTTGGTGTGCCACGCAAACAAGGAGTCGGCCAACCGCCCTTGCAGCGTTTTTACACATGCAAGGCTCAGGACAGGTGGGAAATGATGTCCAGCCAGGTCACGGCCGCAATGCTGAATCCGCTGATGGAAACAAATGCCAGGATGTCTTTGATAAAACCGATCATGACGCCCTCCGTTCATGTTGTGTTCTCATTTATATGTTCTATATATGTTCTCGTCCAGCCCCATTTGTTCCTGGGTTGGACATCGGTTAACAAAACATGAATCAGCTAGAGTTTGGTCGGAATGATGCGGCCATTCTCGATGGTCACGATGCGGTCGGCGCGACGCGCGAGGTCGTGATTATGGGTGGCGATCAGCGCCGCCGTACCGCGATCCCGAATAAAGTGCGACAGCGCTTCGAAGACGCGATCACTCGTTGCAGGATCGAGGTTTCCGGTCGGTTCGTCAGCAAGGATCACATTCGGACGATTTGCAGCTGCGCGGGCAATAGCGACGCGTTGCTGCTCCCCTCCGGAAAGCTGTGAGGGGTAATGCGTGGCGCGGTCGGCAATGCCGAGGATATCGAGTAGTTCCATAGCGTTCTGGTCCGCCTTCCCCCGCCCTTCTCCCGCAATCATTTGCGGGATGGTCACGTTCTCCAGAGCAGTGAACTCCGGCAGCAGGTGGTGGAATTGGTACACATATCCAATGGAATGCCGCCGCATTTGCGTGCGGGCGCGTTCCGATAGCGTTGAGGTGCGTTGCCCGCAAATGTCGACTTCACCACTTTGCGGGCGCTCCAACAGACCACTCACATGTAACAAAGTCGATTTGCCGGCCCCCGATGGTGCCACCAGCGCCACCAGTTCGCCACTCTTGACCTCGAGGCTGGCCTTTTCGAGTACGCGGACCTCGGTTTCACCCGCGCCATAGTGACGGTGCACGTCGGTGAGCTTGAGATAGGTCTCACTCATTGCGCAACGCCTCCACCGGATCCTGCTGCGCCGCGCGCCAGGCTGGGTAGATTGTGGCGAGGAAGCTGAGGATTAACGACAGCGAAACGATGAAGATAACCTCGGACACGACGACCTTGGACGGCAGCGCCGACAGGAAGAAAACCTCGGGTGGGAAGATACGCACCCCGATAAGGTCAGAAATCCAGGCGCGGATCGGTTCGGCATTGGCAGCGAGTATGAGACCGAACACCAGTCCCACCAGTGTGCCGAGAAAGCCGATTGCCGTGCCGGTAATGCAGAACACGCGCATGATCGCGAAACGCGTTGCGCCCATCGTGCGCAAAATCGCGATGTCCCGGCCCTTATCCTTCACCAGCATCACAAGCGAGGAGATGATATTGAAGGCGGCCACCACCACGATCATTGACAAAATGACGAACATCACCACCCGCTCCACCTGCAATGCGGAGAAGAAGGTTTCGTTGCGTTGCCGCCAATCGGTGAGGATCAGTGGGCGATCAAGAGACGCCTGTAAGGGGTTTCGCAACTCATCGACGCTATCCGGATTTTCAAGGAATATCTCGACGCCGGTTGCATAGTTCCGGCGCTCATAGGCCGCATCGATTTCGGCATCGGTCGCATCCAGCGGCGGCGGTTCGACACCGGGTTTGAGCACCTCGTCGAACATCCGGAAATAGGTCTGTGCCGGCTCCATCGGCATGTAGATGAAGAAGCTGTCAAACTCGACCATGCCGAGATCGAAAACGACATTTACCGGATAGGTGCGGATTTGTGGCGTGCTGCCAAACGGCGTCATCGCCCCGTTGGGATTGATGATCGTCACTGTATCGCCGATGGTCACACCGAGCTTCTGCGCCAGGCGATAACCCAAAGCGACTCCCTCGCTATCGTCCCAACTGTCCCATCCGCCCAATTCCGCGCCGTCGCGCAGTAATGGCAGCTTTTCGATGGAGGCGTAGTCCATGCCACGCACACTAACACCGGTGGAATCGCCTACGCCTGAGGCCAGCGCCTGCCCTTCAACAAAGGCAATCGCGTGGGTGACGCCATCGACGGTTTCCAGCCTGACTACGGTGTCCTGATAATCGTCGAACTTTTCTTCAATTGGGTAGCCGCTGAAGTGGCCGTTTAACCCCAGGATCTTTGACAAAAGCTCCGCCCGGAACCCGTTCATGACCGAGGTCACGACAATCAGGGTCGCGACGCCGATGGCAATGCCCGTCAGCGTGAGCGCGGCAATAACGGAGATGAACGTGTCAGCCCGGCGCGCACGCAGATAGCGGCCAGCCACCATCCATTCGAATGGAGAGAAGGCCCGCGTACCTGTGTAGGCTGCGCTTTTGTCCTGTGCGCTCAAACTTCGGTGCGCCTTTGCGGTTCGACGAGTGCCTTGATACGTTCGACTGCACCTGAAAGCGGAACGGTCTCGCGTTCACCGGTCGCTCTGTGTTTGATTTCGGCTTCACCAGATTTCACGCCGCGTGGACCAATGACGATCTGATAGGGAATGCCGATCAGGTCGGCTGTCGCAAACTTGGCCCCTGCCCCCTGATCGCGCTCGTCATAGAGCATATCGATCCCGGCATTCTGCAGCTCAGTGTAAAGGCTCTCGCACGTGGCGTCGCAATCCGCGTCACCCGCTTTGAGATTGATCACAATAGCCTCGAAAGGCGCCACGCTGACCGGCCAGATAATGCCGCTGTCGTCATGATTGGCCTCGATCAGTGCCGGTACGACACGTGTGAGGCCAATGCCGTAGGAGCCGGAATGGACTGCGACTTCCTTGCCGTTCTCGTCGGTGACAGTCGCTTTCATGGGCGCGGAATATTTGTCTCCGAAATAGAAAGTCTGCCCCACCTCGATACCGCGGGCGGAGATGCGCTTGTCTTCAGGGACAACGCGCTCGAACTCAGCCATATCCACCAGATCGTCGGTCGCCGCGTAAAGCGACGTCCAGTCTTCAACGATAGGTGTCAGATCGCCACGATAGTCCGTGTCCCGCGCCGGGATGGGCTTGTTCAAAAGGTCAGCGTGACAATAGACAGCGCTCTCGCCGGTATCAGCTAATACGATAAATTCGTGGCTAAGATCGCCGCCGATAGGTCCGGTCTCGGCACGCATCGGGATCGCTGTCAGCCCCATACGGTGATAGGTGCGCAAGTAAGCCACAAACATGCGGTTATAGGCCTCAACCGCCCGCTCCCGGTCGAGATCGAACGAATAAGCGTCTTTCATCAAGAACTCGCGGCTGCGCATGGTGCCGAACCGGGGGCGCACTTCGTCGCGGAACTTCCACTGGATGTGATAAAGGTTCAATGGCAGATCCTTGTAGGACCGGATAGCAGAGCGGAAAATGTCCGTGATCATCTCTTCGTTTGTCGGCCCGTAAAGCATATCGCGTTCATGCCTGTCGGTGATGCGCAGCATCTCTTTACCATAGGCGTCATAGCGGCCACTCTCACGCCACAGGTCCGCAGGCTGCAGCGTCGGCATTAACAGCTCGATCGCGCCGGAGCGGTTCTGCTCCTCCTCGATGATCTGCTGCACCTTGCGCAAAACCTTGTAGCCGAGTGGCAACCAGGAATAGAGGCCCGCGGCCTGCTGGCGAATCATGCCGGCACGCAGCATCAGCCGGTGCGAAACGATTTCCGCTTCCTTGGGGTCTTCCCGGAGCACGGGAAGGAAATACTGGGACAGACGCATCGGAACTCCTGAAGCCTTTTCTTACGACTCAATTCCTGGGTGTGTGGATAACATTATTCGCGGCGAAAAGCCGATGTCTCACTTAAAGCAAACACGCTTTCCTGTTCAATCCATTCATCGCTTCGCCCTGAGCGCGTGATCCTGTGCAGAGCTTGTGGAACGGACTGTTGCAACTCTACATCAATCTCAAAAAATATCGTGACTCTGCTGTGACATATTGATAGGGTCGCGACCAATAAATAAGAGGCGGTTTAAACCGCTGGACGCCGACAACGTCAAGGGAGGAGCGTTGGCCGCCCTCGTGCGCATAAGACCAACGAATTGTCGCGAAACTTTCGCAGCAGGGCCTAAAGTGCCCTGCTTTTCTTTTGATGGAATGGCAGCTCTGTTCAGCGCCAGTAGTCCTGCAGCGCGGGAAACGAAATCAGCCACATCAGGATTGCCTGAACGATAGCGGCAACGATGGTCGTCGCCAGCAATTTGGGCCACAGCCGAAGCATTGCCGGTGCACCGGGTTCGGTGCCTTGTGTCACTTCACCTGCGTCCGACTGGCTGTGTGCGCCGATCGGCAGCACCGCAAACAGGCACAACCACCAGACCACAAAATAGATCGCTAGAAGACTGACCCAGCTCATCTCGTTCAAACCTTGTGTGCAAACACCATGACGTTCGGTTTACGCCCCCAATAGGACGAAAGTTCGGAGCGGACCGCGCGACGGATTGCCTCACCAAGCACATCGGGATCGCCCCGCCTTTTGGGCGGCATGGATTTGAGGACGCCTTTGATGGTTTTTTCTGCCAGATCGAAAGGCGTGTCTTCATCCCCGTCTTCGAGAATCGGCATGCCTTCAATGTCGATCGCTGGACCACTCAGTACCCTGCCCGTCTTGTCGATGACCAGGCTGACAACCACGGCACCGCCGAACATCAGCTTGCGCCGGCCGCGGACGCCGCTTTCTTCTGGGGTGCAGAGAATTTCACCATCAAGATAAAGCTGTCCGTAGGGGACTTCGCCGGGGAAGTGCATCGGATCGGGTGACAGGCGCACCATATCGCCATTGCGGATGCTGAAAACAGTCTTGATGCCTTCCGCCTTACCGAGTTTGGCATGCGCCTCAAGATGCGCAGCCTCGCCATGCACCGGCACCAGCACATCCGGCTGCACCCAGCTGTAAAGCTGACGCAACTCGTCACGTCGCGGGTGGCCGGTGACATGCACCAGAGCGTCGCCATTGGTGATGACTTCGATGCCACGGTCAATCAGCCGGTTCTGGATATCGATGACCTCGCGCTCATTGCCTGGAATGGCCCAGGAAGAAAAGATCATCGTGTCACCGGCATTGAGGTCAATCGCCGGATGCTCGCCCTTGGCGATACGGGCGACCGCGGCGCGGGACTCGCCCTGGCTACCGGTGCACAGCACCACAACCTTGTTACGCGGGAATTGGTCGAACATGTCCTGATCGAGGAATTCCGGAATGCCCTCCATCAGGCCCAGTTCACGGGCGATGGTGACGATCCGGTGCAGCGATCGGCCTGACAGGATGACCTGCCGCCCCGCCTTTTGCGCGGCGCGGGCAACCGAAATGACGCGCCCGACATTCGATGCAAATGTTGTGACTGCGACCCGGTGCTTGGCATTTGCAATGACCTCGGCGAGGTTAGCGCCGATCTCGGATTCCGATGGGCTTTCGCCATCCTTCATCGCGTTGGTACTGTCGCAGACCAGTGCCAGCGGCCCGGACTTCTCCGCCCCGATCCGCTTGAGACGCTCAACATCGGTACCAACCGTGGCAACCGGATCGGGATCGATTTTCCAGTCACCTGTGTGCAGCGCCTGCCCTGCCGGTGTGGATATGAGGAGTGCGTTACTCTCAGGTATCGAATGGGCCATGTTGATGGCCTCGATGGTGAACGGGCCGATATCGAAGGGCGTACCCGGCTGCATCAGCCGCACATCGACGTCGTCCTCATAGCCATTGCCGACCCGTTTAGCTTCTAGCATCGCAGCGGTAAACGCAGTGGCATAAACCGGCTTGTCGAAGCCCGGCCAGATATCGAGCACAGCACCGTAGTGATCTTCGTGGCTATGTGTCAGGACCAGCGCCAGAACCTCGTCAGCTTCCTCCTCAAGGAAACTCGGGTCAGCGACAATAAGCTCCACCCCAGCCAGTTCCGGTCCGCCAAAAGTCACACCGCAATCGACAACGATCCACTTGCGGTTGCCCTGCGGCCCGAAACCGTAGGCCGCCATGTTCATGCCGATTTCGCCGACACCGCCAAGCGGCGCAAAGACCAGTTCGTCTTCTTTTTGTTTTTTGGCCATCATGCCCCCAGTGGTTTTCAGTCTATCTCATAGATGCTGTTGTGCCGAAATGCACGTCCCCCGCCGCAATCGTTACCTGCCGTCCGTCCTGGGTGCGTACTATAAGCCGCCCGGCGGCATCAATGTTCTCAAATATGCCCCGCACAACTTCGCCATTGTTGGAGATGGCCACCTCCGCCCCTAATCCGGCAACATGCTGGCGCCACTCATCAAGAATTGCGGATTTGCCCCGGCCATTTTCCCAAACGGCTATGGCCTCACTCCAGGCATCACTTAGAGCCGTAAATATACTTTCGGCGGATGCGCCGCCGCCTAACGCCGCGACACTGGTCGCAGGATAGGGCAATCCCTCCGGCGCACTGACCACATTGACGCCGATGCCAATGATAACAGCCTGCCGGCCATCCGGCGCGGTACGGGATTCCAGAAGAATGCCCGCGAGCTTTGCGCCATCTGCCAGAACGTCGTTTGGCCATTTGAGCGCAATCCGGGTCATAGCAGTCGCATCGTCAGCGCCATCGATGCCGGTTTTCATTGTGGCTTCGGGAAGCGCTTTGGCAAGCGCACGGCCCATGGCCACGCCCGCCACAAAGCCGAGTGTTGCTATTTCTTCGCGTGAGGCATCTGGGAAAACGAGCAGGCTGGCGGCGAGATTGCCGGGCGGCGTTTCCCATTGTCGTCCGCGCCGCCCGCGCCCGGCGGTTTGCTGCAAAGCAGCAAACCAGACGTTGCCCGCATCGCCTACAGCCAGGGCCGCGCCGGCTTCATCCATTGTAGAGCCGACGCTATCGAATGCGTTGAGACGATACCCGGACGCCAGCGCCTGCGGTCCGAGCGCGAAAGTCGCGCTCACCTAAAACAGGCTTCCCGCAGCGGAAACCGCAACGTTTGTCAAAGCCGGGCCGACGGTCAGATAGTAGGTCACGACCAGAAAGCCGCTCACCAGCATCACGATGCGGAGTTCACCCGGCACCGCCGCAAACTGCAGCGTTGGCTCGTCGAAATACATCGTGCGCACAATTCTTAGGTAATAGAATGCGCTGATCGCACTCGCGAGTACACCTATGACCGCCAACACGAAGAGCTGCGATTCAATGGCGGCGAGGAACACATGCCATTTGGCAAAGAATCCGGCGAGCGGTGGCAGACCAATCAGTGAGAACATCAGGATCGCGATGATCGCCGCCACGAATGGACGCACCTGCGCTAGCCCGGCGAGTTCAGAAATGTCCTCGACAAAACCATTCTCGGTCTTGAGTGACAGAATACAGGCGAACAGCCCGATGGTCATGGTCATGTAGATGGCCATGTAAATCGCGACACCCTCGACACCCGGCTGGTTGTCAGCACTCAGCCCAACCAGAGCAAAGCCCACATGGCCGATGGATGAGTAGGCAATCAGGCGCTTGAGGTTGCGCTGGCCAATAGCCGCGAACGCCGCAAGCACCATGGACGCGATGGACAGGAAGATCACAACCTGTTGCCAATCATGCGAGATCGGCTCGAAGCTGTCGGTGACGATGCGGACGAACAGCGCCATGGCGGCCACCTTCGGTGCCGAGGCGAAGAACGCGGTAACTGGTGTCGGTGCGCCCTCATAAACGTCTGGCGTCCACATGTGGAACGGCACAGCGGAAATCTTGAACGCGATACCGGCCAGCAGGAACACCAGACCAAAGATCAGCCCTATGGAGCGATCGCCAAGCGCAATCACTTCGGCGATTTCGTTGAGCTGGGTGTGTCCGGTGAAGCCGTAAATCATCGATGCGCCATAGAGCAGCATGCCGGAACTCAGCGCGCCAAGAACGAAGTACTTCAGACCTGCCTCAGTCGCCTTGCCGCTTTCGCGCTTCATGGCGGCGATCACATAGAGGCTGAGGGATTGCAGTTCGATACCGATATAGAGCGACATCAGATCGTTGGCGGAGACCATGATCATCATGCCGAGCGTCGCCAGCATGACCAGCACGGAATACTCAAACTTGGACAGGCCGTTTTCCGCTGCCGAATTCATCGACAGGATGAGCGCCAGCGCCGAACCGGCGGCGACGAGCACCTTCATGTAACGGGCAAAACCGTCCTGAATGAACGCGCCATTAAAAACGGTGCCGTCCGGCGCCCAGAACATGACGATCACGCCGGAGAACAGCAAAATGCCGATCGCCAGCCCGAGGATCATCTCAGACGCACCTTTTTTCAGAAACACGCCGGCGAGCAGAAGCAATGTTGCCGTGATCGCCAGAAACAGCTCAGGTGCGAACGGAGCCAGCGAAGCGAAATCTACAAGATCAGAACTCATCGCCTATCTCCTAGTGAGCCGCAGCTTCAACGGCCGCGGGCGCCATATCGAGCGCCAGGGCATAATTATCGACAAGGGCTTGTACGGCCGGTCCGATCGTGTCGAGGATCGGCGCCGGGTAGAACCCGAAGAAAATGGTGAACGCGATTAGCGGATAAAGCACCAGCATCTCGCGCGGATGCAGATCGAGCATCGATTTGAGCGTCTCTTTTTCCAAAAGGCCGAAGATCACCCGGCGATAGAGCCAGAGTGCGTAGCAGGCTGAAAGGATCACGCCAAACGCCGCCCCGAAAGCCACCCATGTGTTGACCTGGAATACGGCTAGCAACGTCAGGAACTCGCCAACGAAACCCGACGTGCCCGGCAGGCCGACATTGGCCATGGTGAAGACCATGAACGCGACAGCGTATTTGGGCATGCGTTCGACAAGGCCGCCATAGGCCGCAATCTCACGCGTGTGCAGCCTGTCATAGACAACACCCACACAAAGGAACAACGCACCCGAAACAAAGCCGTGGCTGATCATCTGGAAGATTGCGCCGTCGATGCCGTAGCGGTTTGCAGCAAAAATGCCCATGGTCACAAAGCCCATATGCGCGACCGACGAATAGGCAATCAGCTTCTTGATATCGGTCTGCACCAGCGCCACCAGCGAGGTGATGATGATCGCAGCCACCGACAAGAAAAAGACGAAGTTGGCGAAATAGGCCGATGCATCCGGGAACATGGGCAGTGAGAATCGGAGGAAACCGTAGCCGCCCATTTTCAAAAGGATTGCTGCCAGGATCACTGAACCGGCCGTCGGCGCTTCAACGTGCGCTTCGGGCAACCAGCGATGGAACGGCCACATCGGCATCTTCACTGCAAACGAAGCAAAGAAGGCCAGCCAGAGCCAGAACTGCATGTCCTCCGGGAAGTCGGTTTTCAGTAGCTGTGCGATATCGAGCGTGTTGGCATGGGCGTACATCGCCATGATGGCCAACAGCATCAGAACCGAGCCGACGAACGTATAAAAGAAGAATTTGTACGCCGCCTGAATACGCCGCTTTCCACCCCAAATGCCGATGATCAGGAACATCGGGATCAGGCCGCCTTCGAAGAAGACATAGAACATCGCCAGATCGAGCGTGGCGAACACACCCATCATCAGCGTTTCGAGAACGAGAAACACGATCATGTATTCGCGGACGCGCGTCTTCACGCTGTCCCAGCTCGACAGCACAACCATCGGCATCAGAAGGCCGGTCAGCACGATGAACAGCACCGAGATGCCATCGACACCCATACGGTAGCCGATGACGCCACCGAGCCATTCATAGTTCTGAACGAACTGGAAACCGGTATTTTCCGGGTTGAAATTCGCCCAGAGCAGCAGGCTGGCGATGAAGGTTGCGACAGTCGCGGCCAGTGAGATCCAGCGCATATTGGTGACAGCAAGATCGTCGTCACCCGGCACCAACAGCACAAACAGTGCGCCGACCAGCGGCAGGAAGGTGATGATTGTGAGCAGGTTCGAATAAATCATCTAGAGGAGCCCCCCAGCCGCAATAGCCCAGGTCAGAAGGGCCGCGACGCCGATCAGCATCGCGAAGGCATAGTGATAAAGATAACCGGATTGCAGTTTGACGACTTGTGCAGTGATGTCTTTCACCCGGTTCCCCAGACCCTCGACAATGGTCTTGTCGATCAGCCAGTCGTCGAAACCTTTCCAAAGCGCGTTGCCGATCCATTTGGCCGGACGCACAAAAATGAAATCGTACAGTTCGTCGAAGTACCACTTGTTCAACAGGAACTGGTAGAGCCCCTTGTGCTGAGTAGCCAGCCGGTTCGGCAGCGACTTGTCGACCATGTACATGTACCAGGCGGCGCCAAAGCCGAGGATCATGGCGATGGTTGCAGACCATTTGACCCAGGTCGGCACATGATGTGCCTCATCGATAATGGCTTCATCCACCACTAGCGATCCGGCAAAGAAGTGCTGGATGTGCTCTGCATGCCCGAAGAAATAATCGTAGAACACGACACCCGACAGAACCGCACCTGCGCCCAGCACATAAAGCGGGATCAACATGACGTTCGGGCTTTCATGCGCATGATCATAGGTATGGTTGTCGGCCCGTGTTTCGCCGTGGAAGGTCAGATGCACCAGACGCCAGGAATAGAAGCTGGTGAACATCGCCGCGATAACCAGTGACCAGAAGGCGAACTGGCTACCTGCTGCATAGGCCGCTTCAATGATGGAATCCTTTGAGAAGAACCCGGCAAATCCAATGGATGTACCCGGGATGCCGACACCGGTGAGTGCCAGCGTGCCAATCATCATCATCCAGTAGGTCATCGGCACCTTGTTGCGAATACCGCCCATTTTGCGCATGTCCTGCTCATGGTGCATGGCGTGAATAACAGAACCGGCACCAAGGAACAGAAGCGCCTTGAAAAAGGCGTGCGTGAACAGGTGGAAGATGCCAGCGGAATAAGCCCCCGCCCCCAGCGCCACGAACATGTAGCCAAGCTGCGAACAGGTGGAATAGGCGATGACGCGCTTGATGTCGTTTTGCACCAGACCCACAGTCGCCGCGAAGAAGGCAGTGATGGCGCCGACGATCAGAACGACTGTCATAGCCACATCAGACGCTTCGAAAAGCGGGCTCAAGCGCGCCACCATGAACACACCGGCGGTGACCATGGTTGCGGCATGAATGAGCGCTGAGACCGGCGTTGGGCCTTCCATGGCGTCTGGAAGCCAGGTGTGCAGCAGGAACTGCGCCGACTTGCCCATCGCGCCCATGAAGAGCAGCAGGCAGATGACGGTCATCGCGTCCCAATCGGCCCAGAGGAAGTGGATCGTCTGCCCCTGCACCGATTCAACGGCATGGAAAGCGCCATCAAAGTCGATGTGCCCCAGCATCAGGAACGCGCCGAAAATACCCAGCGCAAAGCCGAAGTCGCCGACCCGGTTGACGATGAAGGCTTTCATTGCCGCCGCATTAGCAGAAGGCTTTTGGTACCAGAAGCCGATGAGAAGATAAGAGGCGAGGCCAACGCCTTCCCAGCCAAAGAACATCTGCACGAAGTTGTCCGCCGTCACTAGCATCAGCATCGCAAAGGTGAACAGCGACAGATAAGCAAAGAAGCGCGACCGATGCGGATCGTCGTGCATGTAGCCGATGGAATAGATGTGCACCAGCGAGGACACTGTCGTCACCACAACCAGCATCACAGCGGTGAGCGTATCGACGCGCAGGATCCAGCGAATATCGAGATCGCCGGAGGTAATCCAGCGCATGACTTCGACTTTCATCGCTGCTGCGTGCGCAGCCTCTTCACCGTGCCCGCCGGCATCTAGCGCCTCGCCACCGAAACCGGTTTGCAGGAACACAATCCAAGAGAACAGCGCCGCCACAACCAGCAAAGCCGAGGTGATATATTCCGACGCCTTGTGGCCGATCATGCGGCCAAACAGCCCGGCGATCAGCGCCCCGATGAGGGGGAAAAATACGATGGCCTGAATCATTTCGCCGCTCAGCCCTTCATCACGTTGACGTCGTCGACCGCGATGGAGCCGCGGTTTCTAAAGAAGATCACAAGGATCGCCAGCCCGATCGCCGCCTCCGCCGCTGCAACGGTCAAGATCAGGAGTGCGAACACCTGCCCAGCCAGATCGTTGAGATAGGCGGAAAAGGCCACGAAATTGATGTTAACGGCGAGAAGGATCAACTCGACCGACATCAGTATGACGATGATATTCTTGCGGTTCAGGAAAATGCCGAACACGCCAAGTGTGAAAAGTATAGCCGCGACGGTCAGGAAGTGACCGAGCCCGATTTCCGGTGTCATAGTTACCCCCTAAAGCCCTTGCCCGCTTTTCACTTTGACCACTTCGATGGCCGTTTCCGGTGTCCGCGCAACCTGTCTGGCTACATCCTGCCGCTTGACATTCGGCTTATGCTTCAGCGTCAGAACGATGGCCCCGATCATCGCGACCAGAAGCACCAGTCCGGCACCGAGGAACAAATAGACGTAGCGGGTGTAAAGCACCTGCCCCAGCGCCCGCGTATTCTCGATGCCGCCATCGATGGGCACCACGCTGCCCGCCGCCACTTCCGGCGCCACGACCCAACTGCCTGCAACCAGCAGCAATTCAAGCAGCAGGACCACGCCGATCACCACGCCAACCGGCATATATTGCAGATAGCCGCGCCGCAATTCGGCGAAATCGACGTCGAGCATCATCACGACGAACAGGAACAAAACCGCCACCGCGCCGACATAGACAACGATCAGGATCAGCGCCAGGAACTCGGCTCCCGCCAGCATGAACAGGCCTGATGCGTTGACGAATGTCAGGATCAGAAACAGGACCGAATGCACCGGATTGCGGGACGAAATCACCATGAACGCCGAAGCGATGGCGATGATCCCGAAAACGTAGAAGAAAAACAGTGGCAGCGTCATCGTCTGTCCTTACCGGTACGGCGCGTCGATCGCGAGATTGCGTGCGATTTCACGCTCCCAGCGATCGCCGTTTTCCAGGAGCTTGTGCTTGTCGAAGTACAGCTCCTCGCGGGTTTCGGTCGCAAATTCAAAATTGGGTCCCTCGACAATCGCATCCACCGGGCAGGCTTCCTGACAGAAGCCGCAATAGATGCATTTGACCATGTCGATGTCGTAACGGACTGTACGGCGGGTGCCATCGTTCTGGCGCGGCCCTGCCTCGATGGTGATCGCCTGTGCCGGGCAGATAGCCTCGCACAGCTTGCACGCGATGCAGCGCTCTTCGCCATTCGGGTAACGGCGCAGCGCATGTTCACCACGGAAACGCGGTGACACCGGACCCTTCTCGAACGGATAGGCGATGGTTTTCTTCGGCGCGAAGAAATAGCGCATCGACAAAAAGAACGCGCCAACGAACTCTTTGAGGAGCAGCGAATTGAGGAATTGAAAAGCTCTCATTTCTCTCTCCTTATGCCATGCCGCCATGCCAGCCCCAGCCGGTAAGCTGAAGGACGAAGGCAACGACGAAGACCATGACCAGCGAGATCGGCAGGAAGACTTTCCAGCCCAAGCGCATCAGCTGGTCATAGCGATAGCGGGGTACGAACGCCTTCACCATGGCGAACATGAAGAAGACGAAACTCAGTTTCAGAACGAACCAGACGGAGCCCGGGACCCAGGTGAACGGCGCGATGGCCAGTGGTGCATCCCAGCCGCCCATGAACAGCAGCGTGGTCATGGCGCACATCAGGATGATGGCGACATATTCGCCGAGCATGAACATCATGTAGGGCGTGGAGCCGTATTCCACCATGAACCCGGCAACCAGTTCCGATTCCGCTTCCGGCAGATCGAAGGGCGGGCGGTTCGTCTCGGCGAGGGCCGAGATGAAGAAGATGATGAACATCGGGAACAGCGGCAGCCAGAACCAGTTGAGGAAACTGATCCAGGGAACGCCAAGCATGTGTGCGAGGCCCATTTCCTGCTGTGCAACAACGATGTCCGTCAGATTCAACGAACCGACGCAGAGCAGTACTGTGATGATCACGAAGCCGATGGAAACTTCATAGGAGACCATCTGGGCTGCCGAACGCAGTGCGCCGAGGAACGGATATTTCGAGTTCGACGCCCAGCCGGCCATGATGATGCCGTAGACGCTGAGCGATGAAATCGCGAAGATGTAGAGAATACCGACATTAATGTTGGCCAACGCCCAGCCATTGTCGACAGGGACAACGGCCCATGCGGCCAGCGCCAGAAGTACCGTTACAAGCGGTGCAAGCAGGAAGACGACCTTGTCAGCGCCCGCCGGGATTACGGGTTCCTTGAAGACGAACTTCATCAAATCGGCAAAACTTTGCAACAAACCGAACGCACCAACCACGTTGGGACCGCGCCGGATTTGCACCGCTGCCCAAATCTTGCGGTCGGCCAGAAGGACGTAGGCCGTGAAGATCAGCAGTGTGACCAGCAGCAGCAGCGCTTTCCAGACGAAGCCAACCTGCGTGCCCAATCCCAGGATGGGGGCGCCGAGCAGATAATCAGCTGCAGTCGCTATGAATTCCATTGCCGCCCCCTACTCCGCCGCCTGCATCAGGCCTTCGACCAACTGGGCGCACTCACCCATGGTGGCCGATGCCCGCGCAATCGGGTTCGTCATATAAAAATCGGTGACAGCTGAAGTCAGCGTCACATTCTTTGGTCTTCCCGGCACTTTTGCCAGCTTCTTGATTGCCGCGAAGTCACCGGCCTCAACGACATCGAGCCGTGCCATATGCGGAAACTCTTCATAGAGTTTGGCCCGGAGCTGCGCGAGTGAATCGAAGGGCAAAGTCTGGCCGACCCGCGCGGACAACGCCCGGATAATCGCCCAGTCTTCCTTGGCTTCGCCCGGCGCGAATACAGCGCGTGCTGTTTGTTGTACGCGGCCTTCTGTGTTGACGTAAGTTGCTGATTTTTCGGTGTAAGTCGCTGCGGGTAGGATGACATCCGCCCGATGTGCACCTGCATCGCCATGGCTGCCGATGTAAACCACAAAGGCTTTGCCCATGGCGCTCATGTCGTACTCGTCTGCACCGAGCAGGAAGAGGACATCGAGGTCACCCTTTTCAGCAAGACCGATCTGATCTGCGGAGCAGACACCGCCATTGTGCGGCACAAAGCCGATATCGAGACCGCCCACGCGCCCCGCTGCATTGTGCAGCACGGCGTAGCCATTCCAGTCTTTGGTCAAGGCGCCCGCACTGTCTGCGATTTGCGCAGCCATGGCCATGACATCGCGACCGGGTGCTTTGCCCTGTCCCGCATGACCAAGCGCGGATTCACCAACGATGATGAGTGGCTTTTTCGCCTTCTTCAGCACTTTGGAGAATTTGTGGCTGCCGTCAGCAACACTCTTCAGCGCCGAGACATCAGTGCCGATATGCTCATAATCATATTTGAGGTCCGCAGCGTCGCCGATAACCGCAATCGGCAGACCGGTCGCCCGCCAGTTTTTGCGGATACGGGCGTTCAATACAGCCGCTTCGGTGCGCGGATTTGTGCCGATCAAAAGGATCGCATCTGCTTCATCGATGCCGGCAATGCCCGGATTGAAGATGTAAGCGCCACGCCTCACACCGGGGTCGATACCCGACATTGGCGGACGGCAATCGGTCATGCCGGAGCCGACGGAATCGAGTAGCATCTTGAGGGCGTACATTTCCTCGACGCCTGCCAGGTCGCCTGCGATCGCGCCGACTTTCTTTCCCGCCTTCTTCATCGCCTTGGCGACAGCATCCAGCGCTTCGTCCCAGCTTGCCGGGGTCAGCTTCTTGTTCTTGCGCACATAGGGTTTATCGAGGCGCTGAGACTTGAGACCATCCCAAATGAAGCGGGTCTTGTCGGAAATCCATTCCTCGTTGATGCCTTCGTGGATGCGCGGCAGAATGCGCATCACTTCGCGTCCGCGTGCATCGACACGGATGTTGGAGCCAAGCGCATCCATCACGTCGATGGATTCCGTCTTGGTCAGCTCCCACGGGCGGGCATTGAAGGCATAGGGTTTCGAGGTCAGCGCACCGACCGGGCAAAGGTCGATAACATTGCCTTGCAATTCGCTTGTGAGGGCACGCTCGAGATAAGGCGTGATCTCGGCATCTTCGCCACGGCCCACCAGACCGAGCTCGGAAATCCCGGCAACCTCGGTGGTGAATCTCACGCAACGCGTGCAGTGAATGCAGCGGTTCATGACCGTCTTGATCAGCGGGCCCATATATTTGTCTTCGACAGCGCGTTTGTTCTCATGGAACCGCGACTTGTCGACGCCATAGGCCATGGCCTGGTCCTGCAGATCGCACTCACCGCCCTGATCGCAGATCGGGCAATCAAGTGGATGGTTGACCAGCAGGAACTCCATTACGCCTTCGCGGGCCTTTTTGACCATTGGCGTGTTGGTGAACATTTCCGGTGCTTCGCCGTTTGGCCCGGGCCGCAGATCGCGCACTGACATGGCACAGCTCGCCTGCGGCTTCGGCGGTCCGCCCTTCACTTCGACAAGGCACATGCGGCAATTGCCGGCGACCGACAACCGCTCGTGATAGCAGAAACGGGGAATCTCGGCTCCCGCCGCTTCCGCTGCCTGCATCAGCGTGAAATGATCAGGAACTTCAATCAGTTCGCCGTCGACTTTAAGCTGCGCCATAATCTACCCGCACCTCTGGGTTTGCCAGAGCTTGATGTGTTCCAGATGCGACCATTCGAACGCATGGTCGGTATTGCCGTGTTCGTTGAGATGGTCGAGCCGCTCTTTTGCTTCCGCAAGAGAGGGAATGTGTCCGTCCTCAACCCACCACATGACAAAATGCTGAGAGCCAAGTGCTGCAAACCACTCATCCTTGCGGGCATAAACCCGCTTATGGATGGTTTTCCAGACAAAATCTTCCAAGTGTTCCGGCGTTTCCCAAACACTCATGTTGACGATCATCGTGCCGTCCTCGAACGGTCCGGACGAGCTTGGGTCTGCGGCATCCGCTTCGTCAAAACGCCAGACAAAACCCGGCATCCGCTCAGCCGCATTGTTCACCGTATCAAGCAAGGCAATGAATTTGAGTCCGGCCGGACTTGCCGGATCGACCTTCCATTGCGCGATGTTGAGTTGTGCCAGCTGCATCAGATCACTCCGCCGCCACCGAAGGCACTGCACCGTCCGGATCGGAGCGGTAGGTGTATTCGTCGATGCGCTTTTCCATCTCGGGACGGAAGTTACGGATCAGGCCCTGAATTGGCCATGCCGCCGCGTCGCCGAGGGCGCAGATAGTGTGGCCTTCGATCTGTTTGGTGACTTCAAACAGCATGTCGATTTCGCGCTTTTCGGCCCGGCCCTCAACCATGCGATCCATGACGCGCATCATCCAACCCGTGCCTTCACGGCATGGCGTGCACTGCCCGCAGCTTTCGTGTTTGTAGAACGCCGAGAGTCGCCAGATGGCTTTGACGATGTCAGTGGACTTGTCCATGACGATGACCGCGGCGGTGCCGAGTGACGAGCCGACTTCGCGCAATCCGTCAAAATCCATGATCGCGTCCGGCATCTTCGCGCCCGGCACACACGGTACCGACGAACCGCCGGGGATGACCGCCAACAGATTGTCCCATCCACCGCGAATGCCACCGCAGTGCTTTTCAATCATCTCGCGGAACGTGATGCCCATTTCTTCTTCGAAGGTCGCAGGCGTGTTCACATGTCCCGAGACACACATCAGCTTGGTGCCGGTGTTGTTTTCGCGGCCCAGGCCCGAGAACCAGCTTGCCCCGCGCCGCAAGATTTCCGGTACGACAGCGATGGATTCCACGTTGTTGACGGTGGTGGGGTTTCCATAGACACCCATACCAGCCGGGAACGGCGGCTTGAGGCGCGGCTGACCCTTTTTGCCTTCAAGCGATTCCATCAAAGCGGTTTCTTCGCCGCAGATATAGGCGCCAGCACCGTGATGGACGATGATATCCAGATCCCAGCCATGGACATTGTTCTTGCCGATCAGCTTGGCGTCATAGGCTTGCTGCACGGCCGCTTCGAGCCGTTGACGTTCGCGCATGAACTCGCCACGGACATAGATGAAGGCTAGATGCGCATCCATGCCCCGGCACGCCAACAGGCAGCCTTCGATGAGGTGATGCGGATCGTGGCGCAGAATTTCGCGGTCCTTACACGTGCCCGGCTCGGATTCATCCGCGTTCACAAGCAGATAGTGCGGGCGGCCATCTGAGACCTTGGGCATGAACGACCATTTGAGGCCGGTGGGGAACCCTGCCCCGCCACGACCGCGTAGGCCGGACGCCTTCACTTCTTCGGTGATCCAGTCACGGCCCTTGTCGATGAACCCTTTGGTGCCAGACCAGGAACCGCGCGATTTAGCGCCTTCCAGGCCCCAATCCTCGAAACCGTAGAGATTGGTGAATATGCGATCTTTATCCTGCAGCATCTCTCAATCTCCCTAGCGCGGATCCTTGCCGAAGACCTTGCGGTATTCTTCGGCGCCGCCCTTGGCGAGCGCTTTGGCCTGCTTCACCCATTCATCGCGGGTGATCCGGCCTTTGAAATTCAGGGCTTCATCGAGCTTGTCGATATCTGTCTTCTTGAAGGCGGCGACCTGTGCGAACTGGGTGACGCCGAAACCATTCAGTTTCTTCTCAAGCACCGGGCCAACACCTGAAATCAATTTCAGATCGTCCGCAGCGCCTTTTGGCGCCTCGAACAGCGCGCCGGATTTCACCGCTGCCTTTTTAGGCGCGGCCTTCTTCGCAGGCGCAGATTTTTTCGAAGCTGCCTTGGCTTTGGCTGCCGGTTTGGCTTTCGGCTTTGGCACGTCGGTCAAGGTCGTTGCACCAGTGATTGGTGCGGAATAGTGGCGACCATTCTGCGGTCCGGGGATGACAGTGTGCCCCTCTCCCGCTGCGAACAAGTCGATGATTTCCTCGAGACGCTCCGGCGTCAGGTCTTCATAAGTGTCCATGCCGATAGTGACCATCGGTGCATTGACGCAGGCCCCTGCGCACTCGACCTCTTCCCAGCTCAGCGTGCCGCTTTCATTGGTGTGATGCGCCTCGGCGTGAATCTTGCGCTGGCACACAGCGCGCAAATCTTCGGCGCCGCGCAACATGCAGGGCGTTGTGCCGCAAACCTGGACATGTGCCTTGGTGCCGACCGGTTGCAACTGGAACTGCGTATAGAAAGTCGCGACTTCGAGCACGCGGATATAGGCCATGCCCAGCATGTCGGCGATCTCTTCAATCGCGGCACGGCTGACCCAGCCCTCCTGCTCCTGCGCCCGCATCAAAAGCGGGATCACGGCGGATTGTTGCCGGCCCTTCGGATACAGACCGATCCGCTTCTTGGCCCAAGCCGTATTGTCCTTGTTGAACGCAAATGCGGCCGGTTGCACGGCTTCATCTGCAAGGCGACGCGTACTCATTAGCGATCAACCTCTCCGAACACGATATCGAGCGATCCAAGGATCGCGGAAACATCAGCCAGCATGTGGCCGCGGCACAAGAAGTCCATCGCGCTCAGATGCGCGAAGCCCGGTGCCTTGATTTTACAGCGATAGGGTTTGTTGGTGCCATCTGACACCAAATACACCCCGAATTCGCCCTTGGGCGCTTCCACCGCGGCGTAAACCTCGCCCTCAGGGACATGATAGCCTTCAGTGTAGAGCTTGAAGTGATGGATGAGCGCTTCCATCGACTGTTTCATCTCGCCGCGTTTCGGCGGCACGATTTTGTTGTCGATATTGGATACGGGCGTTTTGCCTTCCGGCGAATTCAGCAGGTCGATGCACTGGCGCATGAGCGAAACCGATTGGCGCATCTCCTCCATGCGGATGAGATAACGGTCGTAGCAGTCGCCGTTCTTGCCGATCGGGATATCAAACTCCAGCCGGTCATAGCACTCATAGGGTTGCGATTTACGCAAATCCCAGGCCGCGCCAGAGCCGCGTACCATGACGCCGGAGAATCCCCACTTCCATGCGTCTGCAAGATCGAGCACCGCAATATCGACATTCCGCTGTTTGAAAATGCGGTTGCCGGTCAAAAGCGTGTCGAGATCGTCAACCACTTTGAGGAACGGGTCGCAGAAGGCTTCGATGTCGTCGATGAGATCCTGCGGCAGATCCTGATGGACTCCGCCGGGGCGTACGAACGCGGCATGCATACGGCTGCCGGAGGCACGCTCATAGAACACCATCAACTTTTCGCGCTCCTCAAACCCCCAAAGCGGCGGCGTGAGTGCACCGACGTCGAGTGCTTGGGTGGTGATGTTCAGCAAGTGCGAAAGCAAACGGCCGATCTCGGAGTAAAGAACCCGGATCAGCTGCCCGCGCAACGGCACCTCGATCCCCATCAGTTTTTCGACCGCCAGGGCAAATGCATGCTCCTGGTTCATCGGCGCGACATAGTCGAGCCGGTCGAAATACGGCACGGCCTGCAAATAGGTCTTGTGCTCGATCAGCTTCTCGGTGCCGCGATGCAGCAGGCCGATATGCGGATCGACACGTTCCACGACTTCGCCATCAAGCTCAAGGACGAGGCGCAAAACACCATGCGCCGCAGGGTGTTGCGGGCCGAAGTTAATGTTGAAATTTCTGACGTCGACTTCACTCATTTTATCCGCCGAACACCCCTTTGATCATATCTAACGTCCAGTCCACCGCATCGATCCGGTAACGGCTGTTTTCACTCAGCATGAGGTTGTAGCCGACGGCTGCGACTGCCCCGACGCAAATGATGAAAACGATGCGGAACATCCAGATCATCAGGAATTGGCCTTCTCATCGCCTGGAAGCACATAGTCGGTGCCTTCCCATGGGCTCAAATAATCGAAGTTGCGGAATTCCTGCGCCAGTTTGACCGGCTCGTAGATCACGCGCTTGCGCTCTTCGTCGTAACGCACCTCGACAAACCCGGTCAGTGGGAAGTCCTTGCGTAGAGGATGCCCGTCGAACCCATAGTCTGTCAGAATGCGGCGCAGATCCGGGTGTCCGGAGAACAGGATGCCGTATAGGTCATACGCTTCGCGCTCATACCAGTCAGCACCGGGGAAAATCTCGGTCAGGCTGGGTACAAGAGTTTCGGTGTCAGTTGAAACCTTCACGCGAATACGCAGGTTCTGCGCCGGGCTCAACAGGTGATAGACGACCTCGAAACGCTCATCACGCCCGGGATAATCCACACCGCAGATGTCGGTGATATTGATGAACCGGCAGCGTGTGTCGTCATGGAGCACGCGCATCACCGCAACGATATCGTCGCGGCGCGCCGTCAGGGTCAGTTCACCGTAGGCAACCGAAATCCCTTCAATAGAGTCGCCGAGCTTGAGCGCGATATATTCACCCAGTTCGGTAAGCGTCTCGTCCATGACCTATCTTTCAATCGTGCCGGTCCGGCGGATTTTCTTTTGCAGCATCAGCACGCCATAGAGCAGTGCTTCGGCTGTCGGAGGGCATCCGGGTACGTAGATATCGACCGGAACAACCCGGTCGCATCCGCGCACCACCGAATAAGAGTAATGATAGTAGCCGCCGCCATTGGCGCACGAACCCATCGAGATAACATAGCGCGGTTCGGGCATCTGGTCGTAGACCTTGCGCAACGCCGGCGCCATCTTGTTGGTCAGCGTTCCTGCAACGATCATCACGTCAGACTGCCGTGGGGACGCGCGCGGTGCGAAACCGAGGCGCTCGCCGTCGTAGCGTGGCATCGACATCTGCATCATCTCAACGGCGCAACAGGCCAGACCGAATGTCATCCACATCAGGCTGCCGGTGCGGGCCCAGTTGATCAGTTCGTCTGTCGAGGTGACAAGAAAACCTTTGTCGGCCAACTCGTCATTCACATCGGTGAAAAACGGATCATTGGCGCCCATCGGCTTGCCGGTCTTGGGGTCGAGAACGCCTTTAGGCTGCGGTGCAACCAGTGTGTTCTGGTCGTTTAATCCCATTCCAGGGCCCCTTTCCGCCACTCGTAAACAAATCCGATCGTCAGGAGACCCAGAAAGATCATCATCGACCAGAAGCCGAACCAGCCGACATCCTGGAACGCAACCGCCCATGGGAACAGGAATGCGACTTCCAGATCAAAAATAATGAACAGAATCGCGACCAGATAGAAACGGACATCAAATTTCATGCGCGCGTCGTCAAATGCCTCAAACCCGCATTCATAGGCCGAAACCTTTTCCGGATCGGGGTTTTTAATGGCAATGATAAAGGGCGCGACCAGGAGTGCGAGACCGATAACCCCTGCCAAGCCAATAAAAATGACAACCGGCAGATAGTTGCTGAGCAGCTCGTTCATTGGGCAACCTTGAAGATGTAAGACGCCGGTTCAAGGCCGGCGGGCGATGCGTGCGAACCGGAATCTGTTCGAACACAACACCATTGTAGTTGGCTTGGGCTTAACCCACCAGTGGCGTGGTTTCAAGGGGAGAAGATCGCATAAGGATTGATCAGTTGATCAAATCACAGATTGCGCTTGATGCAATTTGAAGGAATGCCGGACGCAGACAAAAAAAGAGCTCCCGAAGGAGCTCTGAAGTTTGCCGATTTTTAGCCGCTCTATTGAACGTGCCAAACAATGCCGGCGGTGGCCTTGGCGGCACTCAGTCCACCACCCCAGGTGCCAGTGCCAAGGATTTCGCCGCGGACCCCCAACTGCTCAATGGCAATCGTTTCGGCGCCACCACCGACTGCATAGGAGCCGGCACCATTGGTGATGCCACCCCCCAACGCTCCGTAGACCAAGGTCTGGTTATCTATTTCGTACCCGACACGCCCGAGCATCAGCGCATCGAACTCCGTCTGCGAATCGAACGTCACGCCACCTTGCGCCTCGACACCGAATATAATGCCGTCTGTCAGCGCATAGTTGACGCCTGCCATGCCCCCAACGGTGCCGGCCGGCGACGGATCGAAGGCGCCGCCGCCATAGGCGCCGGCATAGAAACCTTCAAAAGGAGAAAGGCCGTACTGGCCATAGTCATAGGCGCTTTGCGCAAACGCGCCTGCGGAAGAGAATGAAATACAGGTTGCGGTCAACAACGCTTTGCATGGGAGTTTCATGTGGCCGCCTTACTCAAATACTGGTGATGCACACAGTAAGACTCTGGCGGGTGACGAATTCAATAAAAGCTTATCAATGTTGCTAACGAAGCGTTAACGGTCCGGATGTTGCAAGCCGGGACATAAAAAAGGCCCCGCCAAATGGCGAGGCCTAAATTTTTCAAACCGGCGCTGTTTAGAAATGCCAGAGCGCAGAAGCCGAAATCTCGGCTGAATCGTAGGCGTTGTTGCTCCAAGGATAATACACGCCTTCAATATCGAAGGTCATATTGTCCACGGCAACAAACTCCACACCGGCACCAAGGCCGATATATCTCGCGCCGCCCGAATATGCTTTGGCGGCCACGGCGCCATAGATAAGGGCTTCAGGTGCAGCGAGATAACCAGCGCGGAACTCACCTTTGGCGGACCACATCCAGCCATTTGTGAAGTCATTGACTCCGCTCAACTGTCCCTCGACACCGAACAATGCGGCACCTGAGGTCATGTTCACACCGGCAATGCCGTCGATTGATGCGTAGTTTGACGGCGCGGGGCCTGTCATGAACGCGCCACCCGTGATGCCGAGACCGGCGTAGAACCCGTCCCAATCGAAAGTGGCGGCTGAATAAGTGGAGTAATCTGCTGCCAGGGCACCCGTGGACAGCATTGCGCCGGCGGCGATACCGGCAATGATCGAACGAAGCTTCATGGTAGATTCTCCCGCAAGCAATTTAGCGAGAGTGTGGCAGACACATATTCAGCTTTCAATTCGAAAGCAGACAATCAATGCTTTTGCAGTATTGAAATGCGCAATCAGTTCGCCCTTGTGGAAAAATTATCACACAAATTGAGCAGTAATTGCGAAAAATCAAATAAATAGAGGGCCCGCCTAATTGAGCGGGCCCTGAATTCTGAATCAGATCAGAAGTGATAGTTCAAACCAAAGGTGATCTGATTTGTGTCGGTCGATGCTGCGGTGTTGGCAAAGCCATGCAGGTACTGACCACGGACACTGATCGCATCAGTTACAGCATACTCAAGGCCACCACCGGCGAGAATATGCCGATCACCTGCTGTGAAATCGACACCATAACCAGCGGCACCGTAAGCAACCATCTCGTCGGTGATGACGAGGCCGCCACGACCAAGGATCTGGCCGTATGCCCGGCTGTTGTTGCCATCGGTCAGACCGGAAATGGCGACTTCACCACCCAGCAGGTAGAAATCGAACTGGGCGTTCACACCGGCCAGAACACCGCCGCCGCCTTCCCAGGCTCCGGCATAGTCCTGGGCACTACCGAAAGCACCAATGTAAAACCGGCTCCAATCGAACTGATCGTCATCATAGTTCATCGCAGGTTCCGGCGCTGTCGTCACAACACCTTTGTTGACGAGATCGGCGGCCTGTGCCCCGCCGGCCAGGGCCATCAAAACCAGGCCGGATGCCGCAATTGCTGCGGTATGTTTGATTGAGAACATGGAACAACTCCTTACATGTGTCTTTTGCAAACGCCCCTCATGACGGAACGTTCCCTACCTGCTCCCCCTTCCACCAGCGCGTGCGAAAGCACACCCCGGTCCATGAACGGATTGGGGGCGAAACTGATCGCGCGATGCGGAGGAAGTTTGACCGACAGATGGCAGGAAAAAGGCAAGTTATTAATGTGACTTAATTGCCACGTGGCCTATTCCAGGAGTGCCCGATCAATCACGAGGCCGCCGTCGGTAATTGTATCGCTGGGATGCACGATCACCTGATCACCTGCGGCAAGGCCTTCCTCCACCACGGCAAATCCTGCGTCACGGGCACCAAGCTGCAAAATGTTCAGTTTTGCGACCTCACCATCGATTGTGTAAGCGGCCCAATCGTCGTCCTGGCGGAATAGTGCGGATGTTGGCACCAACAGGGAATCTTCATATCGACCAGTCTCGATCTGTACGAATACGCGGTAGAGATGACCAAGGGTCTGCCATAGTTCCGGGTCGCTTGTGATATCGAGATGCACGCGTACGCGTTGCTCCTCGATGCCGAGTGCAGAGACCTTGGTAAATCCGATAGGTTCGATACGCCGGACCACTGCCTCCAGTGGCGTCTCCTGCCCCCACCCAGTAATCGTTGCCGGGGCACCGGTGACGACCTTGACGGCGTCAGTGGAGACCAGATCGACCTCGATATAAAGATTTCCGGGGTCGCCAATGGTCAGAAGGTGAGCGCCAATTGGCAACGAGCGGGCGCTTTCATTATCGATTTCGAGTACCTGTCCGGTGGCGGGCGCACGAATATCGTACCGGATTGTCCGCCGGTCGAGATTGTCCGGTTCAAGCAAGCGCACTTCGGCCTGTTCAAGTTGCCGAAGACGCAGTTCAAGAGTCGCCTCGGCGTTGTCCAGCAGGGTTTGCCGGTTCTCGAGTTCGAATTTCACACGCTCTGCAGCTTGATCCGTCACGATCCCCCGCTCTCTCAGCGTGCTGGTGCGCTCCACTTCGTTCTGCTGATACTCCAATGCCGTTGTTGCACCAGCGACTTCAGCCCTGGCGGAGGCCACAGCCGCCTCAGCGGCGCGTACTGCGGCTTCGGCCTCTGCCCGGGCGCGTTCATCGAGGAATCCGCTGAGTTGCGGCAGGATGGTCGCGACGACATCACCTTCGGAAATCAGGTCACCCACCGTAAAGGGAATGCGCTGCACATCGCCGCCAATTGGTGTCGATACCTTGTAGGTGTCGCGGATCTTGGCCACGCCCTCATCGTCGACCGTAACCACCAGCGTGCCCGTTGCAATGGATGCCGCATCCACACCGATCGGTTGCGGGCGGAAGGCCCAGTAGAGGCCACCTGCGACAAGGGCAATGACAATCAGGGTCAAAATGATGTTGCGCAACTTCATGTTATCAATCCCTTGTTTTGAGCACGGCGATCATGTCGAGGCCGGCAACGCGGCGCTGTACGATGGCCGCTGAGACCGCCGCTGCGACCAGTGTGACAATTGCCGCAGTTGCGTAACTCGCCGTGCTGATGATCAGTGGAAAGGTGAACAGGTCGCTTTGCACGCCGGCTGTCACGCCCAGTGCGGCGCCAAATCCGATGTAAAGGCCAAGAGGAATGGACAGAAGCGTGAGCAACGCGACTTCGGTCAGAAGGATGATCGAGACTTCCATCCGCGAGAATCCGAGCACGCGCAGGCTGGCCAGCTCACGCGCGCGCTCTGAGAGTTGTATGCGCGCGACATTGTAGACAACGCCGAAGACGATGATGACGGCAAGCACGACGAATATGGCGCGATTGATGCCCATATTCTGACCGATCGTCTCCCGGAACTTCGCCAGCGAGACCCGTGCCAATGTGATCGCGGCGATACCGGGCGTCGATTTTACCGCGTCGTAAAGCGCGTCCGTCTGATTGGTGTCGATGATCATAAAGGCGCCATCGGCATGATCGGGCTGACCCATGACACGATTGAGAGCTTCAATATCCATATTGGCGCCGAGGCCGATGAATTGCTGCACGATGTCGGTCACCGGCAATCGTAAGACTTTTTCGCTTCCATCAAGAAGTTCCGCATAAACCTTGTCGCCGACTTTGACATTAAGGATGCGCGCCATCGCACTCGACAAGGCCAGTCCGCTTTCCGGCAGCGCCAGCGGGTTCAAATCGTCATCGATGACCCGGCTCAAATCCGCATTGGCCGGTTTGCCGCTGATTGAACCAAGCCGGGATCGGGTGCCATTGACGAACCGCACCGGTACAATCCGGTAGCGCTCAACCTCCATCACACCTGGCAGCCGCCCGGCCGCCTCTATGCCGCTTGAGGTCACCGGACGTATGAACGAGATATTCGCGTGTTCGCGCTGCGCATGAAAATATTGCGCATCGATGATGTATTCGATGGAATCTTCAATGAAGAGCCCGCTCACCAGCAGGCCTGTGGAGAGTGAAATCCCGAGCAGTGTGAGAAAGGCCCTTACCGGCCTGCGCATGATGTTGCGTAACGCCATGGTCAAACCTTGCGGCAGGACGCGGGTTATGCCGATCCGGTCGAGAATGAACTGCTTGTAGACTGTAGGCGATGGCGGAGCCATAGCTACCGCAGGTGACAGCCGGACCGTCGACAGAACCGCCTGAATACTGCCGAGCGCCGCTGCTGCCATAGCGGATGCGCCCGAAATCGCAAACACATCGGGACGATCCTGAAACAGCAGGAAGGGAAATTTGTAGAACTCCGCATAAACGATCGCTAACCCACGTGCCGACCACGCACCGGCAACCCACCCTATGAGCGTGCCAACCGCAGCAATCAGCAGGGAAAGCTTGACATAGTGCCAGGCAATTGCGCCCGAGCCATAGCCGATGGCTTTGAGCAAACCGATCTGCTCGCGCTCAAGTGTGACGAGACGCGCCAGTGTCATGTTCACGAGAAATGCGGCAACAGCCAGAAAAATCGGTGGCAGCGTCTTGCTTGTGCCTTCAAGCTGGGTCAGTTCGGCGTCAAGAAAAGCATGAGATATCTGCTCGGCACGGCCATGGGCACCGCGTCCGCCATAGGGCTTGAGCAATTCGTCGAGTGCATCGATAACACCAGCCTCAGTCGCGTCTCGTGTCAGCTTGACTGTTACGGAGTTGAAAGCGCCATTGAGATCGAAAACCGCAGCGGCCGCGCTATAGCGCATCCAGATCACCCCGAACCTGCGATCATCGGGGATCACATCCCCTGCCCCGATGGAATAGATAAACTCCGGTGACAGGACGATGGCCGATATGGTCAGCGCGCGCCGTACTCCGCCCATTGTGGCATAGAAGGTGTCGCCGGGTTCAAATCCATGGGCGTCGGCAAAAGCTTTAGAAATAGCGACTTCCCCTGCCCGGCCAGGCTCGGGAAGCTGTCCGGCTTCGATAACCAGCCGATTGAGCTGCGACTGACCCTGATCGGGAATGGTCAGGATCAGCCCGCTGGCTGGTTCCGCAAACTGCTCGATATCGAGCACCGCTGTGCGTTGAATACGTATATCGGCGCGGGCGACACCGGGGATGGTGAGTATCCGTTCCAGCAGCGCATTAGGCGCACGTGTCGCTGTGGCGAACACATCGGCGAAGGCATAGCGGTCGTAGTAAGCGGCGCGGGTTTCGCTCAGGGCGCGATGGGTGCTGATGCCAACAAGAAGCGTCATCACCCCGGCAGCGGCCACCAAGGCAATCGCAAGCCCCTGGGCCCAGAGACGGACAAAATCGCGCAGCAATTTGCGATCGAGCGGGTTCACCAGGACACCTCGCTCGGTTTGACCCGTTTTTTGTTCACCTTCTCATCGACGATCCGCCCATCAGCCATGAATAGAACGCGATGCGCGATCCGCTGAATCTCGGCATTATGGGTGATGATAACCGTCGTTGTGCCGAACTCGTCATTGATCTGCGTGAGCGCCTCCAGAACGGTGATGCCCGTCTTGCTGTCGAGAGCACCGGTCGGCTCATCGCACAAAAGAACCTCCGGCCTTTTTGCAATGGCACGGGCAATCGCGACGCGCTGCTGCTCACCACCGGACATTTGCGCCGGGAAATGGTTCATCCGCGAACTCAGATTGACCCGCGCCAACGCATCTTCGGGTTTCATGGGATTGCGGGCGATCTCCGTCACAAGAGCAACATTTTCCAGCGCCGTGAGGCTCGGTACGAGATTATAGAACTGAAAGACAAACCCCACATTGTTGCGTCGGTAACGGGTCAAGCCGTTGTCGCTGAGCGCCGTCAATTCCTGATCGTGGAAAAACGCCTTGCCGGATGTCGCTTTGTCGAGCCCGCCCAGAATGTTCAAAAGCGTGGACTTGCCGGACCCGGAATGCCCGAGCAGCACAGTCACCTCACCCACCGGCAGTTCCAGGCTGGCGCCGCGAAGGGCATGGACTGCGGTTTCCCCGGTTCCATAAACCTTGGTCAACTTGTCAATTGTGAACGCGATATCAGCCATCTGCTTCCCGGGTCTTGCCGCAGCGATACAAGCATGCGCCCGCGCGGTTCCGCTTGATATGCGTCAAGCGAGCGGAACTGTCAGCAGCATGCGCTGATGCGTGCAGCATAGCACAATTGTGAAGTGTCTGTTTTTTGGAAAGGTGGCGGGAGTGACGGGACTCGAACCCGCGACCTCCGGCGTGACAGGCCGGCGCTCTAACCAACTGAGCTACACCCCCTGATGCGGACGTTGTCCGCTAAGGTCGCGCCGGTTTAGCGGCGGGATAGAATCAAGTCAAGCGCATTCACGCGTTGGGTGTCAGGGTTTTTGCATTTGGGATGAGGGCTGTGCGGAAGCGCTAGTCTAAAGCCATCTGAATTGACGCTGTGATCTAATCGGTGACTGGTGCAATGGTGATCAGATTTTGGTCTTCATTGACCCAGATCGCCACGGCATTGACGATTTGCTCCTGTGAAAAATCTTCAGGCGTTTCTGGTGCTTCTGCTGGCATAATTTCTTCGTTTGTCCAAATCCATGCAGCGCATGGTTTGCGGTCGCCGCAAGCATCTGCTCCAGCATCGCGCCACTGTTCCTGGTTGAGATCAGCCGGGCACAGAACGATTGCCGTGAAATTCCTGAAATCACCGGTTTGGCACAGTGATTCCTGAGTATCATCAGAGGCCAAAACAGATTGGGGCGCGGATGCTCCCGCCCACAAGTATATGACAGAAATAATAATTCGGAGCAATTTTCTCATCATAAAAACCAAGTTATACAGCGAATTTCGGTTTGAATATCAAGTCCGCGAACGTTGAAAATATATTAAAAAATAGTTAATGTCATCTCAGGGCGAATGTCACCAGAGTGCAGTAATTTCTATTTTCGGTGGCAGATCAAAAAATATATTAGTTTACGAAGGGGATAGATATGAAAACATTGACATTGAATCTGAAGCGTCGGGTTGCGTACGTCGCTGTAACTGCGCTCTTTGCCGTTGGTGCCGGCGTTAGTGGTACACAGGCTGCAATTATCGACCTCGGCTTTTTGCTTGATGAGTCCGGCAGCGTTGGCAGTACAAACTACACGACAGCCAAAACCGCACTGGCGAATGCGCTGGCGTCCATTCCAACCACTGGAGCAAATCAATATCGCGTAGGTGTGGTCTCCTTTTCGGGGAGTGCGACTACGCTGGTAACACCTACTATTGTGACCGGCGACAACCTGGGTACAATCCAGTCGGCGATCACAGGTGACTCTCATTCTGGCGGAACGACGAACATGACAGCCGGTATCAATCAGCTTGTCGCCGATTTCGATGCAGTCGGTCTTGGCAGTACGAGCTTGATGAACATCACCACGGATGGCCAGCCAAATAGTGATTCCAATGCCTCATCGGCAGCGTCTGATGCTTTGGCAGCGGGGTGGGACAGCATCAGTGCTGAAGCCATTGGTAGCGCGGACACAGCGTTCCTGCTCTCAATCGCAAGCCCTACGCCCTCTGTTCTGGTCAATCCTGGTGACGATATTCCAAATCCGCTGACGAATGGTTTTGTGATTACCGTGGCAAACTTTGATGCTTACGGTGATGCTATTGAAGCCAAGGTTCAGCGTATCGTCGATTCTGCCGTAGTTCCTGTACCAGCCGCGCTTCCGTTGTTGCTGGGCGGACTCGGCGTACTTGGTTTTCTTGGGCACCGGCGTAAGACCGCTGCTGCATAGCTGAATCATCTAGGTATTCTGCCAACACGGCATTTCAGCCGGCGCTTACGAGCGCCGGTTTTTTGTTTCTATCCATCAATGCGCTGTTTCGCTTCGGGCTTCAGAGGGGCGATTTTTTCGCTGAGAGGGCGAAAAAATCGGCTGGAATACCTATCTATGATATCATCGTTAAAAGTGATGGGAGGGACGGTTTTGAAACTCGATCAAATCGCGCTCGCAATTGTAGCGCTTTATGCCATCATGTGGATCGGACTTGTTGTGACAGGGCTGCTGGTCGCGGTGCCGTTTGGCGCGATTGGGCTCATTCCACTGGCCGTGGTGCTGGGGTTGATCATAACGGTCATCGTCCAGCGCGTGCGCAACAAGGAAGATGACTATTACGACAAGAATGTCGACAAGTAGGAGCACTGCTTCATGATTGTGTCCAACACAGAAACTGTACCAGGTCACGAAATCGCAGAAGTTCTTGGGGTTGCGCGCGGTAACACCATCCGGGCGCGGCATGTGGGCACCGATATTATTGCCGGTTTGCGCAATCTTGTTGGTGGCGAAGTCAGCGAATACACCAAGTTGCTGGCGGAAGCACGGGAACAGGCCTATGACCGGATGGTCGCCAATGCAAAATCCATGGGCGCGGACGCGATCGTCGGCATGCGGTTTTCAACTTCAATGGTCACCCAGGGCGCCGCGGAAATACTGGCCTACGGCACAGCGGTCCGGTTCGCCTGATGATGCGCGGGTTGCTGACAACCCTTCTCCTGACCGGGTTTGCACTTGGACTTGCCTGTGTGCCAGCACGCTCTGCCGAGCCGGTCTTGCCCTTGGCCGCGATTGGTAAGGTCAACTATGCCGGCTACTCGTCGCGTAGCACCTGCACGGGCGTTCTGGTTGCACCCGATCGCGTCATTACCGCCGCACACTGTGTGTTGGCCGCCGGGAATACTCTACGCGAGCCTGAAGAAGTCCATTTTGTCGCTGGTTACGACCGGGGATCCTATACCGAGCATGCACTTGGTCGGAAGATTCTCATGGCGCCGGGCTATTTGGAAACACGCTCCAAATTCGCGCGTTTCGAACGCGATTATGCGGTGATCATTTTGGAGCGTGCACTCAATATTCCACCGGTACCGCTTACCAACATAACCGATACAACGGTTCTCAACGTCATACACGCCGGGTATCGCCACAATCGCCCAGAAGCCCTGACTATCACGAAGCCCTGCCTGATGTTGCCACGGGACGTGATTCCCTGGGCCAGCAGTTGCCCCACCGCCGGTGGCAGCTCGGGCGGACCTGTGTTCTCCATCGACAAGGACGGCACAGGTGTCAGCCTGGCCGGCATCATGATCGCCACCATGGGCAAAGCGGCTTCACTGGCGGTGCCGGTAACAGCGTGGCAGGAATTGGTCGAAAGTGTCGAGGCGGAATCGATTTCGGATCCTGATGGCGGCTAGCATCCAGAATTAACGGGAGACTGATTTAGGGGCGACCGGCGGCTGTGCGAGATCCCCTAGCTCCTGAATGAGCGGCTGCAGATGGTCTGCATATGCGTGCCACGCCTTTGAACTGCCGGTGTACATCTCGTGCCGGACCTGTGCTGCGCTTGCAGTTTTCACCGCACGTCCGGTTTTGTGGAATGCGAGACACTGATCCTCCCAATCCAGCTCACAATAGCCGAGTAGTTTACGAGTCTCGTCTTCCTGATTTTCGGTCAGTCGCTCATAGTTGATGTCGTAAATTCGGTTAGGAAACCGCGCGTGCCAGAAGTCCATCAAGTCTGAATAGTGTTTGTAGTACCGGGCTGTGTCGGTCAGATCGCAGGAAAATGCGTTGCCTTTAGCCGGAAAACATCGCTTGAAAGCAGACCAGCACACTGCCACCGGGTCGCGTTGCAGATGAACAATTTTCGCGTCCGGCATGGCGGCGAGGATGAAACCGATCCAGCGGAAGTTGGCTGGCATCTTGTCGACGACGATAGGTTCACCAACTTCAAGCATTTCTAGCCTTGCATAGTAGTGCTCGGCAATGGCCTTGATGGAGTCCGGTGCAAACTCAACGCTTCCTCCAGCGCGCAAAATATCGGCTGCCGGTGACATGATTTCCCCGAGCTTGTCGAGCTCTCCTGCGCCGTATACCTTGGAGTGAGATGCCAATATCTGCTCAACGAGCGTCGTGCCGGATCTTGGCATGCCGACGACAAATATTGGCTGTTTGAAGCTGTGCGGTCTTCCTTCTGGATTGACGCCAAATGGGATGCTTCCGGCTTCAAAAAGCGATTTTAAACCGGCGAACAATCGCTGGTCCGCGGCATAGTCATAAGGTGCGCTGAGGCGTTGAAGCCGATTGCCTTCTGCATAATGGGCGAATGCCGCATCCACTTCCTTGAGATCCTCGCGCATCTTCCCCAGTGCAAAGTTCAGGTACATACGCTCGTTCGCGGGTTTGTTGGTATCGCCTGCCAAACGATCGGTCTGCGCGATGAGTGGATCGTCCGGCTTGCACTTTTTGATCAAACCCAGATTGTAAATGCATTCTGCGTAGTCTGGCCGGATGCCCAGCGCTTTGGTGTAGGCTGCAATCGCTTCATCGCGGCGGCCGAGCGCGTTGAGAGTCTGCCCCAGGTTTTTATAGGCTTGGTGGAAATCCGGTTTGATTTTTGTGGCCTCGCGGAAACAACCCAAAGCCGTTTCCAAATTACCCAAGCCGTTATGTGAGTTGCCCAGATTGTTAAGTATCCCGGCATCGTCAGGCTTGAGTGCCAGCGCTCTTTCCAGTTCCGGCAGTGCGCGGACATATTGCCGATTATCGTTGAGAGTAGACCCCAGATTGTTGTGCGCATCGGCATTATCGGGATCAAGTTCTATTGCCGCCGAATAGTATTTTTCAGCCGCGTCGAACGCGCCCAAATAGGATTCGAAGGCGCCTGCGAGATTAGCGGCTGCCGAGGATTTGGGATATTGTTCAACCAGAACACGTGCAGCCGTTCGCGCTTTTTCTGCTTCTCCGCGCTGAAAGAGGGTTATTGCACCTGTAATGAGTTCGGCAGAGGGTTCAGTGGAACTGTGTTCAGAGCCGGGTTGGATACGGCGTATCCCTTCTTGCGCCCGCATATTTTGCGGAAAGCGTTCAAGCACCTGGCGATAACACTGTGCAGCTTCTTCGAGATTCCCTTTTTTCTCGGCGGCCTTTGCAGCGCGCAAAACCTTGTCGACTGAAATACTCTTGCTGCCGGCTGCCATGGTTCACACCGTGTTTCGATTCGCCGCAGAGGATAACATGTGGCGTACGTACACAGATGCAGTACAGCGGATAGGTATTAGAAATCTGGCAGAAAATGGTGGGCGATGACAGGCTCGAACTGCCGACATCCTCGGTGTAAACGAGGCGCTCTACCAACTGAGCTAATCGCCCGTCCGTGTGGACGTGGCACCTGATATGGCTTTGACCGCTTAAGGTCAACTGCAATTATGTGCACAATGCAAAAGGCCCCGGGGGAGAAATCCCGCCGGGGCCATTTGTGTACTGAGCCGATGCTTAGTTCAGCGCGTCTTTAAGCGCTTTGCCCGGCTTGAATTTTGCCTGGTTGGACGCCGGAATATCGATTTCCGCGCCAGTTGCAGGGTTACGTCCCTTACTTGCCTTACGCCGTGAGACGGCAAACGTGCCAAAACCGACAAGGCGAACGTCGTCACCACTCTTCAATGTGGCTGTAATCGCGTCGAAAACTGCATCGACGGCGCTGGCGGCATCAGCTTTTGAAATACCGGCTTTGTCCGCAACCACTCCGGTTAGATCGTTCTTGTTCATTGCGTTTCCTCAAAAGTTAGCGTCCGACCCCCAGGGACCGAACTGAGACGATGCACATTTTTGCGATTCTGATAAAAAGGCAAGGAAATCCGGGCTTTTCAGCCCGTTTGACCTCTGATTTCTGTTAACGAGCGGTAAATCTGCACAAGATTGTCCCCAATAGGCGCTCATTTCTCACCCAGAACATTGGGAAATTACCGCTAAGATCCTATGCCGCCTTGGAGTCTGCTGCACGAAGCCTTCCCGGCAGAAGCAGCAAAAGTGGCAAAGCGATGAGATAGAGCAGTACATTTGTGAACCACACGGTGCCATCCCACTGCATCTGGGTTGCGGCGTAGAGCAGCGCAAATCCGATTGGGCCGATGATCGCGGACAAGCCGGTTAAACCTGTCAGTACCCCCTGCACTTCCCCTTGTGCATCTGCGCCTGCAGATTCGGATGCGATTGATTGCAGGGCCGGAACCGCAATGCCAGCAGTGGCGAAAAGCGGTGCCAGAAAGTAGGAGAAGAAACCGACACTAAGCACCGAGAGAATGGTTAGCCCCACAATCTCAATCGCCATGCCGAATAACACCACCATTCTCACCCCGAAGCGTTTGCTGAGTGGACCCGGCAGGATTGTCAGAGCCAGCATCTGACAGGCTCCGAACAGGCTGATGGCAATGCCCGCCATGGCCGGTGTCCAACCGAACCTGTTTTCATGGAAGATGACCAGCACGGCGCCATAGGCCTGATTGACGATGCGTGTGGCAAAAAAGATCACCAGCACCGGCCACAATCCTTTGAGCGTGAAGATATGCTTCAGGGGTGCAAATGGATTGAACATGCGGGGTTCGAGTTTTTGAGTACCTTCGCGTCGTGTTTCGGGCAGGAAAATGATGGCCAGTATTGCGGCGATTAAGGCAAAGCCCATTGCACCCAGAAACGGCAGACGCACCCAGTGGGTCCCCAGCAGTCCGCCTGTTACCGGGCCGAACAGGAAACCGAGCCCAAATGCAGCCTGCGCAAATCCGAAGTTCCGGGTGCGAGTTTCGTCGGAGGAAACGTCGCCGACATAGGCCATGCACACGGTGATGCTTGCAGCCATGATGCCCGACACAACGCGTGCGGCAAACAAGAGCCAAAGCCAAGGCGTTAGCGCCATGATCAGATAGTCGATGGCGGCGATGAGCAAGGACACGACCAGTACCGGCTTGCGGCCGAACTTGTCGCTGAGAACGCCCATGAGCGGTCCGAAGATGAACTGCATGGCGGCAAACACCGCTATGAAGACGCCGAGCATCAAGGCCACGTTCTCGACGACTGAAAATTCGCGCATCAGTGCCGGCATCACCGGCATCATCAGCCCAACGCCGCCGGAATCGAATGCGATGATGAGCAACACGATAAGAATCGACCGATTCATCTTCGGCTCTCCCCTCAATGGCCGAAAAAAAGAGGCGGTGCTTATGGCACCGCCTCTTGGGCATAGCTTTGCTGAAACGATCCGACTAGTGCGGAAGTGTGGAATCCGTTCCCTCTTCGATATCAGATTTGACGCCGCCACTCTCCGGCACTGCATCAAAATCCCATTCGATGGGTTCGAGGTCCTTGACCAGTGCGTGTTTGAGCACCTGGTCCATTCGAGAAACCGGCACGATTTCCAGGCCCTCTTTCACGCTATCCGGCAGGTCCGGCAGATCCTTGACGTTCTCTTCAGGGATCAGAACCTTCTTGATGCCCCCTCTGAGCGCAGCCAGAAGTTTCTCTTTTAACCCGCCAATCGGCAGCACACGGCCACGCAGGGTGATTTCGCCTGTCATGGCGACATCGTGATGTACTGGTACGCCGGTCATGACTGAGACAATCGCTGTCGCCATGGCAATGCCGGCAGACGGGCCGTCCTTCGGCGTCGCACCTTCAGGCACGTGGACGTGAATGTCACGCTTGTCGAACAAAGGCGGTTTGATGCCGAAATCGATGGCGCGCGAGCGCACATAGGCGTTTGCGGCTGTAATCGATTCCTTCATCACCTCTTTGAGGTTGCCGGTGACCGACATGCGGCCTTTGCCCGGTGTGATGACGCCTTCAACAGTTAGAAGTTCACCACCGACCGAAGTCCATGCCAGACCCGTCACAACGCCGACCTGCGGATCGTCATCGATCTCGCCATGGCGGAACGGCGGCGGCCCGAGATATTCTTCGAGCAGCTTGTCATTGATCGTGATCGACTTCTTCTTCGAGGTCATCAGATCCTTGACGGCCTTGCGCATCAGTTTGGAAATCTCGCGCTTGAGGTTCCGGACGCCGGCCTCGCGGGTGTAGCGCTGGATGAGGAATGTCAGCGACTCCTTGGGGAGCTTGAATTCTTTCTCCGTCAGCCCGTTTTCCTTGAGGCTTTCGGGGATCAGGTGCCGGACGGCGATTTCAGCCTTCTCTTCCTCGGTGTAGCCGCTGATGCGTATGATCTCCATACGATCCATCAAGGGGCCAGGGATGTTGAGCGTGTTCGATGTCGTCACGAACATCACGTCGCTGAGATCATAATCGACCTCGAGATAGTGATCAGCGAACGTGTTGTTCTGCTCTGGATCAAGCACCTCAAGCAGCGCCGATGACGGATCGCCACGGAAATCCATACCCATCTTGTCGATTTCATCGAGCAGGAAGAGCGGATTGGATTTACCGGCCTTTTTCATCGACTGGATCACCTTACCGGGCATCGAGCCGATATAGGTGCGCCGGTGACCACGGATTTCGGCTTCATCGCGCACGCCACCCAGCGACATGCGAATGAATTCACGCCCGGTCGCCTTGGCTATCGACTTGCCAAGCGAGGTTTTACCAACGCCCGGAGGGCCAACCAGGCAGAGAATAGGTCCCTTGAGCTTGCCGGTGCGGCTTTGCACAGCAAGATATTCAAGGATGCGTTCCTTGACCTTCTCAAGCCCATAATGATCGGTGTCGAGAACCTTCTCAGCGGCGACGATATCCTTCTTCACCCGGGATTTTTTGCCCCAGGGCAGATTAAGCAGCCAATCGAGATAGTTGCGCACCACGGTGGCTTCCGCCGACATGGGGCTCATCTGTTTGAGCTTTTTCATTTCGGCGTCGGCTTTTTGCCGCGCTTCCTTTGAAAGCTTTGTTTTCTCGATCTTCTCTTCGAGCTCGGTCAACTCGTTGGAGCCGTCCTCGCCGTCGCCCAGCTCACGCTGGATCGCTTTCATCTGCTCGTTGAGATAGTACTCTCGCTGCGTCTTCTCCATCTGGCGCTTGACGCGGCTGCGGATACGCTTTTCGACCTGCAGCACGCCGATTTCGCTTTCCATCAGGCCGAGGATTTTCTCAAGCCGTTCGGCAATCGAAACCGTGGCGAGAAGGTCTTCTTTCTCCTGAATTTTGATCACGAGATGCGAAGCGATTGTGTCGGCAAGTTTGGAGTGATCGTCGATCTGGTTGACCGCCGAGACCACCTCAGCCGAAATCTTCTTGTTCAGCTTCACATAGTTCTCGAACTCACTCAGCGCCGAACGCGCGAGTGCTTCGATCTCAACAGGCTCATTGGCCGGTTCAGGCAGGGTCGAAGCTTCTGCCTCGAAATAGTCATCGGTTTGCAAGTAGCGGTCGATCTTGGCGCGGTTCAGGCCTTCGACGAGGACTTTGACAGTGCCATCCGGCAGTTTGAGCAGCTGCAAAACAGAGGCAATGGTGCCAACTTCAAAAATCTCATCAGGCGCGGGATCGTCGTCCTGCGCGTTTTTCTGCGTCACGACAAGAATATGCTTGTCGTCGCGCATAACTTCCTCGAGCGCCTTGACCGATTTCTCGCGCCCTACAAAAAGCGGCACGATCATTCCGGGAAAGACAACGATGTCGCGCAAAGGCAATACGGGATAAACCCGGTCCCTATCGAACTCTGCGCCGGCGATATTCGGGGTATCGGTCATAAATAGTCCTTTTCGTCGCCGCGATTGGGAGGCATGCGGCGCTGTTAGCCATCATCGTTGCGCTCACATTAAGCCGCCCCAATGATTCTGCTTTATAGATAGGGTGGCTTGGAAAGGTTACAAGTCAACCTCACAACAAGTGATTACGTTAACTGACTGCCGTTTGAACCCAATAAATGCTGCAGGTAACGCGCGTCAGATCGTGTCACCCCAATCGCGCTTGCGCGCTTGTTTAAAGGCCGGATCACGTTTGGTGATTTCAACGGCGCTCCGGTTGCCATCCGGTTGGCAGACCGGCAGCTCCACACCGTATTTCTTCAATGTTTTCGGCGCGATAACGCGGGCACGCGGTGCCGTTAAATTGATGTCCGGGCGTGCGATGGCCAGATAGCTGAACTTTTCATCTTCATAGCCCATATCCGCCCGTTTAAGCTGCCGGTGGCGGCGGGTGCGTGGTAAACGCTCCGTAAAGTGACACCAATCGTTCCCAACCAGCGGACAGAGCATCGCGTGCGGGCATGGGGCAACGATCACACCACCCGCTTCTATAAGCCAGTCACGTGCCTGCATCAGGCGGGCATACTCACGGGGACGACCGGGCTCGACCAGGAGCAATATGCCCTCAGTCTGCGCCCATGCGTGTTCGATGGCGCGTTGCATGGCGCTTTCACTGAGTTCAGTCAGTGCATACGCCATCATGACAAGATCGAATTTTTTGTCGTCGCCGGTCGTTGCGATGTCGGCATGCCCGATATCAGCAGTTGCCCCTGGGCCCTCATCCGCGTTTGCCAGCCTGCGTGCCAACGCAAGAAACGCGTCGTTGTGATCGCGGAGTGTGAAGTCCGTGTTCGGCCAGAGTGCTGATGCAGCCCAACTGGCAGTGCCCGGCCCTGCCCCAAGGTCCAGCGTAGTACGCGGTGCGAAATCCGGGGTGCGGTCGGAAACTTGCGCCAATGTGGCGGCGACAGCTGCATATGTCGCCGGCGCGCGTACCAAAGCATAGGCAAGGGCATCGAGATGCGATGTAATCACACCCGCTGAAGGTTGTGCGTCTCGATACTGCCTTGAAATCCGGTCAGCGCGATCCGCCAAATCCTTTTGCGGCTCGGCGTCCGCCAGTTGTTCCAGCGCGGATGTAAACGCAGTGAGTCCGTTGTGCATGTCAGCCTGCAAACGAAAACCGGGGCCACGTGAGCCCCGGTTTGAATTGATTGGTCATGCCGCGCGAAGATATTAGGCGCTGGCGCCGGTCGTCGGCTCTTCGGCCTGCCGTTCGGCGTAGATATAAAGCGGACGTGCATCCTTGCCTTCAACGACTTCGGCACTGATAACGACCTCTTCCACGCCCTCAAGGCTTGGCAGGTCGTACATGGTGTCGAGCAGAATGCCTTCCATGATCGAGCGCAGGCCACGTGCACCGGTCTTGCGTTCGATTGCCATCTTGGCGATAGCCAACAGCGCATCCTCGTGGAAAGTCAGTTCGACTTCTTCCATGTTGAACAGACGCTGATACTGACGCACGAGCGCGTTCTTGGGCTGGGTCAGGATCTGGATCAACGCATCCTCGTCGAGATCTTCGAGGGTTGCGATGACTGGCAGACGGCCGATGAATTCCGGGATCAGGCCGAACTTGACCAGATCTTCCGGTTCCACCTCAGCGAAGAGCTCACCAACGCGGCGATCTTCGGGGTCCTTGACCTCGGCGGAAAAGCCGATGGACTGACCTTCACCACGTGCGGCGATGATCTTCTCGAGGCCGGCAAATGCGCCGCCGACGATGAACAGGATATTCGTGGTGTCGACCTGCAGGAACTCCTGCTGTGGATGCTTGCGGCCACCCTGCGGCGGCACAGAGGCAACCGTGCCTTCCATGATCTTGAGCAAAGCCTGCTGCACACCCTCACCCGAAACGTCGCGGGTTATGGAGGGGTTGTCGGATTTGCGCGAAATCTTGTCGACTTCGTCGATATAAACGATGCCGCGCTGCGCCTTGTCGACATTGTAGTCGGCAGATTGCAGCAGCTTCAAAATGATGTTTTCGACGTCCTCACCCACATAACCGGCTTCGGTCAGTGTCGTGGCGTCGGCCATTGTGAACGGCACATCGATGATACGCGCCAGTGTTTGCGCGAGCAGCGTCTTACCAGTACCGGTCGGGCCGATCAGCAGAATGTTGGACTTCGAAAGTTCCACATCCTGGTTCTTGGCGGCGTGATGCAGGCGCTTGTAGTGGTTGTGCACCGCCACCGACAGAACGCGCTTGGCGCGGCCCTGCCCGATTACGTAATCATCGAGAACCTTGCAGATTTCCGCAGGTGTCGGCACGCCTTCAGACGATTTGATCGTAGAGGTTTTGTTTTCCTCGCGGATGATGTCCATGCACAGCTCGACACACTCATCGCAGATGAAGACGGTCGGGCCGGCAATCAGCTTGCGAACCTCGTGCTGGGACTTACCGCAGAACGAGCAGTAAAGGGTGTTTTTCGAGCTGTCGCCGTTTGTGGTGTCTTTGGACATATGTCACTCCCCGGAAGCCTCTTGCTCCCTTTGAACGCTATCCCTCAGGCTAGCGCCCACACATAAACAAACTGTAAGCCTTCATGAGCATAAAGCCCTGTTGGCATTGACGCAATTGTAACCGGTCCAACTTGCCGGATTGGCTGCAATTGCCGTTAACAGCTAAAATTTTAAAAAATCGGAGCGGTAGCGGGGTAAATCGTTGTCCGATCCACCCGCCACTGCGCCAATCTTATTCGCTTTCAGGTGCGGCACGCTTTTCGTGAATGACGTCAATAATGCCGAAATCCTTGGCTTCTTCGACGGACATGAAGTTGTCGCGTTCGAGCGCAGCTTCAACTGTGTCGTAGTCCTGACCGGTGTGTTTTTCGTAGATCTGGTTGAGCCGCCGCTTCAGTTTCTCTGTGTATTGGGCATGGATCATAATGTCTGTCGCCTGCCCCTGATAGCCGCCGGACGGCTGATGAACCATGATCGATGCGTTTGGCAGCGCGCCGCGCATGCCCTTTTCACCGGCGGTCAACAGCAGCGAGCCCATGGATGCCGCCTGCCCAACGCACAACGTTGCAACAGCAGGGCGGATAAACTGCATTGTGTCATACATCGCCAGCCCCGATGTCACCACGCCACCCGGCGAGTTGATGTACATCGAGATTTCCTTTTTCGGGTTTTCCGATTCAAGGAACAGGAGCTGTGCAACCACGAGAGAGGCGACGTTGTCTTCGACAGTCCCGTTGACGAAAATGATCCGCTCTTTGAGCAGGCGGGAATAAATGTCGTAAGAACGTTCGCCGCGGTTGGTCTGCTCAACCACCATCGGCACAAGCGTATTCATATAAATATCGTACGGGTCTTTCATGTGTCCTAGCCTCTGTGGGGAATACGAATCAGCGCGAGAATTTTGCCGATTGCAGACGATGCCGCCTTAACGGGCGGTAAAGGTACAGATAGGCGGGAATGTGGCAGCGGACAAGGGGGGCGAACGGATAGGATTTACAACTCCTCAAAGCGCCCCTCACTATTCCGGACCACCGTCAGTCAAATCGAATTCGTGCTCGGCGCATATTCGACAACAAGGTGTGACCTGCAAAAGGCATCGGAGGAAAAAGCATGACCGCCATTCAAGGAAGCCGCGACTGCGGGAACTCTCCCAAGAACAAATTCGTGCAGGATATGGCAATCGCTATTGAAACCAATGACATCCAACCGGGTTCAATGAGCGATGACATTGTCTGGCTTGGCATTGATGACGGACCTCTCACAGGCATGGCTGCAGTTGAAGCCGAATTGGCAGGCCGGGCCAAGCCTGAAGAACTGATAATTGATCATGCCATTTCTCACGGAAAGGCCGGTGTGGCCACTGGCGTCGCTACCGATGCAGATGGTCGCACCCGCCGGTTTTGCCATGTGTTGGAGTTCACGACAGCGAAAGCAAATTGCGTTGCTGTCATCAAAAGCTACTTCTAGTTGCGAACTCAGTCTCCGGACACGGGGCGTGCGGAGGTGACGTTACGGAAACGCTCTTGCGCTGGAGAAATGTCGGTCTATTCTCGGTCAAAACCAAAGAGCACCGATCTTGACGACCACCCTCTCCAAAATCTCCCGGAACCCGCGCGATCCGGGTTTCTTCCAGAACCCTTATGCGTTTTACGATGAGCTTCACGAAGCAGATCCGACCTTTTTCTGGGAGGACTATGGTCATTGGTGCTTTGGCGGTTGGGAAGACGTAAACGCGCTGTTCCGCGACAAGCGTTTCGGCCGTCAGATCCTGCACGTGGCGACACGCGAGGAACTTGGTTGGCCCGAGCCAAAGCCGCATACAAAGGACTTCGATGCGGCGGATGCGCATTCCCTGCTCTATCTGGAGCCGCCCGAGCACACCCGTTTGCGGACCTTGGTCAACCGGTCGTTTGTGTCGCGACAGGTTGAGCATTTGCGCCCGAAGATTGAGACGCTGGCACACGAACTCATCGACAAATTCGAAGACAGGAACGAAATCGACCTGATCGCTGAGTTTGCCGCACCCATTCCGGTGCTGATTATTGCCGAGATGCTGGGTGTGCCGACTGACATGGGCGACCAGTTACTCGACTGGTCGCACCGGATGGTGGCCATGTATATGTTTGGCCGTAACGAAGAGGTCGAGCGCGACGCCAATGCGGCGGCGCGGGATTTCTCGGCCTATCTGCGTGATCTGGCCGCCGAAAAACGCGCCAATCCCGGTGATGATCTGATTTCCTACATGATTACCACCGAGCACCGGGGTCAAAAGCTCACCGAGGCCGAGTTGATTTCCACCTCGATCCTGCTTTTGAACGCCGGGCATGAGGCAACTGTCCATCAGGTAGGCAACGGGATCAAAAGCATTTTGGAAAGCGGCTTGTCGCCCGGGCACCTTTTCGCAACGCCCGAGGAAACTGAAAAAACAGTCGAGGAATGCCTGCGCTTCGATGCGCCGTTGCATATGTTCACGCGCTACGCGCTGACCGACATGGAGCTTGACGGCGGTATCAGGCTTAAAAAAGGCGACGAGATCGGCCTGATGCTTGGCGCGGCCAATCGTGACCCGCGCCAGTTCAACAACCCCAATACCTTCGATCCGCATCGAACCGATCAGGGCAACGTGTCATTCGGCGCCGGGATACATTTCTGCATCGGTGCACCGCTCGCACGGATTGAGCTGCAGGAGTCCCTTAAAGTGCTGTTTGCGCGGCTACCGAATATCAGTCTCAGCGAGCCGCCGCGCTATGCGAATGTCTATCACTTTCACGGTCTGGAAAAACTGATGGCCAAACCTGCAGGTGCCAAATGACCGCAAGCGAAACCGGGAACATGACAGCCCACGACGCCGAAGAGGATATTCGCAACCGCGACATCAAGATCTACATCAATGGCGAGATCGTGCCGCGCGATGAGGCGAAGGTTTCCGTCTATGATTCAGGCTTCCTGCTCGGTGATGGCATGTGGGAAGGCATGCGCCTGTACAACGGCAAGTGGGCGTTCTTCGATGACCATATGGACCGTTTGTTCGATAGCTGCAAAGCCGTATCGCTCGATATCGGTCTGGACCGAGCAGGTATTGCTGATGCTTTGGCGCGAACCGCTGCCACAAACGGCATGACCACGGATGTGCATTGCCGTCTCATGGTCACGCGCGGCATCAAGTCCAAACCGTTTCAGCACCCCCGCCTCTCACAGTCCGGCCCGACTGTCGTTATCATAATGGAACATTCAAAACCGGCGGCAACGCTCCTGGATAAGGGCATCCGCCTTGCAACGGTTCCACAGGTGCGCGGACTGCCCATGTCGCAGGACCCTAAGTACAATTCTCATTCCAAACTCAATTGCGTCATCGCCTGCCTGCAGGCAGAACAGGCAGGTGCAGATGAAGCGCTGATGCTCGATCCGCATGGGTTTGTGAACACGACGAATTCATGCAATTTCTTCATTGTACGCCGCGGCGAAGTCTGGACCTCGACGGGCGACTACTGCATGAACGGCGTCACCCGCGCAAAGGTGATCGCCCTGTGCCGTGAAAACGGTATTCCGGTGTTTGAAAAGAACTTCTCGCTTTTCGAGACATATGGTGCTGACGAGGCGTTTTTGACCGGCTCGTTCGGTGCACAGACTCCTGTCGCGTCTATAGATGGCAAGGCAGTTGGCGATGGTGCCGCCGGACCTGTCACACAACGCATTCGCACGCTTTATCAGTCCCTCATCGAAAAGGAATGCGCCTGATGCGGATCGCCATGTGGTCCGGGCCGCGCAATCTATCGACAGCGATGATGTATGCCTTTGGCGCCCGTGATGATTGTGCGGTCTGGGATGAGCCGTTCTATGCGCCATTTCTCAAGGCGACCGGTAGAGACCACCCCATGCGCGATGAAATTCTCGCGCGGGAGGAAACTGACCCCGAAAAGGTCGCGCAACGCTGCGTCGGTCCGATTCCGGACGGGAAAACCGTATTTTATCAAAAACATATGCCGCATCATATGGTGCCGGGGTTGCCGCGGGACTGGGTGGCTGATGTCACCAATATATTCCTGATCCGGCACCCGGCGCGGGTTATCGCAAGCTACGCAAAGAAACGCGAGAACCCAACTATGGCTGACATCGGCTTTGCCATGCAGTCGGAGCTGTTTGAGGACATCGCATCGCGCACCGGTGCACCGCCGATAGTTATCGATTCTGGCGATATCCGGCAAAACCCGCGCAAGATGCTGGAAAAGCTTTGCATAGCGATCGGGTTGCCTTTCGATCCGTCAATGTTGCATTGGCCAGCTGGCGGGCACAAGGATGATGGTGCATGGGCCCCGCATTGGTATCCGGAAGTCTGGAAAAGCACCGGCTTTGCCCCTGCGGAGGGCGAACTTCCTGAGGTGCCGGTGAATTTGCGGTCTTTATGCGATGAAGCAATGCCGCACTATGTCCGCCTGACGGAACAAAGACTGACTTAGTTCTCAGTCGCAGCCGCAAGCAGAGCATCCGGGACAAGAGACGGTAGATCTTCTGCGATCAGTCCCGGTTTTCCGAACAGGTTTGCAGCTTCCCCGTGTATCCACACACCTGCCGCGGCGGCCTCTGGACCACTCATGCCTTGTGCAAGCAGGCCGCCGATAAGACCCGAAAGTACATCGCCAGAACCTGCCGTCGCCAGCGTTGCCGGCGCGTTGGTGTTGATGGCGACCCATCCGTCCGGTGCGGCGATGACCGTGTCGCTGCCCTTGAGTACGATTACAGCACCTGATTGCTCAGATGCGGCGCGGGCACGTTCAACTTTACCACCCTCCGCCAACCGAAAAATGCGTGAGAATTCACCCTCATGCGGCGTCATGACAACGGGTCGCGCAGGCTTCGCGCGGATGGCGGCAAATAACGCCGATTCATCTCCCTTGAATGAGCTGATCGCATCCGCATCGAGGACAGTTGCCGCGCCGGAATTCAGCACCGTCAGCACGTTCTGATGCGTTGCCAGGCCAATGCCCGCGGCGGGGCCGATAACAACGGCATTCTTGCGCGCGTCGCCCAAAAGAGTCTCAAGCGCAGCGGCGTCCGGGGCTTCCTGCAACATGATGGCGCTCATATGTGCCCCGTGGATGTTGAGTGCCTCAGCGCTACCTGCGATGGTGACCAGCCCTGCCCCGACTCTGAGTGCACCATAGGCGGCAAGCCGGGATGCGCCGGTTTGCAGAGGGGGACCGGAAACAACGACGCAGTGGCCTTTGGCATATTTGTGGTCGGCCGTACCTGGTGTGGGTAGCTGCCATAAGGCGGTTGTATTTTCGTAGGTTCGTGCCGCGATAGTATCGAGGACATGGTTAGGAATGCCGATATCGGCGAGCACCAGTTCGCCGCATAGCGCGCGAGCTGGCTGTAGAAGGTGCCCTGGCTTCTTGCGGAAAAAGGTGACCGTCACGTCAGCTTTGACTGCAGCGCCACGCGGCTGGCCGGTTGTGCCATCCAGGCCGCTTGGAACGTCGATACTCACAACCGGTGCATTGCTGGCGTTGATGGCTTCTACGATATCAGCCAATGGACCGCTGACATCGCGATCCAGACCGGCACCAAGAAGCGCATCTACAATAAGTTCGGCACCTTCGACCAAATGCGTCCCGGCGCCCTCAATCGGCCCGTCCCACCGCCCTGCGTTTTGCGCTGCGTCGCCTTTGAGTTTTTTTGCATCGCCAATAAGGCCAACACGAATTGACCAGCCCTGTTCACGCAGAAGCCGCGCCACCACAAAACCGTCGCCACCATTGTTGCCTGGTCCGCACAGGATCAGCGTTTTGCGAGGCGAAAAACACTCGATGATTGCATCCGCGACGACTTGTCCGGCGTTTTCCATGAGCGTTAAAGACGGCACGCCCGCTTTCACTGCGAGCGTATCTGACTTGCCCATCTGTTCCGGTGTCAAAACTGCGAACTGGTTGATGTCCATCTGCGTCTCCTCAACGGTGAGATTAGCACAAATCGTGGATACGCTTTGCCGCAAAACGCTGGAAAAAAAATAGGCCTCCCGAAGGAGGCCTGATTGAAGGTCATTAAACCAGCTTAGTGATCGTGTGCTTCGGGGATGTTGTCATCCGCCTCGTCGGCATCAATCATCTTTTGCAACTCTTCCTTGGTGACCTTTTTGTCTTTCTTGTCAGCCAGTTCAGAGACGAAATCGACGACTTTGTTTTCAAACACAGGCGCACGCAGTGCGGACACGGCCTGCGGGTTTTTACGATAGTAGTCGTAAACTTCCTGCTCCTGGCCGGGGAAGCGCTGTACTTCGGCGATCAGGGCCTGCTGCAGTTCCTGTTCGCTGACTTCGATCTCGTTCTTGTTGCCGATTTCAGCGACAACAAGGCCGAGGCGCACACGCCGGTCGGCGATCTTGCGATACTGTTCGCGTGCCTTCTCCTCGGTGGTGCCTTCGTCTTCAAATGACTTGCCGTGGTGCTCGATTTCGTGTGTCACGCGCTGCCAGATAGAATTGAATTCAGATTCAACCAGTTGTTCGGGCACTTCGATCTTGTGGCCTTCGTCCAGCGCGTCGAGAACCTGGCGCTTGACCCGCTGCTTACCGAGGCTGGCAAGTGCGTTTTCCATCTGGGTGCGGACAGCACCCTTCAGTGCGTCGAGGTTTTCCATGCCCATCATGGTCGCGAACTCGTCATTGAGCTCGGTGACCTTCGGGCCATCGACGTGCAGAATTTCAACGTCGAAGGTCGCCTTCTTACCGGCCAGTTCTTCGTTGCCATAGTCCTTCGGGAAGGTCACGGCAACTTCCTTCTTCTCGCCCTTCTTGGCGCCAATCAGCTGCTCTTCAAAGCCAGGAATGAAGTCGCCGGAACCGATGACAAGGTGCGCATGCTCGGAGCTGCCACCTTCAAATTCTTTGCCCTTGATCTTGCCAACGAAGCTGAGACCCAGCTTGTCGCCATCCGCAACCACGGCATCGTCGCCCTTGTCTTCATAAGGACGGTTGGAAAGGAATACACGCTTCAGTTCCTTGTCGACTTCTTCGTCGGCAACATCCACGACCGGATTTTCGATCTTGATTTTCTTGAGATCCATGATCTCGATGGCTGGCAGAACTTCATAGGTAACATCGAATTCGAGGTCAGCCTGACCATCGATGACCTTGTTAATGTCGGCCTGATCGTCCGACAGGTCGATCTGTGGCTGCGCTGCGGCGCGTTCGTCGCGCTCAGTCAGGCTTTCCTGCACCGTCGTGTTGATGGCGTCCTGCATGACTTCCGACATGGCGGAGCGGCCATAGACTTTCTTGAGATGCGAGACCGGTACCTTGCCAGGGCGAAAGCCCTTGATGTTGGCCTGACCTTTGATCTCCTCGAGCTTGGCATCCAGCCGCGAAGCCAGGTCGGTCGCGGGGATCGTGACACTGAGCTTGCGCTTCAAGCCTTCATTGAGGGTTTCTGTAACCTGCATGTCTTCGTGTTCCGTCGTTTCAATCTCGTTTGTGTCAGCCAGGACCTGCTGCGCCTCCGGTGTCAGAATGACCCCGATTTGTACACCCCACCCTGCAGCGACGAAAAGTGATGGTGCACTTCGTGCCGCCGAGAGCGAAGAGTGGTGCGGGTGGAGGGACTTGAACCCCCACGCCGTGCGGCACTAGAACCTAAATCTAGCGTGTCTACCAATTTCACCACACCCGCAAGAAATATGTCCCAGCCAGGTTGGCGCAGGGTCTATCCCAAGTTGCACGGGCAGTCAAAGGCAGAATAGCGCTGTGATGGCGGTTTGTGATGCAGCATTGAATGTCAGCGGTGATACATTTGCTTTGAACTTGGTATCCGGCACCGTTCCGATCAGTGTGACTAGCCGCCGACTGTGCGTGAACCTCTGTGCTGTGACCAATCTGCTGCGTGCCCGGCCCAGCAACTGTTTCATTTTGCGACAGTAATCACCCCGCCAGTCAACAGGCCCCATTACCGTTGACTTTGTGGATTAACCAAAATGCCCCGCAAACCGGGGGCTTTTGGGCCTAAATTCATTGACCTGCGAGCTGATTTCAGTTAATAATAGGTTTAAATTGCGGTTTATTCACAATTTATTTCGATTTTTTCGAAAGGGACGGTCATGAACATGAAATCAATCACCAAGGCTACGGCAGTCGCCGCCACAGCCTTGTTTATGGGGGTCTCGGGGTCAGCCCAGGCTGCCACAGTTACTTTGGAAGACGTTGTTGACCTGAACACCGTCAACGCAGCCGCCAGCACCACATTGGGGTCAAATGTCAACTTGGCCCTCTCCAACCTGGACGACAATAATATCGTTACTGGTTCATCTAGCGGAAACTGGCGTTCACCGTTTGACGGAAGCGGTGCTGGTGAAACAGCACACGTCAACGAGCCTCAGATCGACTTCTTTTCTGTTGGCCCATCTACTACGTCGCCAGGCGTGCTGGTGCTCAACTCGGCTGTGTCTGCCATCAAGTTTCTCATCGGTTCAGTAGACGACTACAACTCGATTGAGTTCTACTTGAACAATGTTCTGGTGGACACTGTCCTGGGTGCGGATATCATTCTCGAGGGCGCTGAAGAACAAGTGGGTGCGACGTGGATTACGATCTCCAACATTCTTGGGGGTTCGTTTGATCGCATTGACTTTGTCAGTGGACAGCAGAACGCGCTGGAATTCTCGAACTTCTCAGTCGTGCCTGTTCCGCCGGCCATCCTGCTTTTCGGTAGTGGTGTTCTCGGCCTTGGCTTCCTGGCACGCAACCGTAAGTCGAAGGCTTCGGTTTCCGCTTAAGGCAAACGCCGACAAAATCTAATCAGAGCCGCGCAGTGTACGCTGTGCGGCTCTTTTTTGTATCGAAGTAGCGGCGAATATGGTGATAGGTGAATGCGTGAGAGGCCATGTTCCCTTTATATGAAATCGGCTGATTGATCAGGGCCTTGCTGTAGACTGCCAACAACGACCCATCATAACTTGCACAAAAAATATGCGGAATGCACATATTTCACGCAAATCAACAGTGATGCGTGCCGATAGTCTGCGGGAGAAGATGCGTAACCTATTGTAATTATGTGTAAAAAAACTTCATCAGGGCTCTGGCATGCCCTGTGCATTGGGAGCATTAAACTCATAAATGAGTGATGGAGACGTCAAGTGAAGAAAATCGAAGCGATCGTAAAGCCGTTTAAACTGGACGAGGTCAAGGAAGCCCTGCAGGAAGTAGGATTGCAGGGTATCACGGTGACCGAGGCCAAAGGCTTTGGTCGTCAGAAAGGCCATACCGAGCTGTATCGGGGCGCCGAATATGTTGTCGACTTTCTGCCAAAGGTCAAAGTCGAGGTGGTTTGCCCCGACGATCTGGCAGAAAAGGCGATTGAAGCAATCCGCAATGCCGCCCAGACCGGGCGCATCGGTGATGGCAAGATCTTTGTCTACCCAATCGAACAAGCCATCCGCATCCGTACGGGCGAAAGCGGCGACGACGCGCTTTAAGCGCCAGGCGTTACCCCTGCCCCACACACAACCAACCGACTACGTAACCTGTTGAGGATCAAATAATGAGCTCTGCAAGCGATCTGCTTAAAAAGATCAAAGACGAAGACATCAAGTTCGTCGACCTGCGCTTCACCGACCCGCGCGGTAAGCTACAGCACGTGACGATGGACCAGTCCGCCATCGAAGAAGACACCTTTGAGGAAGGCGTCATGTTCGACGGCTCTTCCATTGCCGGCTGGAAGGCCATCAATGAATCCGACATGGTGCTGATGCCCGATCCTGCGTCGGCCTACACCGATCCGTTCTTCGGTCAGTCCACGCTGGCGGTCAATTGTGACATTCTCGATCCGATGACCTACCAGCCGTATAACCGCGACCCGCGCACAACGGCGAAAAAGGCTGAAGCCTATGTGTCTGAAAGCGGTATCGGCGACTCGGTTGTTTTCGGTCCGGAACCCGAATTCTTCCTGTTCGACGACGTGCGTTACGCTGCCGATCCATACAACACCGGCTTCAAGCTGGATCACTCCGAGTTCCCCACCAACTCCGATGCTGAATATGAAGCTGGCAACACCGGCCACCATGTCGGCACCAAGAAGGGCTACTTCCCCGTGCCGCCGCTCGACAGTGCGCAGGACATCCGCAGCGAAATGCTGTCTGTCATGGGTGAAATGGGCGTGATCATCGAAAAGCATCACCACGAAGTGGCGTCCGCTCAGCATGAGCTTGGCATCAAGTTCCAGCCGATCATCGCATCCGCCGATAGCGTACAGATTTACAAGTACGTCGTGCACCAGGTTGCCAATGCCTACGGCAAGACCGCGACGTTCATGCCGAAGCCGGTTTATGGCGATAACGGCACCGGCATGCATTGCCACCAGTCGATCTGGAAAGACGGCAAGCCGCTTTTTGCCGGTGACCTCTATGCCGGTCTGAGCCAGGAAGCTCTGTGGTACATTGGTGGTATCATCAAACACGCCAAGGCGATCAATGCCTTCACCAACCCGTCGACCAACTCCTACAAGCGTCTGGTTCCCGGGTTCGAAGCGCCGGTCCTTCTGGCCTACTCTGCCCGCAACCGTTCGGCATCCTGCCGTATTCCGTTCGGTCAGTCGCCGAAAGCCAAGCGCGTCGAAATCCGCTTCCCGGATCCGATGGCCAACCCCTACCTCGCCTTCACATCCATGCTTATGGCTGGTCTCGACGGCATCAAGAACAAGATCGATCCCGGCGAGCCGATGGACAAGGATCTATACGAACTGCCGCCCGAAGAGCTGCAGGACATCCCGACTGTGTCCGGTTCGCTGCGTGAAGCCATCGACTCGCTCAATGCCGACCGCGAATTCCTCAAGGCTGGCGGCGTAATGGATGACGATCAGATCGACGCTTACATCGAACTCAAGATGGAAGAAGTCATCCGGTTCGAGCACACCCCGCACCCAGTCGAGTTCGAGATGTATTACTCGGCCTAAGCGGCACGACCTATCGCAAAATTAAAGGGGCCTGGTTTCGGGCCCCTTTTTTGATTCCGTATACGCGGTGTCAGACGGCATCCTTAGCCGCCGGTTGTTTGCCGGTGTAATCTGGCGGCGGGCCGAAAACTTTAGTCAGCTCCGCCATTTCCATCGGTTCATCGAACTTTACGGCAAACCCGACATCGAGCGGGCGAACCACCGTACCAATCACCTTGCCTACGCCGACCCGCGTACCGTTTCTGGGTGTGACATCAGCAGAGAGTGCCAGGCCGCTTTGCGAAATGTTCATCACCAGGCAGGTTTCCGTTTTTCCACCGGGTAGTGTGATGACCGAGCGCGGGTCCTGCGGCACGAAACGCTTTTGTGCCCGTTTGTCCTTGGCTGATTGGAAGCGGTGTTTCTTGATCCAGTCGATTTTTAACGCAATGGCGCGTTGCTCATCTTCGTCAGCGAATATTTCGATGGCGAAGCCATCGTCAACAAGGTGGGATATCTTGCCGTCGATGATATCGAAATCATCGAGTTTGACGCTGACCAGCTCGCCCACCTGCCCTTTAACGGGCGCCGTGATGACCAGCTGTTGCGGTGAAATGCTTTGCAAACGGCACGCCAGCGTTTTGGGTCGCGCCGGGTCTGTGCCGGGGCGCCGCGCGAGAGAATACTCACCGCCGACCGGGCCGATAAAGCGAATGCTCTGCAGCCGCTTCTCCCGGGAAATGCCAAACATGTCGGAATAGAGGCTCACACTCATTCAAAAATGCCCTCACGCAATACTGCGGTGAGATTACGTAGCTGTTATGAAAAATGTGTTGCTGGAGCCGTGGTGTAATTCAGACCAGGTAGAAGGCCGCACTGAGCCAGACCAGAACCGCGGCCCGTATCCGGAAGAGATGGGCAAGCCGGTACGCAAAACTCTTAAACCCGGCCCGCGACCATCCCTTCCAAAACAGGGTGCCTGCGGTAACATCTTGAAAATACGCAATACTTCGATGCGTCACAGACGTCATACGGCAACTCCATACTCAAACCGTATGCGTAGATTTTTAGCAGCGGGCGCTTAAAAAAGTGCTGAAGAGTGGCAAACCAATCGTAAAGAATGCGATTTAGTTTCGGCCAAGGTGTCCGATTTTGAACCGTCCCTTTCCGGTCAGGTTAACAGCCGCTCACAAAAAAGCCCCGGCGTGATGCCGGGGCTTGCCGAATTCTGTGAGGGCGCGAATTCGATTTTAGAACTCAGCGGAAGTTAAACTCCAGGTGCAAGCCGCCGTGGCTGCCGCCCCATTTGTCGCGGTGGCCACCGCCCCACTTGTTGATCCGTTGGACGCGCTTCAGTCTGCTCACCTGCCCATCACAACGGTCGACCCACATTGTATGAACCCAGCGGCCGCGGGTGGCGCGTACAAAGACTTTGTCGCGGCGGTCCTGGCCAAAGTGGATGTCGGAAAATCCATTGCGGCGCAGTTCCCCGCGAATGCGGCGGTTGTCGAGGCAGGCCCGGCGCCATTTTTTATGTACATTGTGGAACTGCGGCCCACGTTCCCCGGCCTGTATCGAAAAGCCGATGCCGTTGCCGGAATTGAAACTGAAACCGAAATTGGTGCTGCCGGCCTGTGCAGGCATGGCGCTGATAGAAGCGGCGCTGATCACGATAGCGGCGATGGCGGCGCGAGTCGTTTTTGAGAGAGTGGTCATTCTGGTGCTCCTAAGCATTGGGGTTGTTGCAACGCCCTTCTCCAAGCGTGAGCCTATCATGCACCAGCCAGATTGAACCCATGTCGAACCACCTGTTCAGCTTAGGTTCATCTTGCTGAACAGGTTTTAGCATCCGAAGTGATGATCGGATCACAGATACATAAGTGTGCTTTTCTCTACCGGAACAATGGTTTGAAGGCGTCCGGTGCACCGGTCTATGAAGGCTGTGTATTTACCGTCGCCATAACGCACCATCAGGCTGACGCTATGGCTGCCGGTATTTTCACCCATCACCATCTGGAAAAAGCCCTGTTGGGCCAGGTTGGCGATCATTTCAGCTTCCGTCAGGCATATTTCAGAATCAACCCGGCGCAAATGGAGTTCTGGCACACCGCCGGCAATCGCGGGCGTATAGACCGGTTCCGGATTCAATCCCGCCTGAAGCGCTGCCGGTGTGGGGGCGACGGCCAGTCCCAATATAAAAGCGGCAATTGCGGTGCGTTTGAGATTGTGTGTCGCGAACATAGCGGCCTCACTTTGTGACCATTCTCACAGTGAGACGCGTGGGACCACGTACCGGTTCAATCCCATTTTAAAAGCGCTTTGTTGCGAATGGATTGGAGCACTGCAACCACCTTGTTAAAGGAGTATATGTTAGTCCTTATGTAGTGATTGATTCGCCTCGAATACCGGAGTTTTTATGCCTCAGAGCAACGATCTTTTTGCTGACGATTTCGAGCCGGTTCCGGCTCCGAAAACGCAAAAGGACAAATTGGCGCCAAAGGCCGAAGGGTCATATACAGCAGCCGATATTGAAGTGTTGGAGGGTCTGGAGCCCGTCCGCCGGCGGCCCGGCATGTATATCGGGGGCACCGACACAAACGCTCTGCACCATTTGTTTGCCGAGGTGATTGACAACTCCATGGATGAGGCAATTGCCGGTCATGCCTCTCGCATCGAGGTACATCTGGGTGAAGATGGCTATCTGACCGTCACTGACAACGGGCGCGGCATTCCGGTCGACCCTCATCCCAAATTTCCGAAAAAGTCGGCGCTTGAAGTCATCATGACCACCCTGCATGCTGGCGGCAAGTTCGATGGCAAAGCTTATGAGACCTCCGGTGGCCTGCACGGCGTCGGTGTTTCGGTCGTCAATGCGCTGACAGACGACCTAGTCGTCGAAGTTGCACTTGACCAGACCCTATACACGCAGCAGTTCAGCCGAGGTCAGCCAAAATCGACACTGGAAGTCAAAGGCAAGGTGCAGAACCGGCGGGGCACGACGATAAAGTTCCACCCCGACCCTGAAATTTTCGGTCCGAAGGCGGAATTCTCCCCTGCCCGCATCTTCAAGATGTCGCGCGCAAAGGCGTATCTGTTCGGCGGTGTGGAAATTCGCTGGTCGTGCGATGAAAGCCTTGCGACCGACGACATACCGGCACGCGAGACGTTTCATTATCCCGGCGGCCTCAAGGACTTTATGGAAGCCCGTATTGCGGGTGAGACGCGCATTGTCGACGACATATTCGCCGGGAGTGTCGGCAAACCGGGAAGCAACGGCGCGACCGAATGGGCCATTGCCTGGTATGTCGGCGACAGCTTTGTCTCATCCTACTGTAACACCGTGCCGACACAGGACGGTGGCACCCATGAAGCGGGTTTGCGTGTTGCATTGCTGCGCGGCCTTAAAAGCTATGCGGAACTGACCGGCAACAAGCGGGCCTCGATGCTGACCTCGGAAGATGTGCTGGGGCACTGCGGCGCGATGCTTTCTGTCTTCATCCGTGAGCCGGAATTTGTTGGTCAGACCAAGGACAAGTTGGCATCTGGCGAAGCGACACGCGTCGTCGACAATGCGGTACGCGATGCGTTCGATCACTGGCTGGCGGCTTCCCCCAATCAGGCAACCAAATTGCTGGAATGGGCCATCGAGCGGGCTGAAGAACGCGTCCGCCGCCGCAAGCAAAAAGAAATTGACCGCCAGAGCGCGACCCGTAAGCTCCGCCTGCCCGGCAAACTCGCCGATTGTACGCAAGGGGCGGCTCAGGGCGCCGAACTGTTCATTGTCGAAGGCGACAGTGCTGGCGGCAGCGCAAAACAGGCACGCAGCCGCGCGTCACAGGCGGTTCTACCGCTTCGGGGGAAGGTTCTGAACGTTGCCGGCGCCAGCCGCGACAAACTAGCGGCTAATCAGCAGATCGGTGACATTGTTCAGGCACTTGGATGCGGGACGCGCGAGCGCTATCGCGATGAGGACCTGCGATATGACAAGATCATCATCATGACAGACGCCGACGTCGATGGCGCCCATATCGCGTCACTGTTGATCACCTTCTTCCATCAGGAGATGCCGCAGCTCATCGACAATGGTCATCTCTATCTGGCCATGCCGCCGCTCTACCGCATCAGTCAGGGCCCGAAGACGCTTTATGCCCGCGACGACGAACATCGGGCCGAATTGCTGGAAACCGAGTTCACGGGCCGTGGAAAAGTCGATGTGACCCGCTTTAAGGGCTTAGGCGAAATGCCTTACGCTCACCTCAAAGAAACGACTATGGACCCCAAAAGCCGGTCCCTGCTTCAGGTGCGCATAATCGACGATCGCGATGCAACCAAATCTTCGATAGAAAGACTCATGGGCAATCGCCCAGAGGCACGGTTCGACTTCATTCAGGAGAATGCAGCTTTCGTGACCGACCTCGATATTTGACAACAATGGGGGCGTGACGCCCCATCCCGTTAATGTAACGGGAATTTGGCCGTTGACTTGGTGCATGTGATCGCTATGGTCCGCCCGGTTAGAGGCCACTCGCAACTGCGGACAACCGCAGTGATTTTTAACGCGGAATGAGTGGACAAATCATTTGAGCGATAATTTCTCCGGGCTTGGCCTGAGCGAAAAAGTAACCGAAGCGGTCACTGCCGCCGGATATACCACGCCGACCGAAATTCAGGCGCAGGCGATACCGCACGTCCTCGAAAAAAAGGATGTGATCGGCATTGCGCAGACCGGTACCGGCAAGACGGCATCCTTTGTGCTGCCCATGCTCACGCTGCTGGAAAAGGGCCGCGCGCGGGCACGCATGCCGCGCACCCTCATTCTTGAGCCGACACGCGAGTTGGCTGCGCAGGTCCACGAGAACTTTGAAAAATACGGCAAGAACCACAAGCTTACAGTCGCCTTGCTGATCGGTGGGGTATCGTTCGAAGAACAGAACAAGAAGCTCGATCGTGGCGCTGACGTGCTCATCGCAACGCCGGGGCGTATGCTCGATCATTTCGAGCGTGGCAAACTGTTGTTGACTGGCGTGGACATTCTTGTGATCGACGAGGCTGACCGTATGCTCGATATGGGATTCATTCCCGACATTGAGCGCATTTGCGGTCTTTTGCCGCCGCGCAGGCAGACATTGTTTTTCTCGGCCACCATGCCGCCGGAAATTCAGAAACTCACCAGCCGTTTCCTGCGGGATCCAGTCAAGGTTGAAGTGGCGCGGCAGAACTCCACTGCGGAGACTATCGATCAGAAGCTTCTCAAATGCGGCAGCAAACCGGCTGAGAAGCGGGCGGCACTTCGCGACACTATTCGGGGTGAGAGCGACCTGACCAACGCCATCATCTTCTGCAATCGGAAACGTGACGTGGCGACCCTTGCCCGCTCACTCGAACGGCACGGGTTCAACGCCGGAGCGTTGCATGGCGACATGGATCAAAAGAGCCGGATGGACACGCTCGATCGCTTTAAGGCAGGGACGCTTAAATTCCTGATTGCGTCCGATGTTGCCGCGCGCGGTTTGGATATTCCAGCGGTCAGTCATGTGTTCAACTTTGATGTGCCCACCCATGCTGAAGACTATGTTCACCGCATCGGCCGCACCGGTCGCGCAGGCCGCAGTGGCCACTCGATCACGCTGGTGACTTCGGCTGATAGCAAGCATATCGACGCTATTCTCAAGCTCATACAGCGCGACATAGAGTGGATTGAAACCGGAGATAAAAAGTCCGGAAAACCGGAAAAAACTGCAGATGCGACCGAATCCAAAAATGATTCGCGGCGCAAGCGTTCTCCGAAAAAAGGCAATCAGGAGGCCTCCGGCGACAAACAGGACCAACCGGCGGACAAACCCGCCAAAAATCGTCGAAAAAAGGCTGCCAAATCAGAGAAAAACGCGGATTCACCCTTTGGTGCTGATGGTCCAATTCCAGCCTTTCTGCTACGTTCCGTCGTCAAAGCTGACTAAAGGAAAGTCTTCCTTTCTCAATTTTACAAATTTGAAGAATTGGTTCTAAAGCCAGTCGGGAATGCCGGCGTTTTCCGCCGGTCGCTTGGACAAGGTAACCGAGAGAGAAATAGTGGCGGACGAAGAATTTCTGCGCGCCTGGCGTTATGGCGATACCGCAATCAAGATGCTCAAGAAGGGCGTCGTGCCGCCCTACCCGCAATTCTATGAGCTTCTTTATACCTATGCATCCGGTGTAAATCCGGCGCTTAATGCACGTATCAATGAGCGGTTTTCCAAAGGTGACGTTCCCGATACCGAGCTTGTCGATGTGCTTTGTGACGAGTTTTTGCGCCATAGCGGTGCCGAAGAGCGCCTGACCTCGGTCTCGGAAGAAATCGCTAATAGCGTTGAAGCCGTGCACGAAGCGATTGACAACGCGACGCTGAATGCCAGTCACTATTCCGGTCTGCTGCAGACCGCGACGGGTGACCTGGAACTTGAAATGAGCCGCGAAGAACTGAGCGCCCTCTCCGCGCGGTTGCTGTCCGAAACGCGCAAGATGCAAACCGCCAACAATGAGCTCGAGGAAAAACTCGACGCCTCCAGGGAAAATATTCTCACTCTGAAGAAAGAACTGGAAGAAGTGCGGCGCGAGTCGATGATTGACCCGCTCACAAAGATCTACAATCGAAAGCGTTTCGATACCGGGCTGACAGAGGCCGTTGAGGTCGCTGAGGAAAACGGAGAAGCCTTGACGCTTCTCCTTCTCGATATAGATCACTTCAAGAAATTCAACGACACTTATAGCCATCAGGTTGGTGATCAGGTGCTGCGCCTGGTCGCGATGACCATGAACAATTGTGTCCGCTCAGATGATCTGGCAGCCCGATATGGCGGCGAAGAGTTTGCAGTCATCATGCCGCAGACGGAAATGCGTCAGGCGTTGAAGGTGGCTGAAAATATGCGGCGGATGATTGAGGCCCGTGATCTTCTCAAACGTTCCACCAATGAGAAATTGGGCAATCTCACCGTGTCTATCGGCGCAGCATCTTATCGCGCAGGTGATTCAGAATCATCGCTCATCGAGCGGGCCGATAAGTGTCTCTATCAGGCCAAAAATCAGGGCCGGAACTGTGTGGTGGACGAAAGCCGTCTTTCCAAGGACGGGACCGAAGCCGCCTGATTTTGTGCGTTATGGCGATTAACCGCCAGCGCGTGCTTCCGAAAGGGCTTTCAGGTCGGCCGGTTTCAACTGCACGCTCTCACCACACCCGCATTCACCGGTCTGGTTCGGATTGACGAATGTGAACCCTGACGAGAGTTTGCTCTCTTCATAGTCCATCACCGTACCGAGCAGGAACAAAGACGCTTTCGGGTCGACATAAACATCGACATCATGTTCATGCACGTGGTCGTCACCATCTGGCGCCTCCGCGACATAATCCAGCGTATAGGCCATACCGGCGCACCCGGCGTTCTTGACGCCGACCCGGACACCGTTCACCGGATTATCCGCGTTTTCCATGATTTCCTTGATGCGGTCAGCCGCCGCTTCAGTCAGGCTGATCACCTTGAAGCTCATTCTCACCACCAATTCAGCGCAACCTGCGCTTCTTCACTCATACGGTCCGGTCCCCAGGGGGGATCGAACACCATGTTGACTTCAACTTCCTGCACACCCTCGACCATGCTGGCGGCATTTTCCACCCAGCCGGGCATTTCGCCTGCGACCGGACAGCCGGGCGCCGTCAGCGTCATGTCGACGCTCACCTTGCGGTTATCGTCGATCTCGACCTTGTAGATCAGGCCCAGTTCATAGATATCGACCGGGATTTCCGGGTCATAGACCGTCTTGAAGGCCCCGATCAGATCCTTGGTGATGCGTTCGATTTCTTCAGCCGGGAGCGTACTGTTTTCCGCTGTCGATACAACGGAACTGCGATCCGCAACCTCGCTTGACGTATCGGGCGTGGCTGCTTCGGCTTCGCGGGTCTCTGTGTCGTCGCTGGTCATGCGAAAAAACTCTTTGCTTTCTCGATACCCTCAATCAGGGCATCGACGTCGTCCTTACCATTATATAGGCCGAACGAGGCCCGACATGTAGAGGTTGCGCCAAATCTCTTTAAAAGCGGTTGCGCGCAATGGGTGCCCGCACGCACGGCAATGCCGTATCTATCGAGAATTGTTGACACATCATGGGCATGCGCACCGGCAATCTCAAATGAGAAAATGCCACCCTTTCCCGGCGCGTTTCCGATCAGGCGCAGGGAGTTGATTTTTTGCAATTCCGCTGCAGCGTAGGCGGCAATCTCGGCTTCGTGGGCCATGATCGCGGACCGGTCCAGGCTTGCGACATAATCCATCGCCGCGCCAAGCCCGATAGCCTGCACAATTGGCGGGGTGCCCGCTTCAAACCGGTGCGGCGGTTCATTGTAGGTCACCGCATCGAGGGCGACCTCTTCGATCATCTCGCCGCCGCCCTGATAGGGCATCATTTCCGCGAGCAAATCATAACGTCCATAAAGCACGCCGGTGCCTGAGGGGCCGTAGAGTTTGTGCCCGGTCAGGACATAAAAGTCGGCGCCAATATCCTGGACATCGACAATGTCATGCACCGCGCCCTGGCTGCCATCGATCAAGACAGGAATGTTGCGCGCATGGGCAATTTCAACCGCCTGTTTGATTGGCACAATTGTACCCAGCACATTCGACATGTGTGGCAGCGTGACCATTTTGGTTTTTGGCCCGAGCGCTGCTTCAAACGCGTCGAGATCGAACACACCATCATCGTCGACATCGACCCATTTCAGCACCGCGCCCTTTCGTTCGCGATGAAAATGCCAGGGTACTATGTTGGAATGGTGCTCCATGATCGTCAGGACGATCTCGTCACCCGCCTCGATCCGCGGCCCGGTGAAGCTCTGCGCCACAAGATTAATCGCCTCGGTGGCGCTTTTGGTGAAGATGATCTCTTCAGCACGCTTGGCGTTGAGAAATTTGCGCACACTTTCCCGCGCCGCTTCATAGGCATCAGTTGCCCGCATGGAGAGCGTGTGCAGCCCACGATGCACGTTGGCATATTCGTGGCTGTAGGCGTGCGCGATCCGATCGATCACGGCCTTTGGTTTTTGCGCCGACGCGCCATTGTCGAGATAGACCAGGCGGTGACCGTGGATCTTCTCATTCAGAATGGGAAAGTCGGCCCGGACCTTTTCAAGGTCAAAACTCATATGTCCGCCTCGGGGATAGCGCGCGCCAGCCAGCTATCAGACACACCCGAAAGTGCCTCGTGCAATTCCTCGTCCTCGATGAAATCGAAGAGTTCTTCAAGAAAGGCTCGCACCAGCATGGCTTCGGCATCCGCCCGGCTGATGCCGCGGCTCATGAGATAGAACAGGCTGTCATCATCAAGCGCACCACACGTCGCGCCGTGACCGCACACGACATCGTCAGCAAAAATCTCAAGTTCCGGCTTGGCAAGTATTTCAGCTTCCTCGGACAGCATAAGACCCTGCGCCATCATCTTGGCGTCGGTCTTTTGTGCGTTCGTAGAGACAACGATTTTGCCCTGAAACACCGCCCGCGACCGACCGCGTGCAACGGATTTGTAAGTTTCCGTCGAAGTCGTATTGGGAACGGCATGCGCGATATCGAGTGTGATATCAGCGTGTTGTCCGCCTTCCACCAGATTGAGGCCAGTGAAGTCGGCGTGTGCGCCCTCCCCGCTGAACTTTGCGAACAGCTGCGTACGCGACAGCGCGGAACCGGCATGGATCGTGAGCGTGCGCAGATTGGCATCCGCTGAAATATCATATTCTGCGTGGGCGAAATGCCGGGCCGTATTGCCGGACAGATCGACAGTGATATGCGTCGCTTTTGCGCCCTTGCCGAGCGCGATATAGGTCGCATGATTGCCAAGGTGATCGGCATCACTGCCAGAATAGGTCTCGACAATTGTTGCGCTGCCACCATCGGCAACAAAGATCTTGGCGCCGCCATTCACGTGCGCTGCATCGCCTTCGGTGCGCCGGTCGATGTGAATGATCGGGTCAACTTCGTTGGCGAGGTCGAGAGAAAGACTTTCACCCGTCAAGGCGCTGTTGAGCCGGACCATGATGTCATCACGGGTTGAGAGAACGGGTCCCTTGACCTTGCCGACGACGACACCGGCAGGTGCCGTGGTTGTGTCCTGCACCACGCCATTGACCATCAGAATGCGATAGGCGCCGGGAATGCGCAGAGCCGGTGCACTGGCCTCGTTGGCGGCAATGCCTGCGTCTGGGACCTCGCGCAAGAGCATTTTGAGGTCGGTATAGTGATAGCTCTCGATCTTGCGGGTCGGCAGGCCGCTGGTGCGGAAACGCGTCGCGGCATCGGCTGCGCCTGCAGCATCAAGCTGCGCCGCAAGAGTTTCCTCGCCCGGGCTGAGCTTCGGGGTCATTTGGGTAACATTGGACATGATCAGGCTGCGCTTTCTTCAAACGCGGCATAGCCGTTGGCTTCCAACTCGAGCGCAAGTTCCTTGCCGCCGGACTGGACGATCTTGCCGTTGGAGAACACGTGCACGACATCAGGCACAATGTGATTGAGCAACCGCTGATAGTGGGTGATGACGAGCATCGACCGCCCTTTGTCCCGCAGCGCGTTTACGCCCTCGGCTACTGTCTTGAGCGCATCGATATCAAGGCCGGAATCGGTCTCGTCAAGAATGCACATTTTCGGCTCCAACAGCGCCATCTGCAAAACTTCCGCCCGCTTCTTCTCGCCGCCTGAGAAACCGACATTGAGCGCGCGTTTGAGCATGTCGGCGTTCACCTTCAGCTTGCTCGACGCATCTTTTACGGCGCGCATGAAATCAGGCGTCGACAGCTCGTCCTGGCCGCGTGCCTTGCGTTGCGCGTTCAATGCCGTCTTGAGAAACGTCATGGTCGCGACGCCGGGAATTTCGATTGGATACTGAAACGCCAGGAACAGGCCGGCAGCGGCGCGCTCGTTCGGCTCCATTTCCAGGATGCTCTCGCCATTCAAAAGCACATCGCCGCTGGTGATCTCGTAGCCGTCACGGCCGGAAAGCGCATAGGAGAGCGTTGATTTACCGGAGCCGTTCGGCCCCATGATGGCGTGCACTTCGCCTGCGGGAACTGTCAGGTTTACACCCTTGAGGATTTCCTTGTCCTCATCCTCGATGCTGACGTGCAAATCGCGGATTTCAAGCATGGGCGTTGTCATTCTTCTTCTCCAATATCTTCGCCATCCCAGTAATCGATGGCGGTGTTTTTCCGTCCCACATAGAACAGCTCTGCGGCCTGCATACTGCCGCCTTCGGGAACGCCTGCGGCAAAGCCGAATTTGTTGCTGTCCGGGTATTCAAAAATGTCCGGATCATTCCGGGTCGAGATCGCCAGATATTTAATATCGGTCGATCCGGTATTGTTGATTTGATGCGCCGTCTCCGGCCCACCGGCCGGTGCCGCGATAATGTCGCCGGCTTTGATCGGCCAACTGTCCTTGCCGCGCCTGTAAAGGCCATTGCCTTCGAGGATGACAAACATCTCCTCATTGTTGCGATGATTGTGCAGCGGATAGGCGGACTTACCCGCCGGAACAGAAATGTACTGTGCGCCCAACGCTTTCGCCCCGATGGCACCTCCAAGGCGGGTGGCATAAGCTTCGAACTTGCTCCCCTTCATTCCGTGTTTGGCGGGAAGCTCGAACATGTTGGCGATTGGCTTATTGCTCATTCTTCGCCGTCCCAATAATCGAGGCTGTCTTTCTGGCGACCGATGAAGCGGATACCGCCTGAACTTGTTACCCGATCAAAGCGTGATGTGGCGGCGAATTTCCCCGAATCCGGGTATTCGACAATATCGGTATCCCCGAAATTGGCCGAGAAACTGAGATATTTCAGTTCGGTTTCACCGGTATTCCTGATCTGGTGCGCCGTTTCAGGGCCACCCGGCGGTGCGGCGATCACATCGCCGGTCTTTACCGGATAAGTGCCCGCGCCGACACGCAATTCGCCACTGCCTGCGACAATGAAAAACATCTCGGCCGTGACGTGATGGTTGTGCGCAGGAAAGGCTGCCTTGCCCGGCGCAACGACCGTCACGGACGCACCCATTGGCTTCGACCCGATGAGGTGACTCATGGAGCCGAACTGGCATGCGAACTTCTCGCCGTGGCTCCGGTTTGATAACGGAACATCCTCAATGTTGATGATGGGTGAAGTCTTCTCAGCCATCAGCCCACACTCCCCTCGAGTGAAATGTTGATCAGCTTTTGCGTTTCGACCATGAACTCCATCGGGAGGTGTTGCAGCACATCGCGCACGAACCCGTTGACGATAAGCGCTACTGCTTCTTCCTCGCTGAGGCCGCGCTGCAAGCAGTAGAACAGCTGATCATCTGAAATTTTGGAGGTGGTCGCCTCGTGCTCGAACTGCGCTGAACTGTTGCGGCTCTCTATATAAGGTACGGTATGCGCACCGCAGGTATCGCCGATCAACAGGCTGTCACACTGAGTGAAATTGCGCGCATTGGTTGCTTTGGCATGGGCGGATATCCGGCCACGATAGGTATTGTCGGAATGACCGGCGGCGATGCCCTTGGAGATCACGCGGCTGGACGTGTTCTTGCCCAGATGCATCATCTTGGTACCGCTGTCGATTTGTTGGTGCCCATTCGAAATCGCGATCGAATAAAACTCACCACGCGAATTGTCGCCGCGAAGGATGCATGAAGGGTACTTCCACGTAATCGCCGAACCCGTCTCAACCTGGGTCCATGAAATTTTGGAGTTTTTGCCCCGGCAATCGCCACGTTTGGTGACGAAGTTATAGACGCCGCCTTTGCCTTCCTTGTTTCCGGGATACCAGTTCTGGACCGTCGAGTACTTGATCTCCGCATCATCGAGCGCAATCAGCTCCACAACCGCTGCGTGCAGCTGGTTCTCGTCGCGCATTGGAGCCGTGCAGCCTTCAAGATAGCTCACATATGAGCCTTCGTCGGCGATGATCAGCGTCCGCTCGAACTGGCCAGTCTTTTTCTCGTTGATCCGGAAATAGGTGCTGAGCTCCATCGGGCAGCGCACGCCCTTGGGAATGTAAACGAATGACCCGTCGGTGAAGACGGCCGAGTTGAGCGTTGCATAGAAATTGTCGCTGACCGGTACAACCGAACCGAGATATTTGCGGACCAGTTCGGGATGCTCGCGCATCGCTTCTGAGATTGAACAGAAGATGATGCCATGCTTGGCCAGTTCTTCCCGGAAGGTGGTGACAACTGACACGGAGTCGAACACGGCATCGACTGCAATCTTTGCCCCTTCAACGCCAGCCAACACTTCCTGCTCACTGAGCGGGATACCCAGCTTCTCATATGTCGCCAAAAGCTCAGGATCGACTTCGTCGAGGCTCTTGGGTGCCGGGGCAGATTTCGGTGCCGCGTAATAATAAAGATCCTGGAAATCGATCTTGGGATAATGCACGCGCGCCCAGCTCGGCTCGACCATGGTTTGCCAGCGACGATAGGCATCCAGCCGCCACTCAAGCATCCAGTCCGGCTCGTTTTTCTTGGCAGAGATGAATGCTATCACCTCTTCGCTGAGACCCTTCGGCGCCTTGTCGGTTTCGATCAGGGTTTCGAAGCCATACTTGTACTTGTCGACATCAAGAGCCTGTACGCTCTCCACCGTCTCAAGGTCGATTTCTTCCTTGAGCGTCGGGATGGCTTCTCGTGCTGTCTTGGCGTCCAGTTGGGACATCGGTTTCTCCTGCTCGGCCGGTATTGCTGTTCCGGCTGCTTATCGTTTAGTTCAGGCGGCTTCGCCCTGTCTCTTTTTGTGCCGGTCTATAAGCGCTGCGAATGTCTGAAGGAAGACGTCTACATCCTCCTCGCGTGAAGACCAGCCGAAGCTGACACGCAGTGCGCACGCCATAAGATCGGGTGCGACGGACATGGCTTCAAGGACGTGGCTCTTACCCACTTTGCCCGAAGAACATGCCGACCCCGAGGAAACAGCGATCCCTTCCAGGTCCAGACCCATCATGGCAACGCTCGATTTATAGCCCGGAATCGCAAAATTCACAGTGTTACCGACCCGTTCCATGCCGCCGCCAAAAATGGCTACATCTTTGGATAATTTCTGCAGACCGTTTTCCAGCCGTGCCGACAGGTCCGCGACATGCGCCGTTTCATATGCCAGCGGAAAGCGCTCTGTCGCCGCGCCAAAGCCCGCGATTAATGCCACAGGTTCCGTGCCGCCACGCCGGCCCTGCTCCTGTCCGCCACCGGGGATCAGGCGAACCGTATCGCAATGCTCTTTCACCAGCAGCGCGCCGACGCCCGCCGGGCCACCGATCTTGTGCGCCGAAATCGCCATCATGTCCGTTGCTCGGGCCGCAAAATCCAGTGGCAGTTTTCCAAATGCCTGTACAGCGTCGACGAACAGAAAATGCGGCGTCGGGCCAACAAGCGCCTCGATTTCAGCAATAGGCTGTACGACACCCGTTTCGTTGTTGACCAGATGAATGGCAACGAGAGCACTGCGCCCGGTTTCCGCCAAAGTGCCAATGGCTGCGCGTAACCCGTCGGCATCAATCTGGCCGTCAGAGGTTAGTCCAATAATCCGGACCGGCTTGCCACTCGTTTCCGCGGCTTTAAGCGCCGCTGTGTGGTCTCCAGCCGATACGATAATCTCGTCCACGTTCAGCGTGGCGCTACCTGCGACGATGGCTTGTGTAATGGCCTCGGTTGCAGATCCCGTAAAAACGACCTGTTTAGCCTTGGCACCCGCCGCTTCGGCAACCTGTTCGCGCGCATCATCAACAAGCGCGCGCACCGCGCGTCCGGCCACGTGCACGGATGACGGATTCCCAATGAATTCAAGCGCACTAACGATCGCCGCCTGGGATTCAGGCAGCAATGGTGCCGACGCATTATGGTCGAGATAATGGGCTAATCTTGCGTTCATGGGTTCCTCCGGGGTTAAAGGCCCCGGCATCGCTCCTAAACAATCCTTGAAATCAAACGCCTACCTCAATTAAAAGGAGCGCTCGCACCAGTCGCCGCAAGGCGGCGGAACTAAATTCGAATAATTCTAAACTGGCTTTCTTTGTGCCAGTTGTAGGAGTCCCCGGTGCGTTCGTCAAGTCAGCCCGGCATGTTCGCCGGCAGTATGATAGATGTGTGTCCGGGGGCAGCAAACTGGGATCAAGATCACCATGCCAGAAGTGATTTTCAACGGACCTTCAGGGCGGCTCGAGGGACGCTATCAGCCGGGCAAAGAGCCTAACGCGCCGGTGGCCATCGTGCTGCATCCGCACCCCGAGTTCGGCGGCACAATGAACAACCAGGTGGTCTATCACCTGTTCTACATGTTCGCGGAACGCGGATTTGCCGTTTTGCGCTTTAATTCGCGCGGTGTGGGCCGGTCGCAGGGCCTGTTCGACCATGGTCTTGGAGAGCTTTCTGACGCTGCCGCCGCACTCGACTGGTTGCAGGCATTGAACCCTGAGAGCAAAGGGTGCTGGATCGCCGGATTCTCATTCGGTGCCTGGATCGGCATGCAGTTGCTCATGCGCCGTCCGGAAGTTGAGGGCTTCATTTCGGTCGCGCCGCAGGAAAATCTCTATGATTTCTCCTTCCTCGCCCCCTGCCCCTCCTCAGGTCTGATCATTCATGGTGAGGAAGACCGGGTGACCCCGCCATCTTCAGTACAGAAGCTGGTCGACAAGCTGCATCAGCAAAAAGGCATCACCATCGAGCAGCAGATCGTGCCTGGTGCGAACCATTTCTTCGAAAATCATGTCGAGGAACTGGTCGAACGGTGCGGCGAGTATCTCGACCGGCGCCGCGCAGATATTGCCGCAGGCGGTGGCCGGTAACTTTTCAATGTAGCGGCAAACAAGCCTTTACCTGAATCAGCGCATATTTGCCGCGCATTGAAAGACCAAATGACATGACCAAGTTCAAATCCGATTTTCTGCGCGTTCTCGATGAACGCGGCTTCATTCACCAGATTTCCGACCCCGAAGGCCTGGACAATAAGTGCCTGGAGGGACCGATCACGGCCTATATCGGTTTCGATGCGACCGCCAAATCGCTTCATGTCGGATCGCTTATCCAGATCATGATGCTGCATTGGTTGCAGGAAACCGGTCATCGGCCCATTGCCCTGATGGGTGGTGGTACAACCATGATCGGTGATCCGTCAGGCCGCGATGAGACACGCAAAATCCTGACGCACGAGGATATTGAAGAGAATATTGCGGGTATCAGAAAGAGTTTCGAACCCTTTCTCGATTTTGAGTCCGGCAAGTCCGTCATGGTCAATAATGCCGACTGGCTGTTGAAGCTCAACCTTGTCGATTTCCTGCGCACTGTTGGTCCGCATTTCTCCGTGAACCAGATGATCCAGCGGGATTCGGTGAAGCTGCGGCTCGAACGCGAGCAGCATCTTTCGTTCCTCGAGTTCAACTACATGGTCTTTCAGGCCTTCGATTTTCTTGAACTCAATCGCCGCTATGGCTGCACCATGCAGATGGGTGGTTCGGATCAGTGGGGCAACATTGTCTCCGGCGTTGATCTGGGCCGCCGCGTTGATGGGGCGGATTTGTTCGCGCTGACAACACCTCTGTTGACGACCGCATCTGGTGCGAAGATGGGGAAAACGGCAGCCGGTGCCGTATGGCTCGATGCCGATCTGGTGTCACCATACGATTACTGGCAGTTCTGGCGAAACTGTGAGGACGCGGATACGGAGCGTTTTCTCAAGCTCTTTACGACACTGCCGCTCGCAGAGGTTGCAAAAGTCGTCGCGGGCGATGTTAACGAGGCAAAGAAGGTGCTTGCCACTGAAGCCACGGCGTTGCTGCATGGCCGCGCCGCCGCAGAAGAAGCTGCGGAAACCGCACGCGCCACCTTTGAGGAAGGTGCAATTGATCTTAGTCTGCCGACGGTCGAGCTACCGTCTGCGAACCTCAAGGATGGGCTTGGGTTGCTTGCCGCGTATGTTGCGGCCGGATTGGCCAAGTCCAATGGTGAGGCTCGCCGGCACCTTCAGTCGGGCGCTCTTCGTGTCAACGATAAAGCGGTGAGTGATGAGCGTGGCACGCTGTCCGAAAGCGATCTGCTTCCTGAAGGCGTGATCAAGCTCTCCGTGGGCAAAAAGCGTCACGTGCTGATCAAGCCGGTCTAGATCTATTCCGTTCGCGGCTTTTCCCGTGAGCGGAACTCCATGATCGACCGGAAGGCGCCCGGTAGCAGGATCGATGCCGGATTTACGAGGAATTGCGGCTCGTCGAGATCACCGCGCACGGCAAACGTTACACCAACCAGCCCCTCACCATCGCGTCCACCAAGCAACGGTCCCAACAGTGGTAGTTTCTGGAATGCGGAATTGAGACCGAACAGGGGCACATAGGTGCCTGCAATGTCATATTCCCGCGCTTGCGTGTAGACAAACCCGCGCGCCGTGCCGCCGACTGTATCACCATCCAGAACCGCCTCTGTGATTTCGATCCGGTCAGGCCGACGGATAAAAGACGCTTCGGCAGCGTTGAAATTGATGCGGTTCTGCCGTTCCACCAGCGAGCGGGAATCGCGGTGATTGCCAAGGATTTCAGCGACCTTTTCTTCGTCGGCAATAGCAAAGTCCTTGATGGTGAATTGGCCGCGATCGGTCTTCTGCGCCACATTGTGCGTTAAGGTCAGGCCGCCCTGCCCGCCAAGAAGACGCGGATAAACATTCAAAAACCGCAACAGCGTTCCCGCATCGCTGAAGGCCACCGACATGGTGCGTCCGCCTTGCGTCGGGTTGGTGGCTATGGAAACGCCGTTGTTTTCAGCAAATTGCGCCTGCATGGAGACATGCCGCAGATCTTCGCCGACCAGACGCATATTCAGCCCCAGGCTGTATGCAACCACCTGGTAGAACCCAAGCGCCCGATTGAGTTGGACATCAAACTCCAGCGCCTGATCGAACTGCGTCGATTGCGGTCCGCCCGTCGAAATCTGATCGATGGCGAAGAACCGTTTGAGCATTGGTTTCAAATCCAATTGCTCGCCACGCAGGGCCACCGCGATCCCGTCGTCGCGCGGCTCCATGCTCAAGGATGCATCATCGCCCGGACTGAGTTTGAAAGTCGGGAACTCCGCACTCTGCAAACCTGACTCCGGATCCACGGTCATGCTGCCGCGTATGTCCACATCCCCGAATTGCAGCGTCAGATCCTCAATATTGATTGCGTCTTCGCCGGGGTCGACTAGCGCGGACAAGCCGCCGGGCACGCCCACGGATTTGGAGAGCCCCAAATCTGCGACATTTACCGATGCGTTCTCGATGTCCGCAGAAATCTGAATGGTGCCGTCGGCCAAGGGGCGTGCCGCAAATCGCACCGAACCACCCAGGAACGAGCGGGCATCGAAACCAAGTTCGGAGAGGTCGTCGATATTCACCTCGGCGCTGATGGTGACATCCGGCTCGTCTTCGATTTTGCCGGTCAGTCCCACCGACACCGGGATACCGGCTACAGCGGCATCGCCATTGATGCGATAGCCAGCGGGCGTAAGCGAGAAGTTCAGATCGCCATCGGCTATCGTATAGCCGTTAAGGGGTTCGCCACTACCAAACCCGGTCACCGTACCATTGGCCGCATAATCGAACGCCGGTACTTCATCGTTCTCAGTCATGACAATGGTGGCAACGATGGACCCGTCAAGTTGGCCCTGAAGCGCCTGGGGATCGATTGGGATGTCGGCATTTGAAAGTGCGCCGGGAGAACGCTCTTCAATCAATGCCATTAACGCCTGAATATCCCCATCGACGCTGCCGGAAATCTCAAAAACACTGGAGTCCATGGCCTCGGAATCGATGATGAACGCTGCGTTTTTGACGCCGACAGGGCCGGACGTGGTTTCAAGCGTCGCGCCATCCATATTGATCGTCGTCACATTGTCCGTGACGTTGAGCCGGACATTTCCGTTGACGGCAACCGGCTCCATGCCGTCAACCGGCACAAAGGACACGCCGGTGCCGGTCATGTTGATGGAGACGGCACCCGGCGGAATCGGTTGCCGATCATCCTTCATTGAGATCGTGCCGAGTGGGAATTTAAACGTCATGCTCGTGTCGACGACCTGACCCTCGGTCACATGCTCGACAAACCAGTCACGGCCTTCCGGTGAAATGAAATAGGGCCACAGCCGTTTCAAGTCGTCGGCAGTAATGCCGCTACCGCCCACTTCCATGTCGAAGCCAATGCCTGAGCGCAACATGTCTGCCCGGCCTTTGACCCTGAGCAGTGCATCCCCTTTCTTGGCAACCATCTGGTCAATGCCAACTGCGCCATAAAGAGGCGCTGACCAACCGGAAAACGCCATAATGTCAAATGCGTGTTCTGGTGCGTCCAAATCATTTGGATGAATGACGACACTTTCCATTTCGGTCGAAATTCTGATGACCGGACCATAGGTTTCATCCAGCCCCATTACAAAGGTGCCGGACATCACACTCGTGCTCTGTCCGACGCGCATTTGCGCGTTTTCCATATTAAACCGGGACGCCGCCGGGTCCCATTCAATGCGCATGTCTTCAGTCGTGATGGGAAACAGGTCTTCTTGCACCCTGAGGTTGGTGCCACTCAGATCAGCTTCGAAGATGCCGCCGCTAACCTCGCTGGTTTCTTCGTCAAATCTGACGTCGAAGGTAAGCCTGCCCGCACCACGCACCGCCATGACGCCATCGGGATCATCCATGAACGGGACAACGCTGGCGAAATCGAGGTTTCTGACATCCGCGTGGATCATCATCTCGCCTGTATCTGCCCGCTCACGGCGCATGGTCCCCTCAATGGTGCGACCGGCCAGATCGGCGCTGAACTTTGCCTGAATGGCATCACCGAGCGCCGTTGGCGCCATATTGAAATTGAGATTGGTCAACTGACGAAACAGTCCATAGACCGAATCATGCATATCCAACCGCCCCTCGCGAACACGCAGACGCGAGAAACGGCCCATACGGGCCTGTTTCTCGAACTGGCCGATGCTCTCTTCCATGGCGTTGAAATTGTAGATCAGCCAATCATTGTCGGAGCGGAAGGCCGGGCTGCCATCCGGCAGCGTTCCGCGTAGGTTCAGCCCCTCGGAAGAGATACGGACTGTCGGTTGGGGTGTTGCGCCTTCTAGAATGCGAACAGTTGGACTGCCGCCATTCTCATCGTCGACCAGCTCAAACCCTGCGAGCCGCGGTCCAATCAAATCCTGAATGACCTGAATATATGGCCGCACTAGCGTGACAGTTAGACCAGGCTGGCCGATGAGTGTGCGCAGGGGCGAAAAGCCCACATCCAGCGCATCCATCTCCACCTGCGCGTTGGAATTGCTATCAATCAGCTTCACCGGAGATATTTTGATCACCGGCCACAGGCCGTTTTCCAGCGCCAGCGCAGTGTCGCCCAGTTCTATCGAATAGTTGGGCGGCAGGGCGTCAGATGCCGCCGCAACGGCCTGATCCCGCAAAAAGGGGATCGGGATTGGCGTGATCAGCAGAATCGCCCACAACACCAGCACCAAAACGGACAAGCCACCACCGATCCACAACGCAACCCTGCCAATCCGGTGAAGAGGCAGGCTGCGGTTCATTGGTGGTGTAGTGGCGTTTTCGGCGGTCACGGGATTCTGGTTGGTTCTGGCGAGTGGATACCGGTATGGCTTACGACATCCGACAAGGCCCTATCTGATGCCCAAATTTGCGGGCCGGATTATGGCGTGAATTGAGATTGTGATTCTTCTCAAACTATCGGCGATAGAACGAAAAAAGAGGTTAATGAGATGTCAAAGCTGCGCATTGGTGACCCTGCACCCGACTTTAGTCTTGAGACAGATAGTGGTGCGACGTTTCAACTCTCAGCACAGCGTGGGCGCAAAGTTGTTCTTTTCTTTTATCCTCAGGACGATACCGAGGGCTGCACTGTCGAAAACCAGGAGTTCACGCATTTAGCGCCATCATTCGAAGATGCTGGGGCGATCCTGCTGGGAATTTCTCCCGATACTGTGGCCACGCATCAAAAATTCCGCGACAAATATGCGCTCGGTGTGTCCTTGGCTGCTGACCCCGACCACAAAGCGATCGATGCTTATGGTGTGTGGGGTGAAAAAACCAACTTCGGCAAGAAGTATATGGGGCTGATCCGCACGACATTCCTGATCGATGCGGACGGCTGTGTGGCGGAAATCTGGAAGGTTACCCGGATCAAGGGGCACGCCGCCTAGGTGCTGGAGCGGATTGGTGATTTAAGCTGAACTGCACGGCTTTTCCCGTTTATTAACCATAGTTTGCGAGGCTCATTCTCAGCAAGTGCGTGCTTGAGGGTGTGTGAAGTGAGCAACCAAAACCAGCGTAAACACTACGGTCTTGGGCAAAAGTCGAAAGTGAAATCCAAACCGTCCGGAACGATTCGGCCGGTTATGTTTTACGCCATGTTCGGTGCGTTGGCGGCGACGAACATTCTAACGCTTGTCGCGTTTTTGATGTCGCCCGACATTGCCCTGCTGGTCGATGGACAGAGCGAGCGGACCTACGCCGCTTATGAAGACCGGATTACGCGCCTCAGAATGGAGATCGACCGGCTTCATTCCCGCCAGTATGCCCAGGCAGGCAACCTCAACTTGCAACTGCAGGAATTGTCTCAACAGCAGCAGGTCCTGACCGAACAGCACGCCTATGTGAAAGCCCTCGCAGTGCGTGCCGAGGAACTCGGCATAGATACCGCTAGTTTGATCGCCGGCAATGACGACACCATCGTCACCGGTTCAATCAACCCTGATGTATCGCCCTATGACATGGAAGCGGTTACCAGGAACGTGTACCGCATGATGACCGAAAGCCGCATGGCGTTGGCCGCGCTTTCGGAAGCAGCCAACAGCTCCACGGATTTGATCGTTGAGAATCTTGGAGCGATTGGCATTACGCCTGAATTGCCCGAAATGGACGGCAACGCTGTAGGTGGGCCCTACCTGCCCGTCACATCAGAAATCGAACCTAGCAGCCTTGTAAACGACGCCAATGCAGTGTTGGCGGCCTTCGAGCGGTTTCGCGCTGCGCGGCTTGCGGCTGACAATGCGCCTATCCAACAGCCGGTGACGGGCGAGAAAGTGCGGATCAGTTCCAATTTCGGCAATCGGCGCGATCCTTTTCTGAAACGGTTGGCATTCCATGCTGGTATGGATTTCCCTGCCCCGCGCGGCACGACGGTGGTCAGCGCCGGTGCCGGTAAAGTGGCTTTCTCAGGCCGCCGTTCGGGATATGGCAATGTCGTTGAAATTGAACATGCAGACGGGTTTTTGACCCGCTATGCACATCTGTCAAAACGGCTGGTTGTTGAAGGCGATGTGATCGAGGTCGGGTCGGTGATTGGTGAGGTTGGTTCAACGGGCCGGAGCACTGGACCACATTTGCACTTCGAGGTGCGCAAGAACAACACGCCATTGAACCCCTCCGGCTTTCTCAAAGCCGGCAAGCAACTCTCGCGTCTTTACTAAATCTGGATCAGTCGTCCTTGCTGCCGACGCGCTGCGCGAGGGCCGCTTCCATGAACTCATCCAGTGCACCGTCCAGCACATCTGTGGGGGATGTGCTTTCAATCTCGGTGCGCAAATCTTTCACGAGCTGATAAGGCTGCAGCACATAGGAGCGGATCTGGTGTCCCCAGCCGATGTCAGTCTTGGACGTTTCTTCCTGCATGGCTTCAGCTTCACGCTTTTGAAGTTCAGCTTCGTAGAGGCGCGCGCGCAGCATGGACCAGGCCGTAGCCCGATTTTTGTGCTGTGAACGCTCGTTTTGACACTGAACGACAATGCCTGTGGGCACATGGGTGATGCGCACCGCACTGTCGGTCGTATTGACGTGTTGTCCACCAGCACCTGAGGCGCGATAGGTGTCGATACGGCAATCGCTTTCGTTGATTTCGATATCGATATTGTCGTCGACAACCGGATAGACCCAGACACTGCAAAAGCTGGTATGTCGCCGCGCCTGGCTGTCGAAAGGCGAAATGCGGACCAGGCGGTGCACACCGCTCTCGGTCTTCGCCCAGCCATAAGCGTTGTGACCTTTGATCTGGATAGTGGCTGACTTGATCCCGGCTTCTTCACCATCATGAATTTCAATGGTTTCAACCTTGAAATCACGACGTTCGGCCCAGCGCCGGTACATGCGCAACAGCATGGATGCCCAGTCCTGGCTCTCGGTGCCACCGGCGCCGGAGTGAACTTCGATAAAGCAATCGTTGGAATCGGCTTCGCCGGAGAGCAGCGTTTCGATCTGCATGCGCGCGGCGTCAGCACGCATCTTTGTCAGCGCCTTTTCGGCTTCAGCAACGATCTCACTGTCGCCTTCGGCCTCGCCGAGTTCGATCAGGTCCGTATTGTCGGTCACCCCCGCTTCCATATCGCGGACGGCTGCAATACGCGCTTCAAGGTCCTGGCGCTGGCGCATCGTTTCCTGCGCGGCCTGCGGATCGTTCCACAGGTCAGGGTCTTCGGCCTTGGCGTTCAGCTCATCGAGGCGTGACTGGGCTGTATCCCAGTCAAAGATGCCTCCTCAGCAGGCTGAGTGCCTGCTCGATTTCATCAACGATATTCTGTATTTCGGCGCGCATGGATAGGTCTTCTATGAATTGCTGCCACGCTGCATAACCGAGCGCCGTTTGGCGATCAAGTCACACGCGAACAATCGCTAGTTTATCAGAACAACCCACCGCGTCCGGCGTTGATATCGCCGCCCTCACCTTCCTCGATATTGAGGAAGGCTTCGGAATCGACACCAATCACGGAGGTGATCAGGTTCGGACCGGTGCCCGGCTTGAACGCTTCGAGAATGGCCTGCTCACCGGCAATGGCCTTGATGCCGGTCGCAGGGTCGATCCAGGTCTGGGTCATACCGCCTGGCATGGTGAAGGGCGTCGCTGGCTTACCCTCAAGTGCCTTTTCCATGAAGTGCGTGAAGATTGGTGCTGCGAATTCACCACCGGTTGCGGCGCGGCCCATGGAGCGCGGCGTGTCGTAGCCAAGATAAACACCGACAGCCATCTCGGGCGTGAATCCGACAAACCAGGCATCCTTGTAATCGCTGGATGTGCCGGTTTTACCCGCCACAGGCCGTCCGAGTTTATTGACATAAGTGCCTGTGCCACGCTGCACGACGCCCTGCATCATCGATGTGATCTGAAACGCGGTCATCGGGTCGAGCACCTGTTCGCGATTGTCGATGATCAGAGGCTCCGCCTGACCGTTCCATTCCTCAGCGTTACAGCCATCGCAAACACGCTCGTCATGTTTGAAGATTGTCTTGCCGTAACGATCCTGCACCCGGTCGATCAGTGTCGGGGTGATCTGACGCCCGCCATTGGCAATGGTCGCGTATGCCGCCGTCATCTTCATGTCGGTCGTTTCACCCGCGCCCAATGACATCGCCAGAACCGGCAGCATTTCATCGTAAAGGCCGAACAGACGCGCATATTCCGAGACCAGCGGCATGCCGATGTCCTTGGCCAGCCGTACTGTCATCACATTTCGCGACCGCTCGATGCCGCGCCGAAGGGTTTGTGGGCCATAAAACTGGTTCGAGTAGTTCTCCGGCCGCCAGACCGAGCCGTCCGCGTTGACGATTTCAAGCGGCGCATCCAGCACCACCGAGGCCGGTGTATAACCATTGTCGAGCGCTGCTGAGTAAACGATTGGCTTGAACGAGGATCCCGGCTGCCGAAGCGCTTGAGTTGCGCGGTTGAACTCGCTGAGGTCAAATGAAAAGCCGCCAACCATCGCCAGTACACGACCGGTACGCGGGTCCATCGCCACAAGCGCGCCTTCGATCTCAGGCACCTGCATCATCGTATAGATGCCTTCTTTGTCGGGCACCGGCTTCACATAGATGACATCGCCGACGTTCAGAAGTTCATTGAGTTTTGGCGCGACCCATTTAATCTCGGGTCCTGGCAATTGTCCGGTTACCCGGTCGCTTGCAATGCCGCCATCGACATCTGTTTCCGGACGCAGGCCGATCTTGGCTTCGTTTGTGTCCATCTCCAGCACGACTGCAAGCTGCCATTCGGGCACGTCCCGCAGCGGCGAGATTTCGTGGACCGCTTCACCCCAATCACCGGAAATATCAACAGTGGCCACAGGCCCGCGGAAACCCCGGCTTTGGTCATAGGCAACAAGCCCATCCATCAACGCCTTGCGAGCATAGGCCTGCAGTTTGGGCTCCAGTGTTGTGCGCACGCTGAGACCACCGCCATAAAGCTGATCCTCGCCGTAGATCTTGGCCAGTTCACGGCGTACTTCTTCAGTGAAATATTCTGCAGAGTAGAGCTGTGACCCCGATGTGCGCGGCACGACGTCCAGATTATCACGTTTGCTTTGCTCGCCGACATCAGGTTCGACATAACCATTCTCGACCATGCGGTCGATGACCCAGTTACGGCGGTCGATAGCGGCCTGAGGCCGCCGGAACGGATGATAATTGTTCGGTGCTTTCGGCAAGGCAGCGAGATAAGCCGCTTCGGAAAGGTCAAGCTCGTACAAGGCCTTGTCGAAATAGTTCAGAGCAGCTGCCGCAACACCGTATGAGTTGAGGCCAAGGAAAATCTCATTGAGATAAAGCTCGAGAATCTGATCCTTGGTGAAGGTGCTCTCGATCCGCATCGCAAGGATGGCTTCCTTGATCTTGCGGTCCCAGGTTTGCTCTGTCGTCAGAAGGAAGTTCTTGGCGACCTGTTGTGTGATCGTCGAACCACCACCCTGCACCGATGTGTCGCCGCTGGCACGCGCGAGAATATTATCACGTAGCGCACGGGCGATGCCGTCGAACGCCAACCCGCCATGGGAGTAGAAATTCTTGTCTTCAGCGGAAATGAAGGCCTGTACGACTACGGCCGGAATGGTCTCTATCGGCTGGAAAAGCCGCCGTTCACGCGCATATTCGGCCAAAAGTGTGCCATCTGCTGCGTGCACACGCGTCGTCACCGGCGGCTGATAGTCTTTCAGTACCGTGTAATCAGGCAAATCGGCCGTGAGCTGGCTCAGATAGAAAGCGGCAACGCCAACAACTCCGAGACCGATAAAGATGCCGAAGCCGAAGAGCCAGCCGAGTAGTCGCAGCATATGTGAACCCTTTTCGTCCCGAATCTAGATCGGGACATCACCATGATGTTCGCCCGCTTTGATATAAGAGCACGGCAGAATTGTGGACACCGGTTTCATCGCTATTGTGCAAAACCATCGAAATATTCGGTGATGCCTGTGGCAATGCCTTCGGCCACCTTGTTGCGCCAGGCGTCCGTTGTCAGGTTGGCGATATCTTCAGGATTGGACAAAAAGCCCAGTTCCACGAGGATCGACGGCACATCCGGCGATTGCAAAACGAGGAAATCTGCCTGACGGACCGGAAATTTTCGCATCGTCACACTGGACCCCAGTTCATCGACGATCGTCTCCGCCACCTGGAAGGATTGCCGCCGCATTTCCCGCTTCATCAGGTCTACCAGAATGTTGACCACCTGGTCGTCAGTGGCAGGCGTTGCAAACCCGGCTATCATATCGACCTTGTTTTCCCGGTCGGCCAGCATCCGATCCATCGCTGATGTCGCGAACGGACTGCGCGTGTAAATGCTCGTGCCTCGGACCTCGTCCTGCTGAAAATAGTCTGCGTGTACAGACACGAACAGATCGGCCCTGTTTTCCCGCGCAATCGCGATCCGGTCTTCCAATCGAATGAAAACATCGTCTTCACGTGTCAGAGCCACATCGAACTTGCCGGTTTCTGTCAAAAATTTCTGCAAAATCTTTGAAAAAGCGAGGACGATCTCTTTTTCCGACGTGCCGTCTGGCGAGGTCGCACCACCATCATCACCGCCATGCCCGGGATCGATGACAATTAATCGCCGTTGTGTCGATACTGGCGCCGGTGTGACGGGCGTGCTCGCACTCTGCTGTGTATCTGTAAGATCGCGTGCGGCCAGTTCGATGAACTCTTCCTCGGTCGCCGGAACGAAATCCACCACAAGGCGGGCTGGCTGGTCTTCAACAGCCTCAAGCACATAGGCCTGTTGGACCCGCGCCGGAGTTGCCAGCGCGATCCATGTCCGCGCCCGTCCTGTATCCGCCATTTCGAGGTTGATGCCGGATACAATGCCCGTTCCGGACGGTGCGTGCTCTCCATTTTGCTGTATCGCGGTGGCGCGAACATCCACAGCAATCTGCATTGGATCCGTCAGCGAGGCGATGGCGAACTGTGTTGTCCCTGTCAGATCAACGATTAGCCGTGCGCGTTCGGGCGTGGTCGACACGCGGGCATCAATCACCTCAGGCAGTGATCCGGTGATATCCTGCGCGGAGGCAGTCATGGAAATCATGACGCTGATCACAAAGACGATCGCACGCACGATAGAGTGTGTTTTGAACACGTTAGCTCCGAATTTCGCAGGTTTTGCCGACTGACATTTACGCGATTCGTCCATGGTACGGACGCCCAGACAGATAGGGAACACACATTTAAATATTTGCCCGAAACGTGATCACGTTGCGACAGTATCTATGACTTTATTCTTGCTAATTGCGTTGAACGCTTCTAAAGGCATGAGGTGAGGTGAACCCTCGTCTGTGTTTATTGGGCTTGAATGTGAATGTCTGAAACATCACATGCTCAATGGGAGAGAAACCGGCCTTAAGACGGTATTGAGCGTCCAGAATAGCCGGAACACGGACGATTTTCGCCCCAAACGAATTTCGGCTTGAGTTAGAGTCGGATGGTGACAGCCAGGATAAGTTGCGGCGCGTCACCCAAAGCCTGGATGGGATATGATGAGCGTGACAAGCAAAAAGCGCGATGTGGCAATGCCAATCCGCCTGCGCCGCCTCCCAGCCCATGGTTCACCGGCGTCCCGGACGCCTGCATTATCGCAAACATTCGCCTCGCATGGCGCCATGGCCGCTGCCTTCCTGTTTGGAAGCGCCACAGCCGGCGCGCGAAGGCGCGGAGTATATTTTTATGGCAACGAAAAGAATGCTGGTGGATGCCACCCACCCGGAAGAAACACGTGTCGTCGTTACGAGCGGCAACCGTTTAGAGGAATTTGATTTCGAATCTGCCACACGGCGGCAGCTGCGAGGAAACATATATCTGGCCAAGGTGACGCGGGTTGAACCCTCGCTGCAGGCCGCTTTTGTCGAGTATGGCGGAAATCGCCACGGCTTCCTCGCCTTTTCTGAAATCCATCCCGACTATTACCAGATCCCTGTCGCTGACCGCGAAGCACTGCTCGCTGAAGAAGAGCATGGCGATGATAGCGTCGAAGAACCCGTAGCCGACGCCGACAAGGAAAACGATGCCGATGTGGACGCTGCGGAAGCTGATTCCGAAGGTAATGTCGAACAGGCGCAGGCCGGTGATGAACCCGTTGAAGATGTCGGCAGCGACGATGCACTTGAAGAAATTCCCGAGCGCAAAAAGAATCTGGCCCGCAAATACAAGATCCAGGAAGTCATCAAGCGCCGTCAGGTCATGCTGGTGCAGGTGGTCAAGGAAGAGCGCGGCAACAAGGGCGCGGCTCTGACGACATATCTGTCGCTGGCCGGGCGCTATTCGGTGTTGATGCCCAATACGGCGCGTGGCGGAGGGATTTCCCGCAAGATCACCAGCGCTGCAGACCGCAAGCGCCTCAAGGAAATTGCAGGCGAACTCAAGGTTGCCGATGGCATGGGGGTTATCCTCCGGACCGCCGGCGCATCGCGCACCAAAGCCGAGGTCAAACGCGACTTCGAATATCTGCTCAGACTTTGGGAGAATGTGCGCAAGCTGACGCTGACATCGTCTGCACCCAGCCTCGTTTATGAGGAAGGCAGCTTGATCAAGCGCACCATCCGGGATCTTTACAACAAGGATATCAACGAGGTCTTTGTCGCGGGTGAGGATGCTTATCGCGAAGCAAAAGACTTTATGAAGATGATCATGCCGAGCCACGCCAAGAACGTGCAGCTCTACAAGGAAGATCAGCCGATATTCTCCAAATACAGCGTGGAATCGCAGCTCGATTCCATGTTCTCGCCGCAGGTCACCCTGCCCTCCGGCGGATATATCGTCATCAACCCGACTGAAGCGCTTGTATCAATCGACGTGAACTCGGGTCGCTCCACCAAGGAACACAATATCGAGGATACGGCATACCAGACCAACCTCGAAGCGGCAGACGAAGTGGCGCGCCAGCTCCGCTTGCGTGACCTTGCCGGCCTCATCGTGATCGATTTCATCGACATGATGGAGAAGCGCTCCATCCGTAATGTTGAGCGCCGGTTGAAGGACGCGCTGCGCAATGATCGCGCGCGCATTCAGGTTGGCCGCATTTCTCATTTCGGCCTGATGGAAATGAGCCGCCAACGCATGCGTTTCGGTGTCCTCGAAAGTTCGACCCACATCTGCCCGACCTGTCAGGGTGCGGGCATTGTGCGTTCAGTCGAAAGCCTGTCCTTGATGGTGCTGCGCGCAATCGAAGATCACGTATTGCGTCGTCCGGGTCAGTCCATCGACGTCAAAGTGCCGGTCGACGTTGCGCTGTACCTGCTCAACGCCAAGCGCGGAATGTTGACCGAGCTTGAAGCCAAGTACGAATTGTCGATCACGATTTCGGCGGATTCAAAACTGACAGGCAATCATTTCAATATCGAACGCGGTGAACAGCGGCCCACGCAGAGAAGTGGTGCGCGGGCGCCAATCAGCGTCGATAGTGCTGAAATGGCGGATGTTGAGAGCGAGGAAGAGACTGAGGATAATTCTCAGGACGAAAAACCCGCGCGTGGACGCCGTCGTCGCCGGGGTGGCCGCAACCGTAATCGCCGCGACCAGTCAGATGATCGTAACGATGAGAACACAGAAATTGCCGCAGATTCTGAAGAGAATGAGGATCAGACCGAAACCTCTGCTTCAGACGATAATGATGGTGACGATGGTGAGCCGCGCAAGCGTCGCCGTCGTGGGCGTCGGGGTGGCCGCCGCAATCGGCGCGGTAATCAGCCGAATGAAGACAATTCAGAATCAACGCCTGAGGATAGCCCGGAACCCGTGGCAGCGGACGCTTCAGTCGCTGCCGAGGCTGAACCCGAACCTGTGGTAGCCGAGGCGGTTGAAGCTGCTCCTGAAGAAGAAAAGCCCGCCAAAAAGCCACGCCGTACGCGGCGGAAGAAGGCTGATGATGCGGCTGAGAAACCGGCAGAAGACAAACCGGCCGCTCCGGAAATGGCCGCAGAGGCGCCCGCCGAACCTGCCGTGAAAGAAGAGGCCAAGCCGAGGACGCGCCGGAAGAAGAAAGAAAACATCCCCGACGAAGGCATCATTGTCACAACGTCCAGCACCGAAGAGGCCGCCGAAGAACCGGCACCGAAAAAAGGCGGTTGGTGGCAGCGGGGCTTCCTGGGTTAAACCAGCATAATGATCCAACAGATCAGGCGGTCCAAGTGACCGCCTTTCCTATGCGTTCACGAACGCATTTATGCGCGCAAGGGCGTCGTTGATCATCGCTTTGTCACCCGCATAGGAAAACCGCACAAACCGGTTACCGTTCTGCCGGTCAAAATCTATGCCCGGCGTTGCAGCCACACCGGCCTGGTTGAGCAGGCGTTTGCAGAAATCCATGGAATCGTTGCTGAACTTTGAAATATTGGCATAAGCGTAGAACGCACCATCAAGATCGCCAATGCCTTCAAAGCCCATCGATTTGAGCGCTTGCGTCAGGATGTCCCTGTTCTCGGCGTAAAGCGCCTTTTGCGCCTCGCAATAGTCCAGCGCCTGCAAGGCAGCGAGGCCTGCTGTCTGCGCGAGGCTTGATGCCGAGACAAAGAAATTCTGCTGCAGGATTTCAGCTTTGCGCACCAGATCTTCCGGCAGCACCATCCAGCCGATCCGCCACCCGGTCATGCAATAGTATTTGGAAAAGCTGTTCACCACGATCGCGTCATCCCCGAACTCAAGCGCACTGGCGCATGGTTCGGCATAGCTGAGGCCGTGATAGATTTCGTCTGATATGAACCGGATGTGACGTTCATTGCAGACATCAACAATGCGCTTCAACTCGTCCCGTCCAACAATCGCACCCGTTGGATTGGCGGGGCTTGCCAGCAGCAAACCGTCAAATGGCTGTTTGTCATGTGCCGCGATGACATCATCGGCAGTTAGCCGCCAGCCATTTTGGGCGGTGACGGGAATTTCGAGAGCCTGGTAGCCGAGCCCGATCATGGTGTTGAGATAGGCGGGGTAATTCGGGCGTGTCAGGGCAATAGTTGCCCCTTTCTCAAAGGCCGCGTGAAACCCGACAAGGAACCCTGACGACGACCCCATGGTGATGATGAAGCGGTGCGGGTCTACTGATACGCCATACCAATTGGCATAGGCATCGCTCAGTGCCCGCCGCAACTCCATGGTGCCCTTTGAATCCGTGTAGCGTTGCGGCTGGTCAACAACCGCCCTCACCGCCTCTATCACCGACGGTGCCGGTGGCGCTCCCGGCTCGCCGGCAAGGAGATAGCTTATATGCTTGCCTTTGGCCTCAAGCGCTTTGGCGTGCTTGAGAATTTCCATGGCGTGAAAGGGCTGAATGCCGGTCACAAAATTTTCAGCCATCAAATAGTCCAACTCGTGCGACAATCGGAATAACGGAACGGATTCCCGTTTGTTATCAGCATCGAAGTGAACATCCAATGCGGTTATTCGCGCGATATATGAGGCCTCTTGGAGTTTTGGTGGCGCTACTGTTCGTACTGGCGTCATCGAACCAGGCTGTCTTTGCACAAGGCCGTGCGATCAGCATCATTCGCGATGCGGAAACGGAATCCCTGATCAAGAGATTTGCCGAGCCGCTGATGAAGGCTGCCGGCTTGCAGCGCACGACACCGCGAATCTACATCGTCAACGACAGACGATTTAACGCTTTTGTCATTGAAGACGGGTCGATCTTCATCAATTACGGCACGATTATCGAATCGGAAACGCCGAACGCTCTCAAAGCAGTTCTCGCCCATGAAATCGGCCACCTCGCCGGTGGCCACATCGCTCGTATCCGCGAACAAGCAGAGATCAGCGGCCGGATGCAGATATTCGCCATGCTGCTGGGTGTTGGCGCAGCCGCGGCTGCCGCCGGCAGCGGCGCAAGTGGCGAAGTCAGCGAAATGGCATCTGCGTTTATTCTGGCAACTCAATCGGTCGGGCAAAACACCCTCGCCGCCTTCCGCCGGTCGGAGGAAAGTACGGCCGACGCTGCAGGGCTGCGTTACCTGCAGGCGACCGGCGAATCCGGCAAGGGGTTGGTGGATGTACTCGAAACGCTTGCTGCCGATCAGGTCCGGCGCGCGGGCGCCAATGATTATTTGCGCACGCATCCGTTGGCCGAAGACAGGCTGGATCAGGTGCGCAAGACGGCACGCGCCAATGCGAATTGGAACCGGGGAAGTTCAGCCGCCGACACCAAGGCACTGGAGCTGGTGAAAGCCAAACTTGTCGGTTTTCTTGAAAGCCAGGAAGTCGTGCTCAACCGCTATCCCAACGCCGACAAGTCACAAGCCGCTCGCTATGCCCGTTTGATCACCGCCTACAAGAGTGGTGCGGCGGTTGCGGCAGTGGCGCAAATGCCGCGGCTCGTTGCCGAGTCACCTTCAAATCCCTATTTCCAGGAACTGCTCGGGCAAATGTATTTTGAAACCGGCAACGCCACCCAGGCACTCGGGCCGCTCAAGAAAGCGGTCAGCATGGCACCGGAGCAAACGGAAATTCGTGTTCTTTACGGCCAAGCCCTCATCGATGCCGGTGGAGCTGAAAACCTCACTGAAGCGGCAGCACAGCTCAATCGTGTCACGCGGGAAGATCCAACCTCATTGCGTGGATTTGTTTTGCTCTCACGCGCCTATGCCGGGCTTGGTCAGCAGGGAGAAGCCAGCCTCGCGGCAGCCGAAGCTGCATTGGTCCGCGGCGACAAGGGAACAGCACTCGGCCTGGCGCGTCAGGCTCAACAAAATTTGAACCCGTCATCTCCCGCATGGCTGAGGGCAGACGATATATTAAGTTTGGGCTGATAAGGCTTTATCGGCAAATATGGAGTTCTTGATGCAACGCTTATACGTCGCTCTGGCCGCTTGTGCCGGTGTCATTGCGGGCGGTTTACTGGTCGCCTACACACCTTGGTCAGAGCCTGGCCTGTCCGAATCCGAGGTCCGTTCCGTGGTCTCGGAGATGATAGACGATGCACGCCCCCTGCCCGCACAAGGCAACATGTCGGTGGCGGCCGTCGATCCGGCGACTATTCATCCGATGATCGAGTCCTATCTGCTTGCGAATCCGCGCATTTTGCAGCGTGTTTCCGATGCGTTGCAGGTGGAATTGCGCAGCGAAGAACAGGAGCGCACACGCGTTGCACTGGCTGATTTGCAGGATGAAATCTACGACGATCCAGATCATGTCGTGCTGGGCAACCCGGACGGTGATGTGACCCTGGTGGAGTTGTTCGACTACAATTGCGGGTATTGCCGCTCCGCCATGCCGGACATGGCTACGCTTCTGGCGGACGATCCCAATCTCAAAATCATTCTCAAGGAATTCCCGATCCTTTCAAAGGAGTCCGTTGATGCCGCACGAATTGCCGTTGCCGTAAACAAATCGGAAGCGGATTACTGGCAATTCCACCAAAAACTGTTCACCAGTCACGGCAAAATCGACGAGGCGGCAGCGCTGAGTGTGGCAGAATCTCTCGGGTTGTCCCCGGTCAGCTTGAAACTCGATGCAGATTCCGCGGAAACGACTTCAATTCTTGACCGTTCCTATACGATCGCCCAAACGCTCGGTGTCAGTGGCACGCCCACATATATCATTGGAAATGATGTCATACCCGGCGCGATCGGCCTTGATGCCCTGAAAGAGCGCATTGCCAATATGCGCGAATGCGGCAGCACGGTCTGTGACGGATAAGCGGTGGGCGTACCACCGGGATTCAAGCGCAACGCACAGCCCTGCTTCTAACGTGTTGGAAAACGGCACAACCTTTGCCTTTTCCGTGCAATTCGTATAGTCCGGCTTGCACAGAACGCACCCCCGGGTGCATGAAGGCGGAACCATGGCAAAAAGCGTACTTGTACTCAACGGACCGAACCTTAATCTGCTCGGTTTACGCGAGCCGGAAACCTATGGCGCCGATACGCTCGGCGACATCAAAAAGGTGTGCGTAGCCGAGGGGAAAAAGGCCGGTTTGTCGGTTGATTTCCGCCAGTCAAATCATGAAGGCGAGCTGGTCACCTGGATTCAGGACGCACGGGGCAAGTTCGATGGTGTCATCATCAATCCCGCCGCCTACTCGCATACATCGGTCGCCATTCACGACGCGCTGCGTCTGTTGGATGTGCCGATTATCGAAGTGCACTTGACCAATATTCATACGCGCGAGCCTTTTCGCCATCATTCATACGTATCTTCGGTCGCAACAGGGGTTATTTGCGGATTGGGTGCCGCAGGTTACAAAATGGCCCTTAGCGCGCTCGCAGAACGGCTCTAGCCGTCAGCATGCCCCAGGGAGGCAAGACAATGACAAAGGCATCCCAGGTGGATCAGGATTTGATCCGCACCATTGCCGAACTTCTCAACGAAAAAGACCTTGCCGAGATCGAAATCGAGCGCGAGGATTTTCGAGTCCGCGTGACGCGGTCATTCGCCAAGGAAACCGTGCAGTTTGCCGCGCCGGCTGCTGTTGCGCCGCCGGCCGCTCCGGCACCCGCGCCCGCACAGCAAGGTAGCGCACCTGTTGCCGCCACCTCATCTGCGGACGATTTGTCATCCAATCCAGGTACGTTGACCTCACCTATGGTCGGCACCGCCTATCACTCGCCTGAACCTGGCGCCAAGCCATTCGTAGAGGTTGGGACTGCAGTGAGTGAGGGCCAGACAGTTCTCATCATCGAAGCGATGAAGACCATGAACCAGATCCCGGCGCATCGCTCGGGCACCATCACGCGTATTCTTGTCGAGGACGCGCAGCCTGTCGAGTATGGTGAACCTCTGGTTGTGATCGAATAGTGGGGCCAGGAAACGTGGGCACCGGTTTGAAGATCATATCCAAGGACATTCCGATCAGCGGAGGGCGCCGCTGATGTTCTCGAAAGTCCTGATCGCCAATCGCGGCGAAATCGCATTGCGCATCCTGCGCGCCTGCAAGGAGCTGGGCATTCAGACCGTCGCCGTTCACTCGACGGCAGACGCCAATGCGATGCATGTCCGCCTGGCGGACGAAAGCGTGTGTATTGGACCCAATGCGGCTAAAGACAGCTATCTCAATATTCCCAGCATTCTGGCAGCCTGTGAAATCACCGGCGCCGATGCGGTGCATCCCGGCTACGGGTTTTTGAGCGAGAACGCCCGGTTTGCCAACATTCTGGCCGAGCACAAGATCGCATTTATCGGCCCGTCTGCACAGCATATCGAGATCATGGGCGACAAGATCGCGGCCAAGCGCACAGCGCTCGAACTTGGTATTCCTTGTGTGCCTGGGTCGGATGGCGGCGTGACCTCTGAAGCGGAAGCCAAGAAAGTCGCCAAGGACATCGGTTATCCGGTGCTGATCAAGGCGGCCTCGGGTGGTGGCGGCAAGGGCATGAAAGTCGCCATGTCTGAAGGAGAAATCGGCGTCGCCTTTTCAACCGCGCGTCGCGAAGCCAAAGCAAATTTTGGCGACGATTCCGTCTATATCGAAAAATATCTCGGCCAGCCGCGCCATATCGAGGTTCAGGTGATCGGCGACGGCAAGGGTAACGCGGTCCATTTGGGGACACGCGACTGTTCATTGCAGCGCCGGCACCAGAAAGTCTGGGAAGAAGCAGCTGCACCAACTGTCCCGATGGACGAGCAGATCGAGATCGGCGAGATTTGCGCTGCTGCCATGCGCAAGTTGAAATATTCCGGTGCCGGCACTGTCGAGTTCCTCTACGAGAACGGTGAATTCTACTTCATTGAAATGAACACACGCGTTCAGGTGGAACATCCCGTCACCGAGCGCATCACCAATATCGATATCGTCTACGAGCAGATCCGCGTCGCCTCAGGCGAAAAGCTGTCGATCAAACAGGACGAGGTCAAATATTGGGGGCATGCCATTGAAGTGCGCATCAACGCCGAAGATCCGCAGACCTTTGCCCCCTCACCCGGTACCATCACCTATTACCACCCTGCTGGTGGTGTGGGTGTCCGTGTCGATGCGGCGGTGTATCAGGGCTACAAGATCCCGCCCTACTATGACAGTCTGATCGGCAAGCTCATCGTTCATGGCCGCACGCGGCCGGAATGCCTGCAGCGTCTCAAACGCGCGCTCGACGAATTCATTGTTGACGGGGTCAAAACCACATTGCCACTGTTTCGCCGGCTCATCGAGGAACCCGATATTATCGCCGGCGACTATGACATTCACTGGCTGGAAGAGTATCTGAAGGCCGAACCTGCGGAAACGCCATAGTTTGATGAAAAATGACGATCCTTTCGGACTGGAGTTGACCGCCGACCTGATCGTACGTGCTTACAAGGCGGGCATATTCCCCATGGCGGAAGACGCCAGCTCGCCGGACCTGTTCTGGGTGTCACCGGAGCAGCGCGGAATTATTCCCTTGGATGGCTTCAAGCTGTCACGCAGCATGCGCAAAGTCATGCGTACGCACCCCTACTCGATCCGTGTGGACACGGACTTCGCTGCAACCATTGAGGGCTGTGCAACGTCCGGTACGGATCGCGACTCCACATGGATCAATGCCACGATCCGCGAGCTCTATGGCGAGCTGTTTGAGCGCGGCATCTGCCACACTGTCGAAGTCTGGGATGGTCCGGAAATCGTAGGCGGACTTTATGGTCTCGCTATCGGTGGTGCATTTTTCGGCGAGTCCATGTTCCATCGCAAAACCAACGCCTCGAAAATAGCCCTGGCGCATCTGGTTGAGCGGCTGATTGCCGGTGGCTTCCTGCTGCTCGACACCCAGTTCCTGACCGATCACCTCAAATCGATGGGTGGTATCGAAATCCCGCGCGAGACCTACGAGCGTATGCTTGCGGAAGCGTTGACCGTCAGCAGTAAATTTCGTGCGCTGGACGGTGGCATCTGAAGTTCTAGTCCTTGAGCTTGAATGCCAGTTGCGTGACCCAGTTATTCATATCCGGAACGGTATCGGGATCGGACTCATATAGTTCCAGCCTGCAGGCGAAATGATCACCGTCGCTTTCCGCGTGCATATCAAAATCCTGACCGGTTAGCCGTGACCAGCCAATCAGAAGGCCGGTCACCGTGATCAATCCATCGGGATGACCATGCCAGCTTACCGAAAGGAACTTGCCACCAGGCAAGGTGCCGGTTTTCACGCTATCGCTGGCTTCTGCGGGTGATTGCAGCGCAATGCCTGCCTCCACATCAAGCGTGTTTTCCATGTCGATACGGCGATAGTTGTAAAATGGCGCGCCAACGGGCTTCAGACCATGTTTATCTATATGCTCGAAGAGCTTCGGGAAACCTTGCTCGGCCGGCCGTTGCATTTGCTGCATCGTTACCGTGAACGGTACGTAGATGTAGGGGTGCGCTGGACGTTCCAGCGTTTCGGGCAAGGTCATCATTGATCGTAATCCTGAGGCAAGAGGTCGAGTGCAGCTTTGAAGCTGCCATCCATGTAAAATGGAACGGATTCATGCTCATGGAAGATTTTCCATGCATCTATTTCACGCCTTAAACAAATCGTGGTGCGCATCCACCATGAAGCGTCCTCACCCTCTTGTGTGCGGGTGCGAACGTGTACGTGTCCAAAACAGACAGCAAGATCGCCGTCTATCGTTATACTGATGTCATCGCCCGTAACTTCCACCGGCCCGTCCCAAGAGGAAAGCCAGAGTGCGAGCCCCGCTTCATCGAATTTCCGGATAAGCGGCGGCGCCAGATCAGAAATCTTCGCATCGCCGGAATAGAGCTCAGCGACTGCAGCAGCATCGCGGTTGTAAAAACCCTGGCGTTGCTGCTCAAGCGCAGCGCGCACTTCGTTCCGCGCCTGTTCGTTGGTTTGGTGGCTTTCCGGCATTTCTACTGTGCCCCACCAGCCGCAACCAGGTCCTGAAGCCTGTCAAAGCTGCTGTTCCAGCCCTCGATGTGGCCGTCGCGGTTGCTCGCCGTGTCGAAGTCGGTTTGGGTGAACACCATGCGGGTTTTTGTGCCGTCTTCAAAAAGCTCAACTGTGCAAAGCCGTTCCGGGCCGTCGTCCCATTGGAAGGTGAAGACAATACGTTCCGGTGGAACGATTTCGAGATACTCTCCGCTTTGCCAGAGTTTGATGCCAGGTTCATAAGCGTCAGGTCCGCCCTGCAGGCAGCCGCGCCACTTCCCCCCAACGCGAAAATCTTGTTCGAATACAACCGCGGGGCAATCTTTCGGCCCCATCCAGCGGATCGTATGCGCAGGATCGCTCCACATTCGGAACACCAGTTCCCGTGGCGCATTGAAGTGCCGCACAATTTTCAAATCGAGAATGTCGCCTTCTTGTTCAGTTTGAGCGCTCATTGTCCCCTCCTTTTTGAAGTTCATTCAAATAGTCATCCATCCGGTCAAAACTGCCATCCCAGAAACGGCGATAATGTTCGAGCCAGACAGCTATGCTGCGCAGGGATGCAGATTCAATCCGGCATGGGCGCCATTGTGCGTCCCTACCCCTGCTGATTAGACCTGCACTCTCAAGAACTTTGAGGTGCCGTGAGATTGCCGGAAGGCTGATATCGAATGGTTCTGCCAGTTCATTGACGGTCGTCTCGCCTTCCGAAAGCCTTGCGAGAATTGCGCGCCGCGTTGGGTCTGCGAGCGCTGCAAAGGTCTGACTGAGGTGATCGCTTTGTTGCATATGTAATTAGCCGAGTTGTTAAATAACACATAGGTTAAATACATATGCGGCAAACACCTGTCAAGCGCAGTCACAATTTGAAAGATTAGGTGCGTTCGTCCGGCGGCGGCACATCGCTCGATTGTTTGCAGTCAACCAGCCAGACGTCATAGACGGCGTGATCGATAGCATTGAGCGCCGGGCTGTCGGCAAACATCCAGCCGGTAAATATCCGCGTCACCCCGCCCTGCAGGTTCACCTGATCAACTTCCAGAAACACCGACGTCCGCTGCGCTTCGCTCGGTGGGCGTGTGTAACAGGCGCGTGGTGTCAGCTGAAGTGCGCCGAACTGCACGGTCTCGTCGATATAGACATCGAATGAAATGAGACGGCCGGTGATTTTATCGAGGCCTGCAAATCCGGCGACCGGATTGGCAATTGCCTGCGCCATGGCCGATGCCGGCAGCAGTGCAGCTCCGCAAATGGTTGCGAGAACGGTAAAAGCGCGCAGCATGTTTTTCATTCGGCGCATCATGAGAGGCTGGATGGGCAAAACCGGTCCGGATCTACTCAGGCGACCAGGCGTCGTAATCACCGGTGACCTTGGGACGCTCACCAGCGTTCAGCAGGCTGCCCTCCGGACGGTAGGCGCCGGCGGTTCCGGTCAGGTTGGGCTGGTGCGGCTTTTGCCAGTTGCGCGGCTGATAATGTTCGTCTGCCGGCGGCACGTCGACGCGGTGATGCATCCAGCCGTGCCAGCCTGGCGGAATTGCCGAGGCTTCAGCCGGACCATTGTAGATTACCCAGCGGCGACCCTTTTTGTCCGTATAGTAGCGGTTACCGAACTCGTCATTGCCGACGAACTGGCCCTTGAGCCAGGTCCTGATTCTGAGGCTCAGCGTTTCCTTGTGCCACCAGATGAAAAGTTCTGCGATAAATTGCTTCATGCCGCCTGTCCGATAAGTGAGACACACGCCGTATCACGACGCATCCGCGTTTAGCATGATGTACCGTGTGCGCCTAGAGGAATGCCACGGGAAAGCGCAACAAATCGGGCATCAATGCCTAAAAGGCTGATTGCAGCAGTTCATCGACATCGTTCTGGATGGAAGTCATCTCGGCAAACTGGCTTTCCTGATAGGCGCGGGCACGCGACAATTGGTCATGCCGTTCCTGCTCGACCGTCAACCGCTCCTCAATGCCTTCGATCACATAGCGTTCGCCAACCAGTTTCAGTTTGAGCCCGCCACTCATCACCCACCTGATTCGTGCCAATAGTTGAATTGGTGAGATCGGTTTGGCGATGACCGCGTGTGCTCCAAGCTTGAGCGCCCGCTCCACCCGCTTTTTGCGCGGTTCGGAAAACATCATGATGACGGGGACCAGGCACAAGGGGAACATGTTCTGGTTTCGAATCAGCTTGAGGAATGAACTCCCATCATAGGGCTGGTTTTCCCATTCCATCAGAATCAGGTCCGGCGGATCGCTTAACATGGCGGTGCCGGCGCGCTCACTATCGCTGAAAATAGTGAGGTTTCTAAAGCCTGTTCCAGACAGCATGGCGCGCAAAAGCCGCTGCATCTCCCTGCTCGGCTCTATGACCTGGATCGAGATGTCCAGGGTGTTGGAACTGGCGGGCGAATAACTACTCACACTACTCACATTCGTTGCCGCTTATGGGCAAAATAATGCGCTTGACACCAGCGGGAAAAAAGATGGCACCGCCACGTATGGGATTCGCCGCGCCGTGGTGCCGTGTGAACGGGACGCGCTACGCCTTTGCGGCAACTCAAAGAATGCAATTATTGGTGTGGTTTATGGGGAATCGGGTGGCGCGTTGTGGGCCGGTTTAAAGGCTGGCAAGCCATGATTATATCAGCAGAATGGATGTTATCAGCTCTTGTGTGTTTTCCCCCGGGATTCACATATTATATACTAGATTTAGCTATGAGGAGGCTGTCGAGCACAAGAACTTGTCATTTTGATGAATGAATGCAGTTGACGAAAAATTTGAATCACGCCTAAGTTCGAGCCGTTGCGCGGATGTTTCTTCCTGTCCTGCGGCGGCACTCGAAGACCGGTTGTTAGCGGTTCGTGGTATGGCCATTGGTCGGTACCGCGTGGGGTGGTTTGCTGCGACATTTAGAGATTGGCAGTATGCGTATTTGTCCCTTTCGGACAATGCCGGCGCGACCTGGGGGCACGTTCAAACCGGCGCAAGTCCGGTCCATAACGATACTCCCGGTGAAGTAAGAGTCTTGGAGCCCGTACGCGGCTCCGCAATGGGGAAGCAGAAAACAAGGGTTGGAAGCCTGTTATTTGGGCTTATAGGCCAACTCGCGCCTAACTTAGAAATTTGGGGGTCACCAGAGCATGCGCATTGAGCGTCGTTTTACTAAACAGGATCAGCCCGCCTATGCCGGGATCGAGTTTCGCAAGGCCACAAGCGAAATCCGCAATCCTGATGGGTCGGTTGTATTCCGGCTGGCAGATATCGATGTCCCCTCAGCCTGGTCACAGGTTGCAGCCGATATCATTGCCCAGAAATATTTCCGCAAAGCCGGTGTCGCCAAGGCCCTGAAAAAGGTCGAAGAGAACGATGTCCCCTCCTGGTTGTGGCGGTCCGTGCCCGACGAGAAGGCGCTCGAGAAGCTTCCCGAAGACGAGCGCTACGGGTCTGAAATCGATTCGCGGCAGGTTTTTGACCGTCTGGCCGGCACCTGGACCTATTGGGGCTGGAAGGGCAAATATTTCGATAGTGAGGAAGATGCGCGCGCCTTTTATGATGAGCTGCGCTTCATGCTGGCGACGCAAAAAGTGGCGCCGAACTCACCGCAATGGTTCAACACCGGCCTGCACTGGGCCTATGGCATTGATGGTCCGGGCCAGGGGCACTTCTATGTCGACCCCTTCACCCAGAAGCTGGTGCAGTCGGAATCCGCCTACGAGCATCCGCAGCCGCATGCCTGCTTCATCCAGTCGATCGAGGATGATCTGGTCAATGATGGCGGCATCATGGATCTTTGGGTGCGTGAGGCGCGCCTGTTCAAATATGGCTCCGGCACCGGCTCGAACTTCTCTAAGCTGCGTGGCGAAGGCGAAAAGCTCTCCGGTGGCGGTAAATCGTCCGGCCTGATGTCGTTCCTCAAGATCGGCGACCGTGCCGCGGGCGCTATCAAATCCGGCGGCACCACCCGTCGTGCCGCGAAAATGGTTGTTGTCGACATCGATCACCCCGATATCGAGCATTATATCAACTGGAAGGTGAAGGAAGAGCAGAAGGTTGCAGCTCTCGTCACCGGCTCCAAGGTCGTCTCCAAGCACATGAAGGCGATCATGAAGGCCTGCGTGAACTGCGAAGCCGCAGATGGCGCCTGCTTTGATATCCAAAAAAACCCGGCATTGAAGCGCGAAGTCCGTGCGGCGAAAAAGGCTCTGGTGCCTGAGAACTATATTCAGCGCGTCATCCAGTTTGCGCGTCAGGGCTACACCGACCTCGAATTCCCCGTCTACAATACCGATTGGGACAGCGAAGCCTATCTGACAGTTTCGGGCCAGAACTCCAACAACTCCGTCCGCGTGACCGACGACTTCCTCAAATCCGTCGAGAGTGACGGCGATTGGGACCTGATCGGCCGCATCAAGGGTGACGTGGTCAAAACCGTCAAAGCCCGCGAGCTTTGGGAGAATATCGGCTACGCAGCCTGGGCCTGCGCCGATCCTGGCATCCAGTATCACTCGACGATCAATGACTGGCACACCTGTAAGGCGGCCGGCGACATCGTCGCGTCCAATCCGTGTTCGGAATATATGTTCCTCGACGACACGGCCTGTAACCTTGCCTCGATCAACCTCCTGCCCTACCGGCAGAAGGACGGCACGTTCGATACCGCAGCGTACGAGCATACGGTGCGCCTGTGGACCATCGTACTCGAAATCTCGGTGATGATGGCGCAGTTCCCGTCCAAGGCGATTGCCGAACGGTCATTCAAGTACCGCACCCTGGGTCTCGGCTTCGCCAATATCGGCGGATTGCTGATGACCTCCGGCATTCCTTATGACAGCGACGAAGGCCGCGCCATTGGCGGCGCCCTCTCCGCGATCATGACCGGTGTCGCCTACGCGACGTCAGCTGAAATGGCTGGTGAACTCGGTCCGTTTGAGGACTACAAGCGCAATTCCAAGCACATGCTGCGCGTCATTCGAAACCACCGCAATGCTGCCAATGGCAAGGCGGGTGGCTATGAGGATCTCGCCATTGCCCCTGTGCCGCTTGATCACAAGAACTGCCCGGATCAGAACCTGATCACCCGTGCCATGGCGGCTTGGGACAAGGCGCTCGATCTCGGCAAGAGCCACGGCTACCGCAACGCGCAGGTGTCCGTGATTGCGCCGACCGGTACGATTGGTCTCGTTATGGATTGTGACACCACTGGCATCGAGCCGGACTTTGCCCTGGTGAAGTTCAAAAAGCTCGCTGGTGGCGGCTATTTCAAGATCATCAACCGTGCCGTGCCCCCGGCTCTGCGCACCCTTGGCTATTCCGAGGATCAGATTGCCGAAATCGAGGCCTATGCCGTCGGTCATGGCAATCTCAATCAGGCACCGGGTATCAACCCCACCACGCTGAAAGCCAAAGGCTTCAGCGATGAGAAGGTTGCCGAGGTCAACAAGGCGCTTGAAAACGCCTTCGACATCAAGTTCGTCTTCAACAAGTTCACGCTCGGCGAAGAATTCTGCAAGGTGGCGCTTGGGTTCACCGATGAGCAGCTCGATGACTTTACCTTCGAAATGCTGCCCGCGCTCGGCTTCTCCAAGAAGGAAATCGACGCCGCCAACATTCACGTGTGTGGTGCGATGACCCTCGAGGGCGCCCCGCACCTCAAGGCAGAGCATCTGCCGGTGTTCGATTGCGCCTCGCCATGCGGCAAGATCGGCAAGCGCTATCTCTCGGTTGAAAGCCACATCCGCATGATGGCGGCTTCGCAGCCCTTCATTTCGGGTGCGATTTCCAAGACCATCAACATGCCGAACGATGCGACGGTCGAAGATGCCAAGGAAGCCTATCTGCTCTCATGGCAGCTCGCCCTCAAGGCCAATGCGCTCTATCGCGATGGCTCGAAGCTGTCGCAGCCACTCAATGCTTCGCTTCTCGCCGATGACGAGGACGAAGAGGATGCCGTTGAGGAAATGGTGGCCGCTCCGGCACAAGCCCGCGCTGCTGCCGTTGCCGAACGGATCGTCGAGCGTGTGGTCGAACGCGTCCGTGAGCAGGAAAAGCTCCCGGCCCGCCGCAAGGGCTACACCCAGAAGGCCAAGATCGGTGGTCACACGGTCTTCCTGCGCACTGGTGAATATGAAGATGGCCGCCTTGGCGAAATCTTCCTTGATATGAACAAGGAAGGCTCAACCCTGCGCGCCCTCATCAACAATTTCGCCATCGCCGTGTCGCTCGGTCTGCAATATGGCGTGCCGCTTGAGGAATATGTCGAGACGTTCACCTTCACCAAGTTCGAGCCCGCCGGGTTCGTCCAGGGCAACGACTACATCAAGAACGCCACATCGATCCTTGACTATGTGTTCCGCGAACTGGCGGTCAGCTATCTCGACCGGACGGATCTCGCCCATGTCAGCCCCGAGCAGACGGGTACGGCCACCGGCCTGTCGAGCGGCAAGGACGACAAGTCCGACCGTGACGCCAGCCATGCGCCGGCACCGGTCCCTGCCGGTCAGTTCGTTTCCCGCGGCATGACCCGTGGCCGCGTGCAGGACAAAAACCTGATGCTGGTCTCCTCAGAAGCCCGCGCCGCCTCCAACCCGGTGCAGGCCATGCAAGCCAGCACGGTGACAGCGCTGAAATCCGGCACGGCCCTCAAGACCGACCCGGACTCAAGCCCCCACCCGCTGGTAGAGCAAAACGCCGAACCAGCAGAAGCCGCCGCCCCCGCCGAAGGCCAACTCCGCGCCGAAGCGCAGATGAAGGGTTATGTCGGCGAGGCGTGTTCCGAGTGTCAGAACTTCACGCTGGTGCGGAATGGGACGTGTCTGAAGTGTGATACGTGTGGGTCTACGACAGGGTGTTCGTAGAAGTACGGACTGACGCTGTTGCAGCGATGAAATGAAATTGGCCCCGGTTCGGAAACGAGCCGGGGTATTTTACGCTGAATATTGCTTTTCCTATGCGTTTCTGACATCAGAGATGCTCCATTGAGGGCGCCATCATGCATCACAAGCGCGGACGCGCCCGGCGGCGGCGCGCGGGTTGTAAATTCTGTAAGCCCTGGAAAATGAACGGTGTGCGCACCGAGCGCAAAGACGGTGAACGCTTTAGCGATCACCGCCGTCGTTTTGTTGCGGAATGAGGTCGCACCTTCGATCAGGTCAGCCGCGCGTCATCCCCGCAAAGGCGGGGAACCAGCAACCACAGTTCCAAGCAGCACGGCATAATGGATGCCGGATCAAGTCCGGCATGACAATTTCTGGTTTAGCGCTTAACCCTGTGTTGTCACCCCGGCCTTGAGCCGGGGTCCATTGGCACCCGTGGGCGCTTTAGTGTTTCGCCAAAACCCACCAAACAAGCCGGGACGCATAATGGTTCCCGGGTCTTCGCCCGGGATGACACACTGGGGTATCGACACGCTGACGGTTTACGCGTGACGCCAGACCCGTGCTCTGCCAAATTGGCAACATGCCGCAGACAAAATTCTATTTCATCTACATCCTGGCCAACCGCATGCGCGGCACACTTTATACCGGAATTACAAACGATCTGATCCGACGTGTGGCGGAACATCGGCAAGAACTCTATCATAGTTTCTCAAGCCGCTATGGAACTTTCAAACTGGTCTGGTATGAAGCGCACAACGACATCGAAGAAGCGATAGCACGTGAAAAGCGGATCAAACGTTGGCGGCGGCAATGGAAATTCGGGCTGATCGAAGAAAACAACCCCGATTGGCATGACCTCTACCCCGGCCTGACCGCATAGTTCTCGATTTCGCTTCGAATCTCCCAAACATTCGATCTTGATCAAAACGCACACAGGGTTTAGTCTACACAAATGAGGTACGTACCTCAGTTTATCAGTGTTAGCAGCAGATTGGTGCTGCGCGACGACACACCGAACGGTCTGGAGGGGAAATTGGGCATGTTCGAACTGGAATCAGAGCACATAATCGCCGATGAAGCCGCGCTGCGCGCGCTTTATGAGCCGACGCACACACTCGCGACACTCAAAGAGCTGACATTGCTGGATAAACACGCCCGCGCCTTCATCGAACGCTCGCCATTCATCTGCCTCGGTACCCAGGATATGGATGGAAAAGCCGATGTCAGCCCGCGTGGCGATCCGGCCGGGTTTGTTAAGGTGCTGGATGAGAAAACGCTCGCAATACCTGATCGTCCTGGAAATAATCGTCTCGATAGTCTCACCAATATTCTGGCCAACTCAAGCGTTGGGTTGCTGTTCCTCATCCCGGGGTATGATGAAACCCTGCGCATCAACGGGGAAGCCAGTCTTGTAACCGACCCTGCCCTGCTCGAGAGCATGGTGGTCAACAACAAGACACCCAAGCTGGCTATCGTTGTGCGCGTGACCGAAGTGTTCCTGCATTGCGCCAAAGCCCTCAGACGGTCGAAATTGTGGGACCCGGATCAGTTTCAGGAGCGCAAGGAAATGCCCTCGCTATCAAAGATCATTCTGGATCAGACGACGGGCGCGCCGGATGACGACGAAATGCGCAAGATCGATGCCGATCTCGAAGACGAGTACAAGAAGACGATGTACTGACCGGACGGAAAACCGGGTTTGGGTTGGCTTAACTCAGTCTCACCCCGGTAACGTCCCTATCTGCCTTTAGTACGCCATCCTCGACCCACACCCGTGCCACATGCACAACCGTGCGTCGTTCGGCGCCGGTTTCGGGAATATCCTTTGCGGCCTCATCCCATTCCGGGTGCGTGAAGTAAAAAAGTGCCGCCTCATCGGCTTCGGCATAACCGCCCATTTCGGCAAGGTCGTCCATGCCTTGCCCCAAAACAACGACATCGGCATGGCGCGCAAAACAGCGGTCCATAGGGTCGTTGCCCGGCGTGTCGAGTATGAGCCCCTGCCGTGTCCAATTGCGCATGTCACTGGAACGGTAGACCGCCTGCCCGCGCCATTCGTCCGTTATCAACCAGTGGTGCCCGCCGAGCGTAAAAACGTTCGGCCCTTCGTGCGGCGGCGCGTCCGGCCGGCCGTGGAGAACGCGCTTGTCCAGCGTCCAGTTGTAAAGATCAGGGCTCGTTGCTGTCCACGTGCTCGCACCGTCATCTTCATCCTTATACCAGAGCCGGTACCCGCCTTCTGGCGCCCGCGCAACGCAGGCATCGATGACGTTTGGTTGGGTCAGCGGCAATACGGCGTGGCGCGTCCATGTCACAAGGTCTGGTGAGGTGAAGTGGGCAATATCGCGCTTAATGCCGTCAAAGCTATGCGGCGCACCTGCAAAATAGGTCAGATACATGTGATATTCGCCACCGGCGAAAATCACCTCAGGTGCCCATAAGGTGTTCAGCCCCGTGTCTTCGGGTCGATCAAGTCCCGATACGGTACCCTTATAGGACCAGGTCAGTCCATCAGGTGAGGTTGCGATACCGATTGGTGAACCGCAAATCCACTCCCACCCGGGCCCATCGTGATGCGCACGGCGATTGGTATAATACATCCACCATTCACCGGTCTCTCGATTGCGGATCACAGTGGGGTCGGCGGCACCATCAAGGATGTGATCAACAAATATAGGTGCAGACATTCAATTCATTCCTCTTTCCGCCGGTCTTGCCTACGGCGACGCCATTGCGTCCATGTGCGCTCCGCCCACACGATAAACCGGCCGACCGGACGGCGCAAAAACGGAATATCAACTGCAAGCAGAAAAAGACCGAACGGCAGCATCCAGAAGCCGAGCACCGGCAGAAAGCTGAAAACACCTCCCACGCAAAGCGCCAAACCCAGGGGAATGCGCACCAGCCGCGCATAGGGTTTGCGCAGGAACCGTACCAACCATTGCGCCGCGCGCGGACTGATATTCTCCAGCTTTTGAAACTGGCGTTCGAAGCGTTTGTTGTCCCGGTCCGTCAATCTGCCTTCCCTGTGTTGGTACGCACCGAATATGGGCACAATGCGCGCCCATTTCCAGCGGGCTTCTCCTTATGGCATTGCAGCGTGTTTCAGGATTGTGGGGCCATGAACGTCGAAACAGCTATGCTTGTTTTTCTCATGAACTTCAGGTGCACTGATGACAGCATGCATCAAAGGAGGCCCAGCTCAATGACGTTCTTTGCTCCGGGAAATAGAGATAGTTCTCAAGTCAACCGCAGACTCTATGCGTTTTACGAGATCATCTACACCCTAATCGATTTCGGTGCTGCCATCGCGTTTCTGATTGGTTCTGTGATGTTCTTCTATGAGACACTTCAATACACGGCGACTTGGTTCTTTGTGATCGGCTCAGTCCTGTTCGCCGCCAAACCCACAATACGCGTCGTGCGCGAGTTCGCCTTTCTTGCCGTTGGCGACATAGACGACGTGGCCAATCAGAGGCGTGACTAACCGGGTACACAGGAAAAGCCGCATTGCGCCCTTCCTTTTGCCAAGTATGAACGTTAATATCTTGGCTAGCGAACAATCGCGAAATCCAAAATGATGGGACTATAAAAATGCTTTACAGGCGTTTGGGAAAATCTGGCCTGAAGGTCAGCGAACTTTCATTCGGCGCGTGGGTCACGTTCGGCAAACAGGTCGATACTGGAGCCGCCGAAAAACTCATCGGTACGGCCTACGATGCTGGCGTCAACTTCTTCGACAATGCCGAGGGCTATGAATCAGGTAACGCCGAACAGGTCATGGGCGATGCCTTAAAGGCACTCAAGCTTCGGCGCGATACCTATGCCGTATCCACCAAGGTTTACTGGGGCGGTGAAGGTCCGATGAACCGCGGCCTCAACCGGAAGCACATCTTTGATGCCTGCCATGCAGGCCTGCGGCGTCTGCAGGTCGACTATCTTGACCTCTATTTTTGCCACCGCCCCGACATCGACACCCCCATAGAGGAAACCGTGCGGGCAATGCATGATCTCGTTGCGCAGGGTAAGGTGATGTATTGGGGGACTTCGGAATGGACAGCACAGCAGCTGACTGAAGCCTATGCGATTGCGCGCCAGTACAACCTGACACCGCCGACAATGGAGCAGCCGCAATATAATATGTTTGAGCGGCAAAAGGTTGAGGGCGATTATGCGCCGCTTTACGACCTGATGGGCCTGGGCACCACGATCTGGTCCCCCCTCGCCTCCGGCCTGCTCACCGGCAAGTACAACAACGGCATCCCAGATGACAGCCGCGCCAACCTGCCAGGTTATGAGTGGCTCAAAGACATGTTCGAAAGCGAGCGCGGCAAGGCGCGCATTGCAAAGGTACAGCAACTCGCCAAGATCGCCGATGAAGCCGGTCTGCCGATCCACCATATGGCTTTGCTTTGGTGCCTGAATAACCCGAACGTGTCGACAGTTATCCTTGGTGCGTCAAAGATCGATCAGCTCAAGGACAATTTGAGCGCCATCGACAGCCGCGACAAACTCACAGACGAGATTGTCGAGAAAGTCGAGGCCGTGCTGGGCAATAAGCCTGAAGGCCCGCAGCGGTACTAAAAAGAACTACGGCGCGGCCTGTTCAGGCCGCGTCGCTTTTGTCTATCAGGTCATCTTTTCCATCGCCGTCCGCGTCGCGAATAACTTCGATGCGGACCTTGGCTAAAAGCCCGGCCAATGCGCCGAGAATGGCCAGCCAAGGTGCTGCCAGCACCACCACCCCACCAACAACTGCACCAGCTGTCAGTGGCACTTCTAGCACCACGTCATCATTTCTTGAGCGCAGCCGCAGTTTGCGCACATTGCCCTCGGCAATCAGCCGCGTCACTTCCTCAACAAGCTGGCTACCTGCGACCTCGATTTCTTCGGTAAAGGTTTTCCAGCCGTCTTTCTTTTGCTCTTCGTTCATTGCTCGTCCTTTCCACAATACTGCAGACTGGCATATTTAAGCAGCCAAACACTTAGGCGCTTTGATCCAGAACAACCGGTTTGATGGAAAGGTGGGTAGGATCAATTGAAATGCAACGTCTGCTCTACATAGCGCCGCGTGCAATCGCTACTATCGGCATCCTGTTTCTGTCGCTCTTCGCATTTGATGTGGGCGCAGGCGGGATACCGCTTATACAGCGTCTGACCGGAGCGCTGATCCATCTCTTGCCAAGTTTCATGCTCCTTATTGTGTTGGGCATTGCCTGGCGGCACGAATTTGTCGGCGGCGTTCTGCTTATCCTGTGTGGACTGGTGCCACACCTGCTGCTCAGGAACCCGCTTTTGGTCAACGCGATCCTGGGAAGTCCGTTCCTGTTGGCGGGCCTACTGTTTTTGTTGCACGCCATAAACGAAAAAGCCGGCCACACGTGACCGGCTTGTTCTCTTTCATTGTCCGCGTCCGGACGCGAATACAGTCTTATGCCGCTTTGACGACCTCAACCAACTCAACGTCGAACACAAGGTCTTTGCCGGCGAGCGGATGATTGCCATCGACCGTCACTGTGGCATCTTCGATTTCTGTGACTGTGAATGTCACCTGCTGGCCGCTCTGTGTGCGCGCGCCGAGCTGCAAACCGACCTGGAGGTCGATGTCTTCGGGGATGGCGCTGCGTTCAATTTGCTGCACCTGCGCCGGATCATGTTCGCCATAGGCTTCACCAGAAGGAATGGTCACTGTCGAGGCGGAGCCGACTTCCATGCCTTCAATATGCTTTTCTAGACCAGCGATCACCTGTCCACCACCAAGCTGAAACTCCAACGGATCGCGGCCCTCGGAAGAATCGAAGGGTGTGCCGTCTGTCAGTTTGCCAGTGTAGTGAATACGTACGGTGTCGCCGGATTTGGCCTGTGTCATATGTCTTGCCTTTTGGAGATTGTGTCCGTGCCGCACCGGTGGACTTTTCGTCCGCAGCGGCACCTCGAAAAAGCGGATCATCCGCCGGATTTCTACCGGAAGCCTAAACGATTGAAGTCAGATGTAAACCCAAAGGCGGCAAATCGTTGATTCTATCGGTTATTTTTGTCGCCGGGACGGACATCTGTGTAGTCGTGGGTCACAGGTTTGCCACGAAATGTGACCCCGAAATAGTTGATCACATAGGTGCCGGCGGTTTTGAAAACGCCTTCATTCGCCAGCCGCCGGCCAGATGTGCGCATCGGCAGTTTGAACGTCCACTTTACCGGGCCCACCTTGCTCATGCGCACGGCGATATCGGTGTCCTCACCATAAAAGGAGATGGACGTATCGTAACCGCCGGCTTTGATCCAGGCCGAGCGGCGCAACACAAAATTGCCGCCCTGGATCATCGATCCAACCCGCAATACGAAGCGATTGAGAAGATAAATGGCATAGGAGACATAATAGAACAGGCGCACAAGGAACCGGTTCCAAAGCGATAAATCATAGTAGATATACGGTCCGCTCAACGCCACCAGCTCAGGCTGGCGCTCGAATGTGTCCATGACGGTTGTGATCCAGCCTTCCGGCACTTCGGTGTCCGCATCGATATTGGCGACAAGCTCGGCCGTAGAGGCTTCAAAACCCGCGTTGCGTGCGTGCACAAGACCCTTCTTCGTCTCCCGCACAACTGTGACACCGGGAAAGCTGGCAGCGATTTCGCCGGTCTTGTCGGTCGAGGCGTTGTCCACGACCACAATCTCGGTGTCGACGCCGCTGCGTTGCACTTCGCGCACGACAGACGACACGCATTGGCCGATCAATGCTTCTTCATTATAGGCGGGAATGACGAACGCTAGTTTTTTCAACTCGGGCCCCCAGACAGACGCTCCTATATAGTCACATCGTCTTTCGAGGCCAACAGCGATGTGAATGTTTGATAACAGTCCACACACCGGTCCGTGGACATAAGGTTCACAGAGTTTGCCACTCATGGCACATTTGCCTTGAAGAGCGAGGGCGTGAAATGAGTGAAAACAAAACAAAGCCGACAGCTATGTCCCCCGAAGACTATGTGGCTGCAGTCGAGCATGACGGCCGCCGGGCAGACTGCCAGGTACTGATGCAGTTGATGCGGCGCCTTACAGGCGAAGAGCCTAAAATGTGGGGGCCGAGCATGATCGGTTTCGGCAGTTATCACTATGTGTATGAAAGCGGTCGCGAGGGCGACATGTTCGTGGCCGGATTTGCGCCGCGGAAATCGGAGTTGGCGATCTACTTGATGGGACGCATCCCAGATCAGGCTGATCTGCTTGCAACGCTCGGTAAGCACAAAATGGGCAAATCCTGCCTTTATGTGAAGCGGCTTGATCAGATCGACATGGCTGTGCTCGAAGCGCTTATCGTCAAGTCGATTGCTGCGATAAAGGCGCAATACCCCGCACAATAGAAGAAGCCGTGGCGTCTTGCGGCACCACGGCTTCCCGGGATCAGCTGTCGCGCTGTTGAGGGCTTGGGGGTCTGCGACAACCTCCCTCCAAGTCTCACCCTTGCATGGGGTCGTTTGCAAAACTCGGTGAGACCCCCATTAGATGCGCTGTCTATGTGGCATTTGAAGGCCTCTTCACTGAAAGGTGATTGCAAATGAACTTTGTTGCCCAAATGCGCGGAATTTGTCATGGCTGAAACGTCAAAAAAGAAAAAGAGAAAGCCCGCGAAATGCGGAGAGGAAATATGAACGTAATCAGCCCGGAACCCCTCCCCTTTAAATCCTTCGAAGACCCTGAGAAGGCCTGGGAGTATGTCGCAGAGATTTACAGCAGAAATACCGGCTTTATCCGGGAACATCTTGTCGCCCTGTCCAAAGGCCGGGTTCCCGAAGGAACCGTACGCGCCACCTATCCCGAAGTCCGGGTAACTTCGACAAGCCACCAGAAAGTCGACTCGCGTCTGCCATTCGGATTTTTACATTCACCGGGTGTGCACCGGACGACATTGTCGGACCCCCAGCTGTATCGCAACTATCTGATCGAACAGTTCGGATTGCTGCTGAAAAATTACGGGATGCCGATTGAAGTCGGAGAATCGGAAACACCGATCCCCCTTCATTTTGCGGTCGGTCCTGAAGAGCGGGTAGATGGTGAGAAAATCAATGAGCTTGGCGTGCCGCTGCGGGATATCTTCGATGTGCCTGATCTGCAGCACACAGACGATGAAATTGCCAACGGCACTGCAATTCCCGGGCAAGGCGGCCCCTACCCGCTGTCAGCCTTCACAGCGCCGCGCATCGACTATTCCCTGCAACGCCTTGCACACTACACCGCGACCTCTCCTGCGCATTTCCAGAACTTCGTGATCTTCACGAACTACCAGTTCTATATCGAAGAGTTCTGCCGCGTAGCGCACCAGTATATGGCCGAGGGTCATCCTGACTATGACGCGTTTGTCGAACCGGGCAACGTTGTCACGCCAAATAGCCGATTGAATGAAAAAGTCGGCGGCATGGCGCCGCCGCGTGCGCCCCAAATGCCTGCATACCACCTCAAATCCAGCCGTCGTCGTGGCATCACGATGGTCAATATCGGGGTTGGTCCGTCAAATGCGAAGACAATCACAGATCATATTGCTGTGTTGCGACCGCATGCCTGGCTGATGCTGGGGCATTGTGCCGGCCTCAGGAATTCACAGGCGCTTGGTGACTATGTACTCGCACATGCCTATGTGCGGGAAGATCATGTGCTTGATGCGGATTTGCCGATTTCCGTGCCGATCCCTGCCCTTGCAGAAGTCCAGGTTGCGCTCGAGAGCGCCGTTGCCGAGATAACCAAACTCGAAGGCATGGAAATCAAGCGCATCATGCGTACCGGTACGGTCGCCACCTTCGACAATCGTAACTGGGAACTGCGCGACCAAAAGGAAATCACGCAGCGCTTGAGCCAGTCACGCGCGGTTGCACTCGATATGGAAAGCGCAACCATTGCAGCGAACGGGTTCCGGTTCCGCGTGCCTTACGGCACGCTCCTGTGCGTGTCGGACAAACCGCTGCATGGCGAGATCAAACTGCCCGGCATGGCGTCGGAGTTCTATCGCACCCAGGTCAATCAGCACCTGCTGATCGGGTTGCGGGCGATGGAAATCCTGCGCGATCAGCCGATAGAACGGCTGCATTCCCGCAAGTTGCGTAGTTTTGCCGAGACTGCGTTTCAGTAGGCGCTACGCGCCACTGAGCAGCGTGTAGTCGATTTCCAGAAAATCTGCCACTTCCGGAATCCAACGGTCCTTCACAAAGGCCGTATGGACCGGATGTTCGTTGTAGCCGTCATATTCAGCCTGGCTGGCAAACTCCATCGAGAAACCGAAGGTAAATTGGTTCTTCGGGCTGACCTGATTGAGCTGCTCGAATTTCTGAACACCCGGAATGTCCGCGAGGGCCAGTGCATCCTTGAGAAACTTTGCTTCCGCATCAGAGCCTGACGGGTGCTTAAGTCTGAACGCAACGGTGTGCCGTATCATCTCAAGCCCCCTTCGTTGTTTTAGACTCGGCAAGCGCCAGCGCCTCAGTTGCCGTGATCGCTGCCATATTCACAATACCCCGGCTCGTTGTGGAAGGTGCCAGAATGTGGGCCGGACTTTGTGTTCCCATCAGAATTGGGCCTACTGCCAGCGCGTTGTTCATTTCCTTGAGCAAAGTCATCGATAGGTTGGCTGATTCAAGGTTTGGGAACACCAACAGGTTGGCTTCACCCTGAAGTACCGAATCCGGGATGTAGCGCTCCCGCAGATCCTGATTAAGCGCCAGGTCGCCCTGCATCTCACCTTCAACAACAAGGTCCGGTGCTGTCTTCTTCAGAAGCTGGTAGGCCTCACGCATTTTGTATGCACTATCGCCATTGCGCGATCCGAAGTTCGAATAACTGAGCAGAGCAGCCTTTGCTTCGATGTTGAACCGCTTGAGGTGATCCCGGGCCTGCAGCGCGATTGAAACAACCTCTTCCGCGCTTGGGTCCATCGTCACATAGGTATCGGCGAGGAAAAACACGCCGCGCTGCATGATGAGCATGGAAAGCGCGGAAACGTCTTTGACGCCATCAGCGAGACCGATAACGGATTTGATGTCGCGTACATGCTTGATGTAGCGCCCCTGCAGACCACAGATCATGGCGTCGGCCTCACCACGTTTGACCGCAAGAGCTGCGATAATGGTGGTGTTCGTGCGCACCAACGTCCGCGCCGTATCGGGCGTTACACCCTTGCGCCCCACCAGCGAATGGAACAGGTCGACATAATCACGGTAACGCGGATCGTCTTCGGGGTTGATGATCTCGAAATCCTTACCGGGATTAAGCGTCAGACCGAACCGCTCGATCCGGTGCTCGATAACGGAAGGACGCCCGATCAATATCGGCCGCGCAATGCCTTCTTCCAGCAACACCTGGGTCGCGCGAAGCACGCGCTCGTCCTCGCCATCCGCAAAGGCGATCCTTTTCGCCTGCCCTTGCGCCCGTTCGATGATCGGTTTCATCACCAGGCCGGAGCGGAACACAAACCGGTTGAGGCGCTCTTTGTAGGCGTCGAAATCATCGATAGGCCTACGCGCAACGCCGCTTTCCATCGCCGCCTTGGCGACAGCCGGCGCGATCCGCAGAATAAGCCGCTGATCGAACGGGTTCGGAATCAGATACATCGGGCCAAACGTATTTGCGCCTTCCGATGTCGCCGCTTCCAACGCTGGTTCATGGGCGAGTTGTGCAATGGCCCGCACGGCGGCCAGCTTCATTTCCTCGTTGATAGTGGTCGCGCCGACGTCGAGTGCGCCGCGGAAGAGGAACGGGAAGCACAGAACGTTGTTCACCTGGTTGGGATAATCGGACCGCCCGGTACACACCATGGCATCCGGACGGGCTTCATACGCCAGTTCCGGCATGATTTCGGGGATCGGATTGCTCAACGCCAGGATAAGCGGGCTCTTGGCCATGTTCTTGAGCATTTCCGGTTTGAGTGCGCCTGCGGCGCTCAGGCCCAGATAGATATCAGCGCCATCCATGACTTCGGCCAATTCCGTGGCCTCGCTCTTTTGCGCAAACGCCATGCGCCAGCGATCGGAATTGTCAGAGCGGCTGGTGGTCACCAGCCCTTCACGGTCGGCAACCCAGATATTTTCCTTCTTGGCGCCAAGCGCCATCAGCACGTTCAGGCAGGCAATAGCAGCTGCCCCGGCGCCAGAGGTGCAAATCTTGACGTCTTCGATCTTCTTGCCAGTCAACCTGAGGCCGTTCAGCACGGCGGCACCGACGATAATCGCGGTGCCGTGCTGATCGTCGTGGAACACCGGAATGTTCATCCGGCTGCGCAGCGCCTCTTCAATCTCGAAACAGTCCGGCGCTTTGATATCTTCAAGGTTGATGCCGCCAAAACTGGGCTCAAGAGGCGCAACAACTTCGATGAACTTTTTGGGGTTGGTCTCATTGACCTCGATATCGATGGAATCGATGCCGGCGAACTTCTTGAACAGAACCGCCTTACCTTCCATCACAGGCTTGGAAGCAAGGGCACCGATATTTCCAAGACCAAGAACGGCGGTGCCGTTGGAAATCACGGCAACGAGATTGCCACGGGAAGTGTACTCTTCAGCAAGGTCCGGATTTACTGCAATCTCTTCACATGGTGCCGCAACACCTGGTGAATAAGCCAGTGCCAGATCACGCTGGTTGCCGAGTGGCTTAGACGGCGTAATCTCGATTTTGCCCGGCTTCGGGTATTTATGAAAATGCAGCGCCGCCTCACGCAATGCGTTCGGCGTTTCCTTCGGCTCTTGAGACATAGTCACTCCCTCATCTTACGCGATGTAGGTGCCACTATTTCGCGCGAAATGGAAGCCATCGGAAGCGAGTAAACTGATAATCAGGGATATTGAACGCAGTCGAAGACTGCTTATGCAGCTTGATCTTCAGACTTTTCGGTTTCGGAGTCCGGCGCATCCGTTTCGACAATCGCATCAGACTCTGCGGTTGCGTCGTCTTCCGTCTGCGGCTCTGGCTCACCGTTCAACGTCCGGGCAAGTTCGATGAATGAATTCGTCTTGAGTGCAGGTGCGAAGAGATATCCTTGCGCCTGATACACGCCGTGATTGCGCAGATAGATGGCCTGTGCGGGCGTTTCGACACCTTCTGCAACGATGCTCGTGCCCAGTTCAGACGCCATGTTGATCAGCCCATCGAGCACGGGAACAGGTGTGCTCCCATCACCGATCATATCTATGAATACTTTGTCGATCTTGATGATATCGACGCCCAGGGTCTGCATGTAGGCGAGGTTCGAGTGGCCGGTGCCGACATCATCCATGGCTAACCGGCAACCCAAAGCCTGCAGACCGCCGATGACCGTCGCCGCAGCCGTTTTGTTTTCCAACGGCCGCCGTTCGGTGATCTCGAAAACCAGTTGCCGGTACCGAACGCGCGATCCGCTGAAAATGGACTCCACGTCATTGACGATATCGGAGTTGACGAAATGCCCATCGAACAGATTGATGCCGATCTTCAGATTGGGAAAATCCTCACACAATTCGGCCAGATCGTTTCTGACCTGCTGCATCAGACTCAGTGTCATGGGAATGGCCATGCCCGTTGCCTCGGCGTACTCGATGAATACTGCCGGTGGGACCATTTTGCCGTCGCGTTTTTCCCAGCGCACCAGAACTTCGCACCCGGCCACCTTTCCGGTCGAGAGATCGACGATGGGCTGATAATAGGGTTTGAATTCCCGTTGGTTGATCGCCCGCTCCATGTCGATTGCCGGCAGGCTGAGTTGCCGGACATAGTTGACCGCCAACAACAAAAATGCCGCGCACAGCATCGCCGCTACAACAGTGATGGACACATCGAGATCGGCATATTGCGCTCTGACGACATAAAACGGGACGACCGCCTCAGTCATGACGGGCAACGCATCAGCGATACTGCTGGCAAAGATGTAGCCTTCATTGGCACTGGCTCTTTGCGCGACCGAGCTATCTCCAAAACTCACAATGTCGGTGCCATCGGTCAGTTTGAGCCGCAATAGGACTGCACTTCCCATCTCACCGCTCAAACCCTGCGCGATCCGGCTTCCCGGATGCACAAAGGCAGAAACCAGCCGATTTGATCCCAGGTCCTGGGTGATTTTGAGAACCGGAAGATCCCGGTCAGGCAACTGGACAATAGAAATCTGTTCCGCCTGCCCGGGAATGGAGAGTGTCGACGATAGACGCGAATAGGACACTGTCTGTCCAAAGCCATCGCAATATTGAACGCCGTCCCGGTTCTCCACCAGCATCTGGATCAGCCCGGTTTTGGCCTGCAATTGTTTCTGCACATTGGCAATGAAAGTCGGCGTGCACAGTGACGGGCTGTCGTTGACGACGGTCTGGATGGCACCAAGACCGTCATAAACTGTGGCCTGCGTCTCACTCGTCATTGCCTGTGTCAAACGCGTCAGGCTGCGTGTCTCGATTTTGCGGATGTAATTGTCCAGCACATAATCGACCGCGGCCAACGGCAGAAAGGCGACAATTGCACCTAACAGGGTGAGTATTTGTGGCAGCCGCGATTTCAACAGCCTCTCCCGGGAACAGGTGCGTTCGCGGACCAAGGCCTAGCATCGAGTGCTTAACGGGTTGCTAAGAATTAGCCGAACCCTGGCTCAAATTGTGCCAATTCAGGTGACCCTGATATTCTTGAACTGCCAGGGATCAGTTGTATCGATATCTTCTTCAAACAGGATGGACCGGTCCATCAGAGGCGACCAATCGGAGTATTTGCCGACGACGGGGCCAAGATAGGGCATGGCAATGTCCAAAACGCGTTCATGATCCATATCTTCTGGCTCGACGACGCCTCTATTGGGATTTTCCAAAGCCCAAACCATGCCACCGAGAACAGCTGCCGTTACCTGAAGACTGGTCGCATTGTTGTGCGGCACCAGATGGCGCGCCTCATCTATGGAAAGCTGGGAGCCGTACCAGTAAGTGTTCTTCGCGTGTCCGGCGAGCAGCACACCCAGTTCATCAATCCCCTCAGTGATTTCACCCATCATGATTCGCTGGTGCTTTTGCTGTTGCAGGTTTTTGCCGGCAAACTCATGAAGTGACAAAACGGCGTCATCACACGGATGATAGGCGTAGTGCACAGTGGGACGATAGGTAACGTTGTCGCCGTCCTTGACGGATAAGTAGTCCGAGATCGTGATGGATTCTCCATGGGTAATCAGAAAGCCATGGATTCGGCCTGCCATGGGTGTCCATGTGCGCACCCGAGTCGTCGCGCCGGGGCGGTTGAGATAAATCGCGGAATCACGACCATAAGTGTGTCGTGCGCCATCCGGCGGAAGATTCTTTTCGTGGCTCCCCCATCCCATTTCTGCAGGCTGCATGCCCTCGGAAATGAACCCGTCGACTGACCAGGTGTTGACGAATTCGTTCTGCTCCTTGGGGGTGCGCGCTACCTGCGTGTCACGTTCGGCAATATGGATAACCTTCACGCCAAGTGTTTTAGCCAACTCGGCCCATTCCGCCCGCGATGACGGAGGCGTCGTCTCCATGCCCGTATCGTTGGCGATATTGAGCAACGCCGCCTTGACGAAATGCGAGACCAGCCCCGGATTGGCGCCATGCATTGAGACCTGAGTTGGCGCGCCTTCCGGTTGTTCCTGCCTGAGCGCCAGAACATCTTCGCGCATTTTATAGTTGGACCGCTCCGACGGCGTAAGCGCCGTGTCGGTGTAGCCGCCCGGCCAGGGTTCAATACAGGTATCGAGGTAAAGCGCGCCGCGTTCAGCACAAAAGCGCATCAGATCGACGCTTGAAACATCGACAGAAACATTGAGTAGAAAATCACCGTCAGCCAGCAACGGCTCAAGCTCAGCCCGATAGTTTTCCTCAGTCAGTTGCAGCTCTTTGAAGTCGACCACATAACGTGCCGCGGGATCGCGATGATCCGGGCTGGCTGAAATGATGGTGATCTGGTTCGGCTTGATATCGAAGTGCCGCAAAATAAGCGGTAGCACCCCCTGCCCGATGCTCCCGAAACCAAGGATGACCAATCGCCCTTTGAATACGGCGTGGACTGGATGCGTGTCCGGCATATGACCGCCTCCCGTAATCTACGTATTGCCAAATACGATGCGCCCAGAGGACGCAACGCTACTCTTCGAGGTTGAGCCGGATATGCAATTCCCGGAGCTGGCGTGCCGACACAGTAGACGGTGCACTCATCAGCAAATCTTCCGCCTGCTGATTCATCGGGAACGCCGTCACTTCGCGGAGATTTTCCTCACCGCACAACAGCATGACAATCCGGTCGATGCCCGGCGCAATGCCACCGTGCGGCGGTGCGCCATATTCCATGGCCCGCAGCATGCCGCCGAATTTCTCATCGAGAACGGCTTGGTCATAGCCCGCGATTGCGAAGGCTTTGCGCATGATTTCCGGCTTGTGATTCCGGATGGCGCCCGAACTCAGTTCATAACCGTTACACACGATGTCGTACTGAAAGGCATTGATCGTCAGCGGATCTTCGTTTTCCAGCGCCTCAAGTCCACCTTGCGGCATGGAGAACGGGTTGTGAGAGAAGTCGACTTTCTTCTCTTCCTCGTCCCATTCGAACATAGGGAAATCGACAATCCAGCAGAACTTGAATTGATCGGTTTCGACCAGTTCCAGATCGGTACCTGCCTTTGTCCGTGCCAATCCCGCGAAGGACATGAATTTGGCCGGAACGCCACACACGAAAAACACGGCGTCGCCATCCTTCAGACCAAGCTGCTCGCGAATGGCGTCCGTGCGCTCTTCGCCGATATTCTTGGCAATCGGGCCGGCGCCCACTATAGGCCCGGTAGGCTTGCCCGCTTTCTCCCATTCCCGCACTCGAGCAGCAAATTGTTCGTTGGAATCAAATTCGTTGAATTCTTCGGCCGATATCTCGAGTGGGTGTGGCTCTTTGCGGAAAAAAATGTAGCCAAGACCCGGCTGTCCTTCGGACTGTGCCCAGCTGTTCATTCGGTCGCAAAAGGCACGGCTGCCACCGGTTGGTGCCGGGATGGCCCAGACCTCAACCTTCGGGTCGTTGGCAATCTGTCCTGCAAACACCTTGAAGCCGGATCCGGCAAAATGCTCGGTGACGTCCTGCATCTCAATCGGGTTGCGCAGGTCTGGCTTGTCCGACCCGTATTTGCGCATGGCCTCTGCGTAAGGAATGCGCGGGAATTCCTGTGTGACCGGCTTGCCGCCCCCGAATTCCTCGAACACGCCGCGTAAAACAGGCTCAATAGCCTGAAACACGTCTTCCTGTTCCACAAAGCTCATTTCCATATCGAGCTGGTAGAATTCGCCCGGAGAGCGGTCAGCGCGCGCATCCTCATCGCGGAAACAAGGCGCGATCTGAAAGTAACGATCGAACCCGGCCATCATCAACAGCTGCTTGAACTGCTGCGGGGCCTGCGGCAGCGCGTAGAACTTGCCCGGATGCATACGCGAGGGGACGAGAAAGTCCCGCGCACCTTCTGGGCTGGAGGCGGTCAGGATTGGGGTTTGGTACTCGTGGAAGCCCTGCTCGGTCATGCGCCGGCGCAGTGAGGAAATAATCTGGGAACGGGTCACAATGTTGTTGTGAATGCGCTCCCGGCGCAGATCAAGAAAACGATAGGTAAGGCGCGTATCCTCGGGATATTCCTGCTCACCGAATACGGGCATCGGCAGTTCTTTGGCGGCCCCGAGGACCTCAACTTCGCGCACGAAGATTTCGATGTCGCCTGTCGGCAGGTTCGGGTTTACAGCTTCAGCATCGCGAGCCTTAACCTCGCCATCGATACGCACAACCCATTCGGCGCGAAGCTTTTCAACCAGGCTGAAAGCCGGTGAATCCGGGTCGGCCACACACTGGGTGATGCCATAGTGATCACGCAAATCGATAAACAGCAGACCGCCATGGTCGCGCACACGATGAACCCATCCGCTGAGACGGACATTTTGGCCGACATCGCTGGAACGGAGCGCGGCACAAGTATGGGAACGGTAACGATGCATGATCTACTCGCAAAGCTGGCTGAATCTTGGGTGTTTCTGGTGGCGGAAAAGCGCACGCACGTGGCGGTTTGTCAAGCATTCGCCGACCTGAGTGCGGTTGTGGTTACCGGCTATCGCGCTAAAAGCCGGATTTGCATGCATTCTTGTTGTTCAAGACGGAGCCAATATGGTTTAGTCTGACCCTAAGTAAGAAAGAGTTGAGTACGCATGAACGTCATCACGGCAACCGCGGAGCTTGCCAATTTCTGCCGCGCCGCCGCCAACCACGACTTTGTCACCGTCGATACCGAATTTTTGCGCGAAAGCACCTACTGGCCGAAGCTTTGTCTGATTCAGGCCGCAACGGTTGACGAGGCTGTCATCATCGATCCGCTCGCAGACGGACTCGATATGGAACCCTTCCTCGACCTGTTGGCCGATGGATCTGTCACCAAGGTGTTCCATGCTGCGCGACAGGACATCGAAATCTTCGTCAAAATGACCGGCCGCGTGCCACAGAACGTGTTCGACACCCAGATTGCAGCCAGCGTCTGTGGCTATGGCGACAGCGTTTCCTATGACAATCTCGTACGCTCCGTTGTCGGCATTCAGATCGACAAGAGTTCCCGTTTCACGGATTGGTCGGCAAGGCCCTTGTCAGAAAAGCAACTGACTTATGCGCTTGCTGACGTGACCCACTTGCGCGATATCTATCGTGATCTGACCAATCGTATCAGCGAACTCGATCGCTGGACCTGGGTGGAAGATGAGAACGCCACGCTGACGAGTATCGATACCTACGTCGTCAAACCGGAAAATGCCTGGCAACGTCTCAAAAAGAAGGTCAATCGGCCGCGCGATCTTGCCGCGATCAAGGCATTGGCCGAATGGCGGGAAGCCCGCGCGCAAAAGATCGATCAACCACGCAATCGTGTCCTGAAAGATGACGCGATCTATGAGCTGGCGGTGCAGCGTCCGCTCAAGGCGGAGAAATTCGACAAGCTCCGTGCTGTGCCCAAAGGTTTTGGCCGTTCCTCTGCCGCAGGTGAAATCATGTCGGTTCTCAAAACAGTTGAAGAGTTGCCGAAAGAAGCCTTGCCCGACCTTCCGCGGAAAGTGAACGGCCCGTCACCAAAAGGTCCGGTTGGTGATCTCATCCGGGTGCTGCTCAAATCTGTCTCGGATAGCGAAGGCGTGGCTGCACGCATCATTGCGACCTCCGACGACATCGATGCGCTTGTGCTTGACGACAATGCCGATGTGCCGGCCCTCAGTGGGTGGCGGCGCAAGATTTTCGGCGACAAGGCGCTGGCGATCAAGCATGGCCGGATCGGGCTTGCAGCAACACGTAAGGGTATTACCGAAATACCGGTCAAACAGTCCTGACTTCGCAGGTATCAAAACCGGCGGCATTGGCAAGTTGTGACAGGCGGCTATTCAGGCGCTCACCATCCAGGAACGCAAAGTCCGTGGGCAGCTGCAATATGAGCGTGTCACCTTCTCTTTGAAACGATGCATGTGGCAGGACGCCCGACATTCCCGCTGACATGGGATAGGCCACGCGCAGCAAAGCGCCAAGTACGCGTGCCCTGGCATTGGCTGTGTCACCTGCCAGTTGCATCAGGGCGGAGCTGACACTTTTGTGCTTCAGCCCCATATAACGCACGGCCAACGCTTCGGACAAAAACGCCCGCCCTGGATGATCGATACCAACCAGAGCGCCGTAGGCGACCATGTCGACACTCTGCTCGCCGCGATAATCAGGGTGGCCACGCCAACCGATGTCAGACAAAAAGCAGGTTGCTTTGCGCAACCGCATATCCGCCGCGCTTTCCTCAAGACCTGACCCTGAAATAAAGCTACTGGTGAACTCGATCAGATCGTGTGCGTGTGAAGGCGATCGGGCCCGAAGGATCGACATCTCCTCGCAGACCTGGATCAAAGGATCGATCGTTTGTTCCCTGGAAGGCAGCTGGTCGAACAGATACCCTTCTCTGACGCCGAGCGCGGAGAAAACTACGCTGTCAAAACCGCCTGCCTTGAGCGTCTCGCTCATCACCACAGCACCGAATGGCACCAGCGAACGGCGTGAGGAACTCATACGTTCCGACAAGGGATAGGTCTCATCCTTGGCGTAGGCATCGATGATTTTTTTGCAAAGTTTCAGCACGCTGGCGGCGCTGACCTCATAGTGTTGCACCATGTGCAGCGGGTAGTCTTCTGTAAACTGGTGCAGTTTAGCCAGCGACCGCCAGGTGCCGCCGATCGCGCAAAAGGTTCCACCGCGTTTGCGAAGGCTTGAGAGCGCCAGACGCTCGGCAACAATCTCTGCCGCCTTCGAAATCGACCCCTCGCTGTCGTCCTGAACACGGATAACGCCAAGAGCCAATGTTTCGCCCGAAATGTCCTCACCATTGGTGACATCTGACAATTCCAGGCTGCCGCCACCCATGTCACCGACAACGCCGGTGAACATCGGAATGCCGGCGACCACGCCAAGCGCGGCGAAATGGGCTTCTTCTGCACCCGAGAGGGTGTTGACCGGTTCCTGCATGATCTCAGAGACCTGCGCCGAGAACGCGGCGCCATTGGCCGCGTCGCGCACTGCTGAGGTCGCCAGAATGTAGACTTTGGCCACACCCATAAGCCGCACAACAAGTGCGAAGCGTCGAACGGCGCGAATGGCGCGGTCGACATTCTCATCAGCCAGACGGCCTGTCGCGGCAACACCGCGTCCGAGTGCGCACGAGGCCTTTTCGTTATACAGCGGCGTCAGCGCGCGCGCATGCCGCTCGTACACGACAAGGCGCACGGAGTTCGATCCAATATCGAGAACGGCAACCGGTTTGGCGCCCCTGATCCGGCCTTGCGCGGAGGGTTCCGCGTCAACGCCCCATCGGCGTATCAATCCTCGTCCTCATCTCTTGGGTCCGTCAGAGCGGAGCCACGGCCCGAAAGGCTTGGGTTGGTCATAAAGTAGTCGTGGGCGTTGAATTCTTCATCGCCCTCTTCCGGCTGGAGCCTTTGTGAGCTGCCATCCGGTAGGACTTCCCAACTTTGCTGGTTGTCGCGCTGATAGGCAACCATGATCCGGTCGAGGATTTGCTTGTGCACAGTCTTGTTCTGGATCGGAACCAGCGCTTCAACCCGCCAATCGAGGTTCCGCTGCATGAGGTCGGCGGAGGAAATATAGACTACGGCCTTGCGCGACGGCATATCGTGCCCATTGCCAAAGCAATAGATGCGTGAATGTTCAAGGAAACGACCGACCACCGAGCGCACCTTGATATTGTCTGAAAAACCGGGGATGCCGGGGCGCAGGCAACAAATGCCGCGAACGACCAGCATGACCTTCACACCCGCCTGTCCGGCTTCATAGAGCTTATCGATGATCGCAGGATCGACCAGCGAGTTCATCTTGAACCAGATATTGGCCGGTTTGCCCTTCTGGGCCAGCTCGATCTCCCGATTGATGTGATCGACGAGAGTCTGGCGTAAGCTGACCGGAGACACGGCCATGCATTCAAGCGCCGTCGGTTTGGCGTAACCGGTGATGTAGTTGAACACGCGCGCCACATCTCTTGTGATCTTGCCGTCACAGGTGAAGTAGCTCAGATCGGTATAAATCTTCGCCGTTATCGGGTGGTAGTTGCCTGTGCCGATATGGCAGTAGCTCACCAGCTTACCCTTTTCGCGCCGCACCACCTGGCTCAGCTTGGCGTGGGTTTTCAGGTCGATGAACCCGAAGACGACCTGCGCGCCTGCACGTTCCAGATCGCGGGCCCAACGGATATTGGCTTCCTCGTCAAACCGCGCCTTGAGTTCAACAAGCGCCGTTACCGATTTGCCGGCTTCCGCTGCCGCAACCAGCGCCTTGATGATCGGTGAGTCCGCCGAAGTGCGATAGAGTGTCTGCTTGATGGCGACGACATCGGGATCGCGAGCGGCCTGCATGAGGAATTGCGCCACCACATCGAAGCTTTCGAATGGATGGTGCACCACGATATCTTTGGCCTTGATAGCGGCCAGGCAATCGCCATTGAAATCGCGAATACGCTCAGGGTAACGCGGCATATAAGGTGTAAATTTGAGATCGGGCCGGTCGATGTCGCAAATACGTGCAGCGTCTGCGAGCCCCATGAACCCTTCGAACTCGAATGTATCTTCGGGGCCGACACCAAGCTGTTCCGCAATATGACGACGCAAGATCGCCGGCATGCGCTTTTCGATTTCAAGTCGGATCACCATCCCGCGGCGGCGTTGACGCAATGCGCTTTCGAACTCCATAACGAGGTCTTCCGCCTCGTCATCGATTTCGATTTCGCTGTCCCGGATAATCCGGAACACGCCCGACCCGACGATATTGTAGCCGGGAAACATCTTGTGAAAGAACAGGTTGATCAGTGTCTCGACGGCAACCATCTCGATGCGCCGCTCACTGGTCAGGCTTTGCGGCAGAATGACAAACCTGTCGAGGTTGGATGGAATACGCACCAAAGCCAGCAACCGGTCGGCACCATCCGCCTGCTCAAGCTGGAAGGCCAGCGAAAAACCGAGATTGGGGATGAACGGAAACGGGTGCGCAGGATCAACGGCAATCGGGGTCAGTACCGGGAAGATCTCTTCGCGAAACAGCTCTTCCAGATAGGACACCTGTTCATCGCTCAAGTCGGACTCTTCGTGGATCACCACATTCTGCGTGAACAGTTCTTCGCGCAGACTCTGCCAGTAATCCTGCTGTTCCAGGTGAAGGTGCTGCGCCAGATTGGCAATGTCTTCCAATTGTTCGGTTGGCGACAGACCATCGGCACTCAGTTTCGACATGCCGGCGCGCATCTGCCCTTTAAGCCCGGCCACACGCACCATGAAAAATTCATCGAGGTTGTTGGCGGAAATCGATACGAACCGTAGACGTTCCAGAAGCGGATGACGTGTGTTACCGGCTTCTTCAAGAACCCGCATATTGAACTGCAGCCACGAAACCTCGCGATTGACGAACCGGGCTGGGCTGCTCTTGAGCGCCTCGATATCGGGGGCTACCGATTCAGTGTCCGTAATTTCACTGATCTCGTTCATGTCCATTCTTTCCGTTTGACCGGTTGCCTGCATCCGCCCGCGTCGCCAACGCTTCTGCGGCAACAGTGCGTGACACCGGCCCACGCCGTGTGAGTGCCAGTTTATCCATGACTTCGACCAAACGCACGGCTTCCTCGGTTGAGCGTTCCATGCGTGCGACAAGATAGGACACGACTTTCGGGTCTATGGCTATCTGCCTGTCGGCAAACAGTTTTACCAACATATGTGACAGCTGAATGTCATCGGGTGATTCAACGCTGAAATGCGCCGCAAGCCGTGCGCGCGACAACAAATCGTCTTTGGCGTAAGGCCACTGATCAACTGGCGTACGCGCGGTCATCAGCACGGGCCGGCTATCGCGCATGCTCTGGTTGAGCAGGTGAAACAAGGCCGCCTCTTCATATCCGGCGCTATCTGCATCCTCTATCAGAACCGGACGTGTTCCGCCTTCTCCTGCCAGTGTTTCAACATCGTCAGGCGCAACCACAGTTGCACCGGAACGTTCTACCCAGATTCGCGCCAGATGCGACTTGCCGGATTTGGCCGAGCCAGTGACAAGCGTCAGCGGCCCAGGCCAGTTGGGGAACGCGAGAATGTGCTCAAACGCCAGCGCATTGCCTGGATTGACGATAAAGTCATCCTCCGCATGCGAGGGTGTGTGTCCGAGATCGAAGGTCAGTTGTCCGGCGGCCTTTTCAGGCAATGTTGCGGCGGCGTTCTGATTATCGCCACCGGCAGCGTCATTCCGTTGATTTGGTCTTGCCGCCATTATTCTCCTCCGCTCCCTGATAGAGCGGACTTTCCTGATACTTACGCACCCCGAAGCGGATCATGACATTTGTGATGGCTACCAGGGGTACTGCAAGCAACAACCCTACTGTGCCAAAAATCAGGCCGAATGCAAAAAGCGCGAACATCAACCAGACCGGATGCACGCCAATGCTGGACCCGACCAGCTTGGGATAAAGTACATTACCTTCAAGGAATTGCCCAATAATGAAAATGGCAAAGATAACGGCGATCATGATCCAGTCGGGCCAGAACTGCACAATCGCAACGCCGATTGAGAGCAGGAAGCCGACCAGGAACCCTACATAGGGGATGAAGCTGAGAAAACCTGCCGTTAGCCCGATGGCGAGGCCAAAATTCAGACCGGCGACGGTCAGCGCGATGCCATAAAAGGCTGCGAGTGTAACCACGACCAGGAACTGACCACGGATAACGCCTGCCATGGCGAGATCCATTTCCTTGAATACGTCACGGATTTCATCAAGATGTTTGCGGGGCAGCAGCCTGTCGACGGCGGCGACCATATTGTCCCAGTCGAGCAACAGGTAGAACGCGACAACAGGGGTGATCACGAGCAGCCCCACCACGTTGACGATTGCGAGGCTGGATTGCATGAGCTGGCTGATGATGTTGCCCGCAATTCCGAGGCCGTTTTGCAGCATATCCGCCAGAGCATTTTGCACCTGCGAAGCACGTTCGGCGCCTATGAACTCATATATTGCGGGTGACCATTGATTTGCCAGGTCTTGTAACTCGCTGACATAGCCCGGCAACCTTTGTGCGAGACCGGCAAGCTGTTGAATAAGCAGCGGCACGACTAAAAAGAACGCCCCGACGAACAGAGTTACCGCCAGAATCATAATCACCGCCGTTGCCCAGAAACGGCTGAATTTCCAGCTTTCGAGTTTGTCTGCAATCGGATCGAGCAGGTACGCCAGCGCCATACCGACGACGAAGGGCAGCAGAATGCCCCTGAACACCCAGAGCGCAAGAACGGTGACGGCCAGAATGATCAGCCATGCTCTGACCTGGTTTTGTAGTGACATCAGTTCCCGAACCCTTGCGTGTCTTGGTCCAAGCCGTTATCAGCGCTTTGAAAAGCCCTGTAACGCCGTGTCGGCCATAATTCACCGATGCCCGTGACGGGCATGGCTTCAGATTTCAGCAAAGCGCCGCAAATCATGTCCGATCCCGAACAAGTGCCATCAAACGGCCTCTCTTACAAGCAGGCGGGCGTCGATATCGATGCCGGCAATGCGCTTGTTGAAGCCATCAAACCGGCCGTGCGGTCCACGCGGCGGCCCGGCGCTGACGGCGAGATCGGTGGATTTGGTGGTCTGTTTGATTTGAAATCTGCGGGATTCGAGGATCCGGTACTGGTCGCGGCCAATGATGGCGTCGGCACCAAGCTCCGCATCGCCATCGAAAGCGGCAAGCACGACACTATCGGCATTGATCTCGTTGCAATGTGCGTGAACGATCTCATCGTCCAGGGCGCCGAACCTCTGTTTTTCCTCGACTATTTCGCCACCGGCAAGCTTGATGTTGCGCAAGGCGCTGCAATCGTAGAGGGGATAGCCGAAGGCTGCCGTCAGGCCGGATGCGCGCTGATCGGCGGGGAAACCGCCGAAATGCCCGGCATGTATCAGGCGGGCGATTATGATCTCGCCGGATTTTCGGTCGGTGCGGCTGAGCGGAATGCGCTTTTGCCGCGCAAAGATATTGCGGAAGGTGACGTACTCGTTGCTATCGCCTCGTCCGGTCCCCATTCCAACGGGTATTCGCTGATCCGGAAAGTTGTTGAGCTTACAGGCGCAATATGGGACGCCCCCGCCCCGTTCGATGCCAGCCAATCGCTCGCAGACGCATTGCTCACACCCACCAAAATTTACGTCAAACCGCTTCTCGCCGCTCTTAAGGCGAATATCGGCATAAAGGCGCTTGCACACATAACCGGTGGCGGTTTCACGGAGAATATACCGCGCGTACTCCCTGAGGGTCTTGCCGCGCGAGTTGACCTGAACGCCGTCGCCGTTCCACCTGTCTTTGGTTGGCTGGCACGCAATGCCGGTCTTGATGAGCAGGAAATGCTGAGAACCTTCAATTGCGGTGTCGGCATGCTGGTTGCAGTCGAGCGAGATGAGGCAGATGCACTTGTCAGCCATCTGACTGATGCTGGTGAAACAGCATACCTTGTGGGGGAACTTGTTGCGCGTAAGGACAGGCCCGTTGCCTTTGATGGAGCCCTCGCCCTGTGAGTGCGCGCAAACGCGTCGCAGTTTTGATTTCGGGCCGCGGGTCCAACATGAAGGCGCTTATCGAGGCGGCAAGCGCGCCAGACTATCCTGCAGAAATCGTAGGTGTCATTTCCAATAGGGCCGGAGCTGAGGGACTTAGGACAGCGCAAGCCGCTGGAATTGCCACCAAGGTCGTTTCAATAAAAGATTATCCTGACAAGCAGGCTGCCGATCAGGCCATCGATGCGCAGCTGCGGCAGTGGAACACAGACATAGTGTGTCTGGCCGGGTTCATGCGCATTTTATCGGCTGATTTCTGCGAAAGCTGGCGGGGAAAGGTGCTAAACATTCATCCGTCCCTCCTCCCTGATTTCCCCGGTCTCGATACGCACGCCCGTGCAATCGCCGCCGGGGTGCCCGAACATGGCTGCACGGTTCATTTTGTCACCGCCGGTATGGATGAAGGGCCAATCATCGCCCAGGCACGCGTGCCGGTTTTGTCGGACGACACTCCTGACAGCCTCGCTTCGCGTGTTCTTGTTGAAGAGCACAAGCTCTATCCAATGGCGCTGGCGCAGGTAGCATCGGGCGCTGTTTCAATCGACACAGTTCACAAAGCCCACTAAGCCAGCATCACCACAATTGATGGGTGCGATTGCCAAAATCGGTTCGCCTAATCAGCGCAACGCGCATAAGGTTCGCTGGTTTGGAGACGTGTAATGGCTTTGCGCGACTGGTTTTGGGTAATTCTGCTTGGCGCGATCTGGGGATCGTCCTTCCTGTTCAATGCCGTTCTTCTGAGAGAAATCGGACCGTTGTGGGTGTCCGCTTTTCGCGTCGGCATCGGCGCACTCGGGTGTTGGGCGTTTTTCTTTGCCTTCAAGTCAAAGTTGCCGCCAAACCGCGGAATTTATGTGCACTTCTTCATCCTCGGGGTGCTAAGCTACGCCATTCCTTTTGCGCTGTTCCCGATCAGCCAGCAGCATCTGACCGCCGGCGTGACCGCGATCATCAACGCCATGACGCCGATCATGACCGTCATCATCTCGAACTATTGGCCGGGTGGCGAAAAAATCAGTCTCAATAAGGCGATGGGCGTGGTGGCCGGATTCATTGGCGTGGCCGTACTCGCATCCCCCGCCTTCATGGCCGGCGGCACATCGCAGCTCTGGGCGGTCGGCACAAGCCTGATGGCAACTGTTTGCTACGCCGTTGCGTTAAACTACACGCGGAATTTCAAGGAAGTCAGTCCATCCGCGCTCGCGGCCTGCGCACTCACAGGTGGTACGATTGCCATTGTGCCCGCAGCCTGGCTCACACATGGGACGCCGGTCCTCGTTTCGCTGGAAGGCTGGGGCGCCGCGTTGGGCATCGGCCTGATAGCAACTGCGTTCACGTTCCAGATCATGTATCGGATTCTGCCACGCATCGGTGCAACCAATTTCTCGGTCGTCACCTTCATTGCCCCGATTTCTGCAATTATTCTCGGCCTCACACTGCTCGGCGAAACGTTGCAGTTTGCCCATATCGTCGGAATGCTGTGCATCTTCGCCGGACTATTGCTGATCGATGGCCGCATTACACGGCGCATCCGGCGCACAGTCTAGGTTTTCGAGAAGGCGTACTCGTTACCCCGCTCTAACGCGCGCTGGTAAGCTGGCCGGCTTCGAATGGCATCAAGATAGGCAGCGATCGCCGGCGTATCCTTGCCGAAATCGATCCGGCTTGCGCCCGCTTCGACCGGGAAACTCATCAGAATATCGGCTGCGGAGAATTCCGACCCCGCAAACCAGCCGTCGCGGGAGAGTTCCTGTTCCCATAAGGCCACGTGATCGTTGATCTGCGGATCCAGAAGCTGCCTGCTCACGCCGTTGGAAATGGCCCGAGCAATCGGCTTGATAATGAAAGGCACCTGATCCGGGATAACCGTGAAAATCAGTTTTGTTTGTAACAACGGCATCGCCGAACCTTCTGCGTAGTGCAGCCAATAGGTGTACCGCAGGTGCTCAGGTGTACCGCGTGCAGGCGCCAACTTTGCATCAGGATGTCCAGCGACGAAATATTCAGTAATCGCCCCGCTCTCCGCGAGCACAAGGTCGCCGTCTGTCACAACAGGTGACTTGCCGAGCGGATGGATTGCCTTCAAGCTTTCTGGCGCGCGCATATCGGCGCCGCGTGTGTAGGTTTTGACGTCGTACGAAAGACCCAACTCCTCCAACAGCCACAGAATACGGTGGGCGCGTGAATTGTTGAGATAATGGACAGTGATCATGCGGCTCTCTTCTGAATCAAAAAGGCAGACCGTTTAGGCCTGCCTTCGATACGTTTCATGATCGCTTTTGGACCATTAAAGCCCAAGCTTGTCCTTGAGGATCTGATTCACAGCTTGCGGATTAGCTTTGCCCTGGCTCGCTTTCATCACCTGACCAACGAACCAGCCAAGCATGGAAGGCTTCTCTTTCACCTGCGCGACCTTGTCGGCATTTGCAGCGATGATCTCATCCACGATCTTTTCGATCGCGCCGGTATCGGTGACCTGCTTCATGCCCTTTGCTTCAACGATCTCTGCCGGGTCACCACCTTCAGTCCAGACAATTTCGAACAGATCCTTGGCGATCTTTCCCGAAATATCACCCTTGGAAATCAGGTCGATGATACCGCCCAACTGGCCGGCACTCATCGGGCTGTCTTCAATATCGTGATCTTCCTTGGCCAGACGCCCCAGCAGTTCGTTGATGACCCAGTTGGCGGCAAGTTTGCCGTCACGTCCCTTAGCCACCTCTTCGAAGAAGTTGGCGTAGGCCGGGTCGGACACCAGCACTGAGGCATCGTACTTGGTGACACCATATTCGGTCTCAAGACGCGCCTGCTTTTCATCAGGTAGCTCCGGAAGTCCTTCGGCCAAACTCTCCACGAATGCATCGTCAAATTCGAGCGGCAGGAGGTCAGGATCGGGGAAATAGCGATAGTCGTGCGCTTCTTCCTTGGAGCGCATGGAGCGGGTATGACCGGTTTTTACATCGTAGAGCCGGGTTTCCTGATCCACCTCGCCGCCATCTTCCAGAACATCGATCTGCCGCCGCGCTTCATATTCAATGGCCTGACCGATGAAACGGATCGAGTTCATGTTCTTGATCTCGCAGCGCGTGCCGAACTCGCCACCCGGCTTGCGCACGGAAACATTGACGTCTGCACGCAGCGAACCCTGCTCCATATTGCCGTCACAGGTGCCAAGATACCGAAGGATCGTCCGCAACTTGCCGACATAGGCCTTCGCCTCATCAGCCGAGCGGATATCCGGTTTTGAGACGATCTCCATCAACGCAACGCCGGACCGGTTGAGATCAACAAAGCTCATGTTCGGGTGCTGATCGTGAATGGATTTGCCGGCATCCTGCTCAAGGTGCAGACGTTCGATGCCGATTTCGATCTCGCCATCTTCACCCATATCGAGCTTGACCTTGCCCTCGCCGACAATCGGGTCGAGATACTGGGATATCTGATAGCCCTGCGGCAGATCGGGATAGAAATAGTTCTTGCGGTCGAAGATTGAGCGCTTGTTGATCTTGGCTTTGAGGCCAAGCCCCGTCCGCACGGCCTGACGAACGCACTCCTCGTTGATTACCGGCAGCATGCCGGGCATCGCTGCATCCACGAACGACACATTGTTGTTCGGCGGCTGGCCGAACTCGGTCGATGAACCGGAAAACAGTTTCGACTCGCTTGTTACCTGCGCATGGACTTCCATGCCAATGACCATTTCCCAGTCGCCGGTGGCGCCTTTGATGAACTGTTTTGGATTCGGGGTGCGGGTATCAACAATACTCATATTCGTCTCGTGCCTCGCTTATGCGGCGTTCATACCCGCCACACGGAGGAAATCCAACAGTTTTTGAAAGGCAATTTAGCCTGGAGTGTTATTCGATGTCGTCGATCAGACCATTGAACGGCTTCAGCTTCTTCTCAAGCCGCACGCTCATGAACGGTTTATGGGCGCCGGTGCCGTCCATTTTCATCGCTAGGATGTTGTAGCCATGGTTTTCGTAAAACCGGACGGCGTTCACGTGATCGGCCGGCGTTTCCAGATGGACCGCAGCATAGCCTTCCAACTCGAAGATCGATTCCATGCGCTTGAGCAACATGCCGCCAATGCCCCGGCCCTGCATGTGCGGTGCAACAAAAAGATACGGAATGTATGCCTTGCGGCGCAGTCGTGAACACCAGCCCACAACCTCACCATGCAGTTCGGCGACAACAATGTCGCCCAATCTATCCCGGCAGTAGATATTGAACTGATCGACAAGGGCCTCGCGGGAACTCCGGCGCTCCTTGTAGAGCGGCAGAATGCCCTGCTCCCAGGACACGAATGCCAGTGCCGCGAGGTCCATTTCGTCGCCATATTCCGCCTGGCGCAACCTCAATTCTTCCAGCATCGATCCCTCCTATTTTTGCCGCGCGGCGATGATGCCTTTTTCGTAATTTATGTTCCAGCCGATGAGCGTCCGCCAGATCAGCTCGGCCTGATCCTCGTCCAGTTTGAGTGATTCAGCCTGCTTGCGGACCTTGTTGATCACCTGCTCGATGCGTTCCGGCGCAAACGCCTCATGCGGATCGTTCTTGAGCTGCGCCATCCGGGTGACGTAACGATGGCGTTCGGCAAACAGCTCCACCAGCGCGTTGTCGATCCGGTCAAGTTCCCGGCGAACCTCTTCTTTCGACTCGCATTCAGCTGGCGGCTTTACTCCACTCACGTCCGGGCACTCCAATCGCTTCAAATCACCTTCACAAGCAGGTTCGCACCCGGTTCGATGGAATTCAACTGCCGAATGCTGACATCTGGTCAAATGCGCACAGAGTGATTAGATTGTCCCCAGACTTGAGGAGTCTTTATGTCTAGCAATCTGGATGTCCGCTAACGCCCTGTTCTGACGGGGACAGGGCGATCGTTGGAGCCGTGCCGCTGGGAAACCGGAGGCGCGTATTTTGGCGTGGCCATGCGCATACAGCGCGAAAAGTGGCCAGACGATCCGGACAATCTGGAAATGGATATCTCAAGAGACGAACAACGCATCCTGCACGTGCTCGCGCAAGGCGGCGAAATCAAACCCGTGAAAAACGAACGCGGCCGCATTGTCGACGTTCAATGCTTCAACCGCGAAGGCTGGTTGATGAACCAGTGCAACCTCACGCTTTTCAGAAAACTGAAAGCCAAGCGCGCGATTAAGTCGCAACGCTCCATGCCATATCGCATCACGCGGCGCGGACTGGAGCTTGTGCGGAGCGAGGTCGATAACAGGTAATTGGCGCGGTGGGCTTCCAAAAATCCATTCATCGTAATATAACGATGAAAGAAAGGGAGCCCGCCATGCACCTGCCCCATCAAGCTGCCAAGACATTTAACAGCTGCTGCGCCTGCCAGACGTTGGATGCGGATGCGCTGATCCGATCTGTGGAATCGCAGACTGTTGGCGGCATCGAACTGCCGCCCCTGCCTGCGCATATGTTTGCTGCCGAGCAGGTGTTCCTGTCACAGCGTGACTTTGCGGCAATCCAAGCGACTGTCGATGCCGTTGAGTCAGTCGTGCGGCAGGATGCGTGGGTAGAACTCGTGAAACCGGATGTTGCGCTGGAGCACTTTCCGTTTCCAAAAACGCAAAGCATTTTCACAAGTTATGACTTTCACATCGGGGACGCCGGACCGGGTCTGATCGAAATCAATACCAACGCGGGCGGCGCCTTGCTGGCAGCAGAGGCTGCGCTGGCGCACCGCACATGCTGCACCATATCCGGGAGCGGCAAAAATGCCGCGCAAACGCTTGGCGACCGGTTCGTTGAAATGATCGAGGCCGAGTGGCAAAGCACGCACAAAATGCGCCCGCTGCAGACAATCGCTATCGTCGATAACGCACCGGAGGCGCAGCACCTCTATCCCGAGTTTCTGATCGCCCAAAAGTTGCTGCGGGAAGCCGGCTATGAGGTGGTCATCGCCGATGCTTCGGAACTTACTTTCAGCGATGGCCGATTGCTGGCTGACGGTGTGGCTATTGATCTCGTCTATAACCGCTGCACCGATTTCGACCTCAGCGATGAAAAACATTCGGCGCTGCGTAGGGCGGCTATCAGCGAGTCCGCCGTCATCACACCGCACCCGTGGCATCACGCTCTACTGGCCGACAAACGCAATCTGGTGCGTCTGACCGATCCTGAAATGTTGGACAGCTTGCAAGTCGGACCTGTACGCCGAGGACTATTGGCGCAGATACCTCAATCCCGGTTGGTGACGCCAGAGAACGCCGACGCGCTTTGGGAGAAACGCAAAGACTTTTACTTCAAACCTTGGGGTGGGCATGCTGCGAAAGGCGTTTATCGCGGCGCCAAGCTCACCCGGCGCGTCTGGCAGGATATTGTGTCCGGTGGCTACATCGCCCAGCAAGCGGTAACGCCGTCTTCTCGCCGTGTGCGTGTAGACGGTGCAGATGAGTATCTTAAAATGGATATTCGCGCCTACACCTATGGTCGCGAGATACTATTCCTCGCCGCCCGTCTCTACAGCGGGCAGACCACGAACATGCGGACACCGGGTGGTGGATTTGCGCCTGTCGTTATCGTCTAAACGACGCTCAGGCACTCTCACTCAGTTCAGCAACGATATGTTCCCATTCCGCCGCAACGCTTGGCTTTGCCCGCTTTTCGCCAGCGCGCCGATACCAGTAGTCAGCATTGCCCATGTCGGCCTCAATCCAGTGCGCCAACGCATGCACCCAATCGAAGGCTTTGATGCCTTCGCCGGACTGGCAGATATTGTGCGCCATATCCCATTCGCCGCCCATCCGAAGATTACCCTTTTTGAGCCACCACAGCGCCTGAAGCGGTTTGGACAGCTCGGCGGGCGGCTTGGAGTGATCAAGCGTTGAGGTAACAGGATCGGTCATTGCTGAATTGCCATTTTTGATTAGGGTGCACACTACATAGTCATTTTGCGAGATGGATGCACCCCGTGGATCAAAAAGTCAAAGGCGAGCGCTTTTATGCGCTCCATCATCGTGATCACCCGTTTGTCATGCCCAACCCCTGGGATGCTGGCACGGCGAAGATAATGGCGGCGAGGGGCTTCGAGGCGTTGGCAACCACTTCTGCCGGTGTCGACCATATGAACGGCAAGTTGGAAGGCACAGCCGGACGCAACGATATGATCGCTAACACCAAATGGCTTGCGGAATCTGTCGATATCCCCGTCGCTGCCGATCTGGAAGATTGTTACGGCAAAGACGCCGAAGGGATCGCCGAGACGATCAATCTGGCGGCAGACGCCGGTGCCGTTGGCGGCTCCATTGAGGATGCAATCTACGTCCGCAAGGGCGAAATCTATCCAATCGAAGAGGCCATCACCCGTGTCAAAGCGGCGGTCGATGCGGCTGCTTCCCTACCCTTCAAATTCACGCTCTGCGCCCGGTGCGAACACTTGCTCTATGGCAAGACCGACATGGGCGAGATCATCGAACGCTTGCAAGCCTATGCCGAAGCCGGCGCGGATGTTCTCTATGCACCCGGTCTCAGAACCGCCGAACAGGTGCAGCAAATTGTCGAATCTGTCGACAAGCCGGTCAATGTCCTGCTCGGCATGGGCAACACAACGCTTTCAATGGCCGATATGCACCAATTGGGTGTTGCGCGTGTTTCGCTCGGCTCAGGAATACATCGCACCGCAATGGTCGCGACCATTCAGGCGCTGGATGAAATTCAAGATAATGGTACATTCGGGTTCACGAAAGGGTTGCGTGGGGCTGGGGCAATTGATGCGTTGCTCTCGCCGGAAACACAAAAATGAAACTCTATTTCAGCCGCAATCCAAACCCGCGCCTTGCCGTCGCGACCGCCAAATATCTCAACGCACCCATCACCTATGAATGGGCCTCGCCCTTCGCGCCGGACCAGCAGGCCCGGTTCCGCGAGCTCAATCCCAATCTCAGCATTCCCATTCTGGAAGACGAGACGGGTACACTTTGGGAAGCTGACGCTATTGCGTGCCGCCTGTCTCAACTTGTTGGGTCTGATTTCTGGCGTGCCGGTTCTGCCCAACCCGAAATGATCAAATGGCTGAGCTGGGCCATGTGGAATTTCGTCCGCGCCTGCGACCAGGTTCATTTCGAACGCGGAACGAAACAGCGTTACCATCTCGGGCCAATTGACGAGACCGCCGTCGCCAGCGGTTTGGAGGAATTTCACAGCACCGCGAAGATTCTAGATGCAGAGCTTTCAGGTCGCGATTGGCTTTTGGCGGACGGGCTGTCCTATGCCGACTTTCGCATGGCCAGTTTTCTGCCATTCAACGAGGCAGCGCGGTTGCCGCTCGAAGACTTTACCAACGTTCAGGCCTGGTATGACCGGCTTTGTGATATCCCGGCGTGGGCAAATCCGTTCGAGGGCATGGACGTACCTGAATTGCCGGCTATCGCGAGTTAGTGTTTCCCATACGCAGCGTGAAAACGCCGACGACAAACGCCCAGGTCACTCCGGTTAAGGCCGCGAACGGCCAGATGCTGCCAATGTTTTCCGGTAGAAACGGCAAATAAATGAACGATGCATTCGCGGCCGCGTGAAACAGAATGGCCGGCACAACGCTTTTGGTATGCGCGTAGATCCAGCTCATGATTACCGCGGCGCCTAGCACCCAGGCCGCGAATAACAAAAACGGCGTCTCCAGTGGCGTGCCCACGCCAATAAGCGATCCGGGGAAATGCCAAAGAGCCCAGACTGCTCCGACAATCAGTCCCGCCACCAAAGGTGAGTGGCGCTTCTGCAACTCATGCGTTGCATAACCGCGCCAACCGAATTCCTCACCAATTGCGATAACAAAAACCACGATTGCATAAGGAAGCAGACTGGTCGTGGCCAGCGCAAAAGGGACATCTGCTATGAGAGCGTAAGCCCAACTTGCAGCGCCAGCGAGCAACGGAACAAGACAGAGAGCGATGAGTAGCCATCGCCAGCCAAATCTTTGCACCAGCCGGTCAACAAAAAGCTCCCTCAGACCAGCCCGGCCAGACACGAGAGCGGTCATAACCAGGGCAGTGAGTGTCGGACTAAGCACAATGAGAATAGTAAAACTGTCATCGCCCAACAATGCTGCGAGAGCGGATATGACAGCACTAAAAATGATGGTCACGGCGAAGAAAATGCCGATCTGGTACTTGCCGACCAAAGACATGGAACCCCTCCCATGTAGAAAGCTACCAACTGGGGTTTTGATTTTGGCTTTTCAACTGCACGGCCGCAATTGGGCACCCACAGCGGTTCACAAGATGGTGTGGGCCTTTTCCGGCTCGAATAGTTTGCTTTGACCGGACGATCCTTGTGCGGTTTCCCGACCTACCACCAAACCTCCGGCGCGAACCCGCCGCCATTCGCCTTTTCGATCACTCGACCGGCTGCAAAAAGCGTTTCCTCGTCAAACGGCTTACCGATGAGCTGCAACCCGAGCGGCAAACCGGATGCGTCCTTACCCGCCGGAACAGCGATGCCCGGCAACCCGGCCATGTTGACCGTCACGGTGAAAATGTCATTGAGATACATTTTCACCGGATCGGCTGCCATGTCCTGATCAGCGATACCGAAGGCCGCTGACGGTGTAGCAGGCGTTAGGATGGCATCGACACCGGCGTTGAACGCATCCTCAAAATCCTTCTTGATCAGCGACCGCACCTTCTGCGCCTTGACGTAATAGGCGTCATAATAGCCCGCAGACAGCACATAGGTGCCGATCATCACGCGGCGCTTCACCTCGCGGCCGAAACCCTCTGCGCGGGTGAGTTCGTACATGTCGGTGATGTCTTTGCCCGAGACGCGCAAGCCGTATTTTACGCCGTCATAGCGTGCCAGGTTGGAAGAGGCTTCTGCCGGGGCCACGATGTAATAGGCCGGCAGCGCATATTTGGTGTGCGGCAGGGAGATGTCCTTGATCGTCGCACCCTCGGCCTTCATCCATTCGAGGCCCTGCTGCCAGAGCTTTTCAATCTCGTCGGGCATACCGTCCATACGGTATTCTTTGGGCACACCTATGGCGAGGCCTTTCACGCCCCGCTCAACCGCCGCCGCGAAATCGGGCACGGCGATGTCAGCGCTTGTGGAATCCTGCGGATCGAACCCAGACATGGAATTGAGCATCAGCGCCGCATCTTCGACAGTGCGGGTGATCGGCCCCGCCTGATCGAGCGATGACGCAAAAGCCACCACGCCCCAGCGTGAGCAACGCCCATAGGTCGGCTTGATGCCAACAGTGCCGGTGAATGCTGCCGGCTGGCGGATTGAACCGCCTGTGTCTGTTGCTGTCGCACCGGCACAGAGCCATGCCGCTGTTGCCGCGGCCGATCCGCCTGACGAACCACCTGGCACCAGATCCTTGTTGCCACCCTGGGCGCGCCAGGGATTGACCACCGGACCGTAATGCGATGTCTCGTTGGACGACCCCATGGCAAACTCATCCATGTTGAGCTTGCCGAGCATCACCGCGCCATCGCGCCAGAGATTGGCGGTGACAGTGGATTCATATTCGGGTTTGAACGCGTCGAGGATGTGGCTCGCCGCCTGCGTGTGCACGCCCTTGGTGGCAAACAAATCCTTGATCCCCAGCGGTACGCCTTCGAGCGGCCCACCAGTACCGGAATTGAGCTTGTGATCGCTGTCTTCAGCCATCTGCCGCGCCTGATGCGCCGTCACTTCGACATAGGCATTCAGCTTCTCGTTCGCCGCTTCAATGGCGCCAAGATAGGCTTCAGTCACTTCAAGCGACGTGAAATCGCGGTTTTTCAGGCCGTCGCGTGTGGCTTTCAGGCTGAGTTTGGTCAGGTCGGTCACGCGGATGTTCTTTCGCTTGCGAGTGATTTTTCAAAAAAGGCGGAATAGTCGCTTTCCGGGTAGTCGAGAAACGCGCCACAGCGCGTAAAACCGCCGCGTTCATAAAGCCGCCACGCCGCTGCAAACCCGTCACCATTTCCGGTCTCAAGTTTCAAGGTCGTGACGCCCTTCTCTTGCGCCAGCGCTTCGATAGCATCGAGCAGCAACCGGCCAACGCGCTGTCCGCGCACTTCTGGCAGCGTGTACATGCGTTTGATCTCTGCCAAATCATCCGAATGCACCTTTAGTGCTCCCATGCCCACAGCCTTGCCATCCGCATCCCGCGCAACAAACAAAGTCGAACTTGGCTCGGCCATTTGCTCAACCGTCATCTGGAACTGGAATTCGGGCGGCGACAGAGGGTTGAGATGCGCATTGAGTTCGGCAACGAACCGGCGCACATCGTCCTGCAAGGGTGTTTCAACAGCAATTGTGATGGACATTAGGCCCTACTCCACCACCTTCGACACCATGAAGAAATTATCTTCACTGAGAGGTGCGTTGGAGACGACCTGCTCAGCGTGTCCACCCGCAGTCACCTTGTCCTCGCGGCGGCGCAGCGCCATCGGGGTGACCGATGTCATCGCCTCGACACCTGATACGTCCACTTCGTTCAATTGCTCGACAAAACCGAGAATGGCATTCAGTTCGCCTTCGTAGGCAGCAACCTCATTGTCACCAATGCGAATACGCGCCAGGCGCGCAATGCGTTTCACGGTATCGGCATCAACGGACATGTTCGGCTCCAGAGGGATACAAATCGGTGTGTTGCGCAGCTTTTAGCAACGCCATAACGCCCCTGCAACACAGAAGCATTGAATAGCGCAAATTGATGTCTTGTAGGCCGCTTATCAGACCTCCAGCGACAGACCCGGCTCCATGATCTGGACGGCGCAGCCGTTGGCTACTGGAGAAATTTCCCCGATCAGCGCATCGGTCAGACCGTCAACCGCGACCATCAAAAGCTTCGGCCGCGCCGCGAGTATCAGATTGCTGATATCACCCGCAAGCTGATGCGCTGCGCCATAAAGAACAATCACACCGTTGTCCGCAAACCGGCCCCACGCCGTTTGGCCCGCTGGCGCAACGATAACCGGTCCCTCCTCCGGCTCGTCGATAAACAGCGCCTCACCCGAAATCGTATAAAGCTCGTAGAGTTGCTCGTCCGGCATATCCAGCGCCCGGCGTGGCCTGCGCGGTGTCCAGTTTTCGGCATCAAGATAGGGGAAATCGGCAATCCCGTCGCTGAGATCAATCCTGTGGTCCGCTGCCGCAGCAACCTCATGGGCATTGATCCCGTCCGGCGCTTTATCCGCATCCGTGACAAAGATTTTGCCGCCGACATAAAGCCGGAATGTGGATCCGCCGAACCAGGTGATTTTCATCAGGTGCCTCCCACAAAGACTTTCGGCTAAGCCTATGCGAAACCGTCATCAGTTTTAACAAAAATTCCCAAACATCTGGCGTCATTCCCGCGAAAGCGGGAATCCAGCGCGTTGCGTCGGCAGCGTACAAGACTCTCACGCGCGACCGACGTCGCGCACTGGATTCCCAATCAAGTTGGGAATGACGCAGAGGCACTGTGCACAATTCAGCGTGACCAACGCCCCCACCCCTGCTAATTCCAAAGCATGAGCGATGAAGAACCTGTGAACCCCCTCGCCGCGCTGCCCCCAACCGGCAAACTGTTGGGCCTTGACCTCGGCACCAAAACCATTGGCGTTGCCGTCTCCGACGGCCTGCGCATGGGCGCAACGCCGCTAGAGACTATCAAGCGCACCAAGTTCACAAAGGATGCAGAAGAACTCGACAGGATCATCGTCGAGACCGCAGCCACCGGCATCGTGCTCGGTCTGCCGCTGAATATGGACGGGTCCGAAGGGCCGCGCGTACAGTCTACCCGGGCCTTTGCCCGCAACCTGTCCGCGCGCATTTCACTTCCAATAGCCTTCTGGGACGAGCGCCTTTCAACGAGTGCTGTCACGCGGACGTTGATCGATGCTGACATGTCACGCGCCAAGCGGGCCGAGGTGGTGGATAAGCTGGCAGCGAGTTATATTTTGCAGGGGGCGCTGGAGCGGCTGCGGCGGGGCTAGGTGCTATAAACCCTTTTACCGCGACTTCAGTTCGCGATCAGCAAAATCACGAACCTTTTGCGCAACCTGCAACGCATGCGTGTAAAGCAGCATCTGCGCTTCGTTTTCGAAAACATCGACAGTGCACTTCGGGTTCTGAGAACAAAAACCCGCCACATTGGATGCGGGCATGAAGTCGTGCTTGTCGCCAAGAATGAAGTGCCACGGGGGCTGATCGCCGGATTGCTGAATCGGCTCGGACCAGTCCGAAATCCACTTCGCCACATCGTCGACGATCATATCGGGATTTTGAAAACAGTATTCGATGTTGTCGCGGATGATCGTCCAGAACGCCGGGTCCTCAATGACCGCCCTGTCCCGTGGGCTGTCCTTAAAGAAAAACTGCACGATCTGGTTTTGCCCGAGCCTGCCGGTCTGGAAGACGCGCCGCGCCGCGCGGTAACCGAGCCGCAGCGCGGAGGGCACGGTTTGGATGACATGCGAATTGCGCTTCATGTTCGGCGACAGCTTTTCCGGGTCTGGCACCCCGGTCGACAACAGCACAACGCCCAGCACCTTGTGACTACGCTTCAGTTTCGAAGCCACCTCCGCGGCCAGTATTCCGCCTTCGCGATGTCCGGCAATCAGAAGCGGTTGCAATGAATCCAGATCGAGGTAACTGGGACAGAAGTCGGCAAGGAACTCAGATGTGTCCATCCAACTGCCTGCCGCATCCGAACCCCCAAAGCCCGGCCGATGGATCGCGATGATGTGCAATCCAACCTCTGCGACAGCCCGCCGCCATTCCGGCGTTTCCTCAGGTTTGCTTGAGGTAGTGAAATAGAGGACGGGGAGACCATCGGTGACGCCGTAACGCGTCACGACCACCGCTTGACCCTGCGCCGTCACCACCTTCTGCCACCTGAAGTCAGACCGGCTGGCTGTCGTTTCCTCGGCGTGCTCCGAAACCGTCGCTGCCGCCACATAGTGCAGATGAGACACGAACTGCACGAACCCGGACCGGTTGCGCGTGCCGGTTTTCAGCAAGATCGATTTGACCTGACTACGCACCGTTTCTGTGCTGCGGTCACGATTGGCGGCAATTTCCTGCGTCGTCATGCCGGTGTAAACCAGCTGCGCCACATCGACCTCGGCCTTGGTGAGTTCATAGTGTTCCTGAAGCGCATTCGTGAGATGCTCGGTCCAGCCGGAGGCCGCGAAGCGAATAAGAATTCTCTTGTCGCCGTCCGGCAGCGAAACAGTTCGGCTCGAGGCAATCAGAAACTCGTCTTCGCTCTTCTCGAATTGAAAGTTCTGTTTGTCGCGATCATCAGCCGGCCGCCAGTTGCCTTTAAAACGTCCCGCGAGGGATGCGCCGAGCGCAAAGTCAGACAACAGGGCCTGCCCCTGCGCATTGCCCATGACATAGCGCCCTTTTGTGTCGGTCAAAATTGCGGGCGCCGCGATCAAATCGAGTATGGCAACCAGGTTGAATTGCTGCTCAAACGCCGTGTCTCTGGTCAGAGCAAGCGCCTGGTCAAAGTGCCGGGACAGAAGATTGAAATTCGGCGCATGGCCCGTCCGCTCGCAATAGTCATCCCAGGCTTCGACAAAATCACTGAATTGATCCGGCTCAACTGCCGCATGGTAGGCCGCCTCAATCATTGAATGCACGGCGTCCATAGTGTCGGCCTGGTCAATACTGGGATCGTGCGCTGTTTGCGTCTTCGTTTCGTCAGGTCCCATTACTCAAATCAATCTGGTTCAGGCCCCTTGGGAACAACTCAAAAATCGAATGTGGGATAGGCTGAAAAGTTCATCGAGATCGGCTGAAAAGAGAATTGCGGGTAATATGATCGACAATATCTAGCATCGGGAGCGTGGGGATTGAATACAAATGTGTCGGATATTGCTATGTTTTTGAGAACGCAGCGAGACTAGCCGAATACAGACCTGTCGCGCAATCAGCTCTTGAAATAACTACCCCATTGGGTTATATGAAAGTCATGCAAACGATAGTCGAGACAACACTCTTTACTCGGCAGGCATCGAAGCTCTTCGATGAGGATGAGAAAAAGGCCATTATCGACTATCTCGCGAGCAACCCGTTTGCCGGTGACGAAATACCCGGCACCGGCGGTGTACGTAAGGTACGCGTACCGGCAAGCGGCAAAGGCAAGAGAGGCGGCGCCCGCGTGATCTATTATGTGCTGGATGAGGGCGCGCCGCTCTATGCATTGCTCGTCTATGGCAAAGGTAAAAAGACCAATTTGACCGACAACGAGAAGGCAGCCGTTCGCGTAATCGCAAAAGCGATCAAGGACAGCTACAGGAGCGCAAAATGACCAAATTCGGTAACGACCTTTTGGAAGCCATGACGGAAGCCCTGGCGCACGCCGAGGGCCAGAAGTCCGGTGTGACCGTCCACAATATCGATATTGATGCGGTTGATGTGAAGGCCATTCGAAAGACGCTTGGCCTGACGCAGGAGCAAATGGCCCTCACCCTCGGAACCAGTGTTTCCGGATATCGCAAGTGGGAACAGGGCGAACGTCAGCCCAGCGGCGCAGCGCGCACATTGTTGCGCGTCATGGAAAAAGAACCTGAGGCGGTAGCGCGCGCATTGACCGCTGCTTGATTTGTGATTCTTGGTTCACGAGGCCTCTCCGCCAGCGCCGTTACCCACACGCTGATCGACGCAGACATGTCCCGCGCCAAACGGGCCGAGGTGGTGGATAGGCTGGCGTCGAGTTATATTTTGCAGGGCGCGTTAGAACGGCGGCGGCGGGGGTGATTTTTTGATTGAACTTTCCAAACAATCCTCTGAAAGTATTGCACGCCGGCGAAAGCTGGTTGGCAGGTTTGTTTTAGCATCAATCATCGTTGTCGGTCTTTATTCCTGCACAACAGACGAGTTCTCACACAAAGCATTTTTCAACAGTTCTGGCGCTCTGAAAGGGGGAAAGGCATTCCAAGTTCAAATCGGCATGTCTGAAAAAGAGGCTATTGATAAGTTGAGGTCTCAAAGTTGGCAACTTGTGGAAATTTTTGAGGGAAAGAGCTGTCAGCAGCTCAAGTACGACAAAGGAACCCAGTTTTACGTTTTTTACAAACAAACTTGGACTCAAGGTGCAATATGTCTAGTAACAAAGGATCAGAGCGTTTCAGCGATGGCTTGGAGCGTGAGTCTCATTGCAATTTAGACATATAGCAGTTTACGCAGACTGCAGTATCACCGCCCCAAATTAACTAATTCACCGAATTCGCCCACCCGGCACTTGCCCCCCACCCCGTCCTGCTCTAAACCGCAGCGACTTCTGAAGGACCCGGAGCACGATGGCGCGCGCAAAGCCGCAGAAATCGTCGAACAGCCCGGCTGGATCATCCAGCACACATACTCCGTTTTCCCATCGACATCTGCTTGGTATCGCCCAGCTCAATCCGGTTGAAATCACCGAATTGCTCGACCGTGCCGAGGCGATGATCCCGATATCACGCCAGCCGCGCAAAGTGCATCCCACGCTGACCGGCAAGACGCAGATCAATCTGTTTTTCGAAAACTCCACCCGCACGCAGGCGAGCTTCGAAATCGCCGGCAAGCGCCTCGGCGCACTTGTCGTCAACATGTCGGTCAAAACCTCGTCCGTGGCCAAGGGCGAGACACTGATCGATACTGCGGCCACACTGAATGCCATGCAGCCGGATGTGATCGTGGTCCGCCACTCCGCATCTGGCGCTGTGGAGTTGCTGTCGCAGAAGGTTGGCTGTTCGGTGGTGAATGCCGGTGATGGCGCGCATGAGCACCCGACGCAGGCGCTGCTCGACGCCCTGACTATTCGCAAGCACAAGAAACGCCTCAACGGGCTGACGGTTGCCATTTGCGGTGACATCGCCCATTCGCGCGTCGCCCGCTCCAACCTGATGCTGCTCAATGCGATGAACGTACGGACGCGCGTTGTTGCGCCGCGCACGCTTTTGCCCCTCGGAATTGAGAGCATCGCAGCCGAAGTTTTCACTGACATGCGCGAAGGCCTCGAGGGCGCGGACGTGGTCATGATGCTGCGCCTGCAGCGCGAACGCGCCGCCGGGCAGATGATCCCCTCAGAGCGCGAATACTACCGTTTCTATGGCCTTGATGCCGAGAAGCTGGCGTATGCCGCACCGGATGCTCTGGTCATGCATCCCGGCCCGATGAATCGCGGTGTCGAGATCGACCCGGCCATCGCCGATGGTGCGCAGTCGGTCATCAATGAGCAGGTGGAGATGGGCGTTGCCGTCCGCATGGCTGTGCTCGATGCGCTGCTCGCTGAAGGCAGTCAGGTGGCATCATGAGTGCGCTCGTTATCGAAAACGCCCGCATCATCGATCCGGCCTCGGGCCGCGACATCAAGGGGGCGCTTCTGGCAGATGAAGGCAAAATCCTCGATGTCGTCGAGGGCAAAGCGCCCGGCGCACCGGCGAACGTGTCGCGTGTCGATGCCAAGGGGTTGGTGCTCGCACCGGGCCTTATCGATATGCGCGTCTTCACCGGCGAGCCCGGACACGAATATCGCGAAACTCTTGAGAGCGCTTCGGAAGCCGCCGCTGCGGGTGGCGTCACCAGCTTTGTGACGATGCCCGACACCTCTCCGGTCATTGATGATGGTGCGTTGGTCGACTTCATTCTGCGCCGGGCGCAGGCGACGGCGAAGGTCAACATTCTGCCATCTGCAGCGATGACAAAGGGTACGCTTGGCAAGGAAATCACCGAATTTGGATTGCTGAAAGAGGCTGGTGCAGTCTGCTTCACAGATGGCCGCAAGTCGGTCGGTGACACCGCCCTGCTCCGCTCGGCTTTCACCTATTCCGCCAATTTCGACATGCCCATCGTCAATCACCTCAGCGATGCCGGTCTCACCGGCGATGGTGTGATGAACGAAGGGTTGATGGCCACGGGCCTCGGGCTCAAAGGCATCCCCGCCGCTGCAGAGATGATCCCGCTTGAACGCGACCTGAACCTCGTCGCGCTGACCGGTGTCCGCTATCACGCGGCACAGCTTTCTGCCGCAGCCTCGGTGGATATCATCGCGCGGCACAAGAAGACCCTTCAGAACATCTCTGCTGGTGTGTCGATCAACAATCTGTCGCTTAATGAGCACGATATCGGCGCCTACAAGACATTCTTTCGGCTCTCACCGCCATTGCGCAGCGAGGACGACCGGCAAGCGTTGGTCGCCGGGCTCAAGTCGGGCATCATCGACGTCATCCATTCCGGTCACGATCCGCAGGATGTGGAAACCAAGCGCCAACCGTTTGCCGAAGCCGTCGACGGGGCGATCGGTCTGGAAACACTCTTGTCCGCGGCCCTGCGGCTGCTACACTCCGGTGATATTGACCTGACAACGGTGCTGCGTGCCATGACCTCGCGTCCTGCCGAAATTCTGGGTCTCAATAGCGGCTGTCTGAAAAAAGGCGCTCCGGCAGACCTGGTGCTGATTGATCTCGATTATCCGTGGGTCGTTAAAGAGAATGAAATTCACTCAAAGTCGCGCAACACGACTTTTGAAGGCGCCCGCTTCTCCGGCAAAGTTATTGAGACGTTTGTTGCCGGGCAAAGCGTCTACAGGTTTTCGGAGGCGAAATGACGCCTGATCCCATGACCGTCGTCATCGCTGCTGTCTTCGGCTATTTGCTCGGGTCCATTCCTTTTGGATTGTTGCTGACGCGCATGGCCGGTCTTGGCGATATACGCTCCATCGGCTCCGGTAATATCGGGGCGACCAATGTCTTGCGGACCGGCAATCGCTGGCTGGCTGCTGCCACCCTGCTGCTCGATGCCGGTAAAGCGGCGGCGGCAGTGCTCATTGTGCGCTATTTCGTGCCCGAGCCACCACTCGCCTATTCCATCGCCGGCATGGCCGCCTTCATCGGTCACCTGTTCCCGGTGTGGCTGAAGTTTAAAGGCGGCAAGGGCGTTGCGACCTATATCGGGGCCATGCTGGCGATTAACTGGATCGTCGGGCTGATTTTCTGCGCCACTTGGCTGTTCATCGCCATCACGCAACGCATGTCATCCCTGTCGGCGCTCACCGCCGCCGCAACTGCACCGATGTTTGCCTATGCGTTCTCCGGCCTGCACCTTGCCGCAGGTGCCGCAGTGATGTCCCTGCTGTTGTTCTTCAAACACAGTGAGAATATTGGACGGTTGATCGCCGGTACTGAGCCGAAGATCGGCCAGGGCAAAGACAAAAGCTGACATGATGGCGCTGACGCCTCAGCAGCGCTTTGACTGGCTGCGGCTCATTCGCACAGAAAATGTCGGACCTGTCATGTTCCGCAAGTTGCTGAACCGGTTTGGCTCCGCATCGGAAGCATTGGCATTTCTCCCCGAGCTCAGCCGCAAGGGTGGCCGCGAAGCACCACTCAAAATCCCAAGCGCTGGGCAAATCGAGGCTGAACTGGCTGCCATCGAAAAATCAGGTGCGCGTCTCATTGCCGCCGGTGAGGCGAACTACCCGGCTCTGCTTGGACATGCTGCGGGGGCACCACCCCTCCTGATCGTACGCGGCGGTGAAAATCTCAACTGGTCCCGCACCGTTGCCATTGTCGGTGCCCGCAATGCATCCGCAGCCGGACAACGCATGACCAAGCTCGTCGGCGGTGATCTGGCGGATAGCGGCTATCTCATCATCTCGGGCCTAGCGCGCGGTATCGATGCCGCTGCGCATAAAGCCGCCCTGGCCAATGGCACGGTTGCTGTACTCGCCGGCGGATTGGACCGCATCTATCCCGATGAGAACAAACCGCTCGCCGAAGAGATCGTCGCACATGGCGGCGCTCTGGTGACCGAGATGCCCATGGGCTGGGAGCCACGCGCCCGCGACTTTCCGCGCCGCAACCGGATCGTCGCCGGGTTGTCTCTCGGTGTTATCGTCATTGAAGCCGCAAAACGATCCGGCTCACTTATCACCGCCCGATTGGCTCTTGAGCACAACCGCGAGGTCTTCGCCGTGCCGGGTTCACCCCTCGACCCGAGATCAGAAGGCGCCAATAGCCTCATTCGCCAAGGTGCAACGCTTGTAAATAATGCTGCGGAAGTTATCGAGAGCTTGTCGACCGCCAATCCCGCGCAGCACACTTTGTTTGAAGAGGCGGACGAACCGGAATTCCACACAGCCTCTCGCGGGGAAACAAACGACCCGCCAACGACAAATGATCGCACACGGCTGCTCGAGGCCCTGTCCATCACGCCGACACCCGTCGATGAGCTGGCCGAACAAACCGGGTTAGACGCCTCGGCGCTACAAATTCTGCTTATGGAATTTGATCTTGCCGGACGCATCGAATGGGCCAGCGGGCAGTTGGTTTCGTTAAGACAATAGCGGCATTTATACGCACACCAATTGACACCGGCACTGGTTGTCACCATTTTGCCGACGCATCGAATCTGCTTTCACTTCCCTTGAATCCGCGCGTTTTCAAGTTTTTGGAGTTACGTTTCCTATGAAGGTTGTCATCGTTGAAAGTCCGGCTAAAGCCAAGACAATCAACAAATATCTTGGGAAAGACTACGAAGTTCTGGCCAGCTTCGGCCACGTTCGGGACCTGCCGTCCAAAGACGGCTCCGTACGCCCAGATGAAGACTTTGCCATGTCCTGGGAAGTGGATACGGCTTCCAAAAAGCGCCTTTCGGATATCACCAAGGCCGTCAAGGACGCCGATGAACTGATCCTGGCAACTGACCCTGATCGTGAGGGCGAGGCCATTTCCTGGCACGTGCTCGATGTGCTCAACGCCAAAAAGGCGATCAAGGACAAACCGGTCAGCCGCGTGGTGTTCAACGCCATCACCAAGAACGCCGTTACCGAAGCGATGCAGCATCCGCGCGATATCGATATGCCGCTGGTCGATGCCTATCTGGCGCGCCGCGCGCTCGACTATCTTGTGGGTTTCACGCTGTCACCGATCCTCTGGCGCAAGCTGCCCGGCTCACGTTCGGCAGGTCGCGTCCAGTCCGTTGCATTGCGTTTGGTCAGCGATCGCGAAGCCGAGATTGAGCGCTTCAAGCCGCAGGAATATTGGAGTGTTCTGACGACACTGTCCGAGAAGGGAAAGTCTTTTCAGGCCCGCCTCTATGCTGTTGATGGCAAGAAGTCCGACAAACTCGATATCGGCACCGGCGACGATGCCGAAAAGCTGAAATCAGCCATTGAAGCCGGCAAGTTCCGCGTCTCTTCGGTTGAAAAGAAACCGACCAAACGCAACCCCTATGCGCCGTTCACCACCTCGACCCTGCAGCAGGAAGCGTCGAGCCGTCTCAGCCTGTCGCCATCACGCACAATGCAGATCGCGCAGCGGCTCTATGAGAGCGGGCTTATAACCTATATGCGGACCGACGCCGTGCAAATGGCACCGGAGGGCATTGCCCAAACCCGCGATGCAATTCTGGCGAACTTTGGCAATGACTATCTGCCGGAAAAACCACGCATCTATCAAAGCAAGGCCAAGAATGCGCAGGAAGCGCACGAAGCCATCCGCCCTACAGATCTGTCGGTGCATCCGGACAACCTCAAGATCGATCCCGATCAGCTCAAGCTCTACGGCCTGATCTGGCGCCGCACATTGGCCAGCCAGATGAAAGCGGCAGAGATTGAACGGACCACCGCCGATATAGCCGTCGAAACGGATCGCGACATCACGCTACGAGCCGTTGGCTCCGTCGTGACCTTCCCTGGCTTTCTGGCGCTCTACGGCATTCAGGCGAATGACGACAAGCGTGACGATGACGACGCGGACGATGATAGCCGCGAACTGCCACCTCTCGCCGAGGGCGATGCACCCACGCTTGAGAAGTGCGATATCGAGCAGCATTTCACCCAGCCGCCGCCGCGCTTCACTGAAGCCAGTCTGATCAAGAAGATGGAAGAGCTGGGCATTGGCCGTCCTTCGACCTACGCCGCCACCATTTCGGTGCTCAAGGATCGCGACTATGTGCGCCTCGACAAGCGCGCGCTGATCCCGGAAGACCGTGGCCGGTTGGTGACAGCATTCCTTGAAAGCTTCTTCACAAAATATGTCGAGTTCGATTTCACAGCGAGCCTCGAAGAGCAACTCGACGATATTTCTGCTGGTAAAGTCGATTACAAGGACGTGCTGCGCCAGTTCTGGAAGGACTTTTCCGGCCATACGACCGAGATCAAGGATCTGCGTGTCTCCGAGGTGCTGGACGCCCTCAACGAGATGCTGGGTGATCACATCTTCCCGGCCAAGGAAGATGGCAGCGATCCGCGCTTGTGCCCGACCTGCGGTAACGGTCAGCTTTCATTGAAACTCGGCAAATTCGGCGCATTTATCGGCTGTTCAAATTATCCGGAATGCCGTCACACAGCGCAATTGTCCGACAGCGCCACGGGACAAGCCGCTGAGATCACAGGCGACGGCGAACTCGGCCCGGATCCTGAAACCGGCGAAATGGTCTTTTTGAAGTCGGGGCGCTTCGGTCCGTATGTGCAGCTTGGTGATGGTGGTAAGGACGCCAAGCGCTCAAGCATTCCAAAAGGTTGGGAGGTTTCTTCCATCGATCTGGAAAAAGCGTTGAAACTATTGTCTCTGCCCCGCGAAGTCGGCGCACATCCTGAAACCGGTACACCGATCACCGCCGGTATTGGCCGCTACGGACCGTTCGTGCAGAACGATGGCAAATATGCCAATTTGCCGGATGTCGAAGAGGTCTTCACGGTCGGTCTCAACCGCGCCGTCGATCTTCTGGCGGCGAAAGCGGCAGGTGGCGGGCGGCGTAACGCGGCGGCAGTGCTCAAGACCCTCGGCGATCATCCCGATGGTGGCCCGGTGACAGTGCGGGACGGCAAGTATGGCCCTTATGTCAATCATGCCAAGGTCAACGCGACTTTGCCCAAGGATGCAAAACCGGAAGAGGTCACCCTGGAGCAGGCGCTTGAGCTGATCGCAGCCAAAGCCGGCAGCAAGGGCAAGAGCAAAGCCAAAAAACCCGCGAAGGCGAAAACCAAGAAGGCCACGGCCTGAGATGAGCAATGGCGCGCAAGCCAGCTAAGCCAAAAGGTCCGCCAACGCGTCGCCACACGGTCAAACGCCCGAAACAGCACCCTGCAGGCGAGCTGCCAAGCCGTGAAGACATTCTTGAAGCCCTGGCCAACGAACCGGGCTTGAAAGGCAAGCGCGACCTTGGCCGGGTATTTGGCATACGCGGCGACATGCGGGTGCCGTTCAAACTGCTTCTCAAGGACATGGAAAAAGAGGGCCTCATCTCCCGTTCGCGCAAGACCTTGCGCCGTGCCGCAGAGCTGCCCTCTGTAACCGTGCTCGACATTCCAACAGAAGCCGATCCGGAGCAATTGATCGCGTTTCCCGCGACATGGGATGAAGAAGAGGATGGTGAGCGCCCGCTGGTGATTGTCGAAACGCCACGCGGCGCACGTGTGGTCCCCGGCCCCGGCGATCGTATTCTGGCCCGCATCGAGCGCGATGATGCAACACCGCCCCGGTACACGGCACGGGCGATGAAAATCCTTGACAAGCCGCGCCGGGCTCAAATCGGCATTATCCGATTGGATGATGATGGCGCGCGGCTGGTTCCTGTGACCCGCAAGCAAAAAGAAATGCGCGTGCCCAAGGGCGATCTGGGTGACGCAAAGGATGGTGATCTCGTCGAGGTCGAGGTCAAGCTGTCAGGCAGACTTATGCTGCCGCGCGCAAGGGTCACCAATGTCATTGGCAATCCCGAAAGCGAAGGTGCTGTCTCTCTTATCGCCTTGCATAATCTCGAAATTCCGCACCAGTTTCCGTCGTCGGTCATTGCAGAATCCGAAGCCGTCGCTGAAGTCGATGCAAAGGGCCGCGAAGACTGGCGTCACATTCCATTCGTCACAATCGATCCGGCGACAGCCAAGGATCACGATGATGCGGTTTATGCCGAACCTGATACCGACAATGAGGGCGGACACATTGTTTATGTCGCCATAGCGGATGTGGCGGCTTATGTGCGGCCCAATTCGGCGCTCGACAAGGAAGCCTATCTGCGCGGTAACTCGGTCTATTTCCCGGACCGCGTCGTCCCGATGCTTCCCGAACGCATCTCGAACGACCTTTGCTCGTTGCGAGAGGGCGAGAACCGGCCATCCATAGCCGTGCGCATGGTGATTGCATCGGATGGACGGAAAACCGGACACAGTTTCCATCGCGTCACAATCCGGTCGACGGCCAAACTCGCCTATCAGCAGGCGCAGGCAGCCATTGACGGCAATCCGGACGATGCAACCAGTCCATTGCTGGAACCTGTCCTCAAGCCGCTGTGGGCGGCTTACAGCGCAATGACAAAAGCACGCGATAAGCGTGCGCCACTGGATCTTGATTTGCCGGAACGCAAGATCGAACTCAATCCCGATGGAACTGTAGCCGGTATTGTTGTTCCCGAACGGCTGGAAGCGCACCGGCTCATCGAAGAGATGATGATCGCGGCGAACGTCTGCGCGGCGGAAACGCTGGAAAAGGAGCGCACACCCCTGCTCTATCGCGTGCACGACGCGCCGGGGCGCGAAAAGCTTGAGGCCTTGCGGGAGTTCCTCCGCTCGCTCGATATGAGTTTTTCCAACTCCGATGCCGTGCGCACCAGTCACTTCAACCAGGTTCTGAAAAAGGCGCGCGACGGCGCCAAGGCCGATCAGGTCAGCGAAATGGTGCTGCGCTCGCAGGCGCAGGCCGAGTATAGTGCTGAGAACTTCGGCCATTTCGGCCTCAATCTGGATCGCTACGCGCATTTCACCTCACCGATTCGCCGTTATGCCGATCTTATCGTCCATCGGGCACTAATCCGGGCGCTCGGACTTGGAAAAGATGGCCTGCGTGTTGAGGATGAAGATCGCCTGCCCGGCATCGGACAACATATCTCTGCAACTGAACGCCGCGCCATGGCAGCAGAACGCGAAACCAGTGACCGGCTTTTGGCGCAGTTCATGTCCGGCCAGATCGGCGCGCGATTTGAAGGGCAAATTTCAGGTGTCACCCGTTCCGGGCTGTTTGTACGTCTGAATGAAACCGGCGCTGACGGATTTATTCCCGCATCAACACTCGGCGCCGACTATTATCGCTTTGTTGAAGAGCAACAGGCGATGATCGGTGAGCGGACAGGTGAGCGTTTTCGGCTCGGAGACAAGGTTTCGGTGCGTCTATTGGAAGCAGCGCCCATGGCTGGCGCTTTGCGCTTCGAGCTTCTATCTGAGGGGGAACGCGTGAAACCGCTTACACGCGGCGGCATACAACGCAAGAAAAAGCCGGTTCGCCGGTCCAAACGCAGGAGGGGCTGAATGCCCTATGATGTGAAGTCAGAAGTCCAGGAGCGCCCGCTGCTTGCCAGCATGGGCCGCGGCGCGCGCTGTACCTGCCCCAGCTGCGGTGAAGGCAAACTGTTTCGCGCCTATTTGAAAACCAATGACACCTGCGCTGCCTGCGGTGAAGAGCTCTTTCATCACCGGGCTGATGATCTACCGCCCTATTTGGCTATTTTCATTGTCGGCCATCTGCTCGTCGGTGTGATGTTGCATCTTGAAATGTCGTGGACAATCAGTCCCTTGGCTTATCTGTCTATCTTGATCCCACTGGCGATTGTCATGCCATTGGCCATGCTGCCATCGATCAAGGGCAGCGTGGTGGGGTTACAATGGGCCCTGCGCATGCATGGATTTGACCCGGAACATCGCGACGAAGACTGAGTTCAAGCTGTTTGCTTGACTTTTGGCGGCAAATCACTAGTTTGCCGCCAACCGGTTTGAGGCCGCGCGTCACCGCGCGGTTTATTGTTTCAGGAACACCAAAATGGCCAAAGCAAACACCGTCAAGATCAAGCTCGTATCCACTGCAGATACCGGCTATTTCTATGTGACGAAGAAAAACGCACGCACCATGACTGAAAAGATGGTCGCGAAAAAGTATGACCCGATTGCGCGTAAGCACGTCGAGTTCAAGGAAGCAAAGATTAAATAAATCAAAAGCTTCCGATCTAAATAGAAAAAACCCCGCTTCGTGTGAAGCGGGGTTTTTTAATTAGTGGCTGGTCCGGAACGGCATGTCGAAGAGGCCACTCTGTCCGTTACCGAACCAGCCGCCCTACGGACCCAGGAGTTGCGGCGGACCTGAGAAAAGCCGTAGGGATTCTGTGACGTGTCGCCTGTAGCAAGAGGCGGCTATTTGTTGAGGTCAAACTACTCGACTTCTGCGATAACGCAAGCAAATCTAAAGGCCACAACGCGCGAAACGCGATTAATAATAAACCGTTAAGCTTAATAGTTGCAAATTTTAATTAAGCACGCCGCGTAAACTGACAACAAAACGGGCTCATGCGGCGTCGAACACCACACGATTACGGCCCTGTTGCTTGGCTTGATACAACGCAATATCGGCCCTTTTCAGGATAGAATCCGGCGTATCTTTGTCAGCGTCATTCAGGGAAACACCCGCACTGACGGTCACTTTGATGGCGCGGCCGCCCCCGATATCGAAACCGTCGTCTGCAACGGCGCTACGTACCCGCTCTGCAATAGCATGTGCCTGTTCGAAGCCCGTATCAGGCATAATCACGACAAATTCTTCCCCGCCATAGCGGCAGGCCATGTCAACGCCGCGCACATTCCGGCGCAAACGGTTGGCAAATTCCCGGATCACAGCGTCACCCGCATCATGACCATAGTTGTCATTGACGCTTTTAAAGTGGTCAATATCGAAGATGACCAGAGCCATGTCGCGCTCCTGCGCGCCCGCTTTGCCCAGCATCAGATTGAGGTGCCGGTCAAAATAGCGGCGATTGTACAATCCGGTCATTTCATCAACCACAGCCAGTTGCATGGTGGAAGAGACACTTTCGCGCAATTCCATTGCATAGCGATGACGGCGCAACTGCGTGCGGATACGGGCGGAAAGCTCATTGCTTTCCAGCGGACGCATGATGAAATCATTGATACCGATATCGAGCGCACGCACGACTTGCGACCGGTCCGTCTCATCGGCCAGCAGCAATATCGGTGTGGCCCTGGTCAGTTCCACGGTGCGCAGCTGCGAACAGATCCGCAGTGGGTCGAACCCGTCTAGAGCCATACTGACAATAAACAACTCATAGTTGGATTCTGCTGTCGCCAGCGCAAGATCGGCAGGTGAGGTCAGCACATCAACGGAGTGCTTTTGACCCAGATTTTCTTTGAGCCGCAGACCCTCACGCGTATCGGTGCTGATGACGAGAATTCTGCCGCCCTCAGCATCAATTGTCGCCATGGCGTGCAGCGCATCTTCTGCCGCCAGTTCCTGGCTGGTCATTGCACGGGCGCGCAATTCGTCAGTTAAAACTTTCAGGCGCACAAGGCTCTTTACCCGCGCAATCAGCTGGATGTCATCTACAGGCTTGTTGAGAAAATCATCTGCGCCGCTTTCTAGTCCCTTTACCCGGTCTGAAAGCTGATCGAGGGCCGTTACCATGACGACAGGGATGTGGTGTGTCGCCTTGTCGGCCTTGAGCCGCCGGCAGACTTCAAACCCGTCCATCTCGGGCATCATGACATCGAGCAAAACGATATCGATATCGCCAGTGGCGCATTTCTCCAGCGCTTCAGCGCCTGATGTTGCTGTGACAACGTCGAAGTATTCTGCGGTCAGACGCGCTTCGAGCAATTTCAAATTCGTTGGAATATCATCAACGATCAGCACGCGGGCTGTCATCGGCCGGTCCCCTTACCTCTTTTACTCTGAGGCGCAAACGTCAGTTTGCGGGGCCAATATAATTTTCAATGGTTTCCAAAAAGTGAGGCACGGAGATCGGCTTGGAAATATACCCCTCGCAACCGCCCTCGAGGATACGCTCCTCGTCACCCTTCATGGCAAATGCAGTCACCGCAACGACCGGTATGGCGGCAAGTTCATCATCTTCCTTGAGCCATTTGGTCACTACGAGACCAGAAACTTCGGGAAGCTGAATATCCATCAGAATCAGATCGGGATGATGTGCCCGCGCCAGATCCAGCGCTTCCATGCCATTTCGGGTCTGGATCGTTTCATAGCCACGCGACTCCAGCAGATCATGAAAAAGCTTCATGTTCAGCTCGTTGTCTTCAACAATCATCACAGTCTTGGGCATTTTAATGCTTTCTCGGACAGGCGAACGGGACGTGAACACCTTGCTTCGTTTTTGCCTGCGATTGGGCTAACATCAATGTGTTACGAAAGCAGAAATGAGGCAAGCTGATGTTGGGCGGTCAAAGCGCAAACACCGAAATCAATGAGATTTCAGACGCCTGCCTTGCCTATCTGACCGCAGACCCTGAAGAACTGGCGCGGTTCATGCAGCACACCGGTCTCGATGCCGGCGACCTGCGTAGCGCGGTCGGAACTGAGTCGCTTGCGTATGGCATGATTGATTACTTTGCCCAGAATGAACCAGCCCTGCTCGCCATGTGCGCCAATGCCGGATTCAGCGCTGAACGCTTTATGCGTGTCTACTATCGCCTCAATGGCGACGGCGTTTGAAATGGATGCTGACCTGCCCTACCTGTGCCGTGACTGTGGGGCCTCTGGACATGCGCCGCTTGCGCGCTGCCCCCAGTGTGGTTCGCCCCGCATACTTTCGCATCCTGAGCTGTTCGACCTTTCAATCGCGCATGTGGATTGTGATGCGTTTTATGCCTCGATTGAAAAACGCGATAACCCGGACCTTGTCGACAAGCCGGTTATTGTTGGTGGCGGCGAACGCGGTGTCGTTTCGACCTGCTGTTACATCGCGCGGCAAAGCGGTGTCCGCTCGGCCATGCCTGCCGTTACGGCGAAACGATTGTGTCCCGATGCCGTTTTCGTGCGGCCGAACATGAAAAAATATGTCGAGGTCAGCAAGCAAATCCGCACCCTGATGGACGAGCTGACCCCACAGGTGCAACCGCTCTCAATCGATGAGGCGTTTCTCGATCTAAACGGCACACGCAACTTGCATAAAATGCCGCCGGCAGCCGTGCTCGCCCGTTTTGCCAAGCGTGTGGAGACCGAAATCGGCGTTACGATTTCTGTTGGTCTGAGCCACAACAAGTTTCTGGCAAAAGTCGCATCCGATATCGACAAGCCGCGCGGCTTTGCCATCATCGGCGCTGATGAAACGCTCTCCTTCCTCGCCCCGCGTCCGATCAACATTATTTATGGTGTCGGCAAGGTCTTTACCGAGAAACTGCGCAAGGACGGCTTTTTGACTATTGGGCAGTTGCAGGATCATGATCCAAATGACCTGACACGGCGCTATGGCGAAACCGGCGCCCGGCTCGCCAGGCTGGCGCGTGGCGAGGATGCCCGCACCGTGCGGCGCGATGAGTCCATGAAAAGTGTAAGTTCCGAGACAACCTTCTTCTCAGATATTACGGACTATGATGGGCTGGCGACAAAACTTCTCGCCCTGTGCGAACGCGTGTCCGACCGGTTGAAAGACAAGAATTTGGTCGGTGACACTGTTACCCTGAAATTGAAATCGGCAGGCTTCCAAATACGCACCCGCTCCCGCCAACTGATGATGCCCACGCAGCTCACCCAGACACTTTACGAGACTGGAACACGCCTTTTGGCGCGTGAAATAGACGGCACGGCATTTCGTCTGATCGGCATCGGTGTTTCAGGGCTGGGAACAGCGACACAAGGCGATCCCGTCGATCTGCTTGAACCAGCGATAGCACGCAAGGCTGCCGCTGAGCGCGCAATTGACAAAGTCCGCCAACGATTTGGCCGTGAAGCCGTGTTACGCGGCAAACTCTACAATCCTGAAGCGCATATGCGCCAAGACCAAGACCTGACAAAGGACAAGCAATGAGTGCTGAAAACAGACTGAACGACCTCGGATTCAACCTGACCGAGCCAAACGCGCCTGCAGCCAACTATATCCCGGTCAGCCGTACGGGGAATGTACTGTTCGTTTCCGGGCAGATTTCCATGGACGAACTCGGGGTCGTCACCGGCAAGCTTGGCGACAATCTTGAAGTTGCGGACGGTCAGCGCGCGGCAGCGCTTTCGGCAGTGAGCATTCTCAATCACATCGTTTTCAGTGCCGGTGTGCCGCTGGACGAGGTCAAAAGGGTGCTCAAACTCACGGTGCTGGTTGCCTCCGCTCCCGATTTCTATGAGCATCACCTGGTTGCCAATGGTGCCTCGGACCTGCTGGTCGAGGTTCTTGGTGAGAATGGCCGGCATGCACGCGCTGCGTTCGGCGTGGCCGCTCTGCCCTTGGGCGCAGCAGTTGAAATAGAGGCCATGGTGGAGGTCTGATGACATCACTCAGGGAGGTTATGTCCCGGCCTGTGGCCCATCGCGGCCTGCATGACCTGCCCAATGGTGTTGCCGAAAACAGCGCTACGGCCTTTCAGCGCGCTGCGGAAAGAAACCTCGCCATTGAATGCGATCTGCAACTTTCTGGCGATGGTGTGCCGATGGTCATTCACGATTCCACGCTGGATCGGGTGACTGAGCAGTCCGGTAAAGTGTCAGCGCTCAGTGCGGGGCAGATCGGACGCATCCCGCTTGCGGGCAGCGCCGAGAGAGACTGCACTCTGACCTTCTCACAACTGCTGGAGCTTGTTGATAGTCGCGTCGCGATTGCGGTTGAACTCAAGCCACAAGCGTCGGATCAAAAGGATGCCGAGATGGCTGAAGCAGCCGTTGCGGCGCTCAGGACCTATCACGGTCCGCTCGCTTTTATCTCGTTTAACCCCGGCCTTCTAAAGCTGGTTCGACGATATGGCTTTCGCGGACCTATTGGTATCATTGTTGAACGGTATGTCAGCGAATTAGCGCAGGAACATCTCAGCCCGTGGCAGCGATTTTCCATGCGGCATCTGCTACACTACCCGTTCACCCGTTTTGACTTTATAGATTGTGATCACAAAGCACTTGATCTGCCAACCGTACGGTTGTTCCATTTCCTTGGCTTCCCTCTTGCCGCCTGGACAATCACGAGCCAGGCTGAGGCTGACGAAGCTCTGAAACATTGCGACCAAATCGCGTTTGAAGGTTTTATTCCCAGAAGTGCCTGATCCGGCTTCCACTGACACGCTGACCGCGACGATCCACAACTCAACTGAGTCTATCCCGGCTGAAGTGTGGAACAGTCTTGTACCGTCTACCGATGGACGGCCCGATAACCCGTTTCATGAGCATGCATTCTTTCTGGCGCTTGAGCAGTCCGGCAGTGCTACAGCCGAGACCGGCTGGCTGCCGCAGCACATCATCATTGAGAAGAACGGCACACCGCTGGGGTTGATGCCGCTGTTTCTCAAGTCCCATTCCCAAGGCGAATATGTGTTCGATTATGGCTGGGCCGACGCCTTCGAGCGTGCGGGCGGCCGATATTATCCGAAACTGCAGAGCTCCGTGCCGTTCACACCGGCGACCGCAGAAAAGTTGCTCGTGCCCTCGGGAGATGAGGAGATTAAGCTGGCGCTGATGTCGACGGCGGAACAATTGGCCGTTCAGCGCGGCGCCTCGTCCGTCCATGCGACCTTCATTACCGAGCCAGAAGAGGATCTGGCACGCGCCGAGGGCTGGCTGACGCGGCACGACACCCAGTTTCATTGGTATAATCAGGGCTTTGATAGTTTTGATGATTTTCTCGAAACACTAGCGTCGCGCAAACGCAAAACCATCCGGCGCGAACGGCGCGAAGCGCTGAAGGATGGGCTAACCGTCAAATGGATCAGTGGTGATGACCTGACCGAGGCGCATTGGGATGCGTTCTTTGACTTCTACATGGACACCGGCAGCCGCAAATGGGGTCGCCCCTATCTCACCCGTGAGTTCTTCTCGCGCATTACAGAGACTATGGCGGATAGGACAGTGCTGATCTTCGCCTATGACGGGACGGAACCTATAGCCGGGGCACTTAATTTTGTCGGTAATGATACGATCTTCGGCCGAAATTGGGGGTGCGTACGCGATGTGCCCTTCCTGCATTTCGAAGTCTGTTACTATCAGGCCATCGATTATGCCATCGCCCATGGCCTCAAAACCGTAGAAGCCGGCGCACAGGGGCAACACAAGCTCGCGCGGGGGTATGTGCCCACAGTCACGCGCTCTATGCACTGGATCGCGCATGAGGGGCTTAGAAGCGCTGTAGCCGACTATCTGAGGTCAGAAAAAATGGCCGTCATGCAGGATCAACAGGTGCTGACGCGGTTTACGCCGTTCAAGCGTGGTGGGAACGAGACTAAAGACTGAAGTCGCGTTGACCCCTGCTGCCGCGCGTGGCAAGTCATGAAAAACACTGCGGAGCGCCAACATGTCTGATTACGACCCCGACAACATCTTCGCCAAGATTCTCGCCGGCGAGATCCCGAGCCACAAGGTCTATGAGGATGATGTCGTATTGAGCTTCATGGATGTGATGCCGCAATCAAAGGGGCACACACTTGTTGTGCCTAAAACCGGTTCGCGCAATCTGCTTGACGCCGACCCGGATGTGCTGGCGGAAACGATTAAACGGGTCCGCACAATTGCCAATGCGGTCAAGAAGGCACTCGGAGCCGATGGCATCCGCATCGCCCAGTTCAATGAAGCACCTGCCGGACAGACAGTGTTTCATTTGCACTTCCATATCATCCCGGTTTACGAGGGTGTGGCGCTCAAGCCGCATTCAGGCGATATGGCGGACAATTCGGAGCTGGCAGAGCTAGCCAGTCACATCGCTGCGGCGATTTGAAATCGTTGTCTAATTGCACAAAAAAGGGCCGGTTCTCACCGGCCCTTTTTGCTATTCGCTCTTTTGCTGCGATGTCTTGCTTGACTTCGCCTTTGTTGATTTCGTCGTCCGGCGCTTTTTCGCCGTCGACTTCGGCGCCGGGATCGCTTTCGGGCGCGCCGGGGTCGGTGGCACGGCCACCAGCTCAAGCTGGGAATCAGCCCCCTCACCTACAACGGCAACGGTCACGGTGCCGCCATCGACCAACTGTCCAAACAGCACTTCGTCTGCCAACGGCTTCTTGACGTGCTCCTGAATGACCCGGCCAAGCGGGCGCGCACCCAGGCGTTCGTCATACCCGCGTTCGGCGAGCCAGTCGGCGGCCTCTGGCGTCAGTGTGATGGTGACATTGCGTTCCGCCAGCTGGCTTTCAAGCTGCAGCACGAACTTCTCGACAACCTGGCGCACGACTTCGGTCGGCAACGGTGCGAACGAGATGATCGCATCGAGACGGTTGCGGAACTCCGGAGTGAACATCCGGTTGATCGCTTCCTCGTCGTCTCCCGCTTCGCGCTTGCGGCCAAAGCCGATCGGCGATTTTTGCAACTCCATGGCGCCGACATTGGACGTCATGATCAAAATGACATTTCGGAAATCCACCGACTTGCCGTTGTGATCAGTCAGCTTGCCGTGATCCATGACCTGCAAGAGGATGTTGAACAGGTCCGGATGCGCTTTCTCGATTTCGTCGAGCAGCACCACGCAATGCGGGTTCTGATCAACACCATCGGTGAGTAAGCCGCCTTGATCGAAACCGACATATCCCGGAGGCGCGCCGATCAACCGGGAAACGGTGTGGCGCTCCATATATTCGGACATGTCGAAGCGCAGAAGTTCTACACCCAGGGTGTCGGCCAACTGCTTCGCAACCTCGGTCTTACCCACACCAGTCGGGCCGGTGAAGAGGTAGGAGCCGATCGGCTTTTCAGGCTCACGCAGACCGGCGCGTGCCAGCTTGATCGCTGACGACAGCGCCGTAATGGCCTTGTCCTGCCCGAACACAACCCGCTTGAGGTTGGTTTCGAGACCCGACAGAAGTTCCGTATCGGACTTGGAGACCGATTTCGGCGGAATGCGGGCCATGGTGGCAACGGTAGCTTCAATATCTTCGGTGTCGATGACCTTTTTGCGCTTGTCTTCAGTCACCAGCATCTGGCTGGCGCCGGTCTCATCGATGACGTCGATGGCCTTGTCCGGCAGCTTGCGATCATTGATGTAACGGGCGCTCAGCTCAACCGCAGACTTCAAGGCGTCGTCGGTATAGGTGAGCTTATGATACTCCTCAAAATAAGGCTTGAGGCCCTTGAGAATTTCAATCGCATCCGGGATCGTCGGTTCATTGACATCGATCTTCTGGAAGCGGCGGACAAGCGCCCGGTCCTTTTCGAAGAACTGACGGTATTCCTTATAGGTTGTTGAACCGATGCAGCGGATCGCACCCGAAGCCAGTGCAGGCTTCAACAGGTTCGACGCATCGAGCGCACCGCCTGAGGTCGCACCCGCACCAATGACGGTGTGGATCTCGTCGATGAAGAGAACAACATTCTCCTGTTTCTCAAGCTCCTTCATCACGGCTTTCAGGCGTTCTTCAAAGTCACCACGATAGCGGGTGCCGGCCAGTAGCGCACCCATGTCGAGGGCATAGATGACGGTATCCTTGAGTACTTCAGGCACATCGCCTTCGGTTACCTTGCGGGCTAACCCCTCAGCGATGGCTGTTTTACCAACGCCGGCATCACCGACATAGATCGGGTTGTTTTTGGACCGGCGGCACAAGACCTGAATGGTCCGCCGCAATTCGGAGTCACGTCCGATCAGCGGATCGATCTTTCCGGCGAGTGCCTTTTCATTGAGATTGACGCAGAAATCCTTGAGTGCTGAACTCGGTTGCGCTGAACGTTCACCGTCTTCGCCACCAGCGTCATTGTCTCCGCCGCGCAGGCTGCGCTCTTCGTTGATGCCGCTTTTGGTTATGCCGTGTGAAATGAAGTTCACCGCATCGAGCCGGGTCATATCCTGCTGCTCAAGGAAATAGGCCGCATGGCTCTCGCGCTCGGCGAAAATGGCCACAAGCACATTGGCGCCGGTAACTTCCTCGCGTCCCGATGACTGGACATGGATCACGGCGCGCTGAATGACGCGCTGGAACGCGGCGGTTGGCCGCGCATCCTGCCCGCTGGGCACGACAAGGCCATCGAGTTCCTCATCGATGAATTCTTCCAGCTCGGCGCGCAGCGCTTCGATATCGACATCGCAACCGGTTAAGACCGAAACGGTGTCACGGTCTTCGGTCAGCGCCAGTAACAGATGCTCGAGGGTCGCGAATTCATGGCTGCGCTCCCGGGCCAAATTCATGGCCTGGTGGAGAGCTTTTTCCAATCCGCGTGAAAATGACGGCATAACGCTTCGTCCTTATTTCTTTTCCATTACACACTGCAAAGGATGCTGATGCTTGCGCGCAGCATCCATCACGCGCGTGACTTTGGTCTCTGCAACTTCATGCGGATACACACCGCACTCTCCAACGCCCTGCTTGTGCACATGCATCATGATCTGCCAGGCGTCGTCGCTATTCTTGTTGAACACTTCCTGCAAAATCAGCACCACAAACTCCATCGGGGTGTAGTCGTCATTGAGCAGAAGCACCCGGTACATGTTCGGCCGCTTGGTTTTTGGGCGGACCTTGGTGGCTACACCCGTATCGCGATCCGTGTCTCCGTCCTTGCGATCCGTATCGCGGTCGGACAGCTCAAACGGCGTCGGCAGCGTCAATTCGGCTTCGTACAGGCGGTGTTCGGGATTATTCGGCATCGATAGTCGCTCTAGAATCGTCTGGTTCAGGCCAGCTTCGCACTATTATGTAGGCAAAATTTGGCCGGTGTTAAGGGCATCTCATCATCAAACTGAAACCAGTTCCATACGCATTCGATAAAATTGAAGAGACTTTACCGAATTGTAACGGGCATCCACCTAACAATAACGCAAATAGGGGTGCGTCGAAACACGTGCGGGGGCATGATTTTCGAACGCTGGGGTGGCCGGGCCGCGTTTATGGCCCTTGAAGTTTGAGTTGGAGTTGCGGGTGTTTTCCCAACGAGTCCTGTCCCGGACACAGATAATTGCGCAGCGTCTCGCTGCAGTTCTCATATTTGGTGTTGTTGTTCTCGCGGTTGTCACCGCTCCTGCCGAAGCCGCTGTCAAAAGGGCATATGCCGGCATCGTGATTGATGCGAAAACCGGCAAGACGCTGTATTCCCGCTCTGCGGATGAATTGCGTTATCCCGCATCGGTAACAAAGGTCATGACGCTTTATGTGCTCTTTGAAGAGCTCGAAGCGGGTCGGCTGACACTGAACAGCAAATTGTCTGTGTCTAAACACGCTGCTGCCGCGGTTCCGACAAAACTCGGCCTCAAAGCCGGGTCTACCATCACGGTTGAAAACGCCATCAAGTCTTTGGTGACGCTCTCCGCGAACGATATCGCGCGCGTCATCGCCGAGAATATTTCCGGGACGGAAAGCGAGTTCGCCGTGCGTATGACGAGAACCGCAAAAGCGCTGGGTATGTCGAGTACAAAGTACCGGAATGCATCGGGGCTGCCCGATTCCGGTCAGGTGACCACAGTGCGCGATCAGGCGCGGCTTGGTGTCGCCATCTATCAGCACTTTCCCAAATATTACGAGTATTTCCAGACCACCAGCTTCAAATATGGGAGCCGCACCTATGGCAACCATAACCGGTTGCTGGGTAAAAGCGGCATTGATGGCATCAAGACCGGTTATATCCGCGCTTCGGGTTATAACTTGCTCACGGCAGCGCGGAAAAATGGCCGGCACATAGTGGTCGCCGCGTTCGGCTATGATTCCGGCGCAACCAGAAATGCCAAGGTTTATTCGCTGGTGCAATCTTATATGCCCAAAGCGCGCAGCGGCAGCCAGGTCGCTCAGGCGCGTATCGCCAAGCCCTCAGGCGTTTACGGCAATCCTTTCGCTGTGGCTTCTGCAACGCCAGTCACACCCATGCCCCGTCCTGCAGGACGTGGTAACTCGGTACTTGTACAGCCCGTTGAGCCACCGCCCACAATCATTGCAGCTTCGCTTGAGGAAGGCGTCCCGCAACCTGAGCCGCGTCCGCTGGATCTCGTGCCTGAGACAGCAGCAGATGCGACCGAAATCATCGCGACAGGCAGCACGCAGTCACCTGCCCCGCAACCGCGGCGCGGCAATATTGCCGGCGCATGGATCAGTGAAGCGCTGACCTTCGACATCGAGACTAATGCGCAAGGCATGCCATTGCCTCCCGTGGCGATCGGTGAAGGTGGCGCGGCAATCGATCTTTTAAACAGCAGCACCGTTCAGCAATCCCAAGAGCCGATTCCCAGCGGTTGGGTCGTGCAAGTAGGCGCCGCACCTGATCCCGACAGCGCCGAGGTCCTTTTGGCCACAGCCGCACAAAAAGTAGAGCCAATTACCAATTTCCGCCGTTTTGTTCAGCGTTTCGAAAAGAACGGTCAGACATTCTATCGCGCACGCATTGCTGGTTTCGGAGACCGCAACAAGGCAATCGACATGTGTAACGCATTGAGAAAGGCGCAGTTGAACTGCCTCGTCATGCAGAGCTGATCTCAGCCTGAAATTGAAATCTTCATTTGGCGCAGTTGTAAGGAGTAGCCCGGATGAGTGAAATCACAGCCCTTAAGGACCTGGCGAAGTTCGTCGCCAAATCCCCCCTTGCCTCAGAAGACGCAGAGATACGTCGCTCTGCGGTCAATTCGCTGGTCAAAAGCATTGCGCCGCGCACGGAACGCAAAAAGGTGACCGACCTTCTGTCGACCGTTATGGCGTTGTCGGCACGTACCCGGCGTCTGGTTCAGCCTCGTGTTGAGATCGAAATAGACGTTTTCACACCGGACAATGCCCGCGCCGTCCGCATCATTACAGGTGAGACACTCGCCTGATGCTATTCGGCCGCTGTTGAGGTTATCAGACGGTCATAGTCTTCTTCAGGCATCTCTTTGTCTTCCCAACCGACGCCGCCACTTTTTGCGATGGGCAGGTTGAGAGAATCCACGAGGTTGCGATATTCGAGCCGCGCAGACACGTGCGACATCGACCCCAACCCGCCGAAAATTTCCTCATCCAGAGGATCAAACACTGTCATGCCGATGGGGAACAATGAGCGGAAAACGACGCGTTCCGCGATTCCGTCCGCCAAACGCGCTCCAAGGCGCAGCCCCGTCCGCTCCATTGCCGCCTGAACCATTCGCATATTGCGCGATCCCAGCATCGAAATACGATTGCGCACCAGCACCCAGTCGATGGTGCGGCCATCAATTGCCAGCCGTTCCTTACGGGCCCGCTGCACCAGACGTGCATAGTGGCTCAACTCAACGGGTTCACCGGTATCGGCATTGACCTTTGCGACGACATCGAGATCGATAAGGCTGTCATTCATCGGCGTCACAAGCGTGTCAGCCAGAGAATGTGACAGGCGTGTCAGGTGCGTATCAAAGCCCGGCGTATCGATAATCATGAAATCGACTTGCCCTTCGATTTCCATGACGGCCTGCCGGAACAGGTCGAATTCGACTTTCTGATTCTCACGAATGGAATCACCACGGGTCAGCGGCAGGTGGTAGTGAGTCGCATGCGGGACTCGCAACCCGTTGGCTTCCGTCCACTTCCGGCGGTTCACCGCGTAATTGGTCAGCGTATGCTGACGGCTGTCAACATCAAGTGTGGCGACGCTAAATCCCTGATAAAGCAAATAAATCGCAAGGTGAAACGCAGTGGTGGATTTACCCGATCCACCCTTTTCGTTTCCCAATACGATGACATGTGCACTCGTACCGCCCATTCAGCCCTCCGGAATCCCCGACACCTGATTGTCTCGGCCACGTAAAGAAAATAGCAAACTGTATTTAGAAAGGATTAACGTAACTTTTCCGTTTAAATCAGCCCAAGGCGTGAAAGCTCCTCGGCAAGCTGACCGTCTTCGTCGGTATTATCGGCACTTAGGTCCGCCGGTGCATCTTCTGGACGAAGATAACGCCATCCCTGGAACGGTCTTTTGGGCTGTGGAACAGTGTAAACTATTTCCGGATCCATCAGAATTTCACAGCAGGAGCGGCCTTCATGGTCCGTTTCCGCCACCAGATCGACGATCTTCTGCCGGCATCGAATCGTTCCGGAGATAACCCAGTACAAAGACCCCTGCCCGATGATCTCGTCTCGCCGTTTTGGCATCATACGGGTTCGGTGCGAATTGAGGCCATCCGGACGGCCAAGACTCGCGGCACGACGTTGGGTGCGCCAGGCGATCAGGTCGTCGACAGACTGCACACCGACGCAAAGTTTAATCAGGTTCATCATGATAGTGGATACAATCCCATACCGTGCCGCGACACAAAAGGTGTGCTGCGTGTTTCCTACAATCTTGTCGGATGTGTCGCCTCGAAATGCCGAAGGGCGCCACGTTTCCGGGCGCCCTTCTCAAAACTTGTGCCGATTACCGGCCTGAATGTATCCCCGTTCAGGCGCCGGCCATGGCAGTGACGACGAGACCTACGAGAACTAGACCTACAAAGGTCCAACTTGCGGTCCGCCAGCATACGGCCTTGGATTGGCTGCGCATTCGCGCTCCTATAATTGGTATACTCACTACCCGGTCGGCACCCCCTGAGTGACTGCCTGCGACCGGTAACGGTTGATTAACCAATGAAGGGGCGCATTTCAAGCGATATCTGAGATGCGCTCTGAGCGAAGACGCCGCTGGTTAATGGCTCAGAGAAGTCCAAACCAGATTGCCGCAAATCCGAGAAATGCAAAGAATCCAACAACATCGGTGACTGTCGTCACAAAGGCGCTGGAGGCAACGGCTGGATCGATGCCCACTTTGTTGAGGCCAAGCGGAATGAGAATACCTGATATGCCAGCAGCGAACATGTTCACGACCATTGCGGCGGCGATCACACCACCCAACGCGATGTTGGCAAACCAGATGGCGGAAACGATGCCGGTGATCACCGCAAACACCAGTCCATTGACCAGACCGACCATGGTCTCTCTGTTGATCAGACGCCGCATATTGAACTGATCGAGTTCTCGCATCGACAAGGCACGCACCGTCACTGTCATGGTCTGTGTACCCGCGTTGCCGCCCATTGAGGCGACAATGGGCATGAGAACCGCCAATGCCACCATGCGCTCGATGGTGGCGTCAAACAGCCCGATCACCAGGGATGCCAGCACAGCTGTCGCCAGATTGACCAGAAGCCAGGTGATGCGACTTTTGACAGCTTCGAACACGCTGTCGGAGATTTCTTCGTCGCCAACACCGGCAAGAGCGCGGAAGTCCTCATCAGCTTCTTCATGAATGACGTCAACGATATCATCGACCGTCAAAACACCCACAAGGCGCGAGCTTTCATCGACCACGGCAACTTCGACAAGGTCGTAGCGTTGAAAAAGGTGCGCCGCTTCTTCCTGATCCTCAGTCGCTTCGATCTGGAACACGGTCGTGTTCATGATCGTTTCGATTTTGGTTGCGCGCTTGGCGCGCAGCATGCGGTCGAGCGGCAAGATGCCCAACAGATTATATCCGGGGTCTACCACATAAATCTGATAGAATTCGTCCGGCAGGTCTTCATCGGCGCGCATGTAGTCGATGGTCTGGCCCACCGACCAAAAAGGCGGAATGGCGATAAAATCGGTCTGCATCCGCCTCCCGGCGGATTCCTCGGGGAAATCCAGAGACCGTTTGAGCGACATGCGCTCGAAAGCCGGCATATGCGCCAGGATTTCATCCAGATCCGGCGCATTCAGATCCTCGAGAATGTAGACGGCGTCGTCACTATCGAGCTCCACCATGCCGCGTGCGATGTCGGCATTGGGCAGGAAGTCCATGAGCTCCATGCGCACGGACTCATCGACCTCGGTCAGTGCGGAATAATCAAAATTATCGCCAAGCGCAGCGACAAGTGCCTTGCGTTCATCGAATGTGATCGCTTCGAGGACGTCGCCGGTATCGGACGCATGCAAGTCGGCGAAAAGCTTTTTGATTTCGTCGCTTTCGCCATCAGCGATGTGCTGGCGTAGCTCTTCTATCCACTCGGCGGACAGACGCCCCTCTTCGTCTCGCAACAAAGGTGTGGTGCTTGCGTCTTCAATTTCCAATTCGATGACGTCTTGTTCAGCCATGACAAAACCCGGTCGCACTCATCTCCCACCCGGTTGTTCTGACACTGAGGGCAGAAGTTCACCTTACCGAACGGGAATTGCACTTATTTAACAGCCGAATATGCACAAAGGCATAACACGCTCCACAATGAATTGGAGCCACCTGGCCTGCAAGAAGGCCATGCAAATATATTTGATCTTTGAAGAAAGATGGTGCGGTCGAGAAGACTCGAACTTCCACGGGTTTTACCCCACAGCGACCTCAACGCTGCGCGTCTACCAATTCCGCCACGACCGCACTGTCATGGAAAACCCGAAGGCTCACCTTCGGGTTGCCAGCATGTAGCAAAACAAATCCGCTAGCTCAAGCGCTTAAATTGCCTGATTTCAATTGGCGTCAGCTGCTGATGACCTTTTCGGTCACTTCAACAGTCAGCTGACCCTCATCGACCTTGATTTCACCACGGGCAACCAGCTTTTTGTTGGCGTAGATGCGCATCGGATCACGCTCTGTGGTATCGAGCTCGATCACGGCGCCACGGCCCATGCGCAGCAAATGGTGGATCGGCATGCTTGTCGCGCCAAGCTCCACCGCTACATCCACTTCAATTTCGTCAAGGATATCCATATATATTCATCCATATACGCGACTCACGCTGCCCGTCCCAAGCGGACGCAGCCAATAAGGTGCAGCATTCCCAGACCATGGTTACCGAAGCGTTAACACAAGCCGGTGTCACCGGAAATCAAAGCATCCCGCCGATGATACGTGAAGATGGGCGTCCGGCGCGCTGGGTGCACGCCAAGGGCTACACGCCCTATCCGGATGCGTTGACGTTCATGAAAGAACGGGCGCGCGCCATTGCTGAGGGGACCACAGAGGAACTGGTCTGGCTGGTGGAGCACCCGCCCCTTTATACCGCCGGCACCTCTGCAAAGCCGAATGACCTCATTTTACCGGATCATTTGCCGGTTTATCCAGCCGGGCGCGGTGGCCAATATACCTATCATGGCCCAGGCCAGCGTGTTGCCTATGTGATGCTCGACCTCAGAGCCCGCAGCCGCGACATCCGCAAATATGTGTGTGAGCTGGAACAATGGGTTATCGACACGCTGTCGGCGTTCAACATCAAGGGTGAACGGCGGAACGGCCGTATCGGTGTCTGGGTGCCGAGGCCCGATCAAGGTGTCGGACGTGAAGACAAGATTGCGGCCATCGGAGTCCGCGTTTCACGCTGGGTGAGTTTTCACGGCATCTCGTTGAACATAAATCCCGACCTGGATCACTATGCCGGCATTGTACCGTGCGGGATCACAGATCAAGGTGTGACCAGCTTTGAGGATTTGGGACAACTCGTCTCCATTGAGGAAGTAGATACCGTATTGCGGCATACATTTGAGTCCCGCTTCGGAAATACGTTAGTCTCCGAGTCAACTGACTGACCTCCACCCTTCTCCGCGACAAACAAGAGGATGCCATGACCCTCGAAGACATCAAGAAACTCGCGACAGGCTCCCTTCTGTTCAGCCTCAACAGGATCATCGCGCCGCGCCTGATCAATATTCTCTATTTCCTCGGGCTCGCGACAATCGTGCTGTGGGCCATCAGCCACTTCTTCGCGACATTTTCATTTGGCTTTGGCAGCGGATTGTGGGGTCTGCTGGAAATCGCCGTCTTTGGCCTGCTTGGGTTCGTTGTATTGCGCATTGTGTGTGAAGCGATCATCGTGTTTTTCCGGGCGAATGAAAAATATGCTGACGCGGCAGCCCCAACCAAGGGCAGCAATACGCTGATTGACGAGGTCCGCGATGCCATTGAGGAGCTGGCCGACGAAGATGACGAGCCGGCGGCTTTGCAAGCGCCTAAGGCCAGTGTGAGCAGCAAGTCCACTGCCTCGAAAGCCTCGGCAGCGAAAACCACAACCACTAAATCCAAAACACCGCGCCGGACGGCCAAGCGCACACCGGCAACAAAGAAAAGCTGATTGCGCGCCAGTCGTTGACCTTTTCGCGCGTTCAGCTATGACAGCGGCTCATTTCACGCGATTGGAACAGGTTAATGGCTCAGGCGCCTAAAATCGGTCTCGTCAGCCTCGGCTGCCCAAAGGCACTAGTCGACAGCGAACGCATTCTCACGACATTGCGTGCGCAGGGCTATGCGTTCTCGCCGAGCTATAATGGCGCAGACGCCGTGATCGTCAACACCTGCGGCTTTATTGATAGCGCCAAGGCTGAAAGCCTCGAGGCGATTGGCGAAGCCTTGAGTGAGAACGGCAAGGTTATCGTCACAGGGTGCCTCGGCGTTGAGGAAGGCCTGATCCGAGAGACCCATCCGAAAGTGCTGTCTGTCACCGGTCCGCATCAATATGAAGCGGTTGTGGAAGCGGTGCATGGTGTCGTGCCGCCGGTGCATGATCCTTATACCGATCTTGTGCCGCCGCAGGGCCTGAAACTCACGCCGCGTCACTACGCCTATCTCAAGATTTCCGAGGGCTGCAACAATCGCTGCAGCTTCTGCATCATCCCTTCGATCCGAGGCGATCTGGTCTCACGCCCCATTGCAAGCGTTCTTTACGAAGCCGAGCGACTGGTGAATGCGGGCACGAAAGAGATCATGGTCATCTCGCAGGACACCAGCGCTTATGGCGTAGACTTGAAATATGCCGCTTCAAAATTCCATGGCCGCGATGTGGAGGCACGGTTCCTCAATCTCGCCGATGAACTGGGCAATCTCGATGCGTGGGTTCGGATGCATTACGTCTACCCCTACCCGCATGTAGATGCGGTCATACCGCTGATGGCGGAGGGCAAAATCCTGCCCTATCTCGATATCCCGTTCCAGCATGCGTCGCCCACGGTTCTTAAATCCATGCGCCGCCCGGCTAATCAGGAGAAAACGCTGGACCGCATCAAGGCCTGGCGGAAGATTTGTCCGGATCTGGCCATACGTTCGACCTTCATCGTCGGCTTCCCCGGCGAAACGGATGAAGATTTCGAAATGCTGCTCGACTGGATCGAGGAAGCCGAGATCGACCGCGCGGGATGCTTTGAATACGAGCCTGTTACCGGCGCCAAGGCGAATGAGATCGAGGGGGCGATCCCAGACGAGCTCAAGAAAGAGCGCTACGCGGCCCTTATGGAAGTTGCCCAGTCGGTCAGTGAAGAACGATTGGCCTCGAAAGTCGGACGCACAATTGAGGTATTGGTCGATGATGTGGTTCCTGATGCCGGTCAGGCTATTGCACGCTCAAAATGGGATGCGCCAGACATCGATGGCACGGTGATTGTCGAGAACGCGGATAACGTCAAACCGGGCGACCTGATCACAGTTACTGTGACTGGTTCCGGCGAATATGATCTGTTCGCGGTGCCTGAAGGCACCTCAATCCAGTAAATCGAGAACGGTGACAGCGGCGTCGAATTCTTCGCGCCGCTTTGCACGCCGTGCCTCTGCCTCGGGATCAGCACCCCACAAACGGATATTGTGATCCTCATCGACATGCGCAGCCTTCCAGGCATCTTCCGGATCAACCAGGTTGCGGCGAAGGGCGATTGCAAGCAGTCCCGACCCGGACAGTCCGGTGATCGACATCATCGCCGTTAGAGCGAAGTGATCCTCAGGCCCGACTAGTTCAGATAGCTTGTCAAGCGTATCCTTCGGCTGGGATTGATGAATGATCCCCACAGTCGGTTGAAACTTGACGCCAAACTCACGCGCAAGCGCAACCAGCATGGCGTCCCATGCGGCCTCTTGTGCCGCGACGAGTTCACGCGGCGTATCTGCGCGATAGAGCAACAGATCGTTGCCGGCATATTTGATGATCTCGTCCTGCAGCGCTGAGACGGATGCCGTGCCACCCTCGAGCGCGGAATTGAGCAGCCGCAAGGCAGGCATGGTCATGGGGTCAACAAACTCGGTCTGCGCGTCCCATTCAGCGGCAACCAGATCGGCGAGCGGACGTTTCGGCAACACAACCTGAAGCCGCCCTGGCGTCTTGATTGGTCGTCCGTCGAGCAGGACGGCATAACCGCCTTCGGCATCCTCAACCGATACTTTCTTGTAAAAGCGTTTGGGCAGCTCCCGCTTGGCGGATGCCTCAGCGCGCCCGGCACCACTATCCTGATGCTTGTGAGCGTCTTCAAGAAACTCGCGCATGCGCTAGGCCTCCAGCAAAGAATTTATGGCCGGCAACAGGTCATTATATGAGTGGATCACCACGTCCGCTCCGCTATCTAGAAGCAGGTTTTCCGGGTGAGACCCCCAGGACACGCCGATCGCGAAACAATCAGCAGCCTTGGCCATTTCCATATCGAATGTTGTGTCGCCTATCATGACCACCTGCTCAGGCGCAACGCCGGTCTCGTTCATGGCGCTGATCAGCATGCCAGGATGCGGCTTTGAGGGATTGGTGTCCGGCGTCTGCCGGGTTACGAAGTGTTCGCCAAGGTCGTGCATGTCCAGCATCCGCTCGACGCCACGCATGGCCTTGCCTGTTGCAATGCCGAGCAACGTTTCCGGTTCTGCCGCCAGCTGATTCAGCGCGTCCAATGCGCCAGTAAACAACAATTCCTGACCCTCATCGCCGACACGGGCATGAAAAATGTTACGATATCGCGCCACAAGCGCATCAAGCGCCGCACCGGACACCCCGCTCAATTTTTCAAGCGCCACCGGCAGGGAAAGTCCAATCACCCCGCGGCCCTCTTCCGGTGTAGGTGGTGACAGGCCTTCGGACACGAAGGTTTCCGTCATGACTGAGGTAATGAACGCGTGTGAATCTATCAGCGTTCCATCGAGATCGAAAACAACCAGCCTCATGTCTCGTCCACATCGGCTTCTTGCACATCGTACCGCCCGGCATCAAACCCAAGCAGATCGAACGTCTTTTCCATATGCGGTGGTAGAGGCGCTGTGATGTCGAGCCGCTTGCCGCCTGGCAACGGCAGTGCCAGCCGCCGCGCATGCAGGTGCAGACCCTCACCGAGATCATCCGGGCGCGTCCAGTTCCAGTTATCAAGATTGAAGTAGCGCGGATCGTCCAGAATGGGCGTGCCAAGTTCCATCATATGCACACGCAGCTGGTGGGTGCGCCCCGTTACGGGTTTGAGGGTCACCCAGGCAAAATCGCGCCCGGCGGTATCGGTCACGGAATAATGGCTGGTTGAGTGCTGCGCGCCTTCAACGCCCTGCTCGACAACGACCATCTGTTCGCCATCCCGCGTTGCCTGCTTGGCGAGAAAGCACGAAATCTGTCCCTGTTTCGGGTTGGGCACACCAACCGTCACTGCCCAATAAATCTTGCGAGCGGAGCGCGACTTGAAAACCTTGCCAAAGTGACTCGCGGCGGCGCGGGTTTTGGCCACCAGAAGACATCCGGATGTATCACGGTCGAGCCGGTGCACCAGCCTTGGCGCTTCGCCTTTTTTGTTGGGCAAGCTTTTGAGCATCCCATCTATATGGCGCTTGGTTCCGCTGCCGCCCTGCACTGCTAGTCCGTGCGGTTTATTGAGGACATAGATATCGTTGTCCTCGTAAAGGATCAGGTCGCGCAGAAATTGTGCATCATTCTCATTGATCTTTGGGCCCGCTGGTTTTGGCGGTGCGTCATCAATTGGTGGAATGCGTACGGTCTGCCCCGCAGACAAGCGTGTACTCGTCTTTGCGCGCCCCTTATCGACGCGCACCTGACCAGTGCGAAGCAGTTTCTGCAGCCGCCCGAATGGCACATTGGGGAAATGGATTGCAAACCAGCGGTCGAGACGCATGCCGTCTTCGGTCTGATCAATCATTTGCTGAGTAACACCGGCCATCAGGCAAAATTCCGCATGAACAGCAAACCGAATGCGAGCGCCAGAATGGATGCGACGACAGATATAAACAGATAGCCAACCGCACCGAACACCTGACCGCGCTCCACCAAAGTGACAACGTCGAGCGAGAATGTCGAAAAGGTCGTAAATGCACCCAAAATCCCAACGGCGACAAACAAACGTAACTCATTCTGATTGCCCGGCGTTGCGAGGGCCAGCCACCCTATGAGCAATCCCATCGCAAATGAGCCCGTGATGTTGGCGATCATCGTCGCCCACGGGTAACCGGAAAAACCCAGTCGCCCGACAAGAACGCCGGTGCCATAGCGCGCAACGGCGCCGATTGCGCCGCCCAGTCCTACTAACAGGAATGCCTGCATGTCGCCCCCGGCGTTGTGTCAGCCCTAAGACTGCGTGTTGGATTTGGCCTTGTTTGACCTCAGGCGGACAAAATAGTCTAGTCGCTTCTGGATTTCACGTTCAAAGCCGCGCTCAACCGGATGATAGAAGTGCTGTCGTCCAATCTTTTCCGGGAAATACTCCTGACCCGAAAATCCCTCGGGCGTGTCATGATCGTAGATATAGCCTTCGCCATAGCCTTGCTGATCCATGAGTTTGGTCGGCGCATTGAGGATCGACATTGGCGGCATAGGTGAACCACTGGTCTTCGCCACCTGTGTAGCAGCTTTGAACGCGGTGTAGACCGCGTTGGATTTGGGGGCCAGCGCCAGATAGACGACCGCCTGTGCCAGTGCCAACTCACCCTCAGGCGACCCCAGCATGTGAAACGCGTCTCGTGCCGCCACCGCTTGCGGCAAGGCCTGCGGATCGGCAAGACCGATATCCTCGACCGCCATGCGGATCAGCCGCCGTGCGAGGAACATCGGATCTTCGCCCGCATCAATCATTCGGGCGAAATAATAAAGCGCCGCATCGGGATCGGAGCCACGTATGGTCTTGTGAAGCGCCGAAATCAGATTGTAGTGCCCATCCTGCGCCTTGTCGTAAACAGGGGCGCGGCGCTGCACCAATGTCTGCAATGCAGTAGCATCGAGCACCTGGTCGGGAGCGGCGGCCAACACCTCCTCCACCAATCCCAGCAAGGCCCGCCCATCACCATCCGCGAGACTGATCAGCGTTTCACGCGCAGTCTCGTCCAAAGGCAGCTTTCGGTCCTCAATGCTCTCAGCGCGTTCGAGCAACAGGGTGAGGTCGTCATGACCGAGATTTTCGAACCGCAACACCTGAGCGCGGCTCAACAAGGCAGCGTTGAGCTCAAAAGACGGATTTTCGGTCGTCGCTCCGATAAGGATGATCGTGCCGTCTTCCATGACTGGCAGAAAACTGTCCTGCTGTGCGCGGTTGAAGCGATGTATCTCGTCTACGAACAACAGCGTTTGCTTGCCTGAGTGCCGTTCGTGGCGGGCGCGCTCAAAAACCTTCTTCAGCTCGGCGACGCCGGAGAAAATTGCTGAGATCTGCACAAACTGGTAGCCGGTTTCTGCAGCCAGCAAACGGGCGACAGTTGTCTTTCCCGTCCCCGGCGGGCCCCAGAGAATGAGCGACCCTAGCCGTCCCGATGCAATCATGCGTCTGAGTGAACCCGTTTCACCGAGTAGTTGGCTCTGCCCGATAACCTCATCCAGCGACTTTGGGCGTAATCTGTCCGCCAAAGGACGCCCGTTCTCGTCAACGGGTTGCAGTTCGTCCTCCGGATTGAACAGATCGTTCATGCTTCTACCCGCGTACGGTTGTACTGATAAGCTGGTCGCCGCGCCGCAACTCTATACGCCAGCTTTGCATGCGTTGCGACGCGAGACGACCGAACCGGTCCAGATCGTTCATCTCCTGCCCGTTCAGGGAAATGATCACATCATTCGGCTGCAGCCCAAGTGCTGCCGCAGGTGAATTAGGCGCAACCTCGACGATCGCAATCCCCTCAGAATCCAGCGGCAGCCCCAGTTCTTCAGCCAACACCGGCGTCATCACCTGCGCTGTGATGCCCGCGAAACGCGTATTGCCTGAAATATCGACCTGTTGGTCATACAGATCGTTCGGAAACGCTTCAAGCGCCACCATCAATGTGCGCTCCGCACCACCACGAATGAAAGAGACTTCTGACTCTCCGCCGACACGCTTGGTGGCAAGCCGGAAGTTGAAGGCGCGTGGATCGTCAATCTCAAAACCGTCGATTCCGAGTATAACATCACCGGACCGGAGTCCCGCCGCCGCAGCGGGGCTCTGTTCTGCAACCTCTGTCACGAGCGCGCCGCGTGGCGGGTCGATGCCCAGACCATCTGCCAGATCGGGTGTTACGTCCTGCAGGGCAACTCCGAACCATGGGCGCACCAGGTCAGTGCCTGCTTCCCCCGCCTCCGCGACAATTTTTGCCATGTTGGCGGGGATGGCGAATCCGATCCCCAGCGAACCGCCTGACCGGGTGAAGATGGACGAATTGATGCCAACCAGCCGGCCGTTCATATCAACGAGAGCACCGCCAGAGTTGCCGGGGTTGATTGCAGCATCGGTCTGAATGAAGAAGCCATAGTCGGTGGCTTGTACGCCCGTGCGCGCCAAACCAGATACGATCCCGCTTGTTACTGTCTGGCCGACGCCGAACGGATTACCGATGGCCAATACCAGGTCGCCGACTTCAAGGGCGTCAGAATCACCAAAGGTGACAGCCGGGAATTCCCTGTCCGCTTTACGGACTTTGAGGACGGCAAGATCGGTTTTGGGATCATCGAGAACCAGGTCCACGTCATATTCCCGGCCATCATTAGAGACGATGCGGATATCGGTGGCATTGGAGACAACATGGCTGTTGGTAAGCACGATGCCCGAAGAGGCAACTATCACACCGGAACCAAGGGACTGCGACTCGCGCGGCCGGGTGCGAAACAGCGGGCTGTTGTTGCCGAAGAAACGGCGAAAAAAGGGGTCATTTGCAAATGGTGAGACGGCCTGTTCGGTCACCGTGGTGACATAGACATTGACCACTGCCGGCGCGACAGCCTTGACGATTGGCGCGTAGGAAAGCTGCACCTCCGCCTGAGACTGCGGCACCTGCCGCTCTTGCGTCACCACCGGTGCACTGTGCAATACTGTTGTGAACGCAAATATGAATAACGCCAGACGCTTAAGCATGATCTACCTCTTGTTGCCGACAAGATGGGCCTTCCCCACCCGGGATTTCAACCTGTCCGGTACAAAGATCACAAAATCGGGCGATTTCCGGGTCATAAAATTATTTCCGGAATGGCGATAATTTCTATTGCTGTTGAGGCGCAATATCGATATTGCGCGGCTTCCTGAATTGCCATTTTCGAAAGGGTTTGGAAATGGAAATCGCATCCCCCAAAAAATACGCAGATGTTGCCGCGTTTATCCGTGCGGAATCGCCGGATTATGCCAGTTTCGTTTTTTCCGAGCCGCAGTTGCGGAAATCGTCCCGGGCGTTCCATCAAGGCTTTGATGGGCTGGTGACTTATGCGGTCAAGGCAAACCCTGCCCGTCATGTGCTCAAAATTCTGGTAGACGAAGGCATGAAGGCGTTCGATGTGGCTTCGGTGAACGAGATGGCGCTCGTCCGCGAAATCGCACCCGAGGCAGCGCTGCACTATAACAATCCCATTCGCTCACAGCGCGAAATCGAAACCGCCTGGAACACCTATCAGGTCCGTTCTTACTCGATTGACGGGTTTTCGCAGCTCGACCGGATTGCTGAAATTGTTCCGCCGAGCCGTGATGTTGAAATCACCGTGAGATTTAAAACGCGCAAAGCCAAAAAGTCCTGGGATTTCGGGACCAAGTTCGGTGCGGCGGAGGAAGACGCTGTCGAACTCGCGCGTTCTGCGGAAGAGCGCGGGTATTCAGCGAGCCTGTGCTTTCATGTCGGCTCACAATGTGAAGATGTGAAAGCCTATGCCCGCCACATCGCGACAGCCGGACGCATTGCTGAGGCTGCAGGCATCACCCTCAAGCGCCTTAATGTCGGTGGGGGCTTTCCCGCTGCATATCCCTCAAGCACAGCGCCCGAACTTGACGCGTATTTCGAGACGATCCGCAAAGCCGTCAAAAAGACGTTTGGCAAACAAGCGCCGGAACTGATCGTCGAACCCGGCCGGGCCATGGTCACGCCCTGTACGTCGCTGCTGTTACGCGTCAAGCATCGCCGACGGGCCGATGCGGTTTATCTCAATGACGGCACATATGGCGCGCTGATGGAAATTCAGTTTATGCCCATCGTCCCGCCGGTACGGGTCTGGCGTGGCGACAAGATTGTCACCGGAGAAACAGCACCGTTTGTGATCTTCGGGCCGACATGTGACAGCCATGACGCACTGCCCCAGCATATCCACCTGCCGGTCGATGTTGCAGAAGATGACTGGATCGAGTTCGGATTGATGGGTGCCTACACCCAGGCGTCCCTGACCGATTTCAACGGGTTTTCCAAACGCCTGCAGTTCTGGGCTGACGACATTCTGGTTTAGCTAAAGCCGGTTCTGTTCGTACATCGATGTGCCATCAGGCCTTCACGGCACCAACCTTGATCAGGCTTTCCACCGTATCAATGAGTGTGGTTCTTGTATCGTAGTAGTCGCGGCCAAGAAGCGCCCTGCCTTTGGACCCATCGAAATACTTCTCATTACCAACGTCATTGATGGCCTGGCTCACAGAGCGATTAAAATAGACGAGGATTTTCAACACCCAGTTGGGCACGATCTTCGTTGTCATAGGCGCATCGGGATACTTCGTGCGTAAAATTTCCGGGATATTCCTGAAGGGGAGAAGTTCAGCTGTTGCCAGGTAGCGCTCACCCGCAGATTCCGGGTTCTTCAAGGCCGCCACATGCATATCTGCGACGTCGCGTACATCGCTTATGCTCATAACGAGATCGGGTATGGCTTTCGTCTCGCCCGACAGAATGCCGCCAACAAGGCCAAGTGAGACGCTGTAATCGGCATCGGTGGCGGGGCCAAGGATCGCGCCGGGATGTATGGTGGTCAGATCGATGCCATTCGCCCTGGAGAAATCCCAAGCCTCTCGCTCGGCTTTGGTTTTGCCGATACAGTAGGCCCATTTCCAACGCATGCCATCAAGGTTGGTCCAGTCTTCCTCGGTATATGTGCGCCGGCCTTTGGTGTGGCCATGCCCATATCCCACGGTGGCAATCGAGCTTGTCATGATCACACGCGTGATACCAGCTTCCTTGGCCGCCTGCATGACACGCCGCGTGCCTTCTATCGCTGGGCCGATCACCACATTGGGATCCTTTGGTTCGAGACCCTGCACTTCTGTTGCGACATGCATAACCGCATCCGCGCCGGACATCGCCTCCGTCCATCCTGTATCTTTAAGAAGGTCCGCTTCGGCAAAAGTTACGCTGGCGGCCTTCGTCTTATTGGTGTGCGCTGCAATGGCCTGACGGACGGCGTCCGCTTTGGCCATATCCCGCAATGTACCTTTGACAGCAAAGCCCTCCCGCAAAAGCGCGATTGCAATCCACTTTCCGACGAACCCGCTTATGCCGGTAACAAGAATGGTCTTTTTCCTGGCCATTCACCCCTCCAAACAAAACGGCCGCGAATCTCTTCGCGGCCGTGTGCAAATTCATTTCGACAACGCAATTTATGCGGCGTCGACTGCCTCTTCATCCTGACGGGCCATGTCAGCCGTCGGACCTGAATCGGTGCCTTTAGCATTCGGATCGCGATCGAGAAACTCAATGACAGCGACCGGCGCATTATCGCCATAGCGATAGCCGGCCTTCATGATGCGGGTGTAACCGCCCATGCGATCCTTGTAACGGGGGCCGAGCGTATCGAACAGCTTCTTGACCATGTCCTCATCGCGGACTTTGGCAATCGCCTGACGACGGGCATGCAGGTCACCGCGCTTGGCCAAGGTGATCAGCTTTTCAACGATCGGACGCAGTTCCTTGGCTTTCGGCAAGGTGGTAACGATCTGCTCGTGCTTGATCAACGCAGCCGACATATTGGCGAACATCGCCTTACGATGGCTGGACGTCCGGTTCAGCTTCCGGTGTGCTTTTCCATGACGCATTTGAACTCTCCTAAACTCTCCCTGCCTGCGCTCAGTAGTGGTCTTCGTAGCGCTTGGCGAGGTCGTCGATGTTTTCAGGCGGCCAGTTGGCGACATCCATTCCAAGATGCAGCCCCATCTGGGCCAGGACTTCCTTGATCTCGTTCAGAGACTTGCGGCCGAAATTCGGAGTCCGCAGCATTTCTGCTTCGCTCTTTTGAATGAGATCGCCGATATAAACGATGTTGTCGTTCTTCAGGCAGTTTGCCGAACGGACACTGAGTTCCAGTTCGTCCACCTTCTTGAGCAGTGCCGGGTTGAAGGCAAGCTCCGGGATGGCGTCCTGCGTGGTTTCCTTCGAGGGCTCCTCGAAGTTGACGAACACAGTGAGCTGGTCCTGAAGGATGCGCGCAGCATAGGCGACCGCATCTTCGGGTGTGACAGCACCATTGGTCTCGATCTGCAGGGTCAGCTTGTCATAGTCGAGCACCTGACCCTCACGGGTGGCCTCAACCTTGTAGCTGACGCGACGGACCGGCGAAAACAGTGAGTCAACGGGAATGAACCCGATCGGCGCATCATCCGGGCGGTTGCGATCGGCGGGGACGTAACCCTTGCCGGAATTGACCGTGAACTCGATATTGAGCTCCGCACCATCATCAAGGTGGCACAGCACAAGTTCAGGGTTCAGAATTTCGATATCGCCAGTCAGGTTGATATCACCCGCAGTGACCGCACCCGGTCCCTGCTTAGACAGTGTCAGGCGCTTGGGGCCTTCGTCTTCCATCTTGATGGCGATTTCCTTGACGTTCAGCACAAGGTCGGTGATGTCCTCGCGAACACCGGCGACCGAGGAGAACTCATGCAATACGCCGTCAATCTGCATCGCGGTTACTGCCGCACCCTGCAGAGAAGACAAAAGAACGCGCCGCAGCGCATTACCCAGCGTCAGGCCGTAGCCGCGCTCCAGAGGCTCGGCGACGACCGAGGCAATGTGCGCTTCGCTACCTGTGACAATGTCCAGTTTGGTCGGCTTGATCAGTTCTTGCCAGTTCTTCTGGATCATCTTTTCAACATCCTTTCAAAATCGCGACCCTCGCACGGTCGCCTTGCCGCATTTCGAAGTCCCTCCCGGCCCCCAACAGGCCGGGACCAGTAACGCGTACTAGACGCGCCGGCGCTTGCGCGGCCGGCACCCGTTATGCGGAATCGAGGTGACATCGCGGATGCTTGTGACGTTGAACCCTGCTGCCTGCAGAGCTCTGAGTGCGGACTCGCGCCCCGAACCGGGACCGCGCACTTCTACTTCAAGGGTCTTCATGCCGTGTTCCTGCGCCTTCTTGGCGGCGTCTTCGGCAGCAACCTGTGCTGCGTACGGCGTGGATTTACGCGACCCTTTGAAACCCATCGTGCCGGCAGACGACCAGGAAATGGTGTTGCCCTGCACGTCAGTGATGGTAATCATAGTGTTGTTGAAAGAGGCGTTCACATGTGCAACGCCCGAGGAGATGTTTTTGCGCTCCTTGCGGCGGACACGCGTCGTTTCAGCTCTTGCCATTCATACTTTCCTTTGTCGATCTCAACGCCACCGTTGCATCATTGCCCGGTGGCTCCACCGAAGTTCCCTTAAACGGGAACCTTATTTCTTTTTGCCTGCAATCGGCTTAGCCGGGCCCTTACGGGTCCGTGCATTGGTGTGCGTCCGCTGGCCGCGCACCGGCAGTCCGCGACGGTGCCGCAGACCGCGATAATTACCCAGATCCATCAGGCGCTTGATATTCATCGCCACATTGCGGCGCAGATCGCCTTCGACGACATAATCGCGGTCGATGGCTTCACGCACCTGGATCACCTCGGCATCGGTCAACTCGTTGACGCGACGTTCGGCGGGGATCTTCACTTTTTCACAGATCTCGGCGGCTTTTTGCTGCCCGATGCCATGAATATACTGAAGCGCGATAACCACGCGCTTGTTCGTCGGAATATTGACGCCAGCAATACGAGCCACGTCCGCTCTCCTTTACCTACACCGTGTTCGGCACACCCGAAACGGCTCAACAACAATGGACCGGAATTCGGCCCCGCTTCTCCAGCAAACCGAATCCAGTCCAAAAAACATTAGAGACTGGCGCGGTTCGTAATCAGTTCCCGGCCCAGAGTCAATTCTGAACGGGATATTTTCTTGCATTCGTCTCTCAGCTAATCGCCTTTGCAATCGCAGATTTGACGTCTTCCACGGATGCCATGCCATCCACGCTTTTGAGGATGCCCTTGTCCCCATAAAAGCCAACAAGCGGTTCGGTCAGTTCACGATAGACTTCCAAGCGCTTGCGGATGACTTCTTCATTGTCATCGGCGCGTGCACCGCCTGTTTCTTTGGCACGGTTCAGAACACGCTGCACAAGCTCTTCCTCGTCAACACGCAGCTCAACAACCGCATCAAGCGCCATGTTCTTTTCGGACAACATGGTCTCAAGCGTTTCCGCCTGCGCAATGGTGCGCGGGAACCCGTCCAGAATAAAACCTGGACGACAATCGGGCTGATCCAGTCGCTCGGAAATGATGGCGTTGACCACATCGTCAGACACCAGATCGCCACGATCCATAATTGCCTTGGCTTCGAGGCCGAGCGGTGTGCGGGCCGCAATGGCAGCGCGCAGGATGTCGCCGGTGGATAATTGCGGAATGCCGTACTTTTCGATCAGGATTTTCGCCTGCGTACCCTTACCGGCACCCGGCGGTCCAAGAAGAATAAGTCTCATCGTCTCTTGCCCCCCAGTCGAGACTTCTTCACCAGGCCTTCATACTGCTGCGCAATCAGGTGGCTTTGAATCTGCGTAATTGTATCCAGCGTCACAGTCACCATGATGAGCAACGACGTGCCGCCAATGAACTGGCTGATATTGAGCTGGCTGAACAGCACTTCAGGAATGAGCGCAACAACCGTCAGGTAGATCGCACCGACAACCGTGATGCGTGTCAGCACATAATCGATATGTGCAGCCGTGCGTTCACCGGGACGAATACCCGGGATGAAACCACCAGAGCGCTTCAGATTGTCCGCAGTGTCCTGCGGATTGAAAACAATAGCGGTGTAAAAGAACGCGAAGAAAATAATGAACGACGCGAACAGGATCAGGTAAAGCGGCTGGCCGCGACCCAGCAATGCCGAGGTGACCTGGAGCCATTGCGGTGCATCACCCTGGCTCGCAAATGACGCCATGGTTGCGGGAAGCAGTAGCAGCGACGAACCGAAGATCACCGGGATAACGCCCGATGTATTCAGCTTCAGCGGCAGGTGCGACGTGTCGCCCTGGAACATCTTGTTGCCGACCTGGCGCTTTGGATACTGGATCAAAAGGCGCCGTTGCGCGCGTTCGAAGAACACGATGACGCCGATCACGACGACTGCCATGACAAGCATGCCGACAACGGCAATAGTTGGGAGTGCACCCGTACGGCTGAGTTCGAGCGTCTGCGCAATCGTGCTGGGCAGGTTCGCGACAATACCAGCGAAAATGATCAGCGAAATACCGTTTCCGACACCGCGCGCGGTGATTTGTTCACCAAGCCACATAAGGAACATGGTGCCGCCAACGAGCGAAATCACTGTCGTGATGCGGAAAATCCAGCCCGGATCGAGCACGACCCCCTGGCTGGCCTCAAGGCCAACGGCAATGCCATAGCCCTGCACGGCACAAAACACCACGGCGAGATACCGGGTGTATTGATTGATCTTCCTGCGGCCGGCTTCTCCGCCTTCCTTCTTCAGCGCTTCCAACTTCGGCGAAGCTGTCGTCATCACCTGAATGACGATGGAAGCGGTAATGTAAGGAATGAGGTTGAGAGCGAAAATCGCCATACGTTCCACGGCACCGCCGGAGAACATATTGAACAATCCGGCAATACCCTGCGATGCCTGCTCAAAGCTTGCGGCATAAGCCTGCGGATCGATACCGGGAATGGGGATATATGTGCCCACACGATACACAAGCAGCGCGCCCAGTGTGAACCAGATGCGCTGCTGAAGATCCTTCGCCTTCGAGAAGGTCGAAAAACTGAGATTGCGGGCCAGTTGTTCGGCTGCAGAGGCCATGTGGGCTCCTTAGGTGTGGTATCCGTGCCCGATTAGGCTTCGGCTTTTTCCTCGACCTTGGGCATATCGACCTTGCCACCGGCAGATTCAATAGCCGCAACCGCACCTGCAGAGGCATGGGAGACCTTGAACGTCACTTTGCTGGCCTTGAACTCACCACCGGCGATAAGACGGACACCGTCTTTGACGCGACGGATCACGCCGGCTTTGACCAGAGCTTCCGCATCGACAACCGCTTTGGCGTCGAGTTTGCCTGCATCGATGGCCCGCTGGACCCGATCCAGACGCACAGCATTGAACTTGCCCGGGCGCCAGGCATTGAAGCCGCGCTTTGGCATACGCATGTGCAGCGGCATCTGGCCGCCTTCAAATCCCTTGATCGCCACACCCGAACGCGAGGTCTGACCCTTTTGGCCGCGGCCACCGGTCTTGCCCTTGCCCGAGCCGATGCCGCGCCCAACACGGGTGCGCACCTTGCGGGAGCCGGGATTGTCGCTGATTGTGTTCAGACGCATTGTCAAAATCCTCTTGGCCTACTTCTCGTCGACGACGCGAACGAGATGCGAAACTTTGTTGATCATGCCGCGAACCTGCGGCGTGTCTTTCAGCGTACGCTGACGGTTCATCTTGTTGAGTCCCAGACCGATAAGGGTCTTGCGCTGCGAGGGCTCGCGGCGGATCGGGCTGCCAATCTGCTCAACGGTAACGGTTTTGTCGGCCATTATTCTAGTCCTTCGCCGTTAGAAGCCGCTTAGGCTTCTGCCGCGGTTTCGCCGCGGCGTGCCTGCAACTCGGAAACCTTGAGACCGCGCCGCGACGCAACTGCACGCGGGCTGTCAATGTTCTTGAGCGCGTCGAATGTCGCCCGTACCATGTTGTACGGATTCGCTGTGCCCTGAGACTTTGCAACGATGTCGTGCACGCCAAGTGTTTCGAACACGGCGCGCATCGGACCACCAGCAATGATACCGGTTCCCGGAGGGGCGGCCCGCAGAACGACCTTGCCGGCGCCGTGGCGGCCATGCACGTCATGGTGCAGTGTACGAGCTTCGCGCAGCGGCACACGGATCATCTGACGCTTGGCCTGCTCGGTTGCCTTGCGGATGGCCTCAGGCACTTCGCGTGCCTTGCCGTGACCAAAGCCAACCCGGCCCTTCTGATCGCCGATCACCACAAGTGCGGCAAAACCAAAGCGCTTACCACCCTTCACAACCTTCGCAACGCGATTGATGTGAACCAGGCGATCTACAAATTCGCTTTCGCGCTCGCCGCGATCTCGTTCCTGAGGATTTCTCATCGCTGTCTCGTTCTCTTTGTAACTCGTTTGGACCCGTTAGAAGCTCAGGCCGCCCTCACGGGCAGCATCTGCAAGAGCCTTCACCCGGCCATGAAATATGTAGCCGCCCCGGTCGAACACGACGTCGGACACTTTAGCCTTCTTCGCACGTTCCGCGATCAGCTTGCCAATCTCGGTTGCGGCGGCCTGGGTGGCGCCGTTTTTGATCTTGGCTTTAACGTCCTTGTCGAGTGTCGAAGCTGCAGCCAGCGTGCGGCCGGACGCATCGTCGATGATCTGGGCGTAGATGTTCTTTTCAGACCGGAACACGCTGAGACGCGGGCGGCCGTTTGCATACTTCTTGAGCGAACGGCGAACACGAGCCTTGCGGCGGTCGATTCCCTTGGTGGTAGCCATTGTCTCCGGTCCTTACTTCTTCTTGCCTTCCTTGCGGAAGATATATTCGTTCTCGTAACGCACGCCCTTGCCTTTGTAGGGCTCGGGGGGACGATATTCGCGGATGTTCGCAGCAACCTGACCAACAACCTGCTTGTCGATGCCCGTCACTACAACCTCTGTCGGCTGCGGTGCGGCCAGCGTGATGCCTTCGGGCGCCTTGAACACAACTTCGTGGCTGAAACCAAGCGACAGCTTGAGGTCCCGGCCCTGCATCGCAGCGCGATAACCAACACCCTGGATCGCCAGCTTCTTTTCAAAGCCGTCAGTCACACCGGTGACGATATTCTGCACCAGAGACCGGAACGTGCCCCAGGCCGCGCGTGCCTTCTTGGAGTCATCGACCGGGTCAACAACGATACCTTCATCGGTCTGCTTGGCGGTCACAACATCCATCAGCTCGACGGTCAATTCGCCCTTGGGGCCTTTTGCCGTAACGGTCTGACCGTCAATGGTGACGGTGGCGCCATTCAAAGCGACCGGTTTTTTGCCAGTACGGGACATTCTTCAAACCTTCCCGGTTCTCTCAATCTTCAACCTGCACCCGTCTTAGAAGACGCGGCACAAAACCTCACCACCGACATTCTGCGAGCGGGCTTCGTGATCTGCCATGACGCCCTTCGGGGTCGACAGAATCGAAACGCCAAGGCCATTCGCAACTGACGGTATATTCTTAACCGAAGCGTAAACGCGGCGGCCCGGACGCGAAACGCGCTGGACATCGCGGATAACCGGGGTGTTTTCCGAATACTTCAATTCGACATTCAGTTCGGACGAACCGTTTTCGAACTTGGTTTCGGAATAACCGCGGATAAAACCTTCGGACTGCAACACGTCAAGCACGCCCTTACGCAGGTTCGAAGCCGGTGTGACAACGCTCGACTTGTTACGCATCTGCGCATTGCGGATGCGGGTCAGCATATCACCGATAGGATCAGAAACAGACATTCACTTCTCTCCTTACCAGCTCGACTTCACGAGACCGGGAACCTGTCCAAGGCTACCAAGTTCACGCAATGCGATACGGCTCATTTTCAGCTTGCGGTAGTAACCACGCGGCCGGCCTGAAACTTCGCAGCGATTGCGGATACGCGTCGGTGACGCGTTGCGCGGCAGTTCAGCCAGCTTGATCGACGCTTTGAAGCGTTCTTCGAGCGGCAGATCCTGGTTCTTGATCACAGCCTTAAGCGCCGCACGCTTCGCAGCATAACGCTTCGACAGCTTGCGCCGGGTCTTGTTCTTTTCAATAGAGCTCGTCTTCGCCATCTATTGTTTCCTTAGCTCTTCCCTTGGCCCTTACTGGGTGAAGGGGAAGTTGAAAGCCTTGAGAAGCGCACGCGCTTCGTCATCCGATTTGGCCGTGGTGCAAACGATCACGTCCATGCCCCAGACCTGATCGATCTGGTCGTAGTTGATTTCCGGGAACACGATGTGCTCCTTGATGCCCATGGCGTAGTTGCCATTGCCATCGAAGCTCTTCGGGTTCAGACCGCGGAAGTCACGAACACGCGGCAGCGCGATGTTCACAAGGCGGTCAAGAAATTCATACATGCGCGCGCCACGCAGGGTCACCTTAACGCCGAGCGGCATGCCTTCGCGGACCTTGAAGCCAGCGATAGACTTGCGGGCGTGGGTAATCACCGGCTTCTGGCCCGAGATCTTTTCCAGATCGTCGGAAGCCGCCTTGACCTTCTTGCTATCGCCGACGGCTTCACCGACACCGATATTCAGAACGATCTTTTCCAGCTTGGGCACTTCCATGACGTTCTTGTAGCCAAAGTCTTTGACCAGACCGGCTTTGATGGAATCGTCGTACTGGGAGCGCAGACGCGGGATATAGGTCTCAGCCATCGATCTTCTCTCCGCTACGCTTGGCGACGCGGGTCTTCGCGCCATCCTTGCTGATTTCGAAACCGACGCGGGTCGGCTTTTTGTCCTTGGGGTCCACGATCGCAACGTTCGACAGGTGGATCGAGGCTTCCTTGGTGTAGATACCGGCCTCCTGCTCTGCCGTCTGGCGGGTGTGGCGGCGCACCAGGTTGATCCCCTGCACAACTGCGCGGGTCTGTTCAGGCAGAACTTGCAACACTGTGCCGGTTTTGCCCTTGTCCTTGCCGGTCAAAACCATGACCGTGTCGCCCTTTTTAATCTTGGCAGCCATTACAGCACCTCCGGAGCGAGCGAAATAATCTTCATGTGGTTCTTGGCACGCAGCTCACGCGGGACCGGGCCGAAAATACGTGTACCGACCGGTTCCTTGTTGTTGTTGACCAGAACCGCCGCATTGCGGTCGAAACGGATCACGGTGCCATCGGGACGGCGAATGTCGAACGCCGTACGTACGACGACGGCTTTCATCACCTGCCCTTTTTTCACGCGGCCGCGCGGGATCGCATCCTTGACCGACACAACGATGATGTCGCCAACGGATGCATATTTGCGATGCGAACCGCCCAGCACCTTGATGCACATGACACGACGGGCGCCGGAATTATCGGCGACATCGAGGTTTGTTTGCATCTGAATCATGACTGGATGCCTTCTTTATCTCCGGCCGTTCCTGTGTCAGGTGACCGATTAAACCTTGTTCTCGTTTGGCCTTACGCCGACTGGACCACAGCCCAGCGCTTGTTCTTCGAAACGGGTGCGCATTCCTCGATGTTCACCACATCCCCGACCTTGGCCGTGTTGGCTTCGTCATGGGCCTGGTACTTCTTGGTCCGGCGCACCGTCTTTTTCAAAAGCGGGTGGGTGAAGCGGCGTTCGACGCGCACCACAACCGTCTTTTCGTTCTTGTCGGAGACAACGGTCCCCTGCAAAATACGTTTCGGCATTTCTCGTTACCCGTCCTTACGCCTTGCTCTTCTCGGTCAGCGCTGTCTTGACCCGGGCAATATCCCGCCGGACCTGACGCACGCGCGCCGTGGATTCGAGCTGCTGGGTTGCCCGCTGGAAGCGCAGATTGAACTGCTCTTTCTTCAAGCTCTCCAATTCGTCTTTCAATTCGTCAGCCGTCTTGGCCCGTATATCTGCGATCTTCATCTCACCTGCCCCTTAGTCGGCAATGCGGGTAATGAAACGGGTCCGCACCGGCAGCTTCATCGCGGCGAGACGTAGGGCCTCACGTGCGACGGGCTCGCTGACGCCGTCAATTTCAAACATCACACGGCCAGGATGAACGCGTGCCGCCCAATATTCCGGCGCGCCTTTACCCTTACCCATACGAACTTCGGTCGGCTTCTTGGACACCGGCAGATCCGGAAAAATGCGGATCCACACACGGCCCTGACGCTTCATTTCGCGCGTCATCGCCCGACGAGCGGCTTCGATCTGGCGCGACGTGATGCGCTCAGGCTCAAGAGCCTTCAGGCCGAACTGGCCGAAGTTCAACGAATATCCGCCCTTGGCAGCGCCGTGAATACGACCCTTGTGCGCTTTGCGGAATTTTGTGCGTTTCGGTTGCAGCATTTGTTTACTGTCCCCTTAGTTCGCAGCCGGTTCACGGCGGCGCTGTCCGCCACCCTCACCGCCGCCAGCACCACCTTCGGTAGCGCGACGCTCGTGAGCGGTCGGATCGTGCTCCATGACTTCGCCCTTGAAGATCCAGACCTTGATGCCGATGACACCATAAGTCGTGGACGCTTCGGCAAAGCCGTAATCAATGTCGGCGCGCAGGGTGTGCAGCGGCACACGGCCTTCGCGATACCATTCGGTACGCGCAATGTCGGCACCGCCGAGACGGCCCGCAACGTTGACGCGGATACCACCGGCACCCATGCGGATCGCAGTCTGCACAGCGCGCTTCATGGCGCGGCGGAATGCAACACGGCGCTCAAGCTGCTGGGCAATGCCCTGTGCAACAAGGTTGGCGTCGGTTTCTGGCTTCCGGACTTCAACGATATTGATGTGAACTTCGCTGTCGGTGAACTTTTTCACCTTGTTGCGCAGCCGTTCAATATCAGCGCCCTTCTTGCCGATCACGATACCCGGACGGGCTGTGTGGATCGACACGCGGCATTTGCGGTGCGGACGCTCGATGACGATCTTGGACACCGCAGCCTGCTTCAGTTCTTTCTGCAGCATCTTGCGGATCTTCAGGTCTTCCTGAAGCAGATCGCCATATTCGTCCTTGCCGGCGAACCAGCGGCTATCCCAGGTGCGGTTGATACCGAGGCGCAGGCCGACCGGATTAATCTTCTGACCCATTATACGGCCTCCTCAATTTCACGCACCACGATGGTCAGGTGCGAAAAAGGTTTCTGAAGCCCGGCGGAACGGCCACGGCCACGTGCACGGAAGCGCTTCATGACCAGCGAGTTGCCCACATAGGCTTCCGCAACGACAAGTGCGTCCGGATCCAGATTGTGGTTGTTCTCGGCGTTGGCGATGGCGCTCTCGAGTGTCTTTTTCACCGAACCGGCAATCCGCTTGGGCGAAAAGCTCAAATCGGCCAGTGCCTTGTCAGCCTTCTTGCCGCGGATCATCTGTGCAACGAGGTTCAGCTTCTGCGGGCTGGTACGCACCATCCGCAAAACGGCCTTGGCTTCGTTGTCCTTGAGCGCGCGTGCAGTTTTCTGCTTGCCCATGATTACTTCCTCTTCGCCTTCTTGTCGGCGGCGTGGCCGTAATAGGTGCGGCTAGGTGAAAATTCACCGAACTTGTGACCGATCATTTCTTCGGTCACGTTCACCGGCACATGCTTCTGGCCGTTGTAGACACCAAAGGTCAGACCAACGAACTGCGGCAGGATCGTGGAACGGCGGCTCCAGATCTTGATCACTTCGTTGCGGCCGCCTTCGCGAACCTTCTCGGCCTTCTTCAACAGATACCCGTCGACAAACGGGCCTTTCCATACGGAACGGGACATCGCTTAACGGCCCTTCTTCTTGACGTGGCGCGAGCGAACGATGAACTTGTCCGTCGCCTTGTTCTTGCGAGTACGCTTGCCCTTGGTCGGCTTGCCCCAGGGCGTCACCGGATGACGGCCACCGGAGGTCCGGCCTTCACCACCACCATGGGGGTGGTCGATCGGGTTCATGGCAACACCACGGGTCACCGGTTTCTTACCAAGCCAGCGGCTGCGACCAGCCTTACCAAGATTGGTGTTGGAGTGATCCGGGTTCGAAACCGCGCCAACCGTTGCCAGGCAGGAACCGTGCACGAGGCGCTGCTCACCTGACTGCAGACGAAGGATCGCCCAGCCCTGATCTCGGCCAACATACTGAGCGTAGGTGCCGGCGGAGCGGGCCATCTGGCCACCCTTGCGCGGCTTCATCTCGATGTTGTGCACGATGGTGCCGACCGGCATACGCTCAAGCGGCATGGTATTACCCGGCTTCACATCGACGGCGCTCTCAGAGGCGACAACCTTGTCACCGGCAGCCAGACGCTGCGGCGCCAAAATGTAAGCCTGCTCACCATCGGTATAGGTAATCAGAGCAATGAACGCGGTCCGGTTGGGATCGTATTCGAGATGCTCGACAGTACCTTCCACGTCAAACTTCGTGCGCTTGAAGTCGATGATGCGATAGGTGCGCTTGTGCCCGCCACCACGATGGAACGCAGTGATACGACCCTTGTTGTTACGGCCACCCGACTTGGTCAGACCTTCGGTCAGTTTTTTGACCGGTGCGCCATTGTGCAGCTCGCTCCGGTCGATACCAACAAGCTGACGGCGTCCTGCTGAGGTCGGATTATATTGCTTCAAAGCCATTTTGTTTCCTTCCCTCTCTTAAAGACCAGTCGCGATGTCGATCGTCTGGCCATCAACGAGGGTGACAACTGCCTTTTTCACGTCCTTGCGCTCACCGAGCCGGCCGCGGAACCGCTTGACCTTGCCCTTACGCACTTGCGTGTTGACTGCCTTCACCTTGACCGAAAACAGTCCTTCGACTGCTTCTTTGATCTCAGGCTTGGAGGCATCGATTGCCACATCGAATACAACCTGGTTGTTCTCGGAAGCCATAGTCGACTTCTCGGTCACGACCGGATTGCGGATAATGTCGTAGTTCGAGATCTTGCTCATGCGAACCGCGCCTCCAGTGCTTCGACTGCAGCTTTCGTCAGAACCAGTTTCTGACGGCGCAGAATATCGTAAACGTTGATCCCCTGGATCGGCAGCACGTCGACCAGCGGAATGTTCCGCGCGGCCATCGTGAAGTTCTTGTCCAGTTCGGAACCGTCGATGATCAGCGCGTTGGACAATTCGAGCTTGCCGAATGCTTTACGCAGGTCAGCGGTCTTTCCGTCCTTGGACGCGGCCTTGTCGAGAACGATCAGGTCGCCTGCCTTGGCCTTGGCCGAAAGCGCATGCTTCAAACCAAGTGCGCGAACTTTCTTCGGCAGTTCGATTGCGTGGCTGCGCGGTGTCGGACCAAATGCCCGGCCACCGGACCGGAAGATACCCGGCTTACGCGAACCATGACGCGCACCGCCCGAGCCTTTCTGGCGTACGAACTTCTTCGTGGTGCCAGTGATTTCCGCGCGGTTCTTGACGTCGTGCGTACCAGCCTGGCGCTTGAGGAGCTGATAGCGCACAACGCGCTGAATCAGATCTTCACGCGGCTCGAGGCCGAATACGTCATCAGCAAGTTTGACCTTGCCCGATGCTTTGCCCTCAAGGGTCGTAACACTCAGTTCCATTACTCGTTACCCCCTTCAGCGGCAGCCTCGGCAGCCGGAGCTTCTTCAGCCGGCGCTGCAGCGGCAACTGCTGCACCTTCCGGTGCCTTGAACGATCCGGGATAGGACACGCCTTCCGGAGCCGGCTTCTTGACGGCGTCACGGATCTGGATCCAGCCGCCCTTTGCACCGGGTACAGCACCCTGGATCATGATCAGGCCGCGCTCGACATCGACTTTGGCCACTTTGACGTTCTGCGTGGTGACGCGCTCGTCACCCATGTGACCGGCCATCTTCTTGCCCTTGAACACCTTGCCGGGGTCCTGGCTGTTACCGGTCGAACCGTGCGAACGGTGGGAAATCGACACACCGTGCGAGGCACGCAAACCACCGAAATTGTGCCGCTTCATCGCACCGGCGAAACCCTTACCGATCGAAGTGCCGGTCACATCGACCAGCTGCCCTTCGATGAAGTGGTCAGCCAGCAAAGAGGCGCCCACTTCGATGAGGTTTTCCGGAGACACGCGGAATTCCGCGACATGCCGCTTGGGCTCAACTTTGGCCACAGCAAACTGGCCGCGCTGCGCCTTAGGTGTATTTTTCACCTTGGCAACGCCGGCACCGAGCTGAAGCGCGGTGTAACCGTCTTTTTCTGCCGTCCGCTGGCCTACCACCTGGCAGTTCTGCAAACCCAGCACCGTAACGGGCACGTGAGCGCCGTCTTCGGTGAATATGCGGGTCATGCCCAGCTTCTGTGCGATCAGTCCTGAACGCATCGGTCCAAACCTTTGTTTCTTAAGTCTTTAGAGCTTGATTTCGACGTCAACGCCGGCAGCAAGATCCAATTTCATCAGTGCATCAACCGTCTGAGGGGTCGGATCAACAATGTCCAAAAGACGCTTGTGGGTCCGGATCTCAAACTGCTCACGGCTCTTTTTGTCGATGTGCGGCGAGCGGTTGACGGTAAACTTGTCAAGTCGCGTCGGCAGCGGGATCGGGCCGCGAACCTGTGCACCCGTGCGCTTCGCCGTATTGACGATTTCGCGGGTGGACGTGTCGAGAACGCGGTGATCGAACGCCTTGAGCCGAATGCGAATATTCTGACCGTTCATGTTTCAAATCCTGGCTAGAGGAAGCGGCACCCCAATGGGCGCCGCCCTTAGTGCATTTACTCGACGATCTTTGCGACGACGCCTGAACCGACGGTGCGGCCGCCTTCACGGATAGCGAAGCGCAGCTTCTCTTCCATGGCGATCGGCACAATCAGCTCAACGTTGATCTCAACATTGTCGCCCGGCATGACCATCTCAACGCCTTCCTTCAGCGTCACAACACCCGTCACGTCCGTCGTACGGAAGTAAAACTGCGGACGGTAGTTGGTGAAGAACGGCGTATGACGGCCACCCTCGTCCTTGGTGAGAATATAAGCCTCGGCAACGAACTTGGTGTGCGGCGTCACGGAACCGGGCTTGCACAGCACCTGGCCACGCTCAACCTGCTCACGGTCAACACCACGGATCAGCGCACCGATATTGTCACCGGCTTCACCCGAATCCAAGAGCTTGCGGAACATCTCAACGCCGGTCACCGTCGTCTTCTGCGTGTCCTTGATGCCAACGATTTCGACTTCGTCGCCAACCTTGACAATACCGCGCTCAACACGGCCGGTCACAACCGTACCGCGGCCCGAGATCGAGAACACGTCTTCGATCGGCATCAGGAAGTCCTGATCAACCGGACGCGCCGGCTGCGGGATGTAGCTGTCAACAGCGGCCATCAGTTCCTTGATCGCATTCTCGCCGATCTCGGGATTGTTGCCCTCAAGCGCGGCCAGTGCCGAACCCTTGACGATCGGAATGTCGTCACCGGGAAACTCGTAGGACGAAAGAAGCTCACGTACTTCAAGCTCAACCAGCTCAAGCAGCTCTTCGTCGTCGACCTGATCGACCTTGTTGAGGAACACAACAATCGCCGGCACACCAACCTGGCGGGCCAGAAGAATGTGCTCGCGGGTCTGCGGCATCGGGCCGTCAGCTGCCGACACAACAAGAATCGCGCCGTCCATCTGCGCCGCACCGGTGATCATGTTCTTCACATAGTCAGCGTGGCCCGGGCAGTCGACGTGGGCGTAGTGACGCGCATCCGTCTCATACTCAACGTGCGCCGTCGAAATCGTAATGCCGCGTGCACGCTCTTCAGGCGCACCGTCAATCTCGTCATACGCCTTGAACTCACCATACTGCTTCGTAATCGCAGCCGTCAGCGTCGTCTTCCCGTGGTCAACGTGACCAATCGTTCCGATGTTGCAGTGCGGCTTCGAACGATCAAACTTTTCCTTCGCCATAGTCCAAATTCCGGTTAGCGTTAAAGTTGCAGCCGTTTAGCTTCTAAAGAGCAAATAAACAAGTCTTTTTCCCGAAGAACCAACGCGTTGGTTTACATTCCACAGCGAGAGATGCCGTTGCGTTCAAAAGAACAACGGATTTGGACAATTGTTTGTTGCAATGTTGAAAAAGTCTGGAGCGGGTAGCGGGAATCGAACCCGCATATTCAGCTTGGAAGGCTGCTGCTCTACCATTGAGCTATACCCGCGTCACTTGCCAACCGCCGAGAGCCGCCCTCACCGAGGTTGCGTTCCGGCTGGTTGCGCCACCCGAAGCCCGCGATGCGCTGCCATTTGGCCATAGGCCTCATGGCCTTCTCACTGCAAATCAGTCCACCGGACTGATTTGCCGCCCTAAGGGCGGACAGTTCGAAGTGGTGGAGGGGGCTGGATTCGAACCAGCGTACGCTAAGCGGTCAGATTTACAGTCTGATGGATTTAACCACTCTCCCACCCCTCCATACCTTCAGGCTGACGGTGAGCGTCAACGAGGTGGCACGCCGCCTCGCCGGGCGGTTTATGGTCGGCGCAACCCCTTTGTGTCAACCTCAAATATGCAAGAATGTAGGTCGAAACGGGCTCTTGATGCAGCATGGTAAAGGGGATAGGTCATCGCGATGAGCAGAAACAAGTTTCCACCCAAAAAACGCCAGGCGCCGTATGATCCCGATACCGGGCCATTCTATGTCTACGGTTTGCATACCGTGCGCGCTGCGCTCGACAACCCGGCGCGTAAAAAGCACCGGCTTCTAGCGACGCCAAATGCGCTCAATCGATTGCGTGAATCCGGGGATATTCCCGCCCTGCCCGTTGAGGATGTTACGCCAAAACATCTTGATGAAAGACTTGGCGGCGACGCGGTGCACCAGGGGGTGGCGCTTGAGGTCGACCCGGTAACACGCGCAAACCTCGACGAAGTTCCAAAACTCGATCTGGTTGTCGTGCTGGACCAGGTCACCGATCCACACAATGTCGGCGCTATCCTCCGGTCTGCCTGCGCATTCGGTGCTGATGCCGTTTTGACGACAGCCCGCTATGCCCCGCGCGAATCCGGTGTGTTGGCAAAAGCCGCGTCCGGTGCGTTGGATTTGGTTCCCCTCATTGAGGTGCGCAATCTCGGCGATACGCTCGAGGAGATAAAACGCCGCGGCATCACCTGCCTCGGGTTCGATTCAGAAGCGGACACCGCCCTCACCCCACGCTCCGGTAGCAAGCCACTGGCAATCGTACTCGGTGCCGAAGGCAAAGGCCTGCGCCAGCGCACCCGCGAACTTTGCGATGAGATGGTCAAGCTCGACATGCCCGGCCCGATCAAGAGCCTGAATGTCTCAAACGCTGCAGCAATCGCACTTTTTGCGGCCACAGCTGGCCGCTAACCGCGCAAAGCCTTCTGCACCGCCTGCGCCAACGCATTGGTGAACGCCAGCCGGTCCTTTTGCGTGAACCCCGGATTGTATCCGGCAATCGTACCACTCTCGCGCAAATCCTGTTTCAATTCGCGCATGGCCAGGGCCATGCCGATGGAATCGGCAGTGAACGGCTTACCGGTCGGACCCAACACAGTTGCACCTTTCTCCAATGCCCTGCCTGCGAGCGGAATATCAGCAGTTACAACAATATCCCGCTCAGTCGCATGTTCGACGATCCAGTCGTCGGCAACATCGGCGCCCTGCGAAACAATCACATTACGCACCAGCGGGTCGCGTGAGGGTCGCAAGCCGCTATTGGCGACAAAGGTCGACACAACGCCAGCCCGCCCGGCAATCTTCAGGACTTCGTCTTTCACCGGACAGGCGTCGGCATCGATATAGATAATTGGCTGAGCCACCGCTTAGCCGGGGACGGCTTCGTCCGCGATGGCTTGCTCTTCAGCACTCATGCCTTCGGGAATGTCCGCAAACAATGGTGTGCTGAGATAGCGCTCACCGGTATCCGGCAACATGCACAGAATAGTGGAACCCTTCGGCGCCTTAGACGCTACCTTTAACGCCGCCGCCATCGTTGCACCGGCGGTGATGCCGACAAAAATCCCCTCTTTTTGCGCTAGCGCAATTGAGGTCGACATCGCTTCGGGTGGCGCGATGGAAAGCAGTTCAGAGATCAGCTTGCTGTCGATTGCATCCTCGGTGATTTTAGGAATGAAGTTGGGTGTCCATCCCTGCATCGGGTGTGGCGACCAGCCCTCGATACCAACCGCGGGCGTCCCGTCATCTTGCCGTTCCTGCGGTTTGCCGTTCTGGATGAGTGACGCGGATTCTGGTTCGCACACGACAATATTCGTATTTGGAGATTTTTCCGCAAGCACACGCGAAACCCCGCGCAACGTGCCGCCGGTGCCATATCCGGTCACCCAATAATCGAGCGAACCATCCGGGAAATCCTCGAGAATTTCTACCGCAGTCGTTTTGGAATGGAAATCCGGATTTGCCTGGTTTTCAAATTGCCGCGCAAGAAACCAGCCGTTCTTCTTCGCCATCTCCTTGGCGACATGCACCATGCCAACCGCCCCAATCGAGGCCGGTGTTTGTACAACCTTTGCACCCAAGAAGCGCATCAGCCGGCGGCGCTCGACACTAAAGGTCTCCACCATGAAAACGACGAGTGGATAGCCCTTTTGGGCGCAAACCATCGCCAGGCCGATGCCGGTGTTGCCGCTCGTCGCCTCAACGACGGTTTGACCGGGTTTCAGCTCGCCGGATTTCTCCGCCGCTTCAATAATACCCAGCGCCAACCGGTCCTTGACCGATCCTAATGGGTTGAAGGCCTCGATCTTGGCGTAAAGATTAACGCCCGCTGGCCCCAATTTATTGATTTGGACCACCGGCGTATTGCCGACCGTGCCAAGGATGTTCTCATATTTGGCCATCGTTGCGTCCCCTCTTGTAACTTGAACTCAATATTCCACCACCGCGCGGATCGATTTGCCCGCATGCATGAGATCGAAACCTTTGTTGATCTCATCCAGCTTCAGCTTGTGAGTGATCATCGGGTCGATCTCGATCTTGCCCTGCATGTACCAGTCGACGATCTTGGGAACATCGGTCCGTCCGCGGGCGCCACCAAATGCTGTGCCACGCCAGACGCGTCCTGTCACCAGCTGGAACGGCCGGGTGGAAATCTCCTGCCCCGCACCAGCCACACCGATGATGATCGATTCACCCCATCCCTTGTGACAGCATTCGAGCGCCTGCCGCATCACAGTCGGGTTGCCGATGCACTCAAACGAATAGTCGGCGCCGCCCTTGGTCAGATCGACAAGATACGGCACGAGGTCTCCCTCGACCTCTTTGGGATTGACGAAATGCGTCATCCCGAATTTCTCGCCCCATTCTTTCTTGTCGTCATTGAGGTCAACACCGACGATCATTTCGGCGCCTATCAGCCGGAGACCCTGGATCACATTGAGCCCGATCCCGCCAAGCCCGAACACAACGGCGCGGCACCCCGGCTCCGCTTTCGCTGTGTTGATCACCGCGCCAATGCCGGTTGTCACACCGCAGCCGATGTAGCAAACGCTATCAAACGGCGCATCCGGATTGATTTTGGCGACGGCAATCTCTGGGAGAACAGTGAAATTCGAGAAGGTAGAGGTACCCATATAGTGGAAAATCGGTTCGCCATTGAGCGAGAACCGGCTTGAACCATCTGGCATCAGCCCCTGCCCCTGCGTTGTGCGGATCGACTGGCACAGATTGGTCTTGGGATTGAGGCAATATTCGCACTCGCGGCACTCCGGAGTGTAGAGCGGAATGACGTGGTCACCTTTCTTCACGCTCGTGACGCCGGGTCCGACATCGACAACCACACCCGCGCCCTCATGCCCGAGAATCGCGGGGAATATCCCCTCAGGGTCCGCACCGGAGAGCGTGAATTCATCTGTGTGACAGATGCCGGTCGCCTTGATTTCGACGAGCACTTCACCCTCGCGCGGCCCGCCAAGTTCAACTTCGTGGATTTCGAGTGGCTTTCCGGCGGCAACAGCCACGGCGGCGCGCGTTTTCATGATGGTCCTCCCCTAAATCGTCGGGGCAAACCTTTACACGCAAAACCGGACGCGACAAGCGCGCCCGGCCCTCAAATTTTCATCAAGTTAGGCTGTCGCAGCTGTGCTGTTGCGCTCGAACCCGAACCGTCTCGCCACCCAATCCGCAGAGAACATACCCGGCCCGAGCGCGAGAATAATCAGTCCGGCAACCGCCCACTGCAAATGCACAGGCCAGCCATCAGGAATGGTGAACTGGATCACAACGGTCATGGCCAGAATGCCGAGCGCCGCTGGCCGTGTCAGAATGCCGAGAACCAGCAACACCGGCAGCACGATCTCGCCGAAACCTGAGAGCCACGCCATCAGATCCGGAAACGGCATCGGATACGGCCCGCCCGGCAAATGTAGCACGAATTCGTTTGCGAAGAGGTACTTGGCGCTCGATGACAATTCAGTCGGAAACGCGTTCCATTTGGTCCAACCGGAATTCCAGAAGGGCATCGCAAGCCAGACACGTACAGCTAGCATCGCAATGCCAAACCCCAATGCTGCTGCAAAAGGTTTTTCTTCAATGGGTTTGAACCGCCCCAGAATCAAAGAAATCATTTGCCTATCCCTCCGTTTTAAAGCCCGTAAAAGCGCCGCTGCTGATGGCCAACCCGAGCGCCTTACCAAGATTGAATACCGCATCAGCTTCAAGCGCTTGTTCGGTGGCGTCGCCGAGGGTCGCCTCCCCAATCAGTGCCTGAAAGAAATCGGGCTCCGCCGCGGTGAGTTTGTGCACGCCAACCTCGATATCCGGACGGGCGACCAAAACGCCCTGCGCCTGATCCTGCGCAATGTCGGCCGCCGCATTGCTCGCCTTCGCGGCTGTCCAGATATCGGCGATTGGGAAATCGGATTTGAGCACTGAAGTTGCGGGTGCGGGCGTGAAGCGGCCCTGCATCAGTTTTTCCTCATCCATCCCAGCCAAACTTGCGGGATCAAGTGGAAGAGCATCCATTGCGTGATAAGCATTGAGCCACGCACGATCGATCCGTGCGATATCCGCCAGAAACGGCAGGCCATTTGCGGGCTCGAACGCCGCAATGAATTCATCAAAATCGCGCCCGTACTGATTGAGCAGCGGGGAGGTCGGAGGTGTTTTGCGAATATAGGCCTGTGCCATGCCCTTGAAGAACGCCTCGCCCACCAGCGCCTGCACCGCTGGGAAACTCGCTGCGAGTGCTTCAGTCAGCGAGACTATCACATTGTTCCGGTAAACGGCGAAGCGTTTGGGCGCTGGTCTGCCCTCAGGATCAACAATCCCTTCAGGAAGCGGCGCATCCGGATGGATCAGCGCATCGGCGAAGCGTGTTTGACCCTCAGGCCGCATGGTTCTTCCGCCGCGCCTCGTTGAGGATGCTGTCCGCCGCATCGACATCCGCTTTGAGCACATCCCACTCTGGCAAATCATTGTCCCACTCGATGAGCGTCGGCAGCGGGCCTGTTTGCGAAACGAGGTAGGTATAAAGCAACCATACCGGGTCCGAAACTTCGCGGTCATGCGCATCGATCAGCAGAGTATCGCCGCTGTCGTCCTCGTCCGTCGCATGGCCACCAAGATGTATCTCGCCGACAAATTCAGTCGGGAAGCTATCGAGATACCCGCGCGCGTCATATTTCTGGTTTGTTGCCGAAACGAACACATTGTTCACGTCGAGCAGCAAACCGCAGCCGCTCCGCTTCTGCATCTCGCGGATAAACTCCACCTCCTCCATTTCGCTTTCCTCGAAAGCGACATAGGTGGACGGGTTCTCCATAAGAATGGTGCGGCCAAGCACTGTCTGCACTTCGTCGATATGATCGACAACGCGATCCAATACCTTCTTGGTGTAAGGCAGTGGCAGCAGATCATTGAGAAAAATACTGTCATGCGTCGACCAGGCCAGATGTTCAGACACCTGCCCCGGCTGATAGCTATCAACAACGGCTTTCAGTCGTGCAAGATGATCTTTGTCGAGCGGCCGTTCTGCACCAATCGATAAGCCCACGCCATGCACGCTGAGCGGCCAGTTTTCCCGAACCGCTGTCAGCGCTTTATGCGGCAACCCACCGTCGCCCATATAGTTTTCCGCATGTACCTCGAAAAACCCGATATCCGGCATCGATTCAAAAATCGCGCCGTAGTGTTCGGGCTTCAGACCAGCCCCGGCCCGGTTTGGAATGGGTTTTTCGATGAACATGCCTGTCTCCCCTCAAAACCTGTGGTCTCCGGCGCAACGCCGGAGACCGAAGTGTCGTTCGGCTTATGCCATGTCGCGGTCGAGCGCCTCGAGCGAACCAGCGCGGTCACCCGGGAGCACTTTGGACCAGAACTCGGCATTTTCGCAAAGACCGGCAGGGACCAGCGTCCACGAGTTACCCTGATAGTCTACCGAAGAGGTGCCGGCGCAAGTTGTGCCCGGACCAGCGGCACAATCATTTTTGCCGGCGAGCGAAACGCCAAAGCATTTTTCCATTCCGTCCTGAGCGACAGCCGGCGTTACAGTGGTTACCGTACCGGCAATGGCAGCGGCCATAGCGGTGCCAACAAGAGCGGCTGTTGCTTTGCGTGCTACAGTCATATCTTCCTCCGTTAGGATTTCGACACCCGACAACCAGGCGCCGTGAACTGGGGTCATCCCCTGTCCAAATCCTCTAGGCGATCGCTTCGAAAGAGTGAAATCAAACGGCATGACATCGCCTCAACTCGCTGTGACGATGGTGTGAGAAAATCGCAGCTGATCCAATCAGTCGGCCACAAGCTGCAGCAGATGCCTACAAAAACAGCCGGTTTCACCCGCCGCGTTTCACACGGCAGGTTCACACATTTGGGAGCACATAAGGGTTGGAACCCGGCTTAACGGCCGAGCTTGCCATCCACCAGTGAGGTTTCCAGAGGTTCAGGACGGGTCACCGTGCTGGCAATCTCGACGACGGAACGCGACGCATTTGACGTTTCAAACGCCTCCATCACCTCAAGTACATGCAAAGCCAGTTCGCCGCTCGCCCTATGCGGGCGTTCGTTGCGAATCGAATAGGCCATGTCCGCAAGACCAATAGACCTATGATTTCCGTCAGCGTAAGGCGCATCCACGGCTACGTCCTGCCATTCGCCGCCTTTTTCAAGCTGACGCACTTCACCACCAAACCAGTTGGGATCCGGCACCGACAGGCTGCCTTCTGTGCCGTAGAGTTCGATCGGAGCATGCTTATGCCCGGCTACGTCAAAGCTGAACACCGTTTGCACGATCGCGCCACTGGCAAATCTGAGCAGACCGGCTACATGCGTATCCACTTTCACCGGCATCATTTCGCCATTCTTCGGCTCACTGGTGATCACGCGTTCTTCACGCAGACGGCTTGAAAAACCGACTACCTCGGATACAGGGCCCAGCATCTGAATCAGATCGGTCAGGTAGTAAGGCGCCATATCGAGCACCGGACCACCGCCGATATCGTAATAGAATGCCGGATCGGGGTGCCAGCGCTCATGCCCCGGCACCATCAGTGTCGCAGTGCCGCCAACTTGCATACCGAGGAAACCGCTATCGACAATCCGGCGGCAAACCTGGTGCCCGCCCCCGAGAAATGTATCCGGCGCCGAACCGACCCGCAGATTTTTCTGCTTGGCCGCTGCAATCAGTTTCCGGCCTTCTTCAAGGTTCACGCCGAGGGGCTTTTCCGCGTAGACGTGCTTGCCGGCGTCCAGCACACGAAGTCCAACCTCCACATGGGCACGCGGGATGGTGAGGTTGACGACGATTTCAATTTCCGGATCGGCCAGCAACTCGTCGACTGTGAGCGCTTTGGTGCCGAATTCCGCCGCCCGCGCCGCCGCCACGTCCGGACGCATATCGGCAACCGCACGAATATCCAGAATATCGAACACCTTGGCGCCGTTCAGATATTGCGTCGAAATATTGCCGCAACCAATAATCCCAATGCCGACTTTCGGTGTCGCACCCATTATGACCTCCCAAACAACATTACGCGCCGTCAGAACGGCGCGCGTATTAACGTTATCGTTAGTGCAATTCGCCCACGCAGTGCAAGGGCTGATTCAACCGCTTGCCACACCGCCGCCACGATGATAGCAAGCAGCGCAAATGCCGGTATAGCTCAGTTGGTAGAGCATCTGATTTGTAATCAGAGGGTCGCGGGTTCAAGTCCTGCTGCCGGCACCAGTTGCCCCCCACATCGATAACCTTCCCAGTAACTGCCTCGAACATCTCGCCGCGCGGGCATTCGTTCGTTCAGTGCTTGCCTTTGATCCACCGGGTCAACTCACTGACAGGTGCATTCTCAATCCGGGATAAAATATCGATGAGAGATGTCATTGAATCCTGTTTGTCAGCATATGCCAGACAATCGCGTACTTTCGGCACCAGAGATTGTAGTGTGACATCTTTGACCCGAAGGGCTGGAGAAGGTGGTAAGTCCTGTTCCACCTCAGAACCATCACGCATCACCATTTTAAGTTTGAGATGCGACTTGTCGTGCGTCTCAAGAACGCGGCCCATCTGCACCTTCCCGGCAATTTGGAGAACTTCCGGGTCAGTGCGCGCGGTGTCTGAGAAAGAGTCAAGGTCAATGACACCTCGCGCAAGCGCGAGACCAAACGTAAATGGAATTGAAAACTTTGCCGACGCCATGGTTTGCGGTGCCTGCCGGTCAGCAAGCGGCGTGATGAGCATATCGTCGGGTGGGCTCACATCCACCGTTACCGTTTCAATCTGTTCGGCAGAGAAGCCCTCTGCTCTCAGTTGCAGGCCTGCAGCGATGTAAGCGTGTGTCCCCCGGCAGCATGGCCATTGTTTCAGCGTGACATCCGTCCCGTGGAACGCCTGGCCAAGTGTATCAAACGCTTCCGGATCGAGTGCCACACCTGAAAGTTGGGCAAAGAGACCGTTTTCACCTTCAAGCGGTTGTGCGATGGCGCACACGCCAAGTTGCGCCAGCTGGCAGGCTTCAACGGCGGCGCGTGCTGGAAAGGCATCCCGCACTGCCCGCAGGCTCGATTGCGGACTGCGTTTAAGCTCATCGGAGAGTGAAAACTGGATCGCGGCCAAACCAACAGCATCAACTGTTTGTTCGGGCGTGAGCTGCATCAGTCGCGCCACGCCGAAAGTCGCACCAACGCCTGCAAGCATCGGCGGATGATACCAGCCTCGCCGTCCGGGGTCATTTTTCAACGCTAGTGCCAATCGGCATGTCATGTCACACCCTATGGCAATTGCGAGCAACAGTTCATCACCAACAGCCTCGCAGGCCTCTGCCACAGCGAGCGCGGCCGGAATTACCGCTGCATTCGGGTGCATGCCGGTTGCATCATGCGTGTCTTCATAATCAAGCGCGTGAGACAGCGCGCCGTTTGCAAAAGCAGCCAATGCAGGTGCTGCCGTGCCACCGCCGATCAAGGTGGACGGGCCGGGCCCAGCGTCGAGAGCATGTTTGTGAAACGCAAGCGTTGCGGGCTCCAGATGCGTGGCCGCCGTCATAACGGCCAGTGCATCCAGGAGCGACACTTTAGCCGCGTGAGTCGCGTCCTCCGGCAGCTTATCAAAGGTGAGTGCCTGAACCCTCTCCGCCAGTTCGTAAGTTAAAGGCATTACGCAGGCGCCGGACGAATGACATCGCCGTCCACCTGATAGGCGGTATCAAAGCCGGCATCATCAGTGATCGTGCGCAGATAGTTGAGAATGCGCTCGAATTTCGGATCGTCGGGCGCCACCGGACGCGGGTTTGCATCGCGTTCAATAAACACGGGGACCAGACCGACGCTCATACCGCCATCGCCACTGATTTCAAACTCAACCATCATGCTCATCGCACTATCTGGCGGGAAGTTGTAGCTCGACGTCAAATCCGGGACCCAATCCGGATTGAGCTTCTGGATTTCGCGGAACCCTTTGGACTTGGCGTGTGCTTCATCCATTTTCAGGTCGAGCGCAAAATTGGCCAGCGAGTGGATGATCAGTTTGCCCTTGTAGAACTCCATTCCCTTAAGAATGTGGGCGTGGCAGCCCAGTACAATGTCTGCGCCCGCATCGATAGCAGCTCTGGCGACCGCCCGCTGATAGTCGGGTACGACCGCCGGGACGAAGTGAATGCCGGCGTGATGCGCCAGAATCAGAACATCAACCTCGGACCGAAGGGCGGTGATCGAAGTTATGAGCGCCTGCAGATCTTCATGATGTGGGAAGGTATGAATTCTCGCCGGTGTGCCGGGCTGGTCATGTTCAATTTGCTCATAAACGGTGTGTCCGCGCATAGGAGCGCATCCCGGCTTGTTCTCATCTGCCCAGTAGTTTTGCGGCAAGATGGAATTGACTGACAGGAAACCGAACCGCAACCCGTCTCGTTCAACAATCACCGGCGCGCGCGCCGCTTCAATGTCCAATCCCGCGCCGACCTGCAGACATCCCGCGCGTTCAAGATTTTCCAGCGTGTCCGTCAGCCCGTCCACACCCCAGTCCATGGTGTGGTTGCCGGCAAAGGATACGACCTCCAGCCCCGCATCGAAAAGCGCATCGGCAACCTCTGCTTTGCCGCGCATGGTGTGCCGCGCTTGCGGAAGCCGTTGGCCGCGTTCGGTTAGATTGACTTCAAGCTGGCAATAACCAAGGTCAGCGCTTTTCAGCCGGTCACGAACGAAATCGAAAATCGTGTGCGGATCGTCGCGATCGGGTGCCACGTCGCCGACCGCGATAAATTTCACGCTCATCACCAATCCTCCGCATGCGTCATGTGACAGGCCGTCAGCGTACCATCATCCGGCCCCTTCAACTCCGGGCGCGTCGTGCGGCAGATGTCTTTTGCGAAAGGGCAGCGCGGATGATAGGCGCAACCTTGCGGCGGGTTCAGCGGGCTGGGTATCTCACCGATCGGCTTGAGTTCACCCGTATGCTTGTCCGGATCAGCCGGCAGGGTCGCTGCCAGCAGGGCGCGCGTATAGGGATGATCCGGCGTATTGCATATTTTCGATGCCGGCCCTTTCTCTACGATACGTCCAAGATAAATGACGATGACATCGTCACACATGAAGCGGACGGTCGCGATATCGTGGCTGATGAACAGGCTGCCCATGCCAAGTGTATTCTGCAAACCCTTGAGAAGGTTCAAAATTTGCGCCCGAACAGAGATGTCCTGCGAAGATACAGGTTCATCGAGTAACAAGAGGCTGGGTTGGGACGAAATTGCCCGCGCGATGGCAATGCGCTGGCGTTGTCCGCCGGAAAACTGGTTTGGAAGCCGCTCGCCATCGCGCGGCTGTAGCCCCACCGAGGTCAAAGATTCATCCACCCGTTCATCAATCTGCGTACGCGTCATATCCGTCGCCGCACGCAGCGGTTCGGAGATGATGTTGCGCACCTTCATGCGCGGACTGAGCGAGGAGAACGGGTTTTGAAACACCGGCTGCACCGACCGGCGATACTCGCGCCGTTCGTGGCGGGTCATCTTGTTCAACGCTTTGCCGCGAAAGGCAATTTCACCATCCGTCGGCTGGTCGAGATCGAGCAAAAGACGGTTGAGCGTCGTCTTGCCACAGCCGCTCTCTCCCAACACGCCGAGTGACTTGCCCTGCTCGCAGGTCAGTGAAACGTCGCTCAACGCGTGGAGTTCCGCCTTGCTGAAGCCGCGTCCAACTCTAAACACCCGGCCCAAATTTGTCGCTGAAAGAACCGGAGAAGTCATTGCGGCCTCGCAATCGGGTGAAAACAACGCACACTATGTCCCGTACCGACAGACTCCATCCCCGGCTTGACCTGACACCGCTCCGTTGCTGCCGGACAGCGCGGGTGGAAGGCGCATCCAGCCGGTCGGTTGTAAACGCCGGGTGGGGACCCAGCGATTTGAGGAAGCATATCGGGATTATCATCAGTGCGCGGGACGCTATCGAGCAGCGCACGCGTATACCAGTGTCTTGGATTGTGAAAAATCTCCCGCACCGGCCCCGTTTCCACGATTTGCCCGGCATACATCACCGCAACCCTGTCGCACATTTTCGCAACTACGCCGAAGTCATGGGTAATGAACAGCATGCCCATATCGTGGCTTTTCTGCATTTCACTGAGCAGATCGAGAAACTGATACTGAATGGTCACATCGAGTGATGTCGTCGGTTCGTCACAGATCAACAGCTTGGGCTGTTGGGCGATCGCAATTGCACCCACAATGCGCTGACGCATACCGCCAGACATTTGATGCGGATAATTGCGCAGTCGTTGAGCAGGCGACGGAATTTTGACTTCGGCCAGCGCATTTTCGGCATCCGCCTGCAGATCGGCAACGTCTTTACGCCGCCGCAGAGCTTCCTTGAGCTGATCGCCAATGGAAAACACAGGGTTGAGCGACGCCATTGGATCCTGCAGGATCATACTGATCTCATTACCGCGCATCTGATGCAGGTCGCGGTCTTTCATCGCCCTGATGTCCTGCCCGTCATAGATGATTTCGCCGCTGGTGTGGTGGTCAAGCTCGGGCGCCGCCAGCCGCATGATCGACATGCCGAGCGTTGACTTGCCGGAGCCGCTCTCCCCCACAAGGCCGACAGTCTCGCCCTTCTGGATATCCAGAGACACGTTGTCGAGGATTTGCGGCGCGTCGCTCCCCTTACCCAACCGCACCGTCAGATGGCGTATTGACAGTAGTGGTTCACTCATCCCGCCTGGCGTCCCTTGAGCGCAGGGTTGATGTGATCGGTCAGATAGTCACCGACAATGTTGACGGCCATGACGACGAACACGATTGCCAGACCGGGGAACATGGATACCCACCAGGCGGAGACCACATAGGAGCGGCCCTCCGACACCATTGAACCCCATGATGGGCTTGGTGGCGGCACGCCGACACCCAGAAAGCTCAAACTCGCCTCAAGTACGATCACGATACCGACCTGAAGGGTCGCGATGACGATGAGCGAGGGAGCGATATTGGGCAGAATGTGCCGAAAGATGATGGATGCGTTTCCTTGCCCGCTGGTTCTGGCCAGATCGACATAGTCCTCGTTTTTGACCCGCAGGGTCTCGCCTCTCGCCATGCGCGCATATTGCGACCACAGCACCAGCGAGATGACGATAACAATATTAGTGAAGCTCGGGCCGGATACGGTGCCAAGAAGCAGGGCGAGCAGGATAATGGGAAACGATAGAGCGAGATCGACAATCCGCATGATAACCCGGTCCCACCAGCCGCCCATGAACCCCGAAAACGTGCCAATGGCCGTGCCGATTGAACCCGCAATCGCAATAACCAACAAGCACACAGTAAGGGAAATGCGCGCGCCGGTGACGATGCGCGAAAGAATGTCCCGCCCAAGCCTGTCTGTACCAAGAAGATGCTCGATACTTCCGCCCTCTTCCCAGAACGGAGGCGTAAGGCGGGCACGCAAACTGCCGCGCAGTGGGTCGTGCTCCATCAGCAGCGGGCCGAAAACCGCAACCAGCACGAAGAGAATGAGCAAACCAAGTGCAAAGCGAAATGATATCCTGCCCACGGTCAGCTCCGGTCTCGCATGCGTGGATCGATGATCATGTAGAGAAAATCCACGATCAAATTGGCAGCGATGAAGAGTGCCGTGATGACCAGAACAACTGTCTGGATCACGGGAAAATCGCGCGAAAGGATGGATTCAAATGCCAACCGTCCAATACCCGGCCAGGCAAAAACGGTTTCAACCACCACGGCACCCGTGATCATGGTGGCAAAAAAACTGCCCATGAATGTCACCACGGGAATGAGGCTGTTGGACAGCGCATGGCGCCAAATCACAACGGCTTCCGATACGCCCTTGATGCGCGCGAGCTTGACATATTCAGAGCCAAGCGCATCCAGCATCGAGGCGCGCACAAGACGCGTGACGGCAGCGAGGGTGAATAGTCCGAGGGTGAGCGCCGGCAGTATGTAGTACTGCCATCCGCCATACCCGGAGGTCGGCAATAGTTTCCATTGCACGGCCACCAGATAGATCATGACGATGCCCAGCCAGAAACTGGGGACTGATTGTCCGATCAACGCCAATAGACGGATCAGAACATCTGCCGCCGTGTCGTGTTTGATTGCGGCAATAACGCCGAGCGCTATGCCAACGGCAAGCGTGAAGGTCAGCGCTACGCCGGCCAGAGACAGTGACGCAGGCAAACGCGACAAAACGACTTCCAGAGCCGGCTCCCTGCCCGCTGTTACCGAGCGGCCAAAGTCACCCTGCAAGGCGTTGCCAAGAAAGGTGAAATATTGCTCGACCAGCGAACGATCCAGGCCCAGCTGTCTGATCAGCGCCTGCTTGTCTTCTTCAACCGCGCTGTCACCCAACAGAAGCGCGATCGGGTCGCCTGTGACGCGACTGAGCAGGAAGATCACAATACTCATCAAGAGCAGGGCTATCGCGGCCTCGATCAACCGGGAGGCGATCAGTTTAAGCGGCATTGTCGCATCGCCCTTTAACTGGAAGGGTGACGGCGGAAACCGTCGTCACCTCTGGATATCAGTTCGGTTTACTCGGCTTTGCCGACCTGGTCGAAATTGTAGACGTATGAGGTGGTAATCCCCCAGTCGCCGACTTTTTCTCCAACGCCATACGGTTCGTTGGCCAGGACCATAAACACGGCTGCGCCCTGATCACGCAGATATTGCCCGATATCGGTCAGCTTTTCCGTTCTGGCTTGAGGATCTGTCTCCTCGGCCAGACTTGCCAGTTTGCCTTCAAGTTCGTCTGAAGTGAAGGACGCAAACAACGACCTGTTCGAGAACCCGGCCTCAACGCCGTTTTCCGGATTCGGGAACGGGAAGCCGCGATGGGTGAACGCAAAGTCCATAGCTTCACCTGAGGTCCACTGACTGCGGACTGTAGGCCAGTCGACAGGCTCGATTGTCGCATTGATCCCGACATCACCCCAATAGAGCGCCGCGGCTTCCGCCATCAACGGAAGTTCAGCACCGGGCGTTGTGGTGAAGGTCTTCAATGTGAGATCGAAGCCATCGGCATACCCGGCTTCAGCCAGGAGTTCTTTGGCTTTTTCCGGGTCATACGGGTAGCCGGGAATATCATCCCATGCCTGTACCGGCGTATCGCCGTTGGCGACAGTCCCCTGACCATGGAAAAGTTCATCGATAATCGTCTGCTTGTCGATGGCGTAATTCATGGCCTGGCGCACGCGCACATCGGCCCATGGCAGGTCCGGATTGTAACGCGCCGGGTCAGTCTGAACCACACCACCCAACCGGATCACCGGCGACCAGGTTTTCTCCGCGGAAACGATCTTTATGCCTGCATCTTCAAGCGCCGGAATTGAATCGAAACCGACCGGAGCAATATCCGCCTCGCCTGCCTGCAGCATGGCGACACGCGTTGCTTCCTCAGGTGCGGCGCGGAAAGTGATAGTCTCAAAGTCCGGGTTCACACGCCAATGACTGCCATCCGCAATGTCATCGCGCAGGCTGAGTGTGATGGAAGACCCATCGACTGATTCATCAACCACATAAGGTCCGGTACCGACCGGCATAGCTGTGGCCGCCTCTTCACCGACACTTTCGATATAAGCCTGTGAAACGATCCCCAGTTGTTGCGCCTCGCCGAAATAGCCCTTGTCGAGCAGGAAGTCCGGCGCGGACAGATTGACGACAACTGTGTAGTCATCAGGCGTTTCCACGGACTCGATGATACGGCGCATCGTTGACGCCGGTCCGGCGCGACTGTCTTCCGCGATCAACCGTTCAATGGAGTACTTGACGTCTGCAGCGGTAACCTCGCCCCAGTCACCCGAAAATGACACCCCTTGACGGATGTTGAACGTCCAGGTCTTACCCTCGTTTGTCATCTCCCAGCTTTCTGCGAGACCGGGAACGGCATTGCCGTCAGCGTCGAGATACACCAGATATTCGTAAACCAGATCGAGATAGGTTTTGCGCTGACCCGATCCGGCCCACGGCACCATGGTCTGATCGGAGAATGTCGGCAGCGCGATCGTCAGTTCACCTTCGGCAGCGAATGCATACTGCGGCAATAGCGCAGTACTCAGCATGGTCGCGCACATAACGGCAGAACCGAAAGCTCGCTTGTTCAAAAATTTCATATCTTCCTCCCTTTGGCGGTTGTTTTCCGCTCAGGGTCATTCTGCGTTCCAAGGATAAATTGTCAACAATTTTGTCGTCAATTAAGCTTCTCCGATCATGAATTCATAAAAAATTTGACCAGAGCGATCGGGGCGGTCATCTTTCGCCCAGTTTGGCGGCACTGGTCCGCAATTTGGAGATCTGTACGCAGTCATGTCGGAGACAAAAACTCTGCAACGTTCCGGCGATCTGTTTCAGGAACTGAAAAGACGCATTCGCGCCGGGAAATATGCGCCGGGACAAAGGCTCGTCGAAATCGATATCTCCGAGGAGTTCGGCGTGGGCCGTGGCCGCGTCCGCGAAGTTTTCCGTACGCTGGTTGGCGAAGGCTACCTGAAGTTTGAGGAGAACCGCGGCGTGCTTGTCCGTAAGTACACGCGCGAGGAAATCCTTCAGGTTGGCCGAACCCGTGAAGTGCTAGAGGGTCTGTCCGCCAGACTGGTTGCGGAACGCGCACTCACTCAAGATGAGCGTGAGGCTATCGAAAAAAGCCAGGCTGTCATGGACGATGCAGAGCGCGCTCACAACTATTCCGTGTTCACAGCAGCCAACAAGGAATATCACCAACTTCTGAGCACGTTGGCCGGAAACGTCCACGTCGTGGAATTTCTGGAACGCTTGCGCATTCCCCTCTTCCGGATCCAGCTCCCGCAAAGTTTTGTAGCAGACTCGATCGCGCACTCTAACCGCGATCACCACGTCATCACGCAAGCCATACTTATGGGAAATCCGGATGCGGCAGAGGCGGCAATGCGCACCCATGTCCGGGCCGGCAACGCCCATATCTCGAAGCTGCCGGACGACCTATTCTAGAGCCTTCCACGTTTTGTCGGAATCAAAACGTTGGCTCTAGGTCTTTGTGTGGTCGTGTTTTCGAACCGGAAAAGTGGGGTCCACTTTTTTGTGAAAACACTCCAGTTCTACAAAAACTTCACCGGAACAGAGTACGGCCCGTATTCCGGCCATGTCGTCATGGGCGTCGGGCCAACCAGCTCGAACCCGTTGACATTCCTGGTGAAAGTCTCGATTGCCGCCTGGATCATCAAGCGCGCCAACGGTGCGCCGATGCATTGGTGCGGGCCGCGCCCAAAAGCGATATGCGGCGGCTCATCTTCGCGGTCAAGGCTGAATTCATTGGGATTTTTATAGACTTCCGGATCGCGGTTGGCAGCGGCGAACGCCAGTGCAATCGGTTCGTCTTCGCAGATGGCCTTACCACCAATCTCGATATCTCTGGTCGGTGTCCGGGCAAATCCGCGATACGGTGTGTAAAGCCGCAGGAATTCCTCAGTCGCCGCCTCTAACAGATCAGGCTGTTCCTTGATCAAGGTGAAATGTTCGGGATGGCGGCAAAAGTGCACAGCTATGGAGCCAATCAATGTCGTCGGTGCGATGATACCCACGACCAGCAACTGACGAATGGTGCCGAGAATCATTTCATCGGGCAGCGGCTCTCCGCCCTCGCGCGCAGCCAGCAATGCGCTTGTGGGATCTGACGCAGGATCGCGCGGATTGATTTTCCTGTCGTCGATAATCTCCTGCGCCATGTCATAAAGAAACTGACTGTTGCGCTGGATGCCTTCCATATCCTTGGTTTGCAGAGCGTGATTGAACGCTTTGCCCATGGCTCGGATCTGCTCCGCCTTGTCCTGCGGAATCATGAAAAATTCAGCCAGAACGTGAATTGGTAGGTGATAAGAGAAGTCCTGACAGATGTCCGCCTCGCCCCTCTGGACGAGCGGCTCAAACAGTTTGGCGGCCATCTCCCGCACCAATGGATCCCAATATTCAATCCGTACCCGACGAAAGAGCGGCGCGATCGCGCGCCGGTATGGCGTGTGTTCAGGCGGATCGAGATGCAACGGCGGCCGGCGGCCGGCAGTTGCCACACGTGGCACGACATTTTGCACCGCGGTTGAGAACATGGAGAAGTCAGCCATGGAGTCGGCGATATCCTGATATCGCGTCAGCAGCCAGAACCCGTCGAGATCATTGGAGTGTGCGACCGGGCACCTCTGACGCAAATCGTCAAATAGCGCATGCGGGGAATCAAAGGTCTCCGTCGCCTCGGCGTCGAAGTCATGCACCTTGGAAAACCGCTCGGTATTTTTCGCTTTTCGGCGATTGTCTTTGACCTGTGCCAAACTCGTTTCCTCCCTAGATTGTCGACAATATTGATCGACAATCCATGAAAGGCAAGAGGCAATCCCTGTCCTCATAAAGGATTATTTCGCGCGATGGCGACGGAACGGATCAATCGCTCTGGATGCCCGAAACCATTCGCATGAAATACCCGCTACAGGCTGGGCAGCCACAAAACGAGCGCTGGCACCATGAGTAATAGCGCAACGTGCAACACGTCAGCCAGGACAAACGGTGCCGTGCCCCGGAACATCCTTGATAAAGGTATGTCCGGTACAACCCCGGACAGCACAAAAACATTCATGCCGACAGGTGGCGTGATCAAGGCGATCTCGGTCATGCGCACAACAAGTACACCGAACAGGACAGCATCATAGCCAAGACCCGTTACCAGCGGGAAAAACAGCGGCACTGTCAGCGTCATCATCGCCGAAGCATCGAGGATCATGCCGAGGAACAGATAGACCAGAAGAATAAGCAGCAACACAAAGTGTGCGGGCATATCAGCGGCAGAAACCCAACCCACAATGTTGAGCGGAATATTGGTGACCGTCAGAAACGAATTGAAAACGAGCGCACCAAACAGAATGCCAAAGATCATACCTGTCGATTTTACCGTGTCATAAACCGCATCACGAATAGTCTTGAATGTCAGCCGCCGCCGCACCGCAGCAATGACAAGGGCACCGAATGCCCCCATGGCGCCCGCTTCCGTCGGCGTGAACAATCCCCAGATGATCCCGCCCATGATGAAGAAGAACAGGACAATGACATCACCGGTCTTGGCAAAGCCTTTCAGGCGTTCCGACCAGGAGTAACGGGGGCCTGCCGGTCCAGCTTCCGGGTTGATACGGCACTGAATAGCGATCGTGATCATGTAAAACAGCGCCAGCAGAATGCCCGGAATGATACCAGCGGCAAACATGTCGCCGATCGATGTCTCGGTTAGAATGCCATAGATGATAAACATACCGGACGGTGGAATAAGACTGCCGATTGTCCCGCCGGCGGCCACGCTGCCGGACGCCAGTGAATCGGAATAGCCATGTTTGCGCATCTCAGGCAGTGCAACCAGCCCCATGGTCGCCGTCGTCGCGAGCGACGACGCGTTGACGGATGCAAACCCGGCAGATGCACCGACCGTCGCCATAGCAAGACCACCGCGCCGATGCCCTAACAGGCGCGCGGCAAAGTCATAGAGGTCGCGGCCAATGCCCGTCGCGAAGAGCACATGCGCCATAAACAAAAACAGCGGCACCGTTCCGATAGCGTAATTGGTTGCCAGGTCGAATGTGATGACACCGACCTTAATAATTGCCGCATGAAAGCTGATGAGCAAACCAAAGCCCACCACTCCCACCAGACCCATGGAAAAGCCAATAGGCATGCCAAGCGCAAGTAGCGAAAACAGGATTAGGATACCGGCGACACCGGTTTCTACGGGGCTCATATCTTCTGCTCCGCTCCCATAAATTCCTGGGCTGACCGCAACAGGATCACGGCGATCAGCAACACAATTGCGCTGAACATGATCCAGCGGAACGGGGCGACGGGGATGTCGAGAATGGGACTGACCTCACCCTGCGCGCTACGGCGTATGACCTCTTCATAGGCGGAAAGACCCACATAGCCCCAAAAGCCGGCGCCGATCAGCATCGTCACACCCCGCGAGGCAGCCGCCCAGCGCTTCGGCATGGCATTTGTCAAAATCTCCACACGAGTGTGCGCACCCGTCCAGGCGGCAAACACCAGAGCGAAGGAAACAGTTGGAATAAGAAGCAGTTCAGACAGAACGTACGTTCCGGGAAAGGCGATGCCGACAGCGCGGAAAACAACAGTGACCACCGTAATCGCCATCATTGTGAATAGCGATATCACGCCGGCAAACGCGGACACTCTGACCAGTATGCCGAGCACTGTTTCTAACCGGTTGAGCATGCGTCTGTTCCTGGGTTGAAGTGGCCGGGCGCGAACGCCCGGCCAAGGTGTTTATTCTTCGTGCGCGGCACGAATTTTCGCGTGAACTTCGCTACCCGGCTTGCCCATAGCATCGAGCTCCGCAGCGACTTCCTCCATGGCTGGCGCAAAGGTTGCCGAGTATTCGGCAACAACTTCCGGCGCAACAGCATTGAACTCAACACCGAGTTCTTCGCCATAGGCCTTGCCCGCCATCTCAGCTTCCTGTGCCAGTTCCAGGGTACGCAGGCTCAACCATTCGGCATTGTCATCAAAAACCTTCTTGATGTCATCCGGCAGACCGTTCCACACGTCCTGATTGATCGCACGCGACGGATAGGCGCCGCGGCTATGCGGCAGTTCCGAATAATATTTGATGACTTCGGCGAAGCTCAGAGACTTCAGCGCTTCATATGGCGCGATGACCCCGTCAACCACGCCTTTTTCAAGCGACGGATATGTCTCGGTCATCGGCATGGTCACGCCTTCAGCACCAAATGCCTGCAACGGCCCGATGAAATCGACAGCGGAACGAATGCGCAAGCCCTGAAGGTCATCCAAGGTTTCAACCGGTGCCTCGCGCAGCAGCAGGTGCATCGGCGTACCAACATTATATCCTACAACGTGGATGCCTTCGAGTTCCTCGGCGAATACCGGGTATTCGTCCCACAGGTCCATATAGATATTCAGGACTTTCTCAGGATCGGTGTAACCGTAGAACATACCCGGTGTCAGCCGGTTCATGTCGTAGCCGGAACGCGCATAAATTGGCGCAACATAGGCAGCATCTGCGATGCCTGCCGCCAGCTCATCAACACCTTCACGGCTGGTGATCAGGCTCCGGCCCCAATAGGGCGTGAACTCGACACGGCCATCGGTTTGTTCCTCGATCCGTGCCATCCACTCGACATCGGCAGCACCATATGGATGGGTTTCCGTGTACGGCGAGGCATAGGTCAGGTTGAAATCGGCCGCGAGTGCCGGAAGGGCTGTTGTTGTCATTGCGATAGCGATGACTGCAGTTGTTAGTTTCTTCATTTACTCTCTCCCCTAAATGGCGATTTGGTTGTGCCTGGCTTGATTGCCGGGTCTGTTGGGTTTCTTGTTCATTCTTTGGTCAACTCCGAAATCGATCCATCAGGAAGATTCAGACTGCCGAGAATTTCAGTGTTGTGCGTGCCGGGCATAACGGCCGCGTTTGGCATAGGCGCATCCGCCAGCCGGACCGGCGCACCGATTTGACGCAACGTGCCGCCATCCGGCGCATCAATTGCAATGACCATATTGCGTGCGTGAAAATGCGGTTCCGCCAACGCCTCATCAATTGAGTTGACCGGGGCAAACTGCGTGCCCGCTTTTTCCAGAAGATCGAGCCAATGTGCACGCGGCTGGGATGCAAATATGGCCTCCAGTGTGGCGCGGATTTCTGTCGCTTTACTTTTATCCAACTGCAGCGGGACGAACTCCGGCTTGCCGAGGGCGTTGCAGAATGCTTCCCAAAAACGCGGCTCCATGTCTGTGGTGCACAGCCACGCGCCATCCGCGCATTTCCAAAGGCCAATATCTGCGCGGCGCGTTCCCCTTGGGGGGGCATCGGATGGATTTTCGAAGCGGGACAAAACGTTGACGATTAACGGGAACGCACAATCGGCCATCGCGACATCGACATGCTGCCCCTTCCCGGTCGACCGGGCGCTCATGACAGCGGCAAGCGTTGCAAACGCGGCGTGACTGCCGGTAGCGACATCAGCGGCGGCAACACCCAAAAACTGTGGCGCATCAGGATTTTCTCCCGCGCGGCTCAAGACGCCGGAAAGCGCCAACGCAATAGGATCGTGCCCGGGCTTGTCCCGGTACGGGCCGGTCTGGCCGCAAAGCGTCAAACTCGTATAGACCAGTTCCGGATGCGATTTGCTCAGGTCGGCATATCCCAGCCCGAGACTATCCAGAACGCCGGGCCGGTAATCTTCGACAACGACATCAACGGTTTCAGCCAGTTTGATCAGCGCTTCCTGCGCTGCCGTATCCCCGATATCCAGTTGGATCGATTTTTTGCCACGCGCCAGAATATCGCGTGCGCGTTGTTGCGCCCGTTGTTCTGGGCTTAGTTTGTCCCAGCCAAAAACTTTCGCCTGTTTTTTAAGTTCGCGCGGATGCTCAACCCGGATCACCTCGGCGCCCTGGTCGGCCAGCAGCCATGTACAGTAAGGGCCCGGTAGGAACCGGGAGAAATCCAGAACGCGCAAACCTGACAATGCACCGGTCATGACTTGGCACTCCCCGGCTCATGCACAGCAAACAGTCTGCTCGGCACCGGACGACCCGTTTCGCTATCGACGAAAACGTCGCGCGCCACCATCTGCGTGCTTTGCGGCACTTCCGACAATTTTGAGATCGGTGACAGGCCCCAGCCATGTTCGACGGACCAGTTCTGGAGTTCCTCACGCGTCTTTGTGGCAAAGAAAGCGCCAAAGATTGACTGCCACCTGTCGATCAGATCCTGATCGGTGTCCGCGACCAGAATGTTGGGCCAGTCGATGTCAGACAGTTCGCCGGCGCAACCCTCTTCTTCCATGATGCGGACAACGGCTTGCATCATGCCCGGATTATCGACCATGGCCCAGGTGACGTAACCATCCTTGCACGGCCATACCTGCTGCACTGCAGACTTGCCGCGCACCAGCAGATTGCCATTGCGCATGCCGATCCTGCCGGTCCACTCATACATGATCGCTTCGCGATAATTGGAGAGCGCCGCAGACTGCAATGCTGAAAGCGCGATACGCTGACCCTTGCCCGTTCTGTGACGTGCCTGAAGCCCCATCAACGCTGCGGTTGCAGCCTGGATACCGGTCAATGCGTAACCCTGTTCACCTGCAAGTCTCAGCGGCGGACGGTCAGGGGAGCCAATGACCTTCATCAGCCCTGACTGCGCCATCAGCGTGAGATCGGTGCTCGGACGCTGAGGAGTACTTTCCGGCCAACCCGTGACGACAACGTGGATAAGAGCGGAATTACCCGCGACTATCTTGTCCACGTCCTCATTGGGCCCGCTACGCCGGTCATCGAGCAGAATGTCTGCTTCAGCAATCGTCTCGGAGAGACTCTTGGTCGCGGACCGCATGCCCAAATGCCAAGCAGCCTTCTGTGCTGCAGTCAGATCGTCGTTCAGAGGAAACACAACCACGTCTGCGCCGAGCCGCGCGAGGATCGAACCACCGAAATCGGTCAACCGATCTGCCAGAACCACAACTTTGATGTTCTCAAGCATGTTCATGACAAAGCGCCCTCGTCTGTGAGTTGCGCGATGTCTTCGTCCGAAAGACCGGCAATGGTCAAAAACACCTCATCATTGTCAGCACCAAGACAAGGTGAAGCACTGAGTTGATGTGGCGTGGTTGCTAGCTTGTAGGGTGGCGCCGGCATCATAGCCTTACCGAGAACCGGGTGGTCGACGGCAACGAAATGCCCTGCGGCACGTAAATCCGGATGCTCGAACAGCTCCTTGCCGTCGATCACCGGCGCTGCAGCGACGCCCGCATCCACAAGAGCTTGATCAAGTTCGTTTTTCTCCCAGGCGCACGTCAGCACCGAGATCTCCCGGTTGATAACTTCCGCCGCATCCCGCCGCGCCTCAACTGTGGGATATTTTGCGGCCAGTTCTGGCTTATCCAGCGCCTCACACAGCGCCTGCCACATCGCGTCCGTTTCGCACGCGATTGCAATCCAGGCATCCTCACCCTCACACGGATAAACACCATGCGGGGCCATAACCGGATCGGTATTTGCGGGCTTGCCGTCCGGCATCTCGGCAAACAGGTCACCCGTGCATAGCGCCATCGCCTCAATCTGGCTGACATCGACATGACAGCCACGGCCGGTGCGCATCTTGTTTTCGACAGCTGAGAGGATCGCGATCGTCAAGAACATGGGCGCGACAACATCGCCATAGGCGAAAGGTGTCATATGCGGTGCAGTGCCGGACCACCCGGTCATATCTGCGCTGCCGGAAAAAGCGGCAGCTGAGTTGCCGTAGCCCCGGAATCCGGCCAATGGGCCAGTGCGCCCGGCAACAGACACGCTGGCCAGAATGATATCCGGCTTGATGCGCTGCAGCTCTTCATAGCCGAGCCCAATGCGGTCCATGAATCCAGGGCCGAAATTCTCAACAACGACGTCCGCCCAGGCCACCAGCTTCTTGGCAACCTCTACGCCCTTCGGGTCACCCAGATTAATGGTGACGCTTTTCTTTGAGGTGTTGGTCTGCGCAAAAAAAGCCGACGCATCGGGGTTCTTGCGATCACCCTTGGCGAATGGTGGTGACATCCGGCCGAGATCAAGCCGCTTGCGTGACTCGATCTTGATGACTGTCGCCCCATTGTCGGCAAGGTCCTTTGTGGACCGTGGACCAGCGCCAACCCAGCTGAAATCTGCGATTTTCAAACCATCAAGCGCCGGCATCATGCAGCCTCCGCCAGAATTTGATCCAGCGTCTTGGCCACTTTCGCCTTGACCAGATCGCCATTCCACTCGCGCGGGTCCACCATGTCGGACCACACCTCAATCACGCGCACCCCGGCAGCCTCGAGTGCCCGTTTGGCAAACAGAGAGCCGTAGCCTGAAAACCGGTCATGCTCGGGAATAAGCATCAGGGCGACATCGATGCGGAACTTTTTCGCCTGGTGAACCAGCCACTCATTCACCCATGGCGGCTGATGCAGCTGTTCATTCATTGCCGAAATCCGAGCAGCCAGCGCGCGCATCGGGTCACCGTTCAACTCACGAATGTAACCGTCGGCTGCGAACGGCAGGTACATGGACCACGCGAAAACCGCGCCGTGGCTTTCTTCGAATGCCTTGTAAAACTTCGTGTCGAACCAGAGCCCTGCCCCGACCCACATCATCCTGATTTTTTCGTTTTCGCATTCTGCCTGATTGGCTTGGACGCGCGCGCCAACCTCATCGCGGAACTTTTTAACGTGGTCGAGCGCCCAGTCGGTGCCGCGATGCCATTGTGGGATCATCACGTTCGGCATTTGCTCGGCGATACTCATCGGCACCCGCGGCGCGTTGGCGATCATATCGCCAACCTCATCGAGAATGCGCTCCTGGGTGTTGCTCTTGTCCATATATTCGGCAAACCGGTCGCGGTCGAAACGGCGTCCGGTTACGCGCTCGAGCTCGGTCACGAGGTCTTCGAATTCGGCAACGATCAGGTCCAGCCGGTCCGAGCCATAGAACTCTTCCCAGTCCTGCCGCGCCTCTTCCCACCAGTTGGGTTTAGGGTCGACGACTGTGGGGGCTGAAATGAGATGCAGAGGCGCATTGCTGAGCTCCGCCCAACGCTGGAAGATGCGACCGTGTTCATCAGAACTCTGCCGTGCGCAAAGCAGTGACGGCGCGGGAAGACCGCCCCAGGGTTGCCGTTCGGTATCCCCCTCCATTTGCGCGATAAGCGGAAGACTGGAGTAACGCGGCAAATGCGCATGGAAGCCTGCTTCCTCCATCCAGTCGAAATAGTAAGGCGCCTGCTGTTTGGCGGAAATGACAGCCGACCACCACTGATTGGTCACAAGCGGCACATCCATGAAATGGAAAAGCTCATGCGGCGTGTCGGCGTTGGCAAACACGTAGCTCTCGCCATCCGTTATCCGGCGGCGCAAACCCTTCACCCATTCCTTCTGATAGGCACCGGCTTCCATTGCACAGGTCATTGCAATGCTCCGGTGATTTTAGTTTTTGCCTCGACAATCCAGGCGTCATCAGGCCGGAACGGCATGAACCCGAGATCGATAAACTTTACGCCTTCGTCGCGCAGTTTCTGGCTGAGAAGCGGCACTTCCCAACCGAAACTGTCATCATTCCGGTCGACGGCTGATATGACGATATCGCACCCGCTCAGACGGCTCATCAGCTCCTGACCAAACTTTTGCGGTGGATTTGCCCGTATGTGCAGCGGATGTACCGCGATCGCCCTGATCAACGTTTCCGCATCGACAACGCCTTCAAGATCAAAACCCCAATCCTGCCCATAGGGCATCAGGTCGGCCTTGATCGCACCGATGTCGCTACAAATGGTCCGGAGTACAGCGCTGTCACATGCCGTACCAACGATTCCGAACGCAGGCCCCGCGTTGGATACTGGGTTCGCCTGAACCGCCTTCAATGCAGAGATATGCGCTTCCGGGGACAGCCATCGGCCGGCTTCGCGGTATATAAACGTCTCAACAGTACCTGACGTAAGCGCATCGACTGCAGTGCGCCGCGCGGCTTCCGTCGCAATGGCCTCTTTAACGGCTTCGTCATCAGCACGAAGACCCAGCTTCGCAAGCATCGCATTGAGACGCGCGAGTTCGTTGAGGTTAAACCGGTGCGCCGCGGGCGTATCAGTATGAATCAAGTTCCACAGATGCAGCACCGGGCCATCGCTGGCGACAATACCCTGCCGCCTGATTTCACTCGCGTAGAGATAGGCAGCTAAACCGGCCACATCGTCGCGTGCGAAAACAAGCGCCTGGAAATGATCAAATGCACCCGTGGCAAAACGATGCAAAAAGCGTGTGGTGAAATCATCGAGAAAAGGTTCTGCAATCTGTTCGATTGCTTTGGACTGCGGCCCGTTTTCGGCATCGGCCAGTGGTGGTGCCTTTACGTCCGCACACAGTGCACCAGCTGCCTGAATGAGGGGATATGGCACGCCATCACCGAACAGCCCGATAAGCGGCTGCCCGTTCTTGGGCATGCCGTCGGCACGTTCCGTGAATGCACGATGCAACACTTGACCCGCCGTCACTCACTTCCTCCCTTAAGCAGCGTTCCGGAATATAGTTCAATTAGGAAACCATTATTTTAAGATTGTCAACATATTCGAATTGACGGTTTAGTCTGCCCTGACTAACCAGATGGAAAAGCTGCAGGAAACACATGTTCGACGACCAACCCGATGATCGCAAAGATGGCGAACCGCACCTCGCCCATCTCAAGACGGACCTCTCTTTCGTCACACGCGCTTTGCGCGCGCGGCTGCAGAATCTGAACGATGATTTTTACAAGTCCTTCGGCCTGGAAGCCGGTGGAATCGCCATCCTGAATATCATCGGCCTCAACCCCGGAATTTCACAGAAAGAGCTGGCTGACGCCATCGTTATCAAGAAGTCCGCGATGACGAAGGTCGTCAATCACATGCAGGACCAAGGCTACATTCAGCGCCGCAAGGTCGGGGGCGACAAGCGCATCAACTCCCTGCATCTGACCCCTTCAGGACAGGAACTCTACGAAAGCATGGTTGCCAGGATGGCGGAGCGCCAACAGCGCATGCTGCAACCCCTGTCCGAGGGCGAACAAACCCTGCTCTTCGAGATCCTGTGGCGCCTGGTTGACCACTACGAAGGTCTGCTGAACGATCAATAGACGCTATTCACACCCCCAAGACTTGACAGCGTCACAGATATTAGTTTCTTTTGTGAACTATATTGCACCGGCATTGGGAGGAAATGCGATGGCGCAGCCGTTAGCCGGCGCACGAATTGCTGACTTTAGTCACGTCATCGCAGGGCCATTGGCAACCCAGTTTCTATGCCTGCTGGGCGCGGAGGTCATCAAGGTGGAGCCGCCGGGTGGCGATGTCATGCGGTACTACACCAAGGACAAATCCCGCCGCGGCGCTGCCGAACCCTTTGTCGGCACCAATGCCGGCAAGAAGTCCGTGGTGATTGACCTCAAGACTGAGGAAGGCCGGCAGCAAGCACAGGACCTGGTCTCCACTTGCGACATATTCGTTGAGAATTTCCGGCCCGGTGTCGCCGAACGGCTTGGCCTGGGATCGAAAGAGCTTTGCGCCCTCAATCCTTCGCTGATCTATTGCTCAGTATCCGGTTACGGACAATCGGGCCCGCATCGTGATTTCCCTGCAATAGACCAGGTCATCCAGAGTGTATCCGGCCTTATGACCTTGTCCGGTCACGAAGGCGATCCCGCACAGCGCATCGGTTTTCCAATTGTTGATACCTACAGCGCCCTGCTCACGGCCTTTGCGATCCTTGCGGCCTATACGCAACGGCTCGCTGATCCTCAAAAGAAGGGCCAAGTCATCGACGTATCCATGTTCGACGCAACGATGGTCATGATGAGTTCGGTCATCGGCCCTCGGCTGATTTCGGGTATTAATCCGGAACGCTCCGGAAATCGCGGGTTCTCCGGTGCGCCAACTGCCGACACCTTTCAGACTGCTGAAGGTGAAATTACCATCGGCGCGGTGCAACAGGTTCAGGTTGAGCGCATGTTCAAGGTCATGGACCTGGAGCACCTGCTCAAGGACCCGCGATATGAAACACCTGATGCGCGCCTCGACAACGACACCGCATTGCAGGAAATCCTCAGCGAGAAATTCAGAACCCGAGCGGCGCTCGAATGGGAAACTCTCTTGTCAGATGCTGGTGTGCCTGCCGGTAAAGTCCGTAACCTGGACGAGGCGTTCGCATTTCAGCAGCAACAGGACCGAGACCTCTTCCTGACGGTGAAAGATCGCCTGACCGGAAAACCGGTCGAAATCCTCAATGCCGGATTTCAATTCCAGCATGACGGCCCCGGCATCAACGGTCCCGCACCCAATCTCGGGGAACACACTGACGAAGTGCTGAAGAACCTCAAGTAACATCCCTCGGTGCAACACGACTAGTCTACCGCCACACGGCATGCTACCCACAATCCGCCAGGGATCATTGGGAGTGGGCAAGTGGCGAAAAGTTACTCCGGCAAAGTTGCTTTTGTGTCGAGTGGAACGGCGGAAGCGGACGCAGCGTGCGAGAAATTGCGTGCGCTCTATGGCGAGTCCGGCGTTGATATGGCGGAGCTGATTGTTGCGCTTGGCGGTGACGGCTTCATGCTGGAAACATTGCATCGCGTCATGGATCGCGACCTGCCCGTTTACGGCATGAATTGCGGCTCGGTCGGCTTTTTGATGAATGAGTTTAGCGAGGTCAGTCTGCTCGAGCGCCTGTCCGGCGCCGCGCCCGCTCGCATTTATCCGCTTTCCATGGAAGTCATCAGCACAGACGGCACGAAAAACACCGCCCTCGCCCTCAATGAGGTGTCACTGTTTCGCACAACCTATCAGGCCGCGAAAATCGAAATTCTTATCGATGGCCGTACACGTCTCGACGAATTGATCTGCGACGGCGTTCTCGTGGCTACACCCGCCGGTTCCACGGCGTACAACCTTTCCGCGCACGGCCCTATCCTGCCTATCGATTCCGATGTTTTGGCGCTGACACCCATCTCGCCGTTCCGCCCCCGCCGGTGGCGTGGTGCGATCCTGCCGGATCGGGCCGTAGTTACGCTGAAAACCACCGAGTCTGAAAAGCGTCCGGTTAGCGCCGTTGCCGACAATGTGGAGTTCACCAACGTTGCCGAAGTCACCATTCGTGAGGACAAGGAACGTGGTGTCACCCTGTTGTTCGATCCGGGCCACAGCCTCGAAGAGCGCATACTGAACGAGCAGTTCCGCTACTGATCGCGGTCCTCGAAAGGCAAATCGGCTTTTGAACGAATGGCTAGGCTGCAGGCAGCTGAGACCGAGTGCGCGGCGCCGCAAGCCGTAACCCGCTCTCATCGGCAATTGCCAATGCCGGCCGGATACCGCGCGCTGCCTGACGTGCGAGCACAATATTTTGTTGGTTGAGATAGGCGAAGCACTCTTCAAGCGCCTGCGGGATGTGGCCGCTATCCTCGTCTATCAACTCGGCAATCATCGTGGTGACGATATAGTGCCGGGCGCTTAAATCGCGGGAAAGATCCACAGACCGCGCGTGCACAACAAGGCGCGCCAACAGATTGCGCACCGGCTCCGGCAAACCGCAGCGGCTGAACAGCGCATTCAGCGCCACCCGGCTGCCGCGATCAAGAAGCCCAAAGACTTTCGTTGCAGGGAGATCCGCGATCTGGCCAAGACATTCCGCAAAGAACAGCACCTGCCCGTTGACGAGCGCGTGCAGCAGCAATCGTGTGCTGATCCGGTCACTGGTAACCATCTCGGATGCAAACGCATCGCGGCCTGCCGCCGCTTCCCGTTCGCCAATTGAGCTCATGGCCTTGTCGAGACTGTCCTGGAACAGACGTTCGAGCCGTTGCGGCGCCACCGCACCTTTGACGATCCGTGCGCCCAGCAACACGTTCTTGACTCTCTCGATCAACGCGAAACGTGACCGGGCCGGAAGGTCGTTACGGGCCAGCAATGCACCCCGGATTTCCGCGTCGTCACCCTTTTCGTCCGCCAGTTCGGCGAGAAGTCCATGCTCGAGTTGAATTTCAAAACGCGACAGGATGGTCAGGGTGATGGCCTTGATATCGCGAGCGACGAGAGCCCGGGCCAAACGCGCATTCAGCCCCTTGCGTAGCGCGATGACATCCAGCATCGGCTTGCCTGCCGTGCCGATAACCGGCAGCAGGTCCGCATCAACCAGAACGGGAGAATACTGTGCCACGGCGCGCGCTATAACCGGCGCGTCGTTCAAAAGCGAAACCATGACCGGGCGCGGTGCACAGTCGGCATGCAACAGACCATAGGCCAGCGCAGCCCGTACCTTTACGGACGAATCGTCCAGAAACCCCATGACTGCCGCATAAAGGGCCGCCCGTTCCTCGGGTGTGCCCTTGTGATTGACGAAGGCTGTCGCAACAAGGTGCGCCGCCTGCCCGCGTTCTTCACTGTTTCCGGATCCGGCTAATTCTTCATAGCGCCGATATCCAACCATCGACTCGCGCCTCCAACTCAATTGGAATCGAACCTATGTAGCAAGCCTTAAGGATTGGTTCACCACGTTTTTTGGGGAAAGATTTTTTGAAATGCAGACGTTACTGGCTATAGAGCTGAACGAAAAATCCGCCATTACCGCCGCGCGGCGCAACCGGGGAAGCCGCCTTTGATCCAGCCGTCGAGAACATGGACCGGAACGTGACTTCGGGTGGCAGATGCAGTTCCTCACCGCCCCCACCCTGCGCGATCATTTGTGCTGAAAATCCGGATGCAACCGGGTGATCGACATGTTTGGCGACAAGTGCCTTATAGACCTGCTTGATCGTCCGCGCCTCACCACCGGAATAAAATATAGCTCTGTTAGCCTGCGCCTGACGTGGGAACAGATCGGCTGCGATCTGATCAGGATTGTCGAGGCCGGCACGAAACAATTTTTCCGCCCCACGCGCACCGAGAAAGTGTGCGATGTAGAGCTCCCCCGGACTTGGCATGCGCCCGAACTTTTCCTGCAGGTAATCGCCATTGTTGCGCGTGAAAGCCGCAGCCAGATCGGCAGCAATCGCCGGGTCCTTGCGCAAGGCCAGCACTTCGGCTTTGAGCTTCTTATCGGCGATCGTATAGGTCCCGTCAGAACGTCCAACAATCGCATCGGCATAATTCTGATAACCCAGACGCGGCCCTTCCGACTTCATGACCTCAAACCAGGTGCTTTCAATAAACTGAAATAACCCCGTCGCTGAAGAGGTAGCCGCTTTGGCATCTGGATTGAGACTGCTCTCACGAATGGCGGTCTGCAGCAGGTAGTCGAAATCCACACCACTCTTGTCGCCGGCACGACTGAGCACCAGCGCCAGGCCGGGTGGAACGGATATCTGCTGCACAGCCATAAGGCGGTGTCCCGAATAGTGTGGCGACGCGCGTTAATGCCTAGCTAACCATGGTTAACAGATGCTTAATCTTGCCAGTAGGTCACAATATCCGACAGATTCGGACGGTCGCGGTCGGGCAGACGCTGTTCCGGAGTTCCGATGTGCACAAAACCCACAAACCGCTCGCCATCTTCAGCGCCCAGCATCGCAGCGGCCTCGCCGTCATAAGCGAACCAACGCGTCACCCAATGCGCGCCAAACCCGAGAGCATTGGCGGCATGGAACAGGTTAAAGGCAACACAACCTGCGGATAGCAGTTGCTCGAAGTCGGGGATTTTGGGATGCGGGCCTGCCGTGCTGATCACACCGATTGTGACCGGCGCCGGCAGAAATTGCTTGCGCTCCATATCCAAAAGTTCCTCGGAAATATCCGGAGATTGCGCCTTGCGGATCGCCGCGAGCTTCTCACCAACCTTGTGCCGCGCATCGCCTTGATAAACAACCAGTCGCCAGGGCGCCAACTTGCCATGGTCCGGAACGCGCACACCCAGGGTCATGATTTCATCGAGTTGTTCGGCACTCGGCCCAGGCTCAGTCAGAAACGGCAGCGTGACCGATCGGCGTGTTGCAAGATAATGGCGAAGTTCGGTGAGTTCAGACATGCCGTCTCCTTGTTTTTCTCCTCTCTTATGACACAGCTTTTCCGCAATCAAAGGGTACGACCGCGAAAAATGCCGACAAGATTTACCAACCGGCCACTCAGTTATGCTTTGGTGAGCGAATGCGCCTGTTTCTGATTCTCATTGCCGCTCTGATTGCCTTCGGCCCCATGGCGGCGCTGGCTCAATCGTCGCCACCATTGCCTCGCCCACGGCCGGATCGCGGTGACACAGCGGTAGAGCGTGTTCAGGATGCCGGTGCGGAAACAGCATCCGAGGCCATTGCCGATTTGCCCTTGCCCGACGGCCCGCCGCAACCTGTGACCTTGTCGGCCAAGGTTTCAAACGAAAGCGCTATCTTGCCCGGAGGCGTGACCTGGCGCATTTTTGAACCGCACGCCGATGCAGATGGACAGATGGCGTTGCTCGCAAAGTCCGAAATGCCGGTCGCTGTGTTCAGTCTCAAGCCGGGAGATTATGTCGCGCATGTCTCTTATGGCCGTTCCCAGGCAAGCGACACGGTGCGCGTCGAAACAGCGCCCACAAGCAAAACCATCGTCATGAATTCCGGCGGCCTGCGCCTCAATGCGGCGATTGATGGCGATGTACAAATTCCCACCGCGCAACTCACATTCGACATTTACGGCAGTGATGGTGTCCGTCAGGAGGGACCGATTTTGGCAGATGATGTCGTGCCCAACGAGATCGTGCATCTCAATGCCGGCGTGTATCACATCGTCTCCCATTATGGCCGTATGAACGCCGAAGTGCGCACCAATTTGCGTGTCGACCCCGGCCAACTGACAGATGCGATCCTCTATCATCACGCCAGCCCGGTCAGCTTCCGTCTGGTCTCGGAGGCTGGTGGCGAGGCTATTGCGGATGTCGACTGGACTGTCAGAACCGCCGACGGCGAAGTGCTGCTCAACCATTTCGGTGCGTTTCCATCCGCAATCCTGGCGGAAGGCGACTATGTCGTTCTCGCCAAGCGGGGTGACAATGTCTACAATCGGGAATTCGAGGTTCACCCGGGTTCCGGCATGCAGGTAGAGGTCCTGACCAGCGTCTACTAGGTGCAAACGCCTACGCAAACTGGCTTATACGGCATTTGATCGAGCCCATTAAGCATTGCGAGACTCTCATCTGTCATATTTTCGCACTGGAGCAGCATTCTGCTGCCTGTAGCGACAACAAACAGACTCGGGACTCCTGTGCACAACCGCCTTGAACAACGCCTCTCGCCGCGCCGTAACACCATGATCCCTGCCACCATTGCCTTCAATGGCGGCCGTGCGCGCGTACAGTGCATCATTCGAAATATCTCCGACACCGGCGCCAAACTTGAGGTCAAGGGTGTGGGGCAGGTTCCGGCTGCATTCGACCTGCTTGTGCCTGAGCACAGCCCGCAGCCTTGCCGCGTCGTCTGGCGCGCCATGCGCGAAATGGGCGTTAGCTTTGCCTAGGATCGCATAAAAAAAGCCGGTGACGGATCACCGGCTCTTTCAGATCATCATTCGGTTTTGAGGTCAGGTGGCACCGCTTCGGCCACGATCTCGCCCATCGCCTCAGCGAATGGCTTGACGCTTTGCCCCTCAGCACCAAGACGGCGCACCGAAACTGTGCCTTCTTCGGCCTCACGGCGACCGACAACAAACAGCGCCGGCACCTTGAGACTTGAGTGCTCGCGCACCTTGTAGTTGATCTTCTCATTACGCGTGTCGATTTCGGCGCGGATACCTGCCTCGCGCAGCTGGTTCACCAGCTTCCCGGCATATTCGTCGGCATCCGATACGATCGTCGCCACGACGACCTGCACCGGCGCCAGCCACATCGGCATGCGCCCGGCGTGATCCTCGATCATGATGCCGATAAAACGCTCCAGCGATCCAAGGATTGCGCGGTGCAGCATGACCGGACGTTGACGTGACCCATCCTCAGCAGTGTAGGCCGCATCCAACCGCTCCGGCAGAACGAAATCGAGCTGTAAGGTACCGCACTGCCAGGACCGGCCGATGGCGTCTTTCAGATGGAATTCCAGCTTCGGACCATAGAAGGCACCCTCACCTTCTGCGATTTCGAACTCACGTCCGGTCGCCCGCAAGGCATCGCCGAGGCCCTTCTCCGCCAAATCCCATACCGAATCCTCACCGGCCCGGTTCTCCGGACGGGTTGCGAGCAATATTTTGACCTCCGAGAAGCCGAGATCCTCGTAAACCGAATCCAGCAGGGCGCAGAACGCTTCCGTCTCCGACTGGATTTGATCTTCCCGGCAGAAGATATGCGCATCGTCCTGGGTCATCTGCCGCACACGCATGAGCCCGTGCAGGGCACCATGCGCCTCATTGCGGTGACAACACCCGAATTCGGCCATGCGCAACGGCAGATCGCGGTAGGACTTGATGCCCTGGTTGAAAATCTGCACATGCGCCGGACAGTTCATCGGTTTGAGCGCCAGCATGTTGGCGTCAGGCGAGATTTCCGGCTGATCACCTTCTGTCGATGGCACCTCGTCCGGCACGATGAACATGTTCTCGCGGAACTTGCCCCAGTGGCCGGATTTCACCCAAAGCTTGTTGTCGAGCAGCTGTGGGGTTTTGACTTCCTTATAGTCAGCCTTGGTCAGCCGTCTGCGAATGTAGGCTTCCATCTGATTGTAGAGCACGTAGCCGTTGGGATGCCAGAAAACCGAGCCTTGCGCTTCCTCCTGAAAATGGAACAGATCCATTTCCCGGCCAAGCCGTCGGTGATCACGCTTTTCGGCTTCCTCCACCATGTGCAGATAGTCGTCGAGCTGCTTTTGGTTGGCCCAGGCCGTGCCGTAAATGCGGCTCAACACAGCGTTGTTGCTGTCGCCACGCCAATAGGCACCTGCGACCTTGGTCAGCTTGAATGCTGTCCCCACATCCTTGGTGGAGCGCATATGCGGCCCACGGCAAAGATCAAACCACTGACCTTGCTTGTAGATCTTGATGTCCTGATCCTCAGGGATCGCATCGACAAGCTCGATCTTGTAGTCCTCACCCTTGGACCTGAAGACCTTTTTGGCTTCATCGCGTGACCAGACTTCTTTGCTGAACTCATTTCCGCGCTGAACGATCTCGGACATCTTCTTTTCGATGGTCGCAAAGTCCTCTTCAGAGAACGGCACGTCGCGCGCAAAGTCATAGTAGAAACCGTTTTCGATCACGGGACCGATTGTCACTTGCGTGTCCGGCCAAAGCTCCTGCACGGCCTCGGCGAGCACGTGTGCGGCATCGTGCCGGATTAACTCCAGAGCGGCTTCGTCCTCACGCTTAACGAATTCCAGCGTCACACCATCGTGCAACTCATCGCTCAAATCGCTCAACACGCCATCAACGCGCATGGCGACCGTGGCCTTGGCGAGCGATTTGGAGATCGACTCGACCACGGTGGTGCCGGTGGTGCCCTTCGCGAATTCTCGCGTGGCGCCATCGGGGAATCTTACCGTAATCATCGTCTCTCTCCATAAATCGGGAATCTCCGGGGAACCATTCCCCGGAAGCGAGGCTGCTTAGCACCGGAAGCGGCTTTGGAAAAGGGTTTGTGGCCTATTCGCCGCGCAAAGCGCCGCTTTGCGGCTGCAGAGTCTTCAAAAACGCGTTGGCTTCGGCTCTGATCCGCGTGGTTTCAAACGCCGCCAACGTGTCCTCAGACCAACCCGAATCCGGCATCAGCCGGGCTTGCAGAGCGTGCAGCTCCTGCCTTTGCGTCACCGTGAGGTCCAACTGCCCGGCCATGCGCAACAGCATCAGCAATTCATGGATGACGCGCATTGCGCCGAACGCACCGAACATGCGGCGCGCCAGAGCCGGTTCATCCCGCCAGTTGCGTCCGTCAAATACGTCTTGCGTTACCCTTTGCCCGGCACCGTAGCATTCATACGCTACGCAACCCCGAAAGCCCCTGTCTTCCAATTGGGCGTGGATGGCGCAGCGAAAATCGCCGCCGAGGTGCCGGCAAGGCTCCTCAGCAGCTTTATCGAAGGCGAAGTCGTCCGACTTGTCGAAGGGCAACGCAACGCAGCACAGCCCGGCGCATCGGCTGCAGTCGGACTTCTGTTCCGGATTGTCTCGCGGCAATGAGGTTCCCTCTAGCCTGTGGTTTGCAGAGGTAGCCTTATACCTTCACATATTTCCGCCAGTTGTGTTCCTCTTTGAACCCGAGCATCTCGCGCGTTTTCTTGTTGGACAAGGGTGCTTCTTCAGGCCCGAGTTCGCGAGTAATTGGCGTATCTGGCGCGTACTTTTTAAGGAACTCCATGGTGGGTTCGGTGGCCGTAATGGTGTCATTGACGGCGTTGAACACCTGGAACCCCAACCCGTCCTTGGCGACGGCACGATGGCAGATCTGCCCAAGGTCCCGCGCATCGATATAGCTCCAGGCGTTACGCTTGCGCATTGGCGGGTTCTTGAACCATTCGGGGAAGCGCTCATACTCGTGCGGCTCGATCACGTTGCCGATCCGCAACGCATAGATGTCGGCACCGAACCGCATTGCGAATGCCCGCGCCGTTTTTTCATTGCACAGCTTGGACAGGCCATAGCTATCCATCGGATCATTGTCATAATCTTCTTCGAGCGGGAACTGGTGATAATCCTTGTCACCCTCGGCAAAGCATACGCCGTAGGTCGTTTCACTCGACGCGATAATGACCTTGCGGATGCCGAGCTTCATCGCCGATTCCAACACATTGTAGGTCGACACAATGTTGGTCACATAGGTCTCATTGTCCGGACGAATGCCGATTGCCGGCACCGCGGCAAAGTGGATAACAGCATCAGGCAGATCCGGCACATGACCATCTTCATATCCGGCGTGATTGAAGTGACAGCTCAGCCCGTTCATGGCCGACCCCGGATCGGTCAGATCGGTGATCAGAGTATGCACCTCGGGGTGATCGAGTTTGACCAGGTCGAGATTGAGCACCTTGTGCCCCTGATCCACGAGATAAGGCACAACATGCCGCCCGGCTTTGCCGCTTCCGCCTGTAAATACGATCCTCGCCATTTCTGTCTCCTCTCAAGTCTTTGTATTTCATACGAACCGGATCAGTTCGCATCCAATTCAAACCCTGTTCAGGGCTTTATATTTACCGCCAACGACCATAATGCCATGGCGCATACCATTTGCCAGTTTCCGGCAATTGCTCAGGCACCGGATCATATCCGTCCGTGCCGCCGGGACGGCATCTGATAAAACGTGCCAACCCCATCCAGCCGCCTGGCCAGAACCCGAACCGCCAGATCGCATCCCGTGTGAATTCGGAACATGTCGGCAAGTGCCGGCAGGTTCGCCCCGCAATCGCGGACAGCGTGTAGCGATAGAGCGTTATCAGCAGGATTGCTGTGAATTTGAACGGCAGGTCAACCAGCGTCCAAAATCCACGCCAGAAAGTGTTCATCAGTTTGCGCCGATTTGGTCCAGACAGTCAACGACAGCATCGAAGACCAGCATCGTCGAGGTGTGCCGCGCCGGGTAGTCTTTTACGGGTTGCAACAATTTGAGATCGGCCCAGCGTTCTCCGGTGGGTGGCGGACCGCCGGATTTGAGCATGGCGAACATCTCGTCATGCACCTGCCGCAGCTCGGCAGGCGTTGCGCCGGCAATATTGTTGGCAACAATGGACGCAGATGTCTGCCCAAGCGCGCAGGCAGAAACATCGTGCGCATAATCGCTCACCCTGCCGTCCTTGAGTGATAGATCGACTGTGACCACCGACCCGCACACACGGCTGACTTTTCGCGCCGACGCATCCGGTGTGGCCAGCCGCTCGAACTCGGGCAGATTGGCGGCGATCTCTACGATCCTGTCGGAGTAGATTTCCGAAAGAGCCATTTGTCTACATTCCCTTCATCTCCATACTATATAGTCTGTTGCAGCCCACCCGCCAGTGCATGTTGCGCACCAAACTTGACCTCATCGGTTCACTGATCAAAAGTCACCCGACACAAAGGACCACTCTCATGGCCAACAGCTGCCTCATTGTTGTTGATGTTCAAAATGATTTCTGCCCCGGCGGCGCACTCGAAGTGCCGGCGGGCGATGAGATCGTGCCTTTGGTGAACAATATGATCGCCGAGAGTGACCACTGCGTTTTGACGCAGGACTGGCACCCCGCCGATCATTCCAGCTTCGCCAGCCAGCATTTGGGCGCCGAGCCCATGACAAGCATTCAAATGTCATATGGCCCGCAAATCCTGTGGCCGGATCATTGCGTGCAGGACTCGGTGGGCGCTGAATTCCATCCCGGCCTGAACTGGGTCAGCGCGGAGATGGTCGTGCGCAAAGGCTTTCGGCAGGCAATTGATTCCTATTCTGCTTTTTTCGAAAACGATCACAAAACGCCGACAGGTCTGGGCGGCTATCTCAAGGAGCGCGGATTTAACGCAGTAACCCTGTGTGGTCTGGCGACCGACTTCTGTGTTGGCTTCTCGGCGCTCGATGCCGCCAAACTGGGTTTTAAAACCACTGTTGTTCTCGATGCGTGTCGTGCAATAGATGTCGACGGCTCGCTTGATGCGATGCTCAGTGAGATGCGTGACGCCGACGTCACAATCTCCTGATCGCTGAGGAAAAACCATGCCGACCACTGACATTGCCCGCCGGGTCTACGATCATACGTGGAAGCTCGATCCGATCGTACGCAGCCTGTTGGACACCGATTTCTACAAGCTGTTGATGCTGCAAATGATCTGGGGTCTCTACCCGGACGTGAAAACCACATTTTCACTGGTCAACCGGACCAAGTCTGTGCGCATTGCCGATGAGATCGACGAGGGTGAGTTGCGGGCGCAGCTCGATTATGCCCGTTCGGTTCGCCTGACTAAGAAGGAAATGATCTGGCTAGCCGGCAACAGTTTCGCCGGACGCAAGCACATATTCGAGCCGGAATTTCTCAACTGGTTGAACAACTTCCAGCTTCCTGAATACGAGCTTTCGAAAAAGGATGGCCAGTTCCAGCTTAATTTCCACGGCACCTGGGCCGAGACCAGTATGTGGGAAATTCCGGCACTTGCAATCATCGCCGAATTGCGGTCACGTGCCGCGCTCAAAGGACATGGACCGTTCGCACTGGATGTCATTTATGCCCGCGCCAAGGCAAAGCTTTGGGAAAAGGTAGAGCGGCTGCAGAAATTACCCGATCTGAAGATCTCGGATTTCGGCACCCGTCGCCGGCACTCCTACATGTGGCAACGCTGGTGTGTTGAAGCGCTGAAAGAAGGTCTCGGTGAAGCCTTCACCGGCACCTCCAACGTTCTGCTCGCCATGGATACCGATCTCGAAGCGCTTGGCACGAACGCGCATGAACTGCCCATGGTGCTGGCCGCGATGGCCGAGACGGACGAAGACCTGCGCGAAGCCCCCTATCAGGTGCTGAAAGACTGGAAGCGTTACTATGGCGGTAATCTGCTGATTGTTCTGCCCGATGCTTTCGGCACGGCCAGCTTCCTGCGTGAGGCCCCGGACTGGGTGGCTGACTGGACCGGTTTCCGCCCGGATAGTGCACCGCCAATACCCGGCGGTGAGCAGATCATTGACTGGTGGAAATCGAAAGGTGCCGATCCGCGTGAAAAACTGCTGATTTTCTCCGATGGCCTCGATATCGATACCATTGAGGAAACCTACAAGCATTTCGACGGGCGGGTTCGCATGGCGTTTGGTTGGGGCACAAATCTCACCAACGACTTCCGAGACTGCGCCCCCTTCCCCCTACCCGGCCTCAACCCGATTTCCATTGTGTGCAAGGTGACCCGCGCCAATGGCCGCCCCGCTGTCAAGCTGTCGGACAACCCGCAAAAGGCGCTTGGCGACCCGAAAGAAATCGCGCGTTATATCAAAGTGTTTGGCGAAAGCGGTTTTGTCGAACAACCAGTCCTTGTCTGAGAGAAAGCACGTATGAGTTACGAATTTCAGGATCCCAAAGGCCTCGACGCAGCAACGCTCGAAGAAGGTACGGTGTTCGCACCACGATTCGACACCGCAGGTCTGATCACGGTGGTGACGACCGAGGCAAAGACGGATGTGTTGCTTATGGTCGCACATATGAACGCTCAGGCCCTGGCACTCACGCTCGATACCGGCGTCGTGCACTACTACTCACGTTCCCGCGGCAAGATTTGGAAAAAAGGTGAAACCTCGGGCGAACTGCAAAGACTCGTCGAAATGCGCACGGATTGCGATCAGGATGTCCTGCATCTCACCGTACGCCAGACCGGACGTGGAGCAGCCTGTCACACAGGCCGCAAGAGCTGCTTCTTCAGGCGCGTTGAAAAGGCGGGCGATGAAATCGTCCTCGTCGATGCCGGTGAGGCGCGTCTCTTCGATCCGTCTGAGGTTTACGACTGATCCGGATAGATGGGGCGTGGCTCGAACAGCGATGCCATAAACACCCCGCATACAAATCCGCCAATATGCGCCTGCCAGGCGATCTGAAGCTGTCCGCCGCCGAAGGCCGCGAATAGCGGCACAATGCCGTTGAGCCCGATCCAAATCACGATGAATGCCAGCGTCCGCCGATCTTTGAACAGCTCGGGGATCGTCGCAATTTTGCGCCCAAGGATCACGCGCGCCCCGGTTTCCGGATGCCGTGCGGTGATCACCGGCTGGAAGATGAAACGAATGGCGACGCCAGTTAGCGCGGCAACCCCGCCCGAGGCGCCAACAAGAACGCCGAAAACGCCGTATGACGTCAGCGTGTAGGCAGCAGCACCCGCCACAGCCCCCACAAGAAACGCAATAAGGAACGCTATGTCGCCGTAGCGTCGGGCAACGGGTGTGCCAAATATAGCCAGCCAGGCAATGTTGAGCAGCAAATGCTCCCAACCGGCGTGTAAAAACGCGTGCGTGACTGGGGTCCAGATCATTGGCAGGACACCACCCGGAAGCCCGGATGCATCGGTCAACCGATAGGGAATGTACCCAAACCAGAGAATGAATTGAGTGGCACCGTTCCGATCGAGCACGAAGTCTGCGGCCAGAAAAACGGCGAAGAGAGCCGCGACGAGTCCGAAAACGGTTGGCGGCAGGTTGAATATCGGCTGATGCCGGTCATCATCCCGGCCATTATCTGAACTCATGCGCCGTCTTTTCCCCACTATACACGCACTTGTCCAGACACGGTTTGAGATTGCACCCGTTAATTAACCTTAACGAATGTTTAAGGGCGATTTTATTGCCCGATTTTGCGACTGTTACGGCTCCACAGGCGGGGGCCAGCCCTCAATATTAGTTAACGGGTTTGAACAATGCAGAAAGCGACATCCAAGGCGCTCTTTAATTACTGGAACGAACTGCGCGGGTCGCGCAGCGCCCCGGATCGCCGGGATATTGATCCCACACGGATCAAGACCGCCCTCGCCAACACATTCATTCTCGAGCGCGATGACCAGGAAGGCTTTTCCTTCCGTCTCGCCGGCTCGCACCTTTGCATGACTTACTGCCGTGAGCTTAAGGGGCGCTCCTTCTCCTCGCTCTGGCATGACAAGGATCGCGACGCGATGGACACCCTGATCCACGCCGTCACCGAGGATCACGCAGTCGCCCTTGTCACTTTTAACGGAATGACCGCAACAGGTACGCAAGCGACCTTTGAGCTCATTCTGATGCCCCTGCGCCACAATGGCGAAACCGGTTCGCGCATTCTCGGCGCCATGTCCGTCATCGAAGAGCCGTATTGGCTCGGTGCGCAACCCATCATGGAGCAGCGCATCACTGGCTTGCGGCTGATCTGGCCGGACGATCCCAACATGCGTGACGACATCCAGACTCTCGCCGAGGAGATGACCGAGGAGCTCGCAGCCGTTGGGGGTGAGCACAATCCCTTGACCGAGCCCATGCCGGCAACGGTCTTTGGCAATTCCGCACGTCGTTACCAGCACCTTGCCGTAATCGACGGTGGTCGGTCATAACTCTTACTATCGGTTAATATTCTGCAGCTATCGTGAGAATCACCATTCTCACTGACGCGTGCACAACACATGCTCGATATCGACACAGCAGAACCCAATGCCGCCCCAGTTCGCCGGCCGGCTGGTGATCAGCGCTTCCAGCGCGTCAAGGTTTCGCTGTTAGGTCGTTACATGCTCGCAGACCGTCGTGAGTTTCCATGTCAGATCATTGAGATGTCACCCGGCGATGCGACAATCATCGCGCCGGTTTCCGGCAATGTCGGTGAAAGGGTGATTACCTACATCGATCACATCGGCCGGGTTGAAGGTGTCATCACCAGCATCTCCGAGGGTGGATTCGATATGGATTTCAACGCATCCCCCCGGAAACGGGACAAATTGGCGGCCCAACTGACCTGGATCGCCAACAAGGATATCCTCAATCTACCCGAAGACCGGCGTCACGAACGCGTTGTGCCGGATAGCCGTCACTCCACCATCACGCTGGATGACGGGCGGCAGTACAACTGCAAAATCATCGATATTTCACTGGGTGGTGCAGCTATCGAGATCGAGGTTCGCCCGGCCATCGGCACGCCGTGTACATTGGGCCGTATGCGGGCCCGCGTTGTGCGTCATATCGAAAATGGTGTTGGCGTTGAATTCTCCTCCGCACAGGAGATGATCACCGTGGTGCAGCAGAACCTGCGGGTCAGCTAGCCCCTCCGCAGGTCACCTCAAATCCTACTAACATCTTAAAAACAATGCTTTGTCCCTAATATAGGATAAATAATACCGTCAGCATTTGCATAAAACCTGCTGACTTGTTTTCGCCGCAGTGAAAGTGGCCGTCCCTATCGTGGTTCTCCTCAGGGAGACACGAGAATGTCAATTTATTGGGACAGGATAACGGCTTTCCTCGGTGTATTGGTTCTGACCTTTATGGCAGGAACCGATTTTGCATCTGCACTAGAGACCGTGGATTTCAATCATCCGGCATTTGCCTCGGTGGGCGATCAGCCGACGAGCATTCCTATCGGCCATGCTGAATTCTGCCGCGTGCATAGCGACGATTGCGCCACAAACTACGATTTCGTGGCCGCGACGACGCTCGATGAAGGCAAGTGGCAGGAACTGCTGCAGGTCAACGCAGATTTCAATAACAGCATTGTACCGGTCACAGACCAGGTCCTGTATCAGGTCAGCGAGTTCTGGACCTATCCGAGTGGCTATGGCGATTGCGAAGACTATGTCCTCGCCAAGCGCCGCCAGCTGATCGATCTGGGTTGGGAACCTTCAACGCTCATGATCGCAGTTGTCCGCCAGGAAAATGGCGATGGGCATGCTGTACTTATGGTGCGCACGGATCGCGGAGATCTGGTGCTCGACAACCAATCGGCGCTGATCAAATTGTGGAGCGATACGCCCTACCATTACCTAAAGCGCCAGTCGCAGTTCGATCCGGCGCAATGGGTCGATATCTACGACACGCGCGCCGGCAAAATCGCACGTCGTTAGGCTTCACGGACAGTTTCCTTCCTCCCCTTGGAACTGTTCGTCTACTGACCGGCTTCCACTGCGGAAGCCGGTTTTTTCTTGCCCGGGCTAGTTTAGGAAGACGGCCATGTAGCCACCGACGAACAGCATGCCGGTGATAAAGGCCCATCCGAAGGCGACAAAAGCTGCGATAAGGACGGAAACCAGCGAGATGCCGCCCTCCTCTTCCGCCTGCACGCCCATGCGCAGCATGATGTACGGCCCGCAGACAAAGCTGACCACCAGATGTCCCAATGAGGCAACGAAGGTGCTGCCATGATAGGACAGCATCGCCGGTACCCGCCAAACCATTTGATAAAGGTGCGTCCCCGCACCTGCCACGCTCAAACCGACAGCCATCAGAAAGGCTGACAACATCAATTCATGCGACATATGCCCCTGCTCCCCAAGATATGCGGGAAATTAACTAATCATTAAGCATATCAAGGGCCATACTATTCGTCATCCTCGCGTATTCGAATTGGTTAACTCGGTTAATGTCGCCGCAGACTGCGAAACAGGCGCACATAGATATCCGCACACTCGCCTATAATCTGACGGCGATCGCGGCTGTGTTGGCGCTTTGCGGTGTCGGTGTGGCGTATCTGATCGATGGCTGGACAGCCGAGCGCAAGTCCGTGCCTGATTTGCGGACAGCGGGACCAACTGTCGAGATTTCAGTCGCCGGGCAACAGCTTGCCATTCCCCCATCGTGGTTTCACGATCCGGATCAGCGCAATGCTGTTTTTTCCGAACAGGTAGATCTGGTGTTTGCGTTGCCGCTGGGTGCAAGTGGCCGCATTTCGGAAATCGGGGCATCACTGATGCCACCAAGCAAGGCACGCGCGAGTGCACAATTGCTTGATGCGGTTTACCTGCACCAGTTCCTGCCCGACCAGATTCAAGGCCCGCCGGGACTTGTGGGAAAGCCGCTTAAACCGGTCGATGGCTTTGAGAGCGAGACGGTCTGGTATGATCCGCTATCCGCCAATCCGTTTGTCGCCAAGTGCATCGCACCGGTTACCCAGACTGTGCAGGAAAAATGTATCCGCACCGTGCAACTCAGCAGCACCGTTGCGGTTACCTACCAGTTTGACAGGGAAGTTTTGGACGCCTGGAAGCAGTTTGACGCTGAAGCCGGAAAATGGCTCAGGCGGATCGGCGGTATTAGCTGATCGGTATCAGGGCTCTATATCTACATCCAGAATAGCCATCTGGAACATGTAGGAACGATCACCGTCCTCGTCGTCGAGATACAATACGCCGATAAACTCTTCGCCGATGTAGACTTCGCAGGAGTCATCCTTGCGCGGCCGGGGACGAACATCGATGGTCCGATTGCCAAACACCGACTGCAAATAGTTCTGTAGCTTGATGATTTCCTGATGGTCCAACGAACCGCTCCTTTAATAACGTGATTTGGGGCAATCTACCGATTGCCGGTAGCGAAACAATGGCAGCACCGGTTTATCCCCGGACGAGGCCGCAGGTTCAGTTGCTATCTTCCGAATTGATAATCTGGTTCATAAACGCAGCGGGCTGTTCGCAGCCAGCTTCACCGACAATCCGTGCCGGTACGCCTGCAACCGTTGTACGGTCTGGCACCTCTTTGAGCACCACCGAACCGGCGGCAACGCGGGCGCATTCGCCGATCCGGATATTTCCAAGAATCTTGGCCCCGGCGCCAATCAGAACGCCCGAACTGACTTTGGGGTGACGATCCCCATCTTCCTTGCCGGTGCCACCCAGAGTAACACCCTGCAGAATCGAAACATTGTCGCCGACAACAGCCGTTTCGCCAATCACAAGGCCTGTTCCGTGATCGAGCATGATGCCACGCCCCATGGGAACGCGCGGATTGATGTCCGTTTGAAACACCTGGCTGGAACGGCTCTGCAGGTAAAGCGCAAAATCACGCCGGCCAGCCTTGAACAGGGCATGGGCAAATCTGTGCGTTTGAATCGCGTGAAAGCCCTTGAAATAGAGGAACGGCTCGATCATGCGGTGACAGGCCGGATCGCGTTCATAGGTCGCCGAGAGGTCAGCACGCGCTGACGTGCCAATGTCCGGATTGTGCGCCAGAACCTCGTCGAACGCCTGACGGATCAGATCGGCGGAAAGGTCGCGATGATCCAGCTTTTCCGAGAGGCGCTGCGCCAGTGCGGCTTCAAAACTGTCATGGTTGAGAATATTGGCAACGGCCATGCTGGCGAGCGAAGGCTCGGCTTCAACAATGGCTTCAGCGTCGCTGACAATGGCATTCCAGACCGGATCAACGGCCTTGACCGTGGACTGTCTTTTGCTGTCGGCCATGATGTCCTCCAAGGGTGCTTTCGGCCCCAATATAGGTGATTGCGGGCGAGGATACAAAATCCTCACGAAACTCTGATTAATGATTTTGTCGCGCGAGGAAGGCGAGGACGCCATCCTTGAACTGCTTGTCGCCGGTTGCCCGCATATGGTCGCGCCCTTCGATTACCAACGATTCTCCATTTGGAATCAAAGCCGCCAGCTCTTCAGGATCGCCGCCAGTCACATCGTTCGAGCCAACGGCAACGAGCGTCGGGCACGCTATCTTGCGTACATCGTCTTCGGTGATTTTTTCCCGTGATGACCCCATGCAGGCTGCCAGAGCCTTGAGATCACTTTTCGTGTGCTCGGCAAATCGCCGGAACTGCCGGCCCAACTCATCTGTAACGTCCTCAAGAGAATCCGCCGACAATCCAGCAATGATGCGGTCATTGCCGCCAAGCCCGTGCACGAGATTGATGCCCATACCGCCAATGATAAGCGTGTTCACGCGTTCCGGTTGTTCGATCGCTGCAAAAGCGGATATTCGTCCGCCCATCGAATAGCCCATGAATATCGCATCCGGCAGCTCAAGATGGTCCAGCAGGCGCACCGCGTCACGCGCCATTGTCCGGGCGGGATATTGTGCGGGATCGTAGAGTTTCTCCGAGTGGCCATGTCCACGATTGTCGATGGTTATCGCCCGATAGCCTGCATCGGTCAGAACATCGACCCATCCTGTGTCGACCCAGTTCACTCTGCCATTGGACGCAAATCCGTGAATGAGGAGGATCGGTCGCCCGTCCCCGTAGGATTCGTAGGCAATTTCAACACCGTCGGATGAGAAAGTCGGCACACAGGCCTCCGCAACTGAACGCGATAGATGCCGCCTCTTATCAGGCGAACACGCGCGAAGCCAACCCTGTCAAAACCTTTCAATGCAATCTGGCATTTCTGCAGCGCCTTGGTTATGGTCGCTCCGATTTCGGCTAAAGGACAAAACACCATGGCTCAAAGCGGCGTTCCGCATTTTCACAACTCCGAAGGTGTGGCTCAAATTGAAATCGGTGCGAAGGAATTCAAGTGCGTTGGCGCACTCCCGCCTTTCGATCATCCGCACGTCTATCTGGATATGGGCACTGACAACGACATCGTTTGCCCCTATTGTTCGACACACTACATCTACAATTCCAAGCTGAACGCCGGCGCAGCGGATCCGCAATCCGCCGTATTCGATCCGGCAGCCGCTTAATCTGCTCTCATGGCCGTATCTGGCCGAACTTATGTCATCGTCGGGGCCGGCATTGCCGGGCTGACAACGGCGCTGGCGCTGTCAGCGACCGCGGAGCGCATTATTGTGCTCGAACGGCACGATGGCATTCAGGAGTTCGGTGCCGGTTTGCAAATCGGCCCTAATGCCCGCCATATCCTCAATGCGCTTGGCCTCGATATGGCGCTTGAAAGCACAGCATTCGAGCCAGAAGGAATTGATGTTTACGCGTTCGGTGCCAACGCACCGCTGGTGACGCTGGCGCTGGGTGAGCAAGCCCGGGCGCATTACGGCGTTCCCTACACCGTGATGCATCGTGCCGGCCTCGCGGGCGTACTGCATTCCGCATGTCTGCAAAATCCGAATATCGAAATCCGGTTCAACGTCGAGACATTCGAAGCCACGCCGGGCAAAGACGGCGTCACTGTCCACATGACGACCACTGAGGGTGACACCAGTGAGGTTGATGCCTACGCACTCATTGGTGCCGATGGCGTAGGGTCCATGGTCCGCAAATCACTGCTTGGCGGACCTGAGGCCGACTATACCGGCTATGTCGCCTGGCGTGCCCTGCTCAGTACAGAAGCGCTGCAGAACAGCTTCGATTTCACGCGTACAAGCCTGCTCTGGGGGCACGGATATCACGCAGTGGTCTACCCGCTCGCGGCAAGTGGCGCCGTCAACATAGCCTTGTTCACCCGCGAAAAACTGTCCGTGGCATTTGGCCTGCGCAAAACGCCAAATCTGCCTGCTGATGTGCGTAAAGATCCCCGGTTCGCTGCTATACTGGAGTGCAATCCGGAATGGACGCATTGGCCGCTGGCGGGTGTGCGCACCGCAACATGGCACAAGGGACCCATTGGTCTTGTGGGCGATGCGGCACACGCCATGTTGCCGTTTCAGGCGCAAGGCGCGGCAATGGGCATTGAAGATGCCGCAGTTCTGGCAGCACAGCTTGAAGCGTCGGAGACAGCAGAAGCGGCGTTCTCAGCCTATGTCGACGCCCGGCAATCCCGCGTTGCCCGCGTTGCGCGCACATCTACCGAAAACGGGCGCATTTTCCACATGAGGCCGCCTTTATCCCTGGCGCGTAATGTTGTCGTCCGCGCGCAAGGTCCGCTGGCCCCATATCGCCGTTTAAATTGGCTTTACGACTATCGGGTGTAACCGGTTATTGGGGGTTGCGTTTTTGCGCCTGAATAGCCAATTGAACCTCCAAGCATAAACGAGCTCGGCGCTTGCCTTTCAGTGCCGCCCCGTGTCAACTGCCGCCACGGCCGACCTGAAAAAGCGACTGACCCATGCCCTTGAGTAGAAACTCCAACTTCACGCTGGTTTTCATACTCACAACGATACTTCTCGACATGGTCGGCCTCGGCATCATCCTGCCGGTACTTCCGGACCTGATCCGGGAAGTCGGTCATGAAGACGTTGCGCGTAGTGCTGTCATTGGCGGTTACCTGCTGTTTGTCTACGCGTTGATGCAGTTCACCTTTTCACCCATCCTGGGCAACCTGTCCGACCGCTATGGTCGGCGGCCTGTTTTGTTGTTGTCACTGCTGGGACTAACGGCTGACTATCTGATCATGGGCTTCGCGCCCACGCTCGTCTGGCTTTTCGTCGGTCGCACACTATCCGGCATCTCCGGCGCCGCTGTGAGTACGGCAACTGCTTATATTGCCGACATCACTCCGCGCGAAAAACGTTCCCAGCGCTTTGGCCTGATTGGCGCCGCCTATGGCCTTGGCTTTATTATCGGTCCGGTGATTGGCGGCGAGCTTGGCGAGATTTCGCCACGTGCGCCGTTTTATGCGGCAGCTGCTATCGCGTTTCTGAATTTCCTGTTCGGCCTCATCGTGCTGCCTGAGAGCCTGACGATGCGCAAAAGGCGGCGCTTCGATATCAAGCGCGCCAATCCCTTTGGTGCAATCGTCGCGTTGCGGCAGTTCCCGGCCATTTTGTGGCTACTGGCAGTGCTGTTCCTGTTCGCGCTCGCCGGTCAGGTACTGCCGTCGGTGTGGAACTTCTTCACCATCGAGAAGCTCGAATGGACGTCATCGCAGGTTGGCCGGTCGCTCGGTTATTTTGGTGTCCTGTTTGCCCTGTCGCAGGCATTTCTGGTTGGCCCCATCGTCAAAAAGATCGGTGAGGGCTGGACGTTAATAGTCGGCATGTTCGCCGCAATCTGTGCCTTCCTGGGCCTCACGATCATCGATACCTATGTCGGACTTTATGTGTGCCTCACCATTGGAGCGTTCTCCGGCATCGCCGCTCCGTCGATCTCGGGGCTCTTGTCCCGCCGTGTGCCGGACAATTCCCAGGGAGAACTGCAAGGCGCCATCCATGCCACGAACTCTTTGACTGCTATTATCGGGCCCCTCGCTGCCACACAGCTGTTCAGTTACTTCACCGTATCGGACACCGCGCCCTTCTATTTCCCGGCAGCGCCATTCCTCGCTGCCGGCATTTCCGTCACCCTGGCCGCCGCAATTTTTATCCCGGCAGCATTCCGGCATCACCTGTTCAGGAAGCATGCCGAGGGACGCGTTTACGAAACGCCGCCTATTGCCAATCCCGGCGAGATTTCCCATCGTCCAAGTGAAAGCAAGAACGAGGGCGATGCATGAGCCTGACAATCCGCCGCGCCGAGCGCGAGCGTGATCGCGCGGCGGTGTGGACCATTCTGGAACCGATAATCCGGGCAGGTGAAACCTACCCCCTGCCCCGCGATATGACCGAGAAAGCGGCTATCGCCTATTGGCTTTCAAGCCTTCATCATACCTTTGTCGCGGAAGATAACGCCGACAATATCGTCGGCACCTACTATATCCGCCCCAACAATTCGGGCGGCGGCGCGCACATCGCCAATTGCGGCTACATGGTTGCTGCAAATGCGCAAGGCAAAGGCGTCGCCCGCACCATGTGTGCGCACTCCATCGCCTACGCAAAAGAACAAGGCTATCGCGGCATCCAGTTCAATTTCGTACTCGCCAGCAATGAGCGCGCCGTCAAACTCTGGTCCAGCATGGGCTTTAAAACACTCGGCCGCCTGCCCGGCGTGTTCGAACACCCGCGGCTCGGTTATGTTGACGCGTTGTTGATGTTTATGGATTTGAGCAAAGCACCTGATTGAGGCCGCAATCGTGCGCATGCTCCAAAAGCATGCCGATTGTCATTGAAACCGAACGCTGCTTCATCTCCGAGATATTCGAGGGCGATTTCGATGCCCTGGCAACGCTCTACGCCGATCCTGAGGTCCGGCGGTTCCTCGGTGGTACACGCAAAGGCTCGGATTTCCAGGCGCAGTTCGTTTCACTCGTTGAGCCGACATCGGGTCTAGCGCTCGGCGTGCGTCTCTCTGAGACCGATATGCTCGTAGGACTCGTTACGCTCATGCCGCACCATGATCAAACTGAGGTGGAGATTTCATACCAGTTCAGCCCACGGGTGTGGGGCGCGGGTATCGCCCGCAAAGCGGTGAGCGCCACTCTTACCTTCGCTTTCAAGGAACTGGACCTGCCGCGCATTATTGCTGAGACACAATCAGTTAACGTCGCCTCCTGCCGCCTGCTCGAACGGCTGGGCATGACGTTAGAACGCAAACTGACGCGTTTTGGGGTAGAGCAGTCGCTCTACACGATCACCAGGTCGACAGTCGGTTAAACAGCGACAAGCAAAAAAGGCGAGCATTCTCGATCTTTAGTGCTAGTTCTCAAGCGTCGACGGCCACTCGCCATGCTGATCAGGCCCGCGGCCGTCAATCTCAAAACCATGCGCACCGAAGAAATCGCGCTGCCCCTGAATGAGGTTTGCTGTCCCGCGTGACTGCCGGAAGCTGTCGAAATAGGCCAATGAAGCCGAGAGGCTGATCAGCGGCAATTCGCCCTCTGCCCCCGCTGCAACGACCTTGCGCAGCTCGCCATGACTGTTCTGCATGATCTCGACAAAGTCAGGCACCAGCAACAGGTTGGCATTGCCTTCCTTGTCATAGGCGGCCGACATTTGATCGAGGAACCGCGACCGGATGATGCAGCCGGCCCGCCAGATTTTGGCAATCGTTGCCAGCGGCAAGCCCCAACCGTTTTCCTCCGAGGCCTTCTGCAACACGGCAAAGCCTTGCGCATAGGACACGATCTTACCCGCCAGCAGCGCCTTTTCCAGATCGTCCAACGTCACATCGACTTTGCCTACGGTCCGCTTCCCATAAACGCCTTCAGCTTCGATCCGCACATCTTTGAGCGCGGAGATCGACCGTGCCGCAACGGCACCTTCAATCGCGGTCGCTGGGATCGCCATCTGCTGCGCCGCAATCGCGGACCAGCGGCCAGTGCCCTTTTGCCCGGCCTTATCAACGATCAGGTCAACAAGCGGCTGACCGCTAGCTTGGTCAACATATTCGAGAACATGTCCTGTTATTTCAATGAGATAGGAATTGAGCGGCCCCTCATTCCATTTCTTGAAGACCTTTGCGCATTCAGCGGGGCTCATGCCCAATCCGTCGCGCATCACCCCGTAAACCTCGGCGATCATCTGCATGTCGCCATATTCAATGCCGTTGTGGATCGTCTTGACGAAGTGGCCGGCACCGCCTTCACCCAGATAAGCGCAACAGCTCTCGCCGTTGAATTTGGCGGCAATATCCGTCAGCACCTTCTCGGCATTATGCCACTGCTGCTTGGCGCCACCGACCATGATCGACGGCCCGTGCCGCGCACCCTCTTCACCACCGGACACACCGACACCGAGGTAACCGATGCCCTTGGGTTTCAGATAGGCGAACCGGCGCTCCGTGTCGGAATAGAGTGAATTGCCACATTCGATGATTGCGTCACCCTCTTCGAGCAATGGCAAAAGCTGCTCGATCATGTCATCCACGGGCGAACCGGCCTTCACCATAATGATGATGGACCGCGGTCGTTTGATCGCAGCAACGAATTCCTTCAGATCTTTTGTTGGGATCGCGTTTCCATCCAACCCTTCGGCTTTCGCCTCGGCCATGAAATCATCCACGCGCCCAGGCGATCTATTGCACACCGCAATCTTATAGCCCTCTTCAGCTATGTTGAGTGCAAGATTGGAACCCATCACGGCCAGTCCAAACAGGCCGATATCTGCTGACGACATAAATCCCCCTGAGGAATAACATTTATTGGTTGGCCGCGTAATGGACACGATCTAACATGTCAGCACAAGGCCGGAATTGAGGAAACCGGTTTGAAGCGCATTGAAGATAGTAACTGCGCCGCGCAATTATCCAACGCGCGCCCGAATGGATCAAGCCGTACCTTACACAAACTCGCCGCGAAACGGAAAGACGCGTATTATGGATTCTCTCTCTTTGTTCAATCTTAGCGGAAAGCGTGCCCTGATTACCGGGTCAAGCCGTGGCATCGGCCTGGCGCTCGCGAAAGGATTGGCGGGTGCCGGTGCGGAAATTCTGCTCAATGGGCGTAACAAAGAGGCATTGGGCAACGCGGCCAAGGACCTCGCAGAGGACGGCGCCAAAGTGACGGCGTTGGCGTTCGATATCACCGATCCCGAAAGCATTTCGGACGCCGTAGCGCATGCTGAAACTGAAATCGGCCCGATCGATATCCTCATCAACAATGCTGGCATGCAACATCGCGCCCCACTGGAAGAATTCCCTGACGACAAGTTCGACGAGCTTATGAAGACCAACGTCAACGCGGTCTTTTATATGTCCAAGGCCGTGGCGAAAAACATGATCGCGCGTAAGGCCGGAAAAATTATCAACATCTGCTCGGTCATGAGCAGTCTGGCGCGCCCGACGATCGCGCCCTACACGGCCTCAAAAGGCGCAGTTGCCAACCTCACCAAGGGCATGGCAACCGATTGGGCCAAGTACGGCTTGAATATCAATGGCATAGCGCCTGGCTACTTCAAGACGGAATTGAATGCCGCGCTGGTTGCTGATCCCGAATTCAGTGCCTGGCTTGAAAAGCGCACGCCGATGGGGCGCTGGGCTGACACAAACGAGCTGGTTGGCGCAGCCGTGTTCCTGGCGTCCGAGGCCTCCAGCTTCGTCAACGGTCATGTCATTTATGTCGACGGTGGGATTACGGTCAGTGTCTGAGCTCCCGCGTATCATCATTGTTATGGGCGTTTCCGGCTGCGGCAAGACCACAATCGGCGCTTTCATCGCGGATAAGCTCAACGTGTCTTTCACTGAGGGAGACCGGTATCATCCCGCGCGCAATGTCGAAAAGATGCGCAACGGCCGTCCGTTGGAGGATGAGGACCGTTGGCCGTGGCTGGAATCGCTATCCAAGGCGCTACACAAGCAGGCTGAAGAGAATGGATGTGCAATCGCCGCCTGTTCTGCGTTGAAACGCAGCTATCGAGACTACATCACGAAAATGGCTGGCGAACCTGTTTACTTTGTCCATTTGGATGTCAGCCGGGAAGAATTGGAACGCCGGGTCGGTGAGCGTGAGCACGAGTATATGCCAGCCTCTCTGCTTGATAGTCAGCTTGCAACGCTTGAGATGCTGTCGCCGGATGAACGGGGCGTCACGATAAATGCTGATGGCTCGGAAGATGACACCTTTCGATTGGCGTCCAAAGCCCTCAATCTATAAATCGGCGGCAACGGCTTCGCTCAGCCGTCTCGTGTTTCACCAAGATAGCTGACTTCAATACGGTCCAGCTCTCCCGGCTTCATTGTCTCCAGCCAGGCGAGAAATCCAGCACGATCGCCCAGGCCAGCCCGCGCCGCATCCGCATCAGTCACATCATCCGCTGAAATCGGTGTGATTTCACCAATCTGCAGATAGCCCACTTTCGTTTTGAGCGTACCGCCCGGCTTCACCGAACGCCGCCGCCAGCGCCGAAACTGCAAGGTGATCTCACCGCTTTTGATTTTTTCAAGGACGTCGAGTTTGATCAGCATGGAATCTCGAATTTCATATTCTGTGGCTGCGCCACCCGAAGCCCGTAGGGCTTTCGCCATTCGGCCTTGGGCCTAATCAGTCCACCGGACTGATTTTGCCCTACGGGCCGGTTCGAAATGGTGCGGGCGGCGGGACTCGAACCCGCACGAGGAAACCCTCTCAGGATTTTAAGTCCTGTGTGTCTACCAATTCCACCACGCCCGCGGCGCGAGCTTGATAGCAAGCCCGGCCGCCGCTGCCAACGTGGCATTTGATATGGGGGAAAGTTATCCGGCCTTTTGCGACAAAGGCCGGATGAATTTTACAGGCAGGTCAGTGAAAGGCGGGTCAAAAGGCTGACCAGTTCACTCTGGCGGCGGGTGCCGGTTTTGCGCATCACGCCGACGAGCTGGTTGCGCAGCGTCTGCTTGGACACCTCACGGCGGCGGGCAAAATCGGCCAGTGTGTCGCCACTCAACAGCGCATCTGCAAGCTCAGCCTCGGACTCGGTGAGTGAGAAAGAGCGCCACAGAAGATCTGTCGGCAAATGGGTCTGGTCTTCGCCGCCATGCACCACCAGCATCACCAGCGGACCGGGATCGAGGATCGCGTCATGCAGCTGATAAGGCTGGTTGCCCCGCGGCGCCATGCGGGCGATGGCAAAATAGCGGGTGTCATCGGCAGGATTGGTGATCTGCAACACCGAAGTCGGACCGCGCTTGGATGAGACTGTCTTGTGCACGAGCTGCCGCAGCAGTTCGTCTGCACCCTCACCATTGGCGCGCAAAATGCCATCGGAGCTGGTGAACATGCCATCACGCTGGCGGCGCATGTTCTCTGCCTGGTAGTTGCAATACTGGATCCGCATATCGTCGCTGACAAAGAAGACGGTGAACGGCAGGTCTTCAACCATGGAGTCGAGATAACCCGACCCGGTGGCAAAGCGCGAACGCTTGACGATTTCAAATGCGCGGCGGAAATGGTTTGCAGCTTCGGAAAGAAGCGAGGCCGCCAACAGGCGATTATGATCCGCCGTGTTTTCAGGATACCGCACTTCAATCGTCAGCTGACGCGCGCCTTCGCGCAGAACCACAACCCCGGTTCCGGCACTGAAGTCACCCTGCTGCGACATCCACTCTTTATAATAGGGGCTCTGTTTGGCGACATCGCGCGGCACGATCTGATCGTCGTGAAAAACCTGATAAAGCGGGATGTTGGACTGTCCATCCAGCCAGGGGTTGATGGCAGCAAATTTGTGCGCGTAGGCGTTGGCTGCCGACGGCTCCAGTCCGCGCTGCGAAAACACCAGATTCTTGCGGCCAACCAGATCGTCTCCGGACACCATGATCAGGCAATCGGGAAGCGATGCGGCCAGAATATCGAGAATATTGTCCCAGCTGGCATGGCCTAGAGCCATGTCATAAATGACGCTCGTCAAATTGTTTTGCAGATAACCCATAATACATCACTCGCGTTCGTACTAAACAGCAATAAACTGCTGCGGACTTTCACAATTGTGCCGGTTTTCCGGCTTCAACCGCGCTTTTTTACCTGGTGCCGCAACTGCGGCCTTTTGTGGCCGCTTATTTGTTGTTCAGCCGAACACGAGTGACCTGGTTTCATCCGGCATCCGTTGCCGAAACATGTCATCCGTGTGCGTCTGGTTAAAAATGTACTAATGCTTGTGGAAAATGGCAATACAAACTTGACATGGATACGCCAAAACGCGCGAAAAGCCTGATTCGTGGTTTACTGGAAAGGTTACCGGCGCGATTTGGCCATGAAATTGCACTGATAGCGGGCCAAATAGTCTAATAATTGGATTTAATGAGCCACCAGACGCAGTTCTCGGTGTTTGTGCGCAACGCCATCACACTTGCACTCTGAAATTCGCAATCTTTGCAGACGCTGCCCCGCGCTTTTCGTCGCCAACTACGCTCGGTCGAGGTGAAACAGCGTCAATCCGCGACCGACAATGGCTTCTGCTTAGTACATTTGTACTGCCAGGTTGCGCGGATCTACCGCCTCCCCACCCGACTGCACCAGCCACCGTCTCAATCGTAGCATGTATTTGTAAATACATATATTTTCAACACAAATTTATACCCCAATACTTACATTTACCATCCGCAAACTGATTAATCCGTACTTAATTTATACTTCTACATATCGAGTATTACGTTAGATCAATTGAGAATAACCTCGAAAATTACTGAAGATGTCCTCAACACAGGCAAGGCCATCCCGGCCCCTGCGTTTCAAACGAGTACTCAATGGAGGACAATATTATGCGTCGTATTCTTATTGCTACTGCCGCTACTCTGGCTCTCAGCACTTCAGCTATGGCTTTCGGTGGCTTCCACTTCAGCGGTGACGACAATCACTATCGCGTTGATCAGCCAGGTGACTGGAATTCCAGCATCAACACCCAGATTGGCAAGCGCAACGACAATCATGTGTTTCAGGCAGGCCACGGCAACTCGTCTGATGTTTATCAGGAAGGCAAGAAGAACGAAGCCAACACCTACCAGGGTAAAGGCTGGTTCCAGTGGCACGGCGGCAACCACAACGATTCTATCGTAACTCAGAAGGGTTACAAGAACGACGCCGACATCAAGCAGACAGGCAGCTATAACGACTCTGGTGTGAACCAGTTCGGCTACCGCAATGATGCCAATATCAATCAGTCCGGTTACGGAAACGAATCCTGGTCCACTCAGGAAGGCTCCATGAACCGTGTTGACGTCGATCAGTCGGGTAACGGCAACTACAGCTCGAGCTACCAGTCTGGTTTCTAAGACCTGCGCCTAGTCAATCCGACTAGACCTTAAGACACAGAACGGCCCGTCTGATTGACGGGCCGTTTTTTTCAACAAGAGGTCTGCGAACCCAATTTATGGATCTGTTCAGTGAAGAACCTACATTGCTGACCCAACATTGCTGACCCAACATTGCTGACCCAACATTTCCGGACCATCGGTTTCGTGCCTCCGTTGTCAGGCTTGAAGATTGTTGCATCTCATAACATTACAGCAACTGTAAACGTTCCGCCTCAGATTTATCACCATTCGATAAAACCACTACATCCGGTCCGATAAAAATATGTTCGCTCGACAGATTTCTCGAGCCGGCACGAAAAAACGGCCATGGTACATTTGTACCATAACAGCAGTTCATTCACACCGCTGTTGCGTAAAATGACCTAGGCGCATCATGTTTCGTAGCGTAAATTTACAAATATACACCAGTACACACAATATTTATACTCAGTTGTACGCGTTTACCGTGCTGCAGTAGGTTAATCTATACTTACTTTATAAATATTACTCTATCGCATTACGATAGAGCAATTGAGTTTTACACCGAAAATACCTGATTTTGTCCTCAACAAGAGGCCGCCAAATTCGGCGCCTTCTCAATTACCAATTTTTATTGGAGGACATTATGCGTCGTATTCTTATCGCTACTGCAGCTACTTTGGCACTCAGCACTTCGGCAATGGCCTTTGGCAACGTCTATATGCCTTTTCAGTTGGGCAACGACAACGGCAGCGTAAATATTCAGAACGGTCACAGCAACATCAACGCTTTAGGGCAGCTTGGAGATCGCAATCGCGCATGGAGCTCTCAGCGTGGCGCTGGTCATGTTAACGGCCTTCTTCAGACCGATAATGACAACTACGCTGAATCCGACCAGAGCGGCAACGGCAATGTCAACTTGACCTACCAGGGCGGCAGCAACAACGTTGCGCTTTCCACCCAGGAGGGTTCCAGCAACTTGTCTGTTGTGGTTCAGCAAGGTGACGGCAACTACTCGATGACCTATCAATCGGGTGAAGGTGACGTGCACACTTCCTATCAGGGGCCAGTGCTGTAACCAGCGGAACATTGTAAATCCAAAAGCAAACGGCCGAGCAAAAACAATTGCTCGGCCGTTCCTAATTCTACTGGATACACGTCTGCCTAAAAGGCGTTGCTCCACGTCGCGGACAATCCAAAGTTCCACATATCGCCAACTGAAATACGTGAGTTGGTAACTGCCCCTGCCACCGTAGTGTAATCTGCGTTATGCGCGTTACCGGCTTCTGTGATTGTCGGTGTGGGATTTTCCATGCGCGCAATCGAAGGTGCCCGCGACAAATATTCGGTGGTTCCCGCAATCGTCAGCTGTGACTGACGCGATACTGGCATACTCACCGCCACCTGACCGCGCGCCATCCAAGCTGCGCCGTTCGCAGTTTCTGACACCGTCGTATTGGAATTGACTGTGTTCGGACCAATCACGAATGACTCACTACCAGAGAAATTAAAGCGATAGGCATAAAGCCCGGCCTCGACCCCAGCGGAGTAGACTATGCCTGACTGCTCATCCAAATGGCTAGCACCTACACCTACCAGACCACCGAGATAGTCACCGTTCAATTCCTCGTTCCGATTCAACCCTAGCATTTGAAAGTCAACAGGCTGCCCAGGGACTTCGGCAATATCGATCCCGATCGAGGTATCAATGTTTCTACCAATATGGCGGGCCGATGGGCCAAAATAGGCTTGCATACTCGTGTTGCTGGAGTTGTTTGCAGCACCTGTCACGCCGAGATAAATCTCACCGCTTGCCAAAAACGCCGTCTCGCTCACATCAGTCGTAATTGTCAGCCCGTCCAGGTCACCAACACCAAGGAAAGAAAATCCATTTGGATCCGCTACGGCACCAAATGCAGCTGCACCGGCACCATTCGCCAGTATGCTCACACCGGAATAGATGAAGCCACCCGGAGCTGCCGGAATAGGCGTGATGCTATCTGCAGCATCATTGCCGACTGCCGCCGGCATATTTTCGTTTGCGTTCTGCCCGTTGGAAGTAACGTCAGAAGTAGCAGAGGCATTTACACCATTGTTGGTCGTATCAAGATCAAAAACAGCACTGCCCGGTGAATACGACTGGATCACCACATATCCAGGGCCTGTGAAGGTATCAACCGCGGAACTGTTGACCGCGAAAATACCACCCGACAGGACACCATCTACGAAAAAGTCAAAATTACCTGACCGGGCAAATCTCGTACTTAGAACAACTTTGCCCTCAGCACCAACTCCAAGGCCGCTGTTCGAGGTATCAAAGTTCCCGGCACCGTGACTGAACACACCCGTTGGTATCTCTGGCAGCGAAATAACACCGATCCCGCCGCTGAATGAAATCGCAGAGAACGTGTCCTGTACAACCGAACCCGCGTCCTGCGCCAATGCCACCGATGAAATAGAAAGTGCGGCCAGACAACCGCCTAGATACAATGCGCCCTTGGACACCATGAAAATATTCCCCGCCGCAGCAACATGAATGGTTTGCCGACCTACTCCTCCGGCAATAGCTGACTGCGATAATCCGCGATTCAAGTAAAAATGGCAATCCCGGCAGACCATTAGGGCTGTGGATAGTTATTGATCGGTAAAACTTTAATTATCAATGGTTTAACGATTGTCTTTATAATCGATTTACACTTTCCTGTGCGAACCGGTGCAAAAAAGCAACGCCGGACGGCAAAAACCAGCGAAACCGGTCTGTTCACCGACTAGTCGGTCCCTCCGGAAATCGGCTCGACATAAGTAACGTCAAGATCCCATGGAAAGAATATCCAGGTGTCCTGGCTGACTTCCGTAATAAAAGTGTCCACCATCTCCCGGCCTTTGGGTTTGGCGTAAACGGTTGCCAATTGGGCACCAGGCAACATTTCGCGGACGACACGGGCAGTCGCTCCCGTGTCAACCAGATCATCAACGATCAGTATTTTTTTGCCTTCTTTACAAGCACTTATAATATCTTCTGAAATTGGTTTCAGAACTTTGATATTGCCTTGACTCTGGTGGTCATAGCTTTTGACCGCCACACAATCGACGACCCGGATATTCAATTCGCGCGCAACAATGGCCGCCGGCACCAGCCCGCCGCGCGTAATCGCCACGATCGCCTCAAAGGGCCCCTCCCCAGTCAATCGCCAGGCAAGCGCTCGCGAGTCCCGGTGAAACTGGTCCCAGGTGACCGGAAAGGATTTCGATTGCGGGTTCATGTCTTTTCTCCTTTGGAAAGGTCGATACCCTTTTCAGCGTGGATCGCATCGACCATTGCCTGCACTTTGGCCGTCGCCTCATCCAGCAGGGCAATGTCTGCCGCACGCAGGACCAACTGCGTGTAAACGGGCAGTTTGCCCATTTGCGGGTAGGAACCGATTTTGACGGTGGGATAGTCTGCCTGAATGGCAGCAAGCGGGGCGGATACCGTGCTCTCCCCAACGCCACAGTCAATCGAGCGGGTCTCCATCCTGGCGCCGCCTTTCAGACGTGGTGCCAGATCCTCGAGCATGGCCTGCATGATCTTGGGCACGCCCGCCATCACATGCACATTGCCGATGGTGAAGCCCGGTGCACCGGACACGAAGTTTTTGATAAGCGTGCCGCCGACCGGGACGCGCGCCATGCGCAGGCGTTCCGGGCTGACATCCGTGGTTTTGTACTGGTCCTCCAGCACCCGGCGGGCTTCTTCGTTCACCGGCAAATCGACGCCGAACGCCCTGGCCACTGCATCAGCCGTAATATCGTCATGAGTTGGGCCAATGCCTCCGGTGGTGAAGAGATAACTATACTCGACCCGCAATGCGTTCACCGCCGCGACAATCACATCAATATCGTCCGAGATGACGCGCACCTCTTTCAACTCAATGCCGAGTTCGGTGCAAAAGTCGGCGACGGTGCCGATATTCTTGTCCTTGGTACGTCCGGATAGGATTTCGTCGCCGATAACCAACAAGGCGGCAGTGACAGGTGTTGCAGAAGAAGAAGCGTTCATAGCGGCAATCTTGGCTTGACCGGCACTGCCGGGAGAAAAAAGATGGATGCCCGCCCCTCCCGCAAAGGTCAAGTAAGCCCTGTGAAATTACCCCAACCGATGGTGCGCGGCACCCTTATCCAGCGTTACAAGCGCTTTTTGGCTGATGTCCGGCTCGAAACCGGTGAGATAGTCACTGCGCACTGCGCCAATCCAGGCGCCATGACCGGCCTCAATATGCCGGGACTTCCCGTGTACCTTTCTCACTCGAACAATCCAAAACGTAAGCTCGCCTGGAATTTCGATCTGGTCGAGCTGCCAACCGGTCTTGTCGGCATCAACACGGCTTATCCGAACCGCATTGTGGCGGAAGCTCTGCGGGACCGGCGGATTGCAGAGGTAAATGCGTACGGCACTTTCCGTCCCGAGGTGCCGTATGGAGAAAAGAGTCGCGTTGATTACTTGCTGACAGGCGACGGCCTGCCTGACTGCTATCTGGAAGTCAAAAACGTTCACCTCAGTCGCACAGCGGGACTGGCAGAATTTCCCGATTCAAAAACCGCCCGTGGCGCCCGCCATTTGCAGGAACTTGCAGCGATGGCGAAGCAGGGCCACCGCGCCATCAACCTGTTTCTGGTGCAACGGAATGATTGTACGCGCTTCGCGCCGGCGCGCGATGTCGATCCGGATTACGCCGCCGCTCTTGCAGAAGCCGATGCCGACGGAGTTGAAATCCTTATCTACGCGTGCCATCTGACCACAAACGAAATTGTGCTTGGCGACCCTCTATTAAATGAAGCCGGCTAGGCTTACCGTTATGGGCCCATTCTGGAGTCGAATTGAATGACCACCTATGTCGATGCAACCAAGACGGACCGGCGCACGCCTGGCGTCATCCCGATCCACGGCGAAGCCGGGTTCGCAGGCATGCGCAAGGCCGGACGTCTTGCTGCCGAAGCGCTCGACATGCTGGTGGATGAGGTCGCTCCAGGCGTGACCACGGGCGAACTCGACAGGTTGGCTTTTGAATTTGCGCATGATCATGGCGCGATGCCGGCCACATTGTTCTATCGCGGCTATCGGCATTCCACCTGCATTTCGATCAACCATGTCATTTGTCACGGCATCCCGGGCGACAAGCCTCTGCGCGAGGGCGACATCGTCAATATCGATCTCACGCTGATTGTCGACGGCTGGCACGGCGATACATCGCGCATGTATCCGGTCGGTGAAATTTCCCGCAAGGCGGCCCGGCTCATCGAGGTGACCTATGACAGCCTCGCCGCCGGTATCGCGGCGGCAAAACCAGGTAACACCACCGGCGACATCGGCGCGGCCATTCAAACACTGGCTGAAGATGCCCGCACAAGCGTCGTCCGGGATTTTGTCGGCCATGGTCTCGGTCAACTCTTCCACGACGAACCCAACATCATGCATTTCGGAACGCCGGGGACCGGTGTCGAATTGCGGCCCGGCATGATTTTCACCATCGAGCCGATGATCAACCTGGGCAAACCGCACGCTAAAATTTTGTCTGACGGCTGGACCGCAGTTACGCGCGACAGGTCACTGTCTGCTCAGTGCGAACACTCCATCGGCATCACAGAGGACGGTTGTGAGATTTTCACAGCATCACCTGCCGGCCTGTTCAATCCATTGGCTGCGCGTGACTGATGACGTCGGGACGGGGGCCGAAAGACAAATCCGACGGTCTCTCCGAAGCACCTAAACAATTCCATTATCATGGACATCGCAACCGGCTGCGCCAGCGCTTTGCCGAAAATGGTGCACAAGCCCTGCAGGACTATGAGTTACTTGAGCTTTTGCTGTTCCGGTTGCTCCCGCGCCGGGACACCAAGCCGATAGCAAAGGCCTTGTTAAAGCGCTTCGGATCGATCTCCGAGGCGCTTGGGGCGCCATCGCATCTTCTGGAGGAGGTCGATGGACTTGGTCCGGCAGCAGTAGCCGATCTCAAGGTCATTCTTGCCACGGCGCAACGTCTAGCGCACGATCAGATCGTCAACCGGCCGGTGCTTGGTTCCTGGTCCGATCTGATCAACTATTGCCATGCGCAGATGGCCTATGAGGACAAGGAGCAGTTCCGCATCCTGTTTCTCGATAAAAAGAACCAGCTCATCGCCGACGAAGTGCAGCAAACCGGCACTGTCGATCACACGCCGGTCTATCCGCGTGAGGTCATCCGCAGGTCTCTCGAATTATCGGCCACAGCTATCATTCTGGTGCACAATCACCCCTCAGGTGACCCGAAACCGTCAACGGCCGATATCAAGATGACCCGTGCCATCGCTGATATCGCCAATCCTTTGGGAATTGTGGTGCACGATCACATTATCATCGGGCGCAGCGGCCACACCTCAATGCGGGCATTGAAGTTGTTTTAGGCAGCAGCTGTTAAGCAGCCCTGCTTCCGCGCGCAATCCGTGCACGGACTGACTTTGCCAGTGAAAACAATTTCTTATTGTCCTTCACGCGCGCTTTCAGATTTTGAAACACTGCATGACTTAAGGCAAAGAGCTGGCCGCGCGCACTCAGCGGTACATAGTGGTGATAGAGCGGAATTTGGACATTACACCAGTGGCGTTTTTCGTCGTTTGTACCGGCGCCCATATCAACCATGGAATAACCAGCATCAAAAACCGTTTGCATGATGTGCATCAGGCATTGCTTGCCTGGGGAACCCGGCTGGAGCGATGGCGTCAGATCCATGGATGAAATCATTCCGAACAACCGGTCACCCATCTCAAGGCAATAACGCGTACCAACGACCTTGCCATCCAACTTGAGAGCAAAAATCTTGCCCTTCAATGCCCCTTTGCTGTGAAAGACATCCCGGTAAAAACCGCGCATATTCTCTCTCGCAAAGGGATCGGACACGCCCATTTTAGCAAATCGCCGGCTCCGCTGTGTAAAGATGGTCTCGAACAGTCCGTCATCCGCCTTGTCGGATCCGATCGCTTCAAAGGTCACCTTGCCCATGGCATGCAGTTTGACGTGCTGTTGCCGGTCGTTCTTGCGCCGTTTGCGATTGCGCTGATCCCGGTCGCACGTTTCCCAGCTATCGAATACGGAACGATGCAGACAGTCGGCAAAAACGCTTATGCCAAGCCCCTGAAACAGGGATCCTTTCTCGGAATCTCCATAAACGGCGTCGATGTAAGCGAGGTCCGCGCCTTTGAGCACATGCGTGAAGGATTGCCAGAAAGAGCGCCGTTCAGATGTACTCAGTTGCTCAAGATAGTCACGATCGATGAGTGGGGCATTCGTGCCCACATGCGTTCCGGCAAACGAGGCAAACACATTCATGCCCCACATGCGTGTGCGGTGCAGCGCGAGCAATGCCACCGGACGTGCCCCTGCGTGCGCCACGATATAAACCTGCTCGTCCTGGGGAATCTTGAAGCTCGAAATCCACTGGCGGATATAGTCGTAAGACTGGCCCGGCGACTCAATCCCTCGCGCTTCGAGCGCACGCCAGTCCCGCTCCACCGAATCCAGAGATGACGTAATGCTCACGCAGGCCGGAGAAGGCTGCAGTGACTCACTATCGTCCTGACGGATTTGCGTGTTCTTTTCTTTTCGCTGGATAGCTTCGGTAGCCATTCAGTTCCCCGGCAGTTTTCTTATCCTCGGGCGAGACTATCGCCGCTTGGTATAAACACTGCGTTGACGGCCGCGGCCAGGCGGCATCATTACAGCGTTTTGCTGAAAATTTGCGTGTCAGGGTAAAGATTTACTGAATTCAGCCGAATTGGCTCAAAACAGGAAATGTCTCTAAAAACCAATAGGATAAGCGGGTAAACTGGCCGGTAATGAACAAAAGGCCCGTGACCACAAGCAAGCCGCCCATGACTTTTTCGACAGTTCCGAGATGCTTCTTGAAGCTCTGGAAGAACGACAGGAACGGACCAAGCGCCACGCCAGCGAGGATAAACGGTACACCGAGACCAGCTGAATAGATCGCCAGCATACCAGCGCCCTGCCCCGCCGTTTCCTGACCTGCCGCAACGGACAGCACAGCTGCCAACACCGGGCCGATGCAGGGTGTCCAACCTACGGCAAAAGCCAGACCAAGCAGCAACCCACCTAGCGGGCCACTGGCGACACCAGGTCCGTTGTGACGGATCTGCATATCCAGGAACTTTATGCGAAAAACGCCGAGAAAATGCAGCCCCATCAATATGATAACGATACCCGCTATCGGCATCAGCGCGGGCAGCACCTGCCGGAACGCCTGCCCCAAAGCGGTAGCTGTAGCGCCAAGTAGAATGAAGACTATGGAGAAACCCAGGACAAAAAACAGCGAGGTGATGACGCTGCGCCGCCACAATAGCCCCGACCCGGCTTCATCGGTGCGCAACTGCTCAAACGTCGCCCCGCTCATATAGGTGAGATAGGGCGGGACCAGAGGCAACACGCACGGGCTGAGAAAACTCAACACACCAGCGCCGAATATAAGCGGCCAGGATATTTCCATGCCGCTTCCCTATCCCGCAGCCTACGGAAAATGCAACTGTTTCAAGCGCCGCTCGCGTTAAGTTGTAGTGATCGACTTTTTGCACGACCGCGATAACACCTGGGCACCAAGTTCCAGCAAAATCGGCCGATGGTCTGAGGGGCCGCGGTCCAGCGCTTCCGCGCGACTGCACCGCATGCCGCGTACCAGACACCTGTCGAGCCGGAACGGCACCACCTTCTGCGCCCTGTGTGTCGTGCCACGTGGCCCGACATCCTTGAAACCGCGCATCACTATCGGCCCGACGGCATTGAAATCGCCGATGATTGCGAGTGGTCCTTCAATCGCATCTGCAATGGTCCAAAGCTGCTTACGGTTGAGCATTTGCCCGTGTGACAGATGCACATTGGCGATCGTCATCCCGTCGAGCTTGATAATCTGCGCCTGTCGCGGCGGAAATTTCCCCGGCATGCGCGAAAATGGCAGCGGTATCGCCATCAGGTCGAGGGCATCGGGCGCCCAAGCAGCAAGCCCATATCGTTTGCCACGCCAGGGCAGCTTGAAGAAATGGCCGCCGGCATGTTCTGGCAGCGCCTCGATTTGCTGGGTGACCTCCTGCATCAGGAACAGATCCGGGCGTTCCTGTTCGATCAAATCGGCAATATCGGCTGCAGCTGCGCCGGCGCGGTAATAAAGGTTCCAGCTGATAATCTTCATGCCGCGCGCCCTGCTCACTCCTACAAATATGGCAAAAACAGCCGTGTGCTGGCATCGCGAAGCTTAACCAGCGTCGGGCGCGCCGCCAACATATCGGGTGAAAGTGGTCTTGCGAGGGCGATTTTCTCGTCGATTGCTGCATCGATGTCTTTGACGGCGCTGCCGCCATAGCATTCGAGCAGGAATTCGAAATTCAGCCGCATGCTGCGTGCATCCCAGTTCGCACTGCCAATCGCCGCCCAGCGGCTGTCAATGCTCACCAGCTTGGAATGATCGAATGGTGCCGGAGACAGATAATAGGTGATCCCATCCACAGGATAGGCGGCCAGATGCGCCCACATGGCCCAGTCAAAATAGAAGTGATTACTTCTCTCCGGCACGATCACATCGACCGGCACACCACGTAACGCCGCCCGGCGGATCACCTCCATGAGCCGGTCTTCGGGCAGAAAATACGGAGTAACAATACGCACGCGTTCAGTCGCCTGTTCCACCGCGCTCGACAGCACCATTTCTATGGCGCCGACGCTCTCATCGGGACCTGAGGACAGACCACGCATCGGCACCCGGCCCGCCTGTTTGAGTTCCGGCCACCAGGCGCTTCCGTCGAGCGCATGCCCCCGTGCAAACTCCCAGTCCTGCGCAAAGGACAGCATCAACTGGCGCACCACCGGACCGTTGACCCGCGCATGAATATCCTGCACGGCTAACCCATCGCTATCGGTAACATTTTTCTGGGCAACGTTCATGCCGCCAGTGAAGGCTTCACGACCATCGATGATCAAAATCTTCTTGTGGTTCCGCAAGTTGATGAACGACATTTTCCACGGCGCCCAGTCATGCAGAAACTGCTCGACCTCCACATTCGGCCCTGACAACCGCTGAAGAATAGGCGTTCTGAGATAGCCGCTACCGATTCCATCGATTAGGACCTTCACGCCGACGCCGCGCTTGCCGGCATCGGTCAGCGCTTCGGCAAATTTTCGTCCAACAGCGTCATCAGCGAATATGTAAGACGACATCGCGATGGTGCTTTTTGCCCCCGAGATGGCCTCCAGCATGGCCGGATAGGCTTCGTCGCCATTTTTGAGCAATGTCAGCTTGTTACCCGGCACAAGCGGCAGGCTCGACAATGAGTCGCCGGCTTTGGCCAATGAGACAATGCCTTCAATCTCCGCCTTGTTGAGTACATCGGTTGCGGGCCGTACTGGGCTTGCACCGTTTCCCGAGCGATGCACCAGACCGATCTCGGTCGCCCGCCGCGCCACCCGGTTGACGCCAAATGCGATATAAATCGACGACCCTACAAAAGGTGACAGCCATGCCAGACCGATCCAGCCGATAGACGACCGCACTTCTCTGTGCGTCAACAGCACATGAACGGTCACCAGGCTGGCGGCCAGCACGTGCGCAACGGCAAGCAACGATGTCAGAAACTGATCGAGTACCAAGCCATTCTCCTGCTTGCATCCTAATCCGCTTACGCCAGCGTACAACAGCCGCGCCTCAGGTGTTGCCAACTCACTTGCCAAAGTTGCGCAATTGACCTTCTACGTGCTAACCGGCACTGCAACATCCTACAAGGACATCTAGGTCATGAACGGCAGACCGATAAGGGTTGCCCCGTCCATTCTTTCCGCCGATTTCGCTCGACTGGGCGACGAGGTCCGCGCAATCGATGCCGCCGGGTGCGATTGGGTGCATGTGGATGTGATGGATGGCCACTTTGTGCCCAACATAACTATGGGCCCTCTGGTTGTCGAAGCCATCCGGCCGATCACGGACAAGCCGCTCGACACCCATCTCATGATCAGCCCGGCTGATCCCTATATCGAAGCCTTTGCCAAGGCCGGTTCAGACATCATCACCATTCATGCCGAAGCTGAGACAGACCTCGCCGCATCGCTGCGCGCGGTCAAAGCTCACGGCAAAAAGGCCGGTGCAGTTATTAAGCCGGCAACGCCCGTCACCGTGCTTGAACCTGTCATAGACCTTCTGGACCTCATTCTGATCATGAGTGTCGAACCCGGGTTCGGCGGCCAGTCATTCATGCTGGAATCCATCGCAAAAATCCGTCAGGCGAATGCGCTGATCGGCGAACGCCCCATTGATCTTGAAGTCGATGGTGGCATTGATGCCGACAGTGCCGCCGATGTTGCCAAAGCCGGGGCCAATGTTCTGGTTGCCGGTTCCTCCGTTTACGGCGGCAACGATCCCGCCACTTATGCCGACCGCATCGCCGCTATCCGCGACGCGGCAGAGGCCGCACGTTAACGTATCATCGAGTTGCAACCATGATCCCCCGCTATTCCCGCCCCGAAATGGTCGCCATCTGGTCCCCCGAGACCAAGTTCCGCATCTGGTATGAAATCGAGGCGCATGCCTGCGATGCGCAGGCAGAGCTTGGCGTTATCCCGAAAGAGAACGCCGCCGCGGTCTGGAAAGCCAAGGATGTCGAGTTCGACACGGCACGCATCGACGAAATCGAAGCTGTCACCAAGCACGATGTCATCGCGTTTCTCACACACCTTGCTGAGCATGTCGGGTCTGATGAGGCGCGGTTTGTGCACCAGGGCATGACATCCTCGGATGTTTTGGACACGTGCTTCAACGTCCAGCTTGTCCGCGCCGCCGACATTCTGATTGCCGACATGGAGCGGCTGCTCGCTGCACTCAAGAAACGCGCTTTTGAGCACAAGCTGACGGTACGCATCGGCCGCAGCCACGGCATCCATGCCGAGCCGACGACAATGGGCCTCACATTCGCACGCTTTTACGCCGAGATGGATCGCAATCTGCGCCGCCTCAAAACGGCCCGCGAGGAAGTCGCAACTGGCGCCATCTCCGGTGCCATCGGCACCTTCGCCAACATCAATCCCAAGGTCGAGGAGCATGTGTGCGCCAAGCTGGGATTGAAGCCGGAGCCAATTTCCACCCAGGTGATCCCGCGCGACCGGCATGCCGCCTTCTTCGCGGCGCTCGGCGTAGTTGCCTCATCCATCGAGAACGTCGCCGTCGAAATCCGCCACATGCAACGCACCGAAGTGCTTGAAGCCGAGGAGTTTTTCTCCAAAGGCCAAAAGGGCTCCTCGGCCATGCCGCACAAGCGCAATCCTGTTCTGACTGAAAATCTCACCGGCCTATCGCGTCTCGTACGCGGCATGGTGACGCCGGCACTAGAGAATGTTGCCTTGTGGCATGAGCGCGATATTTCGCACTCCTCTGTCGAGCGTATGATTGGCCCGGACGCGACCGTCACACTCGATTTTGCTCTGTCCCGGCTTGCCGGTGTCATCGAAAATCTTGTGGTCTATCCCGAAAACATGCAGGCCAATCTTGATAAGCTCGGCGGTCTGCACAACTCGCAACGTGTGCTGTTGGCGCTCACCCAGGCTGGTCTCAGCCGCGAGGATGCTTATGCCGCCGTGCAGCGCAACGCCATGCAGGTCTGGCAGATGCAGGGTGAGCGTGCGGGCAAATTCGCCGAATTGCTCAAGGCTGATCCAGAAGTGTCAAAAGCGCTGACAGCGGAACAGATCGACGACATGTTCGATGAGGCCTATCACCTCAAACATGTCGACACGATATTTGAGCGGGTGTTCGGGAAAGCCTGAGTGGCGATGAAGTTTGTCTATGCTCAGGAACAGGACCTTTCGGTAGACGATTATTGCGCCACACTTGCGGAAACAGACCTTCGTGAACTGCGCCCGCTGAATAACTACAAACGCATCAAAGCCATGCTGGACGGTTCGAACTTCATCGTTACCGCTCGGGACGGGTCAGGCGCGATCGTCGGTCTCGCCCGCTGCATAACCGACAATGCATGGGTCTGTTATTGCGCTGAACTTGCCGTGCGCGAAAGTCATCAGGGACAGGGCATTGGGCGTAAGTTGCTGGAAACCTGCGAACATTTGTTGGGTCCCGGCATCGCTATTACATTGCTTGCCGAGCCCGATGCGGTTCGTTTCTACGAACGCGCGGGGCTGGACAGCAAACCGGGTTTTGCCAAACCAAGAAGCGACAGATCATGAAAATTTCTGAAGCTGATATCCTTCTTGTCCCCGGGTTGGGCAACGCCAGTGCCGATCATTGGCAGCGCCGTTGGCTGGACAAGATGAGCACCGCGCAATGGGTGGAACAGGACGAATGGGACAAACCATTGTTTGAAGCGTGGATCGACACGCTGGAACAAAGCATCCTGCGCGCTACGCGCCCCGTGATCCTGGTCGGACATGGACTAGGAGCGGTTGCTATTGTGCATGCCGCGCAGCGTCTCACCGACACCAAGGTGAAGGGGGCTTTTCTGGTTTGTCCACCAGATCTGGATGAAAACAGGAAAGCGCCGAAAGCCGCCCTGCCCTTCGCCAATATCCCGCGCGATCCGCTCCCCTTCCCATCCCTGCTCATCGCGTCTCAGAACGATCCGCATTGCACGCCTGACCGCGCGGCGGATTTTGCGAATGCATGGGGTTCAGAGTCTCATATCGCCGGCGAAGTCGGCCAGCTCAACTCCCAATCCGGCCACGGCCCCTGGCCGGAAGGCCTGATGATGTTCATGCGGCTGATGGGACGGGTGTAGGCCGCCGCCGCTCTTGGAGTTAGCGGCCCGCGATCAAGACTTTTCCAATTTGTTTACCATGAAGTGCTCCACTGTCGGGAACATTGGATTCGCATGCGTTTCCTCCATTTTGCCGAACCTCTTGGGGGGTGTTTTGAAGAAAACCTACGCTGTCATAGCTTTCACGCTCATGAGTTCCGTTTCCGCTCAGGCTGCGGATTTCGTGATTCCCGATCTCCCCGATCTGCCGGACACCACTTTCGACTGGACCGGCTTTTATGCCGGTCTGGGACTTGGCTACGGTTTTGGACAGGGCGCATCGACGTTCGCCGGAAACACGACAACGATCCCGCTTGACGGCGTATTGCTCGGCGGCACCGTTGGCTGGAACTATCAGGTTGATAGTTTTGTGCTGGGCGTTGAGGGCGATGTGTTCTGGAACAATCAGTCAGGCAGCGCGACTTGCGTCGGCGCGCCGGCATTGAGCTGTAACGGCATGATCGACTGGAATGGCTCGCTGCGTGGCCGTGCAGGCGTTGCCGTTGATACAGCGCTGTTTTATGGCACTGCTGGTGTGGCATTCGCTGGGGCTACTGCAACCGTCACACCGCCAGCAGGTGGCACAACGGGCACGCATAGCGATAATTTTGTCGGCTGGACCGCTGGGGCTGGTGCGGAATTTCTCGTCACCGACAACCTGACCGCGAAAGTAGAATACAGCTACACGGACTATGGCACCCGGACAGCACCTGCAGGAACACTGGCTTTCGGCGGACCAACAACAATTGCATTGACGAGCCACGCGGTTAAGACCGGTCTCAACTGGTCGTTTTAGCCGCCGACGGATACAAACAAAAAGGCCGAACACATTGTCCGGCCTTATTTTTTGCCCGTTCCAATGATTCAGGCATCATACGGTGAGTTCGCTGGTCTCAGCTTTCCTTGAGCACCTGCTGCTGCGCAACAGCGACAAGCTCTGACATCTTGGCGCGAATATCCGCTTCGCTGACATCGACGCCTTTGGCTGTCAGGTCGCCACTGATTTTGCGGAAAACGTCCTCGTCGCCGGCTTCTTCAAAGTCGGAAGCAATGACTTCCGCGATGTAGGCCTTGGGGTCATCAAGACCCATCAGACCGGCAGCCCATTCGCCCAGCAATTTATTGCGCCGCGCCTCGGCCTTGAACCGCAACTCGGCGTCGTGGGCGAATTTGGCTTCCTGTGCTTTCTCGCGATCGTCGAACGTCGACATGTCCCGCTCCCCTTCCGGTGAATAGATGAATTTCGTTGCGACTGACATAAGCGTTCCCGCCGCCTAAATCAACGCTCCAGACACTCCGCCGCGGTGGCATATGCAATGCCCATGCAGAATCAGATATCTGTTTGCCGGTTGTATTAATCGGGTTTTCTCTAACCTTACAAAAAGGGCTTGTTTTAGTGGCTGAAGTGGCGCATGAAGCGCCTCATCAAATCCAAACATCCCTGCACACCAAATCGGATCGTTCCATGAACCGTCGGCGCAGAATTTACGAAGGCAAGGCCAAGATTCTCTATGAGGGTCCGGAGCCTGGCACCCTCGTTCAGCATTTCAAAGATGATGCCACAGCCGGCAACGGCGCCAAGCATGAAGTGCTTGACGGCAAAGGTGTGCTCAACAACCGGATTTCTGAATATATCTTCACCCGCCTCAATGAGCTTGGTGTGCCGACCCACTTTGTCCGCCGCCTCAACATGCGTGAGCAGCTGATCCGCGAAGTGGAGATCATCCCGCTCGAGGTGATCGTGCGCAATTACGCGGCCGGATCGCTCGTCAAGCGCCTCGGCCTGGAACCCGGCACCCGCCTGCCGCGTTCAATCATAGAATTTTGCTACAAGGACGATGCCTTGGGCGACCCCATGGTTGCCGAAGAACACATTACGGCCTTCGGTTGGGCGACCCCGCCTGAGCTTGATGACATCATGTCTCTCGCAGTCAGGATCAACGATTTCCTGTCCGGCCTGTTCATGGGTGTCGGTATTCAACTTGTTGACTTCAAGATCGAAGTCGGACGCCTTTATGAAGGCGATCTGATGCGGATTGTCCTGGCTGATGAAATCTCACCCGACAGCTGCCGCCTTTGGGACATGAAAACCAAAAACAAACTCGACAAGGACCGCTTCCGTGAGGATTTGGGCGGCCTGCTAGATGCCTATCGCGAGGTGGCGCAGCGGCTGGGTATTCTCGTCGAATCCGAAAATGCGCTGACCACCGGTCCGCGTCTCGTCAAATAACACTGATACCGAGGAAAATATGAAAGCGCGCGTCACGGTTACGCTCAAGAACGGTGTCCTCGATCCTCAAGGCAAAGCCATAGAGAGCGCCTTGGGTAGCCTTGGTTTCTCAGACGTTGACGGCGTCCGCCAGGGTAAAGTGTTCGACATCGAATTGTCGGAATCCGACCCCGAAAAAGTCGAACTGATTGTTAAGGATATGTGCGAAAAATTGCTCGCAAACACCGTCATTGAAGACTACGCGGTACAAATCACAATCTGAATAAATTCTTATTAATCTTTGAACCTTATTCCTCCCTGTCGCGTCACAGGGATAACTTCGTTTAGCAAAGCAAAGAACCATGATTAAAACGCTCTCGCTTTCAGCCCTTTTCTTTTTGACCCTGGGTGTTCTGGTTGCCGCTTACGCGTCCGTTCCGATCGCGTAACCCTCAAAACCAGCTTTCTCTGCCAGACCTTATCCGCTAAGTTGCACACTTCTCCGGGAGGGTCGGCATGTCACTTCTTCCAACACTCGCCATCGCGCTCGTTGCCCTGCTGCATCTGGGCTTTTTGTGGCTTGAAATGCGTCTTTGGACGACACCGACCGGCCATCGCATCTTCAACCTGACGCCTGAATACGCCGAACAATCCAAAACGCTTGCCGCCAATCAAGGGCTTTATAACGGCTTTCTCGCCGCTGGCCTGTTGTGGAGCCTTTACCCCATCGGCACACTCGACGCGGGCAAGGCAATCGCCAGCTTTTTCCTGATTTGTGTTGTCGTCGCAGGCCTTTACGGCGCCGCAACAGTCAGCAGACGCATTCTGACAATACAGGCATTCCCCGCCATCATCGCCCTCGCCCTGCTCTGGGCCTGGCCAGGCTACTAGGCCGCCGCAGGAAGCTGCCTTTCTGCCTTTTGCGCTGACACTATCTTAAACCTTTGTACTTACGCTCAAATCTGCAGCTGGTGGATGCGTTCACGTGGTTGCTTGAGTTGAGTACGGGTCCGAGCGCATGCTTTTCGCCTTTTCCAGGTACATATTGTCTGCCGGAACAGCGAGTGTGGTCGATTTTGCAATCGCCCAATCGCTTTTGAGCGTCGACGCATTTCAAACTGGTGTGTTTTTTGGCGTGCCCGTTGTGAGCGGCGCTTTTGCTGGCATGTGCGTCAATTTTGCGCTGTCGCGCCGTTACGTTTTCGACCGCGACGACCGGCACGCAATGCACCAGATGCGCTCGTTCTTTTTCATCTCGGTTTCAACAATGATGCTGCGGCTCATTGTCGGGTATGCACTTGTCGGATTATTCGCACTCCCCTTCTTCGCCTTCCTGTCCGCTCTGCCTGTAGAAGCGCCCGGCAGCCGTCTGGCGCAGGTCGGGGCCATGGGGCTTGTGACGTTCTATTCCTTTCTTGCGCACAAACACATCTCATTTGCCGGTGGCATTCGCCTCTGGCTCTCAAAACGCCTGAGTGTTCGTTAATGCATGTAGAGACACTGATTATCGGTGCCGGCCCTGCGGGCCTTACCACGGCTTATGACTTGACCAAGAATGGCGGGAGCGTTGCGATTGTCGAGCGTGACCCGGTCTATGTCGGCGGCATTTCACGCACAGTGAACTACAAGGGTTACAGGTTCGACATTGGCGGCCACCGTTTTTTCTCCAAAAGCCGAGAAGTCGAGGACCTATGGACGGAGCTCTTGGGCGACGAAATGCTTCAACGTCCCCGCTCCAGCCGCATTCACTACAATGGGAAACTATTCGACTACCCGCTCAAGGCAATGGATGCCTTGGTTAAGTTAGGACCCGTAGAAGCTGTTCGTTGCGTTTTGTCCTATGTGAAGGCGCAGGTGCGGCCATATCGGCCGGTTCGTAACTTCGAACAGTGGGTGGTCAACAATTTCGGCCGTCGCCTGTTCGAAATCTTCTTCAAAACCTACACCGAGAAAGTGTGGGGCATGCCCTGCACTGAAATCTCAGCGGACTGGGCCGCGCAGCGCATCAAGGGTCTCAACCTGTATCGCGCCATTATTTCTTCGTTCGGCTCAGGCTCGAAATCTCAATCCGAAGACAAGTCGGACGTCATCAAGACCCTGATTAATTCATTCCGCTATCCTCGCCTCGGGCCTGGCCAGATGTGGGAACGCGCACGCGACCGGGTCGTTGAAAACGGCGGTACGGTCATGATGGGATCGACCATCACCCAGATATCGCAGCATAAGGATTCCGGTCGCTGGACTGCAATTGTCTCGGATACCACTGGCAACGAAACAAAGGTCACGGCTGATCATTTGGTCTCGACAGCCGCAATCAATGAGTTGGTCAAACTGCTAGGCGCCGATAAAGATGCAGACATCGCTCGCGCCAACGCCGATCTGAAGTATCGCGATTTCCTGATTGTGGGACTTATTGCCAGAGGCAGCGATAGCTTCGAAGATAATTGGATTTACATTCACGATCCGCGCGTCAGGGTTGGTCGTATTCAGAACTTCCGATCATGGTCACCACACATGGTTCCTGATCCGGAAAATGCCTGCTACGGCATGGAATACTTCTGCTTTGAAGGCGATGGTATGTGGACCATGTCTGATGCCGATCTGATCGATCTGGCAAAAAATGAGATCGCCCAGCTTGGCCTAGTGCCCAAGGACGCCATTATTGATGGATCTGTGGTCCGCCAGCCAAAAGCCTACCCGGTTTACGACGATGCCTATGAGCTCAATGTCGACACAATCCGCGATGGCCTTGAACGACGGTTTACAAACCTGCATCTCGCCGGCCGCAACGGTATGCACAAATACAACAATCAGGATCATGCCATGATGACCGGATTGCTGACGGCCCGGAATATCGCCAATGGCGATAACTCCTTCGATGTCTGGGGTGTAAATGGCGATGCTGAATACCATGAGGGCGGCGCCGCAGGGACCGAGGACCAGATAGAGGACCGCTTGGTACCGCGCAAGGCAAGTTGATGACCGCCATAGCCGCACCTCACGAGGATATCGCACCTGCAAAAGAGTCTGCAGTAATCTTCACGCCGGTAATTGTCGGCATTCTGTTGGTCTATGCTGCAACACAGGTCTTTCTCTATTGGGTGCATGTACCCTGGCGCGATGAGGGGCAGGCGTGGCTTTGGGCCACTTCTATCGATAATTTCCGCGAGTATCTGATCGTTCCCGGCGAGGGCCATCCACCGCTCTGGTTCTGGCTACTGAAGCTATTGTCACTGGTCCTGAGTTTTGATCAGGCGCGCTTCTTCACCGTCTTGCTTGCAATTTTCAACGCAATCCTGTTGATCCGTCTACTGCGCGGCGACATCCTGGTTTCAGTCCTCATCCTCTTTTCAGCCACCATAGTATACTATTGGGGCTACAATTTTCGGCCCTACACGGTGGTCTTATTCCTCATGCTGGCCGCTTTGACGTTGGACCGGCAGGGAAAAACAGAATCCGGAACCTGGCTAATGGCTATTGCCTGCGGCTTTCATTTCTTCGCCGGATTTCTGTTCGCTTTCTGGCTGACGGTCGCTTGGCGCCGCGGATTACGCTTCCCCCAGCTCATCCTACCCGCATCCCTAGCCCTATTCTTTGGCGCTCTGGTGGTCTTCTCCGGCCAGACAAACGCTGAATTGGAAGTCAGTGGGCTGGAATCCACGATGCTGGCGGTTCGTATCTTCGGCAATGTCTTCTCCGCCAATCTCTATCCGCCTGAATATGCCGCTCTGTTGAGTATCGGATTGATGGGATGGATGTTCCGGCGAGATGCCATAACGCTTATCAGCCTACTGGGCTTTGCAATCCTGTTCGCAGCTTTTGCCGGTCTGGTTTACGGTCGGTATGACTGGCACACGGCCTTTATTCTCGGCTTCCTTATCATGGGCTATTGCGTTACGGCGAAGACGCCGGCTCGCTGGCCACTGCTTATCCTGTTGGCACCTGGTCTCATCTACGGCGTTTTCAAAACTCTCAAGGAACCGGGTGATTCCAAACAAGCGGTCGACACGGCATATTCCGCCGTCATCGAAGACGCCGGCCCGCGTCTCGATACCACCCGAAACCTCATCGTATGGCCCGATTTCCTGCTGCTCGGCCCTGCGGCCAGAGACGGGTTTCAGTATGTCAGTGGAAACAACGGTGCACTGGTCGGACCAGTCGATCTGAGCACCCGCCAGCACGACGATATCGATAGCGCGTTACTGGCCCGTATGGATTTACCCTATTGGCTGGTGTGCATCGATTGCGAGGATATTCTGCCGCACATCGAAGCTCTTGGCGGTACGGCGTACGAACTCTACGAAACCCGGCCCAGCCGATATGAGCACATTATCGTCTATCGCATTGGGCCGGATTCCATCCTTTCCGGTGATCTCCGCCCCAGCCGCATTAACGCAAATAATTAAGCTAAACGGCAAAGAAACCGGCTATTCGCGCCCGCGTAAACACAATTAACCATAGGTAATTGCTATACTATTCGCAATTGAGGCCACAAAGGACGTCGCACCATGAGCGATACAAAGCGGTTAGGCTGGGTCGATGCAGCCAAGGGTATTTCCATTCTTCTGGTGGTGATGATGTATTCCGCCTACTCGGTGGGCGAAGATACAGGCGGCATTGGTGTGCTGCATCACATCATCGCGTTCGCAACGCCGTTCCGCATGCCTGAGTTCTTCCTGATTTCCGGGCTCTTTCTGGCAAATGTCATCGGTCGCGACTGGGCACGGTTCGCTGACCGGCGCGTGGTGCACTATCTCTATTTTTATGTGGTTTGGGCCTTCATCCACATTGCGGTGAAAGTCGGGCTGTTCGCAGGTGATCCCGTTGGCGCGCTCAACGAGATGGCATTTGCTATCGTCGAACCTTACGGGGTGCTGTGGTTCATCTATGTGCTGGCCTTGGTCAGCGCGGCAACGAAGCTGCTGCACATGCTGCGCATCCCACATTGGGCGGCATTCATAGGTGCTGCGGCGCTCCAGATCGCACCCATTCACTCCGGCGCCTATGCCATCGACCAGTTCGCCGAGTATTTTGTTTTTTTCTACGCCGGTTATGCATTCGCGCCGATGATCTTCAAGCTCGTCGAGCGCGCTGTTGCCGTGCCGCTGGTTGCGACCGGAATGCTCACGTTCTGGGCAATCAGCAACGGATTGCTCGTCTTTGCGCCCAGCCACGTTTATGCGCCGGATAATTTCGAGATGGGCTATGCCGCCCTGCCCGGGTTGCGTCTTGCGCTCGCACTCATCGGTGCGCTTGCGCTGTGTGTGCTGGCAGGCTTGCTGTCGAACCTGCGCGCCTTTGCGTGGTTGAGCTGGCTCGGGTCCCGTTCGCTGGTTGTCTATCTCGTTTTTGCGCTGCCGATGTCGGTGCTGCGCGTTTTGCTTATCAAGGTCGGCATCATCACCGATGCAAGCGTCTTGAGCACAGTGATCTTTGCCGCCGCCGTTGTCTCGCCGCTTATTCTTGAGTGGTTGATCAACAAAACCGGATACGGCAAATTCCTCTTCACCCGTCCGGCATGGGCACATATCCCCGGCACGCCCGGTAGCCGTTCGGCTCCGACCGTCACCCGGCAGGTGCCCGCTGAATAGACGTGATACAACTGAACAGTATAAAAGGCGCAAAACTTAACCGGTTTTGCGCCTTTTCTCTTGCCTTTTGTATGCCAAATCCCGCACAAGAGCCGCGCAGTTCCCTATCACCGCGAGGGAGCGGGATAACCCGCCATTTGCCTGATGAAATCAGCCGTTATCGTATTCCCCGGCCTTAATCGCGACCGCGACATGATTGCCGCTGTTTCCAAGATTTCTGGAACACCGCCGGTGGTCGTCTGGCACAAGGACACCGAGCTTCCAAAGGTCGATGCCATCGTCATTCCCGGCGGCTTTTCTTATGGCGACTATTTACGTGCCGGGGCGATTGCGGCACGGTCGCCGATCATGAATGAAGTTCGGGCGCGCGCAGAAGCGGGTATTCCGGTTCTCGGCGTTTGCAACGGCTTTCAGATCCTCACGGAGGCCGGTCTGTTGCCCGGCACGCTGATGCGCAATGCATCACTGAAATTTGTCTGCCGCGAAGTCAAACTCGAAGCGGTCAACGTCGATACTATCTTCACGAACCGATACAAGGCAGGCCAATCGTTCCGTTGTCCGGTGGCGCATCATGACGGCAACTATTTTGCCGATCCGGACACTCTCAAATCCATTGAAGACAATAATCAGGTCGCGTTCCGCTACTCAGACGGCACAAACCCGAATGGGTCGATCAATGATATTGCCGGTGTTCTGAACGCCAAAAAGAACGTGCTGGGGATGATGCCGCACCCGGAGAATCTGATCGAAGAGGCGCATGGCGGCCTTGATGGCCGCGGCTTGTTTGAGGGGCTGCTCAACGGAGTGGCTGCGTGACCCGCGATCCGCGCCGCATCATCGCACTGTCAGGGTTTGTGCTCGGGCTAACCGCTCTTATCCTGCAATTTCTCATTTCAATGGGCGCCTGGCTCGATCAGGGCGACACCATCCTGCCTTCGCTCGTACGCTTCTTCAGCTATTTCACCATTCTGACCAATAGCGTGATTGTCTTGATCTACCTTGGTGCGGTCACACGGGGACAACGGTGGCTTGCGCCATTCCGCAGCCCGCGCACGCGCGCCACTGCCGCCGCGTGCATCACGCTGGTTATGGGATTCTACTACTTCTTCCTCGCCGGCACCTGGCAACCTGAGGGTTTGTTTCTCATAGCGGACGTCGCGCTACACTACGCAACACCGCTGCTTTTCCTCATCTGGTTTGCAGGGTTCAACCGGACCGGCACTTTGAAGTGGGAACAAGCGTTGCCGATGCTCACAGCACCGTTCTTCTATCTTGCCTGGGTATTGTTAAGGGGTGCCGTGACCGGCGAATATCCATACCCCGTGCTCAATGCCAGCCAACTTGGCTATACCAGTGTTGCGATCAACGTTCTGATGTTGCTCATCGTGCTTGTGACACTCAGTCTCACAGCAATCGCCGTCGACCGCAGTCTTTTGTCCAAAAAGTCCAATTAAATGATCCCCAACGAACCGCAAATCACACCCGAACTTATCGCCGCACACAATCTGCAGCCTGACGAATATCAAAAGATACTCGACCTGATCGGGCGTGAGCCCTCGTTCACGGAGCTGGGCATATTTTCTGCCATGTGGAACGAGCACTGTTCCTACAAGTCATCGAAAAAATGGCTGCGTACTCTGCCAACCACCGGCCCGCGCGTATTGCAGGGGCCGGGCGAAAATGCTGGTGTTGTCGATATCGGCGATGGCCAGGCCGTCATCTTCAAGATGGAGAGCCATAACCATCCCTCCTTCATCGAGCCTTATCAGGGCGCGGCGACCGGTGTTGGTGGCATACTGCGCGATGTCTTCACCATGGGCGCCCGCCCCATTGCGGCGATGAACGCCTTGCGCTTCGGCGCACCCGATCATGAGAAAACCCGCCACCTCGTATCCGGTGTCGTCGCCGGTGTTGGCGGCTACGGCAACAGTTTTGGCGTGCCCACCGTCGGCGGCGAGGTCGAATTCGATGCCCGTTACAACGGCAACATCCTCGTCAATGCCTTCGCGGCAGGGCTGGCAGATGCCGACAAGATTTTCCTCTCAGAAGCCAAAGGCGTCGGCCTGCCCGTTGTCTATCTCGGCGCAAAGACCGGGCGCGACGGTGTTGGCGGTGCGACGATGGCCTCGGCAGAATTTGGCGACGATATCGACGAAAAGCGCCCAACCGTACAGGTCGGTGATCCGTTCACCGAAAAGCGTCTTCTCGAGGCGTGTCTTGAGCTGATGAAAACCGGCGCCGTGGTCGCCATTCAGGACATGGGCGCTGCCGGTCTAACCTGCTCGGCAGTGGAAATGGGCGCCAGTGGTGACCTCGGAGTCGAACTCGATCTCGATCAGGTGCCGGTGCGCGAAGAGAACATGACGCCCTACGAGATGATGCTGTCCGAATCTCAGGAACGCATGCTCATGGTGCTGCATCCCGACAAGGAAGTTGCAGCGCGCGCCGTGTTCGAGAAGTGGGAGCTAGATTTCGCGACGGTCGGCAAGACCACGGATGATCTGCGATTCCGCGTGCTGTGGCAGGGCACCGAAGTCGCCAATCTGCCGATCAAGGAGCTGGGCGACGAAGCACCTGAATATGATCGCCCCTGGGTCACCCCTGCTCTGCCCGAGACCTCGGCTGAAAAGCTGCCCGAAACCGACATCGCAGATGCGCTTCTGCAATTGCTAGGCTCGGCAAACCTGTCCTCACGCCGCTGGGTGTGGGAGCAGTATGATACGCTCATTCAAGGCAATGCCCTGCAAATCCCGGGTGGCGATGCCGGTGTCGTGCGCGTCGAGGGACATGACAGCAAAGCGCTCGCTTTTTCGTCTGACGTCACACCGCGCTATTGCGAGGCCGATCCGTTTGAAGGTGGCAAGCAGGCTGTTGCCGAATGCTGGCGCAACATCACCGCAACCGGCGCCGAACCGATTGCGGCAACCGACAATCTCAATTTCGGCAATCCGGAAAAACCGGAAATTATGGGACAGTTTGTTCGCGCCATCGAGGGCATTGGCGCTGCCTGCCGGGCGCTCGACTTCCCGATCGTTTCCGGCAACGTCTCGCTCTACAACGAGACCAACGGCGTCGGCATCCTGCCCACGCCAACAATTGCCGGTGTCGGCCTCATTCCGGATCGCCACAAGATGGCGCACATCGCCTTTGCCGAGGCCGGTGACGCTATTATCCTCATCGGTGCACCGACCGCGTGGGGGCGTCACCTCGGTCAATCGCAATATGCGCGCCAGATCCACAATCGCAATGATGGACCACCGCCGCCCGTCGATCTCACACACGAACGCGCCACCGGCGATTTTGTCCGTACGCTCATCCGCTCCGGCATCGCGACGGCGTGTCACGACTGTTCCGATGGCGGATTGGGCGTTGCTCTCGCGGAAATGGCCATGGCCTCCGGCATCGGCGCGGAAATCTCCCGCCGTCCCGGCACGGCGTCCGCTGCGGCAAGTTTCTTTGGCGAAGATCAAGGCCGCTATATCGTCACCGCGCGCCGCGAAGACATGCCCGGCATCATAGACAAGGCCGAAGCCGCCGGCACTAGCGCAGCTGTGATCGGCACAACCGGGGGCGACATGTTGAAGCTCGGCGAGGCACGTGCCATATCCATAAAAGACCTCAAGGCTGCCCATGAGGGTTGGTTCCCCGCCTACATGGACAGTGAGCTCTAAAGTGCGTTCTTAAAGTAGTCACCGGTATTCCGGTTCAAACGCACGACCAGTAAATGGCAAAGGAGAAATTTATATGGCTATGGCCGCCAATGAAATCGAACGGCTGATACGGGATGCGTATCCGGATGCGAAAATTGAAATTCGCGACCTTGCCGGCGATGGCGATCACTATGCAGCAACCATCGTCTCGGAAGCGTTCCGCGGCAAATCCCGCGTGCAGCAGCACCAGATGGTTTATTCGGCCCTCAAGGGTAATATGGGCGGCGTATTGCACGCCCTGGCGCTCCAGACCAGCGCGCCGGAGTGAAGACTCGCCCCATCTTCTTTGACGTCGATGGCGTCCTGATTGATGGCTACCACGCGCGGCCCGGTGAGCGGCAACACCGTTGGGACAAAAACCTGCTTGCCGATTTCGGTGTCGATCCCGAACGGTTCAAAACCGAGTTCATCTATGATGTATTCGTCAAAAAGGTGATCATCGGCAAGATGGCGCTGATAGACGCACTGGACAGAGTGCTGCCATCGCTGGGATACAAAGGCTCATCGATGGAATTCGTGCAGTACTGGCTGGCGAACGATAGCCACGTCATCGAACCGATTCTCACGACCCTCAAACAGGTGCGCGCTAAGACTGCTGCGCCGCTATTCATTGCCACCAATCAGGAACATCTACGCGCCCACTGGCTATGGCACACTCTCGGGTTCAACGAAGTCTTTGATGACATATTCTATTCGGCACGGCTCGGTGTGATAAAGCCGAACCCGGCTTATTTCGCCGCCATTGAACAACGGCTTGGGTCGTTCGCCGAACAACCCCTCTTTTTTGATGACACGCCAGACGTCATTACCTCGGCCCGCGCCGCCGGTTGGGATGCCGTGCTGGTTGAAACCGATGATGACGTACTCCAGCACCCAGAAATCATGGCGCTGCTGAACTGAACTACCGGGCGTAAGCCTTGAACGGGTTTTCGTGCGTCAAAAGCGTGATCGTCTCCTCGCTCACGCCACGTTCCCTAAGTGCAGGCAATACCTTTTCCATCAACGCCGTATAGGGCCGCTTCTCACCACCCTTGGGCTGCGCCGGATCGTACCAGCCGAGATCGTGGCTGAGCAGCAACTGATTTTCGAGCCCGGCATCAAGCGCGCGCATAATCAGATCAACGCTTTCATCGGTTTCGACCTGTCCCAGATTGTCATACTCGATCCAGGCACCACGGCCGGCAACCGCCTTGTGCATCTCAAAATCCGGCTCCGCCTGCGTATGAATGGAAATGAACCGGTTGGGCGTGTAGCCCTCTTCCTCGATAATATCGAGCTGATCCATCACGACCCGGCCCTTGATCGTATGGCTTCCGATGACAGCACCTGTACGCTTCCCGGCCCGTGCAGCCGCGCGCAGAATGCTGGTTTCAAGCTCCGTAATCCCATCATCGCCCGCACTGATCTTGATCCACGCTGCCTGAAAGGGTGCCTCGTCCAGCCGCTCGGTGAGCTCACGCACCATCCAGGTTTCCAGCTCCTCTTCGCTGGCGGTCTTCACCCAGTCCGGGATCCATGGCTCACGATAATTGCCTGTTGGCACCACAATGGGCAGACCGGTCGCCTTCGAGACCGCGAGGTCGATATCGGCCCGCCGTCCGACACCGCCAGTGGTACATTCGACCAGAGCAGTTACGCCAAGCGCCTTTGCTGCTTCGATATACGGCGTCATTTCGCGCACCACATCATCGGTATCCGCTTCGGCATATCCCGGGACATCAGGTGTGCGCAGATCCACAAACACATGTTCGTGCGGCAGGATCAGGCCCAAATCGTCCGCTTTGAGCGCCCCAAGCGTGGTGTAAAGAACTGGCATTGCTAACTCCATTCATCAAAACGATCGCACAAACGCCTGCATCGCGCCACACGCTACGCATGTCCACGCAAGCCGCCCCTCGACATCGGGCAAGCGATCCCCTATCTATCAGGCAAATGCTCCCGGCCCTTCAACCCGGCGAAAGGAATTCTCCCATGACCGATATCAACGCATTCATCGACGAGTCCGTGAAGAACAACGACGTCTTTCTGTTCATGAAAGGCACGCCCGATTTTCCGCAGTGCGGTTTCTCCGGTCAGGTCGTTCAGATCCTGAATTATCTCGGTGTCGACTATCAAAGCGCCAATGTGCTCGAAAGCGACGAATTGCGTGAAGGCATCAAGACCTACACGAACTGGCCGACCATTCCGCAGCTCTACGTGAAGGGCGAATTTGTCGGCGGTGCCGATATCATCCGCGAGATGTTCCAGGCAGGCGAACTGCAGGATCACCTTGCCCAGGCTGGCGTGTCGGTCACAACCACCGCCTGATCGTGACTAAAATCTGGTCGATATATCTCTCCGGTGAAATCCACACCGACTGGCGTGAGCAAATCACCGCCAGTGCCGCCGAACGCGGTCTGCCGGTGGCTTTCAACGGGCCAGTGACGCATCATGAAGCCTCGGATGATTGCGGCGTCACCATTATGGGCACAGAGCCGGACAAATTTTGGCACGATCACAAAGGCGCGCAGCTCAATGCGATTCGCACCCGCACGCTCATGGCCGAAGCCGACGTCGTCGTTGTGCGCTTTGGCGAAAAGTACAAGCAGTGGAATGCCGCCTTCGATGCCGGAATTGCATCTGCACTTGGGAAACCATTGGTCATCATGCATGGCCCCGAGCACCAGCACGCCCTCAAGGAGGTCGATGCCGCCGCGCTTGCTGTTGTCGAAAACTCAGCGCAAGTCGTTGATATTCTTGACTATGTCATCAACGGCAACCTCAAGGGCTACACCGCCTGAAATCTTAGCATCAGCATCGCTGATAGGTTCGATCACATTAATTGCGTTGTGTGATCTCACTTTTCGCGGCTAGCATACCCGCTCAACAAGGTTGAGTGCTCATGCCTGCCGCTTCTGCTATTTCCCGTCATTTGCCGCTGGCGCTGATCGTCATTTGCGGATGCCTTGTCGCTGCCATCACCTTTGGTGGTCGCTCGACAATGGGGCTTTTCACTGTCCCGATGACAGATGATCTTGGCTGGTCGCGCGAGTCCTACGGCCTTGCCATGGCCATCCAGAACCTTGTCTGGGGCCTTATTCAGCCAATCGCCGGTGGACTTGCCGACAAATACGGCACAACACGGGTGTTGATTGTCGGTGCGCTGATTTACGCCGCCGGGCTGGTTGCCATGGCTTACTCGCCAGGTGAAGGCATGTTCTACCTCACAGGCGGTGTAATGATGGGCGCAGGCATCGCCACGGCCTCCTTTGGCATCGTCATGGCCGCATTCGGGCGCGCCGTGCCTCCGGAAAAGCGCAGTTTTGTATTCGGCGTCGCCACTGCGGCTTCCTCGTTCGGCCAATTCGCCTTTGCACCTCTCGGGCAGGCATTCATTTCCGCCTTCGGCTGGCAAATGGCACTCGTGTATCTCGGTGGCCTTGTGTTGCTGGTGGTGCCGTTATCGCTGGCGCTCACGGGGAAGTCCGAGAACACGGAAGGACAAGCCGACCTGCCCTTCATGCAAGCGCTTTCGCATGCCTGGGGCTATGGGTCCTACAAGTTGCTGGTGATCGGCTTCTTCGTCTGCGGGTTCCATCTCGCATTCGTGACGGTGCATATGCCCGCCTACCTGATTCAGTGCGGCCTTTCGCCGGCCGTGGGCGCCTATGCCATCGCGCTGATCGGACTGTTCAATGTTGTGGGCTCGCTCGCAGCCGGTTATCTCGGCGGCCGATTCCCCAAGCGCTATCTGCTTTCAGCGATCTATTTCTCCCGCGCTGTGGCAACCACCCTGTTTCTGATCATTCCCGTCACGGAAACCACCGCCTACATCTATGCTGCAGCCCTCGGTATGGTCTGGCTCGCAACCGTACCGCTAACCGCCGGTCTGGTGTCGATGTTCTTTGGCGCCCGCTATCTCGGCATGCTCTATGGCATCGCGTTCTTGTCCCACCAGGTCGGCAGTTTCTTTGGCGTTTGGCTGGGCGGTCTCGTTTTCGACATGACCGGCTCCTACGCCCTGATTTGGTATCTGGGTGTGCTGCTCGGCCTTGCATCCGCCGTTATTCACCTACCGATCAGGGAGCAGAATGCACCGAATTTTCAGTTGGCGACGACCTGACTTTTGTCTTTCGGGGGCTTGCAAAGCCAAAAACCGAGGTTCAAACTAAACAAACTACCCGCTGGTATCCCCCGGCCGGTTTCAGAGAGATTCCATGTCCACTTCACCGTTTGCCTTGCGCACCCTGTCGCGCATTGAGTTCATTGCTCTTGTTGCGGCGCTTATGGCGCTCAACGCGCTCGCCATCGACGTTATGCTGCCCGCCCTTCCGTATATGGGCGAAGCGCTGAACGTTCTTAACGAAAACGACCGGCAACTTGTCCTGTCGACCTATATGATCGGGTTCGGCGTCACGCAGTTGTTCTTCGGCCCCCTGTCTGACCGGTATGGCCGACGCAAACCGCTTCTTGTGGGGCTGGTTATCTACCTGTTCGCTGCGTTCGCCGCGATCCTGTCACCGAATTTCACAACCCTGCTGGCGCTGCGTGTCGTACAGGGTATGGGCGCGGCAGGGACGCGCGTCATCGCCCAGTCGGTCGTACGCGACACGTTCAAGGGTCGCGAAATGGCTGAGATCTTCTCGCTGGTGTTCATGGTCTTCATGATCATGCCGGTGATCGCGCCGGGTATCGGCCAGGTTCTGCTGCTTACGGGCCCCTGGACCACAATTTTCATCTTCATGGGCGGTCTTGCGAGCATCATCTCCCTTTGGGCGTTCTTGCGCTTGCCGGAAACACTTGCACCTGAAAACCAGCGTCCTTTGAGGTTCTCGACGGTTTTTCAAGGCTTTGTCCTGGTTTTCACCAATCGGACTGCCATGTTCTATGCACTCGCAGGTGTATTCGTTTTCGGTGCGCTGTTTGGCTTCATCAATGCCAGCCAGCAGATCTATGTCGGCATCTATGGGTTGGGGACTTTGTTCCCGGTGGCGTTTGCCGCCATGGCGGGTGTCATGTCGCTGTCATCCTATCTGAACTCACGCGTCGTCCGCAGGTATGGCATGCGACGCATTTCGCACATGGCGATTTTGATCTTCACCAGCGGTTCAATCATCTGGTGGGGCCTCAGCATATACTTCGGCGAGCAGCCGCTGCCGTTGCCGCTCTTTTTCGCTGTATTCGGTGTCATCATGTTCATGTTCGGCTGGTCCATGGGCAATATGAATTCGCTCTCCATGGATCCGCTTGGCAGTGTCGCCGGCACCGCATCCGCCGTTTTCGGCTTTATTCAAACAGTTGGCGGCGCAGTTATCGGCCTGTTTATCGGCCGGCTATTCGACGGCTCGGTAACGCCGATTGCCGGGGGTTATGCCTCCATGGGCATCGTGGCCGTTATTTGCGTGCTGATCGCTGAAAAGGGCCGACTGTTCGGCGTTGGCGAAGAGTATGCCGAAGAGGGCAAAAGCTAAACCGTGAAGACCTGCTGGCGGAGTTCCTGCCAGCTTTCACGATCGGGCGCGGCAAGCAGCCCGCCTGATCTGTGATGCGGCGCAAACGGTGTCCCGTCAAACCGGGCAATATGCCCACCCGATTCCTGAATCATGAGAGATCCCGCGCTGTGATCCCAGGGCGTCAGCTTGTTGTACATGAGGAAATGGGCATTGCCGCCCGCCGCGAGCCGGAATTCGTGCCCGGCACACCGATAGCTGAACGCAAACTGCACCTTGGCCAAATTGGCGTTTACTGAGGCGCGCACATCTGTTGGCAAATAGCCCGTTGAGGCCATACCCGCCATTTCACCGATGGGCACCGGCTTGGCAAATGCCTGCCGGTTCATCCGCCCGTCTGGAAAGACATGAAAACAGCCACAGCCCTTCTCTGTCATGATCCAGTCGTCGCCAACCGGGTCGTAAATGACACCGGCGACAATCTCACCACGTTGCACGACTGCTGCCATTACCGCGAATAGCGGCAATCCGGCAGCGAAGTTCCAGGTGCCGTCCACGGGATCAATATAGATTACTGTGTCTTCGCTGAAATCCTGTTCGAGCAATTCGGCTTGTGCCGCAACCGCTTCCTCGCCGATAACCACCATGTGGGGCGACGCCTTGCCGATAGCAGCGGTTATGAAACTTTCAGCACCCTTGTCGGCCTCGGTCACTAGATCGTAGGCGTGAGCCTTGGTTTCGATTGTGCCCGCATCAAGCCGCCGGAACCGAGGCATGATTTCGGCCTTGGCGGCCTCGCGCAGGATTTCGGTCAGCCGTTCGATATTCATGAGGCATCGGCCTCCGCTGTAAGCGCGGTGAAGTCGAACAGTTTCGCGTCCAGCATGTGGCTGGGATTGATGTTGCCAAGGGCGCGGATCATCACATCCTTGCGGCCCGGCATCTTGCTCTCCAGATCATCCAGCATGGCTTTAGTGACGTTGCGCTGCAATCCGTCCTGACTGCCACACAGATCGCACGGAATGATCGGGAACTGCATGCCTTGCGCAAACTTCTCAAGGTCAGCTTCGGCGCAATAAATCAACGGGCGAAGAACCTCGACATCGCCTTCGTCATTCAGCAGTTTGGGCGGCATGGCTGCCAGCTTGCCGCCATGGAACAAATTCATGAAGAATGTCTCGAGGCTATCCTCACGGTGGTGGCCGAGCACAAGTGCTGAACACCCCTCTTCCCGTGCGATCCGGTATAAATGCCCGCGCCTGAGGCGTGAACAGAGCGAACAATAGGTCGCGCCCTCCGGCAGTTTGTCCGTTACGATTGAATAGGTGTCGCGATACTCAATCCGGTGCGCAATGCCGTTCTGTTCAAGAAACTCCGGCAATATGTGCTTGGGAAAATTAGGCTGTCCCTGATCAAGATTGCACGCCAGCAGCTCCACCGGCAGCAAGCCGCGCCATTTGAGGTCCAGCAACAGGGCCAATAGCCCATAACTGTCCTTGCCGCCGGAAATCGCCACCAGCCAGCGTTCACCCGGGCGGATCATGCCAAATTTGTCCAGCGCCTCGCGTGTGTTCCGGATCAGTCGTTTGCGGAGCTTGTTGAACTCAACGCCATCCGGCGCTTTACGAAACAGCGGCGGGCAATCCGTCGTCGTGATCTCGTTAGTTTCCGCAATTTTTGAAAGTTCGTTCATGGCACCGTCCGGAAGCGTGGTTCCGGGGTGATAGCGCGGATTGAAGGGAAGAGGAAGGGTCAACCCAGGGGGACGGACAAGCCGGATAGCTTGCCGCCCCGCCTTTGAGTGACGTGTCTACAGAGAGCGCGGAATGAGCGTTCCGCTACGGGTGAGCAACCCGTGTGGGTATTTATCAATTGCAAAGATGTATTCCGTGTAACGCGAAAACCTGCAATTTTAGTCTAAATCTGAAACCGGAAAGCGCCGCTTTTCGTTACTGGAAAAACCGTTGTGCACCGCATTACGGATTGAATTACAGGCATTTTCTTGCCGGAATCGCATTGTCACAGTTAGATGACAGCTCAATCGACGCCTCATGCGCGGTCTGACACCAAGTAAGGGAGACCATCTCAGTGTTCCGCTCCTTCTTCCCGAACCCAAAAGTCTTCTTCTCAGCAGCCGCGATCTGGACAGCATTCGTGATGATTGTCTGGTTCCTGTTCGGTGCTGCGCTTGAACCGTTTTTGAATATCGGTCGCGCGATCGGCCTTCCACCCGATGGCGAGGGTGCTCCCTTCTTCAATGCCAATCGCATCTGGCTCTATCAGTTTGTGATTATGTCCGGCTACCTGTTCTGCGTCCCGTGGTACTTCTACGGTAGCAACAGGCGTTGGCTGAACTGGTCGGTTGTCGGCACCGTCACAATCGTCGAAGTCGTCTACTTCAATGTTCAGATCAGTGCCTGGCTCAACGACTGGTACGGAGAGTTCTACAACCTTATTCAGACCGCGCTTGGCGACCCGGAAGCCGTGACTTTCGAAGAGTTTATGGGCTTCATTCAAACGGTTGCTATCGTGCTGATCGCCAATATCACCATTTTGGTGCTCAACCTGTTCCTAGTGTCGCACTATCTGTTCCGCTGGCGCCGGGCAATGACTTTTTACTACATGGCGAACTGGAAATCTGTCCGGCATGTCGAAGGGGCTTCGCAGCGTGTGCAGGAGGATACCCGTCTCTTCGCCTCCATTGTCGAGAGTCTCGGTGTCACCGTAGTTGGCTCCATCATGACGCTAATCGTCTTTTTGCCGATCCTTTGGGATTTGTCGTCAAACATCACCGAACTTCCCTGGATAGGTCCAGTGGATGGCAGCCTTGTATGGGTTGCGCTGGTCTCCGCGGCATTCGGTACGGTCTTGCTCTGGACGGTCGGCATCCGTCTGCCTGGGCTGGAGTTCCACAACCAGCGTGTTGAGGCCGCATTCCGCAAGGAATTGGTTTACGGCGAAGATTACGATGAGCACGCAGAGCCGTTACCTGTCGGCGATTTCTTCCGGAACGTGCAACGCAACTACTATCGCCTGTTCTTCAACTATCTCTACTTCAACGTCGCCCGCTATGCTTATCTGCAAGGCGCGATCTTCGTCCCGTACATCGCGATGGGTCCTTCCATCGTTACGGCGGCGATCACGCTTGGCCTGTTCCAGCAGATCCTCAACGCCTTTGGCGAGGTTTCAGACTCCTTCAAGTTCCTGGTGAACTCCTGGACCCGCATTATCGAGCTAATCTCAATCTACAAGCGTCTTGCCGGATTCGAAGCAAACATGCCCAAGGATCCGATCTTTGCAAACGATTATGATGACCCGCGTTACCTTGAGAGCTGGGACAAGGCGCCTGAACCGGAAACTCAGAAAACACCGGTCGAAGTTCAGTGGGGCATGGTCAGGCAGCCAGAGAGCGAACATGCCGCAGCTGGTTCAATTACCGTCTGGTATGATCTCTCAGACACCGAAAAGTTCCCCGGTGCACGTACGCGTGAAACGGCCTTCCCTTACAGCGATGAGCTCGCAGATGAAGTCTCCAAAGCGCTTGAAGCCATCAAGAAAGGTGGCCGAGTCGAAGCGGAGCTTGAGTATTTCCGTCAGCGGGATCGGGTCAAACTTGAAATATCTGGACCAGGTGCAATCGACGAGATCGATGTCAGTGAGCGGCATCAGGTACGCCCCGAGTCGCTCATCCGGCCGATATCCATGAACTTCCCGGCGTTCGACGATTCCGAGACGCTGGAAGAAGGGGAATAATAGCTCGGCATCGCAACAAAAAAGGCCGCCCCACCGGGCGGCCTTTTCAATTCGGAATTGGGTTCGCTTAACGCGAATAGAATTCGATAACCAGGTTCGGTTCCATCTGGACCGGATACGGCACGTCGGACAGAGCCGGGACGCGCACATATTTTGCGGTCTGCTTGGCGTGGTCGACTTCGAGATAGTCAGGAATGTCGCGCTCGGCGAGCTGATTGGCTTCAAGTACAATCGCCAGCTGCTTGGACTTTTCCTTGATCTCGACAACATCACCGACCTGAACCTTGTAGGACGGTACGTTGACGCGCTTGCCATTGACCAGAATATGGCCGTGGCTGACAAACTGGCGGGCGGCGAACACGGTCGGCACGAACTTGGCGCGATAAACAATCGCGTCGAGACGGCTTTCCAGCAAGCCGATCAGGTTTTCACCGGTATCACCACGCATGCGGGTGGCCTCGCCATAAAGACGGCGGAAGCTCTTCTCGGTAATCGAGCCGTAATAGCCTTTCAGCTTCTGCTTGGCGCGCAGCTGCAGACCGAAGTCGGAGAGCTTGCCCTTGCGGCGCTGACCGTGCTGACCCGGACCGTAGGAACGGGCATTGAACGGGCTTTTGGGACGGCCCCAGATATTCTCGCCCAAACGGCGATCGATTTTATGCTTTTGCGTATGGCGCTTCGACATCGCGTGTCCTTTCATGACAGTCGAAAGAAAACCGCGCCCTCCTCTGCTCTCGATTTAGAGAGCTGACAGATCTCCTGTATTTCTGGAAATCTCGGGTGCGCCTATAGGCCCGAAGGCACGATAGGTGGCCGGTTTCTATGGCTGGTCAGCACAAAAGTCAAGCGGTAGCGCTATTCACGCTGGGCTTCAACAGACGCAGCGACATGTTGCTGGCGTTCACGCCGGAACACGTAAATGCCCGACATCAGAATAATCGCCGTTCCCACCCATGTCAGCGCATCAGGGAAGTCACCGAAGGCCAGATAACCCATCACGGTTGCCCCGATGATTTCGATATACTGGAAGGGCGCAATGACGCTGGCTTCGCTGCGGCGGAAAGCCTCGGTGAACAGATAGAAGGTGAAGGCCGACAATATGCCCTGAAACGGGAAGATCGCCAGATAGGGCAAATCCATCGATCCGACTTCAAACACAAAAAAGCCAAGCAACGCGCCGGCACCCAGCCCGACAACCAGATACCCGGCTGCAAACGTCGAGAACCAGAACTGTATCGATAGCCCGGACATGTGCGGCGAGAGTTTGCGGATGGCGATCGCGTTGAGGCCAAAAGCCAGGGCGGCAAAGAGCGGAAAGATCGCCGGCCAGCCGAACGTCGCCCAGTTGGGCCGGATTACCACCAGAGCGCCGATCATGCCAACGGCAATTGCGGCGTAGCGCCGCCAGCCCACTTTTTCGCCAAGCAGGAATACCGAAAGCAGCGTCAGAATGAGCGGCTCGACGAAGAATATCGCGATCGCGGTCGCCACCGGCATCACCTTGAAGGCACCGATCAGCGCAATCAACGTCAGCGCTGACGTTGCTCCACCAAGCATGATTAGTCCGATATGTGCGCGCTGGAAGCGGAACGATCCCTTGAAGATCGCTATCGCCATAAACAAAAACAGGGCCTGGAACAAATAGCGGTAGAGCGTAATCTCCAGCGGACCGATGAAACTGGTCAGAAACTTGGAAATCACATCCCCGGCCGGCACAATCAGCGTCGCGGCGATCATGAAGATCATGCCGCTTGCGGCTGCCGTTTTCTCGTTGGATGAAATTGGTGTGCTCATGGTGTCTCGCTATCCCTGAGCTATCACGCAGCCCGCCCGCCGACAAACCGGGTTTGGCAAAATCGGTTCGGCTTTAGCTAATCACACCATGCGCTTGTCGATACGGCGCTGTTTGCGCAGGCCGGGGAACATCACTGACCAGAGGCCGGCCACCGCCATCGTGCCCGCCCCGCCAATGGTCACAGCGAAAACGGTGCCCCAGAATGCAGCGACCATACCGGCGCGGAACTCGCCCAGTTCGTTGGATGCGCCGATGAACACGGAATTCACGGCGGACACGCGTCCGCGCACTTCATCTGGCGTCCACAGCTGCATCAGCGTTTCGCGCAACACCACCGATACCATATCGCATGCGCCCATGAGCATCAGCGCGATAATGGAAATCCAGACTGTTGTCGAAAGACCGAAAACGACAGTGAAAAAGCCGAACGCCGCAACGAAAATGAACAGCACAACACCTGCGTGATCCTTGACCGGGAACCGGTGCAATAAAATCGCAACGATGACGGCACCCAGTCCGGGCGCGGATCGCAAGAGACCAAGCCCCCAGGGCCCAACATCTAGAATATCGCGGGCATACACCGGCAACAGCGCAACCGCGCCGCCCAGCAGCACCGCGAACAGATCGAGAGAAATAGCGCCCAGCACCACTTTCTCTTTCCAGATGTAGCGAAAGCCCGCAAGCAACGTATCAGCGCTCGTCGCCGCGCTGCGGCTATTCTTGGGCGGTTTTGGAATCAGCAGCACCAGAACCATGGCAACACCAACAAGGCAGGCCGCAGTGCCATAAGCCGCCGTTGCAGCGATGCCGTAAAGGATGCCGCCGATAGTCGGCGCGATAATGTTTGCCGACTGCCATGCCGTCGCGTTCAGTGTCACCGCATTGCTCAGTGCTTCCGGTGGCACCAGATTGGGTGCGAGCGACGCAGATGCCGGCCCCAGAAACGCGCGCGCAAAACCCAGCAACACCAAAGCCACATAGATCGGCCAGACCTCAACGACATGCGCCTGCGCGGTCATGAAAAGGATGGAGGCGCATACGACCTCAACGCCAAGGCAAACTGCCATGATCGCCCGGCGGGGAAAGGTATCTGCCGCCAAGCCTGTCACGAGCACCAGAAGAAGTGAGGGCAGAAACTGCGCCAAACCGACATAGCCCAGAAATAATGGATCGCGGGTAATGTCATAGATCTGCCAGCCCACAGACACAGACATGATATTGGCCGCAAAAGTCGTCGAGACGATTGCGAACCAGTAAAGCCTGAATCTTTTGTAGTGGAATGCCTTCGAGGATGGTGAAGGCATGACATCATCGATGCTCATGATGTGATTGCTCTGACACGTCCGCGCCAAAGCGTCAAAGCTTTATTAGCGCTAATCCGACTTTTGTTTGCGGTTCGGGTTCGGCCGTTCATGCCGCCGGTCGAGCGCGGCGATCACACCCCGCAACGTGCGCACCTCTTGGGCGGAGAACCGGCCGCGCCCCAGCATCGTGCGGAGGTTAGTGACCATGGTGGGACGTTTTGCGTCTGTTTTGAAAAAACCCGCCTCATCCAGCGCATCCTCCAGATGCAAAAACAACCCGGTCAACTCATCCTTGCTGGCGGGCTCATGGGCGAGCGCCGTAAATGGCAGTTCCGCACCCCCCGATGCCCGACGCCACTCATAGGCCAGGACCAAAACAGCCTGCGCAATGTTCAGTGAGGCAAACGCGGCTTCCACTGGCAAGGTGACAATCGCATCCGCAAGCGCAACCTCCTCATTGTTGAGCCCCCAACGCTCGCGCCCGAACAGAATACCAGCCCCCTGCCCGCCGCCGATGTGGCCCGCCAGCCGGTCCGCTGCCTCGTCCGGCCCCAATACCGGTTTAGCCAGATCCCGCGAGCGCGCCGTTGTTGCAAACACCAAGGACAAATCAGCAATCGCAGCTTCCACGGTATCGAACACCTGCACGCGCTCGATGACATGATCGGCGCGCGAGGCGCTGGCCACGGCCTTCTCGTTCGGCCACCCGTCACGTGGTGTCACCAGCCGCAAATCCCACAAGCCAAAATTGGCCATGGCCCGCGCCGCCGCGCCGATATTCTCACCAAGTTGCGGTTCACACAGAATGACCGCAGGCGCCGGTTTCAGGCTGATTTCTTTCGAACTGTCCGTACCTGCCATCAGCCTGCCTCCGAGCATGTTGAAGGGTCGCCGCTAAAATCGGCACTGACTTCGCGTATGTCACGCCCACTCACAAATCAAGGCTTGGTGATGCACTTCACTTCTGCTTGCCGCCATTCCCGGTCCATGCCAGCTTGCGCGTATGAACCAAAAACACCCTGACCTCGATGTCGAAGCGAGCTGCGCTTGTGGCAGTGTTTCCATAGCTTTACACGGCAAGCCGGTGACCATGCTTTTGTGCAGTTGCCGCGATTGCCAGAAGGCGACCGGCAGCGGTCATTCCACGCTCGCGATCATGCGTACTCAGGATGTAACAGTGTCCGGACAGGAAAAGAGTTTTTCCCTCACCGCAAACTCCGGCAGCACAATCCATCGTCACTTTTGCCCGAACTGCGGTACACCGCTTTATGGACGATCAGACCGTTTCGATGAATTAGTACTGATACCTGTCGGCCTGTTCGGTGACACACCCTGGTTTCACCCCGGCGCGCTGATTTTCGAACGTTCGCACAATGAGTGGGACACTTTGCCCGATATCAGGCGCTATCAAACATACAAGGACGAGGAAAATGCATAACACCGGACGTTGCCTGTGTGGGGCTGTGACATTTGAGGTCGAAGGTCCGCCGATCCGCATGGCGCAATGTCACTGCGATGCCTGCCGCCGTCAGTCCGGCACCGGACATATCGTCAATGCCTTCTTCAATTCCAGTCAGGTCAAAATCACCGGCGAAACAAAATATTACGAGTTCGTCGCCGACTCCGGACGCATCCGGCATCGCCATTTCTGTCCGAACTGCGGCTCCCGCCTGTTCGGCATGGGTCCCGACACACCTGAAAGAATTGGAATCGCGGTCGGTGCGTTCGATAATTCCGACTGGTTCAAGCCGGAGGTCATCGTTTTTGGCGGCCAACGACCGGTTTGGGACCACGATCACCCTGAGGTCGAAGTGCGTGAGAAATCCTGATGGCGAAGACCGATCTTGCTGTTGAGGAATTGGCGGACCGATTGCGCAACCATTTCGGCGGCGATCCATCCATCCGCGAGCAGCGCATGTTCGGCGGCATCGCCTTTATGCGCAACGGCAACATGGTTGTCGGGCCGATGAAAGGCGGCAGCCTGCTGGTGCGCACCGGCAAGGATGGCTACGAGGCCGCCCTCACCCGCGAGGGCGCGGCTGCCATGGATATGGGTGGTCGCGCAATGTCCGGTTTTGTCGTTGTATCAGGCGACGTGCTGGAAGATGACGAAACCCTTGCTGAATGGATTGAGCTGGCGGAAGCGTTCGTCAAAACACTCCCGCCAAAGTAATCAGACGGCGCTGAAAACCAGGCTAGCGTTGACACCGCCAAAACCGAACGAATTTGACAGTACGTGCGTCAGATCTTTGCGTTTCGGATTATTGGGCACCAGATCAAACACTTTCGCCGCCTCTTCAGGATCATTGAGATTTTGGGTTGCCGGAATGGTGCCTTCGAGAATGGCCTTTATTGCATAGACGGCTTCAATGGCTCCTGCGGCACCGAGCATGTGTCCTGTCGAGGACTTGGTCGCACTCACGGCGAGGTCTGTGCCGCGCATCGCGAATACGCCCTTCAGGGCTTCAATCTCGCCCGCATCACCGACACCCGTCGAGGTACTATGTGCGTTCACATAATCGATTGCCTCGGCATCGATCCCGGCCATCGCAATGGCCTGTTGCATGGCCACGATCGCTCCGGCACCGTCTGGCCGCGAGGCTGTCAGATGGTAGGCATCCGCCGACGTGCCATATCCCGAAGCGATAGCCAGCGGCGTTGCGCCACGCGCTTTTGCGTGACTCAGGCGCTCGATCACGAGTACAGCAGCTCCCTCCGACAACACGAACCCCGCACGACTTTTGTCGAAAGGCCGCGAGGCGGTTTCAGGTGTGTCGTTATATGCGGTGCAAAGCGCCCGCGATGCCCCGAATCCGCCAATGGAGATTTCATCCACCGACCCTTCTGCGCCACCACACACCACCACATCCGCTTCACCGGACCGGATCAGGCGCATGCCATCACCAATCGCTTGTGCCGAGGCAGCGCATGCCGTCACCGGCGCACCGATTGGCCCGCGAAATCCATTTAGGATCGACACCCAGCCTGCCGCGAGGTTGGCGAGAAAGCTGGGTACTGTAAATGGCGACAAGCGTTTCGGCCCTTTCTCATCGATCGTCCGCACCGTTTGCGCCATCACGGGCGACCCACCGACACCCGATGCGATAACAGTTGCTGTGCGCGCTGCCTCCGTTTCATTCGCAGGGTGCCAGCCCGCCTGCGCAATCGCTTCGGTGGCCGCGGCAATGCCGTACTGGATGAAAAGGTCCATCTTTTTGATTTCCTTGGCGTCGATCCAATCGCGCGCATCAAACCCATCGGCGTCATCCGACTTGTCCGGTACCAGCCCGGCAATGGTGCACCCAAAACCGGTGGTGTCGAACCGGGTGTTGGTTACGATGCCACTCTTGCCCGCAATCAGTCGCGACCAATTCACATTGACACCGACACCGAGCGGACTGACCGCACCCATGCCGGTGACAACGATGGGATCCGACTTCAGATCTTCAAACATTTCTCATTCTCCGTGTAATTGCACGTTTTTGCGTGCAGCTATTTATTGGGTAACTCAGCTCAGAGCTGCGCGAGTGCCTTCAGCGTATCCAGCGTTTTCTCGAGATCAGCATCCGGCAGAAACGTCTGCAACTCCTGCTGCGCTTCACGCCATTTGGGACCAAGCTTATCGACAAGCGCTTGTCCCTTGTCTGTCAGCTTGCAGGCGCGGACATTGCCCTTCTCCGCTTCTGTGGTTTCCGCCAATCCCTTTCGAACCAGCAGGTCGAGATTGCGCGAAGCCGTGGTCCGATCCATGGCCAGCCGCTCTGAAATTCCGGTGACCGATTCACCGCCATGGCGCGCCAATACACCCATGATGCCGAACTGCGCTGCCGTAATGCCATACGGTTTGAGTTTTCTATCGTACCGCCGCGAAACGGCGCGCGCTGCCATGCGTGCATTCAGCACCACACATTGGGTGTAGTCATATTGCATTTCAACTTGCCGTGTAATTGCACGTTCTTATATCGCCTACATCGCTCAATGTGAAAACGCAAGATCGTGGATATAGCACCGCACGCCTTTTCCCAATCTCCCCTAATCGCACAACCTTCCCTCGCCGCAACACCTCTGCTATAGGGGCGCCAACCAACTTTCGCGGAGATACCGCGAGCCCCACCACATGCGTTCACGGAGCACTTCATGAGCAAGATCAAAGTCGCGAACCCGGTCGTCGATATCGACGGCGACGAGATGACCCGGATCATCTGGCAGGCCATCAAGGACAAGCTGATTTTCCCCTATCTCGATATCGATCTCGACTATTATGATCTTGGCATCGAGCATCGTGACGAAACCGACGATCAGGTGACTGTCGATGCTGCCGAAGCCATCAAGAAGCATGGCGTTGGCGTCAAATGCGCCACCATCACCCCGGACGAAGCGCGCGTTGAGGAGTTCGGCCTCAAGCGCATGTATCGCTCTCCGAACGGCACGATCCGCAACATCCTCGGCGGCGTCATTTTCCGCGAGCCGATCATCTGCAAAAACGTGCCGCGCCTTGTCCCCGGCTGGACGCAACCGATCATCGTTGGCCGTCACGCCTTTGGCGATCAATACCGCGCCACGGACTTCAAGTTCCCCGGCAAGGGCACGCTGACGATGAAGTTCGTCGGCGAAGACGGTGAGACCATCGAACGCGAAGTGTTCCAGTCTCCCGGCGCCGGTATCGCCATGGGTATGTATAACCTCGACGAGTCGATCTACGACTTCGCCCGTGCTTCGCTCAACTATGCGTTGCAGCGCAAAGTGCCCTGCTACCTCAGCACCAAGAACACCATCATGAAAGTCTATGATGGCCGGTTCAAAGACATCTTCCAGGAAGTCTACGAAAAAGAGTTCGCCGAGGATTACAAGAAAGCCGGCATCACCTACGAGCATCGTCTCATCGATGACATGGTTGCCGCCGCGCTCAAATGGTCCGGTGGTTATGTCTGGGCCTGTAAGAACTATGACGGCGACGTGCAGTCGGATACGGTTGCGCAGGGCTATGGTTCCCTCGGCCTGATGACCTCGGTGCTGATGACGCCAGATGGCAAGACCGCTGAAGCTGAAGCAGCACACGGTACGGTCACCCGTCACTACCGCCAGCATCAGCAGGGCAAGGAAACCTCGACCAACTCCATTGCCTCGATCTTCGCCTGGACCCGTGGCCTCGCCCACCGCGCCAAGCTTGATGACAACGCCGAATTGGCCAACTTTGCCGAGACGCTGGAAAAAGTCTGCGTTGCGACCGTCGAAGGCGGTCAGATGACCAAGGATCTTGCGCTTCTGGTCGGTCCGGATCAGGAATGGCTATCGACCATGGGCTTCCTCGATGCCATCGATGCCAATTTGCAAAAAGCCATGAGCTAGGCTCAGGCGACAGACAAAAAGATATGGCGGGGCCTCGGCTCCGCCTATTTTTTAGCCAATGAATCGTGACCGTTTCCTGACCGCAAACCGATGCCCTTGGGGCGCGACCGGACGGAATTCAAGTGATATTCACGTACTGAATTTTCGCAAACTGCACTTGTCATTGTTGATTTCGACCCGATTTGGCAAACAGATCAACCGGAGACCGTGCCATGCCTAACCTGACCAGAACCCTTGTTTTTGCGTCCGCCATTGCTGCAAGCACCCTGCCCGTACTCGCAGAAAGCCGCGACTTTAATCTCGACGCATTCGACAAGATTGCCGCCTCTGCAGGGATCGAGATAGACGTCATTCCCGGCGAACGCCAAAATGTCCGCGTCGAAGCCAAGAGTGACAGCGATTTCAAACATCTGCAGATGGACGTTCACAACGGCACGCTGCGCGTTTCGACCGACTATAATTTGTTCGATTTCATCATCGACGGTGGCCTGGTCGGTTCCATCTTCAATGATGGCCCGGGGCTCAAGGTGTTCATAACGCTGCCTGCGTTTGAACAAGCCTCGGTCAGTTCGGGTGCATCAGCGGAAATACATGCGTTTGCAAGCGAAAACTTCTCAGCATCAGCAAGCAGCGGTGCCGATATCATTCTTGATGAAGTCGGCTATGAGAACCTGATCCTGTCCGCCTCCAGCGGTGCTGACATCAAGGCTTCCGGCACCTGCACTACGATTGAAGGCAATGTTTCGAGCGGCGCCGACATCAATGCGACAGACCTTGAATGCACGTCCGCCCGCGCTAACGCCTCAAGTGGCGGTGATATCGTCGTATTCGCCAGCGATGCCATTAGTGCCAACGCCTCAAGCGGTGGCGATATTCGCGTGAAAGGCAACCCTGAGGCGCGCGAACTCAACACTTCCAGCGGTGGCGACATCACCATCCAACGCTGATTGGTTAAGTCCGCATAGCATCCGGGGCCGGCAAAAAGACCTATCGACCAAAGCATGAATTAAGACTATCAATTGAGTCTCGGCCTTCTATCCGGACTAACCATTCATGCATATCGGTGTTCTATTCGCCCTGGCGGCTTACGGAGCCTACGCCTGTGGCGATGCCATAATCAAAGGCATCGGCCCCGCGCTGACGCCCTTCGAGATCGCCTTTTGGGCCACTCTGCCGTCACTTTTGCCGGTTCTGGCAACCAAGCCGCGCGATGAGCTTTTGCGGCATGCACTCGCGACGAAACGGGCCTTCACCCTAAGCGTGCGCGGCGTACTCGGGTTTATCTCCGCCAACATGGTGATTTATGCCTTCACGCACATCCCGCTGGCCGAAACCTATGCGCTGGTTTTTCTTACGCCCACTTTTGCAACCATACTCGCAGTCACCGTACTGAAAGAAGAAATGACGACACGCCGCTGGATCGGCCTGATGCTGGGTTTTGCCGGTGTCATGCTGGTTGTTCGGCCCGGCTTTCGCGAGTTGGAGCTTGGCCATTTGTCCGCCGCAGGCTGCGCTTTATTCGCATCGGTCGCGGCAATACTGCTACGACAGGTCTCTCAGACTGAAAAGCGTACTGCTATCGTTGGATACGCCATCATTGTGGGCCTGGTTCTAAACGGCATCATCATTCTGCTGACCAACCCGCGCATGCCAAATCCGGAACAACTGGGCATCCTGACAATTGTGGGCTTGCTCGGCGGGTTTGGACACGTGTTCATCGTCAGCGCCGCACGAACCGCACCCGCCGCATGGGTCGCCCAAACGCAATACAGCCAGATTGTGTGGGCCATCGTGCTCGGCGCAATTTTCTACGCCGAATATCCGCAACCGCTGACCCTGCTCGGCCTCGGCGTTGTGGTTTTGGCTGGCCTTGTCAACTTCCGGCTGGAGCGTGCGCGCACATGGTTTGGCGCCCACCCGGTCCTGTTCCGCCGTCGCCGCGAAGCACATGCGAAAGAAGTTGCCGCAAAGCAGTCTGAACCAGTGCCGGGCAAGTAATCCCTAGCCGAGCGCTGCGCGGATAGACGCGATGGCGGCGTCCGCCTTGCTCCCATCGGGGCCACCGGCCTGCGCCATGTCGGGGCGGCCACCGCCGCCTTTGCCGCCAAGCGCTTCAGAGCCTATGCGCACCAGATCGACAGCACTGATTTTGCCAACCATATCCTCGGTGACACCAACTGCGATGCCGGCCTTGCCATCTTCGGTGACACCGATGATCGCTGTCACACCGGAACCGATCTGCTTTTTGGTCTGATCGATAAGGCCGCGCAGATCCTTGGGTTGCAACCCTTCTACAACGCGCCCGGCAAATTTGACGCCATTGATCTCCTCGATGGCATCACCGCCTGAAGTCCCGCCACCCATGGCGAGCTTTTGCCGCGTGTCGGCAAGCTGGCGTTCGAGCTGACGGCGCTCTTCCAATAACGTATCGACGCGCTCCGCGACATCGCGTGGGGTCACCTTGAGTTTCGCAGCGATATCCTTGAGCACCGCATCCTGCTGTTCAAAATGCGCCCGGGCACCATTCGCCGTAAGGGCTTCGATGCGCCGGACACCGGCGGCCACCGAGCTTTCCTGCACAACCTTCACGAGGCCGATATCGCCTGTTCGGCGGACATGTGTGCCGCCGCACAATTCCATCGAATACGTCTTTCCGGCCTTCTCGCCCTCAAGCGCCGTACCCATGGAAACAACCCGGACTTCATCGCCATATTTCTCGCCGAACAACGCCATGGCACCGGCCTCGCGCGCCTCATCCACGCCCATCAGGCGTGTTTCGACAGCGCCATTTTGCAGCACAATCTCGTTGGCGATCCGCTCGATTTGCGCAATCTCGTCACCGCTGACCGCCTTGGTGTGGGAAAAATCGAACCGCAACCGGTCCGGCGATACGAGCGACCCTTTTTGCATGACATGGGTGCCAAGAATCTGCCGAAGCGCTTCGTGCAGAAGGTGGGTCGCAGAGTGATTGGCGCGAATGGCTGTCCGCCGCCCATGGTCGACATTGAGCGACAAGGCGGTGCCGGCTCGCAGTTCGCCTTCAACGATCTTCACGCGATGCGCAAAAACGCTACCAGCCTGCTTGGTGACATCCAGCACTTCAACGCGCACATCGTCGCCGGACATTGTACCGGTGTCACCCACCTGGCCGCCGCTCTCACCGTAGAACGGCGTCTGATTGAGAACCACAAAGCCCTCGTCACCAGCTTTCAATGTCTCGGCAATAGCTCCGTCATGTACGAGCGCTGTGACCTCGCCCTCGGCGCTTTCGGTTTCATAACCGAGGAACTCCGTCGCACCGACCTTGTCGGCAACTGCAAACCAGACTTCATCGGTCGCTGCTTCGCCCGAGCCGGACCAATTGCGCCGGGCCTCAGCCTTTTGCCGTGCCATGGCATCTTCAAATCCGGCAAGATCGACATTGATCTCGCGATTGCGCAGGGCATCCTGGGTCAGATCGAGTGGGAACCCATAGGTGTCATAGAGCTTGAACGCCGTCTGGCCGTCCAGCATGTCGCCACTGCCAAGGCCCGCAGTTTCCTCTTCAAGAATTTGCAACCCGCGGCTCAGCGTCTTGAGGAACCGCTCCTCTTCCAGATGCACGGTCTCGGTGATCATGGCTTCACCAGCACCCAACTCCGGATAAGCCTGACCCATTTCACGAATTAGCGCCGGCACCAGAGAGTGGATCACTGGCTTATCAGTTCCCAATAGTGTTGCGTGCCGCATGGCGCGTCGCATGATGCGCCGCAGCACATAACCGCGCCCTTCGTTGGACGGCAGAACGCCCTCAGCGATCAGAAAAGACATTGTTCTGAGATGATCGGCAATGACCCGCAGAGACTGAATGCGATCGCCATCTGGCGTCACGCCTGTTGCATGCGCGGCAGCATCGACCAGCGACTTGAAAAGATCAGTTTCGAAGACGTTATTTGTGCCCTGGAGAACTGACGCAAAGCGTTCCAGTCCCATGCCTGTGTCGATTGACGGCTTGGGAAGGCCTTCCCGCGAGCCGTCCGCCTGCTGTTCATACTGCATGAACACCAGGTTCCAGATTTCGATGAAGCGGTCACCATCTTCTTCCGGAGTGCCCGGAGGGCCACCCCAAAACTTTTCGCCGTGATCATAAAAGATCTCCGAACACGGCCCGCACGGACCCGTGTCACCCATCTGCCAGAAGTTCGACTTGGCGCCGAGCCGCACAATCCGGTCATCGCTCAGACCGGCGACTTTCTTCCAGAGTTTCTCAGCCTCATCGTCATCCTCGTAGATGGTGACCATGAGCTTGTGCTCAGGGATGTCAAAATCCTCAGTCAGACCTGTCCAGGCCAAGCGAATGGCCTCTTCCTTGAAGTAGTCCCCGAAGGAAAAGTTCCCCAGCATCTCGAAAAAGGTCAGATGCCGCGCAGTGAAGCCCACATTGTCGAGATCATTATGCTTACCCCCTGCGCGCACGCACTTCTGCGATGTAGATGCGCGGCTATAGGGGCGATTCTCCAACCCGGTGAAAACGTTTTTGAACTGCACCATGCCTGCATTGGTGAACATCAATGTCGGATCGTTGCGCGGCACCAATGGGCTCGACGGGACGATCTCATGTCCATTCTTTTTGAAGAAGTTCAAAAATGTGGCGCGTATGTCGTTGACGTTCGTCATATTTGGCTCTGTGCACGTAAAAGAACGGGCCGATCGGCCCGTTTGTTCAGGTTTTATCGGAAGGCCTTGTATCGCCTAGCTTATACCTCTGTCCAGCATTGCAAGACATTCGAGCATCTGGACAGGTGAAAAGCAAAAGGCGCCGGTTTCCCGACGCCTCGTACTTTGGAGCAACAAACAGAAAAATCTAGTCTTCACTCTCGGCAGGCGCAGCCTCTTCGGCATCCGCCTTTGTGCCATCACTGAGCAGCTTGTCGGAAATGATCCCGGCGCTTTCACGCACACCCGCTTCAATCGCATCGGCAATCTGCGGATTGTCCTTGAGGAACTGCCGTGAGTTCTCTCGGCCCTGCCCCAAGCGCTCACTGTCGTAAGAGAACCAGGCACCCGACTTTTCGACGATACCGGATTTCACCCCGAGATCGAGCAGCTCGCCGGTCTTGGAAATACCCTCACCATACATGATGTCGAATTCAACCTGCCGGAAAGGTGGCGCCAGCTTGTTCTTGACCACCTTGACCCGCGTCTGGTTGCCGATGACCTCGTCCCGGTCCTTGATGGCGCCGATACGGCGAATATCGAGACGGACCGAGGAATAGAATTTAAGCGCATTGCCACCGGTTGTCGTTTCGGGTGAACCGAACATGACGCCGATCTTCATGCGAATCTGGTTGATGAAAATCACCATGGTCTTCGACCGCGAAATCGACGCGGTCAATTTGCGCATTGCCTGGCTCATCAATCGGGCCTGCAAGCCGGGCAGCGAATCGCCCATTTCGCCTTCAAGCTCGGCCCGGGGTGTCAGCGCCGCCACGGAGTCGACCACCAGCACATCGATGGCGCCCGAACGAACCAGCGTATCGGCGATTTCCAGCGCCTGCTCACCCGCATCAGGCTGAGAGATCAGCAGCTCATCAATATTGACACCGAGCTTTCTTGCGTAAACCGGATCAAGTGCATGCTCCGCATCAACAAATGCACAGATACCGCCCGCTTTCTGGGCTTCAGCGATCACATGCAGGGTCAGCGTCGTCTTACCCGAACTTTCCGGCCCGAAAATCTCGACAATACGGCCACGCGGCAGGCCGCCAATGCCAAGGGCAATATCCAGCCCAAGCGATCCGGTCGGAATAGATTCGACTTCCGCGATGGGGTTCTCACCCATCTTCATGATCGAGCCCTTGCCGAAATTACGCTCGATCTGCCCAAGCGCGGCTTCAAGCGCCTTGTTCTTATCCATCGATCCTCCGTCGATCACGCGCAGCTGTGATTGAGACATGTTGCAACTCCTTATTTCATGCCGTTCGAGCCCACGCAATGCGCTTGACCCACTGACGGCTGTCCGCCGAATGTATGTATTTTGTTCTCATTTTGTTTCTAATTTGTCAAGATCAGAACAGGAACAAACAAGATTTCTTATATCGCCGTCGCGAATCGATGATTTTATGTGCTGACCGAACGGGTGTTTCATGATGTGGCTTTTGAGGGGCTAACTAGCATGTTAGTCTCGTGCAGATTTGATTGAGGAAAGACTACCCCTATGAAGTTCGAACGCCGCCGGATTGGCGAAACCGCCCTTGAAGTCTCCACGCTTGGCCTTGGCGCCGCGTCTCTTGCAGGCAACGGCACACCTGTCAGTGAGGAGACCGCACGTGCAACGCTCAAGGCGGCGTTGGACGCTGGCGTGCCTTATGTCGATACCGCGCCGTTTTACGGTTATGGAAAATCCGAACGCTATGTGGGTGATGCGCTGCGGGGCAAGGATGGCATGGTGCTGTCCACCAAGGTCGGTCGCCTGCTGGCGCCGCATTTCGGCCCCTACGACCCGCCAACTGACTGGCAGGACCCCCTGCCTTTCGTCGATGTGTTCGCCTACACTTATGATGCGATTATGCGCTCATTCGAAGACAGTCTGCAGCGGCTGGGGCTCAACAGCGTCGACATTCTTTATGTCCACGATATCGGCGTGATGACGCATGGCGCCGAGCGCAACGCCATCCTTTGGGACCAGCTCGCCAATCAGGGCGGCTACAAAGCGCTGCGAGAATTGCGCGACAATGGCACGATTTCGGCCATCGGGTTTGGCGTCAATGAGTGGGAAGTGCTCATGGACGCGTTCGAACTAGGCGACTGGGATGTGTTCCTGCTCGCCGGCCGCTATACGCTGCTGGAGCAGACATCGTTGCGGCCATTCATGGAAACATGTGTCGCCCGGAAGGCATCGGTCGTTTGCGGCGGTCCGTTCAATTCCGGCATTCTGGTCGGTGGCGAAAACTGGAACTACGCCAAGGCACCCAGTGACATCGTGGAAAAGACGGCAGCCATACGATCCGTCTGCGCCGAGTTTAACGTGGAAGTGCCCGCGGCTGCGCTCAGATTTCCCCTGGCGCACCCGGCCATCGCGAGCGTCATTCCCGGGCCAAGATCACCGTCCGAGTTTCAACAAATTCTCGATTGGTGGCAGGCCGAAATCCCGGACGATCTCTGGTCAGCCATGGCGGAGAAAGGTCTTTTCGTTGAAGGCACCCCGCTGCCGAATGGGATGACGGCCTGAAGCCATCTGTCTATTCGTCCGACTGCAGCACTTCCTTGACCTTGGAATTGATCTGGTCGAGCGAATAGGGCTTGGGCAAAAACTCAACCGACCGGTCGTCCTCGATATCCTTGCGGACACTTTCTTCCGCGTAGCCGGAGACGAAGATGACCTTGAGGTCAGGATAAAGCTTGCGCACTTCCTTCAACAGAGTCGGGCCGTCCATTAACGGCATCACGACATCGGAAATCAGCAGGTCGAGCTTTCCGTCGATCTCCTCGAGCACTTCAAGCGCTTCTTCGCCGCCATCGGCCTCATAAACCTCATAGCCGGTCGCCTGCAGCGCCCGCGCCGAGAAGGTGCGGACGCTTTCTTCGTCCTCGACAATGAGAATACGCTCGTTGCCGGTGAGATCTTTTACGGCGACCGGCGCGGCCTTCTCGGTCACCTCGCCTTCGGCCACTTCATGGCGCGGCAGGAAGATTTTGAACGTGGTGCCCTGGCCCACGACTGAATCCGCGTAAATGAACCCACCCGTCTGCTTGACGATCCCATAGACCATTGACAGCCCCAGCCCGGTGCCCTTGCCCTGGTCCTTGGTTGAGAAGAACGGCTCGAAAATCTTGGGTAGTACTTCGGGATCGATACCGGTGCCCGTGTCCTCAACCTCGATCAGGACATAATCCGCTGGTGGCATGCCGTGGTAATCGAGCAGTTCGGCCTCGCCCGCCGTCACATTCGACGTACGCAGCAGGATATTGCCACCCTCCGGCATCGCATCACGCGCGTTGACCACAAGGTTGATGATCACCTGTTCAAGTTGCACGAGGTCCGCCCGCACCGGCCAGATCGTGCTGCCATGGCTGACATCGAGGTGAATCTGCTCGCCGATCAGGCGTTTCAGCAGCACCGTCAGGTCATCGATATGCGTCTTGATTTCAAGCACTTGCGGTCGCAGGGTCTGGCGGCGAGAGAAGGCCAGCAGCTGCCGTACAAGACCGGCGGCGCGGTTTGCGCTCTGCTTGATCGACATGATGTCCTTGAACGACGGATCGGTTTCCTTGTGCTTCAAGAGCAGCAGGTCCGAGAAGCCGATGATCGCGGTCAGCACATTATTGAAGTCGTGCGCGACGCCGCCAGCCAACTGCCCCACCGCCTGCATTTTTTGCCCCTGGGCAAACTGCGCCTCGAGCTTGCGCTGCTCGGTCATGTCGAGCGCATAGACGATCACGCGCTCGGTTGAGCCTTCGGCTTTTTCAGAACTGGATATGAAGAGCCGAACCGCCCGCTCACCCTTATCACCAAGGGCGGAGTCGACAGGGTCGATATCGGAAACATTGGCCAGCGCCTGGTTGATCGCATTCTCAAATCCGGCACGCGCATTCTCATCGATGAGATCAGCCATCGGCGTCTTGTCGAGGCTGCGTTCAGCAGCGCTGACGCCAAATATACGTGTGAACGGCGCATTCCAGCGCACCACCCGGCCTTCGGCATCAAGCGAAGCGATTGCGAACGGCGTATCATTGAAGAAGCGCGAGAAACGTACTTCCGCGGCCCGCAACTCTTCTTCGGCATCGATCCCGCGTGTCCGGTCGAGCACCAGTGTGCGCGTTTCTCCAAGCTCCCCTTCTGCCAACCGCGCCGCGCGATGCAGCAGGCGCACCGGCATCGAGGTGCCGTTGCGGCGCACAAGGTCGATATCGATGATTTCCGTGCGGATTTCGCCGTCCGAACGTCCGCCCATCAACAGGCTGGCGCCGTCGCCGCGCACGATGCTCTTCATCGCCAGCGTGCCGCTCTCGAACTCGGCGAGATCATAGCCCAGCCAGTCGGCCAGCGTGGAGTTAATATACTGGATGCGCCCCTGCGCATCGGCGGAGAAGAACCCGGCCGGCGCGTGATCGAGATAATCAATCGCGCGTTGCAGCTCGAGGAAGATATTTTCCTGGTTCTCCCGATCCCGGGAAATGTTCTCGACCGACCAGATCACCAGCGGCTTGTTGAAGCCCGGCACCTTCGGCAGAGCGCGCACGCTGATGCGGTACCAGATCGCGCCATCGCCGGGTGCCGTATGCCCCGGTAGAGGTCGCGTCAGGCGCACATCTTCAATAGCCGGACGCCCGTCCCGCGCGGCGCGCGACAGGCGATAGATCGCCTCACTGGCCTCAGGCAGGCTGGCAAAGAGCCGCGGCACGCCCGTTGGTGGGCCGACCTTGTCCGTAAAGTCGGCATATTGCGCGTTTGCGTAGACGATGCGCCCGTCCCGCTCGGCCACGACCGCGCCGTATGGCAGGCTATCGACAACAGCGCGGCTTAAGGTGCGTTGTTCAGTTGATGGCGCAAACCGGAACAAGCCCGCCGCCAACGCAAACAGACTGAACACGCCGAGTACGGCAAACAGGCCAAGAATGAGTAAAACCGCCTCAGGCGGTATCATATCGCTATAAGCTGACGCACCCACAGCCGCCAGAATGAAGGCCAGTGCGAGCAACAGCACGCGCCACAAACCGGAGCCTCCAGCGGGCCGCGCAACCGGCGGTTCGGGATAGTGGTCTTCGCTGTTCGACGCCCCGGCCATGGTTTCTCGCCTGCTGCCCCGGGGCCATCGGGTTGTTATTATGAATCAGGCCCGCCCGTTTCTAGCAAACACCCGGCACGCTTGGGTAGTCTCAAGTGCGAATTCACCCAGCTCACGCGCGCCATGCAGCACGGTTGCGCAGGCGCATGACGTAGCCGATGACTTGCGCCACAGCCTTGAAGTGTTCGGCAGGGATGGTCTCATCGATATCAACGCTGGCATGTAGCGCGCGGGCCAATGGCGGGTTCTCGACTATCGGTACATCCGCGTCTTCGGCAACGCCCCTGATCCTGAGTGCCACGGCGTCAACACCCTTGGCGACACAAATCGGCGCTGATGTCGTCTCATCGTATTTGAGCGCAACGGCATAGTGAGTCGGGTTGGTAATAACCACCGTGGCTTCAGGCACAGACGCCATCATGCGCTTTTGTGCCCGTTCCTGCCGCAACTGGCGAATACGCGATTTGACGTGCGGGTCGCCTTCCATCTGCTTGTATTCGTCGCGGACCTCTTTGAGGGTCATCTTCTGCTTTTCCCACCAGCGATAGCGCTGATACATGTAGTCCGCGACCGCGATGATGGTCACAATCGCCAATGTCGCCCCGAAGATTTTCAGGCCAAGTTCCTGAAATTCCCACAAAATCATGCTGACGTCGGCGGTCACCATGACCTCAAGCCGGTCGCGCTCCGGCCAGAGCACCAGGAACATCACCAGACCCACAATCATGAGCTTCAACAGCCCCTTGGCAAAATTCACTAAAGCCTCGGTGGAGAACAGCCGCTTGGCTCCTGCAATCGGTGAGACCTTCGACCATTTCGGTTTGATAGGATCAAAAGACCAGACGGGCCGGTGCTGCACCAGGTTTGCAGCAATGGCCGCCGCAGCGAGCACAACCAGCGGCACAAGCGCCACCAGCATGATGGTATTCGCAATGCCGCTGAAAAAGGGGCCGA